>BNJS01002245.1_pt1 | contig 1498951 bp, 1741 predicted proteins | sample 8540461 | NCBI WGS metagenome assembly BNJS01 (sample SAMD00202454, study PRJDB9452) | human saliva metagenome | isolation source: human saliva | place: Japan
GATTACTTTGTTCCAGAGCGTCAGATGTGCATTCGCATGGCAGATATTTCCAAGCAGCACAACGGAGCTTCCGTTATTGCTGTTGCTCCAGTACCTGCAGACCAGGTAGATCGTTACGGCATCATTGCGGGTGAGTGTGTCTCTTCTCCTTCAGATGATAGCGAGGGTGAAGGCGCTGTCTGGAAAGTCACTGGTCTTGTCGAGAAACCCCGTCCAGAAGACGCTCCTTCTCACCTGTTTATTGTTGGTCGCTACTTGCTTTCTCCAAAGATTATGGAGCTCCTGGCAACGCAGGGTCCTGGCGCTGGTAACGAGATTCAGCTGACTGACGCAATGGAGCGCCTGCTTGCTGAGGAAGAGATGTACGCGCTGGTAATTGATGCTGAAGAGGGTTGCGATACCGGTACTCCTGCAGCTTGGGCGGCAACCAATGCTCGTATGGCGCTCTCTGATGAGGGTTGCGCAGAAGCATTTAAAGAGGCGCTCGGCAGCTATGCCAACCGTATTGGATAAAAGACCGGACATACTTCGTTTTGGCAGCGATGGCTGGCAAGCTCGCTATGATAAAGGCTTTACCAGGGATAATGTAGTTAGACTTGCAGAGGCCCTTGGTTCCGTTTGGGCAGAAGAGACACCTGGCGGTATCGTCTTTGTTGGTTTTGACACGCGCTTTGAAGCAGACTCGTCTGCGCTTGAGGCGACCGCAACGCTTGCTGCCTTTGGCCTTGACGTGCGAGTTTCCGAGGTATTCTGCCCCACACCTGCAATTTGTTGGGCCTGTGCGCATCACGCTAATGTTGCTGGTGGCCTTATTATTTCTGCAACAGAACTCTCTTGTGAATACTGTGGCATGATTATTCGTGCTGCTAATGGAGGTCCTGTTTCTCGCGAGTTTCTTGAACGTGTTGAGGCTGCAACTCCACTTGAACCAACGGAAGAGCGTGGTTCCTTTACTACCACTAACGTTGTTGACCCCTATAAAAAGCTCTTCTCGCGCAAATTAACGTATCTGCCGTTAGCAAGGCACGTATACCCGTGGTAGTCGACCCAATGTATGGCGCTGCAACTGACCTGCTTGCTGATGTGCTTGTTGCCGCGGGATGCGTGGTGCATCAGATGCATCAGGGTCCTGTTAGGGATTTTGGTGGCATTCATCCTCAACCGGCAGATCCCTGGGCAGATGAATGTTCTTCTACGGTGGTAAGTCGTCGCGCACAGCTTGGTTTTGCTGGTAGATGGCGACGGCGATCGTGCTGCTGCAGTGGACGAGACCGGACGACTCCTCAGTCCTCATGAACTGATTCCGCTCATTACCCGCCATTTGGTCCAAAATCGTAAGCAAACAGGACGTGTCATTTCAACGTTAACCTGTTCTGCATCAGTGTCTGAGACAGGCGTCCCACCTGGGCTTAGAGTCTACAAGTGTTCCTGTTGGCTTTGCGCGTTTGTATTCGGAGATTGAACAAGGAGACGTTCTTCTCGCTGCAGAGGAGTATGGTGGCATGTGTATTCCAAGTCACCTTCCAGAGCGAGACGGCTTGCTTGTGGCCCTGCTTGTAGTAGAAATGCTCGCATATACCCATAAATCGCTTGCGCAGCTCGTTGCTGAAGACGAGGTTGAGCTAGGTCGTATGTGCTACAGCAGGCGAGGAGTGCGTCTTGATGCTGCAGCTACTCAGGCATTTAGGAATATTCTTCCAGGTCTTAATCCAGAAAATGTTGCTGGTAAAGTCCCTGTCTCAGTGAGCCACGCCGATGGCCTAAAGCTGCAATTTAAAGACGATTCCTGGGTGCTTATCCGTCCTTCTCGCATGGATGCCCTGGTACGCGTGTATTCTGAGGCTGCAAACGAGACGCTTCGTGACGAGCTCCTTGATGCAGCCTGTCAGATTGTTAAAGACGAAGTCTAAGTTTTACAGCAGCATAGCAACCTTTTAGCAACTATATATACAACACTATATATAGATAAATACTTAGCGAGAAATACAAGGCAACTTGTTGCAAAAATACATGTTAAAATAGGGAATAAAGTCACCGCAATATCCCAATTGTGTAGAAATTGTGAAGGAATTAAGAAGATACAAATTCTTGTTCACAAACGAGTCGTAAGTGCGTATAGTTAATCCCCGCGCCGCGCACCACGCAATGTGAAATCGCAGCGCAGCGAACCTTGAAAACCGGATACTGCGATCGAAAGATCAGCAAAGACAGACAAGCGAAATTCGAATTTGAACATTTTTGTTCAATAGTCAATTCATAATTTCAGCGAATCCGAGATCAGCGGGATTTTAGAGACGTGGATTCAACTCAACTTTAAATTGTACTGACTTTTAGTCAGTTAAATTTTTGAATGGAGAGTTCGATCCTGGCTCAGGATGAACGCTGGCGGCGCGCCTAACACATGCAAGTCGAACGATTAAAGCACCTTCGGGTGTGTATAAAGTGGCGAACGGCTGAGTAACACGTGGGCAACCTGCCCCTCTCATTGGGATAGCCACGGGAAACCGTGGATAATACCGAATACTTCGGGACTTCCGCATGGAAGACTCGAGAAAGCTCCGGCAGAGGGATGGGCCCGCGGCCTGTTAGCTTGTTGGTGGGGTAACGGCCTACCAAGGCAATGATGGGTAGCTGGGTTGAGAGACCGACCAGCCAGATTGGGACTGAGACACGGCCCAGACTCCTACGGGAGGCAGCAGTGGGGAATCTTGCACAATGGGCGAAAGCCTGATGCAGCGACGCCGCGTGCGGGATGAAGGCCTTCGGGTTGTAAACCGCTTTCAGCAGGGACGAGGCGAAAGTGACGGTACCTGCAGAAGAAGCCCCGGCTAACTACGTGCCAGCAGCCGCGGTAATACGTAGGGGGCAAGCGTTATCCGGATTCATTGGGCGTAAAGCGCTCGTAGGCGGTCTGTTAGGTCGGGAGTTAAATCCGGGGGCTCAACCCCCGTTCGCTCCCGATACCGGCAGACTTGAGTTTGGTAGGGAAGGTGGAATTCCCTGGTGTAGCGGTGGAATGCGCAGATATTAGGGAAGAACACCAGTGGCGAAGGCGGCCTTCTGGGCCATAACTGACGCTGAGGGCGAAAGCTAGGGGAGCAAACAGGATTAGATACCCTGGTAGTCCTAGCCGTAAACGATGGACACTAGGGTGTGGGGGAATATTTCTTCCGTGCCGCAGCTAACGCATTAAGTGTCCCGCCTGGGGAGTACGGCCGCAAGGCTAAAACTCAAAGGAATTGACGGGGGCCCGCACAAGCAGCGGAGCATGTGGTTTAATTCGAAGCAACGCGAAGAACCTTACCAGGGCTTGACATTTTAGGGTGAAGCGGCGGAAACGTCGTGGCCGAAAGGAGCCTAAACAGGTGGTGCATGGCTGTCGTCAGCTCGTGTCGTGAGATGTTAGGTTAAGTCCTGCAACGAGCGCAACCCTCGTCGTATGTTGCCAGCGGTTGGGCCGGGCACCCATACGAGACCGCCGGCGTCAAGCCGGAGGAAGGTGGGGACGACGTCAAGTCATCATGCCCCTTATGTCCTGGGCTACACACGTGCTACAATGGCCGGCACAATGGGCTGCCAACCCGCGAGGGTGAGCGAATCCCTAAAGCCGGTCCCAGTTCGGATTGGAGGCTGCAACCCGCCTCCATGAAGTCGGAGTTGCTAGTAATCGCGGATCAGCACGCCGCGGTGAATGCGTTCCCGGGCCTTGTACACACCGCCCGTCACACCACCCGAGTCGATTGCACCCGAAGTCGTCGGCCTAACCTTTTAGGAGGGAGACGCCGAAGGTGTGGTTGGTAAGGGGGGTGAAGTCGTAACAAGGTAGCCGTACCGGAAGGTGCGGCTGGATCACCTCCTTTCTAGGGAGATACCCTCTTTAGAAGAGATAACACTAACTTTTTTGACGAGTAGTTCCCGTCTTTCCCGTTGATGTCTTTGTTGCACGAAAGTGCGCAGTATTCGGTCTCGAGGGTTCGCCCTCGCGTACCTTGAGAGCTGCATAGTGTGACAAACAAAAATTCGATTTTCTTCAAGAAGATCGCATCTGATCGCATTTGATAAGTAATTATCAAAGTGCAAAAAGTATGTTCAAACCATCGAAAAGAAGATGGTAAGGGCAAACGGTGGATGCCTTGGCACAAGAAGCCGATGAAGGACGTGATAAGCTGCGATAAGCCACGGTAAGGAGCACATATCCTGTGACCCGTGGATTTCCGAATGGGTAAACCCACCAAGAGTCATTTCTTGGTACTTCCTGCTGAATATATAGGCAGGATAGAGGTAACCGGGGGAACTGAAACATCTAAGTACCCCGAGGAAGAGAAATCAAACGAGATTCCCCTAGTAGTGGCGAGCGAACGGGGATATAGGACAAACCGTCAGTTGCGCAAGCGCTGGCGGGGTTGTAGGACCATTCATTGTGGAGTTACAAAACTTCGTGGAAGCAGAATAGCTTGGAAAAGCTGGCGAGACAGGGTAAAAGCCCCGTACGCGAATCTGCGAAGACTCCCGAGTGGCACCTGAGTACTGCCGGACACGTGAAACCCGGTGGGAACCTGGGGGGTCCACCCTCCAATCCTAAATACTCTCTTGTGACCGATAGTGAACCAGTACCGTGAGGGAAAGGTGAAAAGCACCCCTAGCGGGGAGTGAAATAGTACCTGAAACCGTTTGCCTACAAGCAGTCGGAGCAGACTTTTGTCTGTGACGGCGTGCCTTTTGTAGAATGAGCCAGCGAGTTACGGCATGTGGCAAGGTTAAGCTAAAAAAGCGAGCCGCAGCGAAAGCGAGTCTGAATAGGGCGAGTGAGTCGCATACCGTAGACGCGAAGCCAGGTGAGCTATCCATGAGCAGGCTGAAGCGGGGGTAAGACCCCGTGGAGGGCCGAACCCACTTAGGTTGAAAACTGAGGGGATGACTTGTGGATAGGAGTGAAAGGCCAATCAAACCTGGAGATATCTCGTTCTCTCCGAAATAGCTTTAGGGCTAGCCTCGGATGTTTACCAATGGGGGTAGAGCACTGAATAGTTGCGGGGGCTTCACCGCCTACCAAGATTAATCAAACTCCGAATACCATTGGTCTAGAATCCGGGAGTCAGAATATGTGGGCTAAGCTGTGTATTCGAAAGGGAAACAGCCCAGACCGCCCGCTAAGGTCCCAAAATCAATGCTAAGTGGCAAAGGATGTGCGTTTGCTCAGACAACCAGGATGTTGGCTTAGAAGCAGCCATTCATTTAAAGAGTGCGTAATAGCTCACTGGTCGAGTGGACATGCGCCGACAATATACGGGGCTAAGCATTGTACCGAAGCGGCGGATCAGTACTTTTGTACTGGTGGTAGGAGAGCTTTCTGTACGGGTTGAAGCAGTTGGATAACCAACTGTGGACTGTCCAGAAGTGAGAATGCTGGCATGAGTAACGAGAGACATGTAAAAAACATGTCCGCCGTAAACCCAAGGTTTCCTGGGCAAGGCTAATCCTCCCAGGGTTAGGCGGGAGCTAAGGCAAGGCCGGAAGGCGTAGTCGATGCACAACAGGTAGAAATTCCTGTCCCTCCAAAAGAGCGTTATCACCAATGGGGTGACGGAGCAGGGTAGCTAGGCGGGGTTCTGGACGTCCCCGTGATGGCACGTAGGCTGAGAAGTAGTGAAATGCGCTTCTCATGTGGCTGAGGTGTCGGACGAAGCAATTGAGTGAAGCTAGTAAGCCCATACTTCCAAGAAAAACCTCTAGGGAGCTCTGAGGAGCCCGTACCGCAAACCGACACAGGTGGGTGGGTAGAGCATACCAAGGCGATCGGGAGAACTATGGTTAAGAACTCGGCAAAATTGCCCCGTAACTTCGGGAGAAGGGGTGCCGGTTTCGGTGAAGGGATTTACTCCCCGAGCTAAGATCGGTCACAGTAAATAGGTCCAAGCGACTGTTTATCAAAAACACAGGACTCTGCTGAAGTCGTAAGACGACGTATAGGGTCTGACGCCTGCCCGGTGCCGGAAGGTCACGAGGAGTTGTTAGCATTAGCGAAGCAGCGAATCTAAGCCCCGGTAAACGGCGGCCGTAACTATAACGGTCCTAAGGTAGCGAAATTCCTTGTCGGGTAAGTTCCGACCTGCACGAAAGGCGTAACGATTTGGACGCTGTCTCAACCATAGACCCGGTGAAATTGCACTAGTCGTGAAGATGCGACTTACCCGCAGAAGGACGGAAAGACCCCGTGAACCTTTACTGCAGCTTGACATTGGCTGCCGGTTCGTCGTGTAGAGGATAGGTGGGAGACTTTGAACCAGGGACGCCAGTCTCTGGGGAGTCACCCTTGGAATACCACCCTCGACGTTCTGGCATCCTAACTTGCGACCGTTATCCGGCGTGAGGACCGTGTCAGGTGGGTAGTTTGACTGGGGCGGTCGCCTCCTAAAATGTAACGGAGGCGCACGTAAGGTCTGCTCAGGATGGTCGGCAACCATCCTTTTGAGTGCAAGAGCATAAGCAGGCTTGACTGCGAGGCCTACAAGCCGAGCAGATGGGAAACCAGGTTCTAGTGATCCGGCGGCACAGAGTGGTATGGCCGTCGCTCAACGGACAAAAGGTACTCCGGGGATAACAGGCTGATCTTCCCCAAGAGTCCACATCGACGGGAAGGTTTGGCACCTCGATGTCGGCTCATCGCATCCTGGGGCTGGAGCAGGTCCCAAGGGTATGGCTGTTCGCCATTTAAAGCGGTACGCGAGCTGGGTTCAGAACGTCGTGAGACAGTTCGGTCCCTATCCTCTGTGGGCGTAGGAAAATTGAGGGAGGCTGCCCCTAGTACGAGAGGACCGGGGTGGACGGACCTCCGGTGTACGGGTTGTTAACCAATAGCATTGCCCGGTAGCTGAGTCCGGTCGGGATAACCGCTGAAAGCATCTAAGCGGGAAGCCCATCCCAAGATGAGTTTTCCTTTCGGTAAGACCCCTTGTAGACTACGAGGTTGATAGGATGCAGATGTAAGTGCTGTAAGGCATTCAGTCGAGCATTACTAATCGGTCGAGCTCTTCTTTTCTTTAATATATTTTGAACTGATGCGTGATTTTTGAAGCCTTTGAATTTAACGTCACACTGTGCGGCCCTCAGGGCACGTGAGAAACCCTTGTGAAACAAGAATACCCCTTGTTGGTCAGCGACCATGGCAGGGGAGGCACACCTGGTCCCATTCCGAACCCAGAAGTTAAGCCCCCGAGCGCCGATGGTACTGCGGAGTAGTCCGTGGGAGAGCAGGACGTCGCTGACCAACAAGGGGCATTTTTATGTCGAGAGGATCTCACATTTGTGGGGTCCTTTTTTTGTAATTACTTTCAGTTTTTCCAATTCTTTTATTTAAAGACAACTCGAGTCAAATCCACAGTTTAAAGCATTGCCAATTGATACTAAAAGCAATACTATTGGTTTCTCGCACTCTGTAAATACTCAATTGTGTAGAAATTGTGAAGGAATTAAGAAGATACAAATTCTTGTTCACAAACGAGTCGTAAGTGCGTATAGTTAATCCCCGCGCCGCGCACCACGCAATGTGAAATCGCAGCGCAGCGAACCTTGAAAACCGGATACTGCGATCGAAAGATCAGCAAAGACAGACAAGCGAAATTCGAATTTGAACATTTTTGTTCAATAGTCAATTCATAATTTCAGCGAATCCGAGATCAGCGGGATTTTAGAGACGTGGATTCAACTCAACTTTAAATTGTACTGACTTTTAGTCAGTTAAATTTTTGAATGGAGAGTTCGATCCTGGCTCAGGATGAACGCTGGCGGCGCGCCTAACACATGCAAGTCGAACGATTAAAGCACCTTCGGGTGTGTATAAAGTGGCGAACGGCTGAGTAACACGTGGGCAACCTGCCCCTCTCATTGGGATAGCCACGGGAAACCGTGGATAATACCGAATACTTCGGGACTTCCGCATGGAAGACTCGAGAAAGCTCCGGCGGAGAGGGATGGGCCCGCGGCCTGTTAGCTTGTTGGTGGGGTAACGGCCTACCAAGGCAATGATGGGTAGCTGGGTTGAGAGACCGACCAGCCAGATTGGGACTGAGACACGGCCCAGACTCCTACGGGAGGCAGCAGTGGGGAATCTTGCACAATGGGCGAAAGCCTGATGCAGCGACGCCGCGTGCGGGATGAAGGCCTTCGGGTTGTAAACCGCTTTCAGCAGGGACGAGGCGAAAGTGACGGTACCTGCAGAAGAAGCCCCGGCTAACTACGTGCCAGCAGCCGCGGTAATACGTAGGGGGCAAGCGTTATCCGGATTCATTGGGCGTAAAGCGCTCGTAGGCGGTCTGTTAGGTCGGGAGTTAAATCCGGGGGCTCAACCCCCGTTCGCTCCCGATACCGGCAGACTTGAGTTTGGTAGGGGAAGGTGGAATTCCTAGTGTAGCGGTGGAATGCGCAGATATTAGGAAGAACACCAGTGGCGAAGGCGGCCTTCTGGGCCATAACTGACGCTGAGGAGCGAAAGCTAGGGGAGCAAACAGGATTAGATACCCTGGTAGTCCTAGCCGTAAACGATGGACACTAGGTGTGGGGGAATATTTCTTCCGTGCCGCAGCTAACGCATTAAGTGTCCCGCCTGGGGAGTACGGCCGCAAGGCTAAAACTCAAAGGAATTGACGGGGGCCCGCACAAGCAGCGGAGCATGTGGTTTAATTCGAAGCAACGCGAAGAACCTTACCAGGGCTTGACATTTAGGTGAAGCGGCGGAAACGTCGTGGCCGAAAGGAGCCTAAACAGGTGGTGCATGGCTGTCGTCAGCTCGTGTCGTGAGATGTTAGGTTAAGTCCTGCAACGAGCGCAACCCTCGTCGTATGTTGCCAGCGGTTAGGCCGGGCACCCATACGAGACCGCCGGCGTCAAGCCGGAGGAAGGTGGGGACGACGTCAAGTCATCATGCCCCTTATGTCCTGGGCTACACACGTGCTACAATGGCCGGCACAATGGGCTGCCAACCCGCGAGGGTGAGCGAATCCCTAAAGCCGGTCCCAGTTCGGATTGGAGGCTGCAACCCGCCTCCATGAAGTCGGAGTTGCTAGTAATCGCGGATCAGCACGCCGCGGTGAATGCGTTCCCGGGCCTTGTACACACCGCCCGTCACACCACCCGAGTCGATTGCACCCGAAGTCGTCGGCCCTAACCTTTTAGGGAGGGAGACGCCGAAGGTGTGGTTGGTAAGGGGGTGAAGTCGTAACAAGGTAGCCGTACCGGAAGGTGCGGCTGGATCACCTCCTTTCTAGGGAGATACCCTCTTTAGAAGAGATAACACTAACTTTTTTTGACGAGTAGTTCCCGTCTTTCCCTGTTGATGTCTTTTGTTGCACGAAAGTGCGCAGTATTCGGTCTCGAGGGTTCGCCCTCGCGTACCTTGAGAGCTGCATAGTGTGACAAACAAAAATTCGATTTTCTTCAAGAAGATCGCATCTGATCGCATTTGATAAGTAATTATCAAAGTGCAAAAAGTATGTTCAAACCATCGAAAAGAAGATGGTAAGGGCAAACGGTGGATGCCTTGGCACAAGAAGCCGATGAAGGACGTGATAAGCTGCGATAAGCCACGGTAAGGAGCACATATCCTGTGACCCGTGGATTTCCGAATGGGTAAACCCACCAAGAGTCATTTCTTGGTACTTCCTGCTGAATATATAGGCAGGATAGAGGTAACCGGGGGAACTGAAACATCTAAGTACCCCGAGGAAGAGAAATCAAACGAGATTCCCCTAGTAGTGGCGAGCGAACGGGGATATAGGACAAACCGTCAGTTGCGCAAGCGCTGGCGGGGTTGTAGGACCATTCATTGTGGAGTTACAAAACTTCGTGGAAGCAGAATAGCTTGGAAAAAGCTGGCGAGACAGGGTAAAAAGCCCCGTACGCGAATCTGCGAAGACTCCCGAGTGGCACCTGAGTACTGCCGGACACGTGAAACCCGGTGGGAACCTGGGGGGTCCACCCTCCAATCCTAAATACTCTCTTGTGACCGATAGTGAACCAGTACCGTGAGGGAAAGGTGAAAAGCACCCCTAGCGGGGAGTGAAATAGTACCTGAAACCGTTTGCCTACAAGCAGTCGGAGCAGACTTTTGTCTGTGACGGCGTGCCTTTTGTAGAATGAGCCAGCGAGTTACGGCATGTGGCAAGGTTAAGCTAAAAAGCGAGCCGCAGCGAAAGCGAGTCTGAATAGGGCGAGTGAGTCGCATACCGTAGACGCGAAGCCAGGTGAGCTATCCATGAGCAGGCTGAAGCGGGGGTAAGACCCCGTGGAGGGCCGAACCCACTTAGGTTGAAAACTGAGGGGATGACTTGTGGATAGGAGTGAAAGGCCAATCAAACCTGGAGATATCTCGTTCTCTCCGAAATAGCTTTAGGGCTAGCCTCGGATGTTTACCAATGGGGGTAGAGCACTGAATAGTTGCGGGGGCTTCACCGCCTACCAAGATTAATCAAACTCCGAATACCATTGGTCTAGAATCCGGGAGTCAGAATATGTGGGCTAAGCTGTGTATTCGAAAGGGAAACAGCCCAGACCGCCCGCTAAGGTCCCAAAATCAATGCTAAGTGGCAAAGGATGTGCGTTTGCTCAGACAACCAGGATGTTGGCTTAGAAGCAGCCATTCATTTAAAGAGTGCGTAATAGCTCACTGGTCGAGTGGACATGCGCCGACAATATACGGGGCTAAGCATTGTACCGAAGCGGCGGATCAGTACTTTGTACTGGTGGTAGGAGAGCTTTCTGTACGGGTTGAAGCAGTTGGATAACCAACTGTGGACTGTCCAGAAGTGAGAATGCTGGCATGAGTAACGAGAGACATGTAAAAAACATGTCCGCCGTAAACCCAAGGTTTCCTGGGCAAGGCTAATCCTCCCAGGGTTAGGCGGGAGCTAAGGCAAGGCCGGAAGGCGTAGTCGATGCACAACAGGTAGAAATTCCTGTCCCTCCAAAAGAGCGTTATCACCAATGGGGTGACGGAGCAGGGTAGCTAGGCGGGGTTCTGGACGTCCCCGTGATGGCACGTAGGCTGAGAAGTAGTGAAATGCGCTTCTCATGTGGCTGAGGTGTCGGACGAAGCAATTGAGTGAAGCTAGTAAGCCCATACTTCCAAGAAAAACCTCTAGGGAGCTCTGAGGAGCCCGTACCGCAAACCGACACAGGTGGGTGGGTAGAGCATACCAAGGCGATCGGGAGAACTATGGTTAAGGAACTCGGCAAAATTGCCCCGTAACTTCGGGAGAAGGGGTGCCGGTTTCGGTGAAGGGATTTACTCCCCGAGCTAAGATCGGTCACAGTAAATAGGTCCAAGCGACTGTTTATCAAAAACACAGGACTCTGCTGAAGTCGTAAGACGACGTATAGGGTCTGACGCCTGCCCGGTGCCGGAAGGTCACGAGGAGTTGTTAGCATTAGCGAAGCAGCGAATCTAAGCCCCGGTAAACGGCGGCCGTAACTATAACGGTCCTAAGGTAGCGAAATTCCTTGTCGGGTAAGTTCCGACCTGCACGAAAGGCGTAACGATTTGGACGCTGTCTCAACCATAGACCCGGTGAAATTGCACTAGTCGTGAAGATGCGACTTACCCGCAGAAGGACGGAAAGACCCCGTGAACCTTTACTGCAGCTTGACATTGGCTGCCGGTTCGTCGTGTAGAGGATAGGTGGGAGACTTTGAACCAGGGACGCCAGTCTCTGGGGAGTCACCCTTGGAATACCACCCTCGACGTTCTGGCATCCTAACTTGCGACCGTTATCCGGCGTGAGGACCGTGTCAGGTGGGTAGTTTGACTGGGGCGGTCGCCTCCCTAAAATGTAACGGAGGCGCACGTAAGGTCTGCTCAGGATGGTCGGCAACCATCCTTTTGAGTGCAAGAGCATAAGCAGGCTTGACTGCGAGGCCTACAAGCCGAGCAGATGGGAAACCAGGTTCTAGTGATCCGGCGGCACAGAGTGGTATGGCCGTCGCTCAACGGACAAAAGGTACTCCGGGGATAACAGGCTGATCTTCCCCAAGAGTCCACATCGACGGGAAGGTTTGGCACCTCGATGTCGGCTCATCGCATCCTGGGGCTGGAGCAGGTCCCAAGGGTATGGCTGTTCGCCATTTAAAGCGGTACGCGAGCTGGGTTCAGAACGTCGTGAGACAGTTCGGTCCCTATCCTCTGTGGGCGTAGGAAAAATTGAGGGAGGCTGCCCCTAGTACGAGAGGACCGGGGTGGACGGACCTCCGGTGTACGGGTTGTTAACCAATAGCATTGCCCGGTAGCTGAGTCCGGTCGGGATAACCGCTGAAAGCATCTAAGCGGGAAGCCCATCCCAAGATGAGTTTTCCTTTCGGTAAGACCCCTTGTAGACTACGAGGGTTGATAGGATGCAGATGTAAGTGCTGTAAGGCATTCAGTCGAGCATTACTAATCGGTCGAGCTCTTCTTTTCTTTAATATATTTTGAACTGATGCGTGATTTTTGAAGCCTTTGAATTTAACGTCACACTGTGCGGCCCTCAGGGCACGTGAGAAACCCTTGTGAAACAAGAATACCCCTTGTTGGTCAGCGACCATGGCAGGGGAGGCACACCTGGTCCCATTCCGAACCCAGAAGTTAAGCCCCCGAGCGCCGATGGTACTGCGGAGTAGTCCGTGGGAGAGCAGGACGTCGCTGACCAACAAGGGGCATTTTTATGTCGAGAGGATCTCACTTTTAGGGGTCCTTTTTGGAAAAAAATAACAATATTCGAAAATCGCATAATTTTATTTACTAAATTTACACATTTATTACGTAAAATCTCTACATAACCATCACGAGTTATACATAATTTTTCTTAAGAATATACCGTTCACAGAAGATAATTTTTTTAAATAGTTTTGTTATCTATTTTTCAACATTTGTGCATTTCTGAGTATATTTTGTCACTATTTTTGTTCTGAATCTGTCCATATTTCTCATACCGTTCACCTAAACCTTCTCTGATTCTTACAAATTTAGCTTGATTATTTATTCCACACAAAATTTCAGGTTAAGAAATGTTAGAGCGCTACATGCGCTTTGGTTTATTTGAATAGTTGGGAGAGTTTTATGAGCACTAACAAAGCTGAGGGACATGAAGTCGAGCCATTATTGGGAGGGTCTTCTCGCCAGATAGTGGGCGACTATTGCAGAATTGTTCCACCAAAGCATTTTCTTAGGACAATGGAGAAAACCAGAAGACCTCTCGCGCTTTGTGCCGAACCCTGCATGGGAAAGACGATGTTTCTTCGTGAGCTGGCTGATCATGCTGTATGCGATGGTTGGACTGTCTATGAGATTAATTTATCAAGTTTGTCAGTTAAAGACGCCACACAAATTTTGACTAAGAAAAGCACGTCTATCTGCAACGGAAGAAGAAGTAAAGAGCTAAAAAGGCTTGTCATTATTGACGATTTTCCGCCATCTGATGAATATCACGTTGCTCGCCAAGTTAAATCGATTGCGCGTTTGCGCATGGCAGGATGTCTGGTTGCATTTTCTTTGCAACCAGAAGCGCGTCAGCTTCTTGATGAAGTTCCTAATGTATATGTGCTTGGAAAGAATGAACTTCTCGCTATTATGCCTGGTATTGATAGCTCTGAGCAATCTATCATGAATAATATGCGCTTGACTCGTGGTATTCCCACGCTTGTGTACTCGCTACCTCTTATGTACTCGGAGAAAAGTGATTCTGAGATTCCTATCACGTATCAAACAAGCTTGGCGTGCGTTGCTTCTTACATGCTGCGGGATTCTCTTGGAATCGAAGAACTTAAGCTTCGTTTTGGAATGATGCTGCTGGGATCAGGATCGTTTGATGATTTGAATCGCGTATGTGGTCAGATAGATCTTGAGTACCTTGCAAAAATTGAACAAGACGCACCTTTCTTTGGAGTTCATGTCGCATCTCGCTACTTCTCATGCCTGCATGTCACAAGATTTGATGTGTTGCACTTTAACAAACAGGAGCTGGTAACGCTTGCGAGCAATCATGAAAAGCTTGTCTTAAAAACCATCGCACTGTTGATTGATAAAGAAGAATTTTCCAAAGCTGCATTTTTAAGTTCTTTAGTGCGCGAAGAGATAACATGGGAAATTGTATTGTCCCATGCAGTGGAATTTGTAGATGCAGGCTATATTGAGCTCGTAGACAACGCGCTTACAGCCACGAATTCTGATTGTACACTGGAAAATTCAAGTAAGAAAACAGCAAAGAGGATGGTTGATGCGCTTTCTTATACGAAGAGCCCAATGAACGCCAAAGAAATTGAATATACGCTAGAAAATCTGACGTCCTTTAATGCTTTTCACAAGCAAACAGCGTATATGACGTTATTGAAGCTGCTTTTGCAAAAACCTCTGGGATTTTTGAAAGAAGACCCTGAAATTGGATCGATAGAAAAGAAAATTGCTTTACACAAACGAGCGATTGACCTGGCAGTTCAAGGAAATTTTAAGCACGCGCTACGGCTTCTTCTACTTGAGCAACAGTTTGAAAAAGGAAATTCAATTACGTCAGCGGTACAAACGATTGACGTTGAGTTACTTTACGTATTGCTTGGGGTACACCAGAAAAATCTCGACGCCCGTAGTTTAAGAGCCATTACATTTCTCCAAGAAAGTGAGGCTGGGTCACTGAAGGGCATCGCAGGGTTATTAAAGTGTGCACAGCATCTCTTTGAAAAGAGTGCTTCAGTTGGAAATTTGTACGAGACTGAACAGCTTATCAGTCAGTCAGAACAACAAGGGAATCGCCTGATTCAGGTACCTGCGCTTTTTGATTGCCCTCGCTTCTGAGCTTAAGGAGTAGGGCATATCCAAAAGCACAGCTACAGGCGAGAAGGGCGACCATTCTGAGTAGAGAGTGGAATTCGCTGTATATTTCTCAGGTAGGAAAAATTATTGAGGACATAGCAGGCTTTTTCTTAGGAATAAAGCCTACAGAAGAAAGTCTTGAGGCAGTTACACACCCTTCGCTTAAAGCTGTGTGCAGAGTGGTGTATAGAGCGCTTTTTGTAAGCGTCAAGGGTCATGCTCCTACCTGGCTTGATACTGTTGAGTACGGAGTTCCCGAAAACACCATGTGGCTTATACGAGCACTTTTATCTGACGAATCTGCGCTGCAAGAAAGTTTGACTCAAGAGTTACCTGAAGACTGGCTGAGGTATTTGCAGTCGAATGAGGGAAAAGACAAGGTCATACAAGCTGATGTTTCAAAGATAAGAAAAGAGCTTGCGGGTTTTGAGGATGGTACGTTAAAAACACTTGGTACAACACAGCAGAAAAAATCCCACCAAGGAATCCACATTGCTCTTCTTGGCAGATTTAGTATGTCAGTTGAAGGGACAGAAATTGCTAGCAGAAAAATTGCATACCGCTCTGCAAAGGCTTTGCTTGTGTATTTGGCTTTAGCCCATAATCACGTTAGCTTCAGGTCTCAGATTGCGCAACAGATTTGGCCCGAGGCAGAACATGGCCGTTGGCAGGAACGTCTATATCAGGCAACACGAGTGATTCGGCGAGAAGTTCAGGCACTTTGGAAGGACGGTGAACCACTGGAAGCTTCCAGGATAGAAAAGACGCTTGGACTTAATGCGCAGCAGGTAACAGTTGATATTGACGTATTTACGCGCTTGGCAAGAAGTGTGGCTTCTTCAAGTAATGATGAGGATATCGTGCATCTGGCAAAACAGGCTGAAGAGCTCTATCAGGGAGATTTATATCTTCCAGAGGATGAGTGCTTTAGATTTGCTGATCCCATTCGGACTGCGTTGAGAGACCAATATATAGAGACTATGGTTGCTGCATCGTCTGCTGCTTTACGAATGTCTCACCCTACACATGCAGTTCATTTTGCGGAGCTTGCCTATCTTGTAGACGACATGCGTGAAGACACGCTTATGGCACTTATTCAGGCACTAAGAAAGTGTGGTCGCGCGCAAGATGCTCAACAGTATTACGACTTGTACGTTGAGAAATACGTCGTTAAACGCAGAAAAATGCCTTCGAAGCAACTGAGAATGATTGCAGGCGCAGAAAAGGGAAAAGAATCGATAGAAACTAGTGGTGGAGAAATAACGAAAATGGGATTTTACGGAGCTATGTAGTGTGATTCAACCAGTTAGACGGGGTATGATATAAAAGTTAAATACTGTGTCTATTAACCGAAGATAGACGCCTGACGTCAAGGAAAAGCTATGCCTAGTTTCCTCTCAAAGATTCTGTCCTTTGGTGCTGACAAGGACCTCAAAGCATATCAGCGCATTGTCGAGAAGATCAATGAGCTTGAGCCAAAAATGCAGGCCATGAGCGATGATGAGCTCAAGGCTCAGACCGATGACTTCAAGGCTCGCTATGCAGAGGGAGAAAGCCTAGATGACCTTCTTCCAGAGGCTTTTGCAACAGTTCGCGAGGCATCAGTGCGAACAATTGGCCAGCGTCACTTTGACGTTCAGCTTATCGGCGGTATTGCTCTTCATAAGGGAACCATCGCAGAGATGAAGACCGGTGAAGGTAAGACGCTTGTCTCAACCCTCGCTGGTTACCTTAACGCTCTCAGTGGCGAAGGTGTTCACATCGTTACCGTTAACGATTATCTAGCTAAACGAGACAGTGAGTGGATGGGAACCATTTACAAGTTCTTGGGCATTAGCGTTGGTCTTCTGCAGAACGGCATGCGCTTGAGCCTTAAAAAGCCTGCGTATGAAGCTGATATTACGTATGGCACAAACTCAGAGTTTGGTTTTGACTATCTGCGTGACAACATGGTCACTCGTCCAGAGATGCGTGTACAACGCGGACACCATTACGCCATCGTCGACGAGGTTGACTCCATCCTTATCGATGAAGCCCGTACTCCTTTGATTATTTCTGGTGCTGGTACTAAATCAGCTGGTACCTATAAGGATTTTGCTAAGGCAGTTCGCGGTCTAATCCCAGAGATTGACTTCGAGATGGACGAGGCAAAGCACACCATCGCAACAACAGAGATTGGTCTCGAGAAGGTCGAGCGTGCTCTTAACATTGACGATATCTACAACGATGAGACGGGCCAGCTGGTTAATCACCTTCAGCAGGCGCTGAAGGCTGAGTACATGTTCCATCGTGACCAGCAGTACGTTGTTATTGATGGTGAAGTTAAAATTGTTGATGAGTTCACTGGTCGTATTATGGAAGGCCGTCGCTATTCTGAAGGTCTTCACCAGGCAATTGAAGCAAAAGAGAATGTCCAGGTACGTGAAGAGAACCAGACCCTGGCAACAATTACCCTCCAGAACTACTTCCTCATGTATGACAAGCTCTCTGGTATGACTGGTACTGCAATGACTGAGGACGCAGAGTTCCGCGAGGTGTACCACGTTCCAGTTCAGGTCATTCCACCTAACCGTCCTGTTAAGCGTGAAGACCTTGATGACCTGGTCTACCGCACTATTGACGCTAAGTTCGAGGCTGTCGTTAAAGATGTTGAAGAGCGCCATCAGAATGGTCAGCCAGTACTTGTTGGTACCGTTTCCATCGACAACTCCGAGCGTATTTCTCGCATTCTTTCTAAGCGCGGCATTAAGCACAACGTTCTGAACGCTAAATTCCACGAGCGCGAGGCTCAGATTATTGCTCAGGCAGGCCGTGAAGGCGCAGTTACAATCGCAACTAACATGGCGGGCCGTGGTACTGATATTCTTCTGGGCGGCAACCCAGATGTTATGGCCGAGGATATCCTTCGCAACCAGGGAATTGATCCAACTGAGGCAACTCAGGAGCAGAAAGAAGTCGCACGTAAGGAAGCTAAAGAAATTTGTGCAGCTGAGCGTGAGGCAGTAACCGCTGCGGGTGGTCTCTGTGTTATTGGTACCGAGCGTCACGAGAGTCGTCGTATCGACAACCAGCTTCGTGGTCGTTCTGGTCGTCAGGGAGATCCTGGTCAGACTCAGTTCTACCTCTCTCTTGAGGATGATTTGATGCGTCGTTTTGGCGGCGATCGCATGGATGGCGTTGCAGCAATGATGCAGCGCTATGAGCTTCCAGATGACATGCCCATTAAGGCAAAGATTGTTACCAAGCTTGTCGAGGGCGCTCAGCGCAAGGTTGAGGAAGTCAACTTTGCAATGCGTAAGAACGTCCTTGATTACGACGACGTTATGAATAAGCAACGCCAAGTCATCTACGCAGAGAGAAATAAGATTCTTGATGGCAAGGATCTTATGGAGCTCATCGAGACGGTTACTGCTTCAACAACACAGCGTATTTGTGAAGAGTTCTGCTACGGAGATGCTGATGAGTGGGATCTTGAGGGTCTGGAGAAGTGGCTTTCTGAACTCACCGGTAAGACTGACCTTCCAGAATTCTCCGAAGATACTAAGTTTGAGCAGCTAGAAGAGGATGTCACTGCATTTGTTCAGAATGCATTTGACGAGAAAACCCAGAAGCTTGGTGACGAGGTCATGCGTGAGCTTGCTGCTCAGGTAATGCTTCGCGTCATTGATACTCGTTGGATGGCATACCTCCAGGAGATGGATTACCTGAAGACTGGTATTGGCCTTCGTGGTTTTGGTCAGCGCGATCCACTTGTTGAGTATAAGACAGAGGCCTATGAGGCGTTTACCCTGCTTGTTAATACTATGTACGAGGACTTTATTCGCACTATTCTCCGTCTTGAGCTGGTAAATCGACCACGTCAAAATGCAGAGGCCGATGCATTCCAGAACGCTCAGTATTCTGGTGGAGAAGAGACCGATGGTGATCAGAGAGCTGCCCAGCACGGCAAGAGCATGCTCAAGAACGCTGCAGCTATTGGCAAGAGCCCTCAGGAACTGGCGCAGGACAATCTTCAGTTGCTACGTACCGCAAGTCAGACGATCCAAATCCTTACGTCAATATTGGTCGTAATGATCCTTGCCCATGTGGAAGCGGTAAAAAATTTAAGAACTGCCACGGTCGAAATAGGTAAGAATGGCCGATACTGAAGTTCTTTCGCTCCAAGTACTAGCGGAGCGACTCGCTGAGGTTGAGGGATACCTTCACCTCGCAGAGAAACGTCAGCAGATTTCAGAACTTGAAGCAGAGAGCGCGCGTCCCAACTTTTGGAATGATGCTGAAACTGCGCAAAAGGTAATGACACAACTATCTTCTCTCAGAGATGATGTTGCGGGAATTGATAAAGCTAAAGAAAAGCTTGGTGATGCCGAAGCTGCCTTTGAGCTTGGAACAGAGCTTGAAGACCAGGCATCGCTTGATGAATCTCAGGCACTAGCTGCATCTCTTGAGAGGGACCTTTCAGAGCTAGAGCTCTCCAGCTGGTTTACTGATGAGCTTGACCACGGCGATGCTATTGTCACTATCAAGCCTGGTCAAGGAGGTCTTGAGTCTCAAGACTGGTGCGAGATGCTTTTTCGCATGTATCTCAAGTACTGTGATCGCCGTGGTTGGAAAGTTGATATTAACGACGCTCCAGCCGCAGAGGTCATTGGTCTTGACCGTGCTACCTTTACCGTTAGCGGAAAGAACGCCTACGGTATGCTCCGTGCCGAGCAGGGCGTACATCGACTCGTACGAATTTCCCCTACGGATGATAAAAAGCGCAGACAGACATCATTTGCGGGAGTAGAAGTACTTCCTGTTCTTCCAGAAGATATTGAAGTTGATATTGATCCTAATGACCTTCGCATTGATGTATATCATGCATCAGGACCAGGTGGTCAGGGTGTCAACACAACTGATTCAGCAGTTCGTATCACACATATTCCAACAGGAACAGTGGTAACGTGCCAAAACGAGCGCAGCCAGCTACAGAATAAGCTGCAGCAATGAACATTTTGCGCAGTCGTCTCTATGAAATTGAAAAAGAGAAGCGTGAAGCAGAGCTTGATGAACTACGTGGACCAAGAAGAGAAATCTCATTTGGTAACCAGATTAGAAGCTATGTTCTTTATCCTTATCAACTTATTAAGGATTTAAGAACCGGAGCAGAAATAGGAAATGTAGATTCCGTTCTTTCAGACGGCAATCTTGATCAGTTTATTGTTGCGTATCATCGCTGGGTTGTTGGCGGAAAGGACTAGCGTGCAGAAGTCTACTTGGCAAACATCATTCAAAGACTCGTTCTTTATTGTTCTTGGCTGTGCGATTTTTGCAGTTGGCCTTGATGTATTTGAAGTACCAAATGGAATCGCCGCTGGTGGCATTACGGGTTTTGCTACTGTTATTAGGGCTATTGCACTGCCCTTTGGCTTTGACTTACCTATTGGTATGCAAACCATTGCTATGAATATTGTTCTTATGGCATTTGTTGCAAAAAGCGGCAATAAGAAATACCTGCTTAAGAGTGTTGCAGGCTTCTTGATCTCCAGTATCTTTGTTGACTTATTTGCGCCATTTTTGCCAGCCCTTGGCGCCAGCGATCTTATGCTTGCATCACTATGGGGTAGTATTATCTGCGGTTTTGGTCTCGGCTTGGTCTTTAGAGCAGGTGGAAATACCGGAGGAACAGACATTATTGCTCAGGCAGTGTCAAAGCGTTTCTCTATTCCATCCGGCACTTCAATTATTATCGTTGATATCCTCATTATTATTGCCGCTATTCCGGTCTTCTCGCTAGAAAACGGCCTGTATTCAATGCTTGCTATCTTTATTACCGGTAAAATGATTGATTTTGTTATCGACGGTCCAAGATCTGAACGCTGCGTGTACATTATCTCGTCCGAGCACGATGCAATTGCGCATGAGATTCTGTATAACCTTAACCGTGGTTGCACTGAGCTGCAGGCACGTGGTTTGTGGAGTGGTGCAAATAAGCCTGTTTTGATGTGCGTTTTAGGTCGTACCGAGCTCGTTCAGCTCAAGGCTGTTGTTTCAGAAATTGATCCCGATGCTCTTGTCTTCATTTCAGAAGTTCATGAGGCAATCGGCGAGGGCTTTAAATCGTTCGAGGCGTTGGAGAGTTAATCGACAGAGCGCAAAAGTTTGTGCAATAAATAGCTCTTTCCAGGCAGAAAAAAGGCGACCCTTTGAGGTCGCCTTTTTGATAAAACGCACGAGGTATGCAGAATGTTTTGTGTTGATTAACCTATCCTATTTAGCAGGAAGAATAGAAGGGGTGACGCTAACAACATCCTTCAGGCCAGCTGCTTTGAGCTCTTTGATCTGCTCGTCAGTTGCTCCCGTATCAGTAATTAAGAGATCAATATCTTCTGCAGAGCCAAACTGGAAGTTAGAAGTGACGCCAAGCTTTGAAGAGTCGGCGACAACAAAGTGCTTTCTTGAGCGCTTGAGCATCTGAGCGTTGATTGCTGGCTCAGGAGAAGTTGCAGAGGTCAAACCAAATTCTCCCGAGAAACCCGTGCAACCCAGGAAGCATTTAGCAGCGGTAATGCGCTGGATGCAATCAAGAGCCGTCTCACCCGTCATGGAAGCACGTGGAGGACGAATATCGCCACCGGTTAGGATGATAGAAAGATCGTGGATGTCCTCAAGCAGCAGAGCTTTTTCCGTTGTTGGTGACAACAGTTACGTCGTGAGCGTCAATCCACTCGAGCATGCCAAGAGCAACGGAGCTGGTATTAATAAAGATGCAATCGCCATCTTCAACATAGCGAGCAGCTTCACGAGCAATTGCCTTATTGGAACGAATCTGTCTTGAACCAGAAGGACGACCGTAAGGATTAAGAAGGGTAGCAATGCCGTACTGGCGAGTAAGGATGCCGCGCTTCTCAAGAAAATCTAGATCTCGTCTAATGGTCAGGGAAGAAACATCAAAGTGCTCAGCGAGCTCAATAACACTAGCCTGTCCTTCTTTTTCTAGCAGCTCAGTAATTGCCTCACGACGTGAATCGACGTAAGCCTTACTCCTTTTCATAAATGCCCTCCTTTATGAGCAACATTTTTGACATGAATGTTCATTGATTAATAAAATATAACATTGAAAGCGGGAAATCAAGATTCTTTGAAAAATAATAATAGCCAGATATATGAATGATTTTTGATTATAAAAAAATTTAACATATAAACTTTTACATGGGATAATCGAGAAGACCCTCAATTACGTTCATAAAAAAACGTGAACATTTGTGCGTCTCCATGGACAAAAGATAATACGAAAAATTATGAACAATTTTGATTCATGTTTCTGTAAAATTGATTGCAGTTAAGAACGTTTCGTGGCATATTATCAAGTTATCAAGACTTGTCATGAGACGGCTTTATGCCAATTTGTCTCATTAGAGAAAGGCAAGGTAGTGCTGTGTTAAGTGATCTCCTTACTGAAGACCTTGTACAGCTGAATGTCGAGGCTTCTAACTGGGAAGATGCAATCAGGAAGTCCGCACAACCACTCGTTGATAACAAAAAGTAACTGAGGGCTATGTTGACGACATTATTAAGGGCGTCAATGAGCTTGGTCCTTACATTGTTATTACTGAGCACGTTGCTCTTCCTCACGCACGCCCTGAGTCAGGCGCACTTGAGCCTGCAGTAGGAATTGTTGTACTCAAAGATCCTGTTGAGTTTGGTAGCAAGGATAATGATCCCGTTAAGTTCCTTTTCCCTCTAGCCGCCAAGGATAGCGACGGTCATCTGAGTGCTCTCCAGTCTCTTGTTGAATTGCTGAGTGATCCTGATTTCTTTGCTCAGCTTGAAAAAGCACAGTCACCAAAAGACGTTGTGGATCTTGTCCACGCAAAGGAAGGTAGGTTGTAATGGCTGATAAGAAGTTCCACGCACTGGTTTGCTGCCGTGCAGGTATGGGTTCTTCCATGATGCTCAAGATCAAGATTGACCAGGTCATTAAAGAGAATGATCTTCCAATTGAGACCGAGCACGGTAATCTGGATTCCCTGATTGGTTTCAATGGCGATCTTGTTATCACCATGTCTGACCTCACCGATGAGCTCAACGCTGACGATCGCGTTCCTTCTGCAGTTGGTATTACCAACATTGTCGACAAGGCAGAGATGAAGGAAAAGCTCACCGCTTGGCTCGCAGAGCACAACGCATAAGCTCCCCTTTGTATCTTTTTGGCGGGAGTTTCTCGTCATACGCAACATGAGTTGCCTTTGGCGAGAAGCTCTCGCCAAACCTTTGACAAGAGGTACTTGTCACTTGATTTAGAGAACTTATCTGAGTAGGTTCGTCGGTTTATTTGCTGAAAGGGATTACGCATGCTCAATGCAATTCTCATGCAGCTCAGAGACACAGCCGTCATCATGGGCATTATTGCTCTTGTCGGTCTCTTGCTGCAGAAGAAGTCCGCTGTGGACGTCTTCTCTGGTACTGTGAAGACCATTATTGGCTTTATGATCTTCAACATTGGTTCTAGCGCTATGTCCGCTCAGGTCAACATCTTCAGCGACATGTTTAGTCGTGCATTTGCTGTTAAGGGTGTTGTAACCCAGGTTGAGGTCGCAACCGCTCTTGCACTGAATACCTATGGTACTGAGGTTGCTCTTGTAATGGTTCTTGGCTTCATCATGAACCTTGTGTTCGCCAAGATTACCCATTCAAGTCCGTCTTCTTGACTGGTCAGCACTTCCTGTACTTCTCCTGCGTACTCGCACTGGTCTTCATTGCTCTTGGTCTCCCAATGTGGGTCACCATTGTTCTTGGTGGTGTCATCCTCGGCTTCTGCGGTGCTGCACTACCTTCGTTGTGCCAGCCATTCGTAAACAAGCTTGTTGGTGGAGATTCCATCGCAATCGGCCACTTCAACTGCATCGGTTATGCATTCTCCGGTTACGTTGGAAAGCTCTTTGCTAAGAAGAACGAGGAGGACGGCGAGAAGGAAGCTAAGGAGCTCCCAGAGTTCTTCAAGCTCTTCAAGGACTTTGTCTTCTCCGTTGCTCTCTTCATGATTGTTCTGTTCTACGTTGTTACTATTGCATGTCTTGTCACCGGTCACTTTGGCGATACCCTTGCAAACAACAAGCCATTCACCAGCTACTTTGGTAACGATATGTGGTGGATTTGGCCATTCCTTGCTGGTCTTCAGTTTGCTGCTGGTATGTCCGTTCTTGTTTACGGCGTTCGTCAGTTCATCGCTGAGATCACCGCTGCATTTGTCGGCATCTCCGAGAAGCTCATTCCAGATGCACGCCCTGCAGTCGACTGTCCTGCAATCTTCCCATTTGCACCAAACGCTGTCATCATCGGCTTCATTGGCTCCTTCCTTGGCGGCCTTGTTGCAATGGCACTTATGGTTGCATTCCACAGCCCAACCATCATGATTCCTGCAGCAGGCATCTGCTTCTTCTCTGGTGGTACTTGCGGCGTTTGTGGTTACGCTTACGGTGGATGGCGCGGTGCTCTTCTTGGCTCCTTCCTGGTTGGTATCTTCCTGACCGCTGGTCCTCTGATTCTCTATCCTGCATTTGCTCAGCTGGGAATTGCAGAGGCATCCTTCCCTAACGTTGACTACAACATCGTTGGTTCTATTATCTACGGCATCGGCTCACTCTTTGGTCTTGCCTAAGCCTAGATTTCTGTAGTACCTACTCAGCTCTACGGTTTCTTAGGGCGCTCGTGGAAAGCCCGCGGGCGCCCTTTTTAAAAGCTTCACAACAAGGAAAAACATGGCAGACGAGAAGAACAACAAAAGTGTTACTGAGTCAGTGCTTGGCGATATGTTTGGCCTCAGCGTTGACAAACAGCCTGCTCCAGAGCTTCCCAAAGATCAGTTAGTTCTAGAAGTTCTTGAAGATAGAGCTCGTTTGATGGTTCAGGGAATTCTGTACTTGCTCCTGACGTTTGCTGCTCTTGCTCTGACATTTTTCTTTTGGGTTTACGCCAATGTAAGTGGCAATATTTTGGGTCTTGTTGGCGTTATCGCAGGACTCACCATTACGTGGTTTGCATCACGAGCCATGGGAAAGCGCTTTAGTCGTTTTGCCAGCGGCATTCACGTTATTGATTTTGGACAGAAAAACGTATGTATCTTTGCAAAATCCGACAAGAGAAAAGCACTTGTCGTTCCTTATACCAAGATTAAAAGCTACAAACTTATCCGACAGGGCAAGGCTCTGCGCCTGCTTCTTGAAGGTGCTTGGGTAAGTCATCCTTCGGGATTTGAATTTGTAGACATCAACCGTCCTTTTTATGTCCTCCACTCTTGATCAGATTCAGGAGCAGATTGAGCAGCTTATGGCTCAACATAAGGTCAAAGAGACGCGTTAGCTCATCGTGTAGTAAGTGTCTTTGAGCTTGGCTCACTGACAGACAAGGAGTTGTAATGGCAACTGAAAAAGAGCAGGTTCAGGAGTTTCTCTCCATTGTGGGAACATCCCTACATCAGTATGTAGAGAGCATCGATTTTGATGCACTTTCTGCAGCTAAAAAGCTTATTTTGGATGCAGAGGCAAAGGGCGGTCGTCTACACGTAACCGGCATTGGTAAGCCAGGTCACGTCTCCGGTTATGCTGCATCGCTTTTCTCGTCAACTGGAACTCCAACCTACGAGCTTCACGGTACCGAGTGTGTCCACGGATCTGCTGGTCAGACTCGTCCTGGTGACGTAGTCATTGCTATTTCCAACTCCGGCGAGACAGGAGAGCTCAAGGCTACGGTAACCTGCCTCAAAAACGTTGGCGTTCACATTATTGCGCTAACCGGAAATCCCAACTCCTGGCTGGCAAACGAGGCCGAAGTTGCTCTTATTGCTGGCGTTGAGCAGGAGGGCGATTCCATGAACAAGCCTCCACGTGCTTCAATTCTTGCTGAAATCATGGAGCTCCAGTGCCTTTCTATCTTGCTCCAGAACGAGTGTGGCCTTAACCCAGAGCAGTACGTTAAGTGGCATCCCGGTGGAGCTCTTGGCGCATCTATTCGCGAGGGCAAATAACCCCAGATTCACTGACGTAAACGTACAGAGGAGTTTGTATGTCAACATTTAAGGGCGTTATTGTCCCTATGGTCACGCCGTTTAACCGCGACGACGAGCAATCCATCAACTATGATGCAGCTGAGCAGCTGCTGGAGAAGCTTATCTCTGAGGGTGCTAACGGCATCTTCACGTTTGGATCAAACGGTGAATTCCACGTTTGCAATCCACACGAGAAGATTAAATTCTCCAAGTTTATTATCGAGAAAACCGCAGGTCGTCTCCCTGTTTACGTAGGAACTGGTGCTTGCTCAACAAAAGAAGCTCTCTATATGAGCCGTGAGGCAGAGGCAATTGGTGCAGACGCACTTTCTGTCATCAACCCTTACTTCCTGGGAATTTCTGACCAGCAGCTGGTTGAGTACTTCAAAACCGTTGCAGCAAGCGTTAAGATTCCCGTCCTTCTGTACAACATTCCTAAGGGAACGGGCAAGAATATCTCTAAAGAGGCTGTTGAGCAGCTCGTAACCATTAAGAACATCAAGGGTATCAAGGATAGCTCTGGCAACATTGATAACTCAAGGATTATCTGGATGTCGCTGTTGGCCATGATGTTGACGTTCTTGTGGGCTCTGACGGAAAGATCTCTGAAGCTCATGCTCTTGGTGCTCAAGGCACTATCGCTGGTACTGCAAACCTTATCACTAAGGTCGTTGTTGACCTCTGGAAGGCTCTTGAGGCTGGAAACACCGAGGAGGCCACTCGTCTTCAGGCAGAGATTGAGCCAATTCGCGATATTCTGCACCTTGGAAGCACTCCTCAGACACTTAAACGCTCTCTTGAGCTTGCTGGATACCCTGTTGGACCTGCTCGTTTTCCGGTTACCGAGGTTGCAGAAGGTGTTGACGAGAAGATCTATGCAATGCTTGACCATTACGGAATTGCCCATAACTAAGTTTCGAAAGTAACGAGTTTCTCGCCTTTTAAGAGGGTAGTGTGGGAGACGTTTTCAAGGAGATGTTGTATATGAAGATGCAAAAAGCTGCTGTTTCTCAGGCACTGGTAGATACCTGTGCATTTGCAGTTGTTCGCGTCCCAACAGTTGAGCGTGGCATTGAAATTGCTGAGGGCCTTGCAGAAGGCGGCGTTCACGCAATGGAGATTAGCTACACTTTGCCAAATGCAGGCGAAGTTATTGCTGCAATTAGAGAGCGTCTTGGCGATAAGATGATTGTTGGTGCAGGTACTGTTATGGAGCCAACAACTGCTCGTCTTGCTATTATGGCTGGCGCTCAGTTCATTGTTGCTAACTGCGGCTCTGACGAGGTTGCTCGTATGTGCAATCTGTATCAGATTCCTTATGCACCTGGTTGCACTACAATGACTGAGGCAAACCATAGTCTTGAGATGGGCGCTGCTTTTATTAAATGCTTCCCAATCTCTAATATGTATGGACCTGAGCTGGTTAATCTTTTCAAGACGCCAACTCCTTGGATGCCATTAATGGCCTCCGGTGGCATTAATCTGGACAATCTCTCTGAGTGGCTGGAGCGCGGCATTGACTGCTGTGGCATGGGTAGCCTGCTCACTAAGGGTACAAAAGAAGAGATCTCAGCAAACGCAGCAAAGGTCCGCGCCATCATTGATGAGACGCGTGCAAAGATGCAAACTGCATAAGTAACGCTTTTCTCGCGAATGGTATAAACTGCCTCTCTTGTAAAAGGGAGGCGGTTTTTATGTGGATGACCTGCATGACGTGTAACATACCTGCTCTTTTGGTAAAATAAATTCCGTATTTGTCTCTTCGGAGTAAGAAAAGGAGCAACTGTGGCTAATCATTTTCGCACTGATGAGCAACAGGGGTCCTCGACCGATGATCTCTTTGAGGTAATTTCTCAAGACGATCTTACCCAGCTTGATCAGCAGCAGGATTCTGCTTTTGACCAGGTTGACACTCAGGACTTTTTCTGCTGATGTGCCAGTGGCCCAGGCTGCTGACCCTGCAACACCTGCATCTGATCCGTTTGCTTCCGGCGCTGAAGCTGTGCATGTAGTTACCGCTGAGCAGCAAAATAACCCTGAGCACGCACCTCTTGATCGCGCAAAGTTTTTTGCAGATCTAGCTCAAGATGCACCTAAGGTAGAGCGTACTGGTACTCCAACCATTTCTTTTAAGAACGCTTCACTGGTGTACCCATCACAGCCAAACCGTCCAGCACTTGATAATGTCAGCGCTGACATCTATCCAGGTGAGTTTGTCTTTGTTGTTGGACACTCTGGTTCTGGTAAGTCTTCTCTCTTGCGTCTTATTACACGTGAGCAGAAGGCAACCCATGGTCAGGTTATTGTTGCTGGTCAGGATCTTACGCGTATGCGTAATTCCAAGGTTCCTTATTTGCGTCGCCAGATTGGCACCGTCTTCCAGGACTTTAAGCTGCTTCCAGACAAGACTGTGTATGAGAACGTTTCTTTTGCACTTGAGTGCATCGGTAAGCCTCGCCCTGTTATTGATATTCAGGTTCCAGAGGTTTTGCGTCTGGTAGGCCTTGGTCAGAAGATGAATGCTTACCCAGATCAGCTTTCTGGTGGTGAGCAGCAGCGTGTTTCTGTTGCACGTGCAATGGTCAACCGCCCACCACTGCTTATCTGCGATGAGCCAACAGGTAACTTGGACCCAGCAATTTCTTTGGGCATCATGAAGCTTCTCTCGACCGCATTAACCGTGCGGGCACTACGGTTGTAATGGCAACTCACGATCGTGAGATGGTTGACTCCATGCGCAAGCGCGTTATTGCACTTGAGGCTGGTCACATTGTTCGTGACCAGGAGAAGGGAGGCTATGGCTACTATGGGGCTCTCTAATTTTGGATATTCTCTGCGTGAGGCCGGAAGCCACTTTAGAAGGAACTGGTCTACCGCTCTTGGCGCTATCGTAACTATCTTCTTGTCCCTGTTTATCATCGGACTGTTTATTCTTGGCTCAGCCCTTATAGAGAATATGGTTGGAAGTGTCGAGAACCGCGTCACTATCCAGGCATTTCTTTCTGATGATGCTGATCAGGCTGCAGTAACCGCATTTCAGAACGAGGTCCAGGGCTGGGATACCGTTGAGTCAGTAACCTATAAGAGTAAAGAGCAGGCTCTTGAGGAGTACCGCACTACTATGAGTTATCGTAACGCATCTGATGCTGTTGCAGCTCTTGACGGTCAGAATCCTATTCCTGCATCTCTTGTTATTAAGCTGAAAGACCCTAAGGATGTTCAGGAAGTTGCTCAGCGCATTGCTTCCTCACCTTCGTTTGCGAAAATTGCAGACAATAAGAGCAATCCCTCTGGTGATGTTCAGTATGGCCGTGAGACCGTTGAGCGCCTGTTTAGCGTAACTGCATATATTCGTGTGGGTGCTATCGGCCTTGTTGGTCTTTTGGTATTTGTTGCATTCGTCTTTATCAACAACACCATTCGCCTGGCTATCAACGCTCGCCGCCGTGAGATTGCCATTATGCGACTCGTTGGCGCATCCAACGGCTTTATCCGTGGACCATTCCTTATGGAAGGCGTGCTTGAGGCCGTAATTGGCGCACTTCTCGCTATTATTGTTTTGGTTGTTGGCGCGCACTTGCTGCTTCCTGTTATGGCAGAAAGCATGACGTTCTTGACGTTTGCTATTCCAGCAACCGTTATGTGGGGTATGAGTGGTCTTCTGTTGCTTCTGGGCCTTCTGTTGGGTCTTTTTGGCTCTGCAATTGCTATGGGTCGTTACCTTAAGGCCTAAGTAAACAGATACCTCAATTGTGTAATTGAGGTATCAATTGAGAAAGTTTTTTTGCATTAAAGATTGCAAGGTAAGACCTCGTGAATACCGTTCACGGGGTCTTTTTGCGTTAAACGGTATTTACCAATTTGCAGGTAGAATGATATTTTTAAGGGTGAATTGTTAGGCCACGTACTTGGATAGGGGAAGCAAGTATGGAGACCAACCTGCATAAGTTTCAGGCTTTTACTTCCGCGGCGTATCACAGTAGCTTTACGGTGGCGGCAGAAGAGCTGGGATGCACTCAGTCGTCTATTAGTCGCATGGTGGCGAGTCTAGAAAAAGAGTGGGATGTACGCCTGTTTAACCGCCACGGTGGTTATGTCAGCCTTACGCCAGAAGGAAAAACGCTGTTGCCTGTGGCCGAAGAGGTGTGCCAGGCATACAGCAAGTTGAGCAATCAAGTTAATCGCGTCAGCGCCATTGAGATGGGCAATCTAATCATCGCTGCACCTTCAAGCTTCCTATCCAGGACGCTTCCAGGTCATCTGAAGCACTACATGAATGATCACCCTAATATCAAAGTTGAAGTTATCGAATGCACGTACGGAGAAGCCCTGCGTCTTATTAGCAAGGGTAAGGTGGATATTAGTTTTACTATGACCCGCGCAACTGATCAGGGATTTACTTCAACATTATTTGATCACGATGAGGTTATTGTTGTTTCTCAAAAGGGACATTACGAGAAGGGACTTGAGACAATTCCTGTTAAGCGCCTTATTGAAGAGCCCTTTATTGTTGATATTGAGACAGCTCCTCTGCTTCAGAAGCAACTCAAAAACGCACGTATGACGTTTGCGTCATCGGATTCATTCACCATTATGTCCATGGTAGAGTCGGGTCTTGGTGTAAGTTTGCTGCCACTTGAAGCAACAAAAGGTACAAATTTTGATATTGATGTACATCATCTTGAAACTCCCGTACATCGTAATGTCTTTATTACGCATCGCGTAAAAGGCGAGATGTCGCGCACTACGGAAGAGTTTTTAAAGTATTTGAGTTAAAGATTGATGTATTTCTGAGTACGTTAACTATTTGAAAATTGCATAACTGTTATAAGGTTTTGGTAAAGACGGAAAAAGATTTAACTACCGCTCGCGGTTATAGCTTCTACGCTTACGGGTTTAAATTACGCTCAGAGTGCACTACTCCTTTTTTTGAACTGTTTCGGATGCAACCATAGACACATCAAGTTCTTCGTCCGAGTAATTACGGGAAGGAGTGGGACATGGCAGAAAATGCCGAGGCACCTGAGATGCAAAAGTCGTTGAGTCTATTCAACTTCTTTACCATCGGATTTGGTGCGATCATTGGTACCGGATGGGTGCTCCTGGTAGGCGACTGGATGGTTCTTGGTGGAGGACCATTCCCCGCGATGATCGCATTCGCAATTGGCGCAATTTTTCCTTGTACCAATTGGATGTGTTTTTTGGCGAGCTCACTGCTGCTATTCCAATTTCTGGTGGCATCATTGAGTACGTCGACAGGACATTCGGTCGCCCATTGGGCTTCTTTACCGGCTGGATGCTCCTTCTGGGTAACGCTCCACTGTGCCCTTGGGAGGCAATTGCTATTTCCACGCTTCTCACCGACCGCTTTGGTGCATTCCCTATTCTTTCTTGGCTGAGGTCCGTTAAGCTCTACACCATTCTTGGTGCAGATGTTTACCTGTGGCCAACAGTCATCGCTCTCTGCTTTGCTGTCCTGGTCATCTTCCTTAACTTCAAGGGTGCTGGCGCAGCAGCTAAGCTTTCGAGCTTCCTTACCAAGGCTCTGCTGACTGGTATGATCCTTGCAATGGTTATCTCCTTTGCAACTGGTTCTCCAAGCAACGGCCTCCCAGTCTTCTCCCAGGCAACTGAGGTTGCTGGCGGCGAGGGCACAAAGGCTACCAGCTTCTTTGGTGGCATCATTGCAGTACTTGTTATGACTCCATTCTTCTACGCTGGTTTTGACACCATTCCACAGCAGGCAGAAGAGGCTTCTGCCGATCTTGACTGGAAGAAGTTTGGTATCATCCCTGCACTTGCACTTATGGCATCTGGTATCTTCTATCTCATCTGCATCTATGCATTCGGAACCATGATTGACTGGCACGAGTTTGTTAAGTCTTCCGTTCCTGCACTTGCAGTTCTCGAGCGCATCAACCTGTTCTTCTACATTGCAATGCTCATCATTGCAACACTTGGACCTCTGGGCCCAATGAACTCCTTCTTTGGTGCTTCTACTCGTTTGCTGCTCGCTCTTGGTCGTAAGAAGATGCTCCCAGAGTCCTTCGCAAAGATTGACCCTAAGTCTGGTGCACCTCTGACTGCAAACCTGTTCATGGCTGGCCTGACCCTTATTGGACCATTCCTCGGCCGTAACATGCTTGTTCCTCTGACCAACGTTGCTTCTCTCGGCTTCATCTTCGCATGCACCATGGCTGGCGTTGCCTGCCTGCGCCTGCGTCAGACTGAGCCAGATCTGCCTCGTCCTTACAAGACCACCGGTGGCATCGCTGGTATTCTTGCTGCAATCCTCGCTGGTAGTATCATCATCGGCCTGATGGTTGTTCCTTTCAGCCCTGCAGCTCTGAAGCCAGTTGAGTGGATTATTACTGGTGCTTGGATTGCCATTGGTATGGCTATCTTCGTGATCTTTGGTCGTCAGACTGAGAAGGCAGCTGCTTAAGCTGAACAAGCCCTAAAAGTTCTTCTGTAAGTTGTACTAAGCACGTTATTTGTTTCTTTAGTTTGGTTTTTACGCCCTAAAAGGGGGCGTAGATAGATAGTTTCTATCATTTACTAGAGGGGGAAAGAAATGAGTAAGATTGCTTTTGTAGGCGGAAAGCTCGTTGACGGCACTGGTGCCGCTCCTGTTGAGGATTCTCTTGTTCTCGTAGACGACAAGAAAATCGCTTATGCTGGTCCTCGTACTGAGGTTCCAGAGGGCTATGAGGTCCGTGACATTCAGGGCCGCACCATTATGCCAGGTCTTATCGATACTCACCTGCACTTCTCCGGCAACCTGACCGACAACGATAACGACTGGGTTATCGAGAACGTTGCTCAGAAGCAGGCATGCGCTGTCAAGCAGTCCTGGGATGCTCTCTCCCACGGTCTTACCACCGTCTGCGAGATTGGCCGCAATGGTATCGCAATTCGTGACCTCGTCAACATGGGTATCATGGAAGGCCCACGTATCTACGCTACTGGTCTTGGATTCTGCCGCGTTGCTGGTCACGGTGACTGCCACCAGCTCCCACTTGAGATCTCCAAAGATGGTCACCCTTGGGGCGACCAGGTAGACGGTCCTTGGGATCTTCGTAAGGCAGTTCGTCGTCGTCTTCGTGAGAACCCAGACGCAATCAAGATTTGGGCTACCGGTGGCGGAATTTGGCACTGGGACTCCGGTCGCGATCAGCACTACTGCTACGAGGAGATCAAGGCAGTTTGCGACGAGGCAGCAATGGTTGGCATTCCTGTTTGGTCACACTCTTACAACAGCTTCTCCGCAGCTTATGACTCCGTTCGTTGCGGCTGCGAGCAGATGATTCACGGCTTCGAGCTTGATGCAAAGACCATGGATCTTATGTGCGAGCAGGGCACCTTCTTCACTCCTACCATCGGCTTCCTGCCAACTTGGTACGGAACTTATCCACCAGAGTGGACTCCAGAGCTCGACGCATTCGCAGGCGACACTGTTGTCGAGAAGGGCCTCAACCGTACATATGAGAACCTCCGCAACGCTAACGAGCGCGGCGTCACTCTCACCATCGGTTCTGACTCCTTCAGCTTCGTAACTCCTTACGGCTGGGTCACCATCGACGAGATGTATGACTTCGTTGAGAAGGCTGGCGTCACCATTCTTGAGACCATCAAGGCTGCTACCCTTAACGGTGCTAAGATGGTTCACCACGAGGATGAGTTCGGCTCCCTCGAGGCTGGCAAGCTTGCTGACCTCCTGGTTGTCAAGGGCGACGTTGCTGCTAACATCCGCGACCTTACCCCAGATAACATGGAAGTTATCATGAAGGAAGGCAGCGAGGTTATCCGCGGCACCTTCTAAGAGGTAATCTACCTTTTGGAGCCCCAATGCAGTCTCTGCATTGGGGCTCTTCTTGTGCGCAAGTAATGTAGGGAAGTCATGTAGGATGCGCCTTGCTTGCACTTCGTCTATTGAACCTTTATTTAGGGTACATATCGAATGATTCTTTAGAGTCGATACCAAAAAGAGTATCGACTTTTTCAACCAGGAGGATATTTGTCTAGAAAACGCATACATAAAGGAAACCGCCGTCAGGGGCGTGTAAAGGTCTCTAAGCGACCATCGGCATTGCTTACGGGCACGCTGAGTCTTTCTCGCCCGGGAGTTGCTACGGTAAGCACCCCTGAGGGAACGTATGCGCTGGCAAAGCACGGTATTCACGAGGCAATGCACGGAGACGAGGTACAAGTCTCGCTTGTCTCGGCAAAAGGAAAAGCTTCGCTTGCCAACGTGCGTTTTGTAGTGGCTCGTGCAACCCAGACATTCTTGGGCATTTACCATGATGCAGGTCCGCTTGGCGCAGTAGTCCCGCTGGATAGTCGTATTCAGCGAGACTTCTTTGTGCTTCCAGAAGACCCTTCTGTTGGTCACCATTACGTCTTTGAGGGTGACGTAGTAGTTGCGCGCATTACAGAGTATCCAACGCGTAAAAGTGCTGCTGTAGTTACCATCGAACGCCGCGTGGGATCTGCCGAAGATCTGGATATGCACGTCGAAGCAGCTATTGCTTCATTTGGGCTGGCAACAGAGTTTTCCATTAAGGCGCTGAGGCAAGCAGAGAAGATTTCCGTCGACGCAGATAAAGCGCTTACAGAAGACGTTTCAAGACATGATTTGCGAGAAGAGCTGTGTATTACTGTAGACCCCGCCGATGCAAAAGACTTTGATGACGCCGTTGGCGCACGAAGGCTTGAAGACGGTGGCTTTGAACTGTGGGTTCATATTGCAGACGTGGCCCATTATGTGAACTGGGATTCTCCCATTGACCTGGAAGCTCGCATGCGCACCTGCTCGGCATATTTAGTGGACCGCGTGTTGCCCATGTTGCCAGAAAAGCTCTGCAATGACGTATGCTCTCTGCGACCAGCCGAAGATAGGCTGGCCATGTCGGTAAAGATGAAATTGAGTAGTTCTGGAAAGATTCTTGGCGCAACAGCAATGAACTCGGTCATTTGCTCAAGAGCAAGACTCAGCTATGACCAGGTAGATAGTTACCTGCAAGGAGATGCTACTTCGCTTGAAGCTGCGGTTTCTGCAAACGACATCACAGCAATCAAAGAAATGCTTGAGGTACTCAATCAGATTCGTTCGCTTCGTGAAGATATTCGTGAGAAACGCGGTTCAGTAGATTTTGAGAGTGTGGAAACGCGCGTAGTGCTTGACGAGAATAACAAGCCAGCTGGCGTGTCGGTACGCGAGCGCACTCAAGCAACAGGCCTTATTGAAGAAGCTATGCTTGCAGCTAATGAGAGCGTTGCTCATATGCTAAGTCAGCATGACTAGAGTCTGCATATCGCGTACATGAACAGCCTTCTCCAGAGGCGCTTAAGCTTGCGGTTACTCCGCTTGTTGCAATGGGCGTCCTTGAACCGGACGTGGCATCTCGCATTGCTGTCGGTGACCAGACGGCGCTGCAAGAAGCACTTGAATCAGTGCATGGTACGCGTTATTCTCGCGTGGTAAATGCGCAGCTGCTCAGAGCCCAAAAGCGAGCAATCTACCTGCCTACTAACCAGGGTCACTTTGCTCTGGGAGCAGATGCGTACTGTCACTTTACCTCGCCAATTAGGCGCTATCCAGACGTGATAGTTCACCGTACGTTGAAGCGCTTGCTTCGTGGTCAAACGGCTTCACGTGCAGAGCTGGTCGCACTTCCGGATATTTGTAGCACGTGCTCTGACCAGGAGAGAAAGTCTGATGCGGCAGCTCGTACCACACAAAAGATCAAGATGGCTGAGTACTATCAGAGTCGTCTGGGAGAAGAGACGTGGGGTACCATCGACGGTTGCGAGCGCTTTGGTCTGTTTATTACGTTGGACGGCACCTACGCCGACGGTCTTCTCGCCGTAAGGGATTTGGGCCACGAATGGTATGCGTATGACCAAGAGACGTTGGCGCTGATAGGGGAATCAACAGGTAAAACGTATCGCATTGGCGGACGTGTACGCGTGAAGATTTCTGGCGTAAATGTGGCTCGTGGTCAGATTGATTTGGCACTTGTGGAATAATATGCACGTAGATTACGTGCGGGTTTATGAAGTATCCGTACGGATGATTGCATGTTTGCTATTGAATGATAGGTGAGTAAGATGGCACTTTCGGCACTTTCAGATGAGCTGATGCGCGCTGAAGGCATGATGATGCAGGACCAGAACGAAGAAGCACTTGAGCTACTACTTCGTCTGGCTGAAGACGCTGAAGAGTATGTTGATCGCAACTGTCACACCACAGATGAAGTGCAGTATTTTGCGTTCCCTACGCTCTTTGATCGCCTGGCATATAGGCGCGTGGAGAATGATCCTCGTAAGCTTGAGGATGTTGCTGAACCTTTTGACCGTCTGTACGGTGACCTTGCTATGGCCTATGTACGCACGGGAGATTATGAAAGCGCAATGAACGCGCTGAAGACTGCCATTCGTTGGAACCCTATGAACTGCGGTTTTAGACTTGATTTGGCGGATCTGTTTAAAATCGCAGGCGATATTCGCGAGCAGATGGCTCTGACGTTTGGTGTGTTTGAGCGTGCAAGCGAGGCAAGGCATCTGACCAGGGCATTTTTGAACTTTGCTGCATGGTTTGAGGCGCAGGGCAGGCTTGAGCAGGCTGCAGCTTGTCTGAGGGCTGCTCGCCGCTTTGAAGTCAAGGATGGTGCTCTTGAGGCTGCGCTTGACCAAGCTGCAGGTACCCCCAAAGATCCTGATGGTCTTACGGATGAAGAAGCAAATGACCTGCTCGAGGCTGAAGGTCTGCCAACAGGCGCCAACGCTGAGATTGCGGTTTGCCTGCTCATGTGCGCACAGGACTGCGCCGCCATGGGAGACAGAGCTACCGCAACTGAGATGACCATTCGCGCTCGCGATCTTGTGGGCGAGCAGGCTGCTCTTGCACTTTTGCAGCTTGTCCGCGATGCTGCAATCGCTGAGGGCTTCACTGCTGGTGGCAATCGTGTGTCTGGTGACGCGCCTGGCGAGAAACCCGATGCAGCAGAAACCACAGACGGGGAAGGCAAGTAAGCATGGCCGAGACCCAGGGAAAACAGCAGGGTAAGAAGTCGATTGCACGCAATCGCTCCGCTCGCCATGAGTACGAGATTGGCGAGACCTTTGAGTGTGGCCTGGTGCTTACTGGCACCGAGGTCAAAAAGCCTGCGCGAGCGTGGCTGCCAGCTAACCGATACGTTCTGCCTCATTCGTGACGGTGAGGCGTGGATTCACGGCATGCACCTGCACCCATACACAAATGGCGGCGTGTGGAACGTTGACCCAGATAGAAAGCGCAAGCTGCTGCTTCACCGCAGACAGATTGACTATCTTGACGGAAAACTTCGCCAGAAAGGCTTGGCGCTGGTTCCGCTTGAGATTTACTTTGACGAGCATAACCGCGTTAAGCTGTTGATTGCGCTTTCGCAGGGGTAAAAAGCTCTACGACAAGCGAGCCTCCGCAGCTAAACGCGATTCTGATCGCGAGATTCAGCGAGCCCTCAAGGAGCGCAGTCGCTAGTAGGAGCGCGCTTGCTGGCGGAAGTAGTCTCTCAAGGAGCGCAGTCGCTACTAGGAGTGCGCCGATTTTCTCGCCAAAAAATTTCGTGCAAATTTTATGAGAATCATTCCTATTTTTCGGAATAATGCTTTAGAATCACTCAAGATTTGTTACTATCTGCATGAGCACTTAACCGCGGATAAGGGCCACGGTTAGTTGCCATCCGCGTTAATTGCGCGAATAGAAGGAAAAGCGCGTAAGCGCTTGGAGAGAGGAATAAAAATGGCAGAGACTACTTACAAGTTTGTTTGCACCGTTTGTGGCTATGAGGTTGAGGTTGACACTCCAGAGCTTCCTGAGGACTATGTTTGCCCAGTTTGCGGCGTTGGTCCTGAGATGTTCGAGCTCGTCGAGGAGTAAGCTCCCCACAAAGTTAGTCAGACAGGTTGCCTAGACTAGATTGTTCTTTGGTAACCTTTTTGATAATCACCCAAACAAAAACGTAAAAGCGATGTAGGATTTAACCTGCATCGCTTTTCGTATACACCTGCATGATTCGTGTTTTGACGCGCATCATATGGTTGGAGTGGTTTTGAAGCACGCGTTACAAATGTCAGATTCGGTAGAAGTTGCAGCATTCTTAGCCTTCTCGGGCGGAGTGATGGATGCCTATTCCTACCTGGTACGTGGCGGTGTTTTTGCCAATGCTCAGACGGGAAACTTACTACTTTTTGGCATTAATTTGACAAGCGGCTCGTTTGAGCATTGCCTCAAGTATGCGCTGCCAGTTCTTGCATTCGCCGTTGGTATTGCGCTTTCATACGCCATTCGAGCCATTGCGCGAGAAGAACATCTGCACTGGAGACAGCTGGCGGTTATCGTTGAGATTGTGCTCTTAAGTGTTGTTTCTCTGCTGCCAACAGACATGAATCTGCTGGCAAACAGCTTGACGTCACTTGCATGCGGTATTCAAGTTCAGGCGTTTAGAAAGCTGCATGGTCACGCGTTTGCCACCACCATGTGCATTGGCAATCTTCGTGGCGGAACGCAAGAAATTGCAGCGTATATGCACACTCACGATTCGTCTCACATTGAGACATCGCTGCTCTACTTTGGAACTATTTTCTGCTTTGTAGCTGGTGCGGTAGTAGGCAACCTGTTTATTCCGTTACTTGGAACTTACATGATTTGGTTGTCACCCGCGGCGCTTCTCGTGGTTATTCTCATCATGTTTATTGATCGCGAGAAACAAGTTCTAGAAGCTCACGGTAAGTCTGCAAAGTAAGCCGCAAAGTAAGCCGTCCAAAATAGTCATATCTTTTTTGAAAGAATGGCAGTTCGTGGGGTATACTCTCTACACTTTGAATTGCAAGCAACGTTACGCGCGCGCAATTCAGGAACATTGAAAACTGCATGGTGGCAGTTTCTCTCATTATTGGGGGTGACTGGATTCGACAAGGTGAGTTTGCGGTGGGCAGCAAGCCGTGGTCTCCTCGCCACGTAAAACAGGGGTAACGTCAAATTGAATTGACAACACTCTTACTTTTGAGCCTCGTATGGCTCTCGCTGCTTAATTTAGTTCAGCGCGTCTAACTGGGATTTTCTCCTGTTCTCAGGGTGACGTCATTTTAGGGAGATGCTTGTAAGGACGTAGTTGGTATGCCTTACAAAAAGATTGATCCAACTGGAGCACCAAACGCCTGTTACTAAGTGTGCGGTACTTGAGATGTAATTAGTAACTGAGCTTGGAGACACCTGCCTAGGATTTGCTTTGGACCGGAGTTCGATTCTCCGCACCTCCACCATACATTCGTTACTCATGAATGGCGAGAAACCCCGTGATTCATGAGTACTTTCATTTGTATGTAACGTGTGTTGCATATTGCAAAAGGACCACACTCCAAGTTATTTGGAGTGTGGTTTTTGCTGTTTAGGGTTTAGTTTTACGTTGGCGCTTGTTTCTTACTCGTTTAGCGGAAAGTCATAGGCTACGGGCAGTAGAGGGGTAATATTTAGTTAGCAAAATCTAACAAACATCAAAAGGCAAGTTCAGACATCATTTTCTGCACGTATAGTTTGCCGAGCTAGTGGATTGCTTTTCAAATCAAATGACGCCGGGGATAGAAAATAGGATCGAGGCGAAGCAATGTCAAAGAGCGCTTCAAAGTTTCAAAAAGTACTGATGTCGTGGGTGTATCGCGGCAAAGAAATATTTAAGCCCCTTAACACAGGTGCCATTGATGAGCACGTGAGGTGCATACGTGAGTATGTCGCCAATATTTTCTTCTACACTAAAGGCAGTACTACCATCATGATTGATGCAGGGTACAGCTATGATCGCCTGCAAGAAAAGATGGACTGGCTGGGAATTGACCCTAAGGATATTCAGCATATTCTAATCACTCACCTAGATACCGATCATATTGGCGCAATTGAGTCGGACAGTGATCAGCTTTTTGGCCATGCACAGGTTTATATTGGCGATGTTGAAAATAGGTATTTAACAGGAGAAGTTTGTCGCCGTGTAATGAACGGCTGGTTCAAGCTGCCAAAGGTGATCATTCCAAATAAAAAGACACTTCTGCATGATGGGGAAGTGCTTGATGTTGATGGCATAAAAATCGAAACAATTCTTGTCCCCGGTCATACGTGGGGTCATGTGGTGTACCTGATTGATGACGAGTATTTATTCTCTGCCGATACCATCTGGCTGGGAGCAGACGGCGGTTATAGCTTTATCAATAAGCTTGCAGAAGACAATAAACTGGCTGTTGAATCACTTGCGAGGCTAGAGGGTATTCTGCGCGAGCGCGGACTTAATCCCAAAATTATCACCGGGCATACAGGCTGGGCAGATGACATCAACTTTGTCTTTGCTCATACCGATGAGGTGTGTAACGTCAACAAACCAGTTAAGGTTCACGACCCTAAAGCTCCTTACAACGCATATGACGAGCGTGATGACACACGCGAAAACGCAGCGAGCACACCGCTTCTTCCCTGTAATAGATAACGCTGGAGCAACAAAGAGTACATGATAAAGGCACGTTAGGGACTCTGTCAGAAATGGCAGAGTCTTTTTCAGATAGAAAGTGATAAAAGTTTTTAGATTTTTCTCGTTGACATATTCCACAAGTGGAACTAATATCTTTATAAGATATTCAACAAGTGGAATATAAGGAGATGAGAGATTTGCTTAAGCAGGGGATTCTTGGTCTCTTGAATTATGGAGATATGTCCGGCTACGAGATTAAAACCATCTTTCAACAGTCGCTTAATTACTTCTGGACTGCTCAGACAAGCCAGATTTATAGAGAGCTGCAGTCGCTAGAAAAGGACGGCTGGGTTACCTCAACGCTCGTTGCTCAAAAAGGAAAGCCGGATAAAAAGGTTTTCTCGATAACTGAAGCTGGTAAAGAGGAGCTTCAAAAGTGGCTAAGAGAAGATTTGCAACCTTCGGCGCAGCGCATTCCGCTTTTGATGCAGACGTTCTTTAGGGGCGAGTGCTCCTACGAGGAAAACCTTGCATTCTTTAAACAAATCGCAGATAATGCTTCATCGTTTCCCTGGTGGAAGTGAGCTGGCAGCTGGCGCAGTGGCCGCTTACGCAGCTCAAATGGGTGACCCAGAAAAGGCATTGTTCTGGCAATTTACTATCGAGTACGGCAAGATGCACGAGGAAATGCTTAAAGCGTGGAGCGAGAAGTGCATGCATGAGCTGGAGGAACAACATGAACATTCTACTCATTAACGGCAGCCCCAAGGGCAAAGCTAGCAACTCTCTACGTCTTGCTAAGAGCTTTGTTGAGGGCGTCTCCGAGCAGTATGCCAATGAAGATGTGACTGTTGAGCAGCTCAACGTTGCCACTATGGTCATCAAACCATGCAAAGGTTGCTTCCACTGCTGGAAGAACACGCCTGGCCAGTGCATTATGTCGGACGACGAAGAAGACGTCATTCAGAAACAGCTCTGGGCTGACCTGGTTATTTGGAGCTTTCCGCTCTACTACTTCAACGTACCTGGAATGCTGAAGAACCTGATTGATCGTCAGCTCCCCATGAGTCTGCCCTTTATGAGCGACGCAAATAGGGGATATGGAAGCGGCGCCCACGAATCTCGCTATGACATGACAGGCAAGAAGCACGTTCTTATCTCTACCTGCGGATTCTATTCTTCAGAGGGCAACTACGATAGCGTTACCAAGATGTTTGACCACATTCTTGGCCAAGGCAACTACGAGAGTATTTTCTGCGGTCAGGGCGAGCTCTTCCGCGTAAAGGAGCTTTCTGCACGCACTGACCAGTACCTGACGCTTGTCAAAAAGGCTGGCACAGAATACGCCCAGGGCGGCATTTCTGACCAGACAAAAGCCGAACTCAAAGTCTTGCTGTATCCAAAAGAGATGTTTGAGCAAATGGCGGATGCAAGCTGGGGAATTTCTCGCGATACAAGCGCTCAGGATAGCAAAAACGCTGGCGAGAAACCCGTTGAGCAGGTGCCGTTTGACCATATCTTCACCTCGCAGATGGCGGCCTTGTATGATAAGACGGCTTACGACGGAAAAAGATCGCGTGCTTGAGATGAACTACACCGATCTTGGGCGTAGCTACCAGATTCTGCTGGGCAAAGACGGCAGCAGGGTCTTTACTGACGGTAGCCTCACTACCACGACAAAGCTCAACACTCCGTTTGAGGTCTGGCAGTCCATTTCTAAGGGCGAGATTAGTGGACCAGAGGCGCTGGGTAAGCACCTGTATACCGTTGAGGGCGATTTTTTTCCTTCATGATTGATTGGGACAAGTACTTTGGTCCTACGCCTGGTAGTTCTACTGAAGCTGCGCAGGATGCGCCGGCTAAAGAAGCTGGTGACGCGCAGAAAAACCCTCAGATGATTACAATGCTGCTCCCTTGGATTACCTTCTGGACTGCAACATCGTTTGATTCTCAGGTTGGCGCCATGATTGTGCTGCTTGTTACCGCTTTAATGCCGCTTATTATGAGAAACTTCAAGTTCACCATCTGGGACAGAATCTCATTTGCACTGGTCGGAGCATTGTCTGTAGGCGTTTTTATGAGCGGAAATGGCGACGGAATCTTATTGTCAATTTGGGTTACCTAGCTTTTTGGTCTTATGTGGCTTGCATCATGCCTTACTAAGGAACCTCTCTGCGCTGCATATGTTAAGTATAGCTACGGCGGAGATAATGCCTACAACAATCCGCTGTTCATGAAGACAAATTATATTTTGGCTGCATGTTGGGGTGCTATGTACGTGTTAACGGCCATTTGGAGCTGGTTTGCAGTTCAAAATGGTGTGGGCGGTATTTTGGTTATTGTGAATAATCTGGTTCCTATTGGAATGGGTCTGTTTACGGCGTGGTTCCAGAAGTGGTACCCAGCTAAGATGGCAAGCGGAAAGTAAGCAGCAATAGGCGCGCTGCGTGTTGTAATTGCATAGTACGCGTATGTCAAAAGAGAGCCAGTACGCTGGCTCTCTTTTTGGTCTTCTCGTCGTTTTGCTTTACTATAGCCACATAAGGAGATGATGCGACATGAATAAAGCAGCTCAAGTAATCAAGAACCTTTCACAGGGCTTTTTAATTTCGGGCATTTTGAGTGCACTCATGGGCGCATACTACCTGTTTATTAAAGCTGGACTTCCTCTGCAGGATCCTCCTCAGACGCTCAAAATTCAATATGCAATCAACTTTGGCGTTGGCGAGAAAATGCTTATGTTAGGTCTAACTTTCCTGTTTATCGGCTGCGTTGGCTATACCATTGCATGGATTTGCTCCAAGACAGAGAAAGTTCAAGAGCCAGATAATCACCAAGCTGGTAGACCTTCTCGCCCCTAACGCGGCGAGTCGAAAGACACAAGCTGAAGCAAGTGAGCTAAATTTAAGTTCTTGAGCTAAAGTTACGCCTAATACGCAAAAAAATTTGAACTATTTTTCAAAACAATGTTATCCATCTGAGCTGCACAAATCATTATTCAAATTCACTTTTTATGTGAATACCTATTTCTCTTAAGTTTTGACTATCAATTTGTTAGAAAATGTAGATGTAATATGCACATCTTTTTGAGGGGCCATCATGAAAAAAGGTTTTCTTAAGAGAATCTCAGTCTTTCTCACCATGGTTGTGGCATGCCTGTTTATGTCTATTAACACAGCTCAGGCACTTGATCGCCAAAAAGACGATAGTGATCTTACCCAAATTAACATCTATCAGTTCACGCTGACCAGAGATAATATGACTGTTATCTCGCAGGGAACTGGCGTTAAGCGTGTAGAGATTCCTGCTTCAGATACAGGCAGATTGCCCTCAACAGCTTTTGTTGTGCAGCCTACCAAGGACGGCTCTCCTCAGCAGTATAACCAGCCGCTTTCGTTGAAGTTCTCTAACGCTGGTACTGTTGATGGCAAGGATGTTGACGTCTATGTCACCATCAACTCTCTGGGCCTTACCCTCCAAAGTGCAAATGCAGATTACAACAACCCTAACAAGACCGATGTGCCTTTCTTGACGGTTGACGAGAACTGGGGCTCCAAATCCTTCCAGATTATGGACTACATCGATGTAAATCACCCCAGCTACACTGCTGATATCTTTAGGGCTTATGCAATCAACGCTAACGTAACTGTTGAGCTAAGGTACACGGATGGCACTCCTTGCAACCTCAAGCTTGTCATGCAGCCAAGTGATATTGACGTTGTTGGCACTACTGGTGCAAATGAAACCTTCTCACTGATTGATGCAAACAGTGCTATTGACAGCATTGTCATGAATAACAGGAACATCCTTACTGAGACCACAAGTGGTAATAAGATTACGTGGAATCCTGTTCGTGCTACTTCTGGTCCTGACCAGGAGATGAATCTTGCCGGCTTTGCTGTTAAGTCCAAGTCAAACACCATGACGTTTGAGTCAACCAGCGCGGCTACCAGCGGTAGCCTCTTTGGCGTTTTCACCGAGGCAATCACTCCAGCTCCTGTAAAGGCAGTTGACCCAGAGCAGGCTCCTGCTAAGGCTGGAGAAACCATTACCTATACCGGTACCTTTACGCTGCCAAGGCAGGGCATTGACACCATTGGCAAGATTAAGTCGATGAGCATGGTTGATACCTTTGACGAGCGCCTTGATTTCCAGAGCCTTACCGTAAGCTTTGACGGCCAGACCCTCACTGAGGGCACCGATTACACTGTTGCTGTTGACGGCCAGAAGGTTACGGTCAACATCAAGGATCACCTGCTCACCAAGGCAAATGGCGGCAAGAAGTTTGTTATTACCTACAAGACTGTTACCAACAGCAAGGTAGAGACAGACGGTTCAAACATTGATAACGAGCTCACTCAAGAGGTTGACGGAAACGTTGCTCACTCCAATAAGGTAACCACTGAGCTTCTGTACGAGAAGACCCATGAGTATGTAAGCGGTACTCCCAATAAGGAGCTTCCACAGGAGGTTCTGGACCTGCTTCCTGGCAAGCAAACCAGAATTCCTAATGGCACTACCGTTACCCCTGACCAGCCACTTGGCGGAGTAACTCGCGTAGAGACTCCTGACGGAACTTGGGTATTCATTGGTTACGATCACGATTCCGAGGTCATTGATCACAAGAACGCTCACTTTATTGGTGTCTGGGTTATCCTTCCAGAGCCAAAAAAGGACGTTCTTGATGACCAGGGCAACTCCATCGATGGCAACAAGGTAACTGCTGGTCAGGTGCTTACGTATTCCGTCACCTACACCAACACTACCAACACCACTCGTACTGTCACCATCACTGATGTCATCCCAGAGCACACAACTTACGTAGATGGTTCTGCCGATAACGGTGGCACTTACAATCCTGCTACTCGTACTGTAACCTGGACACAGAGCGTTGCTTCTGGAGACACGCTTACCGTTACCTTCCAGGTTAAGGTTAACAAGGGCGCCAAGGACGTTACGGTGGTAAACACCGCTCACGTCAGCGATGGTCTCATTGACACAGACACCAACACCACAACAAATCCCGTGGCTCCAAAGCCTCGTAAGTCCCGCACACCAAACACTGGTGATAATGCATTGCAGAACACACTTATGTTTGCCATCGCAGGCGGCGCAGCAGTTCTTGTTGCATTAGGAACTTTCAAGTTCTACGCAGCTAGAAACTAAGTTGCGGTTCGGTAGACACCCGCACGTTTGGTGCACAGAACCTGCAGGTTTAGCGCAGAGTAAGCTCATGCCGCCCTCATTTTGAGGGCGGCTTTTTGTATGCAAGCTTTCGTGTATAAGTCTGTGCATAAACTGCGCAACAATACTATGTGAAGTGCAAAGAATGCACTTCATCCGTCAGAAAGTGCATTTTAGTTTTACGAGACCCTATATTCGAGCTGTAACCGTTACTCTAAAGACGCCTTAAGGCGGTAAAACAAGTAGGATACAGCTCTATAACAGTAAGAAAAGAACGAGGCGTTACGTAAGTCAGTTGTTTGGATGTGCTATGGAAATTCGAGTAGTTGAAGAAAAAGGTCGCGCGCAAATTGAGGTGACTATTTTGAGTGGCCCAGATGACCCGCGCGTATCGGGAATTGTCCGCCAGCTTCAGATGGTTGACGGAAAGATGTCTGGATATGTTCCCGGAACCATTAATAGACGCGTTGTTCTTCTCGCGGATGTCGCGTGGATTCAGACAGATGGTAACGTAGCGCTTATTCACCTAGCAACAGGGGAGGTGCTGGAAAGTTCCAGCCGCTTGACTGAGCTCGAGGACGCTCTCAAAAACACGGCATTTGTGCGCACTTCTCGTCAGGAGCTGGTCAACTTGGATCATGTGACGGGTATCAAGCCTGCAGGTTCCGGTCGCATACTGCTGTCACTTGGCGAGAAAACCCTTGTTGCTTCAAGAAAGTACGCTTCTGAGATCAAGCGACGTATTGGAGTCGTGTAAGGACTTGATCGGTTTTCTCGCGCGTCACATTTTCTGGTAGCAAACGACGCATAAGCCGCACTTTAACAACACTTTTATCCCAGAGAAGGGAACATCATGGAACGCAACGAATCGCAAAATTGGAAAGAAATCGAGCAAGATTCTCAGCAAGAATTTGACGAGGGACTCAATAAAACAGCTGGTCAAATTGCATTCAAGGGCATTTCTTCTGGAGCACTATGCTTTACCGGCATCTCGCTTGTGTATGGCATCATTGCGTTGGCAATCAATTATGGTGACAGGCAGAATAACATCACGCTCCTCACGCTGATTGCTGCGGGTGTGTGCTCAGGTGTTTATCAGCAGATTTGGTTCAATTATCAGCCGCTGATTACCAAGCTCAGTTACCTTCAAAGGTTCCTTGGCTTTAACGTTTGCCTGTTCCCAACGCTTGTTGCGATGGCACTCATTGGTGGATGGGTTCCTAATATGGCACAGTCGTGGATGTCATTTACCGCACTATACCTGGTCATTCTGCTGATTACAACCTTAGTCTTCAATGCTATTTTCAAGAAAGAGGAGCAGAAATATAAGGCTGCATTTGAGAAGTACCAGGCATCTCGCCGCGCATAATCCAGACGGACGTGTGATTGTACGTAGCTTTACGCGCCTAGCTTCATGCAACTCTCTTTACGTGCCTGATTTCAGCAAAGAATCAGTGAACTTTGTCTAAAAACATAAAAGAATCAGTGAAATTTGCCTGGTTTTCTTAAAGAGTCTGTGTGAGAAACACAGACTCTTTGCATTTTTCAGGCGAGAAAAGCGAAAGGACATCCAACAATTCTAAAAACTAAAAATTTTTAAGAGTGAACAGTGAAAAAATTAAGTAGTTTTTATGTTCTAGACTGATATCTAAAATTTTGTACAAAAATAAGCTAATATTGTCTTGAATTGTGTTCTATTTAGGTTTAGATCACAGAAGGGAAAAAGAATGAAGTCACTAGCTAAGGGTATTTAGTAAGATTTGCTGTCTTTTTACAGCAGCTCTTCTAATTTACTCATTGGTTCCAGTTCAGGCTTATGCTGCTCCAACAAGCGCTAATGATGTCGCTGACAGCAAGGTCACTATTACTAGTCTGGAGCCTGGAGATGTTGTAAGTGCGTATCTAATCGCTGATGCAGACATTGATGCCTCAAATAACTTAACGTATACGATGGCTAACAATCTGCCAGCTGCTTACGATACAATCGCTGAGATTTCAGCTGTTGCTACTGATGGTTACACCTTTACTCAGGGCACCGATATGCAAAATGCTGCAGCTGCAATTGCGAGTGCAGTTACTGCAGGTACAGCTACTACTACTGCAACAGCTGGCGCCAATGGTACCGCTGAGCTGACCCTTGGAAGTGGCTATTATCTTGTTCGTGTTACTTCTACAAGCGGCAAGACTCACGTTTACCAGAATATGGTAGTTGACGTAACTCCTAAGGTTGATAGCGGCACATACAAGCCTCGTACCGTTGCTCCTATCGCTGTTAAGAAGACTGAAGTAACTATTAAGAAGACTGTCGGCTCTCAGTACAAGGAGTCCACTGATAAGTATAGTGTTGGTGACAGCGTTCCGTTTAAGGTCAATACTGCTGTTCCTAACTATCCAGCAGACTCTGAGAACGCAACTTTTATTATTGGCGATACTCCTACCGCAGGTCTTAAAATTAAGACTGATACTATTAAGATTAATGGTCAGGTAGCTACATCAGGTGTTGACTATACTTTGACAGCATCCGCTACTGGCTACACCTTTGAGTTCTCTAAAGACTATGTTCTTGCTCATCCAGGTGAGTCAATTGAGATCACTTATGAGGCAGAGCTTACCTCTGCTGCATTCTCTCGTAGCGCTACCGATGTAACCGGCAACACCGCTACCGTTACCTTTAACCCTAATCCTTATGATGGCGGAACTGCTAAGCCAAGTAGCAAGACAACGGTAAAGACCTATGGTTACGTCTTTAAGAAGACTGATCCAGATGGCAACCCACTTCCAGGCGCTACCTTTACTCTTACACTTGATAACGGCACCGTACTCACTTCTACTTCTGACTCAAACGGCTATGTGTACTTCTCTGGTCTTGCAGCAGGCCACTACAAGATTTCAGAGACTGGCGTCCCTGCTGGATACGTCAAGGTTGCTGATATTGAGTTTGATTTGAGCGACGATACTGCTACCGCTGATAACCCAGCTACAACTGATGTCGAGAATAACTATCTGGTTAATGATACCAATGTTGTCGACAACAAGCAGATTGCCCTGCCAGTAACTGGTGACGCAGGAACCTTTATGTTTACTGCTATTGGAACTGTTCTGCTTGTTGCTGGTGTAGGTGCTATTGTGTACTCTAGAAAGCAACGTGCATAAAAGTTCTGACACCACTCTTTAACTATGGCTAATCCAAAACACATGATGGCTGTACTGAAAGCAGGAGAATCAAACGGTTCTCCTGCTTCTCTTGATTCTTTACATGAATCTCGTGCAAAAAAGAAACGTGCACGTGCATGGCTCATTATGTCAATCATTATTTTGATTGCTGGAGTTGTATTAATAAGCTATCCATTTGTCAGCAGCTGGCTGAACCAACTTGCTCAAAATAAAGTAAGTGCTACGCAAGAAAGTGCCGTAGTTACAATGACAAGCACTGACCTTTCTGCAGAAAGGGAGCGAGCAAGAGAATTTAATCAGCGTCTTCGTGATGGCGTTTCTCGGGTTATTGACCCCTTTGACAGCAAAGCATCTATGCCAGGGGTCTCTGAGTATAAAGAAGTACTGAATGTTGCAAATGATGGTGTTATGGGAGAGCTTGTTATTCCCAAAATTGCAGTTGACCTTCCTATTTACCACTTTACAACTGACGACGTGTTGCAACATGGCGTTGGTCATGTAGTAAATACTTCTGTACCAATAGGCGGAGAGTCAACGCACGTTGTTTTAGCTGGTCATACTGGTCTTCCCACTGCTCAGATATTTGATCGACTTGAGGAACTTCAAGTAGGCGATTGGTTTATTATTCGCGTACTTGGAGAGGATTGTGCGTATAGAGTAACTTCTACAGAAGTAGTTCTACCTAATCAGGTGAATAGCCTTTCTATTGAGCCAGGAAAAGATCAGGTAACGCTTGTAACCTGTACTCCTTATGGCGTTAATACTCACAGATTTTTAGTACATGCAGAGCGTACGGAAGTCCCTTCTGAGTGGGATGATCAAAATAAATTGGTTGATCATTCTGTTGACTCTTCAGTAGATATAAAACAAAATCCAATACTTTTCGCTCTTTTTAGGTGTTGTTTTTTTGCGGGCATAATTGTCAGCATTGCAGCCTTAGTTGTTACACGTACAAAGGTTTTATCAAGAAAGAAAAAAATAAAAATTTTTTAGAATAGCTTATATCAAATAAGAAAAATATTGTGGAATATAGGTGTTAGATGGACAGAAATGGTGTGTATATAGCTATAAATCTATTATAATCGTTACGTAGGTTTATGCGTATTACATTGAAGTAAGTGTTCTTAGCTATAAACATAGATCATTTGCTTATAGGAGATTCAATGGTAAGTTTGCGTCAAAAGAAATAGTTTTCTGAGGGCTTTAGCTATATTTGCCATAGCCTTTATTGGATATTTTTGTGTAGTATTTTCAACCCCTGCTTTAGCGGTTGAACCTCCTGCACATACAAAAACACTTACACCTAATGGTGATGGCTCCTATAAACTTTCTTTGACGGTAACTGGCAAATCTGAATCTAGCGTAGAAAGAACTCGAGCTAACATCGTTGTAGTATTCGATAAGTCAAACAGTATGAACTTGAGGTCTGACAATCAGTCCCGTCTTGCAGTTGCTCAAGAGGCTGTAAATGCTTTGACTGATGAGTTGATGGGCCTCAATAGCACTGATGATCCTAATCGAATCCAGATGTCCTTAGTTACGTTTGATTCCACGGCAAATAAAGTTAATTTTAGCGGAAGCAATTGGACATCAGATCCGTCTAGCTTTAAGAGCAGAATTAATAGTATCGTTACGCCAACTACTCAAGGTTATGGCATGCCATATGGTGGCACCAACTGGGAAGATGCAATGAAAGTTGCATTGGAAGTTGCGCAAAGTGCCGATAGCGATCCAACGTATGTCATTTTTGTTTCAGATGGTAACCCTACGTTTTATAATGGCACATCAACAAATTATAGATACATTGCTAGTTCTAAGTATATCCTCGGAACTGGCTATGATTACGGAGCAGGATCAGAAACTAATATTAGCAATTCTTATAATGCCGCCACTGATGATGCAAGAGCAGTTGTTGATCAAGGAAACAAATTGTATGCAGTAGGCGCTTTTGGCAATATTACTCGCATGCAGGGTCTTGTTGAGTATGCTTATGATGCACCAGCAGGAAATTACTATCACTCTGCAACAGACAAAGCTGCTTTAAATAGAGCGTTTGCAGCTATTGTCGCCGATATTAAGAAGCAGACTTTTTACACAAATGTCTCTATCAAAGACGGACTTACTGATATGGTATCTCCTGTAGATATCAACGGTAATCCAACTACTTTTACCTATACAAAGACTGATAAAGACGGAGTAGTTACTGAGTGGACCGGCGCTCCAGAGGCAACAATTACGGGAGATACAGTTGATTGGGATCTTTCTAGTGTTGGTCAGCTTGAGCCTGATGTTACCTATACGGTAAGTTTCACGGTTACTCCTACGCAAAGCTCTGGATTCAGTAGCCGATGCTGCTAACGGAAAAGAAAAAGATCAAAACGTTGTTGAGAATCCAGACGGATCATATTCTGTGTATTCAAATACAACAGCGTCCGTTGATTTTACCCAGCAAAAAACTGTTAACGGAACCGTTGTTTCAGAAGAAAACGGAAACTCGCCTTATGAACGACCTACTCTGAAGGTTCCTGTCTCTAAGATTACAATCGAGAAAAAATGGGTTGGAGATGAACCAGCTGATCACGCGGATAAAGTTGTTACCGTACAGGTTAAAAAAACTGTGACGGTAAATGGAACTCCAACTGAAGAAGATTATGGTGATCCAATCACACTGGACGCGAGCAATAACTGGAAAAAGAGCGTTATTGTTCCTGGAAACCTTGCTGGAGACGCTACCTGGTCAGTTGCTGAGATTAGTGCAATCCAAGGATATGACACGTCATACAGCGCACCAATTGTGTACAGCTCATATAGATCTGGCAATCTCACTGGTAGTGTTGATGGAGTAACTACCATTACTAACACTTTCAGAACTTACGATTTGATTATTTATAAAACAGCAAGTAATGATAGCAACGTAAAGACACCTCTTTCAGGGGCAGAATTTACGGTCTTTGCTGCAGATGGAGAAACAGTTGTTGCAGCTGCTACCGCAACTGGCAGTAATGGAAAAGCTACATTCTCTAACCTTAAGCCAGGAACATATATCATCCGAGAGACTAAGGTTCCATCGGGTCATCAAAAGCTTGGCAATGACTTGACACTTGTTGTTGATATTTCAGGTAATATCACCTTAGATGGTAGGGCAATTAGCGCCGATCATCAGGGAGTTGATCCAGCAAATGGCCACTGGTTCCAGATTGATGTGGACAACCACGTGCTCAGCGTCCTCCCAAGTACAGACGGTATGGGAATTACGCCATTTATTAGTGCAGGTGCTGTGCTTTTGCTACTTGCATCTATCTGTGCAGCGCTTTATCTCTATAAGAAGTCAGCGATAGCAAGTAGATAGTTTCATGCGCTAAACTCATCAGCGCATACATCGCAATAATCGACTGATTCCAGGATTTTCTTGACATGATTGATTACTGCTCCAAGGAGCCTGTTTTTCTCGTCATGTCTGAACAATTTGCCGGAAAAGTACACCATGTCTGAGCTATTTGCCGGTTTTTCTCGCCATGTCTGAGTGCTTTTACCCAGACATGGCGCACTTTTCAGGCTTGTTCAACTCACACTAATCAATCACACAAAAAGCTCGACCTTGCGAGAAGATCGAGCCCTTGGTTTAAGACTTGCATGTGTCTGGCCATTGCTTCTGCCAGCGTGGCCAAGTGAGCGTTTACTGCTTCTTCATAGCAGCTAAAATGCTTACAACAACGTGATAGAGAAATGCGGAGAGCGGCCAGATAATCCAAGATCTTCCCCAGTCTTTGGTTATAAAACTATAGCCAAAATACACCAGAGAAACTGCACTAAAGTATGCCTTTGAAACTGGTCTGTACTTCGATACTGCTTTCTTATATCCCAGTTTGCCGTCCTTCTCGTCATGGGAGAACTCACCTTCCTGGAGAAGAATTCTATAGCTGTCTTTGAGAATGCCAGAGTAAATGAGCAGGTAAACACCAAGTGAAACTAGGACTGCTGCCACAAAGAAGCCAAGGGCAAAGGTAAGGCCCGCTCCAAAGTATGAAGCAACTAGAAAGGGGATTGCGCTCAGAATGGTAAGACAGACGCCCGTAGCCTGCTGAATGTATCGTAGTGAGCTTGTGGACTCAGCGCGCCTGCGAATGGCAGCCTCGACACCGTATTGGAGCTCAAGAGAAGCCTCCTTGAACTGCTTATACTTTGCAAGCTTCATATCTTGGAGAATTAACAGGCCAACTCCGGCGGCAATAAAGAGCACCATGATGCAAACGCCCGTGATGCTCAGTGCATCTGGAGAAATGCGTGTTGGATCAAATAGATTGCATCTTCGCTGTATGTAGCAAGTGAAACAAGAAGCGCGGGGCCCAGAATAAAGAGGGTAATTGCAAACGCAATGGGGCGAGAAGTGCGTGCGACTGTATCCAGGTACTCGGTAGCAGTCTCAAGAGATACACTGAGCTGTGGTCGAACGTTTTTGCTGTCAGAAGCGTCGGTGTTGGCAGGAGTACTCGTGGAAGTGCTCGCAACATCGGAGTTACTGGAGCCTGTGGGGGCTGAAAAATTGTTCTGCTCTGCTGGCGCTACATAATCAGCGGTGGTAGCAGTAGTTGGAAGCTCTTCAAGCTCATCTTTGAGCAGGTAGTCTGTGGAAACACCAAAAAGCTCGCTCATGGTCATGATTTTTTTGAATATCGGGCATGGAAGCCATTGACTCCCATTTAGAAACTGACTGTCTTGAAACGCCAAGCTGCTGTGCCAGCTCTTCCTGTGACCAACCATTACGCTTTCTGAGGCTCATGATTTTCTCGCTCAGTAACATGGTTGTTCCTTTCTGTTGGTGATGTGGTGTGATTCACATGTGATGACTATTACTTTAGAAATTCCCCTGATTGCACACCACCAAGTTGAGTTGGAAATTTGTCAACTCATAGTTGCGTCATAGTTTACCTGCAGAAATGCTACCAGACTTTAGAAAAAAATAGTTTGAAAAACTTATAAATTAATTATGCGTTTACGGAATATGTCTGCTCGCTATTACACTTGTTTGATATTCATATGGTAGTATTTACAAAATAGACCATGAAAAATAATCCATATCAGAAAGAAAAACGCTAAAAATTCTTGTGTATCTGGTCATCCGTCTGGTGCATAAAAATTTGCGCAAAAGTCACATGAAGAACTTAAAGGTATGCATTGCTTCATCTGCTCTCGCAGCCGCGCTGGCACTTGCTCCAGCATCTGCGCTGGCAGAGGGCACAACGCCTGCTCCTACAAGCACCACTGGTGCTACTGCTACTACTGGCGTAACTCCTATTCCTGCACCAACCAGAGAGCAACTCACAGACCCAACGGTTAACCCATATGCTCCTGAAGATGCATACTTCCTTCCTGATATCACTAACCCAATCCCAGAGGGATATATGGTAGGTAATGCTGACGGCGAGACCATCATTGATAACGGCGACGGTACTGTTACCGTAAAGGGACACTGGGTTCCAGCAATGGATTTGACGAAGTCATCAGTGTTTACTTTGTTCGCATTCCTGACCCAGTTCCTGATCCAACTCCAACTCCTACACCTGATCCAGATCCAACTCCAGCCCCAACCCCTGATCCAGAGCCAGCTCCAGCACCAGATCCAACTCCTGCGTCAACACCAAAGAAGAAGTCCGTTCTTCCTCCAACTGGTGTTGCAGATGTTGTAATTCCAGCTTCTGTATTTGCTGTAAGCGGTCTTGGCCTTGTTGCTGCTTCTCGTAAGATTCGCAAGTAAAGCAACAGCCTGTGGCTTTGCTACATAAGAGCACATATATCGCATTACTAAAGCGCCTGACCCAGGCGCTTTTTTTGTGTGGGAAAACAGGCGGGCTGCTGGGCAGAAAATGGGTACACTCTGAATAACAAAGTTCGGAGGTTGTTATGGAAGATCAGCAGCAGAAATTCTCGCAGATAGATGGCGTCGAACAGACACCCGCGCACTCATCTTCGACTGCGCTTGTGCTAGAGGGTGGCAGCTATCGAGGCATTTTTACTGCTGGAATTCTTGATGTGCTTCGCGAGAAGGGCGTTACTAACTTTGAGAGCGTGTGGGGAGTTTCTGCAGGTGCCATCAACGCCGTAAGCTTCAGGTCCAAGCAAATGGGCCGCGCCATGCGCATCATGCTGGCTTTTAGAGATGACCCCCGTTTCCTTTCGCTTCGCTCGCTGATTACTACTGGTGATATTGCGGGTGCTGAATTTATGTTTGACGAGATTCAGAACCACCTGGACCCTTGTGATAACGAGGCATTTAATCAAAATCCCATGCAGATGTACGTGGTTGCCTCAGACGTTACCTTTGGAACATCGGCATATCTACACGTAAAAAAGTTTCCAGAAGACATTCCGATGATTCGAGCATCTACAGCAATGCCAACGGTTTCTCGCATAGTTGAGCTGGATGGTCATCGTTATCTGGATGGCGGGACAACCGATTCAATTCCGTTTGCCGCAGCGCTTGGTCTGCCTGACGGAAAAGCGGAGCGTGCGGTTGATATTCCAGACCACAAGCCAGCAAGGAAAGCGCTGGTCATTGTCACGCAGGATAGGAACTTTGTAAAAACTGACACCAACGAGCAGTTTGCCATCCGCTCTCAGCTGTACTCTGCGTATCCATACTTTGAAACTGCATTGGCTTCTCGTGCCGAGCGTTATATGGCTCAGCGTAAGCAACTCTTTGAGCTGGAAGAAGAGGGAAGAGTGCTGGTGCTTGAGCCTCCCGAGCCAGTTGAAGTTAAGGTTAACGAGAAGTCCGGTGAAGCCCCTGCTGTTGCTGTACCTGACAGGTCGTCGCGTTGCACTTGATCGCCCTCAAAGAGATTAAAAAGTTTTTATCGAGTAGGACGAGGGCGGCAGGCACTCGCGTGGCCTGCCCGTAGATTTTTCAGTGTCGATTAATCCAAAAACCCGGGTAATTATGTGTCCACCTGATCCAAAACCCACCTAATTATGTGCCGAAAGGCACTAATTAGGTGGGTTTTTGGATCAAAAATCGTTCTTCTCGACACATAATTGGTAGACTTTTGGATTAATCGAGCTCCAAAATCTACAAACGTATGCCCTGAACACGAAACGAAAATTGATACGGAAAGAGTTTGTTTTGAAGACGCCCATGAATAAGTTTTTTTGAAGGTAATGTTTGCTCTGGTTATCGTCGCGATGACTGGAGCGGCGATTCTGCAAATTGTCGCTCCCGAGTACATGGGAAGCAATGCCGCTTATGGTATTTCGACCGGTTGGCAGCGAGAGATTGGTTTTTGGAATCTCGCGGTGCTCATCATTTTGGTTACTACGTGTTTTTTTACTATGATTGGGTCTATCTACGTGCGATTTTGCTCGCGCTGATTCTGGGTGGTGTCGGAATTGGAACCAATCATTTCATTCATTTTTTGAGCGCCCACGAGTCGGTAAATTTGGTTGGCGCTATCGAGAATTACATTCTTGCAGTTGGTTGGATGATTGGCTGGAAGCTCGAATGTAACCGCAGAAAAATTGAGGGTGTCGCTAAGTAGCTGCGGAAAGACCGCGCACGTTTTCGCGTGACAGTGCTACGAGCGAGACGTTATGCGCGCGACTTGCGAACGAGACGTTATGCGCGCCTGATTTCATCAAAGATTCTGTAAATTTTGCCTAAAAGGGTAAAAGAAACTGTGGATTTGCCTGATTTTGTCAAAGAATCTGTATCCAAAATACAGATTCTTTGCACTTTTAGGCGCGTATGCTGTTATGGCGCACCTGGCGAGAAACACGGTGCACCCGCAGCGCCCCGCGCACTCGCAGCGTACCCGCGCACCCGCGCGGCGGCCACGCCCGCATCCCGCACGCTAGCGCAAACGCGTGAGCTGCACGTTCTCGATAAGCGAATCCACAACCGAGCGCTCTGCCGCCTGAGTTCCGCTCTCCATGACGTTTGCGGCGCCCGTAGTCTGGCCAGTCGCAGCGCGTCTTCTGTCGAGAGACCCTGTGCATCTGCAAAGGCAAACGCCGCCACAACGGAGTCACCGGCACCGACAGTGCTTCCTACCTGGACTTTTACTGGACCTGCATACCAAACCTCGTCGGCCGTGGCGTAGACGGCGCCGTTGCCGCCCATGGAAACGCAGACCGTGTCGATGCCACCAGCAACAATCTCGGATGCGGCAGCGGCAATCGCGTCCACGTCGGTAAGCTCGCGGCCCAGCATGGCGGAGAGCTCGTGGTCGTTTGGCTTGGTGAAGTACGGCTTCTGCTCAAGGCCAGCCGAGAGCGCTGCGCCGTCGGCGTCCAGGTATACCTTCAACCCGGCGTGGCGCAGAGCACGAGTCCAGCGGCCATACGTATCAGAGGCAGCTCCACGGGGAGGCTGCCGGAGAGAACCTAATGTCGCCGACGGAAGTCTTGGCAATCACGTCAGCAAGTGCCTGGTCAAGCATGGTGTCGGTGACCTCGGGACCGGGCTCGTTGATGTCGGTGTTGGTGCCGCCCTCGGTATCAACAACCTTAAGGTTGGTGCGCGTCTCACCGGGAACGGAAATCGCCTGAACCTTGATGCTATTCTCGCTCAGTACATCGGCGATCCACTTGCCGGTTTGACCTGCAAGAACGGCGATGGCGGTAGATTCTCCTCCCAGCTTAGCGATGACCTTGGAGACGTTTATGCCCTTACCACCCGCGTCCTGCCTGAGCCATGTGATGCGATTCACCTGGTCAACGGCAAAATTTGGCACCTGGACGGTCTTGTCCAGAGCGGGGTTGAGCGTGACGGTGTAGATGCTGGGCATAGTCGCTCCTCGGTTTGTGGTATCGCTAGGATGACGGCGCTTAAACGATGCCGTCAGAGTGACGCAGGTTATCTACGCTGATAATACTTCAGTTTCGGCAAAAAAGTAACCGCGGACAGCGTTGTTACGCGTTTGTCCGCGGTCTTTTCTGGCGAGAAACTCGGCGCACTCGCGGCTCGCCCTGGACCCGCGGCCCGGCGGCGCACTCGTGGCGTCTGCTGTGGACGGCTTTGCAATGTGGAGAAACCCGTCAAATTTGAACGAATTGTTGCATTCGTGAAGCGTTCAAAATTCCCGCGTACAACTGCTAAAGAGTGGAGTATACTTTTAAGGCTTTTCCACAGAGCCCCGTAATCTCTGACAAGAAAAAGCATCGATGACCCGTCCAGGGGTTATCAACTCGTAATTCGTAGGAGGAGTCAAGTGAAGAAGTCGACTCAGTTCGCCAAGACTGGCGAAGTCGAGCGCAAGTGGGTGCTCATCGACGCTGAGGGCGCAACGCTCGGTCGTCTGGCTACAAAGGCTGCCATGATTCTTCGTGGCAAGAACAAAGCCACAGTACACCCCAAACGCTGATACTGGTGACTTTGTTGTCATCATCAATGCAGACAAGATCGTCCTTACTGGTGTTAAGGCTGATCACAAGGAGTATTGGCGTCACTCCGGCTACCTTGGTGGCTTGAAGATCACTTCCTTCAAGGAAGAGATGGAGAAGCACCCAGAGCGTGTTGTTGAGCACGCAGTCAAGGGTATGCTTCCTAAGACCACTCTTGGTCGCAAGCAGGGTATGAAGCTTAAGGTTTACGCCGGCGCTGAGCACCCACATGCTGCACAGAATCCCGTCAAGATTGAGCTGGAGGGCTAAACGATGGCAGATAACACCGCTGTTTACACCGGCACCGGCCGTCGTAAAGAGGCCGTCGCTCGTGTTCGTCTTGTTCCTGGAACTGGTAAGGTTACCGTTAATGGCCGCGAGGCAACCCAGTACTTTGGTCGCCAGCAGCTCGTAGACAACGCAACCGCACCTCTCCGCATTACCGATACCCTTGAGCGCTTTGACGTCTTCGCAAACTGCGATGGCGGCGGCATCAATGGTCAGTCCGGCGCACTTCGCCTGGGCATCGCTCGCGCTCTTCTTGAGGCTGGCGAGTATCGTGATGACCTTAAGAAGGCCGGCTACCTCACCCGCGATTCTCGTGCGGTCGAGCGTAAGAAGTACGGTCTGAAGAAGGCTCGTAAGCGTCCTCAGTTCTCCAAGCGCTAAGGCCGCTGGACCCAAAAAAAGTCCTCACGAGAGACCTGTCGTATATCGGCAGGTCTCTTTTTTGTATACTTTTAAATGGTTGCATTTTGCATATTTGCGCAACCGTTTTAGTCCGCACGTTCTTCTCGCCATCTGGCGAGAAGCCCCACCTGTCGAGTAGTTCGCTGGCGCTTCGCGCGCACGTTGCTCTCCACCCGACAACATTACATTCGCAGCTTAGGAGACGCTTATGAAGTACTTTGGAACCGACGGCTTTAGAGGCCGTGCAAATGAGGGTTTGAACGTCGATCACGCATACAAAATTGGCCGCTTTATTGGCTGGTATTACGGAGCTAAGCAGGCTCGCAAGGCTCGTATCATTATTGGTAAGGATACCCGCAGGTCAAAGCTATATGTTTGAGTCTGCACTTGTCTCGGGCTTGGTTGCTTCCGGCGCTGACGCGTACATGCTACACGTTATTCCTACACCTGGCGTCAGCTTTGAGGTTGTAGATGGCGCTTTTGATTGCGGCGTCATGATTACCGCTTCTCACAACCCATTCACCGATAACGGCATCAAGCTGGTTAACAAAGACGGCTACAAGATGGATGAGGATGTCCTTGAGCAGGTAGAGGCCTACATTGACGGCGAGATTGACGTTCCTCTGGCAACCGGTGACAGCATTGGCCGCACGGTTGATTACATGCAGGGCCGCAACCGCTACATCTCAAGTCTGATTGCTAGCTGCGGCTTTAGTCTGCAGGGCCTGAAGATTGGCCTGGATTGCGCAAACGGCGCAGCTTCTAGTGTTGCTCGCCCTGTCTTTGACGCCTTGGGCGCCGAGACGCATGTTATCAACAACGCTCCAAACGGCCTCAACATCAATGTTGATTGCGGTTCTACCCACATTGACCAGCTGCAGCGTTTTGTAGTCCAGAATGGCCTTGACGTGGGCTTTGCCTACGACGGCGACGCTGACCGCTGCCTGGCAGTTGACGAGCGCGGCCACGTGGTTGACGGAGACCTGATCCTCTACGTCTGTGGCACCTACCTTAACAAGTATGGTCGCCTGGCAAAGCAGACCGTGGTCACTACCGTCATGAGCAACTTTGGCCTGTTCAAAGCATTTGACGACGCTGGCCTCTCTTACGAGAAAACCAGCGTGGGCGATAAGTACGTTTACGCTTGCATGAACGAGAACGAGTACAGCCTGGGCGGCGAGCAAAGTGGTCACATCATCTTTGGTGATCTTGCTAAGACCGGCGACGGCATCCTGACCAGCCTCCGTATTATGGAGGTCTTACGAGCAGAGCGCGAGAAACTCTCTGAGCTGACTCGTCCCGTTACACTATATCCACAGCAGTTGGTTAACGTCCGCGTCACCGACAAAGAGGCTGCCATGCAGTCTCCTAAGGTTAACGATGCAGTTGCAGCTGCCGAGAAGTTCCTTGAGGGTAATGGTCGCGTGTTGGTCCGCGCTTCCGGAACAGAGCCTCTGGTACGTGTTCTTGCAGAAGCTCCAACTGATGAGCTTTGCCAGCAGGCAAATCAGATTGTGCTCGATGCACTTGAGGAGTATAGGCTGAGCGCTTAAGCGCAGATAGATCCAGGGGATACAATGGCACTGGCAGGAATAGGTGTAGATATGCTTGAGATTGCTCGCATGCAGCAGGCAATTGAGAGACGCCCTCACTTTATTCGCCGTATGTTCACCGATGCCGAGCGTGCATACTGTGAGCGCACTGCTCGTCCTGCGGAGCACTATGCTGCTCGCTTTGCGGCAAGAGAAGCCGTGCTCAAAGCCTTAGGAACGGGTTTCTCATCTGGTATTGGTTTTCAGGATGTTTCTGTTGAGAGAGATCAGCTGGGCAGGCCACAGGCTCGTCTAGCGGGCAAGGCTGCACAGATTGCGGCGGAGCAGGGTGTGCAAGAGATTGCACTTTCTATCTCGTATACCAGAGATGTTGCGGTGGCCAATGCGGTTGCTGTAACCAACGCCGTAAAACCCAAGGTAGATCAAAAGGAAGATGCTGCCCAGGAGCTGGCACGTTCGTTCAAAGAAGCTCGTTCTGTGTTGGATGAGCTTGAGCGTGTGCAAGAACCTATAATTGAGACAACCTTTGATGATGTTGTTAAATCCGAGGAGTAAGTTATGCAGCCGGTACTAAATGTTGAGGACATCAAGCGCGTAGAGATTGCGCTGACACGTGTGGGCGTGAGCGTTTCCGAACTCATGCACCGCGCAGGTTACGCTGCTGCTCAAGAGGCTCTTGGTATGGGCGGAGACATCTCTAATGTTGTCATCCTCGTAGGTCTTGGCAATAACGGTGGAGATGGCTGGGTGGCAGCAGAAGCGCTGCGCTCTAGAAACTGCAACGTTAAGGTAGTCACTCCGCTTGAGCCCGATCAGATTTCCGGCGATCTTGCACGTCAGATGGCTCAGCGCGTCGTTCGCGCGGGAATCTCGGTGCTCGTTGGTCCTTCTCGCCAGGAGCTTATTGACCTGCTGGCAACGGCTGACGTGGTGCTTGATTGCATGTTGGGCACCGGCTTCCACGGCAAGGTTCGTGCTCCGTTTGATATTTGGATTGAGTGCCTGAATCAGTCTGGTGCTCGTGTGCTTTCCGTTGACGTTCCAAGTGGCCTTTCTGCACAGAAAGGCCAGGTAGAAAGCGCATGTGTTGTCGCTGACGTTACGGTTACCATGATTGCGCTGAAGCCCGGCCTCATCGCTGACGCAGGTCGCGATGTCTGCGGCTCCATTGTTGTAGCTCCTCTGGCTGAGCAGACTGAGCGCCTGGTTATTGAGGCAGATCCTGTTGCATGGCGTGTTGACCTGGAAGATTATCTTGCTTGTGTTCCCGCTCAGCTCAACGACTGCGATAAGTACTCTCGTGGTTCCGTTCTGGTGGTTGGAGGCTCTAGCCGCTTCCCTGGAGCTGCTGTTCTTGCTGCTAAAGCGGCTGCTCGTGCGGGCGCTGGCTACGTTACGCTGGCAGTTCCTGAGGCCATTGTCAGTAGCGTTCAGATGATGTTGCCGGAAGTTCCCGTTATTGGTCTCCCATGCGATGCCGAGGGCGTGTTTACCGAGGAAGCAGCTCCACTGGTACTGCAGCTTGCTGCCATGCGTACCGTTACGCTGGTTGGTCCAGGTATGCGCGTCTCTGGCGGAACCGTCAAGGTTACCTCCGCTCTGCTTGACTCTGAGCTGCCCGTTATTGTTGATGCCGACGCGCTCAATTGCATTGCTCGCCTCACCAATAACAACCTCCCAGATTTCCCTGAGCTCACGCGTCGTACCGCTCCGCTTATCATGACCCCACATCGCCGAGAGTTAGGTCGTCTGGTCAACCAGGTAGACAATCCTCCTGCAAGCCTGGTAGCTCAGCTTGAGTCTGCTCGCAAGATTGTCTGGGCAGATGGTGGCTCTGAGCTGGTAATTGTTGCTAAGGGCACCGCTACCGGTTGCGTGGGCGTTCAGAAAGCTGTGCTGCCAAAGCCTGGTCCTGTCACACTGGCAACCGCTGGCTCTGGCGATGTCCTTGCTGGTACTATTGCTGGTCGTCTGGCGCAGGTTGCTGGTCAAGTTGATGACCTGCCTACGTTCTGCTCGCTTGCCTGCGAGGTTCACGCATATGCAGGTCAGCTAGCTGCCGAGAAGTTCGGTGTACGTGGAGCTATGGCCGGTGACGTCTGTGACGTTATTGGTCTTGCCTCCGATGCACTTGAGGAGCAAATTGCATTTCCTATGGCGGACTTTGAAGAAGCTACGGAGTAGGTGACTCACATGTCGGCATATCCCCAGGATAGATGGGCTTGGATTGAGATTGATCTTTCTGCCGTCCGCCACAACGTAAAGGCGTTTAAGGCTGGACTTAGCCGCGGCGTTAAGATGATGTGTGTGGTCAAGGCCGACGCCTATGGTCACGGAGCAGTTCAGTGCGCTAAGGCCATGCAGTCTGTGGGTGCCGATCAGTTTGCCGTTGCAACAGTTGATGAGGGTGTGGAGCTGCGTTGTGCGGGTATTGATAACCCCATCCTGGTGCTTTCTGAGCCGCCGGTCACTTCCATTCCAGACCTCGTCCGCTTTGATATCATGCCTTCCGTCTACACGGTGGACTTTGCTCTTGCGTATGGCGAGGCTTCTGCTGCAGCTAACAAGGTTGGCCGCTATCACCTGGTTATTGATACCGGTATGACCCGTATTGGCGTCAGGCGAGAAGATCTACTTGAGGTTCGTGGCTCTATTGATTTCCACAGGGGTCTTGAATGTGCTGGAACGTTTACGCATTTTGCTACAGCCGATTCTCTTGACAACTGGGATTTTAACCTGCAGGTTAATCGCTTTATCGAAGCGGTTACGACGCTCAAACGCAGGCTATGAGTTGGGCTTGGTGCATGCTGATAACACGCCCGGCACTATCCTGCACAAAGATATCCAGTTTGATATGGTTCGCGTGGGCATTGGTCTGTACGGACTTCATCCAAGCAAGCTCACTATTCCCCGTATTGACCTGCAGCCTGTTATGAGCGTGCGCGGTCGCGTGACGCGCGTGGTTTATCCAGCAGTTGGGGACGGTGTTGGTTATGGCATGACGTGGCGTGTCCCTCGCAATAACATCCAGGTAGCCACTGTGCCTATTGGTTACGCCGATGGACTTGCACGCAGCCTTTCTAATCGGATGGATGTTTTGACGCGCGGAGATCGTGTTCGTCAGGTGGGCAACATCTGTATGGATCAGTTTATGATTGCTGTTGATACCGCAGGTACACACGCTAATAAGCCTGCACACGAGATTCGCTATGGTGACGTGGTTACCCTCATCGGCAAAGACGGCGATCTAGAAATCACTGCGGATGAGATGGCTGACCTTCGCGAGACCATCAATTACGAGGTAGTTTGCAACTTTGGTGCGCGTCTCGATAAGGTATACGTCTAATGGCAGTTACGCTTGATGAGATTCGCAAGCAGATTGCTGATTGCAAGAAATGTCCGCTGTGGGAAACACGTGCCAACATTGTGTTTGGAGGCCCAAATCCTACAGCTCGCGTCATGATTGTGGGAGAAGCTCCTGGTAAAAACGAGGACCTAAGCGGTCAGCCTTTCGTTGGCACGTCTGGCAAGAAGCTTGATGCACTGTTAGAAGAAGTTGGCCTTTCTCGCCAGGATGTTTTTATCTCTAATGTGGTCAAATGCCGACCGCCTTCAAACAGAAATCCCAAGGTAGCAGAGGTGGAGGAATGCTCTCCGTATCTTCGCAATCAGATTCGTGCTATTAAACCGGACGTTATTGTTTGCTTGGGTAATTTTGCAACACAGTTTGTCATGCATACCGATAAGGGCGTGACGGAACTGCGCGGCAAGTTTTACCAGATAGGCGCCTTTAGCGTGCTACCTACCATGCATCCCGCATCAACTATTTACCGCAAGGAGTGGGCGCAGTTCCTCAAAGACGACCTGCGACTTCTTGCTGATTGGCTTGAGGAACACCCTCGAGGAGGCTCGTGTGACTAACCTTTCTACTAGCGCAAATCTTGGCGCTGATAACGCTGCCGCAAGCAACCTGCCAGAAAAAACTGCGGCCGGCACGTATGTTTCTACCACCACCGAGCAGACTATTGCTCTTGGTCAAGCTCTAGGAAAACTTCTGCAAGCAGGCGATGTATTAGTGCTCACAGGAGATCTAGGAGCAGGAAAAACCCAGCTCACTAAGGGTATTGCTGCAGGTATGGGTGTTGCTGACGATGTGACCAGTCCAACCTTTACTATCGAGATGGTTTATGAGGGTACGCTTATGCCTCTCTACCACTTTGACCTGTATCGCCTAAACGACCCTGATCAGCTTGAAGATACGGGTCTGTACGATGCGCTTGAGTCCGACGGTCCAACTATCATCGAGTGGGGAGAGCAATTTGCAGAGCAAATTGGCGAGAGAACCCTGGATGTGTATGTTTCTAGATTGTCTGAGGAAGAGCTGGAATCAGACGACGCTGAGCCGCGCCGTGAGATTCGCTTTGTTCCACAGAATGCTCGTGGAGACACCATTATTCAGGCCTTGAATTGTCAAAGCAAGTGCAACGTTTGGTGATGGTAGACTTCCCAAGGGCACTTCCAACCCAGACGCTTACGTGGCCTTAGGTTAAGTTCATTATATACTGCCTCAATCTCTCTATCACTAATCGATGAGAGGTCTGTACCTTTTGGAAAATACTCTCTGATGAGACCGTTAGTATTTTCATTGGTACCTCTTTGCCAGGGATGATGTGGAAGACAGAAGTAGATACTTACTCCAATAGCTTCTTGAAGCTCTGCTGCGCGGGCAAACTCAGATCCACGATCAAGCGTTATGGTTTTTACTACCTCACCTCTCAAAGCTTGCTGTATAGCTACATTGACATCGGCACTAGACCCTGATGCAGCTTTGCCACCAACAAGGTAGCCGCTCATACGGTCAACTTGTGTGACCAGGCGTGGACCTTTAGCTTTACCGATGACGGTATCTCCTTCCCAGTCTCCAATGCGTTGGCGATCTGCAACCTCTTTTGGTCTTTCGACAAGTTCATGAGTTATCCGTATTTTTCCTCTGCGCTCTATGAGGTGTTTTGTATGCCGTCGTTTACCTCGGTGTCTAAGTCTTCTACGTACAGACTGTACACCTGGAAGTTCACAGTCTAGTTTCCCTGAGTGTATAGCTCTATATATAGTGCTACAGCTGACAGGAGCGTAGAAAAGTTCTAAGTGCAGTCTTCCTGCAATCTGCTCAGGTGAGAAGTGGCGACTACAGATAAGAAAGACAATACGTGCACGAAGGTTTGGATCATCGAGTAGTGTGCGTTTCTTGCAAGCCTGGCGTCGAACATCGGTTTTTCTCTGAGCAGTCGAGGCTCTATAGCAAAGATGCGCCACTCCAATGATTGTCCAACCGTTTCTTTTAATCTCCCGTGAAATACTTGATTTGTTTCGTCCGAGCTTACGAGCAATCTGGCTTATACTTTCATGATTTTTCCACCAGACCATAATGTCTTCGCGCTCTTCAATGCTAAGATGGCTATAGTGACCCATGGGATTCCTTTCAATGAACGTTGTCGTAAGCGCCATTGTAGACCCATGGGTCACTACCTTGTCTTTTGTTGTTGCACTAGCAATGAGAATTCAAGGCGCTTTAACGTCATGTAAATAATTATTTTTGTTACGTGAATTCTATCGTTTTACCTGCAAATTGTAGATATTTTAAGTATATCTTGAGCAAGTTATTTTTGGTGTAACACTAAAGTTATCTTTTTCATATATACTTTCAAACCCGTTGAATCTTGTTTAAAAAAACAATCGTTTTTTTACCTATAAGAGTTAAGGAATTTGAAATGAAGAAGTATTTGCATAACAACGCAAAGATGTTTGCGCTTATGGGTATTATGGCAGGAGTTTTGGTTTTCTCGCCACTGTTTTCAGCTTTTGCCCTCGCTGAGGGTACAGAAGTAACCGAGACAACTACAACAACTGAAGCAACTGCTGTTGCTACAACTACAGATGATGATAGTGACGCAGAGGCAGTTGGATCTTATATGGGCGCCGATGGCATAATGCGTGAAATCCATATTTCAGTATCAACAGATGGCGGCACTTATAACGGAAAAGATTATATTCCACCAACTATTTCAGATGATTTTAAGAGCGTTTCTTTTAGCAGCAATGTTCAGCGTGAGGGATACACACTGGTAGGTTTTTCAACAGGTTATTTTTCGCAAGAGGAAATAAACAATGCAACACCAGATATGTCGAAACCATATACTATCGATGAGAATGGCAATGTTCATATGAATCTTGATGATATTGTTGCCTGGAGTGCTACCGACGATATTGATACAAACACTATTACGATTCGCTATCATCTAACTACCTTATGGGCACCAAATCCTGAGCCAGAGCCAGAACCAGCTCCTGAGCCAGAACCACAGCCAGCACCTGCATCAGTTGCTCCTGCTTCTGACGTATCTGAGCAGCCAGTACCAAGGCGCAAGAAGAGCGTTCTGCCTAATACAGGTGATGCAACTTCTGTAGCAGGTATTGTTGCAGCAGCCGGCACTACTCTTGTTGCGCTTGGTCTCCGCAAGAAAATGCAGTAGTAAATAGTCGTCTCCTAGTAGAAATGCATTCCTATGTCTAAATATTTTCACAACAACACAAAGCTTCTTATTCTTTCTGGTGTTCTTGCAGGAGCATTGGTCTTCTCGCCAGCACTTTCTGTGAGAGTACTTGCTGAAGGCACTGAAGTAACAGAAGCAACCACAACAACCACAACGACCGAGGCATCTGAAGTGACTGCAACAACTGAGGCAGCCACAGCGTCCACGTCAACCGAAGCAACTACTACAACTAATGCTGCTGCCAGCACCACCTCAACAGACGACAATGGTACAACTATTGTTCGTTTTTATGATCCTGAAGTTGGTTGGAACACTAGGATCAATCTTACTGTCGTTGCATACGGCACTCAATACAATGGAAATCACTATATTCCTGCAACGATTTCAGACGACCATAAGAGCTTCACTTTTGATGGAAATATTCAGCGTGAAGGTTACACATTGGTAGGCTATTCGTCAGAAATGCTTTTAAGTGATCAAAGGGATAATGCAACTGCGGACCAGTCGATGCCTTACACCGTTGATGCTAATGGATTTGTTCACGTGAATTTTACTGATATTACCGCGTGGTCCATTACCGACGACCTTCGTGATGACACTACAACTTACTATTACGTTTTTGCTCCTCTTTGGGCACCAAATCCAGAGCCTGAACCAGCACCAGAGCCTGACCCAGAGCCAGCACCTGCACCAGTTGCGCCTGCTTCTGATGCAACCCAAACTCCTGCACCAAGGCGCAAGAAGAGCGTTCTGCCTAACACTGGTGACGCAAGCTCTGTAGCAGGTATTGTTGCAGCAGCCGGCACTACTCTTGTTGCACTTGGCCTGCGTAAGAAACTGCAGTAGTAACCTGTGATAAGAAATTTAACTAGTAATAAATCGCTCCTAGAAACAGAAGTTCCTAGGAGCGTTCTTTTTCTAGCAATTTGTGGCTCGCGGTTAAACGAGCATTTAAGACACTCTAAAAAAATATATCCCTTTGCAACAGCCCAGTTCCAGATGCGGTCAGCCTGTACTTCACAGCGCTGCTTAAGTTCAGCAGTGTTAGAACCTGTGAAGGTAACTTGCTGAACAGAAAGAGGGAGGTTATCTGGCCTAGTAATAGTTAAAGTTGCGCTGTTCATAGCCATACGAGCTGTCTTGTTAGCACCAACGCGGATCTTAACAGTAAAATAACCACGATCAACAGGCCACTCGGTAACTTCTCCGCTATTGGCTGTTCCAGACCTGAATCCATTTGCATTAGCAATAATGCTATAGCCATTCATAAAGAAACCAGCTGCAATAAGTAAGCCACCAATGGCGCACAAAAGAATTCCTGCAAAAATGGTGCCCTCACCATTTAAATTAAAGAAATTCCAGAGGCCGCCAACAGCAAAAAACGCACCGGTTGCCCAACCAACAAGAGGGCTAGCAGCTCCCTGAGGTTTACCAAAATCAATTACATCATAGGTAAGAGAAATAGGAGAAGTATCGTTTTTATCGTAAAGATAAACGTTGCTTAGAGTTTCTTGTTTTTGAGCGGGTTTTTGTGGTGCTTCTGGTGGAGTAGGAAGTGACATAAAGCGTCCTCCTTTTAGCTGGTAGAACTATTCAGGATATAAATAATTATCCTATTTGAGAGATTTATTGTAACATATTGGATAGTAGAGGCTTAAATTTTTTAATTTGGCACTGCTCCCACTGAAAGGATGCTTAATGAAAAGACGTCAACTAGCACTGACTTGTGCATTGGTCCTTGCACTTTCATCAGGTGTTGTATTTACTGCGTGTAATTTTAACTTTGGCTTACCATCACCTGAAGAAATTGCTGCTCAGAAGGAAGCAGAAGAGAAGAAAGCTGCTCTTGCTCCTTATGTAGGTGTTTGGGAAGCAAAGTCAATCAATGACAAACAGGGCATAATCACTGAAGATATGTATAAGGATGTTAGGGATGTTTACCTAGCAATTTATGGTTATGACTTTTCTGACGATGGTACTGGTTTGTTTGTTCGCTTCGGTGCACAAAAGCCATTTACGTGGACTGTTGACGCTGACGGCAATATTACCATTACCCTTGCAGGTAATGCTGGAAGCTATACAGCAAGCGTTGATTCCTCAGGTCAGATGACCGTTGAGGGCTCTGACGGCTCAAAAGCTGTTCTTACTCATGCAAGCACAACCGCAGGTGATTATTCTCATATTAGGTATGAGCCTTTTAATCCATTAACGGGAACGGGCAATATTTCTAATAACAAATCATCGCATGAAACTAAACTACGCTTTGATATCACCACTGAGCTTGATCAGGTCATTGTTGATACCGATGAGCTCTATGTAAGGCTTATTGGCATTGCTTCCCTTAAAGCCCCCAAGGGTTTTGAAGGCTATGTCTTTGAGGTTATTAATAGAACTCCTTATACAACCGGCTATAAATTTACCATTCAAGATCCAACCGATGGCTATTGGGCTTTTGGATTTAACGTTTTAGAGCCAGGTGAGAGAGTCTATGAATATGTTCTTAATAACCAACGTAGAGATAAGTCACTCGCTGAAGTCACGGATGTAAAAGGCACTCTTGAGTATGACCACTCTAGCAATGGCGCCCTTCATAATGACGAGAAAACCGTGACATTTGATTTGCCTTCTAGGCAGAGCAAGTAACAGTTAAGAGTTAGTTTTATATCGCTGCACGTATGGAAGGAAGTTTAATGAAAAAGCGTCAAATGCTGTTAGGATGTCTGCTTGCACTGGTGCTTTCTGTAAGTGCAGTGCTTAGCGCCTGTTCATCTGGGGATAACAGTCCTGCAGGAAACAAAAAGTCTGCTGGTCAGATCGTAGGTGTTTGGGAAGCTTATGACATCTTTGAACCCGGACTAGGAAACCTGAGGGAGGGGGCAGCCTACGACGATTATAAAGAACAGTTCCATGCAATTTATGCTTTCAGCTTTGCTGAGGATGGAACTGGCTTGTTTACTCGCTTTGGCATAATAAAGCCTTTCACCTGGACTGTTGATGCAGAAGGAAAGATTACAGTTACCCTTGAGGGTACTGCGGGTTCTTTTACGGGAGAGATTGACGCTGAGACTGGCAGGTTAAGACTCAAGGGCACTGGCTACGATGAGACTGACGCCGAGCTTAAGCAGATTTCAACTACTGCTGGAGACTATGCAAGTGCTACCTATCAGCCATTTGATCAACTTACCAATAAAGGTACCGTACCAACCATGATTAGGTATAACGATCTCAAGTTTAAGAATTTTGAAATAACTCGAGAGGTCAATAAAGTTCTTATCGATACAGATAAGCTGTATATGAATCTGTATGCTATCGCTCAGGTACCGGGAAGCTCTCAAGAAGGTTACGTATTTGAGATTATCAATAAGTGTCCTGAGTCATTTTACGGAGAGTTCTCTCTTGGAGATCTACATGGTCCTCTGAAAGCCTTTGGTCAAGCCTCCTTACAACCTGGTGAGAAGTTCTATTTGTTTGTTCCTAATGTCTCGCAGACACCAGGATCTCTTGTGGTACTTTCTAATCCAAAAGCTACGGTTGATACTATTTACACTGACCCAACAACTAGCGTACTTACTCAGCAAAGGCAGAGATTAGAACTTGACCTAAATATCCCTCCTAAGTCTGAGTAGCAAAAGAACGCTTATCTTCAGCGTGCTCACTACCACTGAAAGGACATTTGATGAAAAAACATAAAATACTGCCAGTTGTTGCGCTTGTCTTGGCGCTCTCTGCTGGTGTTATGTTTACAGCTTGCACTCCTAACATTGGTGGGCCTTCGGCTGAAGAGATTGCAGCTCAGAAGGAAGCAGAAGAGAAGAAAGCTGCACGTGCTCCGTTCGTGGGCGTTTGGGAAGCAAAGTCTATTAGTGATCCAAAGAAGGGCGAGATTCCCGAGAGTGTCTATCCAACAGCAAGAGACACATTCCAGGCCATTTACGGCTATGACTTTTCCGATGACGGCACTGGACTATTCATCCGTTTTGGTGCTCAGAAGCCCTTTACCTGGACCGCTGATGCCGATGGCAAGATTACCATCACCCTTGCTGGCAACGCCGGAAGCTATACAGCAACCGTTGATTCCTCAGGTCAGATGACCATTGAGGGCTCTGACGGTTCCAAGGCAGTGCTTACCCAAGTAACTAAAACCTCAGGTGATTACTCTTCTCTTAAATATGCTCCATTTGATGCGCTTACGGGTAAGGGAACTATTGGAGGAAATTATTCCTCCCATGATGACTTTTATATGAATTTTAAGGTAGTTACCGAGGTCAACAGGGTTGTTGTTGATAATGACGACATGTACGTTAGATATGTTGGAATCGCCACAACACCAAGTGGTCAAACCGAAGGTTATGTTTTTTTGAGGTAATCAACAAGTCCGATAAGACGGCCTCATATGACTTTAGGCTGGATAATTCGGATTCCACTGTGTTCGGAACAGCTCTTAATGTTCTTGAGCCTGGTGAGAGATTCTATGAGTTTGTAGTTGATAGCTCCAAAGCAGATGTACCTCTGGCTAAGCTTTCTGAATCTCAGGGAACTTTTAAGTATTCCCATGTTGCAGATGGAAGCAGTCTTGAAGACGAGAAGACCGAGCAGTTTGATTTGACGATTTCGCAGAATAAGTAATGCACTCAGACGATACCTAGATTGAGCAGAATGAACTTCGTCAAAAAAAGTGTCGCCAAGAAAAGACATTGTCAATCTAGAGAGCTTTGGTGTTGGAGGGACCTTCGTGAAACAGCGTAGACTACTTTTTATGCTTGTGCTTACACTTGTGCTTTCTACCAGCATTGTGTTTACGGCTTGCACTCCTAACATTGGCGGACCATCTCCTGAAGAGATTGCAGCTCAGAAGGAAGCAGAAGAGAAGAAGGCTGCACGCGCTCCGTTTGTGGGCGTTTGGGAAGCAAAGTCTATTAGTGATCCTAGCCAGGGAGATATCCCCGAGAGTGTTTACCCAACGGCAGTAGAATCCATGAAGTCAATTTATGGCTATGACTTTGCTGATGACGGCACGGGCAATTTTATCCGTTTTGGCGCTCAGAAGCCCTTTACCTGGTCTGTCGATGCTAATGGAAAGCTCACTATCACCCTTGCTGGCAATGCTGGAAGCTATACAGCAACTGTTGATTCCTCAGGTCAGATGACCATTGAGGGTTCTGACGGTTCCAAGGCAGTATTGAAGCAAATCACCAAAACATCTGGTGATTATTCCAGCCTTAAGTACAAGCCTTTTGACGCAATGGCAGACAAGGGCACTATTGCGTATAACTTCTCTTCTACTAAAGGCGAATACAAGATGCGCTTTAAGCTGAAGACCGAGGTGGACAAGGTTCTTATCGATAATGACGATCTTTATGTCAGGTATGTTGGTATTGCTAAATCTCCAGATGGTTACTCTGAAGGCTACGTCTTTGAGATTATCAATAGATCTGAAAACTGGGTAAATTGCACCTTTAAGTTAGATAATTCTGAGAATTCCGTATGGGCTAACGATTCCAACTATCTTGAGAGCGGCGAGAGGGTCTTTGCATTTGTTATTAACGATTCTTATCAGAAAAAACCTCTTGCTGATCAGACTGAGGTAAATGCAGTTGTTGAGTACTACCACATCAAAGGCGGTAAGAGCATGGAAGACACTAAGACAGAAAATGTTGACCTGATAATCTCTCAGAAGAAGTAAGTGTGCCTTTGATAATGAGACAAGTACATACACATAAAACATTTACGTGTTAAACGTGGAATACAGAGACGTCACCTGTACAATGGGTGGCGTCTATTCTTTTACTGACTGCTCTGGTAGAGCTCTAGAAAGAAGCGTGATCAAACATGCAGAAGGCTTTGATTTCGATTGACTACACCTACGATTTTTGTAGCAGATGATGGAAAGCTGACAGCGGGCAAACCAGCTCAGGCTATTTCAGATGCAATTTATGAGGCTACAAAGTGCGCTTTTGATCGTGGCGATTATATTTTCTTTGCTATTGATGCTCACGATCCGGGGGATACCTTCCATCCAGAGACTAAGCTTTTCCCACCTCACAATATTATTGGCACAAGTGGTAGAGACCTGTTTGGCCCTCTGAATAATTTCTATCAGCAGCACAAAGACGATAGTCACGTGTTTTGGATGGACAAGCGCCATTACTCGTCCTTCTCGGGAACTGATCTTGATATTCGTCTGAGGGAGCGTGGCATTAACACGGTTATCCTGACTGGTGTTCTTACCGATATTTGCGTGCTTCACACTGCGGTTGACGCATACAACCTGGGTTATCACATTGAGGTTGTTGAGCCAGCAGTTGCATCACTGACGCCCGAAAATCATCAGTTTGCTCTTTCGCACTTCAAGTACACCCTTGGAGCAACATTGGTTGATGCAGAGCTTAATGAGATTGAGAGCGCATAGTGACGCCAGAAGAACGCGCAGTTAAATGGTTTGAGAAAGTTCCCGAAGCAGATGATCTTTCATTTGACCAGAGACTCGCTATTTGCAAAAAGACTGGAAATACCATGGCGCTTGTCTTTGTTGTTCTTTTTGCGTTTGAGTTGATACTTGCGTATGTGCTTACTGACGGCTCATTCGTATTCACTATGACTGATATTTTAAACAGCATACTATCAAGACCTGGTAGAAGAGTTACGGCCCAGGGAGTGGCTGTCGCGGGTATTTTTGTGGTAGCACCCTTATTGGTCATTCCTGTAGCTGCTGCGTTTCTTGCTCGATTCGTTGTTTTTAAGCAAGAAATTAAAAAGTGCTTACGCAAATAAGTATCTACGTAAATTAGTTAAAGCATTTATTTGACCCAAGGTTAAAAACTTGGGTCTTTTTGTTACCATTAGCTAACTTATCTGATAAGATACGAATGTTACATGGGCAAAACTGCTATGGCTCACTGGGAGTTCACGTAAAGCAGTTAGATTGGGGGAAGTTCTATGTATGTTAAGCATGTGCCAAGTAGGCTCCGTGCTCAGCTTGTTGTTGTGATGGCGATTGCAGCTTGCTTGTTTTTCTCGCCATTTGCAACAAAGGCTTACGCAGATGGAACATTTGAGATTACTGACTGGCTTTCGGGCTATGGGTCTAGTAGTTTGCAATACATCTACAGCAACAATAAGACTGCAATGGATGCTGCATCCACATGGTCTTTCTCTGGTTCAAGGGTGACTATTGGTGCCGGTAGCGCTTCTTCTATTCAGGACTTCACTGTTCCTACTACCGTAACCAACATTACTAGTACCTATCAGAGCGCGTATCTGGGTAACGGTACGCGCGTTCAGATTTACGCTGGCCTGAATCCTAAGGGTTCACGCATTATTTTCCCAGCTGGTTTTAATGGAACCGTCTCAAATATGAAGTTTGAGGGCGATGTTATTGTTGAGGCTGGTGCAAACGTAACCTTTGACAACGTTACGTTCTACAACGGCCTTGATAACAGGGGAACTTCAACCGTTAAGAACTCCACGGTTGTTCAGATTGATCTTACTACCACCAATGGCGGTGATTTGACTATCGAGAATACCAGGTTCCAGAATTCCAACAATACCGCTGGCGTAGTGCTTCCTTCTAACAAGATCACTCCTGCAAAGGTCGGCGAGGCCTACAACGAGCCAATCACCATTCCTTGGGCTGCATCTACTATGGGTTACGACACCTTTACCGTAGACAATCTGCCTGCTGGTCTTACGCTTAGTCCAATGGAGAATGATGCAGCTGCTCGTAGAAGTACTGCAACTATTTCTGGTACTCCAACTGCTGTAAGCAATGGTTATACGCGCATCACCATCAAGAACAGCGGTCTGTATGACTTCACCATTCCTATGAAGATGAGCGTTCAGAAGGGCACTGTTGCTGTTCCAACCGCAACTAACTACACCTATAACGGTCATAATCAGCGTGGTTTGATGCCACCGCTAACCCACAGGTAGTTGTTAGTGGCCAGGTTTCAGCAACTTATCCTGGTACGTATGAAGTTGAACTTGATCTTGCTGACCCTATGAACTACACCTGGGAAGACGGCACCACTGCCACTAAGGATGCAACTTGGACAATCAATAAGGCTCAGCTTGTTGTGACCTATGCTGGCGAGACTGTCCAGAAGGGCGTTGCTCCTCAGCTTGCTCTTACTGTTACCGGTTTTGTAGACGGTGAGACTGCTGATACCGCTCGCAGCTATACCGCTCCTACCCTCAGCGCAACTGACCTGAGCGTTGGTGCACACGAGCTGACTCCTGCAGGTGGCTCAGCTGACGACTACGAGTTCGTCTACGTTTCTGGAACTCTTACCGTGACCGATACTGCAAGCGACCCATCTAACAGCAGCTCTAACAATGGTACAAGCAGCTCTAACAACGGTACAGGCAGCTCTCAGAAGAAGCACAAGTCGCACAAGAAGGGAGTGCTGCCAGATACCTCTGACGCTTCCGTTGTTCTGTCTTCTGTCAGTATGATTGCTGCTGCAGGCGCAATAGCTTCTGGTATTCGTCTTCGTAAGCGCGCATAGTCTATCAGACTCAGCACCCTTTGTAATCGTTTGAATTAGTAACAGCCTCTCCTGTATGGGGGAGGCTGTTCATATGCGGGTGATTATGATTCTGCAGCGTGTTAGCGTCGGCTTTTAGGCCTGGCGCACAAAATAGCGCAGCTTTGGTAGGTTCTGCCGAAGAATCGACATGTTTCTAATCAAGATAGCCAGGCAGCTAGGCGGTCACACTGCCTGATATGCATCTCTATGCATAAACGTCATCTAATATGCTTATACATGAATAGACTTATATAAGAAATTTAACTATCGATAAATTCTGTATCTACGGAACACACCTAAGTCAGATAATCTGCTCAGATGCGGGCATTTTACACACCTAATGACGATAATCTGCATGTTTGAGGTATTTTCAGCGTCATGTATACGTCTTTTTGACAGATTATCCGACTTAGGTGTGTTTTGAACTGCCGTTATATTTTCAGTTAAAAGAAGCGTAATCAAAAAATTCATTTTACGATTATTTTGAGTTTAAAATTAAAGATGATACAAGTTTTAATACCGTTGTTAAGATTCAGGATTACTATAAACACAATATATTATTTTAGCAAGAAAGGTATCCATTATGGCTACTAGTGAAGCACAGAAAAGGGCCAGCGCTAAATATCGAAAGAATAACGTAAAGGCAATTATGTTTAATCTATATCCAAGTGATAGCGATTTAATAGAGTTCTTGGAAGGTAAAGAGAACCGTTCAAGCTACATTAAAGAGCTTATTCGCAAGGATATGAATAATTCAAAAAATTAGTTTGTTAGCGTCTGTATTTGGCGTTCTCGAATGCAATCTTGAAGTCTTCGAGGAGTTCTCGTGGGACCTTCTCCTGATCTCCGTGATGGAGCTCCTGCATAAAGACATTGCTTATAGCTCCAAAAATCAGGCGAGGAGCAATCTTATCTGCAAGAGGAACAAACTCTAGGACATATCTTTTATCATCAATGGTAAGCCAGGTGACTCTCCAGCTACTGACGGTTCCCTCAATATCTGAAGCATGAGCCGAAGCAAAGACATTTTGATTGTTATCAAAGAGGTACACGACACCATCTGCGTCAACGCCAACAAAACCGTCTGTAGCGCATTGCTCAAAACCAGAAACAATATGCGCACCACTGGTCCAGAACACCCAGTTCTTCTCGCCAGTCATAGACAGACCTTTCTAAAACATCAAAAGTTACTTGCTTAAATGGTAGAGGGAGAGTGATTATAGGGCAAGTAAATTTTGGTCAAAAAGCATAGTTTACCTGCTAACTCAACCTACTGTTGAGTAGTTAGAAACCGTTGCGATACCTAACTCAACTGATGCGTTCTTGTTGAACGTATTGTTACGACTCATAGTGAAATCAGCGGCCCGCAAGCTATTTCAGTAATAATGAGTTGAGAAAAGGAGCAACTATGACTACTTCATCTGAGACCCTTGGTCGTCGTATTGCACGTCTTCGTTTGGCTAAAACTGCAACGCAGGAGCGTCTGGCAAAAGAGCTGAACGTGAGCCCGCAGGCGGTGAGTAAATGGGAGAACGACATTAACTATCCAGATATCTCGCTGTTGCCAGATCTTGCACGCTTTCTTGGTGTGTCTGTTGACGAGCTTTTGAGTGGCGCAAGCGCTTCCGCTCAGGAGAGTGTTGCTGCCCAAGAGAGCACTGTTGAGGTTGTTTCTGTTGCAGCTGACGAGCCCGCAGAGATCATAGAAGAGCCTGTAGAGCAGGACAACCAGGGTATTGCTACTCAGTCTTCAGGTTTTAGCTTTGGTAAGCTTTTTGGTAAGAGTATGGTCAAAGTCGAGAAGAACGATGAGGCTGACGGTAGCAAGAAAAAGGGCGTCCGCCTTGGCAACGGTTCTGCAAAACATGGACTGCACGTGTACATTGTCTCCGACGACGGCGACGTTGTAGATATGTGCGTGCCTCTGGGTCTGGCAAAATTTGTTTTGAATTCGGGAATTCAGGTCAGCGGAAGCTATCTTAATCAGGAGACTCAGGAACAGCTTTCTAACATCAACCTTGATGCGCTTATGGACGCTGCAAAGACAGGCGAGAGTGGCACACTTGTGGATATTACATCTGCAGACGGTGACGTTGTAAAGATCTGGTTTGACTAAGCACTGACTATTACATAGTTATTCTCGACAATTCGAAATTAAGAGTGTTTTGGCGCAGTGACATTCTGACTGGTAACTAAACTTAAACTAGCGGGAAATGTGGTATATTGTGACTAATGGGGTTGGTCCTGCCTAGCTAATTAGGGGGGTCAACCCTCATTCTTTATAATTGTTTTGGCGCAGTGGAATTCTGGCTAAAATTAGACATAATAGTTAATAAAGATACCCACCCGATTCTACTTGATGTGGATTTGCGTGGGTATCTTTAGGTTTTAGCGTAGTGACACTTTGATTGGTGATGTTCGATAAAGATTGGCTTTCTCATTTAGATCTAGATGGAAAGCACTGGTCATAGTCTATTTTGTTGACATTATATTGCAGGAATGTAGAATTACATTAACAACGCGTAGCATAGTAAGCAGTGCCCTTGTTGGAGATGACTCAGGTGCAATTCCTGGCCGTTGTTATTAGCCGCCTTAGAGCGGCTTTTTATTTAGCATTGATTTGATTTACATACGCACACAAACAAAAAAAGTACCCCGGTCATCCCATAAATTGTGATAGCGAGGGTGCTTTTGCTTCACTGTAGCACATGCCTGCTATGAGAAGTCAGTCGGCTGCGCAATCCTATCAACTATACTTGTGGCAAATAATTTGACGTAATGCTGCAACAGCACGTTCTTCTCGGCTGGTAGTGGAGATTCTTACATGAAGTCTTTGATTGTGTACTATTCATATTCCGGCATCACAAGAAGGCTTGCAGAGGATATTGCGTTGATTACCGATGGTGAGTTACTGGAGCTTAAGCCTCAAGATCCCTATTCTTTCTCGTATAACACGGCGGTAAAAAGAGGTTAGAGCGCAAATAGAAAAGGGTGTTTGTCCTGCACTTATGCCAAGTTATGCACATGTCGATGACTTTGATACTGTTTTTATAGGATCGCCCAACTGGCTTAAAACATTTGCTCCTCCGGTGCTTTCGTTCTTAAGAGCAACGGATTTGAGCGGTAAGACGGTCATTCCGTTCTGCACACATGGTGGCGGAGGATTTGGAAACATGATTGAGGAGTACCAGAGGGAGTGCGGTGCTTCTCATGTAACGCCTGGACTGGCGGTAAAAGGCACGTATACTTTTAGCGAAGTGCAAAAGTGGCTGGATTCGATAGGGTTGGACAATGCGAGTACTTCTAGCTGAAGATGAAAAGAGAATGGCCACGGCTATTGTGGCCCTATAAAGTAAATGGCGTGCCCTCTCTGCAGAGCGAGGATGCGCGCCAGTGTTATATGTAATATATCACATTTTTTTCTTGGATAAAAGTGTCTTACACAGACGTCTTTCTCGACAAGGCGTCTTTTTATTTATGCAGGTAGATGGGTGTATTACAAAAATATGCGAAAATCGAATATTTATAGGTTGACGTGCAGTTTTATAAATATTCTAAAAATCGCATATTTTAGGCTTTTATCTGGGGCTATTCAGTTTCCGCATCATCATGTGCAAGCAGGGAGTTAAACAGCTCGTTGATATCGGTGTAACGCTGGGCGGTTTCTTCCTCATCGAGGATCCAAGTACCATCTTGGTAGTAAAGAACGTCACCCCTGGCATGCATTGCTTGGTAGTTCGTTGATAGAAACGGTCAGCATATTGCCTGGCTGGTCATCTAGTTCAAGCACAGCAAGATTGTTGTCTTCAAATCGATCAATGATTGCTTTCATACTGGCTTCCTTATGGATGGCATCGGTTGCACGGCTCGTAGCCATTTGCTTCAGCTTCGCCGCGGGTCATTTCTGTGAGTACAGTATTTCTCCTGAAAGACGGACAGGATTCGCGGTGATACTTTTTTCCTGTACGCGTCACATAAACTGTATCTTGAGATCTATCGTGGGTTTGTGTTGTTTCTGAAGGTGTGGTTTGTGTAGAGGTTGTCGATTCTTCAGAAGTTGTCGTTTCCTTTGGTTTTTCTTCTTCTTTAGGAGCTGGCGCGACAACTGAATCGTTTTTCTCGCCAGATACTTTAATTGTTTTACCATCACACGTAATAGTAATGGTTCCATCTGCGCCAGTACCCCATACTTCGACAGAGTGTTGATGAAGGACATCAAGTACTGACTGCATCGGGTGCCCATATGAATTATCAACAGCATATGAAATTACAGCATATGTTGGAGATAGCTTATGGATAAGCTCCTCGTTTGTTCCTGTGTCTGAGCCATGATGGGAGACTTTTAATACATCAATGTGGCCTGGATTACTGCTAGCAATAGCCTTGATTGGTGCATCACCGGTGAATAAAAATGTTTTATTGCCAAAGGTCAGTTTGATAATCACTGAGTAATCATTTGTATCAGAGAAATTTGCATCTTTAGAAGGCCAAAGAATTTCAACTTTGTAGTCTTTGGTTTGGTCGATTACTGTACCGGCTACAGCAGGAGTAATCTTTAAATTTTTCTTTTGGATAGTCTCAAGTAAATTCTTATACGTTGCAGTATTGTTTGTTTTATTCGGAGCATAAATTACCCCAATATCATTATTTGAAATGATATCAGCCATTCCACCAATATGATCTTCATCTGGATGTGTTGCTATGAGGTAATCAATTTTGTTCCGTCCGAGCTCTTTGAGTTCTTTTTCAACTTGAGAACTAGACCCAGTTGGTCCAGCATCTATGAGAATTGTTTTCTCAGGCAAAGCTATGAGAATAGCGTCTCCCTGTCCAACATTAATGTATTTAATAGTTACCTCAGCAGGTTCCTTCTCTTCTTTTGGAACAGAAGGAACTACAGGAGCAGGTGCAGGAGTTGTAACCTCGTGTTTTGTAGGTTCTGGAGAAGAAGTATGCATGGGAGCGGGCTGAGCGAATGCCGCACTAAGATAAAATACTGTACTAAGTGCGACTAAGGCCATGCCTATTTTTTCTTTGCTGGTATATCTTTTATGAGGTTTGATTTCTCCGCGTAAAAGTCTTTTTGGCGCATTTATATCGTTAAAAATAAAGTACATATAGCACTCAAGAATAGGATATACAAAGACCAACGTCACAAGCCATCTTTGGCCGAAGTTTGCCGTAAAAATGAGTAATGTAAAGTTGATAATCAGTCTAAGTAAGCCTGATTTCCAACCCTTTAAATAAAATTGGGGTATACCAAAAATGCCAAAAAACATAGAGAGTATTAAGGCAAAAAAGTAATTCTTTTGATGATCTTGTGTAGGCTGTTCTTGGATGGTTTTCTGGCTGTTTGAAACATTGCTGGCGAGTGTTTTATCTGATTCTGGTTCTTCTTGTTTTGCGTAGCTGCTGTCAGGAGGTTCTGGCGTACCAGAATGCTTGGATGAATCCTCTACTATCTTTGTGTCATTAGCGTCAGGAGGCTCTGGTGATTCAGGCTTTTTGGGTGAGTCTATTTTCTGCTGTGTGGTATTACTAATCTCCTCGTCATAACCCTCTTTTACTTGCGATGCTAGGTCACCAGCTTTTTTTAGGCAGAGATTCTGCGGCATTTTTTTAATTTTTGCAATTTGCTTGCCAATTTCTTTTTGGATCAAACATAAAGCCTCATTAGAACACGTATTACTTAATCGTCTAAGACTAAAAATTTAACACTATTCAAAAAAACGTGAAAGATAAAATAACGGTGAATGGTAAATTTAGCTTGTCAAGCGTTATGGGACATAAGTCGATAATCAATTTACGTTAAAAAAAGAAATTATTTGACCAGCCAGTCCAGAGCTTTTTGCATTCTTCCTTCAACGTTTTTGGAAGTGATTTCCGCGGTTGAGTTCAAACGTCGAGGTTATTCCCGCGTTCTCTAGTTTGCTGGCGAGAAGTTCTGCGTTTTTCTCGCACGTGCATTATCTGTGGATTGGGAGTTCGTGTTTCTCGGTCACCCAGAGAAAGATAGGCGTGTGTGAGGCCGACGACTCCTTCGCTGATCTGCTGGTCAACGTAGTCCAGAAGGCCTGGGAACCAAAACGAACCCGAGACAGCTCCGATGCGCTGGAAAGTTGGGGTGGGGGCGTCGACGTGAGGCGCGCCGGGCTGCGACAGGGGCGTCGTCGGGCTGGTAGCCGCGTGCGACCTGCTGCGACACGCCAGCCCAGAGGCTGAATAGGCCTGCAAGCGAATATCCCACAAGCACCCTATACGCCGGTGGCTCGATGAGCTCCGACTCCGCCCAGGGGACAACCTGGTTGATGAGGGTATCAAGTGTTTTTTTGAGCGCCGTTGCCAAAGTTGGGTCCCTTGGCAAAAAAACGCGCGGCGCGCACCAGGGCGAGAAGTTCTCTTCCCACAGGTCAACGCCAATCTTCACTAGGGCTGATACCCTTAGGTACCTGAATGGGGGAGTTGTCGGCTCTGTCTCCCAAGAGGTAGACAACAGGCGCTCCAGCTACAGAGGACATCTGTGTGTGAATAGAAAGTCCGGAGATGATCGTTTTTTTCTCGCCGTGGGGTTGGTGGGGCGTGTAGCTGTGTTGGCGGTGGGGTGCGTGTCTGGTATAGCGCTCATGCTACTCACTAAACGTCATTTGCAGGTAGTAGACGTTTTCGCGCAGGTGAGCGGCAACCTCGCGGTCAATGACGCCCTCAAACTGCAGGAGCGAAATCTGGTCCAGCTCAATACGCAGCGCGTTTTCTGCCACGTCGTCGGCGTACTTTCGAGCATCCGCAAGTTGCTGCCTAAAGTGCGGCGATATCTTGTGTGAACTCAGATTGTAAGGTAGCTGGTAGGAGGCTTGAGTATCGCTGGAACCATGCTCCTTGTTGATATTGATGCGACTCCAAATAGACTCAATTACTGATTCATGGTCAATCATCAGGTTTGACGCGACAATAGCCATCTGCTCGTCGTCGCCGTTAGCAATACGCTCCAGGTCGTCGAGCTCAGCGTATTCCATCTCAAGCGCATACAAACAAGCCTGGTAGTAGGACTGATCTGCGTCTTCTAGTGTCTGATACCGCCATCGATGATGCGCTGAGCAGCTAGTTTAAGCTCGTGGAGGGCAACGGCAATCCGTGAGCGGTGGTTTGTCTTTGAGGCAATGTTTGCGAAGGGTCCATAATAACCTACTGACCTGCGGATTGAAGTAATATCGTCGACAATTTGGTCCCACGGAATGGGATTTTTTGTTTTGATGTGGCGCTCGCGCAGTTGCTCAAGGCACTCCTGCTGAACCTCGGTTCCGTGAAGTACCAACTCTTTTATCAGCTTGCTTGAGTTAGGCGCCGTAAAGTGAGACGCAAATAGGCGATTGGTGTAGCGCGCAATATTCAAACGAAGTGCAGGTAAATACTTTGCATTGGCGTTTTCCGACTGCAGCAAACTCCTGAGCTCTGCAAGCGTTGCTTCCAAAACGGCAATCTCTCCCTTGTGGAGGCGTTCGGGCAGGTCAGAGTCTGCTTCCGGAGACTTTGACAGCACCGGTAGCAGATTGTCTGCCAAGAGCAGCGTGGCGAGAATAACGCCGGCGGCTATGGTAATCAGCAGATCCCTTTGCGGAAATGCTGCTCCGGACTGGGTCATGAGTGGCAAGGTGAGGATAATCGACAACGTTACTGCACCTTTTGCGCCCGCAATGGTGGTGACCAGCACGTTCTTGATAAGCTCGGTCGACGTGATGGAGATGGGTTTTGGAGTGCACGTGGGTTTTGGCTGCTCGTCAGTTTTCTCGTCATTCGTGTCTTCGGAGTCGCTGACGTCGTCTTTTCCGGTACAGAGATGGCCGCCTTTGTGGAGTTTGTGAGTTTCCAGCGTGTAGAGCCACGCAAAAGCGAACTGCGTGCATGAACAGGGTAATTGCGATAATAATTCCTAGAATCTGCAGGATATTGAGGCCTCCGTTGGTGCCAGGAAGCACGGAAAGGGGGAGCTGCATTCCCAGGAAGACAAAGATGGTACCGTTGATGAGGAAGCTAATGACTTTCCAGGTAGAATTTGAGACTAATTTTTGCCTTGCAAACAGTGCTTCATTGTTCTGCCTTCGAGGGAGCGCAATCACCAAGCCTGTTGCTACAACAGCAAGTACGCCAGAAACGTGGAAAGTTTCAGCAAGAAGATAGACAAGAAACGGCGTCAATACTTCGTAGAGGACGTTTGCGACAGTGTCCACGTAACCCAACCTACCAAGCATTGTGTTGATAGAAGAGAAGACAAAGCCGATGACAATGCCCATTGCCACGCCGCCTACAAAGAGCACCGTAAAAGATCCCGCCGCATCTATCAGGGAAAACGTTCCCGTAACAGCTGCTGCAACAGAGAACTGAAACGCGACAACGCCAGATGCGTCGTTAATCAGAGACTCTCCAGAGAGAAGCGTCTGCTGACGATGAGTCAGGTGGATGTTGGACTTGAGTGCGGTAACCGTGGCTGCATCAGTTGGTCCTAACGCCGAGGCCAGTGCAAACGCCGCAGCCAGAGGGATTGAGGGGACCATCAGATGAAGGGCGTAACCGACCGAGAGCACGCTAACAACTACCAGTGCAATTGCCAGTGACAAAATGCTGTTCAGGTTAAGGAGAAGTGCACGAATGTTGGTTTCTCTCGTCTCGTTGAAGAGGAGTGGGGCAATGAAGAGCAGCATAAAGAGTTCGGACTCTAGGTGAATCTCTTGGACGCTGGGCAAAATGAGCGCAACTAACAGGCCGATAATCACCTGGATAACCGGGATGGAGACGTTGACAAATTTGTCTATAACCGAGGAAGCTACGACACAGGTCAAAACTATGAGCACAAATTCAAATGTCTCCAATAGGCTACCTTTCTAGTCTTGGAGTTGATGGCGTGCCGAACTCGCGGCATTTCTCGCCAGATAACGCTTCATTAGAGTATATATGGTTTTGCCACTGCGTTTTGTTCCTGTGCAGATAACACATGTTTGTGCGATGGCTTGCTCTAACAAAGTGCCTTTGCATAGCACTACGGAGCAACCGCATACAACAGAAAAGTGGACAGTTGCCCTTTTGATTCGGTGAACGGTAACCGTTCGCCGATAAGCGTTAGTTTTTGTTCGGTGGGTGGTTTGTTGAACGGTATGTTATCGTTCACATTATCTACGATGCACAAATATCCGTTATTTGTATAACGCATGATTTATAAAACGACAATTCATGAAAGTCTGCTCAACCTTTCACGGTTTCGTTCTAGCTTTGCGCGAAAAAGTACTTGAAAATGTACTTCGCGAGTGTTCGCAGTTTTGTTGTGGAGAGGACCCAATTGTGGCTGCAACAAACACGCACGCTCGTATGCGAGCTTTCGCAAAAAGCGTTTATTAGCCTCGTCAGTGTCACGCAAAAGGCGTGCTCCTCCACGAGGTAGGTAGTGTTTCAACTCTAGAAACACAGATTTTAGGAGGGTTTTATGAAGGGTTATGCAATGCTCAAGATCGGCGAGTCCGGCTGGATTGAGAAGGAGACACCAAAGTGTGGTCCTATGGATGCAATCTGCAAGCCACTTGCGGTCGCAATTTGTACATCTGACATTCACACTCTGTGGGAGGGTGCAATCGGCGAACGTCACAACATGATCCTTGGTCATGAGTGCTCCGCAGAGGTTGTCGAGGTCGGCGAGCTCGTCAAGGACTTCAAGCCTGGCGACCGCGTCCTCGTTCCTGCAATTACTCCAGACTGGAACTCCCTTGAGGCTCAGGCCGGCTACTCCATGCACTCCGGTGGCATGCTTGCTGGCTGGAAGTTCTCCAACTTCAAGGACGGCGTCTTCTCCGAGTACTTCCACGTAAACGATGCAGACGGCAACCTTGCTCATATGCCAGAGGGCATGGATCCAGCAGACGCCTGCATCCTTTCCGACATGGTTCCAACCGGCTTCCACGCAGTTGAGCTCGCTGGCGTTGAGTTCGGCGACACTGTCCTGGTCATCGGCATTGGACCCTGTCGGCCTCATGTCCGTTGCTGGTGCTGCACTCCACGGTGCTTCTCGCATCATTGCTGTTGGTACCCGTCCAGTTTGCGTTGAGGCAGCTAAGGGCTACGGCGCAACCGACTTCATCTCCTACAAGGATGGCCCAATCTGGGAGCAGGTCATGGAGCTCACCGGCGGCAAGGGCGTCGACCGCGTCTGCGTCGACGGTGGCGGTTGCGAGACCTTCGAGGACGCTGTCAAGGCACTCAAGCCTGGCGGAAAGATTGGTAACGTCAACTACCTCGGTTCCGGCGACTACGTCAACATTCCTCGCGTCGAGTGGGGCGTTGGTATGGGCCACAAGGACATCCGTGGCGGCCTCATGCCTGGCGGCCGTCTGCGCATGGAGAAGCTCTCCAGCCTGGTCACTTCTGGCCGTCTTGATCTTCACCCAGAGGTTACTCACCTCTATCACGGCTGGGATCACCTCGAGGAGGCTCTCTTCACCATGCGTGATAAGCCATCCGACCTCATCAAGCCAGTTGTTGTTATCGATTAGGTAATCAACTAGGTCGCGATTTTTAGTACGTATGAGCTGGCGAGAAGTTCGTTTTTCTCGCCAGCTTTTTGCGCTGGTGGGCGCCAACGGAGTTTAGGAAGCGGTTGTATTCATGAAAAATCCTTGTTGTATCAGGCTTTCTTGGAGCTGGTAAAACCACCTTCATTCAGGAGCTCGTGCGCCGGACTGGGCGTGATTTTGCTATCTATGAGAACGAATATGGCCAGGCAGACATTGATGCGCGCCGTCTGAGGCAGGACTCCGACCTCAAGGTTTGGGAGTCTACCGAGAATTGTATCTGCTGTTCGGGCAAGCAGGATTTTGCGACGTCGGTGCTGACCATTTCAAACACCATCGACCCTGAGTATTTAATTGTTGAACCAACCGGTGTGGCTAAGCTGCAGAGTATTCTTGATAACGTGAATCAGGTAGCCTGGGAGCGCATTAGTTTGCTGGCGCCGGTTACTGTGGTTGATGCTGTTTCATGGCAGAACCAGCGCACCGATTTTCCAGAGATTTTTGACAATCAACTGAGCGCCGCTTCGAGTGTGGTGATTTCCAAGCTTGCTCCAGGTAGCGAGGATGCTGCTGAGCCCATTAAGCAGCTTGCAGCAGAGATGAATCCGCAGGCAGAGATTATCGCGGAGTCTTCATATGCTGATATTCCTGATGAGTGGTGGAATGGTCTTCTGACTCGCGCGCTTGACGGTTCTGTTCTTAAAGATGCAGCTGGTGATGAGGACGAAGGTCCCGACTTGGAGACTATGGCGCTGACTCACGCTGAGCTTCCAAGTCCATCACATTTGATTTGGCTTCTGGATGCAGCGTCAGCTGGCGTTTTTGGAAAGCTTGCTCGCGCAAAGGGTACGCTGCCTTGTGGTAATCAGTGGGTCAAGTTTGACCTGGTAGAGCGCGCATGGGCGATTACGGGTGACGAACCTCAGGAAGAGTCCAGGTGCGTGTTTATCGGCCGCGACCTGCTGCGTCATGGACTTCGTGAGGTGTTTGTGCCGGCGTTCTGGCATGAGCAGTCGGACTTGGCTGACGAGCACGATCACTCGCACTGCGACCACGAGCACGGTCATTGCGTGCATGAGCACTGCGACCACGAGCATGGACATTGCGAGCATGAGGGCCACGAGCACGACCACGAGGGACACGAGCATCACGCGCACGGCCACGGCGAGCACGCGCACGGCGAGCATGCGCACGAGCACGGCGAGCACGCGCACGGACACGGCGAGTACTACGCGCACGGTGAGCACGCTCACGACCACGGCGAGCACGCTCACGACCACGGCGAGCGCTGAGTCGCAAGCACATAAAACCTGCAACTAAAAAGAGCCTCCGACGTGGAGGCTCTTTTGTTAGTTCTTGAGTGAATTGAGCGGAGCGGGGAAGCGTCCTCCGCGGTGTGCAAGCACCGTACCCGCAAACTGGTTGACCGGCATGATGGGCGCGGATCCAAAGAGACCACCAAACTCCAGGACGTCTCCCTCGTTGTAGCCGATAGCTGGGATAACGCGGACCGCTGTGGTCTTGGTATTGATGACGCCAATAGCCATCTCATCTGCGATGATGCCCGCGATGGTCTCCACAGAGGAATCACCAGGGATAGCAATCATGTCCAAGCCAACGGAGCATACTGAGGTCATTGCCTCGAGTTTCTCGAGAGAAAGCGCACCGTCTTGAGCTGCACGAATCATGCCCGCATCCTCGGAGACCGGGATGAATGCGCCGGACAGGCCGCCAACGCTTGACGACGCCATGACGCCACCCTTCTTTACAGCATCGTTGAGCAGGGCAAGCGCGCAGGTGGTTCCGGGGCCACCGCATTCGCCAACACCGATGAGCTCCAGAATCTTAGCGACGGAATCGCCAGCTGCAGGGGTAGGCGCAAGACTCAGGTCTACGATGCCCTTCTCGACACCTAGGCGCCTTGAAGCCTCGCGGCTCATCAGCTCGCCTGCACGGGTAATCTTAAATGCCGTCTGCTTGATCTTCTCGGCAACGTCCATGAGGTTTGCGGAGTCGGGGAGCTCGGCGAGGGCCGCAGCCATGACGCCAGGACCGGAAACGCCCACGTTAATGACGGTGTCTGCCTCTCCGCTGCCGTGGACCGCACCGGCCATGAAGGGAGTCCTCCACCATGTTGGCAAAAACGACCAGCTTAGCGGCACCGTAGCACTGAATGTCAGTGGTGCGACGAGCGGCTTCGAGCACGGTTTCTGCCATGAGCAGCACGGCGTCCATGTTGATGCCTGCGCGCGTAGACGCGACGTTTACCGAGGAACAGACGCGCGACGTGGTAGCCAGCGCCTCGGGGATGGATGCGATGAGTCGGCGATCAGCGTCGCCAAGGCCCTTGTGGACCAGTGCCGAGAAGCCACCCAAAAAGTCGATACCTAGTGTCTCGGCCGCGCGGTCAAGCGTGTGGGCCAGCGGGGTCAGGTCTTGCGCCGAAGTACATGCTGCAATCTGCGCGATTGGCGTGACGGAGACGCGCTTATTGGCAATAGGGATGCCGTACTCACGCTCTAGGTCCTCGGCCACGGCCACCAGGTGCTCGGCCTGGCGCGTGATGCGGTCGTAGACCTTCTGGCACATGCGGTCAAGATCCTCGTCTGCGCAGCTATTGAGCGAGATGCCCATCGTAATGGTACGCAGGTCAAGGTTTTGCTCGCTGACCATGGCAAGAGTCTCGACGATCTCCTGTGGTGTGATGTTCATGCGCGTCCTCTCGGAATGCGGTTGTCGTGTGGAGACAAGGCTTGGCTTTTGGCGGACTACCAGCCGCAAGGGTTTCTCGACTATTATACTTAAGCAACAACGATAAACGGGGCAAGTTGCGAGGTAACGTGGCAGAAAAAGTCACCCTAAAAACGATTGCGCGCGAGGTGGGTCTGTCGCCCGCCACGGTTTCGCTGGTGCTGAACGGCCGACCGGTGCGCGTGAGTGACGAGAACCGCCGCCGCATCCTCGACGTTGCCCGTCGCAAGCACTACATTCCCAACCAGATCGCACGAAGCCTGGTCACGCAGCACACACAGACGCTGGGACTGATTGTACCGAATATCGAGAGCCGGTTTTTCTCGTCGTTTGCCAAAATGCTGGAGATGAAGTGTCGCCGGCGTGGGTACGCGCTGTTCATCACTAACTCGGATAACAGCACGTCAAACGATGCGGACCTTGTGCGTTTGCTGGTCAATCGCGGCGCCGACGGCATTTTTTTATCATCACGTCCGACGAGGTAGAAGCCTCAAAGCAGCTCATCGCCGACCTGGAGCAGCTGCCCGTGCCGTACGTCATGGTGGACCGAACCATCGACGCGCTCGACTGCGACAAAGTCACGTTCAACAACGAGCTTGGCGGCTATCTGGCCACAAAATACCTGCTAGATCACGGCCACCGCCGGATCGCGTGCATGGTCAACACCGCCTCCAACACCGGCTGCGCGCGCCTCAACGGCTACGTTCGCGCACTTGGCGAGAAGGGCCTGGAGCTAGATCAGTCGCTTGTGCTGACCAGCGATTATTACATTCCTGATGCATATCTTGCAGCTCAGCAGCTGATTCGCGTGAACGCTACGGCTGTTGTTGCGACGTCAGACAACATTGCGCTTGGGCTGTTGCGCTATCTGTACGAGCGCGGTCTGCATGTTCCGCGCGATTATTCCGTTGTCGGGTACGATAACAGCATTTCAGACGCACTGTTTGAGCCGGCACTGACTTCGATTGAGCAAAATGTTGATGAGCTTTCTGACGCCGCGCTTTCGATCATGTTTCGTCGTCTGGGTGAGCATGGAGCGGATGTTGTGCAGAGAGCTGCGGCGGAAGCAGCTGCGACGCAAGAAGCTGTGACGGAAGCAGCCACGACGCAAGAAGCTGTGACGCAATCAGCCGCGACAGGCAAAAATAACGGCATCGAAGCGCAGGATGACAGCGCGTCAATCCAGATAATCCTTGAGCCACGCATGATTGAGAAGAATAGCGTGCGTCTTTTGGGTCGCTAATCAGATTTCTGCATATATGTGCTATAAAATACAGTTCTATGAATACATAACTTTTGAGCTCAAAATTATGTGCCGAAAAAGGTAAAAAACCCGTTTAGTTGGAAATGAAAACTTAAAATTAGCCAATTTATCTCCAACTAAGACGATTTTTTACCGCTTCAAAAACTTTTATCTGGGCAAACGTTGTATGCAGAAAAAAATGAAATCTCAACTAAACGCATTTTTTTACCACTTTGGTGCGTATACGCTTTACTTGGGCACCATTTGGGCACCATTTTGGTTGCATTATGGCATTGTGGGTACTGTTGGGTATTGTTCTGCTAACCCTTTAGGGCAAAATTTTGCTTGTGTACGCATTTTGGTGCTCAAAAGACATCTTAAAAGTCTTCCGTGAAAGAAATTTCAAGAAATCTCACAGTGGTAAAACGTTTATCACTTAGAGTAGTATTTGAAACATAGCCGAAGCATCATACTGTTATGTATGTGATGTTATGTTCGCTCTACCTCTCACCGCAAGGCGGGAATGTCCGCTCTAAAAGCGGTGTACATGCGCAGAAATGCGCATGTACTTTGCGTGCACAACACAAAACGTGGCTACATGCGCGCTTTCAATGGACGGCGAACAAACACTCGCTCAGGTAATGGAAGCAACGAGGTTGCCTGACCTGCGTAAGCGCGCAGGTAGCAGCCCAGGAAAAGGAGGAGCACATGGCTCAGCCCGTGTACGGAACACCTTGGCAGACCCTGAATCAGCCTGTATCTGAAGAGGCTCTTGCCGGCGTCGATAGGTATTGGCGCGCAGCTAATTACCTGTCTGTTGGTCAGATTTATCTTCGTAGCAACCCACTTATGAAGGGTGATTTCTCTCGCGAGGACGTTAAGCATCGCCTGGTTGGCCACTGGGGAACCACCCCAGGCCTGAACTTCCTGTTCGGCCACGTCAACCGTTTCATCCGCGACCATAACCAGAACACCATCTTCCTTATGGGCCCTGGTCACGGTGGACCTGCAGGTACCGCACAGTCCCTGCTCGACGGCACATATCGCGAGACTTACCCATTCATCACCGACGATGAAGAGGGCCTCCGAAGTTCTTCCGCCGCTTCTCTTATCCAGGCGGAATTCCTTCCCACTACGCACCTGAGACTCCAGGCTCCATCCACGAGGGCGGCGAGCTGGGCTACACCTTGTCCCACGCATACGGCGCAGTCCTGGATAACCCATCCCTGCTGGCTGTCGCTGTTGTTGGCGACGGCGAGGCAGAGACTGGTCCACTTGCAACTTCTTGGCAGACCAACAAGTTCATGGACCCACTGACCGATGGTATCGTTCTCCCAATCCTGCACCTCAACGGTTACAAGATTGCTAACCCAACTATCCTGGCTCGTATTTCCGACGGTGAGCGCGACGAGTTCTTCCGCGGCATGGGCTACCACCCTTACAACTTTGTTGCAGGCTTCGACGACGAGGACCACGCATCCATCCACCGTCGTTTCGCAGCTCTTCTCGAGGCTGTCTTCAACGAGATCTGCGCTATCAAGACTCGCGCAGCCGCAGGTGACGCATCCCGTCCTTACTACCCAATGATCATCTTCCGCACCCCTAAGGGTTGGACGTGCCCTCCTTACATCGACGGCAAGAAGACCGAGGGCTCTTGGCGCGCACACCAGGTTCCACTGGCATCCGCTCGCGACACCGAGGCTCACTTCCAGGTCCTTCGTGACTGGATGAGCTCCTACAAGCCAGAGACCCTCTTCACCGAGAAGGGCGCAATTCGTCCAGAGGTCACCGCTTTCATGCCTAAGGGCGACCTCCGCCTCGGCGCTAACCCTAACGCAAACGGTGGCGCAATCCGCCGCAACCTCGTCCTTCCTGACGCAAAGAAGTACGAGATCCCAGTTGCCGAGAAGGGCCATGGCTTTGGTGCCACTGAGGCTACGCGCATCCTTGGCGAGTACACCGCCGAGCTCATCAACAGCAACCGCTCCGAGTTCCGTATCTTCGGACCTGACGAGACCGCTTCCAACCGTCTGCAGCCTTCCTTCCAGGTAACCGATAAGCAGTGGTTCGGCGGCTTCAACGATGACTTCGAGAACGACGAGCACATCTCCCCAGTTGGTAACGTTATCGAGCAGCTTTCCGAGCACCAGTGCGAGGGCCTGCTTGAGGGCTATACCCTGACCGGCCGCCACGGCATCTGGTCCAGCTACGAGTCATTCGTTCACATCGTTGACTCCATGATCAACCAGCACGCTAAGTGGCTTGAGGCTACCGTCCGCCACATTCCATGGCGCAAGCCTATCTCCGCTCTCAACCTGGTCCTCTCCAGCCACGTTTGGCGCCAGGACCACAACGGATTCTCTCACCAGGATCCTGGTTTTGTTGACATCATGCTCAACAAGAGCTTCAACAACGACCACATCACCAACATTTACTTCCCAGCAGATGCTAACCTCCTGCTTGCAGTTGGCGAGAAGTGCTACACCTCCACAAACTGCATTAACGCAATCTTTGCTGGTAAGCAGCCTGCTCCAACATGGGTAACGCTCGACGAGGCTCGCGAGGAGCTTGAGACTGGTGCTAAGGGTGGAAGTGGGCTTCCAACGCTGAGGCTGGCGAGGAGGACATTGTCCTCGCATCCTGCGGCGACGTCCCAACTCAGGAGCTCCTGGCAGCTCTTGACATGCTTGGCAAGCTGGGCATTAAGGCTCGCTTCGTCAACGTTGTTGACCTGCTCAAGATCCAGAACGCTTCCGAGAACAACGAGGCTCTCTCCGATGAGGAGTTCACCAAGCTCTTCTCCGCAGACAAGCCAGTTCTCTTTGCATTCCACGCTTACGCCGGTTCTGTCCGCCGCCTGATTTGGAACCGTCCAAATCACGACAACTTCAATGTTCACGGCTACGAGGAGCAGGGTTCCACCACAACTCCTTACGACATGCTGCGCCTGAACAACATGGACCGTTGGGCACTTGCTGCTGACGCTCTCCGCATGATTGATGCTGAGAAGTGGGCGGATCAGATCGACGAGTGGGAGAAGTTCCGCACCGAGGCCTTCGAGTTTGCTGTCGAGAAGGGCTATGATCACCCAGCATTCACCGACTGGTCTTGGCCAGACGCTTCCGATGCTGATCAGGCTATCTCCGCAACTCAGGCAACCGCTGGCGACAACGAGTAACACGTCGCGTCCCGTACGTGCCTTCCGCCCGGTATCCATTTCGTGTGGATACCGGGTTTCTTGTGCGGAAACGCTGCTAGTTGACGGGTTTCTCGCCAGACAGGGTGCGCGACCACCGTGCGCCCACCGCGCGCCCAGGCACGCGCCCAGGCACGCGTCTGATTTCTGCAAAGAATCGGTGGATTTTGCCTAAAACCATAAATGAATCTGTGGATTTGCCTGATTTTGTTAAAGAATCTGTATCTCAAACACAGATTCTTTGCACTTTTTAGGCGGGCTTTGAAACGTACCTAAAGTTGCCCTTCCACGGAGCCTGATTTTTCTCGTCATGTCTGAACGATTTGCCGGAAAAAGTGCACCATGTCTGAGTGGTTTTGCCGGTTTTTCTCATCATGTCTGAGTAAATTTACTCAGACATGATGCACTTTCAGGCTCGCATGGTGCACTAAGCGGGAAAAAGCCCGTGTGCCGAGAAACCCCGTGCACTCGCAATGGCGCTTCGCGCGTCCGACCTGTAAGTTTGTCCGCACACGACGCTGTCGCCGTACAAAAACCGGTGTCCACCTGCGTGAACACCGGTCTGAACTGCATGTTATGTGGAGCTTCCACCCCGCGCTCGCGCCCGCGTCGCGCCCACTACCTGCGTCGCCGCTGCTACTTGCAGCCCGCGTCGCCGCTGCTACCTGCGGCCGTCGCGCGGGTCGCCGTCGCCGCTACGCCCGGCGCGCTCGTCCAGCTTGGCTCGGACAGCGGCCTTGAACGCGGCAGCATCCGTCATCCACGGAACGTGCTTCCCGCCGATAATGTTGAACGGCTCGTCGCCCTTGGCCAACAGGTACACCAACGCCGGACGAGGGTCGTCGTAAGCTGCGGAAACTGCCTCGTAAATGGCGTCGTAGCGGTCAAGGATAATCTTGTGCGCGGCGTCCTCGGGCGTGGCCTCAGCCATCTGTGCGCAAATCACCGCAGGATCTTCCATGTTGCAGTCCTCGGTGGTGTAAATCATCAGGTCCGCCCACTTGGCGGCCTCTTCCGGCAGCTCCTGGCGACGGTTGTACGCCTTGCCGCCGACGGCTCCCATGACCACATAGCGGCCATAACCAGGGAATTCCTTAGCAGTTGACGAGAAAAGCTTCTGGTAGGAAAGCTTGTTGTGAGCGTAGTCGACCAAGCCCGTGACCTTGTTGTCAGGCGAGCTTAAGAGCTCCATGCGGCCTGGCACCTTAACGTTCATCAGCGGAAGCACGGCGTCCTTCTCGCGAATGCCCAGGTAATCAGCAACGGTGATTGCCGCAAGAGCATTCTCCACGTTGAAGAGGCCGGACATAGGCAGCGCAGCCGCGCCGGTCCAGGTTGGCGCATGCACGGTAAATGTGACCATGCCCTGGTGAGGGGTGATTTCGTCCGCCCAAACGGTTGCGTCGGAATCGGTTGTAGAGAAAGTCAAGACCTTCTCGCACCTCTGCGCACGCTCCATGACCTGGTCAAACATCATGGTGTTCTTGTTGATAACGGCCACGCGAGCAAGATCAAAAATCTTCAGCTTGCTTTCAAAGTAATCTTCAAAAGTAGGGTGTTCAACAGGGGAAATGTGATCGGTTCCAATGTTTAGGAACACCGCGACGCTCAGATTGAGGCCAACCGTGCGGTCGTACTTGAGGCCCCTGGCTGAAATCTCCATGTCAACGTAGGGGAGGCCAGTGTCCGCGGCGTGCTTGAGGTGACGCCACAGCTCAGGCGCCTCGGGCGTGGTGTTGTGCGCCGGCTGAGTGTCCTTGCCGTCAAACACCTCGATGCCGCCAATCACGCCGCACTTGGAGTACGGCTCGTCGCCGTCAAGAATGGAGCGCAGCATATACGAGCAGGTAGACTTGCCTTTTGTACCCGTAATGCCGATGGTGGTGAGCTTCTTGTCGGGGTGATCCGCAACGCCCGCGGCCGCGTAGGCCATGGCAAGGCGCACGTCATCCACGCAAATAGCGGCTACGTTTGGCGCCACTGCCTGCAGCTCCTCCGCGAGCGACTGCTGGCAGAGGTACGCAACGGCCCCAGCCTCCACCGCGCTCGTCAGATACGCTGGCGAGAAGTGCGCGCCCTTGCAGACAAACAGCGAGCCAGGGGTGACCTCACGAGAATCGCTTGCAACATCGGTAAGCTGTGCGTTTTGATCCACCGCGTCAAGATGCGCGGTAGTGTACTCGATGTTCTTGCTGGTAAAGAGCGCCAGGAGCTCGTGTAATGTCATCCTCAAAAGTCCTTCGATAGCTGTTTGGCGCAAGCACAGCGCCCCAAAGACAGTATCAATAGTTTAGCCGTCTAACCCCACTTGTGCTGGCGACAGTACAACTTTCTTGGCTCTTGTACGCAAGCGTCACATCCTCATGGCGAGAAAATCATCGATTTTGCTTGACTCACTGAGAGCTGCGAGGTATAGTACTTGTTCGCGCAAGCGTTTATATTGCGGGGTGGAGCAGTCTGGTAGCTCGTCGGGCTCATAACCCGAAGGTCGTAGGTTCAAATCCTGCCCCCGCGACCATAAGAATTTCAAACCCGCCCTCGGCGGGTTTTTTGTTAGCAATTAACGCTGTTCGGGTGGGCTATCTTAGCGGATCGTTGGGCAAGTACGCCAACATCGCCTCCACGCACAGGAATCGCCTTTACGTACAAGAACCGCTTCCGCGCAGGAAAACACCCCTCTACGCATCAAAGCCAAAGTTCAACAAACGTTGCAATCTAAGTTCAAGACCCTTGTGATGGTCATAGGAATCCAGCAGACGTTGATACTTCGGAGCAGCAGGCGCCAGCTTCTCAACCAGTGCATCTGTTGTCTGCCTCACTGAGCGCAGGGGCTCAGGATGATGCTCACCTTCGTTTTCACCGCTAGCGATGCACCAGCGAATATCCGAACGCACATGGCTCGTATCAAAAGTTTCAACAAAATCGGGAAACCACGTACTTGGGCTAGCCAGAAGATACTGGTCAAAGTGGCAGGTAGTCTGCATTTCAAAAAGACTGCATAACCCTGATAAAGAATAGCCCAGAAGTGTAAGAGGACATGTCCCCTGAGCGGTATGAGTAGCTAGAGCAGCGTATTTCTCGACAGCAGGAAGTACGATGTCTGAGAGAAATTCTTTTCCGAGCCCTCCAAAATTTGGAGCTTCTGTTCGCACGCTTGCCACTGGCCAAGGGGAATAGCAATCTTGATTAGACGGCGCGGTAATGACAAGGCATTGGGGGAGCTTGTTCGCGTCAAGTTTCCCGGAAGCAAGAAGCGCAGCTATCTTGGGCATAAGCAGCGAGCCGTGGAGAACAACAAGAAGACCTGGAACTTCGGAGCGTTCTCCGATAGTGATTGTACTGTCTGGCAGAGCCGATAAATCCATGAAGTTCCTCGTTTGTTATTGCCTGTTGGTGCCGGCGTCGTCTCGTAGTAGCCGCCTCGCGGAGAGCATCCCACGGAGGGGTGTAGATATTTAAGCATTTCTCAACTCTCAGTCTTCTCACAACTCAAAATGTAAGATATAGTTAACTTTCGAAAAATTCCGCTGCTTCTGTGTAACGCGCACTGTACGTTGCGCGTTGTGCGCAAAAACGCAGCGTATCTTTTGAGGGGTAACGTATGATAAGAAAAGCCGGTCCGTTCCGTCTTTTCATGGGCGTTCTCGTTGCAATTCTGGCAGCGAGCATTGTAATAACTTCAACGATGGGCGCCATTGGTGTGTCCCTACAAGACGCATATGCCGTGCTGACACATCATCTTTTTGGCATGCCGCTATCGGAGGCTCTAGCTGCAGGAGGACCTGTCGAGAAGGTCGTTTGGTCGCTGCGCTTTCCCCGCATCATCTTAGGAGTGGTAGCTGGAGCTGGCCTTGCGCTTGCGGGCGTTGTCATGCAGGCATCGGTTCAAAACACCTTGGCTGAACCGTATATTTTGGGCATTTCATCAGGAGCTTCGTGCGGAGCCACCTGTGCCATCATGCTTGGAGCCGGCGCGATACACGTTGTGGGAATTTCTTCAGTGCCGCTGTTCTCGTTTATTGGTTCAACAATAGCAACTGTCGGCGTTTTGTTGCTGGCGTCTACCGGCGGACATATGACGTCGTCAAAGCTTGTTCTCTCGGGCATGATTTTGAATGCCCTGTTCACGGCGCTGTCTAATTTCATCATCACTATCGCCGCCAATGCCGAGGGCATGATGGACCTGAAGTTTTGGACCATGGGCTCTTTGGCACGAGCAAGCTGGGGAAATGTTGGCGTTTCCGTTGTTGTAGTACTTCTCGTCAGTGTGTTTTTCTTAACGCAGTTCCGCTCCCTCAATGTGCTTTTAATGGGAGACGAGGCTGCAACAACGCTTGGCCTCAATACCAATTTGTGCAGATGGGCATACTTGACCATTTCTGCGCTCATGGTTGGCACGCTAGTTTCATCAGTGGGAACCATCGGTTTTGTTGGTCTTATCATTCCGCATATTGCGCGCTCGTTTGTTGGGTCTGATCACCGAAGACTGGTGCCAACCGCGCTGATACTGGGAGCCATTTTTATTCTGTGGGCAGATGCCTGTGCTCGTACCGTCCTAGGCAACGCCGAAGTTCCTATTGGCATTCTGACCGCTGTTGTAGGCGCGCCGTTCTTTGTCTACATCATGGTTGCACGTAACTACAGCTTTAGGGATGGTGAGTAGCATGCGCCTTGAAGTGCAAAATGTTTCGGTCACCATTCACAACAAGCCGATTGTAAAGGACGTCTCGCTTAACGTGGCAGATGGCGAGTTTGTGGGCATCCTTGGTCCCTAATGGATCAGGCAAGTCAACGCTTTTGCGAGCAATTTATGGCCTTGGTCATCGCTATGACGGCCAGATTTTGTGGGACGAGCGCGACGCCACTGAGATATCACGACGTGACTTTGCGCGTAAGGTTGCGGTTGTAAGCCAGTTTAACTCGCTGTCCTTTGACTTTACCGTTCGCGAGATTGTGTCGCTGGGACGCAGTCCTCATCAGTCGGCGCTGTCAAAAGAAACCGACCACGACGAGTCAATCGTTTCTGACGTCCTTCAGAAAGTTGGTCTTTCTCGCTTTGAAGACCGTTCTTTTGCCACGCTTTCAGGTGGCGAGAAACAACGTGTAATGTTGGCTCGTGCATTGGCTCAAGAACCAGAGTTTCTGGTGCTTGATGAGCCTACTAATCACCTGGATATTACGTACCAGATTGATATTTTGCGCCTTGTTCGCAATCTTGGTATCAGTTGCCTGGCTGTTTTTGCATGACATTGTGATGGCAGCTCATTATGTCGACCGCCTGTATTTCTTACAAGAGGGAACTATTGTTTCCGAGGGAACACCTGAGGATATTGTGACCCCTGAGCTGCTTGCTGATGTGTATGGCGTTGAGGGCATGGTCCGCCCATCAACTGCTGGAAACGGTATCAGCATTGATTATGTGTATTAATCGCCTGTTGAGTATCAACAGATGAATGAAAGGATATCCGATGGATCCTCGTGTAAGTTCAAATCTCTTTACGAGAAGGAATTTTTTGAGCATTGCGGCAGGGCTTGCTGCAACTGCCGCTGGACTGGGTCTTACTGCGTGCAACAATGCACCGTCTAGCCCATCTACCCCTGCTACAGAAGAAAAGAAATCAGCCAATACGAGCTATCCAGTATCATTCAAGCTCTATGATGGTGACGGCAATGAGTTTGAGGCAAAGTTTGACAAGGCTCCTGAGAGTGTTGTTACCTTGACAGATTCCGCCGCTGAGATTCTGCTGCGTCTGGGCCTTGGCTCCAAGATTATTGGTACTATCAAGCCTGATGCGCCAATGCCTTCAGATATTGCTGACGAGTATGCGAAAATCAAGCAGCTGGGCGATAAGAAGAGCCTCTCGCGCGAGGTTGTTGTTGCCGCTAATCCAAACCTTATTGTGGGACGCTCACGTCTCTTTACTTCAAAGGACCAGACTTCTCCAAAGGACTACGCTGACCTTGGCATTTCTGTCTATACACAGCTGGCATCATCTGAGCAGGGCGATCCAACGCTTGCCGGAATTATCTCTGATATTAAGAACCTTGGATCTATTTTTGATGTTCAGAGTAATGCCGACACCTATACCGCCGACCTTCAGAAGCGCCTTGATGCCATTAATGAGCGCGTTAAAGCGCATGAGAAAGAAACAAAGAAGACCGTTCTGGTTATGGCTAACCTCAAGGACGGCACGTTTGGTCTCTTTGGCGGTAGCGAGAAGAGCCTTGAGTTTACTATCATCGACCAGCTTGGAGCTACTCCTGCTACAACCCAGTCTGCAAACGGCCTGACGTATGAGAATCTGATTAAGTTCAATCCTGACGTCATTATTTACGTCACCGCAGAGCGTAATAAAGCAACTGACGCTGTAGCTAAAGACACTCTTCTGGGCGAGAGCTCCCTGCAGAACGTCCCTGCTATTGCCAACAAGAGCATCGTTGAGATTCCATACTCAGAGTACATCGATTACTCACCACGCGCATTTGATTCTGCCGAGAAGATCCTTGAGGTTCTGTATCCTCAGAAATAGACGTATTTGAACATACGTACCATTTGAACATACGCACCGTAGAGACCAAGCAGGAACTTTGTTTCCTGCTTGGTCTTATCTATATACTATTGAAAGCAGTAAAAAAAGATTCCTAAACAGATAGAAGAATCCTTATGAACTATGTCCAAAAAGTTCCCGTTGCTATTTGCGGTGTTGCTTTAGGTTTTGCAGCACTTGGAAATCTTTTTAAGACTTCTTTCGAAGGTCTTTATCTTGCCTGCGGCATACTCTCTATTGCTCTTTTAGCTCTCTATACCCTCAAATTTATGGTGTCGACCAAAGTTGTATTACGAGAACTCTCTGATCCAATCGGGCTTTCAGTTGCTGCAACATATCCGATGGCGGTTATGCTGATTTCAGTGTATATGAAGGCCGATATTGGTGATGTAGCACAATTGTTTTGGTTCGCAGGAATTGCGTTACATATCCTGTGCATAGCCCTCTTTACTTCTCGCTATATTGCAAAATTTAATTGGGAGAATGTGCACGCCAGCTGGTTCATTGTGTATGTAGGTATTGTTGTTGCCAGCGTTACAGCGCCAGCGTTTAACTTTGAAACAAGTGTTGGAACGGTTGCATTTTGGTTTGGATTTATCTGCCTTGTGGTGCTTTTGATAGTTGTAAGCATAAAGTATGTTAAATATGGGCCGGTGCCTGATTCTGCTGAGTCGCTCGCTTGCATTTATGCAGCTCCAACAAGTCTTTGTATTGCGGGATATATTCAATCTATTTCGCCAAAGTCTGTACCGTTTCTTTTGGTTATGCTTGCAATCGCTTCAATTATTTATGTAGTTTCTTTTGTGTGGTGCATCAGGTGCCTTACTAAACCATTCTTTCCTAGTCACGCTGCGTTTACGTTTCCCTTTGTAATTTGTGTCGTTGCGCGTACACAGACGTCGGCATACTTGACTGAACTCGGTCAACCCCTTCAATGGCTCGATGGAATAGCCTCTGTTGAAACAGCGCTTGCAGCAGGGCTTTGTATTGTTGTGCTTATACGATTACTTGCGTACGTGCGCGATCAGGTTTTAGGGCGATAGATGCGAGTAGCTTGAGATGATGTTTTTGTATTCGTTTTTGTTTAGAGCTGTTGCTTAAAAAGTGATAAGGCAGTAGTAATAAAGATTTTTTTCTTACTGTCCAATGTACTACCCATTTAAATTGTATTTTGACGCTATTCTTTTTTAATAAAATTTGAGATTGAAGGTTTTTGAAAGTCATCCTAGTAATTTGAAAGGAAGAACTATGGAAGAGAGTGCTCAGCAAAACGTACCTGAAACATCTGTTATTGAAGAAGAGACGGGTTTTCCGGTTACTGATTCGTTTGATAGAGTAGGAGAAAAGGTTGCTCCGACTATGTCTGCTCAACCAAGTATTATCTGTCCAAATTGTCATTCAACACGTATTATTATTTCTGCCTCAGCTACAGAAAAAGCTAAGAATAGACATGGCATTCTATACTGGGTTTTTATTGGTTGGTGGCTGCATCCACTTCTTTGGATATGAGCAACAATTCCAATGCTAATTTGGCGAATTATTCATCCAAATAGAAAATCTAAGACCGTTCTCACAACGGTGGCAGTTTGTCAGAATTGCGGAAAAACTTGGGTTATGAAACAGTAAATAAATTGTTTACTGTTTCAGTCTCTACAAAACTGACTAGACCATATTTTCAATATCAGAAATGGTCCACTGATTGTGGATCATTTCTTTTACGGCTTTATCTTGTTGAGCGCGGGAAGCGCGCGAAACATAAAACCGTCTGCTATTGAACTGCCTCCCATTTCTTGGACATAAGAAATGGGAGGCTTTTTATGCGGGTGGTTATGATTTTAGTTCGTTTAGAGTAACGAACTAATTCCCTAGTTTTTTTCTTGGTAATTCGCTTAACGAGAGCAAGTTCTTACTGACCACGACTCGAAGGTTGTAGGTTCAAATTCTGCTTCATAATCATATAACTTTTTAGATAATCCATTCTGATAATTTTTTTCTCTGCTTGAACGCTTGTGAACTCGGAATCCATTTGATCATTCAAATTTGATTCTTCATTAGGTTCCATTTCGACGAAGGTAATTGCCTTACAAATTAATTCTGTTGAAATATTTTTTTCAACTTTTCTGATTTTTTTAGTTTTTAAGATATGGCTTTTTTTATTTTTTTCGTAACTTATTAATTTATTAAAATCTGCAGGATCCCATGACCATTTTTTTGTATGAGCTAGAGGTCAATTCATTAGAGATAGAGTCAATGAAGACAATGTAATTTAAATCATCGTCGTTAAATTTCTTAATCCAAAAATCTTTATATCGCTCAAAAATTATAACAACTCCATAAATACATCGGTAAATGTAAATCGAAATGAATGGATAGGAGATCGGTGTTTGAAATCATTCCCTCTAATTTCTTGGCATATATTTGTTCTATTTCCACAAGAGTTGCTATGTTTATAGATTGTTTGTCTTCAGATTTTTTTCATTTGAAGCAAGACGACCATGAACTAATTCTTCATGATTTAACCAATAGGCAAAGCTTAAAAATATTATCTAAATCAACATAATTTAAAGATTTTTTTATTATCAGATCGGAATCATCTTTTTCCTATTTTTTTAAGTACATTAGAAAGAATAAACGACATAAGAGTGTCTGCGGGCATTCCAAAAAAATGATTTGTTAATGTACTCACTACTTTTTTCCCAAAGTATAAATTAGTTGCTCTGACAGTATTTTTTTAAAGATTCTGTATTAGAAAAATCGAGATTATATTTAATTTCATTAAGCAGATTTGTGAGTCGCCCATTAGCGATAGCTTCATTAATTATTTCCTGTGTAATGGAAGAGTCATTTGCGTTGAGAATTTTATTTAAATCATCACGTAGTACATAAGTTAGAGGAAAATCTCCAGAGAAGTACTGGTTAAAATTATCGTCACATGAAATACGGCGAAGACGCCTATCTTCAGTGCTAGATGAACCTGCTCCTTTATATGCAACTTTAGGAAATAACTCAGATAAAAAGCGCGATTGTATTTTGTAAGTTTTGCTCTGTGCAAACCCCGCTGGTAAGAAGTGACTTAGACAAGTTCTCAATATACCCATCTCTTTGCTGATTTGATTCATACTTACATAAAGTGTTCTTATTTTCATATATCCATTTATATAGAGATTGATTGAAAGCTTTTAAGAAGAGAGAGCCAATAGATCTATTAAGTCTAATTCATCAGAAAGCTTAATTATATTTATCGAAAAAGTATTTATTAATAGTTTTACATCTCGAAGAGTATGGATATAGGTCCTAATAAAACTATTTTTGTATATTAAAAAAACCTGTAATGTGAAAAAAATTCTTATCTGGAACCTTTTCGATATAAACAGAGAGCTTTTCTAAAAAGAATCTCAATAACTAGTTCTTGCCCAGGTCTAGGAATACTGTAAGGAAGTTGAATTATTTTTTTGCAGGTATTCCGTTCCTTTGCCTGATTGAATTTTGTTTAAAGCGGTAGTCACCACATCATGGTCGAAGGCGATGACATACGTGATATTTGAAAAAAATCTGCTAAATGATTTACTAATTGAAATATTAGACGAATCTGATTATCTGGTAATCTATCTAAGTCATCAATGAAGATATAAAATTTCTTTTGATATGTTTTTCAAGGACTCTTCTATTTTTATTTTTTTAAATCTTCTGTAGTTATTTCCGAATCTTCAAGGGCTGCTGAAGCACATTCTACGGAATATGGAAGACCAGGAAGAGGTATTAATGGGGCGACAATTTTTGCATATTTAATAATGTTTTTTTAGCAATATCCTTCAGATTTGTCTCTTTGTCTAGAAAAAGTGGCCAATTCTTCAAAAAAACCGATGAAGCATGGCGTTATCGGATGTACATAGCCATGGATCAAAGGTAATCATAACAGGCTGTTTATATTCAGGATGACTGTTTGATAATTCAATCAAATCTTGTTTTAAAAGATTAATAAAAGAGGATTTTCCTGAACCCCATTCGCCATAAATGCCGACTACTAGTGAATCTGAATCTTTTTCATCAGAAAGAATCCGGGCTAATGAATTTGCTGGTTTGCTCATATTTAATTTATCTTCACAAGCACTAGTAATTGGTTTATCAGACTCAAGCATATAAATTCTCTCCTTATTTGTATATTTTGATATCGAACAAAATTCAGATGATAATCTCTAAACCACAAGCTCTCTGAGCATCTGGCTATACGCTACTGAATCGCTGGTCATACGCTCGCAGTGGTCATAGCCTTGCCAGATAGTTAACGTGGCCTCGGGATACACCTTAGGCAGAACTTGCCTTGCGCGTTTCAAGTCAAAGTCCTTCTCGCCATACGTGAAGATGCAGCGGCGTTGTACGTCGGAGCTAATAGCGGGCAGGTCAACGTTGCTGCAGTCGTGAATGATGTTCTGGATGCTTTGGTCACTCATCGCAATAAAGTGTTCTGACATAGGTTTAGCTGCAACTTTTCCGTAAAGTTGTTCCATCTTTTGCACGGATAACTCGGGGTCTGCAATGGCTTTGCGGTGCTTGGCAAGAAACACTTTCTTGAGCACAAACTCAAGCGCGGAGGCAAGAAATCCTCCTGTCCAGAAGCTTGTTCCTTCAAAGAAGAGGTGGTCAAAGGCTAGATCGGGGAACTTGAGGAGCTCAGATAGAACTACGCCGCCTAGAGAGGCGCCAAAACCCAGGGAGAGATGGGTTATGTCGTGCTCCAGCAGCCAGTCATGAATCTGCGCAGCTTCTTGGGACGCTGAGACATATTCCGTTGCATCTTCTTCCCCGTGAGCGGCAAGATCTGGGACCAGATAGTGCAGGTCATCACCTATGTTATTCACAAGAACTGTTTTTCATTCCCTCTGCAGACGAGAGCATGGGATGAATTAGCAACACGGCAGGCGTGCTTTGAGTACAAGTCTTGGGCTCAATGAGGTGCATCTTCATGGCAGTTCTCCCTCTGTTGTTCACCTGCGATTATATCCCTGCTGGGCACACGGATTTGCTGTTTGTTCACCAAAGCTGACATTTTCCGTGAACGGTATGGGTGGAGCTGCGAGGGTGTAACGAGAGGGAGGCTTGAGATTTATTTCTGCTCTCGCATCAAATCAAGAAACGCATCAGGTGCATTACTGGTTGAATTCCAAATCTTTGGAAATCCCCATGCTGTCAGAAGTCTCATAACTGATGGAAAGTTCTTTGGGTATGCATTACGTCCAGCATTCGATAGAAAGCCATGCTCTAAAACCGCCTCAAATTCCCACGTAAATGGAGGTCTACCATTAGTAGGAATAGACTCATAGGTATTCTCCCAGTTAAGAATTCCGGCATCTAAAAATCCACCTAATAGTTCACATGATGGTTTGTAGTTTGACCTACATTCTTTGTAGGACACATCATCTGGCCAGTATCCATACCAATCGAGGAGACCAATAGACTGTTCTGGTTTCTCGCCAATTTTATAGAATCCATACCACCCTGCACCATAACAGCCATCTCTGCGACTGTGTCGTTCAATCCTCAAACGAATTTTCTGGTTTGGCGTATCGCCAACATGTATCAAGAATGACAGTTGCGAACTAGTAAGTAGCAGTGTTCTTTGTTTTTCTTCTTCAGGGGTTGTATTAAGCCATGGAAGTAGTGACAAGATGGTCTCATGCTCTTCTTCAGATTGCCCCCAACCCTTAAAGTTCATGCCATGATCACTGCGTACATACATGCGCTTAATAACATATGGTGAAAAAACTTTTTGGCACCTAAAGTTATGAATCAACTCTCTACTCATTACAATTCTAATGAGCCCTCGTGAACCTCTATGTTTGCCTAGTACAGCGATTTTTTCATATCCATCGCCCCATTGAACTGGAAGACAATAAACCTTTGTTCCAGGAGAAAAATGTCGCGTCCCATGAACAACGGTATGATCTTCTCCAAAAGGATGTTCGTCAATTACGTTTCCAACCAGACACCAAATCCATTCTGGGAGTTTATTTGTTTTTATATAATCCCAGTAATCTCCTTCTGTGCTCGGAGTAGTTTTCTTTTTTCTACGGCCAAAGTCATAGTTTGGTCCAAACATTTTCTTGATATGATCCAATTTGAATAGACATCTATCAAGAAGTGAACTTTCCGCTGCAGTATAGAGAAGTCCAACTCCTTTAGGATCTTCGGTAACGCACTTGGTGATGATTGCATAGATGCATTCTTCGTTTAAAACAAGCTCGTTAATACTAGAAAGTAATTCAGCATCGTCTGTAATATCTATGCCATAGCTATCAAGAATTTTTTGATAGCTATAAGCATTCTCTTGTTCGCGTATTTCGGACTTAAATAAACAAGCAAATTCTTCAAGCACTCCAGGAATTTGATAATGGGGTATGTCAAACGGTATATCAAATAAGCTTACGTTGTTGTCGTTGTAATCGTAGAAATCGCGCAGTTCAACAAAATGCCCAGACCAGGAATTAGTTGTTGCAAGGAACCAGCCAGCTAAATCTGTTAAGTTTTGTACATACATAGACGTCTCCCAAATAGTGAACTCACTTGAGTCAAAACAACAATTACTTAATGCGGTCTTCTACCTGCGCATATTAACTTCAATCTGTGACTCAACTTTCAGCAAGTTTAATAGGAGGCAAACTTTTAACTGTCCAGTGTATTACCCACTTAGCTTGCCGCATGAGTACCATACTCCTGCAAAGTTACGTACAGATGTACATAGCCTGTCCTCGCTATATAAAATCTTGCTGATATGAGACACTAAGTAGCGTTAAATAGTCGTGCTGTATACTCAGGATCATGTGAAGTTTGAACGCTCACATTTTGTGGACGTAACTTCTCCACTGTTGACAACAGGACAGCATACTGACCCGGTCAAGAAAGGAAGGCTCATGGCATACGAGTCTCGCGAAGAAATTGACAACAAATATAAGTGGGACCTGTCCTCAATGTTCCCTAGTGATGAGGCATTTGAGGCTGGGCTCGAGGAGCTCAAGGCTTACTGCCCAAAGCTTCTTGCGTTCAAGGGCAAGATTTCTACCTCTCCTCAGGCTCTTCTGGAGTTTTTGCAGCTTGAGGACCAGATGAACCTTCTGCTCTACAAGATTATCAACTACGCCGAGCGCAAGAGTGATGAGGATACCCGTGTAGCCAAGTATCAGGCATATGTTGCAAACGCTACCAGCGCATATACGCAGGTCGGCGAGGCAACTTCTTGGTTTGCCGCAGAGCTTCTTGCCATTCCAGCAGAATCTGTCGAGAAGTTCTATGCAGAGGTTCCAGCGCTTGAGTTTTATCGTCGTAAGCTCAACAAGATCTTGAACCAGCGTGAGCACACCCTTTCTGCTGAGGAAGAGGCTCTTTTGGCACGCGCTGAAGAACTTGCTGTTCAGCCAACCAACATCTTCTCCATGTTTGATGATGCGGACCTTACCTTTGACGATGCCGTTGACTCCGAGGGCAAGACTCATAAGCTGACCAGCGGTTCATTTGTTCCTCTGCTGATGGATGCTGACCGCGTCCTGCGCGAGTCTGCATTCAAGCAGCTTTACAGCCGCTTTGGCGAGTTCCGTAACACCTCCGCTGCAATTCTGACCAGCCAGGTTAAGAACCTGCAGTTCTTCTCGTCATCTAGAAAATATGCAAGCTCCCTTGAGGCAGCTCTTGCAGAGAACGAGATTCCTGTTGAGGTTTACAACAACCTGATTGACGCTGTTCACCAGAATTTCCCAGCGTTCTACAAGTATGTTGACCTGCGCAAGCGCGTCATGGGCTTGGATGAGCTGCACTTCTGGGACGTCTACACTCCTCTTGTTGACGACGTTGACATGAAGTTCACCTACGAGGAGGCTTGCGACCTTATTGTTAAGGCTCTGGCACCTATGGGCGAGGAGTACGTCGGCCTGGTCAAGAAGGGCTTGGAGAGCCGTTGGGTTGACGTGTACGAAACCCCAGGTAAGCGCTCCGGTGCTTATTCCGCAGGTGGCAAGGGTATGAACCCCGTTATGCTCCTCAACTTCCAGGGCGGCCTCGACGACGTCTACACCCTTATTCACGAGATGGGCCACTCCCTGCATACGTATTTCTCGTCCCACAACCAGGAGATTACCTACTCCGATTACTCCATCTTTGTTGCAGAGGTTGCATCCACCTGCAACGAGGCGCTGCTCTCGCACTACTTGCTTGAGCACGAGACCGATCCTGCCCGTCACGCGTACATCCTCAACCACTTCCTTGAGGGCTTCCGCGGCACCATCTATCGCCAGTGCATGTTTGCCGAGTTTGAGCGCGATATCAGCCAGATGAACGCTGACGGGGTGGCTCTGAACGCCGAGGTTCTCTCCGAGCGCTATGGCAAGCTCTGCGCCGAGTACTTTGGACCTGGCATTGAGCTGGACGAAGAGATCAAGCTAGAGTGGTCGCGCATCCCTCACTTCTACTACAACTTCTACGTCTACCAGTACTGCATTGGTTTCTCGGCAGCTATTGCTCTGTCCCAGCGCATCCTTTCTGAGGGTGAGCCTGCGGTCAAGGACTACATTGGCTATCTGTCCGGCGGTTGCTCCAAGACTCCAATTGAGCTGCTCCGCGGCGCTGGCGTTGACATGGCCACTCCAGACCCCGTTAACGCTGCGCTCAAGTACTTTGGCGAGCTTGTCGATCAGCTTGAGCAGGAGCTCAAGTAGGCGTGAGTTAGGCGCACAACAAAGGAGGATTTATGCAGGCACGATTTGTTCACCGCTGCACCCACGTTTTTGGATAACGAGAAAACCGTCGAGTTCTACAAGAAGGCTCTGGGATTTCGCGTTGACCGTGTTAAGGGACCAGAGGACGGTTCTTGGACCAACACGTTTTTGGTAAACGACTGGTCTCCTTTTGAGCTGGAGCTCACATGGAACCGCGGTTGGGTAGACCCATACGATAACGGCGGAAAAGACACTCACCTTGCGTTCCGCGTTGACGATTTTTGATGCATTCCACGCGCTTCACGAGGAGATGGGCTGTATTGTTAAAGAGAACCCAAAGATGGGTCTCTACTTTATCGCAGATCCTGATGGCTGCTGGATTGAGATTTTTGCCAGAGAAGTAAGCATGACGGATTACGGTTTACTTGCAAAACAAATTGTCTCGCTTGCCGAGGTTGACGCTCACTGGCTGCCGGTGTTGTCTAACGCTGCCGCCCTTCTGTGGGACGCGCTTGACGAAATCAACTGGGTGGGGTTCTACCTGGTAGATCCTGTGACAGTGACGCGTGCGGAGCTGGGCACGGGTTTGGGCGTGGAGACGGACGCGGCCCCGGAGGCGGAGCCGGACGTAGCCCCGGGTGCGGCCCCGAGCGCCCACGAGCCGCGCACTCCCGAGCTGCGTCTGGGACCGTTTCAGGGCAAAGTTGCTTGCGTGCGTATTCCTTTTGGTCGGGGAGTGTGTGGCACGGCTGCGGAAACAAAGACAAGTCAGCTGGTAGAGGACGTGCATCAGTTCCCGGGACATATTGCATGCGATTCTGCATCAAACTCTGAGGTGGTCGTTCCTATCGTCAAGGATAACCAGGTAGTTGGCGTGCTGGATATTGATAGTCCGAGCGTGGCTCGATTCACCCAGGAAGACCTCGCAGGTCTTGAGCAGGTGGTAAAAGTGCTTGAGAGCTGTGCGAATTTCTCGGACTTCTGTTAAATACGACTACAGAGTTAACATTTGGGTACACAAATCATGTACGGGCAGGTTTGCTCGTGCATGATTTTTATTTACACAGCATTCACGGAGAGGTCTGCTTATGAAGAAAAATTGTATTTATCATCGGTTCTGGCCGAAAGAACTCGTTTAACAAAAACGCTGAGTCAGGTTGCGGCAAGGGCGCTCGAGGGCAAGGCAGAGATTAAGATTGTTGACGTTTTGGACGTCCCTCTGCTTAACCAGGACGAAGAATTCCCAGCTCCTGAAGGTGTCCAAAAAGTCAGGGACGCGGTTATGGCTGCCGACGGAGTGTGGCTCTTTACCCCGGAGTACAACTACAGCATTCCTGGCACCGTCAAGAACATGCTGGACTGGTTGAGCCGTCCGCTTACTTCCGATTACGAGAAGAAGTCCGAGACCGCCATTGCTGGCAAGGTTGTTACTGCAAGTGGCGTTGGCGGCCGAAACAAAACTGCAGGATCGCTCGCCGTGGTTAAGCAGCAGTTCCTGGCCCTTCGCACCAAGCCGGTTGAGCCGTTCAATGGTTTCTCGCTTCCCTGTTACCGCTTGGACTGAGGGAACTTGGGAGCCAGAGCCCGAGGTTCATGAGGCAATCGCCCAGCAAGCAGAGGATTTTCTCGCTGCACTGTAAGGTGCGCGTTCGGAGGGTACGTCCGACCTGCGCGCCCGCAGCTCGCATGACGCACCTGCCGAGAAACCCGCACACTCGAAAGCCCAGCGTACGCGCACGTGTACACACTAAAAGAGCCCGGATGCCGCGCAATAGCATCCGGGCTTTGGTGTCTAGACGGAGGAGAGGGCCGTTGCTAGACAAGATGTGTATCGTACCTTGTTCGTGTACTGCGTTTATTCCCGCTTCGCAGCTTGTTTACACGAGCTTTACTTACCAACAAACTCCGAAATGGTCTTGTACAGATCGCTTGCCTGGAAGTCCTTGATAACCTTGGAGTCTTTCCTCTGGTCGCAGACCTTAAGCAATGCCTTCAGGGAAGCCTTATCGGGGTCAGTCTGATAATCTGCCTCGGCCTGAATGAGCTTGTACTTGGCAATGACCATGTCCATGAGCTTGGCGTTGTTGCCCTCGGCGTTTGCGTCGTCAAGGCCATCAAATGCCAGCGTAGAAACAACTCCATAGCCGCCGGTCAGGAAGTGGTTGCCTACAAAGTCGTTAGGATTGACCTTGTTGTCAATGACAGGCGAGTTCTTGGTGTTGGTGAGCAGCACCAAGCTGGTGTTGTTGTAGACGTCAATGACGGTAAGCGTGCCGGTCCAGCCGGTGTGGCCAACGGTTGCAGCGTTTGCAATTGGCGAGAAGGCCCACTGGTAGCCAATGTGACCCTTACGCCTCCAGCCCAGGCCGTAGGTGACGCTGGTGTCCTTTGGCTTGATGAACTGGTCGTGAACGTCCTCGCTGAAGAGCATGGTGTTGCCGTAGCCACCACGGTTCATAACGGTCTGGACAAGAACAGCCAGGTCGGATGCGTTGGCAAACAGACCAGCGTGACCAGAGATACCACCCATTGCGTAGTAGGCCTTCTCGTCATGGACGGTACCCTGAATGGTATCGGTACGCATGTTGTCAAAGGTAATGAGGCCGTCACGAGTGTTACCGTTAAGCTCGGTAGCTGCAATTCCATCAGCCTGGAAGCCATTCTCCAGAGGATTGAACGTGACGTTCTTGAGTCCCAGTGGCTCGTAGAGAGTTTCCTTAACGTACTGGTCAAGGCGTTTATTGGTGATCTTCTCGATGATAAAACCAAGGAGCATGTAGTCTACGTCGGAATAGGCAGTCTTGGTACCTGGGACGTACTGCAGAGGAGTCTCGATGATCTTCTGCAGAATCTCGTCGCGATTCTGAGAGTACAGCTTCTGGTTTGCGTTTGGCTGTGGATCTTCAGGCTTCTCTGGGTTGTAGTTGCGGTTGTGGTACTGAGGATCTGGTGGGAATCCAGCCTGGTGCTCAAGAATTTCACGAACGGTAAGCTCGTTCTTGCCCAGGATCTTATCTCCTTCCTGGTCCTTGAAGTCTGGAATGTACTCCTGAACCTTCTTGGAGACGTCCAGTTGACCGTCGGTGACCAGCTTCTCAATTGCCAGGTTAGTGGCATACATCTTTGTGTTAGAAGCTAGGTCGTAGAGGGTATTGTCGTCAACAGCCTTGCCATCTTTGATGCGAGAGCCGTCCTTGTTGTAAGAATTGACATTACCGTAGTTGGTCTTCTTGATAATCTTGCCGTACCTGGTAACAACCAGCTGAGCAGAGGTAAAGCCGTTGGCAATCTCTGCGTTGATGATCTGGTCAATCAGCTTGAAGTTGTCGTTGTCAGCGTAGTCCTTGGTGCCGTCAATAAGCGTTGGGTAGCCAATCTTGACCTCAAAGGTTGCCTGAGTCTCTTTAACGGTGCTGACCTGCAGGCGGTTATCGCCGTTGACGGTTACGTCAGAGATGTCAATCTGGTTCCAGGAGGAGCCGTCAAGCTTGTCGGTTGGAACCTGGTGACCGTTTACAAAGAGCGCAAAGCTCTGAGGCTCGGAGCTCTTTACATAGACAGTGCCCTGACCAGCAAAGCAAACAAAGCTGTTGAGCTGGTTGGTAACAAGAGAGTCGTCAAATGCCTCGTTGTCGTTAAGAACAGGGAAGACCTTCTCGTACTGGAAGGTTCCGTCTACAGAGTCAACCTTCTTTGCGGTTCCCTTAGCAGCAGTTGCGCCACCTTTTGTCTGGCAGGCAGTAAGGCCAAGGCCTGCGAGAGCGGCTAGACCAAGAGCACTTCTGCTCAGAAATTGCCTTCTGGTCTGTCCAGCAGGGGAGCCTGCGTTGGATGAATGCTCAGAGTGAGCGGATTGATTCTGGTGCAAATCTTCGTTGGTGCGCATATTGTCTCCTTCGGTTTTACCTTAGGTGAAACACTTGCTATCTCAAGTGACTGAGATAATTTGCGCTTATGATGACGTGCGTTTCATCAAAAATGCAGCTAGTTTGCTCAAGATGAAATAATGGGTACGTTAACGTACTGCGAGTGGTATCAAAAAAGCTGTCAATGGTATCTAAATTTGAATTTTTTAGGCAAAAGGTGAAATATTTTAATCAGGTTTTACGTGGTCAAATGTCTAATCGGTAGTAAAAATTTTTATGAAATGGTATTAACGTACCTAACATAAGACTTAGTTTTTGCGACAATTGTCCCCACACTACGCTGGGAAAACATGAGCAGTCGCGCATGCAACGCACGTGGGATGAGTTCGCACTTGCGCACGCAACACTACCGTTTACGGCACTGCCTACTTTACAGATGAAATTTATGGCATCGTGAAACAATATAGTCAAACGTTTTAGTCAACTGGACGGCCGGAGGTGATTGCGTGAGAGGTGTTCGTCTACGTCTGGAAGAGTATCGCAAGAATGCTAGTTCAGCTGAACGCGATATTGTCGACTATATTCTGTCAGATCCAGAGGCGGCAGTTGGTCAGTCAATCCATAAACTAGCTGCTCAAACGTATACATCTGCATCAACGGTTGTCAGGCTTTGCAAAAAGCTTGGCTGCGGTGGCTATAAAGAGTTCCAGCAGGCGCTTATTTACGAGCTGGCAGTAAGTAACAAAAGCAACGATATTGCTGTCGGCGGCGTTATCGCAGGTGACACCACTGATGTGATCATCGAAAAGGTGACTGCAAAGAACATTTCTTCACTGGAGCTTACCAGGCAATTGCTTGACGCTCAGGTTGTTGACTCAGTAGTTTCACTTATGATGCAGGCTCATTCCATTTGCCTCTTTGGCATGGGAGCTTCGCTTCTGGTTGCAAGAGACCTGCAGCTCAAACTCATGCGCCTCAACATCAACTGCAACTTGAGCGACGATTACCACTCTCAGATGCTTTATGCCAAAAACATGGGGCGAGAAGATCTTGCAATTGTCATCAGCTACTCTGGCCTTACGCGCGAAGCCATTGAGTGTGCGTGGATTGCAAAGGCAAACGGCGCCAAGGTGGTTTCCATTACTCGCGGTGGTATTGACTCGGAATTGATTCACCGCTCCGACTACGTTTTGGGCGTTGCAGAGACTGAGCACATTATGAGAAGCGGCGCCATGTCTTCAAGAATTGCCCAGCTCAACGTTGTAGATGCACTCTTTGCAGCCTATGTAAATAGAAATTACGAGAAGAGCGTTAAGCGTTTCTCGACAAACTATATTGGCAAGCTTGAGTCAGCTGATCGCATTGCAACGCTTTCTTCTGACGAAGATCTGCCTGATACAACCAATGACGTTATTGCGTAAAAATCACAACACAGAAGGTGGAAACGTGATTGATTTAACAAAACTTGTCACCGAGACAAGAAACCCCAACACCATGGACATGGATCAGATGACCCCGCTTGAGCTGGTCAGCGTTATGAACCAAGAAGACCTCAACGTGGTAGCTGGCGTCAAAGAGGTTCTTCCCCAGGTAGCACAGGCAGTTGAGTGGGCAGTTTCCTCGCTAGAAGCTGGCGGCAGGATTGTCTACTTTGGCGCTGGAACCTCCGGCCGCCTGGGCGTTTTGGACGCGGTTGAGTGTCCGCCTACTTTTGGCGTTTCTCCTGACGTGGTTGTTGGTCTTATCGCCGGTGGCGAGAAGGCCTTTGTACGTGCAGTTGAAGGCGCGGAAGATTCTCTTGAGCTTTGCGAAGAGGAGTTCAAGAAGATTGGCCTGAACAAGAACGACATTGCTATTGGAATTGCAGCTAGTGGTCGCACACCTTACGTTATTGGCGGCCTGCGCTATGCTCGCTCTTTGGGCTGCAAGACTGTTGCTATTGCCTGCAATAAGGGTTCTGAAGTAGGTAAAGAGGCAGAGCTTGCTATTGAGCCTTCCTGCGGTCCTGAGGTTCTTACAGGTTCCACGCGCCTTAAGTCTGGTACCGCTCAGAAGATGATTCTGAACATGATTTCGACCGGTTCTATGGTTGGCGTGGGCAAGGCATATCAGAATCTTATGGTTGACGTGCAGCAGACCAATAAGAAGCTGGTAGTTCGCGCGCAGAACATTACCATGGCAGCAACTGGTTGCACTCGCGAAGAGGCAGCTCAGGCGCTTGAGCAGGCTGACGGTAACGCAAAACTTGCTATTGTCATGCTGCTTACTCAGATGCCTGTTGACGAGGCTAAAGCTAAGCTTGAGGCAGCTCATGGTCATGTCAGAGGTGCACTGTAGTAATTACAGTTGTAACAAATGACACACGCGTGAGCATTTTGTTTCAGTTACATCGGTCAGTGGTATTAGTATGAGGCGCAAGTGGTCGGTAAGTTTTTGAAAAAAACGCTCAGTTTACCTGCAGTAACAGGGCGTTCAAATTAGGTCAAAACATGAAACAATGAACCACAGGTATGGATTCTTGTACCGATAAGTTCATTTTTTTATGTATTCTTGATAAGTATTTGTTGCAACATCGCAACGAGAGAAAGAAGGAAAGTATGGATTACACCAAGCTTTCAGAACAGATTCTTGCTGCCGTCGGTGGCAAAGAAAATGTTCAGAGCAACATGGTCTGCATGACCAGGCTCCGCATTAAGACCGCAGATCCTGCAAAGGTTGACTCCGAGGCCATCAAGGCTATCGACGGTGTCATGGGTCTGGTCGAGGATGCAGAGTACCTTGAGGTTGTTCTTGGTCCTGGCGTTGTCAACAAGGTTATTGTTGAGTTCTCCAAGCTTACCGGCGTTGCTGCTGGTGACGCATCTGAGGACGACGTTGTCTCCGCAGCTAAGGACAACAAGGCAGCTCAGAAGGCTAAGTACGAGAACAAGCCTGTTCAGCGCTTCCTCAAGAAGATTGCTAACATCTTTGTTCCACTGCTTCCTGGCATCATTTCTGCAGGTCTGATCAACGGTATTATCAACGTTATCAACTTCTCCACTGGTAAGGCTTTTGCTAACGAGTGGTGGTTCGCAGCTATCTGGACCATGGGTTGGGCACTTTTCGCTTACCTGCCAATTCTCGCTGGCGAGAATGCTGCCAAGGAGTTTGGCGGTTCTCGCGTTCTTGGTGCTATGGCTGGTGCACTTTCCATTGCTAACGCTGGTATGCCTCTTCTTGCTTCCAAGACTGTTGATGGCGTTGCAACTCGTCTGGTTCACCTTCCATTCAGCCTTCCAACTGTTGCTTTCAAGGAGGGCGCATTTATCGTCGCTTCCTCTGACCTGTTCAACGCAGCAGCAGGCGGCATGATTGGTGCAATCATCTGCGCAATCTTCTTCGCATTCTTGGAGAAGAACCTGCACAAGGTTATGCCAAGCGTTCTTGACACCTTCCTGACTCCACTTTGCACCGTTATTCTCGGTGTTATTGGTTCTGTCCTGATTCTTCAGCCTGCAGGCGCATGGCTCACCCAGGCAATCTTCTTTGTCCTTCAGTTCTTCTATGACAAGCTTGGCGTCTTTGGTGCTTACCTGCTTGGTTCTACCTTCCTGCCACTGGTTTCCGTTGGTCTTCACCAGGCACTTACTCCAATCCACGTTATGCTTAACAACCCAGAGGGCCCAACTCAGGGCATCAACTACCTGCTTCCTCTGCTGATGATGGCAGGTGGCGGCCAGGTTGGTGCTGGTCTTGCAATCCTCTTCAAGACTAAGAACAAGCGCGTCAAGAAGTACCTGACCGAGTCCATCCCAGTTGGTATGCTCGGCATCGGCGAGCCTCTTATGTACGCAGTTACTCTGCCTCTTGGTAAGCCATTCATCACCGCATGCCTTGGCTCCGGTGTTGGCTCCGTAATTGCTTACCTCTTCCACCTTGGTACCGTTTCCCAGGGCGTTTCCGGCCTCTTTGGTCTGCTAATTGTCCAGCCTGGTAACCAGGTCTTCTACCTGCTTGCAATGCTTCTTGCTTACGCTGCAGGTTTCGCACTTACTTGGTTCTTCGGCGTTGACGAGGATCGCATCAACGACGTCTTCGGCGAGTAAAAACCGCACGTTCTAGAAACGTTTATCCCTCTTCTTAGGTATCCTAGGAAGAGGGATTTTTTCTCGCCCGGCACCCGACTGGCACCTGACTGGCTGACCGACCGGCTGCCCGTTGGTCTTCTCGCCCGGCGCCCGACTGGCGAGAAAACCCGTCTTTTAGAAAGCGTTTTGCAATTGCTTGGAGGATTTATGCGCACCGGAATTTCACTGTATTTTGCCAGTGGATATGAGGCTAATGCTGAGGTTGTGGCAAAAGCACAGGCAGCCGGATGCCACTACGCCTTTACGTCTTTACAGATTCCCGAGGAAGAGGGGATTGATTATCGCACTGAGGCTCGCCGACTTTTAGAGCTGTGCAAAAAGGCTGAGATCAACCTCATTGCCGATGTTTCTCCTGCTACTCTTTCTAAACTTGGCGTTCAGAAGTTTGACGAGCTTGCGGAGCTGGGCATTACGTATGTGCGTCTTGACTTTGGGTTTGATGCGACGGAGACCGTAGAGCTCTCTCGCAAGTTCCACGTGGTCTTTAACGCTTCGACCATTACCAAGGACGACATTTCCGCATGGCAAGCGGCTGGTGCCGACTTCACTCGTTTTGCTGCCTGCCACAATTACTATCCCAAGAGTTACACGGGCCTTTCGCTGGAGCGCGTCGCACAGATTAACGCACGCCTTTCGGCGCTTGGATTCCAGATTTTCTCGTTTGTTCCTGGCGAGATTTTCCGCGGCCCTCTCTACGAGGGACTGCCAACTGTCGAGGAACATCGTGGGCTTTCTGGTGATGCGCTTATTCAGGCAATGCTTTCGCTTTACGACGCTGACTCTGACGTGGTCCTTATTGGCGACCCAGATGTTACCGAGGCTACGTGGAAGCGCATTGGTCAGCTTGAGCGGAATTGTATCGAGTTAAAAGCCGAGTTAAAACCTGATTTTGAGTATCTGTATGATCGCTTGCAGACCGATCGACCTGATTCCAGCTCGTACATTATCCGTTCACAGGAGTCCAGACTCTGGAAAGACGCTCCAGTGTATGACGCGAAGCCTTCTACCTGGGAAACTGTTGCTACTGGCACCATTTTGGTGAGCAGTAAAGCATATGGTCGCTATGAAGGGGAGCTTTCGATTGCTCGAGGCCTTTTGGAGCTTGATGCTCGCGATAACGTCGCAGGAAACATCTGCGAAGAAGACCAAGCATTCTTGCCGTACATCCACTCTGGCCGTGGCTTTAGGTTTATCCGCAGGTAATTAGCCGTTTTCTGCAGGTTGAGCTGCTCGTGCAAGCGTGCCATATGCGCCATTGTTACGCGGCGGCGTGTGTGGCGCGCCGGAGCGCGTTGGTTGCACGGGGTGTATGAGGAGCACAGGGCGCACAGGGCGCTCGAAAACACTTCAACGTGTATAAAGACTGCCTAATATGCACAAAAACTAATCAAGAAATTGATATGTCATTTAGAGGGTGCTATTTTGGGTAAAAAACCCGTTTAGTTGGAAATAAATTTTTAGTTTTGTCATTTTGGCATTTACGTTTAAGCAGTTCAGAAATAATGTGAATGCATATGAAAAAAATTTGTTTAACTAAAAGCGCTGGTAAATCGCTTGCATAGAAACTAATCAATCCTGCATATTCCAACTAAACGCATTTTTTTACCACTTCGCACTGAAATGGGCCATTTTTGGATCAGAGAAAGTCATTTTGCACCAAAAAAGACCAGTTGGCGCCAAAATGGCATGCGACCAAGCTATGTGCAACCGTGTTTCGCACGAGCAATAAGCTTCCTAAATAGCAAAGACTTTCTCACTCAACAAAGAATTGCCTGCTAAACAAACTGCCTCCCATTTCCTCGGTGTCGGGAAATAGGAGGCAGTTTAAAAGGTAATGACACTTACAGCTTTTACAACCTGACGATAACATCCTCAGCTGGCTGGCGACGCTTCTGGACAGGATCCATATCGCGATAGCCCAGGCTAAGCATGCAGGAAACGCCAAAGTCGTTGTACTGTCCACCGTCGAGAAGACCCTCTTCTTCCAAAATCTTATCGACAGCCTTGCGGTTGAAGCCTTCGATTGGGCAGCTATCAACGCCAATCATAGCGGCCATAGTGAGCATGTTTGAAAGCGCAATGTAGGTCTGCTTGCAAGCCCAATCAAAGGTTGCGCGTTCGTTGCCTACCAGGTCAAACATGTTCTCCTGGAAGTTCTTGAAGGCTGCAGCGTAGGTTGGTTCAAAGTCTGCAGGAAGCTGCTTGATGTCGTGCATCATGTGCTTGACGTAAGCAGACTCTGCGTTGACGTTCTTGCGAGCAAGCAGAATAACCAGGTAATGAGCACCATCGAGAGATGCACGAGCACCATAGCATGGCTCGTAAAGTTTCTCTTTAAGGCGAAGTGACTGCTCAGAGGCCTGATCCTCTCGCAGATTAACAACCAGGAAGCGCCAAGGCTCCAAACCGTAGGAACTTGGTGCCAGACGACCAGCCTCAAGGATTACCTCAAGGTCCTCGTCAGAGACGTTTTTGGTTGGGTCGAACTTCTTGGTTGCAAGTCTCCACTGGTAGGACGAGAGAACTTTGTTTGCAACGTGCTGTGCGGAACAGGCCATGTGAGGTCCTTTCTTGTTAGAGGTGTGGCGCCGAGCTGGGTGCGCTGAGCTGGGAGGCGCGATGGGTGCGCTAAGCCGGAAGCGCTACTCGGAAAAGTGTCGCTCAGGAAGGAGGCGCGGGGGAGTGAGTCGTTTGTGAGTGCGCTACTCAGAAACGATAAAGCGACCAGGTTGTCCAAGCTCCCACGTACCCTTGAGATCAGCAGCAAGCTCAAAGTGCAGCTTGGAGATACCCAGGTCATAGTCTTGGATGAGGTGGCGCTGGTTAGGCATAGATGCGCTTACCACGCCATCTGTTAGGTCAAATACAACTGGCAGCTTGTTGATGGCGGTTGGACATGCCAAAACCGCATCAATGCCGCGGTTAAAACCACTCGGGCATCTGCTCCGGCTCAGTTGGCTCGCCGTTTGCCGTCATAATCTGCGCAGGCTTTTTGGTGCGCAGGCGAATTGCGGTACGAATGCCCTCCTGCTTGAGCGGAATTTTCTCCGGAGCGTACCCGATAGAAATAATAATGCCCAGCTTAAGGCCGTTATACTCGTCGCGAGCCAGGGTCTTCCAGTCCATGGTCTCGGCAATCCAGCATGAGCCAATGCCCAGCTGTGTGGCGAGAAGAACGATCTTCTCGCCATAGTAACCGATGAGTTCACGGGCAATTGCGTCTTCACAATAACCTGCTACGTAGTGGTAAATAGGGCCGACAATAGACCTGTTCTTCATGTGAACGGAAGTGCCATCCTCAAGGTGAGGACCCTCGATGGTAAGGATTGCGGGGTGATCAGGCGCTTTCTCTGCCATCTGGGCATTTGCGACGTCAATGGCTTCCTGGAGCTGAGAGAGTTTCTCTTGCTCAATAGGCTTTTGGTCGTACGCGCGCAGAGATATGCGCTGGTCCATAGCTTCTTTTACGTCCATCGTGGTCCTTCCTAGAGCAAGGTTAAAGCAGCGAGCCAAATCGCTTAACGTAGAGGCTCTTAATTATGGTGATAAGAACCATATACCCGCTCATGAGTGCAGTTAGCCATCCAAAGAATGATAAAGGCAGAGCAATAAGACTCAAGGGCTGGGCGAACACCGGCAGATATGGAAGAGCGCTGACCACAATGATTCCCGCGGTGGTTAGAGCAAGCAGCGATGCCGATGGCATGCTCTGAATAAACGGAATCTTATTGGTTCTGAGCGCGTGGAGAACAAAGGTCTGGGTCCACATGGATTCGATGAACCAACCTGTTTGGAAAGACAGAATAAAGAGTGCCTGAGCTGCGGTATTTCCGGCTGCGGTAAGTTCTGCCCAGGTTCCTCCGGCAAGTGCGGGAGAGACTATAAAGAACATGAGGGCAAAGGTCAGCACATCAAAGATTGAACTGACAGGTCCAATCCAAAGCATAAAGTTTGTAATTGAATGAGCATCCCAAGAGCGAGGGCTTGAGAGGAATGAATCGTCAACGTTGTCCCAAGGAATCGCAATGCAGGTAACGGTATATGCAAGACCCAAGAGGAGCAGCTGAAGTGCGCTCATTGGTAAGAATGGCAGAAAGAAGCTGGCCACCAAAACGGATAGCACGTTACCAAAATTGGAGCTTGCGGTTGCCTTGATGTACTTGATGGTGTTGCCGTAGGTTCTGCGACCCTCTTCAACGCCGTGCTCAAGTACTAGCAGATCCTTCTGCAGCAAAATGATGTCAGCGGACTCTTTTGCCACGTCAACAGCGGTGTCAACGGAGATTCCTACGTCGGAGGAGCGCATTGCAGCAGCGTCGTTGATGCCGTCGCCCATGAAGCCGACCACGTGGTTGTTGGACCTGAGTGCAGAGACAACACGAGCCTTTTGCATAGGGGAAAGCTTTGCAAAGAGCTGGGTCTTCTCGACACGCTCTTTGAGCTGCTCATCGTTAAGGTTCTCTACGTCGCTTCCAAGCAAGAGCTCGTCAACGTGGATACCCACCTTTTTGCAGACGGCAGCGGCAACGCCTTCGTTATCGCCGGTAAGTACCTTGACCTGCACGCCTCTCTGGTTGAGCTTGGCAATTGCCTCGCGAGCGCTTTCTTTTGGTGGGTCCAAAAAGGCCAGGTAGCCAATGAGCACCATGTCGCGCTCATCGTCTACACCAAACTCGCCGACGCCACGAGGGTCACTTTTCTGAGCAACGCCAACTACGCGCATGCCTTCCTGATTGAGCTGGTAGACGCGGTCCATAACGTTCTTGCGCTGAGCGGGAGTCAGTGGTTTGATTTCAGAGTCCAGGTCAACAAAGGAGCATGCGTTGAGGACTTCTTCAACGGCGCCCTTGGTGATCATATGCGTTTTGTTAGTTTTTGTATTTCTCACGACAACGCTCATGCGGCGACGCTCAAAGTCAAATGGGACCTCGTCGATTTTTTCGTACTCAATGCTCAGCAGGTTAGTGGGCAGCTCATCGTTTGAAGTCTTGATAATTGCCTTGTCGATGAGGTTTCGAAGGCCCGTCTGGAAATAGCTGTTCAGGTACGCATAGCGGAGCACGCGAGGATCCTCTTCGCCCAGAATGTTGAGGTGGCGCTCAAGCACAACTTCGTCTGCGGTGATGGTGCCGGTCTTGTCGGTGCACAGGATGTCCATAGCGCCCAGGTTCTGGATTGCCGCCGGATTCTTGACAATAACGTCCTGCTTGGCCATCTGTGTTCCACCGCGAGAAAGGCAGGTGGTTACAATAACAGGCAACATCTGAGGGGTAATGCCAACGGCAACGGAAACGCTGAAGAGCAGCGCGTCAAACCAGTCTCCCTTAAAGGAAACCGTTTGCGAAGAACACAATAGGGCACATGATTAGCATGAACGAGACAAGCACTTTAGAGACGGATTTGAGACCCTCGTCAAAGCTGGTCTCGCCAGAAGGCTGCTGAAGCAGCTCGGACATAGTGCCTACGTAGGTTTTATTGCCTGTTGTAATTACCACTACCGTGGCACTTCCCGACTGAACGGTAGTACCGGCAAACAGCAGGTTTGTGCACTCAGAGAGCGAGAGGGGATAGCGTGTACCATCCGCGCGACGGCGAGCGTGCACTACACCAGCAGTTTTCTCGACGGACTCTGATTCTCCGGTGAGCGCGGTCTCGTTGACAAAGAGATCCTTGGCGTCCAGAACGCGGCAGTCTGCAGGAATCATGTCTCCCGAGGCAAGGCGGATGATATCGCCAACAACTACCTGCTCAAAGGGGATCTCTTCTCCTAGAGCAGAAGCAAGCTGGGCTCTTCAGGAGCTTCGTCTTCATCGCCAGCGCCTTCATAAGCAGCGTCTTCCTCGGCAGCGTCTTCCTCGAAGTCCGCGAAGTCATCCGCGTTGGTGTCTAGGTCTTGGCTGAACTCTTGGTCGGAGTTCTGGTTTAAGCCCTGCTCAGTGCCCGTGTCATCAAAGTCGATAGGACGGCGGATAACTCTTGTGGTGGAGGTTACCATTTTTGGAGAGTGCGGCTGCAGCTGAAGCTCCCTTTGAGCTCTGGATAAAGTCAATGATGCCGGAGATAAGCACCATTGCGGTAATGATGACGACGGTTGATGGGTCCTTCTCGCCATCTGCGGCAAGCGCCACGTTAGTGACGTAAGAAATGCCAGCGAGGGCAATCAAAATGAAGGTGAAAGGGCTTGCAAAGCTCTTGAGCAAGCGGATGATAAAGGGCTCTTCGGCGGCGCTGGTAATGACGTTTGGCCCATCGAGGTCGTATTTTGCCTGCGCAATGTCAATGGCAAGGCCGTCCGGAGTGGTGTGAAATTTTCTACAGACACTCTTCACCGAGTGAGTTGCGGCAAAGGTCAAGGACTGCCCAAGCTCTCCCGAGGTGGTCTGAGTTGTCTTTGGTTGGGTTGTGCGCTTCGTGATTGCCATGTGCACCTCCGATGATTAGCGGGAACGAATGACTAACTGGTTGGTGTATGACGCAAACTGAAAGCGTTCTGTTATGTGCGAGATTTGAAACAGAATGGTCTGAAACGGGGCATAGATTTATATGTCTACAGAATCGATTCAATTGCAAACGAGCAGGTAAATCTGTAAATGTATAAGCCTATAAGAGCTCTTTTAGTTTCAATTCAGTTGAAATCAAATCTAAAACTTTTTATGGGAGGTTTCTTTATATCCCATACGCACATGAACAGAATCATCGTCGGCTGTCATACGTAAGCCGCTACTTCGACCAGGCATATAAAGCACCTCCTTAATATTAGGTGTTTTGCAAGAGCAACGTCACTTAAAAAATGAACGTCCGTCCACTCAAGCACTCTAAGAGTAGTTGGGTTGACGAGATTGGTCAAGTCATTACTATATACCCTATAAACAGGACATTTATTCAATACATACTGTCGAGAAGAACGTCGGGCTGCAACGTTGAGAAGAGCATTGCACATCGCGGTGAGTACCGAACCGAACTGTTGACCGGCAACGTCGAGCGCTGCACTTTTGCAAGGAAGGGACCTCACATGGGCAAAGTGATTGTATTTGGAAGCCTGAACATGGATATCTCTATCGAGGCAGACAAGATGCCCCAGCAGGGTGAGACTATTGGTGGCAAAAACCTTGTTACCAGCCCAGGTGGAAAGGGCGCTAATCAGGCTGTTGCTGCAGCTCGAATGGGCGCGGACGTTCACATGATTGGTGCGGTTGGCGCTGACTCGTTCGGACAAGATCTCAAGCAGTCGCTTATTGGCTACGGAGTCAATGCAGAGCAGGTAGATGAGCTGTCTGGAGTCTCCACTGGTGTTGCTGTGATCGTGCGCGTTGGCGGCGATAACCGTATCATTTTGGACCACGGAGCTAATCACGCACGTACAACCGACGACGTAAAAGCAGTACTCGATCGCATTGCAAAGCCAGGAGATGTGTTCTTGACGCAGTTCGAGTGCGAGTTGTCGACCACGTTTGAGCTCATCAGATACGCACATGAGCTGGGACTCTATACGATGGTGAACCCATCTCCATCGGCTACCATGAGCACCGGTCTTCTCGCCAGCGTGGACGTGCTTTGCCTGAACGAGATTGAGTTTGCAGACTTGTTTGGCGAGGGCAAGATCAGCCCGCTGGCAGATCCCGAGGCTGCAGTGCAGAAGGTGCTTGCAAGTGGCGTGGCAACTGCGGTGTTGACGCTGGGGTCCAAGGGTTCCATTGCTGCCGACGTACACGGCGTGTACCAGCAGAAATGTTACCGCGTGGACACCGTGGATACTACCTGTGCGGGCGACACGTTTATGGGTACGCTTGCTGCGTTTCAGGCATCGGGGCAGCTAGAGGGGCACGACATCAAGCAGGCGCTTGATGTGGCCGCAAAGGCTGCGGCGCTTGCCACCACTAAGGTTGGCGCTCAGCAATCAATTCCAACGTATCAGCAGGTAGTTGAGTTTTTAGGTTAAAATTGCAGTGATTATTGCTCCATAATTTACAGCCTACACGCAGTTCAAATGGCTCCAGCCAAGTCCAAACGCAGTCTATACGCAGTTCAAACGTAACGTACACGCAGTTCAAACGCACAAAGGAGACTTATGACAACGCTTTCAACTAAGACGCGAGTCATCATTGACACGGATCCCGGCATTGACGATGCCATTGCGCTGGGATTTGCCCTGGCCGCAAAGGCGCTGGATATCAAGCTTATTACTACCGTTAGCGGAAATGTTGGCATTGAGAACGTCACCAATAACGCTCTCAAGCTGCTCAAATTCTGGAATCAGCATGTGCCTGTTGCGCGTGGTGCTGCCGAGCCTCTGCTCAGAAAACCGATGGATGCAAGCGACGTTCATGGCGCCTCGGGCATGAGGGGTTACGAATTTGACGGCATTCAGCCGGACTGTCTGCTCGAAGAAACTGCACTTGAAGCGCAGCGTCGCGTCATCATGGAAGGTGCTTCGGCTGGCGAGAAAACCACACTGGTGACGCTTGGTCCTCTGACAAACATCGCACTGCTGCTGAAAGCATATCCACAGGTCAAAGAGCATATCGAGCGCATTGTTATGATGGGCGGCGCTCTGACCCGTGGAAACCTTGGCGTCATGTCCGAGTTTAATGTGGGTGTTGACCCCGAGGCAGCAAAAATTGTCTTCGCATCCGGCGTTCATGTTGCCATGGTTGGCCTTGAGGTGGGCGACGCTGCCCGCGTCATGCCCGAGGACATCGAGACTATTCAGAACTCTGGCAAGAGTGGTGACATGCTGGTCAAGCTGCTGCTCAACTACCGCGTTCACTACCAGGAGGAGGGTTTCAGCATGTACGACCCAACGGCCGTGGCCTACCTGCTGGCGCCTCAGATGTTTGAGACCAAAGACGTGTTTGTAGACGTTGAGTGCAACGGCACCCTGACAAGCGGCTGCACTGTTGTTGACCTGGCCGGATATCTTGGTGAGAAACCCAACGCAACCGTATGCGTTGGCGTTGACCAAAAGGCATTCCGCACTTGGTTTGTCCACCAGATCCAAAAGTGCAACGTCCTCGACGGCTCCGCCCTTGCAGCTGAAGGCGTGCTGCTGGACTAGGGTATTGCAAGGGCAGTGTGCTGCTGGACTAACTTGCCGCCAGGGTAGGGCACTGCACCAAAACTTACAAGAAAAAAGCCTCTTCTCGTCATTGAGAAGAGGCTTTGTTGTCGTCAAAAAGTGCTGGTTGGTAACATGAATTAGCCAATGATGGTCATTACGATAGGAATGACAATCGCAAAAGACACCGTTGAAGTTGCAACAACGTTAGTTGCAAATTTGACGTCAGCCTTACCCTCGTTTGCCAGAATTGGCAGAACGGTTAGCGCTGGAACTGCGGCCTGGATGATAAACGTTCTAGTTTCAAGTACGTTCTGTGTACCAAACACGCCGGTAAACGCCATGATTACGCCAACCATAATAAGCGGGGCAATAACAAATTTACCAATAAGCGTAATTGCCGTATCGCGGTCAATTCGAATGCTCGAGAGTCCCGTTTCCTGCAAAATAATGCCAATATAAATCAGAGAAAGTGGCGTTACTAGGTTGCCTAAATACGTAAGACCAGTGTTTACAACTGCTGGAACAGGGATGTTGAACACGAGAAAAACGAGGGCTACTAAGAAACCAAGCAATGGTGGTGGTAACAACTTGCTGATATTGAATTTGTGTTCAGCTGCGTTGTTTTTCTCGCCATCATTTTCTGTTGGCATTGGATCACCGTAAATGAAGAAGATTCCAATTGCCCAGGTAGAAATAGTGTTCATGATGTAGTACACCAAGAAGTACGGTACGGCATGCTCGCCAAAGAGCGCAAGATTAAGCGGCATACCAATGAAGATGGTGTTGGCATTTGCAAAGGTATTGAGCATCAAGCCTCGGCGACCTGGTTGGACGCGGAAAACGTTGATAACCAAAAATCCTACGACATAAGACAAAGTAAAGCTAATCGCTGCGATAAGCACCGAGGGACCAAGCTGGAGCAGCTGATTGAGAGACAAGTTTTTTAGTACCGCTACAAAAATAGAGGAAGGAAGCGCCACATTCATGATGAGCTTAGATGCTTGACCAGCGAATGTCTCGTTGAGCCAGTTAATCTTCCTCAGTACATAACCCAGCACAATGATCAAAATGATGGGCAATACATTTTGTAGCGATGTCAAAAAGACAGACATGCTATGCCTCTAACTCTTTGTAGACAGGGAACCACTTAAGGGCGTCAACTGCCTCTTTTGCATCGGCAATTGGCTCGCGGTTCAGACCCTGCCTAATTGCCTCCTCTGCAACGCCAACAGCAATACGCTCGGAGAACTCGGTAATCTTGGAGACTGGAGGAAGAATTGCCGCACCAGGCTTTGTGGTGTCGACGATTCCACCAAGCGAGTGAGCTGCCAGGGAGATCATCTGGTCTGTGAGCAGGCGAGCCTTTGCGGCGAGGGTTCCCAGTCCAAGACCTGGATAAATCAGAGCGTTGTTTGCCTGGCCAATCTGGTAGGTTACGCCGTTGAGCTCCACGTCATCGGATGGGACGCCGCAGGCTACAAGCGCGCGACCGTCTGTCCAGGTCAGCAGGTCTTGGGCGGTTGCCTCCGCAAGTTTAGTTGGGTTGGACAGAGGGAAGACCATGGGGCGCTCGCAATGAGCTGCCATTTCGCGAATAATCTCTTCGGTGAACGCTCCATGAACGGTAGAAGTGCCAACCATGATTGTTGGGTGGACCGCCTTTACAACAGCTGCGAGGTTGGTGAGCTCATCAGCGTTTGCGAACTCAGAACGCTTGCGAGCAAATGGCTTCTGCTGTGGAGTGAGGTTGTCCATATCGTCGAAGAGCAAGCCCTGACGATCTACCAGGTAGAAGCGCTTTCGAGCCTCTTCACGGTCCATTCCCTGGTCCACAAATTCCTGCAGCACACGATCAGCGATGCCGCAACCAGCAGTTCCTGCACCAAAGCAGAGATATACCTGGTCGACGAGTTTCTCGCCAGAAATATTGAGGGCGCCGAGGATGCCTGCAAGGGTAACAATACCAGTGCCCTCGACGTCGTCGTTGAAGACAGGGTAGGTGTTCTTGTAGCGGTCCAGGATTGCTGCAGCGTGCGAGCGGCCGAAGTCCTCGAAGTGCAGGTAGAGGTTAGGGAAGAGCTTCTCGACGGTGGTTACAAAGTTGTCAATGAATGCGTTATAGCGGTCTTCATCAACGCGCTTGTGGCGTTCGCCCAGGTATAGCGGGTCATCGAGCAGCTCCTGGCGATTGGTGCCAGCGTCAATAACAACAGGCATGATGCGATTAGGGTCGGCACCAGCTGCGGCGGTGTAAACCATGAGTTTACCGACGGAAATTTCGACGCCGTTGGTGCCCCAGTCGCCAATACCCAGGATTGCTTCTGCGTCGGTGACGACAATCAGGTCGATGTCTCTACCTGCGGCTGCGTTCTTCAGCGAGGTCTCAAGGTCCTCAGGACGATCAACTGATAGGAAACATGCATACTGTGGATCGACATAGCGCTGAGAATACTGTTCAATATCCGGAGCAATAGTTGGATCGTAGACGATAGGCATGAACTCTTCAACGTGCTTGGAGAACAGGTTATAGAACAGCGTGCGGTTCTCGGAGAAAAGCCTCATGAGATAGTGACGCTTTGTCTCGAGGTCAGGATACTGCTGGAAAAGTACGTATGCCTGTTCAGCTTGCTCCTCGATGGTCTGAATGTTTGGAGGAAGAAGGCCTACCAGGCCATATTTCTGACGTTCCTCCTGCGTAAAAGCAGTTCCCTTGTTCAAAAATGGATCATTAAGTAGTTCAAAACCCGTCTTCATGATGCCTCCTTAGCGCATCAGCTTTAATAATTGCCGTATTTGGCGCAGATAGAATATGTTTTCTATCTGCGATAACAATACCCATATTCTGTTATGAATTTACGAGAATTAGAAGAAATCTCCTTCTTTTTTTGAAAAGATTTTTCTTACTAAACATATATGTTTACCTGTGCATATATAAATTTGGTTAAACTGACAAGGTGATGTTTTCAAATCCCAAGGTCGTGTTTTCAAATTCTTTTGAAAGAATCGTTTTAACGGAGAAATGTAAGACAGAATTAATGCCAACTGCGGTTTTGCTGAGCGCTTGTCATGCAAGTGGTAAAAAATGCGTTTAGTTGGAATATGCAGCAGCGGTTGATTTTTATGCAAGCCATTTAACTGCGGTTTTGTTACGGATAAAAAAATAGCAAAAATCTGGACACTTTTTGCTACCTGCGCAAATGCAAGTCAGGAATTTCCGTGATTGCGATTTGACTTCCAACTAAACGGATTTTTTACCCAAAAGAGGGGTCTAATTTTGGTGAGTCAAATTGTTGATACAAAACTCCGTATAAACAAGGTGGAATATGCAATTTTCTCGGGTGATTGGATGTTGCTCGGTCAATTGGATAGTGGTCAGCCCTCAAAGCGACGTTATTTCACTACAACAGCGCCTTCGGGAAGTGTGATATCCGCATCAGTTGCAATTAAAAGGTTGTTACCTGGTGTTTTGGGAGTATCGGGCCACTCGGGCACATACGCGACGTGCGCAAACTCCTGCGAAAAGACGTTTGCCACCTGGGGAAGTAGCGCAGAACCGCGTCCCTCAAGCGGACAGCGAACATCGGCCAGATACACCCCGCCATCTGCAAGTTTTTCTTTAACCACTTGTGCACCGGCTGGAGTTCCCAGAGGTCCAAGCGACTTCCGACCAGCAAAAACCTCGTTTACCAGCACGTCAATACTGCCGGCTTCTGCGTCTTGCAACACCTTCCACGCATCATCTTCGATGACTCGCAGCTCGCTTGAAGCTGCAGCTAGAGCCTCGTCCAAAAAGAAATGCTCGTGCGCAAGCGAGACTATCTTCGGATCAATCTCAATCGCGTCAATTACGCCACCGCTCATGTGCGTAGCCAGGTGTTTTGGCAGCGAGAAACCTCCGCCGCCCATGACTACAACGTGACCCCGAGCAGACACCTGCTGGATGATCTTCGCCATCATGCGGTGATAGTGGACGCAGAGCTCAAAACGCAGCTCAGGCGCAATGTAGCTCACAGACTGGAAGGTGCCATTAACGTTGAGCAGCCTAATGGGCGTACCGTCGGCGTCCTCGGAGTCAAAAATCATCGTGAGGCCAAATTTTGTACGCGTCACAAAAAAACGCCTCGAGCGCGCAGAATTAACAGAAATAGCTGGTAAATGCCAATAACGGCAAGACCCGCTACGGTTGACCAGATAAAAAAATGTCCAAAAAAATCATGTAAGACCATGTTAATTCCTTGTTAGTAAGGTTTCCCTCGGTTATACTAGCCGATACGGCGTTTTTTCTGAACGCTTTTACAGGAAAAGATTTTCTGGGGGTTTATATGATTTTAGGACTTGGTATTCCTGAGCTTCTGATTATTGTTGTTATCGTCATGGTTCTCTTTGGACCTAAGAACCTTCCAAAGCTCGGCAAGGCTGTCGGCGAGACCGTCAAGAGCGTTCGTGAGGGCATGGAGTCTGAGACCAAGGAAGAAGCCAAGGAGCCAGAGGCTGAGCTCGTTGAGGACGAAGAGTCCAAAAAGGCTGAGTAACCCCATCTCACACGTATAGACTGACTGACCCATCAACAGAAAGAACACGATGGACACTACTAAAGAGATTGTACTTACCCCAGAAGGCCGTCAGAAGCTTGTCGATGAGCTGGCTTATCGTGAGGGCGAGAAACACGACGAGATTGTTGAGCGCATCAAAGAGGCCCGTGGTTTTGGCGACCTTTCTGAGAACTCCGAGTATGACGCTGCAAAAGAAGAGCAGTCTCATAACGAGTCCCGCATCAACGAGATTCGCCAGATTCTCTCTGTCGCAAAGGTTGTCGAGGGCGGCAGCAAGCGCAACGTCACCGTTGCAATCGGCACAACCGTCGAGCTTGCTGATGCAAAAGGCAAGACAACTAAATATGTAATTGTTGGTACTACTGAGACTAACTCCCTTGAGCACAAGATCTCTAACGAGTCCCCAGCTGGCGAGGCTCTTATTGGTCATAAGAAGGGCGACGAGGTTGAGTTCACCACGCCAAACGGCAAGGTGAAGAAGTACACCATTACCTCTATTACTCGCTAGACTGGCACAAAAGATTTTGGTCGCCCCGTGTCCGTCTGGCGCGGGGCGTTTTACGTGGAGGATACATGTCCGAAGTAGAGAACAACATCGCTGGTAGCTCGGCCGCCGCTGACGCAACCGCCGCCGAGAATGTCGACGCAACCGAGGTCACCTCAGAGGCTTCCATCAACGACGAGCGTGCTCAGCGCCGCGTCCGTCGTCAGGCACTGCTTGACGCCGGCATTGACCCATACCCAATCAAGTCCACCGTCACCGCTCACGTCGCTGAGCTGGAGGAGCGCTATGCTGACCTCGAAGACGGCCAGACTGGCGAGGAAGTCTATTCCGTGGCCGGCCGCGTCCGTGCCATCCGCAACCAGGGCAAGATCGCGTTTGTCGTGGTAGAGGACTACACCGGCCAGATTCAGCTTTTCTGTCGCATCAACAACCTTGACGAGAAGAACTGGGAGCTCCTGGGTCTTCTCGACCTTGGCGACATCATCGGCGCAACCGGCGCTATCATGCGTACGCGCCGCGGCCAGCTTTCCCTGGCAGTTACCTCGCTGGAGGTTCTCTCTAAGTCGCTGCGTCCTCTGCCTGAGAAGTTCCACGGCCTCACCGACCGTGAGGTCCGTTATCGCCAACGCTACGTTGACCTCATCATGAACCCCGAGGTCCGCGACGTATTCCGCAAGCGTTCTCAGATCATCTCCATCATCCGCCAGTTCATGGAGGCGGACGGCTACATGGAGGTTGAGACCCCTGTTCTCCAGGAGATTCTTGGCGGCGCAAACGCAAGCCGTTCATCACGCACTACAACGCGCTGAACACCGAGAACTACCTGCGCATTGCAACCGAGCTTCCACTGAAGCGCCTGCTTGTTGGCGGTCTTGAGCGCGTCTACGAGCTTGGTCGTCAGTTCAGAAATGAGGGCACCGACCTCACGCACAACCCAGAGTTCACCTCTATGGAGGCATACGCCGCCTACTCTGACCTGGCCGGCATGCGCGAGCTGTCCCAGAATCTCTTCCAGGAGATTGCCCGCAAGGCTTGCGGCTGCGAGGAGGGCCACGAGGTCATCACCTACCAGGGCACCGAGGTTGACCTCTCCGGCAACTGGCGCGTCGCGTCCCTGGCAGAGATTGCGTCCGAGGTCACCGGCGAGGAGCTCTCCATTGACACCCCTGTCGAGAAACTCCGTGCAGTCCTGGACCGCTATGAGATTGAGTGGAACCCAGAGTGGCAGGCCGGCAAGCTGTTGTTTGAGATCTACGACGAGCTTGGCGAGAAGAGCATCGTAAACCCAACCTTTGTCTGCGATTATCCTGCAGAGGTTTCTCCGCTCACCAAGCGTAAAGCAGACGATCCTCGTCTGACCGACCGCTTTGAGCTCATTATCTGCGGCGCAGAGTACGCAAACGCATATTCCGAGCTCAACGACCCCGTTGACCAGGAGGAGCGCTTTGCTGCCCAGATGGAGGCTAAGCGTCAGGGTGACGAGGAGGCCATGGAGTACGATTACGACTTCATCCGTGCACTTGAGTACGGCATGCCACCAGCGGGCGGCATTGGCTATGGCATCGACCGCATGATGATGCTTTTCTGCGATCAGCCTTCAATCCGCGACGTCCTTCTCTTCCCACAGCTCAAGCCTGAGAAGCGCTAAGAGTTTGAGCGCACTGCGGATTCAACGCCCGCGACATACCCACAATAAGACTTGAAAGCTTGCGACACGCCTGTCTTAAAATCCTTCGTGTTCACACGATAGTCACATCAATTAAAACCGGTACCTGCACTTTTACGGGTACCGGTTTCTTGTGATTGTGGGTTTAACCTTTTGGGTACATACCTATCCAAATCAAGAGAGTTTTGAGAGGTTTCAGCACATGTTTGATAAATTCACTGACAGAGCGCGTAAAGTCATGAGCTTGGCTCAGGATGAGGCTCGCGGTCTTGGCCAGATGTATGTTGGTACCGAGCACCTGCTACTTGCTCTCATCAAAGAGGGGGAGGGCATTGCTGCTCAGGCTTTGGCTAAGCTGGAGGTCTCGTATGATGAGGCCTTAGCAACTGTAAAAGAGCTTACCACGGGCGCAGGAGACCCTATTCCTGGCGGCCATATTCCGTTTACTCCTCGCGCAAAACGCGTGCTTGAGGATGCATACAGAGAAACCATGACCCACGGTCAAAGCTATATTGCAACAGAACACCTGCTCTTGGGCATTGTGTCCGAAGGTAATGGTCGCGCTATGGATGCCCTGCGTACTATGGGTGTCTCGGGCGATGCCGTAAGAAACGCCGTTGATGAGCTGGTTGCTCAGACTCCAGAAGATGCACCAGCTGGTCCTCGTATGGCAGAGCCTCGCATTGAGGGTGGCATCTTTGGCATGCCTGTTGGTGCTGGTCAGATGCGTCCTAACGCAAACGACGACGCTTCCATGTTGGAGCAGTTTGGCCGCAACCTTACTAAGCTTGCTGCAGATAAAGCTTGACCCTGTCATTGGCCGTGACCGCGAGATTGAGCGTGTCATGCAGGTTCTTGCCCGCCGCCAGAAGAACAACCCACTTATCCTGGGCGATCCCGGCGTTGGTAAGACTGCCATTGTTGAGGGCTTGGCTCAGCTCATTGCTTCTGGCAACGTTCCTGACATCCTGCGCGGAAAGCAGGTCTGGACGCTTGACCTAGCAAGTCTGGTAGCAGGTTCTAAGTATCGCGGTGAGTTTGAGGACCGCATGAAGAAGGTTGTTGCTGAGCTGGAGAAATCCAAGAATGACATCCTCTTCATTGATGAGATTCACACCGTCATTGGCGCAGGTTCCGCAGAGGGCTCCATCGACGCCGCGTCCATCCTTAAGCCACCGCTGTCTCGTGGAGAAATCCAGGTCATTGGTGCAACTACGGCAGAAGAGTATCGTAAACATGTCGAGAAGGACGCTGCATTTGAGAGGCGTTTCCAGCCTGTCAACATCGGCGAGCCAAACAACGATGACACCATTTCTATCATCCACGGTCTTCAGGATCGCTACGAGAAGCACCACCACGTCCACTACACCGAGGCTGCCATCAAGGCTGCCGTTGCGCTTTCAAGTCGCTACATCCAGGACCGCTTCCTGCCAGACAAGGCAATCGACGTTCTTGATGAGGCTGGCGCCCGCGCTCGCATCCACAAGATGAGCCTTCCACCAGAGATTGCCCAGGTAGATGCAGATCTTCTCCGCGTTCGTACCCAGAAGTCTGAGGCAGCAAGCGCTCAGGAGTTTGAGCAGGCAGCTCGTCTGCGCGACCAGGAGAAATCCTTGGTAGCAGAGAGGGATCACCTAGAAACTGAGTGGCGCGAGCAGCTGGACAAGAACATTGTTACCGTTGACGAGGACGACATTGCAAAGGTTGTCTCTGGCATCACCGGCGTTCCTGTCTCTAACCTCACCGAGACTGAGGGCTTCAAGGCTGCTTCGTACAGAAGACATCCTTCACCAGCGTGTTGTTGGTCAGGACGAGGCTGTTGTTAAGGTTGCAAAGGCAATCCGCAGAAGCCGTAGTCCTCTCAAAGACCCTAAGCGCCCTGGCGGCTCCTTTATCTTCCTAGGCCCTTCCGGTGTAGGTAAGACTGAGCTTGCAAAAGCCCTGGCAGAGTTCTTGTTTGGCTCCGAAGACGCCCTGCTATCTTACGATATGTCCGAGTACATGGAGCGTCACACCGTAGCTAAGCTGGTTGGCGCACCTCCAGGATACGTGGGTTACGATGAGGGCGGAGAGCTCACTAAGGCTGTTCGTAGGCGTCCATACTCTGTTCTGCTCTTTGACGAGATTGAGAAGGCTCATCCAGACGTCTTCAACATCTTGCTACAGATTCTGGACGAGGGTCGCTTGACTGACGGCCAAGGTCGCCACGTGGACTTCTCCAATACGGTTGTCATCATGACATCCAACATTGGTGCTCGCGAGATTGCCCGCACCAATACTATGGGCTTCTCGTCAGAAGGCTCTAAGGGACTCTCCGACAAAGAGATTACCAGCCGTGTTATGTCCGAGCTCAAGCGTGGATTCCGCCCAGAGTTCTTGAACCGCGTGGACGAGATTGTTGTCTTCAAGTCGCTCTCTACCGAGCAGCTTCGTGGCATTGTTGACCTCATGGTTCTTGAGCTGCGTGATCGCCTGATTGCCAACGGCATGTCCATTGAGCTCACCGAAGCCGCAAAGGACCTGATTGCCAAAGACGGAACCGACCCTGTCTACGGTGCTCGTCCGCTACGCCGCACCATTCAGTCGATGATCGAAGACCCATTGTCTGAGGAGCTTCTCTCTGGTCAGTGGACCGCAGGTGATATTGTTGCTGTTGATGTTGACGCTGAGGGCAAGAAGCTTGTGTTCACCAAGACCACGGGTGTTATCCCTGAGCCTCGCAAGAAAGAGACTATGGCGCAGCTTGACCAGATGGATGTCAGTATGGGACCATCCTCGCTGCCACAGGGTAGCGCAGGCGGCTCGTCCGACCTGATGTCTTCTGCCGAGTAAGTTAGCTCTGACCCGAGGTTCTGCCTCGGGTCTTTTTGTATCGCAGCTAAACGCACAGTTCTCTTGGCGAGAAACCCGTCTTCTTCAAACCGTCACTACACGCGCCGGCAACAAAACCGTATACTTGAAATGTTGAAACAAATTGAAGCCGTAAACGTACCAGATCGCAAAACACAGCCTGTAAGCTGCAAGTAATTGAGGGAGAGCCATGGAGCCAACGCAACTTGATCCAAGCGCAACAGAAAACGAGGACCGTATTGCCACCGCTCTGAAGATGACTGCCCCTGGCACAGCGCTCCGCGTTGCACTGGACATGATTATCGCCGGCCGCTTGGGCGCCCTCATTGCGTGGGAGATACAGAAAACGTTCTTGCTGCGGGCGGAGATGGTTTCAAACTTGATGTTTCTTTCACAGCAAATCGATTGTTTGAGCTCTGCAAGATGGATGGCGCTGTGGTGGTTGACAAAGACCTCACCAGAATTCTGCGTGCCAACTTCCACCTCAATCCTGATGCAACGCTTCCAACTGCAGAAACAGGCACTCGACACCGAACTGCTGCTCGCATGAGTTTGCTCACCAAGTCTATTGTGATTGCAGTGTCTTCTCGTCGTTCGTTGATTACGGTCTACGTTGATGGTCACGTTATTCCGCTGAAGTCAGTACCAGCCATTATGTCTACCGTCAACCAGCTTTCGGTTGCTATGCAAAATACACGCCAGCAGCTTGATCGTGCACTTTTACGCCCTAACCGCTCTTGAGCTTGATAACTACGTCACTCTGGGCGATGTAGCAGGCATTTTTTTACCTATTTGAGGTTCTTTTGAGTGCCGCTGACCAGCTTGATTCTTGTCTTTTGGAGCTAGGTAGCGAGGGAAAAACCACTGCTATGCAGCGCGAGGAATATTTGGGCGGTATCGACGAGGCTTATAACCTGATGATTCGCGATTACGCTGTAGATTCTTCTGCTGAAGAAGCGCGCGCCATTCGCCGCCGCTTCCACGAGACAGCAAACACTGAGCTCCGCTCCGCAGAAAGCGTTGGCCAGATTCTTGGCTACTCCGATGGTCGCGGAGAAGATGCATCCATGGAGCCTCTGGGCCTGCGCACGCTTTCCCGCGTTCATGTGGTCAACGATGAGATTGCGGCTAGAATTGTTGACGCCTACGACAACTTGCAGCAGCTGCTTCACGTTGCAGAAAACGATACGTCTAGCCTCAAATCTCTGGGTGTCGAGAACCCCGGTGCACTTGCTAATAGTCTCCGCAGAATGTGGGGTAAGTCAGAATAATGGCTGCAAGCAGCACCTGCGCAAAGGTCGTGTCAAAGCCACGTCCTTCTCGCCTCACAACTCATGGAGCAAAAGCCGATACCGTTGCCGTCATTGTGGCTGGCGGCATTGGCGAGCGCTTTGGATATCCTGACGGTAAGCAGTTTATTTCTGTTTGCGGTCTTCCGTTGATGAGCTGGTCAATCCTTGCGTTTGATCATGCACCAAGCGTGGCTCACCTTGTGATTGCTTGCTCTGACGAGAAACGCGCTGCAGTTCAAGAGAGTGTCGTGGGTAAGCTTGTGCTCCATAAGCCCGTTCATTTTGCAACGTCTGGTGCAACGAGACAGGAATCGGTTTACAACGCACTCCAGGTAGTGCCCGCTGGATATGAGTTTGTTTCTGTTCATGACGCGGTGCGCCCACTCATTGAGGTAGAGACCATTGAGCAGGTCATTGGCACGGTTCGTAAGTCTCCTAAGATCGCGGGAGCAATTTTGGCTCACCGTGCAACTGATACGCTAAAGCGCGTGGACGGTTCAACCATTGTAGATACGCCTGACCGCTCAACTTTTTGGGCTGCTCAGACCCCTCAGGTGTTTAAGACGCGTACGCTTCTTGAAGCTCATGAGGTGGCTCGACAAGAGGGTTATCAGGGAACCGATGACTCGTCGTTAGTCGAGCGACTTGGTCTTACCGTGCTGTGCGTTGAGTCGCAACGAGAAAACGTGAAGGTCACGTACCCGTCTGACCTTGCAATTGTTGAGGCTACGCTCAGCCGTCGCCTGGTAGAAGGCGCAACCGGAAGTGGGGTTGTAGAGTGAGTATGCCAGAGCTTAAAATTGGCCACGGATACGATGTTCATCGTCTGGTAGAGGGTAGAGATCTTATCTTAGGTGGTATCAAAATTGAGCACACCAAAGGTCTTCTCGGCCACTCCGATGCCGATGTTTTGACTCATGCGCTTATGGACGCCTTGCTAGGAGCCATGCGCGCAGGCGACATTGGCCAGCTTTTTCCTGATACAGACCCTGCTTATGAGGGTGCTGATTCTATGGTGCTTCTGTCCCATGTTATGCAGCTTGTTCGTAATGAGGGCTTTGAACTTCTGGATTGTGATTGCACTGTTGCAGCTCAGGCACCTAAGTTGCTCCCTCATCGCGATGCTATGAGAAACCGCATGGCAGAGGTCATGGGTGTTTCGCCAGATAAAGTTGGTATAAAAGCAACCACCACCGAAGGCCTTGGCTTTGTGGGCACTCAAGAAGGCATTGCTGCCTGGGCAGTTGTACTGCTGGGACGATGTTAATTTGAGCTTTATACATGGCGATAAATAGCCATTTTTGTTGAACCGTTTATACTTACACCAATACACAATGGTTGCGAGGAGTATGCATGCTTGTCTATAACACTCAGACGCATAAAAAAGAAGAGTTCAAGCCAATCGACGAGGGCAAAATCCGCATGTACGTGTGCGGTCCTACGGTTTACGATCAGATTCACATCGGAAACGCCCGTACCTTCCTCTCGTTTGACGTTATTCGCCGTTATCTGATGCACAAGGGTTATGAGGTCACCTTTGCTCAGAACCTGACTGACGTTGACGACAAGATTATTCAGCGTGCCATTGAGCAGGGAAGGACTGCTCAAGAGGTTTCTGAAGAGTTTTCTCAGGCGTTTATCGAGCAGATGCACCGCTTCAACATTCTGGATCCGGATATTCGCCCTCGCGCAACGCACGAGATTGAAGCCATGCTACAGATGATTCAATCTTTGATTGAACAGGGCTATGCTTACGCGGTGCCTTCGGGCGACGTGTACTTCTCGGTCCGTTCTGACCACGGCTATGGCGTGCTTTCTGGTCGCGATCTTGATCAGCTTCGCGCAGGTGAGCGTGTTGAGGTTAATGACGAGAAACGCGATCCATTTGACTTTGCACTCTGGAAAGCTGCAAAGCCTGGTGAGCCTAGCTGGCCAAGCCCTTGGGGAGAAGGTCGTCCAGGTTGGCACAGTGAGTGTTGCGCCATGATTCATCGCTACCTGGGCACTCCAATTGACATTCACGGTGGTGGTTCTGACCTGGTATTCCCTCACCACGAGAATGAGACTGCGCAGGCATCTTGTGCCTGGCACGCTCCTCTCGCTAATTATTGGATGCACACCGGAATGCTTCGCGTTGATGGTGAGAAGATGTCCAAGTCTTTGGGCAACTTCTACACACTCAAGGAAGTTTTGGACAAGTACCCTGCAGATGCAGTAAGACTTTTGATGCTTCAGACGCACTATCGTGCACCACTTGATTTCTCTTTTGAGCGCCTTGAGGGTACCGTTGGTACGCTTGAGCGCATGAAGACCTGCGTTGCAAATCTCCGCTGGGCTTTCAAGCAGTCTTCTGCTCAGCACGAACTTTCCGACGCTGATAGCACGCTTGCTGAGGCAATCAATACAGCTCAGAGCGAGTTTGACGCTCAGATGGATGATGATTTTAATACCGCAGGAGCACTCGCTGCTATCTTTGCTCTGGTAACTGCTGCAAATACGTATCTTGCAGAGGTTGGTCAGAACGTTGGCGCAAGTCCTGTTCTCCGTGCAGCAGATATGTTGTGCGAGCTCACGGGAGCTTTGGGAATTGATTTGACTCAGGCGGCGTCTACCTCTGATTTACCAGAGGAGCTTGTGACGCTTGCATCCCAGGTAGCAGGTTATGAGGGCGCGTCAGCCGACGAGGCTGCAGAGGCTTTGCTTGCTGCTCGTCAGGAGGCTCGTTCCCAGAAGAACTGGGCAGTTGCTGATCAAATTAGAGACGGCATTGCCGAGCTTGGACTTTTGATTGAAGATACCGCCGCTGGCGCTCGACTAAAGCGTAAGGCAGATTAACTATGGCAAGAAATCAGCGTTCTACCTCTAAAAACACTCGTTCCGAGGGCGCTGCCGGACGCGGCGGCGCTGGCCGCGGTGGGGCTGCAGGTCGCGGGGGAGCTGCTGGTCGCGGCGGAACTGCAGGTCGCGGCTCCAAGAAGGCTGCCGACTGGGGCGGTTATTTCGGCGCCAAGAATGGTCAGGGCTCAAAAGGTGGTCGCTCTGCACAGGGCGGTCGCGCAACTCAGGGCACCCGTGGTCAACAAGGCGCTGGCGCCGGACGTCCCAGCAACAAGAAGCCTGCAACTGATCTTATCGAAGGTCGTCGCGCAGTAGCAGAGGCGCTGACCGTTGGTATTCCTTTGAAGAATGCACTGGTACAAGCTGCAAGCGGGCAGAAAGACCAAGAGATTGAGGCTCTTGCGCGTCAGCTTGAGCAGGAGGGTATTCCTGTCGAGCGTGTTGCAAAGCCCGTGCTTGACTCGCTTTCAAGCCATGGCGCTCACCAGGGTGTTATTGTCCGTACGCAGCCTTTTGCTTACGCTGACCTCTCTGAAATCATCCAGCGCGCTGGTTCAGAAAACGCTCTGGTTGTGGTCTTGGATCACGTCACTGACGAGGGAAACTTTGGTGCAATTGTAAGAAGTGCCGAGGTAGTTGGCGCAGTCGGCGTTGTTATTGCAAACGCTCGCGCCGCCCGAGTTGGCGTTGGAGCATACAAGACTTCCGCCGGAGCTGTGCTTCACCTGCCAATTGCTCAGGTTTCAAACCTGCCGCGCGCTCTTGAAGAGCTTAAAACCGCAGGTTTTTGGACATGTGGCTCTACCGAGCACGCTACTCAGTCCGTGTGGGAGGCTCCTATGGGAGGCCGCCTTGCACTTGTCATGGGCTCTGAAGGCTCAGGAATTTCTCGCCTTATGCTCGAGAAGTGCGATTTTACGTGCAAACTTCCTCAGTTTGGCCAGGTAGAGTCCCTGAACGTTGCTCAGGCAACAACGGTCATGTGCTACGAGTGGCTCCGCAGGACCCAGGAAGCGTAAGCTCAGGAAGCGTAAGGTATGGCTCAGAAAAAATCGCTGCTTGTGGTTGATGGCTATAACGTCATGCTGGCAACCCCTCGCTATGAGGCGCTGCTGGATGAACGCGGCTCTTCTGCACAAGAAACCGCTGCTGAGAGAGCCTATCACCTCAACACCGATCCCTTTTATCGCGCCCGACTTGCGCTCATTTCTGACGTTGCTACGTTTGCGCAGAGCACTTACGAGGCCGTTATTGTGTTTGACGGCAAGGGAAACGTGAGCGACGACCGTCCGGAACGCAGTCACGCTGGCGTGCAGCTGGTCTTCTCCGAGACAGGGGAGTCCGCAGACAGCGTCATTGAGCGCCTAGTCACGGATGCGCGAGAAGTTGGTCGCAAGGTATTTCTGGTCACGTCGGATAGGGACATTCGCGCTACGGCCGGCTTTGGCCCCGGCGAGGTTACGCGCATTGCTAGTGCAGCGCTGGTCCACGAGATTTCCCAGGCAGATAACATTGTCGAAGAGATGCATCGCGATCAGGTCAGCACGCGCATGACGCTTGAAGACCGCATTTCTCCAGAACAGCGCGAGAAACTCTGGAAGCTGCTGGGCAAATAGGTGACCAGGTCAGCGGGCTGCGTTGCTGTCGGGCTGGGTTTCTCGGCAGGTGTGCCGTGCAGCAGCACTGTCTTCTCAACCACTGAGCAGCGAGTTGTTTTCGCTAAGGCTTATATCTAATCCAAAAACTGATGCAATTATGTGTGTGAAACGGCGCTAAACATGCGTTTGTAGATTTTTGGAGCTCGATTAATCCAAAAGCACACTAATTATGTGTCGAGAAACCCGATTTTGATCCAAAACCCACCTAATTATGTGCCTTTCGGCACATAATTACCACGCTTTTGGATCAGGTGGGCACATAATTACCCGGGTTTTGGATCAATCGACACTGAAAAAAATCTATGATGCAGGTCGACATGGGTCCGCGAGGACTTACGTGATCCTTCGTACGTTATTCTCGCACATAATTACCTGGGTTTTTGATCATGTGGACAGCGCATTTGCACCAAGCTAGCTCCTACAGAATGGAAGCACTCCTAAACGCCGCATCAGGCAGTTTGTGGAGAAAAAAATTTCTCGAAAAATTGAGACTAGACCAAAGCCAGAAAAGTCTATAGAATATCCTCTGCACTTGATGCCGCTATAGCTCAGCTGGTAGAGCAACTGACTTGTAATCAGTAGGTCCCGGGTTCGAAGCCTGGTGGCGGCACCACTTGAATTTTTAGCCAGGCATTGCCTGGCTTTTTTCATGCCAATTTTTTTCTCACGGAACTTTGCAAGTGAATGTCCGTACGAATATAGAAACAGAATCAACGGAAACGAATTATCGCAAGCAGGTTCAAACAGCCACTGCAGACGGTCGTGTGTACTTACAAAAATTTGCCAAGAAATTTGTCGATAAAATCACTTTGAATTGTGGAAAAAATTTGATAAGATACGCCCGGGTGGGTGGATTACGTTGACAAGATTTTTATTCAATCGTAATATTTTCCCGCTTACGAGGTAATACAGAAGTTCAACTAGACTTTCTGCGTACGTTAAACTGCAAGATACAGCGTACTAATTACTTCAAGAGTGCTTGAAAACGGCATTTGGGGATATGGCACAGCGGCAACTGCGGCGGACTGTAAATCCGCTCCCTCTGGGTTCCTTGGTTCGAGTCCAAGTATCCCCACCACGCCCGTGTAGCTCAGTAGGTAGAGCACTTCGTTGGTAACGAAGAGGTCACCGGTTCAAATCCGGTCGCGGGCTCCATGTTTCAAGCGGCATTTATGCCGGCGTAGCTCAGCTGGTTAGAGCACACGGCTCATACCCGTGACGTCACTGGTTCGAATCCAGTCGCCGGTACCAGACTCTTTACGGCGTACGTGTCCTAGACATTTACGCCGTTGAGTATAAACAGACGTTTTTTCACCACGGTCTAGCCCGAGGGTTAGTTCCAGAAGGAGGATTGGCAATGGCCAAGGAAAAGTTTGACCGCACAAAGCCACACGTAAACATCGGTACCATTGGTCACGTCGACCACGGTAAGACTACCCTTACCGCAGCTATCACCAAGGTTCTCTCTGAGACCGAGGGGCTGCAAGGCAGACTTCACCGCCTTCGAGAACATCGATAAGGCTCCAGAGGAGCGTCAGCGTGGTATTACCATTTCCGTTGCTCACGTTGAGTACGAGACTTGGGAGCGCCATTACGCTCACGTCGACTGCCCTGGCCACGCAGACTACATCAAGAACATGATTTCTGGTGCAGCTCAGATGGACGGCGCAATCCTCGTTATTGCTGCTACCGACGGTCCTATGGCTCAGACTCGTGAGCACATCCTTCTTGCACGTCAGGTTGGCGTTCCTTACATCATCGTCTTCCTGAACAAGTGCGACATGGTTGATGACGACGAGCTCATCGACCTCGTTGAGATGGAGACCCGTGACCTTCTCTCCGAGTACGACTTCCCAGGTGACGATCTTCCAATCGTTCGTGGTTCCGCTCTCGGTGCTCTTAACGGCGAAGAGAAGTGGATGGAGTCCGTCCGCGAGCTCATGCACACCGTTGATTCTTACATCCCAACACCTGCTCGTGACAACGAGAAGCCATTCCTGATGGCAATCGAGGACGTCATGACCATTTCTGGTCGTGGTACCGTTGCTACCGGCCGTGTTGAGCGTGGTGAGCTCAAGCTCAACGAGCCAGTCGAGATTGTTGGTATTAAGCCTACTCAGCAGTCTGTTGCTACTGGCATTGAGATGTTCCGTAAGACCATGGACTTCTGCGAGGCTGGCGACAACGTTGGTATTCTTCTTCGTGGCGTTAAGCGTGAGGATATCGAGCGCGGTCAGGTTCTCTGCAAGCCTGGTTCAGTTACTCCACACAAGAAGTTCACCGGTGAGGTTTACGTTCTTACCAAGGAAGAGGGCGGCCGTCATACCCCATTCTTCTCTGGTTACCGTCCACAGTTCTACTTCCGTACAACTGACGTAACCGGCGATATCTACGAGCTCACCGATGCAAACGGTGGCAAGGTAGAGATGGCTATGCCTGGTGACCACATCACCGTTGGCTGCGAGCTCATTCACCCAATCGCTCTTGAGCAGGGTCTGAAGTTCGCTATCCGCGAGGGTGGCCACACCGTCGGCGATGGCCGTGTTTCCACCGTCATCGAGTAACTTCTTTTAAAGTTGCTAATGTGCCCGGCGTGCTCTTTGCACGCCGGGTTTTTTGTCCAGAAAATTTTTATGTGAACGCCTAGAGTAATTAGAGAAAAGTATTGACATCTCTGGGTGATGGGTGCTAACCTAAGCAACCGCGTCACATTTCGAGAATACATCTCGTGACCGTGTTCAGGAGGATCAATGCGTACACTCGTTACTCTCGCCTGCACTGAGTGCAAGCGTCGTAATTACACTACGGACAAGAATAAGTCCAACAACCCAGATCGTATGGAGTTGAAGAAGTACTGCCCATGGTGCCACAAGCACACGGTACATCGCGAGACCCGCTAGGCTTGGTGGGTTCGTTCTAGGCCAGTAGCTCCAATGGTAGAGCGGCGGTCTCCAAAACCGTTTGTTGAGGGTTCGAGTCCTTCCTGGCCTGCCAGATAACTTCACCGGCCTTCCCATAAGGGTAGGCCGGTTTGTATGTAGGTATATAACATCCAAGGGAGCGTGGGATGGCAAATAAGGAGCGTAATAAGAGGAGCGTACGTAAAGCTCGCGCTGAAGAGCGCGCCCAGCGTGAGGCTCTTCAGGCTGAAGCTACTCCTGAGGCTTCTGCTAAGGCTGCTAAGGCCGAGGCAAGAAGCAGGAGAAGTCCATTCAGCGTAACGCTAACCCTGGCTTCTTTGGCCGCCTGGGTGCTTACTTTGCAGGCGTTCGTACAGAAATGCACCGCGTTGTGTGGCCTTCAAGCTCAGAGCTTGCTGGCTTCTCTGTAGCCGTAATTGCAACAATCATTTTCTTTGGCTTGGTAACTTGGCTGGTTGATACTGGCATTGTTGCTGGTCTCGTCGCCTTTACTGGACTGAGGGGATAATCAATGGCTAAGCGCTGGTATGTAGTTCACACTTATTCAGGTTATGAGAACAAGGTAAAGACAGACCTTGAGCACCGTATTGAGACCTATGGCCTTGAGCGTGCTGTTGTTGATATTCAGATTCCTACCGAGGAAGTCACTGAGGTCAAAGACGGTGGTAAGCGCGAGACCAAAGAGTCTAAGGTTTTCCCAGGTTATGTTCTTGTTCGCATGGAGTTAGATGATAATACCTGGGCTGTTGTTCGCAACACTCCAGGCGTAACTGGTTTTGTTGGCATTGACGGCAAGCCAGTTCCTCTACGTCGCGATGAGTTCGATAAGATTATGCGTCGTGGCGGCATGAAGACGGGTAGCCCTGTACCTAAGCGTACAGCAACCAATATTGAGGTCGGTCAGGCAATTCACGTTCTTTCTGGTCCTCTCGCTGACTTTGATGGCACTGTTTCTGAGGTCAACGCAGAGTCCGGCAAGATTAAGGTTATGCTCACTATCTTTGGTCGCGAGACTCCGGTTGAGCTCACCATGGATCAGATTTCCCTGATAGACTAGTAACTAACGGCTTATCCCTGCACTTCTCGTCCCTTGTGGATTGCTTCTCGGGAGTGCGCGAGAATAGACTCACAAGAATTCAAACAGGAGGCTTAACATGCCCGCAAAGAAGGTTGTTAACTTTATTAAGCTGCAGATTCCTGCAGGCCAGGCAAACCCAGCTCCTCCAGTAGGACCAGCTCTGGGTGCTGCACAGGTCAACATTATGCAGTTCTGCCAGGCATTCAACGCTGCAACTCAGGACAAGGCTGGCGATATCATCCCAGTCGAGATTTCTGTTTACGAGGATCGTTCCTTTGACTTCGTAACCAAGACTCCTCCAGCAGCTCAGCTCATCAAGAAGGAGCTTCACCTCAAGGGTGGTTCCGGTGTTCCTCAGCGCGATAAGGTTGGCCAGCTCTCTCAGGAGCAGCTCACCAAGATTGCTGAGATCAAGATGCCTGACCTCAACGCAAACGACATTGAGGCTGCAAAGAAGATCGTCGCTGGTACCGCTCGTTCCATGGGTGTAACCATCGCCGAGTAGTGTTTACTCCCGTCAGCCATTTTGTGTGGCTGACGGTTGTTTTTGTCAGAGCATCCGACGTTAGTGCACGTAGTTGGGTTTCTCGCCAAGAGGGAGCAGCTGCGGACGGAAGATGCAGGAGTGGGAGGGCAGACGCCCGCTAACCACAGGAGGTACATAATGCCTAAGCACGGAAAGAACTACAAGAATGCAGTTGCCAAGGTAGACGGTGCAAACCTCTACAGCCCAAAAAGAGGCAGTAATCCTGTCTAAGGAGCTTGCAACTGCTAAGTTTGACGAGACCATTGAGGTAGCAATTCGCCTTGGTGTCGATACTCGTAAGGCTGACCAGAACGTCCGCGGTTCCATTTCTCTGCCTCACGGCACTGGTAAGACCGTTCGCGTTGCAGTCTTCGCAGAGGGCGAGAAGGCCCGCGAGGCTGAGGCAGCTGGCGCTGATATCGTCGGTGGCGACGAGCTCATCGCAGAGGTCGAGAAGGGCATGCTTGACTTTGATGCAGCTATCGCAACCCCTCAGATGATGGGTAAGGTTGGTCGTCTTGGTCGCGTTCTTGGTCCTCGTGGCCTCATGCCTAACCCTAAGCTTGGCACCGTTACCATGGATGTTGCAAAGATGGTTAACGAGCTCAAGGCTGGTCGTGTTGAGTATCGTGCAGACCGTTTTGGTATCTGCCACGTTGCAATCGGTAAGGCTTCTTTTGAGGTCCAGCAGCTTGTTGAGAACTATGGCGCACTTCTCTCTGAGATTATTCGCGTCAAGCCATCCAGCGCTAAGGGTAAGTACGTCAAGACCGTTGCTATTTCCTCTACTATGGGCCCTGGCATCAAGGTTGATCCAACCAAGGTTCGTAACCTCATGGAGGACTAAGCTAAACGCTTAGAAGTACCTAGCACGTTTAATCCGGTATCTGCTTGCAGGTACCGGATTTTTCTTGAAGCGTGTATGCGGTTTGAAGCGTGTGGTCGGCATAGGTGGTCTGCGACTAAGGTGCAATTGTGCCGCGTTTGAGTTGTGGCCTCAACACAGCCGTCTTTCTCGTCAAATTTTTGTGAAGAGAAAGAAATTGTACACGCAACCTTGACTTGGATAGTTTTTTGCTGCACAATATCCAACGCAAGACAGACGTCTTGTAGTTGCACGTTCGCTGCCAAAGACAGCCGGCGCCTTGAATCCAAGGCTTAATGGGAATTCCCGCCTGCCGAGGTGGTCTTGAGATTAGTACATCCAGACCCCGCTTTGGTTGCCAAAGTGGGGTCTTTTCATGTGAGGGCCGCACCTGTTGGCGCTCGTGCCTGAGACATGATAAAGGAGGTGTACTACATGCCAGCTCAGTCTAAACTTGATTTGCTCGAGAAGGTTTCCGCTTCTCTCGACAACTCCAAGGGCCTGTTTGTTATCGACTATCGTGGTCTCTCCGTAAAGGAGACTCAGGAGCTTCGCCGCGCACTTACCGCAGCAGGCGCTCACATGAAGGTCTATAAGAACAACATCGTCAAGATTGCTCTTAAGAACGCTGGTATGCCAGAGATTGACGAGATGCTCGCCGGTACCTGCGCATACGTTTTCTATGAGAATGATCCTGTCGAGGCCGCTAAGATCATCAAGGATCAGGCCAAGAAGCTCAAGAAAGTTGAGTTCATTGGTGGTATCGCTGATGGTCAGGCACTTACTGCTGACGAGGCAAAGGCTTACGCAGATCTTCCTTCTCGCGAGGAGCTCATCGCCAAGCTTGTCTTCGTTGTTGCAAGCCCACTTACTGGTATTGCACAGGTTTGCGCTGGTCCTGCACGTGGACTCGCAACCGCTCTTTCTGCAGTCGCAGATCAGAAAAACGCTGCATAAGCAACGTTTTGTTGTACCCGCGCATTGGCGCAAACCGCGTAAGAGTGTAAACGCACTCAAGCGCGCACATACAAGCCGGGCTTTTGCCCAGATGTAGCAAAGGCTACATCATTCAAAAAGGAGAATTGACATGGCTGTCACTAAAGAAGAGATCATTGAGGCCCTTAAAGAGATGCCTGCACTCGAGCTTTCTGAGCTCGTTCACGAGCTTGAGGACGTCTTCGGCGTTTCTGCTGCTGCTCCTGTAGCTGTCGCTGCTGCTCCTGCAGCTGCTGGCGCTGCTGAGGAGGCAGAGGAGAAGACCAACTTTGACGTTGTTCTCGAGGGCTTCGGCGACAACAAGATCGGTGTTATCAAGGTTGTCCGTGCTCTTACCAACCTTGGCCTCAAGGAGGCAAAGGAGGTCGTCGAGGGTGCTCCTAAGGCTGTCCTCGAGGGCGCTAAGAAGGAGGACGCTGAGGCTGCTAAGGCTCAGCTCGAGGAGGCTGGCGCAACCGTCACCCTTAAGTAAGTCCTTCTTATATTACTTACTGGAGAGGTCAGACTTCGGTCTGGCCTCTTTTTGTTTGCCAGGCGAGAAACCCGTGCGCTCGCACCCGCGCCTGGCGAGAAGCTCGTGTGCTTGGAGCGTTGTGCGGAACAACGCAACAGAGGAGCACCGTTTACCGAAGATGATTTTTTTGAATCTAAAGATGTCTTCATAAAATCTTCATATATACAAAAGGCGAGATATTTTGGTATTTACCTGCAACATAACGTTTACGCAGTTAAAAAACATAATCGCGATAATATAATCAAAATGTCTCAAGAAATCAAGTGTTTTTCTGTTGACGCGCATTAAAATCTTGACTAAATTACTAGGTTGCGACAATTGCCACCTTCCACCCTTTTGAAGGAGGACAACCTGGTGTCTACCGCTAAAAAGACTTCCCCTCACCACGCCTCAGGCGCATACTGGACGCAGGACGTTCAGTAAGATTCCCGCAGCTATGGAGCTGCCAAATCTGATTTCTGTACAGAAGGAATCATTTGAGCGCTTTATGGGAGAGGGCCTTGCAGAGTCCTTCGCTGAGTTCTCACCAATCGAGAACAGCGCTGGAACCATGCAGGTCACCTTTGGTGACCATCAGTTCGGCGACCCTGCCAGTTCAATGGCAGAGTGTCGTGCAAAAGACATTTCATATCAAGCACCTCTTTTTGTTGACGTCCGTTTTGTCAACAAAGAGACCGGTGAGATGAAGGAGCAGCTCGTCTTCATGGGTGATTTCCACTGATGACCGAGCGTGGTACCTTCATCATCAACGGTTCTGAGCGTGTTGTGGTCTCTCAGCTTGTTCGTTCACCTGGCGTGTACTTCTCGTCAGAGATGGACAACGGTGTCTTGGTCCACAAGGCTCAGTTCATTCCTGCGCGTGGTGCATGGCTTGAGTTTGAGGTTGATAAGCGCGGCCACCTGGTCGTTTCTATTGATCGCAAGCGTCGCCAGAGCGCTACTGTTTTTCCTCCGTGCACTTGGCATTGCTGTCTCCGATGACGAGATTCTCTCACTCCTCGGTGATTCCGATGTTGTTCGCAACACGCTTGAGCGTGACGTTGCAACCACACGTGAGGATGCTCTTATTGAGATTTATCGTCGTCAGCGCCCAGGCGAGCCACCAACCGTTGACTCCGCCCGTTCTTTGCTTGACGGTCTCTTCTTCAACGAGCAGCGCTATGACCTTGCTCGCGTTGGCCGTTATAAGATCAACAAGAAGCTCTCTGAAGAGATTGATGCAGATAAACGTGTTCTCACTCACGAGGACATTGTTGCTGCTCTTCAGTACCTGCTTGCTGTTCAAGCAGGTGACGAGTCTAAGCACCTTGATGACATTGATCACTTTGGCAACCGCCGCGTTCGTACCGTTGGTGAGCTGGTCCAAAACCAGTTCCGCATTGGTATGAGCCGTATGGAGCGTGTTGTCCGTGAGCGCATGGCATCTCAGGACGCAGACGATATCACTCCACAGTCTCTGATCAACATCCGTCCAATTGTTGCTGCAATCAAGGAGTTCTTCGGTTCTTCTCAGCTTTCGCAGTTCATGGACCAGGCAAACCCACTTGCTGGTTTGACTCACAAGCGTCGTCTTTCTGCTCTGGGACCTGGCGGTCTTGCAGGACACAAGTCCGGCTCCAGCCGTCGTACTAACGTTCCTACCGCAGTCCGCGACGTTCACAACTCGCACTACTCCCGTATGTGCCCAATCGAGACTCCTGAGGGACCAAACATTGGTCTTATCGGCTCCTTGGCACTGTACGCACACGTAAACGAGTACGGCTTCATCGAGCTCCTTATCGTAAGGTTACAGACGGTGTTGTCTCTGACGACATTGTCTGGATGACTGCAGACGAGGAGGAGAATCACATTATTGCTCCTGCTAACACCCCAATTGACTCTAAGTCTAAGAAGTTTGTTGAGGTTGACGCAGACGGCAAGATTGTTGATGCAGACCGCGTTATTGCACGTACCCGCGACTTCGACGGTTCCTTCGGTGCACCTGCACAGGTTCCTGTTGAGGACGTTGACTACATGGACGTTTCTCCACGTCAGCTCCTCTCCGTCGCAGCTAACCTCATTCCATTCCTTGAGCACGACGATGCAAAGCGTACCCTCATGGGTGCAAACATGCAGCGTCAGGCAGTGCCCCTGATTCAGTCCCACGCTCCATTTGTTGGAACTGGTATGGAGGGCCGCGCAGCTCTGGACTCTGGTGAGCTTATTTGCGCAGAGTTTGCAGGCGAGGTAACCGAGGTAGACGCAGCTCACGTTGTTATTTATTCCGATGAGCATGGTTCTCAGCGCTATGATCTTCCTAAGTACGAGCGCTCCAACCAGTCTACCTGCATCAACCACCGTCCAATTGTTACGGTTGGACAGCAGGTTGAGAAAGGCCAGCCAATCGCAGATGGTCCATCTGTTGACCACTCTGAGTTGGCGCTTGGTGCAAACCTTACCGTTGCTTACATGCCATGGGAAGGCTACAACTACGAGGACGGTATCATCGTCTCTGAGCGCGTTGTTCAGGAAGACCTTCTGACCTCCGTTAATATTTCCCGTCACGAGATTGATGCTCGTGATACCAAGCTTGGTGCTGAGGAGATTACCCGCGAGATTCCAAACCTTGGTGAGGACATGCTCGCAAATCTCGACGATGACGGTATCATCCGCATTGGTGCAGAGGTTGGCCCTGGCGATATTTTGGTTGGTAAGGTCACTCCTAAGGGTGAGACTGCTCTGACCGCAGAAGAGCGCCTGCTTCGCGCAATCTTCGGTGCTAAGGCACACGACGTTCGCGATACGTCCCTTAAGATGCCACACGGCTCCTACGGCCGCGTTGTTGACGTTGTTCGCTTCAGCCGTGAGGCTGGAGACGACCTGCCTCCAGGAGTAAATGACCTGGTCCGCGTCTTTGTTGCTCAGCGCAGAAAGATTCAGCAGGGCGATAAGATTGCTGGTCGTCACGGCAACAAGGGTGTCATTTGTAAGGTTCTTCCTGTTGAGGACATGCCTTACATGGCAGACGGTACCCCAGTAGACGTTATTCTCGACCCACTGGGCGTTCCTTCCCGTATGAACGTTGGTCAGCTGCTTGAGTGCCACCTTGGCTGGGGCGCTGCACACGGTTGGGATGACGATGACGCAGATTCCAAGCGTTACGTCGAAGGCCCAATCCCTGTTGCGACACCACTCTTCGACGGTGCTACTGATGAGTCTGTTGCAGAGATTATGCGTCGTACCAACATCAACATGATCAACAAGGCTCTCAAGGAGTATGGCGAGGACATGCGTGAAGAGTTTGTTCCACAGCTCAACGAGCGTGGCAAGACTACTCTCTACGATGGTCGTACCGGTGAGGCCTTTAAGAGCCCAATTACCGTTGGTGTTTCTTACATCTTGAAGCTCGGCCACATGGTTGACGATAAGATCCATGCACGTTCAACTGGTCCTTACTCTCTTGTTACCCAGCAGCCTCTGGGTGGTAAGGCACAGTTCGGCGGTCAGCGCTTTGGTGAGATGGAGGTTTGGGCACTGTATGCATACGGTGCTGCTAACGTCCTCCAGGAGATTCTCACCGTTAAGTCTGACGATACCAACGGCCGTGTTAAGACCTACGAGTCCATTGTTAAGGGCGAGAACATTCCTACTGCAGGAATTCCTGAGTCCTTCAAGGTTCTGGTCAAAGAGATTCGCTCCCTGGCACTTGACATTGAGCCAATCTCCTATCGTAAGCGTGCAAATACCGCAAAGGTCACAGATCCTGAGGAGAAGAACGCTGTTGAGATCCTCAACGACCTTGGCTTTACTGAGGTAACCGCTTCCGACCTGTCCCAAGACGCTGAGGGTGCATCCGCACTTGTAGGCGACGCGACCACCGATAAGGAGTAGCGACTGTGGCAGACTTTGATTCCACTGAATTTGACGCTATTAAAATTTCTCTAGCGTCTGCTGATGATATTCGCGGTTGGTCCTTTGGCGAGGTAAAGAAGCCTGAGACCATCAACTACCGTACCCTTAAGCCAGAAAAGGACGGCCTTTTCTGCGAGAAGATCTTTGGACCTGTAAGGGACTGGGAGTGCGCCTGCGGTAAGTACAAAGGCATTCGCTTCAAGGGCATTACCTGCGAGCGCTGCGGTGTTGAAGTAACCACCGCAAAGGTTCGTCGTGACCGCATGGGCCACATCGAGCTTGCTGCTCCTGTAAGCCACATTTGGTACTTCAAGAGCCCAACCAGCTTCCCTCTGGCACGTCTTCTTGATATCAAGAGCAAGGACCTCGAGAAAGTCCTCTATTTTGCATCTTACGTAATTACCAGTGTTGATACTGAGGCACGTGAGGCAGACGTAGACGATCTTCGTGAGGAGCTTGCAGCAGACCTTGAAGAGCTTGATGCAGAGCGTGACGATCAGATCGCACGCCTTCGTGAGCAGGGCCAGCCACAGGACGACGAGTTTGGCGATTTTGAGCCTCTGTCTGAGGACGAGATTCGCGCAGGCGTCGCTGATCTTGAGGAAGAGTACGAGGAAGAGAAGACGCTTCGTCGTGAGGCTTTCGAGAAGTTCATGCAGCTAGAGACTAGAGAGCTCATCTCCGATGAGGGTCTGTTCTCCGAGCTTAAGCGCTACTATGGCATCTACTTCAAGGGTGGCATGGGCGCAGAGGCTATCCGCGACCTTCTCTCTAACATTGACCTTGAGAAAGAGGCCAAGGAGCTCCGCGCTATTATCGCCAATGAGGATGCTCAGAAGCAGAAGCGCGAGAAGGCCATTAAACGCCTTGAGATTGTTGATGCCTTCCTTAAGGGTGGCAACAATCCAGCTAACATGATTCTTGACGTTGTACCAGTTATTCCACCTGATCTTCGTCCTATGGTTCAGCTTGATGGTGGCCGTTTTGCAGCTTCCGACTTAAACGATTTGTATCGTCGTGTTATCAACCGTAACAATCGTCTTAAGCGCCTGCTTGACCTTGACGCGCCTTCCATCATTGTTAACAACGAGAAGCGCATGCTTCAGGAGTCCGTTGACGCTCTGTTTGATAACGGTCGCCGCGGTCGTCCTGTCACTGGTCGTGGTGGACGTCCTCTGAAGTCTCTTGCTGAGGCTCTTAAGGGTAAGCAGGGCCGCTTCCGTCAGAACCTTCTGGGTAAGCGCGTTGACTACTCTGGCCGTTCCGTCATTGTTGTTGACCCACACCTGAAGCTGCACCAGTGCGGCCTTCCATCCGCTATGGCACTTGAGCTCTTTAAGCCATTTGTCATGCGTCGTTTGGTTGAGCTCCGCAAGGTTGAAAACATTAAGGGCGCAAAACGCGCTATTGACCGTGGTACCCCAGTTGTCTGGGACGTTCTTGATGAGGTCATTCAGGATCGCCTCGTTCTTCTCAACCGCGCACCTACCCTTCACCGTCTGTCTATTCAGGCATTTGAGCCAGTCCTTGTTGAGGGTAAGGCAATCCACCTGCACCCACTGGTCTGCGCACCATTCAATGCAGACTTCGACGGCGATCAGATGTCTGTTCACGTGCCACTTTCTACCCAGGCACAGACAGAAGCTCGCATTCTGATGCTCTCCAGCAACAACCTCAGAAGCCCTGCTTCTGGTAAGGTTCTGACTGTTCCTTCTCAGGATATGGTCTTTGGTGTCTACTACCTCACTTCCGAGAAGACCGGTGAAGACGCTAAGACGCTTACCTTTGCAAGCTTTGAGGATGCTCTTTTGGCAATTGAGGCCAACCGTGACCTTGATCTTCAGGCAAAAGTTGTTGTCCGTGTAAGCTCTAAGGATGCTAACGTTGCTGGTAGCGATCGCGCTATCTTCCGCGTTATGACTGGTCGCGGTCAATATGAGGACCTGGACGTTACTGACGGAACCAAGCGTTTTGAGACCACCGTTGGTCGCATTATCTTCAACCGCCAGTGCCTCCCAGAGGATTACCCATACATCAATTACAAGATGGTCAAGTCCGACATTGGCATTCTGGTCAATGATTGCTGCGACCGTTACCCAATGGCTGATGTTGAGCCAATTCTGGACAACATTAAGAAGACCGGTTTCCACTACGCAACTCTTGCTGGTCTGACCGTTTCTGTTTGGGATGCAGTTATTCCTGAGCACAAGCCACAGCTTCTTCAGGAAGCACAGGACCGCGTTGACCAGATCAACGAGTACTACGAGGACGGCTTCCTCTCCGAACGAGAGCGTCACGTTGAGGTTGTTAACGCATGGACCGAGTGCACCGATCTTCTCGGCTCTGAGATGCTTGCAGGCTTTGCAGAGGATAACCCAATTTACATGATGGCTGACTCTGGAGCTCGTGGTTCTAAGACGCAGCTTCGCCAGCTTGCTGGTATGCGAGGCCTGATGGCGGATATGTCCGGTGAAACCATCGACCTTCCAATTAAGGCAAACTTCCGCGAGGGTCTTGAGCCTCTTGAGTACTTCATTTCTACCTACGGCGCTCGTAAGGGCCTGGTAGATACCGCGTCCCACACTTCCGACTCTGGTTACCTGACTCGTCGACTTGTTGACGTTGCACAGGACGTCATTGTCCGCGAGGAGGACTGCGGCACTGATGAGGCAGTTACCTATCCTCTGATTAAGCCTGGTCAGACTTCTGTTGATACTGACCTGATTGGCCGCTGCACCCTTGAGGATGTCTGTGATCCAAACACTGGCGAGGTTCTTATCCCAGCTGGTGGCTATGTTGAGTCTAAGCAGGATCTTGAGCGTCTTGTTGAGCACGGCCTTGCTAAGGTTCAGCTCCGCGCGCTTCTAACTTGTAAGTCTAAGTACGGTGTCTGCCAGAAGTGCTACGGTTGGGATCTTTCCACTCGTCGTCCTGTCAACATTGGTACTGCAGTTGGTATTATCGCAGCTCAGTCCATTGGTGAGCCTGGTACTCAGCTGACCATGCGTACCATTCACTCCGGTGGTGTTGCAGGCGCAGACGATATTACGCAGGGTCTTCCTACCGTTGCTCGTATGTTCGACGTCGTCGGCAACGTCAACGAGAAGATTCTTGGCCGCGAGGCTGACCTGGCTCCTGTTTCTGGTGTTCTTCACATTACCCCAGAGACCACCGAGTACCTGCTACGTATTGTTGACGCAGACGATGCTTCCCGCATTATCGAGGAGTGGCGTGTACCTGCATCCGTCCGCTTCATGCCTGGCATTGAGGATGGCGTTGTTGTCCGTGCTGGTGATCAGATTACCCGCGGCTTCGTCAACTTCCGTATGCTCCGTCGACTTACTGACATTGAGTCCACCATGCATACCTTCGTTGAGTCCGTTAAGGACGTCTATACCTCCCAGGGTGTAGAACTCAACGATAAGCACATCGAGGTTATCGCACGTCAGATGCTTCGCCGTGTTCAGGTTACCAACCCAGGTGACTCTTCGTACCTGCTTGGCCAGTATGTGGACCGCTACGTATTCGCAGAGACTGTCCAGAACATTGCCCTCGCTGGTGGTACTCCACCAGAGGCAGAGCCCGCAATCCTTGGTACTCTGAAGGTTGCAAGCTCTATTGATTCTTGGCTTTCCAGCGCATCCTTCATTCGTACTGCAGGCGTTCTTACTTCTGCTGCTATTGAGGGCGATGTCGACCACCTGCTTGACCTCAAGTCCAACGTTATTGTTGGTAAGCAGATTCCTGCAGGTACAGGTCTGTCCGCATACAGCGATGTTGAGCTCACGTACCACGGCACCAGGATTGATGGCCCAACCTCTTCTCTTGCTAAGTCTCTTCCAGACTGGGCACCAGCAGAGCTTAAGGACATCGAGGAGCAGCTTCCTAAGCAGCTTGACTGGGTCAACGAGGATTACAACGGTGGCGTTTACTCCAAGAATGGCCGTACGCTTTCAAGCGAGGATGCAAAGCTGTATCTCTTCGACGATCTTGGCGTGTCACAGCGTTGGACCAACAAGTTCAGCGAGGTTGGCATTGAGACCGTAGGCGATCTGATTGGTAAGACCGAGGAAGACCTGCTTCGCATCGATGGTATTGGTGCAAAGGCAATCGAGGAGCTCCGCGATGGCCTTGAGGCTCGTAACCTCCTCTACATCCTTGAGCCAGAAGAGGATGAGGCAGACTCTGAGGATCTTTCTCAGCTGCTTAACATGGTCTTCTCGCCAGAAGGCGATGGCGGCCTGATGCTGGGCTCTGCAGCTCCATCTACTCACTCTGATTACACCGAGACACTCATTGGTGCATCTTCTGATGAGGTTGACCCTGACGTAATCAACGAGGACCTTGGTTCTCTGGATGACCTTCTCAACCAGGTAGTCCGTATGGATGCTGAGGCAGGGGATGACGAGTAGTACTCTCGTCTGATACATCAAACCTTTCGGAGGCTACCTCCGATACACAAGAGGACTTCAGCCGTTAGCTGGAGTCCTCTTTTTATAGGCTTCCACGACGCGGAGTCGGTATATACTAAAGAGCATTACAAACCATATTTAGATAGAAGCCCGTGTAAGCGGAGCTTTGTGTTGTAAAGAGTAGGAAGTATCATGGCTGATCATTCTCACGAGTGCGAGCACACACACGCTATCTGCGAGTGCGTTACTGAAGAAAAACTGCACGAGTTTCTCACTAATGACGATATCGTCTACGATGCCACTCAAATTTATGATGCGCTTTCTGACTTTACACGTTTCCAGATTTTGGGAGCTCTTCTTTTGGGCGAGAAAAGCGTAACTGAACTGCAGGAACTTCTTTCTGTTTCCCAGTCTGCTACATCTCACCAGCTTCGCCTTTTACGAGATCGCGGTCTGGTAACTGCAAAAAGAGATGGTCGTCGCGTCATTTATTCTCTTGCAGATGATCACGTCATTACGCTTATTAGCGTCGGTCTTGCTCACGCTGCTCATCAGCACTAGAACATTAGAAGTTTTTGGTGCCTTGATTTTCAACAAGCAATGAACTTTTGATTGATACCTTATGGTAAGTCTTCAGCACATAAACGGAAGAAACGTGTGGGACATTCTTAAGCTCAAGGTGTCCGAGGACCAGCAAAGTTTTGTTGCTGGAAATGATATAAGTCTTATTGAAGCCTATATAGCCAAGGCAGAAAGTGGACAGATTTTTCCTTTTGGTATATACAAGAATGATTTACCAATAGGGTTTTTGATGATTGGTTTTGGCACAGATAGCAGCTGGGACAAAGCTCCAGCAATAGCTCAAAATAATTACGATCTTCGACGTTTGATGATTGACGCAAAATTCCAAGGAAGGGGATACGGCAAAGAAGCGCTCATGCTTGCGTTGGAGTTTATACGTACTTTTCCCTGCGGAAAAGCAGAGTTTTGTTGGCTTTCCTATGAACCAAAAAATAAGGTCGCGCAAGATCTCTATCGCTCATACGGATTTGTTGAGACGGGCGAGAAAGACGGCGAAGAAGTAATTGCTGTTTTGAAGTTGGTCTCTTGAGCTTAGAGTCGTCCTTAATCAAGGTATTTCTCGCCAAATGTATAGTTTTTGAAAACAAAGACTCCTTTATCTAGAACTAATATTTGCTACTCGTGTGGTTTCTGTGAAGTATAGATACGCCCGGTACGGTGGTATGTTGACATGTGGCTTTCATCAGCGTAAAGTACTTCCCTGCGTAATTCCAAGGGGACAGTGCTGTGTCGCCTTTCGAATATGTAAAACTGCAGGTAGATAGGTATAAGAAGGAGAAGATCTTGCCTACTATTAACCAGCTCGTACGTAAGGGCCGCGTGAGCGTCAAATCAAAGTCTAAGAACGCCGCTCTTCAGCACAACCCACAGAAGCGTGGTGTTTGCACCCGCGTTTTCACCACTACGCCAAAGAAGCCTAACTCAGCACTCCGTAAGGTTGCTCGTGTTCGTCTTGTTAACGGCATTGAGGTAACCGCTTACATTCCTGGTGAGGGCCACAACCTCCAGGAGCACTCCATTGTTCTGGTTCGTGGCGGCCGTGTCCGTGACCTTCCTGGTGTTCGTTACAAGGTTGTTCGCGGTGCATTCGACTGCGCAGCAGTACAGAATCGTGCTCAGAGCCGTTCCCGTTACGGCACTAAGCGTGCTAAGTAATCACGTCCACTACTCGAACTAGTTCTTAGGAGATTAATATGCCGCGTCGCGCAGCAGCAGTACGTCGTGAGGTTATGCCTGACGCCGTCTACAACAATCGTCTGGTAACCCAGCTTATTAACAAGGTCCTTCTCGACGGTAAGAAGGCAACCGCAGAGCGCATTGTCTACGGTGCATTTGATATCGTTGCAGAGAAGACTGGCGAGGACGCCCTCACTGTCTTCAAGAAGGCCATGGATAACATTCGCCCAACACTCGAGGTTAAGCCTAAGCGTGTTGGTGGCGCTACCTATCAGGTACCAATGGAGGTCAACTCCCGCCGTGCAACCACTCTTGCTATCCGCTGGATGGTCACTTTCAGCCGTAGCCGTAAAGAGAAGACCATGGCAGAGCGTCTTGCAAACGAGATCATCGACGCAACTAACGGCGTAGGTGCATCCGTCAAGCGCCGCGAGGACCTGTACAAGATGGCTGAGGCCAACCGCGCCTTCTCCCACTACCGCTTCTAGTCGGAATTCAGGAGTAGCAAACAAATGGCTAAGACTAAGTACAATCTTAAAGACCTCCGCAACATCGGCATCATGGCCCACATCGATGCTGGTAAGACCACCACTACGGAGCGTATTCTTTACTACACCGGTAAGACCCACAAGATTGGTGAGGTCCACGACGGTGCAGCAACCATGGACTGGATGGTTCAGGAGCAGGAGCGCGGCGTAACCATTACTTCCGCAGCTACCACTTGCTTCTGGAAAGACCATGTCATCCAGATCATCGACACCCCAGGCCACGTTGACTTTACCGCTGAGGTTGAGCGTTCTCTTCGTGTTCTGGACGGCGCAGTTGCAGTCTTCGACGCAGTTGCAGGCGTTCAGCCACAGTCCGAGACCGTTTGGCGTCAGGCAACCAAGTACGGCGTACCTCGTATTGCATTCATTAACAAGTTTGACCGTGTAGGCGCAGACTTCTTCCGTGCAATCCAGACCATGCGTGACCGCCTTGGCGCAAACGCAATTGCAGCTCAGGTCCCAATGGGCGCTGAGTCCAACTTCTGGGGCCTGGTTGACCTTGTTTCCAACACTGCATGGGACTTCAAAGAGGACGCTAAGGGCATGATTTACCCTGAGCCTCTTGATGAGATTCCTGCAGAGTTTGCAGAGATTGCAGCTGAGAAGCGTGAAGAGCTTCTTGAGGCAGCATCTGACTTCTCTGAGGAGCTCATGATGGCTGTTCTCGAGGGCGAAGAGGTTGATGTTGAGACCCTTAAGGGTGCTCTTCGTGCTGGCGTTCTTGCTGGCAAGATTAACCCTGTCTTTGTTGGCTCTGCTTACAAGAACAAGGGTATCCAGGAGCTTCTCGACGCAGTCATCGACTTCCTTCCAAGCCCACTGGACGTTCCAGAGATTGACGGAACCACTCCTAAGGGTGAAGAGGCAGTTCGTCACGCAGACACTAAGGAGCCTTTCTCCGCTCTTGCATTCAAGATTATGACCGACCCTTATGTTGGTAAGCTTACCTACATTCGTGTCTATTCTGGTCAGGCAGAGGCAGGTTCTTACGTTTATAACTCCGTCAAGGATGGACGCGAGCGCTTTGGCCGCATCCTTGAGATGAACGCAAACGATCGTGTTGACCGTGAAGAGTGCTCCGCAGGTGACATCGTTGCATGCGTTGGCCTGAAGAACACCACTACTGGTGACACCCTTTGTGACGAGAAGAATCCAATCATCCTTGAGTCCATCAGCTTCGCAGATCCTGTTATCGACGTTGCTGTTGAGCCTAAGACCAAGGCTGAGCAGGAGAAGATGTCCATCGGCCTTGCTAAGCTGGCTGAAGAGGACCCAACCTTCCAGGTTCACACTGATCACGAGACTGGCCAGACCATCATTGCTGGTATGGGCGAGCTTCACCTTGAGATTATTGTTGACCGTCTCCGTCGTGAGTTTAAGGTTGACTGCAACGTTGGTAAGCCACAGGTTGCTTACCGCGAGACTGCTGGTAAGGCAGTAAGCCACGCTGAGGGCAAGTTTGTCCGTCAGTCCGGTGGTAAGGGTCAGTATGGCCACGCAGTCATCGACCTTGAGCCACAGGAAGAGGGTAAGGGCTACGAGTTTGTCAACGCTATTGTCGGTGGTGTTATTCCTAAGGAGTACATCCCATCAATCGATAAGGGCATCCGTGAGGCTCTTGAGAACGGTGTCATTGCTGGTTACCCAGTAGTCGACATCAAGGTCACCCTTGTTGACGGTTCTTACCACGAGGTCGACTCTTCTGAGGCAGCATTCAAGATTGCAGGTTCTATGGCAATTAAGGATGCTCTCAAGAAGTCCAACCCTGTCCTTCTCGAGCCAGTTGAGTCTGTTGAGGTTGAGACACCTGAGCAGTACATGGGCGACGTTATGGGTAACCTTTCTTCCCGTCGTGGCAAGATTGAGGGTATGGACGATCGTATGGACGCCAAGGTCATCCGCGCTAAGGTGCCTCTTGGTGAGATGTTCGGTTATGCAACCGACCTTCGTTCCCAGACCCAGGGCCGTGCAAGCTACACTATGCAGTTCGATTGCTACGAGCCTGTTCCTAACGCCGTACGTGAAGAGATTGTCGCTAAAAACGGCGGCTCCGCATCCTAGTAAACGACCACGAGCTCTAGCTCATTTATGGAGGTACCCAAAGTGTCAAGCCAGAAGATCAGGATTCGCCTCAAGGGCTATGATCACGAGGTCATTGATCAGTCCGCTAAGCTGATTGTTGACACCGCACAGAAGACAGGTGCGCGTGTTTCCGGTCCTATCCCTCTGCCAACCGAGCGTAACCTTTATACGGTTATCCGCTCCCCACACAAGGATAAGGATTCCCGTGATCAGTTTGAGATGCGTACTCACAAGCGTCTCATCGATATTCTCGACCCAAGCTCTTCTACTGTTGATTCGCTTATGCGTCTCGACCTTCCAGCTGGTGTCGATATCGAGATCAAGCTCTAAGCATACGGCTTAATCCAACATGCAAACCCTCCTGCGCATCTTCGCGTGGGAGGGTTTTTGCGTGGATGGCGTTGAACCATGTGCGGAGAATCACGTACGAAGGACCACGTGCGAAGGACTACGTAAGTCCGCGCGGACCCATGTCGACCCGCGTCATAGATTTTTCAGTGTCGATTGATCCAAAACCTAGGTAATTATGTGTTCACTGAATCCAAAAGAGGGGTAATTATGTGCCGAAAGGCACATAATTAGGTGGGTTTTGGATCAAAATCGGGTTTCTCGACACATAATTAGTGTGCTTTTGGATTAATCGAGCTCCAAAAATCTACAAAAACCAGCTCAGGCACATAATTGCATCGGTTTTGGATCATGCAAGCAATAGATTCTTCGACGTGAGAAGGTGGAGTGTTTACGGGTACATATGGCGAGAAACCCGTAGAATAGGGAAGCGAATACTTTTACAGCGCACAGGAGAAGAGATGAACCAAAGCTCGCAGAACGTAAGTGGTCAGCAGAATGCAAGTTGCCAGCTAAACACCGGCTGCTCGGAAAATGCTCGCCCAAATTACTCCCGCATGACAAAGATCCTCTTTGTGTGTCACGGAAATATCTGCAGGTCAACGATGGCACAGTACGTCATGCAGGACCTTGTCGAGAAAAACGGTCTGGCAGATTCGTTTGTCATCGACTCAGCAGCAACCTCCACTGAAGAGATTGGTAACCCTGTTGACCCTCGTACGCGACGCAAGCTTCAGCAAGAGGGAATTCATTGCGGCAATCATCGTGCGAGGCAGATGACGCGCGCAGATTATGAGAACTTTGATTACCTCATTGGAATGGACCACAATAACCTGCGCAACATGATGCGTATGCTTAAGAATGATCCGCTTGGAAAGGTTTCGCTGCTCCTTGATTGGACAGAAAAGCCTCGCGATATTGCGGATCCATGGTACTCGGGCAATTTTGATCTGACGTATGAGGACGTCACAGAGGGTTGCCAAGCGTTATTCAAGAAACTTTTGGCAAGGTAATTTCAGCAGCCTGATTTTGAAAAAGTTATTATCGTGGATTGTTTTTCACAAAAATTTTTTTGAGAAAACTTTTCAAAATTCCTTGGGTTTCTCACCAATGGATACGCCCGGGTCAGCGGTTTGACCTCGTAAAACAGACGAGAAGAAAGATCTCGCAGCTAGAAGGTAATAAACGCTCTTCACAAAGCGTTCGTCTTTTAGCAATTTTGGTCTTGTTTCTTGTTAAAAATGAGTGTAAAGTAGACGGGCTGCTCAAACAGGACAATTATGTCTAAAGGCAGTATGTACAGGACGTGGTCCGCTGGGGAAGAGTACCCGATGTGCTCTCAAGGTCCCATGACCACCGAAGGTTAGGAAAGAGCATGGTTAATACCATCCTCGGCCGCAAGCTGGGCATGACCCAGGTATGGGACGAGAACGACAACGTCGTTCCAGTTACCGTCGTTCTTGCTGGCCCCTGCACCGTTTCACAGGTAAAGACTGTTGAGACGGACGGCTACAATGCCGTACAGATTGGCTTTGGCGACATCTCTGAGAAGCATGTCAACAAGCCAATGGCTGGTCACTTTAAGGCACAGGGCGTCGAGCCAATGCGTTACCTCCGCGAGGTCCGCGTTGAGGATGCTTCTGAGCACAAGACCGGCGATGTTGTCACAGTTGCTGATTTCTCTGAGGTCACCGCTGTTGACGTAACAGGCACTTCTAAGGGTAAGGGTTTCCAGGGTACTATTAAGCGCTGGAACTTCTCTCGCGGTCCAATGACTCACGGTTCTCGTAACCAGCGTCGTCCAGGTTCCATTGGTCAGTGCGCATACCCTGCACGCGTTCGTAAGGGCCTTCACATGTATGGTCACATGGGCGCAGATCGCGTTACGGTCAAGAACCTTAAGCTTGTCCGCGTTGATGCTGAGCAGAACCTCATGCTTATCAAGGGTGCTGTTCCTGGCGGCAAGAATGCCCTCGTCCAGGTCCGCATGGCCTAAGGGCCTTTAGGCAAACACTTAGGCTAACAAGGAGACAACATGTCCAAGTATGAGATTAAGAACGTAGAGGGAAAGAAGGTCGGCGACGCCGAGCTCTCCTCTGACGTCTTTGGCATTGAGCCAAACATCCCTGTTGTGCACCAGGTTGTAGTCTGCCAGGACGCATCCGCACGTCAGGGTACACATTCTACAAAGAACCGTCACGAGGTATCCGGCGGTGGCGTTAAGCCTTACCGTCAGAAGGGTACTGGTCGTGCTCGCCAGGGTTCTATTCGTGCTGGTCAGTGGACTGGTGGTGGTGTCATTTTTGGACTACCCCTCGTTCCCACGCACGTCGTATTAACAACAAGATGGTTAAGCTTGCTATGAGGTCCGTCCTCTCCGGCAAGGTTGCAGACTCCGAGCTTGTCCTCGTTGACTCTCTTGAGTTTGCTCAGCCTTCCACCAAGCAGGCAAAGGCCGCACTTCAGAACCTCGGTATTGAGGGTAAGCGCGTTACTGTCATTGTCCCAGATGATGACGTCAACACCTACCTCTCTTTCCGCAACCTTCCTAAGGTTTCGGTCTTCGGCGTTTCTGAGGTTACTACTCGTTTCCTGATCGACAACGGCGCACTTGTTATGTCCGCTGATGTCGCTAAGCAGCTTGGGGAGGTGCTCGCATAATGAACTCTCCTTATGAGGTCATCATTCGTCCTATTGTTTCAGAGCGTGCTTTCGATCTGATGGAGCAGGGCAAGTACACCTTCGAGGTTGCTCGTAACGCAGGTAAAGAAGAGATTGCTGCTGCTGTAGAGAAGCTCTTCTCTGTACACGTCACCAAGGTAAATACACTTTCTGTTAAGCCAAAGAACAAGCGTGTACGTTATCAGCAGCCAGGCAAGACCCGCCAGTGGAAGAAGGCTATTGTTACCCTCGCTGCTGGTGAGACTATCGAGATCTTCGGTAATAAGTCTGCTGAGTAAGGTTTTTCTCCCGTGCCTCTTTTGAGGTACGGGTTCGTATGCCGCGCATAGTAGATACGCGCGGTACCGTGGTAATCCGGTGTTAGCTCGACTTTCCCTTAAGCGAGCTAGCCAACGGAGAAGAAAGGGATACTGTTTATGGCAGTTAGGCATCTAAAGCCAACAAGCGCAGGCAGGCGCTCCAGACAATCTCAGACTTTGCTGAGATTACAACTGATAAGCCCGAGAAGTCCCTTCTCGAGCCTCTGCCAAAGAAGGCTGGCCGCAACAACAATGGCCGCATTACTACCCGTCACCAGGGTGGTGGCCACAAGCGCCAGTACCGTCGTATCGACTTCAAGCGTCGTAAGGATGACATCCCAGCTAAAGTCGCTACTGTTGAGTACGATCCTAACCGTTCCGCTCGTATTGCTCTTCTGCACTATGCAGACGGCGCAAAGGCATACATCCTTTGCCCAGAGGGTCTGAGCGTCGGTGACACTGTTCTGTCCGGTACCAAGGACGTCGACATCAAGCCTGGTAACTGCACCACTCTTGAGCAGATTCCAGTAGGTACTCTTGTTCATGCAGTTGAGTTCCAGCCTGGCAAGGGTGCTGCAATGGCACGTGCTGCTGGTACTTCCGTTCAGCTCATGGGTAAGGACAACGGCTACGCAGTTCTGCGTATGCCTTCCTCCGAGCTCCGTCGTGTTCTTCTGACCTGCCGTGCAACTATCGGTGAGGTTGGCAACGCTGAGCACTCCAACATTGTTGTTGGTAAGGCTGGTCGTTCCCGCTGGGCAGGCGTCCGTCCTACCGTCCGTGGTACTGTCATGAACCCTGTTGACCACCCACACGGTGGTGGTGAAGGTAAGAACCATACTTCTGGTCGTCCTTCCGTCACCCCATGGGGTAAGCCAACCAAGGGTTATAAGACCCGCGACCCGAAGAAGGCTTCTAACCGCCTGATCATTCGCCGTCGTAAGTCCAAGTAAGACACGAGTAGGAGTAGATAAATGAGCAGAAGTCTCAAAAAAGGCCCCTTTGAGGAGACTCGCCTCCTTGCGCGTGTCACTGCAATGAACGAGGCTGGCAAGAAGGACGTTATCAAGACTTGGTCACGTTCCTCAACCATCTTCCCTGAGATGGTCGGTCACACCATCGCTGTTCACGATGGTCGTAAGCATGTACCTGTGTACGTCACCGAGTCCATGGTTGGTCACAAGTTGGGCGAGTTCTCCCCATCCCGTACCTTCCGCGGTCACAAGGCCAAATAGGGGGGAGTGTAGTAAATGGCTAAGAACACCGATTCTATTGAGGTTCGCGCAACAGCTAAGTATGTTCGCGTTGCTCCTCGTAAGGCTCGCGCAGTTGTCGCGCTTGTCCGCGGTAAGTCTGTCGAGAAGGCCCTTGAGGTTCTTCAGTTCTCGACTCGCGCTGCCGCTACTGATGTTGCTAAGGTTCTGCGCTCTGCAGTTGCTAACGCCGAGAACAACAATGGACTCCGCGCTAACAACCTGGTAGTCAAGACCGCTTTTGTCGACGAAGGCCCAACGCTTAAGCGTATTCGTCCTCGTGCAAAGGGTTCAGCTTCCCGCATTAACAAGCGTATGAGCCACATTACCGTTGTTGTTGCACCTCGAAAGGAGGCGTAGGAATGGGTCAGAAAGTACAGCCTACAGGCTTCCGTCTTGGTGTAACCGAGAGCTGGCGTTCTCGTTGGTACGCCGATAAGGACTACGCCGAGCAGCTCGGCAACGATCTTGCTATCCGCAAGTATCTTGAGAAGCGCCTTGAGAAGGCAGCTGTTGCTCGCATTGACATCGAGCGCGCTGGCGATAAGGTCAAGGTAACTATTTTCTCCGCACGTCCTGGTATTGTCATTGGCAAGAAGGGTGCAGAGATTGACGGCCTCCGTGCAGATCTTGAGCGTGTTGCTAAGGTCGGCAAGGGTCAGGTCAACGTTGATGTTGTTGAGGTTAAGCGTCCTGAGCTTGACGCAAACCTCGTTGCTCAGTCCATCGCAGAGCAGCTCGAGCAGCGTGTCGCTTTCCGTCGCGCTATGCGTAAGGCTGTTCAGTCCGCTCGTAAGGCTGGCGCTAAGGGTATTCGTATCCAGTGCTCTGGTCGTCTGAACGGCGCTGAGATGGGACGTCGTGAGTGGTACCGTGAGGGTCGCGTGCCTCTGCACACCCTTCGTGCTGCAATCGGCTATGGTACTGCAACAGGCCGTACTACCATGGGTGCTGTTGGTATCAAGGTTTGGATTTACTTCGGCGAGAAGATGCCTGGACAGCCAACGCCTAATCCAGCTCTTGAGGGCTCCGCTCGTCCTCGTCGTGCTCGCAATGAGAGGAGGGGCCGTTAATGCTTGCTCCAAAGCGTGTATTGCACCGTAAGGTACAGCGCGGTTCCATGAAGGGCCAGGCAAAGGGTAATACCCAGCTGCATTTTGGTTCCTGGGGTATCCGTGCAGAGGAGGCTCACTGGATTACTAACCGCCAGATTGAGGCTGCTCGTATTGCTCTCACCCGTGAGATGAAGCGTGGCGGTAAGGTTTGGATTACTATCTTCCCAGATAAGCCAATCACTAAGAAGCCTGCAGAGACTCGTATGGGTTCCGGTAAGGGTAACCCAGAAGAGTGGGTAGCAGTTGTTAAGCCTGGCCGCATCATGTTTGAGATTGATGGCGTACCAGAGGAAGTTGCTCGTGAGGCTCTTCGTCTTGCTCAGCACAAGCTTCCAATCAAGACCAAGATTGTCTCCAAGGCCGATCAGGACGGTGAGAACTAATGAAGTACACCGAAATCAAGGCTATGAGCGATGCAGACCTCGCTAAGAAACTCGAGGAAGGCCGCGCAGAGCTCTTTAATCTTCGTTTCCAGATGGCAACCAGCCAGCTGGACAACACCGCTCGTGTCAAGGCTGTTAAGCGCGATATCGCTCGCGTTCAGACCGAGATGCGCACCCGTCAAATTGCTGCTGAAGCATCCGCAGAGCAGAACTAGATCGCAGGAGATAAGTTATGGCAGAGACCGAAAGCAGAAATGCGCGTAAGGTTCGTACCGGACTCGTCGTCTCCATCTCTGGCGACAAGACGATTACGGTAGAGATTACGTACCGTAAGCACCACCCTAAGTATGGCAAGATGATGACCATCGGCAAGAAGCTTCACGTTCACGATGAGAACAACGAGGCTGGTCTGGGCGACACCGTCCGCGTCATGGAGACTCGTCCTCTTTCCAAGACCAAGCGTTGGCGTCTCGCAGAGATCGTTGAGCGCGCTAAGTAATTAGCACCTAGGAAACAGCTTATAGCTCAACCTAGTTTTGTATCTATCATTATTTCTCATGTGCGCAAATACGCGCACCTCTGAGAAATTAGGTTCCGGAGGAACGTCACATGATTCAGATGGAGACCATTCTCAACGTCGCTGACAACAGCGGCGCAAGGCGCGTAAAGTGCGTCAAGGTCCTTGGTGGCTCCAAGCGTCGTTACGCCGGCCTTGCCGACGTCATCATTGGCGCTGTCCAGGAGGCTACTCCAGGTGGTTCGGTGAAGAAGGGCGACATTGTTCGCTGCGTCATCGTTCGTACCGCTAAGGACACCCGTCGCAAGGACGGTAGCTACATCCGCTTTGACCAGAACGCATGCGTTCTTGTTAACAAAGAGGGTGAGCCCAAGGGTACTCGTATCTTTGGACCAGTCGCTCGCGAGCTGCGCGACCACAAGTACATGAAGATTGTCTCACTTGCACCTGAGACCCTTTAAGGAGGAACGACATGCCTAAGATGAAGATCAAGAAGGGCGACAAGGTCGAGGTCCTCACTGGTAAGGACAAGGGTAAGCGCGGCGAGGTACTTCGCGTATATCCAGAGAAGAACAAGGTTGTCGTTGAGGGCGTTGCAATTGCAAAGCGCCATGTCAAGCCAAACGCAGCTAACCAGCAGGGTGGCATCGTTGAGGCAGAGGCAGCAATCGACGCTTCCAATGTTGCTCTTATCGACCCTAAGACCGACAAGCCAACCCGTGTTGGCTACCTGATCAAGGAGGACGGCACTAAGGTCCGCGTCTCCAAGAAGTCAGGCGCTGAGCTCTAAGTTACCCGTGTTTCTCGCTTTGTAAGAAACATCTCAGAGCTACTTCAAACCCCGTTATCATCAGATAGCGGGGTTTTCTTTTTGGCGAGAAGCACCGTGTCGTGTGGAAGTCGTGTGATGACACGAAAAAATATCAGCTAGCTTGAAATTCTCGCCCCATTTTTGCTCAATAAGGTCTAATATTGTTCATTGCGTCTTTCTATGGGACACGTATGTCTCGAGGACGCAGATGGCTCCTAGTTCGCCAAACTAGGAGGTGCGAGGCGATCCCCGCACTTAAAACCCCAAGAGTTAAGGAGAAACCATGGCAGACGAGAAGTACACACCTCGCCTTAAAGAGCTTTACTACGCATCTGTGCGTGATGCTCTGAAGGAGAAATTTGGTTATACCAACGTTAACCAGATTCCTAAGTTCGAGAAGATTGTTGTCAACATGGGTGTTGGCGAGGCAGCTACAGACGCTAAGGCAATTGATGGCGCTGTAAATGACCTCCGTACCATCACTGGTCAGCAGCCACTTGTTACACACGCTCGCAAGTCTATCGCAACCTTTAAGCTTCGCCAGGGTATGCCAATTGGCGCTAAAGTTACCCTTCGTGGCGATCGTATGTGGGAGTTCCTGGATCGTCTGATTGCAGTTGCATTCCTCGTATTCGCGACTTCCGTGGTATCTCTGCTAAGAGCTTCGATGGCCGTGGTAACTTCTCCATGGGCGTAACCGAGCAGCTCATCTTCCCAGAGATTGACTTTGACAAGATGGACCACACCCGCGGTATGGACATCACCATTGTCACCACTGCTAACACCAACGAGGAGGGCAAGGCACTTCTCGACGCCTTCCACTTCCCATTCAAGCAGGACTAACTTTTACGTGCGCTTAAGTTAAGCGCCTACCTGTAGGCACCCTGTGCCAGGGTGACAAACGTCACCAGCTCTATTGTTTGAAGTCATCTTGGCGTTCGCCAAGTTGCATTTTGAAGGAGGATTTGTGGCTAAGACTTCGATGATCGTCAAAGCCTCGCGTGAGCCGAAGTACTCTACGCGTACACAGAACCGTTGCCAGCGTTGTGGACGTCCCCACTCCGTTTACCGCAAGTTTGGTCTGTGCCGTGTGTGCTTCCGTGAGCTAGCGAGCAAGGGCGAGCTTCCTGGTGTCCGCAAGGCAAGCTGGTAGGACTCAGGGCTCTGGCGTCAAGGCATCTGCGCCACGGGTGTAGATGAACCAGACACGCAGTTTCATCATTAACGAAGGAGAAGGATCAAATGAAAATTACCGATCCCATTTCAGACATGCTGACGCGTATTCGTAACGCAAACTCAGCCGGCAAGGATTCCGTATCCATGCCATCGAGCAAGGTGCTCGTTGAGATTGCTCGCGTCATCACCGAAGAGGGCTATGTCGAGGGTTACACCGTTGAGGATACTAAGCCTCAGAAGACTCTTCACATCACCCTTAAGTATGGCAAGAAGCGCGCTAAGACCATCCGCGGCATTCGTCGTATTTCCAAGCCTGGTCTGCGCATTTACTCTACCGCTGAGAAGCTTCCACGCGTTCTTGGTGGTCTTGGTACCGCAGTGGTTTCCACTTCTAAGGGCATGATGTGCGACCGCGACGCTCGTAAGAACGGCGTTGGCGGCGAGGTCATCGCTTACGTTTGGTAAATCTGACAGGAATGAAAGGAGACAGCCGTGTCTCGTATTGGTAAGAAGCCTGTCCAGATTCCTGCTGGAGTCACTGTGACAGTTGATAACACCACCGTTACCGTTAAGGGTTCTAAGGGCGAGCTGACTCGTACTTTCTCTGAGCTTGTTTCCATTGCTCAGGAGGGCGAGGAGCTTCTCGTTACTCGCGTTGATGAGTCCGCTGAGTCCAATGCACAGCAGGGTCTTGTCCGCACCCTTATCCACAACATGGTTGTTGGCGTTTCTGAGGGCTTTGAGAAGAAGCTTGAGCTCACTGGCGTTGGCTACCGTGCAGCACTTAAGGGCAAGGATCTTGACCTTTCCCTTGGTTATTCTCACCCAGTTCTTTATGTTGCACCTGAGGGCATCACCTTTGAGGTACCTGACAACACTCACATTTCCGTTAAGGGTATTTCTAAGGAGCAGGTCGGACAGGTTGCAGCTGAGATTCGTATGAAGCGTCCACCAGAGCCTTACAAGGGCAAGGGCATTCACTACGAAGGTGAGCACATCCGCAGGAAGCTCGGTAAGGCTGCTAAGTAAAGCAACCCTACTTTTAGGCTAAAAGACCATCACCCCGTTAGGTGATGGCATGTCTCTAAGGAGAAGGAATGAACAAGCAGCAGGCGAAAAAGGCGGGTCTTGAACGCCGCAAGCGCCGCGTACGCGCCAAGGTCTTTGGTACACCTGAGCGTCCGCGTCTTGCAGTTCACCGTACAAACGCACATATTTATGCACAGCTTATTGACGACGCTTCTGGAAGAACTCTCTGCTCTGCCTCTACGCTTGACCCAGAGTTCCGTTCTACTGGCAAGGTTGGCTCCAACAAGGAGGCAGCTGAGTTCGTAGGTGAGCTTATCGGTAAGCGCGCTGCCGAGAAGAACGTCACTGAGGTCACTTTTTGACCGTGGTGGCCGTCTCTATCACGGCCGCGTCAAGGCTTTGGCAGATGGCGCCCGCAACGCGGGCCTGAAGTTCTAGGAGGATTCAATGGCACGTGATCGTAAGCGCCAGCAGGATACGGATCTTCAGGAGCGCGTCGTTTATATTCACCGCGTTTCCAAGACCGTTAAGGGTGGCCGCCGTATGTCACTCGTTGCTCTGGTAGTCGTTGGCGACGGTAAGGGTAACGTTGGTATTGGCCAGGGTCGTTCCGCTGAGGTACCTCTGGCAATTCAGAAGGGCGTCGAGGACGCAAAGAGGAACATGTTCAAGGTCCCACTGACCGAGACTGGTTCCGTACCACACGCAGTCACTGGTCACTATGGTGCAGGCACTGTTCTTATTAAGCCTGCATTCGAGGGTACTGGTGTTATTGCTGGCGGTCCTATTCGTCCTCTGTTCGAGCTTGCAGGTATTACCAACGTACTTTCTAAGTCCCTTGGTACTGATAACGCTCTGAACATGATTAAGGCAGCAGCTGAGGGTCTGAAGGAGCTTTCTAGCCCAGAAGACGCAGCTGAGCGTCGTGGCCTGACCGTCGGCGAAATGTTCGTCGGAAAGGAGAACTAACGATGGCTAAGAACCTTAGCATCAAGCTTGTCCGTGGCGCTGTCGCAGGCGTCAAGAAGGACCAGACTGCTACGGTGAAGGCCCTCGGCCTCCACAAGATCGGCGATACCGTCGAGCAGCCTGACAACCCAAGCATTCGTGGAATGATCTTCAAGGTTAAGCACCTTGTCGAGGTTGAAGAGAACTAGAGGTAGTAATAATGCAGCTCAATGATCTTCGCCCCGCAGCGGGTTCGCGCAAAAATCGTAAGCGCGTAGGTCGCGGTAATTCTTCAGGCAATGGTACTTTTGCCGGCCGCGGTATGAATGGTCAGCTCTCCCGCTCTGGTGGCGGTAAGGGCGCTGGCTTCGAGGGTGGACAGCAGCCACTGGCTATGCGTCTTCCTAAGCTTCCTGGTTTCACTAACCACAACCGTGTTGAGTACGCTCCAGTCAATGTTGCTCGTCTGAATGCACTCTTTGCAGACGGCGAGACTGTAGACGCAGAGTCTCTGGTTGCTAAGGGAGTTATTAAGTACAATTTCATCCCAGTCAAGGTTCTGGGTGATGGCGAGCTTTCTAAGAAGCTCACTGTTAAGGTCGACAAGGTTTCCGCCTCCGCAAAGGCTAAGATCGAGGCGGCCGGTGGAAAGGTTGAGGCCGAGTAGTGAGTAAAGGAATCGCCAACGCATTTCGTGTTCCGGAACTAAGGGGAAAGATTCTCCTCACGGTACTGATTCTTCTTCTGTATCGTTTTGGTGCCTATCTTCCTGTGCCCGGTGCTCCATTCCAGGAGATGCTTTCTGTTTATCAGAATGGTCTTGCTAAGAATGGCGCAATGGCCGTGCTTAACCTATTTTCGGGTGGCGCTCTTTCTCGCATGTCTGTTTTCAGTCTGGGCATCATGCCTTACATTACGGCTCAGATCATCTTCCAGATGATGCAGTCCGTTATTCCATCTCTTGGCGAGCTTGCTAAAGATGGTGAGAGCGGCCAGCGTAAGATTACGCAGTACACGCGTTATCTTACGGTTGGCTTAGCTCTGCTCAATGCAGTTGGTTACCTGTTCTTGTTTAAGAGCTATGGTGTATCTTTTGCATCTATGGAGGGCGTGCCTGAGGCACTTGAAAACTTCCTGGTAGTCTTTACCATGCTAGTTGGTGCCATCATTATCATGTGGCTTGGTGAGGTCATTACACAGCAGGGTGTTGGCAACGGAATGAGTTTGATTATCTTTGCAAACATCATGGCTGGACTTCCTACAGCACTCATTTCTTCAGTAACTACTCGTGGAAACATTGTTCTTACTGTTGTTACTGTTGTGGTTATGCTCGCTATTATTCCGCTCATTGTTTACATTGAGCGTGGTCAGCGCCGTATTCCTATCAACTATGCCAAGCGCGTTGTTGGTCGTCGTATGATGGGTGGTCAGTCAACCTACCTTCCAATTAAGGTAAACACTGCCGGCGTTGTACCAATCATCTTTGCATCTGCAATCCTGTATCTTCCTGCTCAGGTTGCTGTGTTCTTCCCAGGAGTTGAATGGATCCAGAATATGGCCACTTCACTTTCTTCTGGTTGGGTTAACTGGGTTCTCTCAGTTATGCTCATTGTTTTCTTTGCGTACTTCTACACCTCAATGGTGTTCAATCCAGAGGAGACAGCAGACCAGCTTAAGAAGCAGGGTGGTTTATTCCTGGTGTTCGACCAGGTACTGCTACATCAACATATATCAAGACTGTTATTGACAGAGTCACCCTCCCCGGTGCTATCTTTATGGCAGTTCTTGCAATCGTCCCAACCATCATTTTCTGGTTCACAGGCGATTCGTTGATACAGGCGTTTGGTGGAACCTCCGTCCTCATTATGGTCGGTGTTGCAATGGATACACTCTCTTCCATTGAGTCCCACCTTAAGATGCACAACTATGAGGGCTTCTTTAAGTAGTTCTTATTACGAAACATAAAGGGGCCTGGAAACAGGCCCCTTTTATTATTTGAAAGGAAGGCGAAGCATGAACATTGTTCTTCTCGGCGCACCAGGCGCTGGCAAGGGTACACAAGCTCAGAAGCTCGTTGCAGAGTATGGACTCGCTCATATTTCAACCGGAGACCTTCTTCGTGCTGCTGTTAAATCTCAGTCTGAACTTGGCGTTAAAGCTAAAGAGTACATGGATGCTGGTCAGCTCGTTCCAGATCAGCTTGTTATTGACCTGGTTAAAGAGCGCCTTTCTGCAGATGATGCAAAGACTGGTTTTATTCTTGATGGTTTCCCACGCAACACTGCTCAGGCAGTAACTCTTGATTCTGAGCTTCAGAACATGGGTCTTAAGCTTGATGCTGCTCTTCTTGTTGCTGTTGAGCCAGAGGTAATTGTTGAGCGTCTTTCTGCTCGTCGTACGTGCAAGGATTGTGGTTACACTGCTCCTGCAGGCACCGAGTCTTGCCCAAATTGCTCTGGTGAGATGTATCAGCGAGATGACGATAAGCCAGAGACTATTCGTAAGCGTCTTGATGTTTACCAGAATCAGACTTCACCTTTGATTGAGTACTACAAGGGACATGGAATTCTGAAGGAGGTCAACGGAGATCGTCCTGTTGACGAGGTATTCGCCGACGTAAAGACACTCCTCGCACTATGATTATCATTAAAACACCTGAACAAATCGAAGCAATGAAGGTGTCGGGCGCCCTTTCAAAGGCAGCCCTTCGCCGTGCTGGATCCATGATTAGACCTGGTGTTTCTACGCTCGAGATTGACCGTGCAGTTGAAGCATTTATTAGACTGCATGGTGGTACGCCAACCTTCAAAGGATACGGCGGATTCCCTGGCTCAGTTTGCGCTTCTGTAAATGAGCAGATTGTTCATGGCATTCCATCGGCAAATGTCATTTTGCAAGATGGCGATATTCTCACCATTGATACAGGTGCTACCGTTAACGGTTGGGCAGGAGATAACGCTTGGACGTTCTACTGCGGAACAGTTGACGAGAAACCCAGGCACTTTGTGAGATTACTCGTGATTGCTTGAAGGCTGCTATTGCAGCTGCTGTTCCTGGTGCTCGTTTGGGTGACGTTGGACATGCAGTTCAGAAGCTTGCTGAGGATAACGGCTATGGTGTCATCCGTGATTTTGTTGGTCATGGAGTTGGTCGTGCGCTGCACGAAGACCCTGAGGTTAGAAATTATGGCCGTGCCGGCAATGGCATTGTCCTTCGCGAGGGCATGGTTATTGCAATTGAGCCAATGATAGCTATGGGTACCTACGATTGTACTGTTCTTGAAAATGGCTGGACTGCTGTCACCGATGATGGTCTGCCTTCAGCTCATTACGAGAACACCGTTGCTATCACAGCTGATGGTCCTGTTATAGTATCTGAAGATGAGGTCGGTCCTTGGTGTGAGATGCAAGGCGGCATTGAGTAAGTAACGATAGTGTCCCTCTCGTTTTTCTTTTGTGTTTAAAAAATGCGTTATAGACGAGAGGGATATTTTTATGTATTATTGATAACCGCTGTCGATATGTCGAGAGGATGAAAGTTGGCTAAACAAGACGCGATTGAGCTTGAAGGCAAGGTGCTAGAGCCCCTGCCAAACGCTATGTTTAACGTTGAGTTAGAGAACGGCAAGACTATCCTCTGTACTATCTCAGGCAAAATTCGAATGAACTACATTCGAATTCTCCCTGGTGATAAGGTTGTAGTAGAGATTTCTCCTTACGATCTTACCAGGGGACGCATTACTTACCGCTATAAGTAAGTACTGCAAAGCCTGACGTAAACACGTTGGGCTATCCGTGTCTTTGCGCACGTTGCAAGGGCATATGTACGTAAGTACAGTCGGTAATTCACGCCAGCGGCTGGGCGAGTATATAGTTCGTATCAGCAGAACCGAAAGGAAGACACATGAAGGTACGTCCTTCGGTAAAGAAGATGTGCGACAAGTGCAAAGTCATCCGTCGCCACGGTAAGGTTTACGTGATTTGCGAGAACCCGCGCCACAAACAGCGTCAGGGCTAAGGAAGGAGCACCAAGTTGGCCCGTATTAACGGCGTCGACCTGCCACGCGATAAGCGTGTTGAGGTCGGACTCACCTATCTTTACGGCATTGGTCAGACTCGTGCAACCAAGATTTGCAACGAGACTGGTATCGATGTAAATACTCGCGTCAAAGACCTCACAGAGGAAGAAGTTACTAAAATTCGTGACTTCATTGACGCTAACTACACCACCGAGGGCGATCTTCGCCGCGAGGTGCGTCAAAATGTTGCCCGCCTGATGGAGATTGGCTGCTATCGTGGCCTCCGTCACCGCAAGGGCCTCCCTGTCAACGGTCAGCGTACCCACACTAACGCTCGTACTCGCAAGGGTAAGAAGCGTCAGGTGGGCGGCAAGAAGAAGTAGGCGAGGAGTAGCTAATGGCACAGAAAAGAACGCTCGCACTACACGCGTCCGCCGCTCCGAGCGTAAAAACATTGCAGTGGGTCAGGCCCACATTAAGAGCACATTCAATAACACGATTGTCTCTATTTCCGATCCCCAGGGTAACGTAATTTCCTGGCAGTCTGGTGGTACCGTCGGCTTCAAGGGCTCTCGTAAGTCCACTCCTTTTGCTGCACAGCTTGCAGCAGAGGCAGCCGCAAAGGCAGCAATGGAGCATGGTCTCCACAAGGTTACTGTTTTTGTTAAGGGCCCAGGCTCTGGTCGCGAGACCGCAATCCGTTCCCTTCAGGCTGCAGGCCTTGAGGTTTCGGGTATTCAGGATAAGACACCTATTGCACACAACGGCTGCCGTCCTAAAAAGCGCCGTCGCAACTAGCACGAAAGGACAAGCAAATGGCAATTGATAGGACCCCGGTCCTTAAAAAGATGTCGTCAGCTTGGCATCGATCCCGTTGTGATGGGGATCAATAAGACTTCTAACCGTGAGCCACGTCGCCGTCGTCGCCAGGAGAGCGAGTACGGTATGCAGCTCCGTGAGAAGCAGAAGGCTAAGTTCATTTACGGCGTCCTTGAGAACCAGTTCCACGGCTATTATGAGATGGCTAAGAAGAACCCAGGCATTACCGGTGACAATCTGATGAGCATTCTTGAGACTCGTCTTGACAATGTCATCTTCCGTCTTGGCTTTGCTCGTACTCGTAAAGAGGCACGTCAGACTGTACGTCACGGTCACATTACCATTAATGGTAAGCGCGTTGACATTCCTTCTTATCGCGTAAAGAGCGGCGATGTTATCGCTGTTGCTTCCAAGGCAAAGGATCTTCTCCCCATCAAGGAAGCTCTCATTTCCTCCGAGCACATGGCAGTTCCTGCATGGCTTGAGGTTGACATTGAGAAGCTGCAGGGCACTGTTCTTCAGCTTCCAACCCGCGATCAGATCGACCTTGAGATTGACGCACAGCTGATTGTCGAGCTCTACTCCAAGTAAGCCCGACCCGTTTTGGAGGTAGCAATGTCCGAATTTATCCGACCAAACGTGTCGGTAGATGAAATCGGCGCAAACGTCGCTCGCGTGAGCGTAGAGCCCGCTTGAGCGTGGATATGGTGACACGCTTGGCAACTCCCTCCGCCGCGTACTGCTTTTCCTCTCTTGAGGGAGCTGCGGTTGAGGCCATCCAGATTGATGGCGTTCAGCATGAGTTCACAACGGTTGAAGGCGTCTATGAGGATGTTACTGATATCGTTCTGAACGTTAAGGGCCTAGTTTTCCGTAACACCAACAACTCTGATGAGGCTGAGGCTTCCATCTCTGTTGATGGTCCTTGCACAGTCACTGGTGCTGATCTTGATGTTCCTATGGGCTACGAGCTGGTTAACCCAGCTCAGCACATTTGCACTCTTGCTGAGGGAGCTCATCTTTCTATGAGACTTCGCCTTGGCAATGGTCGCGGTTATGTTTCCGGTGAGGACAATGAGCGCGAGAGTGATCCTATTGGATTTGTTCACGTTGACTCTATTTTCTCGCCTGTTCGTCGCTGCGCTAAGGCTGTTGAGCCTTGCCGTGTTGGCCGTCACACCGACTATGATCGTCTGGTGCTTGAGGTTGAGACCAATGGTGCAATTACTCCTCGCGAGGCTGTCGTTGAGGCTGCAAACATCATTAACCAGCACATGAGCGCATTCATGGGACTTACTGATTTTGACGAGACTCAGGAAGAGGCTTCGATTTTTGCTAAGGCAGACGTCGAGGACGATTCTGAGCTTGAGAAGCAAGTTGAGGATTTGGACCTTTCCGTCCGTTCTTATAACTGCCTCAAGCGTGCAGGAATTCACTCTGTCCGTCAGCTCGTTGATTTCTCTGAGAACGATCTTCTCAACATCAGAAACTTTGGTGTTAAGTCTATTGAAGAAGTCAAGGAAAAGCTCGAGAGCATGGGCCTGTCCCTTAAGGCTTAGTCGCGCCTTGTCACGCATAGGAGAATGTAAATTATGAGGCACAATAAGAAGAGGGGCATGAAGCTTGGTACTGATGCTAGCCACACCAAGGCCATCAAGAAGAGCCTGATCCAAGCCCTTTTCACTAACGATCGTATTAAGACTCTTGACGTCCGCGCTAAGGCAGTTCGCGGCGAGGTCGACAAGGTCATCACTTGGGCAAAGCGCGGCGACCTTCACGCTCGTCGTCTTGCTATGGCCAAGGTTGGTAACGCAGAGCTTGTTCGTGAGGTATTCGACAAGGCTGCTCAGGGTATGTGGGCTGACCGCAACGGTGGTTATACCCGTATCATGAAGCTTGGCCCTCGTAAGGGTGATGCTTCTGAGGTTGTTATCCTTGAGCTTGTTACCGAGCCAGTTCAGCCAAAGGCTTCTAACAAGAAGGCTAAGGCAACCAAGGTTGCTCCAGCTCCTGTAAAGGAAGAGGAGACCGAGGCTCCAGCAGAAGAGACTGAGGCTCCAGTAGAGGAGACCGAGCAGACCGAAGAGGCTGCAGAGTAACTTCTGTCAAAGTGAATCTGAAGAGGTCCTGGCTTTTTGCTGGGACCTCTTTTTCAAATGAAGGAGGATTGTCATGATTGAGTTCAAAAACGTTTCATTTTCATACAGTACTTCAACTGTTACACAATCTATGACTGACTCATCTTCTGAAAACACTGCAGAAGCTCCTGAGAGCCTTTCTCAGCCAGAAATAGCTCTAACCCTGAATAACGTCTCATTCTTGTTAAAACCAGGCACAAGAACGGTTGTGTTGGGTCATAACGGTTCAGGCAAATCCACACTTGCAAATCTTTGCAATGCATCGCTCTTTCCCACATCGGGAGAAATTTTTAGTAGAGGGAACCGCCACCACAGAGGTGCCCTCTACTCAGATTTCTTCTGTTGTTGGCATGGTGCGTCAAGATCCAGCTTCCCAACTTGTGTGCGCTACTGTCTTTGATGAGGTTGCTTTTGGCCCTGCTAATCTGGGGTTGTCTCGAGAAGACATTATTTCTCGCGTTACTCAAACGCTTGAGCTTTGTGGAATTCTCGATTTGATTGATATGCCCACACAAGCTCTTTCTGGCGGACAGCAGCAACTTGTTGCGATTGCAGCTGCGCTATCGCTATGTCCTCGTTACCTGGTACTTGACGAAGCTTTTGCGCAGCTTGACACGCGATTCAGAAATCGTCTCTCTGAGCTGGTTAACGGACTTGTGGCAAACGGCATGGGTGTGCTTGAGATTTCTCATTCGTTTGAGTCACTTCCTGGTGCAGATCAGGTGCTCGTTCTGGAGAAAGGCTGTCTTGTTTGGGCGGGAACTCCCACAGAGTTTTTGTTAGATAGAGGCGCATTGACCTATGCTGGTTTTGATGATGTCCTTACTGCAACAGCACATCTTGCTGCACAGGCTGGCTATAGTTTTGACGCGCCTCTTAATGCATCAGAGTTTGTTGCGTTTCTTGTGCAGAATAACCTCGCCTTTGACGCCCTAGATACCCTTGTCTACACGCGAGCTCTCGAGGTAGTGCGTGCAAGCAATTTTGACGGTCTTCAAGCGTTAGGAGAAGCGCATGAGCTTGCAGTGCATGAGGTGTCTCATGCCTTTGACAAGCCAGTCCTGCACGAGGTAACACTTTCTTCCACGGGAGAGCTTGTTGTCTTGGTCGGCGCATCTGGTTCTGGAAAAACTACTTGTGCCAGAATAGCTGCTGGCCTTATAGAAGCCGATGCCGGCCATGCATTAATCGATGCACGACTGGTAAGTCCTGGAGATGTCGGCATGTGTTTTCAGCGCCCTCAGGACCAGCTCTTTGCTCAAACTGTTGCAGAAGATATCGCTTTTGGTCCAACCAACAAGGGCTTCTCGCCAGATGATACCAAGGCACTTGTTGCGTATGCTGCTGCAAGGGTTGGTGTGGATGAGCAGGTATTGAGCTCGTCTCCACTGACGCTTTCTGGTGGTCAGGCTCGTCGAGCGGCTCTTGCAGGAACAATTGCCTGCGCGACGTATGCCCTTGTGTTTGACGAGGCAACTTCTGGACTTGATGGTGCGGCTAGAATGCAGGTGTTGCATCTTGCTCGTGAGCTGGCAAATGAAGGCAAGGCGGTACTTGCTATCACGCATGACGTGAGCGAATGGCTTCCGTTTGCTGATAGGGTAGTGTTTGTCGAGAAGGGCTGTGTTGTTGCAAACGTGAGCGTTCAGGAAGCACAGACAAATCCAGAGATTTACAAGGCTTCACAGCTTGATTGTCCGCTGTTTGTACGTGTGTTGCATGAACTCTTGGAGGCTTGCTATGTCTAAGCGCTCCTGTGTTCTGCTCAAACATATCTCGCTAGACTCACTAACAGCACAGACAAAGATTGTTGCTACGCTTGTGGGAATCGTCGCCCTTTTTTATGTACAGCGATCACTTTCTTTTATGGTGTTCGCACTGATTTGTATGGGACTTTTGTTTAACGCTCGCGTGAGTTTATCTGAATTTTTACGCGTTGCAAAACCAGCGGCGCTTATTCTTCTTCTTTCATTTATAGCTAATACGCTGGTGTTTTTTGGTCATCCAGATATTGTTTTTTCGGGTTCCGTTGGTCTTTCTGTGGCGGGCTTCTATAGAAGTACCGTGGCCATTGCTCGCGTTGTGCTTGCGCTGGCACTGGTTTTAGCAGTGGCATCGTCAACTACGCCAACGCAGCTCGCAGATGGTTTTTCAGTATTGCTGCTGCCGCTCAGAATATTTCGTGTTGATGTTGATGGCCTTAGCATTGTGCTTTCAATTGCTTTGCGTGCAATTCCTTTGACGCTTGAAGAGCTTGATAGAATCAGAGCCGCTCAAAGGGCCCGCGGATTTAATTTTGAATCTGGAACAACACTTGAGCGCATCCAGAAATGGTTTACGCTGCTGGTGCCACTGACGGTATGTTTGTTTCGTCGCGCAGACGAGATGGCGCAGACTATGACCGACCGCTGTCTGGGGGCGTCAAAACGCACGCGAATCTCAGCAAAGATGCAGGTAGTTGATTGGTTGTTGCTTCTGGTATGGATAGTGCTCTGCGCGGGGCTTGTGGTGCTGTAGCGTCTCTATGGCTTGCAATCATGTTCAGCACACCTGCTCTAAGCCTACGATACAATCAGACATAACGAACAGATAGCCTTTCAGGGAGCTCCATGAACTCAGTAACGTCACCAAACAATGCAACAAGCTGCAACGTTGATGTTTGCGAGGAATCGCTTGCAGCTTCGGTGGTCAGCAAGGCATCTACTGAGACGTCACCTGAGCCTGAAGCTACACTTGCGATCAAGCTGGGGTATCGTGGCGCAGGTTTCTCTGGCTTTGCCGAGCAGCCCACCCAGCGCACTGTGGCGGGAGACCTTCGCCGTGCGCTCGAGACCGTTTTGCGCAGAGAGGTTGATCTCACCTGCGCGGGTAGAACCGACGCCGGCGTGCACGCTCAGGCTCAGTACGTGAGTCTGCCCGTGTATGGCGATGAGCTGGCGCTGTCTGGCGAGAAACTCGTCCGATCGCTTACCGCTCTGACCGACGATGACATCTCTATCCGACAACTCTTACGCGCCCCACAGGGTTTCTCGGCACGCTTTGATGCCCAGGCGCGCTCGTATCGCTACCGCATTTGTGCAGGTAGTGCTCGTCCTATTTTTGGGCTGGAATCACGCATGGTGGTACAACGGCTACTTGGATGCAGATCTTATGGACAAGGCGGCGCAGGCGCTGGTGGGCGAGCATGATTTCAAGAGCTTCTGCAAGGCACTTTCGGCTGAAGGAAAGCCAACGCATCGTTTTGTTGAGCGTCTTTCTGTTGAAGAAATTGAAGAGGCTGGCGAGAAGTTCATTGCAGTTGATATTACGGGTAATGCCTTCCTGCACAATATGGTTCGTACGATTGTAGGTACGCTGGTTGAGATTGGTCGAGGTCACAGACCTGTTGAGTGGATTGATGAGGTTCTTGCTGCTAAAAATAGAATCGCAGCAGGTAGTTGTGCGCCCGCACAAGGTCTCACGTTTGTAGATGTTCGCTATGCAGACGGTATTCTGCAGCTCTGGTAGAACTTTCGGTTTATTGAGCCCGCTGAGTTCCTGCAGATGGCTTTGATCGGTTGTTTTTCTCGCGCCGTTCACGAAGACTTTTCTACCACTTGTATTGTGCGCGGTGGTTTCGTGTGCAATGAAATAGCATCATAGAAGAGAGCGTCTTTTTAGAGCTCTTGCAGAACTGATTTCTGGCGAGGCAAGGAGCTGCTATGTTTAGGAAAAGAGAAAGATTCGAGCGCAGTGATGTTCCGCGTGACAATCCATATACCAACGTGATTGGCCTTGCTGTTGTTGTCATTGTTGCTGTTCTTGTAGGTATTGTTGTGGTAACTATTTGGGACCGCGTGCAGCTTGAGTCTCACTTGGGAGACCACTCGCTCAATAGAGCCGTCAAAAGTCAGAGCATCTCAGATAATCCAGACGGAACTACACAGTCTGAAGATGATTTTGTAACGTATGCTGTTATTAGCACAAATTCTCTTAAAGCGGGAGAATCAACGCTTCAATCCGTGCAGTTATTGGTTATTAATCGCACACAGGGTACCGGCTCTTTGGTTTCTATTCCAACCGATGTATACGCACAGGTAGACGGAGGAGCAAAAACACTTACTGACATTTACAAAGACTCTGGTCAAAGTGCTTGTGTAACAGCCCTTGTGTCTGCAACAAATATCAAAATTTCACATGTCATTATTGCTACCGATGATGTTTGGGAGAAGATTTCGGCGCTTTCTGGCTCGGGAGCTCGCTCACTGGTAAGTAATGCATCAGATTTGCTGTCGTCTATGGTCACTGACATGAAGCCAAATCAGCTTCTTGAGCTTGCAGAAATTGTACAGCCTATTGGCATTTCCAACTTGGAGCACGTAGACGCTCCTGTTGTCGAGGGTTCCAATGGACCAGCAATTGATACGACTGCGCTCGGAAAGCTTGTTGGTATTCTTGTATAACTTCTATTTTTGTTTCACATATGTGAGTACAAAACTACATTTGTCTACATAACACCAGGTAATAGGTTTATGTGGAGAGATTTTGATTGCATAAAACTGTCTTTTGTATTCCGTTTTTTATAGGTAGACTGGTATCTAAAATGGGACCAGTTTGGGGGATGTGGAATGCACGAGCGGTCATACAATCCACATATGATTTCGGTACTTATGGCTGCAGACAATAACGCTGAAGCCATTAGAACAGCAATTAGGCAATTCCAGGAGCAAACGTATAAGCACTGGGAGCTTATTATTGTTGACTACAGCTCCGATCCTCAGATTGCAAGAATGTTGGATAACCTTGCAAATCAAGAGCCTCGTCTTGATGTTTTGTCTCAGCCAGGAATCAGCCGTTTTGTTGCGCTTGAGATTGCGCAGGGCCGTGCTCGTGGCGCCTATACACTTACTACAGAGCCATCGTATATGTTCAATTCCCACCTTCTGCAGGAATTGTATGCAGCTGCTACCGCCCATGGTCCTGTTGGCTCAACTAACGCCGCTGATATTGTTGTTGCTCATATGAAAACAGCTGATGCAACCAGTGAAAGCAAGAAGCCTTTTGGTACTAAAGCCGATAGTTTGCTGCAGGTATTTGAAGAGTCTCAGCTTCCTTATCTGACTTCTATGAGCGGAAAGCTGTGCTCCACACGCATTCTTACGGACATTAAGCATGAGCCAGAAACTGATGGTGAGTGTGGCTTTGTTGGCTACTGCTTTGAGATTGCTAAAAAGGTAGTCTATGCTCCTGAAGCAATTTTTGTTGATATTCCTACTGTTGAAGAGGAAAAAGAGAGCATTTCTGTTTCTATGGATAAGCTTGCTGAAGAGCGTCAGGCACTTATGGCTCTTGCAAAGCATCTTGGCTTCGCAGGCTCAAAAAAGGTTCAAAAGCTGATTAGTCGTTATTTAATCAGTAAGCTGCTCAAGAGCATGTATCCAGTATTTTATGGAGAATCCCAGCTCAGTGATAAAGAAAAAGAAAGCATCATCATTAAGATTCTTTCTAATCTTGTGGCTCACCTCATTGTTACCGAAGCAACAGCTCCCAGACTTATTGCCCATACACTGCTTGGTGCAATTTTGTCTCCAACAACTCAGGCACGCTACGCCTATGCTCGTAGAGCGGTAATGTACGCACGTTTTATGCGTATCCCGCTTACGTAATCAAGCAGCTTCTAACTGCTTGGTCTTAGTGCAAGCTTTTAATGTCTATCTTTCAGTGATTTAAAAGTTTGAGCAATGCCGTCGTTTTTGAGGCGGAAGAATCCCTCTTTAGCTAGGTATGCATAGCGGGCAAACGTATCTTCTTTTGGCAGCTCAATGCCACAAACCTGTGCAAAGAGCGCTTTTCCTGTGCGCAAGATACCCGGATTGCCAAAGACACGTTTTGCGTCCATACGCTCAAAGCTCTTAGCGAGAAGATCGCGCACTTCTGTATCAAGCGCACCTGCCGCATCATGTTCTTCTCGCCACGTAGTGCGTTTGTTGTAAGCAAGGCGTAGTTGATACCGCGCAGGGTGAGCGCATCTAACACCACACTTGAGGTGATGCTGTGTGCCTCAACAATGTCCATCATGTCATTCCAACGCTCAAGTGGAACGTTAGGCTGACGCTGGGCAAAAGTTGTTGCCTCTGCATAGCCATTCTCGCGATAGTTATAGAGGGCGGAGTCTGTGTACACCAGACGTGCGCCGCAGCAATGTGAGGCGATGAGGAAGGGGTTGTCAACCCAGCCAGCACCAGGAACTTCTTTGAAGACGATGTTGTTGTCATCTAAGAAACCCTTGCGATAGAGCGCTGTCCAAATGGCAGGATGGTGCAGCAGAAGCTGTGCTACCTGATCAATTGAACAAGGCAGCTGCTTGGGTTTGACGCGGCCCTTATAGGCGCAGGGAACTCTGTACTCGGCAGCGTCGGTAGCAGCTCTAAACTGCGACTTTGCTCCCGCACGGCCATTTTTCTGGTTACCAAACACGCGCCAATAGGCAGAGCGGGCAATATCTACTTTGTTTTCTCCGCCGTGAGCTTCAATAAGATCTACCAGCTCTTGAACCATGGTTGGCTCAAGATAGTCGTCAGGCTCAACAATACCAACCCACCTACCGTGAGCTGCAATAATGCCACGATTACAGGTAGCTCCATAGCCTTCGTTTTCTTTGTCTATGATGACCATGCGTCCATCGCGAGCAGCATGCGCTTCCAAAAGAGCTAAAGATGTGTCAGTTGAGCCATCGTTTAAGCAAATAATCTCCAGGTTTGTGTAACTCTGTGACTGAATACTTGCCAGGCACTGCTCCAGATAGTCTGCAACGTTGTATATGGGTACAACAAGAGAAACCAAAGGTTGGTGGTTTTGAGCGTGACTCATCTAAACTCCTTTTGATTGCTGCTTTATACTATATAGGCATCAACCCACTCACGAAGTCACATTTTGAGGAAATATGAAGCGCACTGCCCTTGTCATAGTTACCTTTAAACGCCAAGAACTGCTTTCCAACCTGCTTAATTCCATTACGCAGCTCACGCAGGCTCCATGGCGCATTATTGTTGTGGACAACGAGAACTCCTCTGAGACAGCCTCGCTTGTGTCGGAGTTTTCGGAGAAGGTCAAAACCATGTGGGGAGAAACCACTGACGATCCTGATACTCACGGTGGGACTAATCGCGTGTGCTACGTACCTATGGAGCAAAATACTGGAGGCTCCGGCGGTTTCTCTGAGGGTGTGCGCGTAGGCTACGAGCTGGGCGCTGAGTGGTTCTGGGTTATGGACGATGACGTTGCGGTGCTGCCTGATGGTCTTGATAAGCTTGACGCATGGTCAGACAAGGCTGAGGTTATTCAAGGTCAGCGCTATGACTTTGACGGTGGTCCTTTCTTCTGGCAGTATCGCTTTAGCACCGCCTTGGGCATCTACAATCCGCTGGTAAAGGCTGGCTTTGACGGTGTGCCTTATCGCGAGTGCAATGTTATGTGCTTTGAGGGCGCTTGTTTTAAGCGTTCAGTAGTGCAGAAGATTGGTCTGCCTGACGCACGCTTCTTTATCTACTGGGACGATGCGTTGTATGGCTATTTGGCTATGCAAGGTAACTCAGCCTATTCTGATTCCAGACTTTGTTCTTTCAAGATGTCGAGAAGTTCCTGGTCAGAGCATTGGTTCTGTACGTCAACTCAATTCAACCTCTGATATGACACGTTATTACATCACACGTAACCGTGGATACATTGCCCGTTACTTCCAGGTTCATGGTGATTACAACCGCGTGCTCTTTGGCGTTGGCACCGCACTGACCTTTGCAAAAGAGATTATCCGCTTGATTTTGGTAGATAGAGCGCATTTCTCGTCTGGTCTTTCTCGCCTTATTAAAGGCTGGAAGGACGCGCGTCTTATCTATAAGGACGCGACCTGGCGTCCGCAGCCTCCACTCGATTAGGAGTAAAGCCGACAGAACGTGTCGGCTTTTTTGATGCCCAAACGTTCAACAAAAGTGAGCGCTGAAAGGTGAATTGTGGCGCATTTGTGAAAGAGGACCAATGCCCACTGGCTAAAAAGGTGATTATTTTTTTGACCATTAATAAATTTTGTAATTAGCAGAATTTCTAGCTATTTTTCTACCTGCAGAGATATCGATTAGTAAATAGTGTCAATGCTCAATTTTGTATTCTTGACTAATTTTCACAAGATATTGTTATAGTTCTCGCTTCCAAACACTATAAGTTGTGGCATAGTAAATGCCATCACACAAGCGGGTTTTCAACCACTTCGCTTAGGCAAAAGCTTAGGAACCGCAGTGAGAATCCAATTAAACACGCATGAAAGCGTTGCTTTCACCAACGTTTGTTCAAGGAGTTTGCACATGAAGATTATCAAGCGCAACGGCTCAGAGGTTACCTTCGAGGTTGAGAAGATTGTTAACGCAATTGCCAAGGCTAACGCAGAGGTCCCTGAGGATCAGCGCCTGACTGAGCGTGAGATTCAGTTTGCTTCCCTCAACGTTACCGATGAGTGCGAGAAGGCTGGACACACTGTTACCGTCGAGGAGGTTCAGGACCTCGTCGAGGATCAGCTCATGGCTCTTGACCGCTTTGAAGTTGCTCGTAAGTACATCATTTACCGTTACATTCAGAACCAGAAGCGTCACAAGAACACCACCGATGACAAGATTCTGTCTCTGATTGAGTGCAATAACGAGGAAGTCAAGCAGGAGAACTCCAACAAGAACCCTACTGTTGTTTCTGTTCAGCGTGACTATATGGCTGGTGAGGTTTCTAAGGACCTCGTTCAGCGTGAGCTCCTTCCAGAGGATATTGTTGCTGCTCACAACGAGGGCCTCATTCACTTCCACGACTCCGATTACTTTGCACAGCACATGCACAACTGTGACCTCATCAACCTTGATGACATGCTGCAGAACGGCACTGTTATCTCCGGTACTCTGATTGAGCGTCCACACAGCTTCTCTACAGCATGCAACATCGCAACCCAGATTATTGCTCAGGTAGCATCCTGCCAGTACGGTGGTCAGTCCATCTCCCTAGCTCACCTTGCTCCTTTGTTGATGTTTCTCGTAAGAAGATCCGTAAGACCGTCATGGAGGAGATGAACTCCGTCGGTGTTGAGCTTTCTGCTGAGCAGCTCAACGATATGGTTGAGAAGCGCCTTCGTGATGAGGTTTCCCGTGGTGTTCAGACCATTCAGTACCAGGTTGTCACTTTGATGACCACCAACGGTCAGGCTCCTTTCATTACCGTCTTCATGTACCTCAATGAGGCAAAGAATGAGCAGGAGAAGCAGGATCTTGCACTCATCATTGAGGAGATGCTCCGTCAGCGTTACCAGGGCGTAAAGAACGAGGAGGGTGTCTGGATTACTCCTGCATTCCCTAAGCTCATCTACGTTCTTGAAGAGGACAACGTTTACGAGGATTCCAAGTACTACTACCTCACTCAGATGGCGGCTAAGTGTACCGCTCGCCGTCTTGTCCCTGACTACATCTCTGAGAAGAAGATGAAGGAGTACAAGCTTTCTAAGGGCGAGAAGGAAGGCGAGGGCGATACCTTCACCTGCATGGGCTGCCGTTCCTTCCTGACTCCAGACCGTTCTGGTAATGGTTTTAATAACGTTGCTCGTGCAAAGAACTATGAGCCAAACAAGCCTAAGTATTACGGCCGCTTCAACCAGGGTGTTGTAACTATCAACCTTCCTGACGTTGCTCTTTCCGCTGGTCGCGATATGGACAAGTTCTGGAAGATCTTTGATGAGCGTCTTGAGCTTTGCCACCGCGCACTTCGTGCTCGTCACGATCGACTGAAGGGCACTCTGTCCGATGCTGCTCCTATCCTTTGGCAGTACGGCGCACTTGCTCGTCTAGACAAGGGTGAGGTTATCGATCCACTTCTCTACGGCGGATACTCCACCATTTCTCTTGGTTATGCAGGTCTGTACGAGTGCGTTAAGGCTATGACTGGCCACAGCCATACTGACAAGGAAGCAACTCCATTTGCAATCCAGGTCATGCAGCACATGAACGATAAGTGCACTGAGTGGAAGGAAGCAGAGGATATCGATTATTCCCTCTACGGAACTCCTCTTGAGTCCACTACCTACAAGTTTGCTAAGGCACTTCAGCGCCGCTTTGGTGTTATCCCTGGCATCACCGATAAGGGCTACATCACCAACAGCTACCACGTCCACGTCGCAGAAGAGATTGACGCATTCCAGAAGCTTCAGTTTGAGTCTGAGTTCCAGCGTCTTTCCCCTGGTGGAGCAATCTCCTACGTTGAGGTTCCTAACATGCAGGATAACATCGAGGCAGTTCTTAGTGTCATGCAGTTTATCTACGACCACATCATGTACGCTGAGCTTAACACTAAGTCTGACTTCTGCCAGGAGTGTGGATTCGACGGTGAGATTCAGATTGTTGAGGAAGACGGCAAACTGGTCTGGGAGTGCCCACACTGCGGCAACCGTGATCAGACCAAGATGAATGTTGCTCGTCGTACCTGCGGCTACATTGGTACTCAGTTCTGGAACCAGGGCCGTACTCAGGAGATTATGGATCGCGTCCTTCACCTGTAAGTTTAACTGGTCATTTGTAAACGAGCAGAAGAGCTTTACGCTCCTCTGCTCGTTTTATTATCTATATCAGGTAACATCCAAGGTATACGGATGTTACCCCATCAAAGGTTATGTATGAACTACTCAAACATTAAGTTTTCAGATATCGCAAACGGTGTTGGCATTAGAACAACCCTGTTTGTCTCGGGCTGTCGTCTACGCTGTGAAGGCTGCTTTAACTACGAGGCGTGGGACTTCAAGAGTGGTGGAGAGTTTACTCCAGAAGTTGAGCAAGAAATTATTGAATCTCTGGCCCCTGTTTACATCAATGGCCTGTCCATTCTTGGTGGAGAGCCCTTTGAGCCAGAAAACCAAGAAGGTCTTGTTGAATTTGTCGAGAAGGTCAGAGCTACCTATCCACAAAAGAGCATTTGGATGTATTCAGGCCACACCTGGGATCAGTTGACCGAGGGAAAGTGGCACACAGAGTATACTGATCGCATTCTGTCTTGTATTGATGTTCTGGTAGACGGTCCATGGGTTCAGAGCCTCCACGATATTACCCTGCGGTTTAGAGGTTCTTCTAATCAGCGTCTGATAGACGTTCCAAAGACGCTTGCTTCTGGTGAGATTACCCTTTGGACTGATGGACCTATTCTTAGTACGCGTGGAATATAAGATTTGTCAAAGATTCACAAAAAAAGCCCGCTTATGCGGGCTTTTTTATTGAGGTTGACATGATAGTGAATTTCTATTTTTCAGAAAAGGCTTCAGAATCTGTGGGTTTCTCGCCAAGTTCACTGATAAAGATTGCAATAAAGATGACAATGAAGCCCAGGAAGATGGTTGGTGTGATCACTTCGGCAAGGAAGATAACGCCAAAAATCGCAGCAAAAATACTGTCCAGAGAAATAATTAGTGAAGCCTGAACAGGAGCAACTGATTTCTGTGCGCGGTTCTGCAAAACACCGGTGAGCGCGGTCGCGATGAGAGTGATGTAGGCGAGGGCAACCCAAGCATTTGTGGGCAATACCGCAAAAGGTGGGAATCGTTTCAAAGCAAAGCGCGTAAGCAAGGCAGGGAAGAGCGCTCACACCAAGCTGTACCACCGTAAGCGTGATGATGTCGTATTTGTGAGCAAGCTCGGCAATAAGGACAAAGTCAAAGGCAAAAATGACTGCAGAGAGCAAGGTCATCTGCTCTCCCAGACCAAATGAGAATGAGAAATCAGCACCCAGTGAAATAAGACCAACGCCTGCAACGCACATAAATGCGGCAAAAATACTGGTTGAATGAGGTTTTTTCTTTGCGATAAGCCAGTTTACAAACGGAATCATCGCGCAATAAATTGATGCAATAAAAGCAGCTTTACCTGCAGTGGTATAAGCAAGGGCACCATTTTTGGAAAAAGATATCCAAGACCGTTTAAGATGCCTAAAAAGCACTCCGTATTTGATATGCGTAGCATCCAGGTGCTCGGCGAGGTTCTTTCTAAAAATGATGGCAACAATACCTACAGCAAAGACAAAACGTAAGGTCATAAGCCAAGCTGCCGAGATGTAACTAATTGCATCTTTGATAACTACAAAGGAGCCTCCCCAAATAAGAGCACAGATAAGAAGGGCAAACTTCCATACAAGGGGAGAAGAAGCGTCAAAAGAAGATCTAGACATAGTTGTTGCAGAAAGACCTGATGAAGACACGTGCTATCCGTTTCGTCGAGACTAAAAAAGCAAAGCTACAAACAATAATTTTGGGAATTCAAACGGGTGCAAGTATACGTGATTTTGCATTTGAATCATACGAAAAGCAGCATAAAAACAGGATAAGAAGTATACTCACTTCTGCAAGAAAAATAAGAATGTACGATGGTTTTTGTGCTAGAAGATATTTCAAGGAGACTTTTATGTCTAACTACGTTCTGACCTGTTGTTCTACGGCCGATGTAAGCGAGAAGTACCTTCAGTCTAGAGACGTGAAGTACGTATATTTCAACTATGAGCTTGGTGACGAGCAGTGCAAGGATGACTTTGGTCGCACTAACCCTCCTGCAACGCTCTATAAAAGAATGCTTGCAGGTGAAGATTGCCGCACCTCTCAGGTTTCCATTGGCGAATACATGGATTTCTGGCGTCCATTCCTTGAGGAGGGCAAAGATGTTCTCCACGTTACTCTCAGTTCTGGTGTTTCTGGAACCTATGAGTCTGCGTGCCAGGCAAAAGAAGAGATTGAGCAAGAGTTCCCAGGTAGAAAAGTTGCTGTTGTAGACTCTCTCCAGGCCTCTTCTGGATATGGTCTACTTGTTGATGGTCTTGCTGATAGGCGTGATGAGGGCTTGTCTTTTGAAGAGGCAGTTGCTTGGGCTAAAGAGGCTCGTCACCGTGTGTATGGATGGTTCTTCTCAACAGATTTGACCTTCTTTGTTCGTGGTGGACGTATCTCCAAGACAGCTGGTCTGCTCGGTGGCATGCTTAATATCTGCCCAATCATGTCGTTTGAACCTAATGGAACTCTGGCAGTTAAAGAGAAGGCGCGTGGCAAGAAGAAAGCTGGCGCTCGCGTTGTCGAGGTTATGACCCAGACTGCAGAGCAGGGAAGTGCTTACGCAAACAAAGTCTTTATTTCTAACTCTGAGTGTGAAGCTGATGCTGAGGGCATTAAAGAGCTCATTCAGGAGAAATTCCCTCAAGTTGGAGATATCAATATCTTTACCATCGGTGCAACAATCGGTGTTCATACTGGTCCTGGAACTGTTGCAACGTTCTGGTGGGGAGAAGAGCCTCGCGCTTAAGATGTTGCTCGAGTAGGTAAGAAAGGGCTTTAGTCATGGTTAATTTTGAGTACGTTGTACCTACTCAGGTTGTTTTTGGAAAAGATACTCAGCTCCGTGTGGCAGAGATTATCTCTGCTCACGGAGGCAGCAAGGGTGCTGGTGCATTTTGGCGGCAATCACGTGGTAAAAAGCGGTTTGCTTGATCAGATTCACCAGCTTTTAAGCGATGCTGGAATTGCTTATGTTGATTGTGGTGGAGTTGTTCCTAACCCTCGTCTTGAGCTTGCAGAAGAAGCTGTAGAGCTGGGCAAACGTGAAGGCGTTGACTTCATTTTGGCCGTTGGTGGAGGCTCTGTCATGGACTCTGCTAAGGCAGTTGCATACGGCTTAGCCAATGATGTTTCTCTTGAAGACCTCTATTTGCATAAGGTTAGTGTTTCACAAGCAACTCCCGTAGGTGTTGTTTCTACCATTGCAGGAACTGGCTCTGAGACCTCGGATTCTTCTGTCATGAACATTACGCTGGCCGATGGACGTGTGCTTAAGCGTTCTTATCATCATCAGAGCGGTCGTCCTTGCTTTGCCATCATGAATCCAGAGCTCACTTACTCTGTAAGTGCGTATCAGACAGCATCAACGGGCGCAGATATCATGATGCACACCATGGAGCGCTATTTTACGCTCGTGAGGGATGTGGCGCTTACTGACGAGCTAGCTGAAGGCCTTTTGCGAACTGTAAAAGAAGCAGTGTTAGTGGCCATTAAAGAACCAGAAAACTACGCAGCACGCGCCGACTTACTTTGGGCATCATCGCTTTCTCACTGTGGACTTACCGGAACTGGTCGCGTGAGTGATTTTGCTTCTCACGCAATTGAACATGAGCTCAGTGCAAAGTACGACGTAGCTCACGGTGCTGGTCTCACGGCTATTTGGGCAAGCTGGGCAAAATACGTTATGAGTCAAGATCCAGAGCGCTTTGCACAGTTTGCCGTCAATGTTTTTGGAGTTCAAAACAACTTCCACAACGCAACAGCTACCGGTCTTGCAGGAATTGAAGCTTGGAATCAATGGTGTCATGCAATTGGTATGCCCACTTCTCTTGCTGAGCTTGGAGTAGACCCTTCAGAAGAGGATATTCTTCAGATGGCTGAGGGCACTATTGATGCACGTGGTGGACATCACGCAGGCAACTTCATGCAACTTAAGACCGCAGACGTCCAAAAGATTCTTACCATGGCTCTAAACTAGAGTTTCTCAAGGTAAATTTTTTATAAATGCGGGTATTATTACTACATACGAAGTTACTGAGCTACAAAGTTCAAACATATGGAAGGAAGATTCATGAGCGGTTTTGTTAAAGCAGACAACGTTTTTGTTAATCAGAACGCAGCGAGCCGTAATGATGTCCTGCGTTTCATTGCCGATAAGGCTCAGGAGGCTGGCGTAACTGATAATGCAGACGCTGTTTACAACGCTTTCCCTAGCTCGCGAGGAGATGGGCGAGACCGGCATGACTGACGGCTTTGCAGTTCCTCACGCAAAAAGATGCGGCTATCAAGGATGCAGCTGTTTTTGTCTTCAAGAACAGCACCCCTCTTGAGTGGCCTTCCTTTGACGAGAAGCCCGTTGATGTTGCTATTGCTCTGCTTGTCCCAGACGGAGAGGCTGGCACCACCCACATTAAGCTTCTTTCCAAGACTGCTGTTCTTCTGATGAGGGATGAGTTTAAGGCACTGCTTCGTAGCTCTGACGATCAGGAGGCAATTGCTCAGGCTATTAACGACGGCATTAACGAGGAGTAGTTCTTCTCGCCAGCTTGTTGGTATGCTAGATTCACAGCAGTTTTACTGGGTAAAATTTTGGACACTCAAGCGCAAGCTTGAGTGTCTTTTTTGTGTAAAAAGGCGTACACTTGTACTAGTTTTAGTCGAGAAGGGAGTCAGATGTTTACACCATGTACTGACAAGCGTGTTGCTGTCTTTTTTGCTGATGGTTGTGAAGAGATTGAGGGACTGAGCGTTGTTGACGTCCTGTATCGTGCAGGTATTCCTTGTGACAAAGTGTCTATCTCTGATTCTTTGAGTGTGACTTCTTCTCATCAGGTTACCTTTTTAACAGACAGGCTGCTCAGTCAGGTCTCATTTGATGATTACAGCATGTTAGTGCTTCCTGGAGGTCTTCCCGGAACCACCAATCTTGAGGCTTGTGAGCCACTTATGCAGGCAGTTGATGCGTTTGCAGTAGATGGTCGTGCGCTTGCTGCAATTTGTGCAGCTCCTTCAATTTACGCTAAGCGCGGATTGCTTGCGGGTAAGAAGGCCACTTCCAACCCAGGCTTTCAGCACTTTCTCTCAGAGAATGGCGCTAATCTTTTGCAAGATGCGGTTTGTGTTGATGGCTCTTTCATTACCAGTCAGGGTGCAGGAACCGCTCTTAAGTTTGGCCTAGAGATTGTCCGTTATCTTGTAGGTAATGACGTGGCAGAAAAAGTTTCTCAAGGTATTGTGCTTATTTAAGCCATGGCACCTTCTCAAAAACAGTACCTGGTTATTGATTTAAAGAGTTTCTACGCATCAGTTGAATGTGTTGAGCGAGGCCTTGATCCTATGAAGGCTAAGCTTGTTGTGGCAGATCTTACCAGGACAGAAAAGACAATCTGTTTAGCTGTTTCACCTGCGCTTCGTGCGTTGGGTGTTCCTGGGCGTTGTCGCGTTTTTGAGATTCCCAAAAACCTTACCTATGAGGTGGCTCCTCCTCGCATGGCTTTGTATGTAGAGCGCTCTGCAGACGTTTATTCGGTGTATCTCAAATACATTGCGCCAGAAGATATCCACGTCTATTCCATCGACGAGGCATTTATTGACGTTACACCGTACTTATCGCTTTACGGATGTACAGCTAGAGAGCTAGGCGAGAGGATCCGTGCAGACGTAGCAAAAACTACTGGTATCCCTGCTACTTGTGGTTTGGGCCCAAATTTGTATCTGGCAAAAATTGCGCTTGATATTACGGCAAAACACAGCCCAAATTTCTTTGGTGAGCTTGATGAAGAGTCGTACAAACTTAAACTTTGGAACCATAAACCTTTGACTGATTTTTGGCATATTGGTGCAGGTATTCAAAAGCGTCTTGAGGCTATGAATATCCATACCATGGGACAACTTGCTATGGCTCCTACAGAGCCTTTGTATAAAGAATTTGGTGTTGATGCAGAAATTCTTATTGATCACGCTTGGGGTATTGAGCCAACAACCATTGCAGACATCAAGGCCTATAAATCTCAAAAGTCATTCCGTTTCAACGGCACAGGTTTTTTGATCACAACAGAGATACAGAAGGTGCTCGTCTTATCTTTTAAAAGAAATGGTAGAAGCACTGTCCTTAGAGCTGGTTACTCAGAAGCTGGTCTGTTCTTCTATTGGTATCTATATTGGCTATTCTGCAACAGAAGGTCAGATGGAAGAACTAAGGCAGACAGGGGACTATAGGAGCTGGAGAAGACATATTCCTTCCAGTAGTGGCACTAAAAAAAGCTCACGTATCCTACCAACTCTAGAGATGAGCTTATGGCAGAGGTTTTGTCTTTCTTTGACGAGCGAGTAATACCTTCAGAAAGTGTACATCGTGTTGGCCTTACCTTCGGAAATACTCAAGAAGAAACGGACTCAGGTATTCAGACGTCGCTTTTCCAGGACAATACCGTTTTAGAAAGAGAGCGCCAGCGCCAAGATACTATCAATGCAATAAAGAAAAAGTTTGGAAAGAACTCATTGCTCAAAGCTATGGACTTGCTTCCAGAAGCTACAGCCAGACAAAGAAATGCTCAGATTGGAGGACACCGTAGTGGAGAAGAAACCAATGAAGCCTAAACAGGGTTTCTCGCCAGAGAATCACAAGACAAAAGAAGATATGTTTGCATCTCAGATGCATTACGGGCATCCTCGTATGTCTCGGGCAAATAGGGCAAAGATATTTATGCCTTTCGATGCATTAAAGGGCTTGAGAGAAGCCCTGGCAGAAAGAGAAAGAGAAGCTCAAAGCCACATAAAAGACTTTGACGACTTACCTCACTGGTCATAGGTTTATGCGATAGAATAGGAGAGTCGTGTAATAAAACCAAGGAGGTCTGATGAACCCCAAAGCAAAAATTGCTATTCCAGCAATTGCGGCACTCATTTTTATTGTCATTGATTTTGTCGCACCAGTTCAGTATCTCAGCTATTTCCACACCGCATTTAACTTTGCAACTCGTCAGACAAATCCAATCTCTTTGATGCTCGCACGTGTTACCTATATCATTTTCCTGAGCTACCTGTTTGCTGCGGTTTCAGGTCTTCTGAGGAACTTCCGTCCTCGCCTGAGATGGGGTCTTTCCATCCTTTCTGTAGTTGGTACAACTTCCGCACTTACTACACTTTCTCTGATGATTTCTACCAGCCAGGCTGTGAATTTCACCACCCTTATTCTTAACATCATGATTGTTGCCTTCCTCCTACTTGCAGCTCTTCTTGCACTACTTATTTGGGTTCGTGCTAAGAAAGAGTTTGACCAGCGTCAGGCTGATCTTGAGGAAGAAGAGGTTGTTGTTGCTCCAATGCCTCTTACAACTGAGGGTGCAGGCGTTGCTCCGGTAGTTCCTGTCACTGCAGAGGCTGCGCCAGCCGTTGCAGCAGAGGCCTCAGAGGCATCAGCAGCTCCAGAGACACCAGAAGCTCCACAGGAGTAATTTCTTACGTACTCTCTTCTTGTTCAGGAGGATTATCTTTTCTCACAGGAGAACCGTATGTCTTTTGTTGAATTCAAAGAGGTAACAAAGACGTATACCATGGGTTCTATCAAGGTACACGCCGTCCATGATATGAACTTCTCCATAGAAGAGGGAGAGCTTTGCGTCATTGTTGGCCCATCAGGAGCCGGTAAAACAACTGTCTTGAATATGCTCGGAGGTATGGATACCTGTACCTCCGGGTCTATTTATTTAGACGGAAAAGAAATTGGCGGCCTTTCAGAAAAAGAAAGAACGCTCTATCGCCGTCATGATATTGGCTTTGTTTTCCAGTTTTACAATCTAGTTTCTAATCTCACTGCAAAAGAAAACGTTGAGCTTGCATCTCAGATTTGTCTTGACCCTATGCAGCCAGAAGATGCGCTTCGTGCTGTTGGTCTCGAGCACCGTATAGATAACTTCCCAGCTCAACTTTCTGGTGGAGAACAACAGCGCGTTTCTATTGCGCGTGCTCTGGCAAAAAACCCACGCCTTTTGCTCTGCGATGAGCCAACGGGTGCGCTGGATTATAAAACAGGAAAGCAAATTCTTAAGCTCTTGCAGGATATGTGCAAAGAGCAACATAAGACTGTGGCTATTGTCACACACAATTTTGCATTCACTCAAATTGCCGATAGGGTTATCCATGTTAAAGAAGGTCAGGCTCAATCGGTAGAAGTTAATCCACACCCAGCTGACGCGCTTACTGTTGAGTGGTAGTTATGCCGCGCGCACTCTTTACCGAGATTACTCGGACCATCAAAGGGTCTCTCGCCAGGTTTCTTGCAATTACAGGAATCGTTGCTTTAGGCTGCGGTTTCTTTGCGGGACTTAAAATGGCTAGCCCCGATATGCAAGAAGCTGCTCATACGTTTTACGCGTCCCAGCACCTCTATGATATTCGTGTCATCTCAACGCTTGGACTGAGCGAGAAGGACGTGCAAGCTCTTGCATCTGTCGAGGGTGTTGAAACAGTTATGCCTTCTCGCACAGTGGATGTTATGGCTACACTGACGTCTTCACAAACGGCTGCGCGTGTCAGTACGTTTAGACCAGGTGAGCTTAATCAGCCAGTAGTAGTTGAGGGAAGGCTTCCTGAGGGACCCCTACGAGTGTGTTATGAGCGCTGATCAAAAGAAGCGTGCAGACATAAGTCTTGGTCATCAGATTGAGCTTCCAGAGACTTCTAACGGCGTTCACTTACGTGGTGGATTGTATACCGTTGTTGGATTTGTGAATGTGCCAACGTATCCGTATGTAAGTAATTTTGGAACAACCTCTTTGGGAAATGGCATTATTCAACAGTTTGTTTTTGTAACTGAAGATGCCTTTGCTGAAGATGATCCCTATACCGAAGCCTATGTGACAATTCAGAACGCAACAAACTATAAAAGTGGCTCTACGGCCTACCAGAGCGCTGTGGAGGAGGTTACAGAGCGTATCAAGCAAATGAATCCATCGCTTGCAGCTCTTCGCTTACAAGAGCTTAAGGTTGACGCTCAGGCGCAAGTTGATGAAGCTCGTCAAAACCTGGAGCAAGCAAGGAAAGAAGCATCAGACAAGCTAGGCGACGCTCAGAAAAAACTTGAAGACGCTGAAGCTCAAATTTCTACACAACAACAAAAACTCGTTTCTGGTCAAGAGCGCTATGATGCCGGCTATCAGCAGGTAGTAAGTGCGAGTGCCAATGCCGATCAACAGTTTGCCCAGGCAGAGGCTCAGATTTTGGCATCGGAAGCCCAGATTGCCCAGGGAACAGCTGAGTTAAGTGCAGGAGAAGCGCAGTATCAAGCTGGTCTCGCTTCCTTCAATGCAGGACAAGCAACATTTATGCAGCAAAAGAGTGCGTTTGAAGCAGGTCGCGATGCATTTCTTGCAGGTCTTGCCGCACTAAAGGTATTACGGTAGCTACGCTTGAAGAGGCACAGCAACAGTTGAGCGCCTTAGGTCTACCAACTACGCAAGTGGATGCTCTTCTCGCCACACAGGCACAGATTGCGGATGCAGAGGCAGAATTAGCTAGCCAGCAGCAGGCCTTAGCAGCGGCCCGAACAGAGCTCGATCAGCGTACAACTCAGCTGCATGCAGCAGAGGTTCAAGTTGAGCAAGCACGCCAAGATCTGGCAGCCGCAAGAAATGCTACGGCAGCAGAGTTAGCTGCAGCTCAAAATAAGCTAGCAGCATCACTCAGTCAGTTGAGGTCCGGGCAAACGGCACTGCAAAATGCAGAGGCTCAGACTCGTGAAGGATGGCAGAGTCTTGAGGATCAGCGAGCTGAGGTAGAGAGGCAGCTTGCTGATGGACAGGCAAAAATCGACAAAGCTCAACAAAAAGTAGACGAGCTCAAAGAACCTGATATATACGTACTTGATCGTACAAAAGAAATTGGCGTTGCAGCTACCAAGCCGACTCAGAGCGTATTAACGACATTGCTAATGTATTTCCCCTGATGTTCTTCTTAGTTGCAGCACTGGTATCGCTTACCAGCATGACTCGTATGGTCTCTGAGGAAAGAACGCTTATTGGCGTACATAAGGCCCTTGGCTACTCAACAGCCCAGATTGCCACTAAATATCTTTTGTATGCAGTTCTTGCGTCACTCTTAGGAGCTGTTATAGGCATAGGCATCTTAAGCCAGATTTTACCTGGAGTTATTATCTCTGCATACGGATCAATCTATACCATTCCAAATGGGGGAGCACCGTATCCTATTCAGCTTGAGAGCGCGCTTCTCTCGGGACTTTCTGGCATAGGTATCACGCTGCTCTCTACAATGGCCGCCGTTTTATCCTCATTGAAAGAAGAGCCATCTAGCCTCATGCTGCCAAAAGCTCCAAAAGCTGGCTCAAAGATTTTTCTTGAGCGTATTACGCCTCTTTGGAGCAGATTGTCTTTCTCGTGGAAAGTTACTATCAGAAATCTTGTGCGCTATAAACGCCGCCTGTTTATGACATTGGTAGGAATTGCTGGCTATACAGCCCTCCTTTTAGTAGCGTTTGGCCTCAGGGATTCAATCAGTGACATTATTGATAGCCAATGGCCAGCTATTTCTCATTATGACTACATTGTGGGAATGAGCTCTGATGTTACGGAGCAAGAGGCTGATCAGATTAAGTCTGAGCTTGATGAAATTGGGGCCACAAATACCCATCGTCTGTCTAGAGAAAATGTTCTCCTAGAATCTGATACACAAAAGGCAGGATCGCTCACTAGGACAACCATTCTGACCAGTGATACTCCTCAAGAGTTGACCTTGACGTTTACACTTCGTAATCGTCTTTCTGGCCAATCAATTGAGTTCACTCGTGATTCCGTAGTGATTTCCGAGAAATTGGCTAAGCGTCTTGGTGTAGGTGTAGGCGATACCATTCAGGTTTACGCGCAGGATAGGATTGGAAATCCATCTGGCGTACCAAGTACGCTTACAATCACTGGAATTAGCGAGAATTACGTTGGATCCTATCTTTTTGTTGGACCAGATGCCTGGGAATCTTTAGGCAACCGCGAACAGGCAACGGATGGTTGGTATACAACGCTTCCAGAAGATCAAACAACGAGAGATACTTTTGGAGAAAAGCTTATTGACCAGGTAGGTGTTGCAACTGTTGATGATGTCAATGAAGCTATTCGTACGTATAGAGAATCTCTTGCAGTAGTAAATCGCGTTGTGGCTATTCTTATTGTTGCCGCAGCACTGCTTGCATTTATCGTTTTGTATAACCTCACAAATATCAATATTGAAGAACGCATTCGTGAGATTGCCAGCTTAAAGGTGCTTGGTTTCACGCGACATGAGGTTGATGCATATGTCTTTAGAGAGATTGCGCTTCTCGCCGTGTTTGGAGCACTCTTTGGACTTGTTCTTGGCACCTATCTTGAAGGATTTGTTGTTCAAACAGCCGAGATTGACCTTGTTATGTTTGGCCGTGCTATTCATGCACCAAGTTATTGGTTTGCCTTTGGACTCACGCTTGTTTTCTCGCTTTTAGTGTATGTAGCCATGCGACCAAAGCTTAAAAATATTGACATGGTTGAGAGTCTTAAGAGTGTTGAGTAGCTAAGGTATTGCACGCCCAAGAAGGGCATATTTTAGATAAGATAGAAGGTAGTTTTAGTTGCTCATCTATAAGGAGTTGGTATGCCTAAGGTTTCCTTTGTAATTCCTGCATACAACATTGAATCGTACATTGGTCGTTGTCTTAAAAGCGTTCAAAACCAGACTTTTGTTGACTTTGAGGCAATTGTTGTTGATGATGCCTCAACAGACGCCACTCCAGAGAAAATCGTAGAAGCAGTAGGGGATGACTCTAGGTTTAAGGTTGTCACTCATCCAACCAATCAAGGCCTCCATCTGGCACGTAAAACGGGTGCAGCGCACACAACAGGTGAGTGGGTATTCTGCTTAGATGGCGATGATGAGGTTACCGCTGATTTCTTAGAGCAGGTCGTTGCTCATATTGAGAAGAATCCTGTTGATATTCTCCACCTGGGTATTACTGTTATTCCAGAAAATGGTGTAAGTGAAGCTGAGGCAGAAGGATTTGGCAGCTTCATAAACCAGCAATCTCACTTTACTCAAGGTGAGGAAGTTCTTCGAACCATTTACGATGAAGGCTATGGACAGAAGCTTGATTGGCGTACTACGCAGCGCTTATATCGTGGAGAGCTTTTCCGTTCAGCCTTCGCAGAGATGACTTCGGAGCGCCTGGTAAGAGCAGAAGATGCCTATGAGGTATTTGTGCTGTCAGATAAGGCTCAGACTGCCGACGGCTTTGAGTCCTGCAGAGGTCTTTTGTATCACTATGGCATTGGCGTAACTGGTGCTTCTCGCATTTCTATGGATCAATTTGGACAGTTCTGCTATCAGTTCTTAGACAATATTGATCAGACAGAACTTTATATCGGCAAGACAGACAATGTTGCCTATTTGAGGGCTTTTGAAGGCATGAAGCACAAGTTGATGGAGCTTTTGATTGGAGACTGGAAGTCTCGTCTTGCTCCTGAAGATCAAGAACTTGGCCTTGAGCCTTTTGCAATTCTGTTTGGGCCTGCTGTTGCTGTTCGGGAGCTGTATCGCTTTGTTCGAGATGGCGCATATGAGGCCATTGCTACTGGTGTTGAGCTTTCAGAAGACAGTGATGTCTATCGCTTCAGAAACTATGCAAAGAAGTATGTGGATCTGATGAATCAAGATGAAGGAAGAGCCTTTGATCGCGCAGTTGCTATGAAGCGAATTGCAGATGAGCATATTGAGTATCTGAGAAGAGTTCACATGGTAAAGATGTATGAGCAACAGCCTATTCGTATTCTTATTACATCCCATAAAGACGTAGATGTTCCTCAGAGTAACTACCTTCAGCCTATGCAGGTAGGACCAGGTCAGAAGACAAATCGCTTCAACTACATGCTTCATGATGACGAGGGCGATAACATCACCGAGAAAAACGCCATGTACTGTGAGATGACTACACAGTATTGGGCATGGAAGAATATTACTGATGCTCGCTATGTGGGCTTTGGACATTATCGCCGTTACTTCAACTTTACTGATACGGTTTATCCCGAGAATGTCTTTGGCGAGGTCATGGATGATTTCATCGATGAAGATGCTATTAAGAAGTATGGACTTGATGATCAGAGTGTTGCCCACTGTATTGAAGGCTATGACCTTATTACTACAGGCGTAAAGGATATCCGTAAATTCCCAGGAAGCGCCAATACACCTCTTGAACAGTATTATGCTGCACCTCTGCTTCATCCTAAGGATATGGACACTATGGCAGCTCTCATTGTTGAGCGCCATCCAGAGTATGCTGAAGATGTTCACGATTTCCTTAATGGTCACCATCAGTGCTTCTGCAATATGTATATCATGCGCAAAGAGATTTTTGACCGCTATGCTGCATGGGTGTTCCCGCTTGTTGATGAGTGGACTGCGCGCACTGATATGTCTACCTACAGCAAGGAAGCGCTCAGAACCCCTGGTCACCTAACTGAACGCCTCTTTAACATTTGGCGTATGCACATGCTACGCACCGAAGGTAAAGACTGGAAGGTAAAAGAGCTTCAGTGCATCCACTTTACTAATCCAGAGCCTCGCCAGAAGTTCACTCCTCTGTTTGAGGAGAAGACCGAGATTGCTCGTCAAGACGTTGTTCCTGTTGTTTTTGCAGCAGATAACAACTATGCTCCAATTCTTACCTGCGCTATTGGTTCTATGCTTGAAAACGCAGATCCAAGCCGTTATTACGACGTGGTAGTTCTCAATACCAATATTGGTGGTTCTAAACAAGATCTGGTTAAACAGCACTTCTCGCGTTATAAGAATGCTCGTATTACGTTCTATAACGTATGGCGCATGGTTAAGGACTATAAGCTAGATACTAATAACGCTCACATTAGTGTTGAAACGTATTTCCGTTTCTTGGCTCAGGACATTCTTTCTGCATACGATAAGGTTGTCTATCTTGACTCCGATCTTGTAGTTAATGGTAATGTTGCTGAACTTTTTGATGTGAAGATGGGTGACAACCTGATTGCGGCAACGCTTGATATTGACTATCTGGCAAACCTTAACATTCGTGGCGGAGACCGCATGAAGTATAGCCTTGACGTGCTCAATCTTAAGAATCCTTACGCCTACTTCCAGGCAGGAGTTATGGTCTTTAATACCGCAGAGCTTCGTCACTATCACAGCGTCTCAGAGTGGTTACGTATTGCCTCCAACCCAATCTTCATCTACAACGATCAAGATATTCTGAACAGCGAATGTCAGGGTCGAGTAGTCTATCTTCCAGCAGATTGGAATGTGACCCATAACATCTTTGGTCGTGCTGAGAAACTCTATCCACTGGCACCAAACAGCGTTTTTGATGACTATCAGGCAGCACGTCGCGCACCTAAAGTTGTTCACTTTGCCGGTGCTATTAAGCCTTGGCAGAACGCCAGCTGTGATATGGCTTCCTATTTCTGGAAGTATGCCCGCAATACTCCGTTCTACGAGGTCATTATTCAGGACATGGTGCCAGGAGCAAGAAATGATGCGGATGTCACGGAGTTCCACGAGCGTGCACTTTCTGATGCAAGCCCTCTGCGCAAGATTATTGACCCTCTTGCACCATATGGTAGCGCAAGGCGAGAAGCCCTTAAGGCCCTTGGTAGAACCTTAAGAGGCCGCAAATAAATACCTGGTAGGTGCAAGATTTCTTGCACCTACGTTTTTATGTTGGAGTAGTAATGGCAGCACTTTCGCCAAAAGATGCCCGCTCGTGCAGCGGAGCTTAATAGAATCCTGAACCATGCGGCATATGCCTACTATGCCCTTGATAATCCAGAGCTTACCGATGCTGAATTTGACCGCCTACTCATTGAGCTTCAGCAGCTTGAGGCAGCATATCCAGAGCTTGTTACTGAGGATAGCTATACCCAGCGCGTCGGCGGCTATGTCTCTGAGCAGTTTGAGCCTGTCCAACACGCCGCTCGTATGTATTCTATGGACGACGCCATGAACCTAGAAGAGCTGGATGCATGGCTTTCCAGAACAGATGAAGCTCTTGGTGCTTCAGCCACTAATCCCGTGGCATATACCTGTGAGCTTAAGATTGATGGCCTGGGTGTTGCGCTCACGTATCGTGATGGTCAGTTTGTACGCGCTGCTACGCGAGGTGACGGCAGCACGGGAGAAAACGTTACGGCAAACGTTTTGACTATCTCTGATGTTCCCCGAGAGCTAGCGCGTGCTGGTCTTGAGCAGGTTGAAAATAGAGGTCTTAACCAGAGCATTGAGGTACGCGGTGAGGTCTATATGCCCAAGCATTCCTTCATTCGTTTGAATGAGGACGCAGATGCTGCTGGTAAACAGCCTTTTGCTAATCCAAGAAATGCAGCTGCTGGATCTTTACGTCAGAAGGATCCAAAGATTACTGCACACCGAGACCTTGAGACCTTTATCTACGCAGTAGCCGATGAAGGCCCTCTTGATGTCCATAGTCAGTGGGAATTCCTAAACTGGCTTCGTAACTGCGGTTTTAATGTTAACCCTCATGCTCGTCGTTGCCTGAGCGCCCAAGAAGTACACGATTTCTGTGCGCAAGCGCTTGAGCAGCGAGGAGATCTTAACTACGACATTGATGGCGTGGTTGTAAAGGTTGACTCATTTGCCAGTCAAGAAGCTCTAGGATTTACTTCTCGCGCTCCTCGTTGGGCTATTGCATTTAAGTTCCCACCAGAGGAAAAACAGACCATTTTGCGAGAAATTCGTATTCAGGTAGGTCGTACGGGCGTACTCACACCTGTTGCTGAGTTTGATCCTGTTACTGTTGCGGGTTCTACCATTGCCCGTGCAACCCTTCATAACCTTGACGAAATTCGTCGTAAAAACGTGCGCGAGGGCGATACCATCATTGTCCACAAAGCAGGAGACGTTATTCCAGAGGTTGTAGGACCAGTTTTGAGTCTTCGACCTGCAGATGCTGTTGAGTTCCAGATGCCTCGTGTCTGCCCAAGCTGTGGTAGCCCTGTTATTCAGGAAGAGGGAGAGGTGGCCTTCCGCTGCGTCTCTATTGATTGCCCCGCTCAGGCAGTTGAGCGTCTGATTCACTGGGGTAGCCGTAAGGCCATGGACATAGACGGCCTTGGTGACGAGCTTATTAACCGCATGGTTGAAGAGGGTGTTCTCTCTGATGTAGCCGACTTCTACGATAAGCTTACTGAAGAAACGCTGTCCAGCATGCCTACGGGCCGTGTGTACGATACTGATACCGCAGATCACCTTTCTGGCGATAGCATTCCCGTGGGTCATACTATTGCTAAGAAAGTTATGGCACAGGTTGAGGAATCAAAGACAAGAGGTCTTGGTCGCGTGCTCTTTGGTATTGGCATGAGGCATGTTGGCGCTAACGTTGCAGAGCTTCTTGCCCAGGAGTTTGGCTCTATCCAGGCGCTTGCTGTAGCCCCTGTCGAGAAAATCGCTGAAATCCCAGGTATTGGCCCCAAGATTGCAGAGTCTGTACACGAGTTCTTCTCGATACCAGAAAATGTTGCCGTTATTGAGCGTCTTCGTCAGGCAGGCGTAATGCTCGAGGAAGAGAAGCCAGAAAACGAGCTTCCTCAGACGCTTGCTGGACTTACCTTTGTTTTAACGGGAACTCTTGAGCACTTTACACGTGATGAGGCTGGCGCCCAGCTTAAAGCCATGGGAGCAAAGGTTTCCGGCTCTGTGTCTAAAAAGACAAGCTTTTGTAGTAGCAGGAGAGGCTGCGGGATCTAAGCTTACAAAAGGCTGAAAGCTTGGATATTCCTGTGCTTGATGAGGCTGCGCTTCAGCAAATTCTTGAAACAGGACAGGCGCCTGCATAAATGTGCATGTTCAGTAACAAAGTAGTGATTTATACTACCTTGTTACTATCAGTAAAAAGGAGATGACCAAATGAAACTAATAAAAAACAAGTATGTTTCTCTTGGAATGATGTTTTTGATTTTAGCAATCATCCTGAATGTGGCATCAAACGTTAATGATTTATTTGTTGGTGCGCTCTATGGCATATCCTAGGAATATTGATTTTAGGATTGCTTTCTACTCAAAATAGTTTGCGTTTATGCAATCGATAATCTATCCAAGAGAAAACAGTCATGGTAGATAAAAACATTTTGGTTCTTTGTTATTCTCGCTGCACTACCTGTAAGAGAGCTCTCAAATGGCTCGATGAACATGGTGTTTCTTATACTTTGCGTGATATTAAAGAAGAAAATCCAACTGCAGAAGAGCTTGCTGAATGGCATAAGTTGAGCGGTCTTTCTATCAGGAAATTCTTCAATACTTCAGGCATGGTATATCGCGATAATAACATCAAGGAGCAGCTTGATGCAGGTATGAGCGATAGTGATGCCTATAATTTGCTTGCCACCACAGGCATGCTGGTTAAGCGCCCCTTGGTTGTTGCAGGCAATATCATTCTTCTTGGATTTAAAGAGCCTGTGTGGGAAGAAGCACTTCTGTAAGATTGATTTCTACAGCATGCGTTTTTACAGTATGCATCAGTTTGTAGATTAGCGTTAGTAAGAAGGCGGCTACCAAGGTAGTCGCCTTTTGCTTACGCGTTTGAATGCTCAACGCATTTGTATTTTGCCGCGAGTTAGTCCTCGTCATCAACCATTTCTACAACAGGCTTGCCCATATAATTGATGCCATCAACCAGCTCTTCTAGGGTAATTCGCTGACCTAAGATAGTTGCCTGAACAAGCTCTTTGTAGAACTCACGAGCTTCATCTATAAGATCAAGAATGCTTTCAGTCTTGATCTCTCCTGTGTAAGGCTCTTTCCAAGGTAGACGCTTGAGGTTTGCCGTAGGGAAGTCCTCGGTTTTAACAATACGATGGGCCATCGCCGCAACATATGAATTGTTTGAAGGACGCATGAACTTCTCGGTCTTATACAAAACGTCAGGAAGCTTGGTGGTGTACTTAGGATCAGTACGCTCTACAGTGTGGTAGATGCGAGCGTAATCCTGAAGGGCCTTCTCGTACTCACCAACGCCAACATTAAGGTCAAATACCTGAAGCGCTACTTGCGAGAAGAGCGCGCCACCAACGTGCTTGGTTGATTCAATTGCTTCAAGCACCTCAGCTGGGGGAAACGTTTCAACGGTAGTATGGCGCAAGTGCCAGAGAAGGTATGAGTCTAAATCTGTCTCGATAATAGGATGGAGTTCTCTGTAGGCATTCTTGAGAGATGGTTCCGCCTCAATCAGCGCATCTTGCTGGGAATACACAAACGGATGGACAATTCTATCTAGCGCGTAGTGCGCTAAGAGGCCAAGTGCAAACGCACGACCAGCGGGCATGTCGCTCTGCGGTAGGCGAGAAACACCATCGCGAATAGAAAGAAACGCGTCAACAATATGACCCGCATGCATACGACGATGTAGTCTATTGCAGGCAAGCGAGTGGTTTGGCCAGGCAAGATGACGTGCTAGGAAGGGATCAGGACCCTGGTTTCCAAGCAGGAATGCATTGACCTCTGCATCAGTTGCAACAAGTTCTTGCGGTAAATCATGAACCACTTCTGCGCCAAACAGATAGTGGGTTATTAAAGCAGGCATAACACTCCTTGTAGTTTTTCAGTATAAGAGTAGCTGAAAAACGCTCATAGGCGTTAAAATTTCATCTTTGTGTTACAAGATTTAATGATACCTAGGAACTCACACATGGGTCTACTGGAAATTTTACTGCTTGGTGTGGCACTTGCAACTGATGCATTCTCTGTCACCATCTCTAATACTTTTGCCTTTGATGACCATAGGGTTTCTCGTCTCATGCGTATGCCTCTTTTCTTTGGCATTATTACCGCACTGCTCTGCACAATTGCATTGTTTATAGGCAAAAACTTGGTTCGCTTTTTGGGTGACCGCGCCGAGATGGTTGGTGGCGTAGTGCTTATCGTGATTGGACTAAAAGCATTTTTTGGATAAAATCTGTTTGACCAGTTGAATTGTGTATCAGGTAAGGAGGTTGCGTGAAGTTTATCCCGGATTGTCTGCGCCAGAAGATGCATAAAACTTTTGGATCAAAAGACCCTGACGAGAAAAGCGTTTCACCAACCGCTACCTCTGTGACACGGACTTCTTTTTTGCTTTTGGTTGGTTCAGCGATTACGGTACCCGTGATTGCTTCGGTGGTCAATTTTTTGACCCCCGGAATTTCTTACGTTCAAAACGAACTCCTTCCACCACGCCCTAACTCAAAGGTTCCTGGCTATGCTCGTGCGCTTATCCAGTTAGCCCAGCGAGAAGGTGGCTTCAATCTGTTGTGTACTTCTAGATATGCAGTAAGGCCTCTTATAGAAACGTATTCAAGTTTGTTCTCTATTCCAGTAAAGGTGACGGAGGCAACTGAAGAAGAGATTCAGCGGTATCTTCAGGCAGCGTATGTTTCAGATGAGGTTGCAACATCTGACTCATCTGTTGTAGAGGCGGAAACTGATCACGGATTTGAGCAGCCAGATATTATTTTCTTAACAAGTGAAGTTTTGACGCAGAATCTTGCTAGTTCAGTGTATTGTCAGCCTTTTAAGGTTTCGTCAACTGATCAGTATATGTGTCCTGAGTTTTTTGACGCAGCAGGTAACTGGTATGCCTACGCTGCAGACCCTCTGGTACTTCTGGTAAATCAAGAACGACTTAAAGAGAAGAAAATTGAGCGCCCTCGTGAGTGGACTGATCTGCTCAATGATGGTTTGCGCGGAAGATACGTTATTCCAGATCCATCTTTAACGTACACCGGCAAGAAACTTGAATCGCTCTTTTTAGGTCAGTATGGGCTGAATAAAGGCTCTCAAATTATCCAAAGTCTTCTCGAGAATGTTGACGCATTGTCTGAGAGTACCTATGAAGCTATTAGAGATACAGGATTTGGTAAGTATAGGGCTTGCGTCTGTCCTTTAAGTGCCGCGTATAGAGCAATTACAAAAGATGACTTTGACAACCTTTCAGTTGTTCTACCAGGAGTTTCCTATTTCTCTACAGTTAGATCTTTTGTATGTCAGGGGTCAAAACATACGTATTCAGCGTATTTATGGCAGGAATTTATTACGAGTAGAGATGCTTCTGTTCGAATGGGAGAGATGGACTCGTTTTTCTCACCAGTTATTGAAGGTACACCCAATCCTTGGTACGCAAGTCGTCTGCATTTGACGGGAGTAAGTGAGTCCATGCAGATAGCACCTATTCCAACAGATGAAGAAGGCAATCCAATCAAACTTGAAGAGATTCATGCTGCATATAGTAAGCGTATCAATAGCTGATTTCTGCTCTGTATTTAAAGGTGCACACATAAAAACGGCCCAGGTAATTTGAGCCGTTTTTGTTTTATATGTCCTAGCGAGAAGATTGATCTTCTCGCCAAACTAGACGTAGAAAAGCATCTTGTTGTAGCTAGGGACTGGCCACCAGTCGTGACCGCAGATGAGCTCCATGGAGTCAACAGCACTACGTAGGCGAGCCATAGCAGGAAGAACCTCATTGCAGTAGTATTCGCACTGCTCTTGAGGGTGATCTTTCATCTGGTGAGCTGTGGTGTTAATCTCGTCCAGGCTATTGGTAGCTGCGTAAATCTCATCAATACCTGCGGTAAGCTTCTGGACAATTTCTGTTTCAGCTGCACTCTTAATGCCAATAGCTTGTTTAGCAGCAACTGAAGAGGCAACATCACTTGAGTAGGTAAAGAGGGCAGGCAGGTACATGTGACGAGTCATATACATCATGGTACGAGCCTCAATGTTGAGAACCTTGGTGTACTGCTCAGCCTTTGCAATGTAGCGAGCCTGTGCTTCTGCCTGAGAGAGAACGCCATAACGCTCAAAGAGTTCAATGTTTTCTGGAGCAACCATTGCAGGGAGTGCCTCAGGAGTGGTGCGAAGGTTTGGAAGGCCGCGCTCCTCAGCAAGTTTCTCCCAATCGCCTGAATAGCCGTTGCCTTCAAAGAGAATGCGCTCATGAGTTTTAAAGGTGTTAATAACCCAGTCCAAAGCTTCTTTGGTGAAGTTTTCCTCAGAAACGTTTTCAAGGTCATTTGCAAAGCGGTCACACTGCTCGGCAACAATGGTATTCAAAATGACATTAGGATCAGAGAGGTTCTGCTGGCTGCCGCACATACGGAACTCAAATTTATTGCCGGTGAAGGCAAAGGGGCTGGTACGGTTTCTATCCGTGTTATCTCTGAGGACAGCAGGAAGAGTTGGAACACCCAAATCCATGCGAGTGCGTTTTGCGCCGTGGACGTCGGAACCTGTGATGAGGTCATCAACGATTACGGAAAGTGCAGCACCTAAGAAGACGGAAACAATTGCAGGTGGTGCTTCATTTGCACCAAGACGGTGATCGTTTCCAGCGGATGCAACAGACATGCGGAGAAGGTCTGCATGTGAGTCAACAGCGGCTACAAGGCAGCAAGGAAGACCAGGAAACGAAGATTCTCACCAGGCTTATCGCCAGGCTCAAGCAAGTTCTCATTGTCTGCAGAGAGCGACCAGTTATCGTGCTTACCAGAACCGTTGACATACTCAAAGGGTTTCTCGTGCTCAAGGCAGGCAAGGCCATGGTGAGTTGCAAGAAGCTTGAGCTTCTCCATGGTCAGAAGGTTGTTATCAATAGCGAGAAGTTCCCTGCTCAAAGACGGGTGCAAGCTCGTGCTGGCAAGGTGCTACCTCGTTATGCTTAGTCTTTGCAGGAATACCCAGCTTCCAGAGCTCATCATCAAGCTCTTTCATAAAGTCATTGACGGTTGGACGAATGGCGCCAAAGTAGTGCTCGTCAAGCTCCTGACCCTTGCTTGGCTCGCAACCAAAGAGGGTACGACCACACAGAATAAGGTCAGGACGCTGCTCAAAATCTTCCTCTTTGATAAGGAAGTATTCCTGCTCTGGACCAATGTTTGTGACAACGCGAGAAGGCTCTTGTCCAAAGAGTGAAAAGCACGCGTTTTGCCTGCTTTTTCAAGGGCAACCTGAGAGCGAAGCAGGGGAGTACGCTTATCCAGAGCTTCTCCGGTATATGAAATAAATGCAGTTGGAATGCAAAGAACCTCATCTTTGATGAAGGTTGGACTTGCGGGGTCCCATACGGTGTAACCGCGAGCCTCAAACGTGGCGCGAAGTCCACCAGAAGGGAAGCTTGATGCATCAGGCTCGCCCTGTACCAGCTCTTTTCCCGAGAAGGACATCAAAATAGTGCCGTTTCCCTGAGGAGTCATAAAGCTGTCGTGCTTCTCGGAAGTAATACCTGTGAGAGGCTGGAACCAGTGAGTGAAATGAGTAGCACCTTTCTCAAGCGCCCACTCTTTCATGGCATGCGCAACCTCGTTTGCAATATCAAGGTCAAGAGGCTTGCCGTCCTGGATAACACTACGAAGTTTCTTGTACGTTGGTCTTGGCAGACGTTCTTGCATGTCTGCATCGGTAAAGAGAAGTGAGCCAAATTCCTGAGAAACTTTATCGTGAGCCACAGCCCCTCCTTGTGGGTAAATGCTGGCAGATAGCCTGTTTTCTCGCATGCAATGCACATTATATCGCTTGTATTTTCGCACGAATGACACAGCAGGGATATACAGGATACAAACAGAAACAGAACGCTTACAAATGAAAAAGCTTTGGCTGATACGTCTCTTTGTGTGAGATGTGGGCTTTGTTTCTAAGTGCTCCTGTCTCGTAGGCCTTAAAGACTTAGTACAATAGAAGCACACAAACTAAGAGGAGCAGGTATGTCTGATACTACTATGCCAGTTGATACTACAAATCAAAAAAATGCTGAGTCACCTGAAGAAGTTGCAGGTAAGCCACGTAGAACTATTGCTGTTATTGACGGAAATTCGCTCATGCATCGAGCGTTTCACGCAATCCGTCAGCCGATGGCTGCGCCAGATGGAACGCCAACTGGAGCGCTGTTTGGCTTCTTCAACATGTTTATCAAACTTGTTGAGTCCTTCTCGCCTGACGGCGTGATTTGCGCCTTTGATAAGGGTAAACCCCAGGTTCGCATTGATATGTTGCCTCAGTACAAGGCTCAGCGTCCTCCTATGGATCCAGCTTTACACGCGCAGTTCCCTGTAGTCAAAGAGCTGCTCAAAACGCTGGACGTTCCCGTTTGCCAGCTTGAAGGTTGGGAGGGAGATGATATCTTGGGCACCCTTGCTCGCCGTGGTGAAGCTGAGGGATACCAGATGCTACTCTTCACAGGAGATCGTGATATGTACCAGCTTTCCACTGAGCATATCAAGATTGTTTCTACGCGCAAGGGTGTCTCTGATGTTTCAATCATGACGCCAGAGACCGTGGCAGATCTCTATGCAGGTATTACGCCAGAGCTTGTTCCAGATTTCTATGGCCTCAAGGGAGACTCTTCTGACAACATTCCTGGCGTTCCTGGAATTGGCCCCAAGAAAGCTGCTGCTCTGATTATGGAGTACGGCTCGCTTGATGAGGTTATTGCCCATGCTGACGAGGTCAAGGGTAAGGTGGGAGAAAACCTTCGCGCGCATATTGATGATGCGCTGCTCTCCCGTAAGGTTGCTACCATTCGCACTGATGCACCGCTTGATATCAACCTAGACGATGCTCAGTTCCCAACGTTTGATCCAAATGACGTGGTCAAGGCCTTCTCGGCCTTGGGCTTTACGGGAATGACCTCAAGACTTGCCCGCATGGCTGGTGGGTCTGCCGCTAGTGCAGGTGTGCAAACTGCTTCCGCTACACCTGCACTTTCTATTCCTTCTGAGTTTCTGCAGGCAGGAGACGCATCTGCTGCTCTGACCGCTGCACTTGAGAACCAGGAATGGATCGGCGTTGCAGAGGATTCTGCTGCCGATGCTGGTGCGCTCTTTAGTCTTTCTCGCACGCTTTGGGTGTCTACAGAAAAAGCACTTCTCAAGTTTGAAGGAGAAAACGCCACCGCAGCACTCTTGCGTATTTTGCGAGAAGCCCGTGTAGCTGCAGACGATGTTAAGGCGTTGCTGCACGAAGTAAGTCCTGTTGATTCGTCTGAGCCACAGAAGATGGATATTGAAACCATTGATTCTGATCGTCTCTTTGATACAGGTGTTGCCGCGTATCTTCTTCAGTCTGATCGTTCAAGTTTTGATATTAATGGCTTGGTTGAGCTGTACTTTGGCTCTGAGCTTCCTGAGCCTACAGACGATATTCCTGCAGCAGCATTAAGAGCAGTAGCTGCTAAAGCCCTTGTTCCTGTGCTCACTAAAAAGCTTGAAGATGATGGCTCATATGAGCTGTTTGCTGCGCTTGAAATGCAGCTTCTACCAGTCCTAGCCGCAATGGAGCGTCGTGGTCTTTACGTTGACCCCCAAAAAGCTTGCAGAGCAGTCTGCCCAGCTAGCGGAAGATATTGCGCAGCGCGTGGCGAGCATTCACCAGACCGCAGGCGAGGACTTCAACTTGGATTCTCCAAGCCAGCTTTCGCATATCTTGTTTGACGTGCTTAAGCTTCCAACCTATGGTCTCAAAAAGACGCGCACTGGTTTCTACTCCACCAACGCAAAAGTTCTAGGAGAGCTGGCGCAGGAGTATCAGATTGTTGCTGACGTTCTTGAGTATCGTGAGCGCGCCAAGATTAAATCAACCTATCTCGATGCGCTTCCTGCACTTATTCGTGGCGATAAGCGCATCCACACCACGTTCAACCAGACTGTTGCTGCAACAGGTAGACTTTCCAGCTCTGATCCAAACCTGCAGAACATTCCTACCCGCTCTGAACTGGGACATCGTGTCCGCACTGCCTTTACCGTTCCCGAGGGCAGTGTGTTTCTCGCCTGCGACTACTCCCAGATTGAGCTGCGCTTGCTGGCACATCTTTCAGCTGACGAGCACCTGGTAGCAGCATTTTAACTCTGGTGCCGACTTCCACGCCGCAACTGCCGCACGCGTCTTTGGCGTGCCTGTTGAAGAGGTCACGCCAGCACTTCGTAGCCGTGCTAAGGCAGTTAACTTTGGCATTGTCTATGGTCAGCAGGCCTTTGGTCTGGCAACGTCTCTGAAGATTTCCCGCAAGGAAGCGCAAGAGATGATTGACCGCTATTTTGACGCATATCCTGGAGTCCGTGCATACCTTGACGATTCCGTCCGTACTACTCTGAGTGTGGTTATGCGATTACCATGTACGGTCGTAAGCGCCACATTAGAGAGTTCAATCAGTCAAATCGCCAGCTCATTGCCTTTGGCGAGCGTACTGCTATGAATCACCCTATGCAGGGAAGTGCTGCAGACATTATCAAAATTGCAATGATTAATGTCGAGAAACGCCTGCGTGATGAGGGTCTTGCGTCAAAGCTGATTCTTCAGATTCACGACGAACTTGACTTGGAAGTTCCAGAGTCAGAGATTGAGACAGTCTCTGCGTTGGTAAAAGAGACCATGGAAGACGTTGTTACCCTGCGTGTCCCTCTGATTGCTGATGTCAGCTATGGCTCCAATTGGGCTGAGGCAAAGTAAACACGTAAGAGGCGCGTTCTAGAGGAGATTTGGTATGGAGGCTGCAACCTCATATATGCACGTCACAGTCTATACAGACGGTGCGTCTCGAGGAAACCCTGGTCCTGGTGGCTACGGGGCCGTGCTTCTATATACCGATCCCTCCGGCCAGCAGCATACAAAAGAGTTCAGCCAGGGTTATAAATCCACTACAAATAACCGTATGGAGCTCCTTGGCGTCATTGTTGCACTTGAAGCGCTTAAGCGTCCCTGCCAGGTTGAGCTCTATTCCGATTCAAAGTACGTAGTTGATGCGTTTAATCAAAAATGGGTCTCGGGGTGGATTAGAAAAGGCTGGAAAACGGCTTCTAAAGAGCCTGTCAAAAACGTAGACCTTTGGAAGCGTTTGCTTTCCGCCATGGAAGACCATGAGGTAAGTTTTAAGTGGGTCAAAGGCCACGCAGGCCATCCGCTTAACGAGCGCTGCGATCAGCTGGCAACTGAAGCTGCTGACGGCTCCAATCTTCTTGACGACCAAGGTTTCTTCGCGGATCAGCCATTGCTGTAACGCACATGCTTGGACGAGAAGCTCTTCTCGCCCTACGTGCTCTCTACAGAAAAACAGCCGCCTGAGTGGGCGGCTGTTCTTAGTTGCATGAGGGCGATTAACTTTTTAGTAGCCAAATACGGCATAACCAACAAGGCCTGGTCCCGTATGGACAAGAAGGTCCGAGCCAGCCTCGACATACCTAAAGTCGGTGACATTAGGGATTGCTTCTTTAATCATGGCTTCCATTTCGGAGTAAATGATATTTGGCGCAGAGCAGCAAATTCCCACATGGACGCGGTCAAATTGCTGAGCAAAGGCTGCTCCTAGAGCAATCTGTCCTGCAAGAGACTTCTGCCAACCGCGAGTCTTCTTGGCAATGGTGTATTTGCCGTTCTCATCGCAGGTAAGAACAGGTTTGATGTTTAACATGGAACCAATGCGATAAATTGCCTCAGAAATGCGGCCACCCTTACGTAGATACTCAAGGCTTGGAACGGAGAAGTATACGCGTGTGTTCAGAGAAGCCTGATCAAGTTTGGCGCCAATCTCCTCAAGAGAAAGGCCCTGCTCAATAAGGTGTTGAGCCTCAATAACAATAAGGCCAGAAGCAATGCCAATGTTTTTGGTATCAACAACATAAATAGGGAAGTCTGTAATGGACTCCGCAATCATGCGAGCAGTATCGCAGGTAGCAGAAAGTCCAGAGGAGATAGCAACGTAAACAGCACCCTCGTACCCCGCTGCTTTTGCATCATCAAAGGCAGCTTTAATGCCCTCAGGAGAAGGAAGTGATGTCTTAGGAACTTCTTCTTCAAAGCGAGCAACAAGCTCAGCTGGCGTGATGGTAATACCAGACTCGTAGGAAGAGCCGTCAGAATAGTTAATGCGAAGTGGGGTGATACGAATATTGTGTTCAGCAACAAAATCAGGTGGGACATTAGTTCCTGAGTCTGTGATGATGGCAATTCGTTTAGTGTCCATTATCCGCTCCAAATATATACGTGCTACAAGTAGCTAAACGTTGACTTTCTATTACCCACATTTTACATAGAGATATACCCCGTTTTCTTGAGATATGACAAGTTGCCCTCAACGGTAGGTAGACGGTACACTAGGCATATACATCGAGAAAAACTTTCATAGCTAACGGTCAATACCATTTAGATAAAGAGAGAACGGCAGATAATGTCTAGTATTTATAGAGAGCCCGCAGTTGTAAGAAGAATTAGTCAGCGCTCTTCTCTAAAGAAAATCACCTCTAACAGCACTATTGCGGCAGCAGTCATGGTACTTGCAGCTCTTATTGCGCTTGTAGTTGCCAACTCACCTGCTCATGAGGTGGTTCGAGAAATTCTTGAAGTGCAATGAGTTTCTCGCTTGGAATGATTCATGCACATATGGCTCTAGAAACCTTTGTGAATGATTTCCTTATGGCAATCTTCTTCTTGCTGGTAGGTATTGAGCTCAAGTATGAAGTAACTGTTGGCCAGCTTAGAAAGCCAAGACAGGCAATGCTTCCTATGCTTGCGGCTGTTGGTGGCGTTGCAGTTCCTGCTCTTATTTATCTGGCGCTTAACGCAAGCACTGCCCCTCATGGATGGGCAACACCAATTGCAACCGATATTGCCTTTGCGCTTGGCGTTATGTCGCTCTTAGGAAACAGAATTAGTCCGCAGACTAAGGTGTTCTTCCAGACACTTGCTATTGCCGACGATATCCTGGCTATTGTGGTCATTGCGCTTTTCTATGGTCACACGCCAAATATTGCCTGGTTAGCAGCTTCTCTTGGTATTCTTGTTATTTTGTGGGGAATGAATCGCCTGAAGATTTATTCTTCTGGTCCTTATTTGCTTGTTGGTTTGGTTCTCTGGGTCTGCATGTACCACTCGGGAATTCATGCAACCCTTGCAGGCGTTCTTCTTGCCTTCTTCTTGCCATCTCACTCTGATGTTCGCTTGAGCAAGCTGGGAAGCTGGCTTTCAAGACGCGCTCGTGAGCTTGACGATCACTACGACGATGAGCATCACGTTTTGGGTCAGCATGACTTTACACATGGTGCTAACTCTATTGAGCAGGTCATGCACCACGTAACTCCACCGCTTCAGCGTGTTGAGCACTATATTTCCGTCTTTGTAAACTTTGTTGTTCTGCCTATTTTTGCGTTTGTAAACGCGCAGATTACGTTGGTGGGAGCAGATTTCGTTGCTCTATTGAGCAGCTCTATTGCACATGGCGTTTTCTTTGGTGCCGTTCTTGGTAAGCCACTAGGAATTATTTTTGTAACGTTGTTGCTGGTCAAATGTAAGATTTGCAAGCTTCCTGCAAAAGTTGATTGGATTCAGATTACTGCCGTAGGTCTTATGGGCGGCCTTGGCTTTACCATGTCAATTCTTATCTCTAATCTTGCATTCCCCGATGCAGAGGAGATTCTTGCAGCTAAAGTAGCTGTTCTCGCTGCTTCGTTTGCTTCTGCAATCTTGGGTCTACTTTTTGTACACATCGCAGAGTTCTATAAGCATCGCAAGAACAGCATGCGAAAAAGACAGCGAGTAAAAACTTAATGAGACGTACTAACCGATTAACTATGGTTATTCGACGGTACCGTAGGTAAAACCCCAACCGTGCGCCGTAACAATTGAGTTAATCTGATCGCAGAGGCGAGCACGGACATATGTGCCAGAGGGAATCAACTCAATAACTTCTTGCAAATCTTCTTCAAGATCGTCTACTTCAGCTTGAATCAGCACGTCAACCTTAGTGACTGTGCCCGAAGGTTTGCGCTTATAAAGATTATCAACAAGGTGCTGGAGCTCGCCATATGCCTCCGAGCGAATGCCAGGCTGTGCGGAATTTGCCATGATTCTCCTTGTCGCGTTGATTTTTAAATCACCTATACTTTGTATCACGCAGAGACCGAAAAGGGGAGTGTCATGTTTGAGCTAGTTTCTCGCGAGCTGTTCCAGCCAAAGTCAACCTCTGAGCAAAACGCTTATCAGAAGATGAGCGACGCTGAGCTTAACCAGGCTCTTGAGCTTATTGGACAAGAAGCTCGTGCACTTGGCGAGAAAAACCTCAAACTTGATATGGCTCGCGGAAAGCCAAGCCCTGCACAGACGGCGCTGTCTAAGCCTATGCTTGACGAGCTGAACTCTGCTTCTGATCTGACTGACAGCGGCTCTTTTGCAGACAACTATGGAGACCCTTGGGGTCTTCCTTCTGCACGAGCCTTCGCTGCAGAGCTCACAGGCGTACCTGCTGATCAGGTCATTGTAAACGGCTCTTCAAGCCTTAACCTTATGCACGACATCATTTCTCATGCCGTAACTCACGGTCTTGCTGGTCAGCCTTCTTGGGCAGAGCAGATGGTGGCTGCAAAGGCTCAGGGTACTACGCTCAAGTTCCTGTGTCCTGCTCCAGGTTATGACCGCCATTTTGCTATTACACAGCATTACGGATTTGAAAACGTTGCCGTACCTATGACTGAAGATGGTCCAAATATGGACGTGGTCAAGGAGCTTGTTGAGAACGACAGCTCTGTTAAGGGAATTTGGTGCGTACCACGTTTTGCAAACCCTACCGGTATCACCTATTCAGATGAGGTTGTCCGCGCGTTTGCAAACCTCAAACCTGCAGCCCCTGACTTTAGAATCTTCTGGGATAACGCCTACGCAATTCACGCCTTTGTTCCAGAATCTGAGGCTCCTCAACTCCTCAATATCTTTGATGCACTTGCAGAGGTTGCTGCAGACGATGTTCAAAAGAACCTGGTTATTGCTTTTGCCTCAACGGCAAAGGTAACCTTCCCAAGCTCAGGCATGGCATGGGTTGCCGCAAGCTCTGCAGACATTAAAGAGATTCAGAGCGCTTTTTAAGGTTGCTCGTGTTTCTCCCGAGAAGATCTCTCAGCTGGCACATGTGCGTTTCCTCAAAGATGTTCAAGGTATTGAAGCCCATATGCAAAAGCATGCCGAGCTGCTTCGACCACGTTTTGAACTGGTTGAACGCAAATTGCAGGAGGGTCTGGGAGATTTAGGCGTTGCAACCTGGTCTCATCCTAAGGGCGGCTACTTTGTCTCGTTTGATGGTCCTGTTGGCTCTGCACGCGCAATTGTTTCTCGCGCTAATGAACTGGGCGTTACCATGACACCTGCAGGAGCTACATGGCCAGCTGGTAAAGATCCTTTTGATACTAATATCAGAATTGCTCCAAGTTACCCAACGCTGGAAGAGCTTGACACAGCGCTTGATGTGTTTATTGTTGCTGTTAAACAGGTAAGTGCTCGACTAGCAAAAGTTGATCGTGGTCAGAGCGTCTGGGGATAGCTTGTGTAACTTTGGTATTTACTTTGAAAGTAAGCCCATTCTGCCGTATCTTGATTAACTATGTTTAGAAAAAGCGATTGGATGTTGAATGCCAACTAATACGTCAAAGCCAGAACTTACACCAGAACAGAAGGCAGAAAAAGAGCTGGTTGCTATGGCAAACCAGACCGCAAAAAAGAAGGCAAAGGACCGCAAGCCCGATGAGGCTCCTAAAAAACCAGGTCCTTCTACAGGCATGAAGATTGCTATTGGAGTATTCTCGCTCTTTATTGCTATTTCTATGATGTTACCTTCCCTGGCCAGCATTTTCTCTAACTCTCAAAAGCAGAATCAGGCTCATCAGAATTCTCCTGAGGCTATTAACCAGGTCTATCAGAAACAGGCAGAAGAAAAAGAGTCTGCTATTCAGTCCAATCCAGATAATCTACCAGCACATCTTGATTTGGCTCGTACGTATTTAGGTTGGGGAATGGCGCTTAAGAGTTCTTCTCAAGATGATTCTGTTCAGAAGCAGTCTTTACAGCTGATCAACAAGGCAATTGCCGAGTACGATACGTATCTTGCTTCAAATGATTCTGATGAGGTTCGTGTTGATAGGGCAATTGCGCAGTTCTATGCAGGAGACCAAACGGGTGCCGTTGAGGCGCTTAAGGCAGTAACAGATCGCTCTCCAGACTATGCTAACGGTTGGCTTAATTTGGGAATGATGTATCGTGTTACTGATCAAGTAGATCTTGCAAAAGAGGCACTGCAGAAGGCAATTGAGAAAGATTCCGATAATAGCGCCGGTGTGAGGGATAATGCACAGAAAGTTCTTGATGCATTAAACGGAAACACCTCTACCTCTTCAAATAACACTAAGTAAGGAGGAGTTATGGCACTAGAGATAAGCTCTGAAATTACAGATGAAAAGGCCATTATTCGCATTGAGGGCGAGGTAGACGTATCAAACGCCTCTGAGCTTCGCGATGCTTTGGATACCGCGCTCGCCGATGGAGCAAAAGAAGTTGAAGCTGATTTTGCTGAGGTAGCTTATATTGATTCGACGGGCATTGGCGTTTTAGTGGGTGCCGCACATCGAGCACAAGAGAGTGGTTCTGTGCTTGTTGTTGCAAATCCTCAGAAAAAAACGTGGAGCGTGTCTTTTTCGCTTCTTGGGGTCGATAAAGACCTTAACGTTCGCAAGTAGGTTTGGTAACTTGCAAGCTCTTTGAGAAACGGTTCAAAGAGCTTGTTTATGTTTGTTCCAGAAAGGTATTGCTTGTGTTTGGCATTGGAGAAACAGAGCTCGTACTAATTTTGCTCTTTGCATTTTTAGTATTTGGTCCTGATAAATTACCTGGTATGGGTCGCACGCTTGGCCGTGCTCTTAGACAGTTCCAGAACGCGCAAGAAGGCTTTTAATAAAGTTGTCCGTGCAGACTTACTTGACCCTGCCGCGGATGCACTTCACGAGAAGCCCAAGCGCTCCGAGCAGCTCAAAAATGCTGCATCTGATGCTGACCGCGAGGATGCTGACCATCAGGAGACCTTTGCTGAGCGTCGTGCTCGCCTCAAGGAAGAGCGTGAGGCAGCTGAGAAGGCTGCCGCTGAGGCTGCTGAGCAGAGTAAGCAAGCTGAGCAGACCCAGGAGGCTGAGCAGCCAGAGGCCGCTTCTGCAGAAGAGGTTCCTGCAACTGCACCACAAGCTACGTCTTCTGTTGCTTTCTCCGATGATTCCACAGAGGTAACTGAGCACGTGGCACCTCAGGCCGCAGAAGAAACTCCTGCTGCCGCTCCATCTGCAAAAGACCTCTATAACCTTGGATCTGCACGTTCTTCTCGCTCCATAGCAGAAGACAAGAAAGAAGAAGTTGCTGGAGAGGAGGGAGAAAGCCAGGACGCATAAGTCCAGCTTTCGCGTGTAATGCCTATTACTCCAGCTCGTATGCCACTTTTTTTGATCACCTGGGAGAACTCCGTCGCCGCGTGACCATTGTGGTGGTTTCGCTTTTTGTTACTGCGATCATTATTTATTTTTGCAACACCTGCATTGATTGAGATCTTGATTGACCCTATCAGGGAGTTTTTTTAACCGACGGTAAGCTTTACGGTTATCTCGGTCCTTGGCGGCTTTAGTATCAGGTTTAAGGTAGCTTTCTTTTTCTCGGTGATTATCTGCACACCTATTATCATCTGGGAGATTATGGCTTTCTTCTTGCCTGCACTTAACGCTAAAGAGCGCAAGTGGGTTGTTCCTACCGTGGCAGCCATGATTACCTTGTTCTTCTTGGGCATGTTGTTCTGCTACTTCATCATTTTGAACACTGCAATTGGTTGGATGATTGGCCAGTCGCAGGAGTTTGCAGGAACTATTAATGAGGCAAGCGATTACCTCAACATTATTATGATGTTTGAGATTGGCTTTGGCGTTGCGTTCCAGCTTCCACTGGTTATCTTCTACCTGGCTATTCTTCACCTTGTTCCTTACAAGGATATGCGTGAGCAGTGGCGTTATGTTTACGTTGGACTGATGATTCTCTCTGCAGTTGTCACTCCTGACGCATCGCCTGTCACCATGATTTTGATGTTTGCAGCTCTTATCCTGCTGTACGAAGTTGCTCTGGCAGTTGCTCGTTACGTCATTATTGCCCGCGATGGCAAAGCTGCTCTTAAGTGGAGCCGCGAGGACTATGAGCAGCATGAGCTGGACAAAATCTAGTAATTCCGCTTTTACTTTGGAGAGTGTTGTTCTTTGATTCTAGTTGTTACCGAGAAAAACGACGCAGCGCAGCAGATTGCTCGCCTTTTGTCTGAATCGGGTAAACCTGAGGCAGACAAGGTATACAACACTCCTGTTTATCGATTTAGACGTGGCGGAGAAGACCATGTTGCTATTGGTCTTCGCGGTCATATTCTGCAGCCGGATTTTCCTTTGGCTCTCAAGTTTGACAAGGAAGAGGGCTGGTATGGAGAAACTGCAGAAGGGGAGCACCTTCCTGCAGATGTTCCAGATGGCCTTGAGCGTCCTCCTTATAAGGTTAAGCGCAAGCCTTTTATGGCAGATGGCGTTGACCTTAAGGGCTGGAAAATCCCCAGCTTGCCCTATTTGATTTGGGCTCCTGTAGATAAACAGCCTGCAGAAAAAGAAATTATTCGAGCTCTCAAGAACCTTGCTAAGAAGGCAGAGTCTGTCATTATCGGCACAGACTTTGACCGCGAGGGAGAGCTTATTGGTTCTGATGCGCTGGCACAGGTCCTCTCGGTTAATCCTAACCTGGCAGTATTCGTGCACGCTACTCTGCCTTTACTAAGACAGAGATTGAGACCGCCTTCAATAACCTGGTGGACCTTGATTACAACTTGGCTGCAGCAGGTGAGTCCAGGCAGTATATCGACCTCATTTGGGGTGCGGTACTGACCCGTTACCTGACAACTGCACGCTTTGGCGGTCTGGGCAATACGCGCTCTGCTGGTCGTGTTCAGACTCCTACGCTGGCACTTGTTGTTGAGCGCGAGCGTGAGCGCTTGGCATTTAAGCCAGAAGATTATTGGGTTATTTCTGGCGTTGCTGCTCCAGAAGATGATGCGGATGCAACCTTTAAGATGGTTCACCAGACCGCAAGGTTCTGGGATCAAGCTGAAGCAGATGCAGCTTACGCCGTTGTTAAAGATCAAACGCAGGCAACGGTTGTCGAGATTGAATCTCGCAGCAGAAAGCAGCAGCCACCAGCTCCATTCAACACTACGTCGCTGCAGGCAGCTGCAGCTGCAGAGGGTATCTCGCCAGCTAGAACTATGCGTTTGGCAGAGTCTCTATACATGGACGGCTTGATTTCATACCCGCGTGTTGATAACACGGTCTACCCAAGTTCTCTTGACTTGAAGGACTGTGTCCGTACGCTGTCTGCAGTTCCTCAGTATGCTCCTACCTGCAAAAACTTTTGGGTCAGCCAAAGCTTCACGCTACTCGTGGCAAGCAGGAGTCTACTGACCACCCACCAATTTATCCAACAGCAGCAGCAAATCCAGATGCTTTGCAGCCTGCAGCTTGGAAGCTCTATAACTTGATTGCTCGAAGGTTCCTCGCAACCCTTATGGGTCCAGCTACCATGAGCGGTACTAAGATCACACTTGATGTTGCTGGTCAGCCCTTTGTTGCAAATGGAACCGTACTGGCTGAGCCAGGCTTTAGAGAGATTTATCCTTTTGGCCTTAAGAAGGATGACCAGATTCCTGATGTCGGCGAGGGAGAGATTGTCTCCATTCAGTCTTTGTCGCTTGACGCTAAGCAGACAGAGCCACCTGCTCGCTATAGCCAGGGCAAGCTTATTCAAGAGATGGAGAAGCGCGGTCTGGGCACAAAGTCTACGCGTGCCTCCATTATTGATACGCTTTACCAGCGTAAATACCTCAAGAATGATCCTGTTGAGCCAAGTCAGCTTGGTATGGCAATTGTTGATGCGCTCTCGCAGTTTGCGCCACACATTACCTCGCCTGATATGACAGCAGAACTTGAGTCCGATATGACAAGCGTTGCCGAGGGTAAAGATACGCGTGATGGCGTTGTTACACACTCAAGAGCCCTGCTTGCAGGCATGATTGATACGCTTATTGACCACAAAGAAGACCTGTCTGAGGCCATTGCTGATGCAGTTACTGCTGACGCAAAGGTGGGAACCTGCCCTAAGTGCGGCAAAGACTTGGTTGCTAAGAGCTCTCTGAAGACTCGTGGAAGCTTTGTTGGCTGCATGGGTTGGCCAGACTGCGATGTTACCTATCCACTGCCTCAGGGACGCGTTGAGCCGCTTGAGGGAGAGGCCGGTGTCTGCCCAGAGTGCGGTGCTCCTCGCGTAAAGGTTCAGCCGTTTAGACAGCGTGCGTATGAGACTTGCATTAATCCTGCTTGTCCTACAAACGCAGAGCCAGATCTTATTGTGGGTGAGTGTCCAACCTGTAAGGCCAATGGCAAGCACGGGGACCTGGTGGCCCACAAGTCAGAGCGTACGGGTAAGCGCTTTATTCGCTGCACCAACTACGAGGAGTGCGAGACCAGCTATCCTCTGCCTGCTCGTGGAAAGCTCGAGAAGACAGATGAAGTCTGTCCAGATTGCGGCGCTCCTATGGTGGTTGTTACTACTCAGAGGGGTCCTTGGAAGCTCTGTCCAAATTATGATTGCCCTGGTAAAGAAAAAGAAAACTGCCTCGCGTAGAGGCGCTCGTAAGAGTACTAAGAGCACCAAATCCACCAAGGCAGCAAAAAGTAAACGTATGACGGTGCATCGAGAGGTGCACCGTTTTCGGAAGAACGAGCGTCCCTCTCCAACGCCCGCTCCATACGTATTTTTACCCATTTTTTTGAGCACTCTTCATGTGGAAATGCGCAAAACCTTTAGAATATTCATGGCGAGAAACACAATCTGACTGTATCGTGAGATAGTTAAGAGGGAGGAAGCATGAATAAAGACTTACGTACATCACAAGGCCTGTTCATCACGCTTGAAGGCGTTGATGGCTGTGGTAAGTCAACACAAGCTTCTCTTCTGCGAGAAGACCTTGAAGCACTTGGCTTTTGATGTGGTTTTTTTGTTCGTGAGCCCGGCGGCACTGCTATTTCTGAGCAGATTAGAGGCGTGGTACTCAATCCAGAAAATGGCATGATGTGCGATGAGTGTGAGCTGTTGCTCTATGAAGCAAGTCGCGCTCAGCTGGTAGGAGAGGTTATTCGACCAGCTCTAGCTGCGGGCAAGATTGTTCTGTGCGATCGTTTCTACGATTCTACTTTTGCCTATCAAGCAGCTGGCCGCGGTCTTGATACAGATCTCGTGCACCGTGCAAATCGCTTGGGAAGCTGTGGGGTTTCTCCTGATAGAACTCTTGTTTTTTATGCTCGAGCCAACAGTTGCTCATGCGCGCGCTACTCAAAATGACGCCGATAGACTAGAAGCAGAAGGTGTTGCCTTCCAGAAACGTGTTTTTGCTGGTTATAAGCAACTTCTGCAAAATGAGCCAGAGCGCGTAAAAGCTATCGATGCAGATGGAAGCATTGATGAGGTGCGTGCACGTACTCGCCAGGTGTTAGCTGATCTTATCCCCAGTATTTGTGAGCTTGGTGAGTGATGCGTTTATGACTCAAGAGAGTATACCTGCTGCTCAGAACACCTATCCACTTCCTCAGGCGCTCACGCGTCTTCAGGATCAACCTCAGGTTCAAAACTTGCTTGCACGAGCGTTGCATGAGCATAAGCTTGGTCATGCCTATCTATTTGTAGGAGCTCCTGGTTCTGGTAAAGGTCTAGCAGCTAGAGCTTTGGCGCAGTGCGTTTTGTGTGCTCAAGGTGGCGATGCCGCCTGTGACGACTGCATTCGTATTTCTCGCGGTACTCACCCTGACGTGCACGTGCTTACTCCAGCCTCTGCAAACGGTTATCTTATTGAGCAGATTCGTCAGCTTATTGCTGATGTTAGTCTGGCGCCTATGCGTTCAACTCATAAGATTTACGTGATTGACCGTGCTGATTTGCTCAGAGATAACTCTGCAAATGCACTGCTCAAAACCATTGAGGAGCCACCTGCAGATACCATCTTTATTTTGTCTGCGCGTTCTTCTTCTTCGGTGCTTCCCACTATTGTTTCTCGCTGTCAGGTAGTTGCGTTTAGGACGCTCACTGATGAGGCAGCTAAAGCAGCTATTATGCGAGAGATTTCCGCCACAGAACAAGAAGCTCGTATTGCGCTTGCAGCAACAGGAACCCCTAGTAGAGCTGTGGATTTTTTTGCAGTCTTCTACACGCAAAAATATCCGCAGACAGCTCATTGATGTTTTTGGTAATCTGCTCAGAAATGATTCATGGGATGTGCTTACGTCTGCAAAAGAGCTGATAGAAGCTGCAAAAATCCCTCTAGGGGATGTAAGGCGAGCCCAAGAAGAGGCCCTCGCTCAAAGTGAGGACTTTCTTACGAGCGCTGCATTAAAGCAGGTAGAGGCAGCAAATAAGCGAGAACTCACAGCGCGCGAGCGTTCGGGTATCATAGAAATGTTGGCAATTCTGGAATCGCTTCTTCGCGACGTACTGTTGTGTTGTGAAGCAGTTGATGAAGAAATAGTAAATACGGATGCAGCAGGCATTATTGACCGTGTGGCATCTCAAACTTATACCCAGGGTGTTCTTGAAGCACTTGCCGCGGTGCAAGAGGCTCAATACAACCTGGACCGCTCTGTTTCTCCCCAGCTAACCCTTGAGGTTATGCTGCTGCATATCAAGGAGGCACTTACATGCCCACCGTTGTCCCGGTGAAATTTGAATACGCCGCGCGCGACCTTTGGTTTGATCCAAAGGAGTCTGGCGTTCTTGAGGGTGATCACGTCATTTGTCAGACCGAGCGAGGTCTAGAGATTGGTCTGGCTGTAGCTGATCCTCGTGAGATTTCTCAGGAGGAGTTTGAGTACAAGACAAATAAAGCCGAGCTCAAAGACGTTGTTCGTGTAGCAACTGACGAGGACCTTTCTCGCGCAGAAGAACTTGCCGCTAAGGGCGAGGCTGCGCTTCCTGTGTTTAGGAAGTTTGCTGTTCAAGAAGAACTTGAGATGAAGCCTATTGGCGTCGAGTATCTTTTTGATGGCGAGAAGGTCGTATGTTACTTCTCGGCTGATGACCGTGTGGACTTTAGACAGCTTGTCCGTGAACTTTCTCATGAGCTTCACGAGCGCATTGATATGCGTCAGATTGGTGTCAGGGAAGAAGCAGCGGTCATTGGCGGCTATGGTCACTGTGGACAAGAGCTCTGCTGTAGAAGGTTTGGTCTCTTTTGAGCCAGTTTCTATTCGCATGGCAAAAGAGCAGGATTTGCCTTTGAACTCCACTAAGATTTCTGGTGCTTGCGGCCGCTTAATGTGCTGCTTGCGCTATGAGTTTGAAGCCTATCGCGATTTTTAAGAACCGTGCTCCAAAGCGCAATGCTGTCATTGAAACTCCTCTAGGCATGGCAAAAATTGTTGAGTATAACACGCCAAAAGAGGAGATTGCGCTTCGTCTTGAGAGTGGCAAGGTGGTACGTATTCCTCTTGCTGACATGGACGCATCTCCTGCGGCTCAGCAGAAGTCGGAAGACCTTGGCTGTTCTTGCAGACCAGACAGCGTTTCTCGCGCTGCACTTGAGCGCCTTGAATCTGTTGAGGTTCAGATGGCTCTGGCAGAACTTGATAGGGCAAATGGTTTGATTGTTGATGAAGAACCAGAGATTAACCCTGACCTCTTTGTGACTGAGGCTCCAAAGCGTAAGCGTGAGCGCTCTGAGCAGAGCTCTGCAAATAGGCAGGAAAAACGCCAAGAATTCTGGTGCAAGAAATGCCCGAGAAGAGCAGGGTACTCAAAAATTCTTCTCGCACCCGTCGTGTAAGAACTTCAAAGAACGCTCAGGTTAACCCTGGTTCTAGTACTTTTGATGCTTCAACAGATACGCTGCGTCGTACCCGTCGCCGTCATCACGCAACGGATGAAGGTGCTGCAAATACTCAGGTTCCTCAGAAAAATGAGCAGGATTCAGCTTCTGCGCAGAAGCAGCCACAGGGTAAGCGCTTTTAGAAGGACAGATGCTCCTCAGACGTCACAGAAAGCTGATGAAGCACAGGCTTCGGTTCGTGCAAAAAGGACCCGTCGTCCAGGTGATAGGGCGGGCATGAAGACCCATAACGCCCCACAGAGCGCTCCACAGAATACTTCTGGTTCTCACGGTGCTCCTACCACTGCATCTAGAGATACTCAGCCACAGAATGCTCCGCGTCGTAGGCATAGAAGAGCGGGACGCGATGATCGCGGCCGCGGTTCAAAGGATAATGCGTAATGCATACACTCAAGACTGAATATGCCTTTGACTCAGCGCATTTTCTTACAAACTACTACGGCAAGTGTGAGAACCTGCATGGCCATCGTTGGCACGTAACCGCTTGTATTTCTGCTGCAGAGCTTGGTGAGTCTGGCACAGAAAAGGACATGGTTATGGACTTTGGTGTCTTTAAACGCAAAGTTCGTGCACTGTGTGATTCTCTTGACCATACGTTTTTGATTGAAGAAGGTTCACTTTCTGAAAAGACGTTGGCCTGTCTTAAAGAAGAGGGTTTCTCGCTCACTATTTTGCCGTTTAGAACAACCGCAGAAAATCTGGCAAAGTATCTCTTTGAGCAACTTGAGGCAGAAGGTTTGCCCGTCTCTTCTGTTGAGGTTGATGAGACACCTAACAATTGCGCCATTTATTCAAAAAATATGAAGTAACCTGTTGTTTTTTAAAGCTCGTGTGAGCAACATAACCTCGATGGGTATACTCTACGTATGTAGAGGTTTTATCTTTTATCGAGGTGGAATTTCATGGCTCACGGAGCATTGCGGGGTGTCAATTTAACCGGTTGGCTTACGCTTGAACCGTGGGTAACTCCTGAGCCGTTTGCACGCACGGGCTGCGTTGATGAGGCTCAGCTCATTAAAGCGCTGGGCGTTGAGGACTACCACAATCTTGTTAAAGTGCATCGTTCTTCATTTATCCAGAGCTCTGACTTTGTCAGTATTGCTGCTCGTGGTTTTAATGCGGTAAGAATCTCTGTGCCTTGGTATGTTTTTGATGAAGAAGCTGCTGGTACACCATATGTGAGCTGTATCACTGAGCTTGATAGAGCTCTTGAATGGGCGGAAGAGCTTGGCTTGCACGTTATTTTTGTACTGGCGGTCAATCCTGGATTACCCGATGGCTTGAATAATCAGCCAGGTGGTGCTCCACGTACCAGAATTTCTGGGGAGAAATCTCTTTCTATTCTGCATAAACTTGCTCTTCATTATGCTCACCGCAGTGGTTTTTATGGCATTGAGGTAGCTGATGAGGTAAAGCCTCGTATGCGCAAGGGCTTTAAGCTCACAGATGGTATTCCTGGTCATTCTCTTAGAAACTATTATCGTCGTGCTTATGAGGCTATTAGATCTGTGGCAGGAGAAGAGCCTGTGGTCATTCTTCCAGATGGTGGCTGGCCTCAGGGATTTAGGCGTTTTATGAGCCAGCAGGCCTATCAAAACGTTTGGCTTGATGCACACCTTGATAAACCCTGCGAGGGAATTGATTGCTCGGGTCCTAGGGGTGTACAGCAGCTTATTGATAAAAACGAAGCGTATTTGAGGACCTCTGCCTCAGGTGGTCTGCCGGTCATGGTGGGCAAGTGGTCTGCGTCACTGCCAAGTATTGACGGCGCTATGACGGCAGAAGGAAGAATTGCACTTGAGCGCATTTACACTTCCGGCCAGCTCAAAGTGTACAATACGTGTCCTGCATGGTTCTTCCAGACCTGGAAGACCTCCGCATTTTTTAGCTGCATGGGACGCACGCGTTGCGCTTGCAACGTTTGAGAGGGAATGCTCGAGTAATGACAGAATCTACTCTTTTAGCAGGTAAACTGTCTATTGTGGGCACGCCTATTGGTAACCTTTCGGACGCGTCACCGCGCGTTAAAGAAACGCTTGCAGCAGCAGATGTCATTTTATGTGAGGACACGCGCGTGACCTCAAAGCTCCTCTCGGCATTTAACATTCATGTGCCACTGCAGCGCTGTGATCAAAATATTATTGAGTCGCAAATTGAGCCAACGCTAGAGAGGCTTCGCGCGGGTCAGCGTGTTGCGTTTGTGTCAGATGCCGGCATGCCAGGCATCTCTGACCCAGGTCAGCATTTGGTTGATGCAGCGCTTTCAGAAGGCCTTGCTACGGAGGTTATTCCGGGACCTTCTGCGGTGACCTGCGCGCTTGTTGCATCGGGTCTGGCAAGTGATCATTTCTTCTTTGAAGGATTCTTGCCCAGAAAACACGGGCAGATTGTTCAGCGCTTGCAGCAACTTGCGCAAATTCCTGGCACTATTGTGCTGTATGAGTCTCCGTTTAGGGTACTTGCAACGGTTGAGGCCATAGCCGAGGTGTTTCCAACTAGGCAGGTGGCTCTTGTCAGAGAGCTTACTAAGCTGCACGAAGAAGTAGTGCGCGACGTGGCTCCTTGCCTTGTTGAGAAACTTGCTGCAAAAGAGAACCTTAAAGGCGAGTGTGTTCTGGTCATTGCAGCTCCTACAGAAGAAGAGCTTGCCTCTGCATCATCGCAGGCAGAAGGAGAGTCTCAGCTCTCGCTTGAAGATGCAATAGAGGCTGGTCTTGCTGCTGGTACGAGAAAATCAGCCCTGGCCAAGGAGCTTGCTCAGAAGTTTGGTATTGCGCGTGACGAGGCATACCAGGCAATTCTTGCTCACGAGGCATAATCACCATACCAACACAAAGAACTCCCAGCATTTGCTCTATACTGGATAAGTTATTGCAACTTACACAAAGGGAGTCATTATGCCCGAGGCCAAGCCGTCATACTTTATTACCACCCCAATTTATTACGTCAACGCAAAGCCACACCTGGGAACTGCGTACTGCACCCTGCTTTGCGACATCCAGGCTCGCTTTAGACGTGCTGCTGGTTACGATGTATTTTTCCTCACCGGTATGGACGAGCATGGCGAGAAGGTCGCTCTTGCTGCAGCTGATCACGGTTTGTCTCCACAGGCATGGTGTGACTCGCAGGTTCCTTTCTTCAAGGGACTCTATGAAGAGCTGAATATCTCATATGACGACTTCATCCGTACTACCGATGAGCGCCACGTAAAAGCAGTCCAGTATCTGTGGGAGCGCATGCGTGAGGCAGGCTTCATTTACAAGGGATCTTACGATGGTTGGTATTGCATCCACGAGGAGACCTTCTTCACCGAGACTCAGGTAGAGAAGGCAGATGAAGAGGCTGGTTGCAAGGGCGCACACCTCTGCCCAGATTGCCATCGTGAGCTTGAGCGTGTCTCTGAGGAGTCTTGGTTCTTCAAGCTCTCTGCATTCCAGGATAAACTGCTTGAGCTCTATGCTAAGCACCCAGATTTCATTGAGCCAGATTTCCGTGCAAACGAGGTTCGAAGCTTTGTTGAGTCTGGCCTCCAGGATATTTCTGTATCCCGTACCAGCTTTGACTGGGGAGTTCCGGTTCCTTTTGATGAGTCTCACGTAACCTACGTCTGGTTTGACGCTCTTCTCAACTACTACACCGCTGTTGGCTACGGTGATGACAGTCCAGAGGCTGCTGCCATGAAAGCGCTTCTGGCCAGCTCAGATGCATGTTGTCGGCAAGGACATCATCCGTTTCCACTGCGTCATTTGGCCTGCAATGCTTATGGCCCTTGGCGAGGCTGTTCCTGAGCACATCTTTGCTCACGGCTTCTTGAACGTCCGTAACTCTGAGACCGGTGTTGTTGAGAAGATGAGCAAATCTCGCGGAAACGCCATTGCACCTAAGGACGTTTTGGACCTGCTGGGTGTTGAGGGCTACCGCTACTACTTCATGACCGACGTCACTCCTGGTGAGGACTCTGGCATTTCCTTCGAGCGCATGGAGCAGGTCTATAACGCTGACCTGGCAAATAGCTGGGGTAACTTGGTTTCTCGCGCCCTTAATATGAGCGATAAGTACTTTGAGGGCGTCACTCCAACTTTTGATGGTTCTTCTGTTGCTGCAGACCATCCTCTGCGCAAGCTGGCTGAGGGCATCTATGACCGCTACGCTGCTTGCATGGAGAAGATGGACTACGTGGGCGCTAAGAACATCATCATGGAGCTTGTCCACGCAGCTAACCACTACATTGAGGATGCTGCTCCTTGGACGGTGGCAAAAGACCCAGAGCGTGCAACTGAGCTTGCAGAGATTATCTATACGCTGCTTGAGTCTATCCGCATTTGTGCACATCTCTTTATGCCATTCATGCCTACCACATCTGCTGAGGTTCTTCGTCGTATGAGCCTTGACGAGGCAGAGATTACCTCTACCGATACCCGTAGCGAGTGCGTATGGGGCAAGCTTCAGGGCGGCCTGGCTGTCTCTAAGGGAGACGCTCTGTTCCCACGTCTTGCAAGCAAGTAATCGTGTCGGAGCACGCATCGCATCAGACATCGTGGCTTGCTAATCAGCGCGCCACTAAAGAAACGCTGGAACGTTTTGGCCTTGCCACCAAATACAGGCTGGGCCAAAACTTCTTGGTGCAAGATCACGTTATCGAGAAAATCGTCCAGCTTGCAGAGGTTCAGCCTACTGACGTGGTTGTTGAGGTTGGGCCCGGTTTGGGTACCCTTACGGTGGCCTTGCTCGACCGCGCCCGTGCGGTTTGCTCGCTTGAAGCAGACTCTGAGCTTGAGCAAGTCTTGGCGGTAACCTGCAAAGAGCCTCATCCAGACTCGTTTGCGCTGGTTATGGGAGACGCTCTGGCAATCACTCCACAGAAGCTCGCCGATGCCTACAGTGCACTTCCTGCCGTTGCTCAAAGCGCGATCCCGGTTGCCCCGATGCCAACAAAGTTTGTATCCAATCTGCCGTATCAGGTGGCAGCTACGCTGATTCTCAAGTTCTTCCAGGAGCTTTCTTCGCTTGAGCGAGCGGTAGTCATGGTGCAGGCTGAGGGTAGCCGACAGAATTGCTGCCAAGCCTTCTACCAAGGCATATGGTGCCTATACCGCAAAAGCTGTCTTTGTTTGCCCAGGTTACCGGTAGATTTGAAGTGGGCCCTGGCAACTTTATGCCTCCTCCACGCGTCAACTCTGCTGTGGTTCGTCTTGATCGCACCCAGGCGAGAAACCCGGTGACCTCCAAGCTTCTTTCTGAAGAAGAACTCTTACATACCATGAGCGTCATTGATGCTGCCTTTGCACAGCGCAGAAAGACCATTCGTAATTCAATGAGCGCCTCTGGTTTTGATAAAGACAAGCTAGACCAGGCGTTTCTCGCCACAGGAATTGCGCCTACGGCGCGTGCAGAAGTTTTGACCAGCCAAGATTTTATTTGTCTTGCGGCTGCTTTGGAGCCTTTGAGTGAGTAAGAAAAAGCATCATCTACCAGCAGAAGAAGTGGATGCACTTTCGTTTTCTGACGGTCAGCTATTCCATGATATTTACGGTACGCCTCGCCCAGCGCCGCGTGTTTTGGCGCCTGTTGTCGATACCCATGGTCATTTGGGCAGCCTCCACGAGCACAGCGCTGCAGAGTCTCTTGCACGAGCAGCAGCAGCGGGCGTTCGCATGCTTATTGTTCCCGTAGATATTGCTACGGAGTTTCCTCGTAAGTGGGCAGATACCAGCGCTTTTATTGCATGGTTTGAGGATACTTTGAACCAGGCTCGCGCTGCTTATGCAAAGCTGGCTGAGGCAGATCTCTGTGTACCCTGCGATTTACCAGCAGAGCATTTGTTTGAGCACACGTATTTTGTGGTTGGTGCGCATCCCTATAGTGCACCAGACTATAACCAAGAGGCTGAACAGCGCTTGTTTGAGCTGCTTAAGCACCCTCTTTGCGTTGGTGTGGGAGAAATTGGCCTTGATTTTGGACCGTACTGTGAGGTCCCAGAAGAGGTCCAGCGCCAAGCATTTGAACGCCAGCTCTCCATTGCACACGAGCATAATCAACGCGTTGAGCTTCACTTACGTGATGGTGCTGATAATACGCACGCTCATGATTTAGCGCTTGAAATTTTGAACCGTCTAGGGTGTGCCTAAGGCAGGCTGTGACCTGCACTGTTATACCGATGGTCCTGAGGTCATGAAGCCTTTTGCAGACCTTGGTTGCTTTGTTGCCTTTGGTGGTGCAGCAACATTTAAGCGCTCAGATGATATCCGAGCTGCAATGATTTCATGCCCAGAGACGAAACTGCTCTCAGAGACTGATTTCCCCTATATGGCCCCAGAGCCTTTACGTGGAGGGGAGTGCACGCCAGCGATGGTGGTGCATACCGTTGAGCGCTTGGCGGAGCTTCGTTGGCAGCGACTTGATATCCCCAAAGAGAAGACGTATACCATACTGTGGGAAAACGCCCAGCGCTTTGTGGGACTTGCGTAGCACAACGGGAGGTGAGCACATATGACAAAAATCCTGGTAGTAGAAGATGACCATCAGATTCAGCAAGAGTTGGTGCTCCTGCTGCAAAGAAACGGCTTTGAGGCTCAGGCGCTCACGTCTTTTGAGTCCGCACCTCAACAGATTGTTGCTGCGCATCCAGACTTGGTGTTGTTGGACCTTAACCTCCCTGGTATTGATGGTCAACAGATTTGTCGAGAAGTACGACAGCTCTCCAACGTTCCTATCATTGTAGTTACCAGCAGAAACACGGATCTTGATGAGCTTATGGTGCTCTCGTTAGGAGCGGACGATTTTATCGCCAAGCCCTATAACACCCAGATTTTGCTTATGCATATTACTTCGGTTTTGAGGCGCGCAAATAGTGATGTCACAACAGGAACAAAGCTTTCACATGCAGGTGTGACACTTGATTCTTCTTCCTGCAAAGTTTCTGCAAATCAGAAGAGCGTTGAGCTGACCAAAAACGAGCTTAGGATACTTTCACTTTTGATGCAAAATGCGGGAACGGTTGTTTCTCGCCAGCGTATTCAAGAAGAGCTGTGGCAGTCGGATGAGTTTGTTGATGACAATACGTTGACGGTCAACATTAGCCACCTCAGAAATACTCTTGCAAGTATTGGCGTTGAGGACTTTGTGATGACACGCCGTGGACTTGGCTACGTTATTGAGTAGGCTGTCATGACGTTTTTTAAGTATCTAAAAAATCGAACTATTTTCTTTATTGCGCTTATAGCTAGCAGCACGTTAATTGGCTTTATGCTTAAGGGTGTTGGACTTAACGCGTTTGCTATTGCCTACTGTATCCTGGTTTTGTGGGTGGTAGGAACAGCGGCACTTCTAGCCGATTATTTTCATCGTCGTTGGTTCTACCAGCAGCTTGCTGAGAATTTAGCGGCAACGGATAAAGAGAGCTATCTGGTTCCTACCATGTTGGATACGCCTTCAACGCTGGAGGAGCAGCTTTTTAAGAACGCGCTTTCAAGCATGTCCAAGTCTATGATGGACCAGCTTGCTGATGAGCATATGCGATCAAAGGAATATCGTGAGTACATTGAGATGTGGGTGCATGAGATTAAAACTCCTATTGCTGCAGCTCATTTTGGTTGCTCAGAATAATCCATCGCTACCTATGGATGACGTGCAAACGCAACTTACCAAGATTGAAACTCTGGTAGAGCAGGCGCTCTTTTATGCACGCAGCGCATCTGTAGATCGAGATTTTTCTATCAGAGACGTCAACTTGCAGTCTATCGTAAAAGATGCTCTTAAAAACAATGCACGTGTCTTCATTGACGCTGGTGTTTCTCCACATTTTGATGACTTGGCCCACGTGGTCAAGGCTGACCCAAAATGGCTTGAATTTATTTTGCGACAGCTCCTCATTAACGCTGCAAAGTATTCAAATCCAGAGCTTTCACCTGGCGAGAAGAACGTTTGGATTTCTGCCTCTGTCTCAGAGCCACGTGAGGGAACTACTTCAACTACTCTCTTCATTAAAGATAATGGCATTGGTATTCCTGAAGAGGATCTTTCTCGAATTTTTGATAAGGGATTTACCGGCCAAAATGGACGTAAGTACGCAAAATCTACCGGCATGGGTCTCTATCTCTGCTATGAACTCTGTAATAAGATGGGCCTTAAGCTGGCTGTGAGCAGTACAATTGGTAAAGGTTCAACCTTTTTCTATTACGTTCAACCAGTCTTTTACGGATTTAAAATGAAACTGTAGCTTTTAGCAGCAATTGTGTTAGTTCTCAATTAGAAGCTCCCACAATTCATCTGTTTGAGGATCGCTTCCTACTGGGAAGGTATGCTGACTAAAACGCTTGAATCCCCAATGTGAATAAAATGCCTTAGCAGGCTCATTGTGTTCCCAGACACCCAGCCACACGCGCTTCTTACCCTTTTCTTTTGCTAAATCAAGGGCAAATTTCATGAGCTTTGATCCAAGGTGTAGGCCTTTGAAACGCGGAAGGATATACAGGCGTTCAATTTCAAGTGAGTCATCGCGCTGACCCTCGGTTTGCTCATAACGCGTATTGAGCTTCAGGTAGCCAGCTACTTGACCTTCTACCTCAACAAAATAGAAATATGAGTGTTTAGCAACAAGCTCACGGGCAAGCTTTCTGTGTTGTAGAGCGAGTCCATGCAACTTGCTAAATCATCTGCTGTATTTGAGTCAATAAAGGTATCTACAAATGTCTCTACGCTAAGCTTCTGCAGTGTGCGCAAATCAGTTGTGTTAAGTGGTCTAATTGAAACGTGAACATCATCAACGCTGATTGTGTTTCTCGTCTGACGATATGCATCAAGGTCAAAGGAGAGCACATGGTGGAGGACGCCAAAGTGATCAAGCACCTTAGAAGATGCCTGCGTAAAGCCAGCGCGCTCATAGAAGGGCTGAGCTTTGAGTTGCGACTCAACTAACACCTTGGAAGCACTACTTTCTTGTGCCAGGTAATCAAGGGTATCGTGCAGCAGCTTTGAGCCAATACCAGCACCTTTGTTGCTGACGCATACGCGGCCAATAAGAGGGGAGTTGTATGACTGTCCCGCATCAATGATACGTAAATATGCAGCTACCGAGTTAGTATCTTGATAAAAGACATGGGTAGAAACTTGATCAACGTTATCAAGATCGTTGTACATAATCTGCTGATCAACAATAAACGTTTCTGCTCTTAGAGAAAGAATTTGATATAACTCTTTAGCGGTAAGCTGCCCAAATCTTTTAATTACTAACTGCATAGCATGCCCCTCCCGTATGCTTGATAGTGATATTTTGACACATCAAAGTGAGAAAAGCGTAAGGTTTCCGTAAGGTCAATCGATGGCAACGTGAACGGTAGTGAGGGAGTATATATCTCAAGATTTACTCGCTCCCAATGAAAGGACGCAACATGGCAGCTACTCAAACAGCTCCAACTCAGCCAACTGTTGTGGCTGGACAATCTTCAGCACTTAAGCCTCACACTGTTTTGGTTTGTCAAAACCTCGAGAAGTACTATGGAACTCGTGGAAATATCACTAAGGCACTAGACGGCATTAATCTTTCTGTAGCTCGCGGTGAGTTTATCGCTATCATGGGTCCTTCTGGTTCTGGCAAAACGACGCTTTTGAACTGTATCTCTACCATTGACCAGGCATCTGCGGGCCACATCTTTATTGATGACCAGGAGCTTTCCAGCCTGCGCGGCGCAGAACTTTCTGCCTTTAGGCGTGACCGCTTGGGCTTTATTTTTCCAGGACGCCAACTTGCTTGATAGCCTTACTGCTCGCGAGAATATCGCGCTCTCACTAACCATTGGTCATGTTCGTGCTCAGGAAGTTTTGGAGCGCGTAGAAAACGTTGCCAAGCTGCTTCAGATTACTGAGGTACTTGATAAGTTCCCTTACGAGATGTCTGGCGGTCAGCGTCAGCGCGTTGCTGCTGCTCGAGCAATTGTTACCAATCCTTCGTTGGTCTTAGCGGACGAGCCAACTGGAGCGCTTGACTCAAAGAATGCTCGTACACTTCTGGAGAGTCTTGAGAACCTCAACCGTAATGGCGCAACTATTGCCATGGTCACTCACGATTCATATGCAGCTTCTTACGCTCATCGCGTTATTTTCATTAAAGATGGTCGTATTTTTAATGAGATAGTTCGTGGCGAGAAGCCCCGTAAGCAGTTCTTTGATCAGATCATGGATGTTGTGTCATTCCTGGGAGGAGAGGGTGCTGATGTACAGTAAAATCGCGCTTGGTAACGTCAAGAAATCACTGCGCGATTTCAGTATTTACTTTCTGACATTGGCAGTAGGCGTTGCGCTGTTTTATTCCTTCAATTCAATTACTCAGCAATCTATGGTGTTGGATCTTTCTGAAGACCAGAGAAACATTGTTCAACTCTTAAGTAATACCATTTCTGGAGTAAGTGTTTTTCTTGCCATAATCATGGGATTTCTTGTTGTCTATGCTAATCAATTTCTGATTCGTCGTAGGAAAAAAGAATTTGGCATGTACCAGATACTGGGCATGACCAAGAGAAATGTCTCTAAGATTATGAGTATTGAGACACTGCTTGTTGGTTTTCTCGCCCTGGTAGTTGGACTTGTTGCAGGTATCTTATCTCTCAATTTATGATGTTTACAACGGCCCACATGTTCAATACGACTCTTGATTCGTTCAAATTTGTCTTCTCACAAACTGCGTTGATTCAAACGGTTATTTACTTCGTGGTTATGTTTGTGGTTGCGCTGATTTTTAACGTCACCACCGTATCTCGTTACAAGCTCATTGACCTTCTCAACGCAGACAAAGTAACTCAGACCGTCAAGGTAAGAAACCTTACCGTCTCAGTACTGCTCTTCTTGGCCTCTCTTGGAATCATTGCTTATTCCTATATCTTGCTTCAGCACAATGGTTTTAAACAGATAGATGAAGAGTTTGCCATGGCTACTGCTTTGGTATCTGTGGGCACAGCACTCTTTTTCTTCTCAATCTCTGGTTTCTTGCTCAGGTTTATGCAGTCTCAGAAAGGCTTCTACTACAAGGGTCTTCATTCGTTTATCTTGCGTCAGTTTAACGCTCGTGTTAATACTGCTTGGGTTTCCATCTCTTTAGTCTGCGCTATGCTCTTTGTGGCAGTCTGTGGACTTGGTACGGGTTTCTCGCTTGTTGACTCTATGAACTCTAGCTTTTCTAAAATCAAAACGTACGATGTTTCTGTAGCAATCAATCCAGGCTCAGAGCGCAGTTATACCCCTGGTCCAGCGGACTCATATGATTACCTTTCTGTAGTGCAGAAACTTGATCCAGAGTGGGACAAGACTATCAAAAACGCTTTCAGGTTGATACGTACTACGCTCAAGATGATCCAACAACACCAAGTTTTACGTATAGCTCTATTGATGCTGTAACAGGCAAGCGCTTTGATGATTACTTTACCGGCTATAGCGGTCAGGGAGATCCTGCGCAGAGCAATGTGACTCTGATGCGAGCCTCTCAGTACAACAAGCTGCGTGTTGCGTCTGGTCTTGAGCCTGTTGACTTTGGTACTGACGGTTATATGGTTTGGACGCTTGATACTAATCTCACAAAATACTGGCAGGATTCTCTTGCAAATAATCCTGAACTTACCATTCAAGGTCATAAGCTCCATGCTGTTGGTGGAACATTGGATATTGCTCAGACGCAAGGTGGCCCTCATCTTATGCCTGCACTTGGAATTATGGTTGTTGCTGATCAAAGTTTCCCTTCAAGCGTTGTTTTGACCAACTCGTATATCTTAGGCAACTACCAAACTCCAGGTGATGCTACTGAAACACAGTTCCAGGGTCAAATTAAGCAGTACTTAGGCGATGGCGCCGTAACTGGAGGTGATTCCGACCCATATTCTGTAATACTTGTTGTTACTGCCTCTCAATATATTCAAGGTACTGCTGGACTCTCTGGTATCGTGACATATTTAGCACTGTACATTGGCCTGGTACTCTTCATTGCTTGTGCAGCTATCCTGGCACTTCAGCAACTCTCCGAGGCATCGGATAACGCTCGCGCCTATCAAGTTCTTGCAGAGCTTGGTGCCGAGAAGGGCCTTGCAAGTCGTGCGCTCTTTGTTCAGATTGGCGTGTACTTCCTGTTCCCACTGCTTATGGCAGCTGCGCACGCAACATGCGCAATGTCAATTATGGTCTCTGTTATTAAGTCAATTGGCAACTTTGATGTAGCTAGCAGCATTGGTGGAGTAGTTGCAGTCGTAGCTGCTTTGTATGGTGGATACTTCCTGGTTACCTATTTTGCTGCACGTTCAATCATCTTTAGGGGTGCAAAGAGGATGCAGTAAATTGCACTTTCGTGTTGTAAATTCGTGGAAGAAGGACGGATGTTCCTCTGTGGGGCATTCGTCCTTCTCGCTTAGGTAAAATGGAAATGTTATGTCAGATGGTATCTGTGCAGAGCACATACTCAAGGAGGCATCATGGGTCTTTGGTCAAAGGTTAAAAATGTGTTTGTTCCTTCTAACGGAACAGAGCAGCCTCAGAAGGCTACGTTTGCTACCAGGGGAAGACACTATCTATGCACCAGTTTCTGGTGTCCTGGTAAGCGTACAAGAGGTTCACGATGAGGTAATCTCAAGCGGCCTCTTTGGCCAGGGCTATGGCATTTTGCCCGTTGGTCTTGATTGCGTTTATGCTCCTTGCAATGCTCGCGTTACCGCAACTAACGTAACCAATCACTCAATTGGCCTTACCACTGATACTGGTATTGAGATTTTGATTCACATTGGTGTTGGTACCATCGAGATGAACGGTAAGGGTTTTACCCGTTACGTTCATGCCAACGATGAGGTTAAGGCCGGTACTCCACTGATTTCATTTGATGCTGCTGCTATTGAAGAAGCAGGATATGAGAACGTTGTAGTTGTTACCGTTGTTAATGCAGATCAGTATGAGCGCATTGATCTTATTGGTGAGTCCGGAACACTGATTGGTGGTCGTCCACTGGTTAAGATTGGCGATCCTCTGATGTGCGTCAAGCACTAGGATTTCTCGCCAGCAAAACATCTGCAATAAACGAGGTTTTACATGCTTAGAGTTACTAAGGCAATTCTTCACGTCTTTGATTTTGAGACGGGAACTAAATACTTCTCTCAATCTACCTTGGATTTAGAGGATCGTCAGACAAAGTCATACGTACAGCGTAGACTGCGTAAAATTACGGCAAATCCAGAGTCCAGGCACGGAGAGTTTGCTCCTACCAGTAACTTTGCTGGAGGTCTTCAGGAGTATGCCCACGGAGACGTTGAGTTTGTAGAGTTTTCTCATCAGATTGCTCAGTGGTTCTGGGAAGAGCTTCGTCGTGCAGATGACGTTGAGCAGTGCGATCTTCTTGTAGCAGACTACCTTGATACCGATGCCGGCCAGGCGCTTGCCAGTGCTGCTGCAGACGATGAGGACGCTCAGGCTGAGGCATTTGAGGGCGAGGGAAGACATCTTTTTGCCATTGTGCTTCTTCCACGCAAGCAGGCCTTTATTCATGATGTAAACGGTTCTGCAAATGAGATTTTGCGCCAAGATGCAACGCTGCCATCTCCTACGCAAAAGGTTGATTCATATGCAGTCATCGACCTGGATACTGGTGCTATTGATTTCCACGATCATGATCGCTCTGTGGCAGGAGAGGGAAAGTTCATCATCCCAGAACTCTTCCTTGAGTGCACGTCAGAGGCTTCCAGCCATGAGGTTATTGGTGAGGTAACTATTATTGTTCAAGACTTGGCAGAAGAGTATGGTCTTGAGCCTGCCGTTGAGGTGTCTCGCGCTAAGGCTGCTGTTGCAGAAGCAGCAGAGGTAGAAGAGGTAGTTGACCCTATCAAGGTTGGTAAGCGCATCTTTGAGGAGCGTCCTGAGATTCAGAAAAAGTACGAGGCTCAGGTGGCAAGTAGAGAGCTCCCCGAAGAAGTTCCTGTTAAGCGTGGTGTTGCCAACAGAATTGCAAAGAATCATAAGATTCGCACCGATACAGGAATTGAGATTTCATTTCCCTCAAACCTAACGGATCGTCCAGGTTACCTAGAATTTTCTCACGAGTCTGACGGTAGGATTACCATATCAATAAAAAATGTTGCACATATTGAAAACCGCTAAATCCTACCTTTTACCTTACATTTCTTATGCAAACTCCCCAAAATTCGTTTCGGGGAGTTTGTCGATTACGTATCTTTTTGAATATACGGGTGTATCTCGGGTAGAATAGTCTCTCAAAGGTCACACCGCACTACTAAACGTCCAAGGAGACCCTAATGAGTTTGAAGAAACAACATACCGCTTCCGTTGAGGAGCAGAATGCTGCTCTATTCAGCCGTCGCGACGCCTTTAAGATTTTTGCCGGCGCGGGAATTGCCGCTGCTGCCGTCACAGCTTCCCTGATTAATGCTCGTCCTGCTCTTGGTGTAACCCAGGCTCAGATTGACGCTGCTCGTAGTGATTACGATGCTGCTCAGAAGCTGCTTGATGAGATTTCAAATGAGGTCTCTAGCATGCAGGCAAGTCTGAATGATACAAACGCTCAGATTGGTAGCATCTCTGATCAGATCAACGATAAACAAAATCAGATTGATGCTAAGCAGAAAGAGATTGCAGAAAAAGAGACTCAGATTGCTGAGAAGAGAAAAGCTCTTGGCGCTCGTATGTCCAGCAATTATAAGGCCGGTCCAGCAGGCGCTCTAGAGATGATCCTCTCCTCCGCAAGCTTTGAGGAGCTTACTTCTAATATCTACTACCTCGATAAGATTTCTGAGTCCGATCAGAAGATGATTGAGGAAGTTAAGAACTTGAAGGCTGCTCTTGAGGCAGATAAGGCTGCTCTTCAGAACGAGAAGACCGAGCTTGAGAAAAAGAAGGCTGAGCTTGAGAGCCTTCGTGCTTCTCAGGAGTCTCAGCTCAATGACATTTCTGCTCGTCAGGCGGACGCTGCAAACGTTGTTGCAAATCTTGATGACAACGTCAAAGAGCTCATTGCTCAGCGTGACTCTGAGCTTCTTGCTGCTCAGCAGGAGGCAGAGCGTGTTGCCGCTCAGCGTGCTGCTTCGTCAAGCGACAGCGGTGGTGGCAGTAGCTATTATGGCGGTGGCGGCGGAGGAACCTCTTCTGCTGGTTCTGGCTCTGCTGCTGCAGTTGTTTACGCTGCTGGCTACACCGGATCTACGGGTGCGGGCTTTTGTGCTGCCTGGGTTTCTAACGTCTTCTCTAACGCAGGCGTTGGTACCTTCTACGGCAACGCATGTGATATGTACTACTCCTGGTGCTACTCTACCGATCAGAGCGCTATTGAACCAGGCATGATCATTGCTGTTCCAACCCTTGGTGGTTCTGCAGCAGCTTTGATTTATGGCCACGTCGGTATCTATCTTGGTGGCGGTATTGTCAGGCACTGCCTGTCTGGTGTTGTTATGAGCCAGAGCCTGAGCTCTTGGATTTCCCAGCTTGGTGCTTTGAGTACTCCAAGGTGGGGCTGGCTTGGAGGCGTTGTTCTCAGCTAAGTTGGAGCTATTGATAACTTGCTACGCAAAAGAGCTTGGTTGCATGCAGCCAAGCTCTTTTCTATCACAGAAATGTTGTCGTTGCTTTTAAAACGAGAGAAGGATGCAGCCGATAAAACAGCTACATCCTTCTCGCCCGATAACGGGGAAGTGGGCTACTCTTCAACCTCGAGAAGCTCGATGTTAAAGTTAAGGTCTTTGCCAGCCATGGGGTGGTTGGTGTCAAAGACAACAGTAGTGCCGTCGTTAGAGACAACGGTTGCCATAACTGGGTATCCCTCAGGGGTGCCTAGCGTAACCTGCTGACCAGCTACAAGAGTCTCAGATCCAGGAAGCTGTGCTACAGGGACAGGTTGTACTGCTTCCCTCGTGGCGCTCGCCATAAGCCCTCAGCTGCTGGAATGTGGACGTCAACAATCTGACCAACGGTCATGTCTTTAACAGCCTCATCAAATCCAGGGATCATCTGGCCAGCCATGCACGTAAATGCCAGTGGCTCATTGCGATCACGGGAAGAATCAAACTTTGTTCCGTCATCAAGGGTGCCAACATAGTGGACCTTTACCTTTTTACCTTCATTGCTCATGAGACTCCAATCGTAAAAACCATATCGTTTGCATTCTACCCAAGTAAGCCCTAAATCAACCTTTGAATGATAAAGGTATAAAATACTCTACATTCAGCATGAAAGGTTTTGTTATGGAAGCGTGTTCAGCTCCTCATAATTTCATAGGCGTGTTTGACTCGGGCGTTGGTGGCATGAGCGTGCTTAAACACCTTGTTGTTCAACTGCCTCATGAGACGTTTCGTTATTTTGGTGATTCTGCTTTTGCCCCCTACGGCACCAGACCAAAAGAACAGATTACTAAGCGCTCTTTTGCTATTGCACACCAGTTTGTTGATGAGGGCGCAAAGGCACTGGTTATAGCCTGCAATACTGCAACTGCCGCTGCCGCAGAAGAGCTGAGGGCAACGTATCCCAGCCTGTCTATTGTTGGCGTTGAACCTGCTTTAAAGCCTGCTGTAACCGCATATCCTGGGGGCACCGTAGTTGTTTTGGCTACGCAGGCAACGCTTTCTCTGCAGAAGTATCACGACTTGGAGGCTCGACTCCATCCTTCTGCAAAGGTCATCTCTATTCCAGGAGAAGGTCTTGTTGAGCTTATTGAGTCTGGACAGGCTGATTCTGAGCAAATGCATAAAAGGTTGACTGAGCTTCTTGGAGCTTATGCTGGTCAGGTAGATGCTGTGGTTCTTGGTTGTACACACTATCCCTTTATTAAAAAGCAGATTAGTTCCGTCTTGGGTGACGTTGAGTTTTTTGACGGTGGTGCAGGAGCAGCGCATCAGCTGAAACGCTTGCTCGAGCAAGATAATTTGCTTGCTAAAGCGGGGAGTGAGACTTGTGATGAGGCGCCAAACATTACGTTCTCATCAAGCATAGATACGCCTGAAGAGCTTGCTTTCTACCAGAAGTTTTTCTCGCAAGAGATGTAAGTAAAACTAAATAAATCCCTTAGCCCAGTTTTGCCTGAAGCCACTTTTTGAGTATCACTGCATTGTTGTAGACCGTATCTTTATCCGAGAAAAGCAGTGTTACCGTAGTGGGGGCAAGCTGTTTAAGCTGCGTCACAAAGGTTGCTGCATCGGGATTGCTATCTAATTCAGCTGTATATGCTGAGACAAAGTTCTCAAAGCGCTCTGGATCATGATTAAATGCTTTTCTGCATTCCGTTGAAGGGGCAATTGACTTTGCCCATTCATCAGCGTGGAGATTTTCTTTTTTGATGCCTCGTGGCCAAAGACGGTCTACCAACACTCGATATCCATCGTCGGTCTCTGGTGTATCGTAGGTTCGTTTAAGTTTGATATCCATAGTTGTTCCTCTCGACACATCTACGTTATACCGCAAAATAACTATTAGGTTACAAATTATTTAGTGTGGCAGAGGGGTAAAAAAGTACTCGTATATCATGGAGCACGCTTTTTGTAACCCACGGAGAAAGGAAAGCTATGTCAAACTCAGTGGAGAAGAAAGACATTGACTGGTCATCTATTGGCTTTGCATACACACAGTGTGACTACAGCTACGTAGCTCACTACAAAGATGGTGCTTGGGACGAGGGCGGTCTTACCGCCGACCACAGCATTACGCTGTCTGAATGCGCAAATATCTTCCATTATTGTCAGGAAGTTTTTGAGGGCCTGAAGGCATACACTACAGTCTCAGGTGATATTGTCTGCTTCCGTCCTAACCTCAACGCTCAACGTATGGCAGACTCCGCAGCTCGCCTTGTTATGCCACCGTTCCCCGAGGATCGATTTATCGCTGCCGTTAAAGAAGTTGTTTCTGCAAACGCAGCATGGGTTCCACCATTTGGCACTGGAGCTACGCTGTATGTTCGTCCTTTCATGATTGGTACTGGCAACACTGTTGGTGTTAAGCCTTCCGATACCTATGAGTTCCGCATCATGGTTACTCCTGTTGGCTCTTACTATTCCAACGGCGTTGCTCCTGTTGCGCTGACTATTTCTCCGTTTGACCGTGCAGCTCCTCATGGAACTGGCAATATCAAGGCTGGCTTGAACTATGCAATGTCACTGTACCCAACCACTTGGGCACATGAGCAGGGCTTTGCAGACAGCATGTATCTTGATTCTGGTACCCGCACCTATGTCGAGGAGTCTAGCGGTGCAAAACTTCCTCTTTGTTGACAAAGAGGGAATCCTGGTCATTCCACAGTCTTACACTGATTCTATCCTTCCTTCCATTACCCGCCGTTCGCTGGTAACTGTTGCTCAGGATATGCTGGGTATGAAGGTTGTTGAGCGCCCTGTCCGTTTTGATGAGATTGACCAGTTTGTCGAGTGTGGTATGTGCGGCACAGCGGCTGTCATTTCTCCTGTGGGCAAGGTTGTTGATGGTCAGAAGGAAATTGTCTTTGGCGCTGGTATGGAGGCTGTTGGTCCTGTTATGACCAAGCTCCGCAATACGCTGACCAGCATTCAGTCTGGTGAGATTGAGGCTCCAGAAGCAGACTGGATCTGCAAGATTTGTTAAAACACTCGGTTCAAACAGGACTTTGCTTTTAATAAAATGGCGAGAAGACCAATCGATCTTCTCGCCTTAGTTATATCTGCAACGTATGCAGAATCTGCGCTGGCTTAAGCCTTGTGGGAAGAACCCAGGTTATCCATGTGGCTTGCAACAATCTGAGTGATTGCTTCCATACCAGGAACGGAAGGTTTCTTTGGATCAAAGTTGCTAGGATTTTCGGACATGTAGTTCATGAAGCCAGCCATAAAGACCTGGCGGAGCTCAGTTGCATAGTTGACCTTGCAAACGCCGTTCTGGATTGCTTCTGCTACCTGGTCATCTGGCACGCCAGAGGTGCCATGAAGGACCAGAGGAATGTCGATGCGCTGACGAATTGCCTTCAGAACGTCCTGCTCGATATGAGGTGTTCCGTGGTAGACACCGTGAGCGGTACCAACGCCAACTGCCAGAGAAGTGCAGTTAGTGCGGGCAACAAACTCTTCAGCCTGATCTGGATCAGTGTAGGGGTTCTCGCCCTCAACAGCTGGGCCGTCATCCTCTTTGCCGCCAACTTTTCCAAGCTCAGCCTCAACAGGGAGATTAATAGGACCAGCAAATTTGGTGACGGACGCGGTCAGAGCAATATTGTCCTCAAAAGGAACGTGAGAACCGTCAATCATGACGGAAGTATAACCTGCGCGAGCTGCCTGGATGCAACGGTCAAAGCCGTCACCGTGGTCAAGGTGAAGCGCTACAGGAACAGTTGCCTCTTCAGCAGCACAACGAACTAAAGCTGCAAAGTAATCAAGGTTTGCGTACTTAACGGTACCGGGTGTGGTCTGGAGAATAACAGGGGAGCGGCGCTCTTCTGCTGCCTTCACAACAGCCATAACAAACTCGAGGTTCTCAACGTTAAAGGCACCAACGGCGTAATGGCCAGCCTGTGCGTCAAGAAGCATTTGCTTAGTAGTAACGAACATCTAGTGCTCCTTTTCGCCCCAAAGGGCTTTGATTGACTAAAAAAATTGTAACGTTTCTCTAACTCTGTTATGCAGCTATTTTGAAATAGTTTTTCTCTTTGTAATCTTTGGCGAGAAACCCGTCTTGCATCAGTTCTTACTACAGCCTTTGATCAAACTATTACTCAGTGTTCTAGTAAACAATTTTTTCAAGAGCAACGTTTCTGTGGATTTCTTCTGCCACTCCTTGATCAAAGCGACCTGTACCAGCAGCTAGACAGCTTGCTGTAGCACATGACAGGGCAAAGGTGAGACATTCAGATGTTGTCTTACCTTGTGCAAGTGCAACCGCAAAAGAACCTACGAGGGTGTCTCCCGCACCAACAGGGTTGATAACTTCAATTTTTGGAGGCATTGCTCTAAAGATTCCTTCATCAGAAACCATGAGCGCACCTTGAGCTCCAAGAGAAATAACGACAATCTTGATACCTCGATTATGAAGCTCTTGCGCAGCAGCAATAATCTCTTCTTCTGTGATTACTTCTCTTCCTAGCAGTTGTCCGATTTCATCAGTGTTTGGCTTAATCATGGTTGGAAGAGCCTCAACACACGTGGTGAGGAGCGACCCTGATGCATCCAAAATACAAGGAACTCCAGCAGACATAGTGTCCTTTATAAGCTCTTTGTAGTCCTCAGCAGAAACACCTTTTGGAATACTACCGTTAAACGTGACAACCTCAGCACTACTTGTAAGTTGTACAAGTTTTGCTTTGAAGGCAAGAAGTTCCTCGGGCGAAATAGGCTGTCCAGGCTCTAAAAACTCAGTAGATTGACCACGAGGATCTAGGATATTGATGCACGAACGAGTTTCTTGCTCAGTATAAATAAAATCGGTAGCAATGCCGTCTTTTTGGGCAAGTTCAACAAGATAGCGACCATTGTTGCCGCCCACAAATCCTGTAGCACATATCGGATACTTGAGCGTTGTGATTGCGCGCGATGCGTTAAGGCCTTTACCGCCGGCACTGTTGTCTACAACCGAAACTCTGTGTACCGTTCCATCTACAACAGCAGAATCAAGATAGTAGGCCTTGTCGATAGAAGCATTAAGCGTCACGGTTACAATCACAAAAATCACCTCGTCAAAAGACAATGCAATAAAAAGCACAGGGCAGAAGGACGAGAAAACCCTATCAGATTGTGTCTCTACCAATAAAATGTGCTAACTCTATTTTAACCAAAGAGGCATCCAAAAACCCTTCTTTAGTTGTTTCAAAAAAATAGATACCAGTACATAAATTCATAATACCAATTTTATGTTTTTCACCGTATTCTAGCTGGATTTTAGGGTTATTTAGTACGTTTATTACGTATAAACAAACGTTTTAAGAACAGTTGAAAAAGAAGAAAAATTACGGTAATTAAGAGTGTTTCATCACAAATTATTCACATATTTACCTGCGGAAATATCAACCTCTTTACCGTTTACGGTCAAATAGTACCGTTAAATCTGTCAGTTGTTAACGTACACATTTGTGCTACCTTACTAGACTATACTTATGTTAGGTTGTTATCTGGTATCTACCACTTAGAACGAACATTTAAAAAAGTTCTCAAAGCAGCAAAAAGGTAGATTCTAGACATATTTCCTTGCTCTTGGAAGGGAGCTTTGACATGGTAGGTTGCGTTCTCACTGGTCACGGAACTTTTGCAAATGGTCTTGCAGATGCACTCAAAATGATTGCGGGCGAGCAAGAAGCGTTTGTTCCCGTTCCATTCATTGAGGCTGGTGCAGCAACGTATCCAGAAACCCTGTCATCAACTATTTCTGACCTTCTTGATACCACCGATGGTGTATTGGTCTTTTGTGATCTTCTTGGTGGAACTCCATTTAACCAGGCAATGATTATTGCTCAGAATTACTCCAACGTAGAAGTGGTCACAGGAACAAACCTTCCTATGCTTCTTGAAACTCTTGGTAGTCGCATGGCTGATACCTCACTTGAAGAGCTGGTTGACACCGCTGTTGTTGCTGGTAGCCAAGGAGTTGTCCACAAGCGTCTTGAGCTTGAGGTAGAGGCAGAAGAAGATGACATCTTCGGAGACGATGGTATTTAAACTCTTTCTGAGTTAAGGAGTCATACATGGCAAATTTAGCAGAGAACATCCTGGCTTCATCCATTGTTCTTCTCGCGTTCTTGGTAATTATTGCCCTTGGATATTCATTCTTTGTCTGGAGAGCTTCCGCAAAAAAGGCTGGTCCTACCTCGGAGTTTTTAAAGAACCTACATCCAGGTCAAAAAGTTAAAACAAATAACGGAATGTATGGCGTAGTAAAAGCTGTCAAAAAAGAAACAGTTGATGTTGAATTTGCTCCAAATGTTGTTATTACACTTGATCGTTGGGCGTTGGTTTACGTTCCTAGCAGTAAATAAAGTTGTGTAGCAAAACGCGCAACGCAAGATGTGAGTAGTGCGATAAATTTGCAGATAAAGCGTACGTATGTACAGGCAAAGAGAGGAGAACTTGTTATGGGAGAACCAGATATCAAGCTTGCTCGAATCGATAATCGTTTGATTCATGGTCAGGTTGCCACTCAGTGGAATGGCACCCTTGGAACTAACCTCATCCTTGTTGCTAATGATGAGGTTGCAGGCAATAAGATGCGTCAAGGTCTTATGGACATGGCAGCACCAAGTGGTGTTGCAACCAGGTACTTTACGCTCCAGAAGACCATTGAGGTTATTCACAAGGCTTCTGCAAGCCAGCACATTTTCTTAGTTGCCGAGAATCCAGAGGATGTCCTCACTCTGGTCAAGGGCGGTGTTCCAATTAAAAAGGTGAACATCGGCAATATGCACATGGCTGAGGGAAAGCGACAGGTCGCCACAAGCGTGGCGGTAGACGATAAGGACGTCGCTGCCTTCCGTGAGCTTCAGGAATTGGGGGTGACTCTAGAGATTAGACGTGTTCCTACGACCCCGGTCGAGGATATCTCAAAGCTATTCGAGTAAGTTTTGCGCGCAACTTCCTGGTAGGGAATATAACAAGTTGCAAAGGTGCAACAACTCTGTCAGGTTGGCAAAAGTATTTGAATAGTCTGCCGTTCATCGTCATCGGCAGGTATGGTGTGTTTGAAAGGAGGAGTTAAGATGGATGTTAGCCCTATTCAGGTGTTATTAATCTTCATCGTTGCGTTTATCGCTGGCATCGATCAGTTTAGTTTCCTCGAGTCTCTTTACCAGCCAATCGTAACTGGTTTTTTGGTTGGTTTGATTCTTGGTGACGTTCAGACTGGTCTGATTGTTGGTGGTACTTATCAGCTTATGACCATCGGTAACATGCCTGTTGGTGGTGCACAGCCACCTAATGCTGTTATTGGCGGCATTATGTCTGCAGTGTTTGCAATCACCACTAAGCTTGAGCCAATGGCTGCTGTAGCTGCAGCAATCCCATTCTCCCTGCTTGGTCAGTATGCAGTAACCATCATCTTTACCATTATGTCCCCCGTAATGGCAACTGCTGATGCATACGCCGAGAAGGCTGATCCTAAAGGGAATTGCTCGTATCAACTATGGTGCAATGGCTGCTCTTGGTCTCTTCTTTGGTGTCATTGTTACCCTGTTCTTCCTGGGTGGCGCTGCATTTGGCACACAGATCACTTCTGCAATTCCAAAGTGGCTCATGAATGCACTGTCCGTCGCTGGTGGCATGATGCGCTTCGTCGGCTTTGCAATCCTGCTGAAGGTTATGGTTTCTCGCGAGCTTTGGGGCTTCTTCCTCATGGGCTTTGCAGCTGCAATCGTATTTATCAGCATTCCTGAGCTCTCTGGTCCAGCACTTCTGCTTCTTGCTCTCATTGGCTTTGGTATCGCATTCTGGGATTACCAGCTTCAGACCAAGGTAAAGAATGCTGCTCCTGCTGTTGTTGCTGGAGGTGACTTCGAAGATGGCATTTAATATTCCTGATACATATCAGAACACCACTCCTGCTGAGCCACTTGATCAGAAGACGCTCAACAAGATGGTATGGCGCTCCCTGTTCCTGCAGGCTTCCTTCAACTACGAGAGAATGCAGGCAGCTGGTTGGCTCTACGGTATCCTTCCTGGTCTTGAGAAGATTCACGGCGACAACAAGGATGACCTTGCTGCTTCCATGAGTCACAACCTTGAGTTCTACAATACCCATCCATTCTTGGTCACTTTTGTTATGGGTATTGTTCTCTCCCTCGAGCAGAACAAGCTGGATATCCCAACCATTCGTGCAGTCCGCGTTTCTGCAATGGGTCCTCTGGGCGGCATTGGTGACGCACTGTTCTGGTTCACCCTTGTTCCAATTACTGCTGGTATTACCTCTAACATGGCAATTTCCGGCAATGTCTTTGCACCATTCTTGTTCCTTATCATCTTCAACATCGCACAGTTTGCTGTACGTTATTGGCTGATGAACCTTTCCTACAAGATGGGTACTGACGCAATTACTCTGCTTACCGAGAACGCAAAAGAGTTCACTCGTGCTGCTTCTATCCTCGGTGTCTTTGTTGTTGGCTGCCTGGTTGTCTGCTACGGCGGAACTAAGCTCGGTGCTGGCGCAAACATTCCTAACGGTGAGACACACAGTGTTGTTCTTTCTCAGGTAACTCTTTCTGATGAGCAGCTTGCTTCTGGTCAGTATGACAAGGCACTCTTTGCTGAGGGCTCCTATGCTGACTACAAGAAGGATCCTGAGTCCGTTAAGTTCATCGGCGGCAAGACTGCTGACGGTAAGGATGGCACCACTGCTATCGCTCCAGTTGGTAATGGCGTTAACCTGGTAACTGTTGGCGAGGAAGTTACTTCTCCTGTCTCCATTGACATCCAGAAGATCCTTGACGGCGTTTGTCCAAAGCTTATTCCACTGGCTCTTACCCTCTGCCTGTACTATCTCATGGCAAAGCGTAACTGGACTCCAATCATGTGCATCTGCCTACTTTTGGTAATTGCACTTCTTGGTTCTGGCTTTGGCGTTCTCCCATATATTTGGGGTTAAGTAAGTGTGACGGGTGTCCACTTAGTGGGCACCCGTCTTTTTATAGGAGAGTTTGATGACGTCCTTCATGGGAAGACAACCACTCTACGAGCAGCTTGCAAATATGTTGCGCTACCGTATTGAGAACGAGATGGATCCAGACGATCCACTTCCTTCCGAGCGTGAGCTCTCCGATTCCTATGGTCTTTCTCGCACCACGGTAAGACTTGCCCTGCAAGAGCTTGAGCACATGGGGCTCATTTATCGTCAGCGTGGCCGCGGTACCTTTGTTGCAGACGTCTCTGAACGTGCAACAGACCTTATGGGAGGCTATAGCTTTACTGACCAACAGCGTCAGCTAGGTCGCGTCCCAAAAACTACTATTCTTGAGTTTGAAACTATTGAGGCTAATAAGTTTTTAGCCCAGCATATGCACGTTATTCTTGGCGAAAAACTCTTTCGTATCAAGCGCTTAAGAAGCGCTGATAATGTGCCTATGATGCTGGAGGTAACCTATCTTCCAGCTGCACAGTTTTTTCTCGCTCACTGCTCAGGATGTTGAGCAAAAATCTCTGTACCAAATTTTTGAAGAAGACTACAACGTAAAGATTGGCGTAGCAGAAGAGGAATTCAGGCTTCAATTGCTCGTTCGGATGACGCCACTTTATTGCAAATTTCTGAAGGCTCGCCTGTTTTGAGTCTCACACGCACTTCGTACAATGACAGAAATATCATTGTTGAGTTCACCCTAAGCGTGGCTCGTGCGGATCAGTTTAGATACAAGATTGTACATACACGCAGTTAAATAACTGTAAGAAGGGATATCTATGTTTAAGATGAGCCAAGAGGAACTGAAAGTCATGGGTGCAGACATTACAACTGCAGAGATTAAGCAGCAGCCTGACCTTTGGGTATCTACCTTTGGGATTTATCAAGAAAACCTTTCTGCAATCAAAGAGTTTGTAGAGCGCGCTCGCAATCTTGGCGATGATCGTCGCACGCGCGTGGTCTTTACGGGTGCAGGTACCTCGGCATACGTAGGAGATACCATTGCCCCTTACCTTCGTGCTTATGGCGAGAAGAGCGCTTTTGAGTTTGCAGCAGTTGCTACTACTGATATTGTTTCTGATCCTTATGGCAGCCTTGATCCAGACGATCCTACGGTATTGGTATCTTTTGCACGCTCTGGTAACAGCCCAGAAAGTCTAGCTGCAGTAACTATTGCTCGTCAGATTGTTAAAAATCTTTTGCTCATCAATATTACGTGCGCTCCTGAAGGAAAGCTTGCCGTTGAGTCTGCAGGTAAAGATGATACGCTGCTGCTTCTGATTCCCGGTGCTAATGATCAGGGCTTTGCTATGACTGGTTCCTATAGCTGCATGGAGCTTTTAGCAACGCTGGTATTTGATAGCGCTGATGATCAGCAGAAAAAGGCATGGATTACTGATGCCGCTGAGCTGGGAAGACAAGTAATTGAGCGCGAGGAAGAGATTGCTGAGTGGCTTAAGAGCGATTTCAACCGCATTACCTATTTGGGCTCTGGTCCTTTTGTGGGTCTTGCTCATGAGGCTCAGCTTAAGATTTTGGAGCTTGCTGCTGGTATTAATGCAACATCATGGGACTCTTCAATGGGATATCGTCACGGACCAAAGTCTTTTGTTGACGAGCATACTCTAGTGTTTGATTTTGTTTCTAACAACCCTTACACCCGTCAATATGATCTAGATATTCTTGACGAGATTAAGGGAGATCAGATTGCTGCACTGACTATTGGTATTGAGCAAGAAGGCAAAACAAACTTTGCGGGAAGAACCTTTGCTCTCCCTGTGCTTTCTGAGCCTCTCCCAGCACCTTATTTGGCGCTACCTTTTGTCATGGTTGCACAGGTTGTGGCGCTTTTGAATTCAGTCCGTGTTAATAATAAACCGGACACCCCTTCTCCAACCGGTCAGGTTAACCGAGTGGTTAAGGGTGTTACAATTCACTCACTGTAGGAATTACTTGATAAGGACGTGCCCTACGGCACGTCCTTTTGAAAATGATTGAGGTTAGTATGGGTACATTTGCAGTTAAAGCAGATAAATTCTTTTTACCAGGAGCAACTGCTGGTCCAGGATATTTACTCGTCGAAGATGGCGTCTTTGGTCACTTCACCAAAGAAAAGCCTGAGTGCGAGATTATTGACCACACTGGCTCTTGGGTAGCCCCAGGTCTTGTTGATACGCATATTCATGGTTTTCTCGACCATGACATCATGGATTGTGATCCTGATGGCGTTATTGAGATTGCGCAAGGTCTACTCTCTAATGGTGTAACTTCTTGGCTTCCAACAACACTGACCGCAAGTGTTGAGCAAACCGGAGATGCCTGTGAGTCTGTTGCTGATGCAGCAGAGGGAATTGCGGCAAACGGTATTGATGCTGCTCGTATTCAGGGAATCTTCCTTGAGGGACCATTCTTTACCGAGAAGCACAAGGGTGCCCAGAATCCTGCGTATTTCCTTGATCCAGATGTAGATGTCTTTGATGAGTGGCAGGAGCGCGCTGACGGTTGGATTGCAAAAATTGCTATTGCCCCAGAGCGTGAGGGTGCTCCAGAGTTCTGTGCAGAGATGGCAGACCGCGGTGTTCATGTTGCACTTGGTCACTCCGATGCAACGTATGAGGAAGCTCTTGCCTGCGTAAACGCTGGTGCAGATATCTTTGTTCACACGTATAACGGCATGAGTGGCCTACACCACCGTGAGCCAGGTATGGTTGGTGCTGCTATGACTACCCATGGCACTTATGCAGAGGCTATTTGTGACGGGCATCACCTTAATCCTATTGCAGCACGTGCCCTGGTAAGTGCAAAGGGTTCTGATCACACCGTTCTCATTACTGACTGCATGCGTGCTGGCGGTATGCCTAACGGGGAGTACAAGCTCGGTGATTTCCCTGTTATTGTTGAGGGAGGAACAGCTCGTCTGATGGATGAGTCCCACAGTCTTGCCGGTTCAATTCTTCGTCTTTTTGAGGGTGTAAAGAACGTCTATGACTGGGGTATTGTTTCTGCTGAAGATGCTGTCCGTATGGCTTCAGAAACTCCAGCTCGTTCCTGTGGTATTGATGATGTTTGTGGCTTTATCCGCCCAGGATACGATGCAGACTTTATTGTTGTTACAAAAGATCTTCAGCTTGAAGAGACGTTCCTTGGAGGAAAGAGCGTTTACAAGGCTTAAGTAGCAAATCTTGAGTAATGCAAACTAAAAGGAAGCCTATGGAGTTCTATTCCCATAACTATTTAATTCACCATGCAACAGCATTTGACTGGACTCAGCTTGTGCTTTTTGGTCTTGTTGCTCTTTTGATGATTTTCTCGCTCATTCATTATATGCGAGATAGAAAGAGCTCCAAGTATCGTGAGCTGGTGCTTATTGCGCTGTTTTCATTAATCTTTCTTGGACTTCTACAGCTTGATCGTGTGCTAGAGGTTAATCAGGCAAGTAAGCACTATGAGTCAATTGTTTCCTCACAAGAAAGCTTCGCTCGACGTCTTGAGGTTGATTTTGACCACGTGTACGTTGCCTTTGATAGCCAGGGAAATCCCTCGTATCTTGAGGTTGACGGTAAGTATTATCACGTTTTGAAAAATACCGAGAATGACTATGTCATTGAACAGATCAATCTCATTGGTAATGACATTAAGCATGTAGAGGAGTAGATCGATGAACTTTTATTTAGAAGTTGCCATTAAATTGTGCATCGGTCTTTTCTCGCTTGTTCTGGCAATTAACGTCAGCGGAAAAGGAAACCTAGCACCAACTGCAGCAATTGACCAGGTTCAAAACTTTGTACTTGGCGGCATTGTTGGCGGCATGATCTACAACAGTTCAATTACCATTTTGCAGTTCACCCTTGTCCTGCTTATTTGGCTCATTATTGTTATGGTTCTCAAATGGTTGAGAACAAACAATATGCTGGTCAAGCAGTTGATTGATGGACGTCCTGTTATTGTTATTGATAAGGGCAAGCTGCTTGTAGACAACTGTAGGTCTATGGGTCTCACTGCCTACGATGTGTCGCTGAAGCTTCGCCAGGCAGGAGTGAATTATATCTCAGACGTTAAGCGTGCCATTCTTGAGCAAAATGGACAGTTGATTATTGTTAAAAATGGAGAAGAGAACGTTAGGTTCCCGCTTATTACTGACGGACAAGTTCAGACAAACATTCTTGAGACGCTGGACCTGGAAGAGAATTGGCTTGAAAGAGAACTTGAGCATCAAGGTTATAAGTCTGCTTCAGAGGTTTATTTGGGTGAGTATAATAGTGGAAATCTGATTATTACTCCGTATGCGGAGAAAGATCAGTAGGTTAGCAAGAGATAAAACAGTTAGCTTGTTTATTCCAATTCCGTTTACGGAAAAGATAAAAAATTTATCGTTGACTTGAATTGGAATATGTATACTAAGGCTAACTTTTAGAAAGCGGACTGTCGGAAGACAGCCCGCTTTCGTGCTAAAGGGGAAGCATGAATGCATGTTCAGATGATGAGAAGTGAGTAGAAAGACAAAGAAGTGAGGAGAAACATGGGTTTCTCTCCATGTTTTTATGCTTGGTAGTGAGGACAATTGCACGATTTTGTTTGAAGAATTTGGCACTACACCGTATTGGTTTTTATAGTTTTGGGAGATGTAACATGAATTTGAATCCAACCGTTTCTCGTCGTAGCGCACTTGCAGCTTCTGCTTTTGGTGTGAGTGTCATTCTTGCGGGTTGCAAGCCAGAAGCTCAAAAGCAAGAAGGAGCTTCTGATAACAAAGATCAGAAGAAGCTCAATATTGTTGCAAGTTTTTATCCTATGTATGACTTTGCAAAGCGTATTGCTGGTGATTATGCTGAGGTAACATGCCTCGTTCCAGCAGGCACTGAGCCACATGATTGGGAGCCATCCAGCAAGGATATGAAGACTATTCAGGAAGCCGATTTCTTGATTTATAACGGCGCTGGTATGGAGCACTGGGTTAAGGATGTTCTTGATGGTCTTGGATCAGGTACAAAGCTTGTAGCAGTCGAGACTAGCAAGGATGTCAAGCTTCTTGAGCTTGAAGAAGAGGATGATCACGACCATGATCATGAGGAGAAGAAAGATGACCATGATCATGACCACGATCACGACCATGGTGGAACCGACCCTCACGTTTGGCTGAGCCCTCTGAATGCAAAGATTCAGATGAAGAATATTTGCGATGCTCTTTCCGAGAAGGACTCTGAGCACAAGACAGAGTATGCCGCCAATCTCGATAAGGCAAACGCAGACTTTGATACGCTTGATAGTGAGTTCCACAAGGGTCTGGATTATCTTCCTAACAAGACCATTGTTGTTTCTCACCAGGCATTTGGATATCTATGTGAGGCATACGGTCTTACTCAGATGCCAATCGAGGGTGTTGAAGCAGATGCTGAGCCTAATGCTCAGGAAATGAAAGAGATTACTGAGTTTGTAAAAGAGCATAATGTAAAGGTTATTTTTACTGAGGAATTGGTAAGCCCTAAGGTTGCTCAGGCAATTGCTGAAGCAACAGGAGCTCGTGTTGAAGAGCTCAACCCACTTGAGGGTCTTACTGACGAGGAGCTTAAGGCAGGCGAGGATTACCTGTCTGTTATGCGTGACAACCTCAAGGCTCTTGAGGGTGCTCTCGCATAGTGTATTGCCAGCTTAGGCTGGATGTTTGGAGGACGTGTTGCAGGAAAGCAAGTTAGCCGTTTCGCTTCAAGACGTGAGTTTTTTTCTTACAAGAAGACGCGCTCTTAAGCGATGTAAATTTAGACGTTCATCAAGGTGAGATTTGCGCGCTTATTGGTGATAACGGCGCAGGTAAATCAACATTATCACGCATTGTGGTAGGAGAGCTTGAACCTACAAGTGGTAAGTCACTTCTTTTTGGAACGCCTTCGACTCGGTTTAAAGATTGGGAGCGCGTAGGCTATGTCCCTCAGCTTCCTTCTGAATCGGTTAATCGCTTTCCTGCAAGCGTCATTGAGCTTGTGGATGCAAGTCAGTATGCTCGCGCAAAAAGATAAAGATGAGTGTTCAAGAACGACGTGACCGTACGCTTGAGGCGCTTGACCTTGTGGGTATGACTGACTTTTCCACTCGTATTATCAGGGAACTCTCTGGAGGACAGCTCCAGAGAGTTCGCCTTGCTTGTGCGCTGGTTGGAAACCCATCGCTACTTATCCTGGACGAGCCTACTACTGGTCTTGATAAAGAGAGCCGCAATCACTTCTATAACTTAGTGCGAGAAGCTCATGCAGCTCGAGATCTTGCGGTACTCATTGTTACCCATGATCTTGCAGCTCTTGATGCCCTGGCTTGTCGAGTCATTGAGGTTGCCGACCACAAAGCTATAGAAATTGCTGGTAGAGGTCACGGTCATAATCACTGCGCAGTTCATGGTGCTCATTGCGATCTTGATTCACACCACGTCCACGATCATAACCGTGGAAAATTGGATGATTTTGCGCTGAATGAGTCACTTGGTCCTGCGTCAGACGTTGTTCAAGATGCCCAAGACTCGTACGAGAGGAGGGCATAAATGTTTGAATACGTATTCATGCAGCGTGGAATTCTTGTAGGAATTCTTCTAGGAGCAATTATTCCGCTGGTAGGCGTAACGGTTGTACTGAAGCGTCTCTCTATGATTGGTGATGCGCTTTCTCATACCTCTCTTGCAGGTGTTGCAGGAGGCATGATTGCGGGTATTAATCCTGTTGCTGGAGCTATTGCAGCTTGCTTGGGTGGTGCTCTTTGCGTTGAGGAGTGCGTCGCCACTTTAAAGATCAGTCAGAGCTTGCAGTTGCTATTGTTATGGCAGCAGGTATTGGTCTAGCAGGCGTTTTGTCAGGTTTTGTTCCCAACTCATCAAGCTTCAATAGCTTTATGTTTGGCTCTATTCTGACGGTAAGTGAGCAAGAAGTTCAGATGATTGTGGCCATCAGTGTGCTTGCAGTCGCATTCTGCTTCTTTCTTAGAAAAGAACTTTTCTTGATGTCTTTTGATGAGCGTCATGCCCGTTGTGTTGGTGTGCCCGTAAGTCTTATTAACTTTGGCTTTGTTATCGCAGTAGCTTTGGTGGTTGCCGTAGCAGCAAGAACGGTTGGCTCACTTATTGTTTCATCCATGATGGTGGTTCCTGTTGCCTGCTCTCTGCAGATTTCCCGCAGTTGGAAGCAATGTTGTCTGTATGCAAGTACCGTGGGCATGCTAACCTCACTTGGTGGACTTGTTATCTCCTATGAGCTTGGCCTTAAACCTGGAGGAACCATCGTTCTTCTCGCGGTTGTTACGCTTTTGTTTATCTTTCTGGTAAAAAAGGTTGTGCTGCTGCTCAAAACTCGTACAGTGTGATACTCTGAACAAAGTGCGTTGACGGAGAGGTTTGCCGGAGCACGTTGTGAACAGAGAGGGTGTTCGTGGTTGAGAAACACCTGCACAGCGCTGGTAGAGTTCACTCCCGAGCTACAACTAGAACGGCAGTCACTGCTCAGTAGGGAAGTCGTCCGCCTAACGAGACTAGGCTTTTAAGTGGATTGCACAGAGAGAAAACTGCGCAATCAACCGAGGTGGTACCGCGGAAATTTTCCGTCCTTGGGCATATGCTCAGGGACGGTTTTCTATTGAAAGGGTAATTACATGGGAATGTCTGAGGAACTCTCGGCAATTCGTGAGCAGGTACTTGAGGGAATTGCTAAGGCAACAAACCTTGAAGCGCTTGAGAAGGTACGCGTTGCATCAATGGGTAAAAAGGGATCTCTTACGGCAATTATGCGTATGATGGGTCAGGTTCCCGCAGATCAGCGCCCCTCAAATGGGTCAGCTTGCCAACACCGTTCGTGCTAACGTTGAGACCGCTATTCGCGAGCGTCAGCTTGCCTTAAAGCGAGAAGCCCTTGAAGCCCAGCTTAATGCTGAGGCAACTGATATTACCCTTCCAGGTCGTCGTCTGAGCCCTGGTACTCAGCACCTCATTGAGCAGGTACGTGAGGAGATGGAAGACATCTTTATCAGCATGGGCTACACCATTGAGACAGGTCCTTATGTTGAGACCACCTACTACAACTTCACAGCTCTGAATGCTCCAGAGGACCATCCAAGCCGTTCTGGTAAGGATACGTTCTACGTAGTGGATAATGCACCAGAAGGAAAAGAGTCGCATGTACTGGGCGAGTCCGACGTTCTTCTTCGTACACAGACCTCTGGTGTTCAAGTGCATACTATGGAGACAAAAGAGCCTCCTATTTACATGATTTGCCCTGGCACGGTATTCCGTCCTGACACCGCAGATGCCAACCACCTGCCTCAATTTACGCAGATGGAAGGCCTTGTTGTTGATGAGGGAATCACCTTTGGCGACCTCAAAGGTACCCTTGATCACTTTACTCGTGAGATTTTTGGTAAGGACCGCGCTACCCGCTATCGTCCTCACTTCTTCCCATTCACCGAGCCAAGCTGCGAGGTAGACGTTTCTTGTGGCGTGTGCCACGGTGAGGGTTGCCGTTTCTGCAAGAACACGGGCTGGCTTGAGATTCTTGGTTGCGGCATGGTTGACCCTAATGTCTTCAAATACTGCGGTATTGATTCCGAGAAGTACACAGGCTTTGCTTTTGGCATTGGTGTTGAGCGTGTTGCAGCGCTCCGTTATGACCTTCCTGACCTGCGTATGCTCATCTCTGGTGACCAGAGAGTTCTGCGTCAGTTCTAATCATCGGCGTCTTATTAGAAAGGCAATCACATGCGTGTATCTTATGAATGGCTGAAGACGCTCGTTGATCTTCCTCAGGACCCAAAAGACCTTGAGCGCGAGTTTGTGCGCACCGGTACTGAGGTTGAAGCGGTAGAGCGTGTTGGCGCAAATCTTGACCATGTTGTTACTGCTCAGGTTGTAAGCAAAGAGCCACATCCTGATTCTGACCACATGTACGTTACCCTAGTTGACGTGGGCAAAAACAATGTGGATAAGGACGGAAATCCTGTTCCTCTACAGATTGTTTGTGGTGCTCAGAACTTTAATCAGGGAGACCACATTGTTACCGCAATGATCGGTGCGGTACTTCCTGGAGACTTTAAGATTAAAAAGTCCAAGCTGCGTGGCGTTGAGTCTTGCGGCATGAACTGCTCTTCTCGCGAGCTGGGTCTTGGCGATGACCAGAGCGGCATTATGATTCTTCCAAAGGACGCTCCAATTGGCATGCCTCTTACCGATTACCTGGGCATATCTGATGTAGTTCTTGATTGCGAGATTACCCCTAACCGCCCTGACTGCCTTTCTATGACTGGTATGGCTGTTGAGGTTTCTGCAATGTATGACACTGATACCCACATTGAGCTTCCAAGTGTCACGTCTGAGTCTGGTGCAGATGCATCTGAGCAGGTAGATGTTACTATTGCTGATCCTGAGCTCTGCTCAAGGTACACCGCTCGCGTGGTTCGTAACGTCAAGATTGGCCCAAGCCCTGAGTGGCTTGCTCGTCGCGTTACGGCTTGTGGTGGCCGCTCAATCAACAACGTTGTTGATGTTACTAACTACGTGATGTACCTGACCGGCCAGCCTCTGCATGCTTTTGACCTCGGAAAACTTACCAAGGAAGATGGCAAGTACCACATTGTGGTTCGTGCTGCAGAAGATGGTGAGCACATTGTGACGCTTGACGGAGAAGACCGCGAGCTCACGTCTGATATGACGGTCATCACAGATAACGGTAAGACTCCTATTGCACTTGCTGGTGTTATGGGTGGTTTGGATTCTGAAATTACCGAGAATACCGTCGATGTTCTGCTGGAATCTGCTGTCTTTGATAACGGTCACATTAGCCGTACCAGTAGAAACCTTGATTTGATGAGTGAGGCTTCTATTCGCTACGAGCGTCTTGTGGATCCAAACGGCTGTGCATCTGTTGCAGATATTGCAGCAGCACTCTTTGAGGAATGCTGTGGTGCTGAGGTTTGCCCTGGTATTGTTGATGTATATCCAAAGGTAAAAGAGGTAGTAACTATTACGCTTCGCCCAGAGCGCGTCTGCGCCCTTGCAGGTGCTCAAATTCCAGAAGAGTTTATGGTTTCTCGCCTTACTCGCCTTGGTTGCAAGATTACTCCCTGCAGATAACGGTGAGTTGAGCGTTGTTGCACCAACTAATCGTCCAGACCTTACACGTGAGGTTGACCTCATCGAGGAGATTGTTCGCCTGTGGGGTGAAGGTGAAATTGAAGCAACACTTCCAGCTGCAAGAAACCATGCTGGTGGTCTGACTCCAGAGCAGCGTCAGATTAGAAAGATTGGACGTACGCTGCGCGCACTTGGTTTAAAATGAGACAAAAGTCGTATTTGTTTGCAAGTCCAGATGACCTTTCTAAGCTTGGCATGAGCGAAGAGGGAAGAGGCGTTCCGGTAAAGGTTATCAGTCCACTTGTTGCTGATCAGTCTGAGATGCGTCGCTCTATTGTCCCAGGTCTTCTGCGCTCCGTTGCATATAACCTTGCTCACGGTGTTTCCAACATTGCTATGTACGAGCTAGGTCGCGTGCTCTTTGGCCACAAGGACAAGAGCCAGCCAGATGAGCCCAGCTATGTCTGTGGCGTGTTAGTTGGACGTCCAGCAGATGATGCATGGAACGCCAAGTACCCTGCATACGATTTCTTTGACGCTAAGGGCGTTGTTGAGGGTCTGCTTGAGGCACTTCGTATCCCTAAGGTCCGTTTCCGCGTGGCAGAGCCAGAGCAGTACGGTTGGCTTCAGCCTGGTCGCGCTGCCGAGATTCTTGCAGGTAGCGAGACAATCGGTTGGGTTGGAAACATTCATCCTTTGTCGCTCCAGAACTTTTGATATCGAGGTTCCGGTCATCTCCTTTGAGATTTCTATTGCGTCGCTTTTGCGCCTATCTCAGAAAGATCTTCCTATTGTTGAGCCACCAACCTACCCAGGCATCTCTATTGACCTGGCAATTGTTGTTGATGAGAGCGTCACTGCAGAGCAGCTGATTCAGCGCTTGAAGTCTGCTGGTGGCAAGCTCCTCTGCGACATCAGACTTTTTGACGTGTATCGTGATGCCTTGCGTGTTGGTGAGGGCAAGAAGTCCATGGCCTTCTCGCTCACGTATCGTGCAGACGACAGAACGCTTACTTCAGAAGAGGTCGAGAAGACCCATACAAAGCTTGTGGAGAAGGTTCTTCGTTCTTCCGGCGGAGAAATCCGCGGATAAGCAGGTTGTTGTAGTGCCAAGTTGGAACATACATATCGCACATGCAGACCGGCTCCTTGAAAAAGGAGCCGGTTGCTTGGGTGTGGATATTCACTACCCTGATGCATTTCTGCTTGGAAACGTTGCTCCTGACGTGCACATTGGCTTTATGGTTCCAGATTATTCTCACAAGGTAAGGTATGGTCGTACGCACCAGTCCTATCCAGGAACGTTGCCTATTCCAAGTTACAGGCGATACCAGCGAAACTTTATGGGCGGTCTTAACCCAGCCGAGTATCTGCTACAGACTGACTTTATCCAGCCAAATAAAACCTACTGTACAGAAGCTCAGAGGGCTCTGGTTGATCAGCACCAGCTCAGGGAGTTTATTGTAGGTATCTGGTGTCACTTAGTTTGTGATCATGTGTATAACACACATACGCGAGCGTTTTTGCGCGCCCATCACATCCCAACAGGAGAAGACGCGCGTATTCGTAAGCAAGCGGACTTTGATGTATACGGACACTCTCTCAAAATGAATTGCCTGCCAGAAGAATCTGATGCGCTTTACGCTGTTGCTGCAGCGTATCCACAGTATGGCTTTACGCATTCAGATGTCTATAAAACACTTCAGGTTATTCAGCGCATTGCTGAGGAGAATTGCCAGAATAGCGTTTCTGCACCTCAGTATCAGATGCTTGATATAGCGTTTTTCTCGTCAGCTTATAAAGAAGCAGAAGAAACGCTACTTCAAGGATTTATGCATACAAAAACGTAATTATTTCAGTTAAAGTTATATTCTTGCTTTTCTGAGATAGTTTTGGAGGACACTATGGAAAAGATGGAATCTCGCGGAACGTTCACGGAATATCTACCTTCATACACCATTGGTGTTGATGCATACGATGCAGTACTGCGCATTGTTAAGCGTTTTGGTACAAATGCCGTAGTAGTTGGTGGGCCAACTGCAATGGAGAAAAGCACGTCCAAAGCTTGAAGCAGCACCTTGCGGGCTCTGAGGTATCTATCTCCTCCTGGATTTCTTACGGCACCAACTCTACGCATGCAAATGCCAAGAGAATTGCAGCAATGCCTGAGGTTATTGCAGCTGACATGCTCTTCCTTGTTGGTGGTGGTCGCGCAATTGATGAGGGTAAAGAGATTGCAACTCTTTTGGACAAGCCATACTTTACTTTTCCTACACTTGCTTCTAACTGCGCTCCTGTAACAAGAATTGCTGTTTTCTATAAAGAGGACGGTTCTGCAGATACATACTTCATTCCTGCTGAGCTTCCTGTTCATACCTTTATTGATACGCAGATTATTGCAGAGAGCCCTGATGAGTACTTCTGGGCAGGAATTGGCGATGCCTTCTCCAAGGGTCCTGAGGTTGAGCTTTCTTCCAGAGAAGTTGAGCTGCTCCACAGTCCTCTTATGGGACGAGCCCTTGCCGCAGGCGCCTGTATTGAGCCTCTGTTTGATAATGCAGAGCAGGCATTGGCAGATAAACGCGCCGGTATTGTTTCTGAAGCATTTGAAAACGTTGTTCTTAACATCATCATTACCGCTGGTGTTGTGTCTAACATGACTACCAACATTGGTGCTGAGCGTGGTGCGTATTACTTCAATTCCTCAACCGCTCATGCCTTCTACAATGCCTTTACTGCTCTGGGAGAGCGCGGTGAGAAGCACCTTCATGGTGAGGTTGTTTCTTTTTGGTACCTGCGTACTGTATGCCTTTGACGGCAACCTTAAGGCTCTTGAGGAGCAGGTAGCACTCAACATAAAGCTTGGTCTCCCAACCACCTTGGCCAATCTGGACATTACTCCAGAATCAGTTGATGCTGACCTGGACATCATTGTTGAGCGAGCTCAGAAGACCAACGAGTGGGGTCGCGCTCCTTATGGATTTACAACTGATCGCTTCCGTCAGGCAATTCTGGATACCGACGCATATGGTAGGGCAGTTGCTTCTGGCGAGAAGGACCAAGAGACAGCAGCTCTTGATGTAATTTCTGCACATGCTCCTTCAGCTGAGACGGCTGTACCACGCAGATGTAGTTGCAAGAAGCTTCTCGGAGATTGCTTTCTTTAAGTCGCTTCCCGGTTATATAAAAGTTTATGTATCAAATGGCAGTTTATTTGAATAAGCTGCCATTTCTTTTAGATGCAATTTTTTTATTCACTATTATTAACAAAAGTACTCACTAACAAAAAAATAACGCGTACGGTCGTTTTTTTATCGGTGAAAAGTCATATTGACTGTTTGTCACCGTGTTTTACCTTGTAATGGTTTATCTTAGTAACTATCAGCTACGAGTATTTATGGATAACAAATCTATAAAATGCGTAGATTTCATAGATAAGCGCGGGGGTGAGCATGGCAGAGTTAAATGCATCGTTAGCAGTAAGTGACCAGGATGCCTATTTGTTTGCGCAAGGAAAATGGTTCCAGAGCCACAAGAAATTAGGTGCACACCCTGCGGTTCAAGAAGATGGAGTTGAAGGCTATCATTTTTGCGGTTTGGGCCCCAATGCAGCCTCTGTCTCTGTTGTTGGAGATTTTAATAATTGGGATGATACCGTCAACGTTCTTTCTCGTTCAAAATACGGCGGAATCTGGGAAGGCTTTATTCCAGGAATCACCTCGGAAGTATTGTATAAATTCCTGATTGTATCCGCTTCTGGACAGAAGATTTTTAAGGCTGACCCCTATGGTACCTACGCAGAGGTCAGGCCACATACGGCATCTATTACGTTTGATCCAGACGTGTATGTTTGGGAAGACGATGCATGGATGAAAAGGCGTGCATCGCTTAAGTTCCTGCATAGTCCTCTTAACATCTTTGAAGTTCATCTTGGAAGTTGGAAGCAGCATACTGACCCGACTGCCCAAGAGGAAGATTCTGCTGATGCAGAAGCTGTAGAGCAGGCTGAAGAACCTAAAGACTACTTTGATACCAACGTAGATGCTTTCTACACCTATGATGAACTGTCAGAAGAGCTGGTAGCTTACGTTAAAGAGATGGGCTACACCCACATCGAACTTCTCCCCGTTATGGAGCACCCTTTTGATGGATCTTGGGGTTATCAGGTAACGGGTTATTTTGCTCCCACCTCAAGGTATGGCAATCCTGCCCAGTTCAAACACTTTATTGACTGCTGCCACCAGGCTGGCATAGGTGTTATTTTGGACTGGGTCCCAGGAGGCTTCTGCAAAGATGCTCATGGCCTTGCAGAGTTTGATGGCACTAGGCTCTTTGAAGAAAAAGAGCATCCTAACTGGGGAACTCTTAAGTTTAATCTTACTCGTGGTGAAGTTAGAAGCTTCCTTGTTTCCAACCTACTCATGTGGCTGAATGAGTATCACGCTGACGGCATTCGTGTCGATGGCGTCAGTAGCATGTTGTATATGAATTTTGGTATCGACGATCCTTCTCAGAAGCGTTTTAACCATAAGGGAACTGAAGAAGATTTGGATGCAAGTGCTTTTCTGCGTCTTTTGTAATGAGACTGCTCAGAAAGAGCATCCTGACGTTCTTATGATTGCAGAAGAGTCCACAGCATGGCCGCTGGTTACCTATCCTCCAGAGGTTGGAGGACTTGGCTTTAACCTCAAGTGGGACATGGGTTGGATGAATGATACGCTGCACTATTGTCAGACAGACTTCCCGTATAGACCGGGTAACCATCGTCTTCTGACCTTCTCTAGCATGTACCAGTTCAACGAGAACTTTGTGCTGCCATTCAGCCATGATGAGGTTGTTCATGGTAAGTGCAGTCTTATTCAGCGCATGCCAGGGGATTGGTGGAGACAGTTTGCTGGCATGAGGGCTTTGGCACTTCATCAGATGACTCATCCGGGCGCTAAACTCAACTTTATGGGCAACGAGATTGCGCAGTTTATTGAGTGGCGCTACTACGAGGGCATTGAATATTACCTGACTGAGGAGTATCCAACTCATGCTCACCAGCAGGCATTTATTAAGGCTCTCAATCATTTCTATAAGAAGCATCCAGGACTTTGGCAGTACGCCTATGACAACCGTGGATTTGATTGGATTGATGCAGACAATAATGAGCAATCAATCATCTCGTTTGTTCGTCACGGAAGAAAGTCTTCCGAGGACCTGGTTATTCTCATCAATTTTGATGTTGCAACTCATCAGAACTTCCGTTTAGGCATGCCTTCTGCAGGCGTGTGGAAAGAAGTATTCAATTCCGACGCAAAAGAGTTTGGCGGTTCGGGTATTGTGAATACTAAGAAACTTTCCACAAAACCAGTGGCATGGAATGGAAGAGATTATTCGGTAGAACTGTCTGTTCCTCCGCTTGGTGGCATTGTTTTAGCGTTTGAGAAAGAACTTCCAAAGAGGGGGAAGCATGGCCGTAAATAACGGACAAAACATTTTTACCGATAAACAAGACTTTGAAGAGCAGTATCGCGATAAGTTCATCAAGATTCTTGGTAAATACTATGGAGAATGCACTGATCAGGAGCGCTATAACGTTCTTGCCCACCTCATTGCAGAAAAGGCGCGAGAAATTCAGTCAACCTCCTATATTCACGCTGACAAGCAGGTCTATTACTTCTCCCTTGAGTTCCTTCTAGGACCACTGCTTGAGAATTACCTGCTCAATCTCGGTATCACCGATGTTGTTGCAGAAGGTCTTAAAGAGATGGGAACATCTCTTCAAGAGCTTGCCGCTCAAAAGTAGATCCCGGCCTTGGCAACGGTGGTCTGGGAAGACTTGCCGCGTGCTTCCTTGATTCTATGGCACACGAGGGAATGGCTGGTTTTGGTAACGGTATGAGATACCGTTATGGTCTCTTCCGCCAGGAGATTAAAGATGGACGCCAGGTAGAGCGTACCGACAACTGGCTGGCAAATGGATATCCATGGGAAGTCAGAAAAGACGATTCCAGCGTACTGGTGCGCTTTGGTGGCACAGTTGTAAGGCATGAGGACGAGAATGGCAACTTCTGGTTCTCGCAAGAGGGCGGTCAGGTAGTAAGAGCTGTTCCATATGATGTGCCTATTGTTGGTTATGGTGCAAAAACCGTAAATAAACTGCGTCTTTGGTCTGCAGAGCCAGCAGAGGAAGACTTCGATCTTGATGCTTTTAACGCCGGCGATTATGCACGTGCTAATAAGTTCCGCTCTGACGTTGAAGCAATTTCAACCATTCTGTATCCAAATGACTCCGGTGAACATGGACGCATTCTTCGCTTAAAGCAGGAGTATCTGTTTGTTTCTGCTGGTCTTCAGTCCATTCTTCGTGCTTACAAGAATAAGTACGGTGAGGATTGGGACCACTTTGCAGATCACGTCTGTATCCACACTAACGATACGCACCCTGCAATGTGCGGACCAGAGCTTATGCGCCTTCTTGTCGATGACCATGGCGTTGACTTTAACGAGGCATTTGATATCGCGAGAAACGCAATTTCCTACACCAACCACACCGTTATGCCTGAGGCTCTTGAGAAGTGGCCTATTAACACCTTCCGTGAGCTGCTTCCTCGCTTGTATATGTTTATTGACGAGGTTGATTGTCGCTATAAGGAGCAGCTGCTGGCTGAGTCTAACGGCAACACCGATCTTCTCGCCTCAACAGCTGTACTTTTGGGATAACACTGTCCGTATGGCTAACCTTTCTATTTTGTTTAGCCATTCGGTTAACGGTGTCTCTGACCTGCATACAAACATTCTGAAGCAGAGTGTTTTGAAGGACTTCTATAGGCTCCGTCCAGAAATCTTTAACAATAAAACTAATGGTATTTGTCACCGTCGTTTTCTTGGCTCAGGCAAACACCTCGTACGCAAAAGCTTATTTCTGAGGCAATTGGTACTGGTTGGCTTGACGATGCTGATGAACTCAAGAAACTTTCTGCATTTGAAGATGATGCTAATTTCTTGGATAAGATGGATGTCGCAAAGCAGGAAGAGAAAGAGCGTCTTGCTGCATATGTTAAGAAGACCACCGGTATTGAGATGGACACCAGCACCATCTTTGATACGCAGGTAAAGCGCTTCCATGCATATAAGCGTCAATTGCTTAACGTCTTTAAGATTTTTGTATCTCTATAACCGCATGCTTGATGATCCAGGTTATAAACCAGCTCCTACAACCTTTTATCTTCTCTGGTAAGGCAGCTCAAAGCTACACCTTTGCAAAGGAAGTTATTCGCCTTATTCATTCTGTTGCAGACGTTGTTAATAATGACGAACGTATTGAGGGCCGCCTGAAGGTTGTCTTTATTCCAAACTTTGCTGTTTCCAATGCACAGCTCATCTATGCAGCATCTGATATTTCTGAGCAGATTTCCGTTGCAGGTGCCGAGGCTTCTGGTACTTCAAACATGAAGCTTATGATGAATGCTGCTTTTGACACTGGGAACATATGACGGTTCTAACATTGAGATTTCTGAGCTTGCTGGACTTGAGAACATCAAAATCTTTGGTCTTCGCGCAGATGAAGTTCAGCAGGTATATGCTTCTGGCACCTACTTTGCGCAGAACCTACTCAATCAGAATCCAACACTGTCGCGCATTGTCAATATGCTTACCGATGGTTCTTTGGCACGCTTGTCCGGCAACTTCGAGTCCATCCGTGATTATTTGCTCATCAATAACGATCCTGACCTGGTTCTTATTGACTTTGAGGCATACGTAAAAGCATGGGAAGAGCTTACTGAGACCTATGCTGATCGTCGTAGCTGGAATGCTCGTGCTCTTCATAACACAGCAAACTCTGGCTTCTTCTCTGCTGACAGAACCATCAGGGAGTACATGGAAGATATTTGGCACGTATAGGAAACTGCGTTTAGTTCAATCGTCGTAGGACGTTGAAAATAGAGACCTCTGTTGGGGAGAGAGGAGATTTGGATATGAGCAAAAAGGAATGTCTTGCAATGCTACTTGCAGGAGGACAGGGAAGCCGCTTAGGTGCTTTGACCTCAAAAGTAGCTAAACCTGCCGTCTCATTTGGTGGCAAGTTCCGCATTATTGACTTTGCATTATCCAACTGCGCAAATTCAGGAATTTCTACGGTAGGTGTTTTGACACAGTACCGTCCTTATTTGCTGCACTCTTACGTAGGATCAGGTAGTGCTTGGGACCTTGATGAGCGTGGCGGAGGAATTTCAATTCTGCCTCCCTTCGCAACACAGTCTGGTGGTGCATGGTATGCGGGAACCGCAGATGCCGTCACCCAGAATATTGGTTACATTGAGCAGAATAACCCTGATTACGTACTAATTCTCTCTGGCGATCAGCTTTACCGTATGGACTACGGCGAGATGCTCGCCTGCCATAAGAAGAACAACGCAGACCTTACGATTGCCGTCATGCCTGTTCCTTGGGAAGAGGCTTCTCGCTTCGGCATCATGTCCATTGATGATGAGGATAGGATCACCAAGTTTTCCGAGAAACCCAAAGAGCCAGAGTCCAACCTGGCGTCCATGGGAATCTATATCTTTAGTACAGACCTGCTTCTTGAGACCTTGCGTGAGGACGCAAAGAATCCTGAATCTTCTCATGAGCTTTTGGCGGCGATATTATTCCGACGTTGCTTGACGACGACAAACGTCTTTTTGCCTATCGCTTTGAGGGTTTCTGGCGTGATGTAGGTACCGTTGCCAGTTATCACGAGACCAGCATGGATCTACTTGGTGCTGAGCCCAAGTTTGATATCTTTACAGACAATTTCCCCATTTTGTCTAACGCGTCTACTCGTCCACCAGCCTATATTGGACCTTTCGGTGAGGTTGATGACTGTCTGGTAGGCAATGGCTGCCAGGTTTTTGGTTATGCTCGCCATTCGATTTTGTCTACTGATGTTATTGTTGGCGAGGGTGCTCGCGTAGTTGATTCCGTGCTTTTTACCTGGCGCAGAGGTTAAGCCCGGCGCTGTGGTTATTCGCGCAATTCTTGGCGAGAACGCTGTGGTTGAGAAGAACGTCCATATTGGCAGCTCTGATTTGAACAAGGAGATTGCTGTTGTTGGAAATGATGTAGTAATCGAAAGAGGTGAGCAATAATGAATAGAGTAATTGGTCTTATTACCTGCAATTATGCGTCTACTAACATGGAAATTGCGAGCGATGTTCGCCCTATTGCATCTATGCCTTTCTTGGGTAGATATCGCCTGGTAGACTTTCCTCTTTCGAATATGGTTAACTCCGGTATTAGTACCGTTGGCGTAGTTATGCCTTTTAACTATCGTTCGCTTATTGATCACCTTGGATCCGGTAAAGATTGGAACTTAGACCGCAAAAGTGGTGGTTTGTTTATTCTGCCTGGCTCTGCCTTTGGTACTTCTCATGCTGGAGCTCGTTTCCTGCTGAGAGATTTGATTTCTAACAGGCCTTACCTTGAGCGCACAAAAGCTGACTATGTCATTCTTTCAACTTCAAACTTTGTATTCAATTCTGATCTTAATGAATTACTTGATCAGCACTTAGAGTCTGGTGCAGACATCACCATGATGACGTATACCACTCGTTATAACGATAGAGATGTTGTTGGTGTTGAGCTTGAGGGTGGTCGCGTAGTTAAGACACATAACGGCGTTCAGCGCGGAGAGACTGCTTCGCTTGATTGCTTCATCATCAAGCGTGAACTGCTAATTAATATGCTTGATTGGTATAGCGCCACGGATTACCTTGATCTCTTTGAGGCGCTTCACGCAGATTACAATCGTGTTGATGTCCGTACCTATCATTTTGAGGGTCACGTAGCATCCATCTTTTCAAAGAATGCTTACTATCGTGCAAACATGGAGCTTTTGAACCCCATGCCATCAAATGAGCTCTTTACTCCAGAGCGCTCCATTAAGACAAAGGCGCACGATACTGCTCCTGCAAAGTTTGAGATTGGCTCAAAGGTAAGTAACTCTACTATTTCTGCAGGTTGCCGCATCCGTGGTTCCGTCACTGGATCTATTCTTGGCCGAAATGTCATCATTGAGCGCGGCGCAGTAGTACGCGATTCCATTGTGATGGAGGGCTGCATTGTTAAGGAAGGTTCTGTAGTCGAGCACGCTATTGTAGACCGTTCTAACATTATTCCTGCAGGTACTGAGCTTCGTGGCACCAGTGAAGAGATTCTTATTCAGCGTAAAAACAATAAGAGGGTGGCGTAACAATGTCCCAAGTCTCCAAGCGTCGCAAACTTCGCGTTGTCTATGCAACTTCAGAGGTAGCGCCTTTTTCCAAGACGGGTGGCCTTGGAGATGTTTCGGGCTCATTGCCACAAGCACTTAAAAAAGTAGGAGCTAGAGTGGCGGTTATCTCGCCACTCTACAGCTCCATTAAGCCCGAGTGGAAACAAAAGATGAAGAAGGTCTATGAGCTCCAGGTGCCTCTTTCGTGGCGCTTTGAGTATTGTGGGCTGTGGCATCTGGTTCATGAGGGTGTTGATTTTTACTTTGTAGATAACGAGTCATATTTTGCTCGCGATGGTCTTTACGGATTCTTTGATGACGGCGAGCGCTATGCGTTCTTCTCCAAGGCTCTCTGTGAGCTTATTGCACACGTCCCAGAGCTCTCCTGCGACGTTCTGCACTGCAATGACTGGCAAACGGCACTGGCACCCGTATTTCTGCGTGAGCAGTATCAGGGTGTTCCTGAGATTCAGAACGTTAAGACAGTCTTCTCCATCCATAACGTTATGTTCCAGGGACAGTTTACTGACAAGATGCTTAGTGACGTACTTGGTCTAGCTGACATTCCAGCTGCGGCTGACCAGTTGAGGTGTGACGCAAGCTCTATTAACTTTATGAAGGGTGCGCTTTGCTACTCTGATTATCTGCTCACCGTGAGCCCAACGTATGCCCGTGAGCTTCAGACAGAGCATTTCGGAGAGGGAATGGAGGATATCTTCCGTCGACGTCAAAGTGTTCTGCGTGGTATTTTGAACGGCATTGATATTGGTGCGTGGTCACCTGCAAGCGATCCTCACATTCCACAGAACTTCTCGGCACGTCATATGGAGGGTAAAGCTGAGTGTAAGCGTCAGCTGCAAGAGGAGCTGGGCCTTGAGGTAGATCCCGACACACCACTTGCGGTAATGGTTACGCGCTTGACCAACCAGAAGGGTCTGGGCCTGATTCGCTATGCCATGGACCGCCTTATTTGTGCTGGTATTGAAGTTGCTGTTCTGGGAACGGGCGATGCCGAACAAGAAGACGCTATGCGTTACTTTGATGAGCACTATGGCAACCGTATGGCAGCACGTATTGAGTTTGATATTGCGCTTTCTCACCGTATGTACGCAGGTGCAGATATGTTCTTGATGCCCTCAGAGTTTGAGCCTTGCGGCCTTTCTCAGATGATTTCTATGCGCTACGGTACGCTTCCTGTTGTCCGTGAGACGGGCGGTCTGGCAGATTCTGTAAAACCGTACAACCAGTTTACGGGAGAAGGAACCGGCTTTAGTTTTGCCAATCAAAACGCAGATGAAATGGCAGATATTATTCTGTATGCTGCCGATGTGTATAAGAACGATAAACAAACGTGGGCAAATCTTGTAAAACAAGCAATGGCCGAAGACTTTAGTTGGCACAACGCTGCAAACGAATACCTTGATGTGTATCATTTACTACACCCTGAGATTATCAGGTACGTTCGTCGTCGAGATTGGTAAGAATGCAGGCTTTTCACAACACCTCAAACATTGTTTGTAGAGATCCAAAAGGCGCGGTAGAACTAGGTACTTCAGCAACAATCAGAATATTTGCTTGGGACGATGATGTTCAATCAGTAACGCTTCGTCTCTGGCAAGAGTATGGCCCTGAATCGTCTCCAGAGGCCCAAGCTCTGTCTGGCGAGAAACGCGTGGTGATGCAAAAGAGTGATTTTGCTGACGCGTTGCCAGCTGGTGTACCCGGTTTTGCACAGTGCTTTGAGGCAACTGTTAAACCAGCTGCTACTGGCCTTATTTGGTATCGTTTTGAGCTTCAGGCTTCTGACGGAGCAGTTTGGTCATATGGTGCTCAAGAAAATAGATGCACAGGTGTTGGCGGCTTTGCTTATGGAGAGCCCCCATCATTTCAGATTACCTGCTATGAGTCTCGTGGCAGCTTTGCGGGTGTAGAAGATCCTAGCTGGTACAAGGGTGGAGTTGTCTACCAGATTTTTTTCCCGACAGGTTTGCACGAGATGCAAACTGGCACGAACAGTACTCAAGCAAGCACTTGCTGTTCCAAGAAATGGGGTTTCTCGCCAGCTGGTTGAAGACTGGGAGAAGACTCCTGAGTATCAGCGAGATGCTAACGGCCACGTAACTGAGTGGGATTTCTACGGCGGTTCTTTGGCTGGTATTGAAGAGAAGATTTCCTACTTGGAAAACCTGGGAATAACTGCGCTTTATTTGAATCAATCTATGCTGCTTCCAGTAATCATCGCTACGATATTGCGGATTATCTTGAAGTTGATCCCGTTCTGGGTACGATAGAGGATTTTGAACGCCTCTGTGCAAAAGCTTCTGAACATGGCATTTCTATTATTTTAGATGGCGTTTTCAACCATTGCGGTGCTGATTCAAAATACTTTAATAAATTTTCTAACTATCCTAAACCAGGAGCAGTTCAGCAGGCAGGCTCAGCTTATGATAAGTGGTTTACGTTCCATGAGGATGGAACGTACGAGAGCTGGTGGGGTGTCGATGCTCTTCCGACGATTGTCTCTGATAACCCTGATTATCAGGAGTTTATTTGCGGCGAGAATGGCGTTATTAGAACGTGGCTTCGTCGTGGAGCTCGCGGTTGGCGCTTAGACGTTGCTGACGAGATTTCTGACTCATTCATTCAGAAGATTCGTGCAGCAGCGCTTGCCGAACGCAGTGATGCAGTCATTATTGGAGAGGTCTGGGAAGACGCAAGTAATAAGCGTGCGTATGGAAAACTTAGACAGTATCTTGAGGGCTCAGAGCTTGACGGTCCTATGAATTATCCTCTGCGTAAATCTATTCTTTCATTTTTGATGAATGAAGTTGGTGCCGAGGCAACTGTTTCAGCTCTTGATGAGCTTTGGGAAAACTATCCTCACGAGGCGTTTTATGCGTGCCTGAATGTATTTGGAACACACGATAAAGAGCGTTTGATTAACGTAGTTGCAGGAGCTCCTGCTCCTGATGTTCTTTCTGCTCAAGAGCAGGTAACGTATAAACTTTCTGCTGATCAGCGAGGTCTTTCTAAGGCTCGTATGTGGCAGACAGCTGTGCTTCAGATGACGCTTCCGGGTGTTCCGTCTATTTATTACGGCGATGAAATGGGTGTTGAGGGATTTGTTGATCCGACAAATCGCGCAACTATGCCATAGCCTGGTATTAGTCCTCGTGCTGACTTGGACTACTTGTACATGTATCGTAATGCTATTGCGTTAAGAAAGACCCTCCCACTACTGGTAGATGGCTCGTTTGAACCATTTGTTCCAGAAGGAGGTTCTGATGATGTTTTAGCATTTTGGCGCAATCCTCTTCAGAAAGATACTCAGGCACAACTTCTGGGTGAAGATGCCTCTGGCATTTGTGTCCTAGTAAACAAGAGTCGCTCAGATGCTAAAACAGTATATGTTTCTGTACCTCAATATATGCAGGTTATTGACGTTATTAGCGGCCAAGCCGTTCCAGTTAAAGATGGTAAGGCGGAGGTCTTTTTTTGTGGCAGCTTGGCTGTACCGTTTTTAAACGTTCAGCCAGCTAATAGGTTACAAAAAGCCTCTTGAGCCCGGCATGGGTATTCTTGCTCATATCACCTCTTTGCCTGCTCATGAGGATGTTATGATCAAATCAGGTCAGAAGCCCGGTGTCATTGGAAATGCAACCTCCGAGTTCATCGATTTTCTCGCCAAAATCTGGCCAGAAGTATTGGCAGATTTTGCCTGTCAGTCCAACCGATGAATACGGTTCTCCTTACGCGGGTATTTCCGCTTTTGCAGGAAACATCAATCTGCTTGACCAAACTGCAATGGAGAGAGTCATTTCTGAGTGCAATGACCCTCAAGGCAAGCGATCTGCTGAGTACCAGGCATTTCTGGTGAGAAACTCGTATTGGCTTGATTCATATGCAGCATTTTGTGCTATTAAAGACCTGTCGGGTGAGGGAGTATGGCAGGAGTGGCCTGAGCAATATCGCAGCTGGTCACAAGAACTCCTTAAGCGTCCTGAGCTTATTCAGGCAATTGAACTTCACAGAAAGCATCAGTTTGCCTTTGATGTTATTTGGGCTCAGACGCTAGAAGAAGCCTGTGTAAAGGGTGTTCAGATTATTGGTGACATGCCCATGTTTGTTTCAGAGGATTCCGCTGATGTTTGGGCACATCCAGAACTTTTTGCCCTTGATGCTACTGGTCATACAGAGATTCAGGCCGGCGCTCCTGCTGACGCGTTTTCTCAAGATGGTCAGTTGTGGGGTAATCCAACGTATAATTGGCAGGCTCATAAAGACGAGGGATACCGTTGGTGGATTGAGCGATTCCGCAGGTCTTTCTATCTGTATGACTATACCAGGCTGGACCATTTTATTGGCTTTACGTCTTACTATGCTATTGAGCAAGGAAAGACTGCTGCTGAGGGCTCATTCAAGTTTGGTCCCGGCCTAGAACTGTTTGATGTTGCTTATAAACAGCTTGGCCCACTTCCTTTTATTGCAGAGGATTTAGGAGCGGTTACTCCTGCGGTCCGAGCATTGCTTTCTCAGACAGGTTTCCTGGTATGAGTGTTGTCCAGTTTGCTGATGGAGACTGTAGATATTTCTTTACACCAGCTCAGGAGTCTATTGTGTACAGCGGTACCCATGATACGCAAACGCTTATGGGTTTTGTAGAAGCTCGTTTTACATGCGGCCAAGCAACTGATGAATCGCACCAGATTTTTGATCATCTTATGGAGCAGGTAGTTGGAACTTCTAATACTGTAGTTATTCTGCCGCTTCAGGATGTTTTGGGCCTTTCTGATGATGCCCGTATGAACATTCCTGGTAAAGCTGAAGGCAATTGGTCTTGGCAGGTTGAAAAGGACATGCTCACGATAGAGATTGTTCAGAAACTACAGAGGTTTGTTGAACTGCATCAGAGCAAGCTCGGCGCTTAAAAGTCAGGCTTCTTTCATATTTCAGTTACAGAAAAAGGTCCTTCTCGCCAGACGAGAAGGACCTTTTACATGCCAGATGTTTTGATAAGTTCACTATGACATGGTGATGTCTTTACTTCCTGAGACTTTCATGAACAGAATCAGAGAAAGAACAGTGAATAGAATCAAGATAGTAGAAAGTGCGGCTGCAATACCGTAGTTTCCACGAAGGACCTCGGTATAGATTGCAACGGTCATTGTTTTAGTCTTGACGGTGTAAAGCAGAATCGAAGTAGAAAGCTCGGTAATCATAGTAATCCAGGTAAGGATTGCTCCTGAAACAATTCCTGAAGCCATCATTGGGACAGTTATTTTTAGGAAGGTATTGAACCTTGATGAACCTAGACTTTCGGCTGCCTCTTCAATGGTGATAGGAATTTGGCGCAAAATTGCTTCTGAAGATCTAACAGTAAAGGGAAGTCTTCGCATAGCGAATGAAACTGCCATGATAGTCACCGTTCCAGTGATCGCCAAAAATCCACTTCCACCAATACCAGAATTAAATGCGGTAATAAAGGCAATACCCAAAACAGTGCCAGGAATGATATAAGGCATCATGCCTAAGGTATCCGTGAGCTTAGTCAGGACATTGCGATGTCTAACTGCAACATAAGCGAGGGTAACACCAATAAGCAAAACAATAACAAGTGCAATCAGAGGAATGCGCAGAGTATTGAAAATAGCTGTGGTGAAGCCCGGTCGTGTAAAGACCTGAATATAGCTGTTGAAGGAATATCCTGGAACAAAAATCATGCCGCTTGTCTTGAGGAATGAAGTGTAAACAAGATAGCCTTGAGGCAAAATTGCCATAGCGATAATGAAATAAACAAAAACCCAGTAGTGGAATTTTTTTCCAGCCATGAACAGGTGCTGGTTCAATTGGATGCAGTGAGTTCATGGTAAAGCTGAACTTATTTGCGATTGCTTGCTGAATAAAGAAGAGCAGCATAGCAATAACAATTGCGATAATTGCAAAGAGCTGCCGCAAAGGTATCATTGCCACCAACTTCGGAAATAAATTCTTGATAGATGGTAACAGGGAAGGTTCTATAGCCTTCACCAATAAGCATTGGTGTACCAAAGTCTGCAAATGATTTCATGAATACCAAAAAGTGCAGAAGCAATAATGGTTGGTGTCATTAGGGGCAAAAGAACGCTAAAGAAACGTTTTACACCCGTGCAGCCCATTGACGCGGCTGCTTCAAGAACAGAGCTGTCAACTTTTTAAGAGCACCCAGAGACATACATGAATACTAATGGGAAAAAGCTGAAGCGTAAAAACTAGAACAATTCCTGGAATTCCGTAAATGTTGATTTGTGGAAGATGTAAGACATTTACGAAAAATGTTGTAATAACACCGCTTCTACCAAGAAGAAGGATCCAAGAATATGCACCGACAAAAGGTGGGGACATAGAAGCGACAACAATTAAGATTTGAAGAAGAGGCTTACCTCTAAAGTCAAACATGGCAAAGAGGTAGCCCATAACAGAGCCAAGAAGAAGTGATAAAAGTGTACCAAGACTGGAAACTACAACACTGTTCATAAGTGTTTGACTGTAGTATTCGTTGGTAAAAAACTCGGTAAATGAGCTCAAAGTAAATGAACCATCTACGAATACTGCTTTACTCAAAACTGTCAAGATAGGGTAAACCAAAAAGGTAAGGTAAACCACAAAGACTACCATGGTAATTGTGGTCCACATATTCCAATTAAGTGAAGAAGAGCCTTTTGCCTTTGCGGTTTTTTCTATTGCTACACCCGCCATACTACTTCACCTGCTCTAAAAGGTTTTGAGTACCGTCTGCGGTGAAGATGTTAATCTTTGATGTGTTAACAGTCAGATGAATAACGTCGCCAGGTTTTAGATTTTTCCTCAAATGTGGACTCTTCAGTTACCTCAATGCGTTCAGCAAAGTTTGTGTTCAGCAGATAATTAACGCTTGAGCCAAGGTAAACACTATCATCAACAGTTGCTTCTATAACACCTGACTCGTCTTTAATGAATTCCTCAGGCCTAATAGAAACACGAACGTCCTGTGGTTCTACATGGTCATATTCCTGAAGTTCAAGCTTATACTCGCCAATCTGGAGGAAAGTCTTATTGTTTTCTTTAATTATCTTTGCATCAATGAGATTAGTTTTACCAATAAAGTTTGCAACAAACTCATTGTGTGGTTTGTGATAAAGCTCCTTTGGAGAACCCACTTGTTGAATCTCACCCAGGTTCATAACGGCAATGTGGTCAGAAATTGTCATTGCTTCTTCCTGGTCATGAGTAACATATACCGTTGTAATACCAATACGACGCTGAATATCACGGATAGCCTGACGCATATCAACGCGAAGCTTTGCATCTAGATTTGAAAGAGGTTCATCCATTAGAAGTACGTCTGGATTAATAACAAGTGCTCTAGCAAGAGCGACGCGCTGTTGCTGACCACCAGAAAGCTGATCAGGTTTACGATCTGCAAATTGATCAATCTGCATCAGCTTAAGATACTCATCTGTTCTGGTCTCGAGTTCTTCTTTAGCAACCTTGCGTTGTTTAAGACCAAAAGCAACATTATCCCTAACTGTAAGATGAGGGAAAAATTGCATAGTTTTGGAAAACCATACCAATATTACGCTTGCTAGGTTCCATGTCGTTAATACGGGTTTCTCAAAGAAGAAATCTCCTCCTTCAATAGAGTTAAATCCAGCAATCATGCGCAGAAGAGTGGTCTTGCCGCAGCCAGAAGGGCCAAGGAGTGTGAATAACTCACCATTTTCAATAGTGAGATTGAGGTCATCAATTACAACAGTTTTTCCGTTGTAGACTTTGCGGGCATGCTCAATACGAATTTCGCTCATTAGAACCGCCTTGCTCAAACAGTGTTTACATGCAAGGCGAGAAAACCTTAGAGCTCTAAGATTTTCTCGCCATAAACTAATACAAACAGTACTTACTTGTTGTTCTGAATATCAGTAAAAATCTTGGTATAGCGAGAAATGATTTCGTCCTTGTGGCTAGCGACGTACTTCATATCCTCTTCTTTGATGTTGATCTTATCGATTGGCTTCATGTTAGGGTTCATCTCAACATCAGTACGAACTGGACGAGCGGTTGTCTCGTGAGCAATGATGTTCTGAGCCGGCTGAGAGACGATAAAGTCAATCCAAGCCTTTGCTTGCTCCATGTTGTTGGCACCCTTAATGATGCCCGTGTTTGCAGGTAGGAAGACTGTTCCTTCGGTTGGGTAAACAACGTCAACATTTGCACCATCAATAAGAAGGCGGACGCATGGATCCTCATAAGAGAGGCCAACGGCGTTCTCGCCGTCAGCGACAGTCTTGTAAACGTTGGAAGAACCAGTTGCAATCTTTCCGTTTACGAGGGTAAATACCTGCTTAACATAATCCCAAGCCTGATCAGACTCATAGCCGCCCATGTCAATAAGCATGTTGGTGAGCTGTGCAAATGCAGAAGAGGAGTTAGAAGGGTCTGCAGAGATGATCTTGTCTTTTAGGTCATCGCGGAGAAGATCTGCATATCCAGTGATGTTCATGCCCTTGGTAAGGTCCTTATTCAGAAGAAGAACAGAGCCATCAAGGCAGTAATAAGTGCAGAAACCATTGGTATTGCGATACTGCTCAATTACGTTGTCATTCTCGGCAGAAGTGTATTTTTCAAAGAGATCTTCATTTGAAAGGTAAATATTGTAAGCACCGCCCCAGACGACGTCAGCAATTGGCTTTGAAGCCTCAGACTGGAGTTTCTTGAAGAGCTCACCAGTACCAGCCTGAATGAGGTCAACCTTAATACCAGTTGCCTCCTCAAATGCTGGAATTACAGTATTTACAAGAGTTTCGGAGTTTGGAGTATACATGGTCATGCTTCCGCCAACCTGCTTTGTACCCTCTCCCTCTTCTTTCTTGGTAGTTCCCGAATCACAGCCAGCAAGACCAAGCCCAGCTGCAGCTACACACGCACCAGAAACAAAGCCACGACGAGTCATTGAGGTTTTCATAGGAACTCCTTTTCAAAAACCGGATAATTATTTACTTTGCAAAAAATGCAAAGTCCAGTTTAAATACTACAGATAACATGAAACTTTTAATCAACGTTTATGTGAGCGGTAGCAAATATATTCCTAAGCGTTGTGTAATGAATAAGCGTTCAAATTGTTCAACGTCTAGTTTTATAGCCATAAAGTATGTAATTTTTTGTATGTATTATTCTAGGCAGTGTGCGGCAAAACAATGGTAAAACGTGTGCCTACACCTTCGCGTGAAAGTACCTCAATAGAGCCGTCATGGTTATCGACAATCCATTTAGCAATGGATAAGCCAAGTCCAGAACCCTCGTTGCTTTCAATACGAGCGTTGTCGGCTCTCCAGAATCTCTCAAAAATATGAGCGGCTGCTGTCTCGGATATGCCCATACCTTCATCTTCGATTGAAACTTGAACAGTTTCCTCATCATACGCGACATTAAAAGAAATGGTGGTCTGAGCAGCAGAATATCGAGCAGCATTTTGCACGATGATACGGATAGACTGTTTAATCATGGCAGTATCAGCAAGCACCTGATAGCGGTCATCCTTCAATACACCTTGATCAAATTTCAGCACATAGTGATGATCTGGATCAATCATCTCTGACTCTTCCCAGACCTCGGAAGTGAGCGCTGCTAGGTTAAGCTGAGTCTTTGTGAGGGTGTTTCTTCCTGCATCTCCGCGTGCTAAGAAGAGGAGCTGCTCAACAAGATCATGCATGTGCTCGCTCTCAGATTTGAGGGCAGAAATGGACTCGTCAAGTACCGCTTCATCTGTCTTACCCCAGCGATCCAGCATGTCAGTATAACCTTGGATAACAGCTATAGGAGTGCGAAGCTCGTGGCTGGCATCATTAACAAAGCGCATCTGTTGTAATTTTGCTTCTTGCATGCGTTGAAGCAGTTTATTCAAGGCAATCTCAATACTTGCCAGGTCTTGGTCACCCGTTTGAATCTTTGGCGCGTTGATATTGGCTTCTTCAATTGCCTGTTCAAGACTCCTTATTTTCTCGCTTTTGACCAGGACGTCATTTGTTGTAGCTTCGGTAGAAAGAACATCAATATTTACCAGTTGGTCGGCTTTAAGTGCAAGTGTATTGAGGGGCTGAAGAGCTCTTCTGACACGGCGCATATCACCGAAGAATGACAACAGATCAATGATTTCCCAGATAAGAATTGCAATATACATGGGCCAGAAGCGTGCTAACTCTACGCCTAAATCAAATATTTTTGCGCCAAAAGTAGGGCCATGAACAATGTATTTTTAGGCTTGAGAGTCCGTGTAAGAAAGTGAATCCAGTAAGAGAAATAGAGTGAGACTCAGTAGGGAAAAATCCTAGGTAAAAAGTACCTTGCGGAACATGCTGGTTATACATATAAATAAAAATCAGAGCAATATTTACCAGTAAAAAGAGATTAAAGCCGACGTAATTCATCAGCTTACGCCACCAAAATCCCCAGGTAATTACTCCAGCTGTCGACGAATCAGAGGGAGTAAAGAAAGGCTTTTTATGCTCTTGTATGGCGGACTGGTTATGCTTCTCTGATGACATATCCGACTCCACGAACGGTAGTAATTAGCTTGATGTTGTAACGATCATCAATTTTTGCACGTAGATGAGCAATATGAACATCTACGTTGTTTGTTTCTCCAGCAAACTCATATCCTAGGGCTTCAGATGCAATACGCTCACGACTCATAACAACGCCAGCGTGTTCCATGAGTATACGAAGTACTTCAAATTCCTTAGTAGTAAGTTCGATTGAATCGTTCTTGACACAGACTTCTCTACGATCAACATCAAGCGAGACACCTTTAAGCGTAAAAGTGTTAGCAGCCGCTGCTTGTGGAACTACTTGAGAGTTTGTGTTATCTGCCTCGTGGTGTTTGAGTGCTACTCGAATGCGGGCGAGAAGTTCCTCTATCGCAAAAAGGTTTGGTGAGGTAGTCATCTGCACCCGCATCGAGACCAGCTACTTTATCCATAACCGAATCACGAGCAGTAAGTATGATGGTAGGCGTATTTTTTTCTCGCGACGAATCCTTCTGAGTACTTCTAGACCGTTCAGCTGGGGGAGAAGTACATCAAGCAAGATAAGGTCGTAGTCATTTGACAGTGCTTTTTCAGCTCCGGTTCTTCCGTCAAGAGCTTTGTCTACTTCATAGCCCTCATGTTTAAGTTCGAGTTCTACAAAGCGTGCAAATTTTTTCTTCGTCCTCAACGACAAGAACCTTAATCATTTTTATACCTAAGTTTCGAAGGGTTTTTACTGTAGGTTAGGGACCTTTTTGGATACTAATCTTTCTTGGTCACATCTTTTTTTGATGGAACCCTGCTGCATCTGCAGCCTTATCCATTGCCTCATTTACATCAACAACAATAGGATAAGCTCCCTGGATGTGATAGCGCATTTCAAAGAACAGACCAATGATAAGTAGCCAGAACGTAGCGCCCCAGAGGAACAGGCCAACAATTGGAATAATTACTGGCATGGCCATGAACTGCTCACCGCGACGAGTAACAATGAATTTTGTTTCCACACCTTTATTGAACAGCTCTTTGCACTTCTCCCAGAGAGAAGACATGTTCTCTGAGAAATCAGATTTTTTGCTTGATTCCTGATAGGCAATTTGAGCGGCTTCCATTTCTGGAGAGACCTCTGACTGCGCATCAGTCTCGGTGGTATAGTTTGCAGACTGTTTAGAGGACTTACCCTGCCTCTCAAGCCAAATGATTGCATCAAGAACATTATCATCACAAGCGTCAAGTGCTGCCTTTGCATCCTCATAGCTCACGCCGCACTTCTCGCGAATTACCTCAACCTTTTTCTAGCTTTTTCCATGATCATCTTCCTTTCGAGATGTTTAAGACGCCTCTCGTCTTCGTGATACATGGTCTCTTATAAAGATTAACCAATTATTGAGACTAGATTAAGCTTTCATAAGAATTTTAATGAGACTAGTTACAAGCATTTGTTGCAAATTGCATGATTACCATTTACCGATTATTTAGAAAAATAATCTTGTTTTTAGTAGTTCAGCAGTTTGAAACTAATAAGTAGTTATCTATGACTAACTTTTGGCAGTTAAGTTTTCTGTCAGAGCCAGCCTGATTTACAGATACACGTAATAAGTTTGTGACAGGAGGCAGTATGGGAGCAACAAAACAACAAAATAAATGCGGTCAAACTGGTGCGGAAAAGCAAAATACAGAAAGCACCCCTCAGCAATCTGAAGTAAATCCTGTTGCAGTGTTGCTCGAGTGGTCAGACAGAAAAGGTATGTACGCGCTCTCTGTCATCCTTGCCATTATTGGCGTTTTGGGGGGAATGGTTCCCTACGTTGCCGCAGGCAACATGGTGGTTGGTATCTTTAATGGAATTCAAGAATGGTCGTTTTACCTGTATTGGGGACTTATAGCGGGTCTTAGTTATTTAGTAAAAATAGTTTTTCACCATTTTTCAACTATCGTTTCTCATAATGCAACGTTTGCGACAATTGCAAACATGCGCACCCGAGTGGCAAAGAAGCTGACAACTATCCCCATGGGATATGTGCTTGATACTCCTTCCGGCTCTCTCAAACGCTTGTTAGTCGAGAAGATCGATAGTATTGAAACCACACTTGCTCATGCAGTTCCTGAATTAACTTCAAACCTTACAGCTGCTTTTGCGGTTTTTGTGTACCTCATTGTTTTAGACTGGCGACTTGCTCTTGCTGCTCTACTCACTATTATTGTGGGACTTGCCTGTTTGTCAGGCATGATGAAAGACTATGAGTATTGGTATCAGAATACTATCGTAACTGGTAAAGAGATGAATAATGCCTCAGTTGAGTATGTGTCAGGAATTGAGGTAATTAAGGCTTTTGGACAGTCCGCAAGTTCTTACGAGAAGTTCTCAAAGGCTGTTTATGCTTCCGCCCATGCTTTTATTGATTGGATGAGTCACTGCCAAATCTGGCAGGATGCCATGCTGTCAATTGCTCCTGCAACGTTAGTAACGGTATTACCCCTTGGATGCTTGTTTGTGCTTCAGGGAACTCTTTCTCCTTCTACGTTTGTTATGTGTGCCGTGCTTTCTTTAGGTATTTTTCAGCCGCTCTTTGAAGCGATGAGCTTTATGGATTCCCTTGCACAGGTAGGTTCTGTTGTCAAAGAAATCTCTGAGGTATTGAACTACCCAGATCAGGTTAGAGCCGAGGTCCCTTGTACGCTTGAGGGCACTGAAATTAAACTGAGTGATGTTCGTTTCTCGTACGGAAGCAATGAAGTAATCCATGGGATTACTTTAGATATTGAGCCAGGACAAGTTACGGCACTTGTTGGACCAAGTGGATCAGGTAAGTCTACTGTTGCACGGCTTATCGCAGGTTTCTGGGATCCAATGGAGGGTTTGTTTCTATTGGAGGACAAGATATTCGTTCCTGCACTCCAACTCAACTCGCAGACCTTGTAGCTTACGTTGATCAAGATAGTTACCTTTTTGATGAAACCATTATGGAAAACATTAGGATGGGCAAAAAAGACGCTACTGATGAAGAGGTCATTGCTTGTGCAAAAGGTTCTGGATGCCACAACTTTATCCAATCGCTTCCTCATGGTTATCAAACGGTTGTAGGAGGCTCGGGAGGTCACCTTTCTGGTGGCGAGCGTCAGCGCGTGGCAATTGCTCGAGCTATGCTCAAAAATGCACCTATTATCATGCTCGATGAAGCAACAGCCTACGCAGATCCAGAATCAGAAGCAGAGGTTGAATCTGCAGTTGCAAAGCTGGTAGCTGGTAAAACGCTGGTGGTTATCGCGCATCGCCTTTCTACTGTACAAAATGCCGACAAAATTGTTGTCGTTAATGATGGATCCATTGAAGCTGAGGGTACTCACGAGCAGCTTATGGAGACATGTCCGCTTTATGCAACCATGTATCGCGCTCATATCGGCGCACTTGATGAGGCTTAAGGAGGGGAGTAGCAATGTTATCTGTCTTAAAAATGTACTTTCAGTTTGGAAGTTCTTATCGCCAGAAACTCTATAAAGGCCTTTTCTTTACCATTCTTGGCTGCCTCTTTGAAGGCGTACAAATAACGGCGCTTTGGATTGTTTTTACTGCTCTTACTACGGATACACTCTCAACTCAGACGATATTTTCTGCGCTGGGAGTTATGCTTCTGAGCATTATAGGAGCGTTCATTTGCGCTCATTTTAAGAGTGAGAATTTCTGTGATGCTAATTTTAGTATGGCTGGTACCAAGCGCGCGGAAATTGGAGATACACTGCGCCGCCTTCCTATGGGTTATTTTAACGAGAATAGCCTGGGAGAAGTAACAGCTGTTATGACCAATCAACTTGATGTAATGCAAAGTCTTGGTGGCCTACTGTATATGATGGTTGTTGGAGGATTAGCTTTAACCGCAATTATTGTTGCGTTCTTGTTTGTGTTTTGTTGGCAACTAGGACTTATAACTGCGGCTACATTTGTTCTTTTCTGCATTACTATGGAGCTGCTCCAGGCCTACGTGCGCAATGTATCAGATAAGTATGTAGCTGCTAATACCACCTTAATCAGCTCTGTTCTTGAATATGTCCGCGGCATCAGTGTAGTAAGGGCGTTTTCTCTTATTGATGATGCTGAAGGAAAATATGCCAAGGCAGTTGACGATTGTCGTGTTCAAGCGCTTAACCTCGAGCTTAAGGCGCTTCATTTCTCAGTTTTGCAAATGGTCATCTCCAAGGCTACCAGTATTATCATGTGCCTGGTATCAGTTGGTTTATGGCTCTCTGGAACACTTGATACAGCTGCTTGTTTAACCGTAGTAGTGATGTCATTTATGCTGTTTAGTCGTCTAGAATCTGCTGGTCGTTTCTCAACTATTCTGCGCAATCTTGAAATTGCAATGGAGCAAACAAACGCTATTCTCGCCACCCCCGCAATGGAGGAGGGAGAGGGTCTTGAGAAGGCGACATCTTGCGACATTGAACTTTCTCATGTTTCGTTTGGCTACGATGACAGGCAAATTCTTGAAGATGTCAGCCTTTCTATTCCTGCAGGCACCTCTTGTGCCATCGTGGGGCCAAGTGGATCTGGCAAAACAACGCTTGTCCGCCTTATTGAGCGTTTTTGGGATGTAAATGCAGGTCAAGTGACACTTGGTGGACGCGATGTGCGCGACTATAAAGTTGACGCCCTGCTCCAAAATTTCTCCACCGTATTTCAGGGAGTATTCCTTTTTGATGACACCATTGAAAACAACATCAAATTTGGCAATCCAAGTGCAACTCATGAGCAAGTAGTTGACGCAGCTAAGCGCGCCTGCTGTGAAGAGTTTATCCAGGCGTTGCCTGACGGATATGAAACACGCTTAGGAGAAGGCGGCTCAATGCTTTCTGGTGGCGAGCGCCAACGTCTTTCTATTGCGCGCGCTATCTTAAAAAGATGCGCCAATCGTGGTGCTTGATGAGGCTACAGCTAATGTTGATCCAGAAAACGAGCTTGAACTCCAGCGCGCAATCGCCGAGCTCACAAAGTCTAAGACTGTCATCATGATTGCCCATCGCTTAAAAACAGTGCGCAATGCTAATCAGATACTTGTCCTGGATAAGGGTCGTATTGTTCAGCGGGGAACCCATGAATCTCTCATGAAAGAGGGCGGCATCTACGCTGATTTTGTTAACATGCGCGAGAAAACCGTCGGCTGGAAAAATTGCGTAGGTAATCATCAGGCTCTGAGAAATATTGCTCAAAAACGCACCCAAGTAATTGCTTGGGTGCGTTGAACGTTACAGCTGAAATACGATTTACTGAACCTGGCAAATCATAGCAACGTTAGTAGAAGTGGTGTAGTCACCAAGACGTGGGCTGGTCTGAGGATCGCCTGCGGTTAGGACAACAATGTCACCAGTCTCAACAACGCCAACTTCTTTAGCAATGTTCAGAGCGTTGTACATGGTATTAGACAGAGATCCCTGCTCAGTTGTCTTGAATGCATAGACGCCCCAGTAGAAGCAGGTACGACGTACAGCCTCATCAGATGGAGACATAGCATACAGAGGACGCTTTGGACGGAAGGTGGAAACAAGGCGAGCGGTACGGCCAGAGTGTGTAGGGCAAATGATGCACTTTGCATCAACACGAATAGCCATATCAACAGCAGCAAAACCAGTTGCACCATTGACATTCTTGAGGCCCTCACGCTGATGATAGACATCCTTGACCGGGAGATACTTCTCGGTCTCTTTGCAGATGGAAGCCATAGTCTTAACTGCCTCGATTGGATACTTGCCAGCTGCAGACTCGCCGGAAAGCATGACGCAGTCGGTACCGTCATAAATTGCGTTAGCCACGTCGGTAACCTCTGCGCGGGTTGGGCGAGGGTTGCGAATCATGGAGTCAAGCATCTGAGTTGCGGTAATAACAGGGCTTGTAAGCGTCGTTGCACTTCTTGATGACAGTTTTCTGAATGTGAGGAACCTCAGCTGCAGGAACCTCAACACCAAGGTCACCACGGGCAACCATAATGCCGTTAGAAGCAGCAAGAATTTCATCGAAGTTCTTGACGCCAAGAGCAGACTCAATCTTAGGGAAGATCTGTACGTTAGGAGTTCCCATTTCACGGCAGATGTTACGAATCTCCTCAACGGCAGCGCCGTCACGAATAAATGACGCAGCAATTGCGTCAATGCCGAGCTCGCAGCCAAACATAATGTCAGCGCGATCCTGCTCAGTAACGGAAGGAAGGCCAATGTTAACGTTAGGAACGTTTACGCCCTTCTTCTCTCCAAGCTCACCGCCGTTGACGATCTTGCAGTACATGTCAGAACCCTCAACGTGATCAACTTCAAGACCAATAAGACCGTCATCAATAAGGATGATGGAACCTTTCTGGACCTCATTTGGAAGGTTCTTATAATCAAGCGAGAAACGCTTTGCAGTGCCAATAACATCATCATCAGTAGTAACAATGACGGAATCACCAGTGTTGAGGGTAACCTTTTTGCCATCCTCAAGAAGACCAGTACGGACCTCAGGGCCCTTGGTATCAAGCATGATTGCAATTGGAATACCAAGCTCATCAGAGATGGAACGGACGCGACCAATCATAGTGCGGTGATACTCATGGCTGCCGTGTGAGAAGTTAAAACGAGCAACGTTCATACCGGCCAAGATGAGCTCACGAAGGACCTCATCACTTTCTGTAGCAGGACCCATAGTACATACAATCTTGGTCTTTTTGCGAGCCATATCTCTCCTTTTCGTAGGATTAAAATCACATTCGGTTATCAATAGTAACCGTTTTCAGAGCATTTGTTTCTCTGGTACTTAGCAAACCACACTTTTATCAACGTAGTCAGTACCCTCAGCAAAAGCAGTTGCGTTATCTAGCGTAACCTGAGCAATCTGAGAAAGTGCCTCATGAGTAAAGAATGCCTGGTGACTTGTCATGACAACGTTAGGGAAAGAGCAAAGCGTGGAGGTAACCGAATCAAAGACCTCAGCGCCGCGGTCCTTATAGACGTTTGGATTTTCCTCTTCATAAACGTCAAGGCCACAAGCACCAATTTTGCCAGAAAGAATGCCGCGAATAAGAGCATTGGTATCAATAAGTCCACCGCGACCAGTATTAACGAGAATAACGCCATCTTTCATTTTTCCGATGGTCTTATCGTTAATCATGTGATAGCTCTCATCATTCAGGAAAGCATGAAGTGAAATGAAGTCTGAACGCTCCCAAAGCTCATCGTAGCTGACATACTCATCAACAACGTGCTCGTCATTGACAAGGCTCATGTTTGGATAGAGGTCTGCACCAAGAACGTGCATACCAAAGCCTTTACAAATGCGGCAGAGTGCAGCGCCAATACGACCAGTGCCTACAATACCTGCAGTTTTTCCATGAAGGGTGTCACCAACAAGACCAGCAAGTGAGAAGTTATTCTCGCGAATTCTGATGTAGCCACGATGAATTCGACGGTTAGCTGCAAGCGCAAGACCCATTGCGTGCTCTGCGATTGCTTCAGGGGAGTAAGCAGGTACGCGCGTTACGGTAATGCCAAGCTCTTTAGCGGCGTTAACGTCAACGGCGTCAAAGCCAGCGCAGCGCATAAGTAGAAGCTTAACGTCAAAGCCGGCAAGAATCTCAAGAGTCAAAATTGAGGCATCAGCGTTTACAAAAGCGCAGACAGCGTCATACCCCTTTGCAAAGCCTGCAGTCATAGGAGTGAGGTTGGACTCAATGTAATCAATTGAGATGTCAGGGTACTTTGGAAGCTCAAGGTTAAAGGAATCCTTGTCGTAACTTTGAGCACCATAAAACAGGATTTTCATAACTGCCTCCTTGCCAAAACTAACGTTTGGCTTTATGTTGTTATGTTCTGCGCTTATTGTACCCCTTGGATAACAATTATTTGCCACATAACAGGAGTTTAAGAAATATTTATGAGGTTTGAAAAAAGAAAGAATACGGTAAAATGATAGAACGTTATAAGGTCCTGACACGGCAACCTTGGTGAGCCCTTGCCCCTCTCCTGGGGAATTATGATTGGGCATCAATCTGTCAGGTTGAAACCCAGGAGGAACTTTGAAAGAGTATCTTTCAAGTGCGTCTGATGTTATCAGTGCGCAAAAAACTGATGCTGAAGCTGGATTGTCAGATGTAGAGGTAGCTTCTCGTCTTGAGACCCACGGTCTTAATAAGCTTAAAGAGGCACCAAAAGAATCAATCATTAAAAGGTTTTTTGCACAGATGGCTGACCCTATGGTCATCATGCTTCTTGTTGCTGCTGCTATTTCCGCTGCTGAAGGAATTTATACCGGTGAAGGTGGAATTGCGGACGTTGTCATTATTCTATTTGTCGTTGTCATCAATTCCGTTCTTGGTGTTGTCCAGGAGGGCAAAGCTGAAGAGGCTCTTGCTGCTCTGCAAGAGATGAGTGCAGCTCAGAGTAAGGTTATGAGAAACGGTCGTCTTGAGACCGTTGCCTCAACCGAGCTTGTGGTGGGCGATATCATCCTGCTTGAGGCAGGTGACTCCGTCCCAGCTGATTGTCGCATTCTTGAAAGCGCCTCCATGAAGGTAGAGGAGTCGGCGCTCACAGGTGAATCAGTTCCTGTCGAGAAACACGCGGAGACCCTCAGTCTTGCTGAAGACACCGATGACATTCCTTTAGGTGACCGAAAGAATATGTGCTACTCCGGATCTATTGTGGTCTATGGACGCGGTCGTGCAGTTATTGTTGCAACAGGCATGGACACCGAGATGGGCAAGATCGCAGATGCAATTTCTCAGGCAGAAGAGGGACAGACTCCACTTCAGATTGCGCTTGATAAGCTTTCACACACACTCACCATCCTTGTTGTTGTCATCTCACTGCTTGTTTTTGCAACAGGTTTCATCAAGCATGGAGCTGAGATGCTCGGCAACTTTGACCTTATATTGAGCACCTTTATGGTTGCCGTATCTCTTGCAGTAGCTGCAATTCCTGAGGGTCTTGTTGCTGTTGTTACTATCGTTCTTTCTATGGGTGTTACTAGAATGAGCGAGCGTCACGCAATTGTCCGCCGTCTTACTGCAGTTGAAACTCTTGGTTGTACTCAGGTTATCTGTTCTGATAAGACTGGTACTTTGACTCAGAATAAGATGACCGTTGTCCGTCATGAGACAGAAAATCTTGACGCACACGTGCGCACCATGGCACTGTGCTCTGATGCTACTTGGGATGATATTGAGCAGGTGGCAAAGGGTGAGCCAACCGAGGCCGCTCTTGTTGCAGATGCTGCAAAACTTGGATACACCACAAGCGATCTTGCTTCTTCTCGCCCTCGTATTGGCGAGGCACCCTTTGATTCTTCTCGTAAGATGATGTCTGTTGTGGTGCGTACCCGCTCCGGCAAGGTTGTTCAGCATACCAAGGGCGCGCCTGATGAGGTGCTTGCTCGTTGTACTAAGATTATGACAAGCGATGGCATTATTGACCTCACCGATGAGGCTCGCTCTGAGATTTTGGCTCAGAACAAATCCATGGCTGATCAGGCACTCCGCGTTATGGCATCTGCTCGTCGTGACTGGGGAACAGAAGCTCCAGAGAGCTATGATCCAGCCAACCTTGAGCGCGACATGGTCTTTGTTGGCCTTTCGGGCATGATTGACCCTGTTCGTCCAGAGGTTAAGAGTGCAGTTGCTGAGGCTCATAGTGCTGGTATGCGTACCGTTATGATTACGGGCGATCACATTGATACCGCTGTTGCTATTGCAATTGAGCTGGGTATTATTACCGATCGCTCTCAGGCAATTACAGGTGCACAGCTTGATAAGATCTCTGATGAAGAGTTTGAGCACCGCATTGAGACACTTGGTGTTTACGCGCGTGTTCAGCCTGAGCACAAGGTTCGTATTGTTGATACTTGGCGTAAGAAGGGCATGGTTACAGCCATGACGGGCGACGGCGTTAACGACGCTCCTTCTATTAAGCGCGCTGATATTGGCGTTGGTATGGGTATCACCGGTACTGACGTTACCAAAGGCGTTGCAGATATGGTTTTGGCTGACGATAACTTTGCCACCATTATTAGCGCCTGCGAAGAGGGAAGACGCATCTACGACAACATTCGCAAGTGCATTCAGTTCCTCTTGAGTTCTAACCTTGCTGAGGTTATCTCCGTCTTTATCGCGTCTCTAGTCGGCTTCACCCATCCTTCAGCCTACTCATCTTCTGTGGATCAACCTGATTACTGACTCCCTGCCAGCACTTGCTATGGCAACTGAGAAGGCTGAGCCAGGCATTATGAAGCGCAAGCCTCGAAATCCTAAAGACGGTATCTTTGCTGGTGGCGTTGGCTTTGACTGTCTTGTTCAAGGCTCTATCATTGCTCTTCTGACTTTGCTCAGCTACTTTATTGGTCACTATTACGAGTACGGTACCTTTAATATTGCTCAGGTCATTGCTAATCCAGAGGCTGGCGTTGAGGGTATGACCATGGCATTCTTGACGCTTTCTATGGTTGAGATGTTCCACTCCTTTAACATGCGTTCTTTGCGTGGTTCTATCTTTTAGCTAACCAGCCAAAACATTTGGCTGTGGGGTTCTTTTGTTATGTCTTTGATTCTCACCTTTGTGGTAATTGAGACACCACTTTCTCAGGCATTTGGTTTTGCGGAGATTGGCTTTGAAGAGTATGCAACTGCAATGCTTTTGGCCGCATCTATCATTCCTCTGATGGAGCTTTATAAGGCTGTTATGCGTTCTGTTCAAAAGAACAAGGCATAAGGTAGAGGAGTACTCTTGTCCGCTAAGCGTACAAAAAGTTCCAAAAAACTAGGAGCCGGCAGGACTCAAGGGTCTCTGCCGGCCCTTTCTTCATTGCTGGACGTTCCGGCGTTTGAGCAGCTGACTCCATCGTCGGATCAGACGCAAGCTTATACAGACGTCGTATCTGAGCTTGAAGCTCAAGGGGTTTCTCGCCAGACCATGACCATGGCCTGCGTGGTCCGTCTGGATAGGGGATTTCCTGCGGTTGTGTCAGAGCAGGGCGTGTTTTCGAGCCGAATTTGCGGCACGTGTGACCAAGGGCCAGAACTCCACGGTGGCCGTTGGTGACTGGGTGTGCGCACGTATTCCGGACTCGCACGATATGGGCATTATCGAGGCCATTCTGCCGCGAGAGACCGATATTGCTCGCTGGAAGGGTGGCGCTCGCGGTCAAAAGCAGACTTTGGCTGCAAACGTTGATCTTGTGCTTGTTGTGCAGGCCTTAGATGGAGAAGCTGTCTCGGTTGATCGCATTGCGCGCTCGGCGGTCATTTCTAAAGATTGTGGTGCAGCCTGTGCCGTGGTGCTTACTAAGTCAGATATTGCGGGTCCAAAGCTCTTAGCTCAGGAGATTTCTTCTATTACCGCAGCTCTTGGCTCTACGGTAAAGATTGTTGCCACAGCTTCAAAGCTTGAAGGCGAGAAAACCGATGCACTTGCAGACCTTGCGCAGACCGCCCAAGATCTTGGAGCTGCATGGGGAATCGATGCTGTTCGCAGCCTTGTCCCTTATGGATCTGTTGCTATTGTGCTTGGCGAATCTGGTGCAGGTAAATCTACGCTTCTTAATGCGCTTCTGGGACACGAAGCACTTGAAACGGGAGAAGTTCGCGAGTCCGATAAGGCTGGCCGTCATACAACGGTTGCTCGCCGTATGGTATCGCTTCCTGACGCTGGCGTTATTGTGGACGAACCAGGACTTAGAAGTCTGCCTATTGTGGGTCATGAGAGGGATTGCAGAAGATATTCCCACACATCTCTGAAGCTGCTCAGACGTGTAAATTTAGGGATTGCACCCATACTCACGAGCCAGGATGTAGCGTTCAAGATGCCCTTCATGAGGGGCAGATTACAGAACCTCAGCTAAAGGCTTATTTATCTCTTGCAAAAGAAATGCGAGAAAGTCAGCAATCGCTTGACCCCGATGTTGTGCTTTAACCTTTAACAGCGTAAATCCTCTAAGCACCCTGGCTTGTCTAGGGTGTTTTTCTCTAAACTACCAGCAAATATGCTATATTAAGACTAACGAGGGTTGGTCCGCCCAGCTAATTGGGAGGGTCAACCTCCGTTTGCGAGTCAGGGTGATTACTCAGAAAATCATTCACTACAATCCCTCTAAAAATGTATCAGTTGTGACGTTCTAAAAATTTTTATATATCAAATAAGATAAAAATTTAAATTACCTATTTTTCATTGCGTCGCTGCAGCCTGTGGATACATTACTTTGTGTCAGATTTGCGTCAGCTATCTGACATATTTGTGCAGGTAAATCTTTTGTTTTTTTGCTATCCCTCTCAACCCGAGCGCACAATCGATATATCGCAAATGGAGGGAGGAGAAAGCAGTGACTAAGAAAAACAAGAATTTTTGATTTCTGTGTTGAGTGCACTTCTAGCTAGTTTTTGTTTCTTTTACATATGTACAAAGCGTCCGTGCTGATGCAGAGAAATCACGAGCAGAAGCAATACAAAAATACGGCGGAGAGCTTACTTCAATTTTGGTGGCCACAAAACAAATAGAGCCAGGAGAAACTCTCTCATCTTCTAATACCCAGGTAAAAAGCTGGATTTCTGATCTGATTCCTGAGGGTGCAATTACTAATCCAGAAAGTGTTATGGGTCGAACGGTTTCATCTGTTATTGGAGTTGGTATGCCTGTTGTTTCTCTTCATCTGCGATCAGTTGCCTCTCAGATTTCTATTCCAGAAAATCTTGTTGGTCTCACTATTTCTCATGGCGAGAAGTACGGATTAGCTGAGAGGCTCAGCGCTGGTACAAAGCTTGCAGCGTATGAGGTCACCGATTCTCTTATTACCTGTATTGCCTCGGATATTTCGGTATTGTCAGACGATACCGAGGGTACTCTTTACACCTCTTCTTCTGTAACGCTTGGATTAACTCCTGAACAGATTCCTGCTGTGCTTTCTGCATATGCTCGAGGAACGCTCCGCTTTACTCTTCCGGGGTCAAAGATTAATGCTCAGGACTTACTACACAACAATTCTTACGTTGAAGAAGAAAACCCAAAAGATTTATCTGACACGACAAATCAATCAAGCCCATCATCTGCAAGTGAAGATGTGCAGCCAGAGAACCCTGCTTCTTCAACAACCGACCAAAATAGCAACAGTGCGTCACAAGCAGATTTGTCTACTAATCCAGGAGGTGAAGCATGATGTTAGAAAAGTGGATCTCGTACGTAGGACTTGACTCACGCGTTGAGATTGGAGCCATTCTTACATACTTAGGTATTAGTAATAGGTGTGAGTTTGCAGATTCGGCAGCATCTCTTAGATCAATTGTTGCTCGTTCAACTCCTCAAGATTATTCAGTCTTGATTGGTAATACCGGTTCCGATGTTTCGGATATAAATCTTGCAGCTGCGATTGTTAAAGACGGAAATGCTCGCTGTGTAGTGCTAGTAAGGTCTGGAGCTTCTGGATCACTTCGTTCTAGAGCAGCTAAAGCAGGAGTTGATTTAGTTATTGACCCTATGGAATTGGGGGATCTGGTAAAGGTTGGAAGAGGATATCAATCATATGGGGCTGACAGGCTTTCTCAGCCTTTACCAGAAGCTTCAGATTATGCTGCCAGTATCCAAGAGCTAAATACCTATCTACAATCCCTTATTCCTCTTGATAAGACTTTAAAGCTCCGATTCTGACGTTCACTTCAGGAAGAGGAGGAGTGGGAAAGACCACACTTGTTTCTTCAATGGCTCTGATTGCTTCTTCTTGGGGTTTAAAAGTTGCATTAGTTGATTTTGATCTGTCTTATGGAAATACTTTTGAAAAGCTTGGAATTAGGCAGCCAAAAGACTTCTCTGATTTTGTTGCTGATGTACCTTCAGAAAAAGAGAGCCTTCTAGAAAAGGCAACTTGTATCCATAAAAATTTGTATCTTTTTGGTCCTTGTGTAAAACCTGAAATGGCAGAGCTTCTCTTTCCTTGCGTGAGTCATTTTCTTCAAGCTGTTTCTGGTTTGGTTGATTTGGTGCTCGTAGACACTACGACGGCATCAACAGATTGTTATGCTCAGGCAGCACAATGCGCAGATAGGCTGGTTATTGTTTCAGAGAACCCTCTTACGTGTATTAACTCTTTAGCAAAAGTAAGTGGACTTGCAGTGCGCCTTGGAGTGGCAAGAACTCGCATTATCCGACTTGAAAACAAAAGCAAATCCAAGGGTTAAGCAGGACTTTTCTGTTGGAAAAAGCAGAGGTTGGTCTTGAAGCTGCAAAGATGTTTAGGATTTTTGAAGGTGGACCAGGGTTTCAAGAGCTTATTCAGCAAGGAAAGCTTTCTGTGCTGTTACAAGAGGAAACTTCATTTGCACAGTCGGTTTCTTTTTGTACTTGCGCATTTCCTTAACGAGTTGGGTATTCTTCCACAACTGCGCGAGGCTCAAATTGCCCTGCAATCAACTCCTGAGAAAAAGCCATTTAGTTTGTTTAACAGGAAGAAGGAAGTGAGTTAATGCTTGTCTTTGAACGCGTTGCTAAACAAATTGAGGCGCAAGAAGAAAATGACTCACAACTTCAAAAAGAACTATTTCTGAAGGCTAGAAAGAAGTTAAAAAGAAAAACTTGTTTCTCGATTAGGGCTTTCTACGGTTTCTTCTCTTATTACAGGTAGCGATATCGATCGTGTAAGAGATGAACTAAGGGTTACTTGTGAAGCAATTGTTAATGAAGAGAAGGATGAGCTTTTTAGTTCAGTTGCCTATGAAGAAATAATTGAGCAGGTAATTAATGAGGTGTGTGGTCTTGGTCCAATTCAGCCACTACTGAATGATAAAGATGTTACTGAAATCATGATTAACGGCTGTAATAATCTGTTTTACGAGAAAAACGGTGAGCTCTTTTGAATCAAAAACGGTCTTTGATTCAGAAGAGCAGATTTTGATTGTTATGGATCGCATTTTGTCTCCATTAGGAAGAAGACTGGATAGGGTGAGCCCTATTGTCGATGCTCGTCTTGAGAATGGGGACCGTGTCAATGCAGTTGCAAGTCCTGTTGCAGTGAACGGCACCTCAGTAACTATTCGAAGATTTACCGGAAAAATTACTTCTTTGGACCGACTGGTGGAAATGAAATCACTGCCTCAATGGCTTGCAAGATTTTTGTCTTGGGCTGTGAAATGCAGACAAGGAATCGCGGTTGTTGGAGGAACGGGATCTGGCAAGACTACGCTTTTAAATGCACTTTCATGTGAAATTTCAAAGTCAGAAAGAATTGTCACTATTGAAGACTCAGCGGAGCTTAAGTTTGATTCACATCCAAACGTTGTCAGGCTAGAGGCTCGTCCTGCTTCGATAGAAGGAACAGGAGAAATAACCATTAGATCATTGGTGAGAAATGCGCTTCGAATGAGGCCAGACCGCATTGTAGTAGGAGAGGTAAGAGGCGAAGAGTGCATTGATATGTTGCAGGCTATGAATACAGGTCACGATGGTTCTCTGACTACGCTGCATGCCGGAACTGCTCAAGAGGCAATATTACGTCTGGTGTTGATGGCTCGTTTTGGCATGGACTTACCTGCAGAAATTATAGAACAGCAGATAGCAACTGCACTTGATTTGATAGTTATGTCTCAGAGATTTCCCGATGGAAAGCGATATGTAACCAACGTTTCAGAAATTTCTTTGTCTTCGTCAGGATCAATCGAAGTACAAGAGGTGGTGTCGTTTGACGTGCAGAAAAGAAGTTGGCTTTTTGTAAAAATCCCTTCTTTTATCAATCGCGCCATAAAAGATGGATTACTCAATAAAAAGGAGGTTACTTCATGGATGTCATTACTTCCACAATCACAGGAGGTGTTTTTGGAGTAATTATTTATTTTTTTATATGTAACGGTGAAGAAAAAACTGCCTCTCAAATAAGTGCACGAATAACAGGTTATGTGGGTTACCTTTCTCAATTTGCACGCAATAGTATTTTTGTGCAGTACCTGCTCAAATGGGAGCCTTTTTCTTATGTATCAATACAGCTACGTAACCGCTTTCTTTGCAAATATGGAATCACCTTAGTCAGTGATGCCTTCGTACTGTTTTTATTAGTGATATAGCTGCATCCATTCTGTTTGGCATTTTATTTGAGTCTGTAATTGGTCTGTTTTGCGGTCTTCTCTTGTTATTTCTAGGTCCTTATTTTCTCTATGAACACGCTAAGCATCAGACTGCTTTAGAAATTGCCCATATGATGCCTTCGATTTTTAGAACTATAGCTGTTGCTCTTGGATCAGGTCTCACACTTTCACAATCTATTGAATATGTCAGTAAACATACAGAAGGTGTTGTATCAGAAAATTTTTGTATTGCAGACATGCAGATTAAGTGCGGTTTTCCTATTGAAGAAGCTATTGAAGACTTGGCAGAGAGACTGGATGCTCCGGGTGTTAATTTGTTGGCTAGCGCTTTAGTAATTTCACACAGAACGGGCTCTCCACTTAAGAGTCTGTTACAAAAAACTGCCGAGTTAGTTGAATTACAAGAGAAGAATCAAAGACTTATAGCAACAAAGACTGCTCAAGTTAGACTATCTGCTCGAATTGTATGTCTTCTTCCGGTCGTTCTGTTAATTGTCTTGTCGCTTTTATCACCAGACTTTCAAAAGGGTTTATTTACGCCATCAGGCGTTATATGCACAGTGATTGCAATGGTCATGGATTGTATTGCTCTTTTGATTATTCGAAGCATTATGAAAGGAGTAATGAAGTGATAGATCTAACTTGTTCTTTAGCGTTTGCGTTATGCATAGCAATTTTCGTCTTGGTTATGCCCGTAAATTTGAATCATTTTGATTTTCAGCGTTATTGTCAGCAAATTATGAGAGGTGTAAAAGGTCACAGGAGAGTGAGTCGTCGAGCGAAGTTAGAGTTTACAAGAAAATCATGTCTACGTGAGATGCCAGAAATGATTGATATTTTTGATTCTTGGACTGTCGTCAGGGCTATCTTTTGATTCGGCACTAGATTTGTATTGTTTTACGAGAATCCGGCGAGCTATCAAAAGAGCTTTCAAATGCTCATATGACTTGGAAGCTTGGTGCTACTACTCGTGAAGAAGCTCTCAATCAGATGGCTGCCAGAGTGGAAGTTCCTTCACTTAAAAAGCTTTGCGACTGTTGTAAATGAGGCGCTTACTTTTTGGAACTCCTCTTGCAGAAATATTAGATAGACAGGCTTCAGTTCTTCGAGATGAGCAACGTTCTTTACTGGAAACGGAAATCGAAAAAAATTCCAATTAAAATGCTCATCCCTCTGGGAACGCTAATTGTTCCAGCAATGTTACTTGCAATTTTAGGTCCTTTGCTTGGGCCTGCATTTTCTTCTTAGGAGAAAGGAAAGACGATGATGTATTTATATCAATTTTTTTAGGTATCTTCGAGACTTAAAAGAGGATGAATCCGGACAGGGAACTACAGAGTATGCAATTTTGGTCGGTGTACTTGTAGTTATTGCAATTGTCGCAATTATTGCTTTTAAGGGTAAAGTTTCTGAACTTTGGGAAGCAATTACATCTGGAATTAATTCTCTATGAGTAAGAAAAGCACTGCTGCTTATTCTGTGTTTATTATTGCCACTGTATGTTTGCTAGTTTCTGCGTTTCTTTTCTTACCAAGAAAACAGACTGATTCATCAAATACAAACTCAGATTACGCACAAACTCAGAAATTTAGGGTAGAAAAAAGATCTGATGAACAGCCAATCTCATATGAAACTGCAAAAGATTTATTTGAGCAGAATTCCGTACAAAGAGATAGTAAAGAAACCATTCAAGATGAAGCACAAAGTGTTTTAGAGAGCTATCAACAAAGAGCTGATTGTGTACTTGTTTATTCCGGATATATAGATCTAGCTGGCAATGTATGGAGCTGTTTGGTTAATGGTGGAAATTGGTCGGAGCTTGTGACTATTTCTGATCAGGGAGAGATAAGGAGGGTCTCAACATGTCATATCTCTACTCAAGATGTAAAGAATCTATTAGAAGAATCAAACTAGGTGTTAAGAATACACAAGGACAAGCAACGCTTGAATATGCCTTAGTTTTATTTTCGTGCTTGATTGTCATTACGTCTCTTGGTGTGATATATCACTTTGTGCAAAATGGAGCAGTTGTTCAACTGGCTACTCAAGCTGCTTCACATACTATGCATGACTCTCTTTTAGATTTAGCCAAAGATGTTCTCTCATTCTAAACAGAATGCTGGTCAAGCGTCAGTAGAAGCAGCACTTTTATTTCCAGTTATTCTGATGATTATTGCATTGCTTGTAGAGCCTATTTGCATTCTCTATACAAAGACAGTTATGGATGGAGCCTGTGCAGAAGGATTAAGAGTAGCAACAACGTCTTCTGATACTGAGTTGATAGAGTCCTATATCAAACGCAGACTTAAGGCTATACCGGAGATACCTCTATTCCATAAGGATGGAGATGAGGACTGGAATATCTCTATTGATAAAAAGAAAAAGATGTCTTGATTGAAATTACGGGTCATGTGGCAGCAATGCCGCCAATAGGTTAGTGTTTATTCCTTGCAGGGCAGACGGATGATCAAGGAATTGTTTTGAGATCTAGTTTATCTGCTGGCACGTATCCAGATTGGATTGAGGGTTCTTATGCAGATTGGATTGCTTTTTGGAAAGTATAAGCATAAGAAAATAAGGCTTGGACTTTCCATGTTTATAAACGATACAGGCGGTATTACGTCAATCGCTTTTGCAAGTGCTCTTTTGGTATGTTTAGCTCTTGTATTTGCGCTGGTATCAGTTGCATGGGTCTCATCGAGGGCATACAAAACTCAGTCAATAGCAGATGCTGCTTCTATGGCAGGAGAAAATGTCGTAGCTAAATATACAACTATTGCGCAGGTAATTGATGCAAGCATCTTAAGTCTTGGATTGTCGGGTTTGTTGTGTGTTGGTGCTGGATTGGTGGCTTCGTGTGTTCCAGGTTTAGCATCAGCAGGCTCCAAATTGTGTGATGCGGGTTTTAAGACACTTGAAGCTCGTAAAAAAATTTGCTACTTCAGCTTGTGAAGGTTTAGAAACAACTGAGAAAAATGCTTCCAGTTTTTTTGCGGCAATGGCAGCGAGCTCTTGTATACAAAAGAACTCTACTGATACTGGAAACTTTATAGGATCAGCACTTTTATTTCCTGCTCAATCGCAATCTAATTTTGGACACTTAAATAGTGATGTCTCGTCAGATGAATTAAAAGAGCAAAGCGAGCTATTGCAGGAAATAGCAAGAAGAATTGAAGAGTTACAGAGTAGAGCAGAGTCATCTAAACGGAGGGCGTGGGAGGCAGACTGTGGTGGAGGCCCGTATTCTATGCGTGAGAGAGCGGAGCATCTTGCTGGCCTTTCTGGGGATATCAATCCAACTATCCCGTCACCAACCTCTTGGACGTTCGGTATCGCTTTAAAGCGAGCAAGGACATATTACAGAGCTCGATATGATCAGGAAATCGTCAATGGAAGTAACGCAGAAGAATTGCGTGATTCAGCCATACGAAAAGCTTTTTATAACTTTGCACACCAGGAACTTTCTAAAGGGTTTTATAAAGAAACAGCTGATGGTGAGGTTGAAATGAATTTTCCTCGATTGCCACATAACTTAGAGGAGACAAAGAAAACAGATCTGTATCTAAAACCTATTTGGCCTTGTACTTATGAAAACGGCGAGAAAACCATTCATGCCCATAGGTCCTGTCCAGGTGCAACTGGAGAAAACGCGGGATTTGCGTCGTTACAAGATTTAGACTCTGGAGCGGTTCGTGAGTGTCAACATTGTCATTTTACAAGTGGTGATGTGGGAAGGGTGGCATCTGCCTCAACAAATATTGATAACGGGTTTGAGTATTACTGGAAGATCGTAGTTGAAGAGTCCGAAGTTTATGAATCATCGCGACAACAAATAAAAGATTTACAAAAGAAGTTGTCTGAAGCTGCAGATAAATCAACAGGTTTATTTCAAAAAGCACTTGATGCTCTGAAGGTTGCTAGACCCAGATTATGTCCACCAGGTGCTTGGGGTTGTATTTCATTTGTGAGAAGAGGAGGCTCATCTCCAGAATTCCAAGGAAGTTTGGGAACGCTTGAGCAGTCGGTTTTTCTCCCAGAAGGATATGCAATATCTGGTGCAGTACTTGCCCCAGATAGCTCATCCACAGATAACGTTCTTTCAAGCTTTTTTGACCAGGTTGAAAGGAGGGGAGGGTTTATCGGACAGGCTATAGATAAAGTAATGAGTTTGTGGGGATCTCTTTTAATCTCATATGGGGATGGCGTAACTTCTTGGTCTTCTAAGCTATCAGAATTTCTTGATGACATTGATGGAATAACAGGCGGAAGTGTTGGTTCCAAATTACAGAGGGCCTTAAAACAAATAGTTGTTGATGCCGGATTAGAGCCAAGCGATTTAAGACAAATGAAGCCTGTTCTTGTTAATACAGAAAGAATTTTTGAAACAAGCTGGCTTCGAGAAAGAATCAACGATTCGTGAGCTAGTTCAGAAAATACCCAATACATCAGATCCGATTGCTTTAGCTCGTTCACTTGGTGCGTTTTCTCTCCAGTATTTACCTGACAAAATAATAATCGCGAAATTGACCATTCCTGTTCTTGATATTGAGATTCCTTTAGAAATTGATGTTAAGAAAGTGTTTGGTGGCACATGAGAACAATGAAATTTTTTTGTTGCCAGAAAGGACAGATGTTTGTTGAGACTGCATTGGTACTTCCAGTTGTATTGGTAGTAGCTTTAATTGCAATCAATCTATTTAAGTTTGCAGATATGTGCTCAAAGTTTGATCGTGTTGCGGCGGATCAAATTATTGCTCATGGAGTTTCCTCTAGTCATTCTGCAAATGAAGATGCTCCAGAAAACCTAGCTCAAAGAATAAGAACTGCTCTTAATTGCGATAACAATTGCGACATTGTTGTCTCATTGGAGAGGGAAAGGGAGGGATTGGGAATATGGTCTCTGTTTTTTTCCTAAATATCAAGTAACTCTAAAGTACAAACCTTGGCCACATACCTTACGCCTCCCTTTAGTGTCACTAGAGTCTCCTCTATGTCTTACCCATACAACCTCAATTGTTGTTAGTCCTTATAAGTCGGGAGTTGTGATTTGAAAATGAACGTACAAGTGTCGATAGAAGAAGTCCCTAATTCTGAGCAGATTTTTGAATTGTTACAAGGGGGCTTCGAAAAGCTCGTTGGGCTTTTTAGGTACTGAGATAACAGCTCCTCCAGTCTTACTTCTAAGGTGTTCTTCAGTTCATACTTTTTGGAATGACGTATCCGATTGATATCGCATTTGCAGACGATCACGGAGAAATTTTTAAAGATTCGGAGACAAGTACAGCCTAAACAAATTCATAGCTGCGCAGGTGCCTATTGCACATTTGAAAGACCATCAGTTGATGATTTCCCATGGTTTGAAGTGGGCCAGAAAGTGCTAATTCAAGAAATAAGTACCGAGGAAAGCAATGTTGAAAGAAGGAGTCGCTATGGCTATAGAAAACTACTCCGTCAAAATCTGCCCCAGATGCGGAGAAAAGTTATTTCAGGACATGAGAATTTGTTACGGGTGCCTTCTCGACTTCAGCGGACCCAGCTCCCTTGTATGCAATCTAGAAGCATCAAGAAGTAAAAGAATTGCAAATCTTCCGTTTATTGAAACTGAAGAATATTTAGTTTCGAAAGAGGTGGGAGAAGAATGGGATAAAGGCCTACCACCTGCGCTGTTTGAACTGGATAACTCATACTCACCAGTAGAGTAATCTGTACGTGGTATCCTTTTAGATAGAGTTGCGAAAGTGACATAAAGGAGTTTCCATGTATAAAGCTTCTCTTTGCTCTGCTAAAAAGAGCCAGTTTGTAAAGATTGCATTTTGCGTAATGTTGCTTGTTGCTGCATTCCTTATTGCTCCAACAGCAGCATTAGCTAGAGATTTGTCTATTGATAGAGTAAATATCGATGCTACCGTTCAAAAAGACGGAACAATGCATGTTGTTGAAACACGAACCTTCTATTTTAAGGGCAGTTTTAATGGTGTCTATTGGAACCTTCCAGTAGGAAGCAATAAATATAACGGACAGAATGTGGAAATTACCATCACTTCAGTTACCGTTCAAGATTCAACAGGCACCCGTCAGATTTATAGTAAAGGCTCTACTGAAACCGGCGCTAATTCAGACGAATACTATGTTCCAACTAAATCCAATGATATGTTGAATTTGAAGATCTATTCAGCACATGATGATGAATCAGCGCGGATAACCATTGAATATGATATTACTAACGTTGTTACAAGCTGGACAGATACTGCAGAGCTATATTGGAAGTTTGTTTCTGACGGCTGGGATTCAGAATCTCGAAATGTGACAGCCACAATTCATCTGCCAGTTCCTTCAGGTCAGTCAGTCGTTGCAGGTGACACCGTACGTGCTTGGGGACATGGTCCTTTGGACGCAAGCCTTGAAATTACAAAAGACGGTGTTGTTTATCAGGTTCCAGGTGTTGGAACAGATGAGTTTGCTGAAGCGCGCATCACATTCCCAACATCTTGGGTTCCAGGACTTACTCCAATTCAGCAGAATAAAATGAGCAGCATTCTGTCCGAGGAGCAAACTTGGGCAGATCAAGCAAATCAAAAACGTGAGGCTGCTAAGACGCAAGTCGCAATTACTCTGTATGCACCATTGGTACTTGCCGCCGGCACAGTAATTGCTGTTGTCTTCCTAAGAAGCAAGTATAAAAAGGTTATGACTCCTCAATTTAATGACCTCTATTACAGAGATGTTCCTTCTAATGATCATCCTGCAGTTATTTCTATGCTGTACAACGGCGAGGAAATCAAGGGAGATGCTTTAACAGCTACACTTATGCATCTCTCTGATGCTAAATACATCAGCCTAAATAAATCTGTTACTACAAACTTCTTTGGTATGGAGAAGTCTGATTATTGTCTGACGAAGGTGCAAGATCTTAATGAAGGACAGGCACCATTTTATCCTGGCAGTTCTTTGTCTAACAAAATTGACAGCTCGGCAATGAAGTTAATTTTTGATAAGGCTGGTGGTTCCGGAGCACCTAATACTACGGTTACCATGAAACAGATAGGTAAATATGCATCGTCGAATGCGGAAGATTTTGTTAAAGCATATGAATCTTGGGAAAGCCCCATTAAGCTAAGCTACGCTGCCAAATTTGGAACAAATAAGATTCCTTTCCATGGTAAGGGAGTTCTTGCTCTGCTTATTGTTCTTGACATTATTGTTGGTGGACTGTCTTTCTTTATGGGCATTATGGCAGATGTTTCTTTTGGTAATTTGCTTATAAACCTGTTCTTCCTTGTTATTGCAATTCTTGTTGCACTTACAGCCATTGCTAAGTTTGACCTGATGAACAGAGAAGGTATTGAAACGCTCGCAAAAACGCGCGCTCTTAGAAAATGGCTGACGGAGTTTACTAACCTTCATGAGGCAATTCCAACTGACGTTATTCTATGGAATAGGCTACTAGTAATGGCTGTTGCACTGGGAGTCGCAGATAAGGTTATTGAACAGCTGAAGGTTGCAATGCCAGAGATGCTCAAAGACCCTCAGTTTATGCCTGTGTATAGCTGGTATTACTACGGAAATGGTATGCGCACTAATGCTATTGATAGCGTGACTAAGAGCGTTACCGCCGCGCATTCTGTATCTACGGCTACACTTGCATCTTCTAGCTCAAGTTCTGGCGGCGGCTTTGGTGGTGGCTTCTCCGGCGGAGGCGGTGGTGGCTTCGGCGGAGGTGGCGGAGGTGGTGGCTTCTAAGTTTATAGAGGCTCATTCTACTCTGCTATTAAAACAACTTCATTCTCCCCGCGAGTTCTAGGCGGGGAGATTTTTTTCTTTTAAAAATATGCGATTTTTGGCATATTTGTATTGATAGTTTTACGCTGCAGCTATGGAGCAGATATCTAACAGATTAGTAGGTCAGTGTCTTCGTGATTTGAGGACAAAACAGCGTCTTACCCAAGAGGCAGTCGCTGAGCGTCTTGCTGGCGATCAAGCATTTGTTTCAAAGGTTGAATCAGGCGAACGTGGAGTTAAGCTTGGTGAAATCTTTGCATTTGCAGATGCCTTAGGTATAGAAACGTTTGAAATGATTGATGCGCTTAGTAAATATCGCTAAATCAATTTAAAAAGAAATAGAGATGTGTATCTTATAAGAGGTGCACATTTTTATTTTTGCTTTCAAAAATAGTTTTTGTCATATAAAAAGATAAAGAAAACGACCCAGAGAGTAATCTCTGGGCCGATTCAAGTCGTGGTGGCGGGGAAGGGAATCGAACCCCTGACACGGGGATTTTCAGTCCCCTGCTCTACCAACTGAGCTACCCAGCCATTGGTGCTTCGAAAAGCTTATTTACTATAACAGACTGAAGCGCTCCGTCAAGCGGGCAATTTATACAATCCAGAAATTTTTTTCCGCCAGTGAGGTCAAATTCAACGGTCATTCCTTTTTATGGCAAAAAAACGCCTTGATTTGCTCCTGTGTTTTTTTCAAGGGTCTGACCATCGTTTTTTTCTCGTCAGAAAGCAGTTCTATCCAGAGAGTTTGCTTACCACATGTGTCACGCAGGTGGATTTTTGCTTAAAAGTCCCTGTTGTTCGAGCCTTTCATTGAGATGAATGAGGTCAAAGAAGTTGACAACTTTTGGCATGCTAACTCGTTTCTCTAAACGCTTGCTCTTAAGCATACACGTTTGCAAATTGGTACAATAGATGACTAGCTTGAACTAGGTCAGCGGTCGTTGCTGCCTCCACTGAATAAACTATTCGAGGGGAAATTATGGCCTTTACGAGAAAAGAATTCTTGTCACTTTCAGCCTTGGGCGCTGCAGGAACACTTGCAGCATGTACACCACAGCCAAGGACAACTGAGACTCAAGATCAGCCTGCAGCTAACGTAGACCTTGAAGAGTTTAAGTCGCTTAAGCTGGATATGACTCAGTGGAGTTATGATGAGGATAATGACTGCTACTATCAGCTGGGCATTCAGTACTGCACTAAGCCCGCAAGCAAGTCAGTAAACACCCTCTCTGTCTTTGTTCCTGGTAAGTATTTCTCGGGAGAGAAAAAGGGTTCTACCTATGTGTGCGAGATGAACGAGAAGACCGTTGTTGGTAACTTCACCGCTCGTACCGCACCAATTGTTATGCCAATTAATACGGCAACCTTATTCCCTCAAAGTGCCCCTACAACATATGCGTACGAGGGTTTAGCACCGTATCTTGAGGCCGGCTTTGTCTATGTCTACGCAGGCTTCCGTGGTAGAAGTGCAGGCTATGACTCAACTACAGGTTCTGACGAGCTCTATGCAGGCGGATCTCCTTGGCCAGCAGTAGATTTAAGGCTGCTGTTAGATACCTGCGCTACAACAATGAGCTGCTTCCTTGTAACACATCAAAGATTTTTGTATTTGGTTTTGCCGCTGGCGGAGGCCTTAGCGCGGTACTGGGAACCTCGGGAGATTCTCCACTGTACACGCCATACCTTAAGGCTGTTGGCGCTGCCACACATAGCGAGAAGGGCGAGCAGCTTTCAGACTCTATTTACGGCAGCGCTTCATGGTGTCCTGCGACTTCGTATGACCTTGCAGATGCAGCGTACGAATGGTCCGCTGGTCAGTATGCAGATGCTGTAGATTCTCGTGCTGAGGGCGTATGGACTCAGCCTCTTTCTCAGCATTTAGCCGGCGCTTACGCTGAGTTTGTAAATGGAATGGATTTCCTCGACACCAACGATAGTAAGGTCGTTCTTGATCAGACTAACTCTGGCGTCTATACCGCGGGAACATACGCAGATCTTCTCGTCAGCGAGCTTGAGACATCTGCAAACAACTTCATTAAGGACAACGCATTCCCTTACACATCTACACCTCAGCGTCTGGAAGAGCCTACATTCCCAGGCGATCCAAACTTGGCTACGGTTCGTGGAACGGATAATGCAACTCCAGCTACTCAGCAAGTTCAGTCCATCATCTACGACACAGCTGAGCACTACTTTGGTTCTCTGAATTCAGAGTCCATCTGGATTGTGTATAACCTTCGTCGTCAGAGCGTTGATATTGAGAATCTCAGGGACTTCTCGCGCGTTTTAAGAGGTGCTGCGCTTTCTGTTGGAGCCTTTGATGCCCCAGATAGAAGTACGCGCGCAAATCAGCTCTTTGGCGTTGGAGAGCAGAGTACTCTCCACTTTGATGAGCAGATTTCAAATCTTATTAAAAAGAATCTTGATACCTACATGAAGCTGGGTGAGTGGAAGTCTAGCTATGCTAATGACTGGTCCTCTGACTTAAATAAGGCGGATACGCTTGAGAATGACATTCCAACTCGTGTTGATATGTTCAATCCGCTGTACTTTACCAGCGCATCTTACAAGGGCTATCAGACAGCATCGGTTGCTCCTTATTGGCGCATTAATGAGGGCGCTCAAAACACAGATACTTCCATTTGCACCTCGTTTAATTTAGGCCTATCTCTAAAGCATTTCTCGGGCGTGAACAGTGTTGATTACACGCTTGTTTGGGATAAGGGTCACGTTCTTGCCGAGAGAACAGGCAATGCAATTGCCAACTTGGTGTCTTGGATTGTCTTGTGTGCGTCTGCTTAAAGGGGAGGGCTTAGCGTGTTCCAGACAAAAAATCGCCGACTGTATGGTGTTATTGTTATTGTTTTGCTTGCGGTGGGAGCAATATGCTTCTCTCTTATGAGAGGTGCTGATAAGTCTCAGTCACAAGCAAGTTTGCAATCACAGCAATCACAGCAGACGCAACAAACGCAGTCTCAGAGCTCACAAAACAAGGGCTACATTGATTCTGTAGCAGCGGATGACCCCTATGCAAAGGGTGTCCATCACGTCCGTATTGTGGTAAAGGACTACGGCACAATTGAGGCTACATTGAACGCAAATGTTGCTCCAATTACGGTCTCAAACTTTGCTCATCTTGCTGAGTCTGGCTTCTATAACGGCCTTACGTTCCACCGTATTATTGACGGCTTTATGATCCAGGGTGGTGACCCTAAGGGTAATGGCTCAGGAGGCTCTGAGAATAAGATTAAGGGCGAGTTTACGCGCAATGGGGTCGAGAATAACATCTTGCATACACGCGGAACTATTTCCATGGCTCGTGCTCAAGATCCAAACTCTGCAAGCTCGCAGTTCTTTATTATGCAGGCTGACAACACGTCTTTAAATGGCAACTATGCAGCATTTGGCACGGTTACTAGTGGTATGGATGTTGTTGATGCAATTTGTAAAGGCGTAACCCTCAACCGATTCAAATGGGACCATCCCTGCTTCAGAGCAACCAGTCATTGAGTCCATCACAATGATTGATTAGATTCCTTATATAAAATATTGTTATGTTATTGAATGACCTGCGACAAGTTATAAAGTTGCAGGTCATTGGCTTAAAATATGCTTCTCATGGTATACTATTGTTATCCGAGAGGAGTGGTGTTATGCGGGCTGTTGGCGAGTTTTGCGTTCACCCAGGTCAGGGCGTATGTCTTGTTGAAAATGTAGTTTCGGAGCCTACTCCGGCCTATGTTTTGTCTCCTATTGGGCAAAAACATCCTGTTCAGATTGTATTTCCTCTTGATCAAGAATTTAGACTCCGCAATCTTATGACGCGTGATGAGGCAACAAATCTTGTTGATATGTATCCTCAAATTGAACTCATTACGTTCCATATTCATAATGCGTCGCTCGAAGAATCTCATTTTAGACATGCTATTAGAGAAGGTTCTTGTAAAGACTCCATTAGTATTGCTAAAACATTTAGAGCTCGTATTGATAAGGCGCGTTCGCTCAACAAGAAACCACCTGTTTCTCACGAGAGAATCTTTAAGATGGCCAGCAATCGCGGTCTTTATGAGCTTATCACAGCACTTAATTGTACCGTTGACGAGATTCAGAAGGTTTTTAGTTCACGTTATGGCGTAGAAATTGGAAAAGCATAGCGTACAATTAAGCCATCCGTTCAAGAGATGGGAAACTATGACTCCAGAAACATCCGCTAATCGCGCTGTTGTCACTGTTTTGGGCAGCGACGCTCCTGGAATTGTTGCGGCAATTTCTTCTACGTTGGCTGAGTCAAACGCAAATATCCTTGATATTGCTCAGACAATTTTATCTGGTATTTTTACCATGACCATGCTTGTTGAGCTGAAGGACACTGAGTCTTTCTTGAGCCTTAAAGAGCGTCTTGATGCCGTCTCAGAAAAGCTTGGTGTACAAGTAAATATGCAGCGTGAAGAGGTCTTCACGTTTATGTATCGTCCATAAAGAGGTAGTGTTTTGTCAGAGCTTTCAACTGAAGAACTCATTGCTCAGAAGCAGTCTTGGCTTACTCAAGATGCATCAAATCTGAAAGTAGATATTGTCTTTTCCGATATGGATGAGACATTTTTGCATACCGATAAATCTCTTGATTCCAAAAACATGGCAATGTTGGATCGTCTGGCTGAGCTAGGCATTCCTTTTGTTCCATGTTCTGGGCGTGCTTTTAACGTGCTTCCAAAAGAGGTTGTGAATCATCCTGCTTCTAAATATGTGGTTTCTTGCGACGGTGCTGTTATTAGAGATCTTTCTACTCAGACTATTCTTCACGAGTCCACAGTGACAAAAGAGCAGGCTCTTGAGTTGTATCAAAAACTTAAAGAGTATCCAGTTACGTTTGATATTTTTGCGGATGGTGGTGTCTATCAGGAGCGCTCAAGACACAATTTGATTACACAGCTTGGTATTCCTGCAGATCACGCAGCATTTATGCAGCGTTCTCGCACACCTTTTGATCAAAGTGTTGAGGAGTTTATTGAAGGCGTTACTACCATTGAGCGTCTTGGTTCCTACTGGTCTGTTGCGGAAGGCGAGAAGTACCAGACACTTGTAGCAGATGCTGTAGCTTCGGTAAAGGGACTCAGTGGCACAGCTTCCATGAGTATGGGAATGGAAATCCTGGTTGAAGGAACTTCTAAGGGTGCAGCGCTTCAGTGGCTCTGCAACTATCTTGGCCTCTCTACAGAGAACGTCGCAGCTTTTGGTGACTCGCTCAATGATGTTGCCATGCTTTCTGCGGCGGGAAAGGGTACGGCAGTTGCCAACGCTCGTCGTGAGGATTTTTGAGGCAGCAACCTATATCACACTCACTAACGATGAGGCGGGTTTCTCGCGATTCTTAACGTGGGCACTTGGAGAGTAGTGCTTTAGAGGTTTCTCGCAATATGATGTTAAAGAAAAAGCCGGCAGAGATATATCTGCCGGCTTTTATAGTGCGTGTTAGTAAAAGCTACACGTACAGGAGAGCTTAGTGCTCATGGTGTGGAGCGTGCTCCTCAAACATCGTCGTCAACTTCTTCTTCATCCAGCTTGAGAGGACGGAAGCTTGCGGTGTCACCACCAACATAGTCTGCAACAGTAGCTGCATTCTCAACGCGCTCCTTGTGCAGAGCCTCTGCGAAGATGTCCTCATCTTCCTCAATCTCGGCAATGCGCTCTTTCATAGGAGCCTCGACAAGTGGCATAGAACCCGTCTGAGCTACGTCATCAAGCATGATACGAGTGAGCTTCTGCTCACGCTTAACCTTGGAGAACAGAGGAACGTACTCAAAGACAATGTTAGAGTTCTCAAGACCATACCAGCGAGCAGGGGAGCCGCAAACGCGACGAATGAAGTACTTGAGCTCAAGGCAGCGAGCATCAAAACCGTTAATATCGGTTTCTGGAGCTAAAACCTTGCGCAGGAGGCAGAACCTAAAGTCACCAATCTCGGAGTGTTCCTTGTAGATGGAATACTTGTGATTCTGTGGAGCAAGCTGATTGTTCTTAATCAGTTCTCCAACAATCTGATACAGATAGGTGTTAATACGCTGGTTTACCCTAAAGCCAAGACGCAGGGTGATCTTGAACAGGAAGTCTGTACCAAAGTCGTTGATGATAAACTCACGGGTATTTGGATCGTCTGTCAGCGAAATGTTGATGAAGTAGTAAGCCTTTGCGCGCTTAGGGCGCTTATCCAAGATGGAATAGAGAATATCTCGGTCTAGCTTGTCAAATGAAGAGTCATTAGTCAGGAAGACCAGGTTATCTGCAAGAGTTGCATAGTCTGTATCGTGGCTGAGGCTACGGAGCTGGTCAATGTATTTATCGACAGGCAGGTAAACGCTCTGAGTTCTCTCAACTGCAGTACCACGACGCCAGACAAACATAACAACAAAAATTGCGGTAGCCATAAGAACGGTAAAGTAGCCGCCGTGGAAGAACTTGGTAAGGCTTGAGAAGAAGAACATAGCCTCGATAGCACCAAAGAAAAGAATGAATGGAATGGCAGCCCATAGCCGCTTTCTGATAACAGCCAGGTAGGTGTAGAGCAAGATTGAGGTCATCAGCATGGTAACGGTAATTGCAAGACCGTACGCTGCTTCCATGTGCTCAGAGCTCTGGAAGAGAAGTACAACGCCAATGCAGCCAACCCACATGATGTTGTTTACAAGTGGAATGTAAATCTGGCCCTTTGTTGTGGAGGGGGTAGTTGATCTTGATATGGGGCATAAGGTCAAGCTTAATTGCCTCAGAGACAATGGAATAAGAGCCAGTAATCAGTGCCTGAGAGGCAATAATTGCAGCAAGCGCAGAGAGAATAACGGCAAATGGTCTAAGCTGACCAGGAAGCATTTCAAAGAAAGGATTGAGGTCTTTGATAGCGTTTAGCACGGTGTCATTGTGGTTAGTGATGATCCATGCACCCTGTCCAAGGTAGTTCAGAATCAAGCAGACCTTAACAAAAGGCCAGCTTACGTAAATGTTGCTCTTGCCAACGTGACCCATGTCAGAATAAAGTGCCTCTGCACCAGTGGTACAAAGGAAGACGCTACCTAAAACCATGAGACCAGCTGCATTGAGCTTGCCATCAAAGAGGAACAGAATGCCGCGGACTGGGTTAAGTGCTCGAACAATGCTGATATCAGCTAGCATGTTCATAACACCCATAGCACCCAAGAACAAGAACCAAAGCGTCATGACAGGGCCAAAGGCCTTACCAATGGTAGAGGTACCTGCCTTTTGCAGAGCAAAGAGCGTACAGAGAATGGCAATGGTAATCATGACAACAATGTGCTGATTATCACCAATAATAGCATGAGCTGCAGGAATAGTACGTAAACCCTCAATAGCGGTGGTTACCGTAACAGCTGGGGTCAAAATACCGTCAGCAAGAAGAGCTGCGCCACCAATCATGGCAGGAATAATCAGCCATTTGGCGCACTTTTTAACCAAACTGTAGAGCGCAAAGATTCCGCCCTCATTGTGGTTGTCTGCCTTCATTGCAACCATGACGTATTTAACGGTTGTAATGAGTGTCAGCGTCCAGATAATGAGGGACAGAGCACCCAAAACAACATCGGTATCCATGGTTAAAAGACCACCATTACCAGCAATAATTGCCTTCATGGTGTACATTGGCGAGGTTCCGATGTCACCGTAGACGATGCCAAGGGTAACCAGCACCATGCCAGCACTTAGAGGAATGCCAGTTGATTTCTTGGCTTTGTCCTTAGAGAAAAGCGCATGAAATGCAGCTTTACTTGTATTCATCTATCAATCCTCTCAACAGATGATCGGTTCAGTTCGTCATCATATGTTAGTCCATATACCTGGTTATAACTAGACGAATGTACAAACGTACTTATTTTTGCCTGCAAGCGGAAAAAAATTTACTCATTTTTCCCGCGGTTTTCTCGAGATTTTATATGCATGATGAATCTTCTTATTTCTTGAGAAGTCCTCCGGAATAGTTTCACTTGTGATGTCTTCGATAATGACGCCAGCTCGCTGGATTTTCTCAACATCTGGTTTGAACGTACGCAGGTTGCACGAGAAGATGGCAACACCACCGCGAGTTAGAAGGCGAGAAATGCCAATAATGAGCTCCGCGTGGTCTCTCTGGACATCAAATGAACTTTTGCTTCATGCGCGATGAGTTGGAGAAGGTAGGAACATCGCAGAAGATAACGTTCCAGCGGTTTTTGGTGTGTCGTGTCTCGGTAATCCAAGACAGAACGTCTGCCTGGACAAACTCATGTTCCTCGCCGTCAAAGCCGTTACGCTTCATGTTGCGCTTGGCCCACTCGAGCGAAGGTTTGGAAAGGTCAACGGTTGTGGAGTGGAGTGCACCACCGTCTGCTGCGTAGCAGGTAGCGGTACCTGTGTAGGCAAAGAGGTTGAGGAAGCTCTTAGCGGCCCCTGCACTCTTCATGAGCTCGCGAATCTCTGCGCGCGTATCGCGGTGATCTAGGAAGATGCCACAGTCAAGCCTTGAAGCAAAGTTGACCTCAAAGAGTAGACCGCCCTCATCGATGAGCAGCATTTCTTTTCTTGAGTTGTCTGCTGCGCTGCCCTCGTCAGAGTACTGAGAGCCACCCTTTGCACGCGTTCTTGTTCGTAGATTTACGTTTGAGCTGGGTACCCCTAGAATGCGAGGAGCCAAAGCTAGGACGTCTAGGAGGCGGCGTTTTGCAAGGTCTGGATCAATCTCTTTTGATGCAGCGTACTCAGAGATTTGCAACCAAGTAGTTGGCTTTGTGGCGCCCTTGTAGATGTCAATGCTGACGGCATAATCGGGCAGGTCAGCGTCGTATACACGGTAGCATGAGACATCGTTTTTACGAGCCCACTTAGCGCGCTGCTTGGCCACCTTAGCAAGGCGCGCAGCAAACTGATCGGATGCAGGAACCAGCACGCTTACGGGCTGGTTATTAACCATGACAGTGGGACCTGCAGGAACCGAGGTTGACTCGGAGTTGCTTGCTGGTGCATCAGACGCACCGGCTTCGACTTCTTCTGCGATTGCGGCAGGGTAGCAGCGCATGGTGGCAATGGAGTTGCCCACGTAGACAGAAAGTGTCTGCGATGGAGTTGCTCTGAGTACCGTATCAGTATTTGTATCGCTGGTAAGAAGCGTGCTTGCCTGTCCCGCAAAAAGTCCAAGCGTGGAGTAAGCAGAGCCCTGAAGTGTAGGTTCTTCTTTGGTCCACGAAAGATCGGCAACAACACCTGTGAAGTGTTCTGCATGTTTGAGCAGCTCAGACGCTGGCAAAAACTGCACGTCCGCCTTGAGACCGCCCGCACGAAGCGTATAGAGCACAGCCTCCTTAGCCTTTGGGCGAGGGTCCGCTGCATAGAGAGTCACCTGGCGCTCTTGGCCCTTCTCGGCACGTTCGTCGGCCTCGGCAAGCAAATCCTGCCAGACATCGTTGTCGTGGCCAGCCCAACCCGTCATACCCCAGCGAGCGCGCAGAATGCCCGGCGCCACGTCCAGCGCCATGCCCGCTGCCTCCTGTGCAAGCGCGCCTGCTCCCGGGAAAAGCAGCGCCGGCAGCGGCGCATCTGGCGAGAAGAGCGGTGCACTCGCAGCAGTTTGCGCCTGCAGGTACAGAAGAGCAGCGGCGTAGTCTAGCCTGAGCGGCGCAAACTCACGTGCCGGTCCTCGACCGCCAGTCAGACTGCGCTTAAAGAGCGCCTCACCAGCAAGGTCAATGCCAACCGTGGCGCGGTTACGTGATACGCGCACGACAATAGTCACGTCAGGCGCAAGCGTATTGACCATAGGACGGCTTCCGCGCTTTGCTGCAAGCCTATCTACAATAGCGTCTTTTGTTCTGACAGCAATAAAGTTGGTGTTTCTGAGCTGGTCATTTGTGCCGTGAGCGCTGACTGCAATGGTGGCATGCGGACCAATATGGTCTTCCCAAGCAATGTGGGAGAGGTCTTCGTAGAGAGCGTCTGAAGTTGCAGCGCCAACGCGATCAAGCACCAAAATGACGCGAGACGTGAGGCGAGACCATAAACAGACGCGGTAAGCATCGGCAAGTGAGCCGTAAAACGCAACCTGTCCGCCAAGAGGGCGCACCTTTTTGATGCGCAGGCCATCGAGCTCCTGCGCAAGAAGCTTCTCAAAGCCCTTTGGACATGTTGCAAAGAACTCAAGTTCTTGAGACATCGGGACACCTTTCGCCCGTAGGAATTGAATACATACTGACGTAACATTTTCCCATGTTTTTTTCTCGCCAAATGGTTGGGGAGAAAAAAATACATCAAGAACCCGTGGGTCGCTCTCGGATAAGAATCCGTGTGCCGCGCGGCCACAAGCAGCGGCTCTTCGTCTAAGTCATCTCCCGCTTACCGAAGAGCGGGTAAGTTCATACATAATGTCCCAAATCAACTGTTATTTATCGCTTAAAATATGCGTAGAATCGATTACAAAGAGACGTGTAGAGCAATTTGAGGTTTGGGAGTCATTATGGATGCAAAAAGTTATGGAAACATTTGAGTCCTGGCGTGCAAACGTCACCGAAGAATACCTGGTAGAAGAGCTCGCAGAGCTTGCTCAACCAGAAGCTGAGGATAAGCTGTACGACGCATTTTATCGTTCACTTGCTTTTGGAACCGCTGGTCTTCGTGGCACCATTGGCGTTGGTACTAACCGCATGAACGTCTATGTTGTTGCCCAGGCAACTCAGGGACTTGCGGATTATCTCAATGCTCACTATCAAAATCCTACTGTGGCACTTGCAAGGGATTCTCGCCTTAGAGGTGAGGACTTCCAGAAGGTTGCTGCCGGCGTTTTGGCTGCCAACGGCATCCGTGTATATGTCTACCCACGTATTGAGCCCGTTCCAACACTCTCATTTGCCGTCCGCTACCTCAAGACTTCCGCAGGTATCGTGCTTACCGCAAGTCACAACCCTGCGCCTTACAACGGCTACAAGGTGTACAACGATAACGGCGGACAGATTACCGATGAGGCAGCTGACGAGATTTCCGCAAATATTGCTCGCGTTAACCCCTTTGACGTCAAGCCTATGGACTTTGAAGAAGGTCTCGAGAAGGGCCTGATTGTTTGGACTCCAGAAGAGGTCCTGGACAACTTTATTGAGGCTATCAAGCGCGTTTCTATTCCAGGATTTAAGGCTGCCGACGGCTACAAGGTTGTGTACACGCCGCTTAACGGCACGGGAATGGAGTGCGTCACCCGTATTCTTAAAGAGATTGGTGTCAATGACGTTGACGTTGTTCCAGAGCAGGCAGAGCCAGATGGAAACTTCCCCACATGCTCCTATCCAAATCCTGAGTTCCGTGAAGCACTTGAGTTGGGCTTGAAGCTTGCCGACAAGGTCAAACCAAACCTCCTGGTTGCAACTGACCCAGATGCCGACCGTATGGGTACCGCAATCCCACACAACGGCGATTACGTGCTGCTTTCCGGCAACGAGATGGGTGTCCTGCTTATGGACTGGCTTCTTACCATGGCTGAAGAGCGTGGCGAGAAACCCCAGGATAAGGTAGCTGTTTCCACCATCGTATCTTCTGCTATGCCCGACGTCTTGGCACGTGCTCGCGGCTTTGAGATGCGCCGTGTTCTCACGGGCTTCAAGTACATTGGTGACCAAATTGACCAGCTCAAGGATGCCGGCGAGGAGAATCGCTTCCTCATGGGCTTTGAGGAGTCCTATGGCTACCTTGTTGGTACCCACGCTCGCGATAAGGACGCTATTGTTGCAACTATGCTCTGCGTTGAAATGGCTTCTTGGTACGCCGCTCGCAACATGGACCTTTACGAGGCAATGGATGCCCTGTATCAGCGCTATGGCTACTACCTCAATGGTGTTGTTAACGCGGCATACCCAGGTGCTGAGGGTGCTGCAAAGATGGCTGAGATTATGAGCGGACTCCGTAAGAACCCACTGGATATGATTGGCAACTACAAGGTTGTTGGTGTAACTGATTATGCTGAATGCGCAGAAATGCCTCGCGTCTCGGGTCTTCAGAAAGAAGTTCCTCAGACGCTGCCAGCTTCTAACGTTATTGAGTATAGGCTTGAGGGCGATAACAAGGTCATCTTCCGTCCATCTGGTACCGAGCCAAAGGTCAAGGCTTACCTCTTTGCTAACGGTAAAACTCGTGAAGAGGCTGAGGCGCGCATCGCTGAGCTTGGTGAAGCAGCAAATAAAGTGCTTTCATAGTAAGCTCGTACCTGTCTAAGCCAGGACACATACTAACCTTCCTGTCCGGCATTCACGTTTGTGGATGCCGGATTTTTGTGTATGCACCCTAGAGGCATAGTATTCATATTCATCTTGCTACCAAAAAAGCCCCGCAGATGCGGGGCTTAGTCATGCGAAAGGTTGTGTATCTAAAACACAGTAGACTACTCAGCTGCTTTTGCCGTGACGGTATACAACGCATTTGCAGCTCCTGCAAGAGTCTCTGCAGACCAAGGACGAGCACTCACCTCAGGAGACAGTGGATCGTAGATATTTACGGTACCATCATCATTCTTGCTGGTTACGAGCACCCAATGAGCTGTGTCGGAGCTGAGTGTATTGCCTTTTACCTCAACAAGCAGGTAGGTTTCAGCGTCAAGAAGCGTAGTGATATTGTCGGCTGAAATACTATAGCTTTCAGCAACAAGGCCAAGGTCACCCAGGTTTTTCTCGAGGAATGATCTGTTCATACTAGAATCTGTGTCCGTTGCCTTAGCAGCTTCGACAGCACCTGCAATATCTGCAGGAGTCCAGTTGGTTTTTCCTGTTAGTCCCATGTAAGCCATGGAGAGTGCGGTTGGACCGGAACCCTTTGTTGCTATGACTGACCCTGCGTAAGCCACGCCTCCCCACCTGGAGTCCCAGGTATAGAGCTGTGGCGCCTTTCCCTTAGTGATTTTTTCGTCGTAGGTCTTGGCTTTTCCGTCAGAATCGGGATAGTTTGCAACAAAATCAATTGCCTCAGGATGGGCTAGTGCAAGTTCAATGAGGCTCTTATCATTGTATCTATCTGCGTGTTCTGCAATCCAAGCAAGATTCTTATTTTGATCAAGCTTTGCCGCAAGTGCTTTGGTTAGTTCCTCAGAAGTTCCTACTGCAACACGAGAATCAACAGCATTTACTTCTACCTCTGGTGTTGTTTCTTTTGCACAGCCACGAACGCAACTAGAAACAATAAATACCATCAAAAGAGCAGCTACAACAGCTAGTCCAATGACAATAATAGTGCGTGTACGAGAATCAATGCGTCGTATAAAAGACTGTTTTTTAAAGAGGACAGCCTGCGATCCAAGCATGTTTCTTTTGCGACGTCGAGACTGTCTATCAGAAAGACTGCCATCGCGAGATGGACGACTGTTTTGTGGAGGGCGACGACGCATCGCAGAATCTCCATAGGATCCTTGTCTTCTATCAGGTGAATCATTCAAGGGCATGGTGGCCTCCAAGCCTAAATAAATAGTTTCACTCATGATGCATCATACGGCGAGAAGTGCATAAAAACTTTTAAAAAACGGTGAAAGCAATATTCTGACCGACGAGCGGGTTATTTACACCGTTCAGCGGTTTTGCTGGCATAAATGGGTTGATAAAGTATATTCTTTTATTCACTATCATTTGTTTTCAAAATTGGTGAATTGGATTGGGGAAAGAGGGCGTCGTGAAGCATAGAAATGCTCGACAAGACGTAATTCGCGAGCTTGTTCGTAGTGAGTCAATTCGCACACAGCGAGACCTTGTTGATATGCTCAAAGATCGCGGATTTGCATGTACTCAAGCAACCGTTTCTCGAGACACTGCAGAAATGGACTTACAAAAGCTTCCTGAGGGCGCTTATGTGCTTTCCGAAGACATGCATCTGCAGAAGATGCTTTCCGAGTTTGTGATTGGTGCCACTGCGGCAGAAAACCTCATTGTGATTCGCTGTCATCCAGGAACTGCTTCGGCTGTTGCCTTTGCCTTGGATGATGTTGAGCTTGATCACGTGGTGGGCACCGTTGCTGGTGATGATACTGTTTTGATGATTGTAGATAAAACAGACAACGCCGCAGATATCGTGCGTATCATTACTCAGCTGGGAAACGTAGACAGCATTCTATAAATTCAAACCATTTGACGAGAAACCCGTCAAGCAGCACAGCAAAAGTAGCCACAAAAATAAAAGGGAGCTGGTTTAAGCCAGCTCCCTTTTTTGTGACGTGTAGGAAAACTTTAAGGAGTTCCGGTTCCAGTTCCCGTACCGGTGCCAGTACCTGTTCCCGTACCTGTTCCCGTACCAGTTCCTGTGCCTGTTCCAGGGGTAGCTGGTGTAGTAGGAGTGGTAGGAGTGGTAGGAGTAGTGGTGTTGCCCTCTTCCTCTTCCTCGTCTTCCTCTTCCTCTTCCTCGTCTTTTTCTTCCTCTTTGTCTTTAGCGGAGCCGCCAACAAACTTCCAGAAGCTATCAGGCTTGTAAGAGATAGTTTCGGTAGTTTTTGGGAACTCGCTGCGAGGAACACCAGACAAGGCTGCATTCATGTAGTACGCCCAAACATACTGAGCAGTAACAAAGGTGGAGGACTCTCCGCCGCCAATAATAACAGGGTCACGGCTATCTGGATATCCACACCAAGCAACTGTTGCAAGCTGTGGAGTGTAAGCGCAGAACCAAAGGTCCTCGGAGTTATCGGAAGTACCAGTCTTACCAGCAACTGGCTGGTTGAAAGTCTTTAGGTTGTATGCATAACGGCCAGTACCAGAGGTAAGAACGCCGCTCAGAACGTTTGTAGCAGCAGCGGCAACAGCAGGACTAATTGCCTGAACTGGATTGTCCTTGTGCTCGTAGATAATGTTGCCGTTACGGTCTTCGATACGCGTAATTGCTACAGCGTCACGGCGTACACCACCTGCGGCCAGCGTTGCAAACGCCGTGCACTGCTCAATTGGAGTAACACCTTGAGAGCCCAAAGTTGTGGACAGGTAAGGCTGTAGCTGTGTACGAATGCCCATGGCATAGCACGTTTGAAGGATCTTATCGATACCAATAGCTTCTGCAACCTGTGCATATACCGTGTTGGAAGAGTAAACCGTACCCTGACGTAAGGTAATTGCTCCATAGCTGTAGTTACCTGCATTTCTAACCAGCCAGGTAGGAGTAATCTGCATAGGGGAGTTGCCGTTAAGAACAATCTCTGGATTCATGCCCTCAGAAAGGGCCGCTACCAGCGTATACATCTTAAAGCTGGAGCCCATCTGACGGTTACTGCTGGTTGCGATGTTGTACTGGCTCTTTGAGTAATCCTGTCCACCAACCATTGCTTTAATGTAGCCAGTCTGAGGATCAATAGAAACCAAAGCGGCACCCAGACGAGGATTGCCAAGCTCAGCAATACGCCTTGTAGCTGCCTCATCAGCGTCTTTCTGGAGGTCAGGATCAAGCGTGGTGTAAACGCGCAATCCACCTTGAAGGATAGTATCGCTATCAAAGTCTTCCTGAAGCAGACTACGAATGTAGTCAGTCCAGTAAGGGAACTGGCCAATGTTATCGGTCAAAGTACCAGGATTAAGTACTAAGTCCTCAGCAACAGCCTCATCGTATTGCTCCTGTGTAATATCGCCTGCGCGAAGCATACGCTCAAGAACAACGTTGCGCCTTTCTCGTGCTGCCTCTGGATTGACGGTTGGGTCATAGGCAGAGGGAGCGTTTGGAAGACCTGCAAGAGTTGCAGCTTCAGCAAGAGTAAGCTCACTTGCATGCTTATTGAAGTAAATAATACTTGCAGCTTCAATGCCATAAGCACCATTACCGTAGTAAATGGTGTTGAGATACATGTTAAGAATCTGGTCTTTAGTAAACTTCTTCTCCATCTGAATAGAGATGTAAGCCTCGCGGACCTTACGCTTCAAAGAACGCTCAAACTGCTCGTTAGATAGAACGGTGTTACGAACAAGCTGCTGCGTAATAGTAGAAGCACCTTCACCGCCACCAAACAGAGAACCAACTGAAGCGCGGAAAATACCCCAAGGGTCAATACCGCTATGAGAATAAAAACGCTTGTCCTCAGTATCAATAGTGCCCTGAATAACGTAGGGAGAAATTTGATCCAACGTGACAGAACGACGCTGCTGCAGATAGAAATCAGCAATGTCGTTGCCCTTTGCGTCATAGACGCGGGTTGGCTCCGCTACCAGGTAAGCGTCAGCAGAGTTGTAATCCGGAAGATCCTCAAGCCATGATGAGACGGCTGCACCCAACGAAAGAGCAAGTGCAAGCGCGAGAAGAGCCATAAAGCCAAAGAATCCAGCAATGCCAAAACCTACGGCATGTGTTTTTGCGTGTTTACGTGCACGACGGGTTCGAATACCCATTGAGCCTCCTTGTCATAGCTCTCACTATTATAGTCTGATATTTATGTTTCAGTGAATAAAGAGTTACAACTCTGTTGTATTCTGATAGATAACATATTCGAGTAAGGTGCATGCATACGCATCAGAGTAACAATACGTTCTAGCAGGCTTGCGTTGAGAGGATACAGAGTGCTTCCAGTAGAAGAACAACTCCGCGTTATTACGTCAGGAACTATGCAGATTGTTCCCTTGGACGGTCTTAAAGAAAAACTCAAGAAGGGCACCCCTCTTAACATCAAGCTTGGCGTTGATCCAACAAGCCCAGATTTACATCTTGGCCATGCAGTTCCACTGCGTAAGATGCGCCAGTTTCAGGACCTTGGTCATAACGTTACTTTGATTATTGGTAGCGGCACTGCACTGATTGGTGACCCCTCTGGGCGTGACTCTACCCGTCCTCCACTGACGGCAGAGCAGGTAGATGCCAATGCAGAGACCTATGTTAACCAGGCGATGAAGATTTTAGATCCAGAGAGAACTACCGTTGTTCATAACGGTGACTGGATTAAGCCTATGAACCTTGAAACCATGCTTGGTCTTATGAGCAAGTTCACCATTGCTCGCATTCTTGAGCGAGAAGACTTCTCTAATCGCTACCGTAATCAGCAGCCCATTGCGCTCCATGAGTTCATTTACCCAGTTCTTCAGGCATATGACTCTGTTGTTATCAAAGCAGACGTAGAGATGGGCGGAAACGACCAGATTTTCAACTTGCTTGCTGGCCGTGACCTTATGCGCGATATGGATATGGACCCTCAGATTGCTCTGACTATGCCTCTGCTTGTGGGTACTGATGGCACCAAGAAGATGAGCAAGTCTTACGGTAATTACATTGGTCTGACTGATGAGCCAAATGATATGTTTGGTAAGGTTATGTCTATCACCGATGAGATTATTCCTATGTACTACCGTCTTTGCTCAACGCTCTCTATTGATGAGCTTGATGCTATTGACAGGAGCTTTGAGGACGGCACTGCTGATCCTTACCAGCTTAAGCGTGCTCTTGGTAGAAATATCGTTGATCTTTATCACGGTGAGGGAGAAGGCCTTAAAGCACAGGCGGCCTTTGATGCTCAGTTCAAGAACAATGAGGTCCCTGACGACATCAAGGAATTTGCCATCTCTCTTGAGGCTGATGAGGATGGCCTTATCTACCTGCCAAAGATTTTGGTTGAAGTAGAGATTGCCTCAAGTAACGGTGAGGCTCGTCGTCTGATTGATGGCGGTGGTATCAAGATTAACCAGCAGCCTCATCCAACAAAGACCTATAAGATTGAGCCAGCAGTTCTTGAGGGAGCTCTTCTCCAGGCAGGCAAGAAGCGTTGGGCTAAGCTCATCTAGTCGGTAATGGCCACCAAATAAGGAAACTGACACATGTGGAGACAGTTTGCTCTAGCCGTAGTAGTTGTACTGGTTCTTTGTTATGTACCGGGATATCTTTTTTCTCGCGCTATTGGTACTAAACGAATGACATCCCTTGTGGTAGCTCCGCTTGTTTCGGTCTGCCTCATTGGCTTTTCTGGAATTGCCATCTACCCTCTGGGTCTAAGAGGGGTAACGCCGCTTTTGGGAGGCGTTGGTCTTTTTATTCTGATTGCTGCTGGACTTGCGTATCTTATGCAGAAAATCAGACCCACCCAGGAAAATCAATCTCATGCAAACCTTGGTGAGAAGGACTCTCTAAACGGAGTCTTTCTCTTAGTAACTGCTGTTATCTCTACTGCAATATTCTTTGTTATTTTCCACAAGGCAATTAGAAACCCCTCGTGGTTCTTGCAGTCCGCTGATAACTATGCGCACCTTGCATACATTACAAGAAGTGTTCAGTCGGGTATTTATTCCATGCTGCATGCTGCCTTTTATACAGGAGCAAGGCCAGAGCTTCAGACTCCCTTCTTTGATGAAGGCTTCTATCCAAATGCTCTTCACTCGGTAGCTGCTGTTGCTACGGCCATAACCGGTCTTAATGAAGCACTGACAGAAAACGTTGTGTGGTTTGTCTCTGTGGCAGTTATATATCCAGTGGGTATTTGCGCACTGCTTCAAACAATAGGAAAGAAAAACCTCGTTGCCAGTGTTCTAACCTCATTTGTAGTTTTTGCACAGCTGGCATTTCCTCTTCGAATGGTTACTGTTCATGCAGTATTTCCAAACGTAATGGGATTCTGCGCTGTTCCTAGCGCTGTTGTACTTTTCATCTTGATGCTCAATGGTGCTGTTCCGGACAAAAATGATTCTGCTGCTGAACAGCTAAAGTCGGCTTCGTTTGTAAATCCAAGGCTCGTGCTTTTGTGTGTGATGGGTATTCTCGCCCTTGCTATGATGCATCCAAGCGCAGATTTCTTCTGGGCTATCTGTGTTTTACCTTATGTGCTTTGCAGTTTTTTGCCACGACTTACCAACTTCCTTCAAGACAAATTCATGCTTTCAAAAACAAAAGGTATTGCGCTTTTAGCGGTTATGGAAGTTGTAACAGCGGGCCTTGCGGTTGGCATTTGGGTTTTCCTGCTTAATACAAGCTTCTTGGCTCCTACGGTCAATTTTGTGTGGGAGATTTATGTCAAACCGCTTGCAGCAGCTCAAACCGTATTGAACTTTGGCTTGCTCATGAACATGCCACAAATTCTCTTTGCGGTTGCGTTCTGGATTGGATTTGTCAGCTGCATTTTGAACAAGAATTATCGTTGGCTTATTCTGGCGTTTCTCATGACGGCTGTCATTTATGTGGCAAGTCTTTCTGAGATTCTTCCTATTAAGAGGTTCTTCTCGGGATTTTGGTATACCGATCCAGAGAGAACTGCTGCAATGGTGACAATCGCTGCAGTGCCTGTTGTAATTGTTGGCATGGAAACCGCCATTACGCTTTTGTTTGATCTGATTAAACACGGAATTAAGACAGTTAAAGAAGGCAATAAAGGCGAGAAAAACAACTCAGAGAATTCTGCTTGCACCATTTCTGCAAATGGAGATCAATCATCTTGTAAGCCCTGCATGTTTATTAAAAACTCCGGCATTCTCATGTGCATTATTGCTGTGTTGTGGGGTTGTGCACTCCTAAGTCCTTGGGATTTAGCAAGCCTGCCCAGAAGAGAACGCAGTGAGCTTCGCTGGGGAATCATTTGGCTTAATGAGGTTTTTGAGCCTCGTGAGTGGACAACGTATAAGACAAGTGAGGACGAGTTTGTAAGAAGAGCTCTGCAGATTGTTGGCGATGATTTGGTGGTCAATAATCCATACGATGGTTCGTTGATTCTCAACTCACTTTATGGCATGAATATTTTTCTATCGAGAGAAAGTTGAAGAAGAAGAGTTGCCACAAAGTGCGATTATTCGTACAAAGCTTAACGAGGTAGCTACTAATCCAGAGGTTCAGCAGGCGGTCCGAGAAACTGGAGCAAGATATGTCCTGTTGCTCGACTTGGAAAATCCAGCTTTGCTAGGAAATCAAAGCTATTTCTTCTCAGGCCTACAGATCACCGATGAAGATCCTGGATTTGAGATTGTTCTTCAAGAAGGACCTTATAGACTATATAGAATTACGGCCGTTGAGTAGGACTTTGGTAAGTTTCAGATGAGCGTTATTCTAAGTACCATTGCGCGAGAAACCCGATTGATGAGGAGTAGATTGTGAAAGGCATCATTCTTGCAGGAGGTAGCGGCACGAGGCTCTATCCGCTGACAACCGTTACGTCTAAACAGCTCCTGCCTGTCTATGACAAGCCAATGATTTACTATCCTCTGTCTACGCTTATGCTGGCGGGAATTAGAGACATTCTTGTTATCTCTACTCCTCGTGACCTTCCAAATTTTGAAAAGCTTTTGGGTGACGGATCTGATTTTGGCATCTCTATCAGCTATGCCGAACAACCCTCTCCTGATGGATTGGCTCAGGCATTTGTTATTGGTAAAGAGTTTATTGGTGATGATGCTGCAGCCCTGATTCTTGGAGATAACATCTTCTTTTGGAAACGGTCTTTCAGGACTTGTCAGAAAAAGCTGCCCAACAGGCACAGACTGCTGGTCGAGCTACCGTTTTTTTGGTTACCACGTGGATGATCCAGAGCGTTTTTGGTGTTGTTGAGTTTGACAAGAATTACAACGCCATTTCAATTGAAGAAAAGCCAACCCATCCAAAGTCTAACTATGCCGTAACTGGTCTCTATTTCTATGATCAGCGTGTTACTGAGCTGGTAAAGCAAGTTCAGCCAAGTGCTCGTGGTGAGTACGAGATTACTGATCTTAACCGTCTGTATCTTGAGGATGGCACGCTTGACGTTGTCACACTTGGCCGCGGTTTTGCATGGCTTGATACGGGAACTATGGAGTCTCTCTTTGAGGCATCAACCTTTGTCCGTACCGTTGAGACTGCACAGGGTCTGCCGGTAAGCGTTCCAGAAGAGATTGCTTTTGAGAATGGCTGGATCGACAGCTCAAAACTCATTGAATGTGCAGAACGCTACGGTAAATCTACGTATGGCGAGCACCTTAAGAGCGTTGCAGAAGGACGTATCCTTCCTTCTGGAAAGGGAGAGTAGTATGCACGTTCTTATTACCGGTGCGCATGGCCAGTTAGGCAACGAGCTCAAACGTCTTTTTGAATCCGGTGTCTCTGAGATTGGTCCAATTCCAGAGGTTTTTGTTGAACCAGATGTTGATTATACCGATGCTGATGAACTTGATATTACCAGTTCAGAGGCAGTAAGCACGTGGTTTGACCAGCATGAACGCTATGATGTTGTTATTAACTGTGCTGCTGCAACAAATGTAGACGGCTGTGAAAGCAATTTTGAGATGGCGTTTGCGGTAAATGCACTTGGCCCTATGAATCTTGCGCGCGCTTGTAGTGCTACGCAGACAAAGCTCGTTCAAGTGTCCACGGACTATGTATTTAGCGGTAAAGAAAGCTCTCCACGCACAGAACAAGATGCTCCTTATCCTGTTTCTGCTTACGGTCGTTCAAAATTAGCGGGAGAAGGACTTGCGCTGGCCGCAAATCCTCAGACGTTTGTGATTAGAACCGCATGGCTTTATGGCTATGTTGGTAAGAACTTCGTAGCAACTATGCGAACCCTTGGTGCAAAGTATTCAGAGATTAGCGTTGTTGATGATCAGGTGGGTAATCCTACCAGCGCAAATGATCTGGCTCACGCAATTTTGTGTATTGCGGCCACTGAGAACTATGGCATCTACCACGCTACTAATGAGGGGACGTGCTCGTGGGCTGATTTTGCAGAGGCTATTATGGCTGGTAGTAATCTTGACTGTAAGGTTACCAGGGTAACTTCTGCTCAGTGGAAAGAGATGCACCCAGAAAGCGCTTCTCGCCCCGCGTATTCCTCTTTGGTAAATGGACATCTTGAGAGTACCATTGGAAATTGTATGAGGCCTTGGCAAGAGGCTCTTGCGACATATCTTTCGAAGGTAGAAAGAGGTTAGTGTGAAGACCTATTTAGTAACTGGTGGAGCTGGATTTATTGGTTCAAACTTCATCCACTACATGCTTAGAAGAAATCAGGACATTCATATTTTGAACGTGGACGCCCTGACCTATGCTGGCAACCTTGAGAATCTTTCGGAATATGATCAAGACCCTCGCTACACCTTTGCTCACGTAGACATTAGGGATAAAGAGGCTCTGACGCAGCTGTTTGAGACTCATCATCCCGATTATGTTATCAACTTTGCTGCAGAGAGCCACGTAGATCGCTCCATTGAAGATCCAGGTGCCTTCGCCGATACCAATGTCATGGGTACTGTTGCGCTTCTGAGCGTTGCAGAATCTTTCTGGAATGATGGTCAGGGTTCTTACGGAGACCATAAGTATCTGCAGGTTTCTACTGATGAGGTCTATGGCTCACTGCCACTTGATGACCCAGAGGCATTTTTCCGCGAGACCACACCTTTGAGTCCACACAGCCCCTACTCTGCATCTAAGGCTTCTGCTGATATGTTTGTAAAGGCCTGGCATGATACGTACGGATTTCCTGCGGTAATCACTCGTTGCTCCAACAACTATGGTCCTTATCAGTTCCCCGAGAAGCTCATTCCTCTGATGATTGAGAATTGCTTGGAGCACAAGGCACTTCCAGTTTATGGTGACGGACTGAATGTTCGTGACTGGCTGTACGTTGATGACCACTGCAAGGCAATTGCTATGGTTCTTGAGGGCGGCAAGCTGGGCGAGGTTTATAACGTTGGCGGTCACAACGAGCGCAATAACCTCTACATTGTTAAGCGCATCATTAGTGAAGTTGCAAGAATCACCGGTGATACTCAGATTACTGAGGATTTGATTTCTTACGTTACTGATCGAAAAAGGTCATGACCGCCGTTATGGTATTGCGCCAGATAAGATTAAAGAAGAGCTTGGCTGGTATCCAGAGACTCCATTTGAAGAGGGAATTGTTACCACTATTAACTGGTATCTGGAGAACCGCAAGTGGGTTAAAGACGTAGTTTCTGGAGACTACCAGGACTATTACAAGAAAATGTACGAAGGTCGATAATGCGCACATACGATACAGAGACGCTCAAACATCTTCAACAGGTTGAGCTGATGATTTTAAAGGACTTCGTTGATACCTGCGAGGCCAATAACATCCGTTATTTTGGCTTTGGAGGCACTGCCATTGGCGCTCTTCGTCACAAGGGATTTATTCCTTGGGATGATGATATCGATGTCTGCCTTCCTGCAGAAGACTTCAACAAGCTTCTGGATATTTATGACAAAGAGTGGTCAGAAAAGTATTCAATTATGAATACTGAGAGGGACATCAACTATCCATTTCCAACCACTCGCATTATGCTCAAGGGTACGCAGTTCTGCGAAGAAGCACTTGCTCCACTTCCGCTTGATCTTGGTATTTTTCCTGGATGTCTACTGCTTTGATAACGTTTCAGATGACGAGAAAGAATACCAGAAGCAGGCATTTGATGCGTGGTTCTGGTCACATATGCGCATTTTAGTTGACGTTCCTCGTCCTGTTATTTTGGCCGACGGCATCAAAGGAAAGCTCTTAAAAGCAGCAGTTACTATGGGTAGAGGAGTTTGCAAACTGCTACATCTTTCTACTCAGAAAATGTATGAGCGTGAGCAGGAAGCCCGTAACCGCTTTGCTCATGTTAAGACAAAAAGAATTGCCTATCTTCACGATACTGATAGGTTTGTAAATACCTATCCAGTTGATGAAGTTTTTCCTGTTGATAAGCTTGATTTTGACGGAATTCAAGTAGCGTTCCCTAATCAAAATGATAAATTCCTTAGGATGCTTTACGGCGATTACATGCAGATGCCTCCAATTGAGAAGCGTAAAAACCACTATCCAGCGCGTTTGGATTTTGGTCCCTACTAGGCTCTTCTCGCTTGTAAAGCAATACATAAAAGGCAAAACGGCATCTCTTGCCGTTTTTTGTTAGATTGGCAGTCTTTGGCAATCCTCTAAAGTTATTATGTTCAAAATATGTTTACACTTGTACAAATTTGAACAAAGGAGTATTATTGCTAGAGTAAATTGGTTCAAAAGTTTATTCATGCAGTTAATTGGTCTTCATTTGGAGGAACCGTGGCACTGACAAAGAACGTTTTTTCTGTACTTAAAACTATTGCTCAGTCTAATGAGAAGCTCAATCAAAGGCAGCTTGCAGAACATACAGACCTTTCTCTTGGATCTGTTAACTCAGCAGTTAAAACACTGGAGGACCAGGGTCTTATTGACGATAGTCTCATTACTCCAAAGGGTCTCGAAGCTCTGAAGCCTTACGAGGTCAAGAATGCCATTATTATGGCAGCCGGTCTGTCTTCTCGCTTTGCACCAATCTCTTATGAGAAGCCAAAGGGTGTCTTGAAGGTTCGCGGAGAAGTTCTCATTGAGCGCCAGATCCATCAGCTTATGGAGGCTGGTATTACCGATATCACCGTAGTTGTTGGCTATAAAAAAGGAGTATTTCTTCTATCTGACTGCAAAGTATGGTGTCAAGATTGTTGTAAATCCAGATTACGCAACGAGAAACAATAACTCTACACTCTGGTATGTCAAAGAGCAGCTGGATAACACCTATATTTGCTCTTCCGATGATTACTTTACTCAGAATCCTTTTGAGCATTATGTTTTTGAGGCCTACTATTCAGCAACCTATGTGGCAGGAGAAACTGACGAGTGGTGCCTTAAAGAGGGCCGCGGTGGACGTATTACCGGCGTAGAAATTGGCGGCTCTAACTCTTGGATTATGCTCGGCCACGTCTTCTTTGATAGACAATTCTCTAAGAAATTTGTAGATATTCTTGAAGAGGTTTATGACAAGCCAGAGACTGTTGATATGCTCTGGGAAGAGATTTACGTCCGTCACATCAAAGAGCTTTCTATGACCATCAGAAAATATCCTGACGGCGTTATTTATGAGTTTGACTCCCTTGATGAGCTGCGTCAGTTTGACCCAGCCTTCATTGAGAATATAGATTCAGAGATTTTTTTGACAATATTGTTTCTGTACTCCACTGCCAGAAGAAGGACATTCACGGCTTCTATCCTCTAAAGCAGGGTCTTACCAATCTGTCTGCTCACTTTATTGTGGGCCATGGTGAAGACGCTCAGGAGTATGTCTACAGGCATCCAGGCGTTGGTACCGAGAAGCTTGTTGATCGCGCTGCTGAAGAGGCTGGTCTTCGTCTTGCTCGTGAGCTGGGTCTTGATAACACCTTTATTTACGAGGATCAAAAAGAGGGCTGGAAGATTTCTAAGTTTGTAAAGAACGCTCAGAACCTTGATCCTCATAATCCTGAGCAGCTTAAACGTGCAATGGAGATGGGACACAAACTGCATCACAGCGGCGCCTCACTTGATCGTTCTTTTGACTTTGTTAACGAGGGACTTAATTATGAGAAGCTCCTGCTAGAGGAGGGTCCTATTGAGATTCCTGGTTATTATGAGCTTCGCGAGAAGGTCCTGCGTTTGAAGAAGTATGCTGACGCTGATCAGTATCCAGTTGTTATTTCTCACAATGATTTCTTCTATCTGAATTTCTTGATTGATGAGTCAGACACCTACAGCCTTATTGACTGGGAATATGCGGGAATGTCAGATGAGGCTAATGACTTTGGTACCTTTGCAGTTTGCTGTGAGCTTACTGACGATGAGGCTAATGCTGCTATTGATTACTACTTTGGAAAAGAGGCTACTTTTGAGCAGCGCAGACACTTCTGGAGCTATGTAGTCTTTGCCGGTTGGTGCTGGTATCTCTGGTCTCTGGTTAAGGAAGCAGAGGGCGAGAACGTAGGCGAGTGGTTCTTCATTTACTATCGCTATGCTGCAAACAATATTGATCGTGTTCTTTCTTGGTACGAAGACGCTCAGAACTAAGGGCAAAAGGAGAAACTATGTATTATGGTCTTTTAAGCGGTATTCTTTGGGCGGTTGATACCGTTATTCTTGGCGTTGCTCTTGGTATGAGTCCTTATGTTGATTCAGCTCAGGCCTCATTTGCCAGTGCATTCATGCACGATTTCTTTGCCGCTGCAGTTCTTTTAGTCATGATGGCTCAGAAAGGCAGACTTAAAGACACCCTTGAGGCAGCAAAAACAAAGAGTGGCCGTGTAGTCATGCTTGGCGCACTTCTGGGTGGACCAATTGGTATGAGTGGCTACCTAGCTGCTATTAACACCATTGGACCTGGTTACACCGCTGCAATTTCAGCTTTTTATCCTGCAGTTGGTTCAGTTTTAGCATGGCTTTTGCTCAAAGAAAAGATGAACTTAAAGCAGGTTATTGCCCTTATCGTTGCTCTTGTTGGCGTCATGGTTATTGGTCTCTCAACAGCAGCGGGCGAGGGTAACGGAAACGTTCTTGTGGGTATTTTGGGCGTTGCTGCTTGTGTCTTTGGCTGGGGCTCTGAGGCGGTTATTTTGGCTTGGGGTATGCAAGACGATGCTGTTGATAATGAGACTGCTCTTCAGATTAGGGAAACCACCTCTGCATTTGCATACGGTCTTCTCATCTTGCCATTGGCTGGTTCCGTTGATTTTGCCGCACAGGTTGCGCTAACTCCTGCAAATGGTGTTGTCTTTATTGCTGCTCTTGCAGGTACTGCTTCGTATCTCTTCTACTACAAGGCAATTGACGCCATTGGCGCTTCTCGCGGTATGGCGCTGAACATTTCTTACTCTGCATGGTCGGTAATTTTTGCAGCTCTTGCAGGTATTATCCTGCCAGCAATTATGCCTGAAGCAATTCCATCTCCATTGGTTGTAATTTGCTGCATTGTCATTATTGTAGGAACGGTTCTTTCTGCAACTCCAGACTGGAATGAACTCTTTAGAAAAGAGTAGGTTAGCTTTATTTAAACAAACTAAAAAAGACCCGTAGCTGTTGAGCTGCGGGTCTTTTTGTGTAGAGAACAGATGGAGTTAGCCGTTACTCTTCTGACCGCTCTTATAAGCCAGGTTGATAAGCTTAGCAACGGGAGTTGGCCAGAACTTTTTGAGCATCTCAAGGTCTTCCTTTTCACGACGATTGTCGTGAATAAGGTGGCTGGTTTCAGAGTCTTCGTGAATGCGATGGAGCATCAGTACACGGGTGTCGTATAAGAAATCACCTTCACGTTTACTAATAGCTTCCCAGGCTTCCCAGTCCAGGTTAGAACCAAATCCAGCCTTGAATACAGGGACGTCAAGATTGGGAAGGATCAATGTGGTGCTTGGGCAGCAAATGGCACAACCTAGTTCAAGTGAACGGCGCTTGGCCCATGACTTGCCTGCATTTTCTGGCTTTGAGAGCGAATATAAGAGACGACGCTTTACCTTAAGCAGGCGATTCTCAAGAACCTCCTCGCCGTCACGCAGCTCGCCGTAATTGGTGAAATAAATCAGCGGGCGAGAAGAACTGTTGACGCGGTCAAGCATATGCTCTGCATAGGAAGGCTTATAGAGGTCATCCTGGTGTGCAATGGTTACCAAAGGAGTTGTACAAACGCTGACGGCAAAGTTCCAGTCGCCGGCAATACCTCCTGGACCAGGATTGACGTGCATAGGAATGTTGTACTTCTCGCAAAGAGACTGAATGAGTTCATTTGGTGTTGAAGTAGCCAAAAGAATATTCGTAGACAGTGTTTGCTCCTTGAGCGAGAGAATGCATTCTTCTAGATAGGGACTCTCGCCATAAGCGCAGACAGCAAACGTGTGATCCTGAGGTGTATACATTGCTACATCCAATCGATTAGCTCCGATGTCTAGTATTATAAGAATGTTATCGGACGATGGCGAATGGGAGCCTTTGTGGAGTCTGACGGATATAAGACATACGAGAACCCCGATGAGCTAAGAAAGATCCAGATTCTTTCTACGCTTTTGATGGATGAGCTTGACCGCGTCTGCACGGAGCTTGGCATTTCGTATCAGGCGTACGGCGGAACAGCTATAGGCGCTGTGAGACATAAAGGCTTTATTCCTTGGGATGATGATGTAGATATCTCGATGTTCCGCGAGGATTATGAGATTTTTTTGAAGAAAGCACCTGCGCTTCTTCGACCAGATTTTTGCATTCAAAACGGCAGGACGAACAATTACTTTCCTGCAGTAAATACAAACCTTTCTTTAAAGGGAACAGTGTGTGTTCCTGATGAGTTTATGACCTGCCCCTTTACGTACGCTATTTCTATTGGCATTTTTTTCCCTTTGATAAGATTCCTGCAGATCCTAAGAAGCTTGCCAAGATTAAGCGTCAGACATGGTTCTGGGGTCGTCTGAACTTTCTTCTGGTTACTCCAACTCCACGCGTACCGCTGACTGGCTGGAAGAAGAAAGTTGCTCTTGCGGGATGCTTTGTCATTCACCATACCTTGAAGCTCTTTAGGGTTTCATCCGCGCTGATTCAGCGTAAGTGGGATGAGGCAGCTCGTACTGCAGAGGACGAGAAAACCAATCATTACGCAAGTTTTGTTGAACCTGATCCAGAGAACTGGTCTATGGATAAAGAGGATGTATTTCCTATGGTTCGTGTTCCTTTTGAGGACATTACTACTACGCTTCCTAAGGAATACGACAAGCTCTTAACCAGAGGATATGGTAATTACATGCAGCTTCCTCCAGAAAAGGATAGAAAGAATCATCATCCTGGAGCACTAGATTTTGGCAAGTGGAAAGATGTGGATGTTACCAAGGGAAGCCGCCAGGCATTTGAAGACTTTGGCCAGAAAAGCTAATTATGACTATTGATACCTCTGCCGAGCAGCTTAGAAAAAACTACTTCTGGAATACCCTCGGTTCCTTAATGAATGCAGCTTCAACGGTACTTATGTTGATGGTGGTCACACGTACCATGGGAGCTGCTGCTGGTGGTGTTTTTTCGCTTGCCTATGCTGTGGCTCAGCAGCTTATGGTCATTGGCCACTTTGAGATTAGAACATACCAGGTAACCGATACAGAAGAAGTATTCTCGTTTGGCGTGTATCTTGCTGCACGAATCGTCACAACCGTTTTGATGATTGCGGGAATTGCTATTTTTACCTTGCAGTCTCAGGGGTTGAGTTACGAGGGAGTGCTGTATGCTCTTATTGCGTCGCTACGCTTATTTGACGTTGTAGAAGATGTATTTCACGGCATGTTCCAACAACATGGCCGCTTAGATATTGCGGGTAGAGCGTTCTTTTACCGTGTACTTACAACCGTTGTTGGTTTTGCGGTGGGTGTACTTCTTACAAAGAACCTGCTTATTGGCGCAGCTGTTTCATTTGTTGCATCGTTAGTGGTTATGGTTGCACTTGTTATTCCTCCTACTAAGAAGATGGCATCTCTGAAGCCTACGTTTGACGGTAAGCAAATTGCAAAACTGCTGGTTACTACCGCTCCGTTGTTTGCTGGTTCATTTTTGCTGACGTACGTTGTTGGTGCACCTCGTTATGCGTTGGGCGGTCTGAGTAATCAGGAACTTCTTACCTTCTTTACCGCTCTTGCTATGCCCGCTATGGTCATCAATCTTTTAAGCAACTTTGTCTTTAAGCCGCTACTAACGCAGATGGCTGAGTATTGGAATAACCAGCAAGATAAGCAGTTTGTTGGATTGATTCTTAAAGGCTTTTGCCGTAGTTGCCCTGGCAACAGCGCTTTCTATGGCCCTCGCATGGCCGCTAGGAGCTCCAGTTCTGGGTCTTCTCTACGGCCTTGATTTTGAACCGTATAAGCTGGAGCTTTTGATGCTGCTCTTTGGTGGCTTGCTTAATGCTTTAACGGTTATCTTGTACTACGCGGTAGTAACCATGCGTAAGCAGGTTGCGGTGTTTGTGAGCTACGCTGCAGGCGCGGGCTTTGCTGCACTCACTGGAAGCTGGTTTGTAGGAAACTTTGGCATTATGGGCGCCTGCATTCTCTACGATAGTTCACTGGCAATTCTGGCACTTGTATTTGGTATCTTCTGCTTCTTGGGATTTAAAGATCAAAAGAAAAAGTCCGCTGCATAGGCGGACTTTTTGCGTTATTTGAATATGCGTGGGATGACGTAGCTTTTATACGCGAGTACGCTGGTTTAACTCAGTTACAAAATCAAGGTTTTTCTCGTCACGTATGTTTTTATCGCGCAGAGCAAGTTCGCTTGAAAGCTGTTCAACCTTAAAAGTAAGCTTAGAAATTGCACAGGACTGATGGAAAATCCTGATAAGCATCAGCACAATAACAAGCAGCATGACAAAGTTTGCGGGACTCATAAAGCCAAAAAGCCCAGCAAAGAAATAAGCAAACTGAGGAATCAGGGCAAACAAAATTAAAATGCCCGCAGAAATAACCCAGTAGACTGAGTCAGAGATGCGAATCTTTGATTTGCGGACGCTATTGATGACAACACCCATGGCAAACAGGGCGCCAATAAGCAGTAGGATTCTAAGAACTATAGTCATGGTGTCACCTTATCTAAACCACTGGAAAAGCAGAAGCGAGAGGCATGTGCGAGCCATATAAAGGATTGAGTTGTAGAAGCTCAAATATGACTCACCACCTTGACGCTCGCGCATCTCAGTTTCAATCTCGACAACCTTTGCACCGCGGCGCATCAGCAAAGAGATGGTGTCTGGCTCAGGGGAGAAATCAAACGAGCGCGCATAGGCCTCAATAAGGCCACGATCATACATACGCATGCCCGAGGTAGGGTCAGTAATGGTCTGACCAGTGCTTGTTTTAATAAGCCAGGAAATGAGCTTGGACCCAATCTCTCGAGGAGAGTTTCCGCGAGCCTTGGTAACAAAACGAGAAGCAATAACAATGTTTGCTCCTTCATTTACCATAGCTTGAGCCATCAATGGAATGTACTCAGGCCTGTGCTGACCATCCGAGTCAAACTGCACGACAGCATCGTAGCCATGTTCTTTGGCATAACGCATTCCAGCTCTGAAGCCAGCAGAAAGGCCGCCATTAACAGGAAGATTGAGGTAGTTAAATCCGCGTTCTTTACAGATATCTAGCGTGTGGTCAGATGAGCCGTCGTTGATTATGATGTAATCAATCTGCGGGGCTACCTGGCGCAGCTCTGTAATAGTTGAAGCAATGCAGGCTTCTTCGTTATAAGCGGGAACGACTGCAAGAATTCTCACGAGCATCCTTTGAATTACAAATTTACACGTTAACTGCATGAATATCATAGCTCAAAAGCCGAATTAAACTTGACTCGTATATAGTAGATTACCTAAAGAAATTGAAAGGTGCATGCTATGGAGTTTCCAAAAGAGCTTAAAAACCCTATTCAGTCAGGTAATTTCACGTTTTATGACACCTCGATTGAGGGCGTAAAGGTAGTTGACGTAAAGCTATACGGAGACGCTCGTGGTGGCTTTATGGAGACCTATCGTGAAGAGAACTTTGTTGCAGGTGGTATTGATGCCTCGTTTGTTCAGGACAATCAGTCCTCATCCGTTCAAGGTGTGCTCCGTGGTCTTCATTTCCAGATTGAGCATCCACAGGCAAAGCTTGTGCGCGTGATCTCTGGCACTGTCTTTGACGTTGCTGTTGATCTTCGAGAGGGAAGTCCAACCTGGGGCCAGTGGGAGGGAGTTATCCTGTCCGCTGAGAACCGCAGGCAGTTCTTTGTTCCTCGCGGCTTTGCCCACGGCTTTTTGGTCCTCTCAGAGACCGCTGAGTTTTTGCTACAAGTGTGATGACATCTATCATCCAGGCGATGAGGGCGGCATCATGTGGAACGATCCAGAGCTTAGCATTAAGTGGCCAGCATTTCTTGGCGAGAAGACCTTGGATCCTGCAAAGGTTATTCTCTCCGATAAAGATAAGATTCATCCAGCACTTTCTGCATGTAAGAAGTAGCAAGCGCTGAAGATAAGTTAGGTAGTATGAACGAACGTAATCGTCGTGAGCGTGAATCCACTGCTCACGAGCTAAATCGCATGAACGAGCCAAAGTGGACTGAGGAGGCTTCTGATAAGGAGCTTTCGTCTTCGCCGCTGCCTCGTGCAACGCAGATGGAACTTCTTGCCCCAGCGGGAGGTCCAGCGCCATTTACCGCAGCTCTTGCTGGTGGAGCTGACGCAATTTACTGCGGCTTAGGCAACAGCTTCAATGCTCGTCGTGGTGCGGACAACTTTGATGACGAGTCGTTTGCGCGTGCGTGTAGACAGGCTCATCTAGCTGGTGCTCGTGTGTATGTCACCGTGAACGTTGTTGTTAAATGGGACGAGATGCAGCGCGTTTTGCGCCCTGATTCGTCGTGCGTGGATTCTTGGCGCAGATGCCTTTATCATCCAGGACTGGGGCCTTATGGCTCAGGTAAGAAAGACCTGGCCAGAGATTGAATGTCACGTATCAACGCAGGCAAATATCCACGATACACGTGGTGTTGCAGCCTGTAAAAAGCTTGGCGTAGGTCGCATTACCCTGTCCAGAGAGCTTACTAAAGAAGAGATTTCTGCTATCTCTAAGCTTGGCGTTGAGCTGGAATGTTTTTGGTCACGGAGCCCTGTGTTTCTGCTATTCGGGCATCTGCCACATGTCATCTATGCGTGGAGACCGCTCTGCTAACCGCGGAGCTTGCGCGCAGCCCCTGTCGTTTACCCTATGAGCTGCTTAACTCTAAACATGAAGTTGTGTCGATGGGCGGCATAGACAGGCTACTCTGTCCTAAGGATTACTGCACTATCGATGACGTACCTGACATGATTGAGGCGGGCGTGGGCTCGCTTAAGATTGAGGGCCGTATGAAGGCACCTGAGTACGTGTACTCAGTAGTGTCTTCGTATCGCCAGGCTATTGACGCTGCCGAGAAGGGCGTGGATAACCAGGCCGATGTGGCTCGTCGCCACCGCTTGCTTAAACGCTCATTTAACCGTGGTCTAACCAACGCCTACCTGCATGGTACCGCTGGTAACGAGATGATGAGTTATGAGCGCTCCAATAACCGTGGTGAGATTGTTGGAGAGGTTACCGGAGGACGTCCGCTTGAGGACGCTCTTGAGCGCAAAAGTGGTCTTAATGGTGGCCGTGTTAAGCTGCGTCGTTACAAACAGGCAGATGTTGACCTTATTGCACACGCGCCTATTGGCAAGAATGACTTGCTTGAGATTAGACCTCTAGATGAGCCTGACAAGTTCTTGACCGCTCTTTGTCCTGTGGATGTTGAGCCTGGTCAGACAGTTACCGTTCGCACTTCTCGCGTTATGCAGACCGGATCTACGGTACGCATTATTCGCTCTGAAGCGGCGCGCGTAGCTGCTGAGCAGATCTCTTCACTAGAATATCCTCGCAAACGAGCTGTTGACGTGGCTATTATTGCACGCATTGGCCAGCCCTTCACCGTGGTGCTTACAACGGCAGATAGCGTTGCAAGCGCATCCGCTGAAGGTTTTGTGGTGGAGGAGGCTCGCACTAAGGCAGTAACTTCTGACGAGCTTATTGAGCACGTTGGACGTATGGGAACCTCGCCGTTTGAGGCCGTAAGCTTTGACGTCCAGATGGACGATGCGTGCGGCATGAGCTTTAGTGCTGTCCACAAGGTCCGCGCCGCGGCATGTGAGCAGCTCGAGGCCGCGCTTCTGGAAGAGTATCAGGACCGTGAGCATAAGATTGCTCTGCTTTCTCGTCTTGCCTATCAAAAGGAGCGAGAAGCCCAAGACAAAGAGAAGCTTTTTGCCTTTGATGAGGCGGCTGCAAAAATAAATGCGTTGCAGGCAGAGGTGTGTGTTTTAGTTGAGTCTCCAGAGCAGGCACGTGTTGCGCTCAAGGCGGGAGCAGATCGTCTGTACGTAACTACCGATGCGCTCGCAGAGACTTCGTGGCCAGAGGATCTTCTCGCCAAGGTGACCCCATGGCTTGATGAGGTATGTCGCGAGATTGACCATAATCGCTTGGATCCCTACGTTGCAGCAGGTAAGTCGGTTGCAGTAGGTAACATCTCTGAGCTGGCGCTGGCCGTTGAGCGCGGAGCCATCCCTGAGGTGCGCGAGTGCATTCCAGTGCACAACGATTACGCCTTACAGGCACTTGCCGACATGGGCGCAGAAGGCATCTGGCTCAACTCTGAGCTTACCCTTCAAGAGATTTGCCACATGGCGAGAAACACCTCGATTCCTGTGGGCTATATGGTTAGCGGCCGTATTCGCACCATGACCACTGAGCACTGTATTTTGATGTCTACGGGCAAGTGTATCCACGATTGCGATGCCTGTAAGCTGCGCCTTGAGGAGCATACGCTTAGAGGTATTGATAACGATTACATGCCCGTAAGAACTGACAGACATGGTCGCTCCAAGATTTGGAGCCCCAAACTCTTTGACGGCGTGCCAGAGATGGCCGAGATGCTTTCTTGTGGTGTGAAGCGTTTTATGGTGGACGCAACGCTTCTGAGCACGGAGCAGACAAGAGAGGCTACCTCTCGCGTAGCTGCGGCGATTGCGGCGGCAGCGTCGGGTGCATCATTGCCTGCGCGTCTCAAAGATGCTTCAGTTGGACATCTTTTCTCGCCAATTGGGTAGGTAAGAAATAAGTTTGGAATTTTGGGTAGGATACCCTTGTCGTAAGTCATGGGCGCTGCTGCGCTTTGAGTAGATTTGAGTAGGAGAAAAACATGGCCATTAATCGTGACCTTTTGAATGCAACCCTTGATGTTATTCGTCAGAGCCTTCAGACCGATGGCGGAGACGTTGAGCTTATTGATGTAAGCGATGACGGCACCGTAACGCTTGAGATGACTGGTTCTTGCGCTGGTTGCCCAATGTCTGCATATGATATGTCTGAGGGCATTGAGCGTATCTTGATTGAGCATGTCCCAGGCGTTAAGCGCGTTCAGCCTGCAATGCTGTAAATTGCCGTTCAACGGCGTAAATTGAACGTTTGACCGTTTAGGGTACTTTATTCAATTGGCCCAAACATGTTTTTTATGCAGAGAAGTTGTGATGAACCACAATTGACCTGCATAATTACAAAATTTATATGTCACGTCCCACACATTATTGTGTAGGGCGTGATATTTTATATAAACGGATAAGTATGTTTCTCAACATACCTTTGTATGGTGTAAGAAAGGTGGACGTTGTGGTTCTTTCTGATCGCGACATTAAGGCCGAGATTGCTGCTGGTCGTATCGTTATTGAGCCTCTGTGTGAGCAGAATGTACAGCCTGCATCAGTTGATGTATGTCTTGGCTCAAACTTTAGAATTTTTCCGCAATTCTACCCACACCTCAATTGATCCGCTTGTAGCTCAAGAGGGCCTTACTGAGTCAATTGATGTTCCAGAGGGTGACGTTTTTGTACTCCATCCAGGCCAGTTTGCACTTGGTACAACACTTGAGCGCATTGTTATTCCCGATGATGTCCTGGGTAAACTTGAGGGCAAATCAACCCTTGGTCGTCTTGGTTTGATGATTCACTCAACTGCAGGCTATGTTGATCCCGGTTGGGACGGAGAGCTTACGCTTGAGCTTTCTAACGTTGCAAATCTGCCAATTATCCTGCACCCTGGTATGAGAATTGGTCAGCTCTCCTTTGAGCGTATGAGCTCTCCTGTTGAGCGCCCTTATGGTTCTGAGAATCTTGGTAGCCATTACCAGGGTCAGCGTGGTGCAACTCCATCGCATGTTCTTTCTAAGTAAGTCTTTATGTAAGTAGGATGTACTGTGTGGCTTGATGTTTTTTATCATTCATTAAACCCAGTAGCACTCTCTGGGTCCGCTGTCTATTAGGTGGTACGGCTTGGCATATCTGGCAGGCTTTGTGCTTGCTGGCGTTATGATGTACAGAACTGCCCAGCGCTGGAGACTCAACGTTATCCTTGATGACATTTTGAATTTGATGGTAGGCATCTCGTTTGGCGTCATTGTAGGCGCCCGTCTGTTCTATGTTATTTTCTATGGAGCAGGATATTACCTCGCGCATCCTCTTGATGCTTTTGCCTTAAGTCAAGGCGGAATGAGCTTCCATGGAGGCCTCGTAGGAGCTGTTATTGGCGGTTCTATTGTCTGCAAAGCATCAAATCTTTCTATTCCAACCATTTGTGACCTGGGCGTTATTGGTGCGCCTTGGGGTCTCTTCTTTGGTCGGTGTGCAAACTTCATTAACGGTGAGCTTTGGGGAAAGCCAACAGATCTTCCTTGGGGCGTTATGTTTGAGACAGGTGGCGGTGTATATCGTCATCCTTCTCAGCTCTACGAAGCTCTTCTCGAGGGCCTTTTGATGTTTGCTATTCTGTACATCCTTTCCCGGAAGTACCCACCTCGTCCACAAGGAACGTTCATTGGAACGTTTTTGATGCTATACGGCATTTTTAGATTTGCAGTGGAGTTTGTTCGTGTTCCCGATGAGCAACTTGGATATCTCTTTGGAGGATTTATAACCATGGGTCAGTTGCTCAGCCTACCTTTAGTTGTACTTGGAATTGTGGTGCTTGTTCTGGCAAAGAAGGTGCACGCACCACAAGTTGGAAGGAATTAATAGCATGATTAAAAAGGCACTTAACAGCCTTTTCTCCATACTATTGGTAATTGCATTATTGCCAGCACCCGCTCTTGCTGAGACAGCGGGGGAGTTGACGGTTGATTCTGCAACAACATCTGTAACAGAGACGGCTCTTACTACCCACGAGACTTCCTCCGAGGTAAACACCACCTCTGAAGAGAAAACTGTAGGTTCCTCAGCTGCCACTGACGAAACAGCTTATCCTCACAAGACGCTTGAGCAGGCAGTAGAGGCACTCACTAATTCCTTCTATAAGCCAAAACCTCGCTTTGGTGTAGACACAAACCTCAACACCATGCTTGCAGAAGAACTGCGCAGAATTGGTGCTGGAGAGGTAAATGTCCGTGTCGTGGACGTTCAGATGTCTTCAACGGCTTCCTATGCTCATGTAGGTATTTCCACAGATTTTGCCTCTAACGGTTCTATCGAATACTTCTGGATGGATGTTGCTGGTTTTACTAACTCAAGAAGCACCCTTGTACTACGCCAGGCAAAAGTAACCTTTGAGCTTTCTAAAGATGGAAAGACTGTTCAGTACACTTGCATAGTTTTGATTCCTTGGGACGAAGCAAAATCTCAGGAACAGCTGAGCGCTGTGTCTCAGAATCTTGCTCCAAGCTTTGCTGCAGGACAAAACGAATCTTCTGTAACCTCAAACTTCACTCTTCCTCATAAGGTGGCCTCTGCAGATGGCAGTAGCCTTTCTTGGACTAAGGTTACCTGGACAAGCTCTGATACGTCTGCTGTTCGCATTGATGGCTATGGAACTTCCGCCTATAAAGCAGTGGTTACTCGTGGCATCCGCGATAAGCAGGTAACCCTTACGGCAACAGTTTCTCTGAGCGCCTCAGATGCTCCTCAGACAGGCTATCAGCGCTCCTTTACCATTACGGTTCCCGGAGATCCTTCTGCTGTCACCGACGCTCAGAACAGCCTGTCCAGGCGTATTAACAGGCGATTCACAGTTGCAAACATCAAGGATGTCTATACTAACCGCGCAATTGACTCCAATGCAGTTGCTGATGATCTGCAGATGCCTATCCCAAAGAACTTTGGTTTAGACGGTCAGCGCTATCAGTTCACCTATACGTCATCTAACTCTGCAATTTCCTTTAATGGTTATAGAGCAACGGTGTATCAGCCTCTTCCAGGTGCGCCTGCACAGCAGGTAGACATTACGTTGACCGTTACCGATAAAGAAAATCCAGAAGTAACCGTTTCCAAGACACTTACCGTTACCGTAAGCCCTCTTAACCAAGCAGATATTGATAAAGAACTTGCTTTGATGAATGAGTCTAAGGCTCGTTTCTGGGATGCTCTTTCTACCCCTTCAGGACAGCAAGACAAGCAGAATGCAGTTTCTGAGTCTCTTGCAACGCCAAAGAAGTTCTATCGTGCTGCTGACGGCACTTTGACCTGGTCTTACAACGTCAATAATACTGATCAGACAGCAAGTGGTATTGTTCCTTCTGAGTTCTCTACATATGACCCTATGGGTCCTGCTGATCAGGCACGTACGTATAAATCGTCTAAACCAAATGTCATTCAGAACGAGAATCTTGTCCTGACACAGGCTCCTGAGTACAACACGTCTGTAACGGTCTCCGCGCTTCTCTCAAGTGCACGTTATGCTCGCTATGCAAGCCTATATCCAGATAACGAGCAGTTCCAGGCTCTGTCTAATCAGGAAGTCTCTGCTACTTTTACGGTGGCGGGCGAGAAGGGCGAGCAAGCTCCAGAGCAAAATCCTGACCCAAGTCAGCTTGTTTCTGTCACGGTTTCTGTTGTAGGACTTGATAAAGACGGCAAGCCTCAGCATTGGGCTCCAACTCAGACCATTGAGGTCCGTAAGGGCTCAACTGCTGATCAGGTAACGTATCAGTACCTGAGGAGTAACGGTCTTACCTACGATGCTGCAGGCGGATATCTGTCTTCCATCACGTCTCCTACACAGAGCCTTACGCTTGCAACAGCACAGGTAGATGGCGCCTATAAGTGGTGGCAGTTCTTTGTTAATGGCCAGCTTTCAGACAAGATGGCCAATAATGTCACTCTGGATAAAAAAACACAACTATTACCTGGATCTATGGTGGTCAGGATAGCGCTATTCCAACTCCTCAAAACGAGCTGGTAATTAATCCGTTTGCTGAGCATCCTAACTACGAGGCTTCGTGGAGTGGTTTTGGCAGTGGCAATGGCTCTATCACCAATCAGAGTACGCCTATCAATTCGGCGGTTCTGCGCTGGAGTGTTACTGAGGGCACACAGAATGCTCCTAGATTCATTTCTGACCAGGTAATTGTTAAAGACACTATCTATTACGTGAGTGGTTCAACACTTAAGGCAGTCGATGCTGCTACCGGTAAGCTTATTGCTGAGGCGCAGATTGGTTCATCTGTCTCGTATTTTGCACGTCCTCTGTATGTTAACGGCATGATTGTTGTGGCTACAGACGATGGCTGCCTCACTGCATTCTCGGCAGCTACGATGGAGTGTATCTGGAAGTCTGAGCCTCTGGATACCACCCACGCATTGCAGTCTGTTTCAAGCATGACGGTTAATAACGGCACTATCTTGGCTGAGTTTACTAAGATGAGCGGCTTTGATGCTGCTGGCGGTTATATGGTTGCTATTGATGCAGCTACAGGTGCACTGCGCTGGAAGCAAGCAGCACAGCCTGCAGGCAATATAGGAACAACGAGTGAAGATCATCCATCTGGTTATTACTGGTCTGGTGCAGCTGCATCAGGTTCTGACTTTATCATCGGCGATGAGTCCTCGTCAGTCAGGCTTATTAATGGTTCAACCGGTGCTATCGAGGCTGAGCTTAACCTTGGTTCTCCAATTCGTGCGGGTATTGTTCCTGTCTCAGTAGATCAAAATGGCAACGGCACCTATCTTGCGGTAACCAGAAACGACGGTACGCTGCACCTCATTAGGCGCAATGGTACTTCTCTTGTTGAAGAGAAGCAGGTTACGTTTGCCGCTGAGTCTACGTCTACGCCAACGATCAGTGGTTCAAACGTCTTTGTAAACGGTGTTGATGCCGAAGGTTACGGAACTATCTCTGTCATTTCCCTGGATACCTTTACAGTGATTGACCAGGCACGCGCTGGAAAGGGCAAGTCTCAGAGCACTCCTCTTGTCTCTGTCCAGCAAAATGGTACTTATGTGTATTTCACCGTTAATGGACTGCCTGGTGGCGTCTGGGTATACAAGCTGGACACTAGTCGCGCAGCTCAGATCTACACGCCAGACAAAGACCACCAGAACTACACCACCTCGTCGGTCATTACAGACTTCGAGGGTAATTTGTACTACACCAATGACTCTGGCACGCTCTTCTCGCTTATTAACCAAAAAGCCTTCTGGCGAGAACCCCCGTCCAGCAGAGGACATTTTCAGTAGGCCAGATACTACGCCAGCTCAAGATCCTTCATCTTCAGCTGCACGTGAAAACTCTTCGACCACCTCTACAAATGCGGTAGAGGAGGTCACAAAGGCTACATCTGACCGTACGCCTTCAAATACCAGCTCCGAAGAGAAGCAGCTACCTCAAACTGAGTACTCTAACAAGCAAGCAGATGCTCCACAGCAGGTGTCCTCGACACCTACCATTCCGCTTTTTGAGTATCTTTGGTTTCTTTGGATCTGCTGCAGTACTTGCGGTGTTTGTTGTGTTGCTAAAGAAAGAAACTGCTGCTATTTACCATGTTTCCAATGGTCAGGGCAAGGTGAACTAGTGGTCAAGCTCACAAGAGAATCCAAACGGATTATCTACTTAGTTGCATCGATTGTCTCTCTAGTGTTCATGCTTTTCTTTGCTTGGACGCTCGTACAGTATTTCTTTAGCGGAAATTCCGGCGTTTCTACAGTAGACGGGCCAGAATCAGCTCAAAGCCAGACGTCCGCAGGCGCTCCCAGAGCTCAGTCAGAGGTTCAGAATTCTCACTCGCGCGGTAATGGTGGTTCAGACTCAGACACTTCAAAAGATCAGAAAGATTCTTCCTCTGAGCCTAAGTCGGCGCCATCTGATTCTGGAAACTCAACAAATGCAGTTGCTACGCCAGTTAAGGATAAAAACACTGTTTCAGTACGTATCACCATTGACGGATCTGCAGCAAGAAGCTCTGCGTTTACTGTTGACCTTCAGGTTCAAGCAGGAACTTCCGTCTATGACGCTCTGCTTGCAAGTGGGGTAGGTGTAAATGCCCGAAGCACCTCGTTTGGCATGTATGTTGCGGCAATTAATGGCCTTGCGGAGCGAGATCACGGTCCACAGAGCGGCTGGGTGTACTCAGTTAATGGTGTGCAACCAAACTACACTTCTGACGCATATGAACTGCACGACGGCGATTCAGTTGTTTGGACATACGTTAACGCGGTGAACTAATGACTTCTGCGCGCACAAGTTTTTTTCTCGCCTTCATCCTCTTGCTCCTAGTGTGCTCTTTGGATGCGAGGTTGTTTTTTTGCGGCTCTTTCGTTTCAGCCACTCTGCGCGGTTATTTCTTTTGTAGGAGCTCAATTATGTGTAGCTCAACTGTTTGACATCAAACATGCTGTTAAGCAGCTTGCTTGGTATGCTCCACTTGTTGTGATAATGGCGCTTATTAATCCGTTTTTCTCGGCATCTGGCTCTACAGTTTTACTTAGTTTTGGTCACTCACAACTGTATCTTGAGAGTTTGGTTTATGGAGCTACTTCAGGTTTGGTGCTGGTGAGCACGATGAGCTGGCTGGAATGTCTTTTTGCGCTGCTCTCGCCACTGGAGTTACTGCAGCGCTCAAGTATTCGTTTTCCTGGACTGCAGTTGGTAGTGAGCCTTTCTATCCAGCTTATGCCGCAGTTGCTCAGAGACCTTGCTACAACTCGTCACATTCAGGTCGCTAATACCGCGGCTCACATAGGTGTTTATCGCTCACAGGTAGCACAACCGCAAGGGATTTTACAAGGTGCGAGAAAATCAGTCATACAGTCAGTCTTGTCAATACATACCGTGTGTATGAGCGCGCTAGAGAAGTCAATTAACACGTTTCAATCGATTGTCTCTAGGGGCTGGGGAATGACCAGGCAGAGGTCGCGTTGGAACACTGAAGTAATGGACTCTTACGACACCATTACCTCGCTTGTATTTGGATGTTTAGGAACTGTAGCTGTGGTTTCTTTATATACGCTTATACAGGCTTGGCAGTTTTATCCTACGATGCCAGCACTTGAGGTAAGTCTTTGGTATCTAGGTCCAGTACTGTTTGCTGTTTTACCTGTTATTTTTGTGCGCGTCGATAACATCTTATGGGAGCGGTCTTCATGAGTGAACATACTTCTTACAGCAATATAGCATCTGAGGCGGCGCCATCTGAAAAAGAAGAGATTCTTGTCATTGAAGATCTTTCATTTGCGTACTCCATGACTCCGCAGGTAAAAGCCATAGAGCATATTTCATGTAAGGTTCTTGCTGGTCAGATTTGCCTGCTAATCGGTTCTACAGGATCTGGCAAATCCACCATTTTGAGTCTTATCAAGCCCGAGGTTGCTCCTCAAGGTGAGCGTCAGGGCTTAATTCGCGTGTGCGACCAGGACGTTTCTACGATGACCCAGGCACAGTCCGTTGAAACTATTGCCTTTGTCCCTCAGGCTACCTCACGTGCACTGGTGTGTGAGACGCCTCTTAAAGAACTTGCATTTAGCTTGGAAAATTGCGGTGTCTCTGAAAAAGAAATGCGCCGTCGCATTTTTGAGACTGTCAGTTTCTTTGGCATGGAATCGCTTTTGCATAGACGTACTCATGAGCTTTCTGGTGGAGAACAGCAGCTTGTTGCTCTGGCTGCCGCGCTGGTCATGCGTCCCAAGTTACTGCTGCTTGATGAACCAACTTCGCAGCTTGATCCGTTTGCCCAGAAGAGCTTCACCGCGCTTCTGGAGCGTGTTGCACGTGAGCTCAACGTTGCCGTGCTTGTGGCAACGCACGACGTCTCTGCATTTGAGCACCTCGCTGATGCGTGCATCTGCCTTGACGGCGAGAAACCCGATGCACTCCAAGCAGCTGTCTCTTCTCGCCAGACGGTCTGTCCTTGTAGCTCCGCGCCAAGCTCAACGTCTACCGAGGCCGACAACTCGCCCGCAGTCGAGTTCAGTGCGGTGACGTTTGCGTATCCACAGAGTGATCAGTTGGTGCTTAACAAGTGCTCGCTTGAAATTATGGGGCGAGAAATTCGTGCGCTTGTAGGTGGAAACGGCTCGGGCAAGTCAACGATTCTCAAACTCGCAGCAGGTGTTTTGCGTCCAAGGAGAGGACACGTCTACAACCAGCTCCAACACGCTCAGGGATATATTCCACAAGACCCTGAACTGCTCTTTTCTTGTCAGAGTGTGGCGGAAGAACTTGTTCAGTGGCAACAAAGTGACGCCTATTCTGATCAGGATGTTCAGGAGCTTCTGGAAGCTTCGGGACTTCTTGCACGAACAACATATCAGAAGCTTGTGTCTTCTCATCCGTATGATCTGTCTGGTGGACAGCAGCAGCTTGTGGCGCTTGTAAAGGTACTGCTGACAAAGCCTCAATTGCTTATTCTTGATGAGCCAACAAAGGGTCTCGATGCGCCAACCAAAGATGCTGTTGTCAATTTGCTTTCTCGCGCACAGTCAGAAGGTGCAACCATAGTAATAGCAACGCACGACATGCAGTTGATATCGCGCGTTGCTGATAACGTTTCTCTAGTTTTTGATGGTCAGATTTCTCTGACAGAGCCAACTTCAGAGTTCTTTGAGAACTCTTGGGTATGGTCGGCGGAGTAGGTGGCTAGAACCTTAAGAACGGCTCCTCATCCTGGCCAAGCTCCTCAAGAAGCTCATCGTCAAGATCGTTGATGTCGCCAAACTCCTCGTGTTCATGCTCCTCTTCATCTTCCTCATGATCGTGAGTATGCTCATTGAAGCCGTAGGCATTAGCTGTTTTATCATCAAACTCAAGTGTTGGAAGAGCGCTGGTAATGCTACAGAGACCAACTCCTGCAGGCATAATCTTTTGCCACTGAGCAATCAGAGGAGTAGTAGGAACTTCTCCCAGCTCAACAATGGAATCTAGGAAAATCTCTTTTGCGCCGTCAAGCAGGTCAGATGTTTTTGCAACCTCAATAAGGTGCTCCGAGAAAAGCTCAAGCGCATGATCTGTGGAATCTGCCTCAACAATGCAAGGCATAAGACAGTAGTTATCAGTAGAATCAAGCTCGTCGTTGTAGCTAAAGTTTCCCAGATAGATCATGAAGACCTCCTTGTTGTAGTTTCAAATCATCTTATGCCAAAATAAGACAGACCTTCTCGATATTTTTATTTTGACGGTAAGCGTGAGGTTCTCGTGGATAATCGGCACACGTTATCAATAGTCTTAGAGGTTGTGGCACTCTTTGCTACACCTATTATTCTTGCTGTTGAAATGATATATTTTCCCGATTTTACCGCGGTATCTTCAATTATTTTAGCGATCCTTTCAGTTGCATTATTTATGTTAAGTTTTGAGGCAAAGAAGCCATCAGTTGCCAATTTGGTACCTACTGCCGTCTTTAGCTCCTTAGGTGCTGCGGGAAGAATTGCCTTTGCGCCACTCGCGTACGTAAAGCCTGTTTCCGCAGTTGCTATCTTCGCGGGAGCGTTTCTTGGCAGGCATGCGGGCTTTTTTTGGTAGGTGCCTTATCTGCACTTCTCTCCAACGTTTTCTTTGGTCAAGGCTCGTGGACGCCCTGGCAGATGTATGCGTGGGGGCTTGTTGGCTATCTGGGTGGCCTTCTTGCAACTTTTACTTCGGCTCGCCCTACATCTCTAAAAAAACCTGACGCTCCACAAGGCGAGAAACCCCATAAACTTCCACCACTCTCGCTTTTTAATCTGGGCGTTTATCTCCGGGCCGTTCTTTGGTCTTGTGATGAATCTCTACTTTGTTATTGGCTTTGTACACCCACTTACCTTACAATCTGCGCTTCTTGCATTTGCGTCTTCTATTCCGTTTGATCTAACGCATGGTGTAGCTACACTTATTTTTTTGATTTGCTTTGGCTACCCTGGCAAAAATCCGTTAGCCGAATCCTTACAAAATACAATCTCACTGGTAGGGGTTTTAGATAGCCCTCTTTTTACCGCTTGCCTAAAATTTCTTCCACGCAACACTCATTGATTTAGACTTAATCCACTGTCAGCCCCCGTATCTGGGGGTAAAAATGCCATCTACATCTCTTATTGCTGCAACGGCAAACTCAACACTTGAGCTGCTTGCTCCTACACGCTGTGTCGTGTGCGAGAAACCCGGCCAGCTCCTCTGCGATGAGTGTCGGGCAAAGCTGCCATGGATCTCTCAGCAGTGGGCATGTCCTAATTGCGGAGCTCCTTTTGGGAAGCTTGTTTGCTCAGAGTGTATGGATAAAAAGAAACATCCTGTTCAGTGGGAGAGTAGAGCGGTTATTTGTGCCATGGGATTTAAGGGTCCTCCTGCACGATTGATTTTGACGCTTAAAGATGGCCATGAACTTCGACTAGCTCCTGTGATTGCGACTGCTATTGCATGCGCACTTGAAGAGGCTTCGGCGTGGCGTGCCCGTGACGGTACCTCTCGCTTTGATAGTTCAATGATTGATGGTGTTTCCTTTATTCCAGCAACTGCAGAAGCGTATGCGCGTAGAGGCTTTGATCATATGGAACTTGTGGCTCAATCGTTTTGTCAGACTGCAGGACTTCCCTTATATGATGTGCTTGTTCGTCCTCATGCAAAGGACCAAAGAACGCTTTCATCCGTGCAAAGACACATAAATTTGAAGGGAAGCATTGCTTGCACGGCGCCAGTTAACCAATCAAATATCTTACTTTTAGATGATGTGATTACTACAGGGGCCTCAATAAGAGAAGCTACAAGAGTACTTTGTGCCGCAGGCGTGCATTCTGTAACCGTAGGCGCATTAGCTCGCGTATGGTGAGTTTACTATGGTTGTAAACGGCTATACTTTATAGGTCTTTTCAGGTCTGTGGTTGCGAAGCTCTTTATGTGCTTTTAGTCCATGACAGACGAGGTCAAAAGGATCCACGTAAGTTTATGTGTGCGCACGTAAACGATCATGGCTCGTCCTAGAAGTAAGCCATACCGCCTGTTATAACAAAGAGACAAGGGGTCTCGCAGGCGAGAGAGCTATTAGTGGAGTTACTGCGGTAGCAAAGCAAACGCTCCAGTATGCGAGTGTGGGGTCAAATACCAGGTCAGCTGAAAAGACACTTGTATAAGAAAAAGGAGTCTTGATGTCACGCGTAAAAAGCTCTCTTAAGATGTTGCTTCTTGTAGCACTTGCTGTTGTTCTAACAGGATGCTCCATTGGTCCTCTTAACATTGATCTGGATAAATGGTTCCACGTCAAGTCAGTGCAAGAGGCAATTCAAGAAAAGCGAGAAACCCGTCAGCAAAAGATCCCTGATTCTTTACTGCATACTGCTGGTGTTTTAACGGTTGGTCTTCGTACCCAATCAGTTACTGCACCTATGATTGCTGCTTCTGCAGGAGGCACACTACAGGGAATTGATGTTGAGATTGCATCTGCACTTGCCGATCAGCTTGGTGTTGACGTCAAGTTTGTATCAGTTAGCGGGCCAGTAGACGGCCTCCAGGCAGGCTGCGATATTGTAATGGATGTCAGAAGCGGAGAAGACTCAACAAGCACGCTTATTTCTGGTTATGCAGAATCCACAACAGCTCTGTTCCACAAGGGTTCAGAAACTACTATTACAGCTGATAGCTTGAGTGGAAAAACCGTAGGTGTCCAAACAGGCTCGCTTTCTGAACGTGCGATGGGACAGGTGCTTACCGGCATGTCTGTTCAGGGTTTCTCAAACCTTAATGAAGCTTTTTGATGCACTGGAGAATGGTAGCATTGATTATGTAGCCTGCGATGCCTATGCAGGAGCATATCTAGCAGCAAATAAAGACATTACTATGGTGGGTGTTGTGGACGTTCCAACTACCATTGGCATTTCTGTTGCTACTAACAATAAGACGCTTGCAACTCAGATCCAAAGGCTCTGGCTGCCATTCAGACCAACGGTGTAGAAGCTGTCATTAGAAATAAGTGGGTAGGTATTTTACCACATCTTTCAAACACCAATAAGATTTCTGGTCTTGTAGAGGTTACTGCTCAGACTACCAGCGCTGATTCAGCTACGCCATCAACTGAGCAAAACTAAATACCTGCAGATAGGGACAAGCTCTTTACCGTTTACCGTTTACCGTTCAATTCAACTATGTATGGAATGATTGAGTGTCAAATGGGTATTGTTGTTATACAGACATCAGATAGAAGATGTCTCGTGTATCCGATAGGAGGCCCCCATGGTGGACATCAAGATTTCGGGACGCAAGGTAAGTATTTCTGAGGCTTTGCGCGCACACGTAGACCAGAAAATCGGTGATGCTCTTAAAGTATTTGACATCACGCCTATGTCTTGTGACGTTGTTCTCAGAGTAGACAAAAACCCTTCCAATCCAGATAGAAAGACAGCTGAGGTTACCGTTTTTGTTCGTAACAATGTTGTCCGCGTCACTGCCAGTTCTGACGATATGTATGTAGCAATCGATGAGGCTGCAGAGAAAGTCTCTAGACAACTGCGTAAGTACAAGACAAAGGTTGTCGAGCGCCGTCATCACGTTAAACCTGAGCGCGGTGTAGCTCTTACTCAAGAAGATCTTGCAAACCTCATTGAGATTCCAGCAGAAGACCTTGATGAACAGCTTGTTCGCGAGAAGTACATTGATCTTGAGCCAATGACCGAGGAAGAGGCTCTTGTTCAGACTGATCTTCTCGGCCATGATTTTTATGTCTTTGTTAATTCTTCAACAGGTTTGACCAATGTCATTTACCATCGTAAAAATGGTGGATACGGAATTATCAAACCTAAGATCGAGGAACAAGATGTTTAATAAAAAAGAAAAAACTGAAGAAGAGGTCAGTGAAGTTGCATTTGAAGACCTAGAGCCTACTGAGCTTTCTTCGGCATATCATAAACCTACTAATGTTCGAATTATTATGGACTCTTGTGCAGACTTTGCCCCAGGAATTGCTGAGCAGCTAGGTGTGGATATCATTCAGTTCTCCTATGTGGGACCTGATGGAGAACACTTTGACGACGGTTGGAAGAGTATTAGTGCTCGTAAGTTCTTTGAGGGTATGCGTAAAGATAAGAAACTTCGCTATACCACTTCTGCTATTACTCCCGGCCATTATCTTGAGATTTTTGAGCGTGCTGCAAAAGCAGGAAAGCCAACGGTGTATCTCTGCTTTAGTTCAGCGCTTTCTTCATCTTTCTATGCAGCCGAACAGGCAGCAGAGATGGTAAGAGAGAAGTATCCAGACTTTGAGATTTACGTTGTTGATAACGGATCACCTTCTTCAGCTGCTCAGCTTTTAGGTCTTGAGGCAGTTCACCAGGCCAATAAGGGTCTCTCGGCAAAAGAGGTTGCTGAGTGGGCAGAAAACGCTCGCTACTATATCCATGGTTATTTGACACTTGAGACCTTAGACGCTCTTGCTGCCGGTGGTCGTATTCCTGCCGCTGCCGCAAATATTGGCGGCAAGCTTGATGTAAAGCCAGAGCTTACGTATGACTCAACTGGAGCCCTTACTGTCAAAACTGTGTGCAGAGGCCGTAAGAAAGCACTCAGGTCTCTGGTACAGGATTTTAGAGATAGCTATTCTCACGATACCTCGCTTCCTGTGGGCATTATTTCTGCTGATGCACAGAAAGATGCTAACTGGCTTGAGGCTCAGATTCGCAAAGAGAAGGGCTGCGAGGGTCTTACCATTATCCACAGTCAGGTAGGACCAGTTATTGGCGCCCACGTTGGCCCTGGTATGGTAGCTATCGTTTTTTTGGGGTACCGATCGCCGCGAGAAGCTTTCGCTTTCTGACCGTATTGCTAATAGGGTTCGTAAATCTAATTAACGGGTACAAGGTATGGGGCCGCTCTTTGGGCGGCCCCAGTTTGTATAGTTATTCCAGTCTGAAAGGACTCGTACATGGCACTTGGCAAAGATGCAAAGGTTGCTTTTATTGGAACAGGTATTATGGGTGCTCCTATTGCAGAGCATCTGATTTCTGCTGGTTACGACGTTACTGTTTACAATAGAACTCCAGAAAAGATTCAGAAACTTGTCTCTCTAGGCGCTCATGCTGCGGAGAGCGTAGCAGATGCTGCAAAAGACGCTGACGTTGTTTTTTTACCATGGTTGGCTATCCAACTGACGTAGAAGATATTTATCTGGCAACTGACGGCCTCATTCGTGTTGCTAAGAAGGGTGCATACCTTATTGACCTCACCACTTCTGCTTCTCAGCTTGCACGCGATATTCACGACGCTGCTGAAGTTGAAGGAAAGCATGCTTTTGATTGCCCCGTTACGGGTGGTCAGAGGGGTGCTGAAGATGGCACGCTTACGCTTATTATTGGTGCAACAGAAAACGATATTGAGCCAGTTCGCGCTCTTCTCGAGACGTTCTCTGCAAAGATTTTTCTGCATGGGAGGCGCTGGTAAAGGGTCAGACCGCAAAGCTTTGTAATCAGGTATCACTTGCTTCTTGCATGATTGGCTACGCAGATGCAATGGCTTTGGCAGAGCAGGGTGGCCTTGACGTTGAGCAGATGCTCGAGGTAGTAGCAAGCGGCATGGGATCTTCTCGCGCACTTAAAGAACTTGCTCCTAAATCGCTTGAGGGAGACTTCAAGCCAGGATTTGTCTGAGCATTTCCGCAAGGATATTGCGCTGGCTCTTGCTCAGTCTGAGGACCTGGAGATTACCCTTCCAGGCGCAGAGACTGCTTTTACTCTTTATGACATGCTGTGTCAGATTGGTGGCGCTCGCAAGGGTACTCAGTCAATCTCTCTGCTTTACGCTGATGAGGCTACCAGCACTGCCGCCGGCCTTGATTGGTCACTGCTTGAGGGTCAGGAAGACGAAGGTGAGCATGAGTGCTGCTGTGGTCACGACCACGAGCACGGCGATCACGAGTGTGAGTGCCACGGTCACCATCATGACCACGAAGGTCATGAGCATGGTCATGACGGCCACTGCTGTCACTAAGTGCTAACCGCAAAGGAACACCAGGTTATGAGTGATATTTCTACACCTCAGAGCTCTATTGCGGTCTTTATTGACTATGAAAATTTGGCACTGGGAACAGGCAAAAGAAAGCGCAACGGTCATCAAGAGCCAGGACATCTACCAAAAATGAAGCTCATTATGGAGAGGCTGGTAGACAAAGGCCGCATTACTGCCAAACGTGCATATTGCGATTGGCAGCGCTTTCCAGATGCTATTACACCCTTGCATGAGCTGGGTATTGAGCTTATTGAGATTCCAGATCGCGCCTATACCGGTAAAAATTCTGCTGACATCAGACTTGCGGTAGACGCTGTTGAAATGTGCCTTACTAAAGACCACATTGACACGTTTGCCATTCTCTCTGGTGACTCGGATTTCTCGCCCCTTGTTGCAAAGCTTAAAGAGGCTGGTAAAACGGTTATCGGCGTTGGCATGAAGGAGTCCACCAGCTCACTTCTTGCAGAGGTTTGTGATGAGTTTATCTTCTACGAGGATATCTTGAGTTCTGGAAGAATTCCTGACTTTAAAGAAAAGGTCTCTGCCGAGAAACACGACTGCTATCAGCTCTTGTTTGAAACTATTGAGTCTTTGGAACGCGAAAGCGAAACGTTTATTTATGCATCTCGCCTCAAAGAGACTATGCGCAGAAAGCGTCCACAGTTTGCTGAAGCGACTTATGGATATCGTTCGTTTACTGCACTTTTACGTGAAGCATCGAGCCTCGGATTTATTAAAATTCATGAGGATCAAAAAAGCGGCACTGTTGTCGTAGACGGATTTAGAGAATAAACGGTGTTTTAGAGAGGATTTAGGGTTTCATGGCAGAGAAGAAAGAAGCTGCTCAGAAGCCCAAAAAAAGGCTTCAACTAAGGCAACCACAAAAAGTAAGCCCTACAAAGGCGCCAAAAGAGGATAAGCAACCGGCTAAGAAGGCTGCTAAAAAGCCAACTATGGCTCAAATTAAAAAGGTAAATGCGCTTGTTATAGCTTTGTCTGATGCGAGTAGACGTGCCCGTCAAGATGCTTCTCATGAGCTTGCAGAGCTTGCACACGTTGCTCCTCTTGCATTTGAAGAGCATATTGATTCTCTTATCGATGCTCTCTATAGACCAGAAGCTCAGACTCGTTGGGAAGTGCTTGATGCACTAGCTCAACTGAGTGAACACTACGGCGATCAGGTCTTTAAGGCGTTCGATGCTGCTGAGGCATCTCTCTTTGATGATGATTCAGCAACCGTACGCCTTGCGTCTTTCCTGTTCCTTTGCCAGTACGGAGCAACTTCTGCGAAGCATTCTGATGAGGCATGGCCACTTCTTGATGAGGCTGTACAGTGCTATCACGGTGATGCGGAGTATCACGACATGCTTCAAGGTCTTCTTGCATTAGCGCGCGGAACTATTTCTAAGGACGTAAAGAAGGCACTTTCAAATCGAATGAAGTTTGATGCAGAGAATGCTTCAGGCTATATCAAGCAGTATTCAGAAGAGATTGTTGCTGTCACCAAGTAATTTGTAATGCTCGTAAACATCTGTGTACAAACAGGGGAGTTTACTGGTTGTATGTTTTATACATGCTAAGAAGAGTAAACTACAGCATTGTATCTGTGTAGTTAAAGTTGCATTATGCGATGAAAGGCAAGGATATGCCATCTATTGATGTAAGAAAGAACTCTAAGGTCTTTATTGGAGTAGGTGCACTTGTGCTGTTTGCTCTTGGCCTTGTTATCGGTCGCTTCCTTCTTGGCGGCGGCGGAGCTTCAGGATCTTTAAACGGTCGCACCACTCTTTCTGAGGGTGAGCTCAATACTCCTATTGCTTCTTATACCTATAACGGTCAGACCAAAGAAGTAACTGCTCGTGAGGTTATCGAGAACACCGCTGGCCTTGAGGCTTCTAAGCAGTCTGACGGCACGTATGCTGTCCCACCAGCGGATAAGATTATTGGTTACGTTCGTAATGCTCTTGTTGTTGCTGAGGCTCAGAGCAAGGATATTACCGTCACTGATGACGAGATTAACAATTACATGCAGACTAACTTCAAGACTACTGATGTCAGCCAGATTGCTTCTGCGTACAAGCTTTCTGAGGATGTTGCCAAGAAGCTCATCAATGATGCTGTCATCATGAAGAAGTATCGTGACAGCGTTCTGACTACTACGCTTCCAGATGCTCCACAGGCACCAACGGCACCTGAAGATGGCAATTCAGAGACCACAAGCCAGGAGTATGCTCAGTACATCATTAGTCTTGCTGGTAACGAGTGGGATGCAAACAATAACACCTGGGCCTCCCAGGACGGCGATTACTACAAGCAGCTTGCTTCCTTTGCTATTTCTAAAGACTCTGCATCGTATGCAGCAGCTCAGACCGCTTACCAAGTTGCAATGAGCAAGTACTCTGCTGTTGCAAGCAAGGCTTCTCAGGAGTGGTCACAGAAGATTAACGAGATTCTTGGCAAGGCATCTATCGCTATTTACTCACTTGCTCTCTAGGATCTGAAAAGCAATGAAAGTTGCTATTAGCGCTTGTTTACTTGGCCTCCCCGTCAGATATGACGGAGGGGCTAAGCCTGTTTCTGCCGTACAAAAACTGGCAGAAAAAGTGACCGTCACCAAGATTTGTCCTGAAACCTCCTCAGGACTTCCTACGCCTCGTCCACCCGCTGAACAGCGAGAAGGTCGTGTTTGGCTCAAGGATGGCTCAGATGTCACCGAGGACTTTGAACGCGGCTCTCAGATTTCTCTTTCTGCCGTTAAATCATCCAACATAACGCTCGCCGTTTTGAAGGCAAAAAGCCCGTCTTGTGGCGTTCATGAGATTTATGATGGTACGTACTCAGGAAATCTTATTTCTGGCGAGGGAACACTCACTCGTCACCTCTTAGAGGAGGGGATTTGCGTGGTTACCGAGAAAACCATTGAGAATGTAAGCCCATCTGTCGAGCATCCCGTTGCCCTTATTTTGGGAACTGGCTTGGGACATCTTGCTAGTTTGGTAAAGCCAGTTAGACGCATTGATTATCGCGATATTCCAGGCTTTCCTGTTAATGCTTCTCCCTATGGCGGGACATACCTTCGAGGCAACCATTGGTACTATTGATGGGGTGCCTGTAGTTGTATATCCGGGTCGTGTTCACCTCTATCAGGGCTATTCCGCGGCCGAGGTAACCTCTCTTGTTCAGCATGCACATCATCTGGGTTGTAAGGACATTATCTTTGCAGGTGCAACAGGCGCTGTTTCTGGTAACGCAAAGACTGGCCTTGGTGTCATCACTGATCAGATCAACCTCACTGGAACTAATCCGTTGGCAGAGTGGGCAGGTCTTCGTGATGTTGAAACACCATTTGTAGATATGAATGATGCTTTTTTTCTCCTTATCTAAGAACGCTTGCCCGCGGCGTAGCCGATGACCTGGGATTGAGCTTAACGAGGGTATCTTTGCAGGTCTTTTTGGGACCAAACTTTGAGACTCCTGCAGAAGTTGCTATGCTTCGTAGCTTTGGCGTCTCATACGTCGGTGTTTCCACAGCTCTTGAAGTCATTATGGCCCGCGCTCTTGATATGAACGTATTGGCTCTAACGCTTGCTGCAAATCCAGCAGGTGCTCATGGAACTACACACAAGAGTGTTCTAGAGGCATCCGAGAAGTACGCAGACGATCTTGAACGTCTTGTTCGTGGTGTTCTCGGGCTTCTTTAGTATTCTTGCTTGAATTAAAGAGGTCTTGCCCGTATAGTTGTTAGCGCGCTTTTTGCATGCCAGCATAGCTCAGTTGGTAGAGCACCGCTCTCGTAAAGCGGGGGTCATCAGTTCGATCCTGGTTGCTGGCACCATCAACTATTAAATAGCCGCCTTATGCGGCTATTTTTATGCCACGCTAGATATCGATTTTTCTAGAGTTTTCTCCGACTAAGCCTCTATAACCAAATCCATGTGAAACAACTACGCTATGGTGGGTATAGACCAAGTAGTAGTAATTACTAACAAAAGGAGTTTTTATGGCTACTCAGAATCTTGAGCTTTTCTATAAGCCAACCTGCCCATACTGCCACAAGGTTATGTCCTTCATGGAGCAGAACAACATCGAGCTTCCTATGCATGACATTGTTGCTGATGATGCAGCTCGTGAGCGCCTCATTGAGGTTGGCGGCAAGCGTCAGGTTCCCTGTCTGTTCATTGACGGCAAGGCAATGTATGAGTCCGGCGACATCATTAACTACCTCTCTGAGGGCCTTCCACGTCTCTGACGCACATGATTCAGATGACGACGATGCTGCAGCAGCTGCTGCCTGCACTATTGGCGGAGCTTGCTCCTTCTAAGTTCTCTTGTCGAGAAGACCGTCTAGCAGACGGGTTTTTCGCCTTATGAACGTAAAGAATCCCTCTGTTCCAGGATATGGATCAGAGGGATTTTGTATTTGGGTGTTGCTTATGTGCTTAGCCTTTGAGGCGCACTACGGCGTATTCGCTGATAAGAAGCAAGAAGAGAATCAGGATAGAGGAGAAGCTACCAATAACTGCACCGTTAAGACCAGTAAAGCTGACCATCATCCAGATAATGGGGATAGAGACAACAAATGAAATAAGGTATGCGCGGGTAACAACTTTTTGAGTTCGCATGATAGTGATGAGCTGATACAAAAAGTCGATAGCAGCGCAAAGTCCACCGGTGGCAACCATAATGCGCGCCAGTCCTCGATACTGTTCAAAGTCAACGCCATACAACAAACTGTTAAGCGGTATTCCAATAATCTCCACAAAGGCGGCAGTACCTGCGGTAACTACGGCAATAGCTCCAAACATTGCAAGTACTATAACGCCAAAACGCTTTTTATTTGCAGGGGTATGAATGGATGTTTCTAACAAGCTTGCAAGCTTGAAGAGCTGCGGACGATAGATGAGCGTAGAGATCATTAAAATAGTGTGCGCTGGAAAATAAATTGCATTGAAATACAGCTGATTACTGTAAGAAAGCGTGCCTTCCATAGCAAACTTTGGTAGCGAGTCAATGAGGTTGTAAAGGAAAAGCGCCAAAAAGAGAGGCCAGCACTGTACAAAGATATCTTTAATGTGAGAAATTTTTGCACGAGCACTTTTATCGGTTTCAAGAATTGCAAGGGGAGCAGAGATAAATATAAGGGTAATGAGTGCACAAATGCCCATTCCCCAGCTTGCCCATACAAGATTTCTGGTTAGAAAAAGTACCACGGAAAAGATAATAAAGCTGGTGCTGCATCTTAGCGCTTGACTAAGTCCCGCTAGATAGAGCTTGTCTTTTTGCTGCAGACGACCTTCATAGACATCAGCCAAGCCATCCACGGCCCTAAAGAGCAAAGTTCCCGTGCAGATGGAAAACATAGGTTCGGTGTAACCTTTGAAGACACACCAAATAAGGCCTGCTACCACCATGACAATAACGGTAGCAGCGCGCTGAAGCTGATAATCAGAAAAATTACGTTGTTCGTTCAAATCAGAAACCTGATAGGTTCTAACGCCATATTGGGCAACAAACAACAAAAGTGTTGCCACCACAAATGCCATAGAGAAAAGACCAGCCTGTTCAACACCAACAAGCTGAGAACAGACAACCGTCAAAAGAGGGAAAAGTGCGCCCCAGGCGCCCTGTCCAAGAGCATTAAAGATATAGTCCTGTGATGTTTGATGCGCCAGGTATTGTTCATTTTGATTGGCAATATCACCAGATACTACAGCAGAAAGCAGCCTTGTCCACCAAGTGATAACAATGCCTGACTGACCTCCGGTTGCAGTGGAGTCATCAAGCTGGTAGCGAGGGGTTCGCAGGCGTGTGACCTGTTTATGTACGGAAGAATTGTTGTACGCAGTACGACTTTTCTTGAATGGGTTAAACATACAAACCTAAGATCTTCTTTATTCGGCCAGAAACTTTTACCTATCAATTTTTATTTGTTGTATCGATTGTAGTGCACGATGTACATTAGGTAACAGATTGACAAACAATCGTGCGTAGATTGTTACAAATGGGTATGGTAGATAGTACGTACTCTGAGTCACATGACGAAAGGATGGGCATGGCAGGCAACCCTCAAGATTCAAATCTAGAGCCCAGCAATGCTTCTTTTGACGAGAAACCCATCGATGATGCAGCAGCTTCCGAGGTAACACAGACACCCTTGAGCGTCGTGGAAATGAGATTGCTGCAGCTCGTACTCTTATTCAGGCGCTAAAAGCCCCAGCTCCTTTGCGAGATAACCCTAACTTTTTTTCCTGCGTCTGGTTAGAAAGGTTCTTTCTGAGTACAACCCAGATCTTCTCAAGAGCTTTGATACTTTGCTGGTTGAGGCTATCAATGCGGGTCCTGACGATCTGCCAACTACGCGCACACCTTTGCTCCTTGAGGCAATTAACGCGGTACTTAAAGTGGATTCAGAAAAAGAGTCACTTAACGCATTTCTTCGTTTTGCCTCTACTATTGATAGCCTGAGCATTGAAGATTCCGTGCTTTTGATGCGCGCCTTTGTAACCTTCTTCCATCTGGCAAATCTTTGCGAAGAGAACTACCGCGTTACCAGCCTGCGCTCTCGTGAGGCATCGGTTGAGCCTACATCTTCGGATGACCCTATCAATGAGATTACTGTTGCTTATAAACAGCTTATTGATGAGTGCGGTGCAGAAGAGGCGCGAGCTCGCCTTGAACGTCTTGAGTTCCATCCAGTCTTTACAGCACATCCAACTGAGGCACGTCGTAAAAATGTCGAGCGTCGTATTCGCACTATTTCGGTGCTTCTTGATGAGCGCCAGCAGTTAGGCGGACCTGCTCGCATGGAAAACGAACGCCGCATGCTACAAGAGATTGACGGCCTGTTCCGTACCTCTCCAATCGGTCACAAAAAGCCAACTCCCTTGGAAGAGGCAGACACCGTTCTTAACATCTTTGATACTACGTTGTTTGAGATGGTTCCTTCGGTGTATCGCCGCTTTGATAACTGGGAGTTGGGAGAAAACGCTGGTTGTGTGCCTCCTGTATGTCCACCATTCTTCCGCCCAGGTAGCTGGATTGGCTCCGACCGTGACGGTAATCCCAACGTCACTGCATTGGTTTCTCGCCAAGTTGCCGAGAAGTACCGTGTACACGTACTTCAAGCATTGGCTAAAGCAACTAAAGAAGTCAGTCGTGGTCTCACGCTTGATGGTATTTCAACTCCAGCATCTCCTGCGCTTGCAAATCTTTGGGCACAGCAGGTAGAGATGAGCCAGGTGCTTACTGCTCGCGCTATCGATAAGGCTGGTTCTGAGCTTCATCGCGCAGCTATGCGCGTTATTTCTGGCCGTTTAAGTGCAACGGTTGAACGCAACGCCGACCTCATGTATGAAAATGCTGAAGAGTTCATTGCTGACCTGCGTGTTGTTCAGAATTCTCTGGCCCAGGCAGGTGCCCGTCGTATTGCCTATGGCCCCGTTCAGAAGCTCATCTGGCAGGCTCAGACCTTTGGTTTCCACTTGGTAGAGATGGAGTTCCGTCAGCATTCCTTGGTGCATAAGCGTGCACTAGCAGATCTTGAGGCGCATCCATCAACTGCTGAGAAAGCCGCTAAGCTTGATCCTATGACGCAAGAGGTATTGGATACTTTTAGGGCTATTGGCTCAATCCAGAAAAAGAACGGCGTTAACGCTGCTCGTCGTTATATTATTTCGTTCACACAGTCTGCTCAGGACGTGGAGAATGTTTACAAGCTTGCACGTCTTGCGTTTACTAACGAGGAAGACGTACCTGTGCTTGACGTTATTCCTCTGTTTGAGCAGATTGAAGACCTTGAAAACGCCGTTGCAACGCTTGACCAAGTTATTCAGCTTCCTGAGGTACAGGCACGTCTGAACCAGACAAATCGCAAGCTAGAAGTCATGCTGGGCTATTCCGACTCTTCAAAGGATGAAGGGCCAACCACTGCTACCCTCGTTTTGCATAAGACTCAGGCAGCTTTGGCAGAGTGGGCACAGAAGAACTATATTGACCTCATTTTGATGCATGGTCGTGGCGGTGCCGTTGGTCGTGGTGGCGGACCTGCAAACCGTGCTGTTCTTTCTCAGCCCAAAGGCTCAGTCAACGGCCGCTTTAAACTTACTGAGCAGGGAGAAGTTATCTTTGCTCGCTACGGTGATCCAACGCTTGCCCGTCGTCACGTAGAGTCCGTTGCGGGTGCAACGCTGCTTCAGATGGCTCCTTCTATTGAGCAGAAGAACACCCAGACAGACGTCAAGTTTGCTTCGCTTGCCTCAGAGCTTGATCAGGCTTCCAAGCAGCGCTTCTTAGAGCTTATCCACTCCGAAGGCTTTGCAGAGTGGTTCTCTGTGGTAACTCCGTTGACAGAGATTGGTCTTCTCCCCATTGGTTCAAGACCTGCAAAACGTGGTCTTGGCGCAAAATCCCTTGATGATCTGCGTGCTATTCCGTGGATTTCTCGTGGTCACAAGCTCGTATTAACCTGGCCGCTTGGTACGGACTGGGCAGTGCCTGCGAGGTGGTAGGGGATATCGAGCGCCTGCGCGAGGCATATAGAGAGTGGCCTCTGTTCACCACCTTTATTGATAACATTGAGATGTCTATCTCAAAGATTGATGCTCGTATTGCAAGACTTTACCTGGCCTTGGGAGATCGCTCTGAGCTTTCAGAGATGGTTCTTTCTGAGATGGCGCTCACACGTAAGTGGGTGCTGGATATTACGGGCAATAAGTGGCCTTTTGGAGAACCGCCGCGTACTTGGACCTGTTATCCGCCTGCGTTTGCCGTTTGTTAATATTCTTTCGGTTACTCAGGTGCATGCCCTGTCCGAGCTTCGCACAAGAGATGATATGCTTACTCCAGAGGAGCGTGCACACATTACCTACCTTATCTTGTGTACGGTGTCTGGAGTTGCGGCAGGCTTGCAGAATACAGGTTGATACAAAGTATATATTTGGGCTTTTATGCAGCAAAAATCATGCATAGTTCTATATAAATAGCTCTGCGTGAAATAAAAAAATGCAATATTTTTAAAGGCGAGAAACTACCGGTAGATGGCGTTTCTCGCCTTCTTTTTAGTTTATTTATTAATTGAAAGTTGAATTGCATTAACTTTTTAGATGATACTTATGAAGGATAAGTTTGAATTGGCGTACTAAGTTTGTCGACTACTACTTTGGGAGGATGCATGGATACAGAAAAGACCTCACAGGATTCTGTGGCTTCTGGTCCAGTACTACCTCTTGCCATGCTTGGTGAGGGAGAGACTGCTGTAATCGTAGCGGTTAAGGGTGCTTCTGACCTTCGTCAGCACCTTTCTACACTTGGATTTGTTGAAGGTGCAGAGGTAAAAGTTATTTCACGCGTTAACGGAGACGTTATTGTCAGCGTTAAGGGCGCACGACTTGGACTGAACCGTCAGATGTCGTCGCACATCATGGTTTCTCCGCTCTAAACACTTTGTTGTATTGCGCTGCTGGTAAAACCCGCGGCTTTTAATACGTGTTTCGATGAAAGGAAGGTTATGGCAACTCTGAAAGAAGTTAAGGTGGGGGAGAGTTGCACGGTTGCTGCGCTAAAGGGTGTAGGCGCCGTGAAACGTCGCATCATGGACATGGGCCTTACTAAGGGCACTGAGGTTTACGTCAAGAAAGTAGCACCACTGGGAGACCCAATTGAGCTCACAGTTCGTGGCTACGAGCTTTCTATCCGCAAGGATGAAGCTGCAAGCATTGAAGTAGTAGACGTTCACAAGGTAGAGGAAGCCTAATGGCACAAAAGACTATTATTGGTCTTGCAGGTAACCCAAACTGCGGTAAGACCACCCTATTCAATGAGCTTACGGGCTCAAACGGCTACGTCGGCAACTGGCCAGGCGTTACCGTTGAGAAGAAGCAGGCAAATTGGCGTGCCGATAAGGACGTCACCTTTGTCGACCTTCCTGGTATTTACTCTCTGTCTCCTTATTCACCTGAGGAGCAGGTAACTCGTGATTACCTCATTAATGAGCGTCCTGACGCCATTATTGACCTTCTCGATGTCACCAACTTGGAGCGTAACCTCTATCTGACAACTCAGATTCTTGAGGCTGGCCGCCCTGTTGTTCTTGGCCTTAACATGGTTGACCTTCTTAAGGAGTCTGGCGACGTAATCGATACCGCAGAGCTCTCTAAGCAGCTTGGCGTTGAGGTTATTGAGGTCTCCGCACTTCGTAACAAGAACATTGATACTCTGGTAAATACGGCAATTAAGGCTGGCCAGGAGGGAACTCCTGCTGAGGGTGTTAAGTGCTTTGCCCCAGAGGTTGAAGAGGCCCTTGGCAAGATTGCTGCTGCAATCGAGGGTCTTGCTCCTGCAACCCTGTCCCGTTGGTATTCCATTAAGGTCTTCGAGCGCGATGCAAATGCAATTGCTCCTCTGAACCTTACTTCCGAGAAGACCGCAGAGCTCGAGCAGATTATCGCTGCCGTTGAGCAGTCTCGTGATGACGATGCTGAGTCTATCATCACCTCTGACCGCTATGAGTGGATTGCTGGCGTTATGGCAGCTTGCGTCAAGAAGGCTCCTAAGCAGCTGACCACTTCTGAGAAGATTGACCGTGTTGTTACTAATCGTATCCTCGGTCTTCCTATCTTCGTCATCATCATGGCTCTTGTTTACTTCATCTCCATTTCTACCGTTGGTACGGGAGCTACTGATTGGGTCAACGAGAACCTGTTTGACAAGGGTTTCCACTTCATGGGTATCGGCGACGCCGAGTACAACGAGGCAAAGGAAGAGTTTGACTCTCACCACTATGGTGATCAGATTGATGCCTATCTCAATGCTGCTGATGAGGATGGTATTGATACCACTGAGGTCCGCGCTGCTATTGAGGCAAAAGAGTGGGATTCTGAGGCTATTACTAACTTTGAGGAAGAGGCTGCCAAGAAGAGCGTTGTTGCTCTGAGTGCACCTGTTCATGACGAGGATGGCAACTTCGTTGACACTGACGACAATCCTCTTCAACTTGACGCTGATGGCAACCCAATCCTTGCTGAGGGTCAGGAGCTTCAGACTCTGGGTGGCGTAACTATTGCAGGCTTTAAGACTGCTGTTGAGGGTGCTGCTACCGAGCCAGAGGCATCTGAGTACGGCATGTATGTCCCAGGTATTCCTGATCTTGCTCGCGGTGCTCTTGCAGGCGCTGGCGCAAGCCCCGTTGTCACTAGCCTTGTAGTTGACGGTATTATCGGCGGCGTTGGCTCTGTCCTTGGCTTTATCCCACAGATGCTTGTTCTTTTCATTATGCTGTGCTTCCTTGAGGACTGCGGTTACATGAGCCGTGTTGCCTTTGTTATGGACCGCGTGTTCCGTCGCTTTGGCCTGTCCGGCAAGTCCTTCATTCCACTTCTGATTTCTTCTGGCTGTGGTGTTCCTGGCGTTCTTTCTACTCGTACCATTGAGAACGAGAAGGACCGCCGTATGACTGCAATGCTCACCACCATGATTCCTTGCTCCGCAAAAGCAGCCAATCATTGCTTTGGTTATGGGTGTTCTTATTGGTGGCTCTTCTGCTTGGTGGGTTGCTCCTGCTTTCTACTTCCTTGGCGTTGCAATGATTGTTATTTCTGCAGTCATGCTGAAGAAGACTAAGGCATTTGAGGGCGAGCCTGCACCATTTGTTATGGAGCTTCCTGATTACCACATGCCTTCTCTTAAGTCTTGGGCAATGCACGTTTGGGAGCGTATCTCTGCATACATCCTTAAGGCCGGTACCATCATCTTCGCAGCGGCTATTGGTATCTGGGTTCTTTCCAACTTTGGTTGGGCAACCTGGGAGGGCGCAAACGGCGTCTTTGGTTACCTTCCAAGCATCGAGGGCGCTCCCGAGAATGTCATGGACTTCTCCCTGCTTGCAGCTGTTGGTGGTTTCATCGGCGTTATCTTTGCTCCTCTTGGATTTGCAAACTGGCAGGCAACTGCAGCTTCCATCTCCGCTCTGATCGCAAAAGAGAACCTTGTTTCTACCTTTGGTGTTCTCTACGGTCTTGGTGATGCAAGCGAGAAGTCCGTTACCATGTGGTCTGGCTTCGCAGGCATGTTCACCGATGCTGGTGGTATTCTCCACGTTGGTGCTATGTGCGCATTTGTTGCATTCAACATGCTTGACGCACCTTGCTTCGCAGCAATTGGTAGCATTCGTCGTCAGATGAATGACTCCAAGTGGTTCTGGTTTGCTATTGGTTATCAGTGCACTTTTGCATGGATTGTTGGTCTTATTATCAACCAGTTCTGGGAGTTCTTCGTCCTTGGTTCCTTCGGTGTCTGGACTGTTATTGCTTTTGCCTTCTTGGCAGCAATTCTCTTCCAGCTCTTCCGTCCTGCTCCAAAGTGGGATAAGAAGAACGATAAGATTCTTACCAACCTTACCGAGGTTGCAAAGGCATAAGCTACTACTAGCTTAGTAAGCTGACCTGATCCCCCACGCCAATTTGGTGTGGGGGATTTTGTTTGTATTAAACTTTAAAATTAATTCATTTTGTTGTAGTTTCCAAAGTGATATACAGGCTGCATAGTAATTATTTGAAATGCAAATAAGGATATTTTTGACAGTGAATTCAACCAGCCACGTTTTAAAAGATACCATTCAGCGTAAAAATTTTTTTGTTTATATAAATTATCAATGAGATTATGTAAGAAAGAGAAGGGAGTAGTCATGTTTTAAAAAAATGCACTTCTGGTTTATCTCTAATACTAGTTGCTGTTTTATTTATCTTTATTACTCCCACTAATATTTATGCAATCGATGGCCAAATTTCACCGTTTGAAGAAAGATTACTTTGGCCTGTTGCTCTAGTGGAGTCAAATCAAACAAGAGTAATCTTTAGGCATTCTAGATGATTACTCGAAGAGGGCTATTAAGAACAGGACTCATGAGCTTTTGTGCCATAGCTTTATCTAGTTGTGACAATATTGAACGCTCCACAAGCTCATATCCTTTAATAGGGTCTTTAGAACACGCATCATATTGTGCTCTAGAAACGCAAGGAGATCTCCCTCATAGTCGGGCAATCTTTTTCGATGAGTCATTAGAAAAAGTTGCAACACTAGAGTTGCCATTTGCAATGATAAGTAACGGAGTTACTGTCTCTCAGGTATTTGAGAGATCGATTTGTATTGCTCCTAAAAGGAATAAATGGTATCGCAGCAGATCATTATATTCGCCTAATATCCGCAGTTAATGGTCGAGTTTCTTCTTACGATGTGCAAGTAAGCTCTCTCGAAGAATGTGGATGTAATAGTCAGTACGTTTTCTCGTTAAATAACCTTAATGGATGTATGAATGTAATACGAGTTAATCGTCAGACAGGCGATTTGAAAAATTGAGATTAAAAAGGAACATGACTGCTCACTTATTTGCACAACTGATGACGTCATTACTTTTTCACAAAGTGATTCAAATTTTTGATAACTGTTATTTGACTCACTACTCTCTTGATTTAGAAGAAATAAAGAAAGTACAGTTAGAGCCAAAATATGTTGTTGTGTTCCGACCAAAGCTAATTGGAGATAGAATTTTCTTCCCCTGGTACTCCAGCTCTTCAGAGCCTTCAAAGGATAGGGGATTTGGAATCTATGATGTAAAGAAAAAGGAAATACAATACATTCAAACTGGAAAGTTAGTTTATGAGATTTCTGGTATTGGAGACAAGATTCTTGTTGTAAATCAACCATGGAATGGCAGCTCTTCCTCTAACACTTCACTGCAGTTATATTCAATTGAAGGAGAAGCTCTTAGCGATCCGACAGAAATAGATCATCATGTCAACGCAATAACAGCTGATGAGACTTCTCTTGTAATTCAAAAGTGAGTTTACTCTACGTAAGTACAAAATGGAGAACCTCAAAATAAGTAATGAACCCTTATTTGAAAAGATTATTCAAAAACAAGGGCGAGAATACACATTTATCTCGGACTTTCTTGATATAAGATAAAAATCCATAGACATGTAAACTTAGTCTAACTTTTTGTAGAGTTTCCGAAATTAGATAAAAACTAAAAAGATTCTTGTAAGTTTTCCTCGGTTAACTTACTATGTTTTTTAAGCAATTTACTTGCTTGCTTCATTCAGGTTCCCGTAGCTCGGAGAAAGACCCTCTCCCTTTCTTGCGAGCGTAGAACACGAGCCGCTGACTCTGGGTGTCGGCGGCTCGCCCCTTTTAAGATGTATTTATTTGCTTTTTAGTGTAAGTCTCTGTCTTCTTCATGTTCAGAAAGACCGCTTGTATCGCGGTCCAAAAAGAACCGAGACGTTCATGTCAGGGTAGGCTGCTTCTACTTCATGAATAATATCGTGAACAATTTGCTTGCCGTCATAACCAAACTCAATAACAGTGTCAAAGGCCATAAATTGATTTTTCAATGTCAGCAATAAAAACCATGAACTTGAAGAACACCTTCATGAGCTAAAAGCCATTTCAGTTACTTCAGTACGCATTTTTACAATGCGATTATCGGTGGTGTTTCTCGCATAAATACCAATAGCTGAAATAATGATTTTTCCTGATGTTTGCCTAAAAAAATTTCTGTATTCAGGCGACGAGTCATCGTATCAATCTCAATGGCTGAAGTGGTATCAAGAACCCTCAGTGTGGAATGAGCCAACAAATTTATCTGGGCCATAGCTGTGGATAATAAGGTCGTAGACGCCTTCTGCGTCTGGATCCTCTTTCACAATGTTGTAAATAAGTGTTGAAAGAGCAGTGTCGGGACGCATGCCAATAATTTCTTTAATGGAGCCCTGCAACAGCTCAATTGAAGCTTTAATGATAAACACAGAGATAATAACGCCTACATATGCCTCAAGGCTAATTTTTGTAAAGATAAAGATAAGCGCAGCTGTTAAAACAGAAGTGGAGAGTGTAGCGTCAAAAAGTGCATCTGAACCCGACGCAATAAGGGTGTCGGAGTTTACGCGATTACCTACAGAGCGGACGTAGTGACCCAAAATAATCTTTACGAGCACAGCTACTGCAATGATGACTAAAGATAGGGGACTATAGTTTGGAGTAACAGGATCCATGATGTCTTGGATAGATTTGATAAGTGAAGAAATACCTGCATACATAATGATTGCAGCAATTACTGTTGTAGTGATGTATTCGATGCGTCCGTGTCCAAAGGGGTGCTCGCGATCAGCTTTTTTGTTAGAGAGTTTGGTTCCCACAATGGTGATGATTGATGAGATTGCATCGGAGAGATTGTTCACTGCATCAAGAGTAACGGCAATTGAGTTAGATAAAATGCCCACAGCTGCTTTGAATGCCGCAAGAGCAACATTGGCTGTAATGCCAATGACGCTAGTGCGTACAATGGCGGTTTCACGTTCAGAAGAGGTTATAGTTACCTGTGATTGGGTCATAGTAAATCTAGCTTTCCGTAACGTTAGAAAGAACCTTTAAAAGCAATCGTTTAAGCTCAGCGCCTTCTTCGGGCAAGAGATTAACGCATGAGCCAATCTGATGTGGGACTACTTGCATTTCTCGCCTCAGGTCTTTGCCTTTTTGGGTAAGAGAAACAATTAGCTGACGTCCGTCTTTACCTGTTTTTTTGACGCAGTACAAGGCTCTTCTCCTCAAGCTTTTTGAGAAGTGGGGTCAAGGTGCCTGAATCAAGAAATAAAAGCTCACCTAAGGTTTTGACATCCAAGGATTCATGTTCCCAAAGCGCCATCATGGCAATGTATTGTGTATACGTTAGATTAAAGGGCTTAAGTAGCGGAGTATACCTTCGCACCACTTCTTTTGAGGCGCTGTAGAGTGGGAAGCAGAGCTGGTTTTTGAGGAGAAGCTCGGGGATATCGGGGGAGTTGTCGAGTGTAGAAGAGTCGCTAGCAAAAGTGCTAGCGACTGCAACGGACTGTAATTCTTTTTGAGAAGAACTCATGAGCGGACCGGTCCTCTCGCCTTACGCAAGTAGGTTTTTTTAATTGCAGACTCAACTTCTGCCATATCGGTGGTTGGCTCAAAACGGGCAACAACGTTTCCCTGGCGATCTACAAGGAATTTAGTGAAGTTCCACATGATATAAGCCTTGTCGCCAAACTTTTTATTGTTTGCCTTTGCAAATTTATCTAGCGCAAGGGCCTTGATGCCCTTACCAAAAGCCTTGGAAGGGGAAAGCTGTTGCAAGACGCTCAAAGAGAGGATTTGCGGTCTCTCCGTTGACGTCGCCCTTCTTGAACTGTGGGAAATTGGTGCCAAACTTCATAGTACAGAACTGGTGAATCTCTTCATCGGACTCAGGGGCTTGGCCTGCAAACTGATTGCAAGGGAAGTCCAAGATTTCAAAGCCCTGATCTTTATAAGCAGCGTAAATACGCTCAAGATCCTCATACTGTGGGGTAAAACCACATCCAGTTGCAGTATTAACAATAAGAAGAACCTTACCGTCAAATGAGGAGAGGGAAGTAAGAGATCCATCACGCTCTTCTACAGAGAGGTCATAGATGTTGGTGTTTGCCATGATGTTCCTTTCAACCAGCCTTGGGTAGTCCGTGGCATTGGATGGTTTATTTTCTAAGGGTAGTGTACCCCGCTTGGATTAGCTTAACACAAATAAATTGTGTACAATTTAAATTTCACAGCAATAACACAGAGGAGATGTTATGTTTCATTAATTTGTTAATCCAAATGAACAAGGTATCAAATATTTAAGTAACGCCTCAGAGCAGCTTCTTCACAAAAATTTATATGTACACCACGGCTAACCATAGGAAACGTTTTCGCAGGTAAGAAATTACTTGTGTACAATTGTTTCATTAGGATAACCAATTAGTAATGATTTTCACTTGTTTTCTTGTCAAAAAACCCGTATCTTCAATATGTCACTAACCGATTAATTTGCAAAAAGCAGATAGGAGATTGTTATGAAATTGACTAATTGGTGTCTCGCAGCTAGCGGTGCTGCAATTGCTGGCGTTGTTGCTGGCCTTGCTTCTAACGGCACTCTTCACAAGGTAGCTGTTAAGGCAACTGCATGCGGCCTTCGCGTAACTGATCGCGTTGCTGCAGAGACTCAGAACGTTGTTGACGAGGCTAACGACGTTGTTGCAGAGGCTCGTCGTGAGTCCAAGATTGACGCTGCAGTTCGTGCTCGCCTTGCTGAGCTCGAGGAGGGTATCCGCGCTGAGGTTACCAAGCAGGTCGACGCAGAGGGCGCACAGGCATAGTTTATGCGCTTCACAATTACTAATGAAATCTCAGGTCGCATTCGTGCAAAATGCGACCTGGGTCATATTGATGAGGCTGAAGCCCGCGGAATTTCCTATGAGCTGATGCGTGTTGACGGTGTTCGTCACGCAGAAGTGCACATGGCAAATGACTCTCTTTTTGCTGAGGTTTGATCCTCTTAAGAGAGATCAGGTACTTGCTGCTGTCAGAGCTTTTGATGTCTTAAATTTGCCTCGAGAAGAAGAGGCGGGTCTTGAAGATTTCTGCAGCTCTATTGAGATGGCACTTGAGAACAACCGCTTCCAGATGGAAGTTGTGACTACGTTTGCTCGCCGCTGGATTATACGCTCTTTGCCTCTTCCAGCAGTTGCAAACTACGCCTATGTCATTCTCCGTGCAATTCCATTTGTCGTGGAAGGCGTTAAGCGCCTTCTCAAGAAAGAACTTACTGTTGAGGTTTTGGATGCAACTGCAATTACCACTTCTATTCTGAGGAATGAGTGGGCAGATGCTTCTACCGTCATGTTCTTGCTTGAGCTTTCTACAACTATGGAGAACCACGTGGCAAGCCGTGCTCGTCTTGCACTGCGTGATGGCCTCATTACGCGCTCTGAGAACGTTTGGGCTCGCATTGATGGCAAAGATGTTGTCATTGCTCTTTCTGAGGTCGAGAAAGGCATGATTTTGCATCAGCGCGCTGGCGGTGTTCTTCCTGTTGACGGTAAGGTTGTTGAAGGCGTCGGCCAGATGAATGAGGCCGCCATGACAGGCGAGTCGCGTCTTGTTACTAAAGAGGTTGGCTCTACTGTTTACGCTGGTACTGCACTTGAAGATGGAGACCTTATGGTCTGCGTCACGGCTCCTCCAGGAATGTCTCGTATCGATAACATTGTTGATATGGTCGAGCAGTCCTCAGAGCTTAAGGCAGGTGCACAGTCAAAGGCAGAGCGTCTTTCTGATGCTTTGGTTCCTTACAGTTTCCTTGCATTCTTTGGCATTTGGGGTCTCACGCGCAACATTACTAAGGCCATGACCGTTCTTATGGTTGACTACTCCTGCGCTATTAAGCTTTCCACTCCTGTTGCGGTTGCAAGCGCCATGGATGAGGCTGCTAAGTTTGGCATGACCGTAAAGGGCGGAAAATACCTCGAGAAGATCGCCGCAGCAGATCTTATCGTCTTTGACAAGACAGGTACGCTGACCAAGGCTGTTCCACATGTTGAGTGCATTGTCAGCTTCTGTGATCGCACAGAAGATCAGCTTCTGCGTCTTGCTGCTTGTATTGAGGAGCACTTCCCACACAGTATGGCTCGTGCGATTGTCAACGAGGCTAAGACTCGTGGCTTGAAGCATAAGGATGAGTTCCATGCTGAGGTTAAATACGTTGTTGCCCACGGTATCCGTACTAAGGTAAATGACAAAGAGGTCTGTATTGGCTCTGCTCACTTCATTTTTGACGATGAAGGAACTCCAATGCCGGAGGGAATTCAGGACGATCTTGCACAGATTGCCCCAACCTCGTCCATTATCTTTATGTCCGAGGATTCAAAACTTATTGCAGCAATTTGTATTACCGATCCTGTAAGGGAAGATGCAGCAGCAACTATTACGCAGCTTCGTGCTCTTGGTGTTAAGCGTATGGTTATGCTGACCGGCGACTCAGAAAACGTTGCAGCAAGTGTTGCTAAGAAGCTTGGTCTTGATGACTACGTCGCACAGATTCTCCCAGAGGATAAGTGCGAGTATGTTAAGAAGTTCCAGCAGGAGGGTTACACCGTTGCAATGGTGGGCGATGGTATCAACGATTCACCTGCACTAGCCGTATCTGATGTTTCACTGGCGCTTTCTGATGCAACTGATATTGCTCGTGCTGTTGCGGATATTTCAATTAAGAATGATTCGCTTGAATCTTTGGTAATCATGCGTCTTTTGGGCCAGCAGGTAATGAAGAGGATTCATGCTGACTATCGCACAATTGTTGCGCTGAACAGCTCTTTCATCGCTGCGGGTGTAGCAGGTCTTATAACGGTAAGCACTGCTGCATACCTTCATAACCTTTTGACGCTTTCGGTTACGCTTGCTAATACCAGGTCACTGCTTTCCTCTGCAGCTCATAATCCGTATGTTCCTTCAGAGGTAAAGATGCTTCTGACAGATGGACAAGCTGCTTAGAAAGTATTTTTGGCGCAGTTAAGCTGTCGATGAACTGCTCACAAGCTCTTGTTTCTTGCAAAAGAGAAACAAGAGCTTTTTTCATCCAAAAAAAGAAAAAAATATTTTGGTTTATCACTTGCAAATAGTTAGCTAAGTCTTACACTTTAGATAGTTAGATATGGTTAACTTGTTTATGTATCATCTGTGAGCTTGAAAACCTTTCTACTTTTTTTGCTTTATCAGTCCGGAACCTTTCCCCTCTCCAAGGGTCCGGAATTCCGGCGCCGTCGGCTCCCTTTAAGTCGGCGGCGCACTTTTTCGAAGGGAGTAGGCGTGGCATGGATTATTTGACTTCTACTGAAAATCTCTTGCTCCAAAGCGCTGTCACTCCCTCTACGTATGTATTTGATTCCGTCTCTTCCAGTACAAGCGCAAGAACAATCTATACTCCTGAGCTTTGTCATGAATTTGCGGCAACCTTTGTACGCTGCGCTGCAGGAGTAATTGTGCATATGAAACCAGCTGCTCTTTTTTTCTTTTTACCTCACATAAGTTGTGCAACTCTTGTGCAAGCGTAAGCTGTACCAGTTCCACACTCAGATCCTTTTTGTGCCGCGCCACTCACGAGCTTTCTTTGTTTGGAGTGACCCTTTTAGCAACTTCTGCTATTTCGGGTGGAAAAGTATCCTTCGTTGCTTATAGACCTGCACTTGTGGAGGATATTCTCGCCAAACCGGAGCATAGAGAGTTTTTAGCATCGTTTGGTCATCCAACTGAGTCGGTAAAAGCGCTGATGAAGAGCATGCGTTCAAGAATTTTTGCTTTTCATTCAAAAAGATGCGCGTTTCCACATGAGATTGGACTTGTTCTAGGTTATCCACTTGCTGACGTGCAAGGTTTTATTAACGGTCAGTTAGAGCTTTTTACTGGTGCGTGGAAGGTGTATGACAATACGTCAGAGACACGCCTGCGCTTAGAACAACTCAAAGAGGCGGAAGAGCACTGTAAGCATCGTTTTTATCAAGGGGAATCTTTAGCGCAGATTCTCTCATCGTATGGCAATACCAAGAAACGCCAGGTTGCATAAGGGGTGTGCTTGGATTTCTTGTTGAGGTATTGAAAGTAATGTGTAGTTTTCCAGGGGGAGCCTGGACACAGAAGGAGGAAATGTATGAGTAAAGTAGCAGTTGTGTATTGGTCCATGACGGGCAATACTGAGGCAATGGCAAAAGAGCTTGCAAGTGCTGCAGACACCGAGGCTATTGAGTCTTCTGAGTTCTCTGCGGATATGTGCGATCAGTACGATGCATTTGCTTTTGGCTGCCCTGCAATGGGTGATGAGGAGCTTGATCCTGATTTTGAGGAGCTCTTCAATGACTGCGCAGGCAAGCTTGGCCAGAAGCCAACCGCTCTCTTTGGTTCTTATGACTGGGGAACCGGCGACTGGATGGAGACTTGGAAGCAGAATGCTGAAGCAGAGGGTGTCAACGTTGTTGAGACTTTTATCTGCAACCTTGAGCCAGATGACGATGCTCTTGAGGCTCTTCGCGGTCTTGGCGCAAAGCTTTCTGCTTAAGCTGCAGTACGATTTTTGCTGTTGCTGTTAAATTTTTGCGAGAAAAACATCATTTTTTTGAATAATCTAGAAAATGATGGGTAGTAAAACAGCAACAGAAGGGAAGTTTGTATGTCACCAATCAATATCATTGTTATTCTTGCTGTTGTAGCGCTTTGCGGTTTTGCGGTTTATCGTGTTTACGGAATTGCTGCAGGTAAAAAAGGCTGCTGCTCTGATGAGGGAACAGGTGTTGCTACCTGTAACACAGAGCAGGTTTCTGCTGCAGATGGTCCAGAAGACAAAGATGAATCTCATTACCCTTATGTTCAAACATTTGAGATTGGTGGTATGACTTGCCAGAACTGCGTCAATCATGTGACTCGAGCTCTCGATAGTATTGAGGGAACATGGGCGCAGGTTACTCTAGCTGGTGGTCAGGCACGTGTCCTCAGCAAAAATCCAATTGATGTCGATGCGTATCGAGCTGCCGTAGAGAAAGAAGGCTACCGTCTTCGTGCGTAAGCACAACAAGATCTTCTCGCAAGAAATAAACTTTGAAGAAATTTTGTAAAACTTGCGTAATAGCTGTGCAAAGTAGCGCTCTTTGGCTTGTTTAATCAGCCGAAGAGCGCTATCCTATTGCCCGTATGGCGTCAAGCTATGCACTGTATCTGTTGGCCCCCGAGAGCATGTAAGTTTCCGAGTAGAGAAGCCCACGTATTGGCACTCTGGCAGCAACCATGTTGACCGGGGCCCCGTTTTGGAAGGGGTCCACCTTTGAGTGAGATTCAGAACTCGTCCATCTTCTCTTTGGATGAAATTTCCGATGAGGAAATGAACAGCCTGATCGACGGCACTGTCACTGATTTTGATGAGGGAGATCTTGTCAACGGCACCGTCGTCAAGATTGAGCGCGATGAGGTCCTCGTAGACATTGGCTACAAGTCTGAGGGCGTTATTCCTGCTCGTGAGCTTTCTATTCGTAAAGACGTTAACCCTGCAGAGGTCATCTCCCTGGGTGAGGATGTCGAGGCTCTTGTTCTTCAGAAAGAGGACAAAGAGGGCCGTCTGGTTCTCTCCAAGAAGCGTGCTGAGTACGAGCGTGCTTGGAAGGCAGTTGAGGATAAGTTCAACGCTGGTGAGACTGTTGAGGGCGAGGTTATCGAGGTTGTTAAGGGCGGTCTGATTCTTGACATTGGCCTCCGTGGCTTCCTGCCTGCATCCCTTGTTGACCTTCGTCGTGTCAAGGATCTTGGTACATTCATGGGCACTCGTATTGAGGCTCGTGTTATCGAGATGGATCGTAACCGTAACAACGTTGTTCTTTCTCGCCGTATTGTCCTTGAGGAGGCTCGTAAGGCAGAGCGTCAGGACATCCTGGGCAAGCTCCAGGTTGGCATGAAGCTCAAGGGTAACGTTTCCTCCATCGTCGAGTTTGGTGCATTTGTTGACCTTGGCGGCATTGACGGCCTGGTCCACATCTCCGAGCTTTCTTGGAACCACGTTAACCACCCATCTGAGGTTGTTAAGGTTGGCCAGGAGGTTGAGGTTCAGGTTCTCGACGTTGACCTTAACCGTGAGCGCATCTCCCTTGGTCTCAAGCAGACCTCTGAGGATCCATGGCGCGTACTTGTTTCCAAGTACCCAGTTGACGCTATCATTGAGGGCACTGTCACCAAGCTTGTTACCTTCGGTGCATTTGTTGACCTTGGTAATGGCGTTGAGGGCCTTGTCCACATCTCCGAGATGGCTAAGCAGCACGTTACCGCTCCATCCCAGGTCTGCAAGGTTGGCGATGTTGTGCAGGTAAAGGTCATGGAGATTGATCTTGACCGTCGTCGCATTTCTCTGTCTATGAAGGCAGCTGCAGAGACTCTTGGAATTGACATTGAGGTCACTCCACTTCCTGAGGAAGAGCGTGCAGCAGCAGAGGCTGCAGCAGCTGCAGCTGAGGCTGATCTTGAGGCTCACATGGTTGAGTCTGAGGCTGAGGCAACAGCTGAGCAGACCGAAGAGGCTGCAGAGTAGTAATACGCTTCGCGTAGCTACAGGCAATTTACAAGAGACGTCATCGTAAGATGGCGTCTCTTTTTTCATGTGATTAATAAATATCTCCATTCCTTACGTGTTATGTAAGTGGGAAAATAGCAAGCCAGTTTTTCTGAGGAGGAATATATCCATGACATCAAAGACGCATAGCCGTGCACTTCTAGCTGTTATGTTTGGCTTACTAGCAGCTCTGTTCTTTGCACCACATGCGGTGTATGCTGCAAGTAGCGCTTCGTTCTATAACGGAGTAACTTCAAACACTACGCCATCCGTAAGTACTGATGGCCTTATTGCGCGCTCTCTCTATTACACAGACGCTTCTGGTCAGACATCTAACTATGGATACAAAGACAATGACACTACGCAGATGAATCGCTCTATTGTAGACATTGATACCTATCAAAATTTGCAAGCTGTAGTTAAGGTGACTAATCTTTCTTCTTCTGCTGTATCTGTCAATGAGGTTATGCAGTTGCCACTTACGCGCTATGTAAACTCTGGTTCTAATGCTGATTTGCGTGCAACTGGATTTATTTTCTCGTCAACTAATGCAGGAACTGCAATCAATCTGAACATTGGCGGTTTAAACGGTGGTTCTGGTGCTCAGCCAGCTGCTCATGCATATGCCGCATATCAGGCAGCTGGTCAGAGTGATTCTGAGATGCGTTCTATCTCTATCTCTGGCTCTCTGGCTCCAGGTGAGACTATTACCCTTACGGTTCCTCTGACGCTCACCAATCCTTCTGCCATTAATTTGTATGGCACAAATTATGTTCCACTTACTCAGTATCTACTTGACCATAAGACTTCTTATGGAAACCCTCGCACTTCCATCAGGTTTGCAAGGCAAGTCCTAGAGCAGGGAACTAACAACTCAATTTTAGGTAGCAATAAAAAGTATCTTGGTGTAATCATTAATCCTGACGGTAGTTATTATGCAATTCCTCAGGATGAGCAGAATGCTATGCCTACTATCTCCAAGAGAGACATCTACGTAGACAACATCCTGTACGAAGATCGTCATAGCGCGACCGTTAATGATGCTCTCTATACAGGTGGTGCTTACTACATTGATCTGACTAATATCAAAGATGCAATGAAGGACTTAGGCTATTCAGTTCACACAGGTAATTCCAATAGAGGACTCTACCTTAATATTCCTGGCTGGCAGCTCGCTGTTGATAATGATCTTGCTGACGATGTGTATCAGGAGTATGCATATACCAGCAGGTCTACTGGTGCTCTTCAGATTTACGCTTCTGAGGGTTCTACCGATAGTGTTGTGCTTAATGAGAATGGCGTTACTCCTCTATATACTGAGCTTAGAAAAGTAGTATCTGCCCATAATGTCACTATTACTGCTAATCAGGACACCTGGGGCATCACTGACAACCTTGATTCTATAGTTGATCACAATGATAATCAGGTTACCCCTGCTGCTGGTTCTGCTGATGCTCGTATTAAGGTTGTTGATCAGAGTGGTGCAGTTGTACTTGATATCGCAATCATGGATGCAACAACTGTTGCTCAGAAGGCAGAAGAGATTTCTAAGACTCCTGGCGCATACTCCATTACGTATTACTATTACTTCAACGGTAATGCTGCAGCTGCGGGTAATGATTATGAGGCTTCAAAGACGGTTACTCTAACTGTTAAGTCTGATACTCCAGCTCCAGCACCAACTCCAGAGGATCCTTCTAATCCAGCCTCTCCAGTAAAAGAGAAGAAGGCAAAGAGAAAAAAATCTCAGCTTCCAAACACAGGAGAAGAACTTCTAGTTATTCCAAGTATGATTATGGGTGCATCAGCTCTAACTGTAGTAGGTTTTATGAGGCGTAGACGCTAAAAACTAAAATGATCTTCTTGTCAGATTGCTTTGTATTGGCAAGCACCACTTAGGTGCTTGCCAATATTTTTATAGATAAAACGGACAACTGTCTAAAAATGCTTAGTCATTATTTATTCTTGTATATAGCTAATTTCTATATAGTTAAACAAAATACGCAGGTAAATAGATTTTTGTTATTATCGTCGCAATTTAATGTTTCATGTCTATTTCATCCTAGGTATATATAGGTAAATGCTGGTAATTGTTTTGTATAGTTATCTAACCCCAGCAGGGTTGTCTTATAAATCGTCTTAATAAGAAAGAAGGGTTAACATGCTGGAAAATTCACTCAGCCGTCGTAATTTTTTGAAGGCATCAGGTATGGTAGCGGCTGGTGGTGGCGCATCTATGATGTTGGCTGGCTGCAATCCTTCCTCCACTGATACTCCTGCGGCTTCTGATAAGAAGAAGATTCTTCGCTACGGCTCCGCAAACTCTAAGCAGGGCCTTGATATGCAGCGCGCAAACAACTCACAGTCCGCAGGTGTTGCAGACTCTGTTTGTGAGTCTCTCCTTCGTTGGACTGAGGATAACGAGCTTGTTCCATGTCTGCTTAAAGAGATTCCAACCTTTGAGTCTGATGGTCTTACTCTTAAGTGTGAGCTCAAAGAAGGTATCAAGTTCCACGACGGTACTACTTTGACCGCAAAGGATGTTAAGTACACCTTTGAGCGTATGTTTAAGCCAGAGACTAAGGCTCTCTCTACCAGTTTCTTTGACAAGATTAAGGGTGCTCCAGAGATGCTCGCTGGCAATGCCACCGAGCTTGAGGGCCTTACGGTTCAGGATGACACTCACTTTACCTTTAAGCTTTCTGAGCCTTACATTGTTTTTGTAAGCGTTCTTGGTATCTCTTACGCCTGTATCTTCCCAGAGAAGGCTTGTGAGGCTGCTGGCGCTGATTGGGGTACTGGTACTAATCTTATTGGTACTGGTAAGTACAAGATCAAGAGCAATGATGACACTACCGAGGTTGTTCTTGAGCGCTTTGATGACTACCATGACGGCAAGCCTGCACTGGATGAGATTCGTATTCACTACTACGATGACACCAACACTCAGCTGCTTGCATTCAAGAACAACGATATTGACTTCTGTGACCTTCCATCTTCTCTGTACCAGCAGTATTCAAAGGATGCAGACGTTAAGGACCTCATTACCGCATATCAGACCCTTGGCGTTAACTTTATCAACCTTAACCTCAAAGAGGGTCTGGGTCTGACTGATCCTAAGGTTCGTCAGGCACTTTCTCTGGCAATCAACCGTCAGGAGCTTGTTGATAACATTGCTTCTGGAAACGGTACCGTTGCAAGTGGTTGGCTTGCTCCTGCAACACCTGGTTACGACAAGAGCGCACCTGCATTTGAATATGATCCTGAGAAGGCTAAGTCTCTGCTTGCTGAGGCTGGTGCATCTGACCTTAAGCTTTCTGCAAAGGTTAGAAAGTCTTACGAAAAACTCCTTGTTGCTGTTCAGGAGTACTGGAGCAAGGTTGGCGTTACCCTTGATGTTCAGGTAGAGGACAACGCAGTCTGGAATACTGACTGGGCCGCTGGTAACCTCCAGATTACTACCCTTGCTTGGTATCCACTGTTTGCCGATGGTGACCAGCACATGTACACCTACTTCTACAGTACTAACGCTGCAAAGAAGTCTTCCTTCTATAACAACCCAGAGTTTGACAAGCTCCTTGTTGAGGGTCGCTCTGAGTCTAACAAGGACAAGAGGACTGAGGATTACAAGAACGCAGACAACCTGCTTACTCGTACGGACTTTGCAACTCTTCCTCTGTACTGGCCAAAGAACTCCTTTGTTGCTAAGAAGTATGTTAAGAACGCTAAGGTTGGAAACTTGATCTATCACTTCTATGATGTCGATATTGATACATCTGATTCCGATTACACCGTTCCAGAAAACTAAGTAGCAGTTTTGCTATAAACTTTAAAGCGGCATCTAAGGTTCTTGGATGCCGCTTCATTTTCTTGAGGGGAGAGGAGCTCAGGAGTGAGATCGTTTCTAATCAAACGAATCCTTCAAGCAGTGAGCGTTGTAGTTTGTATTTCTGCTTTAACGTTTTTTGTCTTGAATATTGTCCCAGGTGACCCAGTACGAGTCATGATGGGCGATATGGCTGATGAGGCTACTGTTCAACAGGTCCGTCACACCATGGGTCTTGATAAGCCAATTCCAGAGCAGTACGCAAACTGGTTTGTAAAAATGCTTGGTGGAGATTTTGGAACTTCTTACACTCAGAAGCGACCTGTCATTGCACTTCTGACTAAGGCTTTGGGAGTTACGCTACGCTTAGCAGTGTTTGCGTATCTTTTTGCCATAGTATTTGGTCTTTTGATGGGTATTCTCGCCGCAGTAAACCATGGAAAATGGCTTGATAGAACCCTTATGTCAGCTGCAATCTTTGGTATTTCTGCCCCTTCATTCTGGGTGGCATTAGTACTGCAGATCATTTTTGCCTTGACGCTTAAATGGTTCCCGTTGTCTGGTGTTAAAACGCCATCCGCGTACGTTCTTCCTGTTATTGCGCTGGGCTCTCGTTACGCAGCAAGTATTGCCCGCGTTACCAGGACCAGCATGCTGGACGTATTAAATCAGGACTACATTAGAACCGCTGAAGCTAAGGGCTTAAAGCGCTCCGCTATTGTTTTGAAGCACGCGCTCAGAAATGCTCTTATCCCAATTATTACCATTGCTGGATCTCAGCTGGGAGACATCCTTACTGGTTCCATCATCATTGAGCAGATCTTCAACATGAACGGTATGGGTAAGCTGCTTATCGATGCAATTAATGCTCGTGACCTGCCGCTAATTCAAGGTAGCGTCATGTACGTGGCAATTATCTGCGTCGTTATCTATCTGCTTGTTGATATTTTGTACGCAGTGGTTGATCCACGCATTCGTCTTGGAGAGGAGGCATCAGAGTAATGGCTTTGTTTACAAGTGATAAAAATAGCGAGAAGGTCCAAAAGACTGAAGCTGTACTTGAGGATGCCGCCAAGGCTCAAGAAGAGGAGCAGGCTGCCACTAAAAAGGTTCGTGCTCAGAGCTACTGGCAGGTTAGCTGGAACATTTTTTTAAGAGGAACAAACTGGGCATGATCTGCTTAGGCATTGTTTTTGGCCCTTGCGATTATTGCAATTCTTGCTCCTGTGATTGCTCCTTACAGCTACAAGGATCAAAACCTGGCAATTATGAATCAAAACCCTACAGTAGAGCACCTTTTAGGTACCGATGAATATGGACGAGATATCCTTTCTCGTATCATCTATGGCTGCCAGATTTCTCTGTCTGTTGGTATTATTTCGCAGGCTATTGCCCTCTTTATTGGCTTTGTTGCGGGAGTTGCAGCCGGATATTATGGCCGTTGGGTTGATGCAGTTGTTTCCTTTATCATTCAGGTTTTCTCCAGCTTCCCATTCTTGCTTTTTGCAATTTTGATTATGTTTGTTATGGGCCCAGGTCTTATTAACCTCTATATTGCACTGGGTCTTCTGATGTGGACAACTACGGCAAGGCTGATTCGAGGCGACGTCATGCGCCTGAAGAATTCTGAATACATTCAGTCTTGTATTTTGTCTGGTGGTAACAGCTTCCGCATCATCATGAAGCATTTGCTTCCTAACTGCATTTCTACGCTGATCGTTGTTTCTACCCTGGGTATTCCAAGTGCAATTCTTTCTGAGGCAACGCTTTCGTTCTTGGGATTGGGCGTTCAGCCACCTGATGCAAGCTGGGGTCAAATGATTGCAGCTTCTCAGCCATTCCTTGAATCACAGCCTATCTACAGTATTGCTCCAGGTATTGTCATCATCATTACGGTTATGTCTTTTAACTTGCTTGGCGATGCTCTGCGCGACGCCCTTGATCCAAAGATGCGTTCTTAGAAAGGAGGTTACGTTTATGGCAGAAAATACAGACGCAACATTTGAGCATGTCATCGAAGGTCCAAATGGTCAGGCTGTGAAGTTTTGCAGTCTTGAGGAGCGCAAGCTTGCGCAAGAGACGGCTCAAAAAGAGCGAGAAGAGCAGTGCAAGAAGAACGTCCTTCTCGACGTTAATGATCTTGATGTTACGCTTTTCACCGAAGATGGCGCACTTCCTGCAGTAAGTGACCTCTCGTTTATTATGCGTAAAGGCGAGACTCTTGCGGTAGTAGGAGAGTCTGGCTGCGGTAAGTCCATGACGGCATTGTCAGTCATGGGATTGCTGCCTACACCTCCTGCGCAGATTACCGGCGGAGAAATTATTTTTGAGGGAACTGATTTAACGCAGCTTCCTCGTGGTGGCATGCGTGACTTCCGCGGTAATCGCATTGGTATGATCTTCCAGGAGCCTATGACCTCCTTAAATCCTGTTATGAAATCTGGTCTTCAGATTCGTGAAGGCATCCTTGTTCATAATCCCAACATGAGCAAACAGGAGGCAGATCAGAAGGCCCTTGATATGATTAAGCTGGTGGGTATTCCTGCACCAGAGAAGGTCTTCTCGTCATATCCACATGAGCTTTCTGGTGGCATGCGCCAGCGTGTCATGATTGCTATGGCACTAGCTTGCCAGCCATCACTGCTTATCTGCGACGAGCCAACAACCGCTCTTGACGTAACGGTTCAGGCACAGATTCTGCAGATTATCGATCGCATGAAGCAAGATTTGGGCACCGCTGTCATGTTGATTACACACGACATGGGTGTTGTTTCCGAGATGGCTGACTGGGTTCTTGTCATGTACGCTGGTCATCGCGTTGAGTATGCGCAGTCTGCAGAGCTCTTTACTAACCCTCTGCACCCTTATGCTCAGGGCTTGATTGCGTCCATTCCATCGTTTGACGAGCGCACCAAGGAACTCTATGCAATTCCTGGTAGCGTTCCTATGCTTTCGCATATGCCTTCTGGCTGCCCATTCCATCCACGTTGTCCGTTTGCTAAGGACATTTGTAAGAATCGTCGTCTAGCTTGACTGCTGTTGGTGAAGACAATTGCCATACTGTCAGCTGTTGGAAATACACTGATGAGTGGGGTGAGTAGTCATGGCAGAAGAGAAGAACACAGACGTCAAAGACCTTTCTGGCGAGAAAACCATCTTGTCCGTAAAGAACCTGGTTAAGCGATTCCCCATAAAAAACGGCGTTTTTGGTCGTTCTAACGCTTCCGTTCATGCTGTTGAGGACGTTTCTTTTGAGCTCAGGCGCAAAGAGACCTTGGCCATTGTTGGCGAGTCTGGCTGCGGAAAGTCTACAACAGGCAAGTGCGTACTGCGTCTCACTGAGCCAACCTCTGGTACGGTTGAGCTTGATGGGGAAGATTTCACCTCACTTAAGGGAGAAGATCTTAAGCGTGCTCGTCAGAAGATGAAGCTTATCTTCCAAGATCCTTACAGTTCGCTGAACCCTCGCATGACAGTCATGGATATCATTGGCGAGCCTATTGATATTGCAGGTACTTATAAAACAAAGTCAGAGCGTGATGCTCGCATTGAAGAGGTAATGGAGGAAGTTGGCCTTAACCTTGAGTTCAAGTACCGCTACCCTCACGAGTTCTCGGGCGGTCAGCGCCAGCGTATTGGTATTGCTCGCGCTATTGTGCTTGAGCCAGAAATTGTTGTCTGCGATGAGCCTGTTTCTGCTTTGGACGTTTCTGTTCAGGCCAAGGTAATCAACTTGCTTGAAGAGCTTCAGAAGGACCACGGTCTGGCATACATCTTTATTAGCCATGACCTTTCCGTTGTTCGCCACATTGCTGATACTGTTATGGTCATGTACCTGGGTCACCAGATGGAGTTTGCCACCAAAGACGCCCTCTTTGAGCGTCCTTTGCACCCATACACTCAGGCACTTTTAGACGTTATTCCTCGTATTCGCCACGAGCGTATCCAGGAAAAGCGCATTCTTCAAGGTGACGTTCCAAGTCCTGCTAATCCACCTTCAGGTTGCGTATTCCACACGCGCTGCCCTAAGGCAATGAAGGTTTGCTCCGAGCGCATTCCTGAGCGCATCGAGGCTGAGCCAGGTCACTTCTGCGCTTGCCACCTGTACAACGCATCTCTCTCCGATGCTGAGCGTACACCACAGGTGGCTCACGCTATTGAGGCGGCTCAGAAGGCTGTAGAAGAAGCGCGCCTTGAGGAGAAGATTTCCGAGTAGCGCATCTTATTGTCGTGTCTTAAAACGGCATACAAACACAAAAATGGCGAGAAGACCAATTGATCTTCTCGCCTTTGTTTTTGGGTGTAGGAAACCTTACTTCTTCTGAACCTTATCGAAGTGAGGGTTAACCAGAACGGTGAGACCACTAAACTCTGGCTTTAGAGCGTAAGGCATCTGTGGCCAGTCGATAGGTAGGCATGCGTAGTCTGTGTGAGTCATGAGGCTATCTGCCTGACGGGTGAGCTCAAGTACTTTGTCGTTGTTGTTAACGGTAAGGCGAGCCTGGTCAACCAGGTTGTCAAACTCGGTGCTGTTGTAGAAGGAAGACTTCTTTGCAGCGCGGTCAGAGCGGAAGTAGGAGCCCATGTGCTCAACACCCTGGAAGGAGAGGGTAGACCAGGTAACAAGAGTGACTTCAAGGTCACCGTTAGTACGTGCGTCGCTCCAAACACCAGAGTCAATAACGCTTACGTTACAGGTAACGCCAATCTTTGACCAAGCATCCTGAAGGGCAACCATGAGGTTCTGATCCTGGCTTCTGACCTGTGCGTTAAGAGTGAGGTTAGAAACACCAGCCTCTGCAAGAAGCTGCTTTGCTTTGTCTACGTTGTACTCAAATTCTGGAGCGGACTCGTTATAGCCGGTCTCAGAAGAAGGAATGAACGATTTAGCAGGCTTAGCAACACCAGAGAAAATAGTGCTGCAGATGGTGTCTCTATCAATAGCCATAGAGAGAGCCTGTCGAACACGAACATCCTTGAGGTTCTCGCTCTTGAGGTTCAAGTTTACAAACTGCGTGGAAGCTGGGGTGTAGTAAACAATCTCTTTTGCAACGGCTTCATCATTCTTGTACTGCTGAATGAGAGCCTGAGAAATAAAGACTAGATCAACATCATTATTCTTATAGTTAAGAATACGAGTATTGGCATCATCGATATAGACAAATCTGAGCTCATCTAGGCCAGGCTTGCCCTGGTGATAGTCAGAGAAGCCCTCAAGAACAACCTCAGTAGTGCTGTCGTTAGAGACAAGTTTATAGGCACCAGTGCCAATGAAGTTAGTCTCAGTTCCCCATGCCTCACCAGCTTCTTTACAGGCCTTCTCTGGGTAGATAACAGCATAGAACTGAGCCATGATTGCGTTAAAGGTTGAATAAGGCTGTGTCAACTTAATGTCAAAGTGACGGTCATCCTTAATTACAACGCCGGAAAGTTCTTCGGTGGTGCCAGCAATAATGTCCTTTGCACCCTCAATATAGGCATAAGAGTCAATTGATGTTGCCTTTGTTGCAGGAAGGAACATACGAGTTAAGGTGTACTTAACGTCAGATGATTTAAGGGTTTCTCCGTTGTGGAACTTGACACCTTCTTTAAGCTCAAAAAGAGTAGGTGAGACCATCATCAGATACGGTAGGCAGAGCAGTAACCAGATTTGGCTCAATCTCTTTAGTCTCTGGATTAAGCACCAGAAGAGATTCTGCAACAGCCTCAGATACACCAACAGAACCAGAGGTCTTCTGAGTATCAAAGGTAACCTTTGGATTGTTAACGCCAAAGCGCATCACTTTTTTTATCAGAGTCTCCGCCACCAGAACCGCCACAAGCAGAAAGTAGTGAAGCAGAACCGGCGACAACGGCAGCCGCCAAAGATCCACGTAGAAAAGTCTTACGTGATAAGTTGTTGAATACGTGCTCTTTCATAAGGCACCTTCCGTCTGAATCTACTAAAAAGTGAAACAAAAAAATAAGAACTGTCTTCCTAGTACCCAAATTAATTGCACACAATACAGACGAATGTTTCATTCGAGAAAAAAACATTGTGAAGGAAATGCTATGAGAGTGGCATGAAGAACGTAAAAAGCGATAAAGTCATAGACTTATTAAGGGTATACCTTTAACGTGAATTTAGATAGAAGTACTGACTGATAAGAGGGTTTTGTGGTTATTCCAGATATCGTAAAAGATGCATTCAATGATGTTCCAGATCTTCCTACTTCTGAGCGTCCTCTTATCTGTGTAACCCCTCGTTGGATGCCTGAAGAAAATTTTTCTGATTCTGCTTCTGTTGGACAGATCCAGTTTGACGCCATCCTTGCAGCTGGCGGCATTCCTATCATGGTGCCTTTGACTGATGACCCAGAGGTTATTGCTCAGTTTGTTGAGATGTGTGACGGCTTTTGCCTTACCGGTGGTCATGATGTTGATCCGCGCAATTGGGGAGAAGAACCACGTGATCTTAATCGTTTGTGTCCTATAAGAGACAGGCTTGAGTTTGAGCTCGTAAAACAGGTACTTGCTGTCGATAAACCTATACTTGCTATTTGTCGTGGTCTTCAACTTTTGAATGTTGTACTGGGCGGTACACTTGTACAAGATTTACATACGCTTGAGCCAACAGAAAATCATGTGTTCTGGACTCATCTTGCAAATCTGTATCATCCTGCCCACGCCGTACATGTTGAGAAAGATTCTTTGCTGTATGAGTCTCTGGGTAAGGTTGAAGATATTCAGGCTAATTCATACCATGATGAAGCGCTTCGCAATGTTGCTTCTGACTTGCGTGTTGTTGCTCATTCTTCTGATGGCATTATTGAAGGCGCTGAGGTTATTGGTAAAACATTTGTCCTTGGCGTGCAGTGGCATCCAGAGTATGGTTGGCAATACAGCAAGGCTGACTGTGAACTTTGGAAATCCTTTGTTACAGCTTCACGAGCCTCACGGTCTTCTCGTTAATAAATTGATACTCTAAACTGCGTTGACTATCTGGTTAGCGCAGTTTTTTTATAAGGGAGTTTTATGAGTGACGTTTTAGATAGATTTATTGCGTATTGTAAAGTTTCTTCTCAGTCTAATCCGCTGACGGCAGATACCGTTCCTTCAACTAAGTCTCAGTACCAGATGGCTGAGGTTGTTGCAGCTGATCTTCGCGAGCTTGGTGCAGAAAATGTGACTGTTGATGAGCACGCGTATGTGGTTGCTCATTGGCCGGCAAGCAAGGGCCTAGAAGACCTTCCAACCCTTGGTTTTTGCTGTCATATTGATACCGCTTGGCAGTCTTGGGGTAATCCCGTCCATCCGCAGGTTGTTACCTATGAAGGCGGCAAGCTGGTGGTGGGTCAAGATCGCGATGGCAGGGAAGTATATATCAGCCCAGAGACTAATCCTCATCTTGAGCATATGGTTGGCTGGCAGCTTGTTACCACTGATGGCACCTCACTGCTTGGTGGCGACGATAAAGCAGGTATTGCCATGCTGGTCAGCCTCCTTGCTCGCTACAAAGAGCATCCAGAGCTTAAGCATCCACGCATCGCACTTGCCTTTGTTCCTGACGAAGAGATTGGTCACGGTGCAGTCCTTCTGGATCTTGACGCCTTTGGTGCTACCTTTGGCTATACCATCGACGGCGGTCCTTTTGGCGAGTTCTGCTACGAGACCTTCAATGCTGCTGAGGTGTTTGTGCGCGCTCACGGACTTTCGGTTCACACAGGTACCGCAAAAGGCCAGATGATTAATGCATCCGAGGCAATCATGCGTTTCCATGAGCTGTTGCCACCTGCGGAGCGCCCAGAGTTCACCGAAGGATATGACGGCTTCTTCTATCTGGAGCGCGTTAATGGCGATTGTGAGTCTGCTCGCGCTGATTACATCATTCGCGACCATGACCAGGCAAAGGTTGAGCATCGTAAGCAGCTGATGATTGACGCTGCGGCGTATGTGAACAAACAGATTGGCTCTGAGGTTCTCTCAGTTGAGATGCACGATCAGTATCACAATCTGGCTGATATTGTCTTAAAGCCTGAGTATGCGCACCTCATTGAGAACGCTCGTACTGCATACGAGAAGGTCGGTGTAGAGATGACCTGTATTCCAATGCGCGGCGGTACTGACGGATCTCAGCTTTCCTTTAGAGGCTTCCCTTGCGCCAATCTTTCTGCCTGCTACTACAATGCTCACGGCGTCAGAGAGTTTGTTCCTGTCCCAGAGCTTGAGGGCATGGTTGACATGCTGGAGCACCTGGTAGAACTCTACGCCCATCCACAAAACTAGGAGATAGTCATGACTCATTTTGAGACTGATACACAGTATTTGATTAATACTACAAAGAAGCTTGTTGAGTGCGATAGTCCTGTTGGCTACTACGAGCGCATCCATGAGCTGCTTCGTGAGCTTGTTACTGAGGCAGGTTATGAGCTTCAAATTGACAACAAGGCTACCGCTTATGTCCTAGTAGAGGGTAAAGACACCAGTAAAACCGTAGGTGTTAATGCTCACCTTGACACCATTGGCCTGATTGTTCGAGGCTTCAATTCAGACGGCACACTGCGCGTTCGCCAGCTGGGCGGCATCAACTACCACAGCATTGAGGGAGAGTCCTGCCATGTAGTCTGCAGAGATGGCTCCGTTGTTGACGGCCAGGTAATTTGCAACCACCACTCCGTTCACGTCTTTGAAGACGCCAGAACTATGGAGCGCAACGAGGACAACATGTCCATCTCGCTCATTGCCGATGTTTCTTCTGCTGATGAAGCTCGTGCGCTGGGTGTTTCTGAGGGTGCAGTTGTTGCCATTGATCCTCACTTTGAGATGTATGACAACGGCTACATGGTTTCTCGCTTTATTGACGATAAAGCTTGCGTTGCAGCGCAGCTGCACACGCTTCGTTGGCTTGCACAGTCTGGTGAGAAACCCCTCTATAACACCTTGTTTGCATTCCCCATGTACGAGGAGATTGGTCACGGCGGCGCATTCTTGCCTGTTGAGGTAGACGAGTACGTATCGCTGGACATTAGTCTTATTGGCCCCGACTACAATTCAAATGAGCACCACGTTGGCGTTATTGTTTCTGATGTACGCTCGCCTTACGATTGGGAAGTTTCCAACAAGCTTATTGCTTGCGCGGATGAGGTTATTGAGCCAGAAAAGTGGAATCAGCAGGTTGCCTTCCATTTCTCAACTGATGCAAACGCTGCGTATTTCTCTGGCAATAATCTTAAGAGTGGCGCGTTTGGCCCAGCATGCCTCAACACTCATGGTCGCGAGCGTTGTCATATTGACGCAATTATTGGAACTGAGAATGTGTGCCGTGCTTACGTTTTTAGGATATGGCGAGAAGAACTAGCTCTTCTCGCTCAGTGCTCTTTTGGTCTAAGAAACGTATTAAAGAGTTTGCAAAAAGCGCTGTATATCGTATGAATTTTGCTTCAAACATGATAAGGTAGCCACAGTTAACTTTTTTCGAGTCAGGAGTGATTCATGGATAGACGTTCGTTCCTTAAACTTGCAGGTTTTTATTCCAGCTGCTGCTCTTTTCGGCTGTTCTGGAACAGGTCAAGAGAAGCCTCAGGAAAATGCTTCAAAAGAGGAAAAAAAGACTGAGCCTGTTGCCGTAAGAGTTGCAACACTTAAAGGGCCTACCGCCATGGGCTTAGTTAAGTTTATGAGCGAGGTTGAAGCGCAAAATATCACGGACAACAACTATTCCTTTGAGATCTTGGATGCTCCTGATCAGGTGGTTGCCAAGGTTGCTCAGGGTGATGTTGACGTTGCGTCTATTTCTGCAAACCTTGCAGCTACACTCTTTAACAAGACTAAGGGTGCATACAAGGTAGCTTGCCTTAATGTGCTCAACGTTCTCTACATTGTTGAGACAGGTAACGCTATCTCTAAATTTGCTGACCTCAAGGGAAAGACACTCTACGCCTCTGGTAAAGGTGCTGTTCCTGAGTACGCCTTATCCTATCTGTTAAGCAAAAACGGTATGACGCTTGGCGAGGATGTCCAGGTTGAGTGGAAGAGTGAGCACACAGAATGTGTTGCTGCTTTAGCGCAAGATTCAGAGGGAATTGCTCTGTTGCCTCAGCCCTTTGTTACGGTCGCACAAACTAAGAACAGCCAGATTCGCGCTGCTATTGACCTTGGCGCTGAGTGGGAAGCCATCAATCCTCAGAGCAAGCTTATTGCAGGCGTCACTATTATTTCCTCAAAGCTTATCTCAGATTCTCCAGATGCTGTTACAGCTCTGCTTTCTCACTACAAAGATTCAGTTGAGTTTGCGGTAGATCATCCAGACGATGCCGCCACACTTGTGGGCAAATACGGTATTGTCCCAGAGCCTATTGCCAAGGTTGCGTTGCCTAAGTGTAATATTACGTATATCGACGGCGCAGATATGAAGACGGCGCTTTCAAGTTATTTAGGCATTCTGGCTGAGGCTAATCCTCAATCAGTAGGCGGACAGGTTCCTGGAGACGATTTCTATTTTGGCGCATAATCCGCACATAGAAGATGGTGTATCTGTCCGAGGTAGTGTCCAAACAGGCACTACCTCGGCAGACTTTTCTGTGGAGAAAAACGGCTGTAAGTCGGGTAGATGCCCTATTTGTAAGTTTGCTTCAAGCTGGTTAGCTCGTTTGGGAGCTTTTGGCTTTCTGGCTTGTTGTATGGCAAGTTGCTGCGGTAGTTATCAATCAAGACATTGTTCTAACTTCACCCCTTCAAACTATTCAGACGCTTTTTTTCGCTTGTGCAACTAAGAGAGTTTTGGCTGTCTGTTGGTCTTTCTCTTTTGCGTATTTTTTTACAGGTGGAGCTCTTTGCGTTTTCCATCGGTTCCCTGCTGGCATTTTTTTGAGTTTTAGATACAAGCCAGTTAAATATCTTTTTGAGCCACTTATCGCTACGATTAAGTCAATTCCCGTGGCGTCATTTGTCATTCTGCTGCTCATTTGGGTTCGTACGCCATATCTTTCAGTTTCAATTTCATTTTTGATGGCACTTCCCATTATTTATATTGCTGTGTTAGAAGGCCTTCTTGGCACTGACCAGCAACTTATTGAAAATAGCAGACGTGTATCACATCCATGGCTGGAGGCGCGTTAAAGCAATTTATTTGTCGCAGCTTATGCCTTCACTTAAGACAGCTACCTCACTTGCTATGGGATTTTGTTGGAAATCCGGAATTGCTGCCGAGGTCATTGGCCTCCCGGCGTTTTCTATTGGCGAGCACCTCTATAACGCAAAGGTGTATCTTGATACGCCTGCACTTTTCGCATGGACGCTGGTAGTTATAGCAATAAGTGCGCTTGGTGAGAAGATCGTGATGCGTTTAGTCTCATGGGCTGCCGCAAGGTTAGAAAAGAGCTGTTCATGAGCAGGTATAACCTAAATGCTTCAGAAACGAGCGCTCTTAAGCTAGAGGTAAAAAATCTTTCTAAGTCGTTTGATGATAACGTTGTAGTAAGAGATTTCTCTTACACGTTTACAAGTGGGGTATACGTGCTCTCAGAGCCTTCTGGAGCAGGTAAAACAACACTTCTTCGTATTCTCTGTGGCCTTGAAGTATCCGACTCAGGCATAGTGCTCAAATCACCTCATGCTAAAACAGTCATGATGTTTCAGGAAGATAGACTACTGGAAAATTTGAGTGTCATGGCAAATATTGCACTTGCTGCACAGGAACAATCGCTTGAGCAAAAACAGGCTCTACAAAAATGTATAAAAGAAGCTTTATGCGATGTTGACCTTGAAGGCACAGAAAGCAAGCCAGTACATGAGCTATCTGGTGGGCAGAAGCGTCGTGTGGCGCTTTTACGTACGCTCTTTGCTGACGCTGATATCTTACTTTTTGATGAACCGCTCAAGGGATTAGATGAGGTGCTTAAACAGCAGGTTATTGCCTTTGTTAAACCGCTCGTTGAATCAAAAATTGTAATTTGGGTAACTCATACTCCTGATGAGGTAAAACTGTTAGGCTCTTATACAGCACTACAGTTATAGGAGTGAGTCTTTTGTATAAGGTAATTCTCGCCGGTGGAATGGCATCGGGTAAATCAACTGTTTCTAAGATGTTTGAAGCAGCGGGTGGTATGCGCTTTGACCTTGATGAGGTTTCTCGTAGACTACTACGTCCTGGATGCGAGTGTACGTATCGCGTGGCAGAAGCTTTTGGTAAAGACTTGTTAGATCCTGTTACAAATGAAATTAATAGGCGAGAGCTTGGTCGCAGAGCTTTTGCAACTACTGAATCAGCGCAATTACTTGAAGATCTTGAGATGCCTTTTATCAGGGAATATATGCGTCAGTTTTTACTCAAAGAGGCAGAAGATGCAGATGCCTTATTTGCTTTGTAGAAGTTCCTCTACTTGACCGCGTTGAAGACTTGCTGGACTTGGCAGATGAGGTTGTTGCCGTAGTGGCGCCTTTGGAGCTTTCGCGCAGAGCGTGCTGAAGTAAGAGGATCTTCTCGTCAAGAGTTTGAGCAGCGTATTACCCATCAGCCTTCAGATACATATCTACGAGATCAGGCTGACACAGTATTTGTTAACTCTGAGGGTCTAGATGAGCTAAAGGCACAGGTAGACCTCTGGCTACATGCTCGATTCAGCCAGAGATCAGAGTAAAACTTTTATCTATAAAATGCTTAGTAGGGAGATCTTAAAGAGCTCTCAACTTTGGCAGCTGCATCGTCAAAGGTAATTTCAAGGCAATTCTTGAGCATGTTTTGCCCAACGCAGTAAATGCCGTCGTTAACACAAGCGCTACCAATAGCAACTGCCTTGTTAAATACTGCCTTTTGATCAAAAACAGGAACATCATTTTGCTCAAGGAACGAGTAAACCTCTTGAGGAGTATCTAGTTTCTTGACAGAAGCGTCTGCCTTGAGAAGGTCTTCAAGCTCTTCTTTTGCAGGCTGAGCAACGCTGCCACCAATGATAATAGCCATTTGATAGCAGGCTACACAAAGATCAGAACGACCCAGCTTCCACTCCATATAAGCTAGGCGATAGTATGCCAGCGCAACATCTGCACTGGAGAAGAGATGTGGAATAAGATTCTTGAGAAGTTTTGCAGCTTCAAAAATCTTGGACTGATCTTCCAGTGTTCTTACAAGCAATAACGTTGCATCGATACCTAAAGGGGAAACCCTGTAGGCTTCTTGAGCATAGCGCTCTGCTTTTTCTGGCTGTTCAAGCAGGTTGTAGGCACGGGCCATTCTTGCCAAAGACGAGAAGTACGTATCTGGTATAAGCACGAGTTTTCTTGGCTCATTGGTGTAGACAAGGTTATAAGCAACGCGCTCAGAAAGAGAATCAAAATACCTATAGATAGAATCAGAATCATCAAGGTATAGACCCATATCAAGAGTTGGTGCAACCTGGGATTCAAGTTCTGCCAGGGTTTTCTCAAGACCATCTGGATCGGGCTCTCCATCCATAATGTTCTTAATGGCATCAAGCGTTTTGTGAAGAGGTGAACCAAAGAGGTACTTCTCGGCCATAGCCCTTCTGTCAGAGAAATCAATGGTACCTTCTACCAGGCCATGAATGACTCTATCAAGACCCTCGATGGCATAAATATCAGACGTAGATGCTTTGGCTTCCTCAAATTTGCTTACGGCATCTGCCGTTGAAGCATCCTTTGAAATGGCATTGAGTGTAGTATTCCAAAGTCTGATGCGATGAGCTGCCTCAGAGTATCCAAGGTCACTTACCTTTTTGGCTCCACAAACAGCGGTAACTGCTGGCGAACAAGGGCGATCTGAGAGGTCTGGAACCTCAAAAAAGCTATGAGGAGAAACCCACTCGTCTGTTGGCTTCATAAAAGGCTCAACCTCACTAAACCAACCTTCAGCGTCAAAAGAAACCCTGAGTGCTGGATCTTGCGGGAAGCCGTTGCCATCAATTTGAGTACTTGTTGCAGTAGGCAGGAGGCGAGCAAGCGCAGCCTCGTTTAAGTCCATAGATAGGACAATGCGCTCTTCTCCACGCAGACTGCCATTGATGCAGACGCGAGAGATTTTGCAGCTTTGAAGTGCCATGCGGGCCACGCAAAGAGACGTACGCAGTGCGTAAGCGCGTGCTGCTGCAATTTGCTCTGCCTTTTCTGCAGATAAGAAGCTAAAGCAGCGAGGACGAGCAACGAAGAATTCAAATACCAAAATATCAAGTTGTGGATTGTAGGAGAAGTTATACACCATCCTAAAAGGGAATGGCGTGTTCTCAACATAGTTGGCAAACCAGAGACGCTTCATCCAGTCCGAGCTACCGTCTGCGTTACCACTAAAAGGAGCAACTTGCTCAGTTAAAGATGAAGTCTTAGGCATGACACTTGCCACCTGCGAAAGAGCTGTTTGAACAAGCTGTTGGTCTGTAGCAGATGCGTGAGTGGTTTGCAGAGCTTCAATATCTTGCGAGAGGTTCAGAATGGCTTCAGTTGCAATAAATGCGTCGTACTCTTCTGGCCCACACTCCAGTGTGTTGGCGTTGAACCACCAGCGACCCGTCCTATCAAGCTTGTGAACATCGCCTTTGGGGAGGTTGGTATTCTCGAGATTTTTAGAGCGCGTCAGCATCTCTTGAAGGCCAGCCTCTGTAACCTGGTTGTTTGTAACAAGGTCTTTAAGGGACGCAATAACGTTATTTGAGCGCAGCAAAATTTTCTCTAGGGTAGAGCCCTGAGTTTGCTTTGAAGCTTTATTTAGCGAGAAAAGATCCGAGACGCTCAAGGTATCTCCTTTATCTGGTGTAACTTGTTGTTTTATTAATGTTAGTTTAGCGCATGTAAGTATTTTATTTAGTACCCGCCAAACCTTGAAACTATACGGCAATGCATAAATAGTATAGAACAAATGTTTCATTCTTGAGAAGTGGGGTATACTACTTTCACAAGAAAGGGAGGATGTTATGGATGCATCTCGTTCTGCGGACAATCACAAAGAATTTATTGGTGCTGAACTGCGCCGATTTGGTCGTGAAGCAGGTGAAGAGAAGCTTCAGGTAGTATCTCCTTTTGAACCTGCTGGTGATCAGCCACAGGCAATAGAAAAAGCTTGCTCAAGGAATTGAGGACGGACTCAGATATCAAACGCTTCTAGGCGTTACGGGCTCGGGCAAGACTTTCTCCATGGCAAAAAAACGATTGAGAAGCTTTAATCGTCCTACACTTATTATGGAGCCTAATAAAACGCTGGCTGCACAGGTTGCTTCAGAGATGAAGGAACTTTTTCCTAACAACGCCGTTGTGTACTTTGTCTCGTACTATGACTACTACCAGCCAGAGGCGTATGTTCCGCAGTCTGATACGTACATAGAAAAAGATGCTTCCATCAATGAAGAGGTAGAGAAGCTCCGTCACCAGGCAACTTCATCACTTTTATCTAGACGCGATGTCATTGTAGTTGCATCTGTATCGTGTATTTACGGTATTGGTAGCCCTCAAGATTATGCAGGTCTTGCTCCCAACGTAGATAAATCTGTCCCTCTTGAGCGTGATGATTTTATTAAAGATCTTATTGATGTTCAGTACGATAGAAATGATTATGATCTGCAGCGCGGTATGTTTAGAGTCCGCGGAGACGTTGTAGATGTATTTCCACCGTATGCAGAAAATCCACTGCGTATTGAGTTCTTTGGTGATGAAGTAGAAAGCATTTCAGAGGTTAGTAACGTTACGGGAGAAGTGCTGAGAGAGTTTGATGCTATTCCAATTTGGCCTGCATCTCATTATGTGACGGAACGTCCAAAGATTACTCATGCACTTACAACCATCTCGGAAGAGGTGGAAGCTCGTGTTAAAGAGCTTAAAGAAAACGATAAATTGCTAGAAGCTCAGCGTCTTGCTCAGAGGACAAACTATGATCTAGAGATGCTTGAGACTATGGGTTATTGCAATGGTATTGAGAACTACTCGCGCCATTTAGATGGGCGTGCTCCCGGTGAGCCTCCCTATACACTCATTGATTATTTCCTAAAGACATGATTTGCATCATCGATGAGTCACACGTTACTGTTCCTCAAATTAGAGGTATGTATGAGGGCGATAGGTCTCGTAAGGTTACATTGGTAGACCACGGATTTAGACTTCCATCTGCACTTGATAACAGACCGCTCAGATTTGACGAATTTGAGGGACGTATTCCGCAGTTTATTTACGTCTCTGCAACTCCTGGAGACTACGAAGAGACGGTTGCCCAGCAACAGGTTGAGCAGATCATTCGTCCAACCGGTCTCCTTGATCCAAAGATTGATGTCAGACCAGTAAGGGGTCAGATTGATGATCTTATTTCAGAGGTCAAAGAGAGAGTAGCAAAAAAAGAGCGCGTTCTTGTTACCACGCTTACTAAAAGAATGGCAGAAGACCTTACAGATCACCTGTTAGATGAGGGTATCAAAGTCAACTATATGCACTCAGATACCGCAACGCTTGACCGCGTAGAAATCATTAGAGAGTTGCGTCAGGGCAAGATTGACGTACTGGTTGGCATTAATCTTTTACGAGAAGGACTTGATATTCCAGAGGTTTCTCTTGTTGCTATTCTTGATGCAGATAAAGAGGGCTTCTTAAGAAATAGAAGATCTCTTATTCAGACTATGGGTAGAGCAGCAAGAAACGCTTCTGGTCAGGTCATTATGTACGCCGATAAAATTACTGACTCTATGCGCATTGCTATTGATGAGACAAAAAGACGACGAGAGCTTCAGGAAGCGTTTAACAAAGAACACGGTATTGTGCCTAGAACTGTTAAAAAATCTATTACAGATATTGCAGGCTTTATTGCCGAAGCTTCAGAAAATCTTGATAAGCGTAAGCGCAAAAATGGAGAATTCTATACCGCTTCTGACGATGAAGATTCACTTGAAGAGCAGCAAGAATCAATTCTTGAGATGCCTGCAGAATTGCTTGCTGAAGAGCTTCAAAATCTTCCACGCTCAGAAGTTGAGGCTATGCTTTCTGGAATGGAAGCAGAGATGGCAGAAGCTTCTGCGTCTATGGATTATGAGCATGCTGCAGAACTCAGAGATCAGATTGTAGCCATTAGAAGTCAGCTTGAAGGCACTACGTCAGATGATGTTATCAAGAGGCTTAAAACAGGAGCTAGGAAGGGTATTGCACACGCTACTCGTAGACGTTATAGAGGTAAACACTAAGCGTTGTTGTAGTGCTCTACTACCAGCTCAGCTATTCTGATTCCGTCTGCAGCTGCACTCATGATGCCGCCCGCATAACCAGCACCTTCTCCTACAGGCCATACACCTGGAGTGTTAACGCTCTGTCCTGTTTCATCACGGGTAATTCTTACAGGAGAGCTTGATCTTGTTTCAACGCCCGTAAGCACAGCATCGGGATGAGCAAAGCCATGAAGCTTTTTGTCCATAACCGGAAGAGCTTCTCGCAAGGTTTGTAAGATGTAGGGTGGCAGACAGTCTTCAAGTGAGGTCCAGGTTACACCACGTGGATACGTCGGTTTTACCGAGCGCGGTCCAGTAGAAGCTTTCTTGTTTAGGAAGTCGCCTACAAGCTGAGCAGGGGCAATATAAGCTCCTCCTCCTGCTTTAAAGGCCGCCTGCTCGCAAGAGCGTTGTAGTTCTATTCCAGCAAGTACGTCATCTCCAGGAAGATCCTCAGGATATACATTAGCCAGCAGGCCGGAGTTGGCATTTTTGCCTGCGCGGTCAGACAAACTCATGCCGTTTGTAACTACGCCGTCCTTCTCGCTAGCTGCAGAAACAACATAGCCACCAGGACACATGCAGAATGAGAAAGCACTTCTGCCAGAGGGAAGATGAACGGAAAGTTTGTAAGGGGCCGCTCCAAGCACGGGATTGGTTGCCTCGGGACCGTACAGTGATTTATTGATTTGAGACTGAAGATGCTCAATTCGCACGCCCATAGCAAAGGTTTTTCTCTCCATAGAAATACCTTTGTCTTTGAGCATTACATACGTATCTCTACTGGAGTGACCAGTTGCAAGAATTACCGTGCGAGTCTGTATGGTTTCAGTTTGAGTCGAGCCGTCTGGATTGGTCTTCTCAACTTGAACTGCAGAAAGAGAGCCTTCTGAAGTTCGCTCTAGGGAGGTGAGCTTTGTCCTAAATACAACGGTTCCGCCCGCTTCTTCAATCATTGTGACAATGTTGGTCACAACAGCGGGAAGAATATCACTTCCTACGTGGGGTTTTGCATCCCACAAAATATTTTTTTCTGGGCGCCTGCTTTAACAAAAGTCTCAAGAATAAAGCGGTGTGCAGCACTTTTGGTGCCCGTGTTGAGCTTTCCGTCAGAGAATGTGCCAGCACCACCAAGGCCAAACTGAATATTACTTTCAAGATCTAACTGTCCCGTTTGATTGTGGTGCTCCACTGCGACAGTTCTTCTTGTTGCGTCATCTCCGCGCTCGATGAGCAGGGGATTGAGACCAGCTTGAGCAAGCGTAAGCGCACAGAATAGACCGGCACATCCTGCTCCCACAACAACAGGGCGATTTTTCTGAAAGAACAGGTTTTTGTTGCTTTGGGGAGCGTAAAAGTATTTGGCTCAGCAGGTTTAATGTGCTTTGCGACAGGTTTTCCTTGAATCTTGCTAAGAAGTTTTTTTGTTCCGCCGCAGGCCCACCTTTAAGGTTTATGTGGTAGGTGAGGATAAGAACAATATCGTTTCTTTTACGTGCATCAATTGAGCGTTTATGCAACTTATATGAGGTAACCTCATCCGCAGAGACTCGGAGAGCGCGAAGCAGCGCGTCAAACCCCACCTTTGATTCTTTAGCAGGATGCTTACGAAGAGGAGCAACATGAACTTTAATGTTTGATACTTCCAGCATGTTAGTTGTCCTCTTTCAAAGATTTGCAATTCTGACCAGCGCTTTTTGCGGCAGCCAGACCGGCAATCATACCGCTCTTCCACGCCCACGAGAGGTTAAATCCTCCACATTGAGCATCAATGTCAAGAGCTTCTCCAGCGATAAACAGATCTGGAATGCTGCGCGCCTCAAGTGTGTTTGTACTCACTTGATCAACGGAAATACCACCAACACAGACCTGTGGGACAACTTTGGAAGACGTACCCGTAACGGTAAATGCTATTTTGTGAGCCTTGGCAACCGTGGCCTCAACTGAATTGCTGACGCTCAGGTAGGCGACAATCTGTGGATCGAGAAGACCGTCGGTGGTGTGAGCTTCTATAGCTGCCGCAACTTCTTCATCTGTAAGCTGAGGGAGAAGGTCAATCTCAAGAATATCTCCAGGTAGAGCAGTACGGGACAGGTTGAAAATCATGATTCCCGAGAGTCCAAAGGACCTTAAGAGTAGCTCGCCTGATTCCTGCCTGATGACGTTTCCATCTCTTAAGAGCGTTGCATGAGCGCGGACGCGCTTTCCATCAAGGCTTGTTGGGGGCTCAGGCTTGCAGGTGAGTGCACAGAGCCCAGGTCGCAGCGAGGTAATCTTCAGCTGAAGGCTCTCTGCAAGTTCTGTGGTTGTGAGCCCGCCAGTGGCTAGGATTACTGTTGATGCGTGGACCTCATGGGTCTTCTCGCCACCAAAGCATTCTTGAAAGCAAATGGTGAATCCGTTGTGCTGGGGCTTTACTGATGTTACCTCTCGACCTAAAGCAAACTGCACACCAGCTTTTTGAGCTCGCTTGAGCAAAAAGTGACTGGATGGAACTTGCTTGCCTGGTAAGCGGGTACATTCTGCCCCTCGTCTTCAGTTGCCCACGCAAGACCGCTGGACCTAAAGAAAGAGAGAATGTCTGCAAGGAAGGTGTCCTTATCCCTGCAAACAGCCTGGACAAACTCTGGATGAGAGAAATTCTCAAAGCTCAAATCAGCATTGGTAAAGTTACAGCGTCCTCCGCCTGTTGCCAGGATGGTTCTGCCGCTCTCCAGTGCTTTTTTTCAAAGACAACAACGCGCTTATTGGCACCAAGAGCTTCAGCAGCAGCGATGGCAGCGCAGAGTCCCTGCTGCGCCGCCTCCGAGAACAGCTACATCAATGTTGTTTGGCACCAGAAATGCCTGAGCTTGCTTGATGCGCAGAGCTTGTGCTGCTTGTCGTTCTTTAACGCGCGTTGATTGAGCCATAGTAAGAACTACCTTTTGTGTTGTGTAAGTACCAGCTTCTAGGGCTTACAGATCAAGAACGCTTTGTGTAGCGTCAGGGACAAGACCTTCAGGAAGCTCGGTGCTAAAGGTTCCCTTATCGGCGATCTGCGCAAAGGTTGCATCCATAGGAAGCTGTCCCAAAGGCTTGAGGTTAAATGCTGCTGCGGTTTCGGCAAGCTTTGAAGGACCGTACGGCTCAATGCGCTCATCGCAGTGAGGACAGGTGATATATGCCATGTTCTCAATCAAACCAAGCACAGGTACATGCATCATTTCTGCCATGCGAACTGCCTTGCCCACAACCATCTGCACAAGATCTTGTGGAGAAGAAACAATTACAACACCCTCAACAGGAAGGGACTGGAATACGGTCAGTGCAACATCGCCTGTTCCTGGGGGCATGTCGATGAGCAGGTAATCAAGGTCACCCCAGTTGCACTGGCTGTAGAACTGCTGGATAGCACCAGCAACAACAGGACCTCTCCAGAGAACAGGATCGGTTTCGTTTTGAAGCACCAGATTGGCGCTCATAATCTTGATACCGTTTGCATCCTCAATAGGAATAAGCTGCTCTTCAACGCCGTAAGAGCGCTCATCAGAAATGCCAAACATGCGAGGAATTGAAGGTCCGGTAATATCGCCGTCAAGAATACCAACGCGCTTACCTGCACGAGCAAGGTTAGTAGCAAGAATGCCAGTAACAAAAGACTTACCAACACCGCCTTTGCCAGAAACTACGCCAATAACGTGTTTAACGCTTGAGTGTTGATTGAGTTCAAAGCCTGCTGGTGGCTGTGGCTCTTTCTTTTTGCCGTGAAGTGCAGCGTCGATCTCTTTACGAAGTGCCTCACGATCAATATCTACGTCTGCCATGTCTCTCCTTATGTAGCAGTTGTATGCAGTAATGACTTAATTCTACCCATAGAAGTTTATGGCAAACGAGATAGCTATAATCTTTTCGGCTCACTTTAGCTGAACGTAGGAGGTTCACATGATTTTCTCGTCAATTAAGAATTTATCTGAGAATGACTTTGGTCAGAAATATATGGCTTGTGCTGCGGAGTTTCTAGCAACCCATAATCTGGATGAGCTGCCTTTGGGCAAAACAGAAATTGATGGAGATAACGCTTTTGTAAACGTCATGGAGTTTGAGCCCGCTTTGCCTGGCGAGAAGGACTATGAGGCTCATAAGATTTACGCTGATATTCATGTGGTTATTTCTGGCACCGAAAGCATCGCTGTTGCCCCTCTTGAGCAGTGTGTTCTTAAGGGTGAATTTAATTTTGATGCTGATTTTGGTGCTTACACCAATCCTGGAGAAGAGACATGGGTTACCTTGCACGCTGGTGATTTTCTAGTGACACCTCCATCTGATGCTCACAAACCAGGCTGTACGCTGGAGAAATCTGGCTCAAAGCTCAAAAAAGCTGTGATGAAGGTTCGCATTAAATAGGGAAGCGTGCTTGCCGTGTTTTTAGCGGCATTATCTCAGGGTATACTAGAACATCAGTACGCACAAATTGTATCGGTGTGTACTGATGTTGTTTTCTATTGTTTGGCAGTTGGCGCGTAAAAGAAATACGCATGTCAAACTGGTTATGTGAGGAACTATGGCTTCAAGCAAAATTGCTATCCGTGGTGCACGAGAGCACAACCTGCAAGATGTTGATATTGATATCCCTCGTGATCAGCTCGTAGTTATTACGGGACTTTCTGGTTCGGGTAAATCGAGCCTTGCCTTCGACACCATTTACGCTGAAGGACAGCGCCGCTACGTTGAGTCTTTATCCAGCTATGCCCGTCAGTTTTTGGGACAGATGGATAAGCCAGACCTTGACTCTATTGATGGCCTTTCTCCTGCGGTGTCCATTGACCAGAAGACTACTTCCAGAAATCCTCGCTCTACCGTGGGTACCGTAACAGAAATCTACGACTATCTGCGTCTTTTGTATGCTCGCATGGGTACTCCTCACTGCCCTGAGTGCGGTCGCGTTATTGAGCGCCAGACAACCGATCAGGTTGCCGATAAAATTCTCGAGGCTGGTCAGGGACGTAGAGCCTATGTCCTGGCTCCTGTTGTTTTGGGTCGCAAGGGCGAGTACGTCAAGCTCTTTGAAGATCTGCGAAAAGAAGGATTTTCTCGCGTTCGCGTTGACGGCGTCGTGCGTGAACTTGATGAAGAAATTACGCTGGGAAAGACCCTCAAGCACGATATTGAGGTGGTTGTAGACCGTATTATCATCCGTCCTGATTCTTTGGGCCGCATCGTTGAAGGCGTTGAGCAGGCAACCAAGCTTGCCCAGGGTAAAGTAGGTATATTGCTCTTGGCAGATAAGTCCAACCCAGAGACTATGCCAGAAGAGCTCCTGCAGTACTCATTGGCGCTTGCTTGTCCTATTCACGGTCACTCTATGGATGACCTTCAACCTCGCGATTTCTCCTTCAACGCTCCTTACGGCGCATGTCCTGACTGCGACGGCCTGGGAACTCGTAAAATTATTGATGCAGCAGCACTCATTGCTGATCCAAAACTGTCTGTCTCCGAAGGCGTTTTTGGTAGCCTGTTTGGCCACTCCAATTACTATCCTCAGATTCTGTCTGCAGTTTGCAAACATTTTGACGTGTCTGATACAACACCTTGGAACAAACTGCCTAAGAAGGTACAAGACGCCCTTCTCGGTGGCCTTGGTTCAACTAAGATTCGCGTTGACTACAAAACGCGAGACGGCCGCAATACGCACTGGTTTACCACGTTTTCTGGTGTCAGAAAGATTCTTTTTGACAAGTATCAAGAGACCACGTCAGAAACTATGAAGACGCATCTTGAGAAGTACATTCGCGAGATGCCTTGTACAACCTGTCACGGAGCTCGCTTAAAGCCAGAAATTCTCTCCGTTACGGTTGGCGAGAAAAACATCTGGGAGGTCTGTGAACTTTCCTGTAAAGAGTCGCTCCAGTTCTTCAAGCAGCTGACTATTACAGACCGTCAGAAAGTCATTGCAGGTCCTATTGTCAAAGAGATTGTGGCAAGGCTGCAGTTCTTGGTAAACGTTGGCTTGGACTACCTCACGCTTTCTCGTGCAGCAGCATCGCTTTCTGGTGGAGAAGCCCAGCGTATTCGCTTGGCAACTCAGATTGGTGCCGGCCTCATGGGCGTTCTTTACATTCTGGACGAGCCTTCCATTGGTCTGCATCAAAGAGATAATAACCGCCTCATTGAGACGCTCAAGCAGCTTAGAGACCGCGGTAATACCGTGCTTGTGGTTGAGCATGATGAAGATACCATTCGCGCAGCTGACTATGTTATTGATATGGGTCCCGGTGCTGGTGAGCTTGGTGGTCACGTTGTTGCGGCTGGAACCCCAGAAGAGATTGTCAAGAACCCCGATTCTATTACGGGTGCGTATCTCACGGGAAAGAAGCAGATTAGGCTGCCAGAGGCTCGTCGTAAGCCTGGTCGCGGAAAAATCAAGATTACAGGAGCTAGCGCTAACAACCTCAAGAATGTTTCCGCCGCTATCGAGCTGGGCACATTGACAGTAGTCACAGGTGTTTCTGGCTCTGGTAAGTCTTCTTTGGTTACCGATACCCTTGCTCCCGCGCTCACTAATGCCGTTCAACATTCAAAGCGTGTGGTGGGAGAGTATAAAAAGCTTGAAGGCGTAGATCTTATCGATAAGGTCATTGATATTGACCAGAGTCCTATTGGTAGAACACCTCGTTCTAATCCAGCAACCTATATTGGCCTTTGGGATGACCTGCGTGCACTGTATGCTTCAGTTCCAGAATCCCGCGCACGTGGCTACTCAGCTGGTCGCTTTTCCTTTAACGTTCAAGGAGGCCGCTGCGAGGCTTGTAAGGGCGATGGTCAGATCAAGATTGAGATGAACTTCCTGCCTGACGTCTACGTTCCTTGCGAGGTCTGCCACGGTAAGCGCTACAACCGTGAGACGCTCGAGATTCTCTATCACGGCAAGTCTGTCTCTGACGTGCTTGATATGACGGTTCATGAGGCACTAGCGTTTTTTGCAAATATTCCTCGTATTAAGAACAAGCTGCAGACTCTCCACGATGTAGGTCTTGGCTACATTCACCTTGGTCAGCCAGCAACTACGCTCTCTGGTGGCGAGGCGCAGCGCGTTAAGCTTGCAAAAGAGCTTCACCGTCAGCAGACTGGTAAAACTCTTTATATTCTAGATGAGCCAACAACTGGCCTTCATTTTGAGGATGTCAGACAGCTAATTGTTGTTCTTGAGCGTCTTGTTGATGCGGGTAACACCGTTCTTGTTATTGAGCACAACCTGGATGTCATTAAGATGGCTGACCGAATTATTGATATGGGTCCAGAGGGTGGTGACGGCGGAGGAACGGTAGTTGTTTCCGGTACGCCAGAAAAGGTTGCGGCAACTCCAGAAAGTCATACCGGCAAGTTCCTCAAAGAGATTCTAGACCGTGATAATGCACGTCTAGCTGCAGAGAAAAAAGCTCAGAAGAAACGCGCATAACATGGCGAGAAAAAAACGGCAAAGGTTCAAAAGACAAATGCCATGAGGGAGCTTGATGCTGCCGGCATTGCTTACGAGTTTCAATCTTACGAGGTAGACGAAGATGTTCCTTCTGGTGAACTGGGAACTCATATTGCAGAGATGCTTGGAGAAGATCCAGACGCTGCGTTCAAAACGCTTGTCTGCGTGTCTTCAAGCGGAGAGCATGTGGTGTGCTGCATTCCTGTAGATCAAGAGCTTGATCTTAAGAAGGCAGCAGTCGCGTCTGGCCAAAAAGAACCTTTCCATGCTGCCTGTTAAAGAGCTTGAGGGTTTAACGGGTTATGTTCGTGGTGGCTGCACTCCCGTTGGTATGAAAAAGCAGTTTCCCACTATAATTGACGAGACCGCTCAGCTTTTTGAGCTCATCCATATCTCTGGTGGAAAACGCGGACTCAGTTTAACGCTTTCTCCAGAAGATTTAGCTTCATTTGTATCGGCTACGTTTGCAGATATTGTTCGCGAGGTGCACTAGTGGCATATCAGCCCAAACATATGCGACTTTCAGCAGAGTCTTCTGATGGAACCTTATCTGAAGAAACTCTGAGCAAGGCTCTTGATCAGACCTTTGATGAGCCACCTGTAGTGGACAACATTGTTGTTCCAGAGACGTTTCATCAACCAATTGAGGATGAAGCCTTTGAGCAGATTGTAAGTCAGAAACTTGAGGAGGCCGCTGCTGAAGAGGATAACTCTGAGGCAGATAACAGCTCTGTGTCAGACGGCAACTTCGACGCAGGTAATTCTTATAGTGAAGAGGTTTCTTCTGATGAAGAGGATGCTTCTAAGCAAAAAGACTTAAGCCGTTCTACCTCTATGATGAGCGTACTTGTTCTGATTAGCCGTATTACGGGCTTTTTAAGAACCTGGGCTCAGGCATTTGCTATGGGTGCTACCGTTCTTGCAAGTTGCTACTCCATTGCAAATACCCTTCCTGACCAGCTCTATGAGCTTGTTGGTGCAGGAATGCTTACCACAGCTTTCTTGCCGGTATATCTTTCTATCAAGAAGAAGGTTGGACAGGATGAGGCAAATGCTTACACCTCCAACCTGCTTTCCATTGTTGTTGTCGCAACTGGACTTGTTGCTGTTCTAGGTTTCTTCTTTGCTGCAGAAGTGGTGTATACACAGTCCTTCTCGGCAGGTGCTGATTTTGACCCAACGCTGGCAGTGTACTTCTTTAGGTTCTTTGTTATTGAGGTTATGCTGTATTGCTTCTCCACCATTTTCTCTGGTGTTTTGAATGCAGAAAGAGACTATCTCTGGCCAGCCGCAGCCCCTATCTTTAATAACTTTGTGACTACAGCATCGTTCTTTGCGTATGCTTTCTTGGTTAACACTAATCCTGAGCTGGGTCTTCTTATTCTTGCACTGGGAAATCCACTGGGCGTCTTAATTCAGGTTCTGATTCAGGTTCCATCACTTAAACGCAAGGGGATTAAGCTCTCGTGGAGAATTAACCTCAAAGACCCTGCGCTTAAAGAGACGCTTAAGATTGGCGCGCCTGCTCTGATTGTTGTGGTTGCCACGTTTGTAACTATGTCGGTGCAGACAAGCTCGCAGCTCAGTGTCTCCGCGTCTGGTGCATCCATTGCGGCGTACGCTCGCCTTTGGTATACGCTGCCATATTCCATTTTGACGGTACCTATTACCACAGCCCTCTTTACCGAGCTGTCTGATAGCTGGGCAAAAGAGAATATGGATCAGTTCAAGAAAGACTTTAAGCACGGTATTAACCAGATTCTTTTCTTTACCGTACCGTTCACGATGTACCTCATGATCTTCTCGATGCCTCTTGTTTCTATTATTGGAGCAAGCAAGTTCACTGAAGATCAGCTGCTGTTAACCCAGCAATTCTTGATTGGTCAGTCGCTTGCTTTTGCCTCTGTATGGCATTGGTATGTACCTGCAAAAAGTCTGTTCTGCTATGCGTCGCATGACGCTCTACGCAGTATCTGCAACGCTCGGATCTGTCGTTCAGGTTTTGGTGCTGCTGGTGGGTACTTCTCACTTTGGCATGATGTTTGTAGCAACTACCTCGGCCATCTTCTACGTGGTCATTGACACCATTATGTTGATTAGTCTGCGTAAGCATCTTGGTCAGATTGGACTTAAGTCCATGGTGTTTGCGTTTGTTCGCTCAATTCTTTTTTGGCCTTGCAGGATCGGCGGCGGCACTTCTGATTATGGTGGGTCTGCGCATTGTTATTGGCGTACCAGATGGACGAGCACTCTACGGCGTGCTGTATTGTATCTTTGCAGGTATTCCAGCTGTTTTGGTTACCTATGGCTTGGCAATCCTCTTCAAATCACCAGAGTCTGCCATACTGCGTTCACTGGTATCTCGCGTAAGGTCATAGCATGGCCAAAAGCGGTGCCAGAGGCGGCAAAGATAACTCTCAGAACAATCTTGACCCCAACTACGTGCCTTCAGGGGGCACCAGGTCTTGCACCGTCATTTTCTTCCGAACCTTCAGATGACCTGGTATCCATCAGAGAACAGGTTGATCAGGTTCCTACTAATCCAGGTTGCTACCTCTGGAAAGACGGGTCTGGCAAGGTTATCTATGTAGGCAAAGCTAAAAACCTGCGTGCTCGCATGAGGCAGTACGTCACGCTTCAAGATGACCGTGCCAAGATTCCTCTGATGATGCAGGTTGTACGTAGTTTTGACTACATTGTGGTAGAAAACGAGCACGAGGCATTGGTGCTGGAGCGCAATCTTATTGCTCAGTATCGCCCGTACTTCAACGTAGACTTTAAAGACGATAAGAGTTATCCCTACATTGCTATTACCGAGTCGGATACCTTCCCAGCAATAAAAATACACGCGCGAGAAACACAAGAAGGGTACGCGCTATTTTGGCCCCTACACTGATTCTTATGCTGCGCGCCAAACTATTGAGACACTCAGAAAAGTAGTGCCTATCTGCTCCGCTACGTGCGTAGAGTGGAAGCGTGCTAAACGTCTGCTAGAAAAAGACCCTGACGGCGCAGCCGTTGCTAACCTGCTGCTGGCAAAGAAAGGGCGTCCCTGTTTTGACTACCACGTAGGCAAAGGTCCTGGTGTGTGCGTGGGCGCCATTGACACCGTTTCCTATGCAAAGAATGTCAGGCAGGTAGAGAACTTCCTCCGCGGAAATCGCTCCGAGATTGTTTCTGAGCTCAAAGACCAGATGCAAGAAGCCGCTGCTGACCTGGACTTTGAAAAAGGCAGCTCGACTCAAATCCCGTCTGACTTCACTCTCTGATCTTGATGACCGCCAGCAAGTCACGTTTCCTACCTCAGTCAACATTGACCCTCATTGGCATTTACCGAGAAGAAAACTATCTCCGCCGCCTGCGTTTTTTTGTTGTGCGAGAAGGTCGTACCATCCGCTCGGTTGAGTTTATCCTGGACAAAGGCTTGGACGTTTCTGAGGAAGAGCTTGTTTCGGGCTTCTTGAAGCGCTACTACGACGAAACCGCTGACATTCCCGCAGAGGTTAACCTGCCCATCAATCTTCTCGACGCAGAGGTTTTTGTCCGAGTGGCTGACGCAAAAACGAGGCCACAACTGCGTGCTTCACCACCCACAACGTGGCGAGAAGTTCCGTCTTCTCCAGATGGCTTCTGCTAACGCTCGTCATGCATTAATGCGCCACATGATTCGCACAGGCTATGCTGACGACCGTACTAACCAGGCACTTCTTCAGCTTGAAAGCGCACTTGCGCTTGACGCGCCGCCACTGCGCATTGAGTGCTTTGATATCTCTACGCTTCATGGCAACTTTACCGTTGCGTCGATGGTGGTCTTTACTAACGGAAAAAGCTGATAAAAGACAGTATCGACGCTTTAAAATCCGCGCTGAGCTTGACGAAGCAAACGACTTTGTCTCAATGACAGAGGTCCTAGGCAGAAGGTATAGCCCGGAGCGCATGGCAGATGAGCGCTTTGGCTCACGGCCCGATTTGCTGGTAGTTGATGGTGGTAAGCCTCAGTTGACCGCTGCAATTAACCAGCTCAATGAACTGGGTCTGAGACATTCCTGTCTGCGGCCTTGCTAAGTCTGACGAGGAAGTCTTTGTGCCTTGGGACGACACACCAATTGTGTTGCCCACAGGATCAGCTTCTTTGTACCTTATCAAGCAAGTCCGTGACGAGTCTCACCGTTTTGCGATTACCTTCCATCGTGAGCTTAGAGATAAGGCAATGACTGTCTCTATTCTGGATGAAATCCCTGGTGTAGGGCCTAAACGCAAAAAGATATCATGCGTCATTTTGGCTCTTTTAAGCGCTTAAAGGCTGCAAGTGTTGAGGATATCTCTCAGGTAAAAGGTGTTTCTGTGAATTTAGCAGAAACTATTTATGAAGAACTCAAAGCCTGGGAAGAATCTTCAACAGCTGTACATGAGAAGTTAGATGCAAGGGAGAAACCCATGAGTAAAACAGCGGACGAGAAGATCTTGGCACTAGTAAATCCTGACTACATTAAGCGTATTCCGTTTTTTGTCCGCGCGCACGCAACGGGCAAGTCTTGTGAACTTATCGCTCGGGAGTATCCAGAGCTTTACTCTGCATTTGAGGATGAACCTAGTGCTCAACAAGTTGAAGAGATGACAAAGATTATCAACGAACTCTTTGAGCAAAGGATGAAGAAACACAACCTTTAAACCCAAACCAGGCAATGGAGTTATTTGCTTTAAGAATGGCAGCTATGACGTATTAAGATGCCATTTTATTTTTCATTCAACGCTGAAATATGACCATTAACCGGTAGATGAATTGTTAAAGCGCACTCGCACAGAATATCATTAGAGCTACCTAGTTATTACTCTTACGTTAGTTGCTACAAGTAGTTCTAATGAGGTGACAGCAGATGAAGCGTAGAAAAAGAGTTATAAAAGGTCTGTCATTATTAGTAGTTCTTGTTGTTTGCGGTTTGCTGATAAATAACTGGTTCTTTAAGTTGAATACTATGAGGCTGCCAGAATTAAAAAAGCAGGCAGCTCAGTATGTTGTGCAACAATACGAGAATAAGAGAAATGGTCTTAAGTCAGATTTTGGGTCCGCAGAAAATATTGATTTAGAGACCGCTACTATCTCTGGGCCATTTTTAGGAGTCAGTCAAGCTAACCAACTTATATTGAATATAAAATTATATTGGGTAATAAGCTCTCAAGAAAAGGTTGTTGGAACAGTTGAGCAAGATTTAGGACTATTTGCCATTGGGTCTAATTTTTGGAACTCCAAAAATGTGGATTCAAACAAGGAACGCTGGGCTGCTACAAGAAATGCATAATAGAAATTATAGATGTCTAGTTAGAAATTTTTGTGGCGTAGGGTTAAGTGGATGGCCGCCACCGTACCTAGCTGATGGTTATTTAGGAAGTTATAGCCCAGCAGATGGAAATTTTCACATCGAAAAAAACGATGAACAAGTATCAGAGATAATTGAATCTCATTTAGGGGAGGAGCATCTAGATTTTATGGCGAATCCTGAACGTGTTGTAGATTTAGTTAAGTAATCTTGATGAGTTTTCGCTGTTCTAAGACAAGAGTCAGTTCATTTTGGACTGACTCTTGTTTAATCTTCACAACATATCCGTAATTTCTAAAAGGTAAACGGTAGCAAATCATCGGTAAACGGTAGTTGACAATGATTACTACTTATGTAGTTAGTTAAATAATTTATATATTTGATAAGGTAAAAATAATAATAAAGCCCGCTAACTGCGGGCCTTCTTAGCTGCTATTAAGATTTATATGTAGTAAATAATACAACAAAACACGTTTTCATATTTTGAGCAGCCAATGGGCGATATTTTTGTACCGTTGGGCGAACTGTGTTCAGAGGAAATATCTTTTCTTCATATAGTTATGTAGATGTAAGCCACACAAGTGGCATTGGTGCCACGTTGTGGCAAGGAGAGTTTTTAGAAAGAGGCAGAAATGAGCGAGTTTATTAACCGTCCACTTTCGCGTCGCGGCTTCCTTGGTGGAGCAACAGTAGCAGCTGGTCTTGGCCTCACCGCTTGCGGTGGTCAGCAGCAGCAGACAACCGAGGCTCCTTCTGGAAAGGAAGGCGGCGGCACCATTAGTGCTGGAACCGCTTATTCCACCCAGAACTATGACCCATCTACCACTTCATCAGCACTTGCTCTTGGTGTTAACTGGCAGGTAGTTGAGGGTCTCTATGGCCTAAACTACCACGACTATTCCACCTTCAATGAGCTTGCTACTGCTGATCCTAAGAAGGTAGACGATTACACCTTTGAGATTACCCTCCGTGACGGCGCAAAGTTCTCTGATGGTAATGAAGTCAAGGCAGATGACGTTGTTGAGTCCTTTAACCGTTCTGCTGCTAAGGGTAGCGTCTACGTCCCAATGCTTTCCCCAATTGCTTCCGTGTCGAAGAAGGATGACAAGACCGTCACCGTTAAGACCATCATTGCTAACTTCTCCCTCCTCAAGGAGCGCCTGTCCATCGTTCGCGTTGTTCCAGCAAGCAGCTCTCAGGATGAGATGAAGAAGCAGCCAGTCGGTTCTGGTCCATGGATGTATGAGTCCATCTCTGACAACACTCTTGACCTTGTTCCTAACAAAAACTACAACGGCGCAACTCCTGCTAAGGACGAGAAGCTCCACTATGACGTCCTTAAGGACCCAACCGCTCGTCTGACCGCACAGCAGGACGGAACCACCCTTGCTATGGAAATGGTTCCTGCAGACTCCGTTGATCAGCTCAAGGGTGCAGGCTGCACTGTTGACGCTGTTCAGGGCTTTGGTGTCCGCTTTGCAATGTTCAACCTTGGCAAGGCTCCTTGGGACAACGTTAAGGTTCGCCAGGCATGCCTCTATGCACTTGATACAGATAAGATGCTTGCAAACGCATTCTCTGGTCAGGCAGAGGTTGCTACCAGCTACCTTCCTTCTTCCTTTGCTAACTATCACAAGGCATCTACTGTCTATGCACACGATGTAGATAAGGCTAAGAAGCTCATTGCTGAGTCTGGTATTACTCCTGGTGATGTTGTTCTTCGTACCACCGATAACGAGCAGGTTAAGTCCATGGCAACTCAGGTCAAGAACGACCTTGATGCACTTGGCTTTTAATGTAAGCATCGTTTCCGATACTTCTCCAGCAACCTATGCTGCAATCGACGCAGTTGACGGTTCCTGGGACATCCTGCTTGCACCTGGCGATCCTTCCTGCTTCGGCGCAGACGTCGACTTGCTGCTTAACTGGTGGTATGGCGATAACGTCTGGATGACCAAGCGTTGCCCATGGAAGGAGTCTGCTGAGTGGACCAAGCTCCACAATCTTATGACCAAGGCTCTTGGACAGTCTGGTGCTGATCAGCAGTCCACTTGGAATGAGTGCTTTGACATTATCGCTGAGAACGTACCTCTGTACCCAGTTCTCTTTGCTAAGACCTTCACCGCTTCTTGGAGCGAGAAGCCAAACGGCAACGGTGTTGCTCTCAAGGGCTTCAAGGGCATCGGAACCACTGGCCTGTCCTTCATCGATGTCAACACAGTTTCTGCTAGCTAATTTGTTGTCATCACGCGCTTAGCACTACAAACGTTGGAGCCCGAGCGTTTTTCTCATAACGCTCGGGCTCTTGTGCGCAAAATTTTGTGTTTGTGCAGTAGAGTCTAATCGGAATTGTTTTAGTACTGTTAGTTTTTCTAAGAGAGGGGGAGATAGTGAATAACCTATTACGTCTTATCGGACGCCGTCTTATTGCGTTACCGATTATGGCTCTAGGCGTCACCTTTCTCGTATTTTTCTTGATGTCCTTCTCGCATGTTGATCCTGCTTATAATGCCTTGGGAGAAGCAGCTTCTGAAGAGGCAATCCAGCAGTATCACATTGAGCATGGTCTTGATGATCCATGGCCTGTGAGATATGTACGTTACATTGGCGACGTGTCCCGTGGAAACCTGGGTACCTATGGCACTTCTCACTACTCAGTTGGTGCACGAATTGCTAAGGCTCTGCCAGTAACCATGCAGCTTACCTTCATGGGTCTTTTACTTGGTGCTATTGTCTCGTTTACCATGGGTGTTATCGCTGCTCTGTATAGAGATCAATGGCCCGATCAAATCATCCGCGTATTCTCAATTGCCGGTCTTGCAACGCCATCATTCTGGTTGGCAGTTCTTCTGATTCTGGTCTTTGCGTCTACGCTCAAACTCTTGCCTGCATCAGGAGCTCTTCCTGATCCTCTGGTTAATACGGGTGGATACTTTGCTCGTATGATTATGCCGGCATTTGCACTTGCGGTTCCAATGTCTGGTCAGATGACTCGTATTGTTCGTACCGCAATGGTCGAGGAGTTGGATAAGGACTACGTCCGTACTGCTCGCGGCGCTGGTATTCCAGAGCGAATCGTCATCGCAAGAAACGTACTGCGCAACGCTCTTATTACCCCTGTAACCACACTTGGTCTGAAGATTGGTTACCTCATGGGTGGTGCCGTTGTTATCGAGGTTATTTAACCTTCCTGGCATGGGTACCGCTATTCTTGAGGGCATTCAGGGTAACGAGGCAATGCTTGTTCAGGGTGTTGTCGTTGTCGTTGCACTGTCCTTCATTATCATCAACATTGTTGTTGATATGTTGTACATCTTGATTAACCCACGCATTAGGACGGTGTAGTGCGATGGTACAAATGAGAAAAAAACAAGTCGAGAAGCTCGAAGAGGCTGCAACAAAGGGTGCTACCTTTGGTGGCTTTAAGAAGATGAAAACCGCATCTAAGATTGCTCTTGTCATTCTTCTTTTTGTTGTCCTGGCTTCTGTCTTTGCAAACTTCATTGCGCCACACAACCCACTTGAGATCTTCAACGCTCGTCAGGCACCTGGTAATGGTTTCATTTTTGGTACTGACGATAAGGGCCGCGATATTCTTTCTCGTATGCTCTATGGTGGTCAGTATTCACTGGTCATTGGTTTTGGTGCTACAGGCATGGCGCTGCTATGCGGCTCAATTATCGGTGCTATTGCTGCTGTTTCTAGAAAGGCTGTCTCTGAGGTTATCATGCGTGTGCTCGACATTATTATGTCGTTCCCAGGCATTGCTCTTGCAGCAGTCTTTGTTTCTATTCTGGGTAACAGCGTTCCTTCAATCATTTTCGCAATTGGCTTTATGTACACGCCACAGATTGCACGTATTGTTCGTGCAAACATCGTCAACGAGTATGGTGAGGATTACGTAAGGGCAACCATTGTTTCTGGCGCTCGTGCACCTTGGATTTTGTGGAAGCACGTTCTTCGCAACTGCATTGCTCCCATCATGGTCTTTACCGTTACGCTGGTAGCAGACGCAATCATCTTTGAGGCATCTTTGACCTTCATTGGCGCAGGTATTGCAGAGCCAACTCCAACATGGGGTAATATCCTGGCTGATGCTCGTGCTGGCGTTCTTGCTGGTCGCTGGTGGCAGGCATTCTTCCCAGGCCTGGCTATTATGATGACCTGCCTGGCACTGAACATCCTCTCCGAGGGTCTTACTGATGCTATGGCAGCAGCGCCTGGCGCTCCTGTTGACACTGAGAACTCTGATTCCAGGCGTGCAGATGACATCTTGGCATCTGATCCAGTTCGTGCGTACGCAGAGCAGTCAGAGTCCCTTGAGCGCAGACTTAATGCACTCAAAGAGGTTGAGCTGTCCAGAACAGACAGACGTAAGCCAGATTTTGATGTTGCGCCATTGCTCAGCGTTAAAGATCTTTGCATCAGTTTTGAGTCTCATGGAGACGTCAAGGTTGTAGACCACGTAAGCTTTGATGTCCGTCCTGGTCAGTGCATGGCGCTGGTCGGCGAATCTGGCTGTGGTAAGTCTATTACCACCAAGGTCATTATGGGTTTGACTGATCCAAAAGAGACCATTACTGGTCAGGTTCTCTACAAAGACCAAGACCTCCTGAAGCTCTCCAAAGAAGAGCACCGCAAGCTGCTTGGTCATGAGCTTGCAATGGTCTACCAGGACGCTCTGTCTTCGTTGAACCCATCCATGCTTATCTCTTCTCAGATGAAGCAGCTTACCAGCAGGGGAGGCACTCGTTCTGCTGAGGAGCTTCTGGAGCTTGTTGGTCTGGATCCAAAGCGTACGCTTGAGTCATACCCACACGAGCTTTCCGGTGGTCAGCGTCAGCGTGTTCTGATTGCTATGGCATTAACCCGCGATCCTTCACTGGTTATCTGCGACGAGCCAACAACCGCTCTGGACGTTACTGTTCAGAAGCAGGTCATTAAGCTCTTAAATGACCTCCAGCGTCGCCTTGGCTTCGCAATGATCTTTGTTAGCCACGACCTTGCACTTGTTGCAGAGGTTGCTTCTGAGATTACCGTTATGTACGCAGGTCAGGTTATTGAGCAGGCAGCTACTACTGAGCTTCTGACCAATCCTGTTCACGAGTACACCCGTGGTCTTCTCGGCTCCGTTCTTTCCATTGAGGAAGGCGCACAGGACGGTACCAGGCTTCACCAGGTACCAGGTTCTGTTCCTTCTCCAGAAGACTTCCCAACAGGCGATAGGTTTGCTCCTCGTTCAAGTCACCCAGATCTGGGTCTTGAGGTTCACCCTGTTATCAAGGAGATTCCTGGTAAGCACCATCGTTTCTCCGAGCTGCCTGATGAATATCTGAAGGAGCATGGTCTTGTGCCTTACCTTGAGCGTTCTCAAAAGGAGGTGAGGTAAATGGCTACAACATCTGAAGAACAGCCAATTATCTTCCTCGATGACATTTCAGTTACGTTTAAAACACGTACGGGTTCAATCTTTAAGCCTAATAAGGTTCACGCAGTACAGAATGTTTCTCTCAAGCTTATGCCTGGTGAGACCATTGGTATTGTTGGTGAGTCTGGCTGCGGAAAGTCGACTACTGCAAATGTCATGTGTGGCCTTCAGTCACCAACGTCCGGTCATGTGTACTTCAAGGGAATGGATGTTACCAAGCGTACTCCAGAGCTTAGAAAGCAGATTGGCCGCGTTGTCTCTGTTGTCTTCCAGGACCCAGCAACTGCTCTTAACCCTCGTATGATTGTTAAAGACCAGCTCATGGATCCACTGCTCGTACATAAGGTAGGAACAGAAGAGGAGCGAGAAGCCCGTATCAATGAGCTTGTTGGACTGGTAGGACTTCCACATTCAGCACTTCGCGCCCTTCCTGGTCAGCTCTCTGGTGGTCAGCGTCAGCGTGTTGCTATTGCGCGTGCGCTTTCTCTGAACCCATCGGCAATCATTGCTGACGAGCCTACTTCCGCACTGGACGTTTCTGTTCGTGCACAGATCTTGAACCTGCTTACTGACCTCAAGTCTGAGTTGGGTCTCTCAATGATCTTTATTTCACACGATATTCAGACTGTTCGCTATGTTTCTGACCGCATCATTGTTATGAATCACGGTCAGATTATGGAAGATGGTCCTGCTAAGCAGGTCTTTGAGCATCCAACAGACCCTTACACTAAGACGCTTTTGGGTGCTGCGCCATCTCTGCTTCATCCTAAACTGGGTGAGTAGCGCTTACGTTTTGTTCGATTAGAGCGCAGCTTAGGCTGCGCTCTTTTTAGCTTGTTAGGTGGAGAAATGCACCAAGAAACGCTTGAGCTGACAGAGTTGAAGGCAGCTCATGCTTTGACGCCCTATCCTTCAGATTTTGAGGAGTTTTGGACGGCGAGAATGGAGGAAGCAGATAATGCTCCTTTAAGCTGGCAAATTGCTCCTTCAACAGAGGTTACGTCAACTGCTTTAGCTCATTTTTTTGACCTAACATTTGTGGGTATTGATGGCGCAGAAGTCTACGCAAAGTATCTGCGCCCACAGACTGCCTCGGGCGTACAAACTCCGCTTGTTTTACAGTTCCATGGTTATCCAGGGGCTTCTCGCAGTTGGTTTGAGCAGAGTTCATTTTTAGGCATGGGCTGCTCACTGATTGCACTTGATAATCCTGGACAGGGCGGCCACAGCTTGGACGGAAGCTCGTATAAGAGCACTACCGTCTCTGGTCACTTGGTGCTTGGACTGGATGGGCCAGTAGAGGATCTTTACTTCGTTCATCTGTATCAGAATATTCGTTTGCTCTGCAGAATTGTTCGCCAGCTTGAAGGAATTGATACAGACCGCGTTTTTTTGTAAATGGTGCTTCCCAGGGTGGCGGAATCGCTCTTGCTACCTGCGCACTTAATCAGGATCTTTTTATAGGGCGGCAATCCTTTATCCCTTTCTCACTGATTTTAGGTGTGTGTGGGAGCTTAATGCTGACGAGGTAGCCTACGAGGGTATTCGCTATTATTCCCGCTGGTTTGATGCAGATGGCTCTCGTGTCGATGAGGTTTTTTTGCAAAGCTTGCCCTACATTGATTCAGCTAATTTTGCACGCCTGGTGACCTGTCCTGTACTTTTTGGTACTGGACTTGATGACCCGGTAGTTCCTCCAGAGGCTCAGTTTGCTGCCTACAATGCTCTGACCTGTCCAAAGAGGCATCTGCTGTATCCAGGTTACGCGCATGAAGAGATTGGTGATTTTGACGATAAAATCATCGATTTCTTTTTGCTCAGTGGACGGTGCCCATTCACTTGAGTTTTTGGACTCATCATTTCCCAATCAGGTTGAGGGCGAGGTGACGGCGTGAGGGGCTTAACACAAAGGCTCGAAGATGCCCGTTCTTATCGCGGTGCGTGGCTTAGACCATCAAACTTTGAATCATTTTGGGAGACATCGGTAGCGTTTGCACAAAATACCCAGGTAGAGAGTGTGGTTGAGCTTCCGTCCGCCATTCAGACAGCAACGTTTAAGCGCATTACATTCACTTCAACTGATCAGACTCAGCTGAGCGCTCGCGTTATTCTTCCGGTAGACGCATCGGAAGCAGGAACATTGCCAGCAACAACAAAAGCCTACTCTGCGTCAGAGTTACCTGCAGTGGTGCTCTTCTCCGATCTTGGTCGGGGAGTGCGCAGTTGGCTCCATCTTCTTCGCTTTACGGCGCTTGGCCTGCCTGTTGTGGCTCTGGAGGCTCGTCCGTGTGAGCCTCAACTCAAAGACGCCTGGAGGGGAGCGCTTGCCGCAGAGGAGCTTGCCCATGCCCTCATCAATCCTGCTAGCGCTGCAGCTTCCCCGCTCAAGCAGCTCATCGATGACGCACTGGTTACCACTTCGGTTGCCTCGCATTTCCTTGGTCGTACCGCCATCACCTGGGGAGAAGGTCTGGGCGGCTCGCAGGCTTTGTTTGCAGCAGCACTTCTGCCCAAGGCAGTGATCGCTACTATGGCGCTGAACCCTTTCTTTGCTGACAACGCAACAACCCTGCGCTCGCATGTCGGGTGCGGAGACACCCCGCAGTCAGATGCAGCTATCGACGCGGTCGGTCTTCTCGACAGCGCGTGTGCGGCAGAGCTTATTCGTGTACCTGCGCTTATTGGTACAGCTCTGCTGGACCAAAAGTGCTCCGATTGAGGGAACATTTGCGCTGTACAATCGTCTGCCAGGACAGAAGGAAATGCGCGTGTACCCCAAGTTTGGCCACGAGCGCATCAATCAGTTTGAGAACGAACAAATCAACTATATACGTGAGGTTATATCGGCACTCTAACGTAACCGAGCGGACTATAATTACGTAGGTTATTTGAATATTCAATTGACCAGGTATTCGGTCAGTTTGTTCAGTACATTGTTGTATGAAACTAGTTGGATTTTCCAACTGTGAAAGGATAAAGGATGTCCAGTAACGTACCATTTAGCGGTGTTATTCCACCAGTTGTTACCCCTAACACTCCAGACCACCAGCTTGATATCGTGTCTTTTGAGCGCTCCATTAACCGCCTTATTGAGGCGGGAGTTGATGGTCTTTTCTTCCTCGGCTCTTCTGGAGAGGTTGTTTTTGCAACTGATGAGCGTCGCGATCAGATTGTGCGCGAGGCTGTTCGCATTGTTGACCACCGTGTTCCGGTCCTTGTGGGCATCATTGATACCGAGACCGAACGCGTCTTGGAGCATGGTTGCCGTGCCCTCACACTAGGTGCAGATGCTCTTGTAGCAACCGCTCCTTTCTACGCACTTGGTGGCCCAGCTGATGTTGAGGAGCACTTCCGCATTCTCCACCAAGAGCTGGATGCACCTCTGTTTGCGTACGATATTCCTGTCTGCGTTCACACTAAGCTCTCTTGGAAGATGCTTGCTCGCCTGGGCGCAGAGGGCGTTCTTGCAGGTGTTAAGGACTCTTCTGGTGACGATGTCTCCTTCAGGTATCTTGTTCAGGAGAACGAGAAGAACGGTCATCCTCTGACCCTTCTGACCGGCCATGAGATTGTGGTTGACGGCGCTCTTCTCTCTGGCGCAGACGGTTCTGTTCCAGGTCTTGCTAATGTTGAGCCAGAGGGCTACGTCCGCATGTGGAAGGCAGCTCAGGAAGGTAACTGGGCAGAGGTCAAGCGTGAGCAGGACCGACTCAACGAGATTTCCCATATCTTTGATGTCACCACAGGCGTTCAGGGCTACGGTGCTGGCGTTGGTGCCTTCAAGTGCGCCCTTAACCTCATGGGAATCTTTGATTCTTCTCAGATGCCTCGTCCTGTTAAGCCTCTTGACGGTCAGAACCGTGAGGCAATCAAGCAGGTTCTTATTGCAAACGGCCTTCTCTAAACAAGAGGGGACAGCATGGACTCTAAGTTTGTTTCTCCAACACATGTTTGTGCCGTTGATATTGGCGGCACAAAAATTGCCTGCGGCATAGTCACCCTTAACGGCACTGACGCTCCTAACGTCCAGTCCGTAAAGAAGGTCCCAACTAACGCAAAAGAGGGTGGCAAGCAGGTTCTTGCCACCGTTCTCCAGGCAATTAGAGAGGCACTTGCTCGTGCAGAAGAGCTGGACCTTATCATCTCTGGCGTGGGTATTTCTTCTGCTGGTGTTGTTGACCCTCGTACGGGCGACATCACCTACGCAAATGAGCTTATGCCCGGCTGGGGCGGAACCGCTCTTGGCTCTGCAGTTACCAGTGAGTTTGGCCTTCCGTGCAGCGTCCTTAATGACGTTCATGCTCACGCTCTGGGCGAGGCTCGTCACGGTGCTGGTCACGGCAAAGATAGCGTTTTAACCGTAGCTGTTGGCACGGGCATTGGTGGCGCTTTTTGTGAACCACGGCATTTTGATGCTGGGTGCTCACGACGAGGCTGGTCACATTGGTCACGTTGCAACTCCAGCGGCTGCAGGGGTTGATTGTCCCTGTGGTGGAACTTCTCACCTTGAGCCTGTTTCCGCAGGTCCTGGAATTATTCGCGAGTACGTCCGCCTTGGTGGCTCCGACACGCTTGAAGACGGTTCTGCTCTTGATGGCGCTGAGATTGACCGCAGAGCACTTGCTGGCGAGAAGATCGCTCAAGCTGCAGAGGAGCGCTCAGGCCGCGCGCTTGGTGAGGTTCTGGGAAGCATGTGCAACATGCTTGACCCTTCTGTCATCATTCTGTCTGGCTCCGTTGCAGAGTGCGGCAAGTATTGGCATGAGGCGCTCGAGGCTGCATTTAAGCTGCAGGCAATGCCTCCTGTTCAGGCAACGCCCATTGTGAAGGGCACGCTTGGTGAGAAGCTCCTCTTATTGGAGCTGCAGAAAACCTTGTTCTACCTGGATATTTAGAGACACGTCTTTAGACAAAAAGCACGTCAGCAGGTAAATTATTTGCTGACTGGGTATGTCGCAAAGACAGATATCTTTTAATGTACGTACATTCTTGTGAGGAGAATATCGTGGCACATTCAGAGCTTGTTGAGTCACTTAAAGGAAAACTCATTGTCAGCGTCCAGGCGTATCCTGGTGAGCCTATGAGGCATCCAGAGACCATGGCTCAGATTGCTCGCGCCTGTGAGCTTGGCGGCGCTGCGGCTATTAGGTGCCAGGGTCTGTCCGATATTTCTGCCATTAAAGGTAGGGTTGAAATTCCTGTTATTGGCCTCTGGAAAGAGGGTCATGAGGGCATCTACATTACTCCCACGCTTCGTCATGCCCGCGCTTGCGTTCATGCTGGCGCAGACGTTGTTGCTCTTGATGCAACTGACCGTCCAAGACCAGATGGCAGAACCTTTGAAGAGACCGTTGCTGCTCTTCGTGCAGAGTCTGATGTCCTGATTATGGCTGACTGCATGACTATGGACGATATTCGTCGCTCTGTTGCTGCTGGTTGTGACCTCGTTTCAACTACACTTTCTCACAACAAGGCCGCTATTGATACAACGCTTGACGATGGCCCTGACATTGCACTTCTCCAGCAGGCAACCACTGAATTCCCAGGTATTGCCATTATTTGCGAGGGTCACGTTCACACACCACAAGACGCAAGAGATGCAATTGACGCTGGTGCTTGGGCGGTTGTTTCGGGTACTGCCATTACGCACCCAACTTCAATTACCTCTTGGTTTGCTGCGGCACTTGAGGATTAATGCTTAGAGCGGTAAGGTTTTCTCGTCACATCATTTAAGGAGTGCCTGTGAAGAAAAACGATCCCACACCTTCAGTTATTCCTGACATCGTCATTATTACGGGTATGTCTGGGTCGGGTCGTACACAGGCACTTCATGTGTTTGAGGACATGGGTTATTTCTGCATTGATAACCTGCCTCCAGCTCTTATATTGCAGCTCTCTCACCTTGTAGGTATTAACACGGGTGTTGGCCGTCATCTGGCGGTTACCTGTGACTTGCGCTCACAAGGTCTTTTTGATGATATCTCTGAGGCACTGAAGTCTCTTGCTGACCATGAGCTTACGTACAAGATTATCTATTTGGACTCGTCAGATGAAGTGCTCATGCGCCGTTATAGCGAGAACCGCCGTCGTCATCCTTTAGCCCAAGAAGGGGAGAGCCTTGCCTCTGCAATTGCCAAAGAGCGCGCTCAGCTTCAAGACATTAAAGCTATCGCAGATGAGGTGTTTGATACCTCAACCATGCGTACCAATACGCTTAAGAGTCGCTTACGTCGCGCATTTTCAGAGCTTGCTGAGCAGCAGCTTATGGATGTCAGTGTGTTCTCGTTTGGATTCAAAAACGGTTTGCCCGTTGAGGCTGACCTTATGATTGACGTGCGATTCCTACCTAATCCTTACTATAATCCAGAGCTCAGGCCACTTACCGGTCTTGATGAGCCGGTTGCTCAGTTTGTTCTCAAGCACGGCACTACTAAGAAATTCTTAAAGTCGTGGTTTGAGTTGCTTGACGTTGTTATGCCTGGATACGTACAAGAGGGTAAGAGCCTGCTCTCTATTGCGGTGGGTTGTACCGGCGGTCAGCACAGAAGTGTTGCTATTGCACGTGCCACCGCAGAACATTTGTCTGCTCAGGGTTATCGCGTGACGCTGTTCCATCGCGATCTTGAGGCAGCAAAAAAGAAGTCTCAGCAGGCTGAGTAGGAATTGATTCTGCTATGTCATTTACTGCTGAGGTAAAAAATGAGCTGGTCAGTGTACCAGAAGGTCAGACAGATTCTGCATTAGCGCAGCTTTCTGCCCTTATTCGTGTTTCGGGTACGCTCTCGGTGCAAGGTCCAGGCAAATTTGCCGTTCGCATTGTCACCGAGACAGGTACGGTTGCTCGAACGGTTGTCAGTTCTTCTCGCCGTTTATTTGACCTGGATACCTCCATTGAGTATCGCCGGTCCATCATGCATAAGAAACGCAACTATCTGCTTGAGATTTCAAACCAGGATTCGCTTGCAGGAGCCCTTTCTACACTGGGTATTTATATTCCAGGAGAAGGTCTGGTAAGAGGTATTTCAAAGAATATCGTCCGCACTAAACAGACGCAGCGCGCTTTTTTGCGTGGCGCTTTTATGGCAGGTGGGTTTGTTGCGGATCCTCGAAAAGACTTCCACCTGGAAATTGCAGTCTCGGGGGACGAATTTGCAGCTGACCTGGTAAAGCTCATAGGTACGCTTGGTGTTAAGGCACGTCTTAATCATCGTAACCGCCACACTAACGCGCTTACGCGCTCTCGAGAGATTTACGCCGTCTACCTTAAGAGTTCTGATGACATCATTACGTTCTTGCGAGAAATTGGCGCTACTACCATGGCTCGCGTTGCTGCGGCAGCGCGCAATATGAAGCACTACCGCAACAACGTAAACCGAGCGGTTAATGCAGAGATGGCAAATCAAACACGTTCTTCTAATGCTGCGGCCGACCAGTTAGCGCTTATAGAAAGGCCGAGAAACTCATTGGCTTGTCGGCGCTTCCTCCCGCGGTAAGAGAGTTTTGTATTGCGAGAAAAGATAACCCTGAGCTGTCGTTATTAGGTTTAGGGGAGTCGTTTGTACCACCCGTATCCAAGTCCGCCATGTATCACCGATTGCTTCGGTTAGAAAAAATCGTTCAGGATTTAGAAAAAGATGCATAAGTTATCGGTGAGTGCGGTAAAATACTCGGTGTACGGTTTAAATGTTAATGAATCCGGAGAATGGCTCTGGGTCACCGAAAGGAGCATTACGTATGGCAGTAAAGGTTGCTATTAACGGTTTTGGCCGCATTGGTCGCCTTGCATTTAGGCAGATGTTTGGTCACGAGGGTTCCGAGATTGTTGCAATCAACGACCTTACTTCTCCAGAGATGCTTGCATATCTTCTGAAGTATGACTCTACTCAGGGCAACTATTCCCGCGATCACAAGGTAGAGGCAACTGACCACTCCATCATCGTTGACGGTCACGAGATTGTTATTTACAAGGAGGCAGACGCTAACAACCTGCCTTGGGGCGATCTCAACGTTGACGTTGTTCTTGAGTGCACCGGTTTCTACACCTCCAAGGAGAAGGCACAGGCTCACATCAACGCTGGTGCTAAGAAGGTTGTCATTTCAGCTCCAGCAGGCAATGACCTTCCAACCGTTGTCTTCAACGTTAACCATGAGATTCTGACTGCAGATGACAACATCATTTCTGCAGCTTCCTGCACCACCAACTGCCTTGCTCCTATGGCAAAGGGTCTCAATGACTTCGCACCAATTCAGTCCGGCATCATGACTACCATTCACGCATACACTGGTGACCAGATGATTCTTGACGGCCCACAGCGCAAGGGTGACTTCCGTCGTTCCCGTGCTGGTGCAGAGAACATTGTTCCTAACTCCACTGGTGCTGCTAAGGCAATCGGCCTTGTTCTTCCTGAGCTCAACGGCAAGCTCATTGGTGCTGCTCAGCGCGTTCCTACGCCAACTGGCTCCCTCACCAACCTTTATGCTGTTGTTGACAAGAAGGTCACCGCTGCTGAGGTTAACGCAGCAATGAAGGCTTACGCTGAGACCATCCCAGAGACCTTTGGTTACAACGAGGATCAGCTTGTTTCCCGCGACATCGTTGGCGAGACCCACGGCTCCATCTTCGATGCAACTCAGACCATGTGCTCTGATCTTGGCAACGGCCAGACCCTCGTTCAGGTCACCTCTTGGTACGACAACGAGAACTCCTACACTTCCCAGATGGTCCGCACCATCAAATACTTCGAGAAGTTCGTTGCTTAAGTTCTAGTTACATAGACGCCTTAGGCGCGGTCGCAGCATCTGCCGCGATCGCGCCTTCTTTTGTTGGAAACGTATTCAAAGGAGTGACATGGCTTTTACAAAGAAGACTGTCCGCGATGCAGATGTTGATGACAAGCGCGTTCTTATGCGCGTTGACTTCAACGTGCCTCTAAAGGACGGCGTTGTTACTGACGACACCCGCGTTCGCGCTGCACTTCCAACCATCCAGTATCTTCTCGACCACAACGCAAAGGTCATCTTGATGAGCCACCTTGGCCGTCCAGATGGCACTGGTTTCCAGCCAGAGCTTTCCCTGCGTCCAGCTGCAGAGAAGCTTGCTGAGCTTCTTGGCCGCGAGGTTAAGTTTGTTGAGGACACGTATGGCGAGAAGGCCCGTGAGGCTGTAGACGCACTCAAGGACGGCGAGGTTCTTGTTCTTGAGAACGTCCGTTTTTGACAAGCGTGAGAAGAAGAATGACCCAGAGATTGCAAAGACTCTTGCTTCTTATGGTGACGTCTTTGTTCTTGATGCCTTTGGTACCGCACACCGCGCACAGGGCTCCGTTGTGGGACCAGCAGCTTACCTTCCTGCATACGCAGGCTTCCTGCTTGAGAAAGAGGTTGATACTCTTACCTCTATCTTCTCTAATCCAGAGCGCCCACTTGTAGCTATCGTCGGTGGCTCCAAGGTTTCTTCTAAGATTGGTGTCCTTGATCACCTTATCGACTCCGCTGATACCCTTATCATCGGCGGCGGTATGGCATACACCTTCTTCCTGGCTAAGGGTTATACCGTTGGTACTTCTCTTCAGGAGCCAGACTGGATTGAGCGCGCAGGCGAGATGCTCAAGAAGGCTGAGGAGAAGGGTGTTAAGATTCTGCTTCCTGTTGACAACGTTGTTACCGATCACTTTGGTGAGGACGCTGTTGGTGAGGTAGTTCCTTCCAACCAGATTCCTGATGACCGTATGGGTATGGACATTGGTCCCTAAGACTGTTGAGCTTTACACTGAGGCAATCAAGGGTGCAAAGACTGTCTTCTGGAATGGTCCTATGGGCGTCTTTGAGTTTGACCAGTTTGCAAAGGGTACCGAGGCAGTTGCTTACGCTGTTGCAGATGCTGACTGCACTTCCATTATCGGTGGAGGCGATTCCGTCGCAGCAGTTAACAAGTTCCACCTTGCTGACAAGATGAGCTGGATTTCCACTGGTGGCGGCGCTTCCATGGAGCTTGTTGAGGGTAAGGCTCTTCCAGGAGTGGAGGCGCTTCTCGATGCGTAATCGTATGATCGCAGGTAACTGGAAGATGAATGAGACTTTCGCTGAGGGTATTGAGCTTGCTCAGGGAATTGTCGATCAGCTTGCTTCTGGTACTGGAAACGTTGACGTTGTTATTGCTCCACCTCTTGTAGACCTTAAGGGCGTCTCCGAGGTTCTTTCTCAGGCTAACTCTTCTGTTGCTCTCTCTGCACAGAATGTGTACTGGGAGGAGTCTGGCGCCTTTACTGGCGAGACCTCTCCAGCAATGCTGACCTCTGTTGGTGCAACCCACTGCATCATTGGTCACTCTGAGCGTCGTGGCTACTTTGGTGAGACCGATGAGGGACATTAACCGCAAGGCAAAGGCTTTGATGGCTCATGGCATCGTTCCTATTTCTTGCTGCGGTGAATCCCTTGAGGTTCGCAATGCTGGTACTCACGTTCAGTTTGTTGTTGACCAGATTAAGGCTGACACTGAGGGTCTTGAGATTACTGATCCTTCCAAGTACGTTATTGCTTACGAGCCAATCTGGGCAATTGGTACTGGTATGACTGCAACTGCTGATGACGCTCAGGAAGTTTGCGGTGCAATTCGCAAGACCTTGGTGGAGATCTTTGGTGCAGAAATTGCAGATGGCATTCGTATTCTTTACGGTGGCTCTGCAAAGCCAGAAGAACGTTGGTGGCTTCCTCGAGAAAGAGGACGTTGACGGCGCACTTGTTGGCGGCGCATCGCTCAAAGGCTGATTCCTTTGTCGCAATGGTAAAGAGCGCAATGAACTAAGCTGAGTCAAAGTGCTTTATCACCAGTTAAGCGCTTGGCACATTTGTTGAGTTCTTGTTTGTTTTGCAACTTGGCACACGTCATTTCCAAAGGGGAGTGGCGTGTGCTATTCTTTTCTGTTGTACGTGAAAATAACTAGGGCTGGATTTTTCTCGCCAGCAAGAGGGGAACCTCGTGGGCGTTCTGAATACAATTCTTTTTGGTACTGTTTGTACTTTCTGGTGTCTTGACGGTGCTGCTTGTTCTAGCACACTCCGGAAAGGGTACCGGTGTTTCTGACATGATTGCAGCTTCCATGTACAACGCAGGAGCAGGTTCGGGAATCATGGAGAAAAATCTTGATCGCCTTACCATTATCACTACAACCATCTTTATGGTTTGTGCCATTGTGATGGCTCTGACATTCCCCGTTGGAACTATTGGCTAAGCTGCGCTCTCACATTTTGAATTATCTGCCGAGAAGCCCCGTGTTTCTCGGCATTTTTGTATGTTAAGGAGGCTCTTCTGCTGAAAGAGTTCTTAGAAAAGTGATTATCAAGTCATTTGTTAGAAGATAGTAGTTATCTATTATTTCTTAACAGAATTTTTCAATAACGTTTCTCGTATGTAAACAAATCAGATTTAGCCCAATAAGCAGGATTTAAACAGTCATTATATGTGGATACGTTTTACTGGGATTGGTATGTAAAGACAGTCTTATCTTAGAGATAAGTTTAGTCAAGCTGCTATTCCGTGGTAGAATTACACTTTGCTGTGTATTCACGGCACTGTTGTTGTAGGAATGCTAGGTTGCCATACCGAGAAAACCTCGCTTATTAGATGGATAAGCGCAAGGCGGTGAGGAGAGTCAATGGCACGGTTTGTTTGGTACGTTACAAAGAGGATTTTGAGCTACATAGTAATGATTTTTGTTGCTACATCACTCACATTCTTCCTCGCATCTTCGTTCATGAATCCACGCTCTGACCTGGAGCAGCGTATTCCACGCCCTCCACAGGAGTCTATTGAGAACAGCCTTTACAGTGCTAATCTTAATGACAAAACCCCTGTTATTGAGCGTTATCAGATTTGGATTACAAATCTGTTTACCAAGTTTGATCTTGGCATGACTCCAACAGGTGATAGTGTTAACCGTGAGATGAGCTCTAAGTTTATGTCTTCTATTCTGCTCATGACTCCTGCAACTGTCTTGTCTGTTGTTATTGGCGTCAGCTTGGGTGTTTATACTGCGCAACGGCAATACCAGTGGCAAGACCGCTTCTTAAGTGGTGTTGCATCAGTACTTCTGGTTATTCCTACCGTTGTTTTGGCTATTCTTATTGTTTTTACGGCCATTGAAATTAACGCTAGGGCAGGCGCTCGTATCTTCTACGTCACTGATCTTTCCAGTGGTGATACGGGCAACTTCTTTACCTGGCTTATTGACTTCCTTCAGCATATTATTCTTCCAACTATCGTTCTGACTATCATCAGTTCTGTTGGTTACCACCTCTCACAGCGTACGTACTTGCTTGATGAGATGCATGCTGACTATGTTCGTACTGCTCGCGCTAAGGGCCTTACCCGTAAGCAAGCTATCCGCAGCACGCTCTCCGTGTTTCTTTGATTCCTACTGCTGTTTCTGTTGCGTTTTCACTTGCAGGTATCTTCACTGGTGCTGTTATGACCGAGAAGGTCTTTGCTATTCACGGTCTTGGTGAGTACTTCATTAACTGCATTAACAACAACAACATTCATGGCGCAGTTGCTGTTGCAGCATTCTCTGGTGCAATGACCCTCGTTGGTGCACTTCTTGCAGATCTCTTTGCTGCTGCCCTTGATCCACGAATTAAGATGAGCTAAGGAGGCGGACATGTCTAAAGAAGAACTTACAAATACTGATCAGCTCACTGATCAAGATAACGTCTCCGATAAAGCTGGTTTGACAAACGCTGAGCGTGAGCTTGAGGCAGATGCAAAGAGTGACGGTAAAGAGGTTAAGCGTATTAGTTATGCTGGCCTGATTGTTCGTCGTTTCTTCCGTCAGCGCTCTGCTGTTATTGGCTTAGTTATTATTGGTATCATGGTGCTTATCGCTCTGTTTGGTAAGTATCTAACTCCACATAACTATCAAGACGCAGATTTTACTGCCATTGCCCAGGCTCCTAGTGCTAATCACTGGTTTGGTACTGATGGTGCTGGTATTGACCTTTATGCCTGCGTTGTTCATGGTCTTGGTCGTTCTCTAACCATTGGTATCAGCTACGCAGTTTTGACTACTATCATCTCTGCGATAATTGGTACTGCTATTGCGTATGTACGTGGTATTCCAGAGAAGATTGGTATGTGGCTACTTGATATGCTGATGGTCATTCCAAGCTTCTTGCTGGTTGCTATGATTGTTCGTGCAGCTGGCGGAGAGTCTGGCTGGCTCATGCTAATCTTTGGCTAACTGCTTTTGGTTGGATTGGCCGTGCTCGTACGCTTCGTACCATGGCTCTTTCTCTGCGCGAGAGAGATTACGTCAGGGCCGCTAAGTACATGGGTGTTTCTCCCTTTACCATCATTGTGCGCCACCTTATCCCAAACCTCGGTTCAATTCTTATTATTGACCTAGTCCTTGCTGTCATCGGTGGTATTAACTCCGAGACCGCATTCAGCTTCTTGGGTCTTGGTATCAAGGCACCAGACACTTCCCTCGGATACCTTCTGAGCGCAGGTTCTTCCGCAATGCTTACCACTCCATGGATGATTCTTATTCCATCCGTGTTCTTGATTATTGTGTGCGTTGGCCTTCAGCTTATCGGAGACGGTCTTCGCGATGCATTTGACCCATATTCTCGCGCCGCTGGTAGCGTTAAGGATCAAGATGAGGATAACGATGCAGCAGATGAATCTGAGATTACTGCTGACATGGTTTCTGAAGAAACAACGGAGCGTGCATAATGGCTGACATTACTAATACTTCTGCAAAGCAGGGAAATGTAGAGATGGATGATGTCCTACGCTATGAGCTGCTTGAGTCAAATGGTCCTAAGGGTGCACCAACGGGAGATCCCGTTCTTTCCGTTCGTGACCTCAAGGTTTCCTTTAACACTGAGGCTGGTCGTGTAGATGCAGTTCGTGGTGTTAACTTTGATCTTTGGGGTGGCCGTACCCTCGGTATCGTAGGTGAGTCCGGTTCTGGTAAATCGGTCACGGCGCTTTCTCTTATCGGTCTTCTTGATGACAACGCTCACGTTACCGGCTCCATTAAGCTTGGTGATGAGGAGCTCATTGGCAAGACTGATGAAGAAATGTCTAAGCTTCGTGGTACCAGAATCTCTATGATCTTCCAGGACCCTCTGTCTGCTCTTACTCCAATGTTTACTATTGGTGATCAGATTGCAGAGGCTTTGCTTACTCATAATCCCTCTATGAATAAGGCTGATGTCCGTAAACGTTGTATTGAGCTTCTTACCATTGTTGGTATTACTGACCCAGAGAACCGCCTGGATTCTTTCCCACATGAGTTCTCTGGTGGTATGCGTCAGCGTGTTGTTATTGCTATTGCAATTGCAAACAACCCTGACATCATCATTGCAGACGAGCCAACTACTGCTCTTGATGTTACTATTCAGGCTCAGATTCTTGATGTCTTGAAGGTTGCACAGAAGGAGACTGGTGCAGCAGTTGTTTTGATTACGCACGACCTTGGTGTTGTTGCGGGTACCGCTGATGACATCATGGTTATGTATGCAGGTCGTGGCGTTGAGCGTGCAAGTGTTGATACGCTGTTCGCAGAGCCAAGGCATCCTTACACCATGGGTCTTCTGGGCGCAGTTCCAAAGCCACACCTTCCTGCAGAGCACAGACTTGTTCCTATTAAGGGTAATCCACCTTCACTTGCTGCTATTCCAACTGGCTGTCCTTTTAATCCACGTTGTCCTATGGCAACAGAGGAGTGCTCTCAGAAGGAGCCTTTGCTCGTTCCTGCAAATCCAGCTGAAGGACATCTTGCATCTTGCCACCACCTTAAGGACATTTGCGAGAAGAACCTTACTTATGCAGAGGTTTATCCAGACTTTGAGCCAATTCTTCCTAAATGGGTTGACGTTCCTCGCTCTGAGCGCCCTGTTGTGCTTGAGGTTGAGAATCTTACTAAGACTTTCCCAGTTCAGGGCAAGGGCTTTGTCAGACGCAGCAAGGGTACTATGACCGCTGTTGATCACATTAACTTCCAGATTCACGAGGGCGAGACTCTGGCACTTGTTGGTGAGTCCGGCTCTGGTAAGTCAACCACATTGATGCAGATTATGGATTTGTTGAAGCCAGAGGATGGTCGAATTACCGTCCTTGGTAAAAACGTTGCAGATCTTAAGAGCGCAGCAGATCGTCGAGAAGTTCGTAAGGATCTTCAGGTTATTTTCCAGGATCCAATGAGCTCTCTTGACCCTCGTATGCCTATCTATGACGTTTTGGCAGAGCCACTTCAGGCACAGGGATGGAATAAGGCAGACATTAACGCTCGTATTGGCGAGCTTATGCGTCTGGTTGGTATTAATCCAGACTATGTTGACCGCTTCCCATCTCAGTTCTCTGGTGGTCAGCGTCAGCGTATTGCAATTGCTCGCGCTCTTGCAACAAGCCCAAAGATTCTTCTTTTGGATGAGCCAATTGCATCTTTGGACGTTTCGATCCAGGCAGGTATTATTAACCTCCTTGAGGATCTTCAGGTACAGTTGAAGATTTCGTACCTCTTTGTTGCTCATGACCTTGCAGTTATTCGTCATATTTCTGATACTGTTGCCGTTATGCACCTGGGCAAGATTGTTGAGTACGGTGAAACTGAAGAGGTCTTTACTAATCCACAAGATCCTTACACAAGGCTCTTCTCTCAGCTATTCCAATTCCTGATCCTAAGATTGAGCGTACCCGCGAGCGTATGATTTATCAGGATGGAAAGCTTGTTCCAGCAACACACATTGCTACTGAGTAGAAATACTTAAATAAAAATTTTTATAAACCCGCACGTAAACAGCGTGCGGGTTTTGTTATGTTTCAAATAGTGAACGAGGTTGTTACGGGATTGTTTCCGCTATGGAGTATTCATATGCAATTTCGTATAGTTAAGTGAACATCTGTAAGCCTTTAACGAAATGGGTGATTATATGGCTAGCAGTTTTTCTCGTCGCTCGTTCTTCGCTCTGACTGGTGTCACTGCTGCAGGTCTTGGACTTGCTGGTTGTGGCCCCTGCTCAGCCCGGAAACACTCCAGCGGCAACTGGTGTTGAGCCACAGGACGGCTCCCCAGCAAATACTCCTCTGGATCAGCTGCCACTGCCAGAGGCTGGCAAGACGTACAACAACCCTAAGACTCGTGATGAGATTCAGGATGGTGGTACGCTCACTCAGCCAATTACTGAGATTGGCCCACAGTGGAACTACTACAACGTCAAGGGCAACACTTCTTACATGAATATCCTTCACGGTCTGATTAACCCTCGTGACCTCTTTGGTAGCAACGTTGACGGCAGCAAGTTTGAGGCAAACAAGAACTACGTCAAAGAGTACAAGGTTGAGGATAAGGACGGCAAGCAGGTTGTCACTCTTACCTTTACCGATCAGGCTAAGTTCAACGACGGTACTGATATTGACTGGACCGCCCTTCAGACTGCTTTCATTTGCCTAAGTGGTCAGAACAAGAAGTATGAGGTTCCTCTACTGACGGCTATGACAAGATTGAGTCCGTTGAGCAGGGCGATACCGCAAAGACTGCTGTTGTTACTATGGCTGAGCCTGTTTATCCAATTGAGCAGATTCTTGGCTATGCTCTGCACCCAAAGCTTCAGGACCCAGAGTTCTTCAACAAGGGTTACCTCAATCAGCCAAACAATGAGCTTGGTGCTGGCCCATACATTGTTGATTCTTACGATGATTCTCAGGTTACCTTTAAACCAAATCCAAAGTGGTGGGGAGATGCTCCTAAGCTTGACACTCTTGTCTTCAAGCAGATGGATACTCAGGCAACCATCAATGCATTCAAAAATGGTGAGGTTGACACTGCAGGTCCTACTTCTTCAAATGGTTCTGCTGAGCTTCTTTCTAACTTCAACACCATGGCTGATGCTCAGGTTCGTCGTGGTCTTGGTAACTCCATTGCAGTTATTGAGATTAACTCCTCTCGTGAAGCTCTTCAGGATATTGCAGTCCGTAAGGCATTCTGCCAGGCTGTTGATCCAGCAACCATTGTTTCCATTGTTTTCCAGGGTGTTAACTGGAAAGAGGAAGCACCAGGCTCCATGCTTTGGCCTTACTGGGCAGCTGGTTATGACAACAACCTCCCAGATGATGTTAAGAACCTTAAGAATGCTGAAGAGCGCAAGAATGCTGCAAAGAAGACTCTTGAGGGTGCAGGCTATACCCTCAACGGTGACTTCTACGAGAAGGACGGCAAGCAGGTAACCATTGGTTACACCATGTTTGGTGACGGAACTAACGTAAAGAACCGTGCTGCTGCAATTCAGAAGATGTGCAAGGATGCTGGCATTAACCTGACCCTTGACTCACACCCATCTTCTGAGTTCTCTGAGGTTCTTACCTCTGGTAACTGGGATGTCTGCCTCTTTGGCTGGTCTGGTAACGCTGTTTCTTACAACAACGGTGTTCAGCTCTACGGTTCTGAGTCTGCTTCCAACTTTGGTCATCAGGGTACCGCAGAGACCGATGCGCTCTTTGCAAAAGGTTGTCTCTACTGCTAACTTTGATGAGCGTATGAAGATTATGAACGAGGCAGAGAAGAAGTGCATGGCAACTTACTCTTACCTTCCTGTCTACACTGGTCCATCCTGCTTCGTCTGCAAGAAGGGTCTTGCAAACTTTGGTCCTGCACTCTTCCTGGACCTTCCTTCAACCGACATTGGTTGGCAGAAGTAAGCAAGGAATACTCAGGTCTTCTCGCAGAGAAAAGTTTTTAATTTTTCTCACAAATGTTGCTAGAAGATGTGTTAGTATATCCCTCGCTGCAAAGCAAGTCGGAGTGGCGGAATTGGCAGACGCGCTAGCTTGAGGTGCTAGTGACCTACTAACGGTTGTGCGGGTTCAAGTCCCGCCTCCGACACCACGGAATTTCGGCGGATCTCTTCGGAGGTCCGCCTTTTTCGTATACTTAGGTCATATGATTTGTTTTTGGCTTTGCTGGTAAGGAGCGCCTGTGGCAAACAATAAACTAAGTGTTCGCCGTGTTGAGGGAGTTGTCGACGGAACCGTTGCTGCAACTCTGTCTCAGTTGCTGCGTCTGACCAGCGATGCAGTTATCGTTTTTAATATGGAGGGCACGGTTCTTCTCGCCAATGAAGAGGCTGAAACTATATTTGTTAAGGTCGGTAGTACGTTGGCAGGCATGGACGTGCGCTTTTTGTTTACCCCGGCAAATCAAGAGAACTTACAGAAACCGTTTTCTATAGACGATCTGGCATTGCAATTGATGGCTCAACTTCGATGGTTACTGCTCCTGCTCATGACGGAATGTCACAGGTGTTGAGTGTTCGTGCAGATTATGTTGGTGCGCCTACACAGGCTATTGTTCTGACAGCATCTAAGCTTCGTGAACTGTCGAGTCCTATGCAAGACGATGAACGAATGGTCTTGGACCTTCGTCGAGCTAATAAGAGGCTCTCAGGAGCGCTCCAGATTGTCTTAGACACACTTGACTCAGAAGATATGGGTCAGCTTATTGAACGCGTGTTAGAAGAGCTCTCAGAGACTGTTGAGGCAGACGGTGCGCTCATTTATCTTGCTGAGCAAGATGGCTATCACCTTCATGGCGTTACGGAGTCATTGAAGAGCGCTTCGTACGGTGTGATTCCTCGCTACTTTGCATTTAACAGCTCTCTGGAGCGTTTGACGTTTTACTCAGAGCATGCACTACGCCTGCATACTATGGCTTTGAACTCGGAAAATCTTAAGCAGGGAAGAGTTAAAAAGCGCAATCTGGTTAACGAGGATACGCGCGAGGTCATAACCGTTGACGCAGGTCATCTGCCCCCATTTACCAGCTTTCTTGTGGTGCCCGTGTGGTTTGGCGGTCACATTGTTGCTCTGATTGAGGTGGGCTGGGAGCGCAAGCGTGCGCTTCTGGTTGAAGATGCAAGACTTCTGGACTCCATTGCAAATTACCTCTCGGTGCAGCTTGTAGGCGCGTTGTCGGCCATGAGAACGCAGCGTAGAGATACGCTTCGCGAGGCATTAGCGCGCGTGCGTCAAGGACTTCTCCACAGCGCCGCAGATGGCGAGAAGATCTCTGGAGAGCTGCTACAGCAGGTCATGAGGTCGGTGGGCACTGATCTTTCTGCACAGGTTTTCTCGGTAGATTGCTGTGAAGTAACGGGAAACATTACGCTTTTGGCGCTTGGTGCTGAACAGGCATTTGGTGCTGCTCAGGACAACATGCAGGGCATGGCGCCACAGCAAGACGGTGGCAAGCAGGTAGCGCTTCCCTCAACGGTTGAAGGGCTCAAGACAGGAGAGGGAGAGGCGTCAGTCAAAGAAGTTGAGCTTGATTCTGAGCTGAGTCGCGCACTAGCGGTACAGGGATTGCCTTGTAAGGGAGCTGTATTATTTCTGGGTAAGTTTGCAGGAGAGCAGCATACCTGGCTCTTCTTGCGAGAAGAAAACGCGGAACCTCTGAGTGATATTGAGCTTGATTTTTTGGATCGCGTAATGCTGCTGGTACATTCTCTGGCAGTTGGCGCCGAGAGAGTCAGCAGAACAAGCATATCTCGCAGGCGCTCCAGTCAGGTATGAAGAATGACCTGCAGCAAGTTGAAGGAATCTCTGCCGAAGGTATCTATTCATCTGCAACCGCCGATGCGTTTGTCGGCGGCGATTTCTATAGCATGATTAAGTTGCCAGGACGTCGTGCGTGCATCATCATGGGAGATGTCTCCGGCAAGGGTATTGAGGCGGCATCTATCTCATCTGCAGTTAAAACAGCACTTTCTGCCTATGCGTGGGAGGGAAGAACTCCCGCTCGTATGGTGGCTACACTGAATGAGTTTCTGCTTGGATTTTCCAGGGTTGAGACGTTTGCGACGCTCTTTGTGGGTATTGTTGACCTTGCCACCTCTTCACTTATGTACTGCTCTGCTGGCCATCCACCTGCGATTTTAGTGTCCGCTCAATCGGGCGAGGCTGAGCTTTTAGACGTGCAGTCGGGCGTTGTTGGCGCGTTCCATGACATGGAATACAAGAACGGCACCGTTCGATTGAATGAAGGCGATATCCTGTTGCTTTATACCGACGGAACCACTGAGGCTCGAAGCCCCGAAGGTGCCTTCTTTGGCGAGACCGGACTCCGCGACATGATTATGGACGAAGTGCCTCGTGGCTTTGACGGTCTTCTCAATAGGTTCTTGAGTACGCTTGATCGCTATACCGGTCAGAGGCTTGATGACGACGTTGCCATGGTTGCTCTGCGCTTTGACGAGCTTGGCAGCATTGATTCTGACGAGAAGATCAACTAGACGGACTTCTCGCCAAGTAGACGGGTTTCTCGCCAAAAAAGAGACAGATATCTGAAATTCTTGTCTTGAGTGCGGGAAAAAGAAGCGTATGTATACGCAGCCAAACATAGCAGTTGTTTCAGTTACCACTGACCTTGACGTGAGGGGAGTTCCGCGCGCGAAGGCTCAGATTGAGCAGCTGATTAACAGTGGCTGTAGAAGGATTGTACTGAACATGACGGAGGTCTCGTACATTGATTCCTGCGGTATGGGCTTTATTGTGTGCGCTGTTCGCCGCATGAAGACGCTCGGTGGTCTTATGAGCTTGACCAACGTGCAGCCAACAGCGTTTAAGGCGCTGGTGCGCATGGGTCTTATCGACTTCATGCCCGTAAGTACTAGCGCGGCCAAATCGCGCGTAACTCCATTGGCTCCGGGTACACACCCATCATTCCAGACAACGTTTAGAGTTGATCCCAATAAGATGTGCGACGCTCGATCACGAGCTCTTGCGCTTTTGCAGGCACTTCCGTTTACCGCAGATCAAAAATTTGATATCGAACTTGCTGTTGGCGAAGCTATTGGCAACGCTGTAGATCACGCGTGCGAGAAGGGCGTGCTGACCACGGTTTCCGCGTATCCAGACAGGGTGGTCATTGACGTCTCGGATTGTGGCAGCGGCTTTAGCATCTCCGACGAGGAAGAGCCTCCTGAGACCGGTCAGTTTGCTGAACGCGGCCGCGGCGTGAAACTGATGCGTCTGCTTATGGATGCCGTGTCTATCCAGGAGAAACCTTCAGGCAAGGGCACGATTGTCCGTCTGGTCAAGATGATGCGCTAGGGCGTGTGGGGTTCACGCGCAGGTTGCGAGCGATTTCTACCCGGTATCCATTTCGTGTGGATGCCGGGTTTCTTGTGAGAAAGCGCTGCTAGTAGACGGGTTTCTCGCCAAGCAAGCGGCGTGAGCTGGCGCGCGATCAGCGCGCGCCTGGACGCAATCGGTGCGCGCCCGCCGCGCGCCTGATTTCTGCAAAGAATCTGTAACTTTTGCCTGAAAACATCAAAGAATCTGTGGATTTGCCTGATTTTGTCAAAGAATCGGTACCTCAAATACAGATTCTTTGCACTTTTCAGGCTCGTACATACGAGGTCTCTCAAAATCAATCCAAACCTGACGTAATTATGTGCGAGAAGGACATGCGCGGACTCACATTGTAAATTTTTGGGGCTCGATTAATCCAAAACCCGGGTAATTATGTGTCCAGTCAATCCAAAAGTAGGGTAATTATGTGCCGAAAGGCACATAATTAGGTGGGTTTTGGATCAAAATCGGGTTTCTCGACACATAATTAGTTCACTTTTTGGATTAATCGAGCCCTCAAAATCTACAATCGCATGTCCCACGCACATAATTGCATTGATTCTGAATCAATTTCTATAATCGCATTACGTCGCGCGGCATCACCGTACTATTTGTGCAGGTTGGACAAGCGCTCTGATTTGTGGAGCGTGCTTGAGAAGCGCAATGGAAGACGCCCGTGACAAAAAAAGAAACCCCAGCCGAAGCTGGGGTTGTCAATTTGCTGGAGGCGAGACCCGGATTCGAACCGGGGATAAAGGCTTTGCAGGCCTCTGCCTTACCACTTGGCCATCTCGCCATATGAAAAAGGCCGAAACGAATCCGGCCGAAAAATCATGGAGCGGGCTACGGGGTTCGAACCCGCGACCTCAACCTTGGCAAGGTTGCGCGCTACCAACTGCGCTAAGCCCGCGAACGCGAGGAATAATATACGCAAGTTTGCGACTGAGTGCAAGTGTCAATTCCAAAATCGTCAAACTTTTTTAGAAAAGTCACGAATCCCGTGGCGCTTAAGAGGTGTATTTTTCTTCCACGTTATATAAATAATAGCAGGTAAATTGCTAAGTTAGCTAACTTGGCGTATCATGGAACAAGAACTTTTTGAATGAGGTTATATGTTCTTTATTGTCGCGTCGCTCATAGCGCTCTTGACTCTTGTGTATCTTGTTGCAAGCGGTTTTTATTCGCGTGGTGCGCTATTTTTTTGGGGCTGGCTTTTTGTCTGGCGAGAAAATCGCTGGAGCGTCGAATAACACCTCATGCTGTGCTCACGATGGTGTGGTGAACGACGCTTCCAGTGGTGCCGCATCAGACATCGTATCACCCGCGCCTCAGACCACTCCGTTCTCTAAGCCAAAGCTAACGCAAGCGGAGCTCTCAGCATATCTGGATCATATGCATCTTGGCTGGTACCAGATAGTTATCCTGTTCATTGTGGGCTGCATGGCGGGACTTTTTATCGAAGAAATCTGGATGCTCATTACCGCTGGCCTGACCGAGAGCAGGGTTGGCCTCATTTGGGGACCATTTTTCTCCGCTCTACGGAACTGGCGCAGTATTTCTCACGGTTATTTGCTATCAGTTACACAAGCATCACGCCAACAACCTGGTCATTTTTCTGGTTTCGGTTGTTGTTGGTGGCACGCTGGAACAACTGACTGGCTGGGGAATGCAAGAGATTTTCCACTCAGAATCGTGGACGTATGCCCACCTTCCAGACGCCATTACACAGTGGATAGCCTGGCGATTCTTAGGATTCTGGGGTATCTTGGGCTTGATTTGGTGTCGTGTCATTATGCCTCGTGCACTCTATAAAATTGGTGAACCAACATCAAAAAGACAAGCAATTTTTGTTACGCTGCTTACGGTGTATCTTATTGCCGACATCACCATGACGGTGGCATGTTTGGGAAGAAAGGCGCAGCGTGACGCTGGTATTCCTCCGGCAAATGCGTTTGAGGTATGGGTAGACAGTCACTATGACGATAGCTTTGTGTCTGCTCGTTTCCAGAACATGACGTTTACGTCGCCAGACTTGGCCGATAAGTCGTAGCTCGTGCGCCCACATAAGACCGCACGACTAAAGACCGCGAGAAACTCAAAGGATTTGTAATGCACATGCCTTCTGTAAAACCAGAACACCCAACAGGCCAGGTGTACCTGGACTTTGCCGCAGCTACACCTATGGATCCTCGTGTAGTTGATGCAATGATTCCGTACTTCACGGAGAAGTTCTACAACCCTTCAGCTCCGTATGCTCTGTCTCGCCAGGTTCGTGACGAGGTAGAACGTGCCCGTGCTATTTTGGCACACGCCATTGGTGCTCGTCCAGGAAATGTAGTGCTCACGGCTGGTGCCACAGAGGCCAACAATCTGGCGTTTGCAACGGTTTCTGAAGATGCGCACGTAATCGTTGATGCTATTGAGCACGAGAGTGTCCTAGCGTGCGCAGGGATTTTCTCGCACAAGACGCTTCGTGTAGAGGCAGACGGTCGTGTGGATCCAGAGCGCGTTGCAAAAGCGCTCAAGCCAGAGACTGAGCTGGTTTCTATTGAGCTTGCAAACGGAGAGATTGGAACCATCCAGCCTATCCGTGAGATTTCGCAGGTGCTTGCTAAGGAGCGCTCGCGCAGGCTTGCGGCAGGGGAGACTCGTCCGCTGCATTTGCACGTAGACGCCTCTCAAGCTGCGGCATACCTGAGCGTGAACGTGTCATCGCTAGGCGTGGACATGTTGACGCTTTCTGCAGCAAAGCTTTCCGGTCCAAAGCAGGTAGGTCTCTTGTGGGCCTCCGATGATGTGCGCTTAAGGCCGCTGGTGCTCGGCGGCGGACAAGAAGGCGGTGTCCGCTCGGGTACGGAGAACGTTGCGGGCGTTATTGGATTTGCGTGTGCCTTAGCACTTGCTGATGAGACTCGCACTGACGAGGTAAAACGGGTTTCTCGCCTTAGAGATCAGCTACAGGAGCTGCTTTGCACAGAGTTCCCGCAGATGATTGTCTCGGGACCAAAGAACGCCAAGCTGAGGCTTCCTAACTTGCTGCACGTTTCTTTCCCGGGACTTGAAGCTCGCCGTTTGGTTATTCTGCTGGAGCGCCTGGGTGTGTCAGTGGGAACAGGCTCTGCATGCGCCGCATCAAAAATGCAAATATCTCACGTGCTTGAGGCAATTGGAGCACCGCGAGAAGTAGCTGCGGGAAGCCTCAGGTTAACGCTTGGAAGAACTACCACAGAAGACGACATCTTGTACGCAGCCTGGGCAATCGCTGAGGCTATCAAGCAGGAGTCTGCTCGTGTAGGAGTGACATGGGAGAATTAGTTTACCTTGGCATGAGTGGCGGCGTTGATTCGGCGTTGTCCACGGCCTTGCTTCTTGAGGCGGGCTACAACGTCAAGGCTATCTATATGCGTAACTGGTCAAAGGACTTGCCAGGCTTTAAGTGCCCCTGGGCAGATGACCTGGCTGATGCTGAGCGCGTCTGCGTAACGCTGGGCATTGATTTGGACGTGTGGGACTGTGAGGCCGAGTATAAGGCTACCGTTGTGGATTACCTGCTTGATGCCTATGAGCACGGTCGCACGCCCAATCCAGACGTTATGTGCAACCAGACGGTCAAGTTTGGTACCTTTGCAGAACGTGCTTTTGCTGAGGGTGCCGATTTTTGTTGCAACGGGTCACTATGCACAGAACGTCCCGGGCACCAAAAAACTTTTGCGTGCCGCAGATGCTCACAAGGATCAGACCTATTTCCTATGGCGTGTACCAGGTCATTTGTTTGAACGCACGCTTTTTCCTATTGGACACATTGCCACCAAGGCAGAGGTACGCGCTCTGTGTGCGGAGCGAGGTCTGGGCATAGAAACAAAGCCAGACTCTGACGGCATTTGTTTTATTGGCCCCGTTGGCTTGCGCACGTTTTTGCTGGACACTTTTCAGAAAAAGCAGGGCGACGTCATTGAGTGGGAGACAGGTAAGGTTCTTGGCACCCACGACGGAGCATTTCTCTTTACCGTTGGCCAAAGAAAAGGCCTGAACATCGGTGGAGGTCCCGCACGCTATGTAGTAGCAACCGATACGCTTAAGAATGTGGTTTACGTTACCTCTGACCTCAACTGTCCTGCGCTCTGGACTCGTCGCATGGAGCTCTCGGACATGCACTGGATTTCCGGAGAACCTGCAGCTAATGGCAGGTATGTGGTCAGAACTCGTCACACAGGCGCACTTGTTCCCCGTAACGTTTACGCTCACGGATAATCAATGTGGATTTATTGAATTTGACCAGCCGGTAAAAACTGTTGCAGCAGGTCAATCGGCAGTTTTGTACGATGGCCAGGAAGTTTGTGGCGGTGGCATTATTGAGGCCGACAAGAGTATACTTGAGCGGTTCATGTAAAATAAAAAAAGCAGGTAGGTGGCGAGAAACCCTTTGAGGTTACATCGTTTGTCTGCAAAAGAGTGTTCTTTCTGTACACGTATTGTGATCCAGAGTCCAGGAGGTGCCCATGGATCGCCCAGATGGCGCGTCTGAAACCGAGCACCCTCATCTACACTGAAGGTAACGGTGAAGATTGGATCTACAACTGTTAAGGGTGTTTCAACTAAAAAAAGCCTAAGATTAGTGTTGCTCCAACTTCTTCATCTGAGCAGGTGGAAGAGGCAAAAGAGAGCTTTTGGTCAAGTTAGAAAGAGCATTCTCTTCCTCTTTGCGGTCGTAATACTGTACGCACTCTACATCGTTTTTTTCTGGTCAGTTTGATGAGTTTGTTGTTGCTCTAGCAGACGTGGATACAGGCTGGCTTATTGCTGGCGCTCTTTGCTATTTTGTCTACTATTTCCTGGGTATTCTCGCCTATGTAATTTCTGTCATTACAGACCCCGAGAGTCCTGTTGGTGTCCGTGACCTGATGAGCGTTGAGGCGTCGGGCATCTTCTTCATGAACCTCACACCAAACGGTGCTGGCGCTGCTCCTGCTCAGATTTATCGCCTCACTCGTGCGGGTATTTCTGTGGGTCAGGCAGGAGCTTTGCAGTTCACCCGCTTTGTTATGTATGAGGCGGGCGAGGGCATCTTTGCAGCTCTGATGCTTATTTTTAGGGCCAATTATTTCTACGAGCAATTTGGCGATGTAACCGTTATTGGCGTTATTTTGTTTGGCGCAAAGATAGTGATGGTTGCAGTTATCTTGGCCATTTGCCTGCTTCCTAAAATGGTTAAGACTGTGGGCAACTGGGGCTTAAGGCTGCTTTCACGTCTTCGTATCGTAAAGCAGTACGACCACTGGCATGGCATCATTAACACGCAGGTAGATGAGTTCTCTAACGGCTTTAAGACTGCTGCAAAGAACATCCCAGAGATGTGCGTTGTTCTGCTGGTTACCTTGGCTCAGCTTGGCTGCCTCTATGCACTTCCATACTTTGTTCTGCGTGCACTCGGCCAACCCGCAGACCTTCTGACCTGCCTTGCATCTGGATCAATGCTTGAGCTCTTGACCTCGGCCATTCCACTTCCTGGTGGCACTGGTGGCGCTGAGGGTGGCTTTGCCTTCCTGTTTGGCCATATGTTTGGTGAAGAAATTGCTGCAGGTTTTGTGCTTTGGCGCGCTATTGAGTATCTGCTTCCAACTCTGGCAGCAAGCATGCTTTTTGGGTCTCAGATCTCACGACCACGAGCCTATCTACCACAAGTGGAACCGTTTCCGCCAGCGTTTCTCTGCCTTTTGTAAATGGCGAGAAACCCGCTGTTGCTTCTACATCGTCTCGTCCAGAGACCTCTGGCATTCAAATTAAGGTTAAGCGTAGAAGTAGGGAAGAAGTAAGGAAGAAAAACCAGAATGTGGCTTGATACGTATCTTTGCTCTATTGGACCGCTGCGTGTGCAGTACTTGTAAAAGAAAGCATCCTTATGCGTAAACCACCAAATCCTATTTTGATTATTCTGGCACCTATTCTTATTGCCGTTGCCGTTGGTCTTGTCTATGATCTGCAGAATTTCTTACAGGACATTCCGGAAGTACGTGACAATCCAATGCTCTTAGCAGGCGTGGCTGTGTTTATACCAATGCTTGTTGCACTGGTTAAGGACACGTTTGACGCACACGGTCTCTAGGCGAAGGTTATTTTTGTTGAGTTGGCTTTGAGAAAAAGAACAGGTATATTCCAAAGCCAAGTTTAATTGCCGCATCAATATAGGCAGTTATTGTCAGTGGGATGTCTGGAAAAATATAACCTATACCAACATTGATGGCACAGAGTATTGCCAGATAAATCATCGATTTTCCGTGCACAAAGTAATAGAGGAAAAAGTGCAGTGCCGTGGCCATTAACGCACCCAACCAAATAAGTCTCCAGTTTTCAGTTGCAAAAAAATGGTCCACCTAATAAAAAAACATCAAAATGAATAAGAAAAATCACAGCGTATAGAGACATTTTGTTCTGAAACTTACTTGAAGGACCATCGGAAAACTTATTGAGAACTTTCTTATTTGTATTTATTGATAAGAAGGCTGCAACATATCCAAAGCTAAATACGGACATATTGATAATCTGCTTTTCCACCTATTACGGTAGCTGCAAAAATGATGAGAGCCACAACAATTAACCAGAGACCGCATGATTTCTTATAATTAAAGCAGAGTTTCTCGTCTTTGTTATATTCCAGAAAGTTCATAAGTTTCTCCCTCAATCGAACAACTTGCCATAATACTTCTGACCGTATGCTTTTACAATCCAGTTACCTATTTTTTAATAATTGAGGTGCAGAAGACGTACGGGTTTAAAAAGCAGTCATTCATTTGATAGCCCGCGGTATTTAAATAGCCATCAATGTTGCGACGAACCGATCTTTTGCAAATTTCTAAAAAAGTTGAGTTTGACGGTTGCAAGAGGGGCGGGTTTCTCGTAATATATCCCTTGCTGCATCCCCAGCAGCAAACATATTCGGGCGTTTAGCTCAGGGGGACGAGCGCTTCCCTGACACGGAAGAGGTCATAAGTTCAAATCTTATAACGCCCACCAACTGTTCACAGGTCAGAGTAATCTGACCTGTTTCTTTTTGTGGATATAAATAGTAATCATTATTGTTATTGACAAAAGAGTTAAAGAGAGTAAACTCCTAAGTAGCACGTTTTATAAGTTGTTTTACTTACAGAAAGGAACTGACTATGTCTCTTATTGGTAAGCAAATTGGTGATTTTAAGGTAAACGCATTCCACAACGGTGACATCACTGAGGTAAGCAAGGAGTCTACACTGGGCAAGTGGAGCCTGTTCTTCTTCTACCCAGCTGACTTTACCTTTGTCTGCCCAACTGAGCTTGAGGATCTTGCAAACAACTATGAGAAGTTCCAGGCTGCTGGCGCAGAGGTCTACTCTGTCTCTTGCGACACTGAGTTTGTCCACAAGGCATGGCACGAGGAGTCCGAGCGTATCTCTAAGGTAACCTACCCAATGCTCGCTGACCCAGCTCACGTTCTTGCAAGGAACTTTGAGGTCCTTATTGAGGACGCAGGCCTTGCTGAGCGTGGCGCCTTCATTGTTGACCCTGAGGGTGTCATCCAGGTTGAGCTTGTCACCGCTGGTGGCATTGGCCGTAACGCTGAGGAGCTTCTCCGCCTTCTCCAGGCTGCACAGTTTGTTGCAGAGCACGGCGATCAGGTCTGCCCAGCTAAGTGGCAGCCAGGTGCTGAGACCCTGAAGCCAAGCCTTGACCTTGTTGGTCAGCTCTAAGATTTAGGAGCTTACAATGACCGACGTCAAAGACCTCTACGACGCGGTGATTATCGGCGGTGGGCCAGCTGGGCTCACCGCCGCCCTCTATCTGGCCCGCGCTCGCTACCGTGTTCTAGTTGTCGAGAAGGACCATTTTGGCGGACAGATCACTATTACTAATGAGGTCGTTAATTACCCGGGAGTTTTCTCTACTAGTGGCTCTGAACTCTCAGAAACCATGCGTAAGCAGGCTGAGGCCTTTGGCGCAGAGTTTTTGCTGGCAGAAGTTACTGACTTGGACATGTCTGGAGATGTTAAGGTAGTTCACACCACCAAAGGTGAGCGTCCCTGCCTTTCGGTTCTTCTGGCCACTGGAGCACATCCACGTCATATTGGTTTTGTCGGAGAAGAGGACTACCAAGGTCACGGCGTTGCCTATTGCGCAACTTGCGATGGCGAGTTCTTCACCGGCAAGGAAGTCTTTGTTATTGGTGGAGGCTTCGCAGCTGCAGAAGAAAGTGTATTTCTAACTAAGTACGCAAAGCACGTCACGGTTCTTGTACGCGAGGAAGCATTTACCTGCGCCCCTGCGTCGTCCGAGGCTGCTCGCACTAATCCAAATATTACGGTTCTCTATAACACACAGGTTGAATCCGTTGCTGGAGATTCTGCGCTCAGGTCTATTACATACAAGAATCTGAAAACAGGCGAGAAGACCACCTTTGCTCCAGAAGATGGCGATTCCATTGGTGTCTTTGTCTTCGCGGGTTACGCGCCTGAGACTGACTTGGTAAAAAGAACTGGCTCAGACAGATGACTACGGCTATCTGATTACCAATGAGCACCAGGAAACAACCTGTGAGGGCCTCTTTGGTGCGGGTGATGTGTGCCAGAAGCCACTGCGTCAGGTTGCAACGGCAATTGGTCAGGCGGCAACTACTGCAACCGAGATGGAGCGCTACATCAAACGCGTACAGGAAAAGACCGGCCTTGTTCCACATATGAACGTTACGCGCATCTCGTCCAAGAAGGAAGCTCCTGAGGCTCCAGCGGCCAAGACTGTCTCTGACTCCGGAGAGCTTTTCACTGACGACATGAAGGCGCAGCTCAACGCTGTCTTTGAGCGTATGGCACGTCCGCTTGTGCTTCAGCTTGAGCTTGACCAAAGACCTGTTTCTGAGGAGCTTGTAGCTTACATGGAAGAACTTTCTTCTATGACCGACAAGTTGAGCGTTCAGACAGTTTCAGGCACGGGCGAGAAGAACCTTCCTGTTGTTCGTGTGTGCGCACAGGATGGCACTCCAACAGGTCTTGCGTTCCACGGTGTTCCCGGCGGCCATGAGTTCACTTCGTTTGTTCTTGGCCTCTACAACGCCGCAGGTCCTGGCCAGCCAATTAGTGACGAGGATAAGGCATCCATTGCCGCCATCGAGTCAAAGACACATCTGCAGGTCTTGGTAGGACTTTCTTGCACCATGTGCCCAGACGTTGTTGTAGCTGCACAACGCATTGCTGCAGACAACCCTCAGGTTACCTGCGATGTCTACGACATCAACCACTTCAAGGAGCTCAAAGACACCTACGATGTCATGAGCGTTCCTTGCTTGGTTATTAACGACGGTCAAAAGGTTGACTTTGGCAAGAAGAATCTTTCACAGATTTTGTCGTTAATTCCTTAAAATTCATTCGCGTCCAGGAGAGGGTGACGCTCATGAATATGCCGAGAAGATCAACGGTCTTCTCGGCATTTTTTTGCGACGTATGAAGTAAGCGTATAAAGCTTGTCTAGAGGTGCAAGGCCACGTCCCCTTTACAGGGCTTTTTGCTGGTAGAGTCCTGCATCGGTAAAGCCCTGTGCGCGATAGTAGGCTCGCGTTCCAATTGAACTAATAACGTTAAGACTGGTATAACCCGCATCTACTGCAATAGAGGAGGCTTTGGCAAGAAGTTTTTGACCCAAGCCCTGGTGTTGAGCAGACATTCCTTCTGAGCCCAGCGAAAGCGCCTGTCCGTACACGTGGAGCTCTCTGATCATGGCCTGACCTGGCTGTACCAGCAGCTCATTGGCGGTAACATCACATGCGCTAGCGGTCAGTTTATCCCAGTGGGGAAGTGAAAGCCTACAGAAACCTGCGATTTTATTGTCAGCAGTTACCCACTGCAGGAAGTGCTCGTCACTGACTGCGGTAGTGTAAACAAAGTCTTGAAGGGTAAGTTCTGCGGCTCGTACCTGCTGCTGGTTAATCTCTCTGAAGCGAATCTCCTGCACACGGCTTGCAACATCTTCAGAGGTAAGTTCCTGCTCAACCATCTGACGAAGGTTGGTATGTTTGTTTCCCACCAGAATATCGGTGGCGCTAATGTCTCTAATCATGCGAGAAATACGCACGTATGGAGGCGTTGCAAGTACGTCTTGAACAAGCACGTCTACCAGCTCATCTTTGGCGTATGGCTGCCATGCACCCTCGCGGTATTTCTGGACCAATTGCGTTCCAGATACCAGTGCACAGGGGTAGAGTTTAATCTCGTCAGGGAGAAATCCTGGATCCGTGACAAACGTTTTAAAGTCCTGTTTGTCCGCCTCAGGAGTTGCGCCTAACAGGTTAACCATCAGGTGAGAGTGGATTTTAAATCCGTATAAGCGAATCATCGAGAAAGCTCGTTTAATCTGGGCAACGCTCGTCTGACGCTGGTTTGCGTCAAGAATTTCTTGGCGCGTGCTTTGAATGCCAATTTGAATTTTGGTGCACCCAAGCTGCCTAAACATGTGTAGGTTATCCGGCGTAATAGTGTCAGGTCTGGTTTCTATTACAAGACCAACCACACGGGCAGCAGCTGCTTCATTAACGTGCTGTTGTTCTATCAGTTCATCATAGGTGCTCTGCATCTGCAACCAGGCACTTTGATGAGGCTTGCTAGTATCGTAGAGCTTATGAAAAGCTTGGTTATACGTGGTGTTGTCATCAAAGACTGCCGCCTGCTGTTCAGCAACAAAAGAAGAAAGCGCTTCTTCAGAGTTCTGCAAGCCAAACGAGGTATACCAATTCAGGCGCTCCTTTATGTGATTAGGAGAGTTTGGCCACTCGTTGAGTGCACGGAAGAGCTCTTTGATAAACCAGTACTGGTAGCCCTCTGGATAATCGCTCCAGGTACCACCAAGCACAATAAGCTCAACTTTGTCGGTCGAGTGTCCCATTTGATGGAGTGCCTGAAGGCGGGCTGCAACCTGGACGTATGGATCAAAAAACGTAAGTTCAGCGCGCTGACAGGCAGGCTCGTTAGCAAGATAGCTCTTAGGCATACGTAGATCGCACGGGCAATAAATGCAATTGCTCGAACAGGTGTGAGGTCTGGTGATTACGGTAATGGTTGCCACGCCAGAAGCGGTGCGACGAGGCTTCATACGCACAGAGCGGATAAACCTCTCTTCAAGCTCAGGTGTCATATTCCACGATTGCCACAGCTCATCATTGTTCTGCTTGACCTGCAAAAATAGGGGAGAATTGCTCGCTTGGGGATGAGTTTCTCGCGCTCTGTACTGTGGGCGCTAGAGTCAATTCCGCTGTTGTGCGAGTTAATGAGCGTCTCAAGCTGATGCGTATCAAGAGCACCTTGTGAGCCATCTCTGAGCTGCTTCAATATGTCCAAAATGAGTTCATCCATACAAACAGTATAGGCAATAAGGTGAGCTTCTGGCCTTTAGGAGTAAGACGGTGACGTAAAATCTCTGTATGGAAACTTCTTCTCACATAACACACACTCAATCTATCAGCGCATCTACCGCTGAGCAGCTGAGCTACGTAACTTCTGAGTTTTACACTCAGCAGACGCAGAGTTTCTCGGCCACACGACAGATGCCTTGGCAGGGGTGGCAGCAGTGCCTAGACGCCATGCCTCAGCTTTTAGTTGGCGAGAAACCCTCTGTACTTGACGTAGGTTGTGGAAACCTACGTTTTGCTCGCTTTCTTTGCGATGAGGCGGGGATTGTCCCTGCAAAGTATTTTGCTGTAGATAATTGCAAGCCACTGGTAGAGAGTGGTGAGGCAGACACTCATGTCTCTGAGCTGGCATTTATTGAATTAGATGTGATAAAGAGTCTGCTTGATAACACGCTTTCTTCGCGTCTGACTGTTCCGGCCTGTGATTTAGTGGTTGCATTTGGTTTTTTGCATCATGTGCCAGGTGCACAAAAGAGAATCCAACTTCTGCGCACTCTGTTAGAGAAAACAAAACCTGGCAGATTTGTGTGCATTTCTTTCTGGCAGTTTATGAACAGCCAAAAACTTGCTGCTAAAGCTCAAAAAACCACTGCTCAAGGGCTGCATGCGCTGGGTATAGATGCATCAGAACTTGAGCAGAATGACTATCTGATTGGCTGGCAAGATAAGGCCGATACCTGGCGCTATTGTCATCACTTCTCGCAAGAGGAGCTTGATGAGCTTCTTGGAAGCCTTGGCTCTGACGTGCGCGTTTGTGCGCAGTTCAGCGCTGATGGTAAAGATAACAATCTTAATCGCTATGTGATTTTGCAACGCGTGTAGCTGCCTGCAAGAATATCTTGCTAAAGATTTCCCGTACAAGAAAATCCCCCGCGCAGAAATTGAACTGCCTCCCATTTCTTGGACACGAGAAATAGGAGGCAGTTCAAAACACACCTAAGTCAGATAATCTGTTAAAAAGACGTATACATGACGCAGAAATTGCCACAAACATGCAGATTATCTTTATTAGATGTGTAAAATGCCCGCAATTGAGCAGAATATCTGACTTAGGTGTGTTCCGTAGATACAGAATTTATCAATAGTTAAATTTCTTATATAAGTCTATTCATTTTCTAGCATATTAAATGAAGTTTATGCATAGAGATGCATATCAGGTAGTGCGACCGCCTAGCTGCCTGGCTATCTTGATTAGGAACATGTCGATTCTTCTGCAGAACCTACCAAAGCTGCGATATTTTGTCCGCCAGGCCTAAAAGCCGACGCTAACACGCTGCAGAATCAAAATCCCCCGCACAGAAATCGTACGGGGATTTGCATTCAGTAGGCAAAGTGGACGTATAAGCCGGGTTCTGTCGCGGACAACCATTTATCTACTACCAGCATTGCTGCTGGTCTCTAGCGCGCAACCCGAGCGCAGTGCGGGCCACACCATAGCGCTCCTATTTGCGTTTGCTCCGGATGGGGTTTACCAAGCCACGCTGTTGCCAGTGTGCTGGTAGTCTCTTACACTACCGTTTCAGCTTTTCTCTTTACGCTAATGCGCAGGTGAGAGTCTTCTTTTCTGCGGCACTTTCCGTCAGGGTCACCCCGCCTGGCCGTTAGCCAGCATCCTGCCCTGTGGAGCCCGGACTTTCCTCATAGCACTCTTCCAATTAGCTGGACGGGCACTCCGCGGTTGTCTGGTCCACTTTGCATGGGCGATTGTATCACGTTCATAAGGCCAGAAGCTCCGAAGTCAAACAATCTCCAAGTAAATGAGATGTTGCGAGGGCACGCTCTTCTCGCCATACGCTGAGTGGCGAGAAGAGTGTGATTTTGGTACGTCGTGTTCATGAAAAGCAACAGTTGCCTCTTTGAATGCTGCTATGATGGACAGGCTTACATACGAAAGGACTAGCATGGGACTCTTTGATCTTTTCAAGAAATCTTCCAAGACTGCTGCGCCAGAGGCTCTTGTTGTTTCTGATTACACTGCTAAAACAATTTATGCGCCAGTAAGCGGAAAAGTTGTTGCGCTAGAGAACGTTCCTGATCCTGTTTTTTTGCAGGTGGGATGCTTGGACAGGGTTTTGGGTATTTGGCCCTCTGAGGGAGTTGTATGCGCCGGTTTCGGGCACTATTACCGCAACTACTCCAACCGTTCACGCATTTGGCATCACTGCAGATTCTGGAGAAGAAGTTTTGATTCACGTGGGCGTTGATACGGTTGAGATGAAGGGTGACGGCTTTGTCGCCCTTGTTGAGCAGGGCCAGCATGTTGAGGTTGGTCAGCCACTCATGACCTTTGATATGGATAAGGTTAAGGACGCGGGTCATCCTGAGGTGGTTATTCTTGCTATCACCAATTCTAGCGAGTATAACAACGTAGAGATTCTTGCCGCAGTAGACCAGCCAGTTTCTGCTGGCGAGAAGGTCTGTGTACTCGCGTAAGCTGCGACTTTATAGCTGTTCTATGTCTGATACATCGTACAAGACAATCAAGCTGGACTTTGTTGCGGAAGGTCTCTTTGAAGACAGAAAGAGCCGCTTCATAGCCCAGCTTTGTCATGTAGAAACAGAGTCAGAAGCGCAAGAGTTTCTCGCCAGGGTGAGAGCGAAGCACTACAACGCTCGCCATAACGTGCCTGCGTGGATATTGGAGGACGGCACAGAGCGTGCCTCCGACGACGGAGAGCCTTCCAGAACGGCGGGAATGCCGGTGCTGGAGGTATTGCGCGGAGCGGGACTCAAGAACGTCTGCTGCGTTGTCACGCGCTACTTTGGCGGAACGCTTTTGGGTCCTGGTGGACTTGTTCGTGCGTATACTGCAGCAACTCAAGAGGCTTTGGCTGCTGCTGAGGAAGCGTCTGCTGTTCAGGAAATGCTGCAGGTTGTGAGGGTGGAGTTGTCGGCCCCGTATAACCTGTATGAGCAGATTCAACGCCTGGTCTCAGATACCGGCGGCAAGGTTATAACGGCAGAGTTTGGAGCGGACGTTTTTCTCGCCATAGACTTTAGGTGCGGAGAAGAAGCGGCGTTCACAGCCGCGTTGACAGAGCTCAGCGCTGGAAAGATTACGGCCGAGGTCTTCGCGGCGCGTTTTGATCTGTTCTAGTGGGTAAAAAAATAATGAGACGCAGTTAAGCGCCTCATTATTTTTTTACATCAAGTATTAACTCTTATTTTGCTGTACCTTTGCATCGACATACCAAAAGATGAGAAACAATAGAACCACCGCAACTGTATAGCCACCATCAGGTAATATTCCTGCGCCTCTAAGAAAAATAAATATCAAGAATAGGATGAGTGTAGGAAGACGAGTAATCCAATATTTTTTTGATGTTAGTTTCATTGGAACCTCCTTTATTAACAGTTTAACATAAAAATGAGTTGATGCAAATAATTGCATCAACTCATTATCCTTAAGAAATAATATTTATCTAGCGTGGCGTACCTTATTTGCGGTTACGGCCACCAAGGAAGTAGCCAAGGTTCTCCCAGAAATCAATCTGGACATCTTCGCCCTCGTCCCAAACCTTAAGCAGGTCCTCTGGAACGTACTGACGACGAACATCAGCCTCGCCGCCGTAGAGGCGGAACCAGTCTGCGCTCATGATGAGGTAGCCGTCCTTACCGGAGTCCTTACCCCAGCTGTTCTCAATGCGCCACTGCTTAGCCTTGCCGTCCTTATCAAGCTCAACGCCCTGGAAGGTCATTGCGTGGGTGAGGGAAGTCTCATAGTTCTCAATCATTGAGGCGCGATCCATGTCAAAATCAACACCAAAGAGGCCGTTGTAATCCATGGTGTCGGTTGAGAGAACGTAGTTGAAGTCCTCATTGTGGCGAGGGAACTCCTGCATAACGTCGCAGGCCATGCAGACAGGATTACCGTCCTTCAAAGAAGCAATGGTAGCTGCCTCAAGAACCTCTGGCTCAACGTTTAATAAGCGAGTCTTAATGCCACCCAAAACAGTATCGATGAAGGTTGGGTGATACACCTTGCCGTAAGGATATTTCTTGCTTGGAACAGAGATGAGCTGGACAAAGCCACGAGGATTAACACCACAATAGCGCTCGGCAAACTCAAGAGGAGTAATGCCAAAGTCGCGAAGAATCTGGGTACCTTCCTCGTCCTTCTCGCCGTCCTTCTTGTCTTTGTTGTCAGAAGCCTTACTTGGCTCAACAGGGAGAGCTTTGCCTTATCTACCTGTGCGTTTTTTTGCCAACCTTGCACTCAAAGTCAAAGGTCAGAGGTGGCTCGCCAAGGCAGACAGAAAGAATCTGGTGGAAGCCCTTGAGCTGCTCCTGCTTAAGGGCACGAAGCTCATCAAGAGACTTGCCAGCTGCGTATGCTGCGCGAAGCTCACCAGCACTCTTTCTGAACAGGCGGTCAATGCGCTCATCCATCTGTGTAGAGTTCTTGGAGCAGGCAGTCTCTGGCATGGCATCCTTAGGAACCAGGCCGTACTTCTCAACCAAGCTCATGGCAAATGAGTAGTAGCCACCGTCGCCAATGCCCTCGGTCAGAAGCGTGTGGACAACACGAGAATCGGTTGGCTGGTCAGCAGTCTGAATGATGTACTCAAGTGCAGAGTTTGCCTTCTCAAGCTTGTCGTAGAACATGCCATATGCCTGGCTGAACTCAAAGGTATCAACGTCAAGTTTCTTGATTGCCTCCTGGCGAAGCACGTTGAAAGAAGAGAACATCCAGCAGCGACCGCTCTGACGCTGGTTGGTGACGTCGCCGGTCTTTGCAACAGCAACACCGTAGGTATCAGCGTAGGTGCGCATGGTGGTGATGTCGCGAGCAGCTGCGGAAACGCCCATAGAGGTTACGGAGTTGCGGGCAACGCGGTTAGCGCGGTCTGCACTAAAAGCAGCAGTTTCCTCGTTTGCCCACTGTGGATTTACGGTCTGATCAGCCATTGCGGCTCCTTTGTTTGTAGCGTTTAGAAAAAACCTGGCGAGAAGATCGATCTTCTCGCCAGATGGTTTGTACCTTAGCGAAGCGTTGCAAGAGAGCCCATTGGGTCCCATGGCTCAAGGACAGTTGCTTCCTCGGTCTCAAAGGTCTTGAGCTGCTCAGGAGTGAGGTACTTCTTGTCAACAACAATCTGGTAGACGTACTCGTCAAACCAAGGGTCAGAGATGGTGTCAAAGCCATCGCGACCGTGGTCTTTACCCCAGCTGTTCTCAACCTTCCAGAGGGTAGTGTTGCCTTCTGCGTCAAAATTAACGCCCTCAAGAACCATTGCGTGAGTCATCAGAGACTCACCGTAGTCAAGGCGTTCAGCACGGTCAAGTGCGCCCTCAACAGGGAAGCCAAAGAGACCGTCAACGTCAAGTGCACGGGTGTCCATGATGCCCTCTTCACGAAGGTAAGACTGAGCAACGTCGCAGCCAAACCAGACAGGCAGGTTGTCCTTAAGCTGAGCCACAGCGAGGCGCTTGAGCTCAGGAATCTCAAGGTTGAGGTAACGAACGCCGCCACCCTCAACAACGTTGCCCAAGCGGGAAACGGTGTAGGTGTGGTTGAAAGGCTTATCAGCAGTAGGAGCGGAGATGATTGAGATGTAATCATCAAGATTCATATCAACAGTCTCAGCGAAGAACTCCTGAGGAGTAAAAGTGCCAGAAAGGGCGAGGTTATCGTCCTTATCGCGCAGGCGTGCCTCAAAAGATACAGGAGGCTGACCCAGGCAAGTTACCAGCAGGGTATAGACGTCCTCCATCATCTCTTTCTTCATCTCGCGCAGAGACTCAAGGGACTCGCCAGCTGTTGCGGTCTCACGAAGACGCTTTGCAGCACTACGAAGATAGCGGGTGAGGTACGCGTCCATCTCGTGGGTGTTGCAAGAGTTAGCAGTCTCTGGCATAGCGCTCTTTGGAACAACGCCGTACTTCTTTACAAGGCTCTTAAACATATCCCACTGGCCACCGTCACCAATTGGATCGGTGAGTAGGAAGGATACAAGACGGCCGTTCAGAGGCTCATCAAGGGTATCCAGAATGTTCTCAAGGAACCAGTTGGACTTCTCCATCTTGTCCCAGAACAGTGGGTATGCCTGGGAAAGCTCAAAGGTAGAGAGGTTGTATTTCTTGATGATGCGGTATCTAAACGTATTGAGCGATGCAAACATCCAGCAACGACCAGAGCGCTTCTGGTTGGTACGCTCACCCTGCTTTACCTCAACATCAAAAGTAAGAGGATTAAGGGCAACGCCCTCTGGTACACGAGCAGCCTTTCTAACGCCAGCGCTGGTAGTAGCATTCTTGGCTACTGTGTGAGCGCGGTCGGACTCAAAGTTCTTCTGAGCCGCTGCAATGTCGTCAAAGGAAATGCTTTTTCATCTGATCCATGTGATCTCCTTAGCTAGGTTACTTAACACAAAAACTATATTCCCAATTAAGGAGTCTCTAGACGAAGAGTTACCAGTTGGAAACTTTTATTTACATAACAACTTTTTAAAGAAATTATTTTTTGTAGAACATACGTGAACGACGTGCTCAGAAAAAAATGGCGAGAAAATATTTTTCACTCAATCTACCAGGGATAATAGAAGCAAGAGCAGATAGAACATATGTTTGTATTAGTAGTTATTGTCTGGCGAATCGGCTACACTATACAAAAGAAATTACGTACTCTTAGTAAAAGAACAAATTTTAAAGTAAAGAGAGAAGAGCGTAGAAGAAGATGGCATTTGTTCACCTACACAATCACTCCGATTTTTCTATTCTTGATGGAGCAAGCCGTGTCTCTGACATGGTTGATAAAGCTGTAGAGTTTGGCATGCCTGCACTCGCTCTTACTGATCATGGCTATCTCTTTGGTATTCCTGATTTTGACCTTGCCTGTCGTAAATACAATGAGGGTCTTAAAGACTATGGTCAGTGGTGTCGTGATGTTGAGTGTTTTGAGAAGGGTTGGGAGCTAGAGGAGCCTCCTGCGGATGCTCCAGATGCAAAAGAACACGATAAAGTACATGCTCAGTGGGCCTCTGATCTTCAAATTTGGAATCAAACACATGATATTGAGGCTGTAAGAGCTAATAAACCATCTCCACTTATTAAGCCAATTTTTGGCTGTGAGGCTTATTTCATTCTTGATGATTGCATCGAGAAGGGAACTAAACAGGTTCGTTATCATCTCATTTTGCTCGCAAAAAATGAGACCGGCTATGTCAACCTCATGAAGATGATGTCAGAGGCTGGCTCAAAAGAAATGTTCTACTACAAGCCTCGCACCACGCTTGAGATGCTTAAGCGCTATCACGAGGGCATTATCTGCACTTCGGCCTGCGTTTCTGGCATTATTCCCCGCATGCTCTTTGAGGGTCGTCCAGAAGAGGCGGAGCGTTGGGCAAAAATCTATCAAGATATCTTTGGGGATGATTTCTACCTAGAAATTCAAGATCACGGTCTGTCTGATCCAAGCTGGGGTGGCTACACCGATAGAACCCTTGCTGAGCGCATTGTAAAAATGGGCCATGACCTTGGTATTAAAGTAGTTGCTACTAATGACAATCACTATCTCACCAAAGAAGATGCAAGCGTGCAAGACATTGCTTCTTGTATTGGCTCTGGTGCTCGTGTTGATGATGAGAACCGTAAGCGCATGACGGGCAGTGAGTTCTATCTTAAAAAAACGAGCAAGAAATGCGCCAGATCTTCTCGTGGTGCCCTGAAGCTATCGAGAACACCATTGAGGTTGCAAATAAATGCAACTATGAGCTGGACTGGACTCACATGTATCTGCCAAAGTTCCCTGACTTGGCAGAAGGAGAAACCTCTGAAGAGCGCTTTAGAAAAGAGTGTGAGCTTGGTCTTGCTAGGCGCTACGGTGATGACTGGCAAAACGTTGTTATCAATGAGATTAACGTTAAAGATCGTTTTGAATATGAGTATGAGATTATTTGTAAAAAGGGCTTTGCAGATTACTTCCTGATCGTTCAGGAATATGTCCGCTGGGCAAAAGAAAATGGTATTGGCGTAGGACCCGGTCGTGGTTCTGCGGCAGGCGCTATCGTTGCGTATGCCATGGATATTACCTCGTTTGATCCTCTTGAGAACGGCCTCATGTTTGAGAGATTCTTGTCTCCAGAACGTTCTGAGATGCCCGATATTGACATGGACTTCGACGATGAGCGTCGTCTTGAGGTTGTTGAGCACGTCCGACAGATTTACGGATCTGATCGTGTTTCTCACGTTATTACGTACTCAACCATCAAAGCAAAGCAAGCAATAAACGACGCATGTCGAGTGCTGGGCTATCCTGTCTATATGGGTCAGAGACTCTCCAAGATGATTCCTGGAGACCCAAATGCGCATCTTAAGTTTGTGCTGCGTAAGGGTAAAGAGGGACAAAAGGGTGCTGACCAGTATTCTGCTGACTTTGAAGAAGCGTACGAGAATGACCCTGATGCCAGAAGAATCATAGACGCCGCTTTGTCTATTGAGGGCCTACATCGTGGTGAGGGCGTCCATGCCTGTGCAGTTCTGATTGCTCCAACACCGGTAAATGACCACGTTCCTACTAAGGTTGATACCAAGGGTGGCGTAGAGATTACCCAGTACGAGGGCCATTCTGTTGCAGATATGGGTCTTCTTAAGATGGACTTCTTGGGACTGAGAACCCTAACCGTTATTTCTCGTGCAATTAAAAACGTGAAGGATAACTATGGTATTGATATCGATGTAGATAACATTCCGTTTACTGATCCAGAAATCTATAGACTTCTTAGAGAAGGTAGAACTGCTGGTGTGTTCCAGGTTGAGTCTGCAGGCATGACTGCAACCATCAAGGGCATGAGACCAACAGAATATAAGCACATCGTCGCACTTATCGCTCTGTATCGTCCTGGTCCTCTTAATGCCGGTATGGTTACCAGTTATATCAACCGAATGAACGGCAGAGAAGAAGTTAAAGATTACGATCCACGCCTTCATGACATCTTGGAAGAAACCTATGGAACTATGGTCTACCAAGAGCAGGTTATGCAGATTTCTATGAAGATGTCTGGCTTTACCGCGGGCGAGTCTGACAAAGTCAGAAAAGCGGTAGCTAAAAAGAAGATTAAGCTCATGCAGGAAGTTGTCCAGCACTGGGATGACGGAACTGATGAGACCATGGAAGCTCACTGGAAAAACGGCGCAGTTCGTAATGGATTTGACCGTTCTGTTGCAGAGAACATTTGGGACGATGTTCTTGAGTTTGCATCCTATGCGTTCAATAAGTCCCATTCAGCTGGATACGCCATTCTCGTTATGCAAACAGCATGGATTAAGGCGCACTATCCACACGAGTTTATGGCAGCAGTTCTTACCTCTTACATGGGCAAGACGGATAAGATTGTCCACTACGTTAGCGCTTGTCGCCATGAGGGAATTAAGATTCTTCCACCAGATATTAACGAGTCTGGTAAAGACTTTACGGCCACCAAAGAAGGTATTCGTTTTGGCTTTGCAGGTATTCGTGGTGTGGGTGCTGGCGTTGGTGAAGCCATTATGCTTGAGCGGCAAAAAGGCGGTCCGTTTGTCAATATCCACGATTTTGTTGATCGCGTAGACGCAAGTCAGGCAAAGCGCAATGTTGTTGAAGCTCTTATTAAGGCAGGAGCATTTGATTCAACGGGCTATACCCGTATGCAGATGATGGGTTTTGTGGATAAGAATAATCCACAAAACATCATTGATGCCGCTACCAAGCGACAAAAAGATAAGGCAGTTGGCCAGTTCTCAATGTTTGATATGTTTGCAGAAGTTGAGGGCTCTGGTTTTAGCGATAGTGTCCCAGAGCCAGATGGCGTTGAATGGGATAGGCGATTCAAGCTCACAAAAGAGTATGAGGTTTTGGGTATTTACGTTTCTGACCACCCACTTCGTCCTTATGAATACGCCCTTGCTAAGAGTAGAGACTATGCTTTAGCAGAAATCGAAGAAAATGTTGAGGTTCAGCTTCCCAATGGTGCTATGTCACAGCAGTTCAAGGTTCCTGAGGGCAAGCCTATTCGCTTTGCGGGTATGGTTACCAATGTTGTAAAACGCACTACTAAAAACGGCGATCCCATGGCAATCGTCACTCTAGAAGATATGGAAGGTAGCGTCACTATTGTCATGTTCCCTAAGCTTTACAAGAAGGCTGCAAGACTTCTTGCGGGTGATGTAGATCCAGAGACGGGTGAGAGTCAGAGCGATATCTTTATTTCTGTTCTTGGCAAGCTTGAGCGCTCTGATAGAGGAGACCAGGTAATTGCCCAGGAAGTTAATGCAATTGAGCTTAATGGCATGAACAATACACCAAAGACCCTTGTCATCCACATGCCTGCATCCCAGCTTGAAAGGCATGTCATTGAAACACTCAGCCAGATTTTCTCGCGTTATCCCGGCATGGATTGTATTGAAATCAGGGTAGAGACTGATATGGGTGACGTCATGCGCATGGAAATTCCAACCAGAATTGACGGTCGCAGTATGGTTCTTTTAACTGAGCTCAAAGATTTTATCGGTCAAGGCGGATACGCACAGATTGTTTAGTTTGTGTCATTTTCAAATTGGAAGGATAGTATTAAATAATAACTGTTACTATTTATTTAGCACTTATTAAGAAATTCTGACATCTTCGGATGTCGTGAGAGGAGAAAAAATGATCGACGCAAAGTTTTATCGTAACAAGGAGACAGGCGCTGTTGTTTACGGTGTCGCAGGCAACGTAGAGACAGCAGACCTTGAGCTTCTTAAGGCTGGCGTAACTGACGGTGCAGCTGAGAAGCACGTTCCATTTGTTACTCGTGAGGGCAATACCGTTACCGTTCGCGTTGGTGAGGTTGCTCATCCAATGCTCGACGAGCACTACATTGAGTTCATTGCTCTTGTTTCTGAGAACGGCGCTCAGTTCGCACAGCTTAAGCCTGGCCAGGAGCCAGTTGCTACCTTCACCCTTGAGGAGGGTGTTGAGGCTGAGGCTTATGAGTACTGCAACCTTCACGGTCTTTGGAAGGTATCTCTCTAAGACTGGTTGCTTATTCAACAAGCAAGGCTAATCTGTGAATTGAAACGGAGCTGCTACCTGCGGCTCCGTTTCTTATTACTACAAAGATCTAATTTTGGGTAAAAAGAAACAAAGCACGTCATGATAGGAACGTTATGCGTATAGCAGTTGCACAGATGAATACCCAAGCAGGAGACTTTGAGTTTACCGCTCAAACTATGCTGGAATATGCTCAAAGAGCCCAACAACAAGGCGCTGAGCTCATCATTTACCCTGCTCCAACGCTAACCGGACTGTTAAGCGTACCAGAAGCTGATATCGAAGGGCTATTTGCCGATCTCTCTGAGGTCATCAGTTCTCTTTCAGAAAAACTTCCTATTGCAGCTTTGGTTCCCGTAGTAACAGAATTTGATGGAAACGCAGCTAGCGAAGCTCTTCTCGTTAGAAATGGTGCCGTAACCCCGCTTAAACTTACCGCACAGATTGCGCACATGAGTGCTTTAACTCGTTCCGGAAGCTCTGTACAAACGCCTGACGAGAATACCTTTGAGCTTGCAAAGTTTGATGCTGGGGGTCTGACCTTTGGTATTGCTTTTTACCTATGAGGACTTGGATGCTTGGCAAGATGTCGACGACTCATTAGATGCTGTAATTTACCTGCCATATTTTGGATTTGCTGTTGATGATTCATCATCCGCTATGGGCATGGCAGTTACTGAAAGTCGTTACCTAAGTGATGTCGAAGAATTTGATAGCTGGCTTATTGCTGCAAATGCTGTTGGTGCCTATGGTAGCCAGGTATTTTTGTGGTTCAAGCTTCTTCTTGTCTCCTTCAGGAGATTTGGTCAAACAAGCCTCATCGTTTTCTGAAGATTTGGTTGTGTGTGACGTCGATCAAGACACTATTGAAAACTTTGATAGAGAAGATACTGCAGGTGTCTACAACAGCGCTCTAACTACCTGGGGAGTACTTGCAACAGGTGTACGCGATTATACGGTGAAATCTGGGTTTAACGGTGTTTTTATTGCGGTTGATGGTTCGCTTAACTCACTTGTTACTTTGGCACTTGCTTCAGATGCTTTGGGTCCCATGCGTGTGCATGCAATGCTTCTTCCAAATGAGGATTTCCGCGCTACAAGTGCAGCGGCGTTACTTGCTACAAAACTTCGAGTGCATAAGACTGACATCGATAAAGCGATTTTCTCGACAGTAACTGATTCAAAGTTGATCAGCGCCTATGGCTATACCTATGCTGACCAGCACAATTACTTAACGCTTGAGACTGCCGATAAAACTATTCTTGCCCTTAAGGGAACAACGATTTCCAGTGCACACTCTCTGTGGCCGCTCGGAGATATGTATCATGCTGATATTGTTGACCTTGCTAAGGTGAGAAATACCTTCTCGCCAGCTATTGACCATGCAATTCTGGAGAATATTTCTGAAGTTGTGGCTGATGGACTAGAAAATGCTGCGCCAACACCACAGGAACGCATCGAGTTTGTCGATTACGTGCTTGCAAGTTATTTGGAATGGAACAAGAGTATTTCTGCCATTGTTGAGGAAATGGGTAAGGTTGATGAGGTTAAGGCTATTATTTCCATGCTTCACGCACGGCAGAAAGATCGCCGAAACACTACTGAAGTTCTAGAGATGTCCTCTAAGAGTCTTACTAATGCTCAGATACCACATGCTTCTGTCTGGCAGGATAGAATTAGAGACACCAAGGCTTCTGAATCAGAGCTTGTAGAATCACTGCGAAATTCTTTGCGAGAAGCTCAGAGCGCTTCCCTTCATCTTCCAGAACTATCGATGGATCCCACAGAGGCCCAGGAGGGCTTTAAGGATATGCTTGAGCTCTTGAGAGAACTTGCAGAGGGAACTGACGCACAGATTGGCATTGGCATGGTTAACCCCAAATCATGGAGAGGTCCGTTCTCAGAAAATTAGTTACATCATTTCCAAAGACTCTATGATAATATAGAACTAACGTTCTATATTAGGAGGTGCAATGGTAATTCTTGGAATAGACCCTGGTCTTGCTCATACTGGATGGGGAGTTGTAGAGACAAGGGGCTCTGAATGCCGTTCACGCGCCTATGGTTGCATCACCACAACTGCAGATGAACCAATAGATATGCGTCTAGGAAGAATATATGACCAGATTGTTGAGGTTATAAATAAATTCTCTCCAGAAGCTCTCTCTATTGAGAGTATTTATTTTGGACAAAATGTTAAGTCTGCAATTCCTACCGCACATGCCCGTGGAGCAGCTATTGTTGCTTGTTCCAAAGCAGGTCTTTCGGTTGGAGAATATACACCAATGCAAATAAAGCAGGCTGTTGTTGGTACTGGAGCGGCAGATAAACAGCAGGTTATGTACATGGTGCAAAATATTTTGTGTTTGGACCATCAACCACATCCAGATCATGCAGCTGATGCCTTAGCTGCTGCAGTTTGTCACGCTAATCTTGTAAGAACTACCTCGCTTGGAAAGGGAAGAATACAACTATGATTGTCCAGCTTACGGGCACGCTTGTATCCGTTACTCCTTCAGTTGTTGTACTTGACGTAAATGGCGTTGGTTATGAGCTTGGGATTTCAGCTTCAACAGCCGCAGCTTTGCCACAGGCAGGAGAGGCGGGCGTTACTGTTCTAACTCGCATGGTAGTTAGAGAAGACTCAATGGAGCTCTTTGGATTTGCTTCGCGAGAAGAGCGTGCGCTTTTTGATCGCCTACGCGCTATTTCTGGTGTTGGTCCCAAGCTTGCTCTTTCTGTTCTTTCAACGTTTACTCCACAGCAGTTGGCGGTTATTGTAACTACTAATGACGGCAATCGTCTTAAGAGTGTCTCTGGCCTTGGTAAGAAGAAGGCAGAGCGTTTAGTAATTGAACTTTCTGATGTGTTCGCAAAAGATGCAGAGCTTAAGCAGCTTGTTGGTCTTACGTCTCCTGAAGATTTTGGTTCTGTTCCAAAAGCTGTTGCTACTTCAGTAGAATCAGAAGCAATTGAGGCTCTTCTTGGAATGGGCTTTACTTCTCAAGAAGCAACTCTTGCACTTGAGGGCTATGAAGAGGCTAATGCTATTACAATTGAAGCTGCTATTGGTTATGCTCTAAAGCGCCTGGGAAGTGGTAATTAATGTGGGAAGCAGATGCAGATAACCTCTTTGAATCGTCGTCTACGCCGGCGCCCTTTCCTGGTCATACGTCTCAGCGTGTAGTTTCCAGCGGTTTACAAGCAGAAGACTTAGAACAAGATAGAAATTTACGACCAAAAACACTTGATGAGTATCTTGGTCAGGAACGCGTGAAATCTAATTTACGCGTTCTTATTGAGGCTGCAAAAAGTCGCAATGAACCTCTTGACCACGTTATTTTTTCAGGACCTCCAGGTCTTGGAAAGACCACTCTTGCTGGTGTTTTAGCGGGAGAGATGGGTTCAAAACTTCATACAACGTCTGGTCCGGCTATTGAGCGCGCAGGAGACTTAGCTGCAATTCTTACCAATCTTGAAGAGGGAGATATTCTTTTTGTTGATGAGATTCACAGGCTTAATCACCAGGTAGAAGAGATTTTATATCCTGCTATGGAAGATTTCTTCCTAGACATTGTTATTGGTAAAGGTCCTGCAGCAAGATCAATTAGGCTTGATATTCCACGCTTTACACTTGTAGCCGCAACTACTAGAACAGGTCTTCTTACAGGACCATTGCGTGATCGATTTGGTATTTCTTATCGTCTTGATTACTACACTATTCCTGAGCTTCAAACCATTGTCATGCGTTCGGCAAATATTCTTGATGTTGAGGTTGATGAGCAGGGAGCTGCTGAAATTGCTTCTCGATCAAGAGGTACTCCACGTTTGGCAAACCGTCTGTTAAAACGCGTACGAGATTACGCACAAGTTAAGGCTGAAGGTACTATTACCTGGCAGGTAGCCTCAGAAGCGCTTTCATTCTTTGAGATTGATGAGCTTGGCCTTGATGTGATGGACGTGCGTGTATTGCGTGCACTTTGTGAGACTTTTAGAGGACGCCCTGTGGGACTTACCACTATTGCAAGTGCTGTCTCTGAAGATCCTTCTACACTAGAAGATGTTTATGAGCCATATCTCTTGCAGCAAGGACTTATCATTAGAACACCTCAGGGAAGACAGGCTACGCACGCTGCATTTGATCATTTACGTATCCCCATTCCAACTAACTAACTAACTAATAGATGGGAATAGTATGCTTCAAAGAGATTATATTTGGAAGTAATCGAGGACTTTACCTCTACGGTCACGTTAGGTTTAGGCGAGGCGCTGGATACTCAGTCAGAGGAGTCTCTCGATGGGGTAGAGGCAGCAGTAGCAGAACTTATAGATTTAAGCCCAGAAACTGCCCTAGCACTTTCTCCAGATTCTCTTGTCACTATGATGTTGCTTTCTGGTGTTGCTGATTCAGTGGCAGAATATGTTGTATACGCCCTTGATAGGCTCTCTCATGTATATGAGCAGCTTGGTGATGATGATAGAGCTGGTCTTAGAAGACAGCAGGCCGTGGCGGTTGCACAGTCCTTCTCGGTAGATCAAACTTCTACGCCAGAGCAATTTGAACAGTTTGAAGCTAAGTATTTTGCGTAAGTAAAATTCATTAGGTGTACAAATAAACCCCAGTTCAATGAACTGGGGTTTATTGTTGTGTAAAGAGTGTTGACTATGCAGGTTACCAAATGACAATCTTAGTACCATAAGGAATGTTGTCATAAACCCACTTAGCGTTTTCTGTTGCAAGACGCACGCAACCGTGAGAGCCGTTGTATCCAAGCCTACCATCACGGACGGTATAACCGTCAGAGTTGTAGAGGATGGAGTGAATGAGATACTCGCCAGAGATAGTTGTGTAGTACCAGCATCTGAAGCCATCACCAAAGTAGAGGCCCTTGTGTCCTACAGTAAACTGACCATGTGGAGTCCACATGCCAGGAGCACCTGTAGTGCAGCGCCATTCATACCATACGGCCCAGTTGCCCTGAGAGCCTCTGTAAACAGCAAAACGATTACCAGTAGTATCAATTTGAATAAGCCAGTTTGTAGCGCTGTAGTAACCCTGAGCATACTGATACATATCACCATATAAGAAAGGTTGCTCTTTCATGACACCATCAGCAGCTGACCAATACAGTTTTCCACCCCAGGCTAAATAACCAGTTTGCATAGAGCCATTACTACTGAGGTAATAGTCTTTGCCAGAATCTTTAATCCAGCCAGTCTTCATCTTTCCGTCAGCATCAAGATAATACCAACCGTACTTTAGATGAAGCCATCCAGTCTGTTTTTCGCCATTGTCATTGAAGTAGTACCAGGTGTCTTTAATCTTGGTCCAGCCAGTAGCCTGAGCACCATTAGCAAGGTAGTAGTGGTCCTTGCCATTTTCTGTAATCCAACCAGTTTTTACCTTATGATCTGTGCCAACGTATAAGGTAAGACCTGAAAGTTTAACCGGTCCAGTAGGTTGAGAGCCATTGTCAGCAGTGAAAATTCCATTAGGAGAGATAAATCCTGTAAGAACTCCGTCTGGATCAGCCCAACGCTTCACGCCGTCAGGGCGAGTAATCCATTCGTTACGAGCAAGGCCATAATTCTCGTCAAAGTAGTAATTTTTACCGTCAATGGTTTGCTCGCCAACAAGGGCTGGGTTACCAATTTTTGCTGGGCTAAAGTACCAAGTTTTGCCATTTGGTGTGGTGTACCAACCAGAAGCTAGCGCGCCGCTTGCTTGAGCCCAAGTCCACTCACGAGTTGGAAGTTGAATCCAGGTATTTGAAGCCATACCAGCATTCTCATCAACGTAATAAGATCCGCTAGAAATCTGAATTACACCAATGAGCATGCGATGATGAGGCTCTTCAGGATCAAAATAGAACCACTTGCCATTAGGGCATGCGTTTCCAACCTGAGTGATACAAACCGTTCTCATTAGCCCAAGACCAAGAGCCTGATGGACGATGAATCCAGCCATTTTTAATAAGTCCAGCTACTGAATCAAAGTAGTAGAGCTTGCCGTCAATTTCAGTCTCACCAATTATTGCAGGATGCTGGGGATCATCTGGTGCAAAGTACCATGTTTTGCCATTAGAGTCTTGTACCAGCCAGAGGCAAATGCGCCATTAGATTGAGCCCAAGCCCAATCTCCATTAGGTAAGTGAACCCAATTGCTTGCAGTCATGCCTGCGTTTTCATCAACATAGTAGGTAGCATTTGCGGTCTGAACCACACCAATAACCACGCGGTGATAGGGGTCTTCTGGATCAAAATAGAACCACTTGCCATTAGGCATGCGCTTCCAACCTGAATATAAAGAGCCATCAGAGTTAGCCCAGGACCAAGAACCATCTTGCAGCGTAATCCAAGCTCCTTTTACAAGGCCCTGCATTGTATCAAAGTAGTAAGACGTATCTCCGATTTGATGAGGTCCAATTAGTGATGGATAAGTTGGTGTTTCTGGGTCAAAATACCAGGTCTTTCCGTTAGGAGTAGTAAACCAGCCTTTTACAGCAGCTCCTGTGCCATCTACATAGTGCCAACCAGCATCGTCATTAATCCATTGATTTTTAACGAGCGCACCGTTTTCATCATAGTAGTGGAATTGACCGTTTTCATTCCTCCAACCAGCTACCATAGCTACTTCAGCGGTGGCTTCAGAATGAGTCTCTCCGGACCTAGGTGCTTCAATAGCTTCAGCAGAGTTGGTCTCTGTGGTTTCGGTAACCGCGTCAGTTACGTGACCTGACTGAATATCTGATGATGCAACTGGGGCAGCTACTCCAGAGGTTTCAGTGTTTTCTGCAAGAGCCGGAGCTGCAGGTAGACCGCAAAGTAGAGCCATGCTCAGAGATGCGGCCACAATTAGCTTCTGTGTAGAAGGCTTGCATGAATAACGCGTCTTTTTTTCCATGTTTTATCCCCAAAACAAAAATCACAAGCAAATAAAGAGCCGCTGTAGACTAATTTAGCGCTTGTATTCAGTAAGTACGCCGTCTGGTCCAGCCCAGCGTCTTACGCCATCGGAACGAGTAATCCACTGATTGCGAGCAAGACCATATCCTGCGTCAAAGTAATAGTCTTTACCATCAATAGTGTGTTCTCCAGTATAAGCAGGATGGTTTGGTTTTGCTGGGTCAAAATACCAAGTTTTTCCATTTGGTGTGGTATACCAACCAGAGGCAAATGCGCCACTTGGCTGAGCCCATGCCCAACCGCCTTCTGGGAGCTGTACCCAATTGTTAGCGGTCATTCCAGCAGACTCATCAATATAATAAGTTCCACTAGAAGTTTGGATGACACCAACAAGCATACGGTGATAAGGGTCTTTTGGATCAAAGTAGAACCACTTGCCATTAGGCATATGCTTCCAACCTGATTGAAGCGCCCCACTCTCTCCGGCCCAGGACCAAGAACCATCAGCTCTATGAACCCATCCATTTTTAGAAAGACCATAACCTGAATCAAAATAATATGATTGACCGTTAATTTCAGCGTCTCCAATAAGTGCAGGATGCTGCGGATCTGATGGATCAAAATACCAAGTTTTGCCATTTGGTGTGGTATACCAACCTGAAGCAAATGCGCCACTTGGCTGAGCCCATGCCCAACCGCCTTCTGGGAGCTGTACCCAATTGTTAGCGGTCATTCCATTATTTACGTCAACGTAATAAGTACCGCTGGAAATAGTGAAGACACCTTTCTTAAGCACAGGGAAGCTGTAAGTAGTGTAGACAAAATCCTTATTAATCATAGGGAATTCTGTTTCACCAAAATAGAACCACTTACCATTTGGCATGTGTTTCCAGCCAGAATAAACAGAGCCAACTGTTTCAATCCAAGCCCATTCACCATCATCACCACCACCGATCCAACCATGGGTAACGAGGCCATTACTGTGATCAAAGAAATAATATTTACCATCAATATCTATTCCGCCCATTACCACCCTATTGGAATGTTCTGGGTCGGCATACCAAGTTTTGCCATCTGGAGTTTTAAACCAGCCAGAGACAGCAGCGCCATCTGGACCAGCCCAGTACCAAGCTTCTACACCGTGGCCCATATTTACCCAAGAATTTCGTAAAAGTCCTGTCGAAGTATCAAAGAAGTACAGCTTTCCATCGACCGGAACTGATTTAGCAATAACCGGAGGACCCGACCTAAAATCTCTAGTTAAATACCAGGTTTTACCATCAGGATCAGTAAACCATCCTTCAATAAAACGCCCATCAGCTCCGGCCCAGCTCCAACCTTTATCTGTTTTAACCCAATTGTTTTTTATCAAGCCGTTATCTTTATCTACGTAGTAGTAAACATATTGATTATCAGGCGTTTTTTGGTCAAAATAAATTAATCCGTATCGAGCGTATGGAAAAAAATCTGAATTAAAATACCAGGTTTTACCATCAGGCGTAGTATAGAAACCAGATACTGCTGCACCTGTTTCATCTACATAATATTGATCTTTGCCATAAGTAATCCACTGACTTTTTAGAATAGTTCCATCTTCAGTATAAAAATATACCTTTCCATCAACTTCTTTCAATTTTTGGATAATTGGATTTAGAAGTTGATTCAGGGGCACTTACTGCGGATGTATCAGTAGTCTCTGCAAGAGCCGGAGCAGCGTGGAGTCCGCATAGTAGAGCTGCACTCAACGAAGCAACTGCAATAAGCTTTTGCATTGAAGGCCTGCTGGACAAACATGTCTTCTTTTTTTCATTTGCATATCCTTTTTTTGAAGGGATAACTTTCTATATAAATAATAGTTTGATATGTCTGTTATTGTTCTCGTAAATTAATCCTATACAAATTCTCTATCTTCTATGAAAAAATGCTCAACTAATGAGATAAAAATCGTTTAATAGCAGATATATCCTTAAATAAATGCTGGAAAACAGCTTTATTACCTGTGGCTCTTCCGGTAGATGGTGTGAAAATCTCCATGAGTGGTTTCTCGCCACATAAGTTGTTGATTAAGGTTATTATATTCCACGTGGCGAAACGTCACGGTATCGCGCTCCACAGGCGCAGTTTTTGACCCTGCGGGGCTAAGAAAGAAAGGCACGAAATGGCTCAGGGTACTGTAAAGTGGTTTAATCCAGACAAGGGTTACGGCTTCATCTCTCGTGAGGATGGCGACGATCTGTTCGTACACTTCTCCGAGATTCAGATGGACGGTTTCAAGACTCTCGATGAGGGTCAGCCTGTCGAGTTTGAGATTACCACCGGCCAGAACGGTAAGCTCCAGGCTTCTAGCGTCCACAAGATCTAGTACTTGCGAACACTACCATCAAAAGGAGACCTTCGGGTCTCCTTTTTTATTACAGTCCTATTTTTACAGTTACAGTAACCAAGAGTTTTAATACCAGTGCTTGATGGTAAGGTCAGCAAGTTCAGAGAGTTTCTCGATATCTTGATGCTCATCATCACAATTAACAGCACAGGTGATAAGGCCAACAGAATTTCCTGTCTGAAGAGCCAGTGGGATGTCTTCAAACAGAATTGTTTTTCTCGGCTGGAGCATTAAGGCGTTTAAGCACCTCAAGATACAGATGAGGCTCATCTTTTGCAGATCCAACATCTGCTGCAAACACCTGAGTATCAAACAGAGTGGATAGATGTAAACGAGGCTCAAGAAGAGCAAGAAGCTCCGGCTCGTTGACAGTTGCCAATGCAGTAGGGATGTCTTTTTTTCTTGTAGCTTGCCAATAAAATCAACAACACCAGGTCTAAGCTGCACGGAGTTTACAAAGAAACTTTTGCTGAGTTCTTTCCACTCGGCAACAATTTCTTCTGAATCTTCCTTTAGCCCATAGGTGGCAATTGCCCATTCGGCCCCCTTTCAAATCCAAGAGGGGAGAGAATCTTGCCAATTTCTGGAGTGTAAAGGGATTCCTCGCGACTCAAAAAAACTCCTGGTCGACAAGCTTCCAAATATGATGCGTGTGAGCAATAGTGCCATCAAAATCAAAGATTGCTGCTTCAAAATCTGTTGCAAGAATATCTTCAAGTGTCGAGAAAATCACAGAGTTCCAATCAAGTTGCGGTGAGCTTATGTTTTTTATTGTTGACGTGCCAGTCTAGTGTAAACTTTTAGCAAGTATGAAGAGGAGTAAACCAATACTTTTCGGAGGACCGCATGAAACGCAGCTTATTTAATACTCGCGGTAAATTGCTTGCTGTTTTGTTCTTTGTTGTCGCAACATTGTTTGTAACAACAGTTCAAAACGCATATGCAACTACCTACACCACAATGGATGCCCAAGGAAACATTATCCAGAGTGAATCACTAAAAAGATGCCGTAGCACTTGCTCGTGCAACTGGCAGGCCTATTGCGCTTGACCCAGGTCACAGTGATGGCCTTGAAGGCAGAGATCCAGGTGCTACCTACTTTGGACTCAAAGAGGGAGATCTGGCTTGGGCAACTGCCATGTACACCAAGAAGTATCTGGAAAAATGGGGTGTACAGGTTGTTGTTGTTCGTGGAGAACACGAGGATCCATCGCTCAAGACACGCGTACAGCGTGCTGTTGACGCAAACGCTTGTGCCATCATCTCGCTTCACTACAATGCCGGCCCTGCATCTGCAACGGGCTCAGAGGTACTTGTTCCTCATAAGGTAAGCTACAACTATGATCTTTATCTCTCCGGTCAAAGTTTTGCCGACAAGGTTAACTATTACCTCAGAAATAAAGTTGGTATTGTTACCCGTGGTGACGGCGCTACTGAGCGTGGCTACAACGACCAATACGGAACAGACTATTACGAGAATGGCGATGAGTCCGATTATTACGGTATTGTCCGCTATGCTCGTCAAAAAGGGAATTCTTGGCGTAATTATTGAGCATCAATTCATTTCTAATCCAGCACATGCTGCTGAGTTTAAAGACCTTGGCGATAATTCCAAGGTTGACTACATTGGCTGGGCAGATGCATGGGCAATTTGGGAAATGTACAGCTCTGATACCTGGTGGAGCATGAGTAGTGTTTCAGTAGCTCAAAAGGATAACGATGTCACTCTAAAGCCAGTTCTTACTGGCGTAGTTACTGACGCAACATTTACTTACAGCTATGTTGGTCCAGATGGAACAAAGGTAACGGTTGCATCTAACACTACGGCAACTTCGTCTACCTTTACGCTCCCCTGCTAGCGGCCGTTACACCCTGTATATCACAGCAAGATCTTCTGATGGTCAAGAAGTAACTCGCCAGACAAACTATGACGCTAAGATTAAAGAATCCTATGGCTGGCGCAGAGCTGCTGAAGGATGGATGTATTCTGACGACAACGGCACTGCTTATGTAAGCAGATGGCTTAAAGACGATGATGGCTGGCATTATTTTGATGCCAAGGGCATTGCTGTTTCTGGCTGGTTTACTACGTCAAATGGTAAGGTTTGGTACTTTGACGAGTCTGCACCTCATAACGCTGCTGCTCTTGGCCAGAGGACCATTTCAGGTAAGTCTTATTACTTCGATGAGACTAATGGAATGGCAAAGAATTCCTGGGTCCACCAGGCTGATGATTCTTGGTCTTGGGCGACAGAAGATGGCTCTCTGTACGCAGGTTGGAAATACATGCCAAATGGCAAGTGGTTCTACTTTGATGCTAACAACAGCTATCACGCTACCTTTGGTCTTATGACTGACGGAAACAAGAAGTACTACATTGATCAGAATCGTGGTCTGATTTACGGCGGTTGGGTCAATCTTGCTAATGGCGATTGGATCTGGCTTAATGACGACGGTACGCTTTACTCTGGCTGGAAGTACATGTCTAACGGCAAGTGGTTCTACTTTGATGAGAATGCTGAGTATCCACTGATGAAGACTGGACTTGTTATCACAGCTAGCGGCTCATACTACGTTGATGCCAATAACGGCATGAAGGCTAATGACTGGGTAGAGATGCCTAATAATGTCTGGGCTTGGGCTCAATCTAATGGTGCTCTTGTTTCTGGTTGGTTTAATACTCCAAATGGCAAGACATGGTACTTTGATCCAAATACAAAAGAGCACGGTGCTCTCTTGGTCTTCAGGTAATTAGTGGCTCATACTATTACTTCGACCAGAGTAATGGATTGTTGCGTTCTCAAAATGTCACTCTTCCTGATGGTCGTGTTGCTTACGCAGATGCAAATGGTGTTCTTAACATCAAGCCTGCAGATAACAATAACGGCGGCAATGGTGGAGATAACAGGGATGCTTCGGATAACAACGCTCCGTCTGATGACGATACGCCAATTGAGCCAACACGCGGCAATTTCTCTGTTCGTACCAGTGTTCTTGGTGACCCTATTGTCTCCAAAGAAGCTCTTCAAAAAGACTTCGATACGCGCGTAGGCTCTGCTTACCCAGCTGTCTATGCCGAGAAGGGCGCTCCAACAGGAACCGATTTTGTAAACCAGCTATGGCAGGCTGCAATTGACGAGGGAGTTCGTCCGGAGCTTCTCTATGCGCAGGTCATGATTGAGACAGGTAACCTTCGCTTTGGTGGCGATGTCCTTCCTGAGCAGTGCAACTTTGGTGGCCTTGGTGCAACAGGTAATGGTGTTCGCGGCAACTCGTTTAATACCGTTCTTGCGGGACTTCGTGCACAGGCTTTGCATCTTCGTGCATACGCAGGTTATGAGCCACTGACCGTTGATTCAAGCAAGGCTCGAGAGGTAGACCCTCGCTACGGTGCATGGATTCTTGCTAAGAAAGCTAATATTATCCGCAAGCTTGCTGGCACCTGGGCAATGGATAAGAACTATGCTGTAAAGCTTGTTCGCGTAATGAATGAGCTGTAAAAGACATAGCACATTGTGCAAAAGGAGTTCCGAGAAATCGGAACTCCTTTTTTATGCCAATTCTTTGTGAGTTCGAGTTGAGTTATCTTATCTTATCTGTCAGGCTCTCCTTCAATGGAGTTGAGCATGTCAAAATAGACGTCGTCTTTCGTCATAATTCCTAGGTTCATCATGAAGTTCTTGGCCACACTAAACAGCTCTGCATCAAGCGAGGCTCGCGTACCATCCAAGAAAATAGTAGAGACTTCATCTGTTGGAGCAACAGGAATTTGATTTTCTATGAGCGTGGCGTAAATCTCATCGTCGCTCAGTTCATCGCAGCTAAACTCAGGCTCTGTTTGCGCAAGAATAGCCGTCTCGGTACCAATAATAAACGTAGCACCTGGTAAGAACTTTTAGAGCAAACTGATAGCAAGCTTGAGCAGCTTTAAGGTGTCTCAGACGCCACTGGAAAAAAACGCCATGCGGTAATAACCAAATCCGATACTCTCTGGGTCATGCGCAAGCATAAGAAGGCTCTTAAGCTCGTTGGCAGCGGCACTAATATCTAGCGACTCCTCAAGACAGTGGGAGAGGTGTAGTCGTGCGCTCATGCTCAAAGGTGCAATTTCCACAGCTCTTCTCGCGTGCTGAAGAGCATTTTGAGTTTGTCCTTGGAGCGTCTGAGCAATAGATACCAAAAGGTGAGCCTCAAAGTAAGACATAGGAGCTAGACGAGTGTTTTTCTCGGGATTAGAGAGAATTCTGTTGTAAAGTACGCGATCAACGTAGTTCATAAATACACGCCACTGAGTAGTGCTTGAGTCCGTGTAGGTGTTATTTCCATCAACGGAGTCCAGCGCTTCACGTAGGAGCAGTTCTGCATCTTGATAGTTTTTCTCGCCAATAAGACGCTGGGCCTTGGTAACCGCCAAGGAAAGAACGCCTCCGTCAACAAACTCTTCTGAAATAGCCTCAAAGTCATCTTCTGCAAGCGTGCCCTTAATAAAGCGAGAAACCACGCGTTCTCCCGCTGCTCGCACCGTAGGATCGGTGGAGTTTGCGGTATACGACAAGATAGTACGGACGTTTTCTTCTGTAGAAGAAGAGAGGTTGCGCAAAATTTTGGTGATAATTTCTTCTCGCGCCTGACCTTCATCAATAGAAAGCCCCGACACTTCATCGGTGCCTAGTGCGTGAGCTGCGACGCTATCAAGGCGTTTTTGAGACGATTCAACAAAAATCGTATCTACTGGGTGGACAGAAAATCTCATCATCTAAGGTAAAGAGTGGATGAACCGCATGAAGAATGCCATCTGCCTCGTCGATTTGCGCGTTCCAGAGCCGATAGACAGAAAGCGGATTAGTATCTTCTGTAATGTTTGTATCTTCAAATTGCTTGCGAGTAATGTGGAACGAGAAAAGACAGGCATGCAGCTTGTTTGTATTGCATATGCCAGAGAGCCATACCTCGTTAATCCTCTTCGAGCTTCTAAAAAGCACTTGCGGTGATGAGCATACCAAGGTGTAAGTTGTAAGCGGTTGCCGCACGGTTGAGGTCATCAAAGGTTGCTTCTTTGATATTTCCATCTGCGCCAAGAAAGCTTCTTGGAAACTGCTCTGGAAGGGCTAGGTGCACCCTAAAGGCGGCAATTCCCTTGTGTACGTTGGTCCTAAACTCAGTGACAAGACGCTGAGATAGACGCAGGCTCTCAATGTGTAGAGAGATGGCCTTGCGGACAACCCATTCGCCATCTTCTTGGGTACTTTGAGTAGTGGCGCAACGAGGGCGTGATTGTTTCATCATGGTAGAAACAATCTTTTGTTCAAAAAGCAAAGTAGGTCAAGCTCAGATGCCATATTTGCATCAAGAAAGTATCGCTCTGCAAAGAGGGCAGTGTTCAGTGCGCTTTCAATAGTAAGAAGCTTAATCTTCTGCTCATAAGAAAGTGCTTTTTGATTAGCGCGCAGATAAAAGAGGCCATTGGTACGCAGACGTACCACCCGGCAGGGGATAGTACTATCTTGCACGCCAAGGACGCCGGCATCTTTTAGTCTCTGAGCTAAATGCAGTTCAAAATCACTTGGCGGAATAGCAACAGACCCGCCTTTTCGATGAGAATCTTTCTCACGCAAAAATGCTGTAGTTACAAAATGTTTGAGCACTTCAAGAGGGGTAGTGGACTCTGTAAGCGTAAGAGAAAGAGCTTCAATATTGAGCTTAGTATGCCAACCAGTTTGATCAATAGAACCAACATGTTGATTATTTTTGAGCAGCGTCTAGAGACTCATCAGGCAGAACGTCTGTATTGACGAGAGACGGATAGAGTTTTTCCAAGCCTGTTTCTTCCAGGTTGCTTAGCTTCTGGATTATTTTCCTGACGAGTCATCATACACCTCCCAAGTTAGGCATAGTGATTCATCTATAGTTAACTATATACCTTAGCTGGTGTGCGACATTTCAGCTGTCAATAGTTAATTCGGCAGGCGAGAAGAAATGCCATTGACTGGTTAGTTTTGCGCCATGAACGGTATACTCACATACGTAGATGATTGGATTGACATGGCAATAATGCAAAACGTAACGGATACAAATAAAACACTGGTAGCTTCTGAGGTAGTTTCAGATCTGCAGAATCGTTCGCTTATTATTTTTGACTTTGATGGGACTATGGCAGACTCGTTGCCCACCATTGTTTCTACCGCGAAGATGGCAATGACAGACTGCGGCCACACAGACTTTATAGAATCAGACCTTAAAAAGCTTGTAGGACCACCGTTTCCTTATGCGTTTGAGCTGGTCTTTGGCTTAAGCAACCAGGACGCTGTTGCGGTTACTAAGCGTTACCGAGAGCTCTATGTAACTACAGGAAAATGGCCTCTCTTTGAGGGTATGAGAGACCTCATTGACGACCTTCATGCCGCCGGTAAAAAGGTTGCGGTAGCAAGCTCAAAGAATCAACCTATGCTAGAGATGGGCCTTAGGGACAACAATCTTATTGGTGTTCTTGATACCTATGCTGGAAGAATAGATGAAGCAGCAACTGATAAAATCACTGCTATTGCTCACGTTATGCGCCAGCTTGGCTTTGATGCTTCTGAAAGCATCATGATTGGCGACCGTCGTTTTGATATGGAAGCAGCATTCCCAAATAAGATTCCGTGCATTGGCGTTTTGTATGGAAAAACTACCAATAAACAGGAGCTTATTGATGCGGGAGCGGTTGCAATTGTAGATACGGTAGAAGACCTACACCACGTTCTTCTCGCCTAAGAAGCCTTTGCATACACAAAAAACGCCTTGCCACAAAGATGACAAGGCGTTTTGCGTTTTACGTGTCAGACGTTACTCAAGCTCAAAGGCTCCTGTGTAGAGCTGGTAGTACGTCCCTCGCTTGGCGAGAAGTTCGTCGTGTGTACCGCGCTCAATAATGCGACCGTGGTCAAGAACGACAATGACATCTGCATTTCTAACCGTAGAAAGACGGTGAGCAATAACAAAGGTGGTGCGGTCGTACATCAGAGCGTCCATACCACGCTGGACAATTGCCTCAGTACGCGTGTCAATGCTGGAGGTAGCCTCGTCCAGAATCATGACTGGTGGATCTGCGACTGCTGCGCGAGCAATGGAGATGAGCTGGCGCTGTCCTTGGGAGAGAGCACTACCGTTGTCCTTGAGCATGGTGTGGTAACCCTCTGGAAGACGTTTGATAAAGTCATCGGCACCAGCAAGTTTTGCGGCCTTTACGCAGTCCTCATCAGTAGCATCAAGACGGCCGTAGCGGATGTTATCCAAAACGGTGCCCGTAAAGAGGTTGACGTCTTGCAAAACGATACCGAGAGCACGACGAAGTGCGCTCTTCTAATCTTGTTAATGTTGATGCCGTCGTAGCGAATTTTGCCGTCTTCAATGTCATAGAAGCGGTTGAGCAGGTTAGTAATGGTTGTTTTACCAGCGCCTGTTGCGCCAACAAAGGCAACCTTCTGACCAGGTTTTGCATAAAGAGAAATATCATGCAACACGGTGTGGCCAGGCTCGTAGCCAAAGTCAACATCAAAGAGACGAACGTCTCCCTTAACAGGGGTGTAAGTAACCGTGCCGTCACTGTGTGGATACTTCCAAGCCCAGTAACCGGTGCGGTACTCAGCTTCCTGAACTTTACCGTCAATGGTTTCTGCGTTGACTAAAGTAACGTAACCTTCTTCAGTCTCTGCTGGTTCATCAAGTAGCTCAAAAACTCGATTAGCACCAGCGATACCCATAACAACAGAGTTAATCTGACTAGAAATCTGGTTGATTTGAGCGGAGAACTGACGTGTCATGTTGAGGAAGGGGACAGCTACAGCAATGGTGAAAGGCAGTCCAGACAAAGAAACGTTTTGAATGTTTAGAGTAATAAACACACCAGAAACTACAGCAACTACAACGTACATAATGTTGCCCAGATTGTTGAGGATAGGCATAAGCGTGTTGGCATAAAGGTTTGCATTTCTTGCAACAACCATCAGCTCATCGTTGATTTTGTCAAATGATTCAATAGTTTCTGCCTCATGACTAAAGACCTTAACGACCTTCTCGCCATTCATCATTTCCTGAATGTGTCCCTCAACATCTGCGGTAGTCTTCTGAGTCTTAACAAAATTCTTTGCGGACTTACCACCAAGGGTTTTAGTAGCAAGGCCCATCAAAGAGAATCCAAACAGAACAACCATGGCCATAAGTGCGCTGTAGTAAAACATGATGAATACTACTGCGATGATAACCACAGAGGTAAAGAGGAGGTTTGGAAGACTGGTACCAATCATCTGGCGCATTGCGTCAATATCATTGGTGTAATAGCTCATGATGTCGCCATTGAGGTGCGTATCAAAGTACCTAATAGGCAAGTCTTGCATGTGCGAGAACATCTTTGAACGCCATTTTTGCAGAGCTCCTTGGGTGATAATAGCCATACTCTGAGTAGAGATGATATTTGAAAGAAGTCCAATGACGTAGAAGGTGGCGAGAAGAGCCACGTTCTGGAAGACTAAGCCTTCAGCAGAACTCCAGTCACCAGTATCAATAAAGTTAGAGATGATAGAGAGGATTCGCTCTAAGAAGACACTTGGGAGTGACTGCATAATTGCTTGGATAACAGCACCAAGAAGTGCTACAGGGAGAAGGACAGGATAGAACTCCCAGAGCATTTTAATGGTTCGAGTAAGAATTTTTCCCACGGGAAGCTTTGGTTTTGTACTGTTTGTTTCTGTTGCCCTACTCATGAGAAGTCACCTCACCTTCCTGAGACTGATTTTCATCAACACTTTGCTTGTTCTGTGAGAAGTACACTTCGCGGTAGATTGGGCTATCTTTCAGGAGTTCTTTGTGCGTACCAATTGCGTTAATGCGACCGTTATCCAGAACAATAATCTTGTCAGATTCTTCGATACTGGAAGTACGCTGAGCAATGATGATCTTGGTGGTATCAGGCAAGAAATCTTTAAGACCAGAGCGAATTAAAGAATCTGTCTTTGTATCAACAGCACTGGTAGAGTCATCAAGAATAAGTACTTTTGGGCGCTTAAGCAGTGCGCGTGCAATACAGAGTCTCTGCTTCTGACCACCAGAAACGTTGTTGCCACCCTGCTCGATATGAGTCTCATATTTATCAGGGAAGGTTTGAACAAAGCTATCAGCCTGAGCAAGACGAGCTGCCTCAAGAATCTCTTCGTCGGTAGCGTCAGGGTTACCCCACAAGAGATTTTCTTTGATGGTACCGCTAAAGAGAACGTTTTTCTGAAGAACCATGGCAACAGCACCACGAAGAGTATCAATGTCATAGTCTCTGACGTCGTGTCCGCCAACAGAAACGCTACCAGCGGTTACATCGTATAGGCGAGGAATAAGCTGCACCAGCGTGGACTTTGCAGAACCGGTACCACCGATGATACCGATGACCTCACCAGAGTTGATGTGAAGATCTACACCAGACAGAGCTTCTCGACCCTCTGGACCGGAATAGGAGAATCCAACGTTCTCAAAATCAATGGATCCGTCTGTAACCTCGGTCAGAGGATTCTCTGGGTTGTTAATAGTGGAAGTTGCAAGAAGTACCTCACAGATGCGGCGAGCACCTTCTTCTGCAATGATGATCATGGCAAAGACAAAGGAAAGCATCATGAGTGCCATAAGCATCATAAAGCCATACGTAATAAGCGAAGAAAGCTGTCCAACGCCAAATGCAGTTCCTTGAGAAGAGACAATCAGGTACGAGCCAAAGTACAGAATGAAGACAAACAGCACGTAAATAGTGAAGTTCATAAATGGAGAGTTCAGAGCCAGGAGCCTCTCGGCTGCTGTAAAATCTTCGCGCAGCTCTTCTGAAGCTTTTATCGAATTTCTGACGCTCAAAGTTTTTCATTTACAAATGACTTAACAACGCGGATACCAGCCAAGTTTTTCTTCAGTGGATTCATTGAGTGCGTCGTATCTCTTAAATACCTTTTTTTAAAAATAGGAATAACTCTAGAAATAATGAAGTAGAGGCCAATTCCTAGAAGAGGCATGACGGCAACAAAAATAATGGCAAGCCAGCCACCCATGATAAAGCCAGCAATAAACGCTGCAATAAACATAAATGGAGCACGAACGGCCATGCGGATGAGCATCATAAATGCCATCTGTACGTTAGAAATATCCGTAGTAAGGCGTGTTACTAACGATGACGAAGAGAATGCATCAATAGTGGTAAACGAGAAATTTTTGGATATTACGGAACATATCACGGCGAAGATTGCGCGCAAAGCCTGTGGATGCTTTGGCAACAGAAATACCGGATAGTGTTCCAAACAGCAGCGACAGCATTGCCATAGCAGCAAGAACGGCTCCAGACTGAATGACAGCGTTTAGTTCTGCCCCCGTGCGAAGCGTATCAACAAGATTTGCTGTTCTAAAAAGGAATGAGAATTTCTAAGATGGTCTCAATTAATACAAAGAGAGGAGTGAGGATAGTGTCTCTTTTGAACTCGCCGATACTCTTTGAAAGCACTAAAGCAATCTCTTTAATGGAAAGATTACTGACATCTACAATACCTGTCAGAGCAGAGGGAATCATAGCAGTTTCTGCTTCAGTTGATTCAATTATGTTTTCAAGTTCTTCAGTTGAAGTTACTTCTTCTGACATGCCGTTTCTCCTTTCTCATCTCTGTTAATTGTGTCCCAATGTTCAACTAAACGATCTAGATATGCGCAGAATGTAACTTTTTCTTCATCAGAAAGAATAGACAATGCGTGCGCTTCAAATGACTCGATGGCCTCTTGAGCTTCTTTTGCTTGTTTTCGACCTTCTTTTGTCAAAGAAAGAAGTGTTTGTCTGCGATCTTTGTCTACGCGCGTACGTTCAACAAGACCTTTTGCTTCAAGTTTGCTCACCATTTCTGAAAGAGATGCAGATGTATTCTTTGTCTTGGCGAGAAGATCCTTTTGTGTCATATCTCCATCACGATAGAGCGCAGTCAAAATAAATTGTTGACCGCCACGACATCCGCGCGTGATGTAAAGATAATGACCTAGATAGCCAAGATTGCGAATAATACGCATTTCTTGAGTAGGTGAGGTAGGTGCTTGATGCATGAGTACCTCCCATATGAGAAATAATTCTTGTTAGCTATTTTACTCAAAAATTCTGAGATAGCAAGGTACTTAACAATTAAGTACCTAAGTTTTTTTAAATTTAGTCAAATTTGCAGGTAAAGTAAGTGATCGTTTCTGCAAAAATTTCCTAGAGATATAAAAATTTGCAAATAACCTACGAATTACTGCACCAGGAGATACCTTAGGAACATTGTGAGGACACCCAGGGATGAAGACCAGACGAGCGGTGGGGATTGCCTCAGCAATTCGACGAGTTTCCTCTGGAAAAATTTCATCGTATTCACCAGCCATGACAACAACAGGAACAGAAATATGTCCAAGAGTTGTGGGATCAATATGTGGGTTATCTACCATGAGCTCCAGATGCTCTGCAATACGAGCCGCCTCAGCAGGCGAGGGAACAGGGATAGCCATCTTCTAGAACAGCGCCTTCCCAACCTTGAGCTGCCCACCGTTTATTACCCTCGATACTTTCATAGAGCCAGGTCATATCACCTAATGCGTCAGGCTCAAGATTTGCTCCGATAGATACGAGGGAGGCAACTACGTCTGGATAGTCACGTGCCAGAAGAAGACCAAGAATAGCTCCGTCAGAAAAAGCCCACAATATGTGCAGATGAAACACCAAGCTGCCTCAGGACAGCATGCGCATCTTCTGCCATCTGCTCGTAGGTAAAGGCGGCAGTTCCTCGGGTGCTTAAACCCTGATCTCTTGAATCAATACCAATTGCGATGTAGCCGCGGCTGCATACTTCGTCAATGATGGTGCCAAAGATGCCGTGCTCTTCTCCATTTCCGTGGAGAAAAACAATGGGTGTAGCAAACGTATCGTTGGGAACAGATGCTAAATAAGCTGCAGTTGAAGCAAGGTCTTCATAGGGTTTCTCGCCAGCTAGAGAAGTGGGAGTATAGACAAACGTTGCAATTTCTGCGCTGTCATCAAGCAACACCTGAAGATGGCTCTTCAGGTGTGCTGTTGGCTTGCTATAAGGTTTTGGGCGGTAGACGGGTGGAAACTCAACCACGTATGCTCCTAGCTATGCGTGTTTTAGCTCTTCTGGCTTGGATGTGCTTTGAAGAAGTCAAAGCGAGGGAGGAGCTCTTCAAGCTGGTGTTCCTCTGCGTTTTGACCAAGCTTTGCGGCAAGTTCTTTTGGTCCCATAAAAGCGTTATCCCAAGAGAAAAACTCCTCATGGGGGAAGTTGAGAGCATCTGCAATGCGCTCGCAACCTTCTGGAACTGCAGGGTGCATAAGCAGCGTGATGGTCTTGAGTGCATAGAATGCATCAGCAAGTGCCTGGTCGTAGGCCTCGTCATTGCCCTGAGCGGCCTTGGAAGCCTCGCCCCAACGCTTGTTTTTCTGTGCGAGCGTACTCATCAACAGCGGCAAGTGCAGAGTGTGCGTCAAAGCCGTATGCAAGCTGCTCGTACTTCAGCAGAACCTCTTGAGCAGCATCGATAACTTCCTGGTGAGGCTCACTGATAGGCAGGTGACCACCACAAGCATTAGCAGCACCATACAGGCAGCTACGAGCCATGCGGTTAAAGATGTTAGTGAGAAACGCTGACTCCTTGAGCGCTGGATCAACAACGCGAGGGTCATCTTTTACCAGAAGATCTGGCTCGCCATCTTTACCCTTCCTAGATACGGAGGTATCAAAAGCCTTTGGCGAGAAGGACACGGCGCGCTGGTCAAGGCCAAGAGAGAGCCAGTGGGCGCGGAGCTGCTCTGGGGTGTAGAACTCAAGAAGATCTTCGGCCATAGGAGGCTTGATAGCACCAGAGCTGGAAGCCTTCTTGTTCATGAAGAGAATGTGGTAGTTAGCAACGGGGGTATCAGTGATAAGACCCCAATCAAGTGCATCCCACAGAGGGTTCTGGACAATGCAGTAGAAGAAGATGTTGTCTTGACCAATGAACTGGTAGACAGCAGCGTCATCACTGCACCACCAATCGCGCCATTCGTCAGAAGAGTAGCGCGTGCCGCCCTTGCTTGCATCTTCAGAAAGAGCAGCACGGGTGAAGGTAATAGGAGCCCAGAGAGACTCAGTCCAGACCCAGATGGTCAGGTCTTTGAGGTCCTCGATATCAGGGGATTTGAGACCCCAAGAGATATTGCCGGTCATACGGTAGGGCAGAAGCGTCTTACTTGTTCTAAAGCGAATTCCAGCCTCTTTGAGTTTCTCGCGAGCTTCATCTCTATCTTGCCAATTTTCAAAGACAACTGAGAAGGAAGATGCATTACCTTCTGGCTCAATAACATTATGAGTTGGGAGGGAAGAGGCAACACCGTCAAAGTCTTGGCGGTAGGAGTTTTGGATATAGATAATAGGATCGGTTAGAGTCTCTTGAACTGTTGAGGTAACAACTGAGCGAACCTGCGGGTTATTTTTCCACTTCTCAACAAGGTTATTCATAAATACCTTGTACTGAGGAAGGTCAAAGTACCAGCTTGGTGCAGGACGAAGCTCTGGCGTGGTGCCGGTGAGCTGAGACACAGGAGCAATGAGCTCCTCTGGATTGAACTGATGACCTAGGTCGCACTCTTCTGCGTAGGCTTTCTCTGACTTGCATCCCTTAATGGGGCAGCGACCATTGACCTGACGACCGTTAAGAAATGTCTGAGCCTCAGTATCAAAGAACTGCTTGGTTGAGAGTTTGGAAAGCTTACCGCGCTCATACAAGCGGTGCATGATAGCATCTGCCATCTCTTCATGGATCTTTGCTGCCGGCTCAAGTGCAGAGCCACCATAGAAATCAAGAGAGATGTTATAGGCGTTAAGAGCGCTCTTCTGTAGGTTGTGGTTCTGATTGACATAATCGAGGATAGTTCCGTCAAAGCCTTCTTCTTCAACCTTTTTACGATAGCCCTCAGCAATAGGAGAGCCATAGCAGTCAGTTCCCGAGATAAACAGTACGTTTTTCTGGCCAATTCGATCTCTTAAGAAACGCGCAAAGAAGTCAGCTGGGACAAAAACGCCTGCAATATGTCCGAAGTGGAGATTTTTATTACCATAGGGCATACCACCAGTGATGACAGCACGCTTAGGAAAATGTGGGCGGTTGTTCATGTCGTAGCTTTCGGCCATGGATACCTCGCAGTTGGAATAAGTAGATTACGCAAATTATCTTCTTATTCTAATCTTTTTTTGTTTCACTACACGAATAGATTCAGAACTCGATACTATAGTGAGAAGAAATTATGTAAGGAGTGCGCGTGGGTAGAAAAAAGCCAAAGACAAGTCTTGAGTTTGTACTGAAGAATCCACCAAAGTCTGTGGTGACTCCTTTTCTTGTGGCTGACCTTGCACTTTTTGCTGATGTTTGTATGTCATATTCCTTTGATGGTTATGGGGAACTTCCACCAAACGATATACTTCCTGCGGTGTTGGGTCTTCTTGGAAGCATGTTTGCGGGAGCCTTAATTTTATTCTGGGTCCTTCGTGTTAATAAACGAGACCTCAGATCTTTGGGTCTTAGAGTAAGCGCATGGCCAGGATTTATGCGCGGTGTTACCTTTGGTTTCTTGATGGTGCTCTTTACCTTTGGTGCCACCATGTTAATTGATGGCTTCAACTTTAATTTCAATCCGTCATACAATATTTTTGTTGCCATCTTTTTGCTCTTTGCCACACTTATTGAATCTGCTGCAGAAGAAATTCTATTCAGAGGCTTCTTGCAGACAGGTGTCGCAGCTAAAAGCTCTTTGCCTGTAGCACTTGTACTTCAAGCGGTGCTTTTTACCGCAACGTATGGTCTTACGCCAAATATTTCTGTTGCTGCAGCAATCTCAGTCTTTTTGATGGGTATTTTCTATGGCTTGGTATTTTGGCTTACTGATAACCTTCTCATGACTATTGCTATGCACTTTATTTGGAATTTTGTAACTGGTCCGCTTCTAGGAATTTCAGTCACCACCGTTCTTCTCCCTACTACGCTTTTAACAGCGTATCCTGCTGCATCTGATTTCATCTCGGGTGGAGCTTACGGTATTGAAGCAAGCGTTGTTACCATCTTTGTATGCCTTGTTGCCTGCGCTATAGTGGGTTGGAAATGTTATAAGGCACAAGGCGAGAAGAACTAATGGCTTCAAACATACTCCAGTCAATTGACACTCTTTCAGTAGAGCCGGGAACACCGCTATTGCTTCATGCATGCTGCGGGCCTTGCTCACTTGAGCCTTTAAAGCATCTAAGGGAAGAAGGATTTGAGCCAACTATTTGTTGGACTAATCCTAATATTCAGCCAGTTGAAGAGCACGATAGGCGTCTGCAGACATTACTTGCGTGGGCTCAAGAAGAAGCTCATGTTGAGGTAATTGTGGCGGGAGATCCGCGAGAACAGTGGGAGCGAGCCGTTGCTCCTCAGGGGTTTGAACGAGATCGTCGTTGCCGCGCTTGTTACGCAATCCGCCTGGCAGAGAGCTGTCGTGTGGCGGCTGAGCGCGGATTTGAGTACGTTTCTACAACACTGGCCGTCTCGCCCTATCAGCTTTTTGATGCGTGTGAGGATGAGCTGGTATCTATTGCGCATGCTCATGGACTGACGCCTGTATGGAGAGATTTCCGTCCGTTTTACCCAGAGGCTACAAAAGAATCTCGTGAGCTTGGTATGTATCGACAAAATTATTGCGGTTGTAGATATTCTGCGGCCGAGGCTCAGATAGAGCGTCATGAAGCTCGTGACGCAAGAAAGGCAGCACGTCATGCGAACTGACGATTTTGATTACAACCTTCCAGAAGAGCGTATTGCACAAGCTCCTGCCGAGCCAAGAGACTCTTGCAGGCTGTTGGTGTTGCATAGAGAAGATGGGCGCATAGAACACAAGCACTTCACCGATATTGTTGAGTATCTTGAGCCAGGCGATTTGGTTGTAGTTAACCAGACGCGCGTTATGCCCGCGCGTCTTGTGGGCAAAAAACAAAATACGGGCGGCGTATCAGAGACACTGCTTCTGAAGCGTCGTGAGGATGTTGACGCCCTTGGAAGCGTTTGGGAGTGCCTGGTAAATCCAGGAAAGCGCCTTAAGCCTGGTGCAGTAATTGAATACCGTGCAGGTGGCTTGCATGCTCCTGACTCAGCTCCTGTTGTGTTGACGGGCACTATTGTGGACTTTGTTGACGACAACAGGGGAGGTCGCCTGGTGCGTTTTGAAGCACAGGGAGATCGTACTCTTGACGAGGCTATTCATGAGGCGGGCCACGTTCCACTGCCTCCGTATATTACAGAGTACGAGGGAGACCCAGAGAAGTACCAGACGGTCTACGCTATGCCGGACGAGCACTCTGCTGCAGCTCCTACCGCGGGTCTTCACTTTACTCCTGAGCTCATTGAAACCATTAAGGCAAAGGGTGTTCAGTGGGCATCTGTTGAGCTAGAGGTGGGTATTGATACCTTTAGGCTGGTAACAGAGGATGACCCTACTAAACACGTCATCCATACCGAGCGCTACCACGTAGCTCCAGAAGTTGTAGAAGCAGTAAAGGCTACCAAAGCCGCTGGTCATAAGGTTATTGCCATTGGTACCACCAGTGTTCGCTCGCTTGAGAGCGCATGGGACAGCAAGGCTCCTGCTGATGAGCCTCCTGTTGTGGCTCGTCGCTTTGAAGAGGTAGAAGACTCTGCTGCAGTGACTCATGAAGGTGACATGGTTGCTCGAGAGAATGCAACTACTAATCTGTATCTGATGCCAGGCTCTACGTTCCACGTGGTAGACACCATGGTGACCAACTTCCACGTTCCACGTTCTACCTTGATGATGCTTGTTTCTGCGTTTGCAACGCGCGAGCAGATTATGAACGCCTATCAAAGTGCCATTGATGAGAAGTACCGTTTCTTGTCATTTGGTGACGCTATAATCATCATCTAAGCCGTCTCTATTGACTTCTAAATCAAGCTCATGTTTGTAATAAAAAGACGCCCAAGAGGCGTCTTTTTTACATACCGATACGCTATGGGCTTATGGCCTGTTGAATATCAGCCATACAAAGAGCGCAAGAATTACTATCATGCCAATGACTACAGCGATAAAAACCAATGCGTTGTCCACGAGTTGCTTCACGAAGGATTTTCTCGCCACGAATAAGACTCTTAAGCGTGTGTTTCTTTGCACTTACGTTGATAATTTGCTCGTCAACAGACTTTCTGAGCTGCTCAGTAATCTCTGGTGTTGCATAAATCTCTTTAGCATCGTCAATGATTGTTTGTGCCGCATCATGTTTGTCTGCCGCCTCGTTAAAGAGCTCTTTAGCTGCCTTAATCTTTTTCTTCAAGAGTCTCAATATCCTTGCTTAAGATTCTCTGACGAGCATTAGACTCAGCTACTACTGCGTCATATTCTTGCTGTTTTTTTGTTCGTAGTCAGCGCGCAGCATCGATAGAAGACTCTGAGGACTCAACGATTTGCCCTGGGTCCAGTAATGCGTTTTGCGCCATCTCAAGAGAAGACTGGAATGAGTTTTTGAATCTCATCAGACTGCTTTTTTAGCTTCTTCTGAACGAGCTAGCTCAGATTTCAAATCTTCTTCAAGGCGAATAATGGCATCGTGATTTGCAGCAGGATCTGTCTTAAGACCTGCAATTTCTTCTCTCAGAGAGAGTTGTCTTGCCTGAGAGTTTTCTAGTGCTTTACGTGCAGATGCTACAGCTGCATCGCGTTTCTCGGTAACTTCTTTGAGTTGTGCTTCTGCATTTTTGACACCACGCTGTGCCTCAGAGATGGTCTTTGAGATGTCGTCTAGCCTGCCTTTTTGCCGTGGCAGCAACCTCTTTATAGGGCTTTATTTTTGGCTTCATCATCAAGCTTTTTGCTGCTCAAGACGCTGAATTAACTGATTCTTTTTAACCGTAAGAAGATCAACTTGCGTGGACTGCTCGCTCATTACCTTCGCGGCATCATTGATGATGCTCTGTTGCTCAGCAATGATGTCGTCGTAAGAATCTCTGACGTGGTCTCGGTGCTCAAGATCTTCTTTATCTTTTTGCAAGGTTTTTCTTCCAATTGCTTAAGCTGCTGTTTGGCATTGTTGGTTTCTCGTGCTGCCTCATGCACTTCTTTTGGTTGCCTGAAAGCCTTCTGCAACAGCAGTAGTAGCACTCTCAAAAGCGTTGCTTACACCCTTAGCAACTGCCTGAGTTGTTTCTTGTGCAATCTTCTGGATATCTTGGGATTTATTCTCTTCAGTCTTATCAGTTTGCTCAGGCTGTTCTTCAGAAACTGGCACGCGAGTATTTGTTGCGTCCAGCTCTTCATGCTCAGAGTTCTGGAGATTGTTTTCAGTCATTTGTTCCTCCTGTAAGAGTTCTGACTTTCTATTTTTACCCTGTTTTTGGGGAATTCATAGTCTAATTTGGTTCTTTCTGGAAATAAGATTGGATATAATACGTTATGTTTTGTTACGATAGTAACGATTAATCGAGAATAACTCTCGAGTAGATTTTTTTGGTTTCCGGAAGGGGAGTCCACTTATGGTTTCAAAGCAGACTACTATCATCAATGCAACTGGCCTTCACGCTCGTCCAGCATCCGTCTTTGTTTCTGAGGCAAAGAAGTTTGAGAGCAACGTCACCATCAAGAATGTTGACAAGGACTCCGCACCAGTTAACGCTAAGTCCATCATGATGATTCTTGCTGCTGGTCTTGGTACTGGCACCAAGATTGAGATTGCATGCGACGGTGCTGATGAGCAGGCAGCCCTTGACGCTCTCGTTGCTCTTGTTGACAGCGGCTTCGGCGAGTAAGTTTCTAACTTACATAAAAGTGCACGTTAAGCCCGGCTCTGCCGGGCTTTTTTTAAAGAGGTGTTTTGATGACATTTGTTGCAACATGGCTTGTAACTACCGTTGCTACGTTGGTGGCATGTACGTTAATTCCTGGCCTGACCATTGTAGGTGGCTCGTGGGCAGGGCCTATTCTGTTCTCGTTGGTGCTTGCAGCAGTTAACACGGGCATCAAGCCCATTATTAAGCTGCTCTCGCTGCCTATTAACGTACTTACCTTGGGTATTTTTCTCCTCTTTATCAATGCATTTATGCTTGAGTTGGCAAGCTTCATCTCAAGGAACTTACTACACGCAGGCGTTGCTATTGATTCCTTGGGCACAGCAATTTTGGGCTCAATTGTTATCTCTATTGTCTCTTCAATTGTGATTAGCCTTACTGGTTTGAAGAAGGAGAACCTTTCGTAAGTTCCTTCTGGGCTTTATCCAGTTTGGCAAAGCTTTCTGAGATAGCAGAAGTTAGCTGAGAAATCTGAGAAGACTCAGTAATGTTTTCAATCAAAGATGTTGCGGATGCATTGACAAGCGAACTAAGGAGGTCAAAAAAGACCTCTTTGGTTTGCTTTTTCTGTTTTAGTGAGCGCAGCTACAACGGGTTGTAAGTTTGCAGGTGAGCTAATAATGTCGCTGAAATAGATTGCTCCGCCCTGCCGAAAGGGCGTCAAAGAGCTCGTTAGTAAAGTGCTCACGATCAGAGAGCGGGAGTTCTTTATACCAGTTGCTAAATGCCTCATTAATCTTTTTGCATTCCAGCTGGAAATCATCAGCAAATTCAAACGTATTGCGAGAGACTTGCCAGGAAACACCATCGTGAGCCATCATGCCTGTCTCGGAGCTTTTTACGATGAGCTTTGGAACAGCAGGATCATCAAAAAAATCATGCCAACCACACTAAACTCAGGCAAAAATACGAATGTATTTATCTCCAAGTACCTTATGGGCTGTGGCGGGAAGAATTTCTGGACACATGTTAGGACCGTCGTTACTCCAGACGCGATCAAACGTGCCAAGCAGTTCTTCAGGGCAGACTGTTGCTGAGTATGCCGCAAGGTTGCCGCCCCTAGAGTGGCCACCAATCATAACGTTTGCGCAGGTAGTACTATTACCATCTGCAAGGTGCTCGCGAATACGCTTCTCAAGGTATAGTGCTGCTGATTTATCAGCGGATGTAACCTGGAAACTGAGGTTGAGGTTTTCTCGCCAGCCAACCAGGGTGCCGTCGGTTCCTCTAAACGAGACATACATCTGACCAGTAGGTAGGTAAGCGGTAAATGCTGCAAACTGCAGGTTTTTCTCGACATTAATGCGGTCCACATAGCGACCAAGTTCAATGTTGGCAAAGCGGGGAGCGTTGACCAGCGCCTCAAGGAAGGTTCCATCAACGCGAGAAAATCCCGTAATAAGAGACGGGTCATCTTTAAGTTTCTCCAGCATTTTGGCGCAAGCGTCACCAAGTAGAATGCGTTTCTCGCTACGCTCAGAAGGAACGACTCCACCAAATCCCAGATAGGAAAGAATTGAAAGAATCAGGTTATCAACGTTGTTAAAGGGATCCTTTTCAAACGTCAGATCGCCGCGCCAGTGTAGATAGTCAACGACATTTGCCATGATGCCTCTTTCCTGCTGGTACTTTTCGTATACTAAGCATAGAGGAAGTTTGATTGATTTGGGGAGAAGTCCGTGGAAAAAAAGCTACAGTTTCTTCAAAAGCAGCTACTGTTAAGAAGCGCTTTGTTTTTGCAGATGTTCTTACCATTTTGGCAGGGCTTGCTGTTGTTATGCTGCATACCTCGCTCAACGTTTTTTCGCTTGCCCACACAAAAACTTGGGCTTTCTCTTTAGCTCTGCAAGCTGCGTTTATTTACGCGGTACCCATCTTTTTTATGCTGAGCGGTATGAATTTGCTTGGTTATAGAAGTAAATACTCCACAAAAACATTTTTTATGAAGCGTGCAAGAAAGACGTTGATGGCGCTCATTTTTGGCAGCGTAGCGGTGTATCTGATGTACGTGCTTTTTCCTACAAAGTTTTGGGGTGCGGAGGAATTTGCTGCAAATGCTGGACTTGCTGATTTTGTAAAACGCTTTCTAACTAATAACGTTAACAGCACGCTTTGGTTCATCTATACCATTTTGTATCTGTATCTTTTGACACCTGTTCTTTCTCTGGTAGTTCAAAAGAAAGAGACTCTGCTCTATGTTATGGCGCTTACGCTCTTTGTGAGCTTTGGATTGCCGCTTTTTGAGTTCATTGGCGTTCGTGGTGTTTACTTTGATCAGCTGTTTAGATGGGCTGCGTTTAACAGCGATGGCCTTTTCTATTATCTGCTGGGATATTACGTAAAGACGTATTACGACGAGCTTCCAAAATTTACTAAAAACAATTTAGTACTTGCTGTAATTTTCTTACTTTCGTCTGCGGCTATGTTTGGCTGGGGACTTATTGCTAACAACTTTGGAACCCCACTGACGCCAGAAATGACATATCAGAGTTATCCCATTACTATCAGAAACTTCCTCTGTTTAGCGCAAGCGGCATCTTTGTTCCTGTTTGTGCTGAACCTTGAGCCAAAGCTACAGGAGTTCTCTGATGTTACTAAGAAGCGCATCAGCACGGTATCTGCTGGTGTTTTAGGAGTCTATCTGTTCCAGATTCCTGTTATTAACTTCTTGGGACTAAGACTTGGCCGATTCCCGTACAGCTTGCTTGGTAACGCTTTTATACGAGGCATCTTTGTCTTTGCAGTCACAATTGTCGTAGTTATGGCGTTCCAGTGGCTGATGAGACAGATCAAGAAAGCTCAAAAGACTAGCACTAAGAACGCTTAAGCCTACTAGTTTTGACTAGCGACCAGTAACAAGCGTGAGCGTTGCTTCTCCAGAAGCTTTTTGCCGTGCTTACGTCAACGTCAATGATGCCTGGTAGATTGCTTGCAATTTCCACAATTTGAGACACGCTGACTTCTTCAGAGAGCTTTCCGTTTGCTCGCTGCTCAAAGAGGGTGCCTGCAAGTACACCACGCATATGTTTTTGCGTTATGCGACACAACACTGCGCTTTCCCTGTACAAGGATCTTCTCGCTGAACAACAACTTGCAACAGCTCGCTAGGGTGCTTTTGCCGATGGCGTCCACATCTTTCTGTATTCTCCCGAGCGGCAATCCACAACTATTTGATCTTTTAGAGCGGCGTTTAACAGGGGATTGAGCTGCTTTTTCCAGTAAGTTGCAACGGTACCAACGGTAGGGGAGCTTGATTGAGGCAGACAGTCTATAGTTGGGGAGAAGATCATGCGGTCTCACAATACCCCAAAGGCCAGAGAAAATCATGATTTCTGAGTTGAGGATATCTGCTGGTAATGTGACCGTTTTTCTGCGTGTTTTCTACCGTGACGTTTTCAAGTGTTTGGTTGAATTTTGCAGCCTCAAAAAGTACGCCAGTATAGAGATTGAGCGCGGTTGTGGTTGGAGCTTCATAGACGTCTAGGTTGTCGGCAATGTCACCGACGGTATTAGGACCAATTTTAAGCACCTGAGCTGCGTCTGCACGAGAGCATACCTGGTGTAGTTCTTTGATGAGTTCTTCTCGACAGCTGGTGAGCTTGGAGCCAAACAAAAGCGATGAGAGATCAAGAGAGGGCCCCGAGGTGGGTGCTGTTTTTCCTGACGATGGTGGAAGCAAAATAATCATGAAAATCCTTTTGATACGGGATTTTTTTAGTTGTTGTTTAGTTTGATTCTAATTTATGTCCGGTGTGCGTGGTAACTTTAGAAGTAAGAAAAAAATCGGAGAGGTGACGTATGGGCTTGCTTCTGTACAAACAACAAACAGGTGCTTTCTTATCAAACTCTATTCAAGAGCAGCTAAGGGCTTCACTTGAGAGGTGGGGGTTCGCTCAGCTTATAGTGCCTTCTTCCGATGCTGTGTTGTTAGTTAAGAGGCAGCTTGGAGCCATCCAAGAGCTCTCTGTTGGCGTGAATGTTTCAACTTTTGATGAGTGGATGCGCGATCAATGGAAGCTGTATGGAAGCTCTGATCGTCTGCTTTCAAATACGCTTCGCAAGGTATTTTTTTCCAGCAGATTCTGGATGGAATGTCTGCTGATGAGCTAGGCACTTTGAATACTAGTAAGGGTACCGTGGAGCTTCTGTCTAAGCTTTCTCCAGAGTATCTTACAGAGCTTGATCAAATTATGGCTTCCGGTCAACTTTCTGCCGGTCAGATGAGTGCTTGTAAGGTGCTAGAGCGCTACAAGGGGCTGCTTGAAGAAAAGTCGTACGTTGAGGTGTGTCAGTGTCTGGATTATCTGCTGCAGTCCATTCCAGCGCAGGGACCTGCACTTGTTTTCTCGCGAGTTGAAGATCTTTCGGAGGCGCGTCTTAAGTTTGTGCGCGGGCTGTCGCAGAAGCGCGACGTGGCGTTTTCTCTCTACGTGCCCGAAGGACCTGCGGGTTACGCGGCAGAGCAACAGCTAGAGTTGCTGGGCGGCTCGGGATGCAATTGTCGTGTGGATGTGGAGTTGGCACCAGCCGCAAAAAGTCAGGAGCTCACCGATCTTCTCGCCAGGGTTTTTAGGGCCAAGGAGGGCAATGAGGTTACGCCGAGCGGTGCAGTAACGTTTTTGTCGCCGCTGGGTCAGCACGCCGAGGTAGAGTCTATCAGCAGATATATCTCTCAGCGCGTTGAGTCTGGTAGCAAGAGCTTTGTGGTGTACACCTCAGATTCACAAAGGGTTTGGGATGCGCTCTCGCAAAAGCTTGCAGCAAAGGGGATTGCTGCTCACCATAATCGCTCGGTACGCATTCAAGATTCACTTGCAGGCAGCGCGTTTGCTAGCTTGATTGATGCGTACGTCACGCTCAGCGAACGCTCAGAGCTCGAGAAAAACATTGACTACCAGGCATCTGACCATCAGATGGGGGATATGTCGTGGTGGCCTCCACGTACTCTTACGGACTATCTGATTTCACCTATTTCAGGCATAAGTGTTGAGCGTGCGTGGATGCTGGATAAGAGTTGGCGCGGTAATAGAACTCTGTATGCCACCAGAGTGCTCGAGACGCTTTCTAAGGCGGCTATGAGCTCGCGTTTGTGCGCAGAGACCATCAAGAGCCTTGAGCTTGGCCGAATTGGCTCTGCTGCTCAGCGCATTATTGAATATCTAGCTACAGAAACATCTGATGAGCAGGCAGAAATCGTTCAATCTAATGAGTTGACACTTCAGTCTCTTCAAAACCAAGAGTCGCTTAAGGTAATGAACAAGATTGTTTCTTCTGCACAGGAGCTGCATGAGGCAGGATTAAAGCTCTCTCCTCAGACACTCAAATCTTTTATTGACCTCTGCAAAGATCAGATGGTCATGATGCCTGTTTCTAATGGTATCCAGTCTGATATTCAGGTGCTAATCGCTCCTGTGAGCCAAGCTCATTCTTTTGAGCCACATTCTTTTGATGCCGTCATTTTCCAGGGAATGGATACGTTGAATTTTGGCGTTAGAGCATCAGACGGCGCACTTCAAGAGTTTGTTCGCCATGCGAGCAAAAATGCCTAAGGTATCAGAGTTTGCACGGTATCAAAGAGATTTTTATACGGCTCTTACAACTGCTTCTACCAGTGTTGCGTTTGAGAAGGTTGAGCAAAAAGATGTCTTTAACGCAGTAGCTCTTAGTGAGGTTAAAGCATGCTATCCCAAAGACTATGCAAAGAAGACAGGGGTTGCACGCGGAGAAGAAGATGTGCTGGTAAACCTGTTGCCTCAAGCTACTGACCCAGAACGTGTTGCCGAACTCCCAACAATCGAATCTGGCGAGATTGACCCTAAACTCAAAAATATCGTGGTACTTCCACGTCATTTGACTAGGGAGACTCTTGAGCAGGAATTACAGGGTCTTATAGAGGTCTCGCGAGAAGGACTACCACTTCTTTCCGCTTCTCAGATTGAAACGTATCTTGAGTGTCCCTACAAATGGTTTACACAACGACGCATCAAAATTTCCCAGGTAGACACTGAGTTTGCTCCAATGCAGATAGGTACCTTTATCCATCGTGTTTTGGAGCTAACACACGCAACACTTTTAGCTGAAGCACTTGGTTGTGATGTGGCTGAAGTTGATTCAGTGGTTGAATCTGCACTTTTGCAAGACATTCCTGGCTCTAGGATTACATCTGATAACTCTAGATCATGCAAAACAGGTGTTAGACAGCTGTTTTGCCCAGGTTTGGGATGAGCAATTCAACAACATTAACCGAGCATCTTCAAATGAGCTTATTCCGCATAGCATTCAAGAAAGAAAACAGGTTGAGAATATTCGAGAAGATCTCAAGGATCTTCTCGAGTTTGAAGCTTCGCACTTTATTGGCTATCAGCCCAGGTTTTTTTGAGCTTCGTTTTGGTAGAGAAGAAAATGTTGTTGAGTATGCAGGAGCTCAATTTACAGGCTCGATTGACCGCGTAGATGTAAACGCTCATGGTCAGGCACTTATTATTGACTATAAACACAAGGCCACAAAAGATTTGAAGGCTTATTCAGCAAAGTTAAGTCTGGATAGTGAGCTTTCAAAAGAGATTCTGCCAAGACATGTACAGTCTGCAATATATGCTCAGATTATGAGAAAACAGCTCACCAAGTATAAGCTTGAGCCAGTTGCTGCAATTTATCTGGGCACCAAAGAGCAAAAAGATAAGCCTTCATTTGCTCTTGCAGGCATGGCAACAGAAGCGGCAACAGAACATATTTGGAACATACATCCTGAAGATAAAAAGCTCAGGGACCAGGCAGTTATGGTTGTGTCTCAAAACTCAGCGGAGTTTGCAGACTACTTGGACGCTTGGGAGAGTTTAATTGCTCAGAAGGTCCAAGCCATGCTTTCTGGAGATGTTCGAGCCAATCCTTGCGATAAGGATGCATGTAAGTATTGTCCAGTAAAACTGTGTGACAAGAGGAGGTAAGCTATTATGGCTGATGCACGTTATACGCCTGGTCAAGAGAAGACCATCAAGACGCTTGATAAGCCTCTTTTTGTTGCAGCAGGTGCTGGTTCAGGAAAAACTTTTACGCTTACACAGAGAATTGTGTGGGCTTTAAAAGAAGGCTCGGGAGCTGACGGAAAGCCGTATCTGAACAGCCTTGACCAGGCATTGATTATTACGTTTACCAATGCCGCAGCTACAGAAATTAAAGAGCGCGTTAGAGAAGCTCTAGAAAAAGAAGGTCTTCACAGCGCAGCGTTGCAGGTTGATGATGCGTGGATTAGTACTATCCACGGTATGTGCAGCAGAATCTTAAAGATTCATGCACTTGATTTGGGTCTTGATCCTGAGTTCGAAATTATTAACGACATGACCAGAAATCAGCTGGTCAATTTATCTATTGAAGAAGTACTCAGAGAGCTTTCTCAAGATGAAAGCTATGCTGAGTTTCTCTCAGCCTATGCAGGAAACAGAGATGCATTGAAGTCTCGTATTGAAACACTGATTTCATATGCTCAGTCATCTCCTGTAGGAATGGATTCTATTTCGTTCGTAGGGGATAGCTCTGACCTGGAAGTTCTAAAAGCGGAGCTTGAAGACCTTGACGCTGCACTTGAAGCGCTAAGGGTTGCAATCGCTGCCACAAAACCAGATGAAGCAGAGCAACTACAAAGTGTTCAATCTGAGCTTTCAAGTAAATTGCAGCAACACTTGGTTCTCTCGCTCACTGATTTTGACCAGGCGTTTTGGGAGGCTCTGGGAAAAGCCGTTAAGGCCATCCGTTCTTCAAAAGAAATAAAAAATGAAAAAGATGAAGCTGTGTACCGGCTTAAAGTTTGTAGCGCTTTATTTGGACTTATTCAGGACATGTCTGAGGGTCAGCGTCTAAAAGATGTTACAGAGCAGGTCTACAAGCTCTTTAAACAGAAGAAACTTGCTGTTGGCGGCCTTGATAACGATGACCTTTTGCATCTAACGGCAAAGGTATTCGAAGAGCATCCAGAGATTGCAGCTGTTTACACGGATAAATTCAAGCTTGTAATGGTTGATGAGTTCCAAGATACGGACCAGCAACAGGTGCAGATGATTAAGAGTCTCTCAGGTAAAGATGCTCAATATCTCACCACAGTTGGTGATGCGCAGCAGTCAATCTATCGATTCCGCGGTGCTGATGTTGATGTGTTCTTTAGACGTCAAACAGAGGTTTCAGAAGATTTGCAACCCCGTCTTGTAGATAATTTCCGCAGCCACAACGAAATTTTTGCGATTTGTTGCAAAGGTTTGCGGCGCTGATGGCATGATTCCTAACTTTATGGATCTGTCTGCTGGGCGAGAAGAACCTGCAACTCCGTTTATTGCTCATTCGCCACGCGTATATTTTGAAGTCACAAAATTTGAAAAGTCAGGAAATTCTAAGCCAGGCGATGACGTCACAAGAAGCCAGCTTGTTGCGTATCAGCTTGCAGACAGAATCAACACACTTATGCAGGATGAGAATATCCAAGCAAAAGATGTTGCAATTTTGATGAAATCAGTTAAAAAGGCACAGCCCTATATTGAGGCGCTTCGTACCTTTGGAATTGAAAGCGTGGTTTCTGGAGCTTCAACATTTGGTGAGCAGCCTGAGGTAGAACTGATTGGTAGTCTTTTACAGGCACTCGCAAATATGTACGATTCATACGAGGGACTATTTCCTGTACTCTCGAGTGAGATTTTTAGTCTTGATGCGTCTGACCTGCTTCTTTTGGGTACTAATTTTGGAGAAAATGGTCAGAGGATTACCAATAGAGATATTGCAGAGTCAGTGGTAAATGACGCATTTAAGCCACCTTTTGAGGTAAGTCCAAAGCTCAAAAATGCTTTAGAGGTGTTGAGTAACGCTCGTAGTTCTCTTTCAAACAAGAGAGTTTCAGACGTCATTAAAAAGGTAGTTCTTGATGCTGGATGGATTTCTCGCCTTCAAAAGATGGGAAATGAGGGACAGTCAAAGATTGCAAATATCTTTGCAGCTCTTGAACAAATTGATAGCTTGCAAAAGGAACTGAGCATTGGCGTAGCTTCAGTCGCAAAAGCGTTTAGTCAATGGTGTAACACGGCTAAAGAGTCGCCAAAGGTGCTTCACTGCAGCACTCAAAACGCCGTAACTTTTATGACCATTCATGCTTCTAAGGGATTGGAATTTCCTGTTGTTGCTGTTGTAGGAGCTGTATCTGGCCCTAAGGCAGGCGCTGGCAGTGAACCATTTTTGTATGTTAAAAAAGACGATTCGTATCAGATTGCATTTTCAAGCAGTTCTAAAAAACTTCATGAATTGTATGACGGCTGTCATGAGGTTCCTACAGGTATTGATGAGTGCAAGGGTCTTCTTGAGTGGAGAATGTTCCTGGAAACTCAAGAGGATGAGTTTGAAGAGCAGGAGCAGAATCGCCGCCTGTATGTTGCTCTGACCCGAGCTCGAGAAGCAGTCATTCTTACTTCAACCATCGACCTTACTAAAGAGGGAATTAGTCCTCGTTATACGCGCAAAATTACAGATGCCTTGTTTGAAGAACCGCCACTTTCTGCTGGTGAGCATCAGTTTGAATATGGTGGAAATCTTGCTGGTTGTATGCGTGTGGTTCAGGGTTCTGGCAAGAAAGATGAGCCAATTCAGGTTGAAGGTTTAGAGTTGGTTGAACCTTTTGATTGCAAGCCAAGTGAAGAAGAAAAACTCTCAGGCTGTTGAAACGTTTGACCTCTATGAGAAGGTAAGACTAAGTGTTACCTCAGAAACTACTTATGACCAGCGAAAAGGTTTCTTTAGTTACTCATCAGCTCACCAACAAATGGTAGAGAACTTTAAGGTTGAGAATTACCAGAAACTTGAAGATTATTCTCAGGTAGTAAGTCAGGAGGATGAGGAGGATAACCTTCAACCAACAACTGAGACTTTCGGTGTTTTTGCCTGGTATATTAGCTGATGATGGAGTAGACCCAACCAACCTGGGCTCAGCCTTCCACGAGCTTGCTCAGATTATGGTTGAGACTCAGTCTAAGGTTGATGAAAAAACTATTGATAGATTGTGCTTGAAGAACAGTGTTCCTCAGCGCGCAGTATCCAGAGTTAAACAAGCACTTGAATTGTGGAGCAACTCTGCAATTAGACAAGAAGCATTAGCTCATGATGTGGTTATTGCGGAGTCTCCCTTTACGCTGCAGGTTGATTCTGAATATGGGAACTATGTAGAAGGAGCTATCGATCTTCTCGCTTATAATAAGGGGAGCAAAGATGCGCTGGTAGTTGACTATAAAACAGGCGATAAGGGCCTTAGTGCAACTCAGATTTATGAGCATCATCAGATGCAGGCAAACTTCTATGCCTACGTCTTGATGCTGCACGGATTTACTAAGGTTGAGTGCGCATTTGTTTGTGTTGAGGTTGAAGAAGCTGGTCAGCCACACGTTGCTTGTTACACGTTTGATGTAAATCATCAACCACGGCTTTTAAGGGAGGCAAGAACGTGCCTTTTTGCACATGTTGTTTTAGACATACCAACTCGTGCTCTTTCTGGCACGTTTGATTACGCCATTCCAGAATCTTTTGGAAGAGACTGTGGTTGTGGGAACAACAGTCTTGGTGCCGTTTTTCTCACAGGCAGGTTGTTGGCTACGTTGTGGGTGTCTCAGACCGTGTGTCTTCAGGTTTAGATGTTTCGCGCGTCCTTCCAATAACACAAGTTCTAGCAGATTCAGCGTTTGATGAGCAGTCTGCACAGGTAGCAGAATGGATGAGCAAAGAATACGCCTGTAGTTATGCAGATGCTTTTGCATCCTTTTTAGCGCCTGGCCAAAAAGTTAAAGTCACCAGAAAAGACGCGGAATCTCCTTGGCAACTTGTGTGTGAGAAGTCCGGTCCTGTTGATGAGCGATGGGTTGAGCTGACAGAAAAGGCGGCTGACTTTACGCCTGCGGCAAATGCAAGCAAGCAGCGATCGGTGCTTGAGGCTCTGTCGCAAGGCGCCATGAGGTTATCCGAGCTCTCGGCCACAATCCCAGGAGCTCGCAGTGCAGTAACTGCACTGCAGAAAAAAGGCATAGTTGAGGTGCGCACACAGCGACAAATTCGTGGAAGCCAGGAGGGTCTGGGAACCACGCTTTCAAGTGGTGTAGCACCTCGTCCACAGCAACTTACTGAGGGTCAAGAGTCTGCTCTTGCAGCAATCAAGGCTGCACAAACTGCTGCTCAGGGCGATGTTGTGCTTATTGATGGTGTAACGGGCTCAGGTAAAACTGAAGTGTACCTCTCTGCTATTGAAAAGACCTTAGCGGCTGGCAAGGGTGCTGTGGTGCTTGTCCCAGAGATTTCTCTTACCGCGCAAACAGTTGGCCGATTCCGTTCACGTTTTGGTGAGCAGGTGGCCGTTCTTCACTCAAAGCTTTCACTTGGAGAGCGCTTTGACCAGTGGGATTTAATCAGGCAGGGTAGGGCTCGTGTGGTAGTAGGTGCTCGATCTGCCCTGTTTGCACCCATTCAAAATCCGGGACTTTACATCATTGACGAGGAACACGAGGCTTCGTACAAGCAAGATTCGCTCCCACGCTATCACGCAAGAGAAGTAGCTGCTCAAATGGCTCGTCTTCGCGGTGCTGCGCTGGTGCTTGGTTCTGCAACACCTTCGCTTGAGAGCTTGTACCGAACAGCTCAAGGAAGTTGGCGTAGCACTCATTGGACGCGCGTTGCCATGACCGAGAGGCCCGGTGTGGCGGTGCTCCCGCAGGTCCAGGTAGTTGATATGGCTTCCCAGTTTAAAAACGGAGGCAGATCGGTCTTCTCGGCAGCTCTTGCTGAGGCCTTGCAGAAGACAATGGAGCGTGGCGAGAAAAGCGTTCTGCTCCTTAATCGACGTGGATTTGCAAACTTTTTGATGTGTCGCGAGTGTGGCTGTGTGCCCGAATGTCCGCATTGCTCGACGTCTCTCACGTACCATGAGCGCACGCATTCTCTGGTTTGTCACAGCTGCGGTAGGCAGTGGTCTCAGCATGCGTATCCTAACCCTTCCAGCACATGTCCAAATTGTGGCAGCCGATATATGGGTGCATATGGTGTGGGAACACAGCGTGTAGAAGATGAGCTCAAGCTTCTGCTTGGCAGCGATGCGCCAATTATTCGTATGGACGCCGATACCACGGCCAAAAAGGGCGAACATCAGCGTCTTCTTGAGCTTTTTTTGATGCAACCCCTGGAGCGGTTCTCATTGGTACGCAGATGATTGCAAAGGGTCTGGATTTTCCTGATGTCACCTTGGTTGGCGTTATCAACGCCGATACCATGCTTAAGCTGCCAGATTTTAGAGCAGCTGAGAGAACATTCGACTTGCTAGAGCAGGTTGCTGGTCGTGCGGGCAGGGGAGAAAAGCCAGGTAAGGTTATCATTCAGTCGTACTGGTCAACACATCCTGCTATTGCTTCTGTAGTTACACATGACAGACGCCCGTTTTTTGATGCAGAACTTAAAGAGAGAAGAGAGGGGGCTTATCCGCCCTTCTCGCGCTTGTCTAATGTGCTTTTTTGGGGTGCTTCAGAAAAAGAAGTTCGTCGCGTAGCGGACCAGATGGCAGAGGCGCTGCATACAAAGTTAGACGCGCAAACAGGATGGGAGATTTTGGGTCCTGCTGATTGTGTAAAAGCCAAGGTAAAAGATAAGTATCGCAGGCATATTTTTGGTAAAAGGCTCCCGTGGATGCTCAGGTAGGAGAAATTCTTTCTGAGTGTGCTGCTTCACTTGATAAAAGAGTGGGTATCAACATGACATTAGACGTTGACGCTTACGACATGATGTAAGGATAGTTATGAGTTCTGAAGCTGATGATATGGTACTTTGGCCAGACCCTCGTCTGAGCCAAGAGTGCGAAGAGATTGACGATATTAACGACGATGTTCGCAAGATGGCCGAGCATATGCTCAAAGTTATGTATGCCACCGACGGCGTTGGTCTTGCTGGACCTCAGGTGGGCTATATGAAGCGCATGGTAGTCATCGATGTTGACTATCCTAACGGCCAAGAGAACCCTTTTTGTGCTCATTAATCCAGAGATTAAAGTTGCAGATGGCGAGCCTCGTGTGTACGAGGAGGGCTGTCTTTCGTTCCCAGGCATTACTGTTCCGGTTACGCGCCCAAGCCATGTTGTCGTTCACGCATATAATCTCGAGGGCGATCTGATGCGCTATGAGGCAGAAGGAGATCTTCTCGCCGTTTGTTTGCAGCATGAGATTGACCACATCAACGGCGTAACCATGCCAGATCACCTGGGACCAGGTGCTCGTATGGAGACGCTGCAGGAGTACAAAGAGGCGTTGGCTTCTGGCGCTCGTCCTGGTCAAACAGACTATTAGGAGTTGGCATGCGCGTAGTCTTTATGGGAACTCCAGACTTTGCTGTTCCGTCGCTCAAAAACTTGCCCATGACCACCAGGTTGCTCTGGTCATTACAAGGCCAGACGCTGTTCGTGGTCGTGGTAAAACGCTTGAGCCGTCTCCCGTAAAAGAATGCGCACAAGAGCTTGGATTGCCCGTTCTCGAGGCAAATCGCATGACTCCAGAAGTAATTTCTGTAATGCGTGAAGCACAACCAGAAGCGCTCTGTGTGGTTGCTTTTGGCTGCATTTTGCCAGATGAGGTAATCTCTCTTGCGCCTTACGGTGCTCTGAACGTCCACGCATCACTGCTGCCTCGCTGGCGAGGAGCCGCTCCAATTCAGCGTGCCATCCTTGCTGGTGACGTTGTCGCTGGTGTTTCTATCATGAAGATTGCGCACGAGCTTGACGCTGGAGATTGGTGCAAGCAAGCATCGTGTGAGGTCGGCTCCAAAAATACCGAGCAGCTCACTGACGCTCTAGCACATTTGGGTGCTGACGCACTGTCTGAGGCTCTTTCTGAGCTCAAGGAAGGCTCTCTTGAGTGGCATGTACAGGATGAGCGAGAAGTAACGTTTGCTCCTAAAGTTACCAAGCAAGAAATGAAGCTTGCTCCAGAAGATTCAGCCCAGGTAAATGCGTTGAGGGTTCAGGCTTCGTCTGATACCGCTCCTGCTCGCGCTTCGGTTGGTGGCAGATCTTTGCGCGTTCTCTCCGCTCAACTAGCTCCAAGTGATATTTCTGTTACTCAAGGCTCGGTTGTTGTTCAAGACCACAGGCTGTTTCTTGGTTGCTCAGAAGGCATCCTTGAACTTCTTGAGGTGCGTCCAGACGGCAAGCGCTCTATGGATGCAAAATCATTTGCCGCAGGACTTCAGAAGTCCCAGATGACCTGGCAGATGCTTCAATAATGGCCACCTTAACTCCTGCTCGAAGAGTGGCCTATCAGGCATTCTTTGAGTGCAGACGTAACAATCTACGTATTCGTGATTATTTAAGGAGTCAAAGGATTTTTCTGAGCTTTCTGCTCAAGATAAAGCTTTTGCTACTCGTCTTGCTCTGGGAGCAACGCTTACCAAAGGTAAGCTTGATGAAGCTTTAAAGAATCATCTTAAGTCAGGTATTCATCTAGAGCCAAAGGTACAGGACGCTCTCCGTATTGCTGTATTTGAGGTTTTATATTTAGAGACTAGACGTGACGCCGCCATTAGCCAAGGTAGTTGAGCTGGTAAAGTCTATCTCAAAGCGTTCTTCTGGTCTTGCAAATGCTGTGCTTAGAAAAATTTCTGAAAAAGAAGCTCAGCTTACGCGTACAAAGAATCCCAAATCTCCTTCAGAGCTTTCGTGGGCGTCAGGCATTCCTGAGTGGATTTGTTTAGAGATTATTGAGTCGCTGGGAGAGTCTGCCGCTCAAAAAGCTCATTCTTAATTTAAAGAACCCCGCTCCTGTGTATGTCTTACAAAGAAACGTATCAGAGCAGCAATTGCAGAGCAGCTCTTTAGAACTACAGCAAACAGTTCTGCCAGATGTGTATGCGGTAAAAATCCTGCTCAACTTAACGTTGATGCATATGTAAAGAAAGTTCAGTTTGTTCCTGCAGATTTAGCTTCTCAGCTTGTGGCACTTCTTACCGCTTCCTATGCTCACCATACTCTTCTTGAGGTTGGACAGGGCAGAGGAACTAAGTCCTTACTGCTCTCTCATGCTTTTTGAGGTACTTGGTAAAAAGAATACCCACATAACTGCTGTTGAACTTGTAAAGGGAAAGTCCCACGTTTCAAAAAGAAGATTGAAAACTGCCGGCCTTTTCAGATCAGGGTAACTTCACTGACATTTGATGCAACGCAGTTTGAATTGTCAGAAGTACCAGAGGAACTCAATCAGAGCTTTGACGTGGTGTTTATTGACGCTCCCTGTTCTGGTTTGGGCACCCTTCGTCGCCATCCAGAGATTGCGTGGAATTTGTCACCAGAAAGTCTGTATGACGGAGGAGAACTCACTGTTTTACAAACAGAGCTTTTTAAAAAAAGCGGCAGCAGCAGGGTAGAGGCAGGCGGCTATTTAGTTTATGCAACTTGCTCGCTTTTCAAACTCTGAAAATCAGCAGGTTATAGATGATTTTCTCGCCAGCTCAGAGGGCTCTCATTTTGAAGTTCAGAGTCTACATGAGTGTCCAGCACGTGCAAGTTTAACCTCAGAAGCGCGCGGGTTTCTCGATACATGCATTACACCAGAGGGATTTTTACAGACAGCTTTTGCTTCTGCTGATTGTGATGCCCACTTCATGGCGGTGCTTAAGCATAAATAAAAGCTCTTGCTGTGTTCTACAACAAGAGCTTCGCAAATACGATTTATGAGCGATCAGATGAGCCAAAAAGGCGTGGAATTACTTTCCTTTGCTATCGGTGTTATAAAAACCACTGCCCTTAAAGACAATGGTTGAGGTGTTGTAAACGCGCTCAGTCTCATGTCCGCATTTTGGGCACTGAGGAGCTTCAATCTTCAGGCTCATTGGGCGCTCAATCTCAAAGGTATTCTCGCAGTGTGTGCAATGATAGCTATAACGTGCCATGCTTCCTCCATGAAAACTGTTTCCAAACGTGAGATACTTTACCCTACTTAGAGTAGATATTTCACGATTGCAACTAATTAGTTCGTTTATGGAGGCATTATGCAGGTGACCGGTGCAATATTTGATTGCGATGGAACCCTCGTTGATTCAATGTGTGTTTGGCATAACGTGTTTGGCGCTGTTCTTCCTAAATATGGCAAGACTGTTGATTCAGATATTTTTGACCGCGTAGAGGCTGTTTCCCTCATTGGTGGATGTCAGATTTGCGTTGATGAGCTGGATTTGCCTATTACAGCGGAGGCTTTGTATGAAGAGTTCTGCGCGTACGTAACTGATCAGTACCAACATCATGTTTCAATCATTCCCGGTGCAAAGGAGTTCTTACAGGAACTCTACGATGCAGGCATTCCTCTGGCAGTTGCGTCATCTACTCCTGTACGAGAAGTTCGTGCGGCCCTAGCGGCTCATGGTATTGAACACTTCTTCACAGCGGTGGTCTCAACTGAAGATGTTGGGGGTGTCGACAAGATTGAGCCTGATGTATACCTTGAAGCTTTGCGTCGTCTTGGTACCGATAAAGCAACTACCTGGGTTTTTGAAGACGCTCCTTTTGGTGCGCAGACAGCTCAAAACGCAGGCTTTCCCGTGGTGGCGCTCTACAACAACCACGACGGCCGAGACCCTGTCTTCATGCGTGAGCACTCTAACATCTTCGCTCATACCTATGGCGAGATGTCTCTTCTGCGTCTACAAGACTATGAGCGCCCTCTGATTACTGCACCTTCTGGCGAGAAACCCCTCGAGGTCCTCATTGTGGGTGGATCCCTGAGGCTATTTGTGCAACGACGCTCTCTTCCTGCGCTCAGAGCGCTGACTACCCTGATAGCGGTTGACCATGGTGCAGACGCATGTCGTGCTGCTGGAGTAACTCCACAGCTTGTGCTTGGAGACTTTGACTCTGCTTCCACAGTAACTCTGTCTTGGCTTAAAGAGCAGCAGGTACCTTGCATGAAGTTTAATGCGGACAAGTACGATACCGACCTGGCTCTTGCTCTGAAGTCTGCCGAGTATGAGGCAATCCGCAGGGATAGTAAGCTTTCTCTTACCGTTGTTTCCACGTCTGGCGGCCAGCTTGATCATCAGCTTGTAGTGCTTGGTCTTCTCGCTACCTGGGCAAAGACGGGTCAGGCGGAAGTTCGTGTTGTAGAGAATGACTTTGAGATGCGCTTTTTAGCAGCAGGTCAATCTGATTCTTGGCAGCTTGACGCATCTGCAGTAGGAAAAAAGATATCTCTTGTTGCTCTGTCAGAGGAGTGCGAGGTCTCTGAGTCAGGCATGAAGTGGAATCTTAATCACGAGAAGTTCACGCTGCTTGAGACGATGGTATTTCAAACATAGTTGAAGTCAAGAATGCTTGTGTCACGTGCGAGAAGGGCTGTCTCTTAGTGCAGCTTTGGAAGTAAGACGTTCGTTGAATTGTATTAGAGCTGCGTTTGATTAACAAAGTCCCAACAAGTGATGTTGAGCTCCAGCGGGCTATGCTTTGTTGCCGACAGATACGTGAGCTAAGAAAAAGGTCGCCGAAGCGACCTTTTTAAGTTAGAAGTAAGACTAACTGAGTTGCTTAGTTGCGGGCAATCTTGCCGGACTTAAGGCAACGGGAGCAAACATTCATCTTCTTGCGCTGGCCATCGACAACGACAGTAACACGCTGAATGTTTGGCTTAAAGGTGCGGGCCACAGTACGGTGAGAGTGGGAGATGGAGCGACCGGCAACGGCGTGCTTACCGCAGAAATCACAGACCTTCGACATGAGTAAGACCTCCATAGGATAGGCGCCCCTGCGCCTAAAAATTTCCAAATAGCCGAATTAATATAGCACAATATATTGTGTAGGCAAAGCGGGAATATAACATTCACAATTAGATATCTTTTGAATGTTTTTTTCATTTTATTACACCAAGATTAAATAACAAGAAAAAAAGATTTGTCAATTGCGAGGTTATCAACTTGTATGTATAAGCCGCTTTAATAATAAATGCGTCCTGCGGTATACTAAATAACAATGACTAACCCTGGTTCTTGCGAGAGGAGTTATGTAATGACTACCGCTGTTCCTGGAACACTAAGAGTTTCTAATGATTGCCTTGCTGACCTGGCAGGCTATGCAGCTATGGAATGTTATGGCGTTGTTGGCATGGCAGAAATTGATGAGGCAGCAGGCGTTGCTCGCCTTCTTCCAACGTACCGACTTCGTAAGGGCATTGATGTGGCCCCAACTCCAAACGGGGTCCAGGTTGACCTTCATATTGTTGTTGAGCAGGGCGTTAATATGGCATCTGTTGTCGACAACCTCGAGAGCTCTGTCAAGTTTTTGCTTAAGCAAATTGCTGAGCTTTCATGCGTTGATGTAACTGTACATATCGAGGCCATGCGTAATTCTCGCTAAGCTTTTTGCTTCACATGAGTAGGAACTGAGGTCTAACGTGATTTCAACTGTCATTCGCACATGCTTCCCTGTAGCAGCTCTTGCAGTTGCTGACAAAGCAGAAGAGATCAACAAGCTCAACGTTTTCCCTGTACCAGACGGAGACACCGGTACCAACATGTCTCTTACCTTGGGCACTGTTGTTCGTGAGGTTCAAGATCTTCCTCAAGATGCAAGCATGCAGGATATTGCAAAGGCAATTACCCACGGTTCTCTGATGGGTGCTCGTGGTAACTCTGGCGTTATTACTTCTCAGATTCTTCGCGGCATTGCAGAGGGCCTTTGCGATGCTAAAAATCCTGAGGCAGTAACTCCTAAAGATATTGCTCACGCATTCCGCCGTGGTAAGGAAGTTGCGTTTAAGGCCGTTAGAAAGCCAGTTGAGGGTACCATCCTCACTGTTCTTAAGGACGTTTCTGCTAAGGCAGACTCTCTTGAGAAGTCCCAGCTCACTGCACTTGAGGTTCTGGACGCTCTTGTTGTTGAGGCATATGAGTCTGTTGCACGCACTCCTGAACTGCTTCCTGTTCTCAAAGAGAATGGCGTTGTTGACTCTGGTGCATTTGGTTTTGCAACCTTCCTTGAGGGATTTGTAAACGCTGTTTCCGGCAAGACTGAAACTACTGACTTCAGACTACCGTTTCTGTTTCTGATGCTAAGGCTGCTACCAGCGCTAAGGTTGAGATTGAGCTCAACGATGACTGGGAGGGTTCTGAGTATCGCTACTGCAATGAGTTCCTCTTTAAGGCAGATAGTCCTGACTTTGACGAGGATGCAGCTCTGAACTTCCTGGCAACTATGGGCGACTGTGAACTTCTTGTTGGTGCAAACCCAGATTATAAGATTCACGTTCACTCAAATACCCCAAACAAGGTTCTTGAGTACATGCTTCAGTATGGCCAGATTTTTGAGGTCTTCATTCACAACATGGACCTTGAGGCTAAGGAGCGTACCGAGAAGATCGCCGAAGATAAGAAGGCTGCTACTGCACCTAGAAAAGAACTCGGCTTTGTTGCGGTAACTGCAGGCTCTGGTGCTGAGTCTATCCTGAAGTCTCTTGGTGTTGACGTTGTTGTTTCTGGTGGTCAGACCATGAACCCTTCAACTGCAGATATCCTTGCTGCAATTGAAGAGGTTAATGCAGACCAGGTTATCGTCATGCCAAACAATTCCAACATTCGCATGGCAGCAGAGGCTGCAGCAAGTGCTTGTGAAGATGTCAAGGTTGCAGTCATTCCAACTAAGTCCGTTCTTCAGGCATTTGCTGCAATGTTTGTTGTTGCAGATGGCGTTTCCTTTGAAGAGCTTGTAGAAGAGATGACTGATGCAATCTCTGGTGTTCGCTACGGTGAGGTAACTACCGCAGTCCGTGATTCTTCTGCAGCTGACGGTACTCCTATTCACGATGGCGACGTTATGGGTATTCAGGGCGGCTCCATTGATGTTGTCGGCTCTGATGTTATGCAGGTCACACTTGACCTTGTCGCCAAAATGCAAGGCGAGGAAGAGGGTGACAATCTCACCATTCTTGCAGGTGAAGACTTCTCTGACGAGCAGCTCGATCTTCTCGCCAGCAAGATTGAGGATGCCTATCCAGACCTTTGAGGTTGATGCTCAGCGCGGCGAGCAGCCACTCTATCCAGTTATCTTCTCTATTGAGTAGGAAATGTCTGAGTCCAAGGTAAGCATCGCTCCTGCATCGGAGCGAGTAGCACATACCTGTTCGCTTGTTGATAGCGTGACCAGGTTAAGGTATGTCAATGCAAATCGTGCCGAGGCGCTTGAGCGTCTCGGCATTCTGCGTGTTCGAGACCTTTTGCTCAACGTGCCTCACCGTTATCTCGATTTCTCTCATCGCGTGCAGATAGCCTTTGCGCAGATAGGCGAAGATGCCACCATTACAGGCCGTGTTGCCTCGGTTAAGACTAAGCGTCCGCGTCCTAAGATGGTTATTGTTGAGATTGAAGTTGTGGATGATACGGGCGTGCTCACAGCTTCATTCTTTAGACAGCCTTGGGTGGCTGAACAAATCCACTGCTGATGATGAGGTAGCGCTGAGCGGCAAGGTGCTCTTTGCTTATGGCTATCGACAGATGAAATCACCGTTCTATGAGGTACTTAGTACCGCAAAGGCTGATTCAAGTGATGAAGCTCGCTCCAAAGAAACGCCTTCAAAAGCGGCAATTCTTCCTGTTCACCCAGCTACCGAGGGTGTGAGCCCTGCATGGATGCGTCGCATTATGTCGGCAGCTCTGGCAGATGTGGGAAACGTGTGTGACTGGCTACCCTCAGAGCTTGTCTCCACGCATCACCTTATGTCTCTCTCAGCGGCACTTCACGAGGTTCACTTTCCAACAAGTTTGGATGCTGCTGAGCAGGCTCGTCGCCGTCTTGCCTTTGATGAGCTCTTAAGTTTGCAGCTTGCTCTTTTGGCGAGAAGAAACTTGGAGCTTGCAGGTCATAAACCTTTTGAACACATCGTTGACGGGCCTAAGGTTCAGGCTTTGATTGAGGCTTTACCTTTTGTTCTGACTGACGAGCAAAACCATGCAGTTCAAGAGATTCTTTCTGATATGGCTGCACCGCACATTATGAATCGTCTGCTTTTAGGCGACGTTGGCACTGGTAAAACAGCTGTTGCTGCTGTTGCCTTAGCTGCAGCAGCAGATTCATTAACTCAGGCTGCCGTGATGGCGCCTACCTCGGTTCTTGCTCAGCAGTACGCTCAAAAGATTGGCCCCTTACTCTCACTTGCAGGAATCACCTGGGCTCTTATCACCGGATCTACCTCCGAAGAGGAGAGGCGGCAGATTGAGCTTTGCTTGGCCGACGGCTCTTTGTCCGTTGTCTTTGGTACTACGGCGCTTCTCTCTGATCGCGTAGTATTTAACCAGCTCACACTTGCTGTTGTTGACGAGCAACATCGCTTTGGTGTTGACCAGAGAACGGCGTTGCGCAAAAAAGGACAAGGCGTAGATCTTCTCGCCATGAGTGCAACACCTATTCCACGTACGTTGGCGCTCTCTTTGTATGGAGACGTTGATACATCTCGCATTACCAAGAGGCCAAAGGCAGGAGCTGGTGTTACCACCAAACTGTGCGTTCCAGAGAATCTTGATCAGGCATATGCTGCTGTGACAGATGCTGTTCAGGCTGGTCATCAAAGCATATTTAGTTTGTCCTTTGATTGATCCAAGTGATTCTGAAGAAGGGCTTTGAGGATGTTCCTGAGGCTGCTCGTACAAACGGCAAGCTTTTACAGTGCAACGCGTGTGTATGAGGAGCTCTCAAGAACCGTTTTCAAAGACTTTACCTGTGATCTTTTTAACTGGCAGACTGCCTGAAGCTCAAAAAGATCAGGTAATGGAAAAGTTCCGTGCAAATAAGACGCAAATTCTTGTTTCCACTACCGTCATTGAAGTTGGCGTTGATGTTCCTAATGCTACGGTCATGATTGTCTTTAACGCTGATCGTTTTGGTCTGGCTACACTTCACCAGCTCAGAGGCCGTGTTGGCCGAGGCGATTTTCCAGGAACTGTATATCTTGCGAGCAATGCCAAACGAGGTTCTACCGCAAGAAAACGTCTTGCTGCTCTTGAGCAAACCTCCGACGGCGCACGCTTGGCAGAGCTTGATCTTGAGCTCAGGCACGAGGGGGAAACCTTGGGATACCGTCAGTCAGGCGGCACCACGCTCAAGATTTCTGACCTCTATGCAGATGCAGACCTCATTGAAGCTGCTCACGCTGATGCACTAGCATTTACTGCCCAAGATCCAAATCTAACCAGCGACGCATATGCCACCTTGGGTATTGAGGCAAAAAGACCGCTTTGGCATCTACTTTGAAGAACTTGGCTACAAGTAATAAACTGCAGGTAATTTACAGTATTCGATAGGTTTGGTGGCGAGAAACCCATGAGGATTGTTGGCGGAAAATGGAAAGGTCGTGCAATTGAGGCTCCTGACGGCAAGGGGACTACACGGCCAACCACAGATCGCACACGTGAAGCTATTGCAAGTTCCATTTTGGCTTCTCGCGGTCTTGATCTCAGCGAGTCCAGAGTGCTTGACGCCTTTGCAGGCTCGGGTGCTATGGGTTTTGAGTTGCTTTCTAGAGGGGCGCTGTATGCCACTTTTGTGGATAAAGACAGAAAGACGTGTGACCGTATTAAGCGAACGGCCAAATCTCTTGGGGTTTCCAGTTCTGAGATGAATGTTATCTGTGGCGATACAGCGCGCTTAGCAGAGTCATCTCAGCTATATGGTGCTCCTTTTGATGTGGTGTTTTTAGATCCTCCTTATGTCGTTGAGGCGGAGGTAGTATCTAAGCTGCTCAAAGACTTGATTCAGTCGGGAAGTCTGACAAAAGACGCTGTGGCAGTCTATGAGCATAGCCATAAGACCGATTCAGTTTCTTTAGATGACTTTGAGCTTTCTAAGAGTAAGCGTTATGGTATTGCTCAGGTTGATTTACTTGTTCGTTGTGAGGGATAGGAGATACGTTGAATAGCATCACTCACGTAGTTGTACCAGGTACTTTTGATCCCGTCACAAACGGACACCTTGATGTAATCAAGCGAGCTTCTCGCCTTTTTAAAAATGTTACGGTAGCTGTTGCGGCTTCGAAGCGCAAACACGGCACGGGAACTACGTTTTCCCTTGAAGAGCGTGTGCAGATGCTTAAAGACGCTCTGATAGATGAAGGACTTGTGGATGTTTCTGTAGAGCCTATGGAAGGTCTTCTGGTTGATTTTTGCAATGCTCGCGGTGCGGGTGGCGTTGTTAAGGGTCTGAGAGCTATGACTGACTTTGAGTATGAGCTTCAGCAAGCAGACTTAAACGCGCATATGGCTCCTGAACTAGAAAGCATCTTTGTTATGTCCAGTCCAGAGTACGGCTATATTTCTTCTTCAATTGTCAGAGAAATCTCGGCTATGGGTGCAGATGTATCATTTTTGGTTCCAAAAAATGTCATCAAAAAGCTTGAAGCTCTGCATAATTGCGGTAATTAAGTATATTTGCCCTGCATTTTTATTATATTCTGCTAACATTCTTAAAAAGGTGTTTTATGCTTTTTGGCCGTATAGCCTATAAGAGCACATAACATAACTTATGTATTGGATTGAAAGGAGCCCTGGATGCAGCCAGGCGAGGAAATTGAGAGCCTTGTATCTGAGATTGAGCAGATGGTAACTGAGGCTAAGTCACCTTTTATGGATGGCGGTAACAAGAAAATTATTGACGCCCAGGACTTCTACGAGCTGCTTGACGAGATTCGTCGCGTCTTCCCAGAAGAGTTTGCAACCGCTCGTCGCATTATCAAGGAAGAGGATGAGACCCTTGAGCGCGCACGTGCTCAGGCAGAGTCTATCATTGCTGACGCACAGCAGCAGGCAATGATTCTTGCTGGAGATCAGGAGGTTGTCCGCCTTGCACAGCAGCAGGCAGACGTCATCCGTGACCAGGCAGAGCAGTACGAGCGCGATACTCGCTACAACGCTGAGGAGTACGCTGATACTGTTCTTGCTCACCTTGAGGAGAACCTTAAGAGCCTGACAAATTCCGTTTCTCGCGTTCGTCAGACCCTTGACGAGAACTCTGGTCCACGCAACACCAGCAATAACGTTGCCTGGTAAATCCAATGCAGCCAGTTCTCTATGCACTAGATGATCGTCTTGCAAATGCAGGTGATACCGTTTCTTATGCAGGTCATCTTAATGAAGACTCGTATGAGTTGGGAGAGCATGAGTTTTCTCTTCCATCAGGAATCGATTTTGATCTAGTGCTTACCAACGCAGGAGAGGGCATTTTGGTTACTGGAATGCTTCGTGCTGATGCTGTTGGTACGTGTGATCGCTGTCTTGAAGACGCACGTCTCTCTTTAAGTGCTGAGGTTGACGAGTACTATCTCTTCGAAGAGCCTGTTATTTCTGCAGATGATGAGGATGAGGCAGATTACGTTTTAGTAAATGCCGATAAGACCATCGATCTTGCAGAGGCTCTTTTACCTTCGCTTGTTATGGAGACGCCTTACGTTGTATTGTGCCAGTCCGACTGCAAGGGACTGTGTCCAGTATGTGGTAGCAATCTGAACGAAGAAGATTGTGGTCACGCTGCTCAAATCGAGCAGGAGCGAGAAGAAGAAAAGCTCGCTTCAAACCCGTTTGCGGCTCTTAAAAATCTTGTGTTTGAGTCGGATTCGGACGAGTAAAATAAAATTTCTTCCCCTAAATGGTGAAGAAATGCTGTATCTACGTACAAAATGTGTCAGTACGTGGTATAGTATCCAACGCATTATGTGAATGGGTCGCGCCCTCATGTGTTCTAGGGGCGCTAGCAAGAGCAAAAGAGGTTTAAGATGGCAGTACCTAAGCAAAAGAAGGGCCGCGGCGCAACCCACACCCGTCGTTCGGCAAACAGCAAGCTCAGCGCAGCAGCTCGCTCTGTATGCCCACAGTGTGGCGCTCCTAAGCTTCCTCACCACGTATGCCCTAACTGTGGCTTCTACAAGGACCGTGAGGTTGTTGTTACTGAGTAACACTCATACATCGTATGGCCAGGGAGGCCGGTTCCTTATGGGCCGGCCTTCTTTTTTATAGCGCTAAGGAGTTATCATGCCCGTTATTTGTGTTGACGTTATGGGATCAGACCAGAGTCCTGAAGTTGTTCTTGAGGGAGTTCGCATGGCTCTCGAGAAGGACCAAGAGCTAGAAGTTCTTCTCGCTGGATCTGATGAGTTTGTTACTCCTTTTGTAAACAAACATGCGCGCACAAAGGCTTTAGTAACCACCGAGGTGATTGCTATGAGCGAGCATCCTGCTAATGCGGTAAGGCAGAAGAAGGATGCAAGTATTGTAAGAGCTGCTCAGGCAGTTAAGGCGGGGGAGGCTGATGGTCTTTTCTCAGCTGGCTCCACAGGAGCCGTTCTTACCGCTGCTACCTTTGGTATTGGTCGCATCAAGGGTGTTAAGCGTCCAGCACTCACCCCTGATTCTTCCTGGTCTTGGTGGGCATAAAACAGTGTTTTTGGATACCGGTGCTAACGCTGATGTGCGTCCAGAAGTTTTGGTGCAATTTGCGCAAATGGGCAAGGCTTTTGCTAACGCATCGCTTGGAATTGAAAATCCAACCATAGGGCTTCTCTGCAATGGCTCTGAGGAGACTAAGGGTTCTGAACTTGCTTTCTTTCATATCATGCAGCCCTTGCTGAGGCAGCTATTAATTTTGGTGGAAATGCTGAAGGAACAGATATCTTAGGAAACCGTTTTGATGTCATCGTGACAGACGGCTTTACAGGTAACGTTGCCTTAAAGTCCATTGAGAGTACGGGCAAATTTATTATGTCTAGCCTCAAAGAGGCTATTAATTCTTCAAAGAAGGCTGCGTTTGGTGCACTTCTTTTGAAGGATGCGCTTAAGGCTACTGCCGCAGAGCTTTCAGGAGATTCTGTTGGTGGTGCATTCTTGCTGGGCGTTTCTGCTCCTGTACTTAAAGGCCACGGTGCGACCAGTTCGTCTGCAGTGTGTGCAGGAACTCTCTCTGCAGCAAATGCGGTACGTGCAAACCTTATTGAGAAAATCTCTTCTTCAATTCAGCTGTAGCGTAAAATTTTTATGAGTTATGGTAGAGCTCATGGATAATTCTGTGGGCTCTCCTTTTTTAAGATTGTTTGTTTCAGCTTTAGTAATGTCATCATACTAACGCCCATCACGGGGTAAAATTATGACAGTCATTGTTGTGTGCAAGGAGGATGTATGGATCGCACAGAAACACTTGAAAAGGTAATTGACGTTGTAAGAGAGACATTGGACCTTGATGATTCAGTTGATCTTACTGAGGGAACCTCATTTAAGGACCTTGGTGCAGACTCATTTGATCTTCTCCAGCTTGTCACAGACCTTGAGCAAGAGTTTGATATGACTTTTGATGCAGAAAACATTGATGAGATTGCAACCGTGGGTGACGCAGTAGACGCTATTCTTGCTGCTTAAGTAGGTTTTTATACGTGAAGTTGTACGAACGAGTAGCTGCTGCAGAAGCTATTTGCGGTCATACATTTACTCATAAAGAGCTTATCGAGGCTGCCCTCACACACCCTTCGGCGGTGGAGGGCAAGCCTATTTCTGCCTCGTATGAGCGCCTAGAGTTTTTAGGCGATTCAATTCTTGGTGCGATTATTGCAACAGAGCTGTTTGAGCGCTATCCAGCTATGGACGAAGGCCAGCTTACCAGGCTGAAGATTTCCCTTGTCTCTGGTCATACGCTCTCCATTGTCTCTGATGCGCTAGGAATTTCTCCCTTAATTGTTATGGGAATTTCCGAGAAGGGCACGGGAAAACGTGGTATGAAGTCTGCTCTGGAGAACGTCTATGAGTCCATTGTTGGTGCATTGTACCTTGACGCCGGCTTTGATCCAACGCGTGATTTTGTTATTCGCACACTTGGACCCCACATTTCTCCAGCCTTGGCAGTTCGTTCAGTAAGTCCTAAGTCTCGTTTGCAGGAAGCGATTCAGGCTCAGGGTAAGGCTGCTCCTGAGTACAAACTCATTGGTGAGAGCGGTCCGGCTCATACACCAACGTTTACCGCTGTGGTATTTGTCGACGGCCTTAAGGTGGGTCGTGGACAGGGACCATCAAAGAAAGCCGCAGAGTCAGAAGCCGCTCAAGATGCACTGGTGCGTCTTGGTGTGGATGATGCTCCGCTTGATGCTGATGCAGAAATGCACCTAAGGTAGAAAGGTACCCTGTACCCGTGTATCTAAAATCGCTGACACTTAAGGGTTTTAAGTCATTCGCTGATAAAACTCAGATGGTTTTTGACCCCGGCCTTACCGTTGTCGTTGGTCCTAATGGCTCGGGTAAGTCCAATGTCTCTGACGCAATTCTCTGGGTATTGGGCGAACAGAGTGCAAAGATGCTCCGTGGTCAAGCCATGGAAGACGTTATCTTTTCTGGCTCATCAGCAAGGGGAGCGGTGGGCGTTGCTGAAGTAACGCTGGTTCTGGATAACTCCGATCATACAATCCCCATTGATTTCTCTGAAATTGGTATCACCAGGCGTATGTATCGTTCTGGAGAGTCCGAGTACCTGATTAACGGTGCTCCCTCAAGGCTCATGGACATCCAGGACATCTTGCATGACTCTGGCCTGGGCAAAGATACACACTCCATCATTTCTCAGGGCAAGCTTGATTCCATTTTGTCTAGCCGCCCTGAGCAGCGCCGTGAGCTCATTGAAGAGGCTGCAGACATCTCTAAGCATCGCCGCCGCAAAGAGCGTGCGGAGCGCAAAATCTCTTCCATGGATGAGAATCTCACGCGAGCTAAAGTGGTTTCTCGCGAGATAACCCGTCAGCTTAAACCGCTCGAGAGGCAGGTAGACAAGGCTTCTCGCGCTAAAGATCTGTCCGCTCAGCTCAAGGATTTGACGGTGCAACTTGCGGTTGATGACCTTCGTCAGCTGCAGTTTACGCATGGAAAGTTGGAGGCACGCGCTAAAGAGGCTGAGGCTGCTATTGAGCTTGCTCAATATCGTGCGGGCGAGAAAAACCGAGAGCTTGAAAAGCTTCAGTCGCTTCTTGAGCAAAAGGGCCTCTTTGTTGGAGACTTAGGCGAGCAGCGCCGACGCATGCAAGAGATTCTTGGTCGTATGGGATCTGACATGCGTCTTTTGGAGGAGAAAGGCAAGAACATGGTCTCTCGCCTTTCTGATACGCGTATGCAGCTTTCTGTGATGGATAAGCAGAAGGCAGACGCTGCAAAAGAGAATGAAGAGCTTTCTGGTCAGCTGGCAACAATTCGTGCAAAAGTTGCGGATCTGACAGAGAGCGTGAATGCGCTCCAAGAGGCAGCTAACCAGGCAATTGCCGAGCGTCGTGCTCTTGATGTAAAGATTTCTGATTGCACTGCGTCTGAGCGTAGTGCGCGCAATACCGCTGATAAAGAGACGCTTGCCTATGTAAAAACTTGAAGAGCAGATTGCTCATGCGCAGGTAGAAGACAAGATGTTTGAGTCTAGATTGACTCAGATTACTGAGACGCTTGAGATTGGTCGTGCTGCTCTGGAAGATAGCGTCGCTAAAGAAGCAGAGCTCACTGCTGCTCTTGAGAAAGCTCGTCAGGAGTCAGAGGCGTTTGTTGCTGAGATTTCTGAGCGTGCTTCTGCACTTGAGGCGGCTCGTGAGACAGAGCGTACTGCTCGCCAGGAGCTTTCTAGTAGTGAAGCTACGCTTGAGGCACTTCGTGCGCTTGATGTGGAAGTCCAAAAGGGAAGTCCTCTGGCAGAAAAGCTTGTTGCGGATGCAGCAATCGCTTCTCTTGTTTCTGGCAGACTTGCTGATTATCTTGAGGTTCAGCCAGAGTTTGAGGCTCTTGTTGAGCAGCTTATGGGAGAAGATCTTTCCGCGCTTGTTGTAGACAAGCAGCAAAATATTCATACGCTCTTTGAGCGTGTTCAGATGCTTTCTGAGGACGGCAAGGCTACGTTGGTTGCTCTTTCTGACGCAGCTCCAGCTCTTGCTGCGCCTGCTCATACAACGTCTTTGCTTGAGCACGTATCTGCGCAGAAGGGCGCCGAGGCTCTTGTGCAGGCGCTTTTTGGTCATGTTTTTGTTGCCCAGAACCTTGACGACGCCTATGCTGCGCGCAACGTTGAGCCTCGTGGACTCTACGTGCTCTTCGATGGCACGTTGCTCTATCCAGATGGTCGTCTGGTCCTGGGACACACATCTCAGGCTGAGGACGGCTCTCTCGAGCGTAAGCGTCGCATCCGTGAGCTTGAGGGTGCGCTTCCTTCCCTCAAACGCCATCAAGAGGCCGCACGCTCTGCAGTTACCAACTGCGAGAATGAGCTGGCTTCAGTTCGCGAGAAAAGCGCGCAGTCCAAGGGCGAGGTTGCTCGCCTCAACGGTGAGCTTACATCTATTGCTGCGGAGCGAGGCCGTCTTGAGGGACAGGTTGCGTCTTCTCAGGCTGAGCTGAAGCAGGTTAGCACTTCTCGAGAGCAGGCAAAAGAGCGCGCTCAAGAGGCTCGTGCGCATATTGATGAGCACAAGCGTGCGGCAGAAGAGGCTAAGGCTCGCATGGAGTTGCTTGCTTTTGAGCTCAAAGAGCTGCAGGACCAGCATGAGGATGCCATTCGCGCTCAGGGTAGGGCCAACCGAGAGCTTTCAGATGCAAAGACGGACCTTACTGTTGCAAAAGAGCGCGCAACGAGCATGGCTTCTCGCCAGGCAGAACTTGAGAGGCGTCTGTCTCAGCTTGATGAGCAGCTTGCTGCTGCTAAACAGGCAACGCACGCGCTTGAGGTAATCAGGCTTCGCGTAGACCCGCTGTACAAGCGCTACGATGCTCTGCACCAGAAGGCGCTTGAGTGGGCGTCTAGGCTCAAGGATCGTGCGTCGTTGGCGGAGGCAGACTCCGAGACGCTGCGAGAGACTATCTCTGAGGCAAAAGACGCTGCTTCTGAAGCTGCGCTTGCGGTAGAAAAAGAGAAAGACGCCGCTAACCAGATTAGCGTTGAGATTGGTAAGCTTGAGGTTCAGGTTCAAAACGCCATCGAGGCCATTCTTGCTACGGGCGCCTCATTGGACGAGGCATTGACGCTTCCTGAGCCAGAAGATAGAGAGCAGGCAGAACGCCTTGCTGCGTCGCTCAAGAGTCAACTTGAGGCGCTGGGTCCTGTCAATGCTGTAGCAATGGATGAGTATGAGCGACTCAAAGAGCGTGCTGACTACATTAATGAGCAGGTAGCTGACTTAGAGGCTGCTCGAACCTCACTGAAGAAGATTATCTCGGCCATTGACCGTAAGATGCGTAGTCGCTTCCTTGTTGTCTTTGACCGCGTCAATCAGAACTTCTCTGAGATTTTCTCGATGCTGTTCCCTGGAGGTCATGCTCATATTGAGCTCACCGATCCAGACCATCTCTCCGAGACAGGTATTGAGATTGTGGCTCAGCCGCGCGGTAAGCGCATTACCAAGATGATGCTCATGTCAGGTGGCGAGAAGAGCCTCACCGCCCTGGCATTGCTCTTTGCTGTGTATAGGACGCGTACTGTTCCGTTCTACGTCTTTGATGAGGTTGAGGCTGCGCTCGACGACGCCAACCTCTCCAAGTTGCTTGATGCCATTGAGCAGCTCAAAGAGACTACTCAGCTGATTGTAATTTCTCACCAAAGGCGCACCATGGAGCAGGCAGATGTACTGTATGGTGTATCCATGCAGGCAGATGGTGTCAGCCACGTTGTCTCTCAGAGGCTTGATAAGACAACCGGAAAGGTAGTTGATATCTAATGGGCTTTATGGACAATCTTCGCCGCGGTCTTGAGCGTTCTCGTGAGACTTTAAGCGAAATCTTTTATATGGGCGGCGAGGTCACCGAAGATTTTTGGGATGACCTTGAAGACACGCTTGTTATGGGAGACATGGGCGCTGAGGTGGCAATGCGCGTCACCGATGACCTGCGTGAACGTGCAGCGCGAGAAAACCTTATGCGCTCCGATCAGCTTCGCCGCGCCCTTGTAGAGCGCCTCACGGCAGAGTTTCCTGTTGCAGAAAGAGATCCTTTTACGGATACGCCCTCTATTGTCTTGTTTGTAGGCATTAACGGTGCTGGTAAAACTACCACTGTTGGCAAAATTGCTGGTCGTGCACATGCTAATGGCGTAAAGACTTTGATTGGCGGTGCTGACACCTTCCGTGCGGCTGCAATTGAGCAACTGCAGGTATGGGGAGAGCGCTCTGGTATTGAGGTAGTAACCAGAGAGCGTGGCGCTGATCCTGCAAGCGTTTGTTTTGAAGTTGTTGAGACGGCAGAAAAGCAAGGCACTGAGCTGGTTCTTATTGATACTGCCGGACGTCTGCATACTTCATCGGATCTGATGCGTGAGCTTGCTAAGGTTGTCTCGGTAACTAGAAAGCGCGCAGGAGATATTCCCGTAAGTGTTGTCTTGGTTATTGATGCAACTACCGGCCAAACGGCCTTAACCAGGCAAAAGAATTTAATGACGCGCTGTCTCTGGACGGTCTTATTGTCACCAAGCTTGATGGCACCGCAAAGGGAGGAATTGCTCTGGCAATTTCAAACCAGCTTAACCTGCCTATTTATCGTATTGGTGTGGGCGAGTCAATTGATGATCTTCAGACGTTTGATGCTCGTTCATTCTGTGAAGCACTTGTTGGTGAGGGAGTTCAGTAATGTTTAACAGCCTGCAAGATAGACTGCAAAATACATTTTCCGCTCTGCGCGGAAAGGGCCGTCTCACTGAGGATGATATCAATTCAGCAATGCGAGAAATTCGCATGGCTCTTCTCGAGGCTGACGTTAACTACAAGGTAGTTAAAGAGTTTATCGGCCGCTGCAAAGAGCAGTGTATGACCGCTGATGTGCTGGAATCTCTGTCTCCAGCTCAGAACGTTGTCCGCATTGTTTTGGACGAGCTCACGGCGTTGCTTGGTTCAACCGAATCCAAGCTTACGCTGGCGCAAAACCGCATTCCAAACGTCATTATGCTTGTTGGTCTTCAGGGCTCTGGTAAGACAACCGCAGCTGCAAAGCTTGCTTACCTGCTTAAATCCCAGGGAAAGAATCCTCTGCTTGCCGCCTGCGACGTTCACCGTCCCGCAGCAGCAGATCAGCTTGAAACACTTGGTTCAGAGATTGGCGTGCCAGTCTATCGTGGTGATGGCAAAGACGCCGTTGGTATTGCGTCTCAGGCTATTCAGGAGGCCGTTGATCACCTCAATGACCTGGTAATTGTCGATACCGCTGGCCGTCTTCAAATTGACGAAGAAATGATGGAAGAGGCCGTTGCTATCAAGCGTGCTGTCAAGCCAGATCAGATTCTTATGGTTGTCGATGCCATGACCGGCCAGGATATCGTTAATGTTGTCAGCACCTTCGCCGAGCGCGTAGACTTTGACGGTGTTATCATGTCCAAGCTTGATGGCGACGCTCGTGGCGGTGGTGCCCTTTCCGTACGTGAGGTTACCGGCAAGCCTATCAAGTTTGTTTCCATGGGCGAGAAACCCGATTCACTTGAGGTTTTCCACCCAGATCGTATGGCCAAGCGTATTCTTGGCATGGGCGATGTTATCTCTATTGTCGAGAAGGCCCAACAGGCAGCAGATGAGAAGCAGGTTGAAGATGCTGAGCGTATGTTGCGTGAAGGCTTTACCATGGATGACCCTGCTTAATCAGATGAACCAAATTCGCAAGATGGGCGGCCTTGCAAAGCTAATTGGCGCTCTTCCTGGTGGCGACCGCATGATGGCCCAGCAGGGTGGTGTGGATGATAGCTCAATGGCAAAGATTGAAGCTATGATTCATTCCATGACTAAAGAAGAGCGTGCACGTCCAAAGATTATTAACGGTCAGCGACGTCGTCGTATTTCTATGGGTTCTGGTCGTAGCGTTCAGGAAGTTAATCAACTTATTCGCCAGTGGGGAGAGATGAATAAGATGATGGGCAAGATGAAGGCTATGACTCAGGGCGGCAATGCAAAGAAAGGTCGTCGTGCCATGGAGTCAATGATGAAGAATATGGGCTTTGGCGGAGGTCAAATGCCTCGCTTCTAGGCTTTATTCATAAATATTTTTATGTAAGAAATACTTTGGTTTGAGTAATATCCCTACTGTTTTTTGTTAAACATGGTAAACTCTCTCAAAAAGCAGTAGGGAGTAATTATGTCAATCAAGCGTATTGCTTTTGTTGTATTAGGCTGTGTAAGTTTGGCGCTTGCCGTAATTGGCGTAGTGCTTCCTATTTTGCCCACTGTTCCATTTTTAGCGCTCGCAGCATTTTTGCTTTGCAAAATCATCCGACCGACTTAATAATTGGCTTATTAATACAAAGTTTTATCAAAATAATCTTGCTGATTTTAAAGCTGGAAAAGGAATGACCGTTAAGACTAAAACACGCATCCTTGTTACAGTAACCTTGATCATGGCCGTAGGTCTTATTGCCATGCTTATGAAGGGCGTTATTGTTGGTAGTATTATCCTTAGTGCTGTTTGGTTAGGCCATATTTACTATTTTGGTTTTAAAGTTAAAACGCTTGAAGAGTAAACAATTGTTACAATAGCTTCTAGTTAGTTTCATTATTAATCGTTAATGATGAGGTGACTGAAGATGCAGCGTAAAAGAAAAGTAGTTTTGTCTACTCTTGGTGTAATGCTTATAGCTTCTGTATTCATATGTATTTGGTTTAGACCGGAAGCGGTTAGGGAGCGAAACCTCGATTTTTTAAAACATCAAGCTGCGGAATATATACGGGAGCAATCAGCTGATAATATTTTCTCATATGAAAAGTTTGAGTCTGGGGAATATAGAACCCATACTTGCAATTTAAACGACGTGTATATATCTGGTCCAATTTTATCAGTTGTAGAGAAAAACAATGAATTATTAAACGGTGGCATTTCGTGGGTTGTAAGTGTTAATGGAGAAATCATTGGAACAATCGAGCAAGATGCCGCTTTATATTCAGTTTCTCTCTCATCACAAGATTTTGATCAATATATTCTTTATGGGACTGCTTATATTCTACAAGCTATAAGCAGTCGCAAATTACCTGCCGTCTCCTACTATGAATACAATACAGAAGGTGGAGGAACCTTTCTGTCTGATAATATACTTGCGACATTTAATTACGTCACAGGAGAATATGGTTTTGTTAAAGCAGCCAGCAAATTTCCTTCTGCCAGTTCATTGATTACTTCTCGCTTAGGTTCAGAGTATCTTGATTTTATGGCAAATAAAGAGCGTGTCGTAGATCTTTTGTAAGCTTGAATTGTCAAAGCAAGTGCAACGTTTGGTGATGGTAGACTTCCCAAGGGCACTTCCAACCCAGACGCTTACGTGGCCTTAGGTTGAGTTCATTATATACTGCCTCAATCTCTCTATCACTAATCGATGAGAGGTCTGTACCTTTTTGGAAAAATACTCTGATGAGACCGTTAGTATTTTTCATTGGTACCTCTTGCCAGGGATGATGTGGAAGACAGAAGTAGATACTTACTCCGATAGCTTTCGAAGCTCTGCTGCGCGAGCAAACTCAGATCCACGATCAAGAGTTATGGTTTTACTACCTCACCTCTCAAAAGCTTGCTGTATAGCTACATTAACATCGGCACTAGACCCTGATGCAGCTTTTGCCACCAACAAGGTAGCCGCTCATACGGTCAACTTGTGTGACCAGGCGTGGACCTTTAGCTTTTACCGATGACGGTATCTCCTTCCCAGTCTCCAATGCGTTGGCGATCTGCAACCTCTTTTGGTCTTTCGACAAGTTCATGAGTTATCCGTATTTTTTCCTCTGCGCTCTATGAGGTGTTTTTGTATGCCGTCGTTTACCTCGGTGTCTAAGTCTTCTACGTACAGACTGTACACCTGGAAGTTCACAGTCTAGTTTCCTGAGTGTATAGCTCTATATATAGTGCTACAGCTGACAGGAGCGTAGAAAAAGTTCTAAGTGCAGTCTTCCTGCAATCTGCTCAGGTGAGAAGTGGCGACTACAGATAAGAAAGACAATACGTGCACGAAGGTTTGGATCATCGAGTAGTGTGCGTTTCTTGCAAGTCTGGCGTCGAACATCGGTTTTTCTCTGAGCAGTCGAGGCTCTATAGCAAAGATGCGCCACTCCAATGATTGTCCAACCGTTTCTTTTTAATCTCCCGTGAAATACTTGATTTGTTTCGTCCGAGCTTACGAGCAATCTGGCTTATACTTTCATGATTTTTTTCCACCAGACCATAATGTCTTCGCGCTCTTCAATGCTAAGATGGCTATAGTGACCCATGGGATTCCTTTCAATGAACGTTGTCGTAAGCGCCATTGTAGACCCATGGGTCACTACCTTGTCTTTTGTTGTTGCACTAGCAATGAGAATTCAAGAGGCAAAAATGCACACTTCAGAATTATTTTCTGAAGTGTGCATAATTTTATTCTCTTAGAAAAAAATATTCTCTAAGAAAACCTAGTAGTGGATAATAACAGGATCGCCATCATTTGAGATGTTAAAGAGCTTTTCTGCATCACTGTAGCTCAAGTTAATACAACCGTGGCTACCGCCATAACGATAAATATCTCCACCAAATGCACCACGCCATGGAGCGTTGTGAAAACCAACTTCCTGACCTTTTACACCCAACCAGAAGTCAACGTGTGCATCCCAACCTGGTTTGCCATTCTCGTCATTTGGACCAAGAAGACGAGCGTTTCTGATATGACTGGTGATGAACCAAACACCTTCAGGTGTATTGTGGCGTCCATCAGGAAGGCCGGTAACAATGTCTGCTTCCCAAAGAATGCTGCCGTTCTCGTCATAAAGGATTGCATGTTGAGTGGAGAGGTCAACATCAATATAACGACCGCCCCAGTCAGGACCACCATCTTTTGTGAAAGTTTTTGCTTGATGTTCAGTTGGGAGTTCAACCTTTGAGGGCTGTCCGTTGCCAAGAGCGGAAATAATAGCTGAAGCAGAGTCGGCTTCATTAATTACCCAACCATAAGCACCTGCAGCTTTAGTGGTAATTTCTTTACCATCCCAGCGCTTGTATGTTCTAGCAGTACCGCGTGTGTTAACTGCAGGAGCCAGGGTATGCTCGACCCAGTCATTTATGGCATTTGTATTAAGTGAGACGGCAAGATTCTCATCAAAAAGTAATCCAACTTGCAATAAGATCTGCATCAACGACATAAGCAGACGCATCTCCAAGAGTCAGATCAAGTGTGGAGGCAACATAGGCGTTTGCGGCGGCAATGGCTGCGTTGAGTTCTTCAGCGCTCAGCACAGATTCCTCACCAAGAACCACGGTATCATTAAGCTTGTCAAATGCGCTTTGTAAATCTTTATGAACACCTTCAAGAGAAAGTCGCGTTATCAAGGCAGTGTCAGCAAGCCTAAATTTCTTTGTAGTGGAATCGTAGGTAATACCACCGTTTGCCAGAGAAGCTGAAGCTTCTTTTTGCTTGTTCAATCTGTTGATTCAGTACCGTATCAACTTTGTTTTTGATCATAGGCGGCAGTGGCGTGTGGGTTTAAAAGTTCTGCTGCGAGTAATTTCAACAGGCCACATCCAAGGATTCTGCTGGTTAATCGCATCACGAGCATAAGCCTCAGAATTGTAAACAAGTCCAATTTCAGAACTCTTAAGAGTCATATCAAGACCATTGCCAGAGATATGAACAGAATAAGTTGATGCTTCTGAGTCTCTTGCTTTTTGTAAGTCAGAAGCTGGTTTTAGTGAGTAATCACTTCCGTAGATGCTGGTCTGAGGCATAAAGTAGAAGTTAAAGAAGATTGCTCCTCCAACGTACACAAGCGCGAGAAGACCGACGATTACCGCAGGAATCTTCCACCAGTGATGCTTTGGTTTATCTTCCAGAGTAAGCTCATGAGCTCCTAGCTCTGAACTATCAAGAGGAGTAATAACTGTGACATCATCAGCCTGCTCAAGAGGTTCTGAAGTGCTAGTCTCTTCAATGTCTTGATTGCTTTGCAGCTGCTCTTCACTAAGAGCAACATACATATCAGTATCACCAAGGCTTGGAATTGAATCTTTAAGTGAAGGATTCTTCTCTGTAGTCTCTTCTTCAGAAAGAGGCTGTGAGTTTGAAGTACTAGGAATAGAGCTGTTTGCAAAGTGCTTAGCCAAGGAGCACTCCTTATTAATAACGAAGTTACGTAACAATTGATGATGTGCTGTGACAAATTAATTATCTGCAAAGATGTCAAACACACATCTATTTAGTTTAATTGATATTCTTCATGGAATTCATGGAACTTATAAGAAATTCTCTCATGAAACACAAATAATATCTGTAGTATTCTATATCAAATTTAGAACATTACTTGATTCAATTGCAAGAAGCGCAATAGCGTATGAAACTGATTAGACCTGACAGTAATCTTCTTCTTTAAGAGAAAACAGCTACAGAAGTAATCTAGGAATACATGACGTTACTCTTGCCTCAAGAGTGAGAGAATACTGTCTATCAAGAGGCGAGAGGTGCGTTATTTATGGCTACATATCCGGTTATTCAGTTAGATTCAGCTGACGACAATCGTCTTGATGTGTATGCACGCTTAACTGACAACCAACTTCGCAATCGTCTTGATCCGTCACGTGGTGTCATGATTTGTGAGTCTCATTTTGTGATTGAAACTGCGCTATCTGCAAGTTGCAGGCCACTCTCGTTTCTTGCAAATACTTCTCATACAGATAATATTTTGCAGATTGTCGAGAAGTTCCACCCTTTGTCAAATGACGTTCCTATTTTCATTCTTCCAGATGAGCAGCTTACGCAGCTTATTGGCTATAAGATGAACAGAGGAGTACTCTGTGCCATGAGGAGACCTCAAGGCGCAACGCTAGAAGAGATCTTAAGCTCGTCAAAGCATATTGCTGTTTTAGAAGACCTTGTTGATGTAAATAACGTAGGCGCAGTTTTTAGGTCGGCGGCAGCCCTCAATGTAGATGCTGTTATCTTGACAGCTAATTGTGCCGACAACCTCTCAAGACGTGTCTTGCGCGTTTCTATGGGAACGGTTCTCAAGGTGCCATGGACTCGTTTGGATGAAGAGATAACTTCACTGGACCTTATTGAAAAGCTTAAGGCCCATTCTTTTACTACGTGCGCCCTTGCACTCACAGATTCTGCAGTTCCTCTTAATAAAGACCTGGTAAAGGGCAAGAAATCTGCACTGTTCTTTGGCAGTGAAGGCTATGGCCTTGACGAGAAAACCATTGAGGCTTGTGACATTGCTACTATCATTCCCATGTCTCATCAGGTGGACTCGCTTAATGTTGCTGCGTCATCTGCCGTGGCATTTTGGGAACTTTTTGCTCGATAGCTTAGATAGAACACCTTTACATACGGTACAAAAATTTTCGGTACAAAAAACGGCCATCTACAAGCGTAGACGGCCGTTAAACTTTGCTTATAAGAGATGATTACTCTGCCGAAGGAGTAGAGGAACTCTCTTCGTTGGAGTTCTCAACTACCGGTGCAAAGGTATTCTCGCGCTTGAGGATATTCATGAATTCCTCGCCGGTGATAGTTTCCTTTTTCTGCAGGTAGTGAGCAATCTCATGCAGTTTAAAGCGATTCTCTTTAAGCGTCTGAAGAGCTCGCTGGTGACCCTCTTCAACAATGCGCCTAACTTCAGCATCAATCTCTTCAGCGGTTGCCTCGGAGCAGGTGAGGGAAGAGCCACCACCAAGATAGCGGCTTTGCTGCTGACTGAGGGTAACCATGCCAAGCTTGTCGGACATGCCGTACTGAGTAACCATAGCGCGGGCAATTGCTGTTGCGCGCTCAATGTCATTAGAAGCACCATTGGTCATCTCGCCAAATATAAGCTCCTCAGCAGCACGACCACCACAGAGAACAGCAATCTCATCCATAGCCTGACTCTTGCTCATCAGATAGCGCTCATCATCCTCAACCTGCATGGTAAAGCCAAGCGCTCCACCAGTACGAGGAACAATGGTGATCTTGGTGACAGGAGCGTCGTTTTTCTGGATGGCGCCAACAATTGCATGACCGGTCTCGTGATAGGCAACAACGTCCTTCTCGTGCTCAGAAAGAACCGTGTTCTTCTTCTTTGCACCAGCAATAACAACGTCAACGGACTCAGTAAGGTCTTCAGTGGTAACACGACGACGGCCAAAGCGGACAGCGCGAAGAGCTGCCTCATTGATAATGTTTGCGAGGTCAGCACCAGATGCACCAGGGGTGGACTTAGCAATGATAGAAAGGTCTACACCAGGCTCCATCTTTACATCATTGGCATGGATCTGAAGAACAGCCTCACGACCCTTAAGGTCTGGTAACTCAACAGGAATGCGACGGTCAAAACGTCCAGGACGTAGCAGTGCCTTATCTAAGGTTTCTGGGCGGTTAGTTGCTGCGAGAACAACAATACCCTTGTGGTTATCAAAGCCGTCCATTTCAGAGAGCAGCTGATTTAAGGTCTGCTCACGCTCGTCGTTAGAGTTGAGGGAAGCGTCACGACGCTTACCAACAGCATCAATCTCATCAATAAAAATGATGCATGGAGCTTTTTTTCGTTTGCTTGCTTGAAGAGGTCGCGTACTTTTTGCAGCGCCGCGTCCAACAAACATTTCAACAAACTCAGAGCCAGCAATCTGGAAGAAAGGAACCTCTGCCTCACCAGCAACTGCCTTAGCAATGAGGGTCTTACCAGTACCTGGAGGACCTACAAGCAGCGCGCCACGTGGGCAGCGAGCACCAATCTCTTTGTATTTATCAGGGGTCTTAAGGAAGCTAACAATCTCTTGCATAGATTCTTTAGCTTCTTCTTGACCAGCAACGTCTTTGAACGTGATGCCTGTGTCTTCTCCCTTAATCTCTTTAGCGCTGGATCGGCCAAGGTTGCCACCAAGACCACCAAAGCCGCCGCCAAAGTTCATGGAAGGACCATCGTCACCCATGGCGCGTTTAAGGGATCGGTTGATAAAGTAGCCAATGCCCAAGAAGATGACAAGTGGGATGCCATACTGAATAAGGGCATAGAGCAGCATATTTGTAGAGTTGTCAGGAATAGAAGCCGAGAAATCAACTTTGTGATCTCTAAGCGTCTGAACCAGCGTTGAATCATTAGGGAACTGCGTAGTCTCAAAGACTTTCTCGGAATCTCCAGAGCCAGTTGTGAACCTAATGTTTCTGCTGCCCGTATTAAGGTCCACCTTGGTAACTTCATTGTTGTCAATCTTGTTAAGGAACTCACTGTACGAGACAGTTTGTACCTGTTGACGCAGAAGTCCTGGTAATAATGTGTTGCTCAGCAGAAGATATACAAAGATAGCTACGGTAATGTAGAGTAGCATCGACATAGATCTACGGTGCTTGTTATCGTTATTTGCCATACACGTCCCTTTACCTGTTTGGCTCAAATGTGATATGAGCTCACTTAGATATTGGAATTGTTTTACCCAATCTACATTTTTTATTTCTATAAAAATTTAAAATTTGGATTTCGCATAATTTGTTAAAAAAACGGTTTAAGCGTGTGTATTACTTTAGTTCAATGAGTGCAAGACGTGGTAGTATTACTTACACAAGCTGTGATGAGGACAGTAGCTGGGTAGCGCAAATCTCAAGCGAGCGGAGTTGGTGGAAGTCCGCATTTGCGTCCGTGTGAACATCACCTCGGAGCTGCAGTTCAAACGTACAGGTTTTTGTACTAGTAGATGCTGCCGGAAATGGTCGCCGTGACAGGCCAGCCGAGTAAACGGACAAATCCGTCGCTGGGTGGTTACAACGAAGTGTATTGTGGCGCTTCGTCCCAGCTGTGAGGGACGGGCGCTTTATTTGTGCCCAGAAAGGTTGTGCTTGATGGCAAACGAGTACAAAAAGACCACCAACCTGCCAAACACAGGCTTTCCTATGCGCGCATCACTTGCGCAGAACGAGCCTCAGCGTTTGGCTGATTGGGACCAAAACAACGTCTATGAGCTCCTGATGAAGAAGAATGAGGGACATGACAAGTTTGTCCTTCATGATGGACCTCCTTATGCAAACGGTCCAATTCACCTGGGTCACGCACAGAATAAGATTTCCAAGGACATCATCAACCGCTATAAGGCTATGCAGGGCTTCCAGACTCCTTATGTTCCTGGTTGGGACTGCCATGGTCAGCCAATCGAGCACAAGGTTGAGCAGATGCTTGGCACTGAGAAGTTCAATCAGTTATCTACCGAGAAGATCCGTGAGCTCTGCCGCAAGATGGCGGTTGAGCAGGTAGATACCCAGCGTCAGGGTTTTAAGCGCCTTGGTGTTCTGGGCGAGTGGGATAACCCTTATCTCACGTACGTCAACGATTACGATGCAACTGATGTTGAGATCTTCAAGGCAATCTACGACAAGGGCTCTGTGTATAGAGGTACCAAGCCTGTTCACTGGTGTACTCATGACCACACTGCTCTCTCTGAGGCAGAGATTGAGTATCACGATGTCACCTCTACTGCAATCTTTGTTCGCTTTGAGCTAACTACGGTTCCTGAGGGTCTTGAGGCTTACGCGGGTAAGACCTGGGTAGACATCTGGACTACAACTCCATGGACAATGCCTGCTGACGAGGCAGTTATTCTGCACCCTGAGGCTAACTATGTTGCTCTTGAGCTTCCTGATGGACACATAGAGATTGTTGCTGAGGCTCTTGCAGAGAAGGCTGCTGCCAAGTTTGGCTATACCGATTGGAAGCTTGCTCAGGACGCAGAAGGTAATACTTGGAAGAAGACTGGAGTTGAGCTTGCAGGCAATGAGTATAAGCAGCCAATCTTTGGTGACCTTGGTAACACTGGTAGATTTATCTATGCAGAGTACGTCACCCTTGACGACGGTACTGGTGTTGTTCACTCCGCACCTGGTCATGGCGTAGACGACTATAACGCTGGTGTTCGCTTTGATATTCCACAGACTATGCCTGTTGATGATGACGGTCACTTCTTCAAAGGTGACGGTCAGGGTACTGGTGGCCCCTTCTCTGGTATGGAGGTCAATGAGGCTAACCCTGTCATTGTTCAGTGGCTCAAAGACCGTGGAACGCTCATTCTTGCAGAAGAGATTACCCACAGCTATCCACACTGCTGGCGTTGTAAAGAGCCCGTTATCTTCCGTGCAACAAGCCAGTGGTTTGTCTCCATGGATAAGACTGGTCTACGTCAGCAGGCAGCAGAGGAGCTTACAAAGGTTAAGTTCTATCCTGCAAACGCGGTAAAGCGTATTGGTTCTATGGTTGAAGGCCGCCCTGACTGGTGCATTTCCAGGCAGCGTAACTGGGGTGTTCCAATCCCTGCTTTCACCTGCGAGGATTGCGGCGAGACCGTTATTAATGACCAGACACTTGACGCTGTCATCAAGCTTTTCCGCGAGAAGGGCTCTGATGCTTGGTTTACTGACGATCCTAAGACCTATTTAGGCGACGCTTGCGTCTGCCCTAAGTGTGACGGCCACAATCTCAAGGCAAACAAGGACATTCTGGACGTTTGGTGGGATTCTGGTGTTTCTCACACTGCTGTTTGCAAACACCGTCCAAACCTTAAGTTCCCAGCTGACATGTATCTTGAGGGTTCTGACCAGCATCGTGGTTGGTTTATGAGTTCTCTTATGACTTCTGTTGGCGCCTACGGAGTTGCTCCTTACAAGTCTGTTGTCTCACAGGGCTTTACGCTTGATGGCCAGGGACGCAAGATGAGTAAGTCTCTGGGCAATGTCATTGATCCAAATGCTGTTTGTGCTGAACGTGGCGCAGACGTCCTACGCCTTTGGGTTGCTTCTGTTGACACTTCAACTGACGTTCCTTGCGATGACGCCATTCTTTCCCAGGTAGGCGATGCATACCGTAGGTTCAGAAACACCCTGCGCTTCCTTCTTGGCGAGCTCGAGGGCCAGTTTGATCCTGCTACCGATGCAGTTGCTGTAGCGGACCTTGAAGAGTATGACCGTCTTGTTCTTGCACGTATGTGCGAGGTTCATGCTGCAGTTACTGAGGCTTACGAGGGATATCGTTTCAACAATGTCTTCCGCACTCTCTACGACTACATCATCGAGCTTTCCAATGGCTACTTGAACGCAACTAAGGACCGCATGTACTGCGATGCTGCAGATTCTGCAACACGCAGAAGCGCTCAGACTGTTTGGGCAGAGATTCTCTCCATGCTTGTTCATGACCTGCAGCCAATTCTGGTTTACACCACTGATGAGGCTATGCAGTTCCTGCCAGAGTCTATGCGTGACGGTCAGAAGTATGCAGCTCTTCTCGACTGGTATAAGGCTCCTATGAGCGCTGACGAGTACACAGCACTGCTTCCTGCATATCAGGTACTGGTTGATGCTCGCGCCGCATACACTAAGGCATACGAGACTGCTCTTGAGGCAGGTGTTGTTACCGAGAAGACCACGCAGGCTACTCGTGCAGAGGTTACCCTTACCGCTGAGCAGGCTGCATCCATTTCTCATGCTGGCCTTGACTTTGCTGAGGCATTTGTCTGCTCTGAGGTTACCGTCTCCGAAGGTTCTGAGCTGAGCGTAAGCGTCTATCCTGCAAACGGCGAGCGCTGCGACCGTTGCTGGAACTATCGCGAGCTTGGTGAGGATCACCTTTGCCACCGCTGCCACGATGTTGTTGCGTAAATGAACACTGACCAGCAGCAACATACAACTCGCACACTCGTGACCCGCCTTGCAGTTCTCTGTGGGGCGGGCGCTGTTGCCTGTGTGCTTGACCAGGTAACCAAGCTCTGGGTACGAACCTCAATTCCAGAGGAACCGCAGTACCTTTTATCCCCGGCGTTATGGAGCTCTTTCACGTAAAGTAACACCGGTGCGGCGTTTTCTGTGGGCTCTGGAAATGCCCCTGTTTTTTTGTGGGTCTCACTGCTGTGGTTATCGCCGCTCTGGTGAGCTTTGTAGTTCGCGAGAAGAACCTCCCGTTGCCGCTTATTGCGCTTTTTGGGAGGCGTTGCAGGAGGCGGAATTGGTAACGCTATCGACCGTGTTTTTGTATGGTCAAGTTACTGATTTCTTTGCTACAACGTTTGTCAATTTTTGCCGTGTTTAATGTGGCAGATATTTTTTTGTAACTTGTGGCATCCTTATTGCTTTTTGTGTACTGGATGGTTTTGGGACAAAAAGCAGCAACAGGGTAGCGGCAATGAATGAGCGTATCGTTGACATACTAGTTGGACCAGAAGGGGACGGCGTCAGATTAGATGCGTTCCTTTCTGCCCAAGATACACTTCCCTCAAGAAGTGCCTGCGCAAAGCTGGTAGAAGAGGGAAGAGTAACCATCAACGCTACGCTGGCTACCTCCAAGTCAGAAAAACTTATGTTGGGCGATAGACTCTTAGTGTCTCTTCCAGACGCGGAGCCTCAAACGGGACTTTTTACGTCCAAACCCAGACATTCCCCTTGATATTCGTTTTGAGGACCAGTACCTCATAGTGCTTTCAAAGCAGATTGGCCTTGTCTGCCACCCATCTCCTGGTCACGTTGATGATACCTTGGCAAATGCCCTGGTAGCCCACTGTGGCTACGAACACCTAGGAATGCTTCAGGGAGAAGAACGTCCTGGTATTGTGCATCGACTTGATATGGATACGTCTGGTCTTATGCTGGCCGCAAAGTCAGATGAGGCTCAAAAGGCCCTTCAAGACCTTATTAGATTGCGCGTGCTTGATAGGCGCTACATTGTGCTGGTACAAGGCTATGTTGCCCATGATTCTGGCACTATTGAAACGGGCATTGCTCGCTCAACGCGAGACCGTCTCAAAATGACCGTATCAGACGCGCCTGGTGCACGAGAGGCCATTACCACCTTTTAGAACGCTTGAGCGCTTTGAAGCGGGCAGAAAAGGCGAGGGTTACTCGCTTCTTGAGTGCCATCTCTATACAGGTCGCACACACCAGATTAGAGTTCACATGCGCCACATTGGTCATCCTGTTGTCGGCGATCAGCTCTACGGTAAAAAAGATACAAGCCTTAACCTTGGACTTAACAGACAGTTTTTACACTCCTGGCACGTTCAGTTTGAGCACCCTTTTACGGGCGAGAATATCGTGGTGGCAGATACATTGCCAAAAGACCTGCAAGAAGCCCTTATCTCTCAGAGTGGTATGTCTATGGGAAGAACTTCTGTAGGAAATGAGATTTGCCCACAGTTGTAATATGACTAAAAAGTTTCGCTTCTCATTTCACGTGGTGTAAGAGAAAAGTAGCTCTTAAATTTTCTATAAAACTCTGTTGTTCCACCATAGCCAATCATTGAAGAAATAGTAGAGACAGGCAATTTGGTATGAATTAACAGCGTTTTTGCTCGTTCCATTCTTTGTTCTAAAACAATTTCAGAAAAAGTCTTGCCACATTTTTTTGTCTGAGAAGTTCAGAGAGATAAGTTGGTGTATATGAGTATTTTCCTGAAAGTTTAGCAAGTGTAATACTTTCTGAATGAGCAGTAATTTCATTAAGGATAAGAGCAACCGTCTCATTAGTGTTACCTGGAGTGAACGTATAGTGAGCATCAGGAGAAAGGCAGGTAATAAGCGCTATAAGTAAGGAAGTAACAATAGCTTCCCAATTTGGTTTTCGCTCGGAATAGGTAATGATTATTTGAGTATAAAGTGTATAAATTTGTTCAATATCAGCTGGATGAATATTTTTGCGGCAGTGTATTTTTTTATTTGATATAAGGTTTTGTAGTAAAAGTAAAGAAATCTTCTGATGAAGGCATTAGAAAAGAATAAAAAACTTCCAAAATAGTTTTTTTACGAGTAAGTATTGAGAGACTCACAATGTCGTCTCCATAAGGTTTTGTAGAAAATTGGCCTAAATTTGCTAAATCAAAAGCAGAAGTGAGTGTAAAAAATCCTCTGATATGAGGGTTAACAGACTCTTCTGTTTCGTAGTGTGCACTCAAAATGACATTTGAAGCACCGCCTTGAGCAAGAGACTTCCCGTTGGAAAGTATATTTTGAAGTGCTTGAGTTAGTCGCTTTTCGCTCATAATCAGCCTTTCAACGATATTTTCCTGCGTCAAATTATAGGGTGATAACGTAATTTTATACGATAAACCCGCCTTTAACCTTAAAGAGTCCATTAAGTGTTTATTTTACAAGTGCAGGTAATTAATGTTTTGGAAAGGAAGCTGAATTACTTACTGCGTTTTTAAGCTAATGATGTTTTGGAAATGATGAGTATGAATAAACGTCTCTCTCACTTATTTGTTATACGAAAACATATGCTTCTATCTGCCCTTGGTTTGGCAATTGGATATATTGCTGTTGCAATGCTGGGTATTTTTACAGGCGATTTAATTGATAGTATGCTTAATGTGCAAGCTGTTGACGGTGTTTGGCAAAAGCTAGGGCTGCTGTTGCTCCTTTTCGCTTGTAACGCTTTGCTTAAGCTTTTTTCTCACTGTTTGGATTCCACAAAAGCTCAATTTAGAAGCTGCGGTTGCTAGTTCCGAGGTAGCGATATCGGAATTCTTAAAGATGTCTCTTCGTGTTTTTCCAAAAAATAAAACTGGACACTATCTTAATGTAGTGACTATGGCAGCCTTTGTCTTCAGTGGTGTTCAAATTGCAGTAAGTGTTGAATTTTTAGGTGGTCTTTTAGCAGTTATTGTTTTGGCAATTGTGGCGTTTACGGTAAATCCATGGATTGGTTTGCTTGTCTTACTTTATATCCCTTTTTACTTGATGATTGTTGATTATCCGAGCAAGAAAACAAATGAGATTTTGACCGAGTCAATGAAAAAACGAGAAGGCTGGCTGGATATTGGTAGGCGCATAATTGAGGAAAAGCTCTCGATTAATGTGCTGCGAGCAGAGAACTATTTTGAAAATGCTTACGAGGCAGCTAATGATGAGTATTTCCTCTATGTAAAAAGAAGTAGTTTTTTCAGTGCTTTATCAAAGAGCCTTCCATCAGCGCTTTCAAATTTCACGCAAGTCGTAGCCATAATTACAGGTGTTATGCTGCTTTCTATAGGTCAGATGAGTGTTGGAGAGATTTTAGCCGCCTATCTGATTTTGTCAGTATTGAGCGAACCGCTTGATACGGTTTGTTCTGTTAAAAGCTCATATCTTGCTGCAAAAGCGGATATTGATGTTTATCTTGAGCACGAGAAAGAATCCCAAGAGCCTTCAGGTTATGAGAAGCTTTGGAATTCTTCACTTAAACCAGCTGTAAAGATAGGAGAGGGAACTCTTTTAGCTACTCCAGAGGGACCAGAACTTTTCCATACACAAGCCCTCAGCATTCCACAAGGATCTCTCGTGGTGGTAAAGGGTTCCAATGGCTCAGGCAAGTCTTCTTTCGTAGATCTTTTGGCAGGCTGCTCTGATCCATCGCTATTCAGTGGTGATATAGAGCTTTCGGATGATCTTAAAGACTGTTCTCGTTTTGCTCGTCCGGTACCTCTTGTAGAAGGAAGCCTTGCTGACAATATGTTTGGAGAAAAGATTGATCGTACGGTTTACAACTTGCTCGATTTCTCTTCTCTTGAGACTCATGCTTTTGACGGAAAAGAAGAGTCCGTTTCTTTGGGTGAGCGACAAAAAATTGGCCTTTTGAGAGCTCTATCCAGAAAACAAGGGGCACTTGTTTTGGATGAACCTCTACAGAATTTAGATGCGTCAACATCACAGAGGCTTTGTAGATATCTCGCCAACCTCAAAGGTAGGCGGACTGTCATGGTGATTATGCACTCCGACGAACTAGATCAAGAAGCAGACGTTCTTCTTGATATCCAAGACGGCCAATTGCATGTGCGTTGATGGGGAAGAGGAGACAATAATGAATACACAAACCAAATATAAGTTTGAAGTACCTTCATCTTTTGTCATTACAAAGAATAATATCTTTTTAATATTAGGATCAGTATTATCAACTGCTCTTTCTGTAGCTACGAGCTTGGCCTTAGGCTCAATAGTAAGCGCCGTTTCTCAAGACTCTTGGATGACTGGTAAAACGATTGCTTTTGTGGGGGTGCTATTTCTTTCTCTCGTATCAGCAGTCCTTGCTCTTACATTTAAAGGATGGTTTCCTGTGCGTGCGGCGATTATCCAAAGAATGAGTTGTACTACGCAGGTTATACAAAGGATTATTCAGATGCCGCCCCGTGTCTACAAAAAATATGAAAAAGGTTACTACATGAACCTCTTAAGCAGTTCTGCGACCATGTATGGATCTGTGTATAGTGCTGTGAATATTGCCATTTTGAGTTCTGTCGGATGTATCGTAGTGATTTTATTAGCGCTTCTTATTACCAATTATGTATATTTCATCGTAGTGCTTACCTATATTCCTATCTTATTTCTTGTGACAAGGGTTCCGGCCAAGCGGATTGCTGATTTACAGCGAAATATTATTCCAGCTCAAGATAGATATTTGAACGAATCAAAACGCATCGTAGAAAATAAAAGAGCTATCAATATTGCTCGAGCTGACGTCTTTTACAAAGAGAGATATCATGACGTCGGTTCAAGGTACTTGGATTCCATAAAAAGATACCGGTTTAATGAGGGATTGAATGAGAAGATTCCAAGCAGTATGTGCTCTCTGCTGCAGATCATTATGCTTGCCCTAACCATTGAAATGTATCAGATCCATGTTGCGTCTGTAGGAGATATTTTTATCTCATATCAACTATGCGCATTGATTCAGAATCCTTTAGCGGAACTTTTTCAGTCAATCATGTTTGTAAAAGCAAATAAAGTTCATCTTGAGCGCCTACAAAATACTTTCAAAGAATCCCAAGAGCCTTCAGGTTATGAGAAGCTTTGGAATTCTTCACTTAAACCAGCTGTAAAGATAGGAGAGGGAACTCTTTTAGCTACTCCAGAAGGACCAGAACTTTTCCATACACAAGCCCTCAGCATTCCACAAGGATCTCTCGTGGTGGTAAGAGGTTCCAATGGTTCAGGCAAGTCTTCTTTCGTAGATCTTTTGGCAGGCTGCTCTGATCCATCGCTATTCAGTGGTGATATAGAGCTTTCGGATGATCTTAAAGACTGTTCTCGTTTTGCTCGTCCGGTACCTCTTGTAGAAGGAAGCCTTGCTGACAATATGTTTGGAGAAAAGATTGATCGTACGGTTTACAACTTGCTCGATTTTTCCTCTCTTGAGACGCATGCTTTTGACGGAAAAGAGGAGTCCGTTTCTTTGGGTGAGCGACAAAAAATTGGTCTTTTGAGAGCTCTATCCAGAAAACAAGGGGCACTTGTTTTGGATGAACCTCTACAGAATTTAGATGCGCCAACAGCTCAGAGGCTTTGTAGATATCTCGCCAACCTCAAAGGTGGTCGGACTGTCGTGGTGATTATGCACTCCGACGAACTAGATCAAGAAGCAGACGTTCTTCTCGATATCCAAGATGGCCAATTGCATGTGCGTTGATGTGGGAGAAAAATAGATTCAAAGGCATGGGCGCTTTGACCCTTTCGTTGCGCTAAGATTGTAAGGTAATTGTTTATCGAGAGATTTTGGCTGATAAAACATATTTGCCTTGAGTTTGGAGCGTAGGGATATATGCCATTGCAATTTAACAGACTCGGTATCACTCCAATCGTTGTTTTTAACTTTATTATCTGGCTTTTCTTTACACTCGCATACTTCTATCAGATTGTGTATATCCTTCGCGTCTTAGTTAAGGGTGAGGTAAAGCTTCCAAAGGCAAAAAAGCAGCACCGCTACGCCTTCTTTATTGCCGCTCACAACGAAGAGCCAGTTATTGGCAATCTTGTCAGGTCTATTCTTTCTCAGGATTATCCTCGAGAGCTGATGGATGTCTTTGTTGTTGCAGACGCTTGTACCGATAAAACAGCTGAAGAGGCAAGAAAAGCTGGAGCAATTACCTGGGAGAGAAATGACCTTGCTCGTAAAGGTAAGAGCTGGGTTATGGATTACGGCTTTGATCGCATTCTTAATGAGTACGGTGATAAATACGAGGCCTTCATTATCATGGATGCCGATAACCTGGTTTCTCCAAGTTACTTAAAGATTATGAATCAGGCTTTTGACGCAGGATATCTTGTCTGCACCAGCTATAGAAACTCAAAGAATTTTGATTCTAGCTGGGTAAGTTCTGCCTATGCTACCTGGTTTATGCGTGAGGCAAAGTTCTTGAATAATGCCCGTATGATGATGGGTACTAGCTGTGCTGTTTCTGGCTCCGGCTGGATGGTTTCTTCTCGAATTATTAAAGGTATGCATGGATGGGATTTCCATACCCTTACTGAGGATATTCAGTTCTCTACCTTCTGCAGCGCTCATAACATCCAAATTGGCTATGCGCCTGCAGAGTTCTTTGATGAGCAGCCATTAACTTTTTAAGGCTTCATGGACGCAGCGCATGCGTTGGACTAAGGGATTCTACCAGGTGTTCTTCTCGTATGGCTTTGATCTACTCAAAGGCATTTTTAAGGGTCAGTTTGCCTCATACGACATGCTGATGACTATTGCACCAGGTATGATTTTGACGCTGCTTTCAGCTTTTATTAATGGAACTTACTTGCTGGTTGGCTATTTAAGCCACGGCTTTATTGCCACTGAAGCTGAGATTGCCATGAGTATAGGATCTTTGGTCATGACGGTCTTTTTCGATGTATATGGTCTTTTTTTCATCTTGGCGCTTATAACTACTATCTCGAGTACAAGCATTTCCACGTAAAGAAGAAGTGGCGTATTTTTACCAATCTCTTTACGTTCCCTATTTTTTATGATGACGTATATCCCTATTACCGTTGCGGCTTTGTTTAAAAAAAGTTGAGTGGGTTCCTACTAAACATGACATTGCTGTTAACTTTGAGGATGTTATTGCTTCAAGTGGGAGTTCAAATTAAATAATTAGCTCCACTGGTGGTACAATGCCAAAACACGTTGAGCATGACCGGTAGGTCAGGAGGGAGCCAAAAACAATGGCAAAGTTCTTCGAAGGCGAATCACACACATTTTCTGAGTATCTTTTGGTTCCTGGCTATTCATCAGCTGAGAACATCCCCGCAAATGTTTCTTTGAAGACTCCTCTGGTAAAGTTTAAGCGTGGCGAGAAAAGCGCTATTGAGCTCAATATTCCTATGGTATCTGCAGTAATGCAGTCAGTTTCTGGTCCTCGTCTGGCAATTGCCTTGGCCCAGCAGGGCGGCATTGCCTTTATTTATGGCTCTCAGTCCGCTGAAGATGAGGCTCAGATGGTTCGCGAGGTTAAGAGTTACAAAGCTGGTTTTGTTGTCTCCGACTCTACGCTCACTCCAGAGATGACCCTTGGTGACGTGCTTGATCTTAAAGAGAAGACTGGTCACTCCACCATGCCTGTCACTGATGACGGCACTTCTCGCGGTAAGCTCGTAGGTATTGTTACCTCTCGTGACTATCGTCCTTCTCGCGATGATCGCTCTAAGCTGGTATCTGAGTTTATGACTCCAGCTGATAAGCTTATTACCGCAGCTGAGGATACCTCCCTCAAAGTGGCAAATGATCTTATCTGGGACAATAAGCTCAACACCCTTCCTATTGTCGATAAAAACGGTCACCTGGTCAGCCTTGTATTCCGTAAGGATTATGATTCCCACAAGTCTGCCCCAGATGAGCTTCTTGATGACTCTAAGCGCTACATGGTTGGCGCTGGTATTAATACTCGTGACTATGAAACCCGCGTTCCTCTGCTTGTTGATGCAGGCGCTGATGTTTTTATGCATTGACTCTTCTGAGGGTTATTCCGAGTGGCAGAAGCGCACACTTGAGTGGGTTCGTGCAACTTACGGCGATTCCGTGAAGATTGGCGCAGGTAACGTTGTAGATGCTGAGGGCTTCCGCTTCTTAGCAGAGGCTGGCGCTGACTTTATCAAGATTGGTATTGGCGGCGGTTCTATCTGCATCACTCGTGAGCAGAAGGGCATTGGTCGTGGTCAGGCAACCTCTGTCATTGATGTTGCTCGCGCTCGTGATGAGTACTTTGAGGAGACTGGCATCTATATTCCAATCTGCTCTGACGGTGGAATTGTCTACGACTATCACATGACTTTGGCCCTTGCTATGGGCTCCGACTTTATGATGCTTGGTCGTTACTTTGCTCGCTTTGATGAGAGCCCTTCTGACCGCGTTATTGTTAACGGCTCTTACATGAAGGAATACTGGGGCGAGGGTTCTGCACGTGCTCGTAACTGGCAACGCTACGACCTTGGCGGCAACAAGCGCGGTCTTTCCTTTGTTGAGGGCGTTGATTCCTACGTTCCATACGCGGGTCCTTTGAAGGATGGCGTTGAGGCATCACTTCTGAAGGTCAAGTCCACCATGTGTAATTGCGGTGCACTTGATATTCCTGAGCTCCGCGATAAGGCAAAGATTACACTTGTCTCTTCAACTTCAATTGTTGAGGGTGGTGCTCACGACGTCTTGCTGAAAGATTCAAACCAGCAGGTCAGTTACAATTTCCGTTCATAAACCACAGGTTGTATGGACTACTGGCGTCACCAAGTATTTTGCTTGGTGACGCATCGCTATAAGAAAGGGGAACTCGTGGAAAACGAGGAAGTACAGAACGTATCCGATACAGGTGATTTTCCTGCCTACGACGCTGAAGCTATTGAAACTAAGTGGCAGCGTGTCTGGGAAGAGCAGAATCTTTACAAGACAGAAGAAGACAGCTCAAGGCCTAAAAAATACGTTCTAGAGATGTTCCCTTATCCTTCGGGCGATCTTCACATGGGTCACGCTCGTAACTACACCATTGGTGATGCCATGGCTCGTCAGGCTCGTATGCGTGGCTTTGACGTTCTACATCCAATGGGCTTTGATGCTTTTGGTCTTCCTGCAGAAAACGCTGCTATTAAGCACAATACCCAGCCTTCTGTGTGGACTCATAAGAATATTGACCAGGCCGTAAAGACCATGTTCCGCATGGGTTTTGCCTACGACAAAGACCGCATGTTTAACACGTGTGACTCTGAGTATTACCAGTGGGGTCAGTGGATCTTTCTTAAGATGCTTGAGAAGGGTTTGGTATATCGCGCAACAAGCCCTGTTAACTGGTGTCCTAACGATAAAACTGTTCTTGCAAACGAGCAGGTAGTTAATGGTAAATGCTGGCGCTGTGGCGCAGTTCCAGAGAAGCGTGAGCTTTCTCAGTGGTACCTGCGTATTACCGATTACGCTCAGGAGCTTCTTGATGACCTTGACCAGCTTGAGGGCTGGCCAGAGCGTGTTCGCGCCATGCAGGCAAACTGGATTGGACGCTCCGAGGGTGCAGAGATTGACTTCACCCTGGCAGACACTGATGGCGTCACGCCAACCGATACCAAAATGACCGTCTTCACTACGCGTGCAGATACCATCTATGGCTGCACCTTCATGCTTCTTCCACCAGAGTCCAAGCTTGCTGCTGAGCTGGTAGGGGATTCTGAGCACAAGGCTGCCTTTGACGCTCTTCACGAGGAGGCCGTCAAGGTTTCTTCTATTGATCGCCAGGGTACAGACCGCGAGAAACACGGTGTATTCACAGGTCGTTACGCAATTAACCCTGTTACCGGACAGACCGTACCTATTTGGGTTGCTGACTACGTCCTTCTTGACTATGGTACCGGCGCTGTTATGGGTGTTCCTGCAGGCGATAAACGTGACTTTGACTTTGCTAAGAAGTATGACCTGCCTATTGTTCCTATCATTTGCGAAGAGGGAACTGATATTTATGAGGAGCTCAAGGGAGTTTCTGAGTACAAGGTAACCTCTGTTGACTGGGATGGACCAATGGATACCGTGGGTATTCTTGTCCAGTCTGGTCCTTTCACTGGACTTCGTGGTGGTAAGCATTCCGAGGCAGAAGAAGCAGTTGTTGCTTATCTGACTGAGCACAACGTTGGACGTAGAACTGTTCAGTTCCGCCTTCGTGACTGGCTCATCTCAAGGCAGCGTTACTGGGGCAATCCAATTCCAATGATTCATTGCGAGTGCTGTGGTGACGTCCCAGTTCCTTATGACCAGCTCCCTGTTATGCTGCCAGACAATCTTGATCTGGCGGCCGGAGATACTCTTGCTGAGTGCAAGGAGTTTGTCGAAACCACCTGTCCAAAGTGCGGTAAGCCCGCAAAACGCATCACTGATACCATGGACACTTTTACCTGCTCTAGCTGGTATTATCTGCGCTATTGTGACCCACATAACACGGAGCTTCCTTTCTCTAAAGAGTCCGTAAATCGCTGGATGCCTGTAGACAATTACATCGGCGGCATTGAACACGCAATTCTGCACCTTTTGTATTCTCGCTTCTTTACTAAGGTCCTTCGTGACCTGGGTATGATTGACATTGACGAGCCATTTAAGAACCTGATGACACAGGGTATGGTTAAGGACGAGCACGGCGACACTATGTCAAAGTCAAAGGGTAACGTCGTACCTCCTAGCTCTGTCATTGAGCCTTACGGTGCAGATACCATGCGTCTTGCTATTCTCTTTGTTGCTCCACCAGAGAAGGATTTTGACTGGGACGAGAAGGTCGTTGCAGGTGCAAATCGCTTCATTAAACGCGCATGGCGTGTGGTATGGGAGCTTGCACGTACGGCTGATGCTTCTGCCGTGCTCGACCACACAGCTTTGGATGCAAAGTCACTTGAGCTCAATCGTGTACTCAACGCCATGGGAATTCGCTGTACCTCTGAGTTTGACAAAGGTCAGTTCAATACGGCAATTTCTGCAGTTATGGAGTTGGTTAACGCAGCAAGTGCTTACATCAACGAGGTTCCTGCAGAGTCCAGAGATGCTGCGCTTTGCTATAAGGTTGCAAATGATGTGGTTGTCATGCTGGCTCCAATCATTCCTCACTGGGCAGAGGAGCTCAGCCACGAAGCTCTTGGTAAAAACATTCCTGTTTATCACCAGCCTTGGCCAGAGTTTGACCCAGAGCAGGCAAAGAGCAATACCGTTGAAATTGCTGTTCAGCTTAAGGGCAAGGTCCGCGCTCGCATTGAGGTCTCTGCCGATGCTTCTGAGGAAGAGCTCACTGCAGCCGCAACTGAGGCAATTGCCGATCAGCTTGAGGGTAAAGAGATTAGAAAAGTCATTGTTGTTAAGGGCAGACTTGTGAATATCGTTGCCTAACAGCAAAAACACTTGACGAGAAGCCCTTTATCTCGTAATATTTTTCTAAACGTAGTTGTTATTTGTTGGAAGTGGGGTTGAGTTTTGACCCCGCTTCCTTTCTGTATGTAGATGAGGAGGTCATATGCAAAACGAAGGTGCAACACAGAAAATCTTGTCCGCACTAGAGCAGGCTGCACTCAATCACCACATTGATATTGTTGATGTAGAGATTGTTGGTTCTTCTAAGAATCCTGTGGTCAGAGTAAGAATTGACCATGATGATGAGACTGCAGAGACCATTTCTCTTGATGAGGTTGCTCAAGAAACATCGTGGATTTCAGAGACCATTGATGAGCTTGACCCATTCCCAGCATCGTTTACCTTGGAGGTTTCCTCTCCAGGTATGGCACGCCCACTTCGTCGTGCAAAAGACTTTGAGCGCTTTGCTGGTCAAGAGATTCAGCTTCAGACAACTGCTACAGAGGGTCGCCGTAAATTTACGGGCACACTTTTGGGCATTGAGGGTACAACTATCTCAATCCAGACAGAAGATGAGGTCTGTACTGTTGATTTGTCTGAGTTAAAGAAGTGCGTTATTAAACCGGTTTTTGATTTCTCGGCCTCAGCCAAGAAGTAGATAGAGAGGATTATTCATGGCATCTGAAATGATGGAAGCTTTGATGTTGCTTTGCCAGGAGAAGCACATCGATGAGTTGTATCTTCTGGACCGTTTGGAGCAGTCTCTGGCAAAAAGCTATGCAGATGTCCTCCATCTTGATTTTGGCGCTCGAGTCACTATTGATAGGGCTACAGGCCGCGTGTACGTCTATGAGCTTGTCCCTAAGGGTGAGCCAGATGAGGAGACTGGTGAGTACACTGAGTTTGACGAGGTAGACGTAACTCCTCCAGATACCAGCCGTATTGCTGCACAGCATGCTAAGGCGGAGATTAAGACCCTTGTGCGCAATGCCGCCCGTGCTCAGATTTATGATGAGTTCCGTGGCCGCATTGGTGACATCATCACAGGTACTGTTCTTCAGTCCACTCCTGATTTCACCATCATTAAGATTCGTGAGGGTGTTGAGGCAGAGCTTCCACATTTTGATCAGCGCCGTTTCCCTGATGAGCGCGATGAGCGTCCAGCAGGCGAGCGCTATCTTCACAACCAGCGCATTAAAGCAATTATTGTAGATGTCCGCGATCCTAATGCAGCACAACCAGCTGTCCGTGGAGAGCGTCAGCGTCCACCAATTGTTGTTTCTCGTACTCATCCAGATCTTATCCGTCGTCTCTTTGAGCTTGAGGTTCCAGAGGTCTATGACGGCGTCGTAAGCATCCGTTCTATTGCTCGTGAGGCTGGCGTCCGCTCTAAGATTGCGGTTTCCTCTGTTGATGAGCGTCTTGATCCGGTTGGAGCTTGTGTTGGTCCTAAAGGTAGCCGTGTTCGTACGGTAGTCTCCGAGCTCCGTGGTGAGCGCGTTGACGTTGTGCCTTGGTTTGATGACGCAGCTCGTTGCGTTGCTTCTGCACTTTCACCCGCACGCGTTTCTCGCGTTATTGTTGATGGTGCTACAGGTCACGCAACTGTCATCAGTTCCTGATGATCAGCTGTCTTTGGCTATTGGTAAAGAGGGACAGAATGCCCGTCTTGCCGCTCGTCTGACTGGTCTTCACATTGACATCAAGAATGAGTCCCTTGCTGCAAGCATCCTGAACAACCTTCCTGAGGTTGTTGAAGAGACTGTTGACGAGGAGGAGATTGCTCACCGCTGCAAGTATGTGAGCCCTAACGGAACTCCTTGCCGCAACATGGCAAGACCTGGCTCTGACTTCTGTGGCATTCATGATGATATGGAGAATGCAGAGATTTCTTCTGATCCAGACTCTCTGATTTAATCAACTACCTGTAACTACCCCGTCAACCGGAAGGTTTTCATATATGGCAAAAATGCGTGTACATGACCTTGCCAAAGAATATGGTATGCAGAGCAAGGAATTGCTTGAGCACCTTGCGGACATGAAGATTCCTGCAAAGTCTGCTTCTTCTACGCTTGAAGATGCATATATCTCTATTGTTCGTAAGAAACTCCAGCCTATTATGGAGGCTCGTGCTGCTGAAATTGCAGCTCAAAAGGCTGCTGAAGAAGAGGCTGCTGCCAAGGAGGCAAAGGCTGCTGCAGAGGCGGCAGAGGCTGAGCGACTTGCTGCAGAGGCAAGGCGTGAGGCTGAGCGTGCAGAAGAAGAGAAGAAGCGCGCTAAAGAAGAAGCTGCTCGTAAGAAAGAAGAGGAGCGACGCCGCGCTGAGGAAGAAAAAGAAGCGCCGTGAGGCTGAAGAGGCTGAGCGTAATCGCATAAAGGATACTGCTCCCAAGGCTGCTCCTTCTTTCAATAATCTGCTCGATCAGATTGCTCAGCAGGAAGAAGTTTTGAAGCAGCAGACAGCAGAGTCCGCTGCTCAAAAGAAGGCCGAGAAGGGACCAGAAACCACGCTCGCGCTAATGCAAGCGAGGCAAGTGGCGCTCCTGCTCGTCATAACTTCAAGAATGAGCGCGATGACGCTTCCATATCCGACGAGCGTCCAAACGGTAAGCGCAAGAAGAATCGTCGCGGTGGAGATGACGGAGAAGACCGTTATAGCCGCATGGCACGTGAGGCAGAGGCTTACAACAGGAGCCGTGTTCTTGATGAAGCTCGCGTTGCTATTGAAGAGGCAAGTCGTGAGTCTACTGGCCGCCGTAAAAAGCGTAAAGAGCGTCGCCAGAAGCAGGCAGCAGAGGCAGCTATGGAGCAGCGTATTGAGGAAGCGCTTGCAAACGATCAGGATATTTCCCAGCTTGATACCGTAAAGGTTCCTCAGGGCTCTACTGTCTCTGAACTTGCTGAGCTTCTTGGTGTTCCTGCAAATGACATCATTAAGCGCCTGTTCCTGCTTGGAAATCCTCTGACGCTTACCGAGACCATGTCTGATGAGCTCATAGAGATTGTTGCAGATGACCTTGGTCGCCAGATTAAGATTATGTCCAAGGAGGAGGAGAACTCTTTCACCTTCTACGATGATCCTAAGGATTTGAAGCCACGTCCTCCAGTAGTTACCGTTATGGGTCACGTTGACCATGGTAAGACATCACTTCTGGACGCAATCCGTCACACCGGTGTTGCAGCTGGAGAGGCTGGTGGCATTACTCAGGCAATCGGTGCTTCTCAGGTCACCATTAATGGCCGTGAGATTACCTTCATTGATACCCCAGGTCACGAGACCTTTACCGCAATGCGCGCTCGTGGTGCAAAGGTCACCGACATTGTCATTTTGATTGTTGCTGCAGACGACGGCGTTATGCCTCAGACCATTGAGTCTATCAACCACGCAAAGGCTGCAGGTGTTCCAATCGTAGTTGCTGTCAACAAGATTGATAAGCCAGGCGCAGATCCTACCCGTGTTCGTCAGGAGCTCACCGAGTATGGTGTTATTCCTGAGGAGTGGGGCGGACAGAACATGTTTGTTGACATCTCCGCTAAGCAGAATCTGGGCATCGACGATCTTCTCGAGACCATTATTCTTCAGGCAGATGTCCTTGAACTAAAGGCTAACCCAGACACCTTTGCTTCTGGTAACGTTCTTGAGGCTAAGCTTGACCGTGGTCGCGGCTCTGTTGCTACTGTTCTGGTTACGCGCGGTACACTTCACATCGGCGATGCTCTTGTTGCTGGTATGGCATTTGGTCGCGTTCGTGCAATGCTCGATCCTAAGGGCAATAACGTTGAGACTGCTGGTCCTTCTGACGCAGTAGAGATTCTTGGCCTGCAAACCGTTCCTGGTGCAGGCGATGAGTTCCGCGTCTTCCAGGAGGAGCGTGACGCTCGTGAGCTTGCTGACCAGCGTGCTCTTAAGGCTCGTATTGAAGAGCAGAACCGTGTCAAGCACGTTACCCTTGAGAATCTCTTTGATACCATGGCTGACCGTGACGTCAAGGAACTCAACCCTCATCATCAAAGCTGACGTTCAGGGCTCCATCGAGGCACTCCAGGATTCTCTGGACAAGATGGATCAGTCCGAGGTTCGCATCAGCACTATCCACTCTGCTGTTGGTGGAATCACCGAGACCGACGTTGTTCTCGCCGATGCTTCCAACGCAATTATCATTGGCTTTGGTGTCCGTCCAGATGCAAAGGCTAAGCTTGCTGCAGAGCGCGTAGGCGTTGAGATTAGAACCTATGGCGTCATCTACAAGGCAATCGAAGAGATTGATGCTGCTCGTATTGGTATGCTTAAGCCAACTGAGCAGGAGGTCCAGACCGGTATTGCTGAAGTTCGCGATACCTTCAAGGTACCAAAGGTTGGTATTGCCGCTGGTTGTATGATCTCTGAGGGTGAAATTTCACGTGACGATAAGATCCGTCTTATCCGCGACGGTTTTGTTGTCTACGACGGAAAGATCGCCTCGCTCAGACGCTTCAAGGAAGACGTCAAGAGCGTTAAGTCCGGCTACGAATGTGGTATTGGCCTTGAGAACTTCCAGGACATCAAACCTGGCGACCAACTTGAGGGTTACCGCATTGAGCAGGTGGCTCGTACCGAGTAAGAAGGGACAGCATGAAACAGAATCAGTATTCTCGTCGTACTAATGAGATTGCTCGAGAAAAGCTCAGCTGGATCCTTTTGTTTGAAATTTCTGATCCTGATCTCCAGCTTGTGACCGTCACAAGCTGTGAGGTCTCGGTTGATAAGTCCTTTATGCGCGCCTATGTGAGCTGTGAGCCTGATCGTTATGAGAAGGTCCTTGCAGCTCTTAAGCGTGCAAAAGGTAGGATTCGCTCGCTTTTTGGGTCACGCGCTTAATTGGCGCGTCACTCCTGAGCTTGATTTTTAAAATTGATACCACTACCGATGAGGCTGAGCGTATTGCTCAGGCGCTTGAGGTAGTTCCTCCAACTCTTGGTGTCGAAAAGGACGAATTTGGCTATCCTGTCGCTTCCGATGACGAGAGCTCAGACGAGGAGGCGTAAGTACTTGGCGTTACTGAAAACAAAAGTCAGTCGTCCAGAGTTTGACGAGGTTATTGCTCTTATCGAGCAGGCCACGTCGATCGTCGTATGCGCGCACACCTCTCCTGATGGCGATGCCATTGGCTCTGGTTTGGCGCTCTCTTCGATTATCCAAAGAAGATGGCCAGAGAAGGCCATAACTAACCTCTTGGCAGATGCTGATGGGGAAGTGCCACGCATCTATCAGTTTCTTGAGGGTGCGGATAGCTTTGTTCCTGCCAACAAATATGTGGGTACGCTAGATCTCTTTATCTGTGTAGATCTCTCATCTGCAGGTCGTTTGGCTGATGCTGAGCCTCTGATGCGCCGTTCAAAGATGGTGGCAGTACTTGATCATCATCCTTATAACGAGGTGTATTGGAACGCAGGTTTAGTGCGCCCAGACGCCGCAGCAACTGGTGTCATCATTACCGAGTTTGCTTGTCATCTAGGCGCTACTCTTACTCCTGCTGAGGCACAAAATCTTATGTGTGCTCTGGTAACTGATACAGGCCGCTTCCAATACCAAAATGCTGACGGTGAGGCGTTTGAGGTTGCAGGTTTGCTGGTAGAGTCTGGAGCTTCTCCTTCTCAGATTGCACTTCACGTATATCAAAGCGACCGTTTGGCTTATTTGCACCTTGCAGCAAAGGTTATGGGACGCATCCGTACCTTTGGTGAGGGGCGCGTTGCGTATAGCTATGTCACTGCAGCAGACCTTGCTATTTCGAGCGTTCCACTTTCAGAGATGGATGGTCTGGTAGATATCGTACGCTGTGTTGAGGGAACAGAAATCGCGCTCTTCCTCAAAGAGGTTGATGGCGGCAAAGTTCGCGGCAACCTGCGCTCAAAATCAGAGCTTGATATTTCTGGTGTTGCTCGTCAAATGGGTGGCGGCGGACATACCGCTGCTGCAGGCTTTACCGCAGAAGGTACCATTGATGATGTGTTCACAGAGGTAGCTTCTATGCTCATTGATCTTCTCGCGCTTGACAAGGAGTCATAGGTGAAGCGAGGAGCTAGCGGAATAAACGCTCTTATTGCGATTGACAAGCCACTTGGCCTCACCAGTCATGACGTGGTTTCTCGCGTTCGTCGTGCACTTAGCGAGAAACGCGTGGGACACGCAGGCACACTGGATCCAAACGCCAGCGGCGTTCTGGTTGTGGGCATTGGTCTTGCCACAAAGCTGTTGGGCCTCCTGACGCTGGACCGCAAGGGATATGTGGCTGACGTTTCGTTTGGCACCCGCACCTCAACCGATGATGCAGATGGTCAGGTTGTAGCCACTGCACCTGTTCCAGAAGAGCTACGCGATGCAGAGTTTGCTCGCGCTGCATGCGCAAAGCTGGCGGGTACGGTAGACCAGCTTCCACCTGCGGTTTCTGCAATATCTGTTGAAGGAAAACGCGCCTATCAGCTTGTCCGTGAAGGCAAAACTCCAGAGCTTGCTGCGCGCAGAGTTCACATCTATGACGCAACATTTTTGGCAGTCCATACACCATCAGCTGATGAGGCGCCAATTTGGACTGTTGCCTTTGACGTTTCTAAGGGAACATACATTAGAAGCATCGCGCGAGACCTGGGCCAAGAGCTTGGAACAGAAGCTCATATTAGCGGATTAAGAAGAACGTTTTCTGGTCCCATTACGCTAGGTAGCTGCGTATCATTGGAGGAACTGGAGCAAAACCCAACTGAGGTTCTTAACGCAAAGAGTCTCAATCCAATAGAGGTCCTTGGATATCCAGTGCACAAACTCACTCCAGCTGAATACAAGTATGTAGAGGTTGGTAAGCGTTTTGGTATTCCTGAAGATCTCTCAGATACGCCTCACAATTCTCTTGTGAGTCTGGTGTGGAATAACCTCCTGGTAGGCATTTGGTGTAGACAGGGTTCTTCGCTCGTCTGCCAAACAAATTTTTCTCAAGGCATTTTGTGTAAGTAGGGACGTACGTTGTATAAGGTTGAACGCATAGCACAATCGGTGATGTATGGAAGCCTTCTTCCTGCTCCTTTAGAGCTTGGTGACGCTGACTTCTATACACTGCGTTCAAACTGCTATCAGCAACCTTGCGTGTGCGTGCTTGGCGTCTTTGACGGTCTTCATGAGGGCCACCAAGGGCTTCTCGCCAGCGCAAAAAAGGATGCAAAAGCTCGTAACGTGCCTCTTATAGCAGTGACGTTTCTTCCTGACCCTGTTGAGGTACTGTTTGACGCATCTCCTCGTCGCTTGCTCTCGGGAGAAGATAGGCTCCGCGCGCTTGCTGCATGGGGAGTAGATGGCATTTTAGTACATCACTTTACCCGCGAGTTTGCGGCTTTGAGCGCGACTCAGTACGTGAAAGACAAGCTACTTCCGCATGTATTTGCTACATCAGTTTACGTGGGCTCAGATTTTAGCCTCGGCGCTCAGGGTGCAGAAGGAATAGCGCTGTTGACGTCCCTTGGGAAAAAGCATGGCTTTGAGGTGCATGCTCATGAGCTTTTTTGTTCAGGTGGGCAGAAAATCTCTGCAACTCGTATTAGAGATTTGCTAGAACAGGGTAGTGTCGAGACTGCTGCAAGCCTGTTAGGTCGTTGGCATTTTGTCAGTGGCATGGTTACTCATGGCCGTGGGCAGGGAACCGGTTTTGGTTTTCCTACCGCTAACGTAGCGCTTGATGTACGTGATTGTATCCCTCAAGACGGCGTATATGCCTGTTATGTTGTACATGATTCGACAGCGTGGCCTGCAGCTGTTAATGTGGGAAAAAGCTCCTACATTTGAGTCACAGACAGAACCCTTGTTAGAAGCTAATTTACTGGGATTTATGGGCAACTTATATGACGCTCAAATCCAGACGGTGTTTGTAAAAAGACTGAGAGAATCTAGAAAATTCGATTCGCTCGAAGACCTTAAGCAAGCCGTTCGTGGAAATATAGACTGGGTAGCTCAGAATCTGGGTACGACTTCATATAACTTAGACAGTAGGGAGGTGGCAGATGATAACTGACGAAGATAAAGAGCGTGTGAGACAAGCAATTGATTTTTGTCACGCTTGTTTCAGAAACAGTTGAGCTAAAACCTCGAGGTCAGGACTATTGGGGATGCTGCCCCTTCCACCAAGAAAAAAGCCCTTCGTTTAAGATAAATCCCTCTACAGGTCTCTGGCACTGCTTTGGTGCGTGCTCAGAGGGCGGAGATGTCTTTAGCTATGTCATGAAGCGAGAAAACCTCGAGTTTCCTGACGCTATTAGATACCTTGCAGACAAAGCAGGAATTACCCTTTCTGAAGAGGCACATGTTTCTAAGGGTCCTCGCAAAAATCGGTTGATAGAATGCCTTACAGAGGCCGAGAATTACTTCCACTCCATGCTTATGCGCGGAAGGGGAGAAGGTCCTGAGGCTGCGCGCGCGTATCTCTCTGGTCGTGGGTTTGGTGCAGCTGTTTGTAAGCGCTGGAAGCTGGGATATGCTCCTGGTAGGGGTGCGCTCGTTACACACCTGCGCAAATGTGGTTATACCACGCAAGAGATGATTGCTGCCAACCTTGCCGTAGAGCGCAATGGACGCATTAGCGACTGGTTCTATGACCGCGTGATGTTTCCCATTCATGATGAACAGGGAAGAACTATTGCGTTTGGTGGCAGGCTTACTAAAAAGGTAGAAAATGCACCTAAGTATCTCAACACAAGAGATACTACGGTCTTTAATAAAGGTAAGCACCTCTTCGCCTATGATGTTGCAAAGGAAACCATTACAGCACAATCAGAGGCAATTATTTGTGAGGGCTATACTGATGTTATTGCCATGCATGAAGCGGGCTTCACAAATACCGTAGCAGCACTTGGTACTGCCTTTACGTCTGACCACGTAAAGCTTATTGATCGCCAGCGTGCGCGTAAAATTATTTGCATGTTTGATGGTGATGCCGCGGGACAACATGCAGCTGCAAGAGCTATTAAATATATTGATAAAACAACCGCAGCTTTTCTCTGTGTTGTTTTGCCCAATAATCAAGATCCCATGGAGTTTCTCGCGGAATCAGGTGCAGAAAAGCTTCGTCCTATCTTGGACTCTGCACGTCCACTCATGGACTTTGTCTTTGATTCCACACTTTCAGAATTTGATATCTCCGTTCCAGGAGGTCGCGTTAAGGCACTTGACGCCCTTGCATCTTTACTGGCACCACTTAAGAATTCTGTGCTGCTCAGCGAGTATGCGCTTCGCGTTGCTGACATTTTGCACATTGATGTTGAAGAAGTAAAGCGAGCTATCAAGGCTGCTCCTATCCAAGATGACGCTCCAGAGAGTCGTGTTCACAGGCATGCGCAAAAATTTGTACAGAAATCCGCACAGAATCAATCGTATAGGCCAACGTATGATGAAGGTCCAACATACGACGATGTTTCACCATATGATGATCAGGCGTATGGTGCATCAGCTGCGGGATATACATCAAGATTCGCACAGGGATTTTCTGTAGAAGATCGCAGGCAGATTAACTCAGAACTTGAACTGCTGAGCGTCATGGCAACCAACCTTTCGCTGGTGCGTGAGTATCAGGATAGGATTGCAGATTTTGTATGGGCTGACGCACGTCATCAGACCATGGCATGGGCAATGTTAGCAACCCCAGAAGGTGCTACGCCTGCCCAGGTGGTTGCCGCCGCTGTAGCAGTTGAGCCAAATGCAGCTGCCATTCTCTCTTCTGGTCGCGTTATTTCTGAGGGTGCTTCAGACACGCGACGCTCACTTGAGTTTATTGTGGATACGGTTGACTACTATTCCGTACAGCGTAAATTGCGAGAAATTCGTTCTCAACTGCGTTCTAGTTCTTATGAGGGCACAACTTCTGATGACGCGCATGCGCAGGAACAGCTTGTTGCTGCACAAGCACTTCAAGCTCGCGCACTTGAGTTGGGAAAGAAACTCACTTCTGGTCAGTAGGAGATAGTAATTTTGTATAGAAAGTACTCATTCAATTTTTATAAATTACAATGAGTAATTTGATTACGAACAGATATTTTTGGGTATAAACACCTGCGCTAATCTATCGAAAGGATATTTGTGGCTGCAAAAAGGCAAATGACGAGGTTAAACTCTCAGATGAACTTGCTAAAATTGTTGATGATCTAGTGAGTTCTTCAAAGTCTAACGGTAGTATCAGCGAAGATGATATTCAGATTGCTATTCGTGATGTTGACGTCAATGATGATGAGCTTTCAGATTTATATGATTCGCTGCGCGTTAAAGGTGTAGAAATTACTACCGCATCAGAAGCAACCGTTTCCTTCGCAATTGAAGATGATGCCGCAGAAGATGATTTTTTTCTTCCGACGATGATCTAGATGATTCATCAGAATTCGAAGACGAAGATGATGAAGATTTTGATGCCGCCAATGAGGCGCGTGAAGTCAAGGAGGCATTGCGCTCTGTTTCTAAGGCAAAAGTTTCCAAGCCAAAACGTTCTTCTCGCGCACGAGCTCGTCGCTCTGATACTACAACGGTTATGCTTACCGGCGATCCTGTTCGTATGTACCTTAAAGAGATTGGTAAGGTTGACCTTCTGACTGCATCAGAAGAGGTCCACCTAGCTATGAAGATTGAGGCTGGTACAGCAGCTGCTCAGAAACTTGAGGATTTTGAGGACGGTCTTATCGAACTTAACCGTGCTGAGCAGCGTCGTCTGATGCGCATTGAGTCTGTAGGACTTGACGCTAAGCAGCAGCTCATTTCCGCAAACCTTCGTCTTGTTGTCTCTATTGCAAAGCGCTACGTTGGCCGCGGCATGCTCTTCCTCGATCTTATCCAGGAAGGAAACTTGGGCCTTATTCGTGCTGTCGAGAAGTTCGATTACACCAAGGGCTTTAAGTTTTCTACGTATGCCACTTGGTGGATTCGCCAGGCAATTACCCGCGCTATTGCTGATCAGGCACGTACCATTCGTATTCCTGTTCACATGGTTGAGACTATCAATAAGCTCATTCGTGTTCAGCGCCAGCTTCTACAAGACCTTGGTCGAGATCCAAGTCCAGAAGAGATTGGCGCAGAGATGGGCATGTCTCCTGATCGCGTTCGTGAGATCCAGAAGATTAGCCAGGAGCCAGTTTCTCTTGAGACACCAATTGGTGAAGAAGAAGATTCTCAGCTTGGAGACTTTATTGAGGACTCTTCTGCAGTTGCTCCACCAGATGCAGCTTCTGATTCTATGCTTCGAGAGCAGCTTGAGCAGGTCCTTGATGGTCTTGCAGACCGTGAGCGTAAGGTTATTAAGTTCCGCTTTGGTCTTGAGGACGGACACCCTCGCACTCTTGAAGAGGTAGGCAAGGAGTTTGGTGTTACACGTGAGCGAATTCGTCAGATTGAATCTAAGACCTTAGCTAAGCTTCGCCATCCTTCTAGGTCCGGTCGTCTTAAGGACTACATGGAGGAGTAGCTCTCTTTAAGTTCTCAATCAATCACACAGGCATCTTTTGGGATAAAAATTTTTTTCCAAAAAAATGCTTGCATGGTTTTTGAATGACTCTCTATACTTAAACACCGCTGAGAAGCACACTTATTCCCCGATGGCGCAGCGGTAGCGCAGCTGACTGTTAATCAGCGTGTCGCAGGTTCAAATCCTGCTCGGGGAGCCAGAACTTTCAAGACCAGGCATTGCCTGGTCTTTTTTGTTATAGGGTTCTTAGCCCACAACTTTTCAAGCATCTTATAGCCATTTGTCCTGTTTTATATTTTTTATCCTCAGAAAATTCAAAATTGATACCACAAAAGGTACAAAACATAACGCTTACGGTGTTTCTGCAACCGTTGAGCGATATCGCATAAGTGGTGTTAAGTAGATTTGTTAACGTACTCATCAAGGTCAGTGTTGTACAAAAGGTACAACAAACGAGAAAGGGCACTACTATGGATGTGTCTCGTCGCAGTTTTCTAAAGTTCTGTGGTCTTGGCGTTCTGAGCGTTGGTGGATCTAGCGTTCTTGCAGCTTGCGCACCTAGCGAGAAAAAAGAGGAAGGTGCAAAGGATGCAAAGGTAGAGAACAAGGATAAGCCTGTTGTCTTCTTTAACCGCCAGCCTTCCAACAGCTCTACTGGTGAGCTTGACACCAACACCCTTAACTTCAACAAGGACACCTATTACGTCGGCTTTGACGCAGTTCAGGGTGCAGAGCTTCAGGGCCAGATGGTTCTGGACTACGTAAAGGCTCACGCAGCTGAGCTTGACCGTAACAAGGACGGCATTATTGGTTACGTTCTTGCTATTGGTGACATTGGTCACAATGACTCCATCGCACGTACCCGTGGTGTCCGCAAGGCACTTGGTACCGGCATTGAGAAGGACGGCAAGATTATTTCCGATCCAGTAGGCACCAACACCGACGGCTCCGCTTCTGTTGTTCAGGACGGTAAGCTTGAGGTCGGCGGCAAGACCCTACACCATTCGTGAGCTTGCTTCTCAGGAGATGAAGAACACCGCTGGTGCAACTTGGGACGCAGCAACCGCTGGTAACGCAATTGCAGCATGGTCTTCCTCCTTCGGTGAGCAGATCGATGTTGTTGTTTCCAACAACGATGGTATGGGCATGTCCATCTTCAACGCATGGTCAAAGGCTCAGAAGGTCCCAACCTTTGGTTATGACGCTAACTCTGATGCTGTTGCAGCTATTGCTGACGGCTATGCAGGCACCATTTCCCAGCACCCAGATGTTCAGGCTTACCTGACTCTCCGCCTGCTCCGCAACGCTCTTGACGGCGCTGACATCAACACCGGCATTGAGTCCGCAGACGACGCTGGCAACAAGATTGACTCCAAGGACTACAAGTATGTTGCAGAGCAGCGTTCTTACTATGCTCTCAACCTTGCTGTTACCGCTGAGAACTACAAGGACAATCTGGATGCAACTACTACCTATCCAGAGGCTTCCAAGCAGCTTGACGCAGCAAAGCACCCAGAGAAGAAGGTTTGGCTCAACACCTACAACTCTGGCGATAACTTCCTTGGCTCAACCTATGTTCCACTGCTCAAGAAGTATGCTCCACTGCTCAACCTCAACGTTGAGTTCATCGCAGGCGACGGCCAGACTGAGTCCAACATTACCAACCGTCTTGGCAACCCTGACGAGTACGATGCATTTGCATTCAACATGGTTAAGACCGACAACGGTTCTTCCTATACCCAGCTGCTTAAGTAATTAAGTAGTCGATAGCACGAAACAATACCGGAGGGGAGATACCTACTCTCCTCCGGTGTTCTCGCGAATAAGCGCAAAAACTTAGCGAGATAAGGGGTGATTACATGGCAGATACAGAAAACGATATCGTTCTAACTATTGATGGAATGAGTAAGTCCTTTGGACGTAACCGTGTTCTAGATCACATTTCAATGAACGTACGCCGTGGAACCGTTATGGGTCTTATGGGAGAGAACGGCGCAGGCAAATCTACCATGATGAAGTGCCTGTTTGGTACGTATCAAAAAGATGAAGGCAAGATATTTCTTGATGGCAAAGAGGTCAGTTTCTCTGGACCAAAAGACGCTCTTGAGAATGGCGTTGCAATGGTTCACCAGGAACTTAACCAGTGCCTGGATAGAAATGTTGTAGATAACTTGTTCCTTGGTCGCTATCCCGTTAATGCAATGGGTGTCGTTGACGAGGGACGCATGAAAAAAGAAGCAAACGAGCTCTTTAGACGTCTGGGCATGACGGTTGATCTGACTCAGCCTATGAAGAACATGTCTGTATCTCAGCGTCAGATGGTTGAGATTGCTAAGGCAATTTCCTACAACGCTAAGATTATTGTTTTGGATGAGCCTACTTCTTCACTTATGACCCAAGAGGTCGAGAAACTCTTTGAGATGATTCATATGCTCAAAGAGCAAGGAATTTCACTGGTTTACATTTCTCACAAGATGGATGAGATTTTTTTGAGATTTGTGACGATATTTCAGTTCTTCGTGACGGCAAACTTGTTATGACCAAGCGCTCCGATGAGACCAACATGAATGAGCTCATCTCTGCAATGGTTGGCCGTTCACTTGAGAACCGCTTCCCAGAAGTTACTAATACACCTGGTAAGACGTATCTTTCTATTCAGCACCTTTCAACTAAATACGAGCCATACCTTCAGGATGTCACCTTTGACGTCAAGAAGGGTGAGATTTTTGGCTTGTATGGTCTTGTTGGCGCTGGTAGAACTGAGCTTCTGGAAACAATCTTTGGTGTAAGAACCAGAGCTGCAGGTCGTGTATACGTCAATGACCACCTTATGAACTTCTCGACAGCTGCAGAAGCAATGGATCACGGCTTTGCCATGATTACTGAGGAGCGTAAGGCAAACGGTCTGTTCCTTAAGGGTGACTTGACGTTTAACACAACCATCGCAAACTTGAACCAGTACAAGTCTGGTCCAATTCTTTCTGATCCTAAGATGACTAAGGCTACCGTCAACGAGCTCAAGGTTATGAACACCAAGGCTCAGGGTCCAACAGACCTGATTTCAAGTCTTTCTGGCGGCAATCAGCAGAAGGTCATTTTTGGTAAGTGGCTCGAGCGCTATCCTCAGGTATTTTTGATGGACGAGCCTACTCGTGGTATTGACGTCGGCGCTAAATATGAGATTTACCAGCTCATCATTGATATGGCAAAGAGCGGTACCACTATTATTGTTGTCTCTTCGGAGATGCCAGAGATTCTGGGAATTACCAACCGTATTGGCGTTATGTCCAACGGCAGACTTTCGGGCATCGTTAACACCAACGAGACTAATCAAGAAGAACTCCTGCGCCTCAGCGCAAAGTACCTGTAGGAGAGGATGATACATATGCCAAAAACAGGTGGATCTGTTCTGACGGCCGAGCAGGAAAAAGAGCTGCTAAAGCCTATTGATCAGAAGATTGGTTCCATTCAGGCTCAGATTGATGAGCTTCGCGCAAATGGTACCAACAAGGTAATTTCAACACTGAGCGCAATCGAGTCCACAAAGCGCGATAAGTCTATCTCTGCAGAAGAGCGCAACACGCTTATCGAGGGCTACAAGGCTGAGCTTGAGCATGCCAAGAAGGTTGAGTCCGAGAATAGCGCTCAGGTCTCTAAGCTCATTGCAGAGGCAGAGGCTTACCTCAAGGAGCACTACAAGAGTGAGTATCTTGAGCCTGTAAAGGCTAGCTGCGCCCTTGAGAAGGAGCAGGCTAAGCAGAATTACGCTGCTGCTCTTGAGCGCCTTAAAAAGGAGCACGAAGAGGCTGTAAGTAAAACCTCTGATGCTCAGGAAATTAAGGACGAGAAGTACGTCTATAAGAATCGTCAGTTTGACGCTAAGGTCAACTACCAGAAGGAGCTTCAGCGCATCAAGGATCGCGCTCACAGCGCTTTCAGCCACGAGTATCACCTCATTGACCTTCTGAGAATGTCTAAGTTTACGCTTCTTGAGTCTCAGGCTCAGAAGTGGGAGAACTACAAGTACGCATTTAACACCCGTTCATTCTTGCTTCAGAACGGTCTGTACATTGTTATTCTCATGGTATTCATTGCTCTTTGTATTATTACCCCAGCAGTCAAGGGCACGCAGCTTTTGACATACTCCAACGTCATTAACATTCTTCAGCAGGCAGCTCCTCGAATGTTCCTGGCACTTGGTGTAGCTGGCCTGATTCTGCTTACCGGTACTGACTTGTCTATTGGTCGTATGGTTGGTATGGGTATGACTGCATCAACCATCATCATGCACCAGGGCATAAACACAGGTCAGGTCTTTGGTATTACCTTTGACCTTACTGGTCTTCCAATTCCTGTGAGAATTGTTTTGGCACTGGTTACCTGTATTGTCCTGTGCACCTGCTTTACCAGTATTGCAGGCTTCTTCACCGCTAAGTTTAAGATGCACCCATTCATTTCCACCATGGCTAACATGCTGATTATCTTCGGTCTTGTTACCTATGCAACAAAGGGTGTTTCGTTTGGTGCTATCGAGCCTTCTATTCCAGACATGGTCATCCCACGTATTGGCAAGTTCCCAACTATCATTCTGTGGGCCGTTGCTGCAATTGCAATTGTTTGGTTCATCTGGAACAAGACTACCTTTGGTAAGAACCTCTACGCAGTAGGTGGAAACCCTGAGGCAGCTGCAGTTTCCGGTATTTCAGTCTTTAGGGTTATGGTTGGCGCCTTTGTCATGGCTGGTATTCTCTACGGATTTGGTTCTTGGCTTGAGTGTATGCGCATGGTCGGCTCGGGCTCAGCTGCATACGGTCAGGGTTGGGACATGGATGCAATCGCGGCCTGTGTTGTCGGTGGCGTCTCATTTACCGGTGGTATTGGTAAGATTTCAGGCGTTACCGTAGGTGTTCTCATCTTCACTGCTTTGACTTACGCACTGACTATTCTTGGTATTGACACCAACCTTCAGTTTGTCTTCTCGGGCGTTATTATCCTGACTGCAGTTACCTTGGACTGCTTGAAGTACGTTCAGAAGAAGTAAACCTAGCGTCCCGTAGCAACACGCGGCGCACGGAAAAGCGCTGCAAGTGCGGGCGCACCAAGCGCGGGCAAGCGCAACACTACATGCAGGTTTCGAGGCGTCTACTCACGTAGGCGCCTCTTTTTTGCGCACAAATTGAGGTTTGCACGTTATGAAAAAGTGCATTTACGGGAAATCTGAAATCACGCAGGTCAAGAGGACAATAGCATTGGATATATGTCCTTTTAGATTTTGGTGACCACACCTATGTCGGATATTCTGCTATTTCTGGCGAGAAAAACACATCTATGTCGGATATTCTGCAGATTTAGAGCGAAAAAACACCTCAATGTCACATATTCTGTTAACTATTAACAGAATATGTGACATTGCTGTGGTCAAGGAACAAAGCAGAGATCATTTTGACAGAATATGTGACATTGCTGTGGTAAAGGAGTCAAGTAGGTCCCATGTATGACAAAATGCTCAACATCGTTGTGCTCAGATAGCCGAACTTCCCAGCTCGTGGAAAACAAGAGGACCGATCTTCTCGGCCCTCTTGTTGGGTGATTATATGTGCAACTCGCATAGAAGCTGTGAGTTCTGTGACTCCGTACAGACGCAAGTAAAGTGTGGGATATCTAGCTCTATAACTTGAGAACTACGTCAAAGCTGATAAACCTGAAGTCTACAGAGACTCGAGGAAGCGCAGTTGTGCGGCTCGTCCTTCTTCGTCCCACTTGAATACACCAGCGTCCTCAAGTACGTGCGAGAAGACAATGCCAACCTCGTCGTAGATGTATTTCTTGAGCTCCTCGGACGAGAGGGGAAGTGTCGTCTTTCCTCAAAGCGTCACCATTGTTAGAAGCGTCGCCCTGCTCAAGTAGTTTTGCGTAAATCTGACGTGCCCAATCGGCATGAGAGATAGTGGTAGAGTCTGTGGTGAGCTGACCATAGACAGCGTTGGCTTTCTTGTCATTTGCCAGACACTGCTCCATGACCGACTGAACTTTGTTGAGCTCAGGCACAAGGCGAGGCGGAAGCACAGCAAGTCCCATAACCTCGATGAGACCAATGTTCTCTTTCTTAATATGATGGTACTCGGCATGTGGATGAAAGACGCCAAGCGGATGCTTGTCGCTGGTTACGTTGCAGCGCAGCGCAAGGAAGACCTCGTAGGTGCCATCTTCAAGCTTGCGGACAACAGGGGTAACCGTGTTGTGGGGCTCACCATCAGTTTGCGCGAAGACAAAGACGGACTCGTCGGAATAGTCACGCCATGCGGTGATGATAAACTCCGCGGCCTTGAGTGCTTCTTCTCGGCTGGTTGAGGAGAGGCGAAGGACAGAAAGCGGCCATCTGAGAACAGCTCCTGCAACACTTGGGAACCTTTCAAGCTCAAACTCTTCTGCCACCTCTGCACGCATCATGGGGAACTCGTAACGACCGCCTTGGTAGTGATCGTGCGAGAGGATCGATCCACCCACAATAGGTAAATCGGCATTTGAGCCAATAAAGTAGTGGGGGAACCTGTCCACAAAGTCAAAGAGGTTGACGAGTGCCTCGTGATCAATGTGCATAGGAATGTGATCCGAATTCATGGCAATGCAATGCTCGTTGAAGTATGCATACGGACTGTACTGGAATCCCCAACGATGCTGGTTGAGCTCAATGGGGATGATGCGCAGATTCTGCCTAGCAGGGATGAGCTCCTGCGCCAGACGAAGCGCCGCGTCCAGAATAACCCTCGTTGTCCAGACAGAGCTGACATACAGGGTACTTCTCATCAGAAGAGTTTTGAGCCGTTTTTGCTGCGGCAATCTCACGAGGATCTTTTTCGGGCTTGGAGAGATTAATGGTGATTTCAAGGTCTCCCCAGGTAGTTGATGAAGTCCACGTGATGTTTCTTGCAATGGCGCTTCTTCTCACATAGCCTGCATCGCAGCAAAGAGCGTAGAACCAGTCAGTTGCAGCACGAGGACCCTTGGCAGCATAAAGCTCATCAAAATGATGCGCAACTTCGGAAGGTTTAGGCAACAGTAGACCCATGACACGCATGGCAAATGAGTCTTCGCCACTCTGGGTGTTCTCAGCTAGACCGTGAGCAACGGCCAGGCGTGCAAGCTCAGCGAGCGTCTGATCAAGATCAAACGACGCCAAATCAAGCTTGTCCCAAGACTTAACGGGAGCTGGACCTTCGTACGAAAGCGTGTCTAACAGCGCGTTATAACACCAGGTCAGATCCTCGGTTTGAATGAGACCACGCTCACAGGCATACGCAACAAGCTGCTGAATGCAAAGAGCGCTTTCATTGTCTGCTACAGCCATTGTGCACAAGCTCCCTGGTCAGAGATAGCGTAGTGTCGGCAAGCACCCTCGCCAAACCACTGGTTCATCTGTGCAATGAAGGTCTCGACAAGGGCGAGAGGAACAAAGCACTGGATAGAGCCGCCAAAACCGCCACCGTGAATGCGAACGGCGCCAGTACCTTTTTAAGATACTCTCAGCCAAGCCAAGGGCAAGCATAGCTGGCTGATATGAGCCAGAAGTAGAAACATTCTGCAGATACATGCCAGAGCTTGCACCAGAAGCATTGGTGAGCGCAATAAAGGACTCAATATCGGAGTTCTGGAGATCTGCCCATCGCTTGTCAACCAGGTCATTCTCGTACCAGTAGTGGATAGCACGGAGAAGTGCGCGATCTCCAAGATCTTCTCGCAATTCAGTAACGCGAGCTTGGAAGTCTTCAACAGGAACCTCGAGAGGCGAGTCTTACCAAAAGCTGCTGCAACTTTCTGCATCTCTACGGGGACAGCCGCGTATTCATCAGTGAAGGCAACGTGGTCGCAGCCAACATCAACAAGGCAGAGAGCGTAGCCGTAATCCTCAAAGTTAAGGTCTAGCTTTTCCGCCTTGGGTTCTGCGGAATCTTCAAAGTTCATAAAGGCAAGGCCGCCAAGGCAAACAGCAAGCTGATCCATAAGACCACAAGGCTTGCCAAAGTAAACGTTTTCTGTGTTTTGGCTCATCTGAGCAAGTTTAACGGCGGAAATCTCACTGCCTCCCTTCCAGAGCGTTTCCATTGCGCGACCTGCTGCTGCCTCAAAAAGCAGCAGAGGAAGAAAAGTCCACCGCCACCAGGTACGTCGCTTACTACTGCCATGTCAAAACCAGATGGCTCAAAACCAAGTTTTACCAGGTTTGCTGCCATACCGCGAACAATGGCTTTGGTAGTAAGGTATTCACTCTCGGAAGGCTCAAGGTTTGTAAAGTCCACCTCAAAAGGGTCATAGCCTACGCTGGCTACACGAATAACGCCTAAGCTATTAGGAGCACAAATAGCGTTAATAGCAACATCAAGAGCGCCTGCAATGACATGACCGCCCTCGTGGTCAGTATGGTTACCTGCAATCTCAGAACGACCAGGAGCATGTACTGCAAGATAGCGATCAGCTTTTTCCGAACATCTGCTCAAAGTGGTCTTTTGCACAGTTAAGCTGTGCAAGTGTCTTTTTATCAAACGAATGAGCCATGGTGTTCCTTTCCTTGTGATGCTTGTGAAGCTACGTAAACCTTAAAAGAATCGATACACAATCTGTGAGCTGTATGGCTGATCATGCGTGCAAACTGGCTGAGGCCACTCTGCATGATGAGCACAATCTGGATAAAACTCACTCTCAAATGCAAAACCTGCCAGCGGTTTATAACTTGCTCCATCTTTTGCGCGAGCCTCATCAATCCAGTTACCGGTGTAAAGGTGAGCTCCTGGAGCAGTTATTTGAATCTCAAGAGAGCGCCCACTCTCTGACGTGGCGAGAAGGGCGGGACGAAGCTGTCCATCTGCATAGTTGTTGATGGCAAAGCAGTGGTCATAGCCACGAGCAATTTTGAGCTGCACATTGTCTATTTCAATATCCTTGCCAATTGCCTTTGGTGTGCGGAAATCAAAAGGAGTTCCTGCAACAGAGTCAATAGTTCCCGCAGAAACCGAGTCTTCTCTCAAAGGGAGATATGAATCTGCACGAATGGTTAGGTTGTGACCACAGACATCCCCTGAGTCATGTCCATTCAGGTTGAAATACACATGATTGGTCATATTTACAAAGGTAGGGGCATCAGTGGTGCAGGCATAGGTAAGGTTAACGGTTGATTGAGTTGACTCTTCAACAAGTTCATAACGTGCAGTGATATGACGATTACCTGGTAGACCATACTCACCGTCAACAAGATCAATGCTAAAAACTACTGCGTTATGAGCTTCATCAAGCTTTGTCTGCCAAATGCGTTTATGAATACCAGCGATAAGATCAGTGTGCAGGTTATTTTGATTATCTGGACCATTATTTTTTGGTAGATGATAGACAACCCCATTAAGAGGAATTTCTGCTTTATCTGCACGGTTAGCAGAAGGCCCAATAGAAGAACCAAAACAAGCAGGGTTATCTAAATATGAATCAAAAAGGCTATAACCTAAAACAACGTCTGCACGAGTTCCATAGGTGTCAGGTACTGCAATACCAAGAATAGTTGCACCAAAATTAGTAAGTTTTACTGCCGAACGAACACCGCGAATGGTATACGTAAGTGCGTCAGGGGAGTTAACAAAGCTTTCAAAAGGTCGAACGTCAATCATCGGATACCTCCGAGGTACCTCTCATAGTGCATTACATATACTATGTTAACGTACTCATAGTAATCCAACAGCAGATTATTGAGTTTTCAGTCAGTGGTATTTTTGCGGGGGCAAACGGTTAGAGCCCAGGTCAAAAGTCCTTCTCGCCGAACGGCTCTTTTTGCACCGTGAACGTTTAATTTGTACCTATATATACAATTTTGTCTTAAATTCCAGAGTTGGCTGGTACTATGAGTACGCAAACAAGCAGATAATCGGAGGGGTACGTGACACGCTCGCATTGTTCCAGCTTAAATAAACGCTCCGTTTCAATGGCCGACGTTGCTCAAGCAGCAGGTGTTTCTCAGCAGACGGTTTCTCGTGTTGCCAACGGCGCACAGAATGTCAGCAAGGCAACGCGTGAAAAAGTTCAGGCCGCAATGGAGTCTATGGGCTTTAGGCCAAGCTTTGCGGGTAGGTCGCTGCGTTCTGGTTCGTATCAATCCGTGGGACTGTGTTTGTATGATATCCGTGAATTTGGTAACTTGGCCACGCTTGACGGTATTGTTTCTGCGGCTCGTGAGCACACCTATGCTATTACGATGATTGAGAAAGGCTCTGACGACGGCCTCTGCCTGCAGGATATTTCTCATCGTATGTCTAATCTTCCTGTTGACGGCATGATTATCAGCATGAGCCTTATGGCATCAGACTTTGAATCATTTGTACCGCAGCCAGGCCTTGGAACAGTGCTTCTTACCATGCATGAGCACCCTTATTGCACAACGGTTGACTCAGACCAGTACGGTTGCTCTAAGCTAGTCATAGACCACCTCTATGAGCAGGGTCATCGCAAGATTCGCTTCGTAGCAGGTCCTTCTTACTCTATTGACTCGCAATTTCGCGAGAAGGGCTGGCGTGACACCATGGCTGAGTACGGTCTAGAAATCGTTGAGCCATTTGCCGGAGATTGGACTGCAAACAGCGGCTATGAAATTGGCAAAAAACTGCTTGAAAATCGTGATTTTACTGCAGTATATGCTGCAAATGACCAGATGGCTCTTGGTATTATCGCTGCTTTTGAAGAGGCAAACCTTCATGTGCCAGAAGATATCAGTATCGTAGGCGTTGACGACTCCCTTGAAGACTATTTGCCTAACTTCTCTCTGACTACCGTACGCTTTAACTTGCTTGAGCGTGGTCGCGTTGCTCTTGAACATGCCATTCGTGCATCTCAGCCAGGCTATGAACCTGAGGCAATTAGAATAGCTCCAAAGCTGATTGTCCGTACTACCACAGCAGCCCCAAAGAAGTAGTTACTCATTCAAGAAGTCGGGTTTCTCGCCATAATCAGCTATACTGTTCAGGCAATAGCTGATTAGAGGAGTTAGTATGTCTGAGTCACCAAATAAAGGATTAGGCTGGTCAGTTCAGGTTTCTCTGGATACGCATGAGATTCGTGCGGGAGAGACTGTTACTGCTACTCCTAAAATTATTGGTGCAGATCCTGAGGGCTTCCGATTCAACTATGTGTGGAGTCTGTACGATCGCTGGGACGAGGGCTTCTGGGATACCACAGAGCATCAGTTTGGCGGCTCAATCACAGACACCTCGTGGACATTTACGTTTACTGAGCCCGGCCGCTATCATCTTTATATTGATGCATTTGATAGCCTCAACAATCCTCAGACAGTTACCGCTTGGGTAGTAGTTGCAGGTGATGATGATTTTATGCGCCCTCCGCTTCCAGCTGAGGATGCAGAAACTGTCGTTGCTGTTAATGGTGTTTCAGAGATCTTTAACATTGCCTCTGAGCAGTTTAACTCGCTGAAAGAGTATTTTATTGCGCTTACACGCGGTGAAGTTACTTTCAAGGAGTTCAAAGCCCTTGATGACATCTCGTTTGAAGTGAAGCGCGGCGAGGCTTTTGGCTTGGTGGGCACCAACGGTTCCGGTAAGTCTACCATGCTCAAAATCATCGCGGGCGTCCTTGAGCCTTCTAAGGGAACTTGCGAGGTCAAGGGTACTATTGCACCGCTTATTGAGCTTGGTGCTGGCTTTGACATGGAGCTTACCGCTAAAGAGAATATCTACCTTAACGGCGCTCTTCTTGGTTACAAGAAGGAGTTCATCGACTCGCATTTTAATCAGATTGTTGAGTTTGCTGAGCTTGAGGGCTTTATGGATATGCCACTCAAGAATTACTCGTCCGGTATGGTGGCACGTATTGCCTTTGCAATTGCAACCGTTACAGAGCCTGACCTGCTCATTGTTGATGAGACGCTCTCGGTAGGAGACTTCCTCTTCCAGCAAAAGTGCGAGAACCGCATCAAAGAGCTGGTCGCTTCTAATAACGTTACCGTTCTTCTGGTTTCTCACTCCATTGATCTGGTCCAGCGCATTTGTGACCGTGCCATTTGGATTGAGAAGGGCAAGCAGCGCATGCTTGGCCCGGTAGACGAAGTTTGTGAAGCTTACGAGCACCTCAAGAGATAATTAAAATTCCTAACCAAAAGTTAGGCTCTGTACGAGTACAATATGTGTGTCTTTAAATGTGGTACGAGATACCCGTAAGGCTCATAGTTATAGTTTTGCCTTTTTGGATACCTTGTGCCTGGTCAGGTGAGGTATCTTTTTTTATTGGAGGCGCTATGACTCAAGAAGGTTCGCACTCTCTCATTGTGGACGAGCAGTCCCTTGACCGCATTCTTACGCGTATTGCTCACGAAATTGTCGAGAATAACGATTCAATTGAAAACGTTGCTCTGGTAGGTATTATTCGTCGCGGAGAAGTTTTGGCTTCTCGCCTTGCAGAAAAGATTCTAAGCTTTACCGGATTTAAGCCAAAAGTTGGCTCACTAGATATTAGCTTTTATCGCGATGATTTTAGAAGAAATACTGCACCGGTGCTTCATGCAACTAATATCGATTTTGATATTACGGGTACAAGCGTTGTGCTGGTAGATGATGTACTTCAGACCGGAAGAACCATCAGAGCAGCACTCGATGCCTCATTGACTATGGCCGTCCTGAGCGTGTTCAACTAGCAGTTGTTGTTGACCGTGGCCATCGCGAGCTTCCTATTAGACCTGACTATGTGGGAAAGAATGTTCCCTCATCAAAGAGCCAGGTAGTCAGCTTAAATATTAAAGAAATTGATGGTCAGGACTGCGTCTTGCTGTACGAAGCTGACTATTCTGACCCCTTTATTGAGGGAGGAAACTAATGCTTTCAGTTAAACATTTGATTGATACAAACAGCCTGACACGTGACGATATCCAGCAAATTCTTGATACTGCTCAGTCGTTTGAGGCTGTAAACAACAGAGACATCAAAAAGGTGCCAGCTCTTCGTGGGCGCACCATTGTTAACCTGTTCTTAGAGCCTTCTACCAGGACTCGCTCCTCATTTGAGCTTGCCGAGAAACGCCTCTCTGCCGACGCTTTAAACATGGGAGGATCTACCTCATCTGTGGTTAAGGGTGAGTCTTTGGCAGATACCATTCAGACTATCGACGCTATGAACGTTGATATGTTTATCTGCCGTGCAAAACTTGCAGGTACACCGCAGAAGATTACTGAGCACACAGATGCAGTAGTCATCAACGCTGGTGACGGCAAACATCAGCACCCAACTCAGGCAATGCTTGATCTTTATACCATCCGTAAGAACTTTGGACATCTTGATGGCCTTAAAGTTGCCATTGTTGGTGACCTTTCTCACAGCCGCGTTGTTGGCTCTTTGGTGCCAGCACTCAAGACTATGGGTGCAGAGGTTGTGCTGGTAGGACCTCCAACATTCCACGTTGATGATCCAAGTTGGTTTGGATGCTCTCAGACCTCGCACTTTGATGAAGTCATTGGCGATGTAGACGTCGTGTACATGCTTCGCGTGCAGCTTGAGCGTATGGAAGGAGCGCCTATTCCTTCTCGCCGTGAGTACAACAGGCTTTGGGGCCTTGATGAGCGCCGCAGTAAGCTGATGAAGCCCGAAGCAATCATCTGCCACCCAGGTCCTATGAACCGTGGCATGGAAATTAACAGCGAGGTGGCTGATTGCGCCCGCTCTCGTATTCTTGACCAGGTCAATGCAGGCGTTTTGACGCGTATGGCCGCAATGTATCTGCTTCTGGGAGGAGACTCTGATGGCATTTCTGCTTAAGGGCGCACGTGTTGTAGATCCACAGCTTAATCTTGACGCAGTACTGGACGTTCGTATTGAGGGAGAAACCATTGCTGAAGTAGCGGCAACCGTTGCACCTCAAGAGGGCGATACCGTTATTGATGCAAAAGGCAAGGTATTGACTCCTGGCCTTGTTGATATGCATGTTCACTTCAGAGATCCAGGCTTTGAGTACAAAGAGACCATTGAGACGGGCTCTAGAGCTGCGGTTCACGGTGGCTTTACTGACGTTGCTACCATGCCAAACACCAATCCTGTTACTGATAACGGACCTGCTGTTCGCTTCCAGATTGATCGTGGCAATGAGGTTGGTCTCATTCACGTCCGTCCTATGGGCGCTTTGACCAAGGGTTCTAAGGGTCAAGAGCTTGCTGAGATTGGCAACATGGTTGACGAGGGTGCCTCCGCATTCTCTGACGACGGCCACGGCGTTCAAAGCGCTGGTATGATGCGCACCGTTATGGAGTATGTCTCCCAGTTTGACCGTGTTGTTGCTGCTCACTGTGAGATAGAGTCCATCAGCGCTGGGGGTGTTGTCAACGAGGGTCGTGCAAGTACGCGACTTGGCATGTTTGGCTGGCCAGCACTTGGCGAGGAACTGGAAATCTCCAGAGACATTGATCTTTGCCGTCTTACCGGCTGTCCTCTACACATCTGCCACATTTCAACGGGCAGGGGAGCAGAACTGGTACGTGCAGCTAAGAAGGAAGGCTTGCCTGTTACCGCAGAGGTTTGCCCTCACCACCTCTTCTTGTCTGAAGATGACATTACCAATACGTATAACACCAACCTTAAGATGAATCCACCGCTCAGAACTGCTGAGGATGCGCTTGCTCTTCAGGCGGCGGTTGCAGACGGTACAGTTGATTGCATTGTTACCGATCATGCTCCTCATGCAGCTCACGAGAAGGACTGTGAGTGGGAAATCTCTTACTTTGGCTGCATTGGCCTTGAGACCTCGCTGCCTTTGATGATTACCAACATGGTACGTACCAACAAACTTTCTTTCACTGGTCTTGTTCGTGCAATGGCCGTTAATCCTCGTCGTATTCTGCGTCTTGAGCCTGTTAAGATTGCTGCAGGTTACAAGGCTGACCTGACCCTTTTTGACCCAGAAAAGAAGGTTCAGATTACGACAGAGTATTTTGAGAGCAAGTCCAAGAACTCCGCCTTTATTGGCGCTGAGCTCTATGGTGTTGCAACAGATGTGTTTGTTGATGGCAATCGTGTTCTTGCTGATGAAGTAGTTGTTCCTGGAGGGGAAAAGTAATGCCACTACGTGGAAATGTACAGGTATTTGACTTTACGGTTCTGAGTAATACCCAGGTTGCCCAGAATCTGTATAGAGCCCAGCTCAAGGTACCAGGTCTTTGTAAGTCTCTAGCACCTGGTCAGTTTGTAAATGTTAATGTTCCAGGCGATAAGCGTCACATTCTTCGCATTCCACTGTCCTTCTCGCTTGCTGATAAAGCTACCGATACACTGGAGCTTATCTATGCAACGGTAGGCGAAGGCACGCACAGGCTTTCTCAGATGAAGCCTGGTGACGCTAGCGATATGACTGCTCCTTGCGGTCGTCCCTGGCGGCTTAACGCTTCTAGTAAGAGAAGTGTGCTGGTAGCAGGAGGTGTGGGTATCACACCAATTATCGCAGCGGCTCGTAAGCTTACCGAGCTAGGTGTTGAGTTTGACGCGGTCATTGGCGCACAAACTGCCGAGAAACTCTTTGGAGAAGAGGATCTTCTCGCCTTGGGCGCACAGAACGTGTACGTCACAACGGATGACGGTTCTAAGGGTACCAAGGGCTTTGTAACAGCAGCTTTGGAGGAACCTTTGAGCCAAGGTGTTTGGGACGCTATATATACCTGCGGGCCAGAGCCTATGATGAGAAGCGTGGCTAAGCTTGCAATTGCCAACAACGTTGCCTGCCAGGTTTCTATGGAGCGTATGATGAGCTGTGCCTTTGGCGCATGCAACACCTGCAATGTCCCACTTGCTAAGGGCGGCTATGCGTCTGCTTGCATGGTTGGACCTATTTTTGAGGCAAAGGAGATCGCATGGTAGATCAGGTGAATATGACCGTCAATCTGGGCGGTATCCAGATGAAAAACCCTATCAACACTGCTGCGGGTACCTTTGGCTATGGCTGGCAGTTTGAGGGCTTCTACGATGTCTCCTTGCTTGGCGCCATACCATGAAAGGCGTTGCTCGTGTTCCCTGGGAAGGAAACCCAGCTCCTCGTATGTGTGAGCTCAACGGCGGCATGATGAACAGCGTTGGCCTTGCAAATCCTGGAGTGGACGATTTTATCGCCCACACTGATGATTACATGAAAGATCTTGAGGGTCGTGGCACACGCGTTATCATGCAGATGGCAGCACACTCCGTGCAGGAGATGATTGATGTCGTAGAGCGTGTTGAAGAGCTTAATCCGCACATCTCAGCTATTGAGCTTAACGTGAGTTGTCCAAATCTCGAGAAGGGCGGTAAACCCCTCGGCGGTACTCCAGAGCAGGCCACAGAGATTATGAAGGCAGTACGTCCTCTGACAAAGCTACCTATCTTGGTTAAGATGGCCCCTGTCAACGTTGCCGAGATTGGTAAGGCTTTTGAGGCCGCAGGCGCTGATGGTCTTACGCTCATCAATTCTATTCCAGGCATGTCAATTAATGTCCACACCAGAAAGAGCAGGCTCTCTAAGCCAACTGGCGGCCTGAGTGGTCCTCTTTGTCACAACGCTGCTGTTCGCATGGTTTGGGAGTGCGCAAATGCGGTCTCTATTCCTATCTGTGGTGTTGGTGGCGTAGAAACAGGCGAGGACGCTGCGGAATTTATCCTGGCAGGTGCTACGGCTGTCTCGGTTGGTTCTGTAAACCTTTACGATCCTATGAGTGCACCACGTATTCTGAACGAGCTTACTGACTGGGCAAAGTCCCAGGGCGTATCTGACATTAACGAACTGATTGGAGCTGTTGAATGCTAACAGATGAGCAGGCACGAGACGCCGTTATTGTTGCGCTTGATTGTACAAGAGAAAGAGCTCTGGAGCTCACCGATCTTCTCGCCGGCCATGCATGCTGGGTCAAGGTTGGCATGACGCTCTTTTATCGCTACGGACCCTCGATGGTAGACGAGATGCATGCCCGCGGCTTCAAGGTGTTTCTGGACCTCAAGGTGCATGACATTCCGTTCCAGGTTAAAGGCGCTGTCTACTCTGCATCGCTTTCTGGCGCAGACATCCTCTCTATTCATGGCCTGGGAACCGCTCAGATGATTTCTGCCGGTCGAGAGGGAGCAGAAGAGGCAGCAGCAGATCGTGGCGTTGATGAGTCTGGACGTACCAAGTTGGTAGCTATTTCTGTGCTTACGAGCATGGATGAGGATGCGCTTCACTCCATTGGTGTAGACGGCTCTATTAAGGACGAGGTTGCTCGTTTGGCTTCTCTTTCTTACAACGCAGGTGCTGACGGAATTGTTTGCTCGCCACAGGAAGCACAGGAGATGAGAGAGCTTTTGGGGCCAAATGCGCTCATCGTGACCCCCGGAGTACGTCCAGAAGGTGCCGAGAAGGGCGATCAGGTCAGAATCTCCACACCTTCAGCTGCAATTCAGGCAGGAGCAAGCAAGTTAGTAGTTGGTAGGCCGATTACCAGCGCAAATGATCCTGTCGAGGCTTTTTGAAAACATAGTTTCAGAGCTCAAAAATTAACGGAAGTTTTTTTGAATTGTGATGAACAGGTGGTTTTTAATGCGGAAATATAAAAAACCCCCTTGTAAATAACGTGTTATGTGGCAAACTATTTTGCTGAAGTGCAAAAGGCACATTAAATTGAGTTTCGTATATGACGTACGAAAACGATGTTTGGAGGAACAATGGCTCTACCTACACTTACCGATGAGCAGCGCAAGGCAGCACTTGAGAAGGCAGCTCAGGCTCGTCACGCTCGCGCAGAGCTTCGCGAGAAGGTTAAGACTGGTAAGGTCTCCCTTAAAGAGGTCCTTGATTCTACCGATCCTATCGCTGAGCGCATGAAGGTTTCCGCTCTTATCGAGTCCCTTCCTGGCTACGGCAAGGCAAAGGCAGCAAAGATTATGGACGAGCTCGGAATTTCCGCAACTCGCCGCGTTAAGGGCCTTGGCGCTCGTCAGCGTGAGCAGCTCCTCGAGGCACTGACCAAGTAGTGGCTCGTTCAGCTAAACTTTTGTAGTATCTGGACCGTCAGGTGTAGGGAAAAGGAACGCTTGTCTCTCTGTTGAGGGACAAGCGCCCAAACCTAGGCCTGACGGTTTCGGCTACTACGCGCTCTCCGCGACCAGGAGAAGTCGATGGAGTTGCGTATTATTTTCTCTCCGATGAAGAATTTAAAAAGCGCGTTGATGCTGGTGAATTCCTTGAGTGGGCTCATGTTCATGGCCATTGTTATGGCACGCTCAAATCAGAGGTAGATCGCCTGATTTCTGCAGGTCAGTCTGTTGTTCTAGAGATTGACGTTCAGGGTGGACTTATGGTCCACAAACAATATCCCAACGCCGTTCTTGTCTTTATTAAGCCACCTTCATTTGAAGAGCTTGAACAGCGTCTTAGAGGTCGTGGTACAGAAGACGAGAAGACCATTTCTACGAGACTTTCTAATGCGTCGCGTGAAATGGAGTATGCAAACGACTATACTGTTTGCATTGTGAACGACAACCTTGAGTCTGCACTAAGCAAGCTCGAGGAAGTTTTTGATGACTATGAATCAGACGGAGGTCAGCTTTAATGTCTGTTATTAAGCCTGAGATTGACAGCCTGCTTGAGAAGACTGAGCAGAATCCATTCTTGCTTTGCTCTCTTGCTTCTAAGCGTGCTTGCGATATTAACAATATGCTTCACGGTCAGCACCTGCGTGTAACCGCTGTTCAGGATTTTGATGACATTACCACTGTTGCAAGTGGTAAGGATTCTGTCTCTATTGCTATGAAAGAGATTAACGACGGCACCCTTGGCTTTGTCAAAGAGTCTTTTGATGAGGCAATTAGGGCGAGAATACCATCGTTTACTAAGAGTTATGACTGAAAGAGTATGTCTGGTTCACTACCACGAAATTGGTTTAAAGGGTAAGAACCGATCAACTTTTGAAAATCAGTTAGCAACAAATTTGCGCCGAGCCCTCCGACACTTTCCAGTGGCGGGGGTTTCTCGCATTTCTGGCTATCTTGTTGTAGAAACAACTGATAAACAGGCAACTGAAGAACTGCAACATGCGGTCGCTCAGGTTCCTGGTGTCGCGCGCGCTTCTCTAGCATATCGCTGTGGCTTAGATGAGCAGGAATTTTTGTAACGCTGCTATCAAAGCATTAGGGGAGGCAGGAAACTTTTCTACGTTTAAAGTGCATGCCCGTCGATCCTCAACAGTCTATCCCAAGCATTCACTTGAGCTTAACCAGCTTGTTGGAGAGGTTCTTTGCGAGAATTTCCCGGATAAAAAAGTTCAGATGCATAACCCTGATATGACGGTATACGTACATGTTGTTCAGGGAAATACGTATGTCTATGCTGCTTCTATCCAGGGTGTTGGTGGTCTTCCTGTTGGTACCGCCGGTAAGGTTGTGTCGCTTCTTTCAAGTGGTATTGATTCGCCTGTTGCTACCTGGATGGTTGGACGTAGAGGTGCAACGGTAATTCCGGTTCACTTCTCTGGTCGTCCTATGACTTCTGATACCAGCGAGTATCTGTGCCAAGACATTATCGAAGCACTTGAGCCTGCGGGTCTTATAGGCAGAATGTACGTTGTACCTTTTGGTGAGCATCAGCGTGAGATTTCTCTAGCTGTTCCACAAAGCCTGCGTGTCATTATGTATCGACGTGTGATGTATATCATTGCACAAAAGATTGCAGAGCTTGAAGGCGCAAAGGCTCTGGTAACGGGAGAATCTCTTGGACAGGTTGCTTCTCAGACGCTTGATAACATTGCTGCTGTCAACGAGGCAGTCACAATTTCCGTTTTAAGGCCTCTCATAGGCTCTGATAAGCAGGAAATCATTCGTCGCGCTCAAGATATCAACACGTTTGATATTTCAACGCAGACGGCTCCAGATTGCTGCACACTATTTATGCCTCGCCGTCCTGAAACACATGCAAAAATGAATGAAGTGCTTGATGCCTGGAATTCATTTGATCACGAGGCCATGATTGAAGACTTAATGCAGCATATTGAGTACATTGACTTTAGTCAGTGCCCCTCATATAAGCCACCCAAAAACTCTGAATGCTCGTCATAGAGAGCTTTCACCTGCAGAGTTCATTACTGACTAGGATATTTTCACTGCTCAAAACTTTTGATCGCTTTTGCTCAGATGCATTTTTAGAATCCGCCCGTAAAAGGGCGGATTTTTTATGCTGAGTGGGTTGATAATCTTATTTAGAGCAATTCTGTTCTCGTTAGTTTGTGCAACATATCTGGCAATTGTTGACAACTGTGTCAGATTACCAGCAGTTTTAGGACAAAGCTATCAGATGAATCTTTAAAAGTAGTGCTTCTCATTAACCCTAATAGTTGAATATAAATCTGAGGTGATTGTATGGGCTCAGATTTCAAATAACCGTACTCAAATAATTAATAAATTGATGAGAAGGTTTAATCTATCTCAGCAACAACTCATAGCAGTTGCCGCTGTGGTTGTCCTAGCTATTGTGTCAGCAGTTGTATTAATTGGAATAATTTCTGCTGGAACAACGGAGTCTTTTGATAGATCACATAATCAAACAGACTCTACGCAAGGAGTGACTGTTGCAGAAAAATCCAAAACATACGGAAGAAGATAATGCAACAGATCAGCCAGGAGCTGATCATAAGATTAAAGAAGCTTCTCCTCAAATGATGGTTCATGTTGATGGAGCTGTTAAGTCGCCAGGACTTTACGCTCTACAAATGGCAAACCCTCGCGTGAATGATGCTATTCAAATAGCAGGAGGTTTAACTGAAGACGCAAACGGGCAAGGGATTAATCTAGCGTCTCCTGTTGAAGATGGTCAAAAAATATATATTCCTAAAAAGGAGAAGAGCCGCCACCAGAGATTCCACAGTCAGAGCAAAATAAAGCCACAAGCAATAAGCAAACAAATACGAAGAGAGATAAAAAGACGGTTGTAGATATTAATCGAGCAACTGTAGAAGAATTAACTAAGCTTCAAGGTGTGGGAGAAGGGCTGGCTCAGCGAATTGTTGCAGACAGACAAAAGAACGGACCTTTTAAAACAACTGAAGATCTGATGCGTGTTTCTGGAATTGGCCAGAAAAAGTTTAATCAGCTCAAGGACAATATTCGTGTCTAAGGTGATAGAACAACCCACTAGGCCTTTTATTCCGTATAGCCTTTGTATCTTGCTATTTGTTTGCTTATGGCTGCAAATTTTTATCGCGAGAAACACAACGTTTGATACTATTTTGCTTCAAATTTTAGGAAGCTGTATGGCGGCGGCCTTAGGACTTTGGTATGTAAAGTACGCGCATACCAGCCTTATGACTGTTGGAGTGGTTTTACTTTCACTTGTAATAATCCTAATCAGATCTTCTTTTATATATGTCAGTCAAATGACATCGGTGGATCTTTTAGAGTCAACCGCTATACATGATTTTGAATTAGTTGTATCAAGAGATTTAGTTTATAAAAATCATGCATGGACTGGTCAGGCAAATGTCTTGTACCAGGGTAGATGCATTGGAACTGTGGGGGCTACATGCCAAGGAACAATTCTTGCGAGAAACGCATCTTTGTTGTGAAGGTAGGTTTTCACAATATAAAGATAAGGAGTTTTCAGAAGAACAATTTAAGAGGGGAGTACTTGGCACAATTCAGGTAACCAAGGTGAATTCAAAAACCTATGAAGAGGGAATTATCGGGGAAGTTGCTCAATTTAGAGAGAACTGTATTTCTCAACTTCAACCTGAGCAGAGCTTTGGCCGAGCGTTAGTTGCATGCGGTCTTTGTGCCTATAGGCCTAGCTTGTATAGCTTTAACATTCCTAGAATATTTATGCGTTGCGGCCTAATGCATCTCATTGCAATATCTAGTTGTCACATGGTAATTCTTTCTACCTTTATTGATGCTTTTCTTAAAAAGCTAACGTTAAAACCTCTTTTGAGAGGAGTAGTGAATTTATTTCTACTCGGTAGTTACGCGCTTTTTTGTGGATTACCTGCATCCGCAATGAGGGCAATACTTCTAGTCGAACAAAAATACGTTATGCAATGTGTTGGCAGAAAAATCATACGCTATCAGCAGTTTCTATCGTCGCATTACTTATGCTTTGTGTTGATCCACAGTTAAGCGTGAATATTGCATTCACCCTGTCTCTATTGTGTATTTTTGGCATGAATATCTACGGCGGTCTTGCTCAGTACTATGCAAAAATTGCTTTTCACATATCTGGATATGGAAAAATACAGAAGGTTCTTAGAAAACCGTTTTCTGACGTACGAAACACTATGTGTGCCACAACCGTTGCTCAGCTTTCATGTCTTCCAATTTCTTGCATGTACTTTGGTCATTTTTCATTACTTGCTCCTCTTTCAAGTGCGTTGATTACAAGTTTATTTTCTCTTCTGAGCTTATTTGGAATTGGAGCAATAGCTTTATGTTGGTTTAAACCAACTCAAAATATTGCTTTCTGCCTTGTGGATTTTCTTGGTCAGTTTATAGAGACTCTTACTTCTTTTTTGTCTGAAAGATCTTTTGCAAGCGTGTCGTTAACTGACATGAGGTGGATAGTTTCATTGCTTATATTTGCAGCAATGGTGGCCCTTTACGTGTTTTGGCCAAAAGGGAAAAGAGTAGTTTTTAGTTGGTGTTTGTTCGACGGCATTTATGCTTATCTTGGCTTTGAGTATCTACTGGAAGTTTTTCTCGCCAACAAGAATTTGTGTGATGGATATTGGCCAAGGAGATGCCATATTGCTCAGTGACGGCGCGCATTCTCTGCTTGTAGACACGAGTGTGGGAGATGTGGTTAATGACGCTCTAGAGCGACAACACATCTCATATCTTGACGCTATTTTGCTCACACACCTTGATGAGGATCATGCTGGTGGCGTGAGGTATATGGTTGGTTCAGTGAAGGCAGGCCGGGTATTAGTTGGAGAAGGAATAACAAAACAAGAAAAACCTGAGTTACAAAGAGCCATTCAGAGGATTTCCGGCAGCGGCTCCTATGAAGTTTTATATGGTGATGAATTTGATGTTGGACGATTTCGTGTTCGTGTGGTGTGGCCACATAGAGGCTATAAGGCAACAGAAGCAAATAATGCTTCTGTTGAACTGTACGTGACATATAACGACGGACAGAATACATTGACCACACTTTTAACAGGAGATGCTGAAAGAGATCAGACTAAAGAGACAGTGAATTCAGGCGACGTGGGGGATATTGATTTTTTGAAAGTTGGACATCACGGTGCCGCAAAGTCTCTTTATCCAGAAACAGCTCGAGTATTAAGGCCTGAGGTAGCGGTAGCAAGTGCTGGAAGGAACAATCGATATGGACATCCAAAGCAAGAAGCTGTGGATATCTTAGAGGAAGCTGGGTCAAAGTTTTACTGTACTAAAGATTACGGAGACATCACAGTATTTCCTGGAGAACATGGGCCAAGGGTGAGCGTGCAACATGCTAAAGTAGATACAGATTCAGAGGAGGAAAAAGATGGCGGAGCAGGCTAAGTTGCTAGCTGCATATTTGGCTGTAGGTCCTGATGAGCTTAAGCGCTCAAGGGCTATTAATAAGCTTAAAAGCCGTCTTAACCAGAGCTTTATTACGTTTAATCTTGATGAGATTTTTGTAACTGCTGAGTTGACTTCAGAATCTGTATTATCGTCTGCACAGACGCTTCCCATGGGTGATTTTAGGCGTATCGTTGTCCTTGATGATGCGGGTAAATTGCCTAAACCTGTATCAGAAGCTCTTGTGGAGTATTTGAAGAACCCTAATCCAACCACTACGCTTTTGCTGTCTGCAAAGACACTTGCCAAATCCACAAGGCTTTATAAGGCTGTTGAGGCATTGAGCAAACAAGCAATTATTGATTGCTCAGCGCTTTCAAGAAAAGAACTACCTTCCTACGTTCAGAAACTTGGACAAAAATATGGCCTGCAAATTCCTTATGATGCAGCAAATGAGCTCTTAAGTCGTGTTGGTGACAACACCACCATGATTGACTCTCAGATTAAGTCCTTAGCATCGCTTTTAGGACATCCAGGAGCAATCGATATTCAGTTTGTAGAAACTCATGTTGCACGTGTGGTTGAGGTTAGGCCATGGGATTTTCTCGATAGCATCTCTGCAAGAAACGCCAAAAAAGCGATGGAACTCTATAGTCAGCTTGATGAGTCCGAGGCCATTGGCCTTTTGTCATTAATTGTTTCTCGCGTTAGAGATTTAATTTGCGCGCGAGCGATGGCAAAGCGTGGCACAGAGCAGCAAATTGCAGCCGTTTTAGGTAAGCAGGCATGGCAGGTTAGAAATTATTCACAATGGGCACGTCGATTTAGCGACGGTGAACTTGAACTCATTTTGAGCATCTGTGCAGAGGTGGAGAGAGGTCTAAAGAGTGGAGAAGATAAGACGACCACTATGACTAAGCTTATTTTTGCCATGTGCGGCATCTCAAATGTGTAGATTTAAAGAATGAAGATAAGAAAAAACGGACTCCGAAGAGCCCGTTTTAAAAAATTAAAAGTAAGTAAGAACTACTTATTAAGGGTGTTAACAAGCTTCTGAATGCCGCTCTTACGCTGAGCAGCCTGATTCTTGTGTACGATGCCCTTAGAAGCAGCCTTGTCAAGAAGACGGGATGCTTTGTTAGCTGCAGCCTGTGCGTCCTCAAGCTGGCCTGCCTCAACAGCAGTGCGAACTGCCTTAATTGCAGTCTTAAGCTCGGAGCGGACAGCCTTGTTGCGCTGGCGTGCCTTCTCAGCGGTGAGAATACGCTTCTTCTGAGACTTGATGTTAGCCACGTGCGGTTCCTTTCGGTGTTTACTATGTGAGGCCTCTTAGCTGAGACACGTTTGAGGCAGCTGTAGAAGTATAGCACGAAGGGGGTACTTTACGCTATTATTTTCCTTATGAATACACAGGATACTTCACATATTCGCAACTTCTCTATTGTTGCGCACATCGATCACGGTAAATCTACCATCAGTGATCGTATTTTGGAGCTTACTCATACCGTTGAAGAACGCGATATGGAGTCACAGCTCTTAGACACTATGGATATTGAACGTGAGCGCGGAATCACTATTAAATCCAATGCAGTCCGCGTTATGTACGACGCAGACGATGGAGAACGCTATCAATTCAACCTGATTGACACTCCAGGTCATGTTGACTTTACTTACGAGGTCTCAAGGTCCTTGGCTGCTTGTGAGGGTGCGGTGCTGGTTGTTGATGCAACGCAGGGCGTTGAGGCACAGACCGTCTCAAACGCCATGCTAGCCATGAATGCCAATCTGGATATTGTCCCCGCCATCAACAAGATTGATCTTCCATCTGCTCGTCCTGAAGAGGTTCGTGCAGAAATTGAGGACGTTCTTGCCATTCCAGCTGACGACGCTGTTTGTGTCTCTGGTAAGACGGGTGAGGGCATCCATGGGCTTCTCGAGGCACTGGTGTATTTGGTTTCTCCACCAAAGGGAGACCCCACAGCTCCACTTAAGGCGCTTATTCTTGACTCATATTTTGACCAGTTCAGAGGCGTCGTCGCAACGGTGCGTATTTTTGACGGTTCAATCAAGGCTGGCGATCAGCTTCTTATGATGCAGGGATCTATGCCTTTTCTCGTTGAAGAGGTTGGTGCTAAGAGGCCCCTTGAGATGGCTGTTGACCAGCTTTCTGTTGGTGAAGTTGGCTATGTGGTCACTGGCCTCAAAGATCCTGAGGCCGTTCGCGTAGGCGATACCCTTACCTATAAGCAAAATCCCTGCACAGAGCCATTGCCTGGGTATCGCGAAGCAAAGCCAATGGTATTTACGGGTCTTTTCCCGGTTGATAACAAGCAGTACGAGAATCTCCGTGATGCCCTCGATAAGTTGCACGTTAATGATCCATCTCTTACGTGGTCGCCAGAGACTTCTGTAGCGTTAGGCTTTGGCTTTAGAGTGGGATTCTTGGGCCTCCTTCATATGGAAGTTGTCAAAGAGCGACTTGAGCGAGAGTTTGACCTGGATTTGATTGCTACTAGTCCCTCTGTTGATTATCACGTTTATAAAACTGATGGAACCATAGTGGAAATCACGAGTCCACAAGATCTTCCAGAGGTCACCAAGATTGATCACATTGATGAGCCGTATCTAAAGGCAAAAATCATTGTACCTCCAGAGTTTGTTGGTACAGTTATGCAGCTTGTTGTTGATCATCGTGGTGTATCTGAAGATATGGTGTATCTGTCTGATAAGTCCGTTGAGATGATCTTTTAGCATTCCTTTGGCAGAGCTTATCCTGGACTTCTTTGACCAACTTAAGAGTAGGACTAAGGGATATGCTTCGCTCGACTATGAGTTTGATTCATATCGTACTTCTGAGCTAGTTAAACTTGATATTCTGCTTGCCGGAGACGTTGTTGATGCACTTTCATTCATTGTTCACAAAGACAAAGCGTATGACTTAGCTCGTGGCCTTTGTGACAGGCTTAAAGGCATCATTCCTCAGCAGCTCTTTGAGGTTCCTATTCAGGGTGCTATTGGCAATAAGATTATTTCTCGTTCTACTGTTCGAGCGCGTAGAAAGGACGTCTTAGCTAAGTGCTACGGCGGTGATATTTCCAGAAAGCGCAAGCTGCTTGAAAAGCAAAAAGAGGGTAAGAAGCGCATGAAGCAGATTGGCTCAGTCGAAGTACCTCAAGAGGCGTTCTTGGCTGTTCTCAAGGTTGACGACGAGTAGAAGGTATTTGTGGAGTCGCTTCAAACAATCATTTCAACCTGCGCACCTCAAGCAGGTCTTTCTTCACATATTGCACCATTTGCGACAGGTCCCTCACTCAAGGAGCGTCTATCCGCTCATCCTGTGCTTATGGCTCCTATGGCAGGCGTTAGTGATGGCGTATATCGTACTATGGCTCGATCTGGTGGAGCAGGTCTTGCATACTCAGAGATGGTTTCTGTTGCAGGAATTCATTATGGTGGCGAGAAGACCTGGGAGCTTGTAGAACCACTTTCTACCGAGCCAGATATTGCTGTTCAGCTCTTTGGTTCCAAGCCAGAGCAGTTCAAAGAAGCCACCGCACAGATTAGTGAACGCCTGGGGAATAAGCTTTGCTCTTATCGATATTAATATGGCTTGTCCTGTTCCCAAGGTTGTCAAAAAAGGGGAGGGCTCAGCCCTTCTCGATACCCCAGAGCTTGCTGCAGATCTGGTTAAAAGCTTGTCTTTCTGAGACGAGCGTGCCCGTAACTGTCAAGATTAGGCGCGGTAGAAGGCAAGATGAAGAAGTTGCACCTGAGTTTGCTCGCGCCATGGAAGCTGCGGGGAGCAGCTGCTATTGCTATTCATGGTCGCTTTGCCACCCAGATGTATCGAGGTCAGGCGGAGTGGGAGACTGTTAATAGAGTTTGTGATGCTGTTTCAATTCCTGTTATAGGCTCTGGTGACATGCTCTCTGCTGAAGCGGCAGCTCATGCCCTTACAGAGACAGGTGTGACAGCTGTAATGATTGCTCGTGGAACCTATGGTAATCCTTGGATTTTTAAGAACACTCAAGCTTTAGTTGTGGGTCAAGTTTCACTTGTTCCAACACTTGATCAGATGCTTGCATCTTTTATGATGCATGTACGCTTACTTGATGCGGCTCACATTCATATTGCTCGCGCAAGAAGCCTCTCTACCTGGTATTTTAGGGGTATTCCAAACGCTGCCTATTGGCGCGGTAAGTCAGTAAGGTGTGTTACAGCTCAAGATTTTATTAATCTGGCGCTAGAGATTAAAGAAACCGTCAAGCAACTTGAGGGTGAGCAGGAATCTCCTGAGCACAATCCATCTATAAGCTAGTGGTCTGTTGTGGATTCTTGGCAGTCTAAATACAATCAAACGGCTACCTCTGCACTTTATCTGCATATTCCGTTTTGCTCTCAAAAATGCTTTTATTGCGATTTCTCTTCTTGGTCTACAAGACAAGATGACAGTCGCATGAATAATTACGTTAAAGCTTTGAAGCGTCAGTTAGATGAAGCTGTTCAGCTTGGTTTATTAGCGGATACAAAAACGGTCTATATGGGCGGTGGAACTCCTAGCTTGCTTGGTCAAGATGCAGTGGATTTGGCGCAGCACACTTCAGCGATTGTAAATCCTGATGAGTTCAGTATTGAAGCAAATCCAGACTCGCTATCTGATGATCTTCTCGCCAGTCTTGCTACGGGCGGGGTAACACGAGTTTCTTTGGGAGTTCAAAGTTTTAACGATAATGAGCTTAAGAAGCTGGGCAGAATTCACTCGGCCGACCTGGCTTACGACAGAGTACTTGCTGCAAAAGACAATGGTTACGATGTGTCGGTTGATCTTATGTGCGCTATTCCTGAGCAAACAGAGAGTTCTTGGGAGTTTTCGCTCTCAAGATTTATCTCGCTTAGCGTAAATCATGTGAGCGTCTATCCGCTAACTATTGAAGATGGCACGGCGCTGGCTAAGCAAACCCAGGATAAAGACACTCCATGGAACACTTATGACGTGCAGGCAGATCGAATGCAAGCAGCTTCAAAGACGCTCCAAGCGGCGGGGTTTGAACGCTACGAGGTAGCAAGTTATGCTCGCAATCAGAAGAGCTGTAAGCACAATAAGATGTACTGGACAGGCGAGTCGTACCTTGGTCTTGGCACTAGCGCTGCAAGTATGCTGACTGCAGCTGAGTACGATGTACTTGCCAAGGTCAACACCTCTTTGCCAAATCGTCCGCAAAAATGCCGTTCGTGCGCGACTGGTGGTTCTTGATGCTCCAAGAAAAAAATTGCTGAAGATGCGTCGCTTTTTCTCGACAGAGTTTGATGTTGAATTTTTAACGCTAAGAGAGTCTGTAGCAGAAGATTTAATGCTACATGCTCGTCTTATGGAGCCCATGGCTCCTGCGCTTTTAGATGTGTCTAAACGAGTATTTGGTGTGTCATCGGTACAAAAAGTACTTGACTCCTGTGTGTATGATGAGCTGCTAGAATGCGTCAATTACGAAGATTCTAAGGATAAAACTACGTACAGACCTACCGAGAAGGGCTGGCTGCTTGGCAACGAGCTCTATGGACGTCTTTGGGATTTACGTCTGTAGTGTGTTTGTACTGCATTAAGTTCAAAACAAGTGGGTACACTTTCAAACGTTCTCATGATGCAGATTTTGATATGGGTTGAATCGGAGAGATTTCATGGCTGCTATGAACGAAAAGGACTATTACGCCATCCTTGGTGTTTCTGAGTCCGCGACAGCTGAAGAAATTAGAAAAGCTTTTCAAACTAAAGCTCGCAAGCTTCACCCTGACATCAATAAAGAGCCTGATGCTGAAGAGCGTTTTAAAGAGGTTTCTGAAGCATATGCTGTTCTTTCAGATGCCGAGAAGCGCCGTCGATATGATGCAATGAGAAGTGGCTCTTTCTATGGTGGCGGCTATGGTCCTTCTGGTTATCCTGGCGGATCTGCCTATGGAGGTTCTCCTTTTGAGGGAGGCTTCCCGTTTGGTGATATCAACTTTAATAATTGGACCACCGGATCTCAAAAGCGCTCTCGTGCATACAAGCCTCAGACTGGCGCAGATATTGTCTACGACTTAACGCTGAATGATACAGACGCTAAAAATGGCGTTAAGAAAGGCATCACGTATCAGCGCTTTGTTACTTGTGATGCTTGTGCTGGTAAGGGATCTCAGCATAAAGCTGAGTCAACTACCTGTCCTACCTGTCACGGAACGGGCCATATTGACATTGACCTTTCTTCAATTTTTGGTGTTGGAAAGTTTAGAGTTGACTGTCCAGAATGTGATGGTGCTGGACATGTTGTACAGGATCCGTGCGACGTTTGTGGTGGATCTGGTCGTGTTCTGTCTGCAAGTGAAATTATGGTTGATATACCAGCTAATTCGCATAACGGTGATCAAATTAGAGTTCCTGGAATGGGTAATGCGGGAACCAATGGTTCTACAACTGGTGATTTTATCGTAAATATTAAGGTTCCTTCAGAGCAGTTGACATTCCGTCAGCGTGCGGGAGCTCGTATCACAGGTATAACTGCAATGCTTCTTGTGTTTGTGGCGCTTAATTTGAGGTCACCACTATTTGCCATTGTGTTGATTCCACTTTTGATATTTGGCATGAGAAATGTTCTTGCAGATGGTGTCAAGATGAATGCTGGCTGGTGGAGAAGCTTTGCAAGTGCCTTTGTTTCAGGAATTATCAATGGCGCCTTCTATTCAATTATTATTATGACTTTGTATGCTTGTACGGCCGGATTAGGCTATGTCGGCTATATGGGAATTTAGGTTTAAGGTTTTATAAGGGGAGAGTTAGTAAGCGTGGCAGAGAAGAAAGACTTCTACGAGCTCTTAGGTGTTGCTCGTGATGCAGACCAAAAAACAATCAAGCGAGCTTTTCTAAAGCTGGCAAGAAAGCTGCACCCTGATGTTTCTGATGATCCTCATGCAGAAGAGAAGTTTAAAGAGGTAAACGAAGCTTATTCTGTGCTGTCAGATGAGCAAAAGCGCGCCAACTATGACCGTTATGGAGACCCTAATGGTCCTTCTGGTTTTGGTGGCGGCTATGTAGATATGTCAGATATCTTTGGTGGCGGTTTTGGTGGCTTTGGAGATATCTTTGATTCCTTCTTTGGTGGAGGACGTGGTGGACGAGGTGCAGCTCAGCGTACTCGTGGCAGTGACATGGGCATCAGGCTTTCCATTACTCTGGAAGAAGCTGCAGCAGGCGTTACAAAGACAGTAGCCTATACCAGACTTTCTACCTGCGATGACTGCAATGGCACCGGTTTAGGCGAAGATGGAAAGATTGAGGACTGCACTCATTGTCATGGAACAGGAACGGTAGTTCAGGTTCAAAATACCGTCTTTGGTCAGATGCAGTCTCAGACCGTATGTCCAGAGTGCCAAGGAACAGGCAAAAAAGTAGAACATGCCTGTGAGACCTGTGGTGGCCAAGGAAGAACTCCTGACCATGAGCGTGTTTCTGTTGAAATTCCTGCAGGCGTTCATTCTGGCCAGTCAATTTCTATTACCGGCAAGGGCGAGGCTGGTGTCAGGGGTGATACCTCTGGTGACCTCATCGTAACTATTGAGGTTTCCCAGCATAAAGACTTTGAGCGCAGGGGAGACGATCTCTTTACTTCAGTTAGTGTAGATTCTCTTGAGGCAATTGTTGGTACTACCGTTACCATTGACGGCATTATTAAAGATGAAACTATTGAGATCACTATTCCTGCAGGTTGTAAATATGGTCAGCAGCTGAGCGTGGCTGGCAAAGGCATGCCTCGTCTGCACACTAAAGCTCGCGGCAACCTTTACGTTCTGGTTCACATTGAGACTACAACTGGGTTGACTGCAAATCAGTTGGAAACGCTCGCCTCCCTTATTGATGAGCGTAAACAAAGTAGTGTTCAAGACACTCAAGATGAGTCACATACCACTCAATCTGAAGGCAGAGATTCTTCAGATCACAAAAAAATAAGAACGCCAAAAAGACTTCCAAGAAGAGGCGCTAATGGCTCATGGTATTGCGCTCATAAATCTTGGATGTAGGGTAAATCGCGTTGAGCTTGATTTAATGGCAGATTCTTTGCTCCGCATGGGATGCCGCATTGTCGAAGAAGATGAGGCTCAGGCAATTGTTATCAATACCTGTGCTGTTACTGCTGAGGCTGAGGCTAAGACGAGAAAAGCTGTGCGTAAAGCAGCGCTTATGCCGGGAGCTCCTCTTGTAGTAGCAACGGGTTGTGTTGCAAGTCTTTTTGCTGATGAACTTGCCTCTCTTGCTCCTAACGTTGTGGTAGAAGCCGAGAAGGACAAAGTTGCAGATAGAGTTCTTGAGGAGCTAGGTTTTGCCCCAGAATCCGTGAGTGATGACGGACTTGTCATTTCTAAACCAACTCCAACAGGCCGCACACGCCCTGGTATTAAAATCCAGGACGGCTGTGACAATCGTTGCACCTTCTGTATTGTGTGGAAAGCTCGTGGTGCAGGAAGGTCTCTTGATCCTCGTGAGGTTGTTTCACAGGTAGAAGATGCTATGAGCAGGGGAGCTCAAGAGGTTGTTCTTACGGGAATCAACCTTGGCAGCTATAAGGCTCAACTTGAGGATGAAGGTGGAAGAATTTTACGTCTTCCCGATCTTCTCGAGTATGTGCTTGAAAAAACTGAGGTTGGTCGCTTGAGACTATCATCTCTTGAGCCACCTGATGTAAATGCTCGTTTGGTAGAGGTAATTGCTGCATCCAATGGAAGAATTGCACCTTTCTTGCATATCTGCCTTCAGTCCGGATGTGACGCTACGCTTGCTCGTATGGGTAGGGTGTATAGGACAGAGCTTTTATCGCAAGGCTGTTGAGGAAGCACGTTCGGTACTGCCAACCATTGCTTTGGGAACAGACCTTATCGTTGGTTTTCCTGGAGAAACTGATAGAGAATTTGATGAGTCGCATGAGTTTTTGTCGTCAGATGGGCTTTTCAAAGATGCATGTATTTAGGTATTCCAAGCGACCTGGAACGCCCGCGGCTACTGCTTCAAATCAGGTAGATCCAAAAGTGATGGCTGAGCGAGCAAAGAAAAATGCGTGATCTGGGTAATGCTATGCGCTTTGATGCTGCTAAGAAGCTAGTTGGTACCTGCGATAATGTGGTGGTACAGTATCCTTGTAGGGGAATTTCTGGCGGTCTTTTTGATGTCCAAGTTGATCCTACTATTGAACTTGATGAACTTATCGCTATGCGCTTTGATGAAGTTTTACCTAATGGAACGCTAAAAAGCTACTCGTTTATAAATTGGGGAACATGGAGCCAACACAGATTCGCTTAACTATTCCTGATTCAGTGGATCCTTTATATCTGACAGGTCCAGCTGATAGTTTGCTCAGAGAAATTGAAGCGTCATGTGCGGCTCTTATTTCAGTTAGAGGCAAAGCAATCTTTTTGTCGGGAACTTCTCAAGAAATTGAGCAGTTAACGCTTATTTTTTCTCACCTCATTCAAATGGTCGAGTCTGGATCTAGGCCAACGCTTGAAGACGTAAAGCTCCTGCTTGATAGTACAAAAAGAAATGCCAGCTTAGAGCAAACGGGAACACGTACACTCTTTTGTGACGCATAAGGGCAAAGCAATTCAACCTAAAAACACAAGGTCAAATTGCTTATACCAAGGCAATAGCAAATAATTCCATTACGTTTGGCATTGGTCCTGCAGGAACAGGTAAAACCTATCTTGCAGTTGCTATGGCACTTGCCGCCTTAACTTCTCAGCAAATCAGCAGAATTGTGTTGGTAAGACCTGTTGTAGAAGCAGGAGAGTCTCTTGGCTTTCTTCCAGGAACACTTCAAGAGAAACTTGATCCCTACATTAGGCCGCTCTACGATGCGCTTTTTGATATGACTTCCATGGAGTATGCAAATAACCTCATTGAACAGGGAATTGTTGAGATTGCGCCACTTGCATTTATGCGCGGCCGCACTATGAACGATGCGTTTGTCATTTTGGATGAGGCTCAAAACACCACCCCTGAGCAGATGAAAAATGTTTCTTACTCGATTGGGTTTCTCGTCAAAGTTTGTAATTACGGGCGATGCAACACAGCGAGACCTTGTGGGAAGAAGTGGTTTTGGATGTTGCTCGGCAGGTGTTGGGTGACCTTGAAGACGTTGCTTTTGTTGATTTAGATAGAAATGATATTGTTCGCCACACGTTGGTTGGTAAGATAGTTGATGCATACACTGCGTATGAGAAAAACAGCTAGGGGAATAACGTGGTTAACGAGTACGACATTGTGATCGAAGAGGGCGTCGAGTCGCCAATTTCTGTGGAAGAGATTGAAGCTGATTGCAATCTAGTACTTTCTGAAGAGGGCGTGGAGCGCCCCTGCACGGTCTCCATTTCTATTGTGAGCGATGCAGAGATTCAGCAGGTAAACTTTGAGTGGCGAGAAAAAAATGCGCCCACTGACGTTATCTCACTTGAGGTAGAACGCCCTGATGATCCAGATTTGGCTCCTGGTGAGATGTGTGAGTTGGGCGATATTATTCTGGCTCCTCATTTTATTGCTCGCCAGGCAAAAGAATATGGCACTACAGAGGCAGATGAGTTTAGGCTTATGCTCGTTCATGCCATGCTTCACTTGCTTGGGTATGACCATATTGAAGATGATGAGGCAGAGATTATGGAAGCTCGTGAAGACGCTCTTGTTGCTCTGCTTTCAACGGATAGGACTATTGAGCCAGTTGTATTGACTCGCCACCGTGAGGGGGATTGACGAGTAATGATTCCGGGATCTAAAGGCAGACATCCAAGCTTTAAGCGCGGCCTTCTCTTTGCACTACAGGGCGCTCGCCAAGCATTTGCTCAAGAAGCAAACTTGCGTCGTATGGCCGTTGTTGCTGCAGTAACCGTGGTGGTGGGATTGTTTGTTGGTTTAGACGCTGTGAGCTGGGCACTTGTTCTTGCTTGTATTGGTGCGGTTTTAACCACAGAACTTCTCAATACAGCAATAGAAACCGTGGTAGATCTGGTTTCTCCAGAGTTTCACCCCATGGCTGGTAAAGCTAAAGATATTGCGGCAGCTGCCTCATGCTGCATCAGCATCACCGCAGCTCTTATAGGACTTTTGATTTTCTCGCGTGCAATTTTTTTCATTGGTAAGTTGGAGGACATATGACCGCCAATTCAGTTTCTGAAAACACTACATCTGAGACCACTCCATTTTAGGAGCGGCTTTGTTGCTTTAGTTGGTCGTCCTAGTGTGGGTAAGTCCACGCTGTTAAACGCATGTATGGGCCAGAAGGTAGCCATTGCAAGCCCTGTTGCCCAGACAACGCGTCGTCGTTTTAGGGCAGTGGTGAACGGAGAGAACTCTCAGCTGGTCATTGTAGATACTCCAGGCCTCCACAAGCCCAAAGACGCTCTTGGAAAAGAGCTCAACAAGGCAGCGCTCGGAGAGCTTAATGACGCTGATGTCATTGCTTTTTTTGATTGATGCTACCAAGCCTGTTGGTCGTGGAGATGAATGGGTTGCCAATCATGTTGAGCAGGCGCATGCTGCCTTTAAGCTGCTGGTTATTACCAAGGCTGACATTGCAACTCCAGAGCAAGTAACAGAGCAGCTTGAGGCCGCACAGGCTCTTGTGCACTTTGATGATGTGCTTGTTGTTTCTGCTCCAGAAGACTTCAATATCCAGGCATTTATTGCGCTTGTTTCAGAACATCTTCCTGAGGGTCCCATGTGGTTCCCAGAGGATATGGAGACTGACGCATTGCCAGAAGACCTGGTCGCAGAGTTTGTTCGCGAGAAGCTCTTGTTGAATCTTCGTCAAGAAGTTCCTCATTCCGTTGCCGTTGTTTGTGATTCCTATGAGGTAGCAACGGACGGCCATTTATCTATTTCTGCCACCATTTTGGTTGAGCGAGAAGGACAAAAGGGCATCGTAGTTGGCCAGGGTGGCTCTATGATTAAACGCGTTGGCGTTGAGGCTAGAAAAGACCTGGAGAAACTGTTTGGTCGCAAGGTTTATCTTGAACTGCAGGTGCGCGTTCAACCTCTCTGGAGACGTGATGCCAACGAGATTAAGCGCCTAGGTTACTCAACTGAGGACTAGTTGTGCCTGGTAGAAAGACCACTCGTCTTAAAGCAATTGTGCTTGATAGAACAAAACTCGCTGAGCAAGACCTCATCTTAACCATGCTTTCCGATTCAGGAGAAGAGCGTCGTGCAGTCGCCAAGGGTGCTAGAAAGCCAGGCGGCCGATTTGCAGCCCGCGTTGAACTGTTTTGTGAGCTAGACGTACTGCTGGCAGAAGGTCGCTCACTTGATATCTTGTCCGAGGCAACCTTACTTGAGCCGCACGCATCTCTGCGCGGAGATCTCTCTAAGGTAGCAGCTGCGTCAGCTATCTGTGAAGTCGCACGTCTTTCGTGTATCGACGGCGTCGAAGACGCGTTTCTCTATCCACTGCTCTCTCGCGCTCTCAGAGCCTGCGAAGAAGTAGATGACGAGAAACACTTAGATCTTGTAGTTGCTGCTTATGTATTTAAGGTTTTGGCACACGAAGGCTGGCGTCCCGAGTTGGAATCATGCATTGCCTGTGGAGATGACGCTCTCACGTACTTCTCGCCAGCTGCTGGCGGTGCATTGTGTGGAAGTTGTGCGCATGAGTTTGAGGGAGCCATTGAGGTAACTCCACTTGAGCTCTCGTGGTTGTCGTCACTTCTAAAACTAACCTTTGACCAGCTTGTTGTTGCTGAGATTGCTCCAGAGACTGCGCTCTTTTTGCTCACAAGCGCGCATATTTGGGCAGCCACACACCTTGAGGCGCGTCTCAAGGCATTTGAATTTCTACTCAGTATCTAGTTGAAGTGGATTTTTACTAGCAAAGTCCACCAGTAACTGGTATCCTTTTGTAGGTTATTTCCTTGTTCTTAGGGGCTAGTCACCGCCGGCTACCTTCTCAGTACAAGGAGTATTCAACGCGAAAGGCGGTTTATTATGGCAGTAACTAAGGATCGTAAGGCTGAGCTCATCAAGCAGTACGGTAAGGACGAGAAGGACTCCGGTTCCGCACAGGTTCAGGTTGCTCTTCTTACTGAGCGTATTCGTCAGCTCACCGACCACATGAAGTCCCACCAGAAGGACTTCCACACTCGTCGTGGTCTTCTGATGCTCGTTGGTAAGCGTCGTCGTCTTCTTTCTTACATCAAGTCGAACGACATTGAAGAGTACCGTACTCTTATTGCTTCCCTGGGTATCCGCGACAACATCCAGTAAATTGGCTTTTTTAGGGCGCCGTCTGGCGCCCTTTATAGTTGAGGCCCGTTTGCAATGGGGCAAACGGAGATAGAAGAGGAAAGAAATGACTAAAGTAACTCACGAATTTGACCTCTATGGTAAGCACTACACCCTTGAGGCCGGTGAGCTCGCAAAGCAGGCAACAGGTGCCTGTATCGTTAAGTGCGGCGATTCCACCGTACTTCTCACTGCAGTGGTTTCCAAGGAGCGCAAAGATTACGACTTCTTCCCACTGACTGTTGATTTTATTGAGAAAATGTACGCAGTTGGTCGTGTTCCTGGTGGATACCTTAAGCGTGAGGCTCGTCCATCCGAGAAGGCAACCCTTACTGCTCGTATGATCGACCGTCCTCTGCGCCCATCCTTCCCAGATGGCTTCCGCAATGAGGTTCAGATTGTTGCAACTTCTCTTGTTGCCGATCAGGTAAATGCTGTTGATACCATCTCTGTCATGGGCGCATCTGCTGCTCTGGCCGTTGGTGGCGTTCCTTTTGAGGGACCACTTGCGTGCGTTCGTATTGGCCGCAACGCCGATACCGGCGAGTTCCTGGTTAACCCAACCTATGAAGAGCGCGATCATTCTGACCTTGACCTTGAGCTTGGTGGTTCTTCCACCTTTATTTCCATGCTTGAGGCTGGCGCAGATGAGATTTCCGAAGAGGACATGCTCTCTGCTATGGCATTTGGTCAGGAAGCAATTGCAGCATTTTGCGAGGAGCAGAAGAAGTTCATTGCTAAGTGGGAAGAGGTTAACGGCCCTATCGTCAAGCGTGAGTACATCCTTGACGAGCCAATCGCTGAAGTTCATGACCGCATCTTTGCTTACTATGACCAGATGAGTGCTGCTCTTAAGGATGCTGATAAGCAGTCTCGTATGCAGAAGGTTGCTGACCTGATGGACGAGATCAAGGCTCAGTTCACCGAGGAGGAGCAGGAGCTTTGGAGTCGCGCTATTGCGGTTGAGCTCAAGGGCCTTGAGAAGCACGCTATGCGCGTCATGGTTGTTGAGACCGGCGAGCGCGTTGACGGTCGTGTTGCAGACGAGATCCGTCCAATCATGGTCAAGCCTGATTACCTGCCACTTGTTCACGGTTCTGGTCTTTTCCAGCGCGGTCAGACCCAGGTTCTCTCCATTTGTACACTTGGCATGCTCAACGAGTGGCAGCGTCTTGACACCATTGAGCCAATGGATGGCAAGCGCTACATTCACCACTACAACTTCCCACCATTCTGCACCGGTGAGACTGGCCGTATGGGCAGCCCAAAGCGCCGTGAGATTGGTCACGGAGCTCTTGCAGAGCGTGCGCTTCTTCCTGTTATTCCTTCTGAAGAAGAGTTCCCTTACACCATTCGAGTTGTCTCTGAGGTAATGGAGTCCAATGGTTCTTCTTCCATGGCTTCTACCTGCGGTTCAACCCTTTCTCTTATGGATGCAGGTGTTCCTCTAAAGCGTCCTGTTTCTGGTGTTGCAATGGGTCTTATCCAGGAGAACGGCAAGACTGTTGTTCTTACCGATATCCAGGGTCTTGAGGACTTCCTCGGCGACATGGACTTCAAGGTCTGCGGTACCACCAAGGGTATTACCGCAATGCAGATGGACAACAAGGCAACTGGTCTTACTCCAGAGATTCTGCGCAGCGCACTTCTCCAGGCTCAAGAGGGTCGTATGTTCATTCTGAACAAGATGCTTGAGCAGATCCCTACACCTCGTACTGAGACCAAAGAGACCGCTCCACAGATTATCTCGCTCTCTATTCCAACCGATAAGATTCGCGACGTCATTGGCTCTGGCGGCAAGGTTATCCGTGGTATCCAGGAGGATACGGGCGCAACCGTTGACATCCAGGAGGATGGTACCGTCTTTATCGCTGGTACTAACGGTGCTGCCGAGGCTGCTGCAGAGCGCATCAAGGCTATTGTTAAGGTTCCAGAGGTAGGCGAGGAGTACACTGGTCGCGTTGTTGGTCTTCAGCCATTCGGCGCCTTTGTTGAGCTCCTTCCCGGCAAGGACGGTCTGCTTCATATTTCCCGCGTTGCACAGGGACGTGTCGAGAAGATCGAGGATGTCCTGGCTGTTGGCGACGAGGTTAAGGTTCAGGTCCTTGAGGTAGACGAGAAGGGCAAGATTTCTCTTGACCGTCTCGATAAGCCAGAGGCACCACAGGGTGCTCCAAAGAAGGAGCGCGAGGAGCGCCGTCCACGTCGTCAGAACGACAATGGCAATGCTGAGCGTAGGCAGCCACGCCGTCACCACGACGCATAAGGCGCGCCTAAATTTAAAGGGTTTCTCGCCACGCGAGGTCTTATAAAACATGAGGTATTGAAGAGAGCTTCGATGCATGTCGGAGCTCTCTTGTTATTCTGTTGAGATTTTGATTCTTTGGGAATATATAGCGTAATACGTGCAGATTTTTTATATAATTAAACAACATGTAGATTTTGCAAAAAGTCTTGTAGACGGCCCTTTGGGGTGGCGTCTGTTATAGAAAGTTATTTGAAAGGAAAGCGTTTTAATGCTTAAGAAAGACCCAGCTCTTAAAGTCATTCCTATGGGTGGACTTGATGGCATTGGCAAGAACATGACCGTTTTTTGAATACGGTAATGATATGGTGCTTGTTGATGCTGGTCTGATGTTCCCAGATGATGAGCAGCCTGGTATTGACCTTGTTTTACCAGACTATACGTACGTACTAGAAAATGAAGATAAGCTCCGTGGTATTTTGATTACCCACGGCCACGAGGATCACATTGGTGCTCTTCCGTATCTGCTTATGGACCTTACTCGTAAGGTACCAATCTATTCCAGCAGTCTTTCGCTTGGTTTTATTGAAGGCAAGCTTGCTGAGCACAAAATTGTGGGTACTAAGCTTCGTGAGGTTACTGATGGTTCTAAGATTCAGCTTGGAGCTTTGGACATCACGTTCTTCTCGATGACTCACTCTATTCCTGCAGCTTTTGGTATTCATATGAAGACTCCTGCAGGCACCCTTATTCATTCCGGTGACTTCAAGCTTGATCAGACTCCAATCGATGGCGTGCGTCCAAACTATGCCGCCATTACCAAGTTTGGCTCTGAAGGCCTTGACCTACTGTTGTCTGACTCAACTAACGCAAACCGTCCGGGTATGACCCCATCTGAGGCTTCTGTTGGTGCAGCGCTTCGCCATATCATCAAAAATGCAACTGGTCGTGTCTTTGTAGCATCGTTCTCAAGTCACATTCACCGTCTACAGCAGGTGTGCGATGCATCCGTTGCGGTAAAGCGTAAGGTGGTTGTTACCGGCCGCTCAATGATTACTAATACCAAGATTGCGCGTGAGCTCGGTTACCTCAACATTGCCGATAAAGACATCATTGATGCCTATGATGTTGACAAACTTGCAGATGATCGCATTGTTGTTCTGTGCACCGGTTCCCAGGGCGAGCCTTTGAGCGCTCTGGCTCGTATGGCAAACGGAGAGCACAAGTCGCTGTCTATTCGTCCTCAGGATACTGTTATCATCTCCGCAACGCCAGTTCCAGGTAACGAGAAAAGCGTTCAGTCCATCATCAACTCGCTCTCAAAGATTGGCTGCGAGATTTACGACAAATCAAAGGCGCTTGTTCACGTTTCTGGTCATGGAAGCCAGGAAGAGCTCAAGCTTATGCTTGGTATGGCTCGTCCTAAGAACTTTATGCCAGTCCACGGTGAAGCTGTTCACCTGCGTGCTCATGCAGAGCTTGCTCAGCAGATGGGTGTTCCTGCTAACCGTATTTTCATTCTGGATAACGGCGACACACTTGAGATGAGAAACGGCAAGGTTACCCGTGGTCAGACGGTAGAGTCTGGTGTTGTTTACGTTGATGGTCTCTCTGTTACCGACGCTAACCCTGTTGTCCTGCGCGATCGTCAGCGTCTTTCTCAGGATGGCATTGTTACCGCAGTGGTAACCCTTGTTGGTCGCAACCTTAAGCCTGGTGTCGTTGAGATTTCTGGTCGCGGTGTTTCATTTGCTGATGATGATGAGCTTATGAACGATGCACAGAATCTTGTTAAGAACTCAATCGAGAAGGCTTCAAAATCCGAAGGTGCAAATATTGAAGCTATGAGAAAGAGCGTACGCAATGCTCTTTCTAACTTCCTTTGGAGCAAAACTCGTACTCGACCAATGGTTATTCCGGTCATTATGGAGGTATAAGCCGAATGCCCTCTAAACGCACTTCAAACGCAGCAAAAAGAAATTCCCGCAACGCCGCCTCATCACAGCAGGCAGGACTCAGTCCTCTGCAGAATGACATCATTGGTGTTGTTCTTGCAGTGGCCGCTATTGCCATGTTTTTGTCCATTATTGTTCCTTCTAATGCTGTTATTACCAGCGCGATGGGTCATGGACTCAAACTCTGCTTTTGGAACAGGAGCCCTGCTTTTTCCCATTGCAGTATTCGTCTTTGCTATGACCTTCTTTATGCGTGATGAACAAGGCATTTCTACGCGCATTGCCATTGGTCTTACGCTGGATGTGCTTGCGGCTCTTGCGCTTATCTCTCTTAACTTCCCAGGTGCTGAAGCTGCTCCTGACATGCTTTTTGGGCACAAAGATTTTAGAAGCCGCTGGCGGTTATGTGGGTGGCGGCATTGCATGGGTTTTGCTACGTTTTGTTGGCCGTGTAGTGGGCAACGTTCTTTTGGTTGGCTTTATTATTGCTGGTGTTGTTATCTGCGGCTTCTCTATTTCTGACATGGTTGAGCGCGTGGGCTTCCGCTTGGATGAGGCACGCGAGAATCATCGCTACCGCAAAGAAGAGCGCGCTCTTGCTAAAGAAGAGGCACTCTTTGCCGCTAATGCTCCACAACCCTGCAAAGAAGCAGGGTAGACGTGGCGCAAACAACCAGTCTTCTCTCTTTGATGAGACCGGTGAAGGGGAGACCACGTATCTGGGCAATCGTAAGACTTCTGTCATTAAGCGTGACGCCCGTCTTTACGAGGAAGAAGAGGCGCAAGAGGATGCAGGTGATGCTCCTACTACGCTCATCGACAGGGCTAAGAACAAGCTGCGTTCTAAGAAGAATGACCAGCCAGATGATGCAGTTGTCGAGAAAAACGATGTTGCTGTAGCTGATGTTGCTCCTACAACAAAACAGGCTAAACCTAAGGGTAAAGCTAAAACAACACCCGATTTTCTCGCCACACCTGACCAGCTCAAGAGACCAGGTGACAACGATGAGTCGTATGAGCTGCCACCATTTAGCATTTTTGAAGACAAACAAGAACTCGGCCACTTCTGCCGTAAGTGATGATGAGCTTGAAGCTACAGCTCAGAGACTCCAGGCTACGCTTGAGGAGTTTGGCCTTTCCAGCCAGGTAGTTGGTTGGACTGCAGGTCCTTCTGTCACTACGTTTAAGATTTCGATGGGCGAGGGTGAGCGCGTCAACAAGATCACCAATCTTGAGGACGATATTGCGCTTTCACTTGCGGCAAAGTCTGTTCGTATTTTTGCTCCAATTCCCTGGAACTTCTCTGGTTGGTATTGAGATCCCCTAACGAGAAAGCCCAGGCAGTCAACTTGGCTGACGTTCTTCCGTTTGCAAAAGGCGGTCCTCTTGAGTGCGCCTTTGGTCGCGATTCTGAGGGCAAGCCAATTGTTGTTGACCTTGCAAGTCTTCCTCACTTGCTGGTAGCAGGCACCACTGGTTCTGGTAAGTCTGTCCTGCTCAACGCCATTGTCATGTCTATGCTCATGCGCGCAACTCCTGAGCAGGTTCGCCTGATTATGGTTGATCCTAAGCGTGTTGAGTTTACTGGCTACGCTGGCCTTCCACACCTGTATGTTCCAGTTGTTACCGAGCCAAGGCAGGCGGCGAGTGCGCTTCAGTGGGGCGTCACCGAGATGGAGCGTCGCCTTAAGGTGTTTGAGCACTACAAAGTGCGTGACATTAAGACGTACAACAGAAATGTTGATGGCGATAAGTATGCTGATATGGAGAATCCTCCAAAGCACATGCCGTACTTTGTCATTGTCATCGACGAGCTTGCTGACCTTATGATGGTTGCTGGCAAAGACGTTGAGTCTTCCATTGTCCGTATTGCTCAGCTTGGTCGTGCTGCAGGTATCCACCTGATTGTTGCAACGCAGCGTCCTTCTGCAGACGTTGTAACCGGTCTGATCCGCGCAAATATCGATAACCGTGTTGCGCTCTCAGTTGATAACTCTTTGAACTCCCGCATTATTCTGGACCAAAAGGGCGCTGAGCAGCTGCTGGGTAAGGGTGACATGCTGGTTAAGCTTCGTGGTAAGAAGCCTAATCGCGCACAGGGTTGCTGGGTCTCTGACGAGGAAATTGAGGAGACTGTTAAGTACATTCGTACCCAGCGCGTAGCTGAGTACCACGACAATATTTTGACTGTTGCAACTCCAACACAAGCTGATGGTGTTGGGGGAGTTGGTGGTATGGCGCAGGCAGATGACCCGCTTATTTGGGAAGCTGCACGCATTATTGTGGATTCTCAGCTAGGTTCTACATCTAGTTTGCAAAGAGCGCTCTCTGTTGGATATGCTCGTGCTGGTAGAATTATGGATATGCTTGAGGCAAAGGGTGTCGTTGGCCCAGCTAACGGATCAAAGCCTCGAGAAGTACTCATTGATAAAGAAGCTCTTGAAGAGCTGAAAGTTCAAGACGCAGCCTATAGGGAGGTAGAGTAAGCATGCCACGCCCTCGTTTTTAGTGAGATGCTCGTAGAACGTCGACGTCAGCTCGGACTATCTATCACTCAAGCATCAAAGGTCCTTCGCCTTAAAGAGCAGGCACTTATTGCCTTTGAGGAAGGCGATTTTAAGAATATGCCTCAGAGCGGCTATGCTCAGGGCATGCTCTCTTCATATGCTCGCTACCTGGGACTCAATCCGCGTGAGATTGTAGACCTCTTCCAGGAGGAGAGCTACGAGTTTGAAAAACGGCACCTATTCTCATGAGTTGCGTCGCCGTACCCGCGATACTCAGTCTGGTCGTGGCATTGCGGGCTATGATGTCGTTAATGAGTCTGGCAGCAGACCAAAGGCATATGTTCAGTACCACGGTCTTCTCCCCACATCGGGAGGACCAGCTGGCGATATGGGCGCCTTTGCAACCACGTCTGGTGTTCGCTCCAGACAAACTGGTGTGCCTCTGGGTGCTCAGGCATCTGAGGAGGATGCTGGCGGCTACTCGTATTCTCGCTACGCCACAGGTCATGCCTACAATGCTGGAATTGAAGAAGCTTCTCGTCAGAAGACTATGGCAAGCCGTACCCGCGGTGGCGTTCAACGTAAACGCGTAGGCATTGCAGGCGTTAGCGTGCCAGCTTATAAAGATGATGTAACCAGAAGAACTGTTGCTCCAAGTGATTACACTGACGATCTTCGTTATGACAACGTAACCGCACCTTACGAGCGCGCATCAACCATTTCTGGCCGTCGTGGATCAAGAAATATTGCGCAGGTAGATAGACCTAATGTTCGCCGTCGCCAGCCATCTGGCGCTGCTGCTCAACAACGTCGTGCTCCTCAAAGACCAGGCGTTATGGGAGCACTTCAGAATTACTTCTCTGATACAGGACGCACTATTGCCACTGTGTTTGCTCTTGTTGTTGTGATTATTACTGCCGTTTTGCTGTTCAGCGTTCGTTCCTGCATGACAGCTCGTACTACGCCTACTACAACAAAGACAGTAAGCGTTAATAATTCAACAACTGATTCTTCAAAGAATTCCACTACTACAAATAGCAACACGGACACTTCTAAGAAGGATTCAACTGATGCTTCTAAGAGCACCACTACAACTGAGCCTAAGAAGGAGGAGACTCCTAAGCAGACTACCGTAGTGGTTACTGTTGCAGATGGTCAGACCAGTTGGGTTGAGATTACTGTTGACGGTAAGAGTGTTGAGGCTGATGCAATCACTGGTCCATGGTCTCAGACATACACCGTCACTGATTCCATGAACATTCTTGCAGGTACACCTGGTGCCGTTGCGGTTACCGTTAATGGCACTGCTAAGCCATTTGACGCAAACGCATCTGGTATTGGTACCTTGACTATTCAGGGAACTAAGCCTGCTGATGGCAATGGAACAAACGCCTCAGGAACTCAAACAAACAGCACGTCAACAAGTACTACCGGTGGAACTTCTGGCACCACTAACAACCAGAATTCCAACAGCAATTCAAACAATAACTAAACGCCATGGGGCGAGAAGTTCTTCTCGCCCTGAATATACGGAGGGGAAATGGCTAAAGAATCAAGCTTTGACGTTGTGTCTGAAGTAGACATGATGGAAGTTGATAATGCATTTCAGCAGGCAGCTCGTGAACCAACGCAGCGCTACGATCTAAAGGATTCTGGTGCAACTCTTGGGCTTTCTAAGAAAGAAGGTAAGTTCACTATTGAGGCTCCTGCAGATTTTGTTGCATCTCAGGTGAGGGATGTTCTTGGCTCCAAGCTGGTAAAGCGCGGAATTGATCTTACTGCTATTCGTTGGGGAGACCCCATTCCTGCAGCTGGCTCTACCGTGCGTCAGATTGGCTCTATTGTTTCTGGAATTGACCAGGAAACTGCCAAGAAGATCGCTAAAGATATTCGTGATATGAAAGTTAAGGCTAAGGCAACCGTTGAGGGCGATAAGCTGCGTGTTTCTAGCGCTTCTCGCGATGTTCTTCAGTCTGTGATTGCAAGCCTTAAGGAGAAAGACTATGGCCAGCCCCTTCAGTTCAACAACTATCGATAGGGGCTACAATGTCCTATACATCACGTTAGGATGCGCTAAAAATGAGGTTGATACAGATCGCATGCGTGCGCGTCTTTTAGCCTCTGGTTTTTGGTGAAGTAGCAGATCCAGACTCAGCAGACGTTGCAATTATCAACACCTGCTCTTTTCTTGGCTTCAGCAACAGAGGAGTCTATTGAGACTACGCTTGAGATTGCTGAAGGCGCTTCCGAGGGAGTGCGTAAGCTGCCCATTATTATGTGTGGCTGCGTTCCTTCCAGGTACGGCGCAGAGCTTAACGAGCAGCTCCCTGAAGTTGCTGCGTTTGTTCCGGCAGATCAAGAAGATGGCATTGTCAGCGTTGTTGCAGACGTTCTGAATATCCCCTGAGCCTACGCAGTCTATTGTGTCTGCCCATGGAATGCTGCGCACCATTGATGGCGCCAGTGCATTTGTAAAGATTTCCGAGGGCTGTGATAGATTCTGCGCTTTCTGTGCCATTCCGTACATTCGTGGCCACTATCACTCAAGGCCTGCTGAAGAGATTCTTCAAGAGGTACATGAGCTGATGGAAGGCGGTGTTCGTGAGGTCATTCTGATTGGCCAGGACACCGGTATCTGGGGCTCGGATATGCCTGATACTGCAGATGGTCAGACGCCAACGCTTGCCAAGCTTATGCAGCAGGTTGCTAAGGTAGTTCGTCCTTACAAGGGATGGATTCGCGTTTTGTATCTGCAGCCAGAAGGTATGACCGATGAGCTCATCAGCACCATTCGCGATACACCTGAGGTTTTGCCTTACATTGATATTCCAATTCAGCACTGCAACGAGCGCATTCTTAAGCGTATGGGTCGTTCTGGCTCTACACAGGAGCTTCGTGAGCTTTTTGATCGCCTCAGAACTGAGATTCCTGGCATGGTTCTTCGAACTACGGGAATGTGCGGCTTTCCAGGCGAGACAGATGATGAATCAGATGAGCTCTACGACTTTATTCAGGAGCAGGAGTTTGATTACACATCCGTCTTTACCTATTCGCCAGAAGAGGGAACTCTGGGCGCAAAAGATGTCTGATCAGGTTCCAGACGAGGTAAAAATTGAGCGCACTCAGCGCTTACTTTGACCTTGTAGAGCAGCTTGGCTTTGCGGCAACTGCTCGTCACGTTGGCGAACGCTGTGAGGTTATTATCGACGGAATTGAAGAATCTGATGAGGGCACTGAGCTTATCGGCCACACGTGGTTCCAGGCTCCAGACTGTGATGGCGCTGTTCACATTGCAGAGGGAGAGGCCGCAGTCGGAGATATTGTCCTCTGTGACCTGGTAGATTCATTCTGTTATGAAATGATTGGCGAAATTGTAGACACTACAGACACACAGTCTGGCGAGAAAACCGTTTAGTTGGGGATAGGTCATGTCATCAAAGACAATTTGGACACCTGCAAATATTGTTACCTGTGCTCGAGTGGTCCTGGTGCCCTTTTGGCTTCTTTTGGCACAATTTTTAGGTGTATCTCTGGCAGATTCTCTTGCAACACCTGGTTTTAAGCTTGGAGCTTTTCTTGTTTTTATCGGCTATGTTGTCATTTCTTTGACCGATAAGCTTTGATGGTTACCTTGCTCGTAGTAGAAATGAAGTTACTACCTTTGGCAAGTTCTTAGATCCAATTGCCGATAAACTCGCTGTTGTTGTTGCTCTTTTTGTACTTCTGGAGTGGCATATGGTTTCTCCATGGGTGCTCTTAGTGATTGTTGCACGAGAGTTTTTGGTATCGGGCCTTAGAATGGTTGTAGCTTCAAAGGGAGTTGTTATTGCAGCCTCTGACTTGGGTAAGTGGAAGACCGCAACAACTATGGTTGCTATCTGCGGTTTACTCTTCTTGCCTAGTATTCCCGGTGGAATGATTCAGGACGTTTTGCTCTTTATATTCAACACATCTATGTGGGTTGCAGTAGTTCTAACGGCCTGGTCAGGAATTGACTACTTTGTAAAGTCGTGGCAATACATTGCTGAAGTTTAACAATATGGCGTCTCTTTGAGGCGCCGCTTTTGTATAAGATTAAGGAATGTGCAGGTCAAACGGTCTTCTGCTGAATGAAAAGTTGGGATTCAAATGTTTTCATCTGAAGTTCTTTTAGAAGCTCAACAAGTTGTTTCAGAGGCTCTTGCGACTGGTCTTACCGTAGCTTCAGCAGAGTCTTGTACGGGAGGACTTGTTGCAGGCGCTCTTACAGCCATCTCTGGATCATCAAACGTTCTCAAAGGCTCTGTTGTAAGCTATACCATTGAGATTAAGCAAAAGGTATTAGGCGTTTCAAAAGACATTTTTGATGAACCGTCCCTTGGCGCTGTTTCTGAGCCCTGCGCAGCTCAAATGGCTTCAGGAGTTAGAGACGTTATTGGATCAGATATTGCAGTTTCCGTTACAGGAATAGCAGGACCAACAGGAGAAGAGCCTGGTAAACCAGTTGGAACAGTTTGGTTTTGGCATCAATAGCAAAAAAACTTTACCCATACGGTCTGCAAACATTTTTTTCTGGTAATAGAGAACAGGTGCGAGAAGCTGCTGTTTTGCAGGCTTTGCAATTAATTCATGAAGCAATTGTGAAGGCTTAAAATTCGATTTTAATAGGGAGGCTCAAAACTAGTTTGTTTTGAGCCTCTTAATTTCTGCGACTATGCAGGACTTATACAGTCAAATTTGTAATTAAGAAGAAATTAGCTGTTCAAGAGCGGAAAAAAATAGAGGTAAGAATTCAGACAAATTCCCTCTATAGAGTATATGTTTGACGTTGACATAGAACGTCTGTTCTTATATTATCGTGGTATCAGAAAGAGCAAGGAGTATTCATGGCTAAAAAAAGGCAGTTTCAAAAAGAGATCAAAGCTCGTACTACTGGTGATGAGAGGGATGAAGTTATCTCTTCAACCACTGCAGAGATTGAGAAGAAATTTGGTGCAGGCGCCATTATGCGTTTAGGTGAGGGTGGTCCTGCCTTTGATATTCAGGCTATTCCAACTGGTTCACTTGCTCTTGATGCAGCGTTGGGTATTGGCGGCGTTCCTCGCGGCCGTATCATTGAGATTTATGGACCAGAGTCCTCTGGTAAGACAACTCTTTCTCTAGAAATTCTTGCTGAAGCTCAGGCTCTCGGTGGTGTTGTTGCCTTTATTGACGCAGAGCACGCTCTTGATCCAGGCTACGCAGCTCGTATTGGCGTCGATATTGATGATGTTTTTAATCTCTCAGCCAGATACTGGTGAGCAGGCTCTTGAGATTTGTGACATGCTTGTTCGCTCAGGCGCCATTGATGTTGTAGTTGTAGACTCCGTTGCCGCTCTTGTTCCTCGTGCAGAGATTGAGGGAGAAATCGGCGATTCTAGCGTAGGCCTCCAGGCGCGTCTTATGAGCCAAGCTCTTCGTAAGCTTGCAGGATCTCTTGCCAAGTCAAATACCCTCTGTATTTTCATTAACCAACTTAGAGAGAAGATCGGTGTTATGTTTGGTAGCCCAGAGACCACATCGGGTGGTAGGGCACTTAAGTTCTTCTCAACGGTTCGTATGGATATTCGCCGCGTTGATAGCATTAAGGTTAATGGTGAAAACGTAGGTAACCGCGTACGCGTTAAGGTGGTTAAGAATAAAGTAGCCCCGCCATTTAAGGTCGCAGAATTTGACATTATGTATGGTCAGGGCATCTCTAAAGAAGGTTCAATTCTTGATATGGCTGTTGACTATGAAATTGTCAATAAGTCAGGTGCTTGGTTTACTTATGAAGGTGAGCGCCTTGGGCAGGGTAGAGAAGCAGCTAAATCCTTCCTTACTGCCAATCCAGATCTCATGGAAGAGATTGATCACAAAGTACGAGTTGCTTGTGGTCTTGTATTTGATGAAGATTCTGAAGTTGGCACTCCGGTTGCAACGGAAGATTCTGCTGAATAATGTCAGAAATTTCTTGGTCGATTGAGCTTCCAAAAAAGAAACAGGCAGTTTTAGGTCAGGCAAAGCCTAAAGCAAAGATACTTTTAGAAACTGAAGTTGGAGGGACGGAGGAATTTTTTGTCCCTCCAACAGTAGCTCGTGCTCTTCAGAACAAAGAGAAAGATGGTGTTTTTACACCTTCCTCTCGTAATGAGTTTCTGTATGAGCTAAAAGAGATTTCAACGCAGTGTATTAAAGCTCGTATTGAGGCTTTGATTGTAAAAAGGGACTACTCTACAGCTGAGCTTCAAAAAAAGCTCATGCTTGATGGCTATCAGAAGAATGTAAGAGACCCTGCAGTGCAGAGGGTTGTTGAAGTTGGTTTGATTAATGACAGTCGTTTTGCAGACGTCTATATACGTTCTAAAATATCGCAAGGCTGGGGTCCTCTTAAAAATTAAAACTGAAATTTCTAAAAAAGGGATTGAAGTTGAGACACTCCCTGGATGGCCTGACGCTTATTTTTCTGATGTGGATGAATTTGAAGTTGCGTATTCTTTGGCCCAGAGAAAACACCTGTCGGGAAAAAATGATTATGAGAAGCTTGTCAGGTTTCTCGCCACAAAGGGATATTCATTTTCTATAGCATCATCTGTTGCTAAAAAGATTTTGGATGAAAACGCCACATTTGAATGATTATATTTGCTTAGCTTATAAGTCTGTTGTATTGGTGTACTTTACTTTTCCTACCTGCTATTTATTGACAAAAGTTACAATGCTCTATACGATAAATATGCCGTGAATAGGCTCATTTCCGCTGGGCAACCAGCGTCACGTATACAGTAGGTATCTCATACATTTGATCTATCTCTGAATGTGGCATGACCAGCCAATGAACCCTGCTCATGGCGGGTTCTTTAGATACTGTTGTGTCTAAAGTCTCCTGAACACTTTTGTAATCGCCATTTGAGGAGTAGGTATGGATTTAGCAGCAGTAGGCATTGTTTGCCTTCTTGTGGGAGTAGGCCTTGCATACGGCGTACTCTCTAACATTAGTAATTCTAAGATTAAAACTGCAGAACAGCAGTTAAAAGATGCTCAGACTAATGCAGATCGTATTGCTTCTGAAGCAGCTCGCCAGGCAGAAACAGTTAAAAAAGAAGCTGTTCTTGAGGCTAAAGAAGAAGTTCTGCAGCTTAAGCAGGCAGCAGAGGCAGATGAGAAAAAACGTAAAAGTGAGCTTCGTAGCATGGAGAATCGTATTCTTCAGCGTGAAGAGTCTCTTGATCACCGTACTGATGCGCTAGAGAAACGTGAGCATCAGCTCTCCAGTCTCCAGGGTCAGCTTGATCGTCGTAAGAATGATTTTGGATTCTCTTGTTTCTCAGCAGTCTCAAGAGCTTGAGCGCATTGCAGCTCTTACAAAAGATGAGGCTCATGATGAGCTTCTTGCTCGAGTTCGTTCTGAAAGCGTTCGCGATGAGGCAATGATTCTTCGTGAGTCTGAACAGCGTGTTCGTGCACAGGCAGATAAAACTGCACGTGAGATTATTTCTACCGCTATTCAGCGTGTTGCTGCAGATCAGGCTTCTGAGATTACGGTAACTTCCGTCCATATTCCATCTGATGATCTAAAGGGTAGGATCATTGGACGTGAGGGTAGAAATATTCGTACCTTCGAGCAGGTATCTGGTGTTTCTCTTGTTATCGATGACACTCCAGAGACTGTAGTTCTTTCAAGTTTTTGATCCAGTCCGCCGTGAGACCGCACGTGTTGCACTTGAGAACCTCATTGCAGACGGTCGTATTCATCCAGCACGTATTGAGGAGCTCTACAAGAAGGCTGAAGCCCTTGTTAACGAGCGTGTTCTTGAGGCTGGTGAGCAGGCTGCATTTGATTGTGGTATTCATGATCTTCATCCAGAGATCGTAAAGACTCTTGGTAAGCTTCGTTACCGCACTTCTTATGGCCAGAACGTTCTTGCTCACTCTGTCCAGGTTGCAGTACTTTGTGGCATCATGGCTGAAGAACTTGGTCTTGAGCCTGCGCCAGCTAAGCGTGCTGGTCTGCTCCATGACCTTGGTAAGGCAATTGACCACGAAGTTGAGGGTCCACACGCTGTAATTGGTGCAGATCTTGCTCGTCGTCATGGCGAGCGTCCTGAGATTGTTCACGCTATTGAAGCTCACCACGCAGATATTGAGCCAAACACCGTGCTTGACATGCTTGTTATGGCTGCAGACGCTATTTCTGCTGCACGTCCTGGTGCTCGTCGTGAGTCCGCTGAGAACTACATCAAGCGCCTTGAGAAGCTTGAGGCTATCTCTAATGCACACGAGGGTGTTGAGCGTACGTATGCAATGCAGGCTGGCCGTGAGCTTCACGTAATGGTTGAGCCTCAGATGATTAGCGATTCCGAGGCAACTGTTCTTGCTCACGATATTGCTAAGCAAATTGAGGATGAGATGGAATACCCAGGACAGGTTCGCGTTGTTGTTATTCGTGAGTCTCGTGCTGTGGATGTTGCTAAGTAATTTATGGCAGCCACTTCTACTGACTTAACAGGTTTTGTCGCCTCCATGGGAGGTGAACGTGCACTCCGTGTCGAGGAATCCCTCGGCGCGGGGTACGTTCGTTTACGCGTAGCAGAGGCAGAGCGTAGACAGGCAAAGCACGATATCCGTTCGGTAGAAGATATTGTTATCGAGCTCTTACGTAATTCTCGCGATGCTGGCGCCCGTCACATTTATGTTGCAACATCAAAAGAAGGTACGCTTAGAACTATCACCATACTTGATGATGGTCAGGGCATTCCAAAAGACATGCAGGAGAAAATCTTTGAAGCTCGTGTAACTTCAAAGCTTGAGAGCATGCATATGGATCGTTGGGGAATTCATGGCCGAGGCATGGCTCTCTATTCCATCAAAGAAAAACTGTGAATCAGCTCAGGTTGTGGCTTCTGCTCCGGGACTTGGTTCTGTTATACAGATTGTGGTAGACACTACTAAAATTTCCGAGCGAGTAGATCAGTCTACTTGGCCAACCTGCGGTTTGAATGAGGACGGACTCAAAACAACCGTTAAAGGTCCTCATAACATTATTCGTACCTGCTGTGACTTTGCGCTTGAGGTTAAAGGCTCGTGTGAGGTAATGCTGGGCTCTGCTGCAGAGATTGCAGCCACCGCTCGTCGCAGAATTGCGCAGACGCTTGATATTGCTGACCTGCTGTTTGTTGAAGGCTTTGAAAACGTTCCTGTTCTCGAGCGCTTTAGAGCAGCGGCAGACGCAACAGAGCTATCTGAAGTCTGTAAGACTTTGGGTCTTTCAATGTCAGATAGAACCGCTCATAGAATTATTGCTGAGCAGATTAAACCTTTGCGTAGTGTGTATGCGCAGGTTAGCCATTCTGCTGAGTCTGATGAGGTTTTCTCGCGAAGTTGACCTGATGAAAGATCACAGAGGTCTCAAAATGAGTAAAGCTGACATCAGTAGTTTTTTTCTCGAAAAAAATGGAACAGGGTTTTGCCGAGTTATCCGAGAAATACTATGTTTCTTTGACGGCTGAGCCTCGTGTTCGTGTAAGTAAAAATAAAATTGTTGTGACTTTTGATATTGAGTCGCAAGAGTAGAACAAACGCACAATAATTGGAGCACTCATGGGTTTGCTTAAAGTTTCAAGTAAGTCTTCACCAGCTTCTGTAGCAGGAGCTATTGCGGGACTGGTTAAAGATAATGAGCCTGTTATGCTCCAGTGCATTGGTGCGGGTGCAGTTAACCAGGGTATTAAGGCCATTGCTATTGCTCGTGGATTTTTGATTCCTTGCGGCTTGGACATCACCTGCGCTCCAACATTTTCTGATATTGAAATTGCAGGGGAGAGTAGAACTGCAATTAAAATTGCCATTTATGTTCACACGCTGTCTGCTCCTGATGCGCAGGCGCCAGTTGTTAGTTCCACTGAATTTGACGAGGTACTTTAAGCATGATTGAAAATTCCGAGCTCGTAGGAAAAACATATCACATCAAAACTTTTGGTTGCCAGATGAATCTGCACGACACAGAGCGAGTCTCTGGTCTGCTTGAGGCTTGTGGCTGCAATGAGGTTTCAGATACCGACGACGCTGACATTGTCATCTTTATGACCTGTAGTGTTCGCGAGAATGCTGATCAGCGCCTCTACGGTCAGGCTTCTTCTATGGTCAGCGCTCCAACGCCTCCATCAGGCAAGCGCATTGTTGCCATTGGTGGCTGCATTGCGCAGCGCGATGGCGAGAAGCTCCGTGAAAAGGTTCCAGCCGTTGACGTTGTGTTTGGCACCAGTGCTCTTGCAAGCTTGCCAGCACTTCTCACCAGCGCATTTAGGGGCGAGAATGACCGTGTAGCCGTAGACACTTCTGAGGAGGGCAAGGGCTTCTCCACAGACCTGCCAAGTAACCGCGCTCAGCAGTATCACGCTTGGGTGCCTATCATGACCGGCTGCAATAATTTCTGTACGTATTGCATTGTTCCTTACGTTCGCGGTCGTGAGCGCAGTCGCACCTTTGAGGCTGTTATTGGTGAGTGCGAGCGCCTTGTCGCAGATGGCGTTCGTGAGATTACCCTTCTTGGCCAAAACGTTAACTCATATGGTCGTGACCTCTACGGTAAACCTCGCTTTGCAGAACTTTTACGTGCCGTGGGACAGACGGGCGTTGAACGTATTCGTTTTACTTCTTCAAATCCAAAGGATCTAACCGATGAGACTATTGCGGCTATGAAGGAAACGCCAGCTGTCATGCCTCATCTTCATCTTGCGGTTCAAAGTGGCTCTACGCGTGTTCTTAAGAAGATGAACCGCAGCTATACACGAGAAGAGTACTTAGACGTGGTTTCTCGCCTGCGTGCGGCTATTCCAGGACTGGCGCTTTCAACTGACATTATCGTTGGCTTCCCCGGAGAGACTGAGGAAGACTTTGAGGATACGCTTTCTTTGGTCAAAGAAGCTGGCTATTCTTCCGCATATACCTTCATTTACTCTAAGCGTCCAGGCACTCCTGCGGCAAAATACGAAGATAACACGCCTCACGAGGTCATCCAGGAGCGCTTTTGATAGGCTTGCAGAGCTTGTGGCTCAGCAGGCACACGACGCTAACCAGGTAGATCTCAATACTACACAGGCAGTTCTTGTTGAGGGAACTTCCAAGCGTGACAATACGGTCATGGTGGGACATAGCGAGAAGAACCAAACAGTTCACTTCAATCTGCCAGAAGGTTACACGCCAGAAGATCTTATCGGCAAAATTGTTGATGTTCATATTGATGAGGCTCGTACCTGGTATTTGCGCGGAACCATGGAGTCTGATCCTCGATGAGCTCCCATGGCTCGGTTATTTGTATTGTAGGTCCCACGGCTTCGGGCAAAAAGCTCCTTGTCTGAGCTGGTAGCTAGAAGCTTGAGACCTCTGTCATTTCTGTTGATGCAATGCAGGTCTACCGAGGCATGGATATTGGTACCGCTAAAACTCCAGTTGAAGAGCGAGAAGTTCCTCTTCTTATGGTAGATTGTGCCAACATTTCAGAAGAATATTCTGTCCAGATGTTTCAGACGGCAGCTCGTGAAGAAGCTCATAAGCTTATTAATGCTGGTAAAACACCTGTATTCTGCGGAGGAACGGGCCTTTATCTTGATTCGATTATCGACCAGATGGAGTTTCCTTCAGGCTCAATCGAGTCTCCTGTAAGAACTCGTTATGAAAAGCTTGCTCAAGAGCTTGGTGCTGAGGGCTTGCACGAACTTCTCGCCACAAAAGATGCAGCAAGTGCAGAGCTTATCCATCCAAATAACGTACGACGCGTTGTAAGGGCTTTAGAGCTCTTGGAAGAGGGCAAGTCGTATGCTACTCATCATGAGGGTCTAAAGGCTCATACACCGTACTTTGACGCCCATATATGGGGTCTTACGATGGACCGTCAGCGTCTTTATGAGCGAATAAACCTCCGAGTTGATCTTATGTTTGAGCAAGGGCTTGTAGAAGAGGTTCAAGCGCTTATTGAGTCAGGTCTCTCTGAAAATTGCACGGCTGGACAGGCAATTGGCTACAAAGAGTTCTTTGCGTACTTTGCTGGAGAGCAATCGCTTGAGCAAACGTGTGAGCTTATTAAGCAGCATACCAGGCAGTATGCAAAGCGACAGATTTCTTGGCTTAAACGGGACGGTCGAGTTAGGTGGCTTGATATGAACCAACTCACGCCTGAAGATGCGCTCGAGCTGATTCTTGCGCAGCATGCTGACGTACAATGCTAGTAGGACGCATCAAAAACTAACGTATTTACCTTGTCTTAGATGGGGAGTTTATGGGTCGTTTTGTTCCATTTTCTACAGCTCCTAAAGTTGAACGAGCAATTCTTGTAGGCGTTGATTGCGGTAAAAGCGATTGGTCGCTTGAAGAATCAATGGACGAGCTTGAGCGCCTGGCTCAAACTGACGGCGCTGAAGTTTTTATGCGAATTACACAAAAAGCTTGATGCTCCCGTTCCTAAGACGTTTATTGGTAAAGGTAAAACAGAGGAGCTTGTTTCTCTTGTTAGAAATACCAATGCTGACGTGGTTATCTTTGATGACGAACTCACACCTTCTCAGCAATCAAATCTAGAAAAAATACTCGGCGAGCCGGTTAAAGTCATTGACCGTACAGCGCTCATTCTTGATATTTTTGGTATTCACGCGCGAACCAAGGAAGGGCGACTTCAAGTACAGCTTGCACAGCTTCAGTATGTACTTCCAAGGCTTCGTGGTATGTGGAGTCACCTGGTGGGCGAGCAAACTCGTGGTGGCATTGGTAGCCGATTTGGCCAAGGCGAGAGCCAGCTTGAGGTTGACCGTCGTCTTATTAGAAAGCGCATTTCAACTCTTAAAAATGAACTAAAGCAGCTTAGCCAAAGGCGAGAAGTTCAGTCTAAGTCCAGGTGGAATTCTGGAACGTTTAGTGTCTCACTTGTTGGATATACCAATGCTGGTAAATCAACGCTTTTGAATCAACTAACTGGAGCAGATGTATATGCAAAAGACGAACTCTTTGCAACTCTTGATCCAACTACCAGAGCACTTCTCTTGATGAAGGCAGAAAGATTGTTCTTACGGATACTGTTGGATTTATTCAAAAAGCTCCCAACTAATCTGATTGAGTCGTTTAAGTCTACGCTGGTTGAAGCTCAAGAAGCTGATCTTCTGCTGCTTGTTGCTGATGCAACTGACAAGAATCTTTCAAAAAGAAATAGCAGTTGTTCGAAGTATTTTGAAAGATATCGAGGCCGATAAAAAGCGATCAGATTCTTGTTTTTAAATAAGATAGACCTACTTGATGAGCAAGAGCTTCAAATGCTCAGAGCGCTCTATCCAGAAGCTGTGTTTATGTCTGCTCAGGAAGGTACAGGCATTAACGGTCTTCTTCACAAGATTCAAGAAATAGCTAGCGCCGGCGACAAGGTGGTTAGCGCACTTATTCCGTTCAACAAAGGAGCTCTTGTTAAGTCTGTTCACGAGAGGTGTCAGCTTTTGCATGAGCAATATGTTGCTGAAGGGCTTTTACTGTCAGTTAAAGCCGACACGTATATGCAGGCACTTTTAGAGCCGTACGTGGTGTCAGAGGACGATATTCTGACTGACGAATAAAGCGATGAGCAGCAAAATTGGTTGATGCAAAATGTAAATGAGAAGTGAATATCTTCCCATCTCTGTTATGAGGGGAAGAGAGAACCTTTTCATCCAGTTAGGATATCCAGCTTGCTTAAACTGTCTGTTAAAAGCAGCGCCACTTAAATACAAGAACAAATAGGGGAGTAACGGGTAGTAATCTCCTGATGAAAAAGATGGAGAGGGAAATCCAGCCCAGGCTAAATATGGTGTTTGGTATAACTCTTTAGGTAACGAGAAAACCATGTTGCCTATACCAATGTGTCCTGTAGAAATTGGAATGCAAATAATAAAAATTAAAAGCAAAAGAACTGTTGCTGCATATCCTTTTAGTGGAACAGCGAAACGTGAAATAAGAGCTTCTACCAAGGTGCATGAGGCCATACAAAAGAAGATTCCAAACGTAATGGGAGTATCAACTTTTGCAAAGGTAGTTGCTGCAAATATTGCTAAGGCTACAAGGCCATAAACTCCTGTACGCTTAAACGAATCTTTAGAGAAGGCGCACATACAACCAGCGATAAAAATAAAAGGATATGAGATTGATGGTATCCAGATTTGCATAAGCTGAGGTGTAAACCACGTAAGCTTAACGTGCGAAATAAAGAACAAATCATAGGTAAAGTGGAACAGAATCATTGAAACTACCGAGAGGCCTCGAATAGTGTCAAAAAACGTTATTCTACCTTTGGTTTGTTCTAACTCAGCACCCATAGTATGACTAAGAGATTGATCTAATAAGTGCAGTAACCCTACCTAAAATGACAGGATTCTGTACATAGATTGGCTCCATAAAATCATTTTCTGGTTGAAGACGAATACGATCGTTTTCTTTGTAGAACGTTTTAACTGTTGCAGAGTCATCAATAAGAGCAACAACAATTTCTCCATCATGCGCATCTTGCTGCTCTTTTACAACAATATAATCACCGTCAAAAATACCAGCATTAATCATTGATTCTCCACGTACACGAAGAATGAAAGAGCTTGAATCGCCAACAATGCTAGTTGGAAGAGATAGAGATTCTTCCACGTTTTGCTCAGCAAGAATAGGAGTACCAGCAGCAACACGTCCCTACAAGAGGAAGGCTAATGACATTATTAGCTACGTCTTGAGTAACGGGAGTAAGCTTTGCCGTATCAGAAGTATTAGAAGCCTGGGGAACAATCTTCATAGTACGAGGCTTCTTTGGGTCTCTATCAATAAGTCCGAACTGCTCAAGAACTTTTAAATGCATGTGGACAGTTGAAGGAGATGCAAGATTAACGGCAGCACCAATCTCTCTTACTGAAGGGGATAGCCGTGTCGATCTGTGTAGGAACAGATGTATTCATAAATTGCTGCTTGACGCTTGCTAAGTTTACCTTTTGGCATATGAGCCTCCTTTTTCTTTTTTTAACAATAATACACGTGTTCTAAAAAAATTAATCAAACGAATGTTCTATTTTTTTCTTGACACGAACAAATGTACTACATATTATTAGAACAAAAGTTCGTACATGACTTTTTGTCCGGTGTATTAGATATAACTAGTTCCGTAAGAACAGTTACGGAAGGAAATGATATGAGGCGTATGTACCAGTCAAAGATGTACCAGGTTAGCGGAACTTCAGCTCTTGCTTCTTATAAGCCTGCATTTAAGGTAATTGAAGGCGGAGCAAAGAAATGTTCTGTTACACCTCAGCGTGAGGAAGTCTCTTACGTAAAGGCACTGACAAATAAAAGAAGCTTTTTATTGCCGGCCTTATTATTACTGCATCGTTTGTTTTGATGTTTGCGATTTCTTTTCTTCGCACAACCACTCTTAATTCATTTGCTACATCTGTAATGGATAGCGCTTCACAAACAATTACCGTTCAAAATAGTGATACGCTGTGGTCAATTGCAGAAAGTAATCCAATTGATGGTGTTTCTACAGAGCAACAAGTAAATTGGATTAAAGAGAGAAATAATCTTGATACTTCTCTTTTAAGAGCTGGACAAACACTAGAGATTCCTTCTGTATCTAAATAGTAAATATTTATGTAAATTTCTCTCAGAATTGTGTGTTGATAGCACCTAATACCTGCGTAAAATGGTATCTTCCTTTTATACGAAAAAAGGGGATTCCATGCGTTGTCCAAAATGCGGTCACGAAGAGTCAAAGGTTATTGATTCTCGCTCATCTGAGAATAACGATGCCATCAGAAGGCGTCGCGAATGCATGTCTTGTAAGTTTCGTTTTACAACCCTATGAGCGCTTAGAAGAGATTCCTATCACCGTTGTAAAAAAAGACGGTCATAAGGAGCCTTTCGATCGTCAAAAGCTCATGAGAGGCCTTGTTGCCGCTACGGTAAAAAGAGATATTTCTGTGGCTGCTCTTGACCACTTTATTGATGCAATTGAATCTCAAATTAGAGACAAAGGTCAGTACGAGATTAAATCTGAAGATCTTGGAAGTATTGTTCTTAAAAACCTGGTTATGCTTGATAAAGTTGCATACATTAGGTTTGCTTCTGTATATAGAGATTTTAAAGATGTTGATGAATTTAGTGCAGAATTAAGGAGCCTGAATTAATGAGCAATTTTGACATCCAGCTACCCATTAAACGCCTTGATCCTACTGTAGAACTTCCTTCGTACGCTTATACCGGAGATGCTGGATTAGATCTTAGAAGTGCTGAAGATGTTGATCTTGCTCCTTTTGAGCGCAAACTTATTTCTACTGGTTTAGCTATTGCAATTCCTGATGGCTATGCAGGATTTGTCCAGCCAAGAAGTGGCCTTGCTCTTAAGAAAGGCCTTTCTATGGCAAATACTCCAGGACTTATTGACGCTCATTATCGTGGTGAGCTTAAAGTTTGCGCTATTAACCTCGATAGCAAAGAAACTATTCACATTGAGCGTGGAGAGCGCATTGCTCAGCTTGTTATTCAACAGGTACCTGTTGTGCAGCTTGTTGAAGTTGATGAGTTAGATGTTACTGACCGTGGCGCCGGCGGCTTTGGTTCAAGCGGCGTGCAGTAATTCTTTTATATGGTGATAAGCGTTTTTGCGCTTGCATACAGTAGTAAGCCTCTTTAGGAAGGAAGAGCTTAATGGAGAAGTTCTTTAAGATGGCTGAGCGTGGTAGTAATCCCGCTCAAGAATTTAGGGCTGGAATTACAAATATTCCTCGCAATGGCGTATATCATTGCAGTAAACCCAGCTCTTCTAGCTGCCGCGGGTGTACCTATTTCAGCAGCTATTACTGCAACATGCCTTGGTGGAGGCGTAATGACCATTTTGATGGGTCTTTGCTCTAACCGACCACTTGCATGCGCATCTGGCATGGGCGTTAACGCTGTTGTCGCATTCTCCCTAACCCCAATTGCTGGAGGAGATTGGCACGCAGCAATGGCAGTAATCTTCATTGAGGGCGTTGCTATTTTGCTCTTAGTTCTTTGTGGTCTTCGTGAAGCAATCATGGACGCAATTCCTGTAAACCTACGCCATGCAATTTCAGTTGGCCTAGGTCTATTTATTGCCCTTATTGGTCTGAAGAACAGTGGAATTGTCATTGCCAATGAGGCAACTCTTGTTGCTCTGGGTGATATTTTCTCTCCAACCTTTATCGTCGGAGTAATTTCCATCGTTGCTACAGTTGTTCTTTACTCTGCACGTGTTAAAGGCGCTCTTTTAATTGGTATCATCCTTGCAGTACTTGCTGGTATTCCTCTAGGTGTTACAGCAAGCCCTACTGGTATTGTTTCTGGTCTTGATTTTTGGTACGTTTGGTGCACCATTCCTTACTGATGATGCTGGTGTTATGGGCATCGTCAAAGCTATGACCACTCCAGTACTGCTTGTATTTGCATTCTCTCTGATGATGTCCGACTTCTTCGATACCATGGGTTCTGCAATGGCTATCGCAAAGCAGGGAGACTTCCTCACTGAGGATGGTAACGTTAAGGATATTAAGCAGATTCTTATTGTTGACTCTGCCGCCGCAGCTGCAGGTGGTCTCTTTGGTGCATCTTCCATTACTACCTTCATTGAGTCTGCATCTGGTGCTGCTGATGGCGGTCGTACTGGTCTTTCTTCTGTGATTACCGGCCTTCTCTTTATTGCTGCAGCTTTTATTGCACCACTCATTTCTATCGTTAGCTCAGCAGCTACCTGTGGCGCGCTGGTCCTTGTTGGCTTCCTGATGATGTCTGAGGTCACCGAGATTGATTGGAACGATCTTCTTGAGGGCTTCCCAGCATTTATGGTTATTGCTGGTATTCCAATGTCTTACTCTATTTCTAACGGCATTGGCTTTGGCTTCATTTTCTACGTTGTCGTCGCTCTTGTTACCGGCAACGTTAAGAAGGTTAAGCCTCTGATGTGGGTTGCAACTCTTGCCTTTGTTGCTTACTTCATCATTGCTAACTAGTTTTAAATTACTAGGGGAGGCGCGTTCAAGATTGGGGTCTTGGCGCGTCTCTTTTTATTTGTGAATAGATTGTGTACAATTTATTCTTTAGAGATAACTGATAATGATTGTCATCAGTGGGGTATAACAAAGCCAGTTACGATTTATACGATTGGAGCCCAATCATGGCAGACGTTATTACTAAAGACCTTGTGATTGTTGGTGGCGGTCCAGCGGGACTCTCAGCCGCAATTTATGCAAAACGTGCTCTTCTCGATACCGTTATTTTAGAGAAGCAGGCTGTTGGTGGCCAGGTAATCACCACTACTGAGGTTGAGAATTACCCTGGCATGCCAAATACTGATGGCTTCACTATTACAGACACTCTTCAGAAGCAGGCTACAGATCTCGGTGCAGAGATTGTTATGGCCAATGTCCTTTCTATTGTTAAGGATCCAGAGACTAATCTTTTTGTGCTTGAGACTTCTGAAGGAACCTATCACGCAAAGGCTGTCATTGTTTCTGGTGGCGCTAATCCTCGTCACGCAGGTTTTACCAACGAAGAAAAGTTCACTGGCAAGGGTGTTTCTTACTGCGCAACCTGCGACGGAATGTTCTATCGTGGTAAGCAGGTGTTTGTCATCGGTGGTGGCAACACTGCTGTAGAGGAGTCTCAGTTCCTGGCTCGCTTTGCTGACAAAGTAACCCTCATTGTCCGCAAGGATCACCTAAGAGCTAACGCTACTGCAATTAAGCAGTTCGAGGAGAATCCTAAGACAGAGATTCGTTATTTGACCAGCATTACTGCAGTTGATGGCAATGATTTGCTTACCTCTATTACGTTCCGCAATAACCAGACGGGAGAAGAGCACACAGAGACCTTTGATGAGGGCAGCTTTGGTGTCTTTGTCTTGGTCGGTCGCGTACCTTCAACTGAGCTTTTGACAGACCTTGTAGATCTTGACGAGCAGGGATATGTTCTTGCTGACGAGCGCATGGCCACCAAAACACCTGGTCTCTTTACCGCAGGTGACCTCAATAAGAAGCCACTACGACAGATTATTACCGCTGCTGCAGACGGCGCTATTGCCGCAACTTCTGTAGCATCTTATCTTGGACAGCCTGTAGAGGGCTAAGAGTTTCTCGACAAGAAGCTTTATTTTTTGATACTAAAAGGGGACCGCAAACAATTACGGTCCCCTTATTTTTTAGCTTTGGCGAGAAGAACTACTAAAGATTAATCCAATATCTTTGTGTGAGTACATCGTCCTCGTCTAGAACTTCATTCTCGAGTACTCCACCATTATTGATAATAGATTTTGCCGAGCCGATATTATCTTTACGACAGCACATAAGAACACGCTCGATGCCAAGTTTCTTACATTCTTTGAGCGCAAGCGCAATCATTGCCGTTGCATAGCCTTTTCTTCTCTCACTTGGTCGAATTCCATCGCCAATGTGTCCACCACTATGTAGAAGTCCCTCATCAAGGTAATGGCGAATATTTACCGCTCCAACAAAGATATTTTTATCATAGTCATAGCAAAAGAGGGTTGTTGTAGGTACCCGACCAGCTGGAAGCGGATTGTTTACGTCTAGTTGTTCTAGATAGTTTGCAAAAGTCATGGTGATCATACCTAAAAATGCGTCTTGGAGAAGGGTTTGTATGATTTATCTCGATATCATGTTTCCACTCATCAAGCATCTCTATGAGCTTGGCTTTATTTTCTTCACTTGGTTTTATGAGAGCAATATTCATGGAGCTCCTTTAGAGTGCTAAGAATGCATTATTTATGAGCAGTCTGTATTATTCTTTGGCGCTTTGGTTAAAACCGTAATTTCAATTTGGTTGTCTTCAAGGTCAATAATGCAACTTTCATAATAGCCATCTCCGGTTGTTCTTGGTCCGCTGATGACTTCATAGCCGTCTGCTTTCAACTCTGCAGTGAGGGTATCTACCTTTTCTTTACTTCCGATACTAAATGCAATATGAGCGTATCCCGTGCGGTTGATCTCTTTTGGTAAATCTGACATTTTAGGTTTGTTCATGATTTCAAGTCGTGCACCTTTATCGAAGGAAAGGAAGTACGAGCGAAAAATCCGTTTGAGGATTATGATAGCCATCGTTGGATGTTGCTCCAAAGTGCTTTTACAAAAACCGTCGAGCACTCTCTAAATCGTTTACATACAGTGCGATATGTTCAATTCTCATGGCTGTCTCCGAAAATCTATGACTGCATTTTGTTCTTCTAGTCAATAACGCCCAGCGTAATCACTCTTTGCTACAGCAGTCCATTTTCTGATGAATTTTGTTTTAGCTTCTGTATAAGCATCTCTATTGTGTTCAAATTGTTTCCATAAACCCAATTTCAACGTTTCGTATTCTTTTGCAATCTGTGGATGGTCTTTCAGGTAATCTCGAAAATACAGTTCATCGTTATCTCCGACATATCGGAGATGAATGTGAAAGACCTTATCGGCAAAACCCATTTTTAGTATAACCAGAGTTCAAAGATATTCTGCGATCTTCCGTTGACATTTGCAGAAGTCCACTGCGTTCGATAAGTTGCGCAATACATTCGATATTAGAATCTGTTGAAATTTCAACAAGAACGTCGACTATATCTTTTGCCCATATTCCAGGAACTGCGGTACTACCAATATGACTAATCCTCTTTATAGAGTGTTTAGGTAAATTATATTGTAGCTTGGCTTCCATTTCACTATAAAATGCATCCCATTTGTCATTGTGCTCGACAAGAAATATTGGGAAAAGTTCCCATAATTCGTTCAGAGACATTTCTGACAGTTCTTTTTCTACTTTCATAGTTTTCTTTCTTTGATAGTCTCCTAAATTTGTCTTGATATATTACTTTTTCCTCGCCACAAAGTAGTATCGATGAATTTTTCCCTTGATTACGCCATCTTGCTCAATAATTTTCTGAGCTTTTAAAGAGGTTCTCTTGGTATTTTTTTGACTTCAAAGTATGGGAATTCCCAGTCAATGATTCTTGCAAACCAAACAAGAGCACCTACATCATAAAATTCTATTGGCCTATAGGCTTCAGCTTCCTCAATAATGTCAAATCCATTATTTATTAATTCTTGTCTGGCAATACTTAAATAAGCTTTAGGAAAGGGAAGCCTCGATATCTCCTAGTAGAAGCTCTACCAGGTCCCTGTCATTCTCAGCGCCAACCTGTTGCGTAAGAAACATACCCCCACTTTTAAGAATTCTTTTTAGTTCTTGTATGTTGTATTTACCGTGTCTGTTGGTAACAAGATCAAAGTAATCATCTTCAAACGGAAGCTCATCTCCTCCGTCAGCTGCCTTAAAGTCTATCCCTAAAGGAAGGAGTCTCTCTTCACACAGTTTGATGTTTGGAGCATAACCTTCAATTGCTGCAGTCTGTTTAGGATTGGTGAGAAAAGACAAAAGAAATTCTCCACCACCCGTTTCCATATCTAATAGATAATCAGTATCGTGTAGATAGGATTTGATGATACTTCCAAAGTCCCATGGAAGATCATCCTCTTCTTTATATCTGTTCCTAATATGGGAGAAATCCCATCCCTTGATATGAGCAATTTCTTGTTCATGAAGCCATTGGGCGAGAAGTGCTTGTTTTTCCATAGTATGTTTCCTTAAGACCGTGATTTTCGGATGTACAATTATTATATATCGTTTGACTGTATAGAAGGATTTTTACCTAATCTACCTGCATATTTATTGTATTTATGCAGGTAGATTGCTTATTTTTATAAAAGGGAGTAAAAGGTTAAAATCATACGATGAAGCATAAGACAGTGTAATTTTTGTAGCCATCAATACATTGAATATATAAAGCTCTGTGATTAAGTTATTTCAAGATGATTTATCAATATGTATAACTATAAAAATACGTTCAGCCCTAAAAATTAGTTTTAGAGAGGTACCAAGAAAGCTATTTTTATAAATAAAAGATTCAGTATTGTCGCCAACTTATCAAATTGAATAATCATCAAATTTATCATGTCATTAAATATAGTTTATAGAGCTGTAGGTGTAATTACTCATGAGTAATTAATATCGTGGCTTAGAAAAGGCTCTCAGAGGCTCATTTTCTGGGTAATAATAATGTGATTGAAGCTCTGTATACTATTGCAGTCGATACTATTTATATAATAGTAAGTAAAAGTCTGATAATCGATATTATGTAAACTAATGGATTATAGAAAAAGGAGAAGGTTTTGAGCCCCTCTCCTTTACTGTAACGTGTGCGACAACGATAAGCGCTATACCGATGAATCTGTCATAACATTCAATTTAATCATGACATCGCTCTCATACAGTTCATCATAAATAACAAGAATCTTGTCGAGTGCCATTAGTTCTGTTTGTCCAGTTGGAATAATTTCCAAGCCCGCACGATCAATAGTCACAACTCTCACTTTGTCTGGCCATGGGATATCCTGTAGCATTTTGCCTTCAACAGCAGATCCTTGTCCAATAGTGAACTCATGAAGGATTTTCTCGCCAGAATCAAGCGTTGGTTTAGACTCCCCTTGCTGAGAAGCTAAAAATTCTGCAAGTAAATGCTCATAGAATGGGTCAACACGCAGGATATTTGCAGTTACGTAAGACACGATTGCAACTGCTGACATAGCCATAAGAGCCTCTAGAGAGCCCGTAAGCTCAAAAATGAGCACTACTCCGGTAACGGGCGCTCTTATTGCTCCGGCAAAAATACCAGCTACTCCCATAGCGATAAAGTTTGGCGCATATGCCATGGGGATGCCAAAAATATGGGTTGCTACCAGGAAAACAGCGTTCCAACAAGTGTTCCCCATCACAACCATTGGAAAGAGTGTTCCACCAGGAGTTCCAGCAGCAAAACAGGTTGTGGTAAAGAGGTATTTGCCCAGCAAAAGCCCTATAACCATGAGTTCAGTGAGGGTTGCCGGCTCTTTGATTTTCTCGATAACAGCATCGCCACCACAGAGAAGATCTGGCCAGGTAAAAGCCATAATTCCAGCAAGCATAAACGGAATAATGAGTCTTGAGAAGGGCACAAATTTGGTAATTTTTATAGAGTCCCTGTGCAAAGAACATTCCTTTATTGTGGAGCGCTCCTAATAAACCACAGGTAAAGCCGACGATAAGAACAAATGCAAAGTCGACATGAGGTAATGGCGCTACGTAAGGAAGCTTTAGGACTGGCTTCATACCAAGGACATTGGAAACAAGAAAGTCTGCAGCTACAGACGCGGTCATTGCCGAGATAATCAGTGGCGCATGAAACTCTTTTTGAATCTCTTCGATGGCAAAGAGTGTGCCAGTAAGAGGAGCGTGAAAGGCAGCAGACATGCCTGCGGCAGCGCCACAGGTAACTAGAAGACGTTCTTCTCCCTTTTACGCTTGAGAATTTTGGAGACTGCTTTGCCAGAAACAGCGCCTAACTGGACTGATGGACCTTCTCGGCCCATAGAAAGACCACCAAAGGCCACAAGAACGCCCTGAACAAACTTGACGGGAAGAACTCGATACCAAGGCATATCAGCAGAACCCATAACCTCAGCATTTGTTTGAGGAATACCAGAGCCGGCGGTGTAGGGCTCAAACTTCATAAGGAGACTAACAATCACCATGAGGATAAGAAGGACACTAAACCAAAGCGCCATATAAGGCCAGTTACCTGCGATTGATTCAGTGATTGAACGCATTTGCTCTTCTGCAAACGAGAGACAAAGGCGGTAGAGCGTGACAACGCCACCACCCAGAAGACCTACAAGCAGGCCCTCTCCAATGAGTGCAACTTGAAATCGACGAGAAAAATGACGTTCAACCACGTTTGTCTTTTTCTTTAGATGAAACGCCACAATCTCCCCTAGCTGTTGTATGTGAGTAAAAGAAAAGCACGTAAAGCGTACTCAAAATATTGTACGACTTTACGTGCGTATAGTTAAAAACTTTGTACAGAAATTGTACGTTAGCCGGAGAATGGGCCTCCACCATAGCAAGCGTAGACAGGTCCCTCGATAACGCCAACAGATTCGTTAGCTGCGTGGATCATACGACCACCGCCAACATAGATACCAACGTGCTCGTAGCCAGGACGTGTAAAGACAATATCGCCATAGTTGAGCCTCGTCTAGGGAATCATGCCAGTTACCAGCTGCGCGGATAGCGCGACCAATGGTGCCTGCAGTACCTGCACGGTAGCCAAGAAAGCAGTAGTAAATAAGTCCACCGCAGTCAAAGCCTACGGATGGAGAAGCGCCACCCCAAACGTATGGATAGCCGATGCAAGCATATGCAGATGCCATGCCGCCACCTGCTGCTGGGTAGCCACCGCCACCGCCGCTATTACCGCCACCGGAACTAGATCCACCTCCGGAGCCTCCGCCAGTATTGGAGGAACCACCGCCGCTGCTACTAGAATCGGAAGAGCTGGAACTAGAGTCATTAGAGGGGCTCGAAGAATCCGAGCTGCTAGATGGAGTCTCGCGAGTGACTGTTTCAATAGCGTAAGCAACGTTGTTATTAGCTGCTGCAGCTTCCTGAGCGGCAAGCTGTGCTTTAACCTCAGCATCAAGAGAATCGTAGTAAGCCTTGGCTTCTGCTACTTGGCTCTGAAGTTCATCAGCAGTGGACTTCATCTCGGTAATCTGAGCCTGGAGGTTCTGTTGCTCTGCCTCAAGCTCAAGCTGCTGAGCCTGGAGCTGGTCTCCCAGAGTTTTGACCTGATTAATAGAGTCTGCCTCTTGCTTACTGGTACGGTCCATGTAATACACACGGCTGACAAAGTCCTCAGGGCTTGAAGCACCAAGAAGGAAGTCCAGAGTCTCCTGTGGACCTGCCTTGTAAGCACTCTTCATAGCTGCAGAAAGAATAAGACGCTGCTGATTAAGCTGCTCTGTGGTCTCTGCAATCTGCTCCTGAACCTCACCAATCTTATTGTTAGTGGCATCAAGTGCATAGGTTTTCTCGTCAAGGTTATTCATGGCCTCTGCAAGAGCGGCTCCAAGGGAGTCTAGCTGGGCAGATGCGGCCTCAAGATCGCTTTGTGGGTCAGCGAAAAGCCTTGCTGGAGTAAGCAGCGTGGTGGCTACGCCAAGACCTGCAAATAAAGAGAGCGTCTCGTCTTGTGAAAGATCGGCGCTGTGACATATAAGCTCCTTCCGCAAAGCACGAAAACAATTGGGCGACGTGTTGCTTTGCTTTGCCATCTAGGATAGCTCATTTGAAAGAAAATCAAAGTCAACTCACCGATTTCTTGGCGAGAAACCCTTGTTAATGGGAAGCTACCCTATTGAGTATCTGAATAGTTTACCCTGAAAATGACATTTCATACAAAATTCAAATGATATTCGTGCAGCTATTTGAGGTAATTGAAGGAATTATCATTGCATAAATTTATGTTTGACCTGCATTTATGGAGAAATTCTATACATATGAAATATGTAAGTCTTGTATAACAAAAAAACAAGGCTGATAAGACAAAATGCTTATCAGCCTGTATATTTTCTAAAACTACAACGGCTCATTTTTGAAAAGCAAAGCAGCTTTGTAGCTAGAGTAAATTTAATCTTTTTGAACTTTAATGAGGGTATAAACCTCCTGGTTAAAAGCACTTACCAATGATCTCTCTTGGATGTAGGTAGCAAAGCTCAAGAGCAAAAGCAAAGCCTGCTACCTTTGCACCGGCCTTCTCGGCAAGCTGAGCAGAAGCAACACAAGTGCCACCTGTTGCAACAAGATCGTCTGCGATAAGAACAACATCATCTGATGTTAGAGCATCAGTGTGAATCTGCAGCTCGCTTGTACCGTACTCAAGGTCGTATGCCTGAGTGTATACCTCACGAGGAAGCTTGCCGGGCTTACGAGCTGGAACAAAGCCTGCGCCAAGCTTGTAAGCTACAGGCGCACCAACCAGAAAACCACGAGCCTCAGCACCGATGACCTTGGTAATTCCAGCATCTGCAAAGTGATCTGCAATGTCATCAATAAGCATCTGAAAAGCACTTTGGATCTTTAAAGAGCGGGGTTACATCCTTGAAGATAACGCCTGGCTCTGGATAATCAGGAATGCTAATGATATGACTCTCATAATCATACGTAGACACAATGTCCTCACATTCAAATCAAAACTGTTGAATAGTTATATATACCTAGATTACTCGTCTAGATGCATATCCTTAAAAGATTCACTAACTAATTTGGTGATTAGTTCATTTCTAACCGCATTAGTAAGGCCTAGCATGCGGGTCAGAGCAGCCATGAACTTCTGACGAGACTCGTCAGTATGGTCAACTTCAACTCCCCCGCCCTTTTTAGCATACACAACAAGAGACTTAGCAAACATGCTGGATTCACGGTTTGCAGCCATAACATACTGGCGTAAATTCTTAGGCTCAAAGCCAAAATGGCGCAGCTCATTGCAAAGACGAATAAGCGTAAGGTCTTTACCCTCCACGAGGTCTCTGCCATGCGGAGAACGCTTAAGCGCAATAACTCCGGCTTCAGAAAGCTGTCGTACAAAGCTTACAGAAGCTCCTGCAAGCTCTGGAATTCTATCGATGGCATGATACTTTTGAATAACTTCAGGATCATCTACAGGCACCACAATGGCGTCAGCATGAGCAGCACCAAGGATAGCCTGAGAGACTTGTTTACCTTCAAGCTGTGCTTGATTTTGGTGAGAAGAACCTTGAACTTCAAGTGAATCCTGAGCCTCAGATGCGGTAAGTTCAGAAGTTTGATTTGAACCTGAGGCTCAACTTCAAGGTTTTTATCTTGCCTGTCAAGCTCGTCTTTAATGACAGACAATGGCATAAAACGACTCTTCTGCAAATACAGAATGGTCTCTAAGCGTTTGACATCTTTTTGAGAGTACAGACGATAGCCACCAGCTGTTCTGCTAGGAGTAATGAGTCCCTCATCCTGCAGATATCTGACTTTAGAAACGCTCAAGTCTGGATAGAGAGTCTGTAATTTCTTAACTACTTTACCGATAGTAAGAAAACCTGAATCAGCCATAAAGCTATCCTTTAACCTTAAGCTGAGACTCTACTAGTATGGAAAACCATTCTGAACGTACCAATCTGAATGGTAGAACCATCGCGAAGCGTAGCTTTATTAATAATGGCGCCATCAACCCAAGTTCCATTGAGAGAATCCAGGTCTTCAATAGTTGCATAGCCAAGGGAGAGGTTGGAAAGATCAATGGTAGCGTGGTTTCTTGAGACCGTCATATCGTTCAAGAAAACGCTGCACTTTGGATCTCTTCCAAGAGAAATCTGCGGAAGATTAAGCTCAAAAGTCTGACCTGTCTGTGGTCCCTTAACAATAGTAAGGACAGGGTGAGCAGGCTTTTGCTGAGCCATAAGATCAGGTACCGTAGCGTCAGCTGAAGGCATGCGGAAGATCTCTGTTGAGTCTGGTGACTGCTGTTTGATGTCGTCAGTTGACATGACTACTCCTTAATTTGGTTACAAAACAATAATAACGCTTAACGACACGCAATACAGTCCATTTCGATGAGCGCACCTAGTGGTAAGGCAGAAACTTCAACAACAGCACGACCAGGAGCCGGAAGAACAAAGTATTGCCTATAGATCTCATTCACCTTAGGTAAATCATTGATATCAGAAAGATAGAGGGTGGTTTGAGCTACATCAGAAAGCGTGCAGCCAGCTTCTGCCAAGATTGATTGAGCGAGATGAATAACGCGAGTAGTCTGCTCCTCAATGTCTCCCTCAATCAGTTTTGTGGGGTCTTCCGCAGAAATAGCAATTTGACCGGTAACAAATACAAGTCTACCTGCAGTAGTACCTTGAGAGTATGGTCCCATAGGAGCTGGAACACCTATGGCATTGATTGCGTATTTCATAGAAGCTCACCCCTCGCACCAATATAATCGTCTGAGTTTCTGAGTAAACCCCAACCTTCAAGTTTATCTTTAGCTATTACTACTTTAGTATGACTGACAAGTTCTGAAAACCATGGAAGATACATTTTTAGAGCTTCAAGAAGTTGCTTGCGTCCGAGAGGATGTACCACCTCAAAAGAAAGCAAACTTCTAAAAAGAATTACAGTATGAACCGGAGGTACCATAACCAAATAAGCAGGTATCTTTTTGGAGGATACATTTGCTACGAGTGCAGGAATGCTCTGGTCAAGCAGTAGATTACAGAGCGAAGAATCTTGCGGTAGCTCTTGCTCTCCTAGGTAATCCAAAAGAACCTTTTTTGCCTTCTTACCAGCAAGTAAAAGAGGCGTGAGTAAAGGAGTTGCATCTTCTAGGGCTACCTCAGCATATGGAGCTACGCCGTTTTGCTCAACTGACGCAATAACAGCAAACCACTCTTCTAGAATAAGTGAGCGTTCAGAGGCGTCTACTACTACATACCTCGTTTTTGTCCAGATCTAGCGAGAAGCCCGATGGACGCTAGAGAGCCATCTCCCGTGAGCGCACATTCAAAAGAGACCTCTCCTACTTCAAGTTTTTTGCCTGCAAAAACCGTCTCAACAAAGTTTTTACCAGTAGCTCCACTTACCAGTGTGTAGCTCATGCCACTGAGATCAACAAGTGCACAATCTTGCACTGCAGTTTCAAAGGGTTTCTCGCCAAAGAAAGATTCAGCAAAGTTGAATCCTTCAGTTGAAGATGAGAATTGTGCTCCTAGATACTCAAGCTCCGAGTGAAGAATGGAACGATTCTGTTCAGACATTAGTTTCTCCCAAAGAGGTACGGAGCAACCGAGTAAAGATCAAAGAGGTTGTAAGCAGGTACCGTCCAGAGAGTTAGTCGAGCCTGGGAGATGGTAGTGCCTACATTTGTTGAACCTTGTGACCAGGTAGTAGTAGTAATGAGCTGATTATTAGCCACCGGATAGTTTGGTGACAGCATGGATGTCTGGTACGTAAAGGCATCAGAGCCTGGCCATGCCATATAGGTTGTAGAAGCAGATGGTCTTACCACAGCAGATAGGAGGAAGTTATCTTCGCTTGGGCGGATCTGAATGACTTGAGAAGTGCGTTGAATAGCTACGCGATTGAAATTTTGATAAGCCCAGTTCATCAGAATGGCGGTATCGTCAAAACGACCTTGCGTAGTATCACAGCCAAGTACGCAGGTGTAGAGCGTCACGTTACCACGCATAGAAGCACCAAGAAATGCAGTTCCTGAGTCCTCGGCACCTGTTTTAATGCCAAGTAAGCCACGGTAAGTGTCCATAAGGTCATCAGTAGAGTGGAACGTACGTTGCTCCCCTCCAACTATCGTAGTGAATGACCTGGTGTGAACAGCGCTTGCGATAAACGGATAGTGTTCGCGTGCGTAACGGCCCATGAGCGCAAGGTCTCGTGCGGTTGAATGGTGCCCATCTGCATCTAGGCCATGGGGGTTTTGGAAGTGTGTGTGGGTCATTCCAATCTCTTCAGCCTTTTTGTTCATCTGGTCAACAAAAGCCTGTTCAGAGCCAGAAACATTGACAGCAATGTTATAGGCAGCGTCGTTTGCTGAATAGACAAGCATCATCATAAGAAGCTGTCTAAGTGTTGGGCTATCATCAGGGGTCAAACCAGCAAGTTGTGAGCCTTCTTCAAGATCTTGTGTAGTGATTTCACAGGGTTTATCAAGGTCAATACCTGAGTCAAGCGCAACAATTGCAGACATGACCTTGGTGATTGAAGCCATAGAAAGCTCTTGATCTGGGTTTTTACTCCAGAGTACGTTACCCTGTGCGTCAGTAACAATAGCCGCAGTAGCCTCAGTGAGTTCTGGCTCATCTGTAATAGAGTTCTTTTTTGATGAAGAGTTCTCTGCTAAAGCACGAGCCACAGGTGCAAAAGGAGCAGCTAGAGTACTGATAAGTAATACGCTTACAAGAAAAGCCAGCATCTTGTGAGAGAGCTGGCGTAAAGATACAGAGCTGCGCTGAGTGGATGTCATAAACAACCTAACTTAAGCTTGAGTACTTTTACTATCCTTATAAATTTTAGCTGCTTCACCAGTATAAACAATGGCGGTAATTGCCGAGAAAACAATTCCGATATACACAAAGAAGATACCGATAGGAGAACTCTGTGAATTTAGTCCTGGAAGCCAATCGACGTTTACCAGGCCAAGACCAGATACAACTGGGATGCCCAAAAGTAAGAGGCTAAAACCGGTCATCAAAAATGCAGTTGCAGCTTTTCCAACAAAGACGACATCAATAGGACGCCTGCGAACTTTACGCATAATCAATGCACCTAAGGTAAGGTATACGTCTCGTCCAATGACAAAAAGAGGAATCCAAACCGGAAGCTCACCAATAATCAAGAGTCCCAAGACGCCTGTAATGAGCAGCACGCGATCCATAACGGGGTCCATGATTTTGCCCAGCCAGCTGACGGTTTGCGTTCTACGAGCTATCTGACCATCAAGAAAATCAGTGACAGCTGCAGTTACATAACAGCCCAGTGCAACCCAGCGATTTCCGCCTGTTGAGAAGAGCCAGAGAAAGATAAGCGTAAGGATTAACCTGCAAAACGTAATGACATTTGCAACGGTAAAAACGGCATTAGAAGGATTGTTGGAACTACCAACTGGATCAGTAATAGTTCCCTCTGCCTGCGCTTTTTGCTGCATCGGCGTCTGCTGCTTCTTTAATTTGGGATGCTACTTGATTAGCTAGCTGCTGCCTAGTTTGCAACGTTTCACTCCCCTTTTGTAGTACATAACATGTGTCTATTTTAACGTAAGTTACGCGATAGCAAACTATTGGCACATTTGTTTAACAAAGGAAATAAGAACACGAACACCCTGAGTATAAACGCGTTTTTTCGATGCGCTCATCAATGCCATGAACGCCATTTGCTTCATCTTCTGGTGTTGGCCTAAACGGACAAATACGCAGAATGGAATCGCAAATTCCCTCATATCGGACAGAATCAGTTCCGCCGCATACAAATGACGGGACAAAGGTAACACCTGGATGGTAGTGTTCCATAATGGATTTGAGCTCTTGATATCCAGCTCCAGTTGGAGAATCAATTCTTCCTGCTGGAGTTGAGTGTAAAAGCTTCAACCTCAATATAAGGGTTAACTTGGGCTACTACTTGTTTGATGTGTTCAACGGTTTCTTCAACGCTTACACCAGGAAGCAGCCTAATATTGATAGTTGCGCTGACATTACCAGGCATAACGTTTGCTGCACTACTTGAACCATCAAGCATGTTAAATGCATACGTAGTGGTAACAAAGGGATAGAGCTCTTTGATCTGAGCTGCGGCAAGCGCAATCTTATCTGCATTGGTATCTACGTCATGTACCAGCGAAGCAAAAAGGTTCCTCGGTGATTTCTGGCGCAAGAACCTTGAAGGTTTCTTTAACAATGTCATTAAGCTCAGGTTGAGGTTTAGCCTCAGAAAAGAGCAGCAAGTGCGCAGCTCAAATGCTCAAGCGAAGTTCCACCAAACGGATTAGAGGAATGTCCACCGTGACCAGGCGCGGTAAGTTTAACGTTCAAGAAGCCCTTTTGCGAGATGCAGATGTCGGCCACGGTAGCCTCGGGCGCGCCGTATGCGCTGCCGTCAAAAATGTAGTGGTGCCTTCGTCCAAGAGGCAAACTGCACGCATTTCTCGCGAGGCCATCACCTCTGCAAACCTAGTGGCGCCGTGGCTCAAGACCTCTTCGTCCTCACCAAATGCCAGGTAGATAGAGCGCCTTGGCGAGAAACCCTGTGAAAGCAGATACTCAAGTGCCTCAAGCTCGCCCATAAGCATTTCTTTGATATCAAGCGCACCACGTCCCCAAACGTAGGTATCGTCGACATCTCCACCAAAGGGATCGTGCGTCCATGCGTCTTCTGTACCAGGAACAACAGGAACTACATCCTGGTGAGCAATAAGCATCAATGCAGGAAGCTTAGGGTTAGATCCTGGAATCTCAATGAGGAGCGAGTGGCCAACCACTTCAACGTTAGAGGCTGCGGTCATAACATACAGAAAGCTATCAACAATGTGCTGTTGAAGGGCATCAAACTGGGACCAATCGGTTGTCTCTGCGTCGGTATACACCGTCTTAAAAGACAGCGCCTTTGCAAGTCTCTCAGACATTGCCTCTATGTTGAGCTCCGGATATTCATCCTCGTGAGCAAAGTGGTCGTAAATATTCATGGACCTCTACTAATCTCGTAGTTTTTAAGTTAATAACGTAATAATAACGGCAATTTTTATGCGTTTCTCTACTCTTGCTGGTAGAATTAACAAAACACTCACTTAGCACACGTATCTTGGGAGCCCTGATGATTAAGCTTGTTCTTTCCGATATGGACCAAACGTTAAAACCCGCTGACACTCCGGCTATTTCAGAAAGAACTCATCAGGCAATTAATAATCTTAAAGCCGCAGGTATCGCATTTGGTCTTTCTACCGGAAGGCCAGTATATGATGCACTTTCTTATCTAAAATCTGACGTCTCTCTGACAGATACTGGCGTGTTCTCTAGTGGAAAGATTCTCTACTTTAATGGCAAGCTCATTTTCACCAAACAATTTACCTACGAGATGATGGAGAAGATCTACGAGGTTATTTCTCCAATGGATGATTGTTTGCTTACGTATTATCAAGAAGGTCCGCTTGAGCAGCCTTTAGATACGTCATTTTACCTCTTGTTGGAAAATAGTTGATACCACTCAAGAGGTAGTAGATCATCTTGCAGCCTCGTTTAACACTTTTTGTGCCAGGGCTTGGACCACAGTCCGTTCCAAGAGATGTTCCTATGTATGCGGGTGGTCTTCTCTTACCCCAAGATGAAAAGCGCGCGCAAGAAATCTATGAGGCTGTTACCAGTGCAGTTCCAGAGGTTGAGTTGGTTTCTCCCTATATTGGTTGGTTTGACATCAATTATCGTGGTTGGAATAAGGCACAGGGATTCGAGAAGCTCATTGAGACTATAGGTCTTAAGCCAGAAGAAGTTATTGTGTGCGGCGATTCCGAAAACGATCTTGATCTTCTTAAGATTGCTCATCACTCATGCTGCATGGAAAACGGAACTGACGAGGCTAAGGCTGTCTCGAAGTATCTGTTGCCTAGCGTGTATGAGGAAGGCGTAGCTCAGCTCTTAGAGGCGCTCACAGAGGCTCAGGGAGACTTTGATTCTGAGGTTGTCCAGTCTGTCCTGAAGAGAACTCTATAGGATTAGAGCTTGATACAGAGTGTGGCAATATAGTCATTTCCATACTGTGATAATCGATTCCTTTTGTCACACGACTCATAAAAATCGATCATAGCAAGGCCATTTTTAAGTTGTCCTCTAATCTGAGCTTCTAAGGTATGGCTAAATTCATACCCATATGCTGGATTAATGGTTATTTTGCCTTGCTCTTCAAGCTCTCTTGAATTAAAAGGTATCGAAAACTTTAAAAGCAACTCCTCATCTGGGTGGTCCCATACAACGTCAGCATCATACATGTACGTCCAAGGATTCATAAAGCCGACCATTAACAGCCCACCCTTTTTCAATACGCGAGCTGCTTCTTTATACATGTTTTCTAAGTCTTCAATGTATACATTCGAAACTGGATTAAAAATAATATCGAAAGTTTCATCTTCAAAAGGAAATGGTTTTGTCATATCAGCTTGAACGGTATTGATTTTCAAGCCTTCTCTTTTAGCAACCATCTCATCTTTTTGTAATTGTGATGTAGAAAAATCCATAATGGTTACGTCATAACCTTTAGCAGCAAAAATGGGACCCTGTTGTCCACCACCACAAGCCAAGCCTAATATCTTTTTTCCGTTGGCCTTTTCAAACCATTCTGTTGGAACTTTTTTCCCGACCGTTAATGCAACAGAAATTGGACTGTTTCTAGCTTCTTCTAATTCTTCATGCGTCAATGGTTGGGTATAGTCATTTCTTACCTTATTCCATCTATCTTGATTTAATTTTTAAGTAGTCATTCATCTTATAATCTCCTCAAAATAGTGTTGTATTTTTGATTTATGCTGCATGTAGAACCATTACATTTTTTGTCGCTACAAATTATAATTTGTTTTCTCGCTGTTTGTATCACATGCATTTTTAACTAATTGATACAGGTCTACAGAGCATGCAACCTAGTACACATTGTCTTATCTCTAGTGTGATATCTGAATCGTAAAAAGTGGCTGCATTTTGACGTGTCATCTGCAGCCACTTTTATGTTACTTACACGTGTTTATTCGCGTGTAGTTAATCGTTTTGACTCTGCGGGCTTCTCCGCATCTCTGCGGGTTTCTCCGCACTTCTACTTGATCAGACCGCTGTTCCTTAGCAGCAGCTCAATATCGGTGCCCTTGACAGCCTTGAGAGCTACCTTTAAGAGCATCTTCTCCTTGAACGAGAGTGGCGCCTTATCAAGCGTTTTCTTGTCCAGAGCATAGTAGGTTGCCCTTAGAAGCTCTCTGATGTCGTACTGAGAACCCCAAACCTCTGGTACGCCCCTATCAACATCCATCAACGAGTAGACAGACTCCATACCAGTACGGATTGAGTATTCCGTAGTAAAGATGGTGTCGCGAGGAGTCTCGGCAAACTGTCCAATAAAGGCAAAGTTAACGGAACCCTCAGGGACAACCAGAGGCCTGTCCTCAGCCTTTCTTGGCTGGAAGAATGCGTTGATGTAAGGCATGAAGCACGTAGTGGTGTTGCAGCGGTTCTTGGCCCAGTCCTCAATCTTCTTGGTTGGAACACCAATGTGATAGAGCCACTCCTGGCATACTTCCTCACCGGTGCAGTTACGCATAGCCTTCTTTACAAAGTTACCAGGCTTGTTGGTGCTCAGTGCATAGACCCAGATAAGTACAGTGTCCTTGTCCTGTGCTCTGAACTGTGGCTGACGGTTGATGGTCCACGAGAGGTACCAGTTATCGGTACTATCCTTGACGGTTACAATACCGCCGGTTGTGACCTTACCTTCTATTGGATCTCTCTTGCAGACGCCAATAATCTTCTTGATTATCTCTTCGTCTTTTGTCTGGATAGTAGCGCTCATCCAGTTAGTTGCCTCAAAGTCACTACAGAAATTATCGGGATTGCCGTACTCACCATGCTTGGCCTGAGCGGCAATGTTCTTCCACAGATCCCAGGACTCCCCTACGCCATTTCTAACGTTGCTAATGTCTGGAGCAGTATTTTGATCGCCATAGCAAGAGGTATCGGTGCAGCAGCCATTGGTGATAAACACCAAATCGTCTTCGGTTAGATCAATGGTTTGCTGTGAGCCGTTCTTCTCGTAAACAATTTGAGTGGCTACCTTTTTACCATTGGTGTCATTGATGATGACGTTCTTGACATCCATACCATAGTCAACGCTTACGCCGTGATTCTCAAGATACCTGACCAGTGGCAAAAATCATGCTCTCATACTGGTTGTACTTGGTAAAACGCAGCGCAGTAAAGTCAGGAAGACCGTCAATATGGTGACAGAATCTGCAAAGATAGCGCTTCATCTCAAGAGCAGAAGACCATCTTTGGAACGCAAACATGGTCTGCCAATAAAAGCCAGAAGTTAGTGTTCCAGAAAGAATCAGGAAGTACGTCACTAATCTTCTTGCCCTCAAGGTCCTTCTCGGGAGTCATAAACAGCTTGGCAAGCGCAAGTGAAGACTCTTTATCAAGCTTGAACTTCTTATCTGTGTGGGCATCTTTACCGCACTTCTCGGAAGCTCTGCAGAGCGAGTAGTTTGGATCGTGCTTATTGAGCCAGTAGTACTCATCAAGTACCGAGACGCCAGGTGTTTCAATGGATGGAACGTCTCTGAACATATCCCACATGCACTCAAAGTGGTTGTCCATCTCTCGGCCACCGCGCATGTAGAAACCCTTGCTTACATCTTTGCGGCCATCGCAACTTCCGCCTGCAAGCTCAAGCTTCTCGAGCAGGTGAATTCTTGTACCCTTTACCTGACCATCGCGGACAAGATAAAAACGCAGCAGCTAGACCTGCAAGTCCTGTTCCAATGATATAGGCTGATTTTTTGTCGGCATCTTTGGGCTTTTCTGGCTTAGCGAACGATTCATACGTTCCAGCAGAGTAATACATAACTTCCTCCTTAGTATTCCGCATCAATTACCTGCGGAAATTAGTAAGTCGCCCTTACCTTGCGTCCACTATAAACTTATAAACTGCTAAAGAAAATGCACAAAAAGAACGATTGGACATATAGGTTATTTTTTGTTGCAATCTACCTGCTAAATTGTTTCAAAAATAGCAATTAATTTGGCTTTTTTCGCAGGTAATGTTGTGGTTAACTTGTATTAGTTAGATTAAGCTAACTTTATTCTTTCATAGTATGAAGGGGGTCTTAGTATGGAAGCTGGTCACGAGTTTTTACTCCGTATGGGCAAGACAAGACTGCGCCCTTGGAGGTATTGAAGCAACCAATTGGCTGCTTAATTCCGTAGAGATTACGCCAGAAACTCAGATTCTTGAGGTTGCTTGCAATATTGGAACCACTACGGTTGAGCTGGTAAAACGTTTTCACTGCCATGTAACCGCAATTGACCTTAATGCAGACGTGCTCCCTAAAAACAAAAAGAAAATATCGCGAGAAACAATATCGAGGAGTACGTAACAGTGGAACAAGGAGACGCTACAAATCTCTCCTACCCTGATAACAGCTTTGATGTTGTTATCAACGAAGCAATGCTCACTATGCTCTCTGACCAGCAGAAGGCATCTGCGGTAAAAGAGTATGCACGCGTACTCAAGCTAGGTGGCGTGCTGCTTACCCATGACGTTCTTCTACTCAAAGAAGACGATGAACTGGTCCACGAACTCTCAAGAACCATCAACGTCAACGTAAAGCCGCTAACCCTTACAGGTTGGAAAGACCTTTTTGAGTCAGCAGGTTTCTGCCCAGAAACTAAAAACGGCAAGATGACACTCATGAATCCGGCTGGACTTATTGCGGACGAAGGCGCTGATGGTGCTCTAAGGGTTATTAGAAACGGCCTTAAGCCAGAAAATACCAAGATGTTCACCAGTATGTTTACGTTCTTCAACGATCATACTGACGACCTCAACTACATTGCCGTAGTTAGCAGAAAGCCAAGATAGCCATCGTTTCAAGCAAGTCACTGTTTCAAGCAAGGCATCGTTTCAAGATGGGCACACGATCGCCCAAAACAGACATTCATCGAGCTAGACTCGGGCTCGATAGCAAAGAAGGAAGCCGGCATCTCTACCAGCTTCCTTCCCTTTTGCGTGTTATGTGCGGAGCTTACTTGACCTTTGCACAGGCAGCCATAGCAACAGAGCCAATGTAGTTGACTGGGTTGGTAAAGTTTGGCTGGAACAGAAGGTCAACAGCTGCAAGGTTGTCGATGGTCATACCAGCAGCAATAGCAACGGACACAACGTTTGCTGCCTGAGCAACATCGTCATGTGTCGAGAAGAACTGTGCGCCCTTGATAAGGCGAGTCTCTGGATCCCAGACCAGCGTTGCGGTAACTGGCTCGGTGGTCAGCATGAACTCAGGACGGTAGTTCTCGGTGATGGAGACAGAATCGTACTCATAGCCACGAGCCTTGCCACCCTCAACGGTGAGGCCTGCTGCAGCCATGGAGTAGTTGTAGAGCTGAACTGCGCTGGAAGCCTGAGTACCTGCGTAAGCAGCGGTTGGCTCAAGCATGTTAGGACCAACGTGCAGACCCTGGCGGACAGCGTTGGTTGCCAGAGGAATGTAGTCCTCTTTACCAGTGACGTTGAAGATAATGGAAGCGGAATCGCCAGCTGCAAAAACGCCAGGCTCACTGGTGCGCATGTACTCATCAACCTTGATGGCGCCGTTTGGAAGCATATCAAGCTGGCCGTCAAAGAGATCAGTACGAGGTAGGAAGCCAATGCCCAGAATTGCGTAATCTGCAGTGTAGGAGCCCTTATCGGTAACAACGGTGACGGAATCGCCGTTGTCCTCAAAGCTCATGACCTTCTCGCCAAGTGCAAGCGTGACGCCGTGCTCTTTGTAAGCAGCCTCAACCTGGTCGGTGATTGCCTTATCAAAGTTCTTTTGCAAGAACACGAGGAAGCATATCAATGAGTGTGACGTCCTTCTGACGCTCGGAGAGCTGTTCTGCAAGCTCAGCGCCAATGTAGCCAGCACCGATGACAATAGCGGACTTGGACGCTGCCATGGTGTCGTGAATGCGACGGCCATCGGCCCAGTTCTTGCACTGAAGAACACGAGGTCCGTCGATGCCAGGCAGTGGTGGAACGATTGGCTTTGAGCCAGTGGTAACTACGAGGTAGTCAAAGTCATCCTCAAAAGTCTCGCCAGTCTTGAGGTCCTCCCACGCAACGTGCTTGGTCTTAACGTCTGCAGAAGTGACGTTAGTGGTCATATGGACGTGAGCGCCGGCCTCAGCAAGGGCTTCTGGAGAGCTGTAGAACATCTTGTTAGGATCGCTTACGTGGTCACCTACCCAAAGAGCAATACCGCAAGACAGGAAGGAAACCGTGTCATTGCGCTCAAAGACGTGAACCTCCCAATCTGGGTGTGCGCCCAGGATTGAAGAAGTGGCAAAAACGCCTGCATGGGTACAACCGATAACTGCAACTTTAGCCATAGAAACCCCTCTGTTAAATGCTACTAATGACTAACATTAATTGTTACTTCGACAGTGGCATTATGCCATATTCTCTTATCGAGAAGAGCGTCATTCTTGAACGTTCTTTAATAAATCGAATATTCGGAGTTCGTGAAGCAATTTGTTTATAGATCTTTACACAGTGGCGAGAAAAAAACTTACTGTTTGTACAGGCCACTTGTGAGGAGACTGGGATGTTTGATCAGATCATTACAGAATGCAAGATCTTTAATCCAACTCTTGAAAGAGCTTTTAAAGTTGCTCCAAAGGAATTTATCTCCGCTTATCAGTGGTTTATTGATAATGAAGGCAGAGGGACATCTGTTTTGCCGCATAATGTACCAGATAAATTGGGATTTTATGATTTCAAGATAAGTGGTCAATCTGGCATTTTCAGCCCTTCAGGTAGAGATATACACTACAAAAAAATAAGCAATATGCAATATCAGTTCATACTAGCAAGCCAGGAAAAAATCCCCACTACAAAGACAGACCTCCAATTAAATTAGAGGATGGAACTTGGCTGCTTGAATATTCTGCATATCGTGAGAAAGAAACCTGTACCGTTAGCTACAATACTTATCTATTAAATTGTCTTAACGATGGTCTTCCTGTTGGTGTAATTGATTGGGACAATACAGTAGATCAATACGTCGTCAGAGGTCTTGCATTCGTTGAACGTTATAATAGTGCGACTGGAATGTTTACTTTGCATGGCCCAGTTAATGCTAAAACGATCAATGATTCATCCTTTATTTCTGCAGGTTTTGACGATCTTGAACCAGAAATTCAAGATCAACTTGAGCAGATTGATGACACTGATGAGCGAATTAAAGAATTGAGGGAGTCAGTACGTAGACAAGGTCAGACTCAGTTTAGAAATGACTTGTTAAAAGCGTATGCAAACAGATGTGCTATCTCTGGAAACGGTGTGCCTCAGGTTTTACAAGCAGCTCATATTGGTCAATATCGTGGACCTAAAACTCAAATGGTTACCAATGGTATTCTACTAAGGTCTGATCTACATCTTCTTTTTGATGCACATTTACTTTCAGTTGAGCCCGATAGTAAACGCATTAGATTATCGAGGCTTCTGGATAAAACCGAATATATTGACTTCAATAAAAAGCAGTTGCATATGCCTGTTTATCATGAAGCTTATCCAAATGAAAAGCAGCTAGAAAGGCATTTTGATCAATTTATGGCTGAAACGGAGATTTTGAGATAAGGCTTTATTACATGATTTCTAGTTCGATCCATGAGCAAAATTCGTGAGCAAAATATTGGTCAGATTTTAATAGATCAATATGAGCCAGAAGATCCTGCAGCGAAGGATCAAAAATCATAGCCGTTTACATTTAAAAAAAGAATATATAGCAATTGCGGCTAATAATTCATTTTGAGTTTTTAAGAGGCCTTAGATTAACGATGTAGAAAGCATATGTAAAAGCATTCCAGCTAATAGATGGGCATTCAATTTCAGTTAAAGGCACCTTATCGTAGTTATCACAGATTTGAGTAAAACACTCAAACATAGTTTGATTATTTTTGTATTTTTGGATCAATTAGTTTACTCAGATTCTTTAGGTCATTAACTGTTAGTCTTCTCATTTTTCCCTCCTTAACAAAAGGAAGAATATCGATCTTTATCTGAGTTTGGCGGTTTCCAAGTTAGATCCACAAAATCCACGATCAAAAAACGCCTCCCAGCGCATAGCTAGGAGGCGTTTTTTAAGGAAAGGACTAGAGGGGTTTCTCGCCAATTAGGCAAGCATCTGAGCAAGATCCTCGGAAGCATCGCCGATTGGGCCAATACCGTAGTTCTCAACAAGAATGTTAAGGACGTTAGGGCTGACAAATGCAGGAAGGGTTGGTCCAAGCTTGATGTTCTTGATGCCAAGGTGAAGCAGGGTCAGAAGGACGCAAACTGCCTTCTGCTCGTACCAAGACAGGACAAAGCTCAGTGGCAGGTCGTTAACGCCGCAGTCGAATGCATTTGCAAGGGCGGTTGCAATCTGAACAGCACCGTAAGCGTCGTTGCACTGACCAACGTCAAGAATACGAGGAATGCCACCAATTGTGCCCAGGTCAAGGTCATTGAAGCGGAACTTGCCGCAAGCAACAGTGAGGACAACAGAGTCTGCAGGAGTCTGCTCAACAAGATCGGTGTAGTAGTTACGACCAGGACGAGCGCCGTCGCAGCCGCCAACAACAAAGAAGTGCTTGATAGCGCCCTGTTTAACAGCGTCGATGATCTTATCGGCAATGCCAAGAACTGCACCGTGGCTAAAGCCGGTGGTTACCTTGTGGCCACCGTTGATACCGGTGAGCTCCTGAGCCTCAGCGTATCCGACAAGTTCCTGAGCCTGCTTGATAACAGCGCTGAAGTCCTTCTTACCGTTTGCGTCCTCGTCAATGTGAACGAGCTCTGGGAATGCAACAAGCTCAGTAGTGTAGACGCGGTCCTTGTAGCTAGGACGAGGTGGCATGAGGCAGTTAGTGGTAAAGACAACAGGAGCAGGAATGTCCTTGAACTCCTTCTGCTGGTTTTGCCATGCGGTACCAAAGTTGCCCTTGAGCTGTGGATACTTCTTGAGCTCTGGATAACCGTGAGCTGGGAGCATCTCGCCGTGGGTGTAAACGTTAACGCCAGTGCCCTCGGTCTGCTCAAGAATCGTCTTGAGGTCAAGAAGGTCGTGACCGGAAACAACAATGAAGGGACCAGGCTCAATAGTCAGAGGAACCTCTGTTGGAACTGGAGTGCCATAAGCGCCGGTATTTGCGCTGTCGAGAAGAGCCATGCACTTGAGGTTGACCTCGCCTACCTCAAGGGTAAGAGGCAGCAAAACGTCAACGGAGGACTCGGTAGCAAGAGCAGCAAGTGCCTTTACAAAGAAAGCGTCAACTGCGTCATCAGTCTTGCCAAGAACGCGAGCGTGATAAGCATACGCAGCCATACCACGAATACCAAAGAGAATGAGAGACTTGAGGGACCCTAATATCCTCGTTGTCGGACCAAACGCCGCCAAGTGGAAGATCCTCAACAGGCTCTACGCCAGCCTCTGCAGCTAGACGGTTCTTCTCGTCACGAACCTGAGCGGTAATTGCGTCAACAGCGCTCTTGTCAAAGTTGACGTTGGTGATGCAGGTAAACAGACCGTCAACAATCAGCTGGTCAGCACGGTTAGAACGCTTGCCAGCAGCAAGCTCGGTGCGAGAAAGGCCAACCAGAGCGCCGGTGAGCTCGTCCTGGGCAAATGCGACGTCAAAAGGCTTGCCACAAACGCCAGCAGCGCCGGTACATGCAGTACAAGCGGCTGTCTGCTCGCACTGGAAACAGAACATCTTGTTATCCACTATTTTTCCTCTCCATAAAACCATATAGCGAGAAGAGATTTGCTCTTCTGGGTTTCATGATTACAGGAATGTGGAATAAGGTATGTTGTAATTACAACAAAACGATTTTCATGACGAAATTTTTGGAGCGTCAATGAACTTGCAAGATATTAAGCCTTCGTTTTTGCTCAACACGGTGGTGTTTAAAGGCGTAAAGCCAGAGCAGCTTGAAGCTTTGCTGAAGCATCTACGTGCGACGGTGCGTACCTATGAGCCTGGAGAGATTATTCTATGCGCTGGTGATAAGGCACATCAGTTTGGCATTGTTGTCTCCGGTGCTATTCATGTTGAGGGATCAGATGCGCAGGGCAACATCTCTGTAATGGGAGCCTTCCATACAGGAGAAACCTTTGGAGAGGCATATGCAGCTCTTGGAAACGTGCCACTCTTGACCTCGGTAGTTGCCACGGAGACGTCTGCAATTCTGCTGCTTGACCTACGACAGATTACTACCAGAACGTGTGATATCTGCGGCGGCGTGGATATTATCACCAGAAACCTTATGGCATCTATTGCACAGAAAAACATTATGTTGAGCCGTCGTATTCAAGATGCCGCTCCAAAAAGTATTCGCGGTAAACTGATGGCGTACTTGAACACACGCTCGCAAGCTGCGGGTTCATCGGAGTTTGATATCCCCTACAATCGCCAACAGCTTGCCGATTATCTTGGTGTAGATAGAAGCGCCTTAAGCGCGGTAATATCTTCCTTGAGTAAAGAAGGCGTCTTTGAAGTAAAGCGAAGTCACTTCAAACTTTTATAACAACAATTCAGCCTAAGGAGGCTTTTATGGCAGAGATTTATCTAGCAGGTGGATGTTTCTGGGGTCTTGAAGAGTACTTCTCCAGAATTAAGGGCGTTACCGAAACCACTGTTGGCTATGCAAATGGAAAGACCTTGGATACCAACTATCAGGAGGTCAAGGCAACAGATCACGCAGAAACGGTGCACGTAACTTATGACCAGAGCGTTGTAAGCCTCTATGACATCCTGCGTTATTACTTTAGGGTTATCGATCCCCTCTCGGTCAATAAACAGGGCAACGATGTTGGTAGGCAGTATCGCACGGGCATCTATTACACAAACGATGCTGACCTGCTCGTCATTGATCGCATTATGTCTGAGCAGGAGTCTCTCTTTGGTCAGAAGCTTGCCGTTGAGGTTGAGCCGCTGGACAATTATGTGCTTGCTGAAGAATATCATCAGGACTACTTGAAGAAGAATCCTGGTGGGTATTGTCACATCAATGTTGATGACGCATATAAGCCGCTTGCGTAAGCCGCTTAGCTTACGTTAAGAGGCGCCGTTGATGAATGGGATTTCAAAAACTATGTACTTGGAACTATGTTCTATAGGTACATATCCGAAAACATAACGGATTACATCAATAAGGGTGAATATGAAGTTTTTATTAATTAAAAACAGCATAATTGACATCAAAGCAACCCTCGGAAGGGTGCCTATCGCTTTAAGGCCCAGCCTGGTTTATATAATTCTTGTACTGGTGTCAACGTTTCCGCTGCGGATGCTATATTTCCCTGCTAGATCGATAGGAAGGATGATTCAGTTCGGGTTTCCTATACTTATGTATTTCATCCTAGCCCCGGTACTGGCAGCAATGAGCATCAGACAAGAAGACTTATCAAGGGGGAACCTTCCTGCCTTGATTGTAGCTGGCGTGATGCTGTTTTTATGTATTCCAATCAGCCGATTAGCGTACTTCTCCTTTTGGGAGAACCAGTATTTCACTTTTTGGGCCATTTTTGTAACTATAGTTCCTTTTTGTTATGACTGTTGTGGCGACCTTAATAAAAGATTAAAGTCGCCACAACAAAGGTGCAGTAGTTAGCGGCTAAAGATGAAGCTAGCTAGCGCTTTGCAGCAGGCGGCTATCACGTCTGAATCCGGAGCTTAAATAAAAAATGAGATGAACCCAAATGGCGCTCGCTTGTGCGAGCGCCATTTGGGAGCAATGATTGTTACAACAAAGCTAATAAGCAGTACAGTTCAAACTACTTTTTGACCTCGTAGTGGCTCTTGACAGTAAACGTAATAACGTAGGTCTTACGGTACGACTCTGGTGCAGAAGTAAGAATTGCACAGTCAGTCAGGTTATAGTTGGATGGATGTGCGAGGGCCTGGTCAACAGTGTTGCCAATCTCTTCTGCAGACTCAAGTACCTGAGCCCTCTGAGCTGCATCGATAGTTGCTTTTCTCATCAAATCAAACTGGTCTGCTGTACCCTCAATGCGAATAATGATTGGCCAGAGGCTGTCTTTATCAACCTGCGTAGTAATTTGCAGATCTGGATACAGGCTGTTATCAAAGCTGAATCCATCAGGAATATGATAGGTGCCATAGCCGGTTGCGTTTGAATTGTTTGATGAGGAGCTAGAGGAGCTAGAAGAATCCTCTTTTTTCTCGTCTTTCTTCTCTTCTTTTTGTTCTGACGTGGTGGATTGTGTCTGGTCTTGTTTGTTTTCTGTTTGTGAGCAGCCAGACAAAATGCCCACACTCAAGGCTGACGTTACCAGTAGTACAAAAATTGCAGTAAAGAACTTGCTCATCCTAGAGCTACGCTTCATTTGACCTCCATTAAACGGAACGTACTAACTACCAGGAACTCATTGCGATTGTACCCAGCAAACGACGCAGCCTAGCTGGGAGAATATTTCACAACATAAAATAATGTTTCATCTTTTTATGCTTCCCAGAGGAAGTGCCTCATATCTACCTTACCGTTTTCTAGAAATTGCACACCTTCTGCCTCAAGAAGCTCTCTCTGTGCATCTGGTCCACCAAAAGCAAAGCCAGGAGCTAGCGAGCCGTCTTTAAAGACTACTCGGTGACATGGCACGCCACCAGCAACTCCCGGACTCTGGTGCATAGCAAATCCTACATAGCGAGCCTTTCTTGGCTCCCCTATCATGCGAGCTATCTGCCCATACGTACTGACTCTACCCTCGGGAATCTGCTTGACTACTGAAAACGCACGCTTAAAGAAGTTATCCATATGTAGCTCATTCTATCTTCACGCTTGCAGAGAATTGCTTGCTCATTTTATGTTGGAATGATATCGTATCAAAAGCAAACGGGTGGTGGCGCAGCTTGGTAGCGCACTTGACTGGGGGTCAAGGGGTCGCTGGTTCAAATCCAGTCCACCCGACCAGAATTTCTCGCCAGGAGTATTCCTGGCTTTTTATATATTGAAGTAGTTTTTCAAAAACCGGTGTGATCTAATTTGTTGCATAGACTAAGTGACAAATTAGAAGTTATCGAGTGAAATATGCAAGATAAAAAGGTTTTTGATTTATGGGCAGATGATTATGATAAGAGTGTAGGTTTGTCTGACAAATACGGCTCGTATCCTTTTGCAGGCTACAAATCTATTCTTAATGTAATCTATAATCGTGTAATTTGTTCATCTGCGAAGACTGTCTTAGATATTGGGTTTGGAACAGCAGTACTGACTTCAAGATTATATGAAAACGGCTGTACGATTTACGGACAAGATTTTTCAGATAGAATGATTGAAATTGCAAAAGAGAAAATGCCTAAAGCAAGTTTGTATAAAGGCGATTTTTCCAATGGCTTGGTGGAACCTATACAGAAACAAAAGTATGACGCGATCATTGCTACATATTCTCTCCATCATCTTACAGACTTTCAAAAAGTAGATTTTATTACATCATTATTTAAGCTGTTGAACGAGGGAGGATGTATATATATCGGAGATATAGCATTTGAAACTCGGTCATTACTTCAAGAATGTATGCGGATTGCGGCAGATGAATGGGACGGTGATGAAATGTATTTTGTATGGGATGAGCTAAAAGGTCAATTTCCAGAAATGCGATTTGAAAAAATGTCTGACTGTTCAGGACTTATCACCTTGCAAAAATAACTTCCAGTTTGTCAATTGCAGGTGACATTGAAAGAGCCAGACCATTCAAGGTGCTGGCTCTTTCAAAAATTTCATTCTAATTTATGCGTCTGTACCCTCAAACTGACTCTCATACAGCTTGGCGTAGAAGCCGCCCTTAGCTAAGAGCTCATCATGGGTGCCGCGTTCAAGAATTGAGCCGTCCTTGAGGACAAGAATGCAATCCGCTCCCTGGATGGTTGAGAGCCTGTGAGCAACAACCAGTGAAGTTCTTCCATTCATGATAGTATCAAACGCCTTTTGTACCAGCTGTTCTGTTCTCGTATCAATGCTTGAAGTTGCCTCGTCCAGAAGCAGGATAGGTGGATTAGCAAGCATAACGCGGGCAATGCACAATAGCTGCTGCTGGCCCTGAGATAAAGATCCACCAGACTCTCCTACCATGGTGTCGTAACCCCGAGGAAGCTGCTGGATAAACTCGTGCGCCTGAGCCTTTTGAGCTGCAGCGATAATCTCCTCATCGGTGGCGTCTGGCTTTGCGTAGCGGATGTTCTCTTTGATGGTTCCCTTAAAGAGCCACGTATCCTGCAGCACTATACCAAACTGCTCTCTTAGCGATGCACGGGTGAGCTTTTTTGCGTGTTATGACCATCTACATAAATTGCGCCAGAATTAATGCTATAGAACCTGAGTAGCAGGTTAATAAGGGTGGTCTTGCCGCAGCCAGTTGGGCCAACAAGAGCAATCTTCTGGCCAGGCTCTGCCCTGAATGAGGTGTGGCTGAGCAGCGGATGCTTGGGATCATAGGAGAACGCCACGTCATCAAACTCAATGGAGCCCTGTGGGTTCTGGATGACTTCAGCGTCTGCTGGATCTGGCTTGATTTCTTTTGCGTCGAGAAGATCAAAGACTCGACGAGAGCTTGCATAGGCTGTCTGAACCTGTGTAACAACGGCAGAAATGGCGTTAAAAGGCTTCATGTACTGGTTGGCATACGAGAGGAAGCTCTGTACCTGACCAATGGTAAGCACAGAAGGAACGCCCGTCAAAACGCAAATGCAGCCAAGTCCAGCTACCAGTGCATAAATGAAGTTGTTTACCAGACGCGTAGAAGGGTTAGAGAGCGAAGAGGCAAACTGCGCACGCTCTCCTACTACACGGAGCTTCTCGTTAATAGCTTCAAACTGCTCAATAATGGCATCTTTGTGGGCAAAAGCAGTAATGAGTTCCTGGTTAGAGACCATCTCTTCTGCGTATCCGCCAAGCTGACCCTGGTAGCCCTGCTGCTTGCTAAAAGATGAGCTTGCGTACTTGGTAATGGCGGAAGCAACAATAATAGAAAGCGGCGTAGCTAGAGCAACCACAAGGCCCATAGGAATCGACATATAGAACATGAAGCATAAGGTTCCAATAATGGTCACCACGCCTGTGAGGAACTGCGTGAGGCCCTGCTGAAGGCCGTCGCCAAGCTGGTCTACGTCGTTAACTACCCTAGAGAGCAAGTCTCCCTGAGAATGCGTGTCAATGTATGAGAGCGGCAAGTTTGCCACCTTAGCATGAGCTGCGTTTCTGAGATCGCGTGTAACTAGGGTAGGGTAAGCTTATTGGTAGACCAGAAGCTAGCCACTGCGTAGCACTTGCAAGCAAAACTACCAGTGAGAGCTGAGCGAGCGTAGGCAAAAGTGCTGCCTCGGCGCCCTGGACCAGCCTGATGGGCTGGTCGATGGCACTACCCACAATGATGGGTACCCAGAGCTGCAGAATAACGGTTGCAATAGACGATGCTGCTGCTAAGACAAAGAAATCTTCCGTGCGGAGAAATCCATGCAGCTAGTCGGCGTGTGACTTCTGCTGCGGACATGGAGATAGCGTCAGCGGAGCCGCCTTTGCCGCGCTCAGGAGCGCTTGATGCAATAGCGGAGGTGCTCCCGCCAGAATACATATCGGCCATTACTCCACCTCCTCAGGACGAAGCTGTGAGAGACAAATCTCTTTATACAGCGGACACGTGGCGAGAAGTTCTTTGTGCGTTCCTAGTCCCACTTGTTTGCCATGGTCAAGAACAAGGATCTTGTCTGCCTGCATAACTGCAGCTACACGCTGCGAAATAATGATGCTTGTAGTTGTTGCGCTGAGCTTGCGAAGGGCTGTGCGGAAGATGTGCATCCGTAGCAAAATCAAGAGCGGAAGCAGCGTCGTCTAAGATGACAATGCGCGGGCTTCCTACCAGAGCACGAGCAATGGTCAAGCGCTGGCGCTGACCACCCGAGAAGTTCTTGCCGCCACGCTCAACAATGCTGTCAAGCTGATTGGGTTTCTCGCGCACAAAGTCTGCTGCTTGAGCAACCTCAAGAGCTGTCCAAAGCTCCTCGTCGGTAGCGTTTGGATTTTTCCAGCACAGGTTTGTGCGAATGGTGCCGCTGACCAGTGAGGGTGTGCTGCGGAACGTAGCCAATAAGGGAACGCAGTTGCTCAAACGTATAGGTTTTGACGTTGTGACCAAAAGACGCTCACAGAGCCAGATTCTGTGTCAAAAAGTCGTGGGATAAGGGCAGCAAAACTAGACTTACCGGAGCCAGTACCACCAATAATTCCCAGCGTCTGACCTGCCTGAAGCGAGAGATTGATGTTAGAAAGAGCAGGCTCTCCTCCACCGTCATAGACAAGCGAGGCATCCTTGAACGCTACGGCAGTTCCGGCAAGGTCAGATTCAGTGAGATTGATGTGCTTGTTTCCCTTATCAGAGGTGCTGGTTTGGTGTTCAGAACCTCCATCACACGAGTGGCAGAAGCAGCTCCACGCGTGATGATAATAACCAGGTTAGCAACGTAACCAATAGCCAAAAGCGCACTGGTCATATAGCTGACAAGTGCCACTACGGTACCTGTGAGAGAGCGTGCCAGCGGTAATCTGAGGCGCTGCCAGTCAGAGCGTTACGGCAATTCCCAGGTACATAACAAGGAAGGTAGCGGGGTTCAGAAGAGCCGAGTAATTTGCAGCATCAGTGGCTGTTTTTGTCTGAGCCAAAACCGCCTCGGAGAACTGTTCCTTCTCCTCTACCTCATGCCTAAAGGCTCTAATCACACGAATACCAGAAAGCATTTGTCGCATATATAAAGAAACGGTATCAAGGCGTTTCTGCAGTTCAGCAAAAAGAGCGATAGATTTACGTGCTACAAAAAAGAAAATAGCTGCAACCAGTACGGTTGCCAGCAAAAAGACCATACCAAGCTTAGCGTCAAGCATAAGAGTTGCAATAATGGAGCCAGCAGCAAGGATTGGCCATCTGACCAGCTGACGAATACCCAGAGCAACGGTTACCTGTACCTGGTTAACGTCGTTGATCAGCCTTGTTACCAGCGTGTCTGTTCCCAGCGCAGAAATATCGGCACTTGAGAGCTCTTGAATCTTCTTAAAGAGCTCATTGCGCAGGTCAGTTCCCGTGCGCTGAGAAACAATAGAAGCAATTTTCTGACAGACAAGCGTAAAACTAAAGCCCACAATTGCGATTACTACTAGCAAAATACCGTAGCGAATAATGTCATACATGTTTGCCCCGTGAATACCCAGGTCAATCATGCGCGCAATAATCAGCGGTGTGAGAAGATCCCCGATGACCTCAACACCTTTACAAAGCAAGGCAACAAAACTCTTGCGACCATACTTTGGCCATACAAACCTAGAGAGCAACTCTCCCATTTACGCTTCACCAAGTTTCTCTGCAAGTGATAGCCACTCGTCTTCCAGCTCCTTCAGCGCTGCTTCTGCGTCATCAAGCTGCTGCTGCAACTCCATCAAACGCTGTGCGTCAGTAGCATCAGCGGAACTCATCTGCTCCCTAATCTGTCCAGGTAGCTCCTGAGCCTTGCCCATACGCCTCTCAATCGAGTCAAAGCGCTTCTTCATCTCGCGACGCTCAGCGTTACTCAGTACCGAGGTCTCCTGGCGAGAAGAACCGTCTACCTGCGGCTCATTTGCACCTGAACTGCCGCGTGCACCCGACAACTCCCCCGCTCTTCTCGCCGTTTGCTTTGCAGCATCAACAAGCTTGAGGTACTCGTCAACGCCGCCAGGAACGTGGCGAATGTGGCCGTCTATGAGGGCATATTGGTCGTCAGTTACGCGCTCAATCAAGAAGCGATCATGGCTGACTACCAGAAGCGTTCCAGGCCACGAGTCCAGCAGATCTTCCAAGACGGCAAGCATGTCCGTATCCAGGTCGTTACCTGGCTCGTCTAATACCAGCACGTTTGGCTCTTCCAGAAGGACGCAAAGAAGTGCTAGACGTCTACGCTGTCCTCCGGAGAGGTCTTGCAAGCGATTAGTAAACTCACGGCGATCAAAGCCCAAGCTTTCAAGCAACTGTGTAGGGCTTTGCATCTTGCCGTTTACCAGGTAACTTGTTTTGTACTGTCCAAGCAGTTCAAGAACAGTCCACGTCTCTTTTGTGGCAAACGTATCAATCTGCTGAGAAAGCCAACCAAATTTGACGGACTTTCCTACCTTTACCAAACCAGACGTTGGCTGCAACTGCTGTGTCATCAGCTCAAGAAGCGTAGATTTACCAGCGCCATTCTCGCCCAAAATGCCATAGCGGTCTCCAGGACCAATAAGCCATTCGACGTGCTTAATGACGTCTACCTGCTTATTTTGATCTGCTTCCGTTGTCTGCGCGGCATTTTTTTGTAAGCAAACGAGACGTCATGCATCTCAATAACCTGCTTGCCTAGCCTAGAGACTGCCATGCGTTTGAGCTCAAGCGTGTTTCTAAGTGGTGGATCTTCGGCCAAAAGTTCCATGGCAGCGTCAATCCTAAACTTAGGCTTTGACGTGCGTGCCTTTGCACCATGAGCAAGCCAATTAAGCTCTTTTCTCAGCGTATTCTGACGGCGCTCTTCCATCACCGCTGCCTGTCTATCACGTTCAACTCGAGCTTGAATGTAGGCAGAATAGCCGCCGTCAAATGGGTCAATAACGCCATCGTGGACTTCCCACATGTGATCGCAGACCTCATCCAAGAACCAACGGTCATGTGTGACCAGAATGAGGGCGCCATTTCCCTCTGACCAGCGGTTTTTTGAAGGTGATTTGCAAGCCACTGAATAGCGTGAAGATCAAGGTGATTGGTAGGCTCATCAATAAGCATTAAGTCCCAGGTGCCCACAAGCAGTCGAGCCAAATCGCAGCGTCTACGCTGACCTCCGGAAAGCTCTCCTACCAGACCATTCCAGTCCAAGTCTCCAATGAGCTCATCAATAATCTTACGGATGCGAGCGTCAGATGCCCACTCGTACTCTGGCGTGTCTCCCACAACAGCACTACAAACCGTCTGTGTATCAGAAAGTGAATCACTTTGGCCCATATAGCCTACTTGGATGCCACTTCTCCAAATTACGTTACCAGAATCGGGTTCAATTCTTTTGGCGATAAGATCTAAGAGGGTTGATTTTCCATCGCCGTTTTTGCCCACAACACCAATACGGTCACCCTCATTAACGCCAATAGTCTGGTTGGTAAGAACCTTCTTACCAGGCCATTCCATAGAAATTTGTTCGCAACCTACCAGAATTCCCACTAGTTATCACCTAAAAAAGAACGAAGTAACGCAATTTCTTCTCCCCAACCAGAAAGCTCAGAATGAGGAGTCTCCAAAATCATAGGAAGCGTGTTGACGCGCGGATTAGATCACCACAGCGCGGAACGTTTCTAATCCAATAAAGCCTTTGCCAATCTGCTCATGTCTATCTTTATGAGCCCCAAGAGGATTCTTGGAGTCATTAAGATGTAAAGCCTTAAGCTTTTTCAAGCCAACTATCTGATCAAACGTATCTAAAACAGCATCAAAATTTTCTACAATTTCATACCCACCATCATGCACATGGCAGGTATCAAGACACACGCCCATAAGCTCAGGGTGGTTTACCTTATCTAAAATCGCGGCAATCTCTTCAAAAGTTTTTACCAACTTCTGTACCCTTACCTGCCATCGTTTCAAGAAGAACCGTAGTGTGTTGGCCTTCAAAAAGACAGTCATTAAGCGCTTCTGAGATTTGCTCAATTGCCACGTCAGAGCCTTGACCCACATGGCTACCGGGATGAAAGTTGTAATAATTACCAGGCAGATACTCCATACGCTCAAGATCTTCTGTGAGTGCTCTACGAGCAAAATCCCTGGTCTCCTCTTTAGCTGAGCACAGGTTCATAGTGTAAGGAGCATGAGCAACCAGAGGCCCAAAGTGATGAGCCTCAAGAAGCTCCCTAAGCCTTGCAACATCAGCCTCATCTAGAGCCTTAGCGTTGCCACCACGAGGATTTCTAGTAAAGAAAGCAAAGGTAGTTGCACCAATAGAAAGAGCATCCTTACCCATTGCCTCCCAGCCCTTACTTGCCGAGAGATGGCATCCAATAAAAAGATCTTCTGGTTGCACGCTATGCACGCTCCTCAAGCATTTTGACCACACGGTCCAAAAGCTCTGAAGCTACGTCAGCAAGTGGCAAAGTCTCAAGCTGCTCTACACCTTGAGGAGTTACAAAAGCCACGCGGTCTGTATCTGAACCAAAGGTTGAATCTGGTCTAGAAACATCATTTGCCACAATCATGGAGCAACCTTTACGCTCAAGTTTAGCCTGAGCATGCTCCAAAAGGTTATTTGTCTCTGCTGCAAAACCTACTACAACCTGGTCTTTCTTGGTCTTTGACAGGCTGGCGAGAATATCAGTAGTTTCTATAAGGTCAATAGACTCAAGATACTCTTGTGATTTCTTGAGCTTATGGTCAGCTGGATGAGCTGGGGTGTAGTCGGCAACAGCTGCCGTCAAAATAGCGGCATGAACACCGTCAAAGACGTTTACACATGCCTTATACATGTCTTCAGCAGATACCACTCTCTGAATAATGACACCCTGAGGAGGCTCAAGATGCGTAGGACCAGAAATAAGTGTGACTTCTGCTCCACGATTAGCTGCAACTTTAGCCACGGTATAGCCAAGTTTACCTGTAGAACAGTTGGCAATAAAGCGAACTGGATCGATCTTCTCGTGAGTAGGACCTGCAGTAATAAGAAGCTTTTTACCTACAAGATCTTGCTTGGATGGCGCAGCGTCATTGCCAGAAAGAACCTTCAGTGTATCGTCTACAATCTGTTGTACTGGAGCAAGCTTTCCGTCTCCGGTATAGCCGCAGGCAAGACGACCTGACTCAGGCATAACCATCTGGATTCCACGCTGACGGAGCAGTGCGACATTTGCCTGAGTGGCTGGATTTGTCCACATATGCGTATTCATGGCAGGAGCCACAAGAACTGGCGTATGAGCTGCTAGAAGCGTTGTGCTTGCAGCATCATCAGCTATACCATGAGCCATCTTTGCCATAATATTGGCAGTAGCTGGTACAACTACCATGCAATCTGCCCAGTCAGCAAGGTCAACGTGAGCAACAGGAGTCTCGGCATTGTTGTAGAGCGACTGCACTACCTCATGATGCGTTAATGCTTCAAAGGTAGTCTTTCCTACAAACTGAGCTGCATCTTCTGTCATAACAACACGAACGTCGCAGTCAGCTTTCTGAAGACCTCTGAGTACTTCACAGGCTTTATATGCAGCAATTCCTCCGCACACCACAAGGCATACAGAGGACTGAGCGGTTTTATCCAACATAGCGATAAATTCCTTTATTCTTCAAACGCTGTAGATGTAATAAGCATCCTGTGGCAATAAGGGCACTCAGCAATCTCAGAACTATGCTGAAGATCGTGGAATGAACTTGGTTGCAGTTTAACGCGACAGACACTTGGAATGTTTCCTACAAGGTGCTCAACTGCCAGGCCCTTAAAACGTTTACGTGCAGCTTCATAGCGCTCAAGCGTGTCAGAAGAAATCTGAGCTGCAAGCTCTTCTCGAGATTTAGAGAGCTCAACAATCTCTGCGCGAAGAGCCGCAGAATCAATCTCAAGGGACTGAGAAAGGCTCTCACGCTCTTTCATAAGCTTTACCTGCAAGTCTTGAGCTGTCTGATAAGCCTTCTTGCACTTCTCAAGCTCTTCTGTTTTTGCTGCAAGTTTAAAATCGCACTTCTCGATATTCTTTGCCAAAGAAGAAAGCTGCTGGTCAAAGTCTCTAAGAGCGCGATGATTGGTAGCAGTTTCTACGGCAGCAGAAACCTCTTCTGTCTTAAGGACATAATGGGCGCGCTGCTCATTGAGGTCAGAAATATCAATTTCTACGTCTTTTTAACACCAAGCACTTGCTTGAGCTGGGAAGCAATCTTCTTCTCTGCAAGTTGGGCGTTTTTAATCTTTTGCACCTGGGGCATTGAGGCCAAGCTGGATGCGAGTTTTAGCAGCTTCAAATCAATATCCTGGAGCTGCATCAAATTAACAGACTCACTCATAGGGCCTCCTCATATACGGTTACTCATCTAGTCTACCGTATATGAGGACGTGTCAGGCGCAGAACATACCTAATATAGATATTAGTATGTGAAAAATTTATCCAACAATCTGCAGCAAGGTTGCACAAAAGGCATCAAGGTCTGCTTCAGAAACGCGCTCATCAAAGGTAATACGTAAGCTTCCCAGAGCCTCGTTTCTGGAAATTCCCATGGCGGTGAGAACATGGCTTGCGTCAAGGGAGCCTGAAGAACAAGCAGAGCCAGCCGAAACTTCATAGCCTGCCTGGTCAAGCTTTAGGATAAGCGTCTCAGAATCCATAGAAGGAACCATAATACTTACCGTGCCAGGCATGTGATCTTTGCCCGCATAAGCCTCTGTAGTTGGCTTAATCTTGGGGGAAGCACAAAGAGTCTCATATACCTTATTGGCGCGTGCAGAAACGCTCTCTTGCGTTTGAGTAAGGTTATCCTGACACCACTTGGCAGCTGCCGCAAAAGCGAGGGCACTACGAACGTCCTGTGTTCCATGGCGTCTACCAGACTCTTGTCCCCGCCAAAACTTTGCGCCTTAAACGGCGTCTTGGAGCGCATAAGCACTGCGGCAATACCTAGAGGTCCACCAATTTTATGGGCAGCAACAGTCAGAGCATCTACGTCTTCTACCTGAAGAGGAATACGACCAAACGCCTGAACAGCGTCAGTGTGGAAAAGCGCTCCCACCTTATGAGCAGTTCGCGCAAGGTCTACAACTGGTTGAATAACACCCGTCTCATTATTGGCATACATTATCGAAACAAGAGCTACCGACTGATCCAAAAGACCCTCAAGGGCTGAAGCCTCAATCTTTCCCTGACGGTTAGGCTGAGCAATTCGTACCTCAAAGCCCTTCTCGCGAAGAACAGGCGCAAGATCCAAAACAGAATCATGTTCAATTGCCGAGAAAACAACCGCATTACGCTTGCGATCTTTGTTTCTGATACCTTCTGCCATACCTAGAACAGCCAGGTTATTCCCCTCGGTTCCACCAGAACAAAAGACCACGTCAGGAGCTCTAAATTTGCCGCCTACCGCACGTGCAATAACACCACGAGCACCATCAAGCTCTCGCGCTGCTCGACGACCAAGTGAGTGCAAAGAGTTTGGGTTCACCCTGCAATAGGGTGAAGCTTCATAGGTTTTCTCGGCATCAAGCGCCTCTTGGCGCATTGGTGCTGAAGCTGCATAGTCTAGGTAAACGTAATCCATGGCGTGTTTTCTGCTTGTTCAATCCTGAAAGTATGTGGTTACTTAAATAATGTATTGAGCTGTAATTTAGCCCTGAACGGTAAGAGCAGACTCGCCGGCGTCGCGAATTGCCTGGATAGTTGCACCGCGATCTTCCTGGCCAAATACAGCGCTGCCTGCAACAAGCATGTCTGCACCGGCAGCTACAACATCAGCTGCGTTAGCTGCACTAATACCACCATCAACCTCAATCAGAGGATGAGCGTTGTGCTTACGGCAGAGCTCTTTGAGAGCCTTCAGCTTCTCAATTGAGTGAGGAATAAACTTTTGGCCACCAAAGCCTGGGTTAACCGTCATGATAAGGACCAAGTCAAGGTCTTCAATAAGATCCTCAAGTACGCTTACAGGAGTACCAGGGCAAAGCGAAATACCAGCCTTAGCACCAGACTCTTTGATGAGGGTGGACAAGGCGATGAGCGTGAACCTCTGCCTCGTAGTGGAAAGTAACAACGTCAGCGCCACGGTCCAGGAATAGCGGCACAATCTCAGCTGGATTAGTAACCATCAGATGGACATCAATAGGCAGCTCAGAAGACATTTTGCAGTACGAGAAAATATCTGGACCAAACGAGATATTAGGGACAAAGTGACCATCCATCACGTCGTAGTGGATGTAGTCAGCGTTTGCAATTGAATCAAGCTCACTCTTAAGCTTGGAGAAATCTGCAGATAGAACAGATGGAGCTACCAGGACGTTATTCATCAAACTCTCCTATCGAGTCATTCCATAAAATTCTTCACTTGGAAGACGATTAATCAAACGAGAAGTAATGTCTTCTGGGCTCTCTCCCTCATAGAGAACAGCGTGAACAGCTGAAGTGATTGGCATCTCAACGCTCATCTGCTGGCCAAGCTCATAGAGGCCAATAACAGCCTGTGCGCCTTCAACAACCATGCCTGTTTCTTCTTGATAAGACTGAAGCGTCTTACCTTTTACCAGGGCTTCTCCAAATGTTCTGTTTCTAGAATGCTCAGAGGTGCAGGTTGCTACAAGATCTCCCATACCCGCAAGGCCCATGCAAGTAAGTGGATCTCCTCCAATGGCACATACCACACGGCCAAGCTCTGCAAGACCTCGTGTCATAAGTGCGGCAAGAGAGTTATCACCGTTACCTAAACCAACAGCAATACCGCAGGCAATAGCAACAACGTTTTTAGCAGCAGCACATGCCTCGACACCGCGCACGTCAGAGCTAATGTAGGTCCTGAAGTACGGACGAGAAAGTAGTGACTGGAAGCGTTTAGCAACCTCAGCATCCTCAGACGCTACAACGGCTGCAGAGATTCCCTGTTTAATGACCTCTTCTGCGTGGTTTGGACCGGAAAGTACGGCGATTCTCGCAGGGTTTCCAAGCTCGTCAGCAGCTACTTCGTGCATAAGCTTGTGAGAACCTGCTTCCATACCTTTGGAGAGAATCAAAACATCAACCTCTGGATCAAGATATGGTGCGCAAGCAGCGCAAACTGAACGTAAAAACGCAGAAGGAGCCGCCATAACAACAGCATCTACACCGGTGAGAGCCTCAGCTTCACTAGTGGTAGACACAATATTGTGTGGAAGCTCAGAATCAGAAAGATGCCTACAGTTGACGTGTTCTTTATTGATGGATTCGGTGACATCAGCCTCTCGAGACCAGATAACAACTTCATCAGAGGTAGAAGCAAGCAGCGTTGAAAGTGCGGTACCCCATGATCCCGAACCAATAACAGCAACTTTTTTTCATGATTACTTGTCCTTTTTCTTATCGCCGAATGAGAATTTACGCTCGTTACCAGCATTAAGACTTTTGATATTCTCGCGGTGTGCCCAAATAACGGTAGCAGCTACCACAAATACTGGAATAGTAGCCACAGGGTCCATACCAAAAAGCAAACAGAACACAGGGATAGCAACTGCAGCACCAACAGAACCAAGAGACACATACTTTGTTGGCACTGCAAGCGTAATAAACACAACAAGCGCAAGAAGAGCGGCAAACGGGTTTACTGCAAGACCGCCACCAAATCCAACAGCAATTCCCTTACCGCCATGGAAATGAAGCCAAGGTGAGAAAATATGACCAAGTACACAGCAGGCATACACAAAAGAAATGATGAGTTCAGCCTCTGCGTGATCATTTCCCGAGACCAGAGGAGTAAATCCCTGGGCTCCCAAGAACCAACGAACCAGTATGACGCTGACAATGCCCTTACCTGCATCGCAAAAGAAGTGTAAGAATACCTGCGGCTTTACCAGCATTTCTTGCAACATTGGTGGTGCCAATGTTTCCTGATCCAAGTTTGCGAATATCTTCATGAGCCATAACACTTGCAATAATCAGGCCAAATGGAATGCCGCCAAGGCCAAATGCAATAAGTCCAAAAATTAGAGCAACCACAATGCCAGACATTAGTTAGACTCAACCTTCTTACGGAACTTCAATCGAATAGGTGTGCCAACCAGAGAGAACTTCTCGCGAAGCCTGTTTTCAATAAAGCGCTCGTAGTTGTCATCAACAAGATCTGGGGCGTTGCACCAGAACGAGATAACAGGAGGCTTAGAGCCCGTCTGAGTAGCGTACTGAATCTTAAGGCGACGACCACGGTCAGACACCGTGTGTCCACCCTCTCTGATCTGGGCGAGAAGCTCGTTGAGCTCGGAAGTCTTAAGCTGAAGTGCGCGGGATTCTGCAGCCGAAAGAGCAGCGGCAAGCACCTTATCAATGGCGCGACCAGTAAGCGCAGAAACGTTAATGGAAGCAATCCAAGGTGCAAAGGCCAGGCGCTTTGCTACAGAGACTGCTACCTCATCGCGCTTTGCTTCAGAGTCAATAAGGTCCCACTTGTTCAGCAGAAGAACCAAAGCACACCCACGCTCTACAGCCATGTTTGCAAGCTTCTGATCCTGCTCGGTAACGCCAATGGAAGCATCTACTACAAGGAGACAGACATCTGCGCGGTCCATTGCCTGCAGACCTCTGACCAGACTGTAATACTCAACATCTTCATGTACCTGGCTTTTCTTACGAATGCCTGCGGTATCAACAAGACGAATGGGAGTTTCTTTCCATTCAATCATGGTGTCAATTGCATCACGTGTAGTACCAGCAACATCAGAAACAATAGAGCGCTTCTTATTTGCCAAGCGGTTTGCAAGTGAGGACTTGCCCACATTAGGACGGCCGATAATAGCCAAGTTCAGAATGCCGTCATCTTCTGGCTCTTCATCTACCTCAGGAAATGCATTGACAATATCATCCAACAAGTCACCAGTACCGTGACCATGAGAGGCAGACAGAGGTAGAGGCTCTCCACAACCAAGTGCATAGAAGTCCCAAAGACCATCCTGCTCTGTTGCAGGATTATCTTTCTTGTTGACAACCAAGAACACGGGCTTGTCGCTCTTGCGGACAATGCGTGCAACCTCTTCGTCTTCATCGGTAACGCCGGTAGAGCCGTCTACCACAAAGACAATAACGTCTGCCTCTTCACATGCAAGAAGTGCCTGCTCACGAATGTGTGGAGCAAAGCGATCCTGCGATTTAATTGACTCAATACCGCCGGTATCAATGAGCTTAAACTCACGACCATTCCAGTCAGCATCGTGATATGAGCGGTCTCGGGTTACTCCCCTTGACTCGTGTACGATTGCATCGCGTTTCTCGGCAATTCTATTTACCAGCGTGGACTTTCCAACATTTGGGCGTCCAACAATAGCAACAATGGGCTTAGCCATGTCTCACCTTTCATTCAGTTGGTTTAATAATACCAGCAATACGTGGCTAATCCCACTCTTTGAGCGCTTTAATACATGACTCAGCAATGTTTGTGGGACCAGGAATTGACATGATGACTTTGGCGCCGCGAGCCTCTAGCTGCGCAGTTAAATCTGTCAGTGACATGCCGTCAAGCGTGACTTTATCAAAGTTAAACATAACCTCAGGAAGCTCAACCAGAACATCTGTGAGGTCTTCAGGCACCTGGGCGAGAAGATCAACGGCGCAGATAAGTCCTGTGACGTTAACGTCTCCACCAAAGAAATCGTTGCGCACGGCAAAAGTAGAAACGTTGCCATCAGCCGACCAGTCATCACAGAAGGTCTGGATGGTTTGCTGAGCAGCCTCGCCTACAATCAGCAAAATCTTGCGAGAGCGCGCAGAAAGATAGGTATCTGCCTCATCAAGGCCTGCACGCATAGCATGACAGACCTCTTCAGCCTCATCGAGGAAGCTTCTGAGCATACCAATGCCGTCATAAAATTGCGGATAACCGTCATAGGTATAGGCTGGCGGAATAGGTAGCTGAGCGTCTACATAGAACTCGTCAGAGAGCTGGAAGCGCGTAATGCCCAAAGAAGCTCGTGCACGCTCCTGGTAGGGCTCAACAATTTTGACTACAGAGCAGGATAGCTCTACGTCATCAGAATACGAATGAGTAAAAGCGTTTGGAGTCTTTGGTATAGCCAAGCGGAACAATGGCCAAAGAGATTATTTGCTGATGGGCCTCTACCCAATCAAGCGTTTTATCAAGCTCTTCACCGTCATTGATGTTAGGACACAGAACAATTTGTCCGTGAATTTCTATGCCCGCGTCCATGAGTTTCTCAAGAACTTCAATGCCCCTAGCAGCGCGAGCACCAATCGAATTACGACGAGACGTCAGGTGAGATTGCATGGAGCGAGACATTCATAGGCTCAAGCTTGTGAGGAGATAATGCGCTCAACATCCTCGTCAGTAAGGTTAGTAAGCGTAACAAAATTGCCCTGCAAGAAACTCAGGCGATAATCGTCATCTCTGATTGAAAGAGAAGGGCGCATGTCTTCTGGCAGCATAGCCATAAAGCAGAACTGGCAAGCGTTTACACAGGTCTTGATACCGTCAAAGAGCACGTCAACAAAGTCAACGCCCCAGTCTTCTCCGGACTCTCGCTCAAGCACACACTCGTAGAGCTCATCATCGCCGGGAACAGAAACTTCAAGCTCACAGAGAGGCCGTCGGCTTCCAGCGCCAATCAATCAGATCTTTTGGCACTACGCCATTAACCTTCTCGATAATCATGCCTGGCTCAAGACCAGCCTTCCAGCAGGACTACCTTCTTCAACGGACTCAATCAGTGCGCCAAGTCCACCAGATTTTGTATTTCCGTAGTCTGCGCGCTGTTCCATATTAGACGCCTACGATTTGTTCAATAGCTGAGTTTAACTGCATTGATATGAGCTTCCGGCGTAGAAGCGCCGGCAGTAGTACCAATATGCTCTGCTCCCTCAAACCAAGAAGCTTGCAGCTCATCAGCGCCTTCAATGTGATGAGGTTGCGGGGCAATACAGCTTGGAAATCTCTGCTAAGCGAGTGGTATTTGCAGAAATTCTGCCGCCAATAATAATCATGACGTCAGACTCTTTTGCAAGCCTCATGCACGAGTCCTGATGGCCCGCAGTAGCCTCGCAGATGGTATTCATAACACGAAGCTCGTCAACAAGCGGAAGTACCGCGCTAACTACCTCGGAGAGCTTAGCAGCGCTCATAGTGGTCTGTACTACCAGGCCAACCTTCTTTGCAGCCCTCATAGCATCTGCCTGTGCCGTAACCTCTTCTACAGAGTCAATAGCCAAAGAACCTGGTACATGAGCCAGTGTTGCTTCTACCTCAGGATGTCCGGACTCTCCTACCACGTACACGGCATAGCCCTGCTTGGCGAGAAGTTCTGCAGCTCCATGAGCCTTCTTTACAAACGGACAGGTTGCATCTAATACGTCAACACAGCCGTTCTTGGCAATCTGCTCCTCCTCAGGAGTTACACCATGAGTACGCAGCAACAGTGCACTTCCCGCAGCTTCAGAAGCAGAGTCAACTACCTCTACGCCCTGATCTTTTAGGGACGTAACAACGCGGGGATTATGAATAAGCGGGCCAAGCGTGCGCACGGGCGCATGAGCATCTTTAACGGCCTGCTGGACCATCTGAAGAGCTCTTTCTACACCGTAACAAGCACCTGCTTCATCGGCAATTTTAATAGTATGCACGAACTAATTCCTTCCGGGGTGCTCTTTGAGCATCGCATCTCTTAGTTCGTATACCCTCTCCATAGCCATTTCTTCCATCTCTTTTGCCTGATCCTTGCGCTTTGTAGAAGTCAGATCACTGAAAGAAACCTTCTGACCAGCACGAAGATAAACCTTTACAGGCTTAACCAAAGGAGAACCTTTTTTCTTAATATCAAGGGCACCAATAATTGCTAATGGCTGAACATCTACCTTGGCAAGCTGTGCAATAAGCGCAAAAGCCGCCATGGGTTTCTCCACGTTCAGTGTTGCTTCTGACTCTGGTACCCTCAGGATAAATGAGAAGCATTTCTCCTCTAGAAAAGAGCCGTAGTTGCGCGACGAATTGCCTTCATATCGGCAGTTCCGCGATCTACTGGGATACCACCAAAGCCTAGAAAGTGCCCACTGAAGTGGCTTGAACTTGTTGAACTCACTCTTGTAGATGGTGCGAACAGGAATCCCGTGCGCAAACAAATGGACAACCGTAACAATGGGATCTAAGAACGTTGGATGGTTCATAATAAGCACACGAGGGTTTTGTCTCCCACAAACAGCTCATCGTTATCCCAGTGCCATCTAAACCAAAGTTTGGTTACAAGTCCCAGTACACTTACTGCCAGCCACTTAAAGAATTTGGCTGGAGCTGGAAAATCAGAGAGTGCAGCATCGTAATAATCGTCAAATGAGTTTCCGCCAAAAGGGCGCAAACGCTTTGACGTTGCTGCTATAGAGACTTTTCTCAGTGTGTTTAGAATTCTCAGCGTGAGGCTTGCCGTCATCAGAAGAGTTGTCTTCTGATAATTTTTCCCTGGTGAGAAGATCTGTGATTGCGCGTGTCTCTCTCGCTAAGAGCTGGATGCAGGGCAATAATGGCAGAGATTACCTCTTCAACAGAAAGCGCAGAAGAGTCAATGTGATGAGCGTCTTCTGCTGCACGAAGCGGCGCTGCCTTACGCTCAGAATCAGCCTTATCACGAGCCTTGATGTCTTCGAGGATCTTCTCCTCACTCTTAGCGTCTACCTGGGCATCGTTTCCGGTGGCTGCGTCTCCACCCTGGCGCTGAACGGCTCGGCGGTGAGCACGAGCAGCAGGGTCTGCGGTCAAGAAAACCTTTACGTCAGCTCCAGGAAATACCACGGTGCCAATGTCACGACCTTCAGCAACTACATCGCCATTCTCGCCAGCGCGACGCTGAAGCGTGACCATAGCCTCACGGACCTCAGGGATGGCTGCAACAGCGCTAACGTTTCTATCTACCTCGGGAGTACGAATCTCTGTCGTAACGTTTGAGCCGTTTGCGTAGACGGTCTGGCCGTTTGCGGAGTTACCAAACGAGATGCTAATGCTGCGTGCAACCTGAATGATTTTCTCGGTATCAGTCATATCGATGCCTTGACGTAGGCATTCTACGGTTACGGAGCGATACATTGCGCCCGTATCAAGAAAAATCAGATCCAGGCGATCAGAAAGTGCGCGCGCAACCGTGGACTTTCCGGGGCCTGCAGGGGCCGTCAATAGCAACAATCATCAAATATTCCCTTCAGTGACTCCCCAAATGTCACGAAAATCGTAAAAACTTGGCTCAGTGGAACGGCGAATAACCTCTTCTGGATCAAGGTTAAATCCACCAAGTTTGAAATCAGAACTGCCTGTACTAGTAAAGAAGATTGAAGAGACATTTGCAAGATGTACATTCCAGCTGAACTACCTGGAATGCCAAAAAAATCTCTGCCATCATAGAGCGTAGATAACCACCGTGAAATACACACAGTGCGTCCAGAAAGACTAGAGAGGTCGTTAAGAATATTGCGACACCTGCTTCTTACCTGCTCGTATGACTCTGCTTCTGGAGCAGGTATGGAATGGCCGTTTTCATCCGAGACCCAAGGAAACGTAAGGCCATAGGGCTTTAAAATCTCTTCTGCATCAGCAAAACGCTTACTCTCCAAAATGCCAAAATCCATCTCTGCAAGGTCATCTTTTATCTCACAAGGAATACCAAGTTCGGTGGCAGCCATCTGAGCCATGTCTTTGCAGCGAGACAATGGAGAGGTCCAAATTCTATCTGGATGAAATGCAACAAGCGCGCGAACAGCATGTTCGCGCTGTTCAATGCCATGCTCGGTAAGCTCAACGTCTCTTCTACCACTGAAAAAGCGCTGTGTATTAGCCACGCTTTCTGGATGACGCATAAACAAAATGCGATGAACCTGAGCTGGAACTTCAAATGGCTGCATTATGTCTCCTCTCTGGCGTGCTTGAGCTGTTTGACGTGCGCTTAGAAATCGTGCAACTAGTAATTACATGCTGGCATGTAAAGACATGATAGGAGATGCGCCAGGCTCTCTACCAATAGTGCGCTCCAGAGCGGCAACTTCCTCTTTTGTAAGAAGTCTCCACTGTCCTTCTTTAACGCCTGTAAGGTGAAGAGGACCAAACGTATCTCTGTGAAGTGCAAGCACCCTGTGATGAATAGCCAGAAGCATCTTTTTGACCTGGTGCTTTCTGCCTTCTCTAATAGTTACGCTGACAAGGGAGTTTGGCTCTCCTCCACCAGTTTTTCCCAAACCCTGTGGGGCGAGAAGTGCCTTCATCTTGGCATCGTTGGATACAATCTCAACCTCAGCAGGAGCTGCAGGGCCGTCTTCAAGCTCAATACCTTCGCGCAGGCGATTTAGCTGCTCTTCTGTAGGTGTACCTACTACATGAGCAACATAGTGCTTCCATACATGCTTTGAGGGATGCAAAAGCTCTTGTGCCATCTGACCGTCGGTAGTAAAGAACAAAAGACCCGTGGTATCCATATCAAGACGTCCAACAGGGAAAAGACCTGGGTATGTATCAGTTGGAACCATGTCAACGACGGTTGGTCTACCCTGAGGGTCTTTCATAGTAGTCAGATACCCTGCAGGTTTGTTGAGCATCAAGTAGACGGGTTTCTCGGCAATTGAGCACACAATACCATCAACTGCTACAACATCTACTAGCGGATCAACCTTGCTGCCAAGCTCGGTGACTACCTGACCGTTTACCGTGACGCGACCAGAGGTCATCAGGCGCTCAGAGCCACGACGGCTAGCCACTCCCGCGCGCGCCAAAAAGCGCTGCAGACGCATGGGAACAATACGCTCTTCTGCCACGGCTTATGCATCCTCTTGCGTATCGTAGTTGTCTCCCAAAAGGGAACGCTCGTCATCAATGTCTTCTGCAGCTTCCTCTAGCGTAGAAGTAAAGCTTCTGCCACTAAGCCTCTCGCGAATAAACTGCTTGGACTCCTCGTCAGGAGCAAAATCTTCCAGCGGCGGCAACTCTCGCAAAGACTTGAGACCAAAGCGCTCTAAGAAAAGGGCTGTTGTGCCATAGAGAATAGCTTGTCCCCTATCTGCCTCTTTGCCCACTTCACGCACAAGGTTTTTCTCGCGAAGTGAAGAGATAACGCCATCAGAGTTAACGCCGCGAATAGCACGGACGCCTTCACGTGTAACGGGCTGGTGATAAGCAATAACCGCCAGCGTCTCAAGTGCAGCCTGAGAAAGACGGCGCGTATCCCAAGAGAGTACAAAAATCGCTAACCAGCTGATGGTGAGCTGGGTGCGTAAAGAAACGCCAACCACCGGCTACCTCTCTGAGCTGAAATCCCCTGTTGCAGCGCGTATATTCCTCTGCAAGTTCTTTGAGCGCTTGGGCAACCTCGGCAGGAGCTGCATTGGTGACCTTGGCAAAGTCAGCCGTAGTGATCGCATCAGTTGCAACCAAAAGCAGTGATTCAAGAGCGCTTTTTGAGCGACTCGGAATCTAAATAGGTAAGCTCTTCTGCCATAGGTTATTCCGTCTCTTTCTGCTCATTATTGGGCGTGCGAGTCAAGGTTAAAAGCGTTTGCTGAACGTCATCGAGTGCGTTTTGAGATAGGTTAAACCCATCAAGAGTTGGCTCATCCCCAGAAAGCTCTTCAAGCTCTAACAGCACTGACTCATCAAGCTGGTACGAGTCAGCTCCTTCAATATGCTCAATCTCAATCTCACCAAAAACAACGTCTTGCTGAACACGCACAAGCCCGCGTTTAAAAAGCTCGAGAACTGCCAGAAGTTTGCAACCACAATCTCTGGCGTATCCTGTCCGTCCAGAAGCTCCGAGAAAGTCACTTTGCCTTTGGAACGTGTAAGACGGTCCACTGAAGCAACCGTCAGGGCCACTGGGAGCCTTTTTGGGGCCACATGTTCTGCTTCAAGCAAGAATGTCTCACGTTTTGAGTCAATGTCCGCACAGATGACAGCAAGGCTTCTGAGGGTAATTCCTTCAAGATAGTCTGGCATGAGGTTCAAGAAGTCAGGATCTGGACCCACTGAACGCGGGAACATATACGATTCTGCCTCCATGCGACTACCCAACGCTGCTCCTGCGTTTCTGAACTGCTTATACGCGATAAGACGAGCAATAAGAACTTCTCGAGCCTCATCAGGAGAAAGTCCATCAAGCTCATCATCAAATTCATCCTCATCGTATGATCTTTTGAGTGAAACATCTTGTGGCACCAGTGCATGCGCTTTCATGTCCAGAAGCGTTGACGCAACCAGCACAAAATCACTGGCAACATCCAGGTCAAGCTCTTCCATGGCATCGACTTCTGCCAGGTATTGATCGGCTACTTCTGAGATAGAAATGGAGCCAATAGCAACTTTTTGCCTACTTACCAACTGGAGCAGCAGGTCAAAAGGGCCAGAATATGTTGCAGTGTTTACTTTGTATGACATTAGAGGATTCTCGCAAGCAGACTCAAAATGACGTTTGAAATACCACCGATAATTGACGAGACAAAACCGGGTGCAAAATAGACCAGAGCTGCAATAACTATTATGCAATAAGGCTCAATGGAATAGAACTTTTGACGGTTTTTCTCGTCAAGAAAATAAAGAACAATCTTAGAGCCATCCAAAGGTGGGATGGGCAGCATATTAAAGACGGCCAGGCTTACGTTAATCTGGATGTAAAAGACAACCAGTGAGGACACGTAATTTAGCACCAGCGGATTGAGAACTGCACCAAATGCAACAACAAGCGCATTAATCAAGCGCAAAAAGCAAAGCGCCAAGAAATGCCTGCAGGATGTTAGAAGCAGGTCCAGCAAGTGCAACCAAAATCTCATCGCGACGACGGTTTTTAAGGTAATTTGGGTTATAGGGAACAGGCTTTGCATAACCAAAGCTAGGGACCACCCATCAATACCAGCATGAGTGGCAGAACCACAGTACCAAACAGATCAATATGCGCCAAAGGATTGAGCGTCAATCGCCCAGACATTTTTGCCGTAGGATCTCCACACTTGTAGGCCACATAACCATGAGACACTTCATGGATCACAATGGCAAAAATTACAAGCGCAAAACTCAGCAAGCGTCATGAGAAGCGATGGAATAGATGTTAAAGCTGCTGGCACGACAATCCTTATCTTAAAACCGAGCTTATGCCGCGGTAATAGAACTAACACTCGACAGTAAAGAACATGGGAACTCAGATACTAATTCTAATTTTACCCAACAATAAGAAAACTACTTACTCATCAATGTCTGCTTCCATCTTTTCTGAAAGCTCCAACCATTCAGCCTCAAGAGCAGGAATCTTTTTGGAGAGTGCCTGATATTCAGCCATACACTCATCAAACTTCGCGGGTCGTTATAGAGTGCCTCGTCAGCCATAAGCATCATCAGCTCATCGTAACGCTTATGAGCAGGAGTAAGTGCAGCTTCAACCTCGTCCAAGCGCTTCTTGGTCTCCCTCAGCGCACGACTTCTACGGTTGCGCTCATCAGCCTCAGCTCTTCTCTGCTCCTTAGTCTTTACATTGCGAGAAGCTCCTGCAGCTTGACCTGCCTCTAGAACAGCGCTCTTGACCGTCCTTGCACCCGAAGTTCCATACGAGGACATCGTCTTGCTCGACGTCTCCCCCTGCGCTGCTGCTTGAAGCTCTGCCAGCTTGTAGAGGAAGTAATCGTAGTCGCCGTCATAAACCGTTACCTTGTGATCACGAACGTCCACAACTTTGTTTGCTACAGCTCTAACCAGGTGTTCATCGTGACTGATTAGATGATGGTTCCCGGGAAGTCAACAAGCGCCTTTTTCCAGAACGTCAACTGAGTCAATATCCAAGTGGTTAGTTGGCTCGTCCAGAAGCAAAAGTGGATCTGAGAAACCAGCATCTTTTGCAAGTGCGAGACGAGCGCGCTCGCCACCAGATAGCACATTTACGCGTTTCTCAACATCATCGCCGTGAAAAAGGAAAGCACCCAAGAGTCTACGCTCTTCAGAGGTAGTCCATCCGGCAGCTACCGTATCAAGTTCTGCCAGACACGGTGTTTGCAGGGTTAAGTTCTTCAAGTTGGTGCTGTGCGTAGTAGGCCTCGGTAACGTTTTGTCCGAGGCTAATATTTCCCACATCAGGCTTAGTCTTACCAGCAATAAGCTTCATAAGGGTAGATTTGCCTGCACCATTAGGTCCAACAAAGTGCTACATGATCTCCGCGATACAGTTTGAGATCAACGTTATCGTAGACAAAGTTATCCTCATACGATTTAGCCACACCTTCAAGAGAAATAACGGTGTCTCCGGTACGAGGAGGCTCTGGGAACCTAAAATGCATGTGATGAGATTGCTCTGGAAGAACTACCAGCTCTTCACGGATCTTCTCGACCTTTGCCACCGTTCTTGAACCTGCTTAGCCTTAGTGGGCTTATACCTAAAAGCGCTCGATAAAGGTCTCCATGTGAGCAATATCACGCTCTTGAGCAGCACGTTTAGCGCGGAGTTGTTCAAGATTTTCTTCTCGCTGATGCAGATAACCAGAATAGTTTCCGATATACGTGACAAGCATACGATTCTCAAGCGCCGCCACATGCGTTACGCAAGCATCCATAAATGAACGGTCATGGCTTACCAGAAGAACTGTTCCATCATATGACGATAAGAACTCTCTCAAGCCACTGAACAGATTCTAGGTCTAAGTGGTTGGTAGGCTCATCCAAGAGCAAAACATCAGGACGACGTAACAGGGGTTTTGACAGAGATACGCATCTGCCAACCACCAGAGAACTCTTTTAGCAGGCTTATCAGAAGTCTTCAACAGGAAAACCCAGACCCGCAAGAATCTGGCGAGCTCTACTCTCTAGTTCATAGCCACCAAGACGCTCGAAGCGCTCCGTTGCATGAGCATAGTCTTCAAGATACTTATTGAGCGTTGCACCTTCGGGAGTTTCGGCAATTTTGATTGAAAGATCGTTGACTTTTCTCTCCCACTGTTTAATCTCATGGGCGGACTCACGACTTCATTAAGAGCAGTCCTATCTCCCATGAGCTCTGTTTCTTGCTCTAGATATCCAAGGGTAGCGTCTTTTGCAAAGGTAATGGTTCCTTCATCGGCAGACTCTAAGCCCATAATGATTTTTAGAAGCGTTGTCTTGCCAGCACCATTAGGACCAACTAAAGCCCAACGCTCTCCCGCATTGAGCTGAAGTGTTGCATTTGAATAAAGAACTCTGCCGCCAAATGACTTTGAAATCTTATCCGCAAGAGCAATCAAGTGAACTCCTCATACATATCTGAACTGGATAAGTATAAGTCATTCACTTGATTTACATGGTGAATTATGTAAATGAAACAAGGCTTGTGAAGATTTATTGACGCTTCTTATGAAGGAAAAGAGCCACTCCAGAACCGCCAACAATGGCACCAGCAACGCCAATAATCAGAGGAAGCGTAGAAGAATTGTCACCGGTATCTGGAAGAACGGACTTCTTAATTTTCTTAGCCTTTGGAGCCTCTGGCTGAGGCTCTGGAGCAGGTGTAGGATCTGGTGCTGGAATCTGAGGATCAACAAAAGTTACTGTGGCAGTGGTATTTGTACCAGTGATCTGACCAACACGAACGGTGGTATCAATCTGATAACCCTCAATGGTGGTGAGCTGAGTAATAGTAGTGGAAGTATTACCAATTAGATTAGGGATAACAACCGTACCATCAGCGCCAGTAGTAAGAGAGTAGCTACCATCAGCCTCTGTGGTAAGAATACCAGTCTGAGTAAATGGAGGAGTTGGAACACCGGGGCCTGCAATGTTTGCAGCCGTTGCCTTAAGAGTAGCACCGGCAATAGGATTGCCATCTGTGTCAACGACTTTAACAATAATATTGCCTAAAATTGGCTGGTTCTCCATTTCAGCAGTGACCACATCACCTAAACCCGACGAAGCGCCATCAAAAACGTAAGATACAGATTCTACTTGAGGGACATAGCCTTCTTTATAAGTGGTTTGTTCAACTCTATAAGCGCCGTCAGGAAGAGGAAGATAAGGGTTAAAGTAACCATCAGCTCCAGTTTCTCCCTCGGCCACGATAGTAGAACCACCTTGATAAATTACAACATGTACGCCTTCAATTGGTTCACGTGTGTATTTATCAACAGCAAGAGCACTAATTTCATTGGAGTCTGCAAGTGCCACGTTTGGAACCATGACAGAAACAACAAGCGTTAAAGCCATCAGAAGACCAAAACAATATGTTTAAAATTCTTCAATTCAATTCCCTCAAACCGAATAATAGTAGTAATTACTATTCAAATAGTTTAAAGGAAAAATACATCAAAATAAAGATAATCTTTAGTGCAAGACACAATTACTTCAAAATTTGAAATACTGAATGAGAGTCTGAACAAATGTTCATTTGAGCTTACAAATAAAAATTTAAGCGAACTCCCTGTGTATATCTTTGCTGGATACACAAGGGATGTTCGCTTAAATTAATCAAACTATTTTTGAAAAAGTCAATAATTCGTTTTTGCTTTAGAAACGCTTTTTATGTGAGATAAAGGTCACGCCAGCGATGGAGCTTAATGTACCTGCAACACCAACAAATAGTGGTGCAGTAAGAGTGACATCAGCGGTATCTGGAAGTTTAGACTTCTTTTTCTTTGGAGTCTTTGGCTGTGGCTCAGGAGTAGGCTCTGGATTTGGAGCTGGTGTTTCTGGCTTACGGTTTACAAAGGTAACTGTAGTAGTTTCATCAGAACCAGTAATTACACCAATCTGAGGGTTTGGATCATCAATAGTGTATCCAGCAAGAGTTGTCAGCTGCGTAATGGTTGACTCAGACTCAACAAGATAGTCTGGGATAACAACAGTTCCATCAGGACCAGTTGTAAGAAGATAATTATCATTAGCATCTCTATCCAACTCACCTGTTTGAATGTAAGGAACGCCAGGATTGGGTGGGGTCTGAGTCATAGGACGAGGTGTGCTTGTACCAGGTAAATAAGCCGGATCAGGGGTATTAAAGCCTCCCATGGTTGGAGGACACGCTGAGAGGGAGTTCCAGGGAGTGCCTCATAAGCGGGAGTAGCAATAAGAGTTGCTCCAGCAATAGGATTTCCGTACTGATCAACTACTCTTACAATGATATTTCCACGTCTTGTTGGAAGAATAACTGAAGCGCTTGTTCTTGTTTCAAACAGGCGAGTTTCTGCATCATAAGGGAAGGTTACTGCATGTACTTCTACTTTACCATTAGCTGGTCCGGTACATGCAAAGACAGAATCAAACATTCGAGCATTTGAATTATAAGAAAGCACGCTAGGATAGCTTGTAGGAGTAACCGTATAGCTTCCACTTACAGGAACTAAAACACTCTGGCCTCCTCTTAATCCTGTAGCAATTCTGTTTCCAAACTCATCCTCAATGTCAAAAGTAACATCAGAGAGATAGCCCATTCCAAAGTCTGGGAAATAGCGCATTGACTCTGCCTGTGCAGACAGGTTGCCCATAATATGGACATCTTCGATGTTGATAGTCTGATGATCACTAGTATCACTAGCAACGCCGGAGAGGGTTACATTTTTTTAATTGAATGATCAATAACATATCCTGCCTTGAACTTAGTCTGTTCAATTTGATATGTTCCATCAGGAAGCGAGACTTGAATCTTACCATCCGCATCCGTGACCTGCTCTACCTCAATAGCACCAGTTGCAGCATTAGTAACTGTAATAGTTACACCATCAACAGGCTTACTGTAATAGTCATCAGTAACACTAACAGTAAGCTGATTATCTCCTGCAGCATATGCAACATTTGGCATGCCAATGAATATTACGCAACATAGTGCAATAAGGATTGGCAGAGCTACATACTTAAATTTCTTCACTTTAAACCTTTCAAATCCAAAGCGGATTACATATTTCTACACCTAAAATGATAAAAGAAATAAGCATCAAAATGAAGATAAAATACATTCGATACCGTAATTATCAAAAAATATCGTCATTTGTCCACAGGTCTCTGTTCGCAGAACTCCCCTTTAATACAACAAAAACGAGAAGACCCTTCAACTGAAAGGTCTTCTCGCCACAAAGCATAGTGAATGAAGTTATTTGTCCATGGTGAGATGGAGGGCAAAGCCGGCAATCTCATCCTTGAAATAGACAAGGAAAGTACTGCCATCTGGATTAAGACGACGAGAAGTCTCGTCAACCTCAAGACCGCGCTCTGCAAAGTACTTCTCGGCTGCAGGAATATTGTTTACATGAAATCCAATATGTCCATTTGTACCACGTCCACCGTTTTTCATAACCTCAACAAGAGTGCCTGCAAAGAATGAGGGCGGCTGCTCTACAGTAGGAATTCCCATGAGCGCAGAAAGCTGACGCGCGATTTTCTCTGCTTCTTTAGGATTTGTGGCATTAATGCCAACGTGAGCCACGTAAAGATCAAAGAGCTCAACTGGGTTCTGGCTGTTGGTACTAGTAGTATCTGACATAGTCTCCCCTTTCCTAGGGACTTAAGTATACAAATGAAGGTTATGGGCAGACCGTGCAGCACTAATAAGTGCTGATACTGTAACTATTTACTAACAAAAAAGACCTAGCAACCTAGGCCTTTAAAAGTTTTTATGGTGGGCGATGCTGGATTTGAACCAGCGACCCCTTCCGTGTGAAGGAAGTGCTCTACCCCTGAGCCAATCGCCCGAACGACTAGCAATAATAACAAACAATAAGGTTAATTTCTAGCTTTTGATTTCTTCTTTGGAGAATAAGCAACCACTGCTTTATTCATCTGAACAAGAATGATGCCGAAGAAAAATAAGCTGAAGAATCATTGGTGCAAGCACCATTGGCTGAGAAGCAAGCTGAGAGACAAATACCCATTCAATAGTAAAGAGTACAAGCTCTACACCAGCAATAAGTCGAATAATTCCATGAGTTTTTCTCAAAATCTTTTGCAAAGGCTGATGCACTTTTGCAGAATGTAGCAGGAATAAACAGCCATAAGACTACAAACAAGCAAAACAACCATGCTCGAAGAAAAACGACCATAGCCAACGGAAAGCGCAAAAATGACAATACCTGCATGCCCAGGGCTCCAAGCATAGAAGAAAGAGCCATCATCAACTTAGTTCCACGATCCATACTATCCCCCAATAAAAATCAGTTCACGCAGTTACATACGAAAAACTAATACGTAAGCTCGCCAAACAATACCTAAGCTTACTTAGCTTCAAGTGTCTTTTTAACTTTGTGAGATCCTCGGGCAATAGCGCTGGCCATTGCCAAAAGTGCAAACAGCTCAATAAACTGCAAGGTAACAGATGGTTTAAGTATCAACTGTCCAACAACAATAACAGCCAATACAACGCATGATCCAAAAATCATTGGGTAAGCAGCAACAGCTCTATTGGGAACGTTTGCCTCTTTTGCGGCATAACCACCAGTAAGCAGAGAAATCATGCTTGCAAGTAAAAGAAGCGCGGAATCAAGTGATGGACCATCGCCAATAACAAGAACACCAACGTTTACCAAGCCCAAAAGTCCGCCAATCAAAAGCGCCAGACTGAAGAACTTCATTTTGCGAGTCTCAGGAGTCATATATCCCCCTATCTATCAAATATCACTTTGGCTATTGTACCCGTCTTTTATATAAATTAAGTAATCGAATCATTAAACGGTAGAGAGTTTCGGTAAAAGAAATGGCGAGAAAACCAAAGGATTTCTCGCCATATGTGTGCTTGGTGGGCCCAGAGGGATTTGAACCCCCAACCCAGGGATTATGAGTCCCCTGCGCTAACCGTTGCGCCATGAGCCCTTAAGAAAAAAGCGGCGACAGATGCCGCCGCCAGAATGCGTGGTGGAGAATAGGGGATCGAACCCCTGACCTCATGACTGCCAGTCATGCGCTCTCCCAGCTGAGCTAATTCCCCAAACATGGTGCGGCAAATACTATAGCAAACCGAAGCTCTGTTTTTCTCGACAATTTTGTAATTGATGACATACATAATGAATTTACGTATAGGGTGTTGGGTACACAAATAGTAATGATTCCTTTTTAATGATTATTTTGTTGGAGTTACCGTGACTATAGAACTAATTCAAGGAATTTTGATTCCTTTTGCAGGAACTTCGCTTGGTGCAGCAATGGTCCTATGTATGAAAAAATCTTTGAACCGCACCATAGAAAGAGCTCTTACAGGATTTGCTGCTGGTGTTATGGTTGCAGCTTCTATCTGGAGTCTTTTGATTCCAGCTATTGAATCATCTGAGGCAATGGGGCAATTTGCCTTTGTTCCTGCAGTAGTTGGTTTTTGGGTAGGAACCCTTTTCTTGCTTCTACTTGACCATGTAATCCCCCACCTTCACCTTGGCGAGACAGACGACGAGGCTGAGGGTATTAAAACAAGCTGGCAAAAATCAACGCTTATGGCGTTAGCAGTATCGCTCCACAACATTCCTGAAGGAATGGCAGTTGGTGTTGTTTTTTGCTGGATGGGTTTCGTGCAACTCTAATATTACTTATGCAGGTGCTATGGCATTGGCGCTTGGTATTGCAATTCAAAACTTTCCTGAGGGTGCCATTATCTCGATGCCACTTCATGCAGGAGGTACTTCTAAAGGCAAGTCGCTCATCTTGGGAATTTTATCTGGCATAGTTGAGCCTATTGGAGCAGTACTTACTATTCTTGCAGCAGAGCTTGTTATTCCAGTTCTTCCCTACCTGCTGAGTTTTGCCGCAGGCGCCATGATGTACGTAGTAGTAGAAGAACTTATTCCAGAAATGAGTGAAGGCAAGCACTCAAACGTTGGAGTACTTGCCTTCGCATTAGGATTTACTGTAATGATGACTCTTGATGTTGCGCTTGGTTAATAACCAGGCGCTCTTTTTAGAGTTCGCGCTCTGGAAGGATCTTCTGGGCAAGCCAGGAACCAACCTCATCAAGAGCAATTTCAAACCGCTCACCAGTAGCGCGTTCTTTAACTTCTGCGACGCCGTTTGCAACACCTTTCTTGCCCACAATAACTGCCATGGGAAACCAATGAGGTCTGCGTCTGCAAACTTTACACCTGGGCGCTCTGCGCGGTCATCAACAACAGTTTCTAGGCCCGCAGCAACACAGGAATCAGCAACTGAACCAGCAGCATCCCAAATCTCAGGATCTTTGTCGGAGAGACAAAGAACAGTAACCTCATAAGGAGCAACAGAAACTGGCCACTTAATGCCCTTCTCGTCATTGTATTGCTCAACAACAGCAGCAAGAAGCCTGGAAACACCAATACCATAGCAGCCCATCACAAGAGGCTTATCCTCACCGTTTTCATCTGTGAAGGTAGCGTTAAGTGCTGAAGAGTACTTAGTGCCAAGCTGGAATACCTGTCCCACCTCAATACCACGAGCGGAATGAAGAGCAAGACCGCACTCTGGACACAAGTCACCTTCCTGGGAAGTTACCAGATCTATCCATTCATTGATCTCAAAGTCGCGACCAAGCTCAACGTGATCAAGGTGATAATCTGCCTTATTGGCACCACAGAGCCACCACTGACTATCTTCAAGAGAAAGGTCACCAATAACACGAATACCCTCTGGAAGGTCCACAGGGCCAATAAATCCCTTGATGAGGCCATACTCCTCAAGCTCTTCATCGGTCATCATGTGATACTCACCAAAAGCGTGCTCTGCCTTAACCTCATTGAGCTCATGAGTGCCCGGAACAAAGCAAACAACTGGCTTTCCGTTGCCGTCAACAAGCGCCAGAGCCTTGCGAGTTGCACGAGGTGAAACATGCAGGAACTCTGCAACATCTTCAATGCTGCCAATGCCTGGGGTGTGAATCTCACACATCTGACCAGACTCACGCTCTTCAATTTGAATCTTTGCAGCCGCCGCCTCAGTGTCTGCAGCATAACCACAATCGCAGTAAACCAGACTTGCCTCTCCAGCTTCTGCAAGTGCCATAAACTCAACAGAGGTGTCTCCACCAATCTGTCCAGAGTCTGCAACAACCTGCAGCGCCTTAAGGCGCGTACGGTCACAGACATTCTGGTAAGCAACTTTCTCTTGGTCATAACATTCCTGCAGCGACTCTTGAGTTGCCGAGAAGGAATAGCCATCTTTCATAATGAACTCACGTCCACGCATAAGGCCAAAGCGAGGACGACGCTCATCACGGAACTTATCCTGAATCTGATAAAGCGTTACTGGAAGCTGCTTATAGCTCTTAAGCTCATTTCTAATGAGGTCAGTAAAAGTCTCTTCGTGCGTTGGACCAAGAGCAAACTTGCGGTCATGGCGGTCATGCATACGCATAAGCTCATCGCCGTATACATCCCAACGACCGGACTCTTCCCAGAGCTCAGCAGGGGTCATAATAGGAACAAGAATCTCCTGAGCACCAATGCCATCCATCTCATCACGGATGATAGCCTCAATCTTAAGAAGAGAGCGCCATGCAAGTGGTAAATAAGAGTAGAGACCTGCAGCGGTCTTTCTAATCATGCCTGCACGAAGAAGCAGACGGTGACTTGCAAGTACGGCCTCAGCTGGGTCTTCTTTGAGCGTTGGAGCATACAAAGCAGACATGCGCATCCAGTGCTTCAAGGTAGTTTCCTTTCAATATGAAGTAGTACGTATAGTTTACTTACTTTCTCCAAAACGATTCTCAATTTCGGTGAATAGCTCATCAACAATTTTATCTTCAGGCACTTTTCTAAGAGGAGTGCCGTTCTCAAACAATACAGCTTGACCTTTACCGCAAGCAACACCAAGGTCAACGCCTTTTGCCTCACCCGGTCCATTAACTACACAACCCATGACAGCAACAGAGATGGGTGCACGAACACCTTCAAGACGCTTGGTCACTTCTTCGGCAATAGGAATCATATCTACACCACAACGGCCACACGTAGGACAACTCACCAATTCTGGCTTGTTGCGACGCATGCCAAGGGCAGCAAGCAGCTCCCATGCAACGTGAACTTCCTCAACAGGATCTGCTGTTAAAGATAGGCGCATAGTATCGCCAATGCCGCTTTCCAGCAAAATGCCTACTGCCGCAGCATTCTTTACTGTTCCCTGCCTCAAAGCACCTGCTTCGGTAACACCTACGTGAAGTGGAATATGCGGCAGCTCTTTTGAAAGCGCACGATAGACTGCAAGTGTCGTTGGAACATCGTGAGCCTTTGCAGATAGGACAATATCGTCAAAACCGCGAGAAGAGAAATGTTCTACAAATGACTTTGACGACGCGACGAGTTTCTCGACAAGAGTCATATCTTGTCTTGTATCAAACTCTTTATCAAGAGAACCTGCGTTAACACCGATTCTAATGGGGATATGTGCCTCTTTAGCAGCGTCAATGACGGCATCAACACGATCCATAGAGCCAATATTACCCGGATTAATACGCAGTGCGGCAGCACCTCGTTTTGCGGCCTCAAGTGCCAGTCTATGGTCAAAGTGAATGTCTGCAACTACAGGAAGCGGAGAAAATTTGCAAATCTCCTCAAATCCATCAAGGGCTTGAGCATCTGGAATGGCTACGCGTATAATCTCGCAACCAGCATCAGCAAGCTCTTTAATCTGATGAAGAGTGGCGTCTACATCATGTGTCTTTGTAGTACACATTGACTGCACAGAAACAGGAGCTCCGCCGCCTACCTGGACAGAACCAACCATAACGGGATGCGTCTTTGTGCGAGCAATCTCAGACATAAAATCACTACCTAAAAAGTAAATGCAGGATATCGTTTCGGAGCGCTACAACAAATACAAACAGGAAAAACGCCAAGCCGATGTACGACAAAATATTTTGAACTTTAATGGATAGCGGCTTTCTGATAATGACCTGAGTAACCTCAATCAAAATCTTTCCGCCATCAAGAGGTGGAATAGGTAAGAGATTCATAAATCCAAGTGACATAGAAATGGCAGCTACCAGCATTATAAGGGTCGAGAAACCCGCTGCAGCAGCTTCTGATGCCATTACAGAAATTCCTACAACGGAAGACGACTGATTGAGGACTTCCATAGTTTGTGTAGGAATAAGTAGTCTTACTGCAAACTGAGCAACCTGTCCGGCATACGCTACAGCTGCAGCTGAAGCCTCCATAAACGAGAAGTGATAGGTGGTCATGACAGGTGTCACGCCAATGATTTTATCGTCAGGACGCAAAACAGGCTTGATGGTAGTTTCTAGCTTGATACCATCTCGATCATAGGTAACAGGAATATTTTTTTCACCATTAGACATTGCTGCCTTAATGGCGTCCGTAAGCTCTTCCCAAGTGTGCACTTCAACCTCATTGAAGGTAAGAATGGTGTCACCCTCAGCAAGGCCAGAAATAGCAGCAAGGGAGCCTGACTGAACAGATCCCAGCTGTGGTGTATTTTGTGCAGCAGGAATACCAACAATCATCAATGAGCCCGCAACAAGTGCAAAGGCAAGAGCAATATTTACCAAAGGTCCACCCAAAATCATAAGAAGACGCTTGGGGATGCTTGCTCCCACATAGGTATGGGCCTTTTTCTTGAGCAAAGAATTCATTAGCAGAAAGTTCTGGCACACGAGGGCTCCCCTGCTGCCGTTGAGCCCTCAAGTTCAAAGTTATGACCACGGTCATACTCACAGCGCAGTTCAGGATCACGAGCGAGCGTCTGGAACGTAATCTGTGCAAGCTCATTAGACTCAGACTCTTTTACCAGTTCAACAGAACCCCAGTCTGCCAGGGTATACAGCAGGTTATAAGCACGCTCATCATCACAGTTGAGCTTTGTAGCAAAGAGTACCTACCTCAAGTGAACCTGCTTCTTGAACACACATCAAAGCCTGTGGAAGCAGCTCATCAAGCTCGCCTTCCATGCCACAAATGCGTGTATAGCCACCAAAAAGAAGTGGCGTTACACCAACTTCAGTGCCATATTTTTTTACTCTTGTGAGAAAGTTTGTACTTGAATGGCATACCCAAAAAGAACTCGGTAACACGAACACCGCAGAGACGAGCCATACCGTAATGGCCAGCTTCGTGAACAAATACAAGAAGCGAGAGAACAAGAAGTCCCCAAAAAATTGGTGAAAAAATAGCTAACAAATTCACGAGATTCCTATCCTACAAAAGAACGAGCCAACGCACGTGCTTCTGCATCTACAAGCGTTAATTGATGAAGGTCTTCTACCCTTTGAACTTCAGAGGCATTCATGGTCTCTTCAACAATGCGCTCGATATCAAGAAATGAACATCTTCCGTGTCTGAAAGCATGGTTAGCAACTTCATTAGCTGCGTTCATAATACAGGGAAGTGTTCCGCCGATAGTTCCTGCATGACGAGCAAGTGCAAGGCATCCAAAGGTTTTCTCGTCAGCATAATCGCCTGTCATAGGCGATTGTTCCTGCCAAACAACAGGCTGAGAAATAGCAGGCCAACGATGTGGATAGCTGAGGGCATACTGGATAGGCAGCCTCATGTCAGATGCTCCGAGCTGCGCCTTCACAGATCCATCTACAAACTCAACCATAGAATGAATGCGACTCTGGCGATGTACCAGCACTTCAAGCTTATCCATAGGAGTATCAAAGAGATGATGAGCTTCGATAAGCTCAAGACCTTTATTCATGAGCGTTGCACAGTCGATGGTAATCTTGGAACCCATCTTCCAGGTTGGATGTGCCAAGGCGTCGTCGGCCGAAACGTGCTTGAGCTGTTCGCGAGAATATCCGAAGAACGGACCACCAGAGCAGGTCAGCCAAATCCTCTGGATATCAGCGGGGTTCTCGCCAATTAAGCACTGGAAGATAGCGCTATGCTCGGAATCAACAGGGATGAGCTGACCGGGTTTAACCAAAGGCATCAGAAGGTCTCCGCCAACAACAATTGATTCCTTGTTAGCGTAAGCAAGCACTTTGCCAGCCTTTACAGCGGCCAGACCAGCGTAAATACCGGCCTCTCCCACCACTGCGTTGACTACGCAGTCAACCTCATCCAGCTCTGCGAGCGCCTGAACGGCCTCAGGGCCAAAAGCTCACCTTACAGTCCTTGGGCAACTTGTCGAGAAGCCCACTGTCTTTGCAGGCTTCATCTGCAAAAGCAATATATTTGCAGTTGAACTCAGTTGCAGCTTTCACAGCAAACTCAACCGACGAGCGCACCGCAAGAGCGACTACCTCAACTTTTTGAGGAAAATGACGGCAAACGTCAAGAGTTTGCATACCCTACAGAGCCAGAAGCTCCAAGGACAGCAACTCTTAACGGCTCATGCCGAGGGGCACGAGGGGCTGTATCTTCAAAAAAATGCTCAAACTTACGCTCCAAACGGCACCGCAATTGGTAGCTTAACCTGGCTCAAAAGCACCGCAAGCTGGAAGAGAAGAAACGCTGCCATAGTTCCAAAAAAATCATCGAGTCTGTTCTATCAAGCAGGCCACCATGGCCAGGCATAATTGAGCCGGAGTCTTTCAGTCCTACACCGCGCTTGATACGAGACTCAAAGAGATCTCCAACAACAGAGAAAATACCTTCAGTTACGCCAAAGAGCAGAGCAAACAGCGGATTCATATTAATTGCACCAAAAACTGCCATCAAGAACCACACAAGCATTGAACCTAAAAGACCACCGTAGAAGCCCTCCCAGCTCTTATTTGGTGAGATTCTTGGGGCAAGCTTATGTTTTCAAATTGCGAACCAAAAAAAGATATGCAAAAAGAATCGTTTGCCCAGACAGAGAGCATGACTGCAAAGCGTAATCCATGGAATTGAAAATCCTGGCTCAGTAGATCTCAAAAAGAACAATGGTAGAAAGCGAGAGTGATGTATAAAGCGGGCCAAAAGCTGTCACGGCAACATCAGCGAGATTAGCTCGTGGTGTAAAAACATACCAAAGTCCACAAAGAATGATGAGCAGCAATGAAAATGCTAGTGGAAAGACATGGCCAAAATACGCAATAATCGGAAAAATTAGCGAGAATACAAGGCCAAGTGGCTCATTAGGCATACGTCCACCCATGCGGCAAATATGGAAGAACTCAGAGCAGCAGAGCCATGCCATACCGGCAATCAAAACAATAGTGGCTTTTTGCCCACAAACAGAGCGGCAAGCACAATAGCAACATAAATTACGCCAGACAAAGTTCTTGTTAGAAGCTTCTCGGTAACGTCACGAACTCGTTGACCCATGAGGTTACCAGCGGCTCGCTGCAGTTCCTTTACTGAGCGACGAACCTCTAGCTTTTCAATCTGTCTATCAATTCCAACACTGCCAGTCTCTTCAGGAGTGCTTTGATTACGCGTGTCGCGCCTCGGAGTAGACTTGTTGGAATCGTGCGTATTGTCCACCATTATTTCACTCCTCCGAATCGCCTCTCGCGACTCTGATAGTCCTTAATGGCGCGCAAAAATTCCCACTTGGAGAAGTCAGGCCAGTAAGTTTGCGTGACATAAAGCTCTGAATACGCCAGCTGCCACAACAAATAGTTAGAAAGCCTTAGCTCTCCTGACGTGCGAATTAAAAAGATCTGGATCTGGAAGACCTGCCGTATAGAGGTTCTTCTCGAAATCTTCTTGAGTCACCGAATCAGCGGATACCCTGCCCTCAGCGATTTGATTGGCGAGAAGGGCTGCGGCTCTGGTAAGTTCTGCGCGAGATCCATAATTAACAGCTAACGCAAAAGTCATACCAGTGTTGTGTGCAGTCTCGTCAAGTCCGCGCTGGAAGGTCATGCGCGTCTTCTCTGGTAGAGCCCCTAGGTCACCAAAAGAAGCGCAGCTTGACGTTCTCTTGGTGGAACAATGGAAGCTCCTTGAGTAGGGGTTTCTGCGAAAAGACGCATGAGCAGGTCAACCTCACGCTGAGGACGCTTCCAGTTCTCGGTTGAGAATGCATAAACCGACAAAACATCCAGTCCTAAACGCACACTCGTAGTAACAGCTTCTCTTAAAGAGAGCACGCCAGCCTTATGGCCTTCGGTTCTATCAAGGCCGCGAGCCGTAGCCCATCTACCGTTTCCATCCATAATGATGGAAACGTGAGAAGGGATAGTTTCTAAATTGATATCTGAAAGGCAGATATCATCTGGTGCGTCAGAAAAATACTGGACAAGCTTGTCTGTATCAAACTGCACTTAAATCTCCATGATTTCTGAAGTCTTAGTCTTAAGAAGTGACTCAATCTCTGCAATGAAAGAATCTGTCAGCTTCTGAATGCCGTTCTTCTCGCGTTTCTGATCGTCCTCAGAGAGCTCTTCATCGCGCTCAATCTTGCCGTTAATATCACGACGAACATTACGGACAGCAACACGAGCCTCCTCAGCAATCTGAGAGCACTCTTTAGCAAGCTCGCGACGACGCTCCTCAGTTGGCATGGGGAACGGAAGTCTAATGGCAGATCCATCGTTAGATGGAGTAATGCCAAGGTCAGAAGTCTCAATTGCCTTCTCGATACTCTTAAGAGAGCTCTTGTCCCAAGGCTCAACCATCAACATAGATGCCTCTGGAACCTTGATAGCGGCAAGCTGTGAAATTGGGGTCATCTGGCCATAGTAATCAACCTTGATGTGATCAAGAGCATGTGGGTTAGCACGACCGGTACGAATACGGCTAAAATTATTCTTAAGTGCTTCAATGCATTTATCCATTGACTGCTTTGCTTTATCGGAATGAACGCTCATTAGTCCTCCTCAACGACGGTAGTACCGACTTCTTCTCCAGAAATAGCTTTCATGAAAACGCCTTCAGATTGCATATCAAATACAAGAATTGGCATCTTGTTATCTTTGCACAGCGCAATAGCTGCTGCATCCATAACCTTGAGTTCTTTGGCGAGAACATCTTTGTAGGTGACAGTGTCAAACTTAACTGCATTGACGTTAGTAACAGGATCGCAGTCATAGATACCGTCAACCTTAGTAGCCTTCATCAGCGTTTCGGCACCAATCTCACAAGCGCGAAGAGCGGCTGCAGTGTCAGTGGTAAAGTAAGGATTGCCCGTACCAGCAGCAAAGATGACAATACGACCCTTCTCAAGGTGCCTAATAGCACGACGGCGAATATAAGGCTCTGCAACCTGAGCCATGGAAATTGCACTCATAACACGGCAATCCATGCCATTACGCTCAAAACAATCCTGGAGTGAAAGAGCGTTGATTACTGTTGCAAGCATGCCCATATTATCGCCCTGGGCACGATCCATGCCAGCAGCTGCCTGAGAAACGCCTCTAAAGATGTTTCCGCCACCAACAACAATGGCAACCTGAACGCCAGACTCCCAAACAGGCTTAATTTCTTTAGCAAGCATTTCTGGAATTGAAGGATCAATACCAAAGGATTGCTCACCCATCAATGCTTCACCAGAAAGCTTTAAAAGTACTCTTTTGTATTTAGCTGAAGACAAAGCTTCCTCGCTCTCTCCGTTTGCCATAGTTATAATAATTCTAACAAACGACACCGTAAGTTTTGCAGGAATCGCGTTAAAAAAAGAGCCGGTTGAAGACAACCGGCTCAAAATAATTGAAGTAAAAAGTCTTACTCTTCACCAAAAGCAAAACGTACGAAGCTGGCAATTTTAACCTCGTCGTCAACCTTCTTAGAGAGCAGCTTTGCGTACTCAGAAATGGTCATATCTGGGTCCTTAACAAATGCCTGCTCAGTAAGGACAAACTCCTTGTAGTACTTCTCGAGACGACCGTAAGCCATCTTCTCCTGAATTGCCTCAGGCTTACCAGACTCAGCAGCCTGTGCCTTATAAATGGAGAGCTCGTGCTCAACAACGTCCTGTGGAACATCCTCGCGGCGTGCAGCAACTGGAGCAGCTGCAGCTACCTGCATTGCTACATCGTGAGCGAAGTTCTTGAAGTCCTGAGACTCAGCAGTCTCTGGTTTGTTGAACTCAAAGGTAACAATGTCAGCAAGCTTACCACCAAGGTGGATGTAGCTAGAAAGTGCACCATTAGCAGCCTCAACACGCTGGAAACGAAGAACGCGCATGTTCTCGCCGATGTTGTGGATCTTATCAGTGATTGCCTCGTCAACGGTCTCGTCACCAATCTTAGCCGCCTTAAGCTCCTCAAGGTCAGCAGGGTTGCTCTCAACAACAACTGCAGCAAGATCGCCAACAAAGCCGGTGAACTGAGGGTTGGTACCAACGAAGTCAGTCTCGCAAGAGAGCTCAAGAATTGCGCCGGTCTTGCCATCAGGGCTGATGAAGGTAGCAATGGTACCCTCATTGGTGTCGCGACCAGCACGCTTAACTGCCTTGGCAACGCCCATGGTACGAAGGATGTCTATTGCCTTATCAATATCGCCCTCAGCCTCGACGAGGTGCCTTCTTGCACTCCATCATAGGGAGAGCTGGTCATATCACGAAGCTGCTTAACAAGTGCTGCGGTAATCTCTGCCATGTTTTTCCTCCTAAAAAAATCTACTGAATAACTAGTTCTATTAACCCGTTGCTAAGAGTTACTCAGCAGCTGGGGTCTCGGACTCAGCGCCCATCTCTTCAGCAGAAATCTGCTCCTTGCCGCTGCCTGCAAGAATTGCATCTGCAGCAAGCTGGCACATAAGAGAAATGGAACGGATAGCGTCATCGTTTGCAGGAATACCGTAATCGACAACGTCTGGATCAGAGTTGGTGTCAAGCAGGGAGACGACTGGGATGTGAAGGCGGTTTGCCTCACGAATTGCATTCTCCTCACGCTTGGAGTCAACAACGAAGATTGCCTGTGGAAGAGAAGTCATGTCACGGACGCCACCGAGGTTGAGCTGAAGCTTTCCAGGAGCTCCTTGTTCTTAAGAGCCTGCTCCTTCTTAGGAAGTGCTGCCATACGGCCGTCCTCGACCATAGCCTCAAGCTCCTCGAGGCACTTGATACGGGAACGCATGGTGACGAAGTTGGTGAGCATACCACCAAGCCAACGCTGGTTGATGTAAGGCATGTTTGCACGAGCTGCCTCAGTAGCGATAGGCTCCTGAGCCTGCTTCTTGGTGCCGACAAAAAGAACACGGCCGCCCTTAGATGCAACATTCTTCAGGAAGGTGTAAGCAGCGTCTGCGCTAAGCATGGTCTGCTTAAGGTCAAGAATGTAAATGCCGTTGCGATCACCAAAGATGTATGGCTTCATCTTAGGGTTCCAACGACGGGTCTGGTGACCATAGTGGCAACCAGCATCCAGAAGTGTCTGAATAGTAATCTTTGCAGCCATTTTTTACCTCCATTGGTTGTTCCTCCGTACGAGTTCAAACCTTGTTAAAACCACCCAACACCTGGCTTTAGTGTTAGGCACCACGGCAAACAAGTAGTCGTACGTGCGATTTTGTGCTGTTTGGTAACAGCATGCTGTGCTTCTACACAACTTTTGAAAGTATAACAGGAAAAACGAGGTGTTCGTCTATAAAGAATTTAGACCATAACCTCTACAAATACTAACGATAAACGCATAGAAGAAACTCTACTCAGAACGAGGATGAGCTGCTTTTGGCAGCTTCTTTTAATCGCTCTACCGACAAGTGCGTATACACCTGAGTTGTTGAAAGTGACTCATGTCCTAAAAGCTCCTGCACAATGCGCAAATCCGCTCCTCCACCAAGAAGCTCCGTAGCATAGGTATGTCTCATAGCATGTGGAGAGAGCGAGCTATCCAGTCCTGCTGCAGTTAGATATGACGAGAAAACCTTGCGCAAGGAATCTGCACTCATATCTTTTCCTCTCACAGAAATGAATAAAACTGAATGTGAGCTTCCCGTTTTATCTTTGAGCAGCAAAGTAGGCCGGGATGATTGAAGGTATTTCTTTAACCACTCAATAGCAGACTCATAGAGAGGAACAATTCTCTCTTTGGAGCCCTTGCCAAATAAACAAACTACTCCATGAGATAGATCAAGTTGTTCAAGCCTGAGCGTAGCTACTTCAGAAATACGAGCTCCCGTTGCATATAGAAATTCAAGAAATGCTCTGTCTCTCAGTCCAACCGCAGTTGAAACATCACATGATTCCAAAAGCCTATTCACATCAGAATCAGTCATGGTATGTGGAAGATTTCTTGGAGCGCGAGGATTACTAAGAGCCAGAGTAGGGTCTGAAGAAATCAGTTTTTCTCGCTGCATCCATTTATAGAAGCCGCGTAACGCTGAAAGATGTCGGTTAAGCGTTTTTGCAGAGTATCGAGCCTGTTTAAGATAGGCTAAATAGAGACGAAGGCTTCTGTGATCAACCCGAGTTACCGCAACACCTTCCCTACTACACCACTGCTCAAATGCCAAAAGATCAGTCTGATATGACCTTAGGGTATTCTCGGAGAGATTCCTGACCTTACTTAGATACTCAATAAATTGTTCTACGTGACTACCCTGCTCTTTTGAAATGGACACGTTAATCACGCTTTATGCAATCAAAAAGTTCTTGACGAGAAGAGATGTAATCATCAAAGTCTTTATGAGCACGCTCTGCCATCTTCTGACGACGCTCGTCTTTTCTTTTGATATGCTCGTTCAGTGGCTCAAAAATTCCAAAGTTAACATGCATAGGCTGGTAATCTTTGGTGTTTGGGTTTGTTGCATAACCCACAAGAGAGCCAAACGAAGTGGTCAAAGGAAGCCTGACTTCCACTTTGCACAACAAACGAGCATACATGTTTAGTGCAGCAAGCAATCCAGATGCTATAGCCTCAACATAGCCTTCTGTACCCGTAATTTGACCTGCAAGAATAGTAAAAGTTCCCGGAATTCCAAACGAACCATCAAGCGCATGAGGAGAGTCAACAAAAGAGTTTCTGTGCATGACGCCGTAGCGAACAAACTCAGCGTTTTCCAACCCTGGGATGAGGGTAAATACGCGTTTTTGCTCTCCCCAGGTAAGATTTGTCTGAAAACCAACCAGATTAAATGCTGATTTAGCTGCATTTTTCCGCACGAAGCTGAACTGCTGCCCAGGGACGCTTACCCGTTCTGGGGTCAATAAGTCCTACTGGCTTCAAAGCGCCAAATCTAATGGAATCATGTCCTGTTCTTGCTACTTCCTCAATAGGCTGACAAGCTTGGAACAAATCAGACTGCTCAAAATCGTGGCCAATAACACGTTTAGCTGCAAGTAACTCATCAACAAATGTGTCATATTCCTCTTTATTCATGGGGCAATTGAGGTAATCGCCAATTCCCAAGTCCTCATAACGAGATTGAGAGAAGGCAATTGAATGGTCAATTGATTCATAAGACACAATAGGCGCTGCTGCATCAAAAAACGACATTCTGTTAGTTCCAACACGCTTAGAAATTACTTCGTACAAGCTATCTGAGCACAGTGGTCCTGCAGCAATAACTGTTGGCTCATCAGATAACTCCGTGACCTCTGCATGAGTTACCGAGATGTTTGGATGATTTCTGATCTGCTCAGTAACAGCCTTTGAAAACTCTTCTCTATTGACCGCAAGAGCGCCGCCTGCAGGAACAGAGTTTTCTTCTGCAATACGAAGTAGAAAACTACCCATCTTTTTAAGCTCAGACTTTAAAATTCCAGCTGCAGAATCTTCCTTAGTGGACTTCAGAGAGTTAGAACAGACCAGCTCAGCAAACATATCGGTGTGGTGTGCTGGAGAAGAAACAACAGGGCGCTGCTCAATGAGCTCTACAGAAACACCACGTGAAGCAAGCTGTAAAGCACATTCGCTTCCAGCTAAACCAGCGCCAACTACAGTAACTTTTTTTGTGTCATTGTTCACCTATCACACACTACGAATCCAAATAAAACTCTTTAGAAGGAGTATACCTTCCATCTGGTAATCTTTTTACCATTCCACGAGCTTCATAATCAGTAAGAGAATTTAACACGGTAAGTACGTTTTCTGATAACCTCCATGCAAGTTCTTCGGGTCTTGAAGGAGAAGCAATAAGTGCAGATAAAAGTGGTGTCAACTTTTTATCTTGCTTCAATTGTTCCTGAACTAGGCAATCAAAATCTAAAGAGATTGCAATGCCCAACGATGTCTCATCAGGAACAATTTGAGCACCTTCAGAGATGAGTCTATTCGTACCAGCAGAAGCAGGAGAAAAAATAGACCCCGGTATTGCATAAATAGTTTTACCAAGAGAGTTAGCAAACTCAGCAGTACTCATGGTGCCTGAGCAAAGCCCTGCTTCCGTTACCAAGAGCACTTTACCTAATGCTGCAATAACCGCATTTCTTCTAGGAAAGGCATAGCGTCTAGGAGGCGTTCCCCACCTGTCTAAAGAAATGACTGCTCCCCTTCCTTCTCGCGCTGCTTCAAAAAGCTCTGCAGAAGTAGTTGGATATGTCACATCTGCACCACAGCCTGCCACTACAACAGTCTTTCCACCAGCATTAAGAGAAGCCATACCCGCCATATAATCGCAGCCAAGAGCTCCGCCAGATACCACCACAATATTGTTATCAGCGGCGCATCTGCCAGCCATTTCTGCAATTGCCATGCCGTATGGGGTGGCCCTACGAGCCCCAATTACAGACATACAAGGTTGTTGTAAAACGCTTCTATTCCCCATTCCATAGATAATTTCAGGTGGATGGTTAAGCAGCAACAATTCTTTTGGATAGTCCTCATCTTCTGATGAAATCTCCCATCTCTCCATTGCTACTCCAAAGAACGAGACCTATAGGCAACTGCCCTCAGATACGTCGTCTTTTGTCACTTTTTTTCATGGTGAGCAATATCTGCGATAGTCCTTGCAACTCTGCAGGTACGCGTTATTGCTCTACCTCCTAAATGAAGTCCACGAGCAAATCTATGCAGCAGTTGCAATGCTGATTCATCAAAGCTCTCCACATACTTTTGGCGAGAAGTACCATCTACTCCACGGGTTTCTCGCCAAGAAGCAAAGTCTCTGCCTGATACAACAAGTGAGCGCATACCTGCTGAAGTAAGTCCTAGCTCACCTTGAATTACTCGATCAGAAGAAGGTCGAGCTACATCACACACAATATCTATTCGATCCATTAAAGGACCTCCAATTTTTGATTGATACGTAGAAATCTTTCCTGGAGAGCACTTACAGGTGTGAGTTTTATCTCCAAAGTATCCGCAGGGACAGGGATTAGCTGCAGCGATGAGCTGAAACTGAGAAGGAAACTTATAGATGCCATCCACTCGCGCAAGATGTACATATCCATCTTCGATTGGCTGACGTAAAAACCTGTAGCGTATTAGAAGCAAAACTCGGGCAGCTCATCTAAAAAGAGAACGCCTTTATGGGCAAGAGAAATTTCGCCTGGGATGACAGGTCTGCCACCTCAATCATGCCTGCTACAGAAGCTGAATGATGAGGAGACCTAAAGGGCCGTACACCTGCTTGAATAGAATCTGTTTCACACCCCGCTACAGAATGTATGAGCAATACCTCATCGCGCTCTTCTTTAGAGAGTTCTGGGAGGATAGTTGGAATTCTTTTAGCAAGCATTGTTTTACCTGCACCAGGAGGCCCAATCATGAGCATTCCAAGGTTTCCCGTTGCGGCAACTACTATGGCACGTTTGACTAATTCCTGATCAATAACCTCCTCAAAATCAAGATTCTCAGTCATTGCTTTAGGTTTGATACGTCCTTTTGACTGCTCAGCGGTTTACAAAAAGATTGGTCAGTAAGACTCAAATTAAGAAGCGAAGTAATACCAATAACATGTTGCCAATCTGAGCCAAAAAGATTGCAATCTGCAGAAGATATGAGCTTCATTCCTAGGCGTTTAGCAAGCATTGCGTAAGCGGCCATGCCTCGTACAGAAGATATGGATCCGTTTAAAGAAAGCTCACCAACAAACAGCCTGTTATGCACAATCTCTTGAGGAATCTGTCCAGTAGCTGCAAGAATAGCAACGGCTATAGGCAAATCAAATCCAGTACCTGTCTTCTTTATATCCGCAGGCGTCAAATTGATTGTTACCAGCAATCGAGGGATGGTAAATCCAGCAGCTTTTAGTGAGCAGCGCACACGAGAACGAGATTCCATAATGGAGCTGTCAGGCATTCCTACGATGGTTATTCCAGGTATGCCGCCTGAAATACCCACTTCTACATCAACAGGTATTGCCTCAATTCCTCTAAGAGTTGCAGTATGAACGCAAATGGTTGTCTGGCTCATTGCTCATCCCAGCTAAATGCCCCAATTAAATGCCTTAGGCTTGCTGTGCTTGGAGCTACCAGATTAATAGCAACAACATCAAATCTAATAGAGGTAAGTGCTGGATGAAGCGCTGCATACATAAGCGCAAGCGTTCTATATTTTTCCTGCTTTGCCCTATTTACAGCCAGCTCAGGCATGATGCTATCGTCTTTGTTCAAAATACGTCTTGTCTTTACCTCAACAAGCACAACGTTATCGCCATCTTGAGCAACAATATCAACCTCACCAATCTGACACGTCCAGTTAGTTTGGATAATTTTGTAGCCTCTTTTGATGAGGTATTTTGCAGCGATCTCCTCGCCTTTCTCACCAATTTGGCGAGAAGACATTTCTTCTAGTGGGATTCTATCCTCATGAGAAGCATCATCTGCACAATTTTCATCAGAATTTGGACCTTCTTGTAGCTCATTGAGCTCTGCTTGAGCATCTGTCTTCAAGGTTTTTGGAGCGACGTGGTCTCTTCTGAGGTGTGGCTTCTTCTCTCTGCTTTCAGATTCTGAAATTTCCTTTTTACTTTCATCTTTCTTGTTCATGACTCTCCTTTCATTGTTGGAGAGCTCAGTTTGAATGAGCACTTTGACAGCAACTTGGCAGCTGTCTGTCTAAGCAGCGTAGCAATTCTGACGAAAATAAAATATTTGATGCTATTGCTTCGAAGCTACGGAAAAAGCCCGTTCATTCCTCTTGGAATGAACGGGGACATATTTATATCTGAAAGTTAATCTGATTGCTTAAATTAGGTGTATTAAAACAGTCTCTGTGTCTTTACAAAGTTTCCACAAAACGACGCACGATGTATAGGAGAAAGTCCCATTTCTCCGATGGCTTCTATGTGCTCGGAAGAAGCGTAGCCTTTGCATTCTGCCAGATGATAGCCAGGATACTCCTCATCATAGGCAACCATAAGGGCATCTCGCGTGACCTTTGCCACAATTGATGCTGCCGCAATAGCCGCAATGCGAGCATCACCTTTTACAAGGGTCTTCTCTTTGGGATGGATATGCATGGGATTTCCATCAATCAACACATAATCAGGCTCAATACCTGCATTTTTAACAGCTTGTAGCATGGCATCTCGCAGAGACTGAGCCATACCAACTTCATCAATTCTCTGCGGAGCAATATGCGCAATTCCAACAGCAATTGCCTTTTTCTTGAATTTGTTCTGCAAGAATTTCGCGTTTAGTTGCAGTAAGTTTTTTGGAGTCGTTAAGACCATAAATGATGGGCTCATCAGGCAAGCATACCGCGCAGACTGTTAAGGGACCTCACAGAGCCCCTTCCTACCTCATCTACACCAACAACTAGCCCTTCTCCAGAAAGTTCTCTCTGAAGGCGATACATTTCTTCTACACGGCTTTTCTCGGCATGTTCTTTTTCAATGCGCTTTTTTGCTGATTCCAAAGCTTTAATAACTTGCTTACGAGGGTCCTCTCTGTATCGCGCTATAAGCTCGAACACCTCTGCTTCTGGAGCATCGCTCAAACGAGCAAGTATGTCTTTAGCGGAATCAGCCATATTTCTCCAAACGTTTTGCTCTATGGTACTAAAAAAAGCCGCCCGAAGGCGGCTTTAAAGAGCAAATGAAGTTGATTAGCGCTTCTCGCGAAGACGAGCTGCCTTACCAACACGATCACGCAGGAAGTAGAGCTTAGCGCGGTGAACAACACCGTGGCGAAGAACCTCAAGCTTAGCGATCTTTGGTGAATGAAGTGGGAAAGTACGCTCAACACCAATGCCAAAGCTAATCTTACGAACGGTGAAAGTCTCACGGGAACCCTCGCCGGAAAGACGAATGATGTCACCCTGGAAGACCTGCTCACGGGTACGCTCGCCCTCGACGATGCGATAGTGAACCTTTACGTTGTCACCAACGCGGACCTCAGGAATGTCCTCGCGGATCTGCTGACGCTCAATAGCGCGAATGTAGTCCATTGTTTCCTCATCTCTAGAGGTGCCGACGCTTCCTGCGAACGACACATAGTTAACACACAGACGGAAAGTATACGTGAATATATCCTGCTGTACAAGGGTTAGTTTGCAGAAAACTTACTTTACATATCTTCTCTTACCCCAGGAACGAGGCAAGCGAAGGTCTTCAAAAATTCTTGTTGCATACCTATCGGTCATACCAGATACAAAGTCTGCAACCTGGATTTCTGGATGATCAAAATCATGACACTTATATTCTGTAGGAACCTCATCCAGATGATTTACAAAGTAATCAAACAGTTCGATGATAAGATCATACGCCTTAGGCTCTTCGTATTTTGCGTCTCCTGATGCGTAGAGATTGGCAAACAAAAACGCCCTCATGGTCATCATGGCTCTCCACATGGAGTCTGTCATTTTGATATCCCCCACACGAGAACTCTCAGAGACAATATCGTGAACCATATTTTCAATACGTTCAGGAGAACTATTGCCAAGAACCTCTCGAGCCTCTGTAGGAAGGTACTCCTCAGATAGCAGTCCTGCTCTTTTTGCATCGTCAATATCGTGTGTTACATAGGCAATACGGTCCGAGATGGCAACAATTCTTCCTTCAGCAGTCTCTGCTCTTAGGTTGCCTGAATGACATCTAATTCCATCAATAACCTCATGAGAAAGATTAAGACCTCTACCGTCTTTCTCCAGATATTCAACAATACGAGCACTTTGCTGATTATGAGCAAAAATATACTCATTTTTTGGATCGTCAGGATCCATTCCCCTATACAAGCTAATAGCGTGTGAAAGCGCTTTCTCGCCAATGTGTCCAAAAGGTGTATGGCCCAAATCATGTCCAAGAGCAATTGCTTCAGTAAGATCTTCGTTTAAGCCAAGAGGACGAGCAATAGAGCGTGCTATCTGCGAAACCTCTAAGGTGTGAATAAGGCGCGTCCTGTAATGATCTCCTTCAGGGGCGAGAAAAACCTGCGTCTTGTGTGCCAGCCTTCTGAAGCTCTTACTATGCAGAATGCGATCTCTATCACACTGATAACACGTACGATACTGATCAGGCTCTTCTGCTACCGCGCGGCCTTTACTTTCATCAGAAAAAGCTGCCTCATCTGACAAGACCTGATGCTCACGAGCTTCAAGATCTTCTCGACGAATGGATAACATAGAGCCTCCTTATACCTGCATTTTTATCACATAATAGCAGGTTATCACTATCTAGCAAAAAGAGGGCGACCGAAGCCGCCCTCTAGAGTTTGTTGCAGTGTGTCTAGAAGAAAACCTACTTAGTAGCAATCTTCTGTGGACCACCGTTAGCCTGAATCTTAGCCTGTGCTGCAGCAAGACGTGCAATTGGTACACGATATGGTGAGCAGGAGACATAGTCAAGACCAAGGTTGTAGTACATGTGGATGGACTCTGGATCGCCACCAGTCTCACCGCAGACACCAATGGTGAGGTTTGGATTGCCCTTACGGCCACCCTCAACGCCCATACGGACAAGCTCTGCGACACCCTTATCAAGGGTTGCAAATGGGTTGGTCTTAACAATCTTGCGCTCAAGATAGAGAGGCATGAATGCAGACTCAACGTCGTCACGAGAGAAGCCAAGAGCAGTCTGAGTGAGGTCGTTTGTACCGAAGGAGAAGAAGTCTGCGTGCTTAGCAATCTCCTCGGACATGATAGCTGCACGTGGAAGCTCGATCATGGTACCAACTGGGATGTTGAGCTCAACACCGTACTCATCAGCAACCTGCTTGATGGTCTCCTCAACCTCTTCACGGACCTGGATGAGCTCCTCTTCGAAGCCAACCAGAGGAACCATGATCTCTGGGCGAGGGTCAAGACCAACGCGCTTGAGCTCTGCAGCTGCACTTGCAATAGCGCGGACCTGCATAACGTTGAGCTCTGGGTAGACAAGACCAAGGCGGCAACCACGAAGGCCGAGCATTGGGTTTGCCTCCTGGAATGCATCAAACTTAGCAAGAAGAGCACGCTTAGCTGCAGCATCCTTGCCCTGCTCCTCATCGCGAGCAATCTCAACAGCAAGCTCACGTGGAGAATCCAGGAACTCGTGAAGAGGTGGGTCAAGAAGACGAACGACAACGTCTTTGCCGTCCATTACCTTGAACATACCAAGGAAGTCGCCCTTCTGAGCGCGACCAAGCTGCTCGATAGCAAGCTGCTTGACGTCCTCAGAGTCAGCAAGGATGAAGTCCTGGATGAGGTGCTTGCGCTCACCGAGGAACATGTGCTCAGTACGGTCAAGACCAATTGCCTCAGCGCCGTTATCAACGGAAGTCTGAGCATCTGCTGGGTTATCAGCGTTTGCACGTACGCCAATGACGCGACCACGGGACTCGTCAAGGCGGACCTCATCTGCCCATGCAAGGATGGTCTGAAGGTCACCAGAAAGCTCTGGCTGAACAAGCTCAACAGCACCAAGGATGACGTCACCAGTGGTACCGTCGATGGAGATTACATCGCCCTCGTTAACAACAAGGCCGGAATCAGCAACGGTGAAGCGCTTGTTAGCAGCGTCAATGCGAAGTGTATCAACACCGCAGACGCAAGGAGCGCCCATACCACGAGCAATAACAGCTGCGTGGCTGGTCTTGCCGCCGTGGGAAGTTAGGATGCCCTCTGCAGCAACCATGCCGTGGAGGTCATCTGGAGTGGTCTCCCAACGGACAAGAATACAAGGCTTGCCTGCCTCTGCAAAAAGCCTCAGCGTCTGCAGAAGAGAATACTGCAGCACCAACAGCTGCACCAGGAGAAGCGTTAAGACCCTTAGCAATGGTCTCGTACTCAGCGTTAGGATCAAACTGTGGGTGCAGAAGCTGATCGAGCTGCTCAGGAGCAACGCGAGAAACAGCCTGCTCCTTAGTAATACGACCCTCTTCGTACATCTGAATTGCAACCTTAAGTGCAGAGAGAGCAGTACGCTTACCAACACGAGTCTGGAGCATCCAAAGCTTACCATTCTCAATGGTGAACTCGATGTCCATCATGTCTGCGTAGTGATCCTCAAGAATCTCAAAGACGTGGAAGAGCTCCTCGCCTGCCTCCTTGAGTGCAGGAACCTTAACAAGGTCTGCAATAGGCTCAGTGTTACGAATACCAGCAACAACGTCCTCGCCCTGAGCATTGATCAGGAAGTCACCGTAGCGCTCGTTGGTACCATCTGCAGGGGTTACGAGTAAATGCAACGCCAGTTGCAGAAGTCTCACCCTTGTTACCAAAGACCATGACCTGAACGTTAACTGCAGTACCAAGCTCATCAGGAATCTTGTTCTGCTTGCGGTAAAGGATTGCGCGGTCGTTCATCCAAGAACCAAAGACTGCCTGCTCAGCAAGGCGGAGCTGGAGATATGGATCGGATGGGAAGACAGCGTAGCCGTTCTTGGAGACCTCTGGGTGCTCCTTAACGTCAACGTTTGCAGCAAAGATGCCCTTGAACCAAGTTACAAGGTCACGAAGGTCATTTGCGTCCAGCTCTGTATCAAGCTTAACGCCCCTTCTCGGCCTTCTTAGCAGCAATTGCATCCTCAAAGAGCTGTCCAGAAACGCCCATAACAACGCCAGAGAACATCTGAACAAAACGACGGTAAGAGTCCCAAGCAAAGCGCTCGTTACCAGTCTGCTTAATGAGACCCTGAACGGACTCATCGTTAAGACCAAGGTTAAGAACAGTGTCCATCATGCCAGGCATGGAGAATGGTGCACCAGAACGGACGGAGACAAGCAGTGGATCTTCTGCATCGCCGAGCTTCTTGCCCATGCGCTCCTCAAGGGTAGCCATAGCTGCGTCAATCTCATCAGTGACGCCCTCAGGCCAGACGTTGCCGTTGTTGGAATAAGCAACGCAAGTTTGGCAAGTAATTGAGAATCCTGGAGGTACAGGCAGGCCAATCTTAGACATCTCTGCAAGGTTTGCTCCCTTGCCACCAACAATCCACTTTGCCTCTTCGACGGATGCGCCAGCGACCTCAGTAACATCGTTACCGGCGTGGTCCTTTCCGAAGCTGTAAACGTGCTTCTCGGACATAACACTCCAAACTCTCAAAATATCACACGCAAAGCGTGCACCAACACAAATAAACATAAGGACTACAAACGTACTGAAAAGTACTGCCCTCACAATCACAATATGTTACCAACCTATAGGATTCTTCTAAATGAAATAACGGTGAGCGGTCAATATTGACCGTTCACAGAATATTTTACAAACTTATGATTGCAAGATGTGGAATTTTAGCTATGAAAAAAATGAGCACCCGAATAGGATGCTCATTTAACTATTTGATATAAGAATGCAATCGATACACTACTTAGCGGGTTACTCCCTCAAAGAAGGCACCAATTGCGTGACTTGGCTCTTCACCGGTGAGTGTTGAAATGACATTCACAGCTGGTCCCAGAAGATCGATAGATGGGATGAGGCGCTGGTCAAGCTCTCGACGAATCTCTCTTCTCAGAGAGCCATCTGCAAAGGTATGGAAGACTGCGCGAGGGCGATCCTCATCCTCATGCTCATTGAAGTATGCACGAACATCATCAACGCTATGAATGTTTGGAACCCTTACAATCTCAACGGACTCAGCGCCAAACTGAGCAGCAGCAGCCTTAACTACAGCGGCACCAGTCTCTCCGCGAGAGTCAGACAAGACGTAGACGATAGGTAGACCATTGCCAAGTGTGTTGTTATCAATATCAAGTGTGCTCATACCTGCAACCCTTTCAGTAGAGAGTTTCAGAAAGATACATACGTTTATCTATCCTAAAGACTACCCTACTTTTTTCGAGAAAGCACGCTAATATCGGCGACATTACTAAATACCTGGGAAAAACTTGTTCAAAAAGGCGTAAACGATTTCGGCGAACGGTATCATTTTTCATCCATGACAAGTACTTTATCGAAGAAAGTATCAATTGGCTCACGCAGCTGAGACAGTGCTGAAACAGCACCTGCATAGTCTAACTGAGCAAGAGCAGCAGCCACTTGCTTCTGGCCTTCTTCACAAGCAGCAAGCAAAGATTTCTCTGGCTCAGACAAAAGCGCTGTGTCAACCTCTGTGCCAAGAGAAGCATCGCTCAGGTGAGCTGCACGTGCGTATGCGGTTGCAAGATCCTCAAAGACCTCAGGTGCGTTCTGTCGAGCCTCATCAAGAGCACGAGCACGTAGCAAGAACTCAACAGGATTAATCACACCAATAGCGCTTACAGCCTCAATGGCGTCTGCAGAGATCTTCTCGTCCTTAGCAATAGATGCAAGACGACCAATAAAGTACTGCTCAACCTGAGACTGAACAGACTCATCAAAGGAAAGGCCCTGCTGACGATAAAGTTCCAGAGAGCTTGCAATGAGCTTCTTGAGATCAAGATTTGAAGCAGAGCGAAGCAGCGCAATAACACCAATAGCTGCACGACGAACAGCATAGGGGTCAGAAGAGCCGGTTGGTGGCTCGTTAATGGCAAAGATACCGCAGATGGTATCAAGCTTGTCAGCAATAGCTACAAAGCGACCAATCTGTCCGCTTGGAAGCTCGTCGCCAGCAAAACGAGGACGATAGTGCTCACGGATTGCTGCAGCAACATCGCTCTTCTCGCCAGCAGCCTCTGCGTAGTAACCACCCATGACACCCTGCTGGCTGGTGAACTCGACAACTGCCTGACTGACAAGGTCTGCCTTTGGCAAGATGAGCTGCACGAGCAGCAAGGGCAGCCTCTTCCTGGCTGGAAGTCTCGTCGAGTGCAATCTCTGCAGCAAGAGCCTCCATACGCTGGGTCTTCTGCAGGACGGTACCAAGCTTCTCCTGAAAGACAACGGTCTCTAAGCGCTGAGCAAATTCATCAAGGGTGTGCTTCAAGTCCTCCTCAAAGAAGAACTTAGCGTCGTCGAGGCGGGCACGGACAACACGCTCGTTGCCGTCAATGACACGCTCGGCACAAGATGGATCCGCATTTGAAACCACAATGAACTCACGAGTCAGCTTACCTTCAGCGTCATAGATTGGGAAATAGCGCTGATTAGAAAGCATGGACTCAGTAATAATCTCTGAAGGAACGTTGAGGAATTCTTCATCAAAGGTGCCCACAAGAACCTGAGGCCACTCAGTAAGGTTGATGACCTCCTCAAAGACCTTCTCTGGCATATCAACATAAGATCCTGGGCGAGCAGCCTCAACCTCTTTAATGCCGGCGAGAATAACGTCTTTTCTCTGGTCCTGAAGTAAAACGCCAGCGTCTTTGAGAACCTGCTCATAGTTTGCAGGAGTTGCAACCTCATGGTAGCCAGGCCCAAGAACACGGTGACCCTGGGTGGTATTTGAGCTTGTTACGTCAGCGTACGTAACAGGAACAATCTCTGAACCAAAGAGAGCGCAGAGCCAGCGAACAGGACGAACATAGCGCTCGTGGAAAGAACCCCAGCGCTGACTGCGAGGCCAATCAAGTGCAGAAATCCAAGAAGTTGCCAGCTCGGAAAGAATCTTTGCAGCAGGAACTGAAGGAATATTGAGCTCAGCAAAAAAACATACTCATGACCATCGGTATCTTCACGACGGGTTAACGCATCAGCGCTTACCCCGCACTTACGCGCAAATCCCTCAGCAGCTTTAGTTGGATTACCTTCTGCGTCAAAAGCAATTTCTGCCTTAGGACCACGCTTGACCTCAGAAATCTCTTCTGTAGCCTCAGCAACGTCCTTTACATAGGCAGTTAAACGACGAGGTGTCGAGAGAATCTTAACTTCTCCAAATGACAAACCAGAGTCTTTAAGTCCGGAAACGACAAGCTTATTGAACTGAGCAATAGCTTTCTGCAGCGGAGCAGAAGGCATCTCTTCAGAACCAATCTCAAAAAGGAAGTCTCTAACCTCAGCCATTTAAGCCACCTCCTCCTGAGTAGTTGCTGCAGGTGCTTTCTTAGAAGCAACCTCCTCCAAATACGATTCGCAGCATGCCTTAGCAACAGTACGAACACGAAGAATATAGTTAGCCCTCTCAACAGCAGAAAGAGCACCACGAGAGTCAAGCAGGTTAAATGCGTGACTGCACTTCATAACGCAGTCATAGGCAGGCAGTGGAAGCTTGCGCTCAAGGCAACTATGGCACTCTGCCTCATACTCGTCGAACTTCTCGCGCATGAGCTCAATGTTGGCAACCTCAAAGTTGTAGGGTTGAGAACTCGCGCTCGTTCTCTAAAAACACCTGGCCATACGTCATCGGAGTGCCGTCTGGCGGGTAACTCCATACCAGGTCAAAGACGGAATCAACACCCTGAGCATACATAGCAATACGCTCAAGACCATAGGTAATCTCAACAGGAACTGGATCAACCTCAATACCACCTACCTGCTGGAAGTACGTGAACTGAGTGACCTCCATACCGTTGAGCCAAACCTCCCAACCAAGACCCCAAGCGCCTAGAGTCGGACTCTCCCAGTCATCCTCAACAAAACGAACGTCATGGTCTTTTGGATCAAGACCAATAGCAGCAAGGGAACCAAGGTAAAGTTCCTGAGAATCAGCTGGCGAAGGCTTAATCAAAACCTGGAACTGATAGTAGTGTTGCAGGCGGTTGGGGTTCTCGCCATAGCGTCCATCAGCTGGACGACGGCAAGGCTGAGGATAGCAGGTGCGCCAGGCATCTGGACCAAGTGAGCGCAAGATAGTTGCGGTATGGAAAGTACCAGCACCTACCTCGGAGTCATATGGCTGCATAACCGTGCAACCTTTTTCTGCCCAATAGTGTTCAAGGGTCAAAATCATGTCTTGAAACGTGAGTGGTGTTGCGCCCATGATGTTCTTTCTCCCAAATGTCCGACGTTAGTACTATAGCCCGCGAGCATGATCAAAGGGCCAGAAAATAAACATTGCCTTAGAAGTCACGGTAGATACCGCAACAGGACCAAAATATCTGGAATCCAGTGAGTTTGTTCTGTTGTCACCCATAACAAAAATATGACCTGCAGGAACAGTATACGGATAATTCTGAATTACGGCACCGTTGCGATCTGCAAGAGAATACGTTGGCTTACCTTCGGTGTAAGGCTCATCCATAAGCTGGCCGTCAATGTACACAGCGCCATCGCGTAAATCAACCGTTTGACCAGCTGTAGCAATAACACGCTTTACCAAAAGTGTGTCAGAGTTTAGAGGACTGGTGAAGGTAACCACATCACCTGCTTGCGGAGTACCGCCAAAACGATAGGTAAGCTTCTCTCCTACCAAACGATCCCCCAGCTGGATGGTATTGAGCATGGACCCTGTTGGAACCTCATAGACTTCAGCGACGAAGGTTCTGATAAAAAATGCCAGTAAAACCGCAACAACAACAATTGCTACGTACTGAAAAAGTTCAACTGCTTTTGAGTGTCCACTACTCATCGTCATCACCAGATTGCTGATCAAGTTCTGCTAAATACGCAATATCATCATCGGTGAGCTGGGCTGTCTCAAGAAGGTCTGGTCGCCAAGCACGTGTACGAGCAAGTGCAGAGCGTCGTCTCCAGACCGCAACAGCACCATGGTCTCCCGATAGAAGCACCGACGGAACTTCTCGCCCCTCAAAATTTGATGGTCGCGTGTACTGAGCATACTCCAAAAGACCGTCATCAGAAAACGATTCATCTTGGGAGCTCATTTCATCGCCGAGCGCACCAGGAAGCAGACGCACAACGGAGTCAATAACGGTAAGTGCAGGAAGCTCTCCACCAGTCAATACGTAATCTCCCATAGAAATTACATCATCTGCCAGCTCATAGACGCGTTCATCCATACCCTCATAGCGGCCACAGACAAATAAAATGCGGTTTTTTTCAGAAAGCTCTTGGGCGATTGCCTGAGAATACTGCCTACCAACTGGTGAGAAAAACACCACGTGGGGCTTGGAATCTGCCTGATCAGAAATCTCACGAACTGCCTCAAAGATGGGAGCAGGCTTCATGAGCATGCCTTGTCCACCACCAAAGGGGGCATCGTCTACCGTGCGATGTCTATCATGCGTCCAGTCGCGCAAATCATGTGCGTAAAACTCAAAAATGTTTGCCTTCTGAGCTCTGCCCATAATAGAAGCATCTAAATAAGGCGAGAAAATCTCAGGGAAAAACTGAGAGCGTTTCTAAGCGCATGTTACTCACCCAATCTAAGAAGTCCTTGAGGGATTGAAACAGTAATAACTCCACTATCTGGAGCTTCTTTGATGAACTCATCAACAGCAGGCATCATAACCTGGCCAAAAGGTCCATCAAGTACCCATACGTTTTGTGTAGGACCAACAAGAACCTCAACAATTTCACCCAGAGAACCATGTTCTACATCACACACTTCCCTGCCTACAAGCAAAGAAGTATTCACAAGACCAAAGTTTTCTGGAAGACAATCTTCTTCTACCAGAAGCGTTTTTCCTACCAACTCTTCTGCGCCAGAGATAGTTGTTACTCCATCAAAGGTAACAAGACTACCTTCTCGGTCATCTGACTCAACAGAGATAACTGAGAGTTCTCTAGAGCCTCTAAGGGAAGGCGGAACAGGAACAACCGTCATGCCTTCAGCTATAAGAGAAGGAAGGCCGTGAACGGGAACCGTCACAACCTCCCCTCTTTTTACCATGCGTTTTAACAATTTGAGCAATTGCTCGCCAGTGCTTACGCAAAATTAGCCTACAACCTCGACATCAACAGAGGTGCCAACACGCTGACCAAGAGCACGAGCCAAAGTGCGAATTGCCTTAATGGTTCTTCCCTTACGGCCAATGACACGTCCAGCGTCTTCCTCAGAGCAAGAAACCTCAATTAAGGCTCCATCCTCGCGATCGGTGACGTCGAGTGCAACAGCATCTTCATTATCGACAAGACCACAGACGATATACTCAACAAGGTCAGCAACCTTGTCAGAAGGCATCTCTTGAATGTCTTGATCGACAGCGTCTACCTCAGTGGGCTCTGTGAATTCAGACACGATTTACTCAGCCTCTGGAGCCTCGGACTCCTCAGCAGCAGCTGCGGCAGCAGCCTCAGCAGCGGCCTCAGCAGCAGCCTCTGCAGCTGCGACAGCCTTTGCCTGTGCCTTCTTGGAGAGCTTGGTCTTCTTCTCTGCAACTGGAGCACCAGTACGAGCGATCTCAATGAGGTGAGAAACTGCGCTTGTTGGCTGAGCGCCCTTTGCTACCCACTCATCAACCTTCTCGAGGTTGATATCAATCGTCTTAGGGCTAGTCAGTGGGTTGTAACGACCGACTTCTTCAATGTAACGACCATCGCGGGGCATACGACCATCAGCGACAACTACGCGATAGTACGGACGCTTCTTGGCACCGTGACGGGCCAGACGAATCTTAACTGCCAATGAAAAACTCCTCCATACGAGCGGTGCCTCAGATGTTAGATGGGCTGCACCGCAAAAGCCACAAATCGGGTTACAAGTGTACAACAACGCATTAACCTCGAAAAGTATAAATTTGCTCTCTTCAAAAAAAGTACTCGTAATTTATTAATGAAACACTTGTTCTATTTGTCTAAAAAGTATACACTTTATGTATGGAGGCGTCAAAGAACATATCAATTAAAAAGCGCACGTCAATCAAGTAATTTCGAATGGCACGGTAAAGCTATCGGTCTTCTTGATCTTGATGCGTTCTTTGCATCTGTTGAGCAACTAGATCATCCTGAGTGGCGTGGAAAAACCGGTAATCGTAGGCGGATCTGCCCATAAGCGTGGTGTTGTTTCCACCGCATCGTATGAAGCAAGAAAATTTGGCGTACATTCTGCCATGCCATCAGCTACTGCTACAAAGCTTTGTCCACAAGCAATTTGGACTCCAGGTCGCTATGACAGATACTCAGAAATGAGCGCTCTTGTGATGGGTTTTCTCAAAGATGAGACTCCCCTAGTTGAGCAAGTTTCTATTGATGAGGCATTTTTTTGACATCACTCCAGGAAGATTTTTCTAAAGAAAATCCTCTAGAAATTTGCAAGCGCATACAAAAGAAAGTTGCAGAACTAGGAATTACGTGTTCCATTGGTTTAGGAATAAACAAGACAATTGCAAAAATTGCCTCAGAGCAAGAGAAACCACGTGGCCTTACTGTAGTGCTTCCTGGTACAGAACAGCGCTTTTTAGCACCTCTGCCTATTGAAGCTATGAGTGGCATTGGTCCTGCGCTGGCTAAAAACACTTCATCAACAAAAATCAGAACTCTGGGTGAGCTTTCTAGAGCAGACGCTACGTACCTAACTCCTTTTTATTGGCAATGTAACCTCAAAAATAATTCTCCCGCGCACAAGGAAAAAGAAATTTCAGAGGTACATGAAGCAACTCAAGAGCGTGAAGTTAAATCTGTTTCTAACGAGAGAACCTTTGAAACTGATTTATTTGAAAAACAAGAAATAGAAGAAGCTATTAGACACATTTCAGGCATTGTCGGAAGACGCCTTCGCCGAAAGTGCCTACAAGGCTTTACGGTTACGCTCAAAGTTAAACAGTCTGCAACCGTATCTCACACAGCCCAGAAAAGAATGGCAGAACCAACCGATGATGAGCACGTCTTTGCAGAAATTGCCGTAAACCTCCTTCCAACTATTTGGAAAAAAGGCCAGCCAGTTAGATTGCTTGGCGTTGGCATAAGTACTTTTGCAGATGAAACCAACATAAAAGCCAGTTCAAGCATCTCTCTTTGATCAGTTTGATAAAACACTTGAGGGTGAAATCTGTTCAGATTCAGTAAAAAAGAAACCTCGGAGTGACTTACGTCATCTCTCCGAGGTAACCGATAAGCTCAAAGATAAATATGGCTCTGGTGCCGTGCAGTACGGCAGAGACCTGCGCTTTGAACATCGTGTTTCAGACACTATGCCCACAGGTAAAAACGAGCAAATATAGAGATTGCCTTTATTCAGCTGGATCTTCAGACTCTGGAAGATTATCAACAAGATCATCATCGGAGAGCTCAAAAGCTGGAGCCAGAGCATCTTCAGGCAGATCAGCATAAGGAATCTCAGAAGTCATAGCACCCTCAATATCAAGCTCTACGCGAGGAGCATCCGCCCAGAGACGCTCAAGGCGATAGTAAGCTCTTACCTCAGGCTGGAATACATGAACTACAACTGAACCGTAGTCAACAAGAATCCAATTGAGGCCGTCACGACCCTCAGTAGAAATAGGACGAATACCGCAGTTTGCTGTGACCTTCTCGCGAACCTCATCAACAATAGCGTCAGCCAAACGAGCATTTCCACCCGTGCAAATAACAAAGTAATCGCAGACGTCGCTCAAACCAGTCAGGTCTAGAACAAGAATATCTTCAGCCTTCTTCTGATCTGCAGCAATTGCAGCAACTTTTGCAAGCTCAAGTGAAGTTACAGCCATGAATTTCTCCGTTTTCTCCTATAGCAAAGCTACTCAGATGTTTTTCAATCATCTCATTGTATAGTGCAATTGAGTTTGGATACAAATAACTCCTCGATGAAATTACATACCTCATCACACCACAAAATGCGCTCTCGTAAAGTTCATCAAGAGAACCACCCTGTAAATAAACTTCGCGAACAGTCGCAACAGCTTCAAAATCTGGACGCAAGGGCTCAATAAGATCAGCTACATACAATATTTTGTCCAGCGCGCTCATCTGATAATCGCCCGCGGTATGTTTTTGAATGGCGCTGAGGACCTCTTCAGAAAGCCAGGGGTATATAGCTGGTAAGGTTTTTGCGGCGAGAGGACCGTGCAAGAGCCCCACAATTTTCTGATAGGGAGCTTCTACATGAATACGAAATTGCTCTGCCAACTCAAGAGTTTCTGCATCAGAAAGCAACTTCTCCCAATCGTGCAAAATACCTGCAATACGAGCACTAAAAGCATCTGCATCATATACGCGCGCAAGCGTCTCCGCACAGCGGCCGACAGAGATAGAATGAGCAAAGCGCTTAGGATTTTTGTCATACATATGATTCTTCAGGTCAGCTTCAAGCTGGTCAATAATAGCCTGCTGATCTGCTGAATACGTAACATCTGTTGCGATAAGCGTTCTTTCCATGTGCTTCCTACAAGGTTCAATGTGTACATACATGCATACTGTAGCGAGCGAGCAAATCTATCTAGAAAAGATACTCTTTGCTATGCATTCAGTGGTGTTGAGTCAGCACCGTAAAGTCCATGTTTATGAATATATCCCGTGACAGAATCTGGTGTTAGATATCTGAGACTCTGACCTTTTTGAACTCTAGTACGTAAATAGCTAGACGAGATAGCCAAGGCAGGAACCTCTAAATACGTCACCTTAAAGTCATAGGGAGAGTCAGCAATGACCTTCTGAGCACGACTTAATTCATAGCCAGGGCGTGTAGCTGCAACAAAATGAGCAAGATCCGCAACCGTTTGTGCGTCTTTCCACGTGACAATATCAGCAATTGCATCGGCACCAGTGATAAAGAAAAATTCAACGTTAGATGGATATACCTTACGAAGTCTTCTTAACGTGTCAGCAGTGTAGGTGATACCCTCATAGTCAACCTCAAAGCGCGACGCAACAAAATGAGGATTATCTGAGGTAGCCAGAAGTGTCATTGAATAACGGTCTTCTCCCCTGGTAACTCCTTTGTTTTGTTTAAACGCAGGACGTCCAGCAGGCATGAAAACCACAACATCGAGGTTGAGATCATCGTAAGCCTGTTCTGCAGCAACAAGGTGACCGTTATGGATAGGGTCAAAAGTTCCACCCATGATGCCCAAACGATACGTGCGATTCTTATCCTGTCCCAAACGTGGCAGGCCAGGATGCATATTATTTAAGACATCAACTGCCATGTGCTACTCAATTTCTGACAAAGGCTCTACTGCATCTGAGGAATCTGACGGACCATCCTCGAACTCAACGTCATCAAATGCAAGATCAGATGTATCCTCATCAGGTATTTCAATACCCTCGGTTTTGTGGCTTATTTGGATCTTCATACGTGAAGATTAGCTCAAGAATACGAATCTCATCGCCATCAACAGCGCCAGCCTTTGCCAGCTGTTGCTCAAGGCCCATACGATCAAGACGACGCTGAAGATATGCAACTGCCTCGTCATTCTCCCAGTCGGTCTGAATGACCATGCGCTCAATTTGGCCGCCAGAGACACGCCACGCATGGCGCTCTTCTCGCTCAATGCGAAGCTTGCTGTCACGACGAAGTCGCTGGTTCTCCCAAGACTCGCTGCGATCAACCGTAGGCGTAGTAATGGCAATTTCTTTACGAAGTTCAGCCACTTCAGCGGCACAAGTAGTAACAAAATCATCAAGATTTAAACCAGTTACGGTAGAGATAGCAAAGAAAGCTCTGTTATCGGCCTCTGCAGCCTTTTTAAGAGCCTCAATAGCATCTTCTGTGCCTGGCATATCGCATTTGTTTGCTACCACAATTTGAGGGCGGTCTGCCAGCTTTGAAGCATAGGCTTTGAGCTCCTCATTAATAGCGCGGTAGTCCTCTACAGGATCTCTGTCTTCATAGCCACCCGTAACGTCAACCATGTGGACAATAAGTGCCGTGCGCTCAATGTGACGAAGGAACTGATGACCAAGACCCTTACCCTCAGAAGCACCCTCGATAAGACCGGGAACGTCTGCGCAGACAAATGACTGTCCATTCTGCGCGCGAACAACGCCCAGATTTGGAACAAGGGTGGTAAAGGGATAGTCTGCAATTTTTGGACGAGCAGCGCTAATACGAGCAATCAGAGAGCTCTTACCAACAGAAGGCATGCCTACTAAGGCCACATCTGCCATGAGCTTCATCTCTAGCTCAATCCAATGGTCTTGGGCTGGCTCGCCCTTCTCGGCAAACGCAGGCGCACGCCTCACTGAGGTGACAAAGTGAATATTGCCACGACCGCCATTGCCACCAGGAGCAACAACTACCTGCTCGCCAGGTGAAGTAAGATCAGCAATCTCGTAGAGAGGCTCTTGCGTTTCTGGATCAAGCTCGCGCACAACGGTTCCCAGGGGTACCTTGAGCAGCAAATCCTGTCCGTCAGAACCATGACGGCGAGCACCCTTACCGTGGGTACCACGCTCGGCCTTAAAGTGATGCTTGTAGCGGTAATCAATCAGAGACGAAAGCTGCGCATCTGCAACAATGACAACATTGCCGCCATGACCACCGTCTCCGCCGTCTGGACCGCCTTTTGGTACATATGCTTCTCGGCGAAAAGACATGCAGCCAGCGCCGCCGTCTCCGCCCTTAACGTTAATGTGACAAAGATCAGTGAAAGTTTCCACGTGTCCTCCTTCTAATACCTTAATGTTACGGCATTTTACCAGCGAAGCACAGTGAAAACGCGAGAAGTTCTTATGAGAACACGAGGATAACAACAATTATCGACAGGCCAAAAGCCATCAATGCAAAATCAGTTGGAGCAAGAGGATAGCGTTTAAACGCAGATGAAGCGTTTCTTAAATAAAAACCTCGCTGCTCAGCAGCAAGTGCTGAAGCATCAGCTTTTTTAACGGAACTTACCAGCAAAGGAACAATCAAAGGCATGGTGAGCTGGAATTTTTTGATGGGATTTTTGGTATCAAACTCAACGCCACGAGCCATCTGAGCCTCCATAATATGGTTCATCTCGGAAGCAAAGACTGGAACAAAGCGCAAAACCGTTGCAATGGTGAATGCATAGGGGTATGGGACATGCGCCACTTCTACCAGCGCATTCATCAGATCTTCTACACGCATAAGCGAAAGCATAGAAAGCAGTGGCAGTGCCAGCGCAATTGTTTTTAGGGCAACGTTAAAGCCGCGCTCCAAACCACCTACCGTGATGAATAAAAAGAGCGTTTGACCAGCAGGGGCAACAAGCGTCTGTACAACGCACAAGATAAGACCTAAGACAGCAAAAACCAAATACCAGCTTAAAAGTCTTCTGAGCATTCTGTGAGACGACTCCCACACAAATAGTGAGCGCAAAGTGCCGCAAGCACCTCAAGCGTTCCTTGTGCAGCAAAGGCGGCTGCAAAGAGCTCAAGCGCAAACACAAGCTTGGCCACAGGGATTTGCTTTATGAAGGAAGCTTGTTCCTTCGGTGTAATCAATAACACTACCCACGAGGAGCCTCCTTACCATTAAGCGTGGCTGCAATACGAGCAATCTCAAACTGGTGCTGCAATGTCTCAAGCACCTCGGAAGCGCTATTAAGTCCAGTAAATGATGAATCCACGTGTGCTCCAGCAATCTTTGACAGCTGAATCATCTGAGGAGCCTCAACATACGCTTCCTTCAAAACCTCATCTGTCGAGAAGATCTGTGTGACTTCTCCATCATCTAACACGCTGCCATGCGCCATAACGACAATTCTTGTGGCAAAGTCCAGCACAACCTCCATGTCATGACAGACCATAAGAACTGCACAGCCCTTCTCGCACAGTGATTTGACCATATTCATGACCTGCATGCACTCTTTGTAATCCAGGCCCGAAGTTGGCTCATCAAGCACAAGAATATCCGGCTCACAGGCAACCACAGAAGCAAGCGCTACCATCTGACGCTGTCCGCGAGAAAGCATAAACGGCGACGCATCTGCATCTAGTCCCATGCAATCAATTACTTCGAGCGCTTTCTTATGAGCATCCCCTGCAGACGCGCCCTTAAGCTCAAGACCAAACGCAATCTCCTCAAGGACGCTCTCTTTACAAATCTGGTAATCGGGATTTTGGAACAGCGTAGAGACGTGTTGAGCAATCTGCGACGTCTTCCAATCCTTGCACGATGCACCCTTAAGGTGAATGTCTCCAGATCGAGGACGCAACAGGCCATTTACCAACTTAGTTAGAGTTGTTTTACCTGCACCGTTTGGCCGACAAGTGCCACAAGCTCGCCAGGGTGCAAGCTGAGGGAGACGCGCTCAACGCCATCAGTACTATCCTGATATTTGAAGGTGGCATCAATAACATCAAGAACAGACTGAGTGCTTGGCTGGTCAGCGTCTTGAAGAACACCAATTCTGTCAAATGGCCCGCTCGATTCAGCAATCACAGGGCCATCTATTTTTGGAAGATACGTCTCCCCTGCTAACTCAATACCATCAGCAGCCGGTGTTTCAGAGCTCTCTGTAAGAGAAATACTGCGATGCTGAAGAGCGCCTACACAGCACGCAAGCTGCTTGGCGGCTAACTGAACTGATAGCGCAGTTTCTTCACAGACGGCTCTGTCAGCCTCAGATAACAAGTGAGCATATTCAGACTGATGAGAAAGCTCATAGACGCCTTTTGAGACGCGCACGCAACGAGGAACATCAACGCCAACCTCTTGCAGTAAATCTACCTGAGAGAACACTTCCTCACAGCTACCGTATGCACAAATGGAACCCTTGTCCATAACGGCAATCTTTGAGCAATGCTTAGCGAGAAGACCAACTTTCTGCTCAATTACCACAACCGTAATACCTTTGGTTTTGTTGAGCTCTGAAAGCGTCTGGAAGATTAACTCGGACGACGTTGGATCTAAGGCCGCTGTTGGCTCATCAAGCACCATAACTTGTGGCTGAAGCGCCAAAAGTGCTGCTATAGCAACCTTTTGCTTCTGTCCACCAGAAAGAGAAGCAATCTCTCTAAAGCGGAGGTTGGCAATACCAACTGTCTCTAGAGCATAGGTAATACGTTCTGGAATCTCTGCATGAGGAACCGCAAAGTTTTCAAGACCAAAGAGAAGTTCATCCTCAACAATTGAAGCAACCATCTGTGCGTTGATATCTTGGGTGACAGAACCCACAACTTTAGAGATATCCGTTAGCGCAACCGTGCAGGTATCCATTCCGGCAACAAGAATCTTTCCAAAGAAACTTCCTCTGAAGTGATGAGGAATAGCACCAGAAAGCGCAAGAGCAAGCGTGGACTTGCCTGCACCAGAAGGGCCAACAATACCTACAAAGTCACCTTCCCGAACGCTTAGCGACAGCTCATTCAGAGCATTTGCTGAGCTATCAGGATAGCTATAGGACACAGATTGAACTTCAATAATAGACACAGTGTTCTCCAGGAAATAAGCGCGTATCTAAGAACTTATCGACCCAAAACCTTCTTAAGAGGAGCCGCAAGAACCTGAACAACAATAGCATTAAAGAATGCGGTTCCCACGATGACAGGAAGCATTACGTAGAAAAGCTCAATAGTTGCACCCTTGGCTGGAATTGCAATGGCAGCAAAGATCAGGCCAGAAATAAGAGTGGTTACAAAAGAACCAATTGCTGGCATTACTGGCTTATCTGCAAGAGTAGACCTTGTGAAGGCAAACATAACAAGTGAAGCTGCGCCCTCTGCAACAAAATCAGCACCAGGAACAGTTGTGGTCAGCTGAATAACAGTAGCTGCGATAAGACCAATAACCAGGCTCTGTACGGCATTTGGCTTAAGTAGAAGAATAGCCAGACAGAACGAAGAAATAATGAACTCTGGACCAATTCCAATAGCACTAATTGCCTTACCAACGGTCAGGTTAAGAATAAAACCAGCAGCAATAAGGACAGCAACAAGAACTAGAGAAGTAACGTCCAATACACCTGCATTTTTTGAAACAGCAACAACACGTGGTGCCTGATCAGCAGATGCTGACTCTGTGCCTGCGGCGTTAACCTCATTGAGATTTTCTGTAGACATATAAACTCCTTTAACGCAAAACTAAAACGAACAAACAAAACTTCCAACTAAACGGGTTTCTCGCCATCCGGATTTAGCAAGAAACGTACGCACAAAAAAAGCTCTCGGTCACCCGAGAGCCTCTAAATGCGTATGCAGAAGCAACTCATCGCTGACCGGAGAAAGACAAGTTGTTCCACCACCACTGCTGTGTACCTGTAGCGTGCATGATATATCCTCCTCCCAAAGCATGAATTGCAATATAAGGAGAATACCATTACTTTGCCCGGTTGTGTCAAGAAATACATTTAGAAACAAATTAGAAACTGTGAACGGTAAGCGTAAGATAGCGCGAGATGCAAAAAGGGGTCCCAAAGGACCCCTTGAATGAACTGCGAATGTTCAAGAAAACTTATGCCTCAGCAGCAACGACGTTAACGACGTGCTTAGCACCCTTCTTGAACTCAACAACGCCATCGCAAAGTGCAAAGAGAGTGTCATCCTTGCCGCGACCAACGTTTACGCCAGGAGTGATGTGAGTACCACGCTGACGGATGATAATCTGGCCAGCCTTGATTGCCTGACCACCGTAAATCTTAACGCCAAGGCGCTGTGCTTGTGAGTCACGACCGTTGCGGGAAGAGCCGAGACCTTTCTTGTGTGCCATAAATGCTACCTGCCTATCTCAATATCAGAAGTGACCAATTACTCTGCAGACTCGTCGGATGCCTTAGCAGCAGCCTTACGAGCGGTAGGGAGCGCGGTAACCTTCAGCTTAGTAAGGTTCTGACGGTGACCGTTGGCGCGGTGATAGCGCTTACGCTTGTGGAACTTGAAGACGAGAACCTTCTTGTCCTTGTACTGCTCAAGAACCTCACAGGTAACCTTCTTAGAAGAAAGAGTGGCAGCGTCAGCAATAACCTTCTTGCCGTCGTTAAGCATAAGAACATCAAGCTTTACCTTATCGCCAGGCTGCGCATCAAGCTTCTCGACGCTGATTACGTCGCCCTTGGCAACCTTATACTGCTTGCCACCAGTTGCTACGATTGCGTACATGTGTGTAACCCTTCATTGCTGATTCTTGCAACGATTAATACTATCTTTGTATTTCTGAAGATCTGAGCAAAGATCTTCGCCGCCGTGACCTGTGGCATCCGCGGGAAACTGTCGGTGTCCCATGTCCCTCGGCGAGAAACACAACTCGAAATAGTCTACTGCATATTTCAGAAAATTCCAAGACAAAACTACATGTTATAGAGGCTTCACAAGGAGTCCATTTTCTGAAAGATGTGCTTGCGAGACGCGACATACCTTCAACGAGTCAATATCTTGTAAGCCATCTACTCCAGCCTGAGCTGCAATTCTTTGAGCCTCGTAAATCAAAACCGCAGGTCTAAGCGCCGCTCGAGGGTCTTGGAGCGTATCAAGCTCAAATGAAATGCACGTTTCAGATGAGCGCTCAGAAATCTTATAGCCCGCAAACGTTGTCTCTAAATTGACCACTTTTTGCTTGTCTCCGCGCATGTATGTCAGCTCTTTTTTAGCGAGAAGATCCTCAAACCCCCGACGCAACGCGTCTGACCTAAGACCTACTCCCAAAATGTCGCATCGCCAGTGAGCGGCATTCAACCATGCTTCAAGCGCTGGCGGCGACCGATCAACGTAGCTGGCAGCAAACGGAGCAAGTGCGGGAGGCGTAGCAGACAACAGCCTCTCGAGCGCCTCATCCCGGGTCCACATATTCTGTGAGCTTCAAGTCAAAGTACTCCGCCTCAGACGAAGCGCCAACGGGAAGTGCCTGAGAGAACTGAACGCCCATGCGCTTTGCAAGCCATTGCCTACCCTAAATGGCAGCTGAGCTCGACGAACACAGCGCTCAATAGTACCAATAAGCTCAAGGTGTCCCAGAAATGCAAGGCGATTGTCTTTCTTGTAGGCAACACGAAGCCTAAAAATCTCTGCTCCGCGTTCCGTCATAATCTCTGGCTGAATCTGCGGTCTACCAGCACGCCAATCTTTCTTCAATGGCTCAACTGTATCAGGGGTCATGCTCTCTGCCTGTACATCCGTCATGAGCGCACCCCCATCAAAACATTGTCCACCTTCAAGGTCTGGCAGACCGCACATCCCGTACAAGAGGTAAACGTGCAGTCAGGTGTGGTGACCTCGTCCATTGCTCGACGATATTCTCGCTGTAGGTAGCCCTTGGAAACGCCAGGAGACGTATGATCCCATGGAAGTTTTGCCTGGATATCAAAGGTTTCTGTTGCAATATCAGAGAGCGAGAAACCCAGGCTTTCTGCAGCTGCATTCCAAGCGTCAAGATTAAACTCACTGGTCCATGCATCAAATTTGCAACCATTCTTCCAGGCCTGGTAAATCAAGTCAAAGCCATCGCGACCCATCTTTGAAAGCGCGCCTTCTACCAGGGATGTTCCAGAATCGTGATAGGCAATCTTAAGTCCCCTATCGTGGTTTGATGACAAGAGCAGCTGCTGTCTGCGCTGTGCTTCCTCGCGAGAAATCTGGCCTACCCACTGAAACGGTGTGTAGGACTTAGGTACAAACACGGCAACAGAGGCAGAAACCGTAACGCCCTTGCCGCCAATTTCTCGACCGATATCTAAAATACGCTTAGCAACTGCAGGTATTGCTTGGATATCTTCATCAGTTTCTGTAGGGAGGCCCATCATAAAGTAGAGCTTCATGCGTCGCCAGCCGTTTTCAAACGCATTTCTGGCCGCTGACTCAAGGTCATCCTCGGTAACATTTTTGTTGATGACGTCACGCATGCGCTGAGAACCTGCTTCTGGTGCAAACGTCAGTCCGCCGCGCCTTGAGGTAGAAACAGCGTCTGCCATCTCCGCGCCAAACGCGTCCATACGCTGGGAAGGAATGGAGATTCGCACGCCGCGTTTACGCAAATCAGAGTTCATACGGCGCAGAATATAGCCGCACTGAGAGTGATCCGTTGTAGAGAGCGACGTCAACGAGACCTCGTCGTAGCCACTCTTCAGAAGGCCTTCCTCGCCTGCTTTCACAATCTGCTGAGCAGGACGCTCGCGTACAGGACGATACGTCATTCCGGCCTGACAGAACCTACAGCCGCGAGCACAGCCACGCTGAATCTCTAGAGCCAGCCTGTCCTGAACAATCTCGGTATACGGAACAATGCGCTGCGCAACAGGATCAGTCACCGAAAGGTCTGGCAGACAGCGCTTAAAGACCACGCTTGGAGCATTGCTCCCCTCTTTGGGGACCGCATAACCCCAACGTGTTGAGGTATTGTCGTGCACAATCTGATAAAGCGATGGCACGTAGACACCTTGAATCTTAGACAGCCTACGCAAAATTTCTTGTCGAGAAACTCCGTCAAGCTTGGAAGTTCTGACGCACTCACACATCTCTACCAAGGCTTCTTCGCCGTCACCCAAAAGAATTGCATCGAAAAGTGGAGCTACAGGCTCAGAGTTCCAAACAGAGGGACCACCGCCAAAAATGAGCGGATCTTCTTCATCACGCTCTTCGGAAAGCTTTGGAATACCTGCTAAATCAAGCGTTTCTATAATGTTGGTAGCAATCATTTCATGTGCAAGCGTAAAGCCAACCACATCAAAAGAAGCCAGAGGTGCAGCACCTTCCAAAGAAAGCAGTGGCACGTTACGTTTACGCATAAGCGCTGCCATATCAGTCCAAGGAAGGTAGGCGCGCTCGCAAGAAATATGAGGTGCCTTATTGAGAGCGTTGTACAAAATGGCAATGCCAAGATTAGGCTGACCAACCTCGTATACGTCAGCGTAGACCATGCAAACGTGAAAAAGGACCTTCTTGCTCCTCTACTGCTCCCCACTCGTGATTTAAGTATCTTGAGGGTTTCTCGACATGCGGAAGCATGGGCTCAATGAGATGGAAGAGATTTTCTCGTTTAACACGCACGATAGTCTACTTTCTATCTTTTAGCGAGGGACTGTGTGGTTGCTATCTCTACGGTATTTGATTGTGAATTTGTATCTGATGTTGCGCTTGCGCCTCTAGAAAGCTACTTGAAGTGCCGGTCTTGGTAGAATCACCTGCTACTCCATCGCGTTTCTCGGCAAGTTTGCGTGCATATGCGTGAATGACGCGAGCAGTCGTGCGCGTTCCTGCGTATCCCATGCCAGCCTTGAGAGCCCAACCAAATCCAGGAACTGCTCCTGCAACCGTACGAGCAACCGTGCGGTATCCAAAAGCCAGCACCCACAACGCCGAGAAGTTCGGCGATGGTTTCTATGCTCATATCAATGTTATAAGCTGAGGTGATATCAAGCGCCAGCCTAATCTGACGCGCTGTCATGAGGGGCATGTCGGAGCCAGGTACTAATGCAACAGCTCCAATAGCTGCATTTTCTTTGGCACACGCAGAAGTTATTTGTTTAACCACAGATTCCCTACAGGATGGATATGCTGCGGCAAAAAGAAACTGCTTTATCAACAGTTGTAGCAATCCATGTAGAAAGTCGATCAAAGAGTGCTTCTTCAGTAGTGCCCGCAATGACCGTAATAAGTCCAGTGTCAAACAGTGTGTCCGCGATTTTTGGCGCTTCAACAGCGGACTCGACAACCACCGCACAGGGAATCGCATGACTTGCCAACATGACAAGAGCATCCTCACACGCTGAGGTTGGTGTTGGAATAATAACTGCAATATCAGGAATTGCAGAGCCGTTATTACGCTGACTTGTCCTGTTTGAAACCAGTGATACACCGTCTGATAATTTAGAAACATGTACAGTTGCGTCGGTTCTCTCTGGCATAAAGTATGCATGAACAGCAAGAATTACGTCCTCAGACGCCAATGAGTCAACGTAAATATGTGTACAGGTTGGCTCAATGCTTGAAAGTGATCCCTTAAATTCTTTAATGACAGAAGTGGCAAGCTTGCCCAAGGTGTTTTTCTTAACCATAGTTATGCCGCCTTAGTTCTGTGCCTATACACCGACTGCACAATGCCAACAGAAACAAGCTGAGCAATCATAGAGGTGGAACCAAAGCTAATAAATGGGAGTGGAATGCCCGTAATAGGCATAATGCCAATACACATGCCCACATTCTGCAAAACCTGGAAAGACCACATGGCGGCACAACCAACAAGTACCAGCTTAGAGAAGGTGTTTTCTGTTTTTCATAGCAAACAAAATAGTTGCAAAAATCATCCATGCAAAAAGTGAAAGCATGATGAATGCTCCAAGAAAACCAAACTCTTCCGCAAAGAGTGCAAAAACAAAATCTGTGTGTGCCTCTGGCAAGAATCGACCACTTGCCTGTGTAGCATTACCAGGTCCTTTACCAATAAAGCCACCTGAACCTACGGCAATTTTTGCCTGTTGGAGGTTATAGCCATCACCAGATGGATCAATAGATGGATCCAAAAAGACAGTAAGTCGTTTCATCTGGTATTCCTTAAGAATATGGGGAATACCAGGAATCATTGAAGTCACCACAACAAGCGCCACAACAGCAACGAGCAAAAAGAACAGTAACAAGAATCCAGGAACGCTTAGCACCAGAACAGATAATGATGGTTGCACCGATAACCAGAATAATCAAACCAGTTCCCAAGTCCGGCAAAAGCATGATGGAACCAAACGGAACCATCAAAGTACCACAGAGCTTTACGTAGTCCCTGAGTGTCTCAACCTTGCCGTTATACTGAGCACACACTGAAGCCATCAAGAATATGGTGACAATTTTTCCCAGCTCAGACGGCTGGAATCTAAAGCCAACAAACGGGATATTAACCCAGCCCGTCATACCCTTGACCGAAACACCAAAGCCAGGAATCTTAGGTAAAATCATGAGAACAACTACGCCAGCAAGCAGCACATTTGTCATATTTGCAAGAGCACGATAATCATAGCGCCACATAAACGAGGCAAACACAATTCCAAGAGCAATACCAAAAAGATGCCTTGGAAAGCTTGCCTCTGCAATATTCATGGATGCAGTCCAAATGACAACAATGCCAATGAGGACGAGAAGAGCTGCAGGTACAAGCTGTGCCAAATAGAGATTACTAAGGATATTTTTACCTGTAAGCTTTTCCTTCTTAGCAAGACCGCCTGAAGGAATTCCTCCACGCCTCCTAAAAGGAGAACCCATTCTCTGTTTTGTAACTGCAGATGAATCAAGTGCCATGTGTTTCTCGCCTCCTTACCTTCCAACGTTGTCGGGCTGATTATAAATTGCGCCAAAGACGTCTCGAACAATATACATACCAGATCCAGCACCTGAAGGCGCACAGTCAAGATTTGCTGCAACAACGTACTTGGGTTTATCTGCTGGAGCGTATCCAACGAACCAACCAATTGGCTCACCAACTGATTGCTGCTCTGCAGTACCTGTTTTTCCACACACGGTAACGTCTAAGTTAGTCCAGTGAATAGTCTGATGTGCAGCTTCTTCGTACACCACGCCATACAATCCGCGAGCAACAATATCTCGGTGCTCGTCTGTCTCCTCTGGATTGAGAATAACCTCGTTTTTGTACTCAATAACAGAGCCGTTACCGTTTCTGGCGTTAATGCTCTTTAACACGTGTGGCTTATAAATAGGACCGCGATTTGCAACACCACAATAAGCATTTGCCATCTGAAGGCAGGTTACCAAAAGATCGCCCTGGCCAATAGCAAGGTTACAGTTATCGCCGCCCTGCCACTTACGGGCATCATCGGGGGAACTAGTAAAGTAATTCCACTTCCACTCAGCGTCAGGAACGCGGCCAGATGCTTCTTCAGGCAAATCAATACCCGAGAGCGAGCCAAGGCCAAAAGCACGGAAGGTTTCTTGCATGCCTTCTGGATGCTCATCGTTGTAGAAAAAGCCCTTACCAATCTCATAGAAAACAATGTCGCAAGAGTTGATAATGCCGGTAATAAGGTTAACGGTGCCGTGACCAGAAAGCAGCCAGCAGTGCATGCCGTACTGCTCACCAAAGCCAGTCCAGAAACCAGTGCAATACCAGCTTGAACTTGCATCGCAAATACCGTATTTGAGTCCCGCGAAGGTAGTGAGCGCCTTGATAGTTGATCCAGAAGGATACTGACCAGCAATAGCACGGTTCATCAGCGGATAATTTGCCTCTTCAGACGAAAGCGTATCCCAGTCAGAACTAGCAATACCACCAACAAACATCGACGGCGAGAAGGTCGGATAACTTGCCATAGCAATGACTTCACCGTTAGTACAGTCAAGTGCGACAACACAGGCACTTCTACCCTGATAATCTTGGGACCTGACCGTATTAATAACGCTTATCAGTGATGCCTCTGCGGCCTTCTGAATATTTGCGTCAATAGTTAGGACAACGTCCGAACCACTCTGAGGAGCAATTGATGTTGAGTGAGAAAGCACGTTACCTGCTGCGTCAACGTAGACTGTCTGCTCGCCGCGCACTCCCTGAAGAGCAGACTCGTACTGATACTCAACACCCGTCTGTCCGACAATATCTCCGTGGGCATACACAAAGCCGCCATCTGCTGTTTTACTGCTCTCAAGCTGCTCTTGAGTTACAGTTCCCGTGTAACCAACAACATGAGCAGCAAGAGATCCATTAGGATATGAGCGCTGCGTACGCTCCTCAATAGAAACACCATCAAGAAGAGCACTATGAGCATAAATGTAGGCTACGACGCGTCTTGATACGTCAACGGAGACAGTACGAAGAGCCTGAGCACCATCTGACGTATCAAGAATTTTTTTCTGCGTACTGCCAGCATAGGCATGCCCAGCAGGTTAGCAAGAATCTGCAGTTTAATGTAGTCTTCCGCTACGTCAGCTCGCGCAACAACAGTAGGACTAGGCCTGTTGGTAACAATCTCAACGCCGTTTCTATCAAGAATACGACCACGAGGGGCCGCTGTTGTAACGGTACGTGTTCGGTTGCGTTCCGCTTGCTCTGAATAATCAGCTGACGATAAAAGCTGCATAGTCCAAAGACGGCCAATAAGCACAGCAAACATACCACCAACAGCTACTGTAAATCCAATAAGTCTGGATGAGAGGGTTTTCTCGACAGATCCATCTGAACCGCCAGAAGCTTTTTGGAGCACCGCCACCAATATCAAAGGTAAAAAGGTGAATTCTTTCTACCAAAGGTAAGGTAAACAATGATCAATCCAATTGCTGCTACCGCGCAACAAGCAAGAATAACAAGGGTGAAGTTCATACGGTCCCCTTATTTAAAGCGCTTTGGAGCTCTGTGGGATCCGCGGTAGGCCGTACTACCCAAAGAAGCGCGAGATCTCTGAGAATGAGAGAGCATATAAAATACTGGTAAAGCAGCCAAAATGGTGATAAGCATGGTAGGGAAAGACTTGAAAATAAGTCCCTCAAAGAAGTTTCCACCAGTACCAATTAAAAGAATTAATAAGCTGGTACATGAAGGTAACCACAAAAGTCTGAAGTGCCACAAGACCAATAGATACGCCAAAGTTGCCAGAAATACGATCTCTAACCTCTTGACCCAAAACATACGAGCTCACAACAAGCAAAAAGCGCCATCAGACCAAGTGGATTAGTGGAAGTTAAATCATAGATAAGACCTGCCATGAAACCGCACATAACACCAGTTTTGCCGCCATATTTAAGAGCAATAGCTGCCGAGAAAAATCAATGCAAAATTGATAACTCCTCCACCAAAAGATACCTGTGGGGTAAGTGCAATTTGCAAGATAAAGCAAATAACAGCAAGAGTGATAATGCTACGTGAATTTTTATTTCTATCAGAAACCTGCATCTATCCCCCTTAGTCTGTTCTTCCCGTTGTGTGTTGCGTGTTGCCGGTAGGAGCTGCAATAGGCGTATTCTGCTGGGAATTGGTTGTTCCGTTAGCAGAACCATCCTTAGAATCTTTATTCTGAGCGTCAGTGGTAACTGGAGTATTTTGCTTATCAGCCTCTGCAATATCATCGGCAGTTGCTTTTTGCTCTTCAGAAAGAGACGTAATGACCATTACCTCTTCATTGGTGCTGACGTTGCCGTGTGGCTCAATAACAATGGTGTAATAGAGCGAACCAGGAGCTGCCTCAACGCTTGTAACCTTACCCAACGGAAGGCCCTTGGGGAAAACACCGCCTAGACCACTAGTAACTACGGTATCGCCCACCGACACTTTCTGATTAGTGTTAATCAAGTTGAGTGTAATCTGCCTTGAAGCAGATCCCATAAGCATGCCCTGAGCTCGACTGCTTGAACCATTGCAGCTACACCGCTCTTCTCGTCAGTAATAAGACGAACAGTAGAGGTTGTAGGACCGCACTCAATAATCTGGCCAATAACGCCGCCACTATCAACGACAGGCATGCCAACAGCTAGTCCAGAGGTGGTTCCTTTATCAATCATAATGGTGTTATTAAACGAATCAGTTGATCCAGAAATAACACGAGCGCCCGTAGACTGTAAGTTATAGGTGTTTTTGAGGTCGAGAAGACCTTGAAGGCGTTGAGTTGACTGATTAGTCTCTTCAAGCTCTGCGTTTCTTGAACGAAGCTGCTCGTTTTCTGCCCTAAGGTCAGAGAGCGTCTGCTGGTCTGCCGTAAGGTTACCAAAAATGTTACCGATACCCTGGAATGGCATAGCAATTGCAGAACCAGCCATTCTAAAAGGCATAGTAATAGTAGAGAAGCCACCTCGAACAAGTTCCAGCGGACTTCCCGTGCCCATGCGGGCACTTACCGTTAGCAAAACGATTGAAAGAACCGTAAGAATAATAAAACTACGGCCGCCCGTATGCTTATTATTGTTAGATCCAAGGCCTGATGTAGCACCCTGGATCTGATTAGAAAACGGCATGTTTACTGGCCTGCACTTTGAACAAATCCACCGGACAATGCGTTAGCCTCAAGAACCTTTGCACAACCGGTAACAACATTTTCTAGAGCGGTTGGGCTTACGTTAACAGGAACGCCAGTCTCTTCACGAAGTCTCTGATCAAGACCGCGTAGCAATCCTCCACCACCGGTAAGCAAAATACCGTAGTACATGAGATCAGATGCAAGATCTGGTGGTGTAACGTCTAGAGCATCCTTGACAGCCTTGGTAACCTCATCAAGAGGACGATCAAGGGCACGACGAATCTCTTCGGACTCAATGCGAACCGTCTTTGGAAGACCACTCATAACGTCGCGGCCATTGACCTCAACGTCAAGCTCTTCAGCTAGAGGCGCGGCTGACCCAACCTTAATCTTGATATCTTCTGCAGTACGCTCACCAATAGAGAGGTTGTATGCATCGCGAACATGTTCAAGAATGGTCTGGTCAAACTCATCTCCTGCAGTTCTGATGGACTGTGAGACAACAATGCCACCCATGGAGATAACAGCGACCTCTGTAGTACCGCCGCCGATGTCTACCACCATAGAACCTGTAGGATCCTCAATAGGAAGATCTGCGCCAATAGCAGCAGCCATAGGCTCTTCAATCAAGAATGCCTGACGAGCGCCTGCCTGAATAGTTGCCTCAAAAACAGCGCGCTTCTCGACAGATGTAACGCCAGAAGGAACGCAGACAACAACACGAGGACGTGGCGACCAAGGATACTTACGCTCACGTGCCTTCTCGATGAAGTAACGGAGCATGACCTCAGTAACATCGAAGTCTGCAATGACGCCGTCTTTAAGCGGGCGCTCAGCAATAATGGAGCCAGGAGTACGGCCAATCATGCGCTTTGCATCAGCGCCAACAGCCAGAACACGGCTCTCGCTTTTATCGATTGCAACAACCGATGGCTCATTGATGACAATGCCCTGACCACGAACTGCAACAAGAGTGTTTGCAGTTCCCAAATCGATGGCTAGGTCTCCGCCATATTCTCCGAAGAGCGAATCGAAGATAGACATGTTATCCAATCAAACGTGCTACGCGTGTGCGTAATTTATCCTGCAGAAAAAACAATTTAAACAGTTTAGTACTAGTTACCAGACTTTGAAGAGCTGGAGGAGCTATTTGAGGAATTTGAGGAGTTAGATCCGTTAGTTCCTGACGTAGTTCCCGTAGTTGAACCAGAATTCTGGTTGGTCTGGCTTACATAAGAAGTTGTAACGCTTGCAACCTTCCAACCAATACCGTCACGAACAAGCTCAATGGTGTAGTCAACGGTACCGCCATTAGAAAGGCTTACCGAAGCATTGACGGTAGAATGAGTCATGCTCTGATCAATACCATTGACGGTAACAGCGGAACTTGTTGGAAGGCTATTGGAAATCTGCTGAAGTGTGGTGCTAGAAACAGAACTTGAGACATAGCGACTAATATCAGTGCCCTGAGCCTTAGCGTTGAAAATATCCTGAACAACAGACTGCTGAGTTGGCCAACCATAACCACGATAATAGGCATAGCCAGCACCAGCGGCAGCCAAAATAAGCAAAATTAGAAGAGTAAAGAAGACCTTAAGACCAGTGTGACGGTGCTTGCGCCTAATTTTCTTATCCTTCTTATCCTGCGCAATAATCTCCTCTTCAGAAATCTGGAAGAAACCAGTATCTTCTGCAGAAGGAATGAGTTCACCAGACATGCCAGTTGGATCAAGTGGATCATAGGCACCATAACCTGCTGCCTGAAGAAAAGCGTCAGTCTCAGAAGGCTTTCCGGATCTCATAGCGTTAATAGCCTTACGAGCCGCATCAAAGGCAGACTGCTGCTGATCAGACAGGACATAGGTGCCATCAGCAGAAGCATGTGTAAAGGCATCAACTGCCTCAGACATGCGATTAGCTGCAACATATGCAAGACCAAGATCTGCGTAAATCTTATTGGAATTCTCCAGTGGATTAGCAAAGTCAAGAGCAGTGCGATATGCCTCAACTGCATCAACCGGTCTGTTAAGACCCATGAAGCATGCACCTAGGCTTTGGAGAGCAGCAGAAGGATTAGGGTTTTTCTCGTCCACTGCAGCATTTCTGTAAGCAATACCAGCACTACGCGTATCGCCGATCTTCTCGTATGCAGAGCCAAGGGCAAGCTGTGCCTTATAAGGAGTTGCATAAGATGAGTCCTGGACTGCATGAGTAAGGGCAGTAATTGCTTCCCTGTACCCTCCCAGCTGCCAGGAGCGCACGGCCCTGATTAGTAGAAAGAGCGCCAACTTTACCGTAAGAAACATCAGTAAGAGCAGACTGATACGCAGAAGCTGCAGACTCAAACTGTCCAAGCTTCATGTATGCATTGCCCAGAAGGTGGTCAATCTGACCGTTTACCTCGCCTGGCTCTTTTGCCATATCGAACTGGCTAATAGCTACAAACCAGTCGCCCTGATCATATGCAGCTTTACCTGCTTCAAATGCCTGTTGATTCACAATATCCTCCAAGAGTTAGTGCGACTTGGCTTTAAGCGTTTTCAATTCTAATGGAATTGATGACGTCACCAATCTTAAGCTGGGAAATAACGTCTCTTCCCTCAATTGTTGTGCCAAATACGGTATAGCCAGAATCCAAACCATGCTGTGGACCAAGACAGAAATAGAACTGCGAACCTGCGGAATTTGGGTCTTGAGAACGAGCCATACCAAGAGCTCCGTCAACGTGGAAGTTGTTAGGATTGGTGGTGAACTCTTCCTTGATGCGATAACCAGGACCACCGGTACCAGGCATTCCATCAGGACCAGGATTACCAAAGACAACGTCCTCAACGCTCATCTCACGAGTGTTTGGGTCTCCGCCCTGCAAAACAAAGCCAGGCTCCAGACGATGGAACTTGGTGTCATCATAGAAGCCAGACTCTGCAAGTTCGCAGAAATTAGCAACGTGAATTGGTGCTCCCTTACCGTCAAGCTGAACCTTAATGGTTCCCTTATTGGTATCAAAGACAGCTACCTCAGTGCCTGTTACCTGGCGCTCTGGTGTATACAATGGATCAAATCCAAACATTATTCCTCCAAGCTTCTTCATAACTAAAGGCAGAAGAACAACGCGAGAAACCCTTAGAGACAAAGAAATTCTTTTTCTAACCTAATTATTTTACCAGTCTGTTGAGAATTTTTGGAATTAAAGCAGCTGAACGGTAGGTTTTTACTGCTTTTGTGGCTTCCAATTCACGTAATTTTCATCAAATAGTTTTTGATATGAACTTGAACCACTTGAATCTCTTATGTCATTAAGTGGAGCCAAGATTCTCTCTTTGTCTTGAGAAGGATTGGGCGAAGAAACAGAACGATTCCATCCCTCACTTAAAAGCATCAGAACGATTACGCAGCCAGTTACCCAGTTTAGTAAGATTTTTCAATAATCTGGCGATAATTACCATTTGAGTCATCAAGGCTGGAAAGATCAGAAATGATATTGCTGATATCAAGCGAGATCTGCTCCGCTTCTTGCTGGGCATCGGAGCGCTCCTGAGCGCTGCCAGAAATTGCAATCTGATCAAAGAGCTTCTCATTCTCATCAAGGCGCTTTGAAAGATCACCGAGCTTCTGATAATCCGATTCAAGTGCATCAAATACAACATCGGAACTAGCATTTTGCTGAGTTGCACTGGTATCTTGGCCGGTCAAATGTGAAACCGGTGAAGTAGTTGGGTCAGTTGAAACTGGTGCCTCAACCTTTGCTCGGTTATCAGTTGCCTGAGGATCCCAAGGATGTGTAATCAAGAAGATTGCAGCCACCACAAGAGAGGTAACCAGAAGCGCAGAGAGCAAAATAACGCGGGTACGTGGGATTCCTTCAGCTTCTGGGAGCGTCTCTTTTCTAGGACCGGATGGAATTGCCGATTCAAAGCGTGGCGCTGGTCTGCGACTTACCGAAGCAAATGCGCTGGTGGTATCTGGATCAGAGGTGTCGGCTGGCGTTTGTTGCAGAACAGTAGGATCCTGGGTATCAAAAAGCACTTCATCAACAGCAACATCTTCACGTGCATCGGTCTTCTCGCCACCAGATATTGGAGCCAAGTCAATCTCTGGAAGCTTGATATCGCGCGTGGGCCTGATGGCTCGCGCGGGCTTTGCAGCGGGAATAGCTTGAGGCAGCGGGAGGCCGCACTTGGGGCAGTTCTCTGATGCAGCAGCTACCAAAGCTCCACAGTGAGGACACCAATGAGCCTGGGTAACAGGAATTCTTTGGGTCAAACTTAGATCAATTTGACAATGAGGACAGGTTAAAACCCCCTCGTCGACTTCAGATCCACAGTTTGGACAACGCATACACCCTCCAAGACTCTTATGCTTATGCTTCAGTTTAATCGTTTATATCAGCAGAAGAGTTATAAGTTGACTTTCCTCCCATTAATCGCACAACCAGGTCAAAGAAACGATCTTTGTTGTAGTTGTGAATAAAACGTTCAGAAATTCTGTTAAAGAAAATAAGGGAAATGACCAAAGCTATTGCTAGGTACGGCAAGATATTTGCCGTGAGAGGAGCAATGCGGAAGAAGTTCTGTCCTACGGTACATCCACCAAGGACAATTCCGATACAGGCAAGCAGCAGAATAATGCGAAGCTTGGTTAGCGGAAGAGAAATTCTTCTCAGCAGCGCAAAGCCAACGGTTGCAGTGGTAATAAGCGCCATCGTAGACACCTGAGACAGATTCAATTTGAACAAATGACCTGCAGTCATAAGAAGCGCAATCGAAATGCTTATAGCAATAGATGCAGGCAGCGACTTGCGCAAAATGTTGACCAGGAAGTTTCCCTTTACACGATCGTGATTGGGCTCAAGAGCCAACACAAATGAAGGCAATCCAACGGTTGCAAATGAAAGCAGTGACATCTGAACTGGAATAAACGGGTATGGTGGCGCAATAATGCAATACAGCGCAAGAGCTGCGGTATAGACCGTCTTTACCAGGATAAGCGCAGCTGAGCGTTGCAAGTTGTTAATGGAGCGTCTACCCTCAGCAACAACTTCTGGCATGTGTGCAAAATCATTATCTGCCAAAACGATTTCTGCCACGTTTCTGGCTGCAGCTGAACCAGAAGCAACAGAAATAGAACAATCCGACTGCCTCAGAGCTAAGATGTCATTAACACCGTCGCCGGTCATGGCAACCGTGTGTCCAAGATTCTGCAGTGCAATGACCAACTCACGCTTCTGTTCTGGCGTAACACGTCCAAATACGTGGTACTTCTCGACAGCCGCAGCAATATCTGCCTCTGTGTGTAGCGTAGTTGCATCTACCCAGCCGTCGGCATGAGGAACGCCTGCGCGCTCTGCAATGGCAGAGACCGTACGAGGATCATCGCCCGAAATAACACGCAGGTCAACACCCTGCTCAAGGAAGAATGCAATAGTCTGCGGCGCGGTCTCTCTAATTTGATCTCTGAGCACCACATAGCCTAATAGCTGTGGAGTGCCCAGTAGAGCATCATTTTGGTCAAATCCATCAACGCTGCAGGCAACCAGCACGCGCTCAATGGATGCAAAGGCATCGGACGATGCAATAACATCCGCCGCCTCGGGACCAAGCACAAACTGAGCCGCTCCAATAACAAACGCCTGGCCATCCTCTGTAACGCAACCGGAGTATTTTCTCTTAGAGGAAAACGCTACAACGCGAGAAGGACGTCTGCTTTGAATCCCTTGATTAGATGCATACGCAAGGATTGCTGCAGCCGTATCGTTAGCGTCATCTTTGTTTGCACCGACAACGTTTACAGCCGCTTGCAAAGCACCCGCAGCCTCAGTAATTGGCGTAAACGAAGCATCCAAAACACGAGCAACTTCCATGTTTCCCGTGGTGATAGTGCCCGTCTTGTCCAAACAAAGGGTATCTACGCGTGCTAGCGTTTCAATGCAGTATTGCTGCTGAACCAGAACGTTCTTCTGGCCAAGCCTAATGGTTGCAATAGCAAGTACCGAGCTGGTGAGAAGAACAAGTCCTTGCGGAATCATGCCAATAACTGCTGCAATCATAGAAAGAAGCGCTTCGTTCAAGTCAGCATGTCCGATGACATAGGTACGGACAAAAAGACCAATACCCAGCGGAATCAGAGCAATGGAACCTGCGCGAATAATCGACTTAATGGTGGTAAGAATCTCTGAGTTAATCTCTTTTACAAACTTTGCCTCTGCATTAATGCGCGCCGCATAGCCTTCCTGGCCTACACGACAGACTTTTGCAAAACCAGACTGCCTCTCTCGACAAAAACTACCAGAAAGAAGCTCATCTCCTGAAGTCTTTTGAACAGGCTCTGCCTCGCCTGTAAGCAAGCTCTCATCAACACTTACGTGCTCAGATACAAGAATACTGTCAGCAGGAATTTGATCGCCTGTCTTCAAGCGTACAAGATCATCAATAACGAGCTCTTCTGGTCTGATAAAGGCGTCTTTTCCGTCACGAATAACACAGACACTCTGAGCGGTCATAAGAGACAGCTGATCAATCATCTGCTTTGCGCGAATTTCTTGAACAATACCAATGACCAGGTTTGCAATAACAACAGTCATGAACAGCGCATTTCGGTACTGTCCTGTAACAACAACAAGCAGTGCCATCAAAACATTAACTATGTTGAATAGTGTGAGACTGTGCTCAACAATAATCTGTGCAACAGATTTAGTTTTAACGTCAGTATTAGTATTGACTTTACCTGCAGAAACTCTTTCTGCAACTTCTTTTGATGTCAGGCCTTCAAACATTTCATCAGAACGCATGCTGTTCTTGCCTTCAGTACCCTGCAACGTCATATAAACGATCTCCAGTCAATATGGCCGGTTTGTTTCTATCTGGTGACCCCGGTGGGACTCGAACCCACGACCTTTTGCTCCGGAGGCAAACGCTCTCATCCACTGAGCTACGGAGTCATGGTGAATAAGTATACCTCAGCCTACTTAGAGCCTTTTGTAACGGTTTGCGTAATTTTATTCTGATATTTTCTCATGCTAAAATGAATACAACCAGCAAATGAGGAGCTCATGAATACTATTTCTGTTGACATAACATCTGACTCATATCAAATTCATGTCGGACATCACCTACTTGCACAGGTAGGTGAACTCATACGTTCACATACGTCAGGCTCTAAGATTCTTGTGGTTACTCATCCAAATCTGAACAAGCTCTTTGGCACAGAACTTCTCGCCTCGTTAGAGTCAGCCGGCTATTCTGTTACAACTGCCGCAGTGCCCACAGGTGAGCAAGTAAAGTCATTTGAGTCATATCAAAAAGCTGGTAAGCGTCCTTGCAGAAAACCGTTTTACGCGAGAAGACATTATTGTGGCTTTTGGCGGAGGCGTCATTGGCGATCTTGCGGGATTTGCTGCAGCTACCTACATGCGCGGCTGCGCGCTCATCCACGTTCCCACCTCGCTTTTGGCAATGATTGACTCCTCAATTGGTGGAAAAACCGCTATTGATCTACCGTTTGGAAAAAATCTGGTTGGAGCCTTTTTATAACCCCAGGGCCGTTATTGTTGACCTTGAGCTGCTGAACTCCGTTCCGGCGTCACTTTTGCAGGATAGCTGCGGTGAGCTTATTAAATATGGCGTACTTTCTGGACGTGACCTCTTTAACAAAATCTCTTTATCGAGAAACCCCATGCAGGTCATCGATGCATCACATAGACAAGAGCTCATTCAAGCGTGTATTGAAATAAAGAAATCAATCGTAGAAGCAGACTTCAAAGAAGCAGGGTCTAGAAAATTGCTCAATCTGGGCCATACACTTGGCCATGCTATTGAGACACTCAGCAACTTTGAACTTGGACATGGCTCCTGTGTTGCTGCTGGAACTTCCATGTTGGCAAAAGCCTGTTCCAAACTTGGTCTTTGTTCTGTTGAAGATGCAGAGAACATCATTACACTTACGCAGTCATATAACCTTCCTACCAGCACTTTATTTAGTGTAGAAGAGCTTTATGGCGCAGCGCTTCATGACAAGAAAAGCCACGCAGATTCAATTGATGTGGCGCTTATCTATGGCATTGGTGACGTGCGTATTGAGCGCAAGTCATTTACAGAGCTCAAAAAGGCTGATTGAGCTAGCAAAAGAGGATTAACGTCCTAGACGCTCCAACTCTTCTGCAAGCTTACGTACTGACTCGTTTAAGGCAGTCTTGTCTTCAGCTAAGATATCGTTTTTGTTGAATATGCCATTAGCGGTACCCACGTATCTATAGCCACCAGCAAATACTTCAGCAATATTATCTGTTGTGACGCCTCCAACTGCCATAAGTGGCAAATCTCCTAATGGCTCACATATCTTTTTAGCGTAGCCGTAGCTAATCTCATTAGCTGGGAATACTTTGACAATATCTGCGCCAAGAGCAAATGCGCAAGCAATCTCTGTTGGCGTAAATGCTCCGGGAACACTCAAGATTTCATGCTCTTTGCAGTAGGCAAACATCTCTTCTGAAAGCAGTGTTGGAGCTAACACAAAAGTAGCCCCCGCTTTGTGAGCAGCCTTTAGCTCATCAAGGGTAAGAACGGTACCGGCACCAATATTAATGACCGAACCATATTCACTCGATAGCTTCTGAATCAAAGAAGCTGCATTTGGTGTATTCATGGTAACTTCAACGTTATGCACGGGAGAATCAACAAGGACCTCAACTACAGCTTTAACCTGATCATACGTATAACCACGCAAAACCTGAGTAACTGCACTAAAAGGCTTATTCACTTGCTTCCTCCTTTAATCTTCAAACAATTTTAACCATATCCTTCTCTGACACTCAACTGCGGTATTCTTAGACTAAACAACTATTTACGGAGCGTGCGAAAAATGGATGTTTCAATAACACCTCATGACTTATTTGGAACAGTAGAAGCCATTCCTTCCAAATCATATGCTCATCGTGCGCTTATCTGCGCTTCATTTGCAAACGGCACTACCAACATTACCTGTCCTTACATCTCAGAGGACATTCAAGTAACTGTTGATTGTCTTAAAGCTTTGGGTGCAACTATCGCTAGAACCAAACAGGGATTTAGAGTTGTTCCTGCAAAGGAGCAGAATCGCCCCAAAAACGTGCAACTTAACTGCAAAGAATCTGGTACCACACTCAGGTTTTTACTCCCCTTCTGGGCGTGCTAAACGTAAGCGCCACAATTTCTGCAGAAGGAAGACTCTTTTTCTCGACCCCTAGAGCCGCTGATCTCAGAACTCTCTGCCCATGGTATGTCTTTTAGCTGGCAAGACGAGAAGACCCTTGAGGTTTCAGGCAAACTTACTGGCGGTTTATTTGAGCTACCAGGAGATATTTCATCTCAATTTATTTCTGGACTTTTGCTGTCATTACCTTTGTTAGACGTATCTTCAACACTACAGATTACAGGGTGCATCCAGTCAAAAGACTATCTGGCTATCACAGAACACGTATTGAAAGACTTTGGCGTTACTACTGTATTTGATGCAAAAGAATGCCACCTATACCATTGAACCTCAACACTACGTTTGTCCAGGCGTTTATTCAATCGAAGGAGATTGGTCAAACGCAGCACCATGGCTTGCCGCAGGAGCAATTGGGCAAGGCGTAGAGGTCACAGGGCTTTCCATGCAAAGTGTCCAGGGAGACAGAGCTATCTTGGCCGCGTTATCGCTTGTGGGCGCACGTGTTTCTCGCCAGCAAAAAGGGTGCAGCTTGTATGATGGATCACCTGCGGCCGTTTACCATTTCTGTCTCCGAGGTGTGTGATCTTGCCCCGGTACTTGCTGCATTAGCTGCGTTTATCCCTGGAACAAGTAGGCTTACCAATACTCAGCGCCTTCGTCTTAAAGAGTCCGACCGCGTTCAAAGTATCTGCAGCGTACTTAGGGCATTTGGTGTGACCGTTGAGCTCTCTGACGATCAAACGGAGCTTATTATCACGGGAGGAAAACAGCCTGTCAGCTGCATTGTGGACTCGTGCAATGATCATCGCATGGTGATGATGGCTACCATCTTGGCTTCATATGCAACGGGTCCTGTTGTCATCACCCATGCTGAGGCAATCAATAAGTCGTATACGCTCTTCTTTGAGCACTTCAAGCAGCTTGGTGGCGTCTGCCACAGTATGGAGTCATAAATGATGACCTCAACTTTTGGGACAACAGTAAAAGTATCTATTTTTGGCGAGTCTCATGCTTCAAAAATCGGCTGCACCATTGAAGGTTTACCTGCTGGTTTTTACCGTTGATTTAGCAGCTCTCAAGACATTCCTTCAAAGAAGATCTCCATCGCATCCATGGGATACTCCGCGTAAAGAGACTGATGATCCACAGTTTATCTCTGGAATTTCAGCAGAAGGCATTCTAGATGGCTCCCCGCTCACAGCGGAGCTACCTAACACAAACGTTCGTCCACAAGATTACGCAGCTACAAAGCTTGTCCCACGACCAGGACATGCCGATTTTTGCTGCCTGGACAAAATGGGGAGACTCGTACAAGCAAACGGGTGGAGGACATTTTTCCGCTCGACTAACCGCCCCTCTTTGTATTGCTGGAGGAATAGCGCTCCAGATTTTGCAAGCTCAAGGCATTACTATTGCAGCTCACGTTCTCAAAATAAAGAACATCAGCGACACTCCCTTTGAGCTGGTAGACAACTCTCTTGAAGCCAATAAGCTACTTGCGCAGCAAATGATTCAGTTGCTACAGACTGCTCCTCAAGAACTTCCCTTTCTTGATGTTCAGGCTGGCGAGAAAACCCGCGCACTCGTTACGCAGCTGCGCTCAGAGAAAAATACTGTTGGCGGCATCATAGAATGTGCGGCAACGGGTGTTCCTGCAGGTATTGGGTGCCCTCATTTCCATGGGCTTGAAAATACCATCTCTGCTGCAGTCTTTGGCATTCCCGCTGTTAAAGCCATAGAATTTGGCAGCGGTATGGAAGTTGCTAATCTCCTTGGCTCTGAAAATAACGATGCTTACGAAGTGCGTAACGGCTCCGTTATGCCAACCACCAATCACGCCGGAGGCATTCTGGGCGGCATTTCAACAGGCGCTCCCATCTGGTTTAGATGTGCGTTAAAACCTATCTCGAGCATTGGCCTACCACAGAACTCGGTAAACCTTCAAACTATGGAACCAGAGCAGCTTATTGTTCAAGGCAGGCATGATGTAACTGCAGTTTTACGCGCTGCACCCTGCGTTGAAAGCGCTTTTGCGCTAGCCCTTCTCGACACCTTGTATTCCTGGCCCTCTGAGCAGAACGGATATCACAATGACTAATCAGTTAGAAACGCTTCGCCAGGAAATCGATTCAATTGATGCGCAAATCTTTGATCTCTTTGAGCAGAGGATTGCGGTTGCCAAACAAATCGGTGCTTACAAAAAGGAGCAGGACCTCACTGTTCTTGATCCATCAAGAGAAGATGCCAAAAGAGAACAGGTTAAAAGCCACTGTTTCTAATGAACTTGAACCTTATGCTTTAGAGTTGCTTGAGGTTTTGATGAACGCTGCAAAAGGCAGTTCAGGAGACACCTCGTGAGCTCTAAAACTGTACAACAAGGTTCAAGTAACCCTATAGCCCCTCTTGCTCCTTACGGCCTTATTGGCGAGAAACTCTCTCATAGTTGGTCGGCAGAAATTCATGAAAAGTTGGGGTCTTTTTCCCTACCAGCTTCATGAGCTTTCTGCTTCTGAGCTGACGGGTTTTCTCAAAGACCAACCGTGGCAGGGCTTGAACGTTACTATCCCCTACAAAAAGGATGCCTGTGCTCTTGCGGAGTCAGTTTCTGAGGATGCACAAGCTATAGGAGCGGCAAATACCCTAGTAAAAAGATACAAATGGTTTTATAGCAGCAGACAACACCGATGTGTATGGCTTTGAGTTCCTACTTAAAAGTCTTAAGGTCAACTTAATCCAAAAGAAAGCGATTGTCTTTGGGGCCTTTGGTGGCGCTGGTCAGGCAATTTGCTATACACTCAAAAAAGGCGGTGCATATGTTGTGGGAGTCTCCAGGAACCCTCACGAAAGTTCTTTATATGTAGACTGCGCAATTACGTATGACCAGTTTAAACTCCACTATGACGCTCATCTTCTTGTCAATGCAACGCCAGTAGGAATGTTCCCACATGCTGGTGTTTCTCCTCTTTCAAAAGAGGAACTTGCTGCTTTTACTTCTCTACAATGCGTGATTGATCTTATCTATAATCCACTGCGCTCTCAGCTTCTTTTAGATGCAGAAAGTCTTGGAATACTCAATGCAAATGGGTTAAAAATGCTGGTAGCTCAAGCAGCTAGAGCAAGCTCACTCTTTTTGAAACAGGATGTATCAAGCTCTCAGATAGAAAGCATCTCGCGTGAGCTTCGTGCTTCAAAAGAGAACATTGTGCTTATCGGTATGCCCGGCGTGGGAAAGACTTCTACGGGAGAAGCCCTAGCAAAACTCCTGAATCGTCCCTGGATAGACACTGATTTTTCTCATCAAGCAGAAAGCTCACTGCGAAGCGGCAACCTATCTACAAACACACGGTGAAGCAGCATTTAGGCGTCTAGAACATGAGGTAATTCAAGAGATTTCTGGCATGACTGGCGTCGTGATCTCTTGTGGAGGTGGCGTAGTTGTTACACCTTCAAACTACCAAGCGCTCCGTCAAAACGGCAAACTTGTCTACCTTACACGCCCGCTTGAAGACCTAGCCATTGTCGGCAGACCTCTTTCAGAACGTATGGGTGTTCAGAATCTTGCCGCAGTACGTATTCCGCTCTATGAAGCATGGGCTGACTTAACCTTTTCTTGTCTCGGTAGTCCAGACGCAGATGCCAAGGGTCTTCTCGACACACTTTAAACATAACAGTAAGCGTTCGCAGTTATTTTTTAACCGTTCACCGGATGGTTCGTAGATTTTGAATTTTGGCACGTTAAAGCCCCTATACTTATGATTCGTAGGTGTATATTCATAAGACTACGAGGATGCTAGACCAAGTCAAATAGTTAAGTGTTTGATATTCGGTCGTATTTGGGGAGATATCCAATGGACAGCAATGCTATTGCTCACGAGATCCTAAATGCAATAGGCGGCTCAAAAAACTTAACTCACAACGAAGTATGCATGACACGACTTCGTCTTTCTATCAACGATATGACACTTGTTGATTGTGACCAACTAACCAAGGCCGCGGGTGTACTTGGTATTGTTGGAAAGGGTGCCAACGGACTTGAGGTAGTCTTTGGTCCTAATCTTGTGAGCCAGGTTAATAACTCTCTTGATCAAGTCCTTGGTGAGCCAGAAAAGACTTTTTGTTCGTTAGATGAGAGGCGAGCAAATCTTCCCACTCAGCACAACGAAGAGGTGGATGAGCTCATCTCTTTGCTTGCTCAAAAAAATACCTTTGATCAAGACGAAGAAGACTTTGACAGTCTTGCCTCTGACTTAGACGCAGACGACTTTGAAGACAACTATGAGGATGACCACGACGCTCCTCGCCTCCTCATAATCAACGGCCCAAACATCAACATGCTGGGCATTCGTGAGCCGGAGATTTATGGAAAAGCTGACTACAGAACCCTTATAGAGACTTGTAAGGAAGAAGCCCTCTCTCAAGGTTTCTCTGATTGTGTGTGTTATCAATCAAACCATGAGGGTGATCTAGTTGATGCAATCCAGGACGCCCTGGGCAGCTACGATGGCATTATTATCAATCCTGCCGCCTATACACACACCTCAGTTGCCCTGCTCGACGCGGCACTAGCGGTGCAAATTCCCATGATTGAGGTGCATCTTACTGACATCTCTACCAGAGAAGACTTTAGGCACATTTCTTATATAAAAGATGCATGCTTTGCTACAGTTGCTGGTAAAGGAATTGACAGCTACAGAGAAGCAATCCAACTGATGGCGACTCATCTCAAAGATGAAGCATAGCCAGTTGCTTATAACCACTTGGCGAGAAACACAAACCTGCTGTAATGCTAAATTTCAGCAGGTTTTTTATGTACACGTAAGTACATCTGACTCGGTTATCACCACATCTACGGCAACATCAAATGCTGTATGAGGAAGCATTGTCTGGCTCAAATTTTGCTGGTAAGCAAGACAAATTTTCTTTCCAGGGTACGTAGACAAGAACCGGTCATAAAAACCAGCACCATAACCCAGACGATATCCCTTTGTATCAACAAGAAGCGCTGGAACAATGCAAATCGAATTGTTCTTCTGGTCCTCAGTTAAAGCGGGTAGCTCTTTTGCTGGTTCTAACAAGTTAAATGGTGCCGCTACCAGCTGCTCCAATGAAACAATGGCAACAAACTCTAAACAATGTCCAGGTAGACAACGAGGTACCGCCACCGCTTTTCCATCGCGTAGAGCGCGCTCAATAAACATCCTGGTAGAAACTTCAGATGAAACAGAAACATACGTTAAAACAGTAGTTGCTTCTGCATATTCAAAAGTTGCAAGAAGTTTCTGAGTAATGCGATCATCAAACACGGACCTCTCTTGCTCAGAAAGAGCTTCTCTTGCTGCTAGACGTTCTTCTCGCAAACGTTGTTTTTCTAATGTCGCAGTATCCATAATGTCTCCCTCCTAGCTAAGAATAGCAACAAATTCTATGGACGTTTTGAGTAGAAACAGACACCTGTCGCAATAAATGTGACTAATTCTCAACAATTTTTATTTAGCTATCTTTTTAGCAAATTCCTGACCTGCGCAAATGTAAACCCTTTCTAACTTGTCAAAATATTGCGTATTTGTCGCTTGTTTAGCACTACATATTGAGTAAAGTTAGAGGTCGCAACTAATATTTGACGTCATTTGTCCAAAGACATACCTGCCGTCATAATTAGTCTCATGATAGTTATTTTGTAAACTGCTGAGCGGCCATGCTCCACTCAACACGCTCAGCATGAACGCGGACGTATATATTGTCCGTGTAAAAAGGAGTATGTTATGCAGGAAACACCAGCACAGGAGGCTTGGGACGGCTTTGTCGGTGGCAACTGGCAAAGAGCTGTTGATGTCCGAGACTTCATTCAGAAGAATTACACCCCTTATGACGGTGATGATTCCTTCCTCGCTGGTCCAACTGAGGCTACTACAAAGCTTTTGGGCGGATGTTATGGATCTCTTTGCACAAGAGACCGCAAACGGTGGCGTACTTGATATGGACACCAAAAAGGTTTCCACTATCACCTCCCACGAGGCTGGCTACATTGACAAACCACTTGAGCAGATTGTTGGTCTCCAGACTGACAAGCCCCTCAAGCGCGCTCTGATGGTAGACGGCGGCGTTCGTATGGCAATGGCTGCATGCAAGGCCTACGGTTATGAAGTTGACCCAGAGATTGTTGACTTCTACACCTATCGTCGCAAGACTCACAACGCGGGTGTTTTTTTGATGTCTACACCGAGGACATGCGTAAATGCCGTCACTCCCACATCATTACCGGTCTGCCTGACGCATACGGCCGCGGCCGCATCATCGGCGATTATCGTCGTGTTGCTCTCTATGGTGTTGACGCTCTTATCACTGATAAGACAAATCAGAAAAACGGTACCGGCTCCATCATGGACGAGAAGACCATTCGTCATCGCGAGGAGCTTTCTGAGCAGATTCGTGCCCTTAAAGAGCTTAAGCAGCTTGGCGAGATTTATGGTTTTGATTTGAGCCGTCCTGCAGAGAACTTTAAAGAGGCAGTTCAGTGGCTCTATCTGGGCTACCTCGCTGCTGTAAAAGAGCAGAATGGTGCTGCAATGTCCATTGGTCGCAACACCACCTTCTTGGACATCTATGCAGAGCGTGATCTTGCTCGTGGTACGTTTACTGAGTCCGAGATTCAGGAGATTGTTGACCACCTGGTTATGAAGCTTCGCATGGTCAAGTTTGCTCGTACTCCTGAGTACAACGAGCTTTTCTCCGGAGACCCTCAGTGGGTCACTGAGTCCATTGGTGGTATTGGTGTTGATGGCCGCTCTATGGTTAGCAAGTCCTGTTTCCGCTGGCTTCGCACCCTTGAAAACATGGGTACCAGCCCAGAACCTAACCTGACTGTTCTGTGGTCTACCAAGCTTCCAGAGGGCTTTAAGCGCTACTGCGCCAAAATCTCTATTACCACCAGCTCCATTCAGTACGAAAATGATGATCTTATGCGTGTCTATCATGGCGATGACTACGCAATTGCTTGCTGCGTCAGCTCCATGCGCGTTGGTAAAGAGATGCAGTTCTTTGGCGCTCGTGCCAACCTTGCTAAATGCCTGCTTTACGCAATCAATGGCGGCCGTGACGAAAAGACCGGCGAGCAGATTGGTCCTAAGTACCGTGCAATTGAAGGCGAATACCTTGATTACGACGATGTCTTCTCCAAGTACTTGGATATGATGCGCTGGCTTGCAGGCGTTTATGTCAACGCTCTTAATGCAATCCACTACATGCACGATAAGTACAGCTACGAGCGCATCCAGATGGCTCTGCACGATGAGCATGTTCACCGTTGGTTTGCAACAGGTATCGCAGGACTTTCTGTTGTTGCCGACTCCCTCTCTGCAATCAAGTATGCAAAGGTAAGGGTTGTCCGCGATGAGACTGGCCTTGTTACCGATTACGTCACTGAGGGCGACTTCCCTAAGTACGGTAACGATGATGACCGCGTTGACACCATTGCTCATGACATCGTTGAGATTTTCATGAACATGATTCGTCAGAACCACACCTACCGTGATTCTGTTCCAACAACTTCTATCCTGACCATTACCCTCAAACGTTGTATATGGTAAGGCTACCGGCAACACCCCTGACGGCCGCCGCGCGGGCGTTCCTTTTGCTCCTGGCGCTAACCCAATGCACCACCGCGATACTCACGGTGCCGTTGCGTCTCTAGCCTCCGTTGCTAAGCTTCCATTCAACGACGCACAGGACGGTATTTCCAATACCTTCTCAATCATTCCTAACGCTCTTGGCAAGGGCTCTGACGTCTACTTCCATGGCAGTGAGCTAGACCTTGACCACATCGACTTCTCTGATATGAATCTTGATATTCAGATTGAAAACAAGATTGATTGCGCCTGTGAGGCAAACCCATCCGCAGCTGAAGGTGCTGAGGATCGTAAATAACAAGCCCTGGCGAGAAGATCTATCTACACGTTTCTTCTCGTCAACAAACTCGTAAGGAGAAACACATGCAGTCCAACGAAGTAGCTTCCGAGCAGATTGACAACCTTGTAAACATGATTGATGGCTATGCCGAGAAGGGCGGTCATCACCTCAACGTTAACGTATTTACTAAGGACACTCTTCTTGATGCTCAGGCACACCCAGAGAAGTATCCTCAGCTGACCATTCGCGTTTCTGGTTACGCTGTTAAGTTCAATTCCCTTACCAAAGAGCAGCAGGACGACGTTATTTCTCGTACCTTCCACGACGCTCTCTAAGGATTTCTTGTCCATGTCTTGTTCTGATACCCACATGGATCTCAATGACCCGCTCACAGTTTGTGGGCGGGTCCACTCTATTGAGACCTTTGGTACTGTAGATGGTCCTGGAACTCGCCTGGTTGTGTTTACCCAGGGATGTCCCATGCGCTGTGCCTATTGTCACAACCCCGATACCTGGCAATTTGGTATTGGAACAGAAAAATCGGTACAAGAAATTCTTGCCACCTTTAACCGCAATAGAGCTTTTTATAGAAACGGTGGAATTACGGCCACTGGTGGTGAACCACTTGCTCAACCAGAGTTTATTGGGGCTCTGTTTGAGGCGGCTCATAATGACCCGCAAGGACGCATTCATACCTGTCTTGACTCTTCTGGCATTGCGTATAATCCGGAAACTCCAGAAAAATTTGAGCGCGTTCTTGATAACACTGATTTAGTGCTCCTTGATATCAAGCACTCTGATCCAAAGGGCCACATTAGTCTTTGCGAAGTTGGCTCAGAAAGACCACTTGCGTTTGGCGATGAGCTTAACCGTAGAGGCATTAAAGTGCTTATCAGACATGTTGTAGTGCCTGGAATTACTGATTCACCAGAAGAACTTGCTGGCGTTGGTAGAATCATTGCTCACTGGGATAACGTTATTGGATTAGATCTACTTCCCTATCACGTGATGGGCGTAAAAAAGTATGAAGAGCTAGGTATCCCTTACAAACTTGCTGACACTCCCGCCATGGATGGTAAAAGATTCCTGAGCTGCGCAAGCAAGTCCTTATCGCCCGTTCCCTTGAACGCAAACAGCTTGGAATGCGCTAAACTTACTAAGTTCACGCATTAATTTACTTCAAGGAGTCACTATGCCAAACGAAGGCAGTTATGAAGCAGCTGTTCGCCGTTCTGATGAAATCCAGGCTGATTTAGCTGAGCATGCAGGAAAGTACAACATGCTTACAGGGGATCGTCCTACCGGAAGACTTCACCTTGGTCATTACTTTGGCACTATTGTTGAGCGCGTAAGACTCCAAAATCTTGGTGTTCATACCAATATTATTATTGCTGACTACCAGGTCATTACAGACAGAGACACCACTGAGCATATTGCAGACAATGTCTACAATATGGTTATTGATTATCTGGCCTGCGGAATTGATCCAGAGAAGACCATGATTTTCACGCATTCTGCGGTCCCAGCTCTCAATCAGCTCATGTTGCCGTTTCTCTCGCTTGTTACCGAGTCTGAGCTTCATAGAAATCCAACCGTTAAGGCAGAGCAAGAAGCATCTGGACATGCTCTCACCGGTCTTCTCCTCACCTATCCTGTCCACCAGGCATGCGACATTCTCTTCTGTAAAGGAAATATTGTTCCTGTTGGTCGCGATCAGCTGCCTCACATTGAGATTACCTCTAAGATTGCCCGTCGCTTTAATGAGCGCTACGGAAAGGTATTCCCAGAGGTCTCTGGACTTCTCACCTCTACCCCATTGATTCCTGGTCTTGATGGCCGCAAGATGAGTAAGTCTTACGGTAACGCTATATCGCTTTCTATGACAGCCGAAGAAACTGCCAAGCTTATCAAGAAGTCCAAGACTGACTCAGAGCGCATGATTACCTTTGACCCAGACAATCGTCCTGGTGTCTCTGCGCTGCTTACCACCGCTGGCATTTGTACTGGCCGTGATCCAAAAGAAATTGCTGAGGAGATTGGCATGGGTGGCGGCGGAGCACTCAAGGCTTACGTCATCGATGCAGTTAATGCCTACTTTGAGCCAATTCGTCAGAGGCGCACAGAGTTTGCAGCTCAGCCAGATCTTATTCGCGATATTATCCACGATGGAAACGCTCGCGCAAACGTTATTGCTAACGCTACGCTTGACGAGGTTCGCGAAGCAATGGGAATGGTCTACTAAGTGTCTGAGCTCACCTTACATGTTGAACGTATGAGCTACGGTCCAGATGCCATCGCTCATACTCCAGAAGGAAAAACCGTCTTCATCTCTGGTGGCGCCGTCCCTGGAGATACTATCAGCGTACAGATTACCGAGGACACAGATAGGTTTTCTCACGCACAACTTGTAAAGGTTTTGGAAGCTTCTGCGTTCAGAGCCCCTCACCCCAATCCCTTTGTGGTGCTCACGGGTGCCACTCCTTGGGGCAACATGCTTTATGAGCAGCAACTTGTCGAGAAACGCAACGGCGTGATATCTGCTCTTGAACGCATTGGGCATTTTTCACACGACGATGTTTCTGAGCTGGTAAAAGACATTGTTTCCCCTGGCGAACCATGGGGTTATCGCAATAAAATTGAACTGGCATTTAATCGCAATGGCAATAAAACCCTGGTAGGCATGTATGCGCCTAATGGACAGGACATTGTTCGCATTAAAGACTGTCCGCTCTTAGATAAAAGCAACCAAAAGGCAGTTGGTGCCGTAAGCGGCGCCCTCTCCTATCTCTCGGGCTCTCACGAGCTTGGTATAGAACGTATTGGCATCAGAGTGTCCAGACGCACTAAAAGAGCTTGAGGTGGCGCTCTGGACCGCTCCGAGCGGCTTCCCACGCACACAAGTGGCCCGCGTTTTGAGTGACGCAGTCAAGGCAACAAGTATTGTCCGCGTTATGACCAAAGGCCCAAGTAAGGCACGCCGTGTTGTAGGAGTTGAGCGTCTAAGCGGCTCCGGCTCATGGAGCGAGCTTATTGATGGTCAGAAGATGCAGCTTTCTGCACCTTCATTTTTCCAGGTCAACACTAAAGGTGCCGAGAAACTCGTTGAGCTTGTACTTTCTGGTTTGGATGTTCAACCAGACGACGAGGCTATGGACCTTTATTGTGGAGCAGGAACCTTCACCCTTCCTCTGGCAAAGCGTGCAGGTTTTGTTTCTGCTGTTGAAGCTTATGGTCCAGCTGTTAGAGATCTTCGCCGCAATCTTGAGCTGGCCAAGCTTGATAACGTTGACGCGGTAGGCGGCGACGCAGGTAGAGAATTCCCCGATACAGATGCTGACGTGATTATTGTTGATCCTCCTCGTGCAGGACTTGCTCCTGAAGTGATACAGCAACTTTCCAAGCAGTCTGCACGTGCTATTGCCTACGTTTCATGTGACCCCGCAACACTAGCGCGCGATCTTAAGCGTTTTGTTGAAATTGGTAAATACAAACCGGTAAGCGTCACTCCAGTAGATCTTTTTCCGCAGACCTTCCATGTTGAGAATGTCGCTCTCTTAACCCGAAAATACTCCGATGCTGTCAACGTCGTCGCCAAGGTTGACACGAAGACCATGTCGACAAAAGAGCACACAAAAACATAAGGACGTGGATTTGAGCACTTCAGTATGATAGAGACCATGTGAGACAAGTCCTAGATTCAAGCTAGGAGGAATAGATATATGGCAAAGAAAGAAGTTAAAACAAACCTTTGGGTAGCTGCTCAGCTAGATGAGTGTAATATTCAGTTTGATGCGCAAGGAAGTAACGTCAAGGAGCTTGATAATGCTTTGAAGACAGCATCGAAGCGCGGCACCGGCAATGCTGGCTACCCAGAGTATGTGGCCCTTATCGACGATTTTGTTCTGGTTGTTGAGGACAAGGCTGATTTAGATAAGCACATGAAGCTAACTGATGGTGGCGTAATTGATATGTCTGTCAAAGCAGTCACTGAATATGCAGTGAACGGGGCATACTTCTACGCGAAGCATATTGCACAAAACAGTACTTTCAAGAAGGTGTTCTCAGTCGGTGTTTCTGGCGATGGAAAGCATCACAAGATTACGCCGCTGTATGTAGATGACCGTGAGGGCTACAAGCAACTTGAAGACCTGGAAACCTTTGTCGGCTTCTCCCTGAAAACATTCAAGAGTTTTACACGCGATACGTTCTTGAGGAGCTGACGGATGTTGAGAAGACAACCGAGCAGATTCTGAAGGATGCTGCTGAGCTGCATGAGTATTTACGCACATACGGGACGCTGAAGGACCAAGACAAGCCACTGGTTGTTGCTGGCATTCTACTTGCGCTGGACGAGATTAAGTCCGGCGGATTCTCGATTAAGAGCCTTACCGGAGACCAGCTCGCTGGGAACCGTGACGGTGACAAGCTGATGAGCGCCATCAAAAATCGCCTGACCCGCTCGAACGTTGGCCCGGAGGCGAAGAAGGACAAGCTCTTGTCCGAGTTTGCAATCTTGCAGACAAGCTTCCGTCTCAACGAGGGTGAACGACACGCTTGGCAAGACACCGCTCAAATTCTACACAGAATTCCTGAACGAACACGTGTTCAAGAATATTAAGTACCAGAAGACTAGCGAGGACTTTATCGGCCGATTCTACGGCGAGTTCATGAGCTATTCCGGCGGTGACGGCCAGACGCTGGGCATCATCCTGACACCTCGCCACATCACTGACCTGATGTGCGAACTTGTGGACATCCAAGCAGATGATGTCGTTCTTGACCCGACTTGTGGCACGGCGGGCTTCCTGATTTCTGCGATGCATCGCATGCTGTCCATGGCTGACAGCGAAAGCCAGCGCAGGAACATCAAGAAGAAGCAGCTGCACGGTTTCGAGCTTCAGAGCAACATGTTTGCGGTGGCTGCTGCGAACATGATTCTGCGAGAGGACGGAAACAGCAATTTGGAGTGCACGGACTTCCTCAAGAAGAATCCGGCGCAGGTGCAGTTGAAACAAGCGACAGTTGGCCTGATGAATCCCCCGTACTCACAGGGGACGAAGGCTGACCCTGAGCAGTACGAGCTGGCGTTCATAGAGCACATGCTGGATTCTCTGACTGTCGGAGCACGTGCTGCTGTGATTGTTCCACAGTCTTCTATGACGGGCAAGAGCAAGGCCGAGCAGGCCTTCAAAGAGTCCATCATGAAGGAGCACACGCTGGAGGGCGTCATCACTTGCAACACTGACACGTTTTTATGGGGTCGGCACGAACCCAGTCATCGCGGTGTTCACGGCGCATGAGCCTCACGATGCGGACAAGGTCTGCAAGTTCATTGACTTCAGGGACGACGGCTACGAGGTCCGAGCTCATGTCGGCTTGGTCGAGGGTGACTCCGCGAAGGACAAGGAACAGCATCTACTGGATGTTTGGACCGGACGTGTCGAGGCTCCGTCGAAGTTCTGCGTTGAGTCCACTGTGAAACCGGAAGATGAATGGCTACACTCATTCTACTACTTCAACGACGAGATTCCGACGGATGCGGACTTCGAGAAGGCAATTGGCGACTACCTGACCTTCGAGTTCTCGATGGTGATGCAGAACCGCGAGTACCTGTTCGATGGAGGTGACGGCGATGCAGAGGCTTGATGAGAAGACGTGGATTGATAAGAAGATTCCTGAGGTCTTCGAGCACGTACAGCGTGGAAAGCGGCTAAAGAACGCCGACCATGTACCGGGAGTTATACCTTACGTGTCGTCAACGGCAAATAATAATGGTGTCGATGACTATATTGAGGCGACGCCGGGGACGCGCGTCTTTAGTGACTGCATCAGCTGGCGAACAGCGGAAGTGTTGGAACTGCATTTTATGAGCCGTTCCATTATGTGGCAAGCGATCATGTTACGTCTCTGAAGAAGGAAGGACTGACGGCTCAGCAATATTTGTTCTTGACATCAGTCGTTGAGAAGCAGAGTGTCAATTTCAACTTCAATAGAGAAATCAACAATGCACGAATTTCAAACATGAGAGTGCTGCTCCCCGTCACCGACAATGGCGAGCCAGATTATGAGTATATGGAGCAATACGCTGCTGAGGCGCGCAAAGTAAAGCTGGCGAAGTATCTTGAGTACGTACAGAAGCGCATCGACAAACTAGGCGATTACGTCAATATTCCTTCTCTGGATGAGAAGGAATATACGAAATTCAAAGCATTTGGCGATGATGGGCTGTTTGAGATTGCTGCGACGAGCAGCAGTATCGACGGCATTCGTTTAAAGATCGGAAAAGACCAATCTCTGCCATATATCACTCGTACTAATAATGGCAATGGTATTGCTCGATTCGTTAGCGAGAACAATATGGCCTTCGGATATGACGATGCGGGATGCATTACAGTTGGGCTTGATACTCAAACGGCATTTTACCAGCCACATAAGTTTGTGACTGGACAAAACATTCAAGTTATCACAGGTGGCATGTTTAATGAGTATTTGGCTCAGTTCATCATTCCATTGATGCGAATACAGATGAGGGCGAAGTTCAATTGGGGTGGAAACGGTGCTACGCTTGGGCGAATGAAGACTTTGGAATTGATGCTTCCCGTTAACGATTCGGGTGAGCCTGATTTCGAATATATGGAGCAATACAGCAAGAACATGATGCTGCGCAAATATCAGCAGTATCTGGCATTCTTGGATACAAAGGGGTGATTTATAGCCCATCGTCGCAGTGGAAGCGGGCTTTTACAAAAACAAAGAAAGTACGAAGAAATAATGCCAACACGACTAATAGAAAGAAGCGGGTGTTCGGGTACATTCGAGTCTCGACTTATATGCAGGTCGAGAGGAGATATTCCTTGGACGACTAAGAGAACAAGACTTACGAGCGCGCGCACAAGGGAGGTTGCGAGCTCGTGGAAAACGTTTGCCTACTAAAGCGGATTTAATTATGAGGGTTCAATGGGATATATAAATTCAATAAAAATTGCTCTGCTTATTTTTCCCGTTTTGGCATTTTTCATTACCTTGCCCTATATGATTATCAACTATCGCAAATACGGCTCTATTAACAAACTTAGGACTTTAATTTCATATTCTTTTGTTCTGTATTTGCTTACCATGTATTTCTTGGTAATCCTGCCGTTGCCAGATCCAGATACGGTTCATACCACCTACGCACAGATGCTTAATCTGGTTCCCTTTTCCTTTGTTTTTGATTTCTTAAAAGAAAGTCCTTTTGAGATTTCTAAGCCTGCAACGTGGGCTCTTTCAATTAAGGATCCAACGTTTTATGTTCCTGCTTTTTAACGTTTTGATGCTCATGCCTTTTGGTATGTATCTTCGATATTATTTCAAATGCAGCTTTAAAAAGACGCTTTTGCTTACTGCGCTTCTCAGTCTGTTCTTTGAACTAACTCAGCTCTCTGGTCTTTATTTCCTCTATCCAGGACCGTATCGCCTTGCCGATATTGACGATATTATTCAAAACACCACAGGTGGTTGCATTGGATATGCTCTTGGCGCGCTGGCCGTTTGGCTGCTTCCTTCTAGAGATAAAATTGACAAGGAAGCGCTTGAGGCAGGCTCGCAGGTATCCCAAATTCGTGTTGGCCTATCATTGCTCATCGATACGATTATTGTGGCCATCCCTTACAATCTCTCAAACACCACAATCCCTTTTTCGCTCTTTATTGCTCTCTACTTTGCCGTAATTCCACTCTTTAATGGCAAAACGCTTGGTAGCGCTTTATTGCGTTTTAAGCTCTCATACGAGAAACAAAGAATTTCTCGCACTGTGCTTAGAGGATTGTTCATTACGAGCTATTTCTATCTAATTCCTGACGGCCTGTTGTTTTTGACTAATGATTTTAATAAGACTCCAGATTCGATGTTATTTCTTGCGCTCTTTCCCATTTTATTTGCAGCTTTAATTCTTTTCTTTTTTATCACTGTTGTGCTAATGCTGATGAACAAACGATTCTTGTTTGATCGACTATCTGGTTCCAGCTATACAAGTACAGTGCAAAATGAACAGCCCACTGAAATTGATTCGGTGGAAACTCAAGCGGAGACTCAAGTTAAAAAGATAGATGCTCCTGAATAACAACAATTATGCTAAAAAAATAAACCTTTTATATATGCAGGTCAGAAGTGCGCTTACCACTCTAAGTAATGTTCTTTCAATTATCTACGGTTTTCTTGTTGCATAAGTTTTCAGAAAAGTGTAAAAAAATACATTGCAATCAAGTACCCTTGAATGCAAGATAAGTATTACTCGAGTAAGGGGCTCGAGATACGGAGAGGAATGTATTATGAAGGCAACAGTTAATGAGGATTGCATCGGTTGCGGTCTCTGTGAGAGCGTCGCTCCTGAGGTATTCGAGATCGGCGATGACGGTCTTGCTCACGCTATTGAGGAAGAGGTTCCTGAGGCTGCAGAGGATGCTGCACAGGAGGCATGCGACGGCTGCCCAGTCACCGCTATTGAGCTTGACTAGCTTTTAGCTTAGCTTTTCTTTCTTAGTATGTAAGCCTGATGGGTTTCTCGCCTATCAGGCTTCTTTTTTGGGTACAGTATCAGCATAAGTACAACTGATAAGGAACACACATGATTCTTGCATCACAATCCCCTAGGCGCCTTGAGCTTATGCAGTCTATGGGTATAGATCCTCAGGTTATGCCTGCTGATATTGTCGAAATTTGTAGAGAGGACGAGAAGCCCCTTGCGCTCGTAAAACGCTTGGCACAAGAAAAGGCCATTGCGGTGTGTTATAAGCTCATGGAGCAGCCTAACTTTGAGCAGCTCAACAATGAGATTGTTCTTGCAGCAGATACCATTGTTTGGACAGACGACGGCGAAGTTTTTGGCAAGCCAATAAATGTTGAAGACGCAAAATATATGCTTTCCAAGCTTTCTGGCCAGACTCACCACGTATCCACCGGTGTTGCTCTGCGACGCTTTAAGGCTTTCAAGTCCCCTTCTCCTGACGGAGCACCATCTGTTATTGCCGTAGCGTTTGTGGAGACTACTGACGTTACGTTCTTTGAGCTCTCCGAAGACGAGATTGCTGCCTACGTTGCGTCTGGAGAGCCTATGGACAAGGCTGGCGCTTACGGCATTCAAGGCAATGGCCGCTATCTGGTACAAAACATTCAAGGAGATTACGAGAATGTCGTGGGACTCCCTGTCTCATTGCTTTCTCGTGAGTTGGTCAAATTTACCGGCAATCATGACTATCTAGAGCATGCTCTTGCAGGTCGTAAGCACTAAAAGCTGCTTCTATAGATAATAGAAAACCCTCGCATCGCCGTGGATGAACTGCCTCCCATTTCTTAGACACGAGAAATGGGAGGCAGTGCGAAACACACCTAAGTCAGATAATCTGTCAAAAAGACGTATACATTACGCTGAAAATACCTCAAACGTGCAGATTATCTTTATTAGGGTGTGTAAAATGCCCGCATCTGAGCAGAATATCTGACTTAGGTGTGTTCCGTAGATACTAAATTTATCGATAGTTAAATTTCTTATATTAGTCTATTCATGTTTAAGCATATTAGATGAAGTTTATGCATAGAGATGCATATCAGGTAGTACGACCACCTAGCTGCCTAGCTATCTTGATTAGGAACATGTCGATTCTTCGGCAGAACCTACCAAAGCTGCACCATTTTGTTCGCCAGGCCTAAAAGCCAACGCTAACACGCTACAGAATCATAATCACCCGCATATGAACTGTCTCCCATTTCTTTTGTCCAAGAAATGGGAGACAGTTCAGGATGCGAGGGTTTTGCTTTTAGATTTGAAAGAACGTTTAGTTGAACTTAACAACCTTCTGAGCAACGCGATAGCCACCGATGGTGACTGTCTTGCCAATCTTGCCAGGAAGATTTGTAGCAGTGCCTACAAGACCGTAGCGAGCCTTGCGGTACATCTTCTTGTCATAAGCGCGAAGCTCATCCCAAAGCTCCTCAAGCTGGTCCATAGCGTCCTCACGGTCACTCATCTTAGAGAAAACTGAGCAAATAGCCATGATGATAGTGAAGTAACTCATCATGTACGTCTGAAGACGTGGAGAAGAGATGTCGTCGTAGATGTGATATGCGTGCATCATATTGCGCGCTACGCGCCAATAATGATCAACGCGACTTGTTAAGACCTTCTCGTTAACTGATTGATCGTCTCGACCAATGAAGTAACGATATAGGTCAACGTCAACATAGTAGATAGTCTTTACCTTAGGGAATGGAACGTAGGCATAGACGTTATCCACATAGAAGGTATGCTCAGGCATCTGGATATTTGCAGAGCGCAGAATCTCAACGCGGTAGGTAATTGCGTGCATCAAAAGGTACTGAGACAGCTTGAAGCGGCCAATCTCGTCCCAGCCAATAATCTTGTTGGTAGGAACAGCATCGCGATAATCTACAAAGTTCTGTGTGTTGTCCTCAACGTGCTCGTAGACGTAATTAGAGAGAACCAGGTCAACAGGATTATCAGAAGCAACAAAGGTGCGAAGCTGCTGAAGGAAGGTCTTCAGAGCATCACCATCTACCCAGTCATCTGAGTCAATGTTTTTGAAGTACACACCGTCAGCATGAGAAACGGCTTTCATAACAGCAATGCCATGGCCGCCGTTCTCTTGGTGAACTGCCTTGATGATGTTGGAGTAACGCTCCTGCCAAGCGTCGGCTTTAGCAGCGGTGTCATCTTTTACAGAGCCGTCATCAACAATAACAATCTGCACGTCATCGGCGTAATCAGAGCCCTCAAGAATAGATTCAATGCAGTGATCCATGTACTCAGAAGAGTTATAGCATGGAATACCAAAGGTAATTGTCTTTTTCATGCAAGCTCCCTATGCCTGATGAGCAATAAGCTCGTCAGAAAGTTCCAAAGCAGAAGCAACAACGCCATCCATATCGTAGTAACGATACTCAGCAAGACGACCAACTGCGTGGAAGTTCAGAATGCCAGAAGTGCGCTCCTTGTAAGAGCGATACAGCTCCTGATTTTCTGGCTCGAGAATAGCGTAATAAGGGGTCTGGCCACTTTCTGGAACATATGCATGTGAGTATTCACGCATGATGGTTGTTTTACCAGGAAGAACCTGACCAGTCATATTCTTGAACTCGGTGATGCGAGTAAAGTCCTCACTGGTGGTGTAATTGACGGTACCAACAGGTTGGAACTGATCTTGATCAAGGGTCTCAAACTGCATATCAAGCGTACGATAAGGCAGAGCACCCTGATCAAGGTTGAAAAGCTCATCCAGAGGACCGGTGTAAATTACCTCACCTGCAAATGGTTTCTCGCAAACACTCACATTAGAAGTGGTGAGCTTCATGATGTCGCGGACATCAACATCTAGGAAGACATCAATCAAATCATGATCGAGCATATTCTCAAAGAGCTTGGTGTAGCCCTCTTTTGGCATTCCCTGATACGTTGCACCTGGGAAGTAGCGATCATCATCACCAACAAAGATTGGAACGCGACCTGTGATGGACTTGTCAATCTGGTCTGGAGTCTTTCCCCACTGCTTCATGGTGTAATGCAGAAAAACGTTCTCGTAAACGTAGTCGGCAATCTCTTCCAGATCTGGATCGTTCTTCTCGCGAAGCTCCATGATAGGAACTTTAACGTTCTCACCAAACGTGAGAACCAGCTTCTGATAGAGTTTCTCGCCACGCTCTTCTCCAAAGGCAAGCTTCAAAGACTGGTGGTTAAAAGGAACCGGCATCAGCTGGCCGTTAATATTAGCCAGAACTTTGTGCTGGTAGTCAGTCCACTCAGTAAAACGCGAGAGGAACTGGTGAACACGGTCACTCATGGTGTGATAAATGTGTGGACCGTACTCGTGAACAAGAACGCCCGCGTCATCAAGGCGATCGTAAGCGTTGCCGGCAATGTGGTTTCTGCGCTCAAAGATTGCTACCTTTGAATTGCAGTTTTCTGCCATACGACGAGCAACAACTGCACCTGCATAGCCAGCTCCAACAACAATAACGTCGTAGTTGTCGGGGTTAAAACCAGCAGGAAGACCATGATTGATAGACATGTAAACCTCCGTGTGCGCCTAAGTGCGCAGGATTTGTATGTGAAAACTGTTTTCATTTTAACACGCGTCTATAAAGTGAGACACGCGGGGCGCAAAGCTCTGCCGTTAGGCGTAAAATATGCAACTAGTGTGAAAATGCATTTCTTAGCTCTTTGTGTCTGACTTTCGTACAAACTACAAGTTGAGAAGTGCAAAACTCAACGAGGCACAGATATCAACTTATGATTGGAGCACGACACATGAGCAAGTTTCTTGACCGTATGAAAGAAACCGCTAAGTCCGACGTAAAGACTATTGTTCTTCCAGAGGGCGAGGACCAGCGTACCATCGATGCAGCTAAAAAGATTGTTGCAGAAGGTATTGCAAAGGTCATTATTCTTGGCGATCCTGAGCAGATTGATGTTCCAGGCGCAACTGTAGTAGACCCTGCTACTGACGAGCGTCATGAGGCATATGCTCAGAAGTTTGCTGAACTTCGTGCTCGCAAGGGCGTTACCATTGAGGAAGCTCGCAAGCAGATGAACGACGCTACCTATTTTTGCAACCATGATGGTCAAGATGGGCGATGCTGACGGTCTGGTTTCTGGCGCTTGCCACTCTACCGCAAACACCTTGAGGCCTGCACTGCAGATCATCAAGACCGCTCCTGGTACCAAACTTGTTTCTGCATTCTTTATTATGAGCACTTCAACTGACTTTGGCGAGGACGGCACCCTGCTCTTTGCTGACTGCGGTCTCAACATTGATCCATCCGCAGAGGAGCTCTCCGAGATTGCTCTTGCTTCCGCTGATTCTTGGCGCGCATTTATGAGCGACGAGCCTCGCGTTGCCATGCTCTCCTACTCCACTATGGGCTCTGCTGGCGGTGCAACTGCTGAGAAGGTCCAGGAGGCCACAAAGCTTGCTCCACGAGAAGAACGCTGAGCTTGCACTCGACGGCGATCTTCAGCTTGACGCAGCTCTTGTTCCTGAGGTTGGTAAGCTCAAGGCTCCATTCTCTAAGGTAGCAGGAAACGCAAACATCCTGGTCTTCCCTAATCTTGAGGCTGGAAACATTGGCTATAAGCTCGTTCAGCGCTTCAGTGGTGCTGAGGCATACGGTCCAATCCTTCAGGGCATTGCTCGTCCTGTCAACGACCTCTCCCGTGGTTGCTCCGCTGACGACATTGTTGGCGTTGTTGCAATTACTGCTGTTCAGGCTCAGATGGCAGACAATAACTAACCGCCTACCTGCCGTTCGGCGAAATTTCACCACATTGGTGTAAAACTTGCTATACTATGCCAGCCTCATTTGGAGGCTGGCATTTTTTCTTTAGCTGGAGGTTATTATGGCTACTATGGTTACTCTTTCTAGTGGCTCTCTTACTGCTTCAATTGATACTCTTGGTGCACAACTCATGAGCTTGCGTTTAGACGAAGCTGAGTACCTTTGGCAAGGAGATCCTACGTGGTGGCCTCGACGCGCTCCTATCCTCTTCCCCATTGTTGGCGTTCTCAAAAACGGCGACGCTGAATCCGCTGAAGGAACGATTACTCTGGCCCGTCACGGACTTGCACGTCTCAATGAATTTGAGGTTGTCGAGAAAAAAACAATTCTTCTGTAACACTCCAACTGACAAGTACAGAAGAGACTCGCAAGTCTTATCCGTATGACTTTTGAACTTAGGCTGATTTTTCTCGCTCTCTAACAATACGTTGACACAAACATATGAAGTCACCAATCCTGGAAATGTTGTACTGCCCTTTACCCTTGGAGCGCATCCAGCGTTCAATATTCCTGTTCCGGGCGTTAAAGCAGGCTCTTTGGATCAGTATCACCTCTTGTTTACGCACTCCTGGACCAGCTATGGCCCCTCTATTACTGATGAGGGTCTTTGCGATTACACAACTCCACAGAGGCTTATCGTGGACTCTGATACGCTTCCCCTGTCTTGGGAGCTTATTGATCGCGAGAAGACCATCACACTTCAAGACATCCCTGATAGCCGCATTACGCTAACAGCTAACGTAGGTGCTACATCTGAGACTCATGGCATTCAAATGGACTTTGAAGGCTTTGATTACCTTGGTATTTGGAGTGCTGCCTCCGGTTGTCCGTTTGTTGCACTTGAACCCTGGTGTGGCATTGCCGATACCGTTGATTGTGACGGCATCTTTGAACACAAGCCGGGTATCATAAGCCTTGAGCCTGGCCAAAGTATTGCTAAAACTATGAATATCAGGGTCTTCTAATGTTTATCAGAAGAGCTGCTGCTAAAGACCTCAGCGCTGTTGCAGATTTGTACGACATAGGTCGTCAGACTATGTATCAGCAAAATAACACGTTTCAATGGAATGAGAACTATCCTCTCTTGGAAGACGCTGTTGCTGATTATGAAAGATGTGGCCTTTTTGTAGTCACTGAAGATGAAACATCTGAAGAAATCATTGGCTGTTTTTTCGCTTTTAGCGGGACCAGATGATGCATACACCAATATTGCTGAAGGTAGCTGGATAAATGACTTCGATTATGTAGTTATTCATCGAGTAGCTGTTAAATATACAGGTCGCGGAATTGCAACCTACATGTTTAGATGGATTTGTGAGAACTATCCCAATGTGCGTGTAGATACACATGAAGTAAATACCATAATGCAGCAAACACTTAAGCGAGCTGGTTTTATTCACTGCGGTCACGTATTAGGACATGATGCAAAGCCTCGCTATGCTTTCCACTTTGCACACAATTAATTGATCCGTAATTCATGCATCAAAAAGAACCTGCGAATTAATTTTGCAGGTTCTTTTTATGTTTAACTTACTGCTCCGCAAGCGTTACTTAGAGCGCTTCTTTCCAAAAAAACACCAAGAGCAATAAGAAGAGAGGATATAGCTGCTACAGACGCTGCAGCAAAAGAAACATCGCCAGTTGAAGGAAGCTTAGACTCTTTCTTCTTTGGCTTCTTAGGAGTCTCTGAAGGAGGAGTGGTTGGGGTTGGAGGAATGTGAGTGTTTGTAATAGTAAATCCGCTGGTAGAATCACCAGTTACTTCTGCGGTATATCCCTCGACCTGATCTTCAACAAAGGTGTAGGCAATAGCGGTAGTAGTTCCGGCCTGGTTCTTATCAAGGTTGTTGAATGTGGCAGTCCAACCATTTGCGTCAGAGAGAACCTCACTTTTACCAGTATCTACACCATCAGCATAAAGATGAACAGTAACGGAAGTTGGACGAGTGCCGTCAGCATTATTCTGATCATTCCAAACCTTTGAGACAGAAACACTTACCTGCTGATCACCAGTTGCAGTACCAGCACCACGAGGATTAATCCACCAGCCCTCACGAGTGTAGTTTAGAGTGTTGCCATCAAAATCGAGAGTTGCTCTGTTATCAACCTGGGTTACATTAGCTGGAACAATAGTCTTGTACTCAAGCCAGCAGTCCTGAATGAGTGGATTGAAGCCAAGAAAGTCAACCTGATCATTAAGACGTGCAAAGTCAAGCGTATATCCATTAGGGGTAAAGGTAATGGCAGCAAGAATCTTCTCTGCCGGAACAGTCAGAACAGGGCCGCCTACAAGGTGAAGAAGGAAAGAATGCTTAAGATAAGGTCCCGCAAGCTCATCCGCTGGGTTAACGCCGGTGCCTGTAAGCTTTGATGCATCAACTGTATAAGGATTAACAATCTGATCCTTGACTGTTGTATTAAAAAGGCCAACCTGAGTAATATCACTTGGAGTAATATTTACAACCCAACTGGTCACATAGTAATCGCTTCCGGTCTCAATAGTTGCACCAGAAGGAAGAGAATACGTTGTTTCAGCAGTTGCACCCGTCCTGTTGTACTTGGTAATTGCAGGGTCCATTGCAGCAATTGAGCCACCATACGTCATGTTGAGATGAGTGTCTCCAATGTAGAGCGTTGTACTTCCATTACCTCGTTGAGCAATAGCGTTTGACCAATTAAGCGAAAAAGACATCTGGCCATGAACGTTACGAAGACCTGCAATATTGTTATTGAAGGTAACAGTCATGGTATCAGGATTGCTGGTAGGAGTTGCAGTACCAACAGAAATACTATTTCCATTTGCATCTACTCCCATAACCTCAAAAGGAGCAGGAGTATTATTTTCAAGTTCTGCAGGAATCCTAATGGTAAATGTATCACCTGGCTGTGCAGGATAAGCATCATTAAGTGCATAATCAAAACTAACGCGTACGTTACTACCAACCAATGATGTATAACTAATATTTGAAATAGTTGGCGTGTACTCAATGGCCTGTGCTTGAGTGTTGAATACCGTAAGCGCGGCAAATACCGTGAGCATGAACATAAAGACACAGCTCAGAGATTTACTGATTAAGCTCTTAGCCTGCATGATACTCCTTACCTTTAGTTCAAAAAATTATCTCTCCATGCAGAGCTTCTGTACAAAGAAATGAGTTCCTTTTTGAACTACAACTACAATACATACAAATATAAAGTTCTAAATCATTAGTGTCAAAGAACTATCTATATTTTCATAAAAAAACTCCCGCAAATTTATGCGGGAGTTACTAAGTACCACAGATTGCAGACAAAACCTACTTGCCCAGAAGCTCCTGAACATCAAGAGCAATCATGTACTCCTCATTAGTAGGAACAACCAGGACGCGGACCTTTGAATCTGGAGCAGAGATGTCACGGATTTCACCGGAGCGAACCTTGTTCTTCTCCTCATCAATCTTGACGCCCATCCACTCAAGCTCTTTGGCAACGCCGAGGCGCATCTCATCGGAGTTCTCGCCAATGCCAGCAGAAAATGCCATGGTATCAAAGCCGTGCATAGCCTGAGCCATCTCCATAATGAGCTGAGAGGTACGATAATAGAACATCTCAAGTGCGAGCTGGCAGTCCTTGTCACCTGCGTGAGCGCCATCCTCAATATCTCTGGAATCAGAGTGTCCGGATAGGGCAAGAAGACCAGACTGCTTGTTCATCATAGTATCAATCTCATCGATGGAGTAACCACCAACGCGAGAGAGATAGAAAACAGTGGCTGGGTCAATGGTGCCGCAGCGAGTGCCCATGATAAGGCCATCGAGTGGCGTGAGGCCCATGGTGGTCTCAAGATCGCGACCATCCTCAATAGCGGAAAGAGAAGCGCCAGAACCAAGGTGGCAGCTGACCAGCTTATGAGTCTGACCATTGGTGAACTCATTGGTTGCGCGCCAAATGTAGCGGTGAGAAGTACCGTGAGCACCGTACTTGCGGACGTGATACTTGTCAACAACATCACGAGGAAGCGCATAGCGATGAGCCTTCTCTGGCATGTTGTAGTGGAAAGAAGTATCGCAGACAATTACATTGCCAACCTCTGGGAAGAGTTCACGGCAAATCTCAATAACGTCAGCCTCAGCATAGTTGTGAAGAGGAGCAAGTGGTGCAACCTCGCGGACCTGAGCCAGGACCTTATCGTCTACGACAGCAGACTCTGGGAAGTACCAACCACCCTGAACAACGCGGTGACCAATACCATCGATTGGCTTATCAAGCGTCTTGAGGATGTCAAAAACATGCTTAATAGCAGTTTTGTGATCTGGAAGAGCAACCTCGAGCTTCTGCTTCTCTCCACCAAGCTCCTCATGACCAACAAAAAAGAACCTTCGATACCAATACGCTCGCAGTTTCCCTTTGCGTAAACCTCGCGGGTGTCAACGTCAAGAAGCTGGTACTTAAGAGACGAGCTGCCGGCGTTGATAACCAGTACGTTCATGTGACTCCTCTTTCCGTGAAGCGGTGTAGAACTATGAGCCTTCTACTCTCCTGCTTCAAAATAAACATAACCGCATGACATCATAAACCCCAAGATGCCTTGGAACAAAATGTACAAGCAAAAAACTTTAATATTTTTTTATTTTGCAACCCATGGAATCGTCCATCTGCTTGCCACCCAAAATGTGGAAGTGGACGTGATTGACTGACTGACCGCCATGCTTTCCAGTATTGGTAATTACACGGAATCCCGTCTCTTTAATTCCCATCTTTTCTGTTACTGCAGCAATAGCCTTTGTGACACTTTCAAGCGTTGCGGCAGGAATACCATCAATGATGTTGTTGTAATGGTTCTTAGGCACAACAAGAACATGAACAGGCATAAGAGGGTTTAGATCATTAAAAGCTACAACATTTTCATCTTCATAGAGAAACTCTGTAGGGATTTCTTTGTTTGCAAGCTTACAAAAAATGCAATCTGACATAGCCTCTCCTTTACTCGTCTAAATATGCTGTAGAAGGTGCTGCGGTTGTATCGGTAATTGCAGCTCCCGCCTGAGACTCATCAAGCAAAACCTTGACCTTTTGCTCAGCCGTATCAAGTCTTCCTCTAAGATCCTTTACCAGTTCTACACCACGAGCATATAGAGCAAGGGACTCTTCAAGCTCTAAATCTGCGCCTTCAAGCTTACGAACAATCTGCTCAAGTTCAATGGAAGCATCTTTAAAAGTCAGTTCTTCAGTCTTCTTAGTATCCATATCATTCCCCTTATCTATGAAAACTCAATCTCTGAAACGGTTGCCTTAATTGTTCCGTCCGTCATTTTGACGAGCAAAGAATCTCCAACCGAAGCATCTTTGGCAGTTTTTACGACAGACCCATTTTCATATTGAACATATGCATATCCCCTTGTAAGAACCTTTAAAGGAGAAAGTGCATCCAACTTGCCTGCAAGTGATGAAAGTTGAGCCTCATATGGATGAAGCATGGCAGCACTTGCTCTGGTAAGTCTTTGTGACTCTACCGCAAGCATCTCTTTCTTTCTTGAAAGAAGTGCCGGCAGAGCATCCATAAGTCTTTGTTCTGTCTGATTAAGATCTTCTGTTCTTGACGAAATAATGTATGTAGGATCCTTCAAGCAAGGACGATTAGACAATATTTCTAGCTGATAGTTTTTACTTGATAGCGCATTTTTCATCGCCAGGTTTGAGCGCTGCTCAACAGTAGTAAGACTCGTCTTGTAGAATTGCAAAATCTTTCTAGTTGCATTTCCAAGGCGAGAAATTCTGTTGTTGAACGTAGTCTGTAACTCACTAATCGCAGGGGCTACGGACTCTGCAGCAGCGGTTGGCGTTGATGTTCTTCTATCAGAGACCATATCTGCAATGGTGGTATCTGGCTCATGTCCAATACCCGTAATAACCGGGACAGGACATGCAGCAATAGCGCGTGCCACTCCTTCATCGTTAAAGCACATAAGATCCTCGAAGGATCCGCCGCCACGAACTAACAAGATTGCGTCTGGATGTGTAGTTGCAGCAACCTGGAGCGCTCTCACAATAGTTGCAGGCGCGTGAGTACCCTGAACAGCGCATCCGGATACCTCGAGCTCTACAAGAGGATTTCTACGTGCAAGCGTTCGCTTAACGTCATCAATAACGCTTCCAGAAAGAGAAGTTACTACGCCAATACGCGTACAAAACTCTGGAATGGAGCGCTTTCTAGAGATATCAGTAAGACCTTCTTTTTCTAGCTTTTTAGCAAGCTGGGCTACCTTTTGGCGAAGGTCTCCTTCTCCTGCTATCTGAATAGTGCGTGCATGAAAAGAAAGTTTGCCGCTTGAAGCATAGATATCAAATTTTCCTGTCATTTGAATCTTCATGCCGTCTTGTAGCGTAATACCACTTGCAGCATAAATCTTTGCCCACACAATAACTGACATGGAGCTAACAGGATCTTTAACATCAAAATAGCAGTGTCCTGACTTGTAGTTTGGTCCCCTAAATCCAGAGACCTCACCAACTACTGTCATAGAGGGCATTGCAGCAACTTCATTTTTTGCAAAAAGTACAGCGTCAGATACTGAAAGAACAGAATCTTTCCTTCTCTGGTACTTCAATCATTACTAGTTCCTATTTCTTGAAGAACCAAGCAAGTACAAGAGCTGAAGTGCAGATACCATTGCAGCAGCTACATAGGTAAGAGCAGCAGCAATAAGAACCTTTCTGGCACCAGCGTAATCAAATCCTGCGGGAGCGTTTGCTTTTAAGAATGCAAGACCGCGCCTTGAGGCGTCAATCTCTACAGGAAGCGTAACTATATGAAACAGGAAAGTAAGAGCATAGAGCCAAATTGCCAAAACAGTCATTCCACTAATGTTTAGCCAAATGCCCGCAATAAAAACGTAAATCCACGCAGCAGATGCAAGATTAACTACGGGAACAAGAGCTGAACGAAGGCGTGCTGGCATAAACAGCTTGGCTGTCTGAACAGCATGACCAGCCTCGTGGCAAGAAACAGCAAGTGAAGCTACGGTACCTTCGGAAAAGTTTGCATCAGAGAGGTGCAGACAATTGTCACGAGGATCAAAATTGTCAGTAAGCTCTCCAGCAGTTCTTTTAATGCCAACCTCTGCTGCACCATTTGCGTCCATCATAGCGCGAGCTACTGAAGCACCACTGGCGTTAAAACCTGAAGGAACTTTAGAATACTTTTTATATACATATTTGATGTAACCCTGCGTACCTAAACCAAGTACCAACGAGCCAATTACCAAAATCAAATATGGAAGAATAGTTTCTGAACTGTAGTAATACATGCTTTCTCCTATCTATGTATGAACATGAGTATACCCAACTCACCGGACAAAAAGTCATGTTTAGTTGAGTATTCACACAGGAAATACCTTAAAAGAAAATGCGTCACGCAACATGATGTGACGCATTTTCATTCTCATAGCTGGTAAACATATTAACTACAAAAGTTCTACTCGCCCATTCTTAACAGTTAGTCCCACTTCTCCGTTAAGCAGTCCAATCAGTTGCTTTCCAACAAGCTGATAGCGCCAGCCCTCTTTGAGTCTTGCGTCTTTTTTATCAAGTAGCAGGTCAGTCAGGTCATCTTTATTAGCAATAAGCGGAGAAGCAATACCCTCTTTTTCTGAAACAATCCTGATAAGAGCATACATAAGCTCAACAACACCTTCAGAACCAGCCGAAGGATGCGCATGATGCTCAATTTTTGGGCATTGGTCAGCAGGAATCTTTTGCCCACGTTTAATTGCATCAAGAAGATGAACTACTCCCCCTTGAGAAATTTGCTCAGTTCCACGAATCTTACGCAGTCTCTCTGGTGTTGTTGGAACACGACGGCAAATCTCAATAATAAGCTCGTCAGAAAGAACCCACTTACGCGGAACGTCTCTTTTTGCTGCAGTTTCTTCTCGCCAGGCACAAACCTCGCGAGCGATAGCAAGCTGTCTGCGCGTAAGCGAACCAGAACGCTTCAAACGAAGATATGCCTGATAGGGGTCTCGACGATATTGTTCAATATTTGTATGCGAATCCATCTCTGGCTTAACCCAACTTAAGCGATCAGCTTTAATGAGTTTATCCATCATAAGGTTATAGATAGCAGGAAGATATCTAACATCATCCTCGGCGTATACCAGCTGTTCTTCGTCAAGGGGACGTTTAGACCAATCGGTCAACGACTCAGCCTTGGCAAGCTTAACGTTGGCAAAATTTTCTACCAAACCGGCATAGCTTACCTGTTGGCGCATTCCTAAAAATGCAGCAGCTACCTGTGTATCAAAGACAGGGGCGCAGGCACAATCCATCTTTTCAAGCAAAACCTCTAGGTCTTGTGAACAGGCATGAAAAATCTTGACAGTCTCTGAATCTTCTAGGAGGTCTTTAAGCGGAGTAAGATCATCAATCATTAAAGGATCGATTGCAGCAATCTCTAAACCTGTGGAAACCTGCACCAAGCAAAGCTTAGGAAAGTAGGTCTTCTCGCGAAGAAACTCCGTATCAACTGCGAGGATATGAGAAGCTCGTGCTCGCGCACAAAAAGCGGAAAGTTCTTCTGAGGTTGCTATATACAATGCGTCCATCCAATTGCCGATTACGTATCTGACTCAAAGCGATACACTCATACGTATAAAAATGATATACCAGCTAGCCGCAATTCTTCGGAGGATATATGAGAACCCTCATCATTCACAATCCTTGCTCAGGTTTTAGCTCTGATGCAATCTTTGAGTTTGAACGCGCACTTCTGAGATGCGGCGACGAATGCCTGGTAAAACTTGTTGAAAGCCATTGGAATACAGCTGAAGTACTGGGCTCTGTTCAACCTGAAGACTTTGACGTGGTAGTGCTCTCAGGCGGCGATGGCACGGTATCTAGCCTGTTGTATGGTCTCAGGGGATGCCAGACGCCTATTCTTGTCTTCCCATCTGGTACCGCTAACCTTCTAGCCGCAAGTATCGGCAACGCTCCTGAGCCAAACGCGCTCGCGCTGGCCTGCAGAAATCCGCAGACTGCATGGCTTGATCTGGGAGAGATTACCTGGACTACCGTATCGGGAGAAACCCATGTAGCTGGTGTTCCTCTGATGGCAGGAACTGGTCTTGATGCAGAAATTATGCGCTCTGCTATTCCTCACAAACAAACCTTTGGAGAGGCGGCTTACTTTACCGCTGCTCTAGCAAATCTTATGCCTCCGGTACATAACTTTAAGATTACGGTTGATGGCGTAGTTCATGAGCGTCAGGGCATCGGATGCCTCATTGCAAACAGTTCTATGATGCAGGCAGGCATTGAGCTTGCACCAGGCAATCGCATGGATGATGGTCTGTTAGAAGTTATTGTTATTGAGACACGCATGACAGCTAAGCTGGTCCGTCCCTTGCTTTCTGGTCTGTTTGACCGCACAGGAGATTCGCTGGGCAGGCCCCTATCTGAATAGCTTTAGTGGTGAGAGATTACCGTTGAGTCCGCAACACCTATGCCTCTTGAAATCAACGGCGAGGTCACCTGCCATGATATCTACTCGTATTCTGCCCACTGTTTGCCAAAGGCAGTCAACCTGGTAGTAGATCACATGAGCCCTTACAGCAAAAAGCATAACTGCAGTTAAAAAGGTAAAAAAATAGCATCATTGCGTGTGTTACTATTTCTTTCGTTTTCGTAACATTCGCCTGAAAAGGATTGCGTGAGTCCGCGCGATTAATTAATCTTTTATAGATTGATTTTGAGCACGTTCGCAGTTGATAGGATATTTTTTGATTGAAGTTTCTAAAATTCGCGAGAGGTTCGATGAGCTTTCAGGCCCTATTCTGAAGTCTGGAAGACTCTACAAGCTTGCTTCTTTTTACACAACATGGAACCACCAGCACACTCGACCACGTTATTGCGGTTGCCTACAGCAGCCTTGCTTTTGCAATGAATGCTGGCATTGACGTTGACGAGTATGCCCTTGTTCGCGGCGCATTGCTTCATGACTATTACCTCTACGATTGGCATGATCACGAGGCTGCACCAGATAACTGGCACGGATTTACCCATCCTCGCCATGCGCTCAACAACGCCCGTGAGGATTTTCCTGATCTCACGTCTGTTGAAGAAGACATCATTCTGCATCACATGTTTCCACTAGTTCCTGTTCCACCTCACACAAAAGAGGCTTGGATTGTCACAACTTGCGATAAACTCTGCTCTACTGCAGAGACACTCACGGGCAATCCTTATAAAAAGGATGCTCCTGGCTCCACGGGTTTCTCGACCCCAGTACGTGATTTTCAAGGTGAAACTGATGGTACGGTGGATGATTCCGATGACTACCTAGAGTATGAGAGCCTTTCGTGAGTACCATGACCGAGACGTTAAGCACGCTGTTTGAACTTGATAAGAATATTGAGCTCTTTGTACAACATCTTCCACAGATGGTTATTATCTTTGCGCTCATTTCTCTTGGCGGCTGGGTGTACGAAACCATCTATTGCTCAGTTGTCGAGGGTGAGTTTACCAAGCGTGGCTTTTTATTTGGACCTTCCTGCCCCATCTATGGAATCGGAGCACTTGCGGTGTGGCTGGTACTTGGTCAAATCTCTAATCCGTTCATTGTGTTTCTCATCGGTGGATCTTTAGCTACCGTTATTGAATACTCTACTGGACTTTTCTTAGAGCGTCGCTTTAAGAAAAAGTGGTGGGACTACTCCATGTTTAAGTTCAACTTGCATGGTCGCGTTTGTCCTCAAGCGAGCGCAGTGTTTGGCGCATTTTCTGTTGTTTTCGGTCTTTGTACTGATTCCAACAATGCTTGAAGTTTTAGCTATTTTTCCAAACACACCATTTCTGTAATGGCGTTTGTTGTGGTTACGCTTTATTTTTTGGATACCGTTATCAGCCTTCTTTGGAACGGTCCTACTACACACCACAAGGTTGAAGCAGCAGCTCAAACTGCATCTCAGAAGGTAGGAGAAGCTGCACAAAATGCCTCGCAGAAGGTTGAATCCGTAGCACAGACTGCCTCGCAGAAGGTTGAATCCGTAGCACAGACTGCCTCGCAGAAGGTTGAAGCTACAACACATAAGGTCAAGGATCGACTACCTGATTCGTTCCCCTGGGACAATTAAGCAGCCGCCCATAACAAAGAGAACTACCTCAGCAAATAGCTGAACATGAGTTGGGATTTATATGTACACCATTGAAAGCAGAGTTCGTTATAGCGAGTGTGATGAAACGGGCAGGCTCTCCCTTGTGGGCGTTATGAATTACCTGCAGGATTGCTCCACGTTTCACTCAGAAGATATTGGCCGTGGCTTTAAGCAGCTGACCAGCGAAGGATATGCCTGGGTTTTGGCTACGTGGCAAATTCAGGTTGATCGACTTCCACAGTTTGGCGAGAAAATCTGCGTAGGTACCTGGTCATATCAGATGAAAGGCCTTCAAGCCTCACGATCTTTCATCATCAATGATGAAAGTGGAACAACAATCGTAAAAGCAGATTCTACCTGGTATTTGATGGATATCCATGAAGGTAAGGCTGCTCGTGTTCCCGAGAGTGAGAATATCTACATTACAGGTGAGCCTCGCGTGGATTTACCTCCTACTCCTCGCAAAATTTCTCTTGAGGGAGAGGCTGTTGATGCTCCTGCAATCCTTGTTTCTCAGCAGCATCTAGATACAAATAAGCACGTCAACAATGCTCAGTATGTGCTCATGGCGGTGGATACGCTTGTTGCCCTTGGCCATTCTCACAAGCTCCGTCGCATTGTGGTCCAATACAGAAGCCAGGCACACCTCGGGGACACCATTACTCCCAAGGTATATGCTGATGAGATGGGTTTCTCGGTAGTGCTTAAGAATGCCGAGGATTCTACCGTTTTTGCAACAGTCAGGCTGGAGGAGTAGCGTGTCCGAAATAAAAACAGTTAATGTAGCTGCCGCTATCTTCTTTAAGGACAATAAAATTCTTGCAGCTTGTAGAGCTGATACAGAAAAATGCAGGTTTCTGGGAATTTCCTGGTGGAAAAGTTGAGGCTGGAGAGACCTCGGAAGAGGCGCTTCGCCGTGAAATTCAGGAAGAGCTACACTGCGATGTGCAGGCAGCTTTTTTCTATGACACGGTAGCTTACTCCTACCCCACCTTTGACCTGCATATGGATTGTTATATCTGCACGCTGAGCGAGTCTGAGGAGCCTGTCGCGGATCCAGAGATTCACTCGGAGCTTCGTTGGCTTGCTCAAAACGAGCTGCTTGACGTGCAGTGGCTTCCCGCTGACGTTGAACTTATCAAGCAGATTGGCACGTTCTGGAACGATATTTTTGCGTCCCAGCACCTATAGGAGCCGCGGGGCAGTTGTCGGGTGCAAAATACTTTGCAGAGAATGTGAAGTGACAAAAGAGGGGTTTCTCGCCATGAAATCCTTGGGCTGCGACGGGTATCATCAAAGTGTAAGGCGTTTGATTGAGGATTGATGGCTAAGAACGAGAATAACCAAGATACCAGGCATAACAGGCATGATTTTGATGACGAAGGTCCAGATTTTTGATCCAAACGATCCGTCTCAGATGCCTGATGGCTCTCCTTTTCCCTGCAGGTTTGATGCTGTTTGTGATCATCACGCTGATTTTCGGGACTGGGTCGTTCCTGCGTTGCGGAAACTCGTTCAAGCTCCAGTCCGGTTTTCGGAGACCCTTACAGCGCCTATACTGACAGTAATTGGTAATACGCTGAGCAGCTACTTGCTGCACGCGCATTCTCCTGATGTTTGTTGCATTTTGAACAGTGATTTGAAGGATTGAATATGAGCAAAGCAGATCGCATTTTCATTGATATGTGTTCCGACATTATTGAGAACGGTACTACTACCGAGGGCGAGAAGGTCCGTCCTACCTGGGAAGACGGAGCATCCGCATACACAATCAAGAAATTTGCTGTCTGCAACCGCTATGATCTGCGCGAGGAGTTTCCCGCTCTAACACTTCGTCGCACTGCGCTCAAGAGTGCTATGGACGAGATTCTGTGGATTTACCAGAAGAAATCAAACAATGTGAATGACCTCAACTCTCACATCTGGGATTCTTGGGCGGACGAGACTGGTTCTATTGGTAAGGCTTACGGATACCAGGTAGGACAAGTTTCTCACTATTCTGATGGCGACTATGACCAGATGGATCGTGTACTCAAGGACCTTAAAGAGAATCCGTTTAGCCGTCGCATCATGACTAATCTGTACACGTTTGCCGATCTTTCTGAGATGAATCTCTATCCTTGCGCATTCAACGCAATCTACAATGTCACTCAGGAGTCTGGCAAAGATAAACCCACCCTTAACCTGCTGCTTGTTCAACGAAGCCAGGATATTCTTGCAGCAAACAACTGGAACGTCTGCCAGTACGCCATCTTGTTAATGATGGTTGCTCAGGTCAGCGGTATGGAAGCTGGCGAGCTGGTGCACATGATTGCCGATGCGCATATTTACGACCGTCACGTTGATATTGTTAAAGAATTGATTTCTCGCCCAACCTTTGATGCGCCAAAGGTTAGCTTGAACCCTAACATCACCAACTTCTACGACTTCACTACTGACGACCTCATTGTCGAGGATTATCAGCACGGTCCGCAGATCAAGAACATCCCTATTGCTGTCTAGGTTCAGCTAGCGCGGTGCTGCCACCCCCGCAACGTGTAGAGCACAAGCGTTGATTGCATAAACGTCAGCAAACCCGTAAGCTACCAGCAGCCAGTGACAACAGCAATTTCACGTAAGGAATGACTCGTAGGAGAACTACATGAACGCAATTGTTTCAGTAACACGCGATTGGGGTATTGGATGCGACGGAGACCTTCTCATCCCTAATAAGGCGGACATGAAGTACTTTGTCGAACACACGCGCGATTGCACGGTTGTCATGGGCAGAAAGACCCTCGAGAGCTTTCCTGGTGGCCCTCTGAAGGGTCGTCGCAACATTGTCATCTCTAGAAATGCCGATTATCAGGTTGAAGGTGTTGAGGTTGTGTCGTCGGCTGAGGAGGCGCTTCGCTTAGTTGAACATGAAGCTCCCGGAGAAGGTCTGGCTTATTGGTGGTGCTTCAATTTACCGCGCACTTCTCGACAAGTGCTCTTACGCGTACGTGACGAAGCACGACACCGTAGTTGACGCGGATACGTACTTCCCCAACCTGATGAAGATGCTACGTGGACGGTCTGCAATGAGGAAGACGGTGGAGTGACGCCAGAAGGTGTTGCTTTTAGATTTGTGACATACCAGCACGTTTAGGTTGACGTTGCTGTTGGCGTTTGGGTTGAAATCGCTGTTGCGTTGCGGTCAATCGTATAAGTTTCGTGTTGATTGATCAGGCTGTTTCATTTGAACTTTAATTAGCTTTGTTATCAAGTCCCCTTTTACCTGCAAGTATAAGAGGGCTTGTCTTGTTTTTGGCAAAACAGAATCAGAAGTCTGTCAAACTACTGACAGGTTGCTGAAAAAAATCCTGCTGTTATATTCGTTTCTTATTTTAAGGAGGAACGAATGGATATTATTTTTCTCGCATGAAACTGCACTTCAAATTTGTGCACAACTTAAGACACGCGGAAATGATGATATTTTGTTGCAACGGACAACAAGGGATTTGCGCGCGACGTATTCTGCATGTACGACCGAAACATACGATGAAAAACTTTTGTTTTCTGAGGAAAACATATGGCATTGTCTTAGGAAAAACTACTCATGAACTATTAAGAAACAATTCGAGAACAAGATTTTGCGACAAGCGAATATCTCACCAGTTCAAATGCCTTTTGCCGACAGGTTCACTTATTGATTTGGGTCAAAATGTCTATTGTGTTGCGCCTCCCCTAGCAGTTTGCTTGCTTTCAAGGAATAAAAGTCTCTTCATCAGATTGTGCTTGCTAATCTGCTGATGTCTAGTTATGGACATCTCCCAAACGGTGACCTCTGTGAATTTGATACGCCGTTAGTAAGTGCGGAAGAGCTTGCCTCTCTATTAAATGCGCTTGAATCTTATTCTCCTGGATTGCATGTCACACAAAAGAATATGCGCTTTTTCTTTTCTGATGCAGCCTCTCCCATGGAAGTAAAGATGGCAATTAGATCTGCTCTCCCATATTGTGAAGGTGGTTTCAATCAAATGCCGATTGCGTTGAATAAATCGTATGTAATAAAAGACCAGATAAACCCAGAGTTACAAGCTAAGGAAAGAAGATTAGATTTACTTTTTGGCAAGATGTCTAAGTCAAATTTATCTGGATTAAATTTAGTGGCTATTGAATACAACGGCGCGTATCATGACGACTTCTACCAGCAGAGAAAAGATAATCAAAGAACAAATGAGCTGAATTCGGTGAGTATTAAAGAGTACTTTGTAAATGCGGATATCTACAGGAACCAGCTGGCAATGCAAAAATATGTTCCTGAGCATTAAAAAAGACTTGGGAGACAGCAATCTGTACCGGATCAAGCGGACTCTGCGCCAGTATTCTCATGAGCAATTCATTCTGATGAATAAACTTGATTCAATATACAGATTTATGAATGAACTAATATATAAAGTTTAACTATCCCTAAATTGCCCTATGTAACAACACAGCAAAGTCATATAATCTGCAAAATTCGATGTCAATAGCACATCAAATGAAGATATTCTGCACTAAACACGCATTTTTGGAGCAATGTATAGCCTTTTTTGACAGATTATGTGACATAGGTGTGTTTTGTGAATCTGGGAACATGGGTTCATTTAAATTTGCCCATCAAGCAGTTAGGCGAAAAGTTTAGAAAGTTAACAAAAAGAGCCGGTTACCTGGGTTTTAGGTAACCGGCTCTTGCTTTTGTGCTTTATGCGCTACGTGCGATGATTAGTCCTCGTAGAAGCCTGGCTCACGGCCGTAGTAAGCATCCAGATAGAGCTCGCGGAGCTCGGAGACAAGTGGGTAGCGTGGGTTTGCACCAGTGCACTGGTCATCGAATGCCTGCTCGGACATCTCGTCAAGGGTATCGAGGAAGTACTTCTCATCTACTCCGTAGTCCTTGATGGTCTCCTTGACGCCAATGTATGCCTTGAGCTCCTCAATCTTCTTGACGAAGTTCTCAAAGACCTCAAGGTCATCCTTGCCAGTGACACCGCAGAAACGTCCTGCCTCAGCATAACGTGCGAGGGTGTGTGGGTGATCATACTGTGGGAAGGTACCCATCTTTGTTGGACGCTCGGCAGCGTTGTAGCGCATTACGCGAGTTAGGACAATTGCGTTTGCCCAACCATGTGGAATATGGTGGAATGCGCCCAGCTTGTGAGCCATGGAGTGGTTGATACCCAGGAACGCATTAGCAAATGCAAGTCCACCGAGGCAGGATGCGTTTGCCATGTGATCACGTGCCTCGACGTCATTTGGATTGTCGTAAGCGCGTGGCAGGTACTCAAAGACCAGCTTCATGCCGCGAAGGGCCATACCATCTGTGTAATCAGATGCCATCATAGAGACAAATGCCTCCATGCAGTGAGTGAGAACATCGATACCAGAAGCAGAGGTCAGACCCTTAGGCTGGCTCATCATGTTATCGGTATCAACGATTGCCATGTTAGGCAGCAACTCATAGTCTGCAAGTGGGTACTTAACGCCATTATCAGCATCGGTGATGATGGCAAATGGAGTTACCTCGGAACCGGTACCAGAAGAAGTTGGGATAGCAACGAAGAATGCCTTATTGCCCATCTTAGGATAGTTGTAGACACGCTTGCGGATATCCATGAAGTCCGCTGCCATGTCCTCAAACTTCTCCTCTGGATTCTCATACATGGACCACATGATCTTACCTGCGTCCATAGCAGAACCGCCGCCGATTGCGATGATGCAGTCTGGCTCAAAAGAGCGGATGCGAGCTACGCCCTCAAGTGCGCACTGAAGCGTTGGATCTGGAGCAACATCCCAGAATGAAGAGTGAACAATACCCAGGGAATCCAGGGTTTCCTCGATGGTCTTGGTGAAACCACTCTTGTAAAGGAACTGATCGGTGACAATGAAAGCGCGCTTCTTGTCATAAACATCCTTGAGCTCACGGAGAGCAAGAGGCATGCAGCCCCTCTTGAAGTAGACCTTCTCAGGTACACGAAGCCAAAGCATATTCTCTTGCCTCTCTGCAACAGACTTGTAGTTAAGCAGGTGCTGTGGGCCAACGTTGCCGGAAACGGAGTTGCCGCCCCAGGTGCCGCAGCCAAGGGTTAGGGATGGAGCCATCTTAAAGTTGTAGATGTCTCCGATGCCGCCCTGAGAGGAAGGAGTATTAATCAGAATACGGCAGGTCTTCATTGCTGCCTGGTGCTTAGCAATCTTCTCTTTCTCGTTAATGTTGACGTAAAGAGAGCTGGTGTGACCATAGCCGCCGTCAGCAACAAGGCGTTCTGCTTTAGCAATTGCCTCGTCAAAAGTCTTTGCACGATACATGCCAAGAACTGGAGAGAGTTTCTCGTGAGCCATCTCTTCTGAAGGCTCAACAGAGGTTACCTCACCAATAAGAATCTTGGTTTTCTCTGGGACCTCGACACCGGCAGTCTTAGCGATAAAGTGAGCGGACTTACCAACGATACCTGCGTTAACAGCTCCGTTAATAATGACAGTCTTGCGGACTGCATCGAGTTCCTTACCCTGGAGGAAGTAGCAACCGCGGTCTGCAAACTCCTTCTTAACCTGGTCATAAACGCTGTCGAGAACGGTAACGGACTGCTCAGAAGCGCAGATCATGCCGTTGTCGAAGGTCTTAGAGTGAATGATGGAGTTAACCGCAAGCTTGATGTCTGCGGTGTCATCAATGATAGCTGGAGTGTTACCTGCACCAACACCCAGAGCTGGCTTACCAGAAGAATAGGCGGCGTTAACCATGCCTGGACCACCGGTTGCTAGGATGATGTCAGCGTTGCTCATAACTGCTGCGGTCAGATCGATGGAAGGAACTGGAACCCAATCGATAATACCCTTGGGGCAGCCGGCCTTCTCGGCAGCGTCACGAACAATGCGAGCTGCGGCAATAGTGCAGTCTTTAGCGCGTGGATGCGGGGAAATAATAATGGCGTTTCTTGTCTTCAGGGCAAGAAGTGTCTTAAAGATTGCGGTAGAAGTGGGGTTAGTGGTTGGAATAACTGCAGCTACAATACCCATTGGCTCGGCTACAACTCGATAACCTGCAGCTGGATCATCCTCTACAACACCACAAGTTTTCATGTCCTTGTACTTGTTGTAAATATACTCTGCTGCGTAATGGTTCTTGATAACCTTATCTTCCATTACACCCATGCCGGTTTCTTCAACTGCCATGCGAGCAAGAGGGATACGATTTTTTTCTCGGCCGCAAGAGCAGCTTCATAGAAAATCTTATCGACCTGCTCCTGAGTGAATGTTGCAAACTCTGCCTGTGCCTCGCGCATCTCTTCGAGGCGCTTGAGCAAAGTATCAACATCCTCAATTTGAGTAGCCTTCTTTGCCATAAAATCCCCTTCTATTTAGGAACATTAGTTCAAATTATACCAAGGTATGCTAATCAAGTGCTTACCGTTAACCGACTCTCTCAAAATTTATAATCTGCGTTCTGACGTCTTCATCAGTTGCTGTAAATCTATGCCATTCACCTGGCGATTCTTTCCACATGTAATCCACGTACGGACCAAATCCACCCACCAGCTGCGATGTTGCGCGCGCAAAGCTCGGGTCCGTCTTGAGACCCGGATAGCGCACCGCCTCAACGCGCGGATGGCACGCCAGGTACGCGGCAACCACCTGCGCCGCGTCGCTCGCCGCGTGGCGAGAAACCCGTGCACTCGCCTGCTCTTCCGCTCCCGTGGCAGAAATCATCATGTCATCTGCAGGACACGCCTTGGCTTCAACCGCCTCTGCTACCCACGGTATGCAGCACTTCCGCATGCACACGACAACATATCCCGGCACCCGAGCGTCCTCGGCAACTGCAAGCTCTGCCCCTAGACGGCACGCCGGGCTGGCCTCTGCACCAATCGCGCGCACGTCTGCCACCAGCAGCTCCCCTGCTGCGGCTCTGCCTTTAATGTCGCACACATCAATGGGCATGCCAGCAAGCGGCTCCACGACGGTTGCACCGCCCGCGACTAGTGTGGCGAGAAGTTCGTCTACATAGGAAACAGGGACAAGCCGCGCACGGCCTGCCCCTGTCATTTTTACGTATTCAGCTACAACGTCGGTTGCGGTTTGCGTAACGTCGTCAATTGCGCCGACACTCTTCGTGCCGCCTGCGCCATCCCTGCGCGGTGCCACCCATAACCCTGCACTTTGTCTGAAACCCTATTAACCAACGCGCTCCGCATTCTCTTTGACAACCTGAGCAATAAACTCGTCAAGCTCTGCGACGTGAGTCTCGTTGGAACGATCGCGAACAGAAATGTTTCCTGCCTCAACCTCCTGCTCACCAAGGATGAGCATATAAGGAACACGGTCAAGGGAACGAGCCTCACGGATCTTATAGCCGATCTTCTCGTCACGGTCGTCAACCTTAACGCGAATACCAGCGGCTGCAAGCTTATCGGCAACCTCATGAGCATAAGGGCGAGACTTCTCGGAGACAGGAAGAACCTTGACCTGGCATGGGCTCAGCCAGACCGGGAACTTGCCTTCGTAATTCTCGGTCAGAATACCAATGAAGCGCCTCGAAGGAACCAAAGCCAGCGCGGTGAATCATGATTGGCTGCTTCTTGGTACCATCGGAGTCAATGTACTCAAGCTGGAAGTTGTGAGGCAGCTGGAAGTCAAGCTGGATGGTGCCACACTGCCAAGAACGGCCAAGGCAGTCGGTCAGATGGAAGTCAATCTTAGGACCATAGAACGCACCATCACCCTCGTTAATGACGTACTCAATGCCCATGGCATCAAGTGCATCCTTTAGGCCCTGCTCAGCGCGCTCCCAATCCTCATCAGAACCCATAGAATTCTCTGGGCGCGTAGAAAGCTCTACACGGTATGGAAAAACCAAACTGTGCATAGTAAGCAGTGATGAGGTGAGACGCATCTGTGACCTGCTCAGTAATCTGATCAGGGCGGATAAAGAGGTGTGCATCGTCCTGAGTAAACTCACGAACTCGGAACAGACCGTGCAGAGCGCCCTTCATCTCGTAACGGTGGTCAAGACCAGCCTCAGCCAACTTCATAGGAAGATCCCTATAAGAACGTGGCTTGGACTTATAAATTAAGCAAGCACCAGGGCAGTTCATAGGCTTAATGGCAAAGTCCTCTTCATCTACCGTGGTGGTGTACATATTCTCTTTGTAGTGATCCCAGTGACCAGAAGTCTCCCAAAGGGAACGCGAGAGGATCAGTGGAGTCTGAACCTCCTGATAACCAAAGCGAGCCTGCATCTCATGCCAGTACTCGGTCAGAGCGTTGCGCAGAGCCATACCGTTTGGAAGCCAGAATGGAGAGCCAGGACCAAAATCGGACATCATGAAGAGCTCCATCTCGCGGCCAATCTTCCTGTGGTCGCGCTTCTCGGCCTCTTCAATCATCTTGAGATACTGAGCAAGCTCATCTTTGGAACCAAACGCAACACCATAAATTCTGGTGAGCATCTTGTTGTTCTTATCGGCCTTCCAATACGCACCAGAAATGCTGGTCAGCTTGAAGGCCTTAACACCCTTGGTATAGAGCATATGAGGACCAACGCACATGTCAACATATTCACCCTGCTTGTAGAAGGTGATGTGTGCGTCAGGAGCAAGATCGCCAATGTGCTCAACCTTGTAAGACTCGCCACGCTCCTTCATGTAGGCAATAGCCTCATCGCGAGGAAGCTCAAACGTCTCAATCTTGAGGTTCTCTTTGACAATCTTCTTCATCTCAGCTTCGATAGCTGAGAAATCGTCCTCGTTAACCTTGGTGTCTCCAAGATCAACGTCATAGTAGAAGCCGTTTTCGGTTGCTGGACCATAGGCAAACTGTGCGTGTGGGTACAGACGCTTCAAAGCCTGAGCAAGCAGGTGAGCTGCATCGTGGCGAATAACCTCAAGCTCTTCAGCTGCATCGTTAATCTCGCCAACATGGCCGTCGTTATATAAAACCTTCATGTAAAACCCCTCAGAGGTAGCTACTCATAGAAACAGGCACGGCGCCTACTCTGCTCACGTGGGAGCTTAGGAGCAGACGCCTACATAGTCTCTGTTGTAAAACACCAGATTGCCATCATAAAGAACAAAAACCAAACGTTATTGAATGCGAGTACGGCAGTAAGGGCAAACCTTCCAGTCTGCGTTCAGAGGACGATGGCATGTTGGGCAAACGTTTCTAACCTGCGTATTGCAGATTGGGCACACGATAAAATCGCGGTCAATTGGTGCGGAGCACTTAGGGCAAATGCCGTAGTGAGACAGCTGGTGCTCACGAAGGGCAATATCAAGGTCTTGCTCCTCACGGTCAATGAGGTAGCTGCTTGGACGCAGAATAACGTACGCAAGCAGACCAACAACAGGAACAACAGAAATGACTGCCCACATCCACCAAGGCTCTGCGCCGCGACGCTGAGCGTCACGAATAACGTAGATGATGGAAAGGATATAAAGCATTACGACGCAAATAACCATGAGGTAAATAACCATACGTACCTCAGGTGTAATAATCTGATCAAGAATCTCCTGCATCTGACAGCCCCTTCTGCTGGCTTTTTGTTCTCTCCTAAATCGTACGACAAACCGCCCCAAAATGGAGCGAAATGTCGCAGATAAATTTATTTTACCAAAGCATCACTAAATTGTGCAGCAACCTCGCCAGCAAGTGAAATTGTTCCACATGCTACAAAACCCTTCTCGCGCAACGCGTCCACTGCTTCGGGAACACTTCTATACACAGCAACCACGTTAGCGCCGCAGGCTTTGTACAGCTCAGCAAGCTCTTCTGCATCCATGGCGCGCTCGTTGTCCGTCTGGGTTACCGCTACCTCAGGAAACTCTTTAGCGAGAAGTTCTGCGATACCCTTAACATCTTTATCTGCAAAAACAGCAGTCAAAAGCATAGGACGGTTGGTAACTTCTGGCTCAATTGAGCGGATAGCAGTTAAGAATGTCTCAATTGACTGGGGGTTGTGAGCCGCGTCGATAAGGACTAAAGGCTTTGGCTGAAGCAACTGGAATCTACCTGGTGTAGGGCACCTGGTTGTGGAGAAAAACGCTTTCTCAGCATCAAGCGGACGTCCAAGAAAAATCCTCGGCCAAGCAGGTTGCCAGAGCAATATTTGCAGCCTGGTAGCTTGGTTTAAGTGCGGCAAGATCCTCGTAAGTTGCACGCGGTGTCACAACCGTAAGCTCAAGAGGAAAACCAATGCTTTTAGGCTTTTTGGTAATGAAGAAGTGAGCGTGAGGCAGCTCTGGATGGTCAGTAGTCTTACCAGCAGAAACCTCTCCCTCAACGTCTTCTAGCTTGTCAGCCACAAGAAGAGTTGGGACAACGTCCGCAGAAGCTGCCTGGGACAAGAATACGTCCTGGACACTCTGAGAAGTTGTCGTTCCCACACCAAGCACGCAGGTTCGACCAGGCTTGATGATGGCGGCCTTCTCGCCAGCAATAGCCTCAAGGGTATCGCCTAAGATACGCGTGTGGTCCAGGCCGACGCCCGTAATGGCAACAGAGGTGATGTTTTGCGCAGCACTTGTTGCGTCCCATCTGCCACCCATGCCACACTCAAGCACACAGACGTCAATCTCTGCCTCGGCAAAGACCACTAGAGCTGCAACCGTAAGCAGGTCAAACTCGGTGATGTCATAAGGACGCTCGCCCAAGGCGGCTCGCTGAGCGTTGACGCGCTCCCCCGCTACCTGAGCAGCTGAAACGCCATGAGCAAAGGCTTCTTCAGAGACGGGCGTGCCATTGATCTCCATGCGCTCGGTATAGCTGATGAGCTCAGGAGATGTGTACAGAGCGGTCTTGAGACCCTCTCCCTTGAGCAGGGCTGCAGCGTATCTGGAGGTAGACGTTTTGCCGTTGGTACCTGCAATCTGGACACTCTTAAAGCAGAGATCAGGGTTGCCCAGCTCTTTGAGCATGTCTTCCACGCTCTCTAACAGGGGCTGAATACCAAACTTCTTTGTATCGTGAAGCACCTTTAAAGACTGCTCATAGCTCAGCTCAGGCACAGAAAAGGGAACGGAATAACTCATAGCGCACATACCTCTTATAGACCAAGCAGACGCATAGCCTCTGCACGGGTTTTCTCGTTAGTCTTAAAAATGCCGCGAACCGCAGATGTGGTGGTAAGAGCGCCCGATGCCTTAATGCCACGCATACTCATGCACGTATGCTCGGCCTCCATAACCACCAAAACGCCCAAGGGATCAAGCTCTTCTACCATAGCGTCTGCAATCTGGCCTGTAAGGCGCTCCTGCACCTGCAAACGGCGAGAATACCCGCTGACGCAGCGAGCAATCTTGGAAAGGCCGGTAATACGACCATTTTGTGGGATGTAGCAGACATGTGCTTTGCCCACAAAAGGCAAAATATGATGCTCACAGGTAGACGAGAAAGGAATGTCGCGGACAATAACCATCTCTTTATTGCCCTCTTCATGGAACTGTTTGCGCAGGTGAGCTGCAGGGTTTTCCTGCATGCCACCAAAGAGCTCCACACAAGCGCGAGCAACACGGTCTGGTGTATCAAGCAGACCTTCTCGCTCTGGATCTTCACCAATAGCAAGCAAAAACTCAGTGACCGCGGCTTTTACGCGCTCTTGGTCAAGCTCTTTATAGTTATTTTCTGCTGCCATGAGGCAACCTACCTTTCACTCTTATGCAAGCGTTCTTTGAGCTGCGGCGACAACATGGCGAGCAAGAATTGCCGTTGTCACGCTACCTACACCGCCAGGAACAGGAGTATAAGCACTTACCAGAGGAGCTACCTGCTCTGTATTAACATCGCCAACAAGCTTTTGAGCTGCTTCATCCCAGTTAATACCTACGTCAACGATGGTCTGACCAGCTCTTACGTAGTCAGCTCCAATAAGATGTGCGCGACCTGCAGCCACAACCACAACATCTGACTGCTTAAGCGTAAAAGCAAGGTCTTTGGTCTTGCTGTGACACACCGTCACTGTAGCGTTTCTTGCACTTAAAAGCGCAGCTACTGGACGACCAATAACGTTAGAGCGACCAACAACGGCAACAGGTGCTCCCTCAAGAGGCACCTGGTAGAAATCAAGAAGCGCAAGAACTGCCTCTGCGGTGCAAGGTCCCAGAGCACCAGGAGTTCCACAAAGCGTTGCCAGCAGCATAGAATCGGTGGCGCAATCAACATCTTTTTCTGGTGCTAGATGCTGAAGCGCTTCATGCTCGTCAATTCCAGCAGGAAAAGGACGCATAGGCAGACAACCATGCACCAATACATCAGCAGAAACCTGATCAAACGTAGCATTTATCTGCTCTTGTGTAGCGTCTTCTGGAAGCTCAATGGTCTCAACTTCAAAGCCTACCTTCTCTGCACGCGTATAAGCCGCACGCTCATAGGTAAGGTCATCGCTTTTCTGTCCTATACGAACAACAACCAGTTTAGGAGTTACCCCTTGTGCACGAAGTTCCTGAACCTGAGCAGCAAGTTTTTCAGTTATTGCTTTAGCAACAGGAGCGCCACGAAGCTCCTGCGACAGAGTCTCTGAGCTCATGTTATGCCTCCTGTCTCAGCTGTGCGCTCACCGCATCACTTACGGCGTCAGCTCGTGATACATAGGTGTCCAGAAGCTTATCTGCCTCATCAAGCAATGTTTGAGCATAGGCCGCATCATGCATGGAGCGCGTGTTTACAAACAACGTGTGAGAAGCTGCAATCAAAGCTCCGCGTGCAAGAGCAGCACCGCAACCTACGTCGGATAAAAGCATACGAGATCCCTTGATAAGCATCTCTTCGAGAAGCTCAATGGACTCGCACACTTTTCTCATAACCTTCAGTGGAGGTTGAGCTGCTTCTTTAAGTGCGTCCTCAACAATCTCTACGCGCTTTGGATCATCTTTAGACACACTAAACGCGCTGGAAACCAGCAAAAACTGACGAGAGTCCTCATCCATAAGCTCCATGAAGTCTTGGCGAAGAGCTCCAGCTCGGGCAATGTATTTTGCAAGATCGTCTTCATGCTGAGCATAGGCAGGTTTTCCTTGTGCATACACACCAGCCATTGAAGCCAAAGATACTGCGAGAGCGCCTACATAGGCAGCGGCACTACCACCACCAGGAATAGGCTCTTTAGCAGCAAGATGCTGGGCATACGAGTCTGCGCTATAGGTTGTAAACGCTACTTCTTCTGGTGAAGAGGGATAAGACATTAGAAAAGACCCACAATTCTTCCATCATCAAGAACATCAATGTGCTCTGCAGCAGGAACCTTTGGAAGTCCTGGCATGGTCATAATAGAGCCAGTAAGGCAGACCACAAAGCCAGCACCTGCAGAAACACGAACTTCTCGCACGGTAATCTTAAAGTTTTCTGGAGCACCCAATTTAGTCTGATCGTCAGTAAAAGAGTACTGAGTCTTTGCCATACAAATAGGAAGCTCACCAAAGCCAAGCTCTTCAAGCTGCTGAAGCTGCTTGGCAGCACTTGGAGCAAATTCAACACCGTCGGCGTGGTAAATCTTGGTAGCAATGTCTGTAATTTTCTGCTTCAAAGACTCTTTGACATCGTAAGCAAAAGTGAGCTGAGACTCAGTCTGGCAAAGGCGCATAACCTCTTCTGCCAGAGCCTGGCCGCCCTTTCCACCTTTTGCCCAAACCTCAGATAGCACTACGTTTACGCCACGCTTCTTGCACTCCTCCTCTACCAGAGCAAGCTCTTCAGCGGTATCGGTTGGGAATGCATTGATGGCAACAACTACAGGAAGACCGTAGACCGTCTGGATGTTGTCAACGTGGCGAAGCAGGTTAGGAATACCCTCTTTAAGCGCCTCAACGTTTTGCTGGTTAAGGTCTGCTTTAGCAACGCCTCCGTTGTACTTAAGAGCGCGAACGGTTGCTACCAGAACAACAGCAGATGGAGCAAGGCCAGTAGCTCTGCACTTAATGTCCAAGAACTTCTCGGCACCAAGGTCTGCACCAAAGCCGGCCTCAGTAACAACATAATCAGCAAGACGAAGAGCGGTTTTTGTTGCCTCAACCGTATTGCAGCCGTGAGCAATATTGGCAAAAGGACCGCCGTGAACAAGAGCAGGCGTGTGCTCAAGTGTCTGAACCAAGTTAGGCTGAATAGCATCTTTGAGCAGCGCTGTCATAGCGCCCTCTGCGTGGATATCGCTAACGGTTACAGGCTTGCGGTCATAGGTGTAGGCAATAACCATTCTGCCTAGGCGCTCTTTAAGGTCTTTGATGCCGGAAGCAAGGCAGAATACAGCCATGACCTCGGAGGCAACGGTAATATCAAAGCCGTCTTGTCTTGGCATGCCATCTGCAATGCCACCAAGTCCGTCAACAACGTTTCTGAGCTGGCGATCATTCATGTCAACGCAGCGCTTCCACACCACGCGGCGTGGATCAATATTGAGGCTATTGCCCTGCTTGATATGGTTATCCAGCATGGCTGCGCAAAGGTTATTTGCAGCGCCAATAGCATGGAAGTCACCGGTAAAGTGAAGGTTGATGTCTTCCATAGGAACTACCTGGGCATATCCGCCGCCCGCAGCGCCACCCTTGACGCCAAAGACCGGACCCAAAGAAGGCTCTCTAAGGGCCAACATAGCAGACTGTCCCAAGCTGGTCAAGGCATCTGCCAGACCAACTGAGGTAGTAGTCTTTCCCTCGCCCGCCGGCGTTGGATTAATAGCGGTAACCAGCACAAGCTTTCCGCGAAGAGGCTTATCTGCCAGAGCACGTGCATCAAGCTTTGCCTTATAGCGACCATAAAGCTCCAGAAGATCCTCTGGAATACCCGCACGCTTTGCCACCTCAAAGATGGGAAGCATCTCGGATGATTGAGCAATCTCGATATCGGATTTAACCTCAGACATGTTGTTCCTAACCTAAAGTGGACTATTTGCACGTACTAAACACAAGATGCGGCTGTTACACCGCATCAAGTTTTACCTATGAGAAGTCGGCAATCTGCTGCTCTAGCTGAGCAACAAGCGTAGTAAGTTCTTCTGCGCGTGCACGTTTCTTCTCGATAACTTCAGGCGCTGCCTTAGCAACAAATCCCTGGTTAGCAAGGGTGCGCTCCACGCCAGAGAGCTCCTTCTTTGCAGACTCAAGATCCTTCTGAAGACGCTGAGACTCTGCAACAAGGTCAACGAGCTCACCAAGAACAACATACATCTCAAGGCCGGCATCGGTGACAGAAACAGAACCAGCAGGCTTCTGAGGAGCCTCAGCAACCTCAAATGAGCTTACGCGACCAACGTTCTGGATGAATGCTGCTTGCTCCTTCAGCGCTGCAACATCCTGTGCTGGAGCTTTAACCACAACAGCAAGGTCCGTCTTTGGAGACAGCCTATAACGTGCGCGAGAAGAACGAACAGCAGAAACAACAGTCTTAGCAAGCGAGAAGTTATGCTCAGCTGCCTCGTCAACAAAAGCTTGCAAGCTTCTCTGGATCTGGCCACTCAGAGACCATCAAGAACTCTGCGTCGTGACTCAAAAGACCAGATGCAGGAAGGGCATCCCAAACGCTTTCGGTAACAAATGGCATAGCTGGATGCAAAAGCCTCATGCTGACATCCAGGACAAAGACGAGGTTGCGCTGAACCTGCAGGCGCTGATCAGGAGTTCCATCCAGAAGACGGCCCTTGCAGAGCTCAATGTACCAGTCGCAGACATCATTCCAGAAGAAGGACTGAATGTTGCGGGCATACTCACCAAAGCCATAGGTCTCAAGCTGCTCAGTTGTCTCTGCAACAACCTTTGCAAGGCGCGAGAACATCCATGCATCTTCTGGTGTCTCTGCCTTTGGCATGCCGGCAGTGTAGCCGTCAAGGTTCATCTGAACAAAGCGACTTGCATTCCAAATCTTAGTAACAAAAGAACGTGCCTGATCAGTTCTTGGAGACTCAATAAGCTCACGGGTCTTCTTATCAAGAACAGCATCAAACTTGACGTCTTGGTTATTAGTGATAAGCGTAAGCAGGTTATAACGCATGGCGTCTGCACCATACTTAGCAATCAGATCCATAGGATCTACGCCGTTACCCTTTGACTTGGACATACGGCTGCCGTCCTTAGCCAAAATGGTTGCGTAGATGTAGACGTCGTGGAATGGAATCTCTTTAGTGAAATAGAGCGAGCTCATAATCATGCGAGCAACCCAAAGAGCAATGATGTCTCGAGCGGTTACCAGGACCTGTGTTGGGTGGTGACCCTCAAGCTGCTCAGGATGATCTGGCCAGCCCTGTGTAGCAAAAGTCCACAGCTGAGAAGAGAACCAGGTATCCAGAACGTCCTCATCCTGGTGAACATGATGGCCGCCGCACTTTGGACAGACATCGGTGTCTTCCATAAGAGCATCCTGCCAGCCACAATCATCGCAGTAGAACACAGGAATGCGGTGTCCCCACCAAAGCTGCCTGGAGATGTTCCAGTCACGGAGATTCTCCATCCAAGTGAGGTAGGTCTGAGTCCAACGCTCTGGGTGGAAGGTAACCTGACCGTCTTTGACTACCTGTGCTGCGGGCTCTTTGAGCTTATCAACGGCAACAAACCACTGCTCAGAGAGCCATGGCTCAAGAGTTGTGCCGCAGCGGTAGCAATGCATAACGGAGTGATCAAGATCTTCAACGTGATCAAGCAGACCATGCTCTTCAAACCAAGCAACAATAGCCTCACGAGCCTGATCTCTATCAAGACCAGAAAACTCACCGTAACCGTCAACAACAACAGCGTGCTCATCAAAAATGTTGATCTGCTCAAGATTGTGAGTCTGGCCCATAGCAAAGTCATTAGGGTCATGAGCTGGAGTTACCTTAACAAAACCGGTACCAAAACCTGCGTCAACATGCCAGTCAGAGAAAATTGGAATCTCTCGATTAACAATGGGCAGAATAACAGTCTTTCCAACAAGATCGGCCTTTTCTGGATCTTGAGGAGAGACAGCTACACCGGTATCACCCAGCATAGTCTCTGGACGAGTAGTTGCTACGGTAATGTACTCAACGCCATTAACAGGCTCTTTGAGCGGGTAACGCAGGAACCAAAGATGGCCCTTCTCGTCAGCGTACTCTGCCTCATCGTCAGAGATAGAAGTCTCGCAATGAGGACACCAGTTTACGATGCGCTTTCCGCGATAAATGAGCTGGTCATGATACCAGTCAACAAAGACCTTGCGCACTGCCTGAGTATACTCAGGAGACATGGTGAACTTCTCGTCATTAAAATCAATGGAGCAGCCCATGCGCTTAATCTGAGAAACAATGGTTCCGCCGTACTCGCGCGTCCAATCCCAGCAAGCATCCAGGAATTTCTCGCGACCAATCTCCAGGCGAGAAATACCCTCTGACTTAAGCTTCTTATCAACCTTAGTCTGGGTTGCAATGCCTGCGTGGTCAGTTCCTAGAATCCAACGAGTTGAATAACCGCGCATGCGAGAATAACGAATGTAGGTGTCCTGGATGGTGTCATCCATGGCATGGCCCATGTGAAGGATGCCGGTAACGTTTGGTGGAGGGATAACTACCGTACGGTCTTCAGTTCCTTTGCTGCGACCATAGCAATCTGCCTTTATCCACTTTTTCAATGAGCTCAGGCTCAGCTGCCTGAGGATCATAATTCTTGGGCATTTCTTCCACAGTAATCTTGCCTTTCATATGCTGACAACATCGTCAAAATTTGCTTCATTTATTCTACTAATAAAAAGACGACTTATGGGGCGCTTTCTTACCATTAGTTAAAATTACTATCGGTCTACACTTCTTGAAGCGTAGGTAAAGTAACAAGCTATACTATCTGCAGATACTTTTTATGAGGAGCTCTATGTCTGCCACAATTCCCTGAAGCCACTGCTCGACTTGAACTTGTCCTGGGGAAAGACCGCCTTGGGCAGATTCAAAATTCCTGCGTCATGATCTTAGGGCTTGGTGGCGTTGGTTCAAACTGTGTTCAGGCGCTGGCCAGAGGCGGTGTAGGCTCATTTGTTTTAGTGGATGCTGATGCAGTAGAAGCATCAAACCTTAATAGGCAGGCTATTGCCTATGTGAGCACCATGGGAAAAAGAAAAGTTGACGTTACCAAAGAGATGATTCTGGACATTAATCCAGATGCTCACGTGGTCACCCTTGACACTTTTTTGCTTAAAGACAACGTTGACGAGCAGCTCTCTGCTCTTCCAAAACCAGATGTTGTAGTTGATGCCATTGATACCATTTCTGCCAAATTGGCTGTTGTGGCATGGTGTCAGAAAAACAATATCTACCTTATCTCCAGCATGGGCGGCGGCAATAAAATCCACCCAGAACTCTTGGAAATTACTACGCTTTCAAAAACGCACACTGACGCTCTCGCAAGGGTAATGAGAAAAGAGTCCAAGAAGCGTGGACTTGCCGACTTCCGTGTTCTCTACTCCCCTGAGCCAGCGCGATCAGTTTTTGCACCAGAGGGCGCAACGGGCAAATCTGCCAAGCTAGGCACTATGTCCTACTACCCTCCTATTATGGGTCAGATGATTGCCTCAGACGTTATTTTGCATTTGTCAGGTCTTGATCATGAGTAACCTCACGTATTTTGATGCACACGTTCATGCCAATCTTATGGACTCCCCACTCAATGTAGCGAGAAGTTCCCATGACGCCGGATTAGGTTTCTTTACCTGCGGCGTTACTCCTCACGACTACCTAGAACTTGCTCCTCAGCTTACGCAAGCCAACATCCGTGTGGGACTTGGAGCGCACCCCTGGTATATCTCTGATGGGCGCGTTACTCAAAAAGATATAGAGCTCCTGCTAGAGCTTATGGAGCAGACATCTTACATTGGCGAGATTGGACTAGATTTCTTCTCGCTATTGTGTTGATGGGTTGCAAGATTTGCAGGTTAGAACGTTTACGCAAATCTGCACACGTGCAGCAGAGCTTTCACGCAACGGCCAGCCACGAGTGCTCTCGATGCACACCGTTAGAAGTGTTGATGCGGTACTAGATATTCTTGAGCAGACAGGAGCCGCTCAGTCGTGTGTTCCTATCATCCACTGGTTTAGCGGTAGCTCAGAAGAGCTCCAAAGGGCTATTAAGCTTGGCTGTTGGTTCTCTGTTGGCGAGATGAGCCTTAAGACCAAGCGTGGCCGTGAATACGCTAAGGTCTACCCAAAAGATAAGCTTCTTACCGAGACTGACCTTCCCTCCAGTGATCACACAGATATTGACGCGCTTGACATTGTAGACAGCCTTAAGCGAGCTCTTTACGGGCTCAGTGAGGCTCGTGGATACTCTGTGCAAACTGAAGTAATGGCAAACGCAGCAGGCGTTTTTGGTGCCTAAGTGTTAAAGTCTTACGTATGAGAAGATTACGTAAAATACCTACACAACGTCTTGTTGGAACTGGCAGAGCGCAACTTTCTGGAGCAATGCTTGCAAGCTCATCCGATGAGCTGGGTCTTACTCTTAATGATGTTGTGCTTGTTTTTGCCTGCAGCGATAACTTTGTGCCGTATTTATCTGTAGCAATTCAATCCATCATTGAGAACGTCAATCCAGAGCGTCGCTACGACATCATTGTTTTGACTCGCGACCTCTCTCCTACCAGCATGATTACACTTACTCGTCAGGCTCAGCTTGTTGATAACGTACATGTTGGATTCTTAGATGTTGACGCTGCTCTTGGTGACATAGAACTTCCTCATCACGGTCACTTTAGACCAGAAACTTACTACAGATTACTTGCTCCCTCACTGCTTCCCAATGTCAATAAAGCCATCTACCTTGACTCTGACCTGGTGGTTAATACCGATATCGCAGAGCTCTACGATATTGATGTCACCGGGTATTTGGTAGGCGCTACACGTGACGCTGATACTATTGGCCAAATTGATGGATATGACGCCACAGTTGGCCCCTACCTCAAAAAAATGAGCTGGGTATGGATGATCCTCACGATTACTTCCAAGCAGGCGTCATTTTGATGAACCTGGAAGAGATTAGAGAGCAGATTTCTCCTGAAGAGTTTCTTAAGGTCTCAACCATGCGTGCATGGCGCTGGCTTGATCAAGATGTTCTTAACAGGTTTGTAAATGGTCATTATCTTCGTATTAATATGAAATGGAATTACCTGGTAGACTGGCAATTCCTCCGTCGCGATCACATTGTTGCTCAGGCACCAAAAAGACGTGCGAGAAGAATACGAAGAGGCTCGAAAGAATATCTGTATTGCGCATTTTTGCAGGACCAGACAACAGGCCTTGGCTCTATCCAAATTCCGATCTTGCAGGTCTTTTTTGGTTTTATGCTCGCCGCTCCCCTTATCTTGAGGAGCTCCGCTCACAGCTTGAAGAGTCAAGACGTACGGTGAGAGGCCTTTCTCACCGCGTACAAAGTGGTGTTCTTTTCCGCGGCTTGATGCCGTTGTTTGACACCGTCTTTCCCCAGGTACCAAAAACACGTACTAAAGTTATTACGTCATACAACAAACTTGGTGGCGGTAATTTATAACGCAAAAGGAGGTCTTTCGACCTCCTTTTTTATTGCTATGCGAGTTATTTCTTTTTGCCCCTGATGATTTCTGGAGCGTTTTCTCCGCCAACGCTTTCTGGAGTAACCACAACCTTTGTGATATCCAAATCTGATGGCAGATCAAACATAGTCTCTTGCAGCGTAGACTCACAGATTGCACGAAGACCACGAGCACCGGTACCTCGAGCTAAAGCCTTCTTAGCAATCTCTCTGAGTGAATCCTCAGTAAACTCTAGGTCTACTCCCTCAAGCTCAAACATACGCTTGTACTGCTTGGTAAGAGCATTCTTTGGATCTGTGAGAATGCTCATCAGATCTTCCTCAGCAAGCTCACGAGTAGAAGTGATAACAGGAATACGGCCCAAAAGCTCTGGAATCATGCCAAACTTATGCAAATCCTGAGGCATTACTTTTGCGATAAGCTCAGACTCACCTTCTTTGACATTCTTAGCAACATCAGAGTTAAAGCCAATTCCCCTTTTTTTACCAATACGGTCAGCAACAATCTTATCCAGGCCAACAAAAGCACCACCACAGATAAACAAGATATTGGTGGTATCAATGTGAATAAGCTCTTGCTGAGGATGCTTACGACCACCTGTTGGTGGAACATTTGCAACCGTACCCTCAAGAATCTTCAAGAGTGCCTGCTGAACGCCCTCACCAGAAACATCACGAGTAATTGAGAGATTCTCGGCCTTGCGAGCAATCTTATCAATCTCATCGATGTAGACAATACCTACCTGAGCGCGCTCAACATCGCCATCTGCGGCAGTAATGAGCTTAAGCAGGATATTCTCGACATCTTCACCAACGTAACCGGCCTCAGTAAGGGTTGTTGCGTCAGCAATAGCAAACGGAACTTCAAGAAAACGAGCAAGTGTCTGAGCAAGCAGTGTTTTACCAGTACCGGTTGGGCCCAGGAGCAAGATATTGGACTTTGCAATTTCAACGTCCTCCTGGCCCTCTTGAGGCTCATCGTTGCCTGAAAGAATACGACGGTAATGGTTATACACCGCAACCGACATAGCACGCTTAGCGTCTTCTTGACCCATTACGTACTGAGACAGCTCATCGTAAATCTCATGCGGAGTTGGCAGCTCTTTGATAACAGGTTCATCAGAGTGAGTCTCAATCTCTGACTCTTCATCAAAGCCAAGAGACTCATCAATCATATCCGAGCAGGTAGAGACACATTCATCACAAATGCAGACTCCACCAGGACCCTGGATAAGCTTATTTACCTGCGATCTACTCTTCCCGCAGAAAGAACAGTGCATCTCATCTAATCCGCCAAAAGGCGAGAAGTTCTGGTCATTAGCCATAACTTAAACCCTCAATACAAGTACAATTATTGATCGTTACGAGAAGAGATAACGCGGTCTACCAGGCCGTAATCACAAGCCTCCTGTGCACGAAGATAATTATCGCGCTCGGTGTCTACATTGATCTTCTCGATAGGTTGTCCAGTATAATCCGAAAGCAGCTCATTGATGCGCTGGCGAATCCACTTTGTCTCATCTGCAATAATCTGGATATCGGTCTGCTGACCCTGAACGCCACTGGATGGCTGGTGAATCATAACCATAGAATTAGGAAGCGCAAGACGCTTACCCTTTGCACCGGCAGCAAGAAGAACAGCGCCCATTGATGCTGCCATACCAACGCAGATGGTAGAAACATCTGGCTTGATGAAGTTCATGGTGTCAAGAATGCCCAGACCTGCATAAACGTCTCCACCAGGAGAGTCAATGTAGAGAGAAATATCCTTGTCTGGATCCTGACTCTCAAGGTGCAAAAGCTGTGCAATGACCAGGTTTGCAGAATCGCGCGTTACCGGCTCACCCAAGAAAACAATACGATCATTGAGCAGTCTGGAGTAGATGTCATAGCTACGCTCACCACGAGGAGTCTGCTCAATAACATACGGAATGGTTGGAATGTTTGTTGGATAATGCATAATCCTCCTTCAAATGTCTTTCCTTAGAAACATACCCCGGGAAGCATGTCTCTAACCCGGGGTATGAAAAATTCAAAGTAACTGCAACTTTTGGCGCAGTCTTTCTGGCGAGAAACCCAACCAGTTGTGGACTACTCAGCGTCCTTCTCTGCGTCCTCGTCCTTCTTAGCTGCCTTCTTCTTAGCAGGAGCTTTCTTAGCAGGTTTCTTCTCTGCCTTCTGCTCTTCCTTAGCAGCCTCAGCAATCTCGTCGACAACGGTGACGGTTGCGTTATCGCGCAGCCAATCAAGAGCCTTGGAGCGACGGATGGACTCACGGATTGCAGGAAGACGGCCAGCCTTGCGCCACTCCTCAATTGCAGCCTCAACGTTTGGAACACCAGCACGCTCAAACTCTGCGCGAATGTCTTCCTCAGTTGCCTCAAGCTTGAGCTCAGCTGCCATTGCATCAAGAGCAAGAGACTGGCGAGCACGCTCGTCCGCCTGAACACGAAGATCAGCGATGAAGTCATCAGTCTTGATACCACGGCTTGCGAGGAACACATCAAGGCTCACGCCCTGCTGCTGAAGGCCACTCAGGAACTCCTGAGCAATCTCATTGAAGACCTCAGTCTTGTACTCCTCAGGAACTTCCTCAAGCTGAAGACGCTTGCCCAGAGCCTCAACTACGCGGTCCTCTTTAAGAGTTGGAAGAGAGTTCTTCTTATCGGACTCAATCTCAGACTTGATAGCCTCACGGAGTTTCTCAACCGTGTCATAGCCAAAGGTGTTCTTTGCAAGCTCGTCAGTCAGCTCTGGAGTGACGGACTTCTTGTGAGCAACAACCTTTACGTTGATATCGTAGTCGTGAGAGTGAACCTCATCGCCGTGTGTGTGGCTGTGAGTCCACTTGACCTCTTTCTCCTCACCTGGCTTCATGCCGATGAGTGCCTCCTCAAGCTCTTTTGGAGCCTGGGTGCCATTAAGGGTAAGAACGCGGTCCTCACCCTCCATGTTAGCAGCACCCTCAATGTTCTTGATGTCTCACACCAATGGTGTCGCCCCTTTGACAGCGCGCTTCTCCCTTGGTGTTCTCAAACTTAGCCTGGTAAGAAAGAAGCTGCTTGATCTGGTGATCAACCTCAGCCTCAGTTGCCTCATTTGGAGGCATGTTGATTGCGGGAGCATCGTAAGAGTCAAGTTTAGCCTCAGGACGAACGTTGAAGACTACCTCATAGGAGTAATCCTGACCCTCAACAGGAAGGTCTGCATCCTGGTTGTAATCACCACGGCCAACTGGAACAAGGTCGAGCTTCTCAAGAAGCTCTGGCTCTGCTGCGCCGAGAAGATCGTTGGTTGCCTGAGCAAGGACTGCCTCGCGACCAACAATGCCATCAATGACAGGACGAGGTGCGCGGCCCTTGCGGAAACCCTGGAAGGAATACTTGTTTGCAATGTCCTTGTAAGCCTGCTTAATGGCAGCGTCTACCTCTGCAGCAGGAACTGTAACCTTGACGGTGAGTTTCTCGTCAACTGGCTTGTCTGCGGTAACGGTGATGTTCAACGTTCCTCCAGTGTCTCGTAAAAAAATGCTGGTGTACCAGCTCTTAACCAAATTTCTGCATGGTGCGGGCGGAGGGAATCGAACCCCCACGGACTTAGTCCACTAGAACCCTAAATCTAGCGCGTCTGCCAGTTCCGCCACGCCCGCATATTTATGCAGCCTTGCAATAATAACAAACTTTTGCGCTCTTCACTAGGAGAACTTCGCATTCTAAACACTTCCCTCACGAAAAAATGACCGGCCTTTTTCAAGACCGGTCTTGTTCATACGTAAAGCTAGAAAACCTAGCGAAGCGGCTTAGAGATCTTGTAGCGCAAAGGTTTCTGGCTCACTCTTTCTTGCTGCTGCGAGCGCCTGGATAAGAGCGGTAGCTGCAGACATTGCAGTGACGCAGGTAATGCCCTGGCTGACAGCTTCTGCGCGCATCTTTGCACCGTCACTGTGGGCCTCATGTCCATGAGGTGTATTAATGATGAAGCTGACAGACTTATCGCGCATGAGGTCAACAACGTTTGGATGACCATCAGAAATACGGTTGACGGTAGTGCAGTCAATTCCGGCCGCACGCAGCGTCTTTGCGGTACCGCCCGTGGTGTAGATGCCATAGCCAAGGTTCTCCAGAGCCATAGCAACTGGAGCAATAGCGCGTTTATCGCGGTCGCACACACTAATGAAGACGGATCCCTGCTCAGGAAGCTTGTTCTCAACTGCCTCGCGAGTCTTCGCGTACGCTGCTGGGAAGGTGCGGGCAATGCCCATGACCTCTCCGGTAGACTTCATCTCTGGGCCCAGGATTGAGTCAGCGCCAGGGAACCTAGCCCAGGGCATAACCGCCTCTTTAACCGCGTAGTAGTCGACAGCGCGCTTCTCATCTGGGAGAATGCCTTCGTTTCTGAGCTCACTGATCTTCTCGCCAGCCATAATACGAGATGCGTACTTAGCCAGGGAGATGCCAGTTGCCTTAGACGAGAAAGGCACGGTTCTAGAAGCGCGTGGATTGAGCTCGATGACAAAGACGTGCTCATCGCGAACGGCGTACTGGATGTTTAGCAGACCTCGAATGCCACAGGCAAGTGCCAGCTTTTTGGTGATATCTCTAATCTGATCAACAATCTTTTCAGAAAGCGAGAAGGGCGGCCAGCAGCAGGCGGAGTCACCAGAGTGAATACCGCACTCCTCGATGTGCTCCAGAACGGCGCCCACATAGCACTCCTCGGTGTCACAGAGAGCGTCAACGTCCAGCTCAATAGCGTCCTCGAGGAAGGCGTCCAGGTAGACAGGACGGTCTGGCGTAACGTGGGTAGCGGATTCCATATAGGTGACCAGGTCGGAATCGTCGTAGACAATGGCCATACCGCGACCACCAAGGACGTAACTTGGGCGGACAATCAGCGGGTAGCCAATGCGACGTGCAGCGTCACGGGCCTCATCCATGGTGGATGCTACTGCCGAAGGTGGGCAGGCAATATTCAGGCGGTCGAGAAGTGCTGCAAAGCGGTCACGGTCTCTGCCAGGTCAATTGCTTCTGGCTGAGTACCCATGATAGGAACACCAGCGTCCTTGAGAGCGCGTGCAAGCTTGATTGGAGTCTGGCCACCAAGGGTGACAATGACGCCTTCTGGCTTCTCAACCTCAATGACATCCATGACGTCTTCAAAGGTCAGAGGCTGGAAATAGAGTCGATCAGAGGTGTCATAGTCTGTAGAGACCGTCTCTGGGTTGCAGTTGACCATGACCGTCTCATAACCCTGCTCGCGAAGGGCGTATGAAGCATGAACGCAGCAGTAGTCAAACTCAATGCCCTGACCAATACGATTAGGACCTGCGGAGAGAATCATAACGCGTGGCTTTTCTGCCTCGACGTACTCTGTGGCATTGCCCTTCTCGTATGTGACGTAGTGGTACTGCGTGGTTGCACCAAACTCACCTGCGCAGGTATCAACTGTTTTGACCTGCGGGCGAACACCCAGCACTTCCCTAACGGCGCGGACAACGTCTGTCTTGGTGCCGGTAAGGTGTGCCAGCTGCTCATCCGAAAAGCCCAGCTGTTTGGCAGCAAGCATGTTATCGGTAGTGAGACCAGAAAGCCCCAGTTCCTTGATGCGTTTCTCAGCGTTGATGATGCCTGCCATACGATGTAAATACCAAGGATCGATGCCAGTCATATTATGAATGCGTTCAACGCTCCAATTTCTGCGCAGTGCCTCAGCAACGTAGAAAATACGCTCTGGTGTTGGCTTACTGACGAGCTCATCAAAGTTCTTCTCGTCAAAGACATCGTGACCGTCAGCGCCCAGACCAGCGCGATCTTGCTCCAGGGAGCGAAGCGCCTTCTGCAGGGCCTCCTCAAAGGTTCTGCCCATAGCCATAGCCTCACCAACCGACTTCATGCGGGTGGTCAGAACACGGCTGGTGCCCTTGAACTTGACGAAGGCAAAGCGAGGAACCTTGACCACGCAGTAGTCGATGGAAGGCTCAAAGGCAGCAGGAGTTGCCTTGGTGATGTCATTGGTGATCTCATCCAGTGTGTAGCCAACAGAGAGCAACGCGGCCATCTTTGCAATTGGGAAGCCAGTTGCCTTGGAAGCCAACGCGGAAGAGCGGCTAACGCGAGGGTTCATCTCAATGACAATGACGCGGCCGTTAGTTGGGTTGACCGCAAACTGAACGTTAGAACCACCGCAGGCAACGCCTACACGCTCGAGAATAGCGATGGAGTAGTCGCGGAGGTTCTGGAGCTCTTCATCGGTAAGCGTCTGAGCTGGAGCAACGGTAATGGAGTCTCCGGTGTGAACACCCATTGGATCGAGGTTCTCGATAGAGCAGACAACAATACCGTTACCTGCGGTATCGCGCATGACCTCCATCTCAATTTCTTTCCAGCCCTCGATGGACTCCTCTACCAGTACCTCGTGCTCAGGGGAAAGCAAGAGGCCCTGTTCAACAATCTCTACGAGCTCTTCTGGGGTATGTGCAATGCCGCCGCCCGCTCCACCAAGGGTGAAGCTTGGGCGAATGACCACGGGATATCCCAGCTCAGCAACGATGCGTTGGGCATCTTCCATGGAGTGGGCGATGTCTGCGCGAGCAACCTCCAGGCCAATGTCTTGGACTGCCTCGCTGAAGAGCTCTCGGTCCTCACCGGTGCGAATGGACTCCAGGTTGCAGCCGATGACCTCGATGTTGTACTTGTCAAGAACGCCAGCCTCGCCAAGGCCGATAGTACAGTTCAGAGCTGTCTGGCCGCCCATGTTTGGCAGAAGCGCATCAGGACGCTCGCGCTCAATGACGCGGGTCACAGATTCAATGGTGATTGGCTCAACGTAGGTTCTGTCTGCAGTTTCTGGGTCGGTCATGATGGTTGCTGGATTTGAATTGACCAGAACAACCTCAAAACCCTCTTTGCGAAGGGCACGGCATGCCTGAGTGCCAGAATAGTCAAACTCGCAAGCCTGACCAATAACAATTGGACCAGAGCCAATGACTAGGATCTTCTTTATATCAGTACGCTTTGGCATTAGAAGCGCCTCCCTCACGAACGTCGATGGCAAGGTAGTCAGACTGTCCCTCCATCAAACGTGCAAACGCCTTGAACAAGTAAGATGAATCGTGAGGTCCTGGGCTTGCCTCAGGGTGATACTGGACGGAAAACGCTGGAATATCCAGAAACTGAATGCCCTCTGGAGTTCCGTCGTTAAGGTTTACGTGTGTGAGTCGGACGCGGCCGAACTCTTTTGTCTGGACAACAGGAGCAATGCGCCTTGCGGACCACTCACAGAGGTTGTCAAAGTGCTCGGAGATTCCACCAGACTCCTCTGCAATAAGCTTGCCGAGGCTTGGGAATACCAAACCATAGTTGTGATTCTGAGCAGTAATCTCAACCTTGCCGGTCAGAAGATTCATGACTGGTTCGTTGCCACCATGGTGGCCAAATTTGAGTTTCTCAATATCTGCACCTGCGACAATGGAGAGCATCTGGTTGCCCAGGCAGATACCAAAGACGGGGACCTTGCCCAGAACGCCGCGAGCGGCCTCCTGCGTAGCGTCAACCTGCTCTGGGTCACCAGGGCCGTTGGAGAAGAAGATGCCATCTGGGTTGTAGGCTAAGGCGTCCTTTGCAGGTGTGTTCCACGGTACAACCGTGACCTCGCAGCCGTTTGCCGCAAGACCCTGGAGAATGCCGTTCTTCTCGCCACAGTCGTATGCGACAACGTTGAAGCGCTTCTTGGACGAAGCAGGAACCACGTGAGGTGCGTCGACAGACACGTCGGGGACAAAGTTGTGCTCGGAGATGTTGGGCGACGCCTGGACGCGCGCGAGCAGGTGAGCAGGATCCAGGTCCTCAGTGGAGATGGCCGCCTTCTGTGCACCAAAGTCGCGCAGGTGCATGGTCAGCGCGCGGGTATCGATGCCCTCAATGGCAACGACGCCGTTTTCCTGCAGGAACTCAGGTAGGCTCTGCTTGGACGTCCAGTTGCTTGGCTCGTAGCACATGTCGTGCACAACAAAACCACGCAGATGCAAGGTGTCTCGCTGCATAACTGCAGGATCGATGCCGTAGTTGCCCACCTGCGGATAGGTTAGCGTGACAATCTGGCCGGCATAACTTGGATCGGAAATAATCTCCTGGTAGCCCGTCATGGACGTGTTGAAAACAATCTCGCCGAAGGTTTCTCCGCTCGCACCACAGCACCTCCCTCGAAGGTTGTTCCGTCTTCGAGAACAAGCAGCGCGCGAGGCTGCGAGGTGGCACTTGCCAGTGGATTCATATACTCTCCGATCTGCGTAGGAGCATGCCGAGCCATAAAAAAAGAGCACTCCTTGTGGAGGCTCAACAGCGAACATGCGCACTCAACGCTATGGGCCTTGCCGGTGTCTCGCACCGTCCTTAAAGGTTGGTAGTATTGTAGCGCATAACCAATAAAGGAGATGGCATGTTTCCATATTTTCTAGAGAATCCCTCAGATGTGGCAGCGCCGCTGCTGCTGGGATGCACTCTGACAAGGACAATTACGCTTAATGGCGAGAAACACAAACTAGTTGCAAGAATTGTAGAGACCGAGGCTTACGACCAAGATGATCCAGCAAGTCATGCGTTTGTCGGGCTCAGTGAGCGCAATGCTGCCATGTTTGGACCTGCAGGTCACCTCTACGTGTACGTTTCGTACGGAATGCATCACTGCTGCAATGTGGTGTGTGGTCCTGAGGGATTTGGCAGCGGATGCTTGGTGCGCGCGGTTGAGCCTCTTGAGGGTGTAGAGGTGATGCGCGAGCTCCGTGAGGCTGGACATGCGTACAAGCACCCGCTCAAGCTGCGCGACCTCACCAACGGGCCAGGTAAGGTGTGCGCTGCACTTGGCATTGACAAGGAGCTCTACGGACATGACCTGACAGTTGAACCGCTTGTGTTGGACTTTGCTCCCCTGCTACTAGTAGAAACAATTGGGTGTTCATCTCGCGTAGGCATTAGCAAAAACGCCGATGCTCAGAAGCGCTTTTTTTATCGAAGGAAACGCGTTTGTTTCACGGGCGTAGTGCGTGGGTGCACAGGGTGCGTCAGGCGTGCGAACAAGACATGCAATCATGACTTGCGATCAAAAAAGGACCTTGGGTAACCAAGGTCCTTTTTAGTAGTTACGTTGAAGCCAAGCCGGCAGTGCAGATAGACAATCAAATGCCACTGCATCGGGTTTCTCGCCAAGTGTTATGCGAACTAGCAGACACCCTGCGCCATCATTGCATTTGCAACCTTGAGGAAGCCGGCGATGTTTGCGCCAAAGACCAGGTTTCCGGGGTGGCCGTACGTTGCAGCAGCCTCAGAAGCAGCGGTGTAAATGCTCTCCATGATTCCCCTGCAGCTTGGAGTCAACCTCTTCAAACGTCCAGGAAAGGTGCTCGGCGTTCTGGGGACATCTCAAGACCGGAAACAGCTACGCCGCCAGCGTTGGCAGCTTTGCCAGGCGCGAAGAAGACGTCATTATCGATGAGGTAGTTGGTTGCCTCGAGAGTAGTTGGCATGTTAGCGCCCTCAACAACATACTTAGTACCGTTGGCGACAAGTTTCTGCACGTCAGCGAGCTCGAGCTCGTTCTGAGTTGCGCATGGCATAGCAATGTCACACTTCTGACTCCAAGGACGCTCGCCTGGGAAGAAAGTGGCGGAAGGACGTGCGTCAGCGTACTCCTTGATGCGTGCGCGGCGGACCTCCTTGACGTCCTTGAGTAGTTCAACGTCAATACCCTCTGGATCATAGACATAGCCCGAGGAGTCCGAAACGGTTACCACGGTTGCTCCGAGTTGCTGTGCCTTCTGGGCAGCGTAGGTAGCAACGTTTCCGGAGCCGGAAATGCAGACCGTCTTTCCTGCGAGAGAATCGTTCTTCTCGGCAAGCATGTGTGTGAGGAAGTAAACCGCACCGTAACCAGTAGCCTCGGTACGAGCAAGGGAGCCGCCGAAGGAAAGGCCTTTGCCGGTCAAGACGCCGGTCCACTCATTGCGAAGGCGCTTGTACTGGCCAAACATGTAGCCGATTTCTCGTGCGCCGGTACCAATGTCACCAGCTGGAACGTCGGTGTTTGGGCCAATGTGACGAGCAAGCTCGGTCATGAATGACTGACAGAATGCCATAATCTCGCGGTCGGACTTACCCTTTGGATCGAAGTCAGAGCCGCCCTTGCCGCCGCCCATGGGAAGCGTGGTCAGGGAGTTCTTGAAGATTTGCTCGAAGCCAAGGAACTTCAGGATAGAGAGGTTAACTGTTGGATGGAGACGGAGACCGCCCTTGTAAGGTCCAATAGCAGAGTTAAACTCGATGCGGTATCCGCGATTGACCTGGACGTTGCCAGAGTCATCGACCCACGGAACGCGGAACATAACAATGCGCTCTGGCTCAACAAGGCGCTCGAGCAGAGCGGCTTTTTTTCATACTCAGGATGTGCTTCCAGGGCAGGCTGAATGGTAGTAAGGACTTCTTTTGCGGCCTGAATAAACTCAGGCTGATCTGCGTAACGTTCTTCGAGCTGCGCAATTACTTTAGATGAATAGCTCATGAAACCCCTTTCGAAGTGGTTACGAATAGCATAGACATCCAATGTTTCGATTGAATAACAAAACCAAAAAATCTAAACAGCACAAAATTAGTTTAAAAAGATTGCAATTTCTTCTTGCTCTTAAGCGATTTGTCACCTATACTTTTCTCTCGGCTCGGGGTGTAGCGCAGCTGGTAGCGCAACTGCTTTTGGGGAGCAGTGGGTCGCTGGTTCGAATCCAGTCACCCCGACCATTTTTTTCTTTTCTTGCTTTACCCTTGCGGCGGTAGTTCAATTGGTAGAGCATCAGCCTTCCAAGCTGACTGTTGCGGGTTCGAGTCCCGTCCGCCGCTCCATTTAATTCCCTATTTATTTAATTCTCTCCCCTTCCCCTTATCTAGGTACTCTTTTGCTCATTTTGATTGAGTGATAGTTAATTGGCTGAGTCGTATACGTTTTTTAGCAACTGTGACTTTGTTTCTTCTCACTTCAGCTGGATGTATTCCCCTTTATTTGTGATTTCCTATTTTTGACTCATTAAATTGAATATTAATACTTTTTATATTCATTTTGATGGATACATAATTTTTGAGCTCAAAAAAATATGTGCCGAAAAAGGTAAAAAAATGCGTTTAGTTGGAAATGAAAAAAATTTTTAAATAAGTCGATTTATCTCCAACTAAGACGATTTTTTTACCGCTTCAAAAACTTTTATCTGGGGAAACACTGTATGCAGAAAAATGAAAACCCCAACTAAACGCATTTTTTTACCACCTGAACACCCGAAAAAGGCTTGGGCATTCCAACAACTCCTGGTTTACTTAAGATTACTTGGGTAATCTGAAGCTAATTGAGCAGATTGACTCGCTGAAAACTTTTTCTTACCAGCAAAAAGAGGCTGTGCGAAGCACAGCCTCTTTTGCACTGTAATCTACAGGCAAATATCTAACGGCGAGTCTTTACGGAGTACGCAAGACCAGACGTAATAATACCTGCAGCTGCAAGAGCACTTGCAATCGACATTACGTCGCCAGTATCTGGCAGACCAGATCTCTTCTTCTTAGGAGTCTTAGGCTTTGGATCTGGATCAGGGGTTGGCGTTGGTGTAGGAGTGATTGGCTTATCTGCCGTAGTAACTTCTACAGTAACAATAGTCTGATCTGCAGTATTAAATGTAGCAGGTGCCACGGTAAATGGAATCTGATCAGCATTGAGCTCATATCCCTCAGGGGAAGCGGTCTCAACCAGGTAATAATTGCCTGGCGTCAGATAGAACTTAGTGCCATCCTGATAGATACCCTTGGTCAGAAGATCTGCAGTTGCAGCAGTGTTCTGAACTAGAGCGGTAAGCTCAGCCTTTGTGAGAGTGTCTCCGGAGGTAAAGGTGCCATCAGCTCCCGTAGTAAGCCCCTCTTTTACCAGTGTGCCATCGGCTTTGTAGAGGCTATACGTAGCACCAGCGACAGGCTTGGAAGCATCATCCGCATCAGTCTTAACAAGCTTCAAAGGAGCCGGAACTGCACGATACGTGAGGTAATATTGCCTGGTGCGGTTTACTGAACCGTCAGCATTGAACCCAGGAGCCAGAACAGAGTTATCACGAGGACCAGAGTTGTATGCGCCAATGGCCAAAGAGGTACCTGCTGGAACGTCAATATCGTTTGCAATATAGATATAAGAATCGCCAGGTCCGTCAGCCTTAATCTCATCAACCGTCTTGCGGACAGTGGTCAGGAGCAGGTTTGTTGAAGGATCAGTCTCAAACTTATTACCGCCAGATACTGAGTCATCTGCATCGACACCAGCGTATTCTGGCATATACACAACGTGACCCTTGGTATTGTATCGAGCTGAGACCTGACGATCCTCAAACGCTGCGGAAGTTGTATAGGTAGCAGCAAGATCATTAAGACCAAGAACGCTCACTGCACCGTTGCCATAGATAGGTAGACCAGCGTTTCTTTGAGCAATTGGGTCGGTTAGTCCAAGACCCATAAGTGCCCTATATTCCAGGTCATCTACGTAGTGATAAACAGCAGTGGCAGTATCAATTACGCGCGCAGGGAATCGCTTAGTAAACGCATTCGTACCGCCCCAAGTTTTCTTAATACCTCCCTGAATGCCAAGCTGATAAGACCTATCAGAAAGATTCAGCGGTGCAGAGAACTCAATGTACTGGCGAGCAGTAATTGGAGCATTGAACACAGCAGCGGGCTCTTCATAAGAAGTGCCACCCATGATGGACTGGCCGTTGACCTTAACGGTAAACATCAAGTTAGTCTTTGGTCCACCACCAGACAAAGCACCTGTTGCATCCATAGGTTTATAGGTATCGACAGCAGAATGAACAGAAACGGCTACCTTACGAAGACCATGGCCAGTTGGGTCATTATGTGGGTAGTTGAGCAGGTTATCTGTATCGCCGAGAAGAACGTAATAAGCGCGAATTTCTCCGCCCTCAGCAATCATCTGCGCAACGGAATATTTAGTTGGATCCATATCCAGCTTAAGTGCAGTGCCATCGGGCTTTACCCAGTAATAACGAGCAATGACGCCCGTACGATCTTCTCGCGGTTTAGCCGCCTGAGCGGTAATCTCAGCCTGGATTTCAGCATCAGAAATGAAATCTGGGAACGGGTTGGCAACGGTTTGAGTTCCATCAAGCGGCGCTCCGTCCACATCATCGGAATAAATTGCTGGATCAGCAGCAAATGCTGTGTGTGGAAGAGCAAACGCCAAAATTACACCTACAAATAGCGCAAAAATAGCTAGAAACGTAATACGAGAAAGCCTTGCGCCTCCTACAGAAGTGCTGTTCATACATCCTTCTTCCCTCGTGAAGGGTGAATAATTATGTATATACCATAGCTCATTTCTTGTTATTTATGTAGGTGAGACCAAAACGGATGATATTTTTGTTAATTAAATCACTAAAGAAACGCATCAAGCGGTCTAGACTACTTAACTAGACCGCTTGTTTAGAATGCTTGTTTAACAACCACTGGTTAAAACAACTGACTCGCTGGTTTGTACTATGTGTCTTTACTTGTCAGGAGTAAGTCGCCAAATCTCGTCATTATATTCAGCAATAGTTCTATCAGATGAGAATGTTCCTGCCATAGCAATATTTACAAGAGACTTCTGGAGCCACGCTCTCCTATCCTCATAATCATCGAACACGCGCTCTTTTGTTGAAATATATGCTTCCAAATCAAGCAACGTCATAAACCAATCTTTTGAGCACAAGTTTTTGTGAAGACGCTCCAGGCGCTCCTCATTACCAAGAGAAATAAACTCTGGGCTAATTAAGAAATCAACGAGTGGTTTAATCTGAGGCTTCTTATAAAACTCTTTTTGCTTTTGTAACCTTTGTGCTCATAAAGGCTTACAACCTCATCACTTGAAGCACCAAACGCGTAGATATTCTCCTTGCCTACCAAGTCGGCAATTTCTACATTTGCACCATCAACTGTGCAAACGGTAACAGCGCCGTTAAGCATGAACTTCATGTTGGAAGTTCCAGAAGCCTCCTTGGAAGCCAGTGAAATCTGCTCAGAGATATCTGCTGCTGGAATAACGTGCTCAGCGGCAGTAACGTTGTAATTCTCGATCATTATCACCTGAAGATATGGTGAAACATCTGCATCGTTTGCAATCAAAGACGAGAGAACAAGAATTGCATGAATGATATCTTGAGCAGCCACGTATGCTGGTGCAGCCTTACCACCAAAAATGACAGTAATAGGATGCTTTGGAAGGTGTCCGGACTTAATATCAAAATATTTCCAAATCAAATAAAGCAATAGCATTTGCTGACGCTTATATTCATGGAAGCGCTTCACCTGGACATCAATAATGGAGTCGGCATTAACTTTTGTATCTTGATTGTCCAGCAAAAACTTGCTCATTCTATCTTTGGCTACCTGCTTTATCTCTTGCAGCCTATTAAGAACTTCATCGTTATTCTGATACTCTAAAAGTCCCTCGAGATTACCAGTTGTTCTCCAACTATCTCCTATCAACGTATCAAGATACTCAGCAAGCTCTGGATTACAGCCCATCAACCAACGACGGAAAGTAATTCCATTGGTCTTGTTAGAAAACTTTTCTGGGTACAAATCAAAGAATGGCTTGAGTTCTGTCTCTTCCAAAATCTTAGTATGAAGCGCTGCAACACCATTGATACTAAAGCCGTAATGAATGGCAAGGTTAGCCATGTGAACTTTCTTATCAATGATGACTTGTACACTTGGATCTGCAACGGTACTACGGATGTGTTCGTCAAGCTTTTTGATAATCGAAGCAATCTTTGGAGAAACTTCCTCGATAAATTTAAGAGGCCATTTCTCAAGAGCTTCTGCCAAAATCGTATGATTTGTGTATGCAACTAGTGAAGAAACAATGGTTACAGACTCTTCAAACGAGATGTCGTATTTCTCAGTCAAGATACGAATAAGCTCTGGAATTACCATTGTGGGGTGCGTGTCGTTAATCTGAATCACAACATAGTCAGCGAGGTCATGAACATTACTGCCGCGCTCAACCGCCTCTTTAACAATCAACTGTGCAGCATTTGAAACCATAAAATATTGCTGATACACACGAAGAAGCTGACCGTCTTCATCCGAATCGTCGGGATACAAAAAGAGTGTTAGATTCTTTTTCAAAGCAGTCTTATCAAAATCAATAGCGTCATCAGAAACTAATGATTCGTCGATACTTTTGCAGGTCAAAACAAACGAAGTCTGTTTTTCTTTGTTCGGCCATATCCCAAAAACATCAATTGAATAGAGCTCAGACGTCACCGAGAAATCTCTAAATTCTACGGTAAATGATGTCTTCTCGTCTTCAAGCCACCTATCATCAGCAAGCCAAGCATCTGGAACGGCAGTTTGCTGTCTATCTAAAAACTGCTGATGAAAGAGACCAAAATGATATTTAAGGCCCACACCATCACCTGGCAAGCCAAGTGTTGACATGGAGTCGATAAAGCATGCTGCCAATCGACCAAGACCACCGTTACCAAGTGAAGGCTCAACTTCAAGCTCTTCGATGTCTTCGAGCGAATGGCCTGCTTTAGAAAGCTGCGATTTTACCTCGTTATAAATTCCCAGATTGATGAGGTTATTTGAAAGCAGCTTGCCAATCAGAAACTCTGCGGAAATGTAATAGAGCCTCTTCTTACCATTATTTAACGGAAGAGATTCCGACTTACTCTTAACCACCTGAAGCAGTAATTCAAAAACTTGACTGTCAGTAATTTCAGACAGAGGCTGATTAAATTGTTGAAAAGATAAGGTGTCTAAGTTCATTATTGCTCCTCTTTGTACACCCTGAAATACATCTCAGTAATAGTTCTTAAGAAATCTTCTGTATGACGCGTAATGGCTCCCTGCTTCATACGCCAACACCAGTTACCTCAACAGTGGCTGGAACATTCATGCGTGCAGAATCATCTAAGCCGAGAAGATCTTGCATGGTGTGAATACAAGTGTCACTCACAGAAGCTGCAATTCCACGTGAAAGCGCCTCACCAATTGGCTCATCTTTTGAGCGATGAAGGTAAATATCTGCCTGTTCACGCTCTCTATCAGTAGCCTGAGTCTCATACCAACCACGAGCAGTTGGATTATCATGCGTTCCCACATACGCAATAGTATTTGCAGTGTAATTGTGAGGAAGATCTCTTGAATCATGCATTCCATCAAATCCGTACTGCAAGATTTTCATTCCTGGGAAACCAGTTTTGTCTCGCATGGCGATAAGCTCTGGTGTAATTAATCCAAGGTCTTCCGCAATGATTGGAAGTTTACCCAGCTGCTTTTCCAGTTCCTTAAACAGCTCCAAATCTGGCCCTTTAGTCCATTTGCCTTCTGTAGCATTTGTAGCTCCGTAAGGAATCTCCCAATAGGCTTCAAAACCTCTAAAATGATCAATTCTAAGCACATCAAACATCTCAAGATTTGTCTGTACACGCCAAACCCACCATGAATAGTGCGATTTCTTCATATACTCCCAGTTATAAATTGGATTTCCCCAATATTGTCCAGTTGAAGAAAATTGATCAGGAGGAGTACCTGCAACCGTAATAGGACGTCCCGTTTCATCTGTCTTAAACAGTTCTGGCTGTGCCCACATCTCTACAGAATCTCGTGAAACATAAATGGGAAGATCGCCAATAATAAGTATTCCCTCTTATTGGCATAAGACTTAACTTTTGCCCATTGAGTAAAGAAGAAATACTGAGTCATCTTGTGATACAAAACTGACTTTTGAAGTTTCTTTATTTCTTTTGCAGTTGTTTCATTTCTTTGTTGGAAAGGTTTTGGCCACTCCCAGTAGGCTTTATGTCCAAACTCTTCCTTTAGGGACATGAACTCTGCATAGGGATCAAGCCACTCTGCATGATCGTGACAGAACTTCTCAAAATCATCAGGAACATCTTGCATAAACCTATCAAAGGCACGGTTAAGTAAACGACGATGATTTACAAAAAGCGCACCATAATCAACACAAGTATTGCTAGTCCCAAAAGAAATATCTTCAAAGTCATCTGACTTTAAATATCCAAGTTTCTCAAGATCTTTTAAATCTATATAGTAAGGACTTCCCGCTGCAGCAGAAAAAGACTGATAAGGAGAGTCACCATAACTTGTGGTAGTAAGAGGCAAAACCTGCCAATACCTTTGTTTTGTCCTGACGAGAAAATCAATAAAATCGTAGGCTTCTTTGCCAAACGTGCCAATCCCATATGAATTTGGAAGAGAAGAAACGGCCAAAAGTACTCCGCTTGCTCGTCCCATAGTTGCCTCTTTCATAAAAGAGTACTGGCTTATCTTTTTAAGATAAGCCAGTACAAAGCTTTAATACTTAACTAGATTATCTTGCGTATTCTTATCAAAGAGATGAACAGCATTGTCTTCAAATTTAAACCACACTTCATCACCAATTTTGAGGTTTCGTTTAGCAAACTCAGTTGCTGGAACGATAAGGACAAAATTGCCGTCATCAGTATGAATATGAAGGTGAACCGTGGAGCCCATAAGCTCACTTACCTCAAGATTGCCCTTGAAAGCACCAATTCCATTTGGCTCAGTCAAATAAATTTGCTCGGGCCTAATGCCGACAATGACATCTGTTGCTGGCGCAGCAACCCAAGACTGTGCTAACAGATTAGCCATCTCAGGAGAAATTTCAAATGACATGCTTTCTGTCTCCACATGGAACTCATTGTCCACGCGAATAAGATGCGCATCAAAGAAGTTCATTTGAGGCATGCCAATGAAACCAGCAACAAAGAGATTAGCCGGTCTATTAAAACACTTCTTGTGGTGTTCCAATTTGCTGAACAAAGCCATCCTTCATAATGACAATGCGATCGCCCAAGGTCATTGCCTCTGTTTGGTCATGTGTAACATAGACAAAGGTTCCATCAACCTTCTGACGAAGCTTAATAATTTCTGTACGCATCTGATTTCTCAGCTTTGCATCAAGATTTGAGAGTGGCTCATCCATCAGGAAGACTTTTTGGATCACGGACAATTGCACGACCAATTGCAACGCGCTGACGCTGACCACCAGAAAGTGCCTTTGGCTTACGATCAAGATATGCTGTAATACCTAATGTTTCTGCAGCTGCACGGACCTTCTCGTCAATAACTTGTGGATCAACCTTTTTAAGCTTAAGAGTAAACGCCATATTGTCATAAACGGTCATATTTGGATACAGCGCATAGCTTTGGAAAACCATTGCAATGTCTCGGTCTTTTGGTGCGACATCATTTACAAGCTTTCCATCGATATAAAGCTCGCCAGAAGAAATATCTTCTAGACCTGCAATCATACGCAGTGTAGTAGATTTTCCGCAACCCGAAGGGCCAACAAGCACGACAAACTCGTGCTCCTTAATAGTGAGATTGAAATTTTGAACAGCAACAACGCCTTCTTCAGTTACCTCAAGATTGCTCTTTTTCTGCTCAGTTTTCTTACCAAAGAGAGTCTTGCGCTTTTTCTCATTTGGGTAAATCTTTTTTATATTCTTCAAAACGATTTCTGCCATGATAAAACCTTTCAGAAATGCCTACAGCTTGCTGTAATACATTGAGATTTAGCCTTTTACAGCACCAGAGACGACACCATTGATAATGTAGCGCTGGCACAGTAAATACATAATGACAATTGGGATAATGACCATCATGATGCAGGCAAACATTGGACCCATCTCAACGCGTCCATATCCACCTCTAAAGTACTGAATCAGAATTGGGATAGTTTGATATTTGGTTCTATCCAGAACAAGATATGGAAGCAAATAGTCATTCCAGACCCACATAGTTTCGAGAATACCAACAGAAATATACGTTGGCTTCATAATAGGCAAAACAACGTGGAAGAATGTCTGGAGCGGATTGCAGCCATCAATAGTTGCAGCTTCCTCAATCTCAAGTGGAATAGTCTTAACAAATCCAGCAAACATAAATACTGCTAATCCAGCACCAAAGCCCAAGTAAATGAAGCAAATATTGAAAGGAGTATTAAATCCAAGCGTGTTTGCCATATTGGACAGCGTGAACATAAGCATCTGGAACGGTACTACCATCGAGAAGACAAACAGATAATACAGAATATTACTAATGCGATTTTTTACACGGACAATAAACCATGCACACATTGAGCAACAAACCAAAATCAGTGCTACAGATGTGATGGTAATAACTAGAGAATATCCAAAGGCTGCTAAAAAGCCCTGCTTCTCCAAAGCAGCAATATAGTTAGCCAAACCCGCAGAGTTCTCTGAAGTTACAAGATCAAATGCCGTAGATGTGGTAATAGTTGTTTCTTCCTTGAATGAATTCATCAAGATCATAACCATTGGATAAATCCATGCAAGAGAAAGGATAGTAAAGAATACAGCTAAAATTTTATTAATGACCTTATCGCGCTTCATTATTGCTGCACCTCCCTCGACCTGGTGGCTCTTAGCTGAATCATGACAATACAAATAACTAAAATGCAGAAAATAACAGCTTTAGCCTGGCCGATACCCATCCACTTTGCTCCCTGTCGAGCGTAGAAGGTATTGTAAATATTAAGAGCAAGCATTTCGGTTGCATGCTTAGGCTCACCTGCAGTAAGTGCCAAGTTCTGGTCAAATAATTTAAAGCCATTTGTAACTGTTAAGAAAAGACAAATAGTAATGGTAGACATAAGGTTTGGAATTTTTACCTTCCAGAGAGTCTGCCAAGCATTTGCTCCATCAACTCGTGCTGCTTCAAGATAATCACTTGGAATAGATTGCAGGCCAGCAATATAAATAATCATCATGTAGCCAACTTGCTGCCATAAGGTAAGAATAATCATTCCCCAAAATCCTGCAGTGCTATTAAGCGCAAGAAGCTGCTCGCCCACAATAGAAAGCGTGCAGTTAATCAAAAATATTCCAGATGTATCCCAGAACAATGCCGCCAATAAGATTAGGCATAAAAAAGACAGTTCTAAATGAATTGGTACCCTTAAGGTCTTTTCTAGTTAAGGCAAGCGCAATTGCAAGCGCTAATACATTAATAAGAACTGTTGAGACTAGAGCAAACAGTGCGGTATACCAAAAAGCATGGGCAAACTGTGGGTCAGAGAAAGCTGCTACATAGTTATCTAGACCTACTGGTTTAGCATCGCTAATGGTAATAAATTTACAAAATGAAAGATAAAATCCCTGCACAAACGGAATCAAAAAGCCAAATAAAAAAGATAGCGCTGTAGGCAGAACAAATAATGGCCACCACCGCTTCAACATTTTAGCCATAGAGATACCCTCCAATAACAAGAGACGAGAAGAGAGATCTCTCTTCTCGTCTCTCACGAATCAAAGTATTACTAGAAGGACTACTATGCGTTAGCCTCTTTTTCAGTCTTCCAACCATCAATGAATGCAGACTTGACAGCCTCCCAGTCCTCTGTTCCTGCTGCGTAGCCCTTAAGTGCACTGGAGAGGTTGTTCTTCCACTCCTGAGAAGGAATGTAAATGAAGTCCCAAGCCACAGACTCATTACCCTTCTTTGCATACTCAGCTGCAATGTTTGCAAGAGCGTTCTTTGTTGCCTTTTGCATTCTTAAATGGAATGGTAAAGCCCATGTCCTCAGCGATTGCAGTGGTAGCTGTATCAGAAGTTACGCACCAATAGATAAAGTCAAGTGTTGCCTTCTGGGATGCCTCATCTGCCTTGGAGCTTACGCACCAATAGTTCTCGCCACCCGGAGCACATACCCTGCTTCTCTTCACCCTTAACGCCAATATAAATTGGAATCATACCAAGAGCATCATCACCAAGCTTCTTGATGTCGTTATATGCCCAAGTGCCGTTCTGATAGAAGACTGCGTCGCCATTGACAAACTCTGCAACAGCATCATCACCAGTCTTGCTAGAAAGCTCAGTTGGACTGCATGTAGCATTATTGATATAAAGATCAAAAATCTGCTTGTAGTTAGGAAGATATGTTCTCTTAATTTCCTTAGCCTCAGGCTTACCAGTATCCTTGAACTCATAGTACAGAGGAAGGTTTGCAAGGTGTGTGGTAAAACGCCAGTCAGAACTAGAATCAAGGCCAGCGCTGGTAAATGCGCCCTTTACGCCAAGCTCTGCTTTGCGAGCTTGAATATCCTCAACAACCTTCTTCAGTGAGGCAAAGTCCTTGATGTCGTCACCCTTATAGCCAGCCTTCTCAAGCAGCTTCTTGTTGTAGATAATGCCGTAGTCTTCCTCTACATAGTCAACACCGTAGACAACGCCATCCTCCTGAAGCTTAAGAGCGTCATTGGTGAGCTCATCCAGAATCTTGGCACCCTTAAGGTCAATACAGTAATCCTTTACACCAATAAGACCGGAAGGACCATTTGTCTGGAACAGTGTTGGAGCTACAGAGGCATCCTTGTTAATCTCAGACTGGAATGTCTGTGCATAAGTATCAGAAGCAGCGGTTACTACCTTTACAGGAACCTTTGTTTCCTCAGTATACTTAGCTGCAAGATCTTTCCACTGCTGATCAGACTCAGGCTTGAAGTTCAGGAAATAAACTGAACCGTTTGCAGAATCAGACTCTCCCTGTTTTTTTGTCGTTAGTTCCTCCACAAGCAACAAGACCCAGTGAGCAAAGAGCTGATGCACTTAAGGTAACAAACTGCCTACGATCAATACCGGACATAAGACTCCTCCTTAGAGAGTGCTCCTAACTCTTTGCTAGGGTTGCATCTCTTCTCATGATTTTCATAAGCTATGCTTTGATACACGTTCAAAACAATTTTTGCTTATGTCTACAAAGTAATAGTATATTAGTATTAGCGAGTTGTTTAAACAACTCACTTCTGAGCGGTATGAAATTATCGGTAAATGGTATGAAAGGAATCATTTTATGTAACTTTCATTTTTTTATAAAGCTACTATCTAATCAAGAGCAATTTTAACATGCAACTCCAACCTTCAACAGCACGTTAAGGAAAAATATGCCAAGCGCACGGTTTAATACGATTTATCATGATTTAAAAAATAAGATCTTAGACGGGACATATGCGTATGAGTCCTATTTACCAACCGAGATGGAGCTTACTAAGATATATTCCTGCTCTAGAAACACCGTTCGACGTGCGCTCACACTTCTGTCCGATGAAGCTTTTCTTCAGCCTATTCACGGTAGAGGCGTACGCGTTATTTGGCAGAAAAAGCCAAGTGAGGTTACTGGCTCATTAGAAGGACTTGAGTCCTTTCAAGAATATGCCCACAGAAACAATCTTGTGCCTGATACAAATGTCATTGTCTTTGAGCACGTTCTTTGCACAGACGATATTTCTCATCAAACTGGTTTTTAAAGCAGGAGAAGAACTTATTCACATTGTTCGAATCCGTAAACTCGACGGATCTTCTCGCCAGATAGACAACGACTACCTTTTAGCATCTGCCGTTGGAAATCTAACCATTGCTGATGCATCAACGTCTATTTATGCATACCTAGAAAACACGCTTCATATGAAAATTCTAAAGAGCAAAAAGAACCATCAGTGTTGAGCTGGCAACTGAAGAAGACCAGCAACATCTAGAGCTTGGAGATTTTAACTGCGTTGCAGTGGTGGAAAGCCATTCATTCAACTCAAAAGGCGTTATGTTTGGCTTCACACAAACTCGTAGTCATCCAGAAACGTTCTGCTACAAGGTTATTTCAAAGAGATAACCTGCGGTTAAATGTGCAGAATAAATTTCTTCTCTAGTTTGTGGAAGACGGTATAGCCAATTACGAGGGCAAGAACTGCAGAAACAAGGCAGCCCAAAATTGTTCCAGTTGCAGGAAGTTGCTGAAAAAGCAGACAATCTCTCATGAATGTTACAAAGTGAAACATGGGATTAAAACGCTCTACCTGCAACATCCAGGGAGACATGATATTAACGGAGTAAAACAGAGGTGTTCCATACATCCATGCAGTGGTCACAACACTCCATAGGTGAATAACATCCCTAAAGAAGACTGCAAGGGCCGATAAAAGCAGGGCTAATCCAATGCAGAAACAAGCCAACAGCAACAAAGCAACGGGAGTTAGCAATGCATAAACGGTCAATGGAATCTGGAAGACCAACATAACAATGCCTACGGCAATAAGCGAGAAAAGATAATTTACAACCGCAAAAAGTACTTTTTGAACTGGGAAGACAACACGATTAATGCGAACCTTCTTGAGAAGACTTGAGGCGTCAATAATTGAGCGCATTCCCATGGTAGTAGCATCATTCATCAGCTGAAATGCTGTGTTACCAAGAATAAGATACAGTGGGTAATTCACAACATCCTCGGCACGGTTACCCAAAAACGTAGAGAAAACAACTGCCATAACAGTCATCATCAGAAGAGGATTTAAAACTGACCAAACAACACCTAAGATGCTGCGGCGATACTTAAGCTTAAAGTCCTTGCTGACCAGCTGGCGCAAAATAAACTGATCGCGCTTATGCGTTGGATACCACGCGTCACGAGCAGAAACAGCCACAATACTTGCACTTGCACCATTAGTATTTGCGGAAACTATGCTTGCGTCCTGCGCATTATTAGTTTGTGTTGAATACTCGCTCACGCGCTATCCTTTTCTACCGATTTCTGTATGGTTTATCCTAGCACAGACAGACAAAAGCCGTTTAAACTTGAAACATTGTTGAACTGTTTTCTCCACTATTTTATTTGGATATGTGGTGACAAGACTATTTAGTAACAGCGCGCTCAACAGCAGCGCTTGTAGAAATGGTGCAAAATGTCTCAATCCCCTCTTGGACGCACGCTTATCATTGCTAATCCAGCTGCTCATAGCGGTAAAGGCGCAGCTGGTGCAGAGTTTGCCCGTCATTTCCTTACCAGCTATTCTGCTGCAACGGACGGTTACGAGCTCAAGCTCACCACAGCTATGGGAGATGCTCGTGTCATGGCCGCAGAAGCCGCAGATTTTGATACGGTTGTCGCACTTGGTGGAGATGGCGTCATCCACGAGGCGGTCAACGGCCTCATGACCTTATCGCCAGAGGTGCGTCCAGCGCTTGGCATTATCCCTATGGGTTCCGGCAACGATTACGCGCGCACACTGGGCATGAAAATCAACGATCCAGAAGGCGCGTTTGCACAGCTTGTTCGAGGCAAAGTCAAGAAACTTGAGATTGGTCGCATCAACGACGTTTACTTCATGGAGACCATGTCGTTTGGACTTGATGCAGCCATTGCAGCTGATACCACCAAGCGTCGCGCCAACAACTCTCTACCGAGGGAGAAGCGCTCTTTTTTACCTCGGGGCTCAAGTTCATGGCTGCAGGCAGCAAAGGCTACCCTTGCACCGTCTCGTTTGATGGCGAGAAGGACATTGAACTCCAAGCTCTCATTATGGCGTTCCAGATTGGTCCTACGTATGGCGGTGGCTTTAAGGTCTGCCCACACGCTCAGCCTGACGACGGCCTTCTCACCGTCTGCTACAACACCAAGGTACCTAACATCCCCCACCTGCTAGCCTTATTTGGCCTGGCAAAAGCTGGCAAGCACATTAATTCACGCATCATGGTAGAGCGTCACCTCAAGAAAGCAGTGGTCAGCTTCCACGAGCCAGTACCTGTTCAGGTTGACGGAGAAGAGCTTCCTTTTGCAGAGCAGTTTGTGGTCGAGGTCATCCCAGCTGCACTTTCCGTGATTGTTCCCCAGCACGCGGTTCAGCGCAGCGTGGTTGACACAGTTTGTGCAGCTCGCGTGCCAAACGTGATGTCGCGAGAAGACCGATCTTCTCGCCAAAAGGTTTGATTCAAAGAAACAGGGGCACCTGCCAGCGCAGATGCCCCTGAATTTGTTTGTGTGAGCGAGAGCTTAGCGAGCTTCGCGCTCGAGCAGAGCTTTTAACCTCAGCTGCGGTATCAAGCTCCATAACGCGAGCAGTAAGCTCTGTCTGCCTCAGCCTTTGTCCAAGCAGCAATGGTTTTACGGGTGCGCAGGACAGATGGGGCAGAAACGGAGAACTCGTCCAGACCGAAGGAAAGCAGAACTGAATGAGCAGTGGGTCTGCAGCTGCCTCGCCGCACATACCAACCATAATCTTCTCCTTATTGCCCTCGCCGATGAGGAACTTAAGAGAACGGAGAACTGATGGCTGGTAGACCTCATAGAGGTAAGCAATACGGTCATTACCGCGGTCTGCACACATAGTGTAACCAATGAGGTCATTAGTGCCAATGGAGAAGAAATCACACTCACGAGCCAGCTTGTCTGCAATCAGAGATGCAGATGGGGTCTCGATCATCGTACCGACCTCGATGTCCTTATTATATGCTACGCCCTCAGCGTCAAGCTCACGCTTGCACTCCTCAACCAGAGCCTTAGCCTCACGGACCTCATCAACGGTAGTGACAAGAGGAAGCATAATTTTGATGTCACCAAATGCAGACGCACGGAGAAGGGCGCGGAGCTGAACCTTGTACTGCTCTGCGTTGTTGAGGCAGTAACGGATAGCGCGGAAGCCCATGAATGGGTTCTCCTCAGCCTTCATGTTGAGGTAAGGAATCTCCTTATCGCCACCGACATCAAGAGTGCGGATGATAACTGGCTTATCCTTCATACGCAGAGCAACCTTCTGGTAAGCAGCAAACTGCTCTTCCTCGCTTGGAAGCTCTTTTTGCGTCCATAAACAGGAACTCAGAGCGGAAAAAGACCAACGCCCTCAGCGTCAGCCTCAATTGCGCCGTTAGCATCCTCTGGGTTACCGATGTTAGCAACAAGCAGAACCTTAATGCCGTCAGCGGTTACAGTCTCCCTTGCCGCGATAAGCCCTCAAGTGCAGCCTTCTCTGCAGCGTAAGCCTCAGCCTGAGCCTTGTACTCAGCAAACTCAGCCTCGGAAGGATTGACCACAACCTTGCCGTTAGTACCGTCAACAACAATGGCGTTGCCGGTTGCAACCTCAGAAGTGATGTTAGGAACAGAAAGAACTGCAGGAATCTCAAGTGCGCGAGCAATGATTGCGGAGTGAGAAGTACGACCACCAGTCTCGGTAACAATACCTGCAACGTGGTCCTTATCGATGTCTGCGGTCATTGAAGGAGTTAGTTCATGGCAGACAATAACGGAGTTCTCTGGAAGTGTGGAGAGATCAACAACCTCTTTGCCAAGAAGGCCAGCGAGAAGACCGGTCTTTACGTCAGCAACATCTGCGGCGCGCTCACGGAAGAGCTCATCCTCCATGCCAAGGAACATGTTGTAGTACATGTCATAGGCATCGCTCACAGCTTGCTCAACGCAGGTGCCACCGTCAATAGCGCCGTTAACTGCCTCTTTGATGCCCTCATCCTCAGCAAACTCGATGTGGGCACCCATAATAGCAGCAGCTTCCTCGCCCACTGTCTTAGTCATACGCTCAATCTGAGCGTTAGTCTCTGCGATGAACTTGGTGACAGCCTCTGCGTAACGAGCCTTCTCTGCAGCGGTGTCCTCAACAGTGTGTGGAGTAAAAGTGAGGTCTGGATCTACGGCAACCTGTGCAATACCGATGCCGATTCCATTAGACGCATTGACTCCCTCAAACATATTTGCTCCTATCATTGTCCGCTTAGCGGTGTGTATAGTTCTGCATGATTGCCCAAAAGGACAACAGTTGCAGAGTCAAACTTATCTTTCTACAGAGTAACATTTTTTTATACTGTTACGTTGTGAGTATCTTCAAATAAATTTCAATAAAAAGCACTTGGTAAGAATTTCTTTCTTGCCAAGTGCTTGTCAGTATTCGTTGATAAAAAACGTTACTTTATGTGGATGCGTTGCTCCTTTAGTAAAGAACAGGAGCAACCTGCAAGTCGCTACTCAGAATCAGCCAACCAAGAAGCCTTAGGATCACGGCTTTCTTCCTTCTGACGAGCAAGCTTAATCTCTTCTGCAATAGATGCGGGCATTTCTCGACCCATCTTTTTATAAAGAGCGGTGACAACACGGTCGATAGTTGCACGCTTTGCAATTCCTCGGCTTGCAGCAGTTGCCGTACCACAAGCAGAAGCGTAGATAAGCGCAGTGTCGTAATCGTAGCCTGCGGTGGTCTTTGCCAAAAAGCCTGCAACCATAGAGTCACCAGCGCCAGTTGCGTTAACAAGACGAATCTTAGCAGTTGGGACAATGTGCTCAGTGCCGTACTCGTCCAAAAGCAGTGAGCCTGCACCGCCACAAGAAACAATAACGTTACGAGCGCCGCCGTCCTGAAGCTGCTTAGCAAATGGAATGCACTCTTCTGGAGTCTCTGGATTAGCGCCGAAGATACGACCAACCTCGTGGTTGTTAGGCTTTAATCAAGAATGGCTGAGCCTTAATGGCCTCCATAAGCAGCTGACCAGGAGCATCGACAACAAACTGAATGCCGCGACCTGCAAGCTGAGCCATGAGACGAGTGTAGATATCTTCTGGAAGTGAGCTTGGAATAGATCCAGTAAGAACCAGGGTATCACCTGCACCAACAACATCCATACGCTCCAGAAGCTCATCAACCTTCTTCTCTGGGATGCGTGGACCGTTGCCGTTGACCATAGTCATAACAATGCCGTTGAGCTTGACGTTAATGCGGGTAAAGCCAGTATCAAGCTTGACAAAGTTACTAGGAATACCTTGACGCTGGAGATCACTGAGCAGGTAATCGCCCGTGAAGCCACCGACAATACCCATGGCAACAGTGACCATGTCAAGTTCATTAAGAAGCGTGGAGACGTTAATACCATTACCACCGCAGTGTAACTCTTCTGATGAAGAACGGTTGGTAAAGCCCATGTCCAATGTGTTTGGATGCATGACATAGTCAAGCGCGGGATTAAGCGTCATTGTGTAAATCACGGCGAGTCCTCCGAACTACAATAAAAATCATGGAGACTTCAGTATGACGCAATCCCTCGCAACAAAACAATTAGAAACTAGTGACTCATAAAATAAAAACCCCGACGCAAGCCGGGGTTTGAAATTCAAATGGTGGATCGTCAGGGGTTCGAACCCCTGGACCTTGGGATTAAGAGTCCCCTGCTCTACCAGCTGAGCTAACGATCCAAATAACGTTTCAAATGGGGTGGGAAAAGGGGCTCGAACCCTCGACCTACGGAGCCACAGTCCGTCGCTCTGCCAACTGAGCTACTCCCACCATTTAGCCACCCTCATGAAACGCAGCTAAATCATTATTACAGAATCAGAAAAAGATGCAAGCGAGAAACGCAGATTTTTCAAACTCTTTTTTGATTTTCTTAGAAATCTGCCGGTGCAACGGGTTTCTCGCCAAACAAAATGCGGAGAAGAACGAGCTTCTCCGCAGGTGATCTCATGCACTATACGCGCAGGTATATGGCGGTATGGCAGTGGTGCGGTGTCAAGAAACCGCAATCAACCCGCTTAAAAGCCGCAGACTGTGTCTAGAAACCGTGAGCCGTAAGTGCTGCATCCAGGCGATCCAGCGCTTCTTCAATCTCCACACGAGGGGCTGCCAAATTCCAACGCTTGAAACCCTGGGCAGCCTTGCCAAAGAAGACGCCGTCGGTGAAGAAAATCTGGGCCTCAAACTGCAACAGATGCTCGAGCTCTTCTGGAGTAAGGCCAAGGTCCCTGAAGTCGAGCCACTGGAGGTAGGTTCCCGTGATTGGTGCGAGTTTCACCCGAGGGTGCTTGTTAGCGAAGAAGTCCAGGACCAATTTCTGGTTATCGTCAACAGCCTTGATGCATGCGTCCAGCCATGCCCCACCCTTGCTATAAGCCAGCTCACAGGCCTTGAAGCTGATTGGATTGCATGAGGTGGTCTCTCGGGCCTGCAGGCGCTTCTCGAGGCGGCTGCGCAGTTCTGGATTGCTCACGATGATGTTGCTGAACTGCGTGCCAGCCAGGTTGAAACTCTTTGAAGCGCTTGTGCAGGTAATGGTACGCGCTGCGACCTCATCGGAAATTGTTTCAAAGACGGTATGCGTAGAGCCTGGCATGATGAGGTCGTGGTGGATCTCGTCAGCAACCACGATGAGGTTGTGTTTAACCGCAATCTCTGCGATGCGCGTGAGCTCTTCTTTGGTCCACACGCGACCGCTTGGATTGTGGGGTGAACACAGGATGACCATGGTGTTCTTTGGCTCGGCGGCAAGTTTCTCAAGCAGGTCAAAGTCAATATCGTAGTGAGGACCCTCCGACAGGACAAGCGGGCACTCTACCAGCGCACGGTTATTCTCCTCAACTGCCATGTAGAACGGATGGTAGACAGGAGTAAACAGGATGACACCCTCGTCTGACTGAGTGAACTCGGCAACAGATGCAAAAAGCGCAGGCACCACGCCTGAAGAGTTGAGCAGCCACTCTGGTTTTACATCCCAGTTGTGGCGGGTCTTCATCCACTTGCACACAGCCTGCTTCATCTGATTGGTTGGCACGGAATAGCCAAGGATTGCGTCATTGATGTATTCCTTGAGGCCCTCGACAATCTCTGGGGCTGTGTGATACTCCATATCAGCAACAGAAAAAGGTGGAATACCAGGAGCTACATCAGGATTAACGTCATACATGACGTTCCATTTTCTAGAACCAGTACCAGCACGATCAACGCGTGATTCAAAATCGTAAGACATAGTGTCTCCATTCACGTAAGCCTGTAATCAGTGTAGCTGCTTTTAGTGTAGCTACTTTTCTTTTCCTTTGTCATTCTTCTGATAAGAAAATCTTTGATGGCACGACGTATTTGCAATCCTTATTGCTATAATGAACGACGCTATATGTCTCCTTAGCTCAGCTGGATAGAGCGTCGGTCTTCTAAACCGCAGGTCGCGCGTTCGAATCGCGCAGGAGGCACCAGAAACTCCAGGTAGATGGCTTGCCGTCTACCTTTTTTTGTTAGTCTTCAAATGCCTATCAAAAAAATGAATCGTAGCCAACCAAGAATCTTTGCTCTCTTTCATCAGTAAACGCCAATCTTTTCGATAACGATGATTTGGTTGATAAGCCACCGTCAACATGTGACCTGTTTCATGATATTTTTTAAATGTAATGTAGTGTCCTTTATAATGGGAGACAATATCATCAATTGCTTGCGAAGCATCCCATATTTCATCAACAGTACTTCCGAGCAATAAGAGTGGTGAATGAATTTGCCCAACATCTATCCTAGCAGAGCAATCTTTAGGGAAGGTTTTTCTAAAAAATTTACTGAACAGATAATCTCTAAGTCGAAACTTTTGATAGGAAAGTTCTTTTTGCAAATGCGTCCAAGAGGAAGTATGAGAGCTCCATTTCCCTTTTATTCCTTCATACACCACATCAGAGGGGGAATTTAGTACCAAGCATTGAACGTCATTAAAAATGCTCTCCTCAGCTAAAACAAATTCTGCTCCCTTAGACCGTCCATAGATTCCAATTCTTTCACTATCTACTTGAGGATGCTGACGTAGATAATCCTTTGCTTCCACAAGACACTCTAAAGGAATACGTTCCAAATGTTTTGGTAACCCCTCTAAACCAAAGTAGGCAACTGCTAGGCAAATATAACCTCTAGAAGATAGAAGCTGAGCCATATTCTGTGCCTTTTCAATCCGTCCTTCACTACCACTCACAATAATCAATGCTGGTGTTTTTATTGACTTTTTATCATAAAAGAGTCTCCCATGAAAATGTTCCCCGTAAATATCTTGATGACTAATTTGAGAACTCATGTAACGTCTTGTAAAAATTCTCTCTGCAATGACAGTATTTCCTTGCATAATTTTGATTTCTACAAAAAAACGATCTAGTAAAGGAATTTTAGAAAGAGAGGTTGGAAGCTTCTTTTTCTTATTGGTCAAGGGTTTGGCATTAAAAAATAGTCCCATTGTTGAAATGCCTTCATAAGAGCCAGAACAAGATGGAGTTTGTGAAACATCAATAATACCATTCTTATCTGATACAAAAGTCCCTGTTGATCTCCATAAAACATCATGAGCTAAAAGCATAGGAGCATTGATGCAATAATAATCAGTTAGATGCATCTCGACTCGATATGTTTCTCTTGGTTTTAAGCCATTGATGACAATGTTAAAAGATTCGTCTGCTAACTCAGACTCTGAGATAAGTTCAATTTGTATAGTCATATCTTCCTCTATTTTTATTAATGTAATTAACAGTGTAGTTTTAAAATTACCGTGGTTTTTACCACGGTAATTCTCGCCATACCTTTTCAACATCATCCATCAGTTTCATAACCATTTGAAGGTCCTCATCACTATAGTTTCTTAAAACTAAAAAAATGGCTTTTTCAATATGTTCTTGCTGCTCTTTATGGATGTTAAAAACTTCAACCCCTTTTTTGGATAATATCAGATATTTATTTTTTGCATTATCCTGTGCAAATTCAAAAGTAACGAGATTTTTCTTGGTTAAACGTCTAACACTCTGAGTAATAGCACTCCTTGAGACTTCAAGTAACTCAGATAATTTTACTAGATTCGTAGGCTGATTGCGACCTATCAGGTCTAGCAAATGGACCTCATTAATAGTGATTGATTTATCAATACTGTTCCTATGCTGATCCTTTTTTTCAACTGTTCAAAAGCTAAAACAAAACTGTTAAAAACGATTATTAAACTTATGCAGTTCTTTCTTATTCATAGTCTTCTCCTTTTTTTGTTAACTATATTAACAAAATAGTGTTTTTCTTGTCGTAAAAGCTAAAAAAATCCTCCAGAGTCTACCTCTGAAGGACTGTTGAACCCTATTTCACAACAATATTAATGAGTTTATTCGGTACCGCAATCACTTTCACGATTTCTTTGCCATAAATTTCTGCCTTGACTTTTTTATCAGCCAGAAAGAGGAGCAATAAACTCCTCTTTTTTATCGCACGCATTGTCAGCGGACAATCTGTGCATAAACACTGGGCAATATGCAGGAAAACTAATCAAGAAATTGATATATCAAACGAGAGGTGCTGTTTTTGGGTAAAAAAATCCGTTTAGTTGGAGTTTATTTTTGGACTTCGAAATTTTGTCACTTACGTTTTCCCAGTTCAGAAATTTTTGTACTAATTTCCACAATTTTGTCCACGTAAAATTGCTGGTAGATGGCTTGCATAGAAACTAAGCATTTTTGGATACTCCAACTAAACGCATTTTTTACCACTTTGCCGCCGAATGGCACTCTATCGCTGAAAAATTCCACTCGGACGCACAAAAATACCCGTTCAATTCTACGAAATAGAATCGAACGGGTACTTGGTCAACGAAAATGATGCGAGCGTGGCTGCACGCCAGATATTACAGCAGGTACTCTGCAATCTGGACAGCGTTTGTTGCGGCACCCTTCCTAATCTGGTCTCCGCAGCAGAAGAATGTCAACGCATGAGTATCTTTATCAGCGGAAAGATCCTCGCGAATACGACCAACATAGATAAGGTCCTGGTCAGAAGTATCAAGAGGCATTGGGTACTGAAGCTCTGCTGGGTTGTCTACAACCTTGATTCCTGGAGCATCCTCAAGAATTGCGCGAGCCTCATCTGGGCTCAAAGGACGCTCAAACTCAACGGTGATGGACTCAGAGTGAGAGCGCATCGTTGGAACTCGAACACAGGTGCAGTTAACGCGCAGCTCAGGAAGGTGCATAATCTTGCGGCCCTCGTTTTGCATCTTCATTTCCTCGGAAGTGTAGCCAACCTCATCAAAGCCGCCAATCTGTGGAATCAGGTTAACTGCCAGCTGATATGCAAAAGGAGCAGTCTCGGTTACTTCCCTACCTGCAACAACGTCAGCCATCTGATTCTTCAGGCTGGTGAGACCAGGAAGGCCAGCGCCTGATGCAGCCTGATAGGTAGAAGCAATAATACGCTTTGCACCTGCTGCCTTATGCAGAGGATACAGAGGTACCAAGCCAATAATGGTTGCACAGTTTGGATTAGAGATGATGCCGTTATGGTTCTTGATATCCTCGGCGTTAATCTCTGGGATTACCAGCGGAACGTTTGGGTCCATTCTAAATGCATGGGAATTGTCAACGCAGACGCATCCACGCTTGACAGCCCTCAGGAAGCAGCTCTTTTTGCCTGTTCGTCGCCAGCTGCGCCAAGGACAATGTCTACACCCTCAAAAGCCTCTGGTGTTGCTTCGCGAATTACAATCTGCTGGCCAGCAAATTCGATAGTTTTACCAGCGCTTCGAGCGGATGCCAGAAGCACCAGCTCCTTGATAGGAAAATTACGCTCTTCAAGGCACTGCATCATCTGGGCACCAACAACGCCGGTAGCACCAAGAATTGCAACGACCTTACCGTTTGGATCAAAAGTCATAGTTACCTCGAAACCATTTCGTCACGAACAAATCCGTTATAGATGACGCCAATTGTGCGATCAAAGTCGGCATTATCGACGCCCACAATAATACTAATCTCTTCTGAGCTCTGCGTAATCATGCGAATGTTGACGCCCGCATTGCCCAACGCGCCAAAAGATCTTACCAGAGGTGCCGGAACGCCCTAGACATATTACGACCAACAACAGAAACAAGAGCTAAGCGGTCTACCATCGTAATGTCATCAGGCTCAATCTCGCGACGAATATCGCTGATGATGGAATAAACCGTATCCTTTACGTCGGAGGCATTTACCACAATACCAAACGAATCAACGCCTGTTGGGATGTGTTCAACAGAGACGCCGTAGCGCTCAACAATATTGAGTGCGCGGCTGATGACGCCAACCTCGTTGGACATGTGAGCCTTCTTGACATGAATAGCTAAGAAGTCTTTCTTGCCCTGCAATACCTGTAATCAAGTGCTCGTTTGTATCGCCATCTGCAGTCTCACGGATAACCGTGCCCGTGTCTTCTGGACGGTTTGTGTTCTTGATCTGAATTGGAATGTTTGCCTCACGAACAGGGAAAATTGCCTCTTCCTGAAGAACGGAAGCGCCCATGTAAGAAAGCTCGCGCATCTCGTCAAAAGTAATGCGGCCAATAGCGCGTGGATTCTGAACAATGCGAGGATCCGCAGAAAGGAAGCCAGACACGTCAGTCCAGTTCTCATACAAGTCAGCGTCTAGGGCAGCGAGCGACAATGGCGCCGGTAATATCGCCGCCACCGCGCTGGAACAACTTAATTGCACCGTCAACGGTAGCACCGTAGAAGCCAGGCAGCACAAACGAGCCGCTGCGAGCAACAACTTCTTTAAGTCTAGAAGCAGTGCGCTCCATATCAATGGTGCCATCATGATGGAACAGCATAACGTCAGCAGCATCAACAAAGGGTAGGCCAAGATACTCAGCAAGGATCTGGCAGGGTAAACCACTCACCCCTACTTACTACATACTCTGGCGAGAAGGACTTGATGTTTGTAGCAAACTTCTCAAACTCCTCGGCGACAGGCCATGCAACTCCCAGTTCATCAGCAATCTCCACAAAGCGAGCCTCGATGTCTGCAAGTAAAGAGGTGCAGTCAACGTGATACTCAATGTGGGCATTTACCAGCAGCAAAAAGATCAGTAATCTTGTTATCGGTTGAATGGCGCTTTCCTGCTGCAGACGAAACAATAAAGCGTCTATCAGGGTCAGCTGCAACAATAGCTTTAACTTTTTGAACTGCTCTGCAGAAGCAACACTTGAGCCGCCAAATTTTGCAATTTTGATCATTTCTAATTCCTCTTTTCAAGTGCAGCCATAAAGGTTGTAGGGTCTTGCGAAAGTGCGCTGGTAAGAAGCTCACGTGCCTTCTCGGCACTTAGATTTTTAACCAACTGAGCACCCGGCTCCCAGAACGTACCGCCTGGAATATCGGCCTGCGTCCTAAACACATAGTCGGAAACAAGTAGCTCTGGATTATACGAAAGACCTGCCGAGAAGGTCTGCTGACCCCCAGCAGGAGCCGCGGCGCAGTCAATAATATCCTGCACGACGGCGTTTGCCGTTGGGTCGCCACCGGCACCCTGACCGTAAAACTTGAGCTCGCCAATGGTATTTCCCACGGCAGTTGCAACGTTAAAGTTAGTTGGAACGTTGGCCTCTATGGTTGAGAGCGAAACCGCAACTGGCTCAACAGCTACCGCATACGATAAACCGTCAGAAACACCACGACCAAAGAGCTTGATTGTCATATCGTGACTGCCAAACATGGCAAGATCGCGCTTAGTTAAGTTTCTGATACCAGACATAGGAATCTGGTCTGTGCAGATTACGTCGAAGGCGATAGATGCAGAAATCATAGTCTTAGAGCGAACATCAATGCCGTCGATATCGCTTGACGGGTCTCGCTCAGCGTAACTCCAGCTCCTGAGCTTTGCTCAGAACCTCAGCAAAGTCCGTTCCGTCTTTGAGCATGGAATAGACAATATAGTTGGTGGTTCCATTCATGATTCCCCAGAACGCAGAAATCTCGTCAATACGACGAACTTTCTGAATTCCTGCTATCCAAGGAATACCACCGCACACGCATGCTTCGATCTTAAAGTTGACGCCCGCTTCAGCGGCAAGTGTCATAAACTCCTCAAAATGAGCAGATACCACGGCTTTATTTGAAGTAACTACATTTTTTTCTTAGCAGTCAGCGCAGCTTTGATGTACTCATAGGCTGGCGTGAGGGCCGCCCATGCACTCAACAACGGTATCGAGTGCAGGGTCAGACAAGAGCGCATCAAAAATCAGATGTTGCCCGAGGGTCAACGTGCTCTTTACCAGCTCTAACCAAGATGGACGTCAGGTTAACGTCAGAAACGCGCTCATCAAGAATGCGCGCAACTGAAGCACCAACCGTTCCAAATCCAAGTAGGGCAACGTTTTGCATATAACTCCAAATCTGGCAAACACCTTTGCGCAGCAAAGGTAAACTGCGTTTGTCACAATCTGATAGACAGAATCTAAGCAGAATCAAGACGAAGCCTGGACAGAAACTGAACAGACTCTAGACAAAATCTAAACAGAATCCGGTCAACAGTTTTTCTCGTCTTCATAATGCTATGAACAATTCTATGTTACAAGCTACTTTTACTTCTCACTGTTAAAATAATAGAAACGCAACACGCAACGCATGGCACGCAGAACATGTGGCACATTCTAAAGATTGGTGGTTTTCATGGCCGTCGCATATCACAGCACCAGAAACTCTGACCATACTGTCTTGGCAAAACAGGCCATTTTGCAGGGAATTGCTCCCGATGGCGGCCTCTACATCCAAGATTCTATTGGCGAGAAACCACTTGATCTTGCAAAGGTTTGTTCTCAGAGCTTTAGGGCTACTGCTTTCGACGTACTTTCTGTCCTGCTTGATGACTACTCACCTGAAGAGTTGAATCGCTGTATTGAGGGTGCATATGGCTCCCAGTGGGATACCGAGGCCATAACGCCTGTTTCTGCTATCGGAGAAGACTGGTTGCTGGAGCTCTTCCACGGCCCAACCTCAGCCTTCAAAGACGTGGCGCTTCAGATGCTCCCCCGCTTGATGAGCGTTGCCCGTGAGGACTCGGGCACTGCTGGTACCGTTGGTGCCGCGGGCAAGAACATCATGATTGTGACCGCTACCTCCGGAGACACTGGCAAAGCTGCACTTGAGGGCTTCAAAGACGTACCTGGCATGGGCATCACCGTCTTTTACCCTGAAGGCAAAGTCTCGGATATTCAGCGCCTGCAAATGACAACTCAAAAAGGTTCCAATGTTGCTGTTTGCGCCGTTAAAGGCAACTTTGACGATGCTCAAAATGCTGCTAAGGCAATCTTTGCCAACAAAGAACTGGCTCAGGAACTAGCAAGCAAAGGCACGGTACTTTCCAGCGCAAACTCCATCAATATTGGCCGTTTGGCTCCACAAGTAACCTACTACTTTGACGCATATGCCCAGCTTGTTGCCAAGGGTACTCTTACGCAGGGTCAAAAGGTTACCTTCTGTGTGCCCACCGGCAACTTTGGCGACGTCCTGGCCGGTTATTTTGCAAAAGAGATGGGTCTGCCTGTTGACCGCCTTATTGTGGCTTCTAACAGCAATAAGGTACTCACCGATTTCTTGGCAACAGGTACGTATGACCGCAGACGCGCATTTGAAAAGACCATCTCGCCATCAATGGACATTCTGGTTTCATCAAACCTTGAACGACTCCTCTATCTTGCATCCGGCAAGGATACTGAGCTTGTTAGCCATCTGATGAACCAATTGGTGACTGAGGGCGTCTACACGGTCCCCTCTCAGGTTATGGATACTATCCGCGAAACTTTTGACGCTGGTTTTGCAACCGACGCACAGACACAGGAAACCATCCGTTCTACCTGGGAGAATTGTCGTGTGCTGATTGATCCTCACACAGCCGTTGCAAAACACGTGCTTGACAGGGTTTCTCGCCAAGCGGGTAACGTGCGCGTTTGTCTGTCCACTGCAAGCCCGTACAAATTCTCGTCCGATGTGCTTGCAGCGCTGGGTCACTCGACCGCCGGCCTGGACGACTTTGCGTGCATGCATACGCTCGCCGAAATCACGAGCACTATTCCGCCAATCCAGCTTTCATCACTGAATGATAACGTTATCATTCATACTGACGTTCGCGAGAAGGAACAGCTTGCTTCATACGTTTCTGAAGCATGCGGGCGTATTTTTGCTTGTTAGTTACTGAGAAAGCAGGTTCTGCATGCTCGACAACACTATCTTGACCGTCTCTGTACCTGCTACCTCTGCAAACATCGGAGTCGGTTACGACACGCTGGGTCTTGCGTTTAACCTGCGCGCAAAGATTACGTTTAGAGAGTCGCCTGTGCTCATCATTGACGGCTGCCCCGAGCAGTTCAGAAACGATGACAACCTCGTATGGACGTCGTATATTCGTGCCTGCGAAAAGCTGGGCGAAGAACCAACGCCTAAGCACATCACCATCGACTCTCCTATTCCACTTTCTGGCGGCCTAGGCTCAAGCTCTACCTGTGTTATTGCAGGTATTGCAGCCGCAATGACCGAATCGCATGGTGGCTGGGATCCAGAGCGTGCCCTCGACTTTGCCTGTCATTTTGAGGGCCATCCAGATAATGTTGCTCCCGCTATTTATGGAGGCTTGACCTCGTCATTTGTTGACGGCGGTCACACCGTTTGCACTCGAAGGCTTGTTGCGCGCGGACTTTCCTTTGTTGCAATTGCACCCCCGTACTCTATCAATACCGAGGAAGCACGCAAGGTTGTTCCACAGAACATTCCTCTTCAGACAGCTGTTTATCAAATGGGTCGTACCGTTGCTGTTACCCATGCACTTGAAACAGGCAATGGAGGTCTTTTAGCAGCTGCCTGCAACGACAAACTCCATGAACCTTACCGCAAGGAACTCATTCCTGATTACGAAGAGCTCAAACAGGTAGCCAAGCTTGCTCGTGCTTGCGCCTTTGTTATCTCGGGCTCAGGTGCCACCATGGTTGCCATCTGCGACTCCCCTGTTACTGCTCGCGCTGTTGCTGAGAATGCCAAGCAGGTCAGAGGCGATCTCTGGATTCAGATTCTTGAGCCGGCGCTTCTGGGTACCGTCCTTACCTTTGGACGACGGAAAAGAGCACCGTAACACCTTTGACGAGATTTAACATCGAAGAAACCCGGCGCCCACGTAACGCAGGAGCCGGGTTGTTGTTTAAAGTCGCGTTTACCGTAAGTCGCCGTTATGCACCGAGGTAAGCCTTTACGAACAGCATCATCATGGAGAAGCTCCTGACCAGTTCCCTGCTTGGCAACCTTGCCAAGCTCGAGGACGTATGCGCGATCGGCAACCTTAAGTGCCATGTTAGCGTTCTGCTCAACTAGCAAAATGGTGGTACCAGCGTCACCGAGTTGACGAATAATCTGAAAAATCTCCTCAATGAGAAGAGGGCCAGACCCATGGATGGCTCATCAAGCATCAAAAAGCTTTGGCTTGCTCATCAGTGCACGTCCCATGGCAAGCATCTGCTGCTCGCCACCAGACAGCGTTCCTGCCAGCTGATTCTTGCGTTCACGAAGACGCGGGAAGTGCTCAAATACCATCTTGACCGTCTTGGCGTTCTCGGAATCAGACTGCGTATAGCCACCCATTTCAAGGTTTTCAGCAACACTCATACGAGAAAAATACACGGCGGCCCTCAGGACACAGTGCCAGACCAGCCTCAACAATCTTATGAGCGCGCTGGCCTACAAGGTTTTTTTCTCGCCAAGGGTGATGGTGCCAGAATCAGGTCTTACCAGACCAGCAATAGTGTTCAGTGTAGTTGATTTACCGGCACCGTTAGCGCCAATAAAGGGTGACAATCTCGCCCTCATTAATATCAAAAGAGATGCCCTGAACTGCATGGATTGCGCCATAAGAAACATTAAGATCCTTAACGGACAGCAGAGTTTTTCCTGCGCCAGCTGCCTGGGTGTTTGTAGTTTCAGCGGTCATTAGCGCACCTCCTGCTTTCCAAGATATGCCTCGATAACGCGAGGATTATTCTGAACCTCTTCTGGCGTTCCCTTTGCAATGATATTGCCGTGGTCAAGAACGGCCAAACCCTCGCAGATACCCATAACAAAACTTCATGTCGTGTTCGATGAGAAGAACGGCAATCTTGAAGTCATCACGAATCTTAAGGACATTCTCCATAAGCTCATCAGTCTCTGCTGGGTTCATACCTGCAGCTGGCTCATCGAGCAGCAAAATCTTTGGCTGAGTTGCTAGAGCACGAAGAATCTCAAGCTTACGCTGAGCACCATAAGGCAGGTTACCTGCAAGGGTATTTGCAAGATTCTCCATGCCAAAAATGCACAGCAGCTCACGAGCGTTGTCGGCACTCTCTTTTTCCTGCTTCCAGTGAGCCGGAAGGCGGAAGACGTCCTCGAAGAAGTGGGACGTCATATGGCTACCCTGACCAACCTGGATGTTTTCGAGAACTGTCATGTTGTTGAACAGTCGAATGTTCTGGAAGGTGCGGGCAATACCCATATGATTTGCTTCAACAACGCTTTTACCAGCAAGGTCGTAGCCGTCAATCATTACGGTACCACGGGTTGGCTTGTAGACGTTAGTGAGCAGGTTGAAGACAGTTGTTTTACCTGCACCGTTAGGGCCGATAATGCCAGAAATCTCGGTAGGACCAAGAGCGATGTTGAAGTCATTAACAGCAATCAAGCCACCAAAGTCAATGCCCAGATGCTCAGCCTGAAGAACTGGAATTGCGCCAAGGTCTCGCTCAGGAATGAGGTTAGGAGACTCTTGCCTGATAAGTTTTGTAGTGTTTTTAGTTGCCATCGCTCTTACGCCTCCTTCGAATCAGTTGTGGCTTCTACCTGCGTATCCGCCTGCTCATTTGCCTGAACGCCTGCCTTCGCGTTGACCTGCACGTCTGTCTGCTCGTCCGAGTCATCATTGTTCCAAGGGAAGTCCCTGTTCATGACTCGCTCAATAATGCGAGACAGCGAGAAGTCATAGGAGCCAAACAGACCCTCTGGTCTGAAGATCATGACCAGAATCAGCACGATTGCATAAGCAACCATGCGGTAGTCAGCAAAGGCACGTAGAGCCTCTGGGAGTACGGTCAGGACAGTTGCGGACACAACGGAACCAAACATAGAGCCCATGCCGCCCAAAACAACCATAACAAGGATCTCAACGGACTTCATGAAGCCAAACTTGGCAGGCGCCATAACGCCGATGCAGCCCGCGTAAAGGCCGCCTGCAATACCAGCAAGAAATGCAGAGAAAACAAAGGCAAGGGTCTTGTAATACGTGGTGTTAACGCCTGATGCCTCTGCAGCAATCTCGTTATCGCGGATTGCGAGAATAGCACGTCCATGTCTAGACTTCATAAGAGTATGAATAGCAAAGATGGCAAGCGAAACAACAATTGCGGTGTTTAGGTAGCCTGTATAAGCAGGAATACCCGTGAGGCCTGAAGCACCGCCCGTGAGCTTGAAACCAAGAGCAGAGTCAATGTTAACCAAAACAACACGGATGATCTCTGCAAAGCCCAGGGTAATAATGGCCAGGTAATCGCCACGAAGACGAAGTGCTGGAATACCAATAACTACACCCATCAAAGCAGCGCAAATGCCGCCAAATAAAAGACCAGCTACAAAGAGACCGACTGCGGGCGCAGAACCTGAAGCCATCGTCTGTGCATCAAGTCCAAAGAGTGGCATCATGCGAATGATAAATATTGCGCAAGCATAACCGCCAATAGACATGAAACCAGCGTGACCCAAGGGAAGCTGTCCGAGATAGCCGGTAACAATGTTCAAAAGAAACGGTCATAAGAACATAAACGCCAATTTGCTCAAATACAACCGTCTGATAGCGAGAGATAAGACCCTCTCCCACCAGGAAGTTTCCGCCAAAAACAAAGAGTGCAACAAGAATTGCATTGATGGCATAACGTGCAGGCATAGTAAGCTCACGTCGTTGACCATCTTTACCACCAAAACCAGTGACAATAACTGGCCTATGGTCATTATCGCGTGGATACATTTTAGTCATGTGAGCCTCCTTACACTTTCTCGGTAACTGGTCGGCCAAGCAGACCAGTTGGTTTAACAATAAGAACAAGAATCAAGAGCAAGAAGACTACGGCATCCTGCCAGACAGACAGGCCAAAAGGCAGCAACAAAGACCTCTGAGAAACCAACAATGAGGCCACCAATAACAGCACCTGGAATGGAACCAATGCCGCCAAGTACAGCTGCTACAAATGCCTTGGTGCCCAGCATAACACCCATGGTTGGGGAAGCCTGTTGGTATGCCATGGTGTAGAGAATTGCAGCAATGCCTGCAAGTGCAGAACCAACCGCAAAGGTAAAGCTAATGGTGCTGTTGACATTGACGCCCATCAAGCGCGCAGCGCCCATGTCCTCGGAAACGGCACGCATTGCCTTACCAAGACGAGTCTTCTGAACCAAAACGGTCAGAACAACGGTTGCCACAATGGTGACAGCAACGGTCAAAAGTGCGGTACCAGAAAGTGTTGAACCAAATACCTGTACGGTTCCCAAATCAATGATGCTTGGAACAACCTTTGCATCTGCGCCCAGGAGTAGCTGAACACCATTCTCAAGCAGGTAAGAAACACCAATTGCAGTAATTAGAATAGAAAGCCTTGGAGCTTCTCTGAGCGGTGCGTAGGCAACCTTGTCGATGAGGACGCCAAGCAAAACGCAGCCAAAAATGGCCAGAAGAACGGCAATTGCAGGATTAAGTCCCAGCTGAACAAGGGCAATCCATGCAACGTAAGAGCCAAACATGATGATGTCACCATGTGCAAAGTTAAGAAGTAAGATGATGCCGTACACCATTGTGTAACCAAGCGCCACCAGTGCGTAAATACTGCCCAATTGAAGTCCATTGAGCACCTGAGTCAAAAAAACATCTGAGGTTCTCTTTTCTATGAAGGATCGATCGTGTCATAGATGGACTCTTTGCCATCTTTAAAGGTGATGATCAGTGTGGACTTCACGGGATCACCTGTGCCCTGATACGAAAGGGTTCCGGTAACACCCTCAACCACACCAGACGCAATCGCATCAATAATGGCTTGCCTATACTCATTGGAGTTGTAGGTATAACCGCGTTTCTCGACAGTCTTAAGAGCGGAGCAAAGAATCATCGCTGCATCATAGCCCAAAGAGCAGAAGTTAGTTGGAGCCTCACCATATTCTGCGGTGTAGGTCTTAACAAAATGCTGAACTTTTTCATCAGGGTTTGATGCAACAAAAGCAGAGCAATAGAAGCAGCCTTCGAGGTCATCCGTAGACGCGTAGTCCTGATCGCCACCAATAATACCTGCCCAGCCATCTGCGCCCATAAAGGGTTTTTTGCAGCCAAGCTGGCGAGCCTGAGTCAAAATCTTACCGTTATCCTGGTAATAGTTTGGAGCCAAAATAGCATCAGGATCCAGTCCAATAATACTGGTCAACTGAGCATTAAAGTCGACGGCGCCTGTTGGATAACCCTGCTGAGAAACAACCTCAATACCCAGTTCACGAGCCCTCTGAACAAATGCGTTATTAACGCCAATCTCGTAATCGCCACCGGAGTTAAAGATAGTTCCTACGCGCTGATACCCTTGCTTTTTAGCAAACTCTGCAAGAACAACACCCTGGAATGGGTCAGTAACAGTAGCGCGGAACATATTATTGCCGTGAGCAACAACGTCTTCTGCTGTAGCAGATGCGGTAATACAGGGGATGTTGTCCAGTACCGATTTTTGAGCCAATGCAATAGTTGGTGTAGAGGTTACATCTCCAAGAATTGCACAGACATTCTCATCAAGCAGCTTGTTATAAACAAGAATGGCCTCGGTTGAATCGCCCTTCTCATCCTCAGCTACAGGGACAACCTGGCGACCACCAGCTCCACCGCTCTTGTTGAACTCCTTGATGTACAGCAAAATGCCGCTACGCACCGCAAGGCCATACTGGGCAACGTCGCCGGTATACGGTCCCATCACGCCAACGTAAATGGAGTTAGGGTCTTGGTTCTTTGACGAACAGCCTGCTAGAGCAAACGACCCCGCAATGGTCCCGGCCACCTCCAAAAAGCGTCGTCGCGTAAGCTTATGTGCCATATTCATCTCCTTTTCTCCATAGCGTTGAATATATGACACAACACAATATGGCTGTAGCTCTTAAAAAAGAACCACAGCCAAAATTTGTTATCTAACTTGAAATAATTACAACGCCAATATCACAATTTGACGCTCGCTTAAGCTCCAAGTATCTGAACGAGCGCCAGCTATGCGCTTGCTTATGCCTCGCGGACCAAAGGGAGCTCACTTGCAAAATGACGAGGCTTATAAGAAGACTTTTCTACTGTGGTCTTCTCGCCAAGGTCTAGCGCAGAAATCTTCTTCATCTTGCTAGTGCCACCCTCAATAAGGCGGAGTAACTCACGCGTTGGTCGCTCATCAGCTGCACGCAGCTCAGCGGCCATCTCACGCTCAACCGCGTCAAAGATATCCTGAACATGCGAGGAAGTATCTCCCGTAGCCTTGACCAGCGGCATAGCGGTAGACTGCGCAACAACACTTGCATAGTTTGGCTCGCGAGAAGGTCGTACCTGAGCAGAAGTTGCCTCGTGAACTGTGGCAGGTTTTGCACCCGACAGCTCCACTGAACTTGCAACCTCTACATCAGTTGCAGCCTGACCGATAACGGGCAGTTGCACGGGATGATACTTACGCAGGTGAGGCTGCTCATGACGAGACAGATGCTCATCCATAGCCGCAAGCGCAAGCGTCCAATCGTCTCTCTGTTCAAGCTCGTCAATCGTACGCTTCTCAGGGAAAACCCCCTGGTCAACATAAGAAATGCGACTGGAAATATCTGCAGAATGATTGGTGAAGTCCTCTGGAATGGCTTCAGCTTCAATCTCTGCGATGCCAAAATCGCGGGTAATGGACTCCTCGCCCACCGCCTTACTCCACCACGCGGTACCAACGTCACCAACAGTTCCGTCAGCGCGCTCAATAATAGGCAGACCGTCCATGGGATCTTGTCCCAAACGCTCAAGAAGAACGGCAGCGGCACCCTTTGCGCGCGCAACGGTGCGCTCTCGCCAACTTAAGAGCTTAGTGTAGTTTTCTGCAATTTGAGCGTAGTCGTTTGTAGAGTGCGCAGGAGCCTTCTTAGCACGGACCGGGAGAATACTTTCTGCCCCTGCACTTACAAGTGAAGTATTCTCTGTACTTACTTCTGGCTTTGCAGACTCACGCTTAGGGGCTAGTTTTGCAGATGCGGGACGTGCCGTTGATTGAGCAAAGCGAGAAGTGCGCTTTACAGGCACATTTACCTCAGCTGACTGAACGCGAATTGATCCAGTCATATCCCACTGAGCTGCCTTCATGTGCTTTGGCTTATACGAAGCAATTGAGCGTCTTGAAGAATCAAGCGCAATCACCATGCTCTGCTCAGGCGAGAAACTCGATGCTTTTGAGGCCTGCTTTGAAGCTTCAGCTTCTTCAGACTTCTGGAAAGAGGTTCCCGGCTGAATTTCAGCCACCATTTCATCGGTTTTCTTGCCACGCTTTGCAAAATGAGAAACAGCTAATGAACCAGCGGAAAGAGCAGCAACTATGGCAAGGCCAACCCCGATGCCGGTAAAGATTGCCGCAAGAGGGGTTTGACGAATTGACGTAGTTGTAAGGGCATACACAGATGCTGGCTCTACTGCAAGAACCAGTCCACTGAGCAGGCCGGCAACTACTGCCGGATTCCTACCTTCTGTCATACAAACTCCCCCTACAAGCGCTAAGAAGATGTATGAAGACACACGCTAAATTTGCATATGCTACTAAACCCAATACGGGCGACGTGAGCAACGGGTGGGCTTCATTTCATCTTTGTGTAATCCGCTGCAACACATAATTGTGCTGTTAGAAATGACTATAGCGTAAATCCCTATTTTTTACAGCGTCTTTAAAGCTTTTTCATAATTCTTTGGCAGATATACAACAAAACCGTTAGGAAAAAGTGCCTTCCCGTAATGACTGGAAGGCACTTTTTAAATTAACCTTGTATCTTTGCCTCACGATGCTCTATGTGGCATCGTATGCGGCATCTCATACCGCAAAAAATTCTTAGTATGGTTAGTTCTGTGGATAGTCAGACTGTGCTGCTTTCTTTGCAGATCTTACCAAGAAGTCCTGATTGTTATCTGTCTGCTTAAGACCGCTGATAAGAGCAGTAGTAGCCCGCTCAGTGTTGTTGAAGCCTGCAAGAATACGACGAACACCCCAAACCATTGGCTGAAGCTCTGGCTGAATGAGCAGGTCCTCATTACGAGTACCAGAAGAAACAGGATCAATAGCTGGGAAGATGCGACGATCTGCCAGATCTCGGTCAAGCTTGAGCTCCATGTTACCGGTACCCTTAAACTCCTCGAAAATAACCTCGTCCATCTTGGAGCCTGTATCTACCAGGGCAGAAGCAATAATAGTAAGTGAGCCGCCGTTCTCGATGTTTCGGGCTGCGCCCAAGAACTTCTTTGGAGGGTAGAGAGCTGCGGAATCAACACCACCAGAAAGAATACGACCAGACGCAGGAATAGCCAGGTTGTACGCACGAGCAAGACGTGTGATGGAGTCCAGAATAACTACAACATCCTGACCCATCTCAACAAGGCGCTTTGCGCGCTCAATAACTAGCTCGGAGACAACCGTGTGGTTTTCTGCTGGCATGTCAAAAGTTGAAGCGACAACAGTGCCCTGAATGGAGCGCTCCATGTCCGTAACTTCCTCAGGACGCTCGTCCACCAACAGGCAGAAGAGGTGAACCTCAGGATTGTTAATGGTAATAGACTGGCAAATACGCTTCAGAATGGTAGTCTTTCCTGCCTTTGGAGGCGAGACAATCAAGCCACGCTGTCCCTTGCCAATTGGTGCTACCAAATCAATAGCACGACCAGTAATAGAGTCTTTACCATGTTCCATAGTAAGAGGCTGGTCTGGGAAAATTGGAGTGAGGTCCCTAAAGCGAGGACGATTCTTAAGACCCTCAACTTCCCCACCGTTGACCTGGGTAACCTTAAGCAATGGCGGATACTTGCTGTTTACACGAGCAGGTCCAACCATACCCAAAAACACTATCACCAGGACGCAAACCAAGATTTCTAATGATCTGCTGGTGTACAAAGGCGTCGTCATCGCCTTCCATGTAATTGCCTGTACGAATCCAACCGTAGCCTTCATTGCTAATCTGAAGAATTCCTTCAACAGTCTTAAAGCCCTCAGCAGCAGCGCAAGCTGCATAAATAAGCTCAATCAAATCTGTCTTGTGGACGCCGGAGTATTCAATGCCCAGCTCAGTTGCTTTTAGCGCGAAGGTCAGAGAGCTTCATCTCTTGCAAGGTCTCTTTAGAAAGTGATGGCTCATTTGCCTGACCCTGTTTGCGATTCTTGTTGCGCTGATTGTTCTGTCTACGATCGCGAGAAGGACGCTCCTGGTTGTTAGCGTGTGCGTTTTCCTGTGTTTTCTCGCCCTCTTGAGCCGCTTCTTTTGGCTCTGCATTACGGTGTCGACGACGTGTAGCGCTGGTGCGTGTGCGGCTGGGACGTTCTGATGAAGCAATCTCAGCCTCATGAGCAGAAGCTTTCTCAGCAGCTGCATCACCCTTCTTTTCAGTCGCACCTTCTGCCTCAGCCTTAGTAAGAGCTGGAGCAGGAGTTACCTCTGCGGATGCCAAAGTAGCATCCTGAACAATCTTGGTAAGGCGATCAGTGTCCACCACATCAGAGGAAACCTTACCACCTGCCTGAACTTGTGCAAGTACTTCTGCCTGTGCAACTTCAAGGGCACGCTCATGAAGAGCACGCTCTTCCATCTCTTCTTTGCTAGGACGACCACGACGACGCTTTGGTGGCTCTGTAATGCCTGCTGCATTCATAGCCTCTGCCACAACAGCCTCTACCGCACGACGTGCTTCAGTCTCTTTTTTAGTTGGGCGACCGCGACGGCGCTTAGCAGCGGAGGAATGAGAAGTATTTTCTTCAGTTGTTTCGGAATTAGAATTTTCAGAAATACTATTTTCTGAATTAGTATTATCACTCTTGCGAGGTCTACCACGTCTACGTGGTGCTGGGGTATTTTCTACATCATTAGAAGAATCATTTTGGACCGAAGATGTTTCGTCCGACATGTACAAACCTCTCTGTTTGCTCATCAAAATAATCTGTAATAAATACGTAAGAAATATGATGAAGGGATTACAAACAAAATCAAATAAGGTGCAAATCCAAAAGGAATATACCACGAAAATGCCCGCCTTATGATGAAAAAATAATAAATTTCACCATAAAACGGGCAAATGGGGATTTATTACCACTAATCCTTATACCTCGAGAAACCCACCAGATCTAAACACGCTATCAAGTGCAAATACGTTAAACAGCTGAACGACTCTTTCTTTTTACAATAATGTCTTCAATTTGCTGCACAATTTCTTTGATGTACGTCTTGCCTTGAGGCGTGAGCTCAACCATGGTTACTCTTCTTGAGAGAGCATCGTCATGTTTGCGCTGTACCAAACCACTTTCTGCCAACGCAGTAAGAGACATAGAAACCGTTGGCTGCAAAAGACCAAGCGCGTCAACTATCTCTGTAATTGAGAGCGCATCTTTTGGAGAATCTAAAATTGCCAGAAGTACCATATCGGAGGCTCTACAATACAGAGCTCCCATAGCATCAACATACATGACAATGCGCTCAAATGAAGTGCGTGAAAGTGCTTGGCCGGGTGCAATACGGGCGCAGGTGAGCTTTGACAGCTCTTCTACTGCCTCTACACCCTTTTCTGTAATAATGCATACTACGTTGCGTCGATCAATGGCGCCTTCATCTCTTTTGATGAAACCAAGCCTTGCCAAGTGCGAGGTACGATGAGTAATCGTAGGACGAAGAGCACTCTGATACTCGGCAATTTCTGAAGTCTTGACAGGAGCGCCCTTCACATTGAGGCGACACAAAATAGCAAACTCTTCAAACGTGAGTCGTCTGTTAGCAGGAACTACTCTTCTAACCAAGTTATAAGACCTGCGAATGGACATGTACTCGCGAAGTTCCATAGAGACCTCCACTCTTATGCCCGAACCATTTACTATTTGCTCGCACTATGAGTATACCCCTAAAAAACGCACGTTAACGTGGGGACAAAACAATAGTTAGTCACAAATATGTTAGAAAACAATGGGTATATGACATCTAAATAGCAATTTATATGGTGTTATATAAAGATTGAGTAATAAAAATTAATTTTATTATCTCTTTTATACATTAAAAAAACTTTTTTACGTAACGAAGAAATGTGGAAAATTATCTGGAGAAATTCACTAAAGATACCGTACAAGTATTCAATACTCGCACGGTATCATGACAAAACAACATAGTTAGCTATCGTTTACATTGCCTCAGGAGCAGAAACACCAATCAGGTTGAGAGCAAGTGCAAGCACGCGACGAGTTGCATCACACGCAGCAAGACGAGCCTTAGAAAGCTCTACGTCCAGTGGGCGTCCTTCAGAAGGAAGCACCTGACAGACGGTATAGAATGCATGGAACTGACCAGCAAGCTCTTCAATGTAGTGTGTAATACGGAACGGCGCCCTATCACGAGCACAACCCTCAACAAGACCTGGGAACTCAAAGAGCTTACGAGCAAGCGCCTGCTCAGCGGTATCAGAAAGCAGCCCAAGATCAACCTCAGAGCCAATAGCCTTATCTGCAACAGCGTCCATACCAAGTGCCTTTGCCTCATCAAGGTCAACGCCAGCAGCGCGGCGCAAAATAGAACAAATACGAGCGTGAGCATACTGAACGTAATACACAGGATTAGAGCTGTCCTGACGCTTTACCTGCTCAATATCAAAGTCAATCATCTGGTTGGAAGACTTTGAAACAAGGGTGTAGCGCGTTGCATCAACACCAACCTCGGCGAGAAGCTCGTCAAAATGGATACCAGTTCCCTTACGCTTAGACATTCTGACGGCAACGCCGTTTCTAAGCAGGTTGACCAGCTGACCAAGCAAAACCTCAAACTGAGTTGGGTAACCAAGGGCAGTGGCAGCAGAGCGAACACGCTGGATATAGCCGTGGTGATCTGCTCCCCAAATATCAATAACGTGGTCGACACGCTGGAACTTGTTCCAGTGGTACGCAACGTCGGAAGCAAAATAGGTATACTCGCCATTCGTTTTGATAAGTACACGGTCTTTATCGTCACCAAAATCAGTGGAACGGAAGAACAGTGCACCCTCATCAGAACGATAGAGGTATCCAAGCTTATCAAGAGCATCAAGTGCGCGATCAACAGCGTCTTTACCCTGGTCATCCTTAACGTACAAAGAACGCTCGGAGAACCAAACGTCAAAGTCAGAACGGGCGGTATGACAGGTATTCTTGATGGACTCAAGCATCATCTTGTAGCCACGCTCACGGAACTCTGCCATGCGCTCATCTTCAGATTTGTCTGCCCAGACCTCGCCGTCATTTTTGAGGAAGAAAAGTCCCAGGTCAACTATGTAGTCTCCGGCATATGCATTACCGCCAAGAGAGTTGATAAACTCGTCAGTAAACGGATGTTGCTCTGGATGAGCATCGTCTTCATCTGCAACGTAAGCATTGCGATCTTCTGCAAGCACCTGCGCAGCTGCATCGGCGTCAATGCCGCGCTTCTGCATGATGTCAATAAGCTGCAGATAGCGCTTAGAGATGGAGTGACCAAAGACGTCCATCTGAGAGCCGTGGTCGTTGACATAGTACTCGCGCTCAACCTCACTAACCTGCAAAGGCAAGAATGCGGCTTAGAGAATCTCCAAGCGCTGCCCAACGGCCATGACCAATGTGCAGAGGACCAACAGGGTTTGCAGAAACGTACTCTACCTGGACCTTTTGACCGGCGCCAAAAGAAGAACGTCCAAAATCTGCACCCTGCTCGCGAACGGTGTTAAAAATCTCATTGCCCGCAGCAGTAGACAAATAGAAGTTCACAAAACCAGGACCCGCAACCTCAACGCGCTCAATCTGAGCGTCCTTGGCAATATGTGCCACAAGAGCTGTTGCAATATCACGAGGAGCCTTGTGTGCCAGCTTTGCAGAACGCATTGCAACCGTAGAAGACCAATCACCATTTGATGAATCCTGTGGACGCTCAAGCCCCACATCATCAATCTGAAATTCAGGCAACTCACCCGCAGCCTGGGCATCTGCCAAGGCTTGACGTACAAGTTCCTCGATCTTCTCGCGCATGGCTCTCCTTTAAATTCAGTACACGTATGCAGTGTAATTACGTAATTAATTGCGTAGTTCCAAAAGGACTACTCAGTTTCCTCGGAAGATTTTACCTGATGCTGAGCAGCAAGTTCGTGACGCAAATTGGCCAGACCACGCTCGAGACCCACAGGATAAATCTGAGGATTCAAGAAACGCGTGTATGCCGCGTCCAGGCGCATGAGTGCCGCATGACAACGATCGCGCGCAACCTCAATAGACTCGCTCTCCCCTACACGCTTGCCGCCTTCTACCAGCCTCACCATCAGTTCGCGAGAAGTTCCTTCAAGCTTGTGGGTTGAGTATGGGTCAATGATGTCTACAACGGTTGCCTTAGACTCTGGATTTTTGGTGACCAGGTAATCTGGGTCAAAAATCATGTCACCTGCAGGACAGCCATTTGCATCGTAGAAACGACGAATGTGCTGAATACCTGGGACGGTACGCTTGTAAGCCATCTCGGACAGCTTAATAACAGGAGTCCAAGGCTCATCCGCAGACTGACGGCGAGCAGTTAACTTGTAGACGCCACCAAGAGAAGGCTGAGGATCGCAGGTAGCAAGCTTAGTACCAACACCAAAAGCATCAATAGGCGCGCCTTGGGCAAAGAGCGACTGAATGGTGTACTCATCAAGATCGTTTGAGACAGAAATCTTGATGTAAGGAAGGCCAGCCTCATCAAAGGCCTTACGAGCCTCCTTGGAAAGGCGTGCGAGGTCTCCAGAGTCAATGCGGACAGCGTTTAAGCGCTCTCCACGCTCCTCCATCTCTTTTGCCACAATGATGGCGTTCTTGATGCCCTCATGAACGTCATAGGTATCAAGCAAAAAGTGAGCAGTTGGTTGGACTGGACTTTGCAAATGCTCTGAAGGCATCAAGCTCAGTGTCAAACGACATAACCCAAGAGTGTGCATGGGTACCAAAGACAGGAATGCCATAGATTTTTTTCCAGCAAGGACATTTGAAGTGCTTGAAGCTCCTGCAATATAGGAAGCACGAGCAACTGCCAGACCACCGTCTGGACCCTGTGCACGACGCAGGCCAAAGTCAGAAACGGGATTGCCCTGAGCAGCCTTGATAACGCGAGCACACTTAGTTGCGGCCAGAGTCTGGAAGTTGACCAAGTTTAGCAGGGCGGTCTCAATGAGCTGGCAGTCAACAATGGAACCTTCGACACGAACCATAGGCTCACGTGGGAAAACAAGCTCTCCCTCGGGGATTGCATCAATGGATACATTGAGCTTGTGGTTGCGCAAAAACTCAAGGAACGCTGGCTTAAAGAGACGACCGCCACCAGGAGAGTTAATGCTTGCCAGGTAGTCAATATCGTCATCTTCAAAGATAAAATTCTCAACTAAGTCAACAATTTGACCAGTACCACAAGAAATTGCAAATCCACCATTAAAGGGATTCTCGCGGAAGAATGCGGTAAAGCATGCCTCTGCGTCAACAAGACCAGCTTCCCAATAACCTTGAGCCATCGTGAGTTCATACAAGTCTGTATTAAGGCTTACGTCTGAAGGCTTGGTACGATCAGTGAGTGACATAGTTGCTCTTTTTCGATTGGTCAAAAACTGACGGTGAGATGATGTATCTAGAGTAGCAGTCCCTACAAAATAAATTGGCTTACAACAAAGATAACTGCGAGAATTACCACAGTTCCAATAACAATTTTTGCCCCAGAGGCATTCTGATGTCTTCGTCGTCCTCATCGGGCTCCATAAGGGCGCGGCCCTTTGCGCGCTGCTCCTGAATGCGACGAATCTGCTCGGCCTCCTGCTGAGCTGCCTGACGTGCAGCACGCTGCTGAGCTTCACTTTCCGCTGCTGCATCCACCTCTGCCTGAACTGCAGCTTCTGCCTGGGCAGCACGGATCTTCTCGGCACGCAGCGCCTCAAGCTCTCTGCGATCCTTCTCTGCACGAAGAGCTTCCAGCTCAGCACGCTCTTTCTCTGCACGAAGAGCCTCAAGTTCAGCACGCTCTGCATCCGTGAGTGCAGCCGCCTGTAGCGCAGGAATGGTTTGGAACTCTTCGGGTTTCTCGACAGACATGGTTACTCCTCGGTTTGTGTGTCGGGGATGCTTGTGGTGGCGTCGTTGGAGGCATCTCCGTGTGCCATGCGGAGCTTGAGCGCGGGGCCGTCAACGCCTGTTGCGTCAAAAAGCTGGAACAAAACTCTCGGGAGACGGTTCCGCCCTCCTGCCACCACAGGTTTTCAAAGCCCAGATCATCCGCGTGACAGAGCACCAACTCGTACTCCTCGTCAGAAAGCGTTCCAGAAAGCGGACCGCCAGCTGCACGCATGCGCTCATTAGGCGTGTACTGATTCATGATTGATACGTCTACATCATTATGACAAAGATTCCAGACGCGGTTGAGCACCTCGCAGGAATCGTCCGCGTGCGTGGGCATGACCAGGTGGCGCACAATGATGCCCTGCAACATGCGACCGTCATCGTCCAGCTTGCGACCGCCGCGACTCATCACCGAGTCATGCATAACCTCAAGTGCCGCCATAGACATCTCTGGATAATCTGCTGCGTACGAAAGCTCTTTTGCCAGCGCAGGGTCTGCGTACTTGACGTCTGTCAGCCAGATATCAATGACGCTCGAAACTTTCTGCACCACCTCTGGCAGCTCATATCCCGAGGTATTACACACTATTGGGAGCGTAAGTCCCGCTTCTTTTGCCAGCGTCACTGCTTCAATTATATGTGGCGAGAAGTGCAAGGGAGTTACAAGGTTAATGTTGAGTGCACCCTGAGCTTGCAGTTCAAGCATCATCTGGGCTAGGCGCTCAGTTGTGACTGGCTTGCCAAAACCTTCTTGCGAGATCTGGTGATTCTGGCAGAATACGCATCTGAGCGGGCAACCTGTAAAGAAAAATTGCGCCCGATCCAGCCTCGCCCGAGATAGGAGGCTCCTCCCAAAAGTGTAGCGCAGAACGAGCCACACGAATGGTGCTTGAAGCTCCACAAAGACCTGCTTTACCAGCATTTCTTTGAGCATGACAACGCCTTGGGCAGAGTTCACAGACGTCGTAGGCAGAAAACGTAAGGGTATCAGGTGATGGTGCACTACCCAAGGGTTTCTCGCCTCCTGTCATATCTACCCAGGCAGATGTAGGGTATAAAAACGCGCAGGGTCCCTGCGCGCGTCAAAAGTCATGGTGGAGATAAAGGGATTCGAACCCTCGGCCTCTGCCTTGCGAAGGCAGCGCTCTCCCAACTGAGCTATATCCCCGTTGCGGTACTTATTGTGGCAATCAAGGGCAGGTATGTCAATGATTGTACGTTCGAAATACTGTGAAGATACTGCTTTATACAGCAAGTTGAAATGACCCAGATTTGCATGGCGTTTTACCGCAGCGCGTTGCCTTCTAGCGGTCTGTCTGGGCACAAAAATATCCTTCCCCGCAGTCATCTATGAACCCACCTTCATAAGGTGGGCGCCGCGCTCGAGCGTTCCAGCTTCCTTAACAACGAAGGATGCCTGTACTGAACACGAGATTAGGCTCCCTGAAAAAACTTGTCGGTTCACCCAGTTTAGACCGCGGGAGAAGGACAGTTTCTACTATAAAGAGATTATAAAAAGATTAAAGTCTTGACTTGTTTTTTGATGAGCAGCACAATTGAATAGTATGGATTTAAGCAGTTAAAGACTAATTTTTTTAAGTGGAGGGTATACAGCTTGAACCTCTGGGTAACCATGTTTTGCGTTTTTCCTTGCAGCTGGTCTTGGTTCAGCTTTAATTACCCCTGCTGTTCGTCAACTTGCTTGGAAGCTTGGAGTTGTCGATAAACCCTCTGCTCGACGCGTTAATAAAAAGCCTATTCCCCGCATGGGTGGCGTAGCTCTATTCTTTGGACTCGCCGTTGCCATGCTGGTACGTTATGGCGTTGAAGCAATCCTTGGACACGCCGAGATTACGCTTTCTACTCGCTATTACCTGAACGTTAATTTTTTTGGGTTGTTGGCGCAGCCTTTGTGGTCATCTTCTTGACCGGCCTGCTAGATGATATTTTTTTCTCAAGCCAATCCAGAAACTCGCTGGTCAAATTATTGCTGCAAGCATCGCTGCTGCGGGTGGCCTCATTATCGGTAACGTTGTTGATCCGTTTTCCGCGTACGGCTTTGTAGATCTTGGCTGGCTTGCCTATCCTGCAACTGTCATCTACCTGGTTGCCTACGCCAATATCATCAACCTCATTGATGGTCTTGATGGACTTTCTGCAGGTATTTCTTGCATCGCATCAACCACGATGTTTGTGCTTTCTATCTGGGCAGGTCGCTTCGATGCAGCGCTTTTAAGTGCAGCCATCGCTGGCACCACGCTGGGATTCTTAGTTCACAACTCCTATCCTGCAACAATCTTCATGGGCGATTCCGGTTCGCTGACCTTGGGATTTGCCTTGGGAACAATTTCGCTTTTTGTCTGTCACTCGTTGGGCGGGACTCACAACTATCATTGTTCCTCTCGTCGTTGCAGGTATTCCAATTATTGATACGTTCTCGGCAATTGTCCGTCGCACACGTGCGCATGTTAGTTTTGCCACAGCTGATCGTGGACACATTCATCACCGTTTGATGGCTCATGGGTATAACCAGCGACAGGCAGTTCTTTTGATGTACGGCTGGACCTCTCTCTTGTGCGTTGGCTCGCTCATTATGACGCAGGTCAATACAATGCCTCGTATTGCAATTTTTGTCATGCTACTTACTATGTCTGCTTTCTTTGCAAAAGTATCTGCATCTTTTTGAGCCTGTTCTGCTTCACCATACTGATCCAAAGACTGGTGAAGACGAGCTTATTACACCCAAAGATCCCAATTTCAATGAAGAGATTAAGCAGCTCCACGAAGAAGAACACGAGCATATCGAAGAGCTCATTCACAGAGACCATAAGAGCGAACAACCTGGAAACGGATGCTAGCAAATTGGCTTTCCGTGCGCCTTCAATCCTGTTCGTGTAAACTGCGGCTGCGACTACACGGGTTTCTCGGCCTCTGAACCGCGCTTTCTTCTCGCCAAGTGCGCAAATGACACGCTCTTCTCACTAAGGACGACTTTCCAACATTTCGCGCCTGAAAAGTGTAAAGAATCTGTATTTGAGGTACAGATTCTCTAACAAAATCAGGCAAATCCACAGTTTCTTTTACACTTTTTAGGCAAAAAAATTACAGATTCTTTAATGAAATCAGGCGTGTGAAAGATAGGCGCTTCGGCTCTAAATTTTGAGCCTGAAAGCTGCATCATGTCTGAGTGAATTTACTCAGACATGGCGAGAAAAACCGGCAAAACTAACCAGACTTCGTGTACTTTTTCCGGCAAATTGCTCAGACATGGCGAGAAAATCAGGCGCGCCGTGACCTCGACTGTGCGTACCCTAACCTCGACCAGTCGTGCTCCCAGCGAAATTCTTGCCAAAAGAAAACCCCGCACATCCAAAAAGGACATACGGGGTCTAGCTATCTAGCTGTAATGAAATTGCTCAGTGCGAGCCGAGGTTACTCAGCAAGTGCCTTCTTAGCAATCTCTGCAAGATCTGCGAAGCCCTGCTCGTCAGAGTATGCAATCTCTGCGAGAACCTTGCGGTCAAGCTCAACACCAGCGAGCTTGAGGCCGTGCATGAACTTGCTGTAAGAAAGATCATTGATGCGTGCTGCAGCATTGATACGCTGAATCCACAGTGCGCGGAAATCACGCTTCTTGTTACGACGGTCACGGTAAGCATACTGACCAGAATGCTGTGCCTGCTCCTTCATACCACGGAAGGTACGGGAACGAGTACCGTAATAACCCTTTGTGCGCTCGACGAGCGTCTGACGCTTCTTGCGGCCAGCAACTGCGCGCTTAACTCTTGCCATATCTAATCACTCCTTGTTATTTGATCTGGTGGGTGGCGCGCTTAGTTCTTAGCGCCCATACGCTGAGAAACTACTGCTGCATCGCCAGCGGTAAGAACTGCCTCTTTACGGAAGCCGCGAATGCGCTTCTGAGACTTCTTAGTAAGAATGTGGCTCTTAAAAGCCTTAGCACGCATAATCTTGCCGGTGCCGGTGCGGCGGAAACGCTTAGCCGAACCCTTGTGCGTCTTCATCTTAGGCATACTACTTCTCCTCCTGTGTGGTGCCATCCTCAGCACCCTCGGGCTTCTCGTCAAATGCTCCCTTGATTGGAGCAACGAGCATGTGCATGTTACGGCCTTCAATGAGCGGTTTCTGCTCAATTGTGGCATAAGGCTTCAAATCTTCAGCAAGGCGATCAAGTACAATGCGGCCCTGCTCTGGGTGAGCCATCTCGCGTCCACGGAACATGATGGTAATCTTGACGCGTGCTCCCTTCTTGAGGAAGCGCAGTACGTGGCTCTTCTTGGTCTCGTAATCGCCCACATCAATCTTTGGGCGGAACTTCATCTCTTTAACTTCGATCTTGACCTGATTCTTGCGAGCTGCCTTGGCCTTGCGAGCCTGCTCATACTTGAACTTACTGTAATCAAGAATCTTGCATACAGGAGGCTCGGCATTTGGAGCAATCTCTACGAGATCAAGACCGTGCTCACGAGCTCTCTTCATTGCATCATTGACGCCAAAAAGACCAAGCTGACTACCATCAGCGTCAATAAGACGGCACGTGCGAGCAGTGATTTCCTCATTGATGCGAGGACCATCGTTCTTGGCTATCTTGTACACCTTCCCTCTTGGACAATTGCTTGTCCGCCAATAAAAAACCCAGTGCGCAAGCAACTGGGAGACAATACGCACAAATGTTGTGCGAGATAATAAATTGTCTGACCAGACAGCTGCTTTTTGCGCTGTGTAGGTGGGGACTCACGTTCAATCCCACTTCAAAAAAATACCTTGTAAGATTACCTCTATCAAGAAAAACATTACAAGGCTAAAGTTAGATATGACGAGAAATTCACATCTAGCTTAAACTTTTAGCTGGTGCCCGAGGTGGGACTTGAACCCACACGAGTTTCCTCAAAGGTTTTTGAGACCTCCGCGTCTGCCATTCCGCCACTCAGGCTAAAAAAGTTTGCATAGGTACTATACCGCACCTATGCAAATCTGTCTTGCTAAATCATCAAAGTTGTAGCTAATTTAATCCTGCAAGAATGGATTAGTTGCAAGCTCTGCATCTAGAGACGTTTGATTTCCATGTCCTGACAAAACGATGGATGTTGGGTCAAGCTCAGTCTTGATGCGGTTCAAAGAAGACTTGAGTGTTTCAAAGTTGCCGCCTGGAAGATCTGTTCTTCCTGCAGATCCTTGGAAGAGCGTATCGCCAACAAAAACAGCACCAGTGGCTGTTCCCTCTCCCACCAAACAATGCCACCAGGAGTATGACCAGGGGTTTCCATAATCTTGAACTGTGCTGTTCCAATGGTCAGAACATCTCCCTCGCGGAGAAAACCGTCTGGCTCTGGAGCATCATCATAAATCTCATTTGAGTTATGAGCTCTCTGTGCAAGCTCATTATCTGCCTCGTTGATTAGGTACTGAGCACCAGGTGCAGCAAGCTTCAAAGCCTTAACGCCACCAACGTGGTCAGCATGACCGTGAGTAGCAACAATGTACTTGAGCTCAAGGTTTAAGAGCTGTGCGGCAATCTCTGCGCCCGACGCGCCAGCGTCGATAATCATACATTCATTGCCAGAAACATAGATATAGCAGTTGGTCTCAAAAGGACCTACTTTAAAGACACCAATCTGATCTTTTGCGTGATGGCAACCACCGTGACCGTGATGGCCACAGCATCCACCGTGACCATGCTCACCATGGCCATGCTCTCCGTGATGACCGCAGCAGCCGCCGTGTCCGCCGTGACCTTCCTCGTGGTGGTGACCGCCGCAGGAACAGCCCTCATTCTGGTTAGCCATAGAGTCTCCTTCTCATCTGGTTAGCACCTTCACCTGGCATAATACGACGAGCATCGTAGACTGAAGGCACGCGAGTTACAAATGCAAATAAAGTGTCAAGCAGGCTAGTATCTGAGATTGAAACCAAGAAGCGCATACGCACTACGCCCTGCTCACCCACTTGTGTAGCAGCGGAAAGAATGTTTGCACCGGCATCAGACAGCGCAACGGTAACGTCTTTGAGAAGACCCATGCGATCCGTTGCTTCAACGACAATCTCAACCCTAAATTCAGTAGCACCACTGGCGTCCCAAGAAACAGGAATGATACGCTTTGGATCGTTGAGCAAATCTTTAACGTTAGGACAGTTGGCACGGTGAACAGAAACGCCGCGACCGCGAGTAATAAAGCCCACAATATCGTCACCTGCAACAGGATTGCAGCAGTGTGCAAGATGAACAAGCAAGTCTGGATCGCCGTTTACTACAACACCGCAGTTAGATTTCTTAGGACGACTACCTTTGGCGGTGCGAGAAATAACGTACGAACGCATTAAAGGCTGATCGTTTGCAATTGCCTTGTTCTTCTCCTGGAGTCGTGCAGCGTTGCGCTCTTGCTCGGTGACAACCTCAGGGTTTTTCTCTTCCAAAATCTCGCTTACGCGATTGACAACCTGCTTAACAGACTGATTACCTGCGCCGATACCCGCAAACAGGTCATCTACACTGCGATAATCAAACTGCTCGGTAAGCTGATCAAGCGCCTTTACCGTACGCGTAGCGCTGATGCCATAACCGCGCTTACGCAGCTCTTTTGCAAGCTCAGAACGGCCGCGCTCAGCATCGTCAGACTTGTTCTCTTGCGAGAAATACTTGCGAATCTTTGCACGTGCAGACGGCGTCTTTACCAGCGTCATCCAGTCGCGAGAAGGACGAGCATTCTTGTTAGTCAAAATCTCAATGCGGTCGCCCATCTGAAGTGTATGCGTCAAGGGAACAACAGAGCCATTAACACGCGCACCAACACAGTGATTGCCAACCTCAGTGTGGACAGCGTATGCAAAATCCAGAGGTGTTGAGTTAACGCGCAGGCTCATAACCTCGCCCTTTGGCGTGAAAACAAAAATCTCATGCTCAAAAAGATCTACGCGCAGGTTATCCAAGAACTCGTGAGGGTCGTCAATATCGTCTTCAACAGCCCAGTCAAGACTGCGGCGAATCCAGTTGATAGTTGAATCAATAAGTTTATCTTCAGAGGACATCTTGCCCTTTGAATTGCCCTGCTCCTTATACAGCCAGTGAGCAGCAATACCGTACTCAGATGCCTCGTGCATCTCTGCGGTTCTAATCTGAATCTCAATAGGGCGACCATCAGGGCCAATAACTGTTGTGTGTAAGGACTGATAGAGATTTGCCTTTGGTGTTGCAATATAGTCCTTAAAACGACCAGGCATAGGATGCCAAAGTGCATGAATAGCACCAAGTGCCGAGTAGCAATCGCCTACGTTTTTAGTAATAACACGCAGAGCGATAAGATCGTAGATGTTGGAGAACTCTCTGCCTTTACGAACCATCTTTTGATAGATGGACCAGAGGTGCTTAGGGCGACCCGTAATCTGGAAATCGGTAAGACCAGCAGCGTTAAGCTCATCAGTCAAAGTTTTCTTAGCGTTGTTGAGGTCATTCTCCCTTTGCGCACGAGAGTCAGAGACCATGCGCGCAACACGCTGGTACTCCTCTGGTTCAAGCCAGAAGAAAGACAAATCCTCAAGCTCCCACTTAACCGAAGAGATACCCAAGCGGTCAGCAAGTGGCGCATACACGTCCATGGTTTCTCGTGCCTTGAACAGACGACGGTCTGGTGGAAGTGCCGCCAGCGTACGCATGTTATGAAGGCGATCGGCAAGCTTGATGATAACAACGCGGATGTCCTTTGACATGGCAAGGAACATTTTGCGCAGGTTAAGCGCTTGTTTCTCGTCCATTGAACTGACTTCGATGGACGTAAGTTTTGTGACGCCGTCAACAAGCTCGGCCACTGACTCACCAAAGCGAGAAGAAATTTCATCTAATGAGGCAGACGTATCTTCTACGGTATCGTGCATAAGGGCAGCGCAGATGGTGTCTTCATCCATGTGAAGATCATGCGCAAGAATAAGGGCCACTTCAACTGGGTGGTTAATATAAGGCTCGCCAGAACGACGACGCTGATCTTTGTGATAGTCAGCGGCAAAGGCATATGCAGCGGCAATCTTTGCCTGAGCTTCCTCAGGTAAATATGTGCGCACGGCTCCCTCAAGCAGACGGTAATTATCCGCACCTGGCGCCTTAGCCTCTTTTTTGGTCCTCTCGTCACTCATCAGAGGACTCCCTTCCCCCATCAAACGTTGAACCAATTTCTGGAACAATGGGTTTTGTTATAGCATCTGCCAGCTCGTCTGGTGAAGCAGAAAGTACCCACTGAGCAAATGATTCAAACTCAGCGTGTGCTTTAAGCCCCTCAGCGTAGCGTGCAGACTCTAGCAAGTCCATGTGCGAAGCTTGACTATTAACGGAAATTGTTCGCATTTGATCAAATCCCTCAATGCTAATAAACCCTAGCTCAGCAAAAACGTCAAGTGCAACACGAACGGTTTGCTCGTCAGCCTTAGATCGTGGGTCAATTTCTAGCGCCATCTGAGCAATATCTTCATCGGTAAGCGCTGAATCAGCTGTCTGAGCGCCAAGCTTTGGCTGCAATGCCGTAAGCGCACGGTAGACAGCTACCAGGGCTTCTCGCTGTGGTGCATGAGAAGAAAGAATGCGCTCGTTAACGCGCATGTCATGCGCGTCAAATAGCATCTGGATTACAGAAGGTTTACCGTCTCTACCTGCGCGTCCGCTCATCTGATTGAAGGCAACGCGACCAAATGGTAGGTGATACAGGATAACCTGGCGAATATCAGAGATATTGACGCCTTCACCAAATGCACTGGTAGCAATGATGCAACAAACGTCGCCACGTCTAAAGGCGCGCTCAACGTTCTTGCGAATCTGAGGTGTTAGACCTGCATGGTAAAACGCAATCTTGTGGCCAAGCTCTGGAATACGATGACGCAGCATACGCGTGAGCGCCTGCGCTTGCTCCCTTGAATTGACGTAAACGATTGTTTTTGTGCCATCTGACACAAGAGAAAGCAGCGCACATTCCCTGTCCTTAGCACCGCGAAGGTCCTTGAGCTCAAGATTAGATCGTGCAGTTTTGTCTTTGTAAACATGCTCTGCTTCAATAGAGAGAAGCTCGCAGATATTCTGAGCTGCCAGCGTGGTAGCCGTAGCTGTTGTGGCAAGCACCTGTGGACTTCCCAACATCATAAGTACCTGGGACATCTGAGCGTAGGCAAGCCTTCCCTCAGAAGCATTCATGCCCACGTGATGTGCCTCGTCAAACACCACAAACGAGATGTTCTGAGCCGTAGCGAACTGATCAGCATGGAGCGAGAAAAACTCTGGTGTAGTCAGCACAATATCAAGCTCATTGTTTGCCATGCGAGAAAACAGGTCTTCTCGGCTGGAAAGGTCTGTTTCTCCATTGAGTACCTCGACAGAAATTCCCAAAGGCTCAAAGGTGTTTTTCATGCTTTGAACCTGGTCGTTGATGAGGGCGCGCAGCGGGTAGATAAACACGCTCATCTTGTGTTGCAAAAGCGCAACGCGAGCGGCATGGATCTGGAAGATGAGCGATTTACCTCTACCTGTTGCCATAATAGAAAGGCAAGACGCTCCTTGAGAGAGAACCTCTAACGTTTTCTTTTGCAAAGGCAGGAGTTCTCTTGAACCAATCATGGACGCGACCAAGGTCTGAGTGAGATCCTCAGAAGAAAGACTCTCCAGCTCATGGCGCTTTTGCTTTGCCTGTTCTTGGGAGGCCTCATCAGCCTCTGTAGTCTCCTTGGTAACCACAAGGGGCAAGTCAGCAGCGCTGCCGAGAAGATCTGCTTCAATGGGGCCGTCATCTTCATCGGTAAAGTCTCTGTAGAGAATATCTCTGACCATGAGTTTTGGCTTAGTTCTACCCTGCCAAGTCTCGTTAACTGCCTCAAAAATTAAATCAACAGCTCCATCATACTCAGCTGCCGCCTCAACATGAGGCGTTCTAAACATGATGGATGAAATTGAAGAGATACCGTTTGAAGCCATAAAGCAAAGATGAGCTCCGCCTGCACCAACGCGCGAGCGATTCTTCATAACTACGCCTTTAACGCCAAAGAGCGGCTTTTTATTGCCTTGACCAAAAGGCTGCAATGCCTCAAGTGCATCGATAGAGTTGATGGTGATTTCATCTAGGTTTACCAGGGCAGTTACTTCTCCTGAAGCCTCGAATTCTTCTTCTGGAAGCTCTGCCATGACCTCAGACAAACGCTTTCTAAAAGCGTCAATCTTTGCTGTTTCTACCGTTACGCCAACGGCTCCTTGGTGACCACCAAAACGGACCGTAAGGTCTGCACATTGCTCAACGGCATGGAACAAATCAACGGAGCCAACAGAGCGGCCAGAACCACGAGCTACGCCGTCTTGGATGGTAAACAGAATACAAGGTACGTGATAGCGATTAACAATTCTTGAAGCAACAATACCTTTAACACCCTCGTGCCAGCCTTCTTTGGCAAGCACAATAGCACGACCGCCGTCGTAGATTTCTTTTGCCTGCACAAGCGCCTCATCTGTGAGCTTTCCTTCAATGGCGCGACGTTCAGCATTAATCTCTTCTAGCTTGCCAGCAAGAATAGTTGCCTCTTCAGCGTCTTCTGTAAGGAGAAGGTCAAGCGCAATATCGGTGGTTCCCATACGACCTGCTGCGTTCAGACGCGGGATGATGGAAAATGGCAAGGTATCTGCAGAAATCTGGGCAATATCCTGGCCAGCAACAGCAGCAAGAGCTACCAGACCTGGACGAAGACCTTTTTGCAGGCGTTTGGCACCTTCAGAAACAAGTGCACGATTCTCTTTATTGAGCATCATCATGTCAGACAACGTGCCCAACATAGCAACATCAGTGTAATTAAGCCAAAGCTGAGGCTGATTTTGAAGCTGTCCTAAAACTTGTACTAACTTCAGGGCAACACCTGCACCAGCAAGTTCTCTAGAGGGGCAATCCTCGACAAGCTTTTGGATCAGTGACCGGGACACCTTGCGGCACTAAATCTGCAGGCTCATGGTGATCTGTAACAACAACATCAATCTCCCTGCTTCAGCAGCCATGCAACCTCCTGAGCAGCAGCGATGCCATTATCCACCGTAATAATTAAATCTGGCTTTCTATCTTTCAATACTCGTGCAAGAGCTTCTTCAGAAAGTCCGTATCCCTCACCAAAACGATGTGGAATATACGGCAAAACATCTGCTCCCAATCGACGTAAAGCCAGCGTAAGCAAACAAGTTGAGCTCATTCCGTCAACATCAAAATCACCAAAAAAATAGCAATCTTTTGATGCTCGACAATTGCCTTATGAACTCTAGCGGCAACCTCAGTCATTCCTGGAATGCACTGTGGATCAAGCCAGTCTCTTTGCAAAGATGGCGAGAGGAACTCTTGAGCTGTGGCCACATCGGTAAATCCTCGTGCTACCAGTACACGAGCAACAAGTGGCGTAACATGCAATTCTTTTTCAAATAGAGACTCTAGATATACGTCTTGTGTAAGAACACTCCAACGAGTGCTTTTCTCGATGCCAGGCATCATGTCCTCTTTTCTGTGGCGGCAGAGTCAGCCAGGGGCGCCTTTGGGCACCCGCGAATTTTTATCTCTTTCATTCTACCCGTGTTATTGGACAAAAAATGACTAGCCCGCAAATTAGTGAGCTAGTCATAAAAAACTTAAATCAATGTTGCTTGTACAGGACTATCAAGAGGACTGGGTTTCTCGCCAAAAGAACTTAGAAATCAACCACACCGTCAGAGTTTTCCCACTCTTCAACAAAATCGCTGTAGGTACCTGCAAGAATTGCTTCTCGAGCCTGACGCATAAGCTCAAGCAGGAAGTAAATGTTGTGCATAGAAAGCAACTGACCACCCAGCATCTCGTGCTGTTTGACCAGGTGATTGATATATGCGCGAGAATAACCACCCGTGCAAACAGGACAGCTGCACTTGGCATCAAGAGGACCTGCGTCTGCAAAGTACTTAGCATTCTTGAGGTTCATGCGACCCTCATGGGAAAATGCGGTACCCATACGTGCGGTTCGCGTTGGAAGTACGCAGTCAAACATATCAATGCCGCAAGCAACACCGCGGATAAGCGTGGACGGATTACCAACACCCATCAGGTAGCGAGGCTTATTGCGAGGCATGTAATCGGCACAAAGTGGCGCCAGCGTCTCAAACATAACCTCGTGAGGTTCACCAACGGAATAGCCACCAATGCCATAACCAGGGAACTCACCAATGGACTCAAGATGTTCAATTGAGCGCTTGCGCAAATCAAGGTGCATGCCACCCTGAACAATGCCAAAGAGTGCCTGATCAGGACGGGTATGAGCCTTGAAGCACCTCTCGGCCCATGCACTTGAAAGCTCAACTCCGCGCTCAACTTTTTTGCGCTCGGCAGGATAGCCTACGCACTGATCAAGCTGCATAACAATATCTGCGCCAAGGTTCTGAGCAATCTGCATGTTTGTTTCTGGAGTCCAGTACGACCATGCACCGTCGTAATCTACTGCACGGAATTTAACCCCCTCGTCAGAGAGCTTCATGAACTCCTCGTGACTAAAGACCTGGAATCCGCCTGAATCCGTCAGAATTGGTCCATGCCACTGCATAAAGTCATGCAAGCCACCCATCTGTGCAACCAGCTCATCTCCTGGACGCTGAGACAGATGGTACGTATTTGCCAGAATAATTTTGGCGCCAAGGTCACGAACGGTATCGGTCATCAAACCTTTAACGGTTGCCTTAGTACCAACCGGCATAAAAATAGGCGTTGGAATATCACCATGAGGCGTGTGGAAGATGCCAGCACGTGCGTGCGTTTTGGGATCTTCAGCGAGAAGTTCGTAGGTAAACCAAGAATCTTCTTTTTTCTCTGCCCAATTTTCTATATGTACGCAGGAAATTTTGGTGGTAAAACCCTGTGCTTTTTGGAGCCGTCTGGCATGTAACCTCGATTACAACGTGCGGAGAGCATCAACCAGCGCTGTCTTGCCCTCTGTTTTCTGATCCTTCATTTTTATCACACGTGCAGGGCATCCTGCTACCACGGCGTTTGCTGGAACGTCCTCAACTACTACAGCACCTGCTGCAACAACAGCGCCCTCTCCAACACGAATGCCCTCGATAACCACGGCGTTTGCGCCGATAAGAACGTTGTCTTCAACAATAACTGGAGTAGCAGATGCAGGCTCAACAACACCAGCAAGAACAGTGCCGGCACCAATGTGGCAGTTCTTACCAACAGTTGCACGGCCGCCCAGAACGGCGCCCATATCAATCATGGTGCCCTCACCAATAACAGCACCAATATTAATAACAGCACCCATCATAATGACGGCATTGTTACCAATCTCAACGCGCTCACGGATCAGTGCACCTGGCTCAATACGTGCGTTTACGTCCTTCATGTTAAGCAGAGGAACACCGGAGTTTCGACGGTCATTCTCGATGTCAAAATACTCAAATGCGTCTGCATTCTGCTCAACAACACTCTTGAGCTCGGACCAATCGCCAAAGACTACCTTTGAGGTGCCCTCTCCATACACGCGAGAAGAGCCATACGACACAGAAGCACCCTCGCGCTCTTTGACGTACAGCTTAACGGGAGTCTTCTTCTCTGAAGTAGCAATATAGTTAATAATTTCCTGGGCGTCCATGCGCGTCCTTTCTCAAACAAACAGGTGCTGACCTATACAGGTCAGCACATGCGGTTATCCAAAAATCAACTCTTCAAAGGTATAAAAACCTGGAGCTTTTGTAAGCAATTTCTCAGCACACGCAACGGCACCGTTCACAAAAAAATCTGACGAGACGTTGCACGATGTGTCGACACACTTCCTCATCCTGTCCAAAGAAGTGCACCTCATGAGTACCGGCAACGGTGCCGCCTCTGAGTGCAAACACGCCAATCTCGTCTTTGGTACGAGCTCCGCAGAAGCCCTCACGACCAGAAACTACCGGACGTATTCCCTCTGGATCAATGGCAGATAGCAGCAGCTTTGCTGTGCCCGAAGGAGCGTCAACCTTCTGGTTGTGATGGGTCTCCACAATCTCGGTATCCCAGCCGTCAAGCGCCTCAGCAGCCATAGCAACCGCGCGTCTCAACACGGCAACACCCACCGAATAGTTTGCCGCATGAATCACCGGTACGCTCTCCCCCAACTGTTTCAGCTCCAAGAGTTGCTCTGACGAGAAACCCGTGGTGCCAGAAACCAGCGCACACCCGCGCTCACGCACAAAGCCGACAACAGCCTCAAAAGCAGCAACACCAGAGAAATCCACAACCACATCAGGCGTCTGCGCAACGGTGCTCAACTGATTGATATTCTCGTGACCAAACGCACCAAGCAACTCAAAGCCGTGAGCAATCAGGGTCTGCTCGATGAGCTTTCCCATCTTGCCGGTACCAATCACTACTGCACTAGGCATCAAGAAGACCAGCCTTTCTTAGAGCGTTCTCAAGCACCTCTGCATGCTCTTCTGTCATCTTCCACAGAGGCAGACGGTAATTTTCTTCCATAAGTCCCATACGAGCCAGCGCGGCTTTTACTGGAATTGGATTGACCTCGCAGAAGAGGGCATGTACCAGGTCAAGATACTGAAGCTGGAGCTCTCGAGCAAGAGAGACCTCTCCGCGCTGCCATGCAACTACCAGGTCATGAACCATCTTTGGATCAAGGTTAGACCAAACAGAAATGACACCAGAAGCACCAAGAGAAAGCAGCGGCACAATCATGTCGTCATTTCCGGACCACATAGTAAAGTCATCACTCAGATAACGAGCAACCTTTGTTGCGTATGAAATATCTCCAGAAGCCTCTTTGATACCCCACGCGTTTGGATGAACAGCAAGCCGCTGAACATTACGCTCAGAAATAGAGCAGCCTGTTCTACCAGGAATGTTATACAGCACACAAGGAACATCAACGCGGTCTAGAACATATGAGAAGTGCTGGTAGATGCCCTCTTCATTACTCTTGTTGTAGTAAGGAGTAATCAGCAGCAGACCATCAACACCCGCCTTCTCCAGAGCCTGAGCCTTGCGCAAAGATTCAGCTGAAGAGTTAGAGCCAGCACCACCGATAACAGGCACTCTGCCTTGAGCCCTGGCAAGGATTGCCTTGACTACTTCAACGTCCTCCTCATCTGTCATGGTTGAGGACTCGCCGGTAGTACCAAGAGCGAGAATACCGTCAATTCCCTGCTCAATCTGGAAGTCTACAAAGTGCTCAAGTGACTCGAAGTCAACATTTCCCTGAGCATCAAATGGGGTTACTAATGCGGTGATAGCGCCAGTCAAATTCTTCATATCCATAGTTTTTCTCGCCCTCTAACGTGTGGTGTTTATAGTTGTTTGTTGCGCAAGATCAGAAAAATCGGAGCCATCAAATGCAAGCGTTGCAAAGTAATCAGCCTCGGTCTCGGCGCGGCGAATAAGCTGCACGGATCCATCTTCTAGAAGCAGCAGCTCAGCGGAGCGCAGACGGCCATTGTAGTTATAGCCCATCGAGAAACCATGAGCACCTGTATCGTGAATGAACAAGAGGTCACCCACAGCTACCTCTGGGAGCTGGCGGTTCTTTGCAAACTGATCGTTATTCTCGCAAAGTCCGCCCACAACGTTGTACGTATGAGTTGCAGGAGCATCCTCTTTGCCCATAACAGTGATGTGATGGTAGGCGTCATAGATTGCAGGACGCATAAGGTTTGCCGCGCAGGCATCTACGCCTAGGTAGTGGCGATACGTCTCTTTTTGGTGCAAAACGCGGGTAACAAGCGCACCAGCGGGACCCAAAAGCCAACGTCCAAGCTCGGTGTAAATGGCAACGTCTCCCATACCTTCGGGAACTAGAACCTCTTCAAAGGCGCGCTTTACACCCTGACCAATGGCCAAGACGTCAGGCTCAACCTGGTCTGGCTCATACGCCACACCAATGCCACCAGAAAGATCAATAAATCCAATATGAATATCAAGCTCTGTGTGCAGCTTAACGGCCAACTTAAAGAGGACACGCGCAAGGTTTGGATAGTAATCTTCCTCTTGAGCGTTACTAGCCAGGAAGGCATGAAGGCCAAACTCAGTCACGCCTTTGGCTTTAAGATACGCGAACGTCTGGAATAGCTGCTCTTCTGTCATGCCGAACTTAGCATCATCGGGATTTCAATAATGCCGTTTTGTGACTCAAACACGCCACCAGGATTAAGGCGTGCACACATAACCTGGGGCATGTTGCTTCCCACCGCTTCTTCAAGCGTTGTAAGCATATCGCCACCAGCGTCCGTTGATAATGGCTCCCAGCTCATGAGCGCGAGCAAAGTCAAGCACCGTAGTGTCATTTGACGAGAGCATAATATTTTTGGCCGGTAACTCCACAGGCTTTTGCAAGCGTGAGCTCGGTAGCATTTGCACAGTCACAGCCACAGCCAAGTTCTGCAAGCAACTTCACAATGTATGGATTTGGCGTAGCCTTCACCGCAAAGTACTCTTTAAATCCAGCGTTCCAGCTAAAAGCCTCTTGCAAAAAGCTTTGCTCGGCGAACAATCTCTGCCTTGTTATACAGGTGAAATGGCGTTGGATACGTCGTAGTAATTGCCTCTAGGGCATCTACAGAAACAAACGGTTTCTTACTCAAAGCTCCCCTCAAATTGGGGGCACAATACACCGTCAAAGTAGCACCCCCGAAATCTCGGACAGTCTTGCATGTATTTCATACAAGCCCACCTGACAACCACGCCTGATTGCCAAGTTCGGCGAACCTCGCCTCCTTCTGGGGTCACTGCCTGCCGACTAACCCAGAACCCATCGTGCTCGCTCCTCTATTGACAGTAAAACCCTACCACAGAAAGCTCTGCATTTGGGCTAGTTTTGTTCTTCTCGCAAAGTATTAACAAAAGCCTTAAGGCGAGAAAGACCTTCTGTCAGATTTTTGTCAGAAGCAGCATAACTGATACGTACATAGCCCTCGGCGCCAAAGAAAACACCGGGTACCAACGCTACACCAAACTCCGCAATTGCACGCTCACAGAACGCCTCAGAACCAAGAGCAAATTCCTTGATTGATGGAAACGCGTAGAAAGCGCCTTCTGGTTCTTCAACAGGAAGATTCATCTCTGCAAGTGCAGAAAGAACAATCTGCCTGCGCTTTTGATAATTTGTACGCATAGGCGTAACGTCATAAGAAAGCGCATAGACAGCTGCAGGCTGAAGAAATGAGGGACGGAAGCCACAAGCTGAGCATGGACTTTTTCCGATATCTGCCGCAAGCTCGTCGGAAGTAGCAACCCAGCCAAGTCTCCAGCCCGTCATTGCCCATGGTTTGGAGAAACTATTTGTCACAATGCAGCGATCAGACAAATCTGGGTAGAGCTCAACAAAACGTGGAACATCCTCAACATAGGCAAGCTCTCTATAAACGTCATCACACATCACATAAAAGTCGTGTTCACGGGCAAGATTAGCTACCGCATCAAGCGACTCTTTTGTATAAACACATCCCGTAGGATTGTTGGGAGAAGTCAAAACAATAAGCTTTGTCTTGTCTGAAATTTTTGACTTGAGCTGCTCTGGATCAATCTGGAAATGATTGGTGCTGGTATCAAGCGGCACAACTACACCACGATTAAGCTGGCAGAGCGTTCTGTATACCAGATACGCTGGTTCAGGAATAATAACCTCGTCACCTGGATTCATAAGGGTCAGCATAGTTGCAGAAATGGCTTCCGCAGCTCCCACGGTAACTACAATACCGTCTGGATTGACCTTCATACCACGTGCAGACTCCCAGGCAGCAATGGCCTCCCTAAGTTCAAGAGTACCAACGTTGGGCGGATAATGCGTGTTTCCAGCTGCAAGTTCTCTGTCTACTAAGTTACAAATAGGAGCTGGAGTGTCTTCTCCCGGCTCTCCAATAGTTAAAGAAATACATCCTGGTGTTGCAGCAGCAAGTGCCGAGAAACGCCTGATACCAGAGGGTTTGAAAAGCTCTAGTGTTGTATTTCTTGATAGCGACATACAAACTCCTCAACGTAATTTCAATCCATAATAGGTATCATTAAATCATACGACACTTGACTGATACGAGGTTCGCATGAAAAGAGTTTTGTCTCTTGGCCTTAAGCTTATTACTGGCCTTCTAAAAAGGGTTCTTGCACCACTTTTCAAATTTGTAGGCGGGCTTTTTGTTCTAGCTTTACTGGTTCTTGGTGGATATGTCCTCTACCTGCAGCTTACTTACTATCGCATTCCTGACAATACTCCCGTATCTAATCAAGGTGCCTCTCCTGAGGCTACAACCGTACAGGTAGGCCAAACCTACACAGCTTCGACCTACAACATTGGCTTTGGTGCTTACACCCCTGATTACACCTTCTTTATGGATGAAGGCATCATGCAGGATGGTACACGTACCGTGGGAACTCACGGCCGTGCTGTAAGCAGAAACTCCGTGCTTTACACCACAAACGGTGCCCTGAACACCGTTTCTTCTCTGAATGGCGGTACAGCCCCTGACTTTATTCTTTTCCAAGAAATTGATACTTCATCTGACAGAAGTTGGCATGTGAATCAAGTTTCTGAAGCAGAAAGCCGCTTTGGATCCTACGCATCATATTTTTGCGCAGAACTTCCACACCGCATTTCTCGCCTATCCACTCACTGAATTTCACGGTACTTCTAACTCGGGAATTCTTACGCTTTCAAACGTACTTGCTTCAAGCGCAACTCGTCGTACCTACCCCATTGACGAGTCGTTCCCAACAAAATTCTTTGACCTAGACCGTTGCTTTATGATTACACGCTATCCTACCAGCGATGGTCATGAGCTGGTCCTTATTAACAGCCACATGTCTGCCTACGACAAAGGCGGCACCAGTCGTGCTCAGCAGCTTGCACTTCTGACCAAAATAATGTCTGAGGAGCGCGCTAAGGGTAATTACGTTATTGCGGGCGGCGACTGGAACCATGCCATTTTGGGCTCGCTTACACTCTATCCTTCTGTTCAGCAGGTACCGGACTGGGTGGCAGAACTCAAAGAGTCTGATTTGCCAGAAGGCTTTAGCGTTGTAGCTCCAGACAACCTCAACAACGTTCCTACCTGCCGCGGAGATGACATTCCTTACGAGAAAGACAAGACGTACACCACCACAGTTGATGGTTGGATTGTCTCGGATAACGTTGTTGCAACCGCCAGAAACATTGACACGCAATTTGCTTACTCGGACCACAACCCGGTTCTGTTGTCTTTCACTCTAAAGAGTAAAGAATAATTTCTGTTTTGTTGTAACCACAACAAAAAGCCATATGGAAGTCCTGTCACACTTTGGGTATAAAGTAAGACATAGTAGACTTTCTAAACCCATCCGAGAGGAGCCCGTATGGCACAGGTTCTTGATTTAAGCAAATCCGTTTATGAGATTTGCACTACGTATCCCGTTATTAAAGGTCTCATGGCAGAAAACGGCTTTGCCGAGATTACCGAGCCAGGCCGTCTGCAGACCATGGGACGCTTTATGACCATCCCTAAAGGCTGCGACCACAAAGGCGTTGACCTTGAGGAGCTCAAGGCAATCTTCCGCTCTCACGGCTTTACCATTCTTGGCGACGAGGAGCCTGCAGCAGTAGAAACTCCAGCTGGCGAGAAACCCGCAGAGGCAGAGACGAAGGACGCACCTATTGCTCAGACTCCAGAGGAGCGCAAAGCTCTTATCGCCCAGTACCTTGAGCGTCTCAACGACGGTGAGGACATCGAGGCTGTTCGCGAGGACTTTACCCGTAACTTCAAGGACGTTTCTGGCACAGAGATTTCCAACGCCGAGCAGGAGCTTATTGCTGGTGGCGTTCCTATGGAGAAGGTCCTCAAACTCTGCGACGTTCATGCTGCCCTCTTTGAAGGCAGGTTTCCTGCGCACCAACAGGTGCTGTTGAAGAGACTCCTGGCCATCCTGTTTGGACCATGCGCCAAGAGAACGACCGCATTCTTGCCTTTTATCCACGACCGCGTTGCTCCAGATGTTAAGCGTGCTCGTACGCTTACTGAGTCTTCCAGCAACGAAGAGTGCGCTGGTGTTGCAGCAATTCTAAAAGCTGATATGGACGCCTTTGACGAAGTCTTTGTTCACTACAAGCGCAAGGAAGAGCTGCTCTTCCCTCATCTTGAGCGCCACGATATCACTGGTCCTTCAAAGGTTATGTGGGGTAAGGACGACGAGGTAAGAAACGCTGTTAACGGTGCAGAGGCTCTGCTTGAGACCGCATACGGCCAGTATGATGCAGGCCTTATGGCAGGCGTTGCTGACTATCTGGATGAGGCTATTGAGGGCGCTGAGTCCATGGCTTCCAAGGAAGAGAATGTCCTCATTCCGCTTTCCCTTGAGCACTTAACCGCCACTCAGTGGACCCAGATTGCCGCTGAGGAGAACGAGTTTGGTCACGCATTTGGCGTCAACCCTCCTTCATGGCACGCAGATCCTCTTGAGCTTGCAAACGACAAGCTTAAAGAGATGGAAGCCGCAGCCGCTATGGACGAGAATAACGCTGAAGCAGAAGAGGAAGCAATTTCTGCTGACGGTAAGGTCAAGCTCTCTACCGGTGAGTTCACCATTCCGCAGCTTGAGGCTGTCTTTGCAACTATTCCGCTCGACATCACCTTTGTTGATGCAGATGACAAGACACGTTACTTCAGCCACGGCGACACCCGTGCTTTCCCTCGTCCTAAGAGCTGCCTTGGCCGCGACGTATATGACTGCCATCCACCAAAGAGTCAGGAAGCTGTTCGTCGCATCCTCACCGAGTTCAGGAGCGGTCGTAGCGACTCCTCCGAGTTCTGGTTTGAGGTCAGAGATAAGTTCCTCTACGTCCGTTACTTTGCTGTTCGCGATGAAGAGGGTAACTACCTGGGTGCTCTTGAAACTACTCAGGACATCGGCCCAATCCGCGCTCTTAAGGGTGAGAATCGCAGAGGCTCCGACAACTAAGATCTTACGCACACAAAGCGCTTAAGTACTCCCTAAAAATTTTGTACGACTCGGTAGGCGATGTGTCCTTTTTAAGGCACATCGCCTACACTATTTCTGGCCAAAAGAGAGGAGCCTCAGTGCTACAACGTCTACTAGGCACTAAGTATGCATATGCCATCGTTGCAACTTGTATTGTCATCATGTTTTTGCCGTGCGCCATTATCCTTACGTGCTTTGGCATCTTTTATCACACCAGTTTCACAATACTTTGGCGTTCCCGCGTTGCCTTCTCTGCGGTCTTCTCGGTGCTCTGCATTGCCATGACGGTAGCTTTGCCGTTCATAGGCAAGTTCTATAAATCGCACGATACTCGTCTAGTTCTTTCTGTAAGCGTTATCATCTGCGCAATCTCATACGGAGCCATGTCAGCAGCTCAAGAGATGTGGCATTTTTATCTCTGCGCAGTGGGACTTGGCATTGGCGTACCTGCGCTCATGTTCTTGTGCGTCCCTGCCCTCATCAACGATTGGTTTGATCAGCGCGTTGGCACTTTTATGGGTCTCTGCTTTGCATTCACCGGCATTGGTGGCACTGTCTTTAACCCCATCGGATCTGCCATTATCTCCTCTGGCCCTGAAGGTTGGCGTGCTTGCTATCAGATTTTTGCCCTAGTTATGCTAGTGGGAGCACTCCCCTTTACCCTTTTTGTAGTACGCAAGAAACCCCAAGACCTTGGCCTTACACCTCTTACCTTCTCCTCTACTGACGAGAAAAACGTTGAAGTTGAAGGGACTTCTTCAACCGACATCTCCGCTGATGATGCAGTGAAATATCCAGAGTTTTATATGATTGCAGCGTTTTATGCACTCATTACTCTTAACCAACAAATCTCTCAGTACTTCCCTAGCTATGCCGCAACGTTTGCAGAAACCGCTCCTGCAATTGCAGCGGCTACGGGCCTTCTTGCTGGAGCAACTATGCTTGGACAAGCAATTGGAAAGGTACTTCTAGGCGCATTAAGCGATATTTCGGTAAAACTTGCCTGCTTTGTAGGAATTTTCTCGGGCATTGTTGGCTTACTTTTGCTGGGAGTTAAACTTCCGGTGTTGCCGCTCTTGCTGGCAGGAACCTTCCTTTTTGGAGTTGCCTACGCCCTTACAACGGTCGGCTCACCACTTTTGGTACGCACAGTTTTTGGCAAAAAAGATTCCACTCTCATTTACTCAAGAATTGCAGGTGTCAGCTCCTTTGTCTCTGCCTGTGCGCTCATTATTTGGAGCCTGATTGTAGATGGTTCAGCCCACGGTTTCTTAGTGCTCTTTGGCATTGGTATTGTGCTGATGAGTGGCTGCCTTGCGCTTGCGCTCACCGCACTTAAGCGCGCTGACAAACGAGCATAAGATTATCGGGCTCTGTTGAGTCTACCTCTGGATCCAAAGGAACAACCTCTATCTCTTCAAACACTGTGCGAGCAGTATCTATGAGCTCTTCAAGCTGATGCGCTTCTTCTCCTGACTGTGCAGAAACTACATTTGTAAGATATCTTCCGCCAGGAGTAAGACAGTGTGCTACTTGGCTCATCCACTCAACAGTCATCATAGCTGCAGGTGGAACTTCTCCGCTAAAGCAGTCATTCAAGATAGCGTCATAGCGCCTATTATCAGAGATAGCTAGGCTCTTTATATACTCTACGCCATCAGCTACCTGCACCTGAAGCCTACCATTACTCTCTCTAATAGCTTCATCCACAAAGAAATAGCTGCGAGCAAGGTCTGCAATTTTAGGATCAAGCTCCAGCGCGTCACAGAAAACCTCTGGATGATGAGCAACTAAATACCGAGGATATGAGCAACCACCAGCACCAATCATTAAGACTGAATGCACGGGGCAGGCAGCTTCAAACAACAAGTCATACAACTCAAGATAAGGAAATACCAGCTGATTCTTTCTTGAATCCGTGTACGTTGCACTTTCATAGGCGCCGCCCTGCCACAACACACGTATTTCTCCACCTTCACCATCTGAGATAGGAAATACCAACGCAGGGCCATTCAGTGCCTGAGGTTCAACGTAAATACCCGCACAAGTTAGGAGCTCCATATCATGAGCAGTAAGCTGTTTTTCTGACATGGAGCTCCTTCAAGTAATGTGTTGTATGCGGTATGTCTAAGTATAGCTAGTACACGGGGTTTCTCGCCAGGTACTACCTCAACTCAAACGAATCGGCATCGGTGATGCAGACACAGGTGTCATAGAACGCCTTGAGAGCCTGGTATCCAAGAAGCGTGTCTTTAGTACCGGCGGTCTCGTAGACGGAGTGCATAGCAAGCTGTGGCAGACCCACGTCAACGGCATGCATGCTGGCCTGAATGTTGGAGAGGTTGCCCAGCGTTGATCCACCTGGCATATCGCTTCTGTTAGCAAAGACCTGGTAAGAAATGTTTTGCTGCTTCCAAATTGCCTCGACAATGGCGCGGCTAAACGCATCTGTGCAGTACGACTGACGTGCTGCTTCCTTGATAACCATGCCGCCATTGAGATAAGGCTTGTTGGCCGCATCGTGCTTCTCGGGATAATTGGGGTGCACCGCATGCGCATTGTCGCAGCTACCAGCAAAGATGCCGAGAGCGCTCGGTAGTAATCTTCCTGTGTAAAAAGCCAAGCGTGGCGTTTACGCGTTGCAAAGTGTCTTTTAGAAATGTGGACTGAGCGCCCTGCTTAGTGTTTGAACCAACTTCCTCGTTATCAAAACAGGTGTACACAGAAATGTCCTGCTCATTTGAAGACGCAAGAAAGGCCTTAAGCGCTACAAAGGCGCACTGAAGGTCATCCAGATGACCAGCGGAAACAAACTCCTTCTTAGCACCCCAAATACGACCACCCGTGTGATCAACTAAGAACAAATCGCGAGAAAGAATGTCCTCTTGAGACACGCCTGCTGCGTCAGCTACCAGGGCGTTAAAGGCGCCAGGCTTAAGCTCTCCAGCACTGAAGAGTGGCATCAAATCTTTAGCACGATTAAACTCTGGCGAGAGACCATTTTTGTGCTCGAGGTGAATAGCCAAGCTTGGAATCATGACAACGTCGTCTTCGATGTTGACCAGCCTGGACTCTACCTTGTTTCCTACCTTGACCAGCACACGACCGGCAATACCCAAAGGACGGTCAAACCACGTGTGATCAAGCATGCCGCCGTATGCCTCGGTGTTCAGGCGAAGCGAGTTGCCGTCACCGGTAAGCTCTGGCTGAGCTTTTACCTTGTAGGTTGGAGAATCGCCATGGGCAACAGCAAGCTGGAAGTGATAAGGAGCATCAGCGCTTGAGGTTTGGGAGCTCACGATACTTCTGCCAACTTTCCAGGCAACAATTGAAGAATTATTGCGCGTGGTAAAGTAAGAGCCTCCTGGCTGAACATCCCAAGAAGAACCTTCGGAGAGATAAGTAAAACCGTTCTCTACCAGGTACTCTTTGATGGTTTGTGTGGTATGAAACATAGAAGGGCTCTGCTTAATAAAAGCAAGGAGCTCCTCAGAAAGAGCAAGTGACTCATTCAAATCAGACATGCGTAAAACCTTTCATAGAACTGTGTTGCACTCAACAGCCTAGCACGCATTTTTAGTGAGGCGTGCACTTTCTAGAAAATGACGCAAAGAATACGCGCTTCAGGGTAGATACTTATATGTTGAACTAATTCTCACCCACCAAAGCGAGAGTGTATGGATATCAATCAAGCTATTGAGCACGCAAATGCGTTTGTCATACCTGGCCTTCTTGTTGATGATCAGTCCATCATCGGCGAGGTCAACAAAAACTGTGATGCCATTAAAACGCTGCTTGATGCCTGGAAGGAAGCTCCTTTAGGCCAAGAGCCTGTAGAGTTTTCTGTCATTCAACAACTTGCTGATAGAACGCGCTCGCTCTGCGATACCTACGGCGTGGAGAGGCTCAGAAACCATCGAGGCGTTGGCCTTTCTCGCGGTCTTTCAAACGACGATCTTGCGGCTGCTGTTGCAAAGATGCAGCGTCGTCGTCCTAAGGCTGTCTACAAAACCGCAGGCCCCCTTCTTAATGACTTGCAAATTGCCTATGTCGAGAAGAGCGTTTCTGGCACGGTTTTGGGCATTGATATTGAGACCACCTCGCGTTTCCCTGAGCTGGGCTACATTGTTAACGTGGGCTTTGAGTTCTGGAATCTTGGTCGCAACACCGTTGCCGTAGAGCCTCACACTGCCTACTTTGGCATCCCAGAGATGTACAAAGAAAAAGGCGTCCCTCTTGCCGATATTCACCAGATTACCTGGAAAGATGTTGAGGGTAAAAAATCATTTAGAGACGATAAAAAAGCCCAAGAGGCCCTGCTGGCAACTATGAAAAAGATTCCCTTTATGGCCCACAATGCTGCCTTTGAGGATTCTTGGTTCATGTTCAACATTGATGGTTACGCAGAGGCTAGAAAAGCAGGCAAGATTATTGTCATTGACTCCCGCGACATCTGCCGTCGCTTGGATCCAGAGATTAGGTCTCTTCCCCGTGAGTCTTCTCCTGCCGCACTTGAGAACTGGGCACGTCGTAGGCATACACTTGCAGCAGACGAGAAGGAACGTCACTTGGGACTTGAAGACGTAGACCTTATGATTCGTACTGTACAAGCAGAGTTTGCAGACCACAATATGTTTGAAGACTAGGCAACGTTGTCGGTCACCTGTGTTCAAGCGTTATACTAAAGAGTGCATAAACTAGATTGTCTCGCTAGAAAATAACTGCCAAGGAGGAGTTTTGTCAGAGAAGCAGGTAAGAGTACGTTTTGCGCCATCCCCAACAGGCAAGCTGCACATCGGAGGTGCACGTACTGCTATCTATAACTGGGCTTTTGCTCGTGCAAACGGTGGCAAGTTTATTCTTCGCATTGATGACACAGATCCTACGCGCTCAACTGAGGAGAACACTCAGATTATTCTGCGCGCCATGAAGTGGCTTGGCCTTGATTGGGACGAGGGCCCCGATAAGGGCGGTGATTGCGGTCCTTATAGCCAGACCGAGCGTCTTGACCTGTATCGTGAGGCAGCAAATAAACTGCTGGCAGAGGGCAAGGCGTACCCTTGCTTCTGCACACCAGAGAAGCTTGCTGAAGACAAGAAGGCTGCTGAGGAGCGCCACGACCCCTTCCAGGGCTATCAGCGTACCTGCAGAAACATTGATCCTGCCGAGGCACAGCGTAGAATTGATGCTGGCGAGCCTTATACCATCCGCATCAAAGTTCCTCTGGACCGCGGCGACGTTATTGTCCACGACGCTGTTCACGGTGACGTAACCTTTAATGCTCGCGAGCTTGATGATTTTATCATCTTCCGTTCTGACGGTACCCCAACTTATAACTTTGCCACCGTTGTTGATGACGCTGGCATGGGCATTACTCACATCATTCGTGGCGATGACCACCTGTCTAACACTCCTCGTCAGATTATGGTGTACGAGGCTCTGGGCGCACCTGTTCCAACCTTCGCTCATATCTCCATGATTTTGGGTCCTGACGGCAAGAAGCTCTCCAAGCGCCATGGAGCAACCTCTGTTGAGGAGTATCGTGACCAGGGCTATCTTGCAGATGCCTTTGTCAACTATCTGGCTCTTCTCGGCTGGTCACTTGATGGCGAGACAACCATTGTTCCTCGTGACGTTTTGGCATCTCAGTTCTCTCTGGACCACGTTTCCAAGAACCCTGCTAAGTCTGATCCAGAGCGTCTGAACTGGATTAACGCAACCTATCTTGCCAATATGGACAACCAGACCTTTGCAAAGACTGTTCTGATTCCAGAGCTTATGGGCGCAGGTCTAGAGCCTGTTCAGGGCAATACAACTGATGCGGAAGAGATTTACGCAACTCGTCCAAGCTGGTATGACCTGCTCTCCGAGATTCTTCGTCCTCGTACCACAGTAAGCCCAGACGTCATTGAGAAGTCCCGCTTCCTGTATGAAGGCGCAAACGTCACCCCTTGATCAGAAGAGCGTTGAGAAGGGTCTTACCAAAGACGCTGCTCAGAGTGCTACCGTCCTTGCAGCTGCAAAGACCGCTCTTGAGAGCGTTTCTGAGGACGAGTGGAAGGCTGCAACAATTGACGCTGCCCTTGAGGTGCTTCCAGAGCAGCTTGACCTTAAGAAGCGCATTGTTTTCCAGTCCATTCGCGTTGCTGAGTGTGGCAACATGGTCTCCCCTCCTCTTGGAGAGTCTATGGAGCTTCTTGGTCGTGAAGTTTGCCTTGCTCGCCTTGACCGCGCTCTGGAGCTTTTGCAAATAACGCGTGAATGCGCGGTTGCCGCGTATTCTTCCAAGCGTAAGTGGGTATCAAAAGTAAAAACCACACAAGAGCTGTAAAACAGATGGTTTTGCAGCTCTTTTATCATTATCGTTTGTTTAGTTTTGGAGTAGCTATGATTTCTATGTCTGCGTTTGAGGTCCCTAGGCCCCATTATGGTGGGTCCTTCTTCCTCGCACACAGCAGGAGCCCTGCGCATTGCTCTGGTTGCACGTTCACTTGCACCAAAGCAGCTAGAGCGCGTTGAGTTTTGGCTCTACAACTCCTTCTCTCATACCCACCTTGGTCACGGCACTGATTACGCTCTGATTGCAGGTATTTTTGGGTCTTGCTCCAGACGATACACGCGTCCGTGAAGCACTTACCCTGGCAGAAGAAGCCCACCTCAATTACAGCGTTATTGAAAAGGGCGACGACGAGACTCTGCACCCAAACACCGTAGAAATTCACCTCTACGGTGCAGATAACGTTCATGTTTCTGTTATGGGCGAGTCCGTAGGTGGCGGTCGTATTCGCATTTCTGGTGTTAACGGCGTGCGCATTCGCATGTCTGGCGATATGCCCACTATTTTTGTTTCACATCGCGATAAACCCGGTGTTCTTGCAGCTCTCACTACTATTTTGGCCACGCAAAACATCAATGTTGCAACTATGCGCACCTTCCGCTCAGAGCGCGGCGGCTTTGCGCACACCGTCTTTGAGATTGACGAGCCTATTGAGCAGAAAGTCCTCGACCTCTTCCAGCTGGCACCTCACGTTTCGTATGCCGCTCAGGTTTCCATTCCAGGAGCAGCTCCACAGGTCACAAACGACGTGCTTTCAGGAGCCTTTGACAACGGCGCAGATCTTCTCGCCAGGTGCTCTAAGACAGGAGTCTCTATTGGCCAGATTATGCGTCAGCGCGAGAAGGACCTGCGACCAGATGCTGACGTAGATGCTGAGATGGCTCATGTTCTTGAGATTATGCGCGATGAGGTTCATGACACCATCAAGACGCCTCGTCAGTCCATTGGCGGTCTGCTCAACGGACAAGCCAAGACGGTGGCTAGCACCCCAGCTGCAATCTCAAGTGCGCTTATGGGTACCACGCAAACACGAGCCGTTGCCTACGCTATGGCCGTACTTGAGCGCTCGGCAACCATGGGCGTTATTGTTGCCGCTCCTACTGCAGGAGCATCTGGCGTTGTACCAGGATCGCTTATCTCGGTAGCAGAAGAGATTGGCGCCACAGACGAGCAAGTTATTTCTGCGCTTTGGAATGCAAGCGCTATTGGAGCCATTCTAACCACCAACGCAAGTGTTTCTGGCGCTGAAGGCGGCTGCCAGGCAGAGGTTGGTTCCGCTGCTGCCATGAGCGCATCTGCACTGACCGGGCTCTTGGGTGGCACTCCTCAGCAGTGCTTGGACGCTGCTTCTATTGCCATCTCTAACCTTCTGGGACTAGTTTGTGATCCTGTCAGAGGACTAGTTGAGTATCCTTGCCAGGATAGAAACGCTATTGGCGTAGCTGCTGCCGTAAGCTCTTCTCAGCTTGCTCTTGCAGGCGTTGGTAATCCTATTCCGTTTGATGAGGTTGCTCATGCTATGGCAGAGGTAGGAGCCGCGCTTCCTGTTTCTCTCAGAGAAACAGCTAAAGGTGGTCTTGCTGCTACTCCAAGTGCTCCTACCGCATGTGCAAGCTGTACCGGTTGTGCCCCACTTGACCAGGCACTTATCGACGCAGAACGCATGCTCAGCTCAAATACTAGAGACGTTCCTTGCGCTTAGAGACACGTTTTGTATAATATTTTTGCTGCAAACAGAATTTCTTGAAATTATTGCTTGCATCTCTGACGAGTCTCCTTTATAGTTATTTCTCGCGCTGATGCGCACGGATGACATCTTGGGATATCGTCTAGTGGTAGGACAGCGGATTCTGGTTCCGTCAACGGGAGTTCGACTCTCTATCCCAGCCATGTCCTCCCAGTCATATTTGGCCCGTTCGTCTAGCGGTTCAGGACGCCGCCCTCTCAAGGCGGAGATCACCAGTTCGAATCTGGTACGGGCTACCAAAAGTTCAAGGACTTCTTCGGAAGTCCTTTTTGTTTATCTCAACGCTAATTTTGCTTCTATCGTAAAATAGACCAGTCTATTTGAAATAGCTGTTGCACGCATCCGTGTGACCAAGAAGTATAAGAATTTTTACTAACACCTTGATTGGATCAGGATGTGGCTTGAGTTCTTCCAAAGTGTAGTTGTAATTGTTGCCCTGCTCTATGTGCCGGGCGTCATTTGCTGCATGCCTCCGGCATGTCAAAACCTTGGGCGCTTGTTAGTGCTCCTTTGGTAAGCTGCGCGCTTTACTTCATTGAGGGAGAAATCTTCAGCGTACTGAACATCCCCATCCCCTTGGCTGTAATGATTCTTGTTCCTCTACTTATTGCAGCTCTGGTCAATGGCTACGTTTTTTATGTTGCTTCCAAACATAAAGAACACCACAGAGGCGAGAAACCCAGCACATCCAAGACGCCACAAGCGCTCAAGCAATCAACTAGCCCTGTACCAGCATTTATCTGCGAAGAACTCCCCTTCTGGATGCCCCTTCTGTATGCTACAGTTGGTCTTCTTACCGTAGGACTCCTCTTCTTACCTACCCTGCCGTCTGCCAGCTCCTTTGTACAGGGCTGGGATATTGTGCATCACTTAGATGTCACACAGGCAATGATTGAGTCTCAAAAGTACTCATCAATTCACTATGACTTCTACAGCACCGTAGAAGCTTCAATTACCCCTTGGGAGCCGGGGACTTCGGGATTTTATCCTTCTGGCTGGAACATTATTGTTGCACTAACAACGCAGCTTGTTTCTACAACCGTTCCTATTGCAGGTAATGCACTCAACTTTGTCAGTGCAGCAATTATCTTTCCATTGTCAATCTGCTCACTCATTGCAAAAGTTCTTCCTAAGCATCGCATTGCGCTTATCAGTGGAGCTTTTGTTTGTCTAGCATTTTTTTGTTTTCCCTTGGTCGCTTCTCATCTACGGACCAATCTTTCCTAACACGGTAGCCTTCTGTGTAATGCCTTCCATTTGGTGGGTTTTTATGCAGATGACTCGCTCAAAAACACCGAAAACATGATCTCATCTGGCTTATTGTCATATTTGTTCTTGGCTTGATTACCCTCTTTATCTTGCATCCTTCCACGATTTTTCGTCAATTGTTGTGCTTTTTGCCTTGAGTTTTTGCGCGCATTGGAGAATCAAAACGCAGAGTTGTTCTCTTTGGAAAACAAATCAAGCCTGTCACGCTAGCATACGCATTCTTTATCTTTGCGCTGGTTATTTGGTCTGTTTTCTACTACGTTTTGATTGTTCGAGGCGTGGCTCTCAATTTCTGGTGGAGCGCATACTCAAGCCTGCAGGATGCTATTTTTGCACGCCCTTGGTATGGACTTTATTGGACAGTCATACGCAGGTGGAGAACTAGTTTCTCCACAACCGATACTTTCAATCTGCGTGCTTGTAGGTGCCGTCTGGACGTTTAAGCACAAGCAGGCTCGCTGGATAGTATCTGCCTTTGTCTACCTATCCATACTCTGCATTTTTATTATTACGTTTGATGTTCCTCTGAAGGGATATCTCTCGGGATTTTGGTATACCGATCCATTCCGCATTGCGGCGAGCTGCGTCATTATGGCAATTCCGCTGGCAGCGCTTGGCCTGGCAACCCTTGCCGAGGCTGCTCTGGAAACGTTTGCCTCCTGGAGAGAGAAAGCTGCTCAGCGCCAAAGTCAAGGTCAGACTCAAGCTAAAGCCCAGACCTGCATCTTTTGTACTGTTTGGGCAAAACCTCTTATTACAGGAGCCGTTATTGCGTGTGCAGTTGTACTCAACTATGTTATCCCCATGCCTAACCTTAAGTCGGAGGAACCAATTCCCGCTGTTCGCGCTTTTAGGCAGGCTTCCGAGAAAGCCTATGGTGATCACTACATCCTGACCTCTGAGGAACTAGAGTTTTTACGCCGCGTTGAGCTTACTGTTCCTGCAGGCGCTGTTATTGCAAACCTTCCTCATGACGGCAGTCTCTGGGCATACGGCACTAACGACTTACATGTACTTTGGCGCTTCCCTAACGGCTATGACGCTTCAGAACGTCCCGCAAGTGCAATTCTTCGTAAACGCCTTAATCGCATTGCCAGCGACCCTGAAGCGCTTCAGACGGTACACGACCTTAACGTGCAGTATGTCCTTATTCTGAACAACGTTGTTGATTACTCCAACGCTGTTACCAGTACTTACAAACCTGGAACCTTCAGAGGTATCACACAAATAACAGACACCACCCCAGGTTTTGAGGTGGTGCTAGAAGAAGGCTCTATGAGGTTATACAAGATTACCTTGTAAGAACGCTATGCCTAAAGTGCAGAAACTGCGTCCTTAAGCTCTTGAACACGATCAGTTGCTTCCCACGTGAAGTCTGGGTCTTTGCGGCCAAAGTGACCATATGCAGCTGTCTTAGAGAAGATAGGACGACGCAGCTTAAGGTCTCTAATAATGGCACCAGGACGAAGATCAAAGACCTTCTCGATAGCCTGCTCAATAACAGCATCGTCAACAATGCCAGTGCCAAAAGTATCAACCATGATAGACAGTGGATGAGAAACACCAATGGCATAGGCAAGCTGAACTTCGCATTTCTTGGCAAGACCAGCTGCTACCACGTTCTTGGCAACCCAACGAGCTGCATATGCTGCTGAACGGTCAACCTTAGTGCAGTCCTTTCCGGAGAAAGCACCACCACCATGACGACCCATACCGCCGTAGGTGTCCACAATAATCTTTCTACCGGTAAGCCCTGTGTCTCCCATAGGTCCACCAACAACAAAACGGCCAGTTGGATTGACGTAAATGTCAGCGTTGTCCCAAGCAATGTTGACCCTCGTTCATAACAGGTGCAATAACATGGTCAATCATGTCCTGCTTAATAATAGACATGTCCTCAATCTCTGGAGCATGCTGCGTGGAAACAACAATGGCTGTGACCTCAACGGGTTTCTCGTCCTCATAGCGAACGGTAACCTGTGTCTTACCATCTGGGCGCAAGTACTCCACCTCACCAGACTTACGCACCTCAGAGAGACGCTGAGCCAAACGCTGAGCCAGGTAAGCTGGCATTGGCATAAGAACATCGGTCTCATCAGATGCAAAGCCAAACATCATGCCCTGATCGCCTGCGCCGATAAGATCAAGTGGATCGGTGGTACGTCCTGCCTGCGTATCAAAAGACTGGTCAACACCTTGGGCAATATCGGGACTCTGATCATGGATAAGGCTCAAAACGCCACAGGTCTCACAGTCAAAACCATACTTAGCGCGGTCGTAGCCAATATTTCTGAGGGTGTTACGAACAATCTCCTGAACATCAACGTAAGACTGAGTGCGGATCTCTCCTGCTACCACGATAGTTCCTGTAGTCGCAAAAGTCTCGCATGCACAACGAACGTTGTCCAAGCAAGCTGGAACACCACTTGGGGAAACGTACCCACGCTCTTCAAGCTCCGCCTCTTTTGCCAGGATTGCATCAAGAATTGCGTCAGAAATCTGATCACAAACCTTGTCTGGATGTCCCTCAGTAACACTTTCTGAGGTAAACAAATAGTTTTTGTGTGCCATGAACTGTCCTTTCACGCATGGCTTATCTGCTTATGCAGAATATTTGCGTTCTTCTACGCGCAACCACTATTACTATACCCATGGTTAACTCTTTTGAGCAGTAGCTCTTAAGAAAATTTGAAAAAAGAGCACCACAAGGGTGCTCTCTAAACAACATAGTTAAACTGGCATTATACAAAAATGTGTGTGACTACTTGTCCGTTCCAACGCCAGCAAGGATAAGCTCAAGAAGATTTTTTGCAAGTTCTTCAGAATCACTGACGCCACGACGCTCGCCCATAAGACCAATGGCCGAGAGAACCAAAGCTCCCGTAATTGAGCAAGCAGCAAGTCTTGAGTCAACATCTTGGCGAATAAAACCGCGTTCTTTTCCTGTTTCGAGTTGATTGGCAAGAAGGACAACAACACGAGAAAGTGGTCCTTCAATATTGGTAATAAGTGCCTGTTCAGAACTGGCGAGCTTATTAATCAGAGCCAAAACCAAAGGTGAATCAGGCAAAATATGAGCAGCAAGCTGGGCAATAATTGCATGAAGTGTTTCTTTAGAGACAGGCTTATTGCCAATGGTGTGTGCGATATCTTTTGCAAGTTCATTAACACTCTCATCAAAAATTGCCTGCAAAAGAGCTTCTCTATCAGAAAAGTAGTAATACAGCGCACCTTTTGAAAGGCGGGCACGATCTGAAATCTCACTCATTTTAAAGTTAGTATTTCCACGAGCAAGCATTAACTTGGTTGTCTCATGCATAATACGCTGACGTGTAGCGGCGCTTTTCTTAGTACGTGCTTCTGCGCGAATATGAGAGATAGTTCTGCTGGAATTTCAGGGTCTTCTGTGGGTTGCTGTTCGTAAGCTTTACTATGTATAACTTCTAACGTAACATAATCGCGCTTCTCGCCCATGAACTCCCCCGTAAGACACTCTCCGCCATATAAAATGACGCCTCTCAGATAAATTTTTATGATTACTATACCGTTTTAAAGACAATATAAAAATACACAGACTCTACTTCTATATTGTTTTTTTATCTGGCACTCTTTATTATTTTTTTACCAATTACCTTTGGTGAGCAGTGCAAGAAGATCTTCTTTTTTATTATCTACCTGACCGGATAAATACGCCTTAAAAAGCTTGCGTTGACACATACCCACAGAAGGTCCTGGCTGAAGAGAAAGTGCCTCCATAATATCTGCACCTGAAACGCACAGCTCTTGCGGGCTCTGAACCATACCAACTTTTACTTCCTGTAAAAGAAGCGTCCTCATAGCCTCAAGTGTTACCGCATAGCTACGATACGGATTTGCCTTTGCCAAAGCATCTGCCTGCTTTAACGTCAATAAATCATACGCAAGAGCGATACCATTTGACCTGCTTGCCTCAGCCAGCAAAGCAACCATGTGTCTGAGCGACGACGTGGTAACCTCCACGTCAAAATCATGCAACGCCACAAGAGCACAAACCTCATTACTCAAGTGTTGCGAAAAAGTTAATCGTTTGAGCAGCGCCTTTGCAACAACTGCACCTTTTTCTGGATGCCCGTAAAAATGACCTCTACCATCTGCATCAGTACTAAACATTTCTGGCTTTGCAATATCATGTAAAAGCGCCGCCCACCTAAGTGCCGGTGTTGCAGTACCTGCAGTAAAGGCTTCTGTTGCAGAACATACCCGAGCAGTATGTTCAAGCACATCATAGGCATGATACGGACTTCTTTGATCAAAGTTTTGAAGTGGTAAAAGCTCTGGAATTGCTACCGCTAGAACAGGAAATCCCAGCTTGATAGCATGGGCAATATGGCCAGCCTCAACAATTTGAGCCACTTCCGAGCCAATGCGCTCAGATGCAACCTGAGAGAGTAGCGGCGCACACTCAGTAAGTGCCTGATGTGTCTTCTCCTCAATTGAAAACGAGAGTCTACATGCAAACCGCAAGGCACGCAGCATGCGAAGAGCGTCCTCTGTAAAGCGAACCTTAGGCTCCCCAACAGCGCGAATTACACGTGCAGATAAATCTTCTTGACCGCCATAAAGATCAAGCAATCCCCTCTTTGGGTGATATGCCATTGCATTAATAGTGAAGTCTCTACGAGCAAGATCTTCCTCTATACGAGAGACAAACTGCACAGAATCAGGACGGCGACCATCAAGATATTCTCCGTCACAGCGATACGTTGTGACCTCAATAGGGTGCTTCTCGACAACAGCAGTAATGGTTCCATATGCAATACCTGTTTCATGCACAGGAATGTCTGCAGCCTCAAAAGCCGCTTTGCTCTGCTGCCACGTTGCCGATGTTGTGATGTCAATATCATGGGCAAATGAGCCGCGTAGAGCGTCTCGTACCCAGCCGCCTACAATCCACGCCTCAAATCCGGCATTCTCAAGAACTTCTAGTGCTTGCAAGGCGTACGTAGGAACTTGTAAATTCATGGGGCGAGAAAGGCATGGTGAAGAGCTGTTTTTTTGTATGCTCATGACCATTCCTTCCGCCGTTGCTGATGGGAAAAGTATACATCCTTCACACGTCATTCACATCCTTCCTGCGGTTTTAAAATGACAAACATTTGTTCTAGATTTTTCTTTACTTCTTCCCCGTTCGTGATAGTCTAAGTATACGAACAGACGTTCTATTTTCAAGTGGAAAGTTGCTGCCATGGATACTCTTGATAAACTCACCATACTTGCAGATGCAGCCAAATTTGACGCGGCGTGCACTTCTTCTGGTGTAGATAGAGATCCGCAGGCAGGAAAGGTAGGAATGGCCTCAGCGGCCGGCTGTTGCCACTCATTTACCCCTGATGGTCGCTGCATTACGCTACTAAAAGTTTTACTTTCTAATGCTTGCTGTTATGACTGTGCTTACTGCGTCAATAGATCTTCTGCACAAACCAAGCGGGCTACCTTTACACCACAGGAATTAGCAGAGCTTACCGTAGATTTCTATAAAAGAAATTACATAGAGGGGCTCTTTCTTTCCTCAGGTGTTATAGGATCGCCAGACCACACCACAGAACTCATGATTGAATGCCTCTCCTACCTTAGGAATGAGTTGCTGTTTAACGGCTATGTTCATGCAAAAGTAATTCCCGGAACAGATCCAGATCTTATTGATGCTATTGGCCGCTTAGCAGATAGACTCTCTGTCAATCTGGAATTACCTAGCTCAACCTCACTTACTAAACTTTGTCCTCACAAAAACGCAGAAACGGTTACTAAACCCATGTCTTTCATTCACCGCCTACGCGTCTCTGAAGAAAGGCAATTGCTTGAAGCTAAAAATGCATCAAAGGACATTGTGAAGTCTGTTGGCAAATCTAAGGGCATTGTTATTCCTGCTCAGAAGCAGATCATAAAAGAAGGTTTAGCTCTTCGTTCAAACTGCTTGAAGAATACCTTTATGCGCTCATCAAGGGTGTCTTCAGGCAAGAGGTCCTTCTCGCCTGCTGGACAATCAACGCAAATTATCATTGGAGCTTCTCCAGAATCAGACAATCAAATATTGCACTTATCGCAAGCGCTTTATCAGCAATTTGAATTGAAACGAGTATTCTTCTCTGCCTATATTCCTGTTATAGAAGACCATCGTCTTCCAGAGTTGGACACTCCTGTTCCCCTGCGTAGAGAACACCGTCTTTACCAGGCTGATTGGCTTATGCGCTACTATGCGTTTTCTCCTGATGAGTTGGTTTCTCCAGAAGCACCTTGGCTTGATTTAGAAATTGATCCAAAGCTTGGATGGGCGCTGGCACATCTTAATCAATTTCCTGTAGAGATTATGGATGCTCCACTAGAAATACTTTTACGAGTGCCCGGTATTGGCCCCCACCGGCGCACGAAGAATTATTGCTGCAAGAAGACGGTCTCGCCTCACCTTTGATGACCTCAAACGGCTGGGAATACAGCTCAAACGATCTCATCACTTTCTCACCTGCTGTGGCGTAAGAGATGCCTCAGCTCCACTTGATCAAGAACTGATTAAACAGAGGGTAATTGCTGATGCCAAAGCAAGTTCGTACAACAAAACAAGACGTCGTATTGAGTCCACTCAACTCAGGCTCTTCTGATCAAAGTGTAGAGCTTATCTCACTTGTTGAGAGGCTTACAAGACTCTCCAAGCCTCAGAAGGTTGTTATCTCCTGTAATCCAAGCTTAGAAGGCGTTGTAGGGGCTGTAGGGCTCACTTATCTCTCACATGCTAACCCGGCACACGTACGTCTTGTTAGAGAAAACTTTTGTCAGCCTAGCCTTGGGGAGCATATTCTCTGTGGGCCAGACCCTTCTGATGACTCAGTAGTAGCCTTAGCCAGACGAGTCCTTACTGGATTAGAAAAGAAGGTAGGCTCAAAAGAGATAACGCGACGTATCGTTTTGGCATGTGCTTCAGATGCATGCAGCATGCCAGAAGTTGTACATAGGTATATCCGCCTTGCATTCTCGTACGGTGTAGGAGCACTTGAAGATATTGCTGACCCAACTGTGGCAGAGTTTAATGCGCTCGCTCGGCAGGTAGAATCTGAGCGAGAACACACACGTCAATTTGTACGGTTTTCTCGGATGTCTGATGGCTCTTTTATGTCGGTGTTTCAACCTAATGCAAACGTAGTGCCACTAACTTGCAATTACTTTGTCAAACGGATGAGTACAGAGCGGTTTTTTATTGTTGATCCAGCTCATCATATAGTCAGTTTTTATGCACCAGAAATGAAGACCTTTGGAACAATTCAGCTGGACGATGCCTCTTTGGAAGAACTGCTCTCTAGAACAGACCTTGCAACTGATGAGAAGTACGTACAAGCCATGTGGAGACGCTTCTATGAAGGTGTTGGTCTAGAGGGTCGTGGACCATCAGAGAGGGGCTATGACCTGCGCGCCCATTGGATGCCCAAGCGTGTATGGCAAGGACTACCTGAACTTACTGCAAACACAAGTGCAGAAGCAGCACGCAGCCAAGGCATACCTGCTCGCTATCAGGGACGAGAAAACAGAAAGGATGTGCATCATATAGAACAAAAGCAAACATTCTGCAAAGAGCTTACTTCTGGGTTATAAAGCTGCCGCTTAAGACGATTTGTACCAAAAAAGCGCCCAGCAGAGCTGAGCGCTTATCAGTACAAAGTAATGGCCTAAGACTTAGTCAAGGTCGTTGAAGTCACCAGCTGCAGGTGCAGAGACCTGAGTCTGCTGTGCTGCAGGCTGTGCCGCATTCTGGGAACCAGTTGGAGCGTTGTTGGTAAGAACAGTCTCAGGGAAGACAGAGTCTGCATCATCCAGGAAGTGCTGAAGAAGCTTGCGATACTCAGCACGGAAGTCCTCACGGGACTGCTTAAGGCGGTCAATCTCATCAAGCTCAGTCTGCTTCTCTGCAAGAGCCTGACGGATAACCTCACGAGCCTTCTGATCTGCCTCGTTACGGATACGCTCAGCGTTTGCACGAGCATCTGCAACAAGCTTATCTGCGCTCTGCTGAGCAACAATAAGGACCTGAGAAATCTGATGCTCAGATGCTGCAATAGCTGCAGCATTGGTCTCCTCAACAGAAGGAGCGCTCTCCTCAAGGTTCTCTACCTGTGCCTGTGCTGCAGCAAGTTGCTGCTCAGTGCTGGTCAGACGGCCCTTAAGGTCAGCGATCTTTTGAAGCATTGCATCAACCTCAGCGGAAAGCTGCTCAAGGAAAGCGTCAACTTCCTCTGGATTGTAGCCGGTCTCAGCAGGAGAGAATGTCTGCTGCTCGATGTCTGCTGGTGTGATTGCCATCTTTGTTCCCTTTCAGTCTGCGAGTAGACGTACCACACATCATAACTACTCAGTTTGTAATCAAAGACAAACTAGCTTCCTATATTAGTATAAAGCCCAGCGTCGAAAATGGCAAAACGTCCCACAAGATTAAGCACAAAAAGTGCAACAATCGGTGAGAGGTCAACGCCAGAAATTGGAGGAATTACTTGCCTAAAAACACTAAGATATGGCTCAACAATTTTGCCAATTCCCTCAAGGACGTGATTGAACTTGTCATTAGAAACAGTAATCCAAGAAGACAGGCACCAAACCACAATACAGAAGCTGTAAATCCTCAGCAAAGTGTATAAAGCATTAAGAACATAATACGAAAACACAAAAACCTCCAGTTATCTGCTAATCTCGCCCTCTTCAGCAAGCTTATCCAGATCAGACTGAGATAAAGAAATGCCGTGAGGAAGAACAACAAAAACGCGGTCAGCAACTTCTTCAACTGCGCCATCTAGACCGTAAGAAAGACCAAAGCTGAAGTCCAAGATTCTCTTAGCAACCTCAATGTTGGTGTTCTTGAATATAAGTACAACCGGCTGACCAGTGCGAACGCGACGAACCACTGACTGAACATCGTCATAAGAAACTGGACGAAGAACATACGGAGGCAGCTGACCAGAAGAGCTTGCACGACCAACAGGGCGAAGACCAATATCACCTGGTGTTGGAAGATTTGGGCTAATGGTGTGCTCGTAAGAAGGAGTGTATCCAGAAGGCTCCTGACGAGATGCGTACGCAGACGCACGGGAGCGCATATCCTGCTGAGGATCGTAAGAAGCAGCTGGATTAGTGCCAATTGGTTTACCGGAACGGGTGTAGACAGAAACACTCTCTGCCTCTGGCCTGGATGGATTACCGAGCAGCCTGTTAGAAGAGCTCTGCTGTGCACGGTCATCATAAGAGCGAGAAGGTGCGCCGTCTACCTCGTCATAACCATCTTCATCGTAGTACTCATCATCGTAGTACTCATCGTCCTGACCACCACGAAGCTTTGCTCTTAGCGTATCTAGAATGCTCATCATTGTGCCTTTCTGTAACGCACTATACTTCTTACTACTGTATCAAAACTTGTATCTAATTTAGTTCCCACTCAACGCATACGCAGGATCAAACAACACGCGCCCCAGGCGAATAGTAGTAGAACCTTCTTCAATGGCATACATAAAGTCATCACTCATACCACATGAAAGAACATCTAACTTCAAACCAACTTGCACACTGAGTCTGTCGCGCAATTCTCTGAGTCCTGCAAACGTTCTTTTTGCGAGCTCAACATCATCCTTTGGTGCCATGGTCATAAGTCCCACAACAGAAAGATGAGGAAGCTCAACAATTTTTTTGAATAGACTCAGACACTTCTTCTGGCGAGAAACCCGATTTTGAAGCTTCAGCAGAAACATTTACCTCTAACAGGACTGACTCGCACGTATCCCTTACCTCTGCGCGTTTTGACACAGCCTCTGCAAGGTGCTCGGAAGAAATTGAATGAATGTAGCGTACCTTACCAATAACCTGGTTAATCTTGTTTTTCTGAAGATTACCAATCATGTCAAAGGTTATCTCAGAAGAAAAGGGCGTATCAGCTAGGCAGGTAAGCTTATGCGTCAGTTCTTGTGGGCGATTCTCGCCAAAAAGATTGAAACCCGCCTGATGCGCAGCAAAAACAGCCTCAATAGGAACGGTTTTAGAGACGGCGACAACTTCAATTTCAGACGCACTTCTTCCGGACCTTTTTGCGGCATCCGCTATGAGTGACTCAATCTGAACTTTGCGAGCCTTGATGAACTCAAGATATTCGTCTGAATCGTACGTCATAGCCATCATCTCTTGCCTGCGAATACATCAATACCTTACGTAATACTCACTGTCTTATGTGGTTACGCTAAACGTCTTCTACCCTACTTTAAGGCCATGTAAGCAACAGCTGCATGTCTTCCGCACTTACCATGCTCTGCACGGTACGAGAAGAACCGCTCTGTTGTAGAGGCTGTCGAGTCGACTACCTCTTCAATAGCAGACGCACTTACACCAGCATCTACCAGTGCAGCTCTAACAGCATATCCAAGATCTAAGTACCTCTCGCCAGATGCATGGTCTACAACGCCAGAACCAAATTCTTGCGAGAACATCTGAATAAGCTCAGGAGAAACCTCGTAGTCAGAACTACCAATATGCGGACCAATATAGGCCTTGACTTCGGAAGGCTTGGCGCCGGTTGCCTGACAAAGCGCCTCTGTTGCGCGCTTAGAAATGCGAGCAATTGTGCCTTTCCAGCCAGAATGCGCCACCGCAAATCCTCCTGGAGCCACAAGAATAACCGGCACGCAGTCGGCAAATGCCAACAATACGGGCGTGTTTTTGACCGTACATACTATGCCGTCTGCACCAGCCTCTGCCTCAGCTTGAGCCTGGTCAAAAGCCTCTGGCGTATCAGAGGTCAGACAAACAACGGTACTTCCATGCACCTGATGAGGAATAAGGAGTCGCGAGAAGTGCTCACCTGCTCCAAGAGCCTCTAGAACCAACCGCTTGTTCTGTTGGACATGCTGCAGATTGTCTCCACATCTACTGCCCAGATTGAGGGAAGCAAACTCCCCTTCTGAAAAACCACCGGTACGCTCGGTAAATGCGAGCGTGACCCCACATGGAACCTCAGGATCCATGAGCAGGGTCACGCCGTGTAAGCACTGTCTTTTCAGCGCACACATACTTAGATGCGGCTACGCTTAAGGAAGTCTGGAATATCAAACTCTTTCTCATTTGAAGTACCAGTGCTGCGAACAGGCTGTGGCTGAGCAGCTACAGGACGAGTTGGCTGTGGTTGAGCAGGACGGCTTGGACGGCTTGCGTTCTGGGTGTTCAGATTTGGAAGCTGCTGCTGAACATTAGAGTCGTTGAAACCAGTTGCAATAACGGTTACGCGGACCTGATCGCCCAAGGACTCATCAACAACGGTACCAAAGATGATGTTTGCATCAGGATCAACGTTCTTAGCAACCAGGTCAGCTGCCTCATTAATCTCCTGAATACCAAGATCTTTGTTGCCAGCAATGGAAAGAAGAACGCGGGTTGCGCCCTCAATGGAGCTCTCAAGCAGGCGGCTTGAAATTGCCTCGGTTGCAGCATCTGCAGCACGGTTATCGCCAGCAGCAATACCAATGCCCATCATTGCGCTACCTGCGCCCTTCATGATGGTGCAGACGTCTGCAAAGTCGAGGTTAATCAGACCAGGAACAGTGATGAGGTCGGTAATACCCTGGGTACCCTGGCATAAAACGTCGTCAGCCATGCGGAATGCCTCAAGCATAGTGGTCTTCTTCTCAGAAAGATCAAGCAGACGATCGTTTGGAATAACAATGAGTGTATCAACGTTCTCGGAAAGAGTCTTGATTCCGTCAGCTGCAGAACCGTAGCGACGACGACCCTCGAAGGAGAATGGCTTGGTGACAACACCAACAGTCAGTGCACCAACGTCATTCTTTGCAATATCAGCAACAACTGGAGCAGCGCCGGTACCAGTACCGCCACCCTCGCCAGCAGTGATGAAGACCATATCAGCGCCAGCAAGTGCAGCCTTGATCTCATCGCGGCTATCCTCTGCTGCCTCTTTACCAACCTCAGGGTTAGCGCCAGCGCCAAGACCCTTGGTGATGTCAGTACCGATGTGAACCTTAATGTCAGCATCAGAGATTGCAAGTGCCTGTGCATCGGTGTTTACAGCAACGAACTCAACGCCACGGATGCCTTCTTCAATCATGCGGTTGACAGCGTTAGTTCCGCCGCCACCAACGCCAACAACCTTGATAACAGCAAGATAGTTGTTAAGGGTATCGGTGTCCTTAATCATGTCTTCCTCCTTGAGGCACGCTTGTGCCCGTTTGTCCCGGAGCGCGACTGCGCTTAGGCTACGTTTATGCGCTCGCAGAACCGCTGTATAAAACCCTAAACCTCAAGTTAAGGCTTACGCTTCATGCAAAGCGGGGTATATTTGCACAACTCACCTATGCAAGTCAAATAATATGTAGAAATTGTGAAGAAAGCTGGTAAACGGTAGGAAAATATTCCTTAACGGCAGGAGTTGTTGCCGCGTTTACCTACGAAACACCAGAGCCAGACTGAACGTTTCCGGTAGAAACTCGCCTATACGTAGGGCTTGCAGGCGTTCTCACGTTCAAGTACGTCAGCTCTCCTGGGAACTGCTTAAGCATTGCCAGAATCACTTTTTCTTTGTCGGCAATTTGTGTTGGAGAGCCCAGGGCAACCTGCACACCGTTAGTTAGGGTGACAGAAATAGCATCAACACTACTTGCTGAGTAACTCACAATTTGCGAAGTAAGCTCTGATGAGAACGTAGATTGATACTCCATAACCGCCTGAATTTCTGCATCTGATGCTGTGGTACCTGCTACAGGAGAAACCGTTGCAGGAACATCAGTAATAAGTAGCTCGCCTTCTGATGTTGCCTTCTCAAGCGCAACGGTGGCGGTAGTTTTTCCTTCTGGCACATTGAGCTGATCTGCCTCAAGCCAGACGTTATTCTCGCCCAAATACCACGCAACAGGACCAGAAGAAAGCGCAACCAGCGCAGTTACTCTACGCTCAGTAATAGTAATGTGAAGTGTATTAGGGAATTGCCTCTCATATGTTGCGGAAGCCACCCATGGATCCTTTTGAAGTTCCTGCGTAATAAGAGACTCATCCATATTAAGCAGGGTTGTTCCCTCTTCTACCACAATGAGCTTTTGAATTTGCTCATTAGTAACGTGCTCCGTTGGATCAACTTGAATGTTGGTAATAGCAAAGATTGAAGAAGAACGGAGGACGAGAAACCCAACGCCGGAAAGAACGGCCAGTCCAAACAAAACAATGAGGACCGTTCTTACTGCTTTGAAAGAGATTTTTCTACTGTGCTTAATACGCTCTACACGTGCTTGAGCTGCAGTTTTAGTTACATTAGTAGGTTTTTTTGCAGCAGGTTTTTTGGCAAGAATTTGAGCTTCAGAAGGCGTAGTCTCAGCCTTTGGTTTAGGCTTGAAAGCCTTGCTCATAAAAGAAGGTTTAGTTGTCCCTTTTGACTGAGCGTTGTCAGCCGATAAAGACTCCCTCTTTGTGCCTTTGCGACGCGTAGCGCGCTTTGAAGTATCTTCTGCCATATCTACCCTATGCCCCAAAGCCCAGAAGTTTAACCTCGGGCTGAAGATCAATGTCAAACTTTTCTTGTACCGCATCGTGCGCCTTGCGCATAAGCGCAATAATATCTGCGGCAGTGGCGTTACCGGTATTCACGATAAAGTTTGCATGAATATCAGAAATTTGTGCACCGCCTTCTGTATAACCCTTAAGACCGCACTCTTCAATAAGTGCTCCCGCAGACCTACTGCCTGGATTCTTAAAAACAGATCCACAGCACAGCTGACCAGTTGGCTGTGTATTTCTTCTGCGCTGCAAGAGCGTATCCATGCCAAGGGCAACCTTGGGTCGGTTGGATGGCGTCAACGCAAACGTTGCCTCCAGAATAATCTCATCTGGAGCAAACGTAGCATAGCGATAACCCCATTCAATTTCAGAGGCATCGTAGCGCACAAGGCCCTTACCAGGTTTAAGCACCACGCAATCACGGACAGCTTTACCAATCCAATCATGCCTGGTACCTGCATTCATTGAAAGAGCTCCGCCAACGGTTCCAGGAATACCCGCACACATCTCAAGACCAGAAAGACCTGCTTTAACAGCCTCGTTGCAAACGCGCGCCATAAGCGCGCCAGCACCTGCAGTAATGAGGTTATTCTCGCCAACTGAAATAGTGGAGAGCTCATCGTCAAGCACAATGACGCAACCGTTGTAGCCCTTATCGGAGACAAGAATGTTTGAACCCTTGCCCAGAAGCACCCAATCAACTCGATTAGCTGCAAGCACTTCGAGCACGCGCACAAGTGCCACGTGACTGTGAACAGCAGCAAAAAGTGACGCCTTACCACCAATCCTAAAAGAGGTATGGTGGCTCAACGGCTCATCTTGCTTAATTGTTGCATCAAGGGCCCCAGAAAGGCTTACATAGGCGTTAAACAAGCTCACGGCAGAGGTCCTAGTTGTTCTGAAGACGCTCTTTGAGTGCGCGGATAAACATTGGTCCAATCTGAGTGACGTCTCCTGCGCCCTGAGTAATCAGCAGATCTCCTGGCTGAACCGTATCAAGAAGGTCTGCGATAAGATCTCGGCGAGAAGGGATATAACGCACGTCAGGAACAGTATGAGCAGCCTCAACCCTTGAAGAGACGGTCTTGCCCGAGACGCCAGGAATAGGCAGCTCACCTGCGGAGAAGACGTCCATGACACGCAAAACGTCAATGCCGTCAAACGCGTGTGCAAACGAATCTGCCAAGTCCTGCGTTCTGCTGTAGCGGTGTGGCTGGAAAACAACAACAACGCGCTTGAAGCCAAGAGGAAGAGCAGCAGACATGGTTGCTGCAATCTCGGTTGGATGGTGGCCGTAATCGTCTACGACGGTAATACCGTTGATGTCGCCTACGTGCGTAAAGCGACGGCGTGCGCCCTTGAACTGCGAAAGCGCTGCTGCGGCCTCCTCAAGGTCAAAGCCAAGAGCATCAGCAACGGCAATTGCCGCGGTTGCGTTGGCAACATTGTGCTTACCTGGGTTTGCAGGAAGCACCACAGAGATAGTTTGACCAGATGGAGTCTTGATAGTCAGAGGGTTCTCGATACCAGCTTTTCTCTCCTCTTGCGTGCAAACAAAATCACAACTTGGATCAAAGCCGTACGTGACTATGTGTCTCCCAGTTGACTGAGCAAGCTCAACGTAATGAGGATTGTCACCGTTGATAACAACGGTTTCTTCCTTTTCAAGCAGACTCATAAACTCGCAGAAGGTCTTCTCGATATTCTCGAGAGAGCCGTAGTGATCAAGGTGATCTGCCTCAATATTAGTGACAACTACCACGTTAGGGTTGAGGAACATAAACGAACCGTCAGACTCGTCTGCCTCGCAAACAAAGTACTGGCCATTACCGTTTTTTTGCCGTTGGTGTCGTAACCTTCAACAACACCGCCGATCAAAAATGATGGGTCAGCACCAAGCTTATCCAGCATGGTAGCAACCATAGAAGACGTGGTGGTCTTGCCGTGAGTGCCTGCGACGGCAATGGTCTTACGGCCACGGGACAGATACGACAGCATCTTTGCGCGAGGCCAAATAGGAATGGAAAGCTCACGTGCGCGAATGACCTCTGGGTTTGTCTCTGGAATGGCTGTAGAGGTAACAATGACATCGGGCATCACAGCGTCAATAGTGGCCGCGGTGTGACCGATGCTTACCTGAATACCTGCATCTTCAAGCTCTCTAACATAGTGCGAGCTCTTTAGATCTGAGCCGGTAACGGTGCAGCCGCGCTCGTGCAGAACAAGCGCAATTCCGCTCATGCCTGCGCCACCAATTCCAATAAAATGTGCACGCGAGATGGTCTTCTCGCCCATGGAATCTGCCATAAGAGAGCCTTTCCAAGTATTGTTATCGTTTGAGTCTTGGACATACCAAGACATGTTTACTCTAACGCAAAACCGAATGTTTTATGCGCCACAAACGGCACTTTCCACAGCGTCAGCCACAAGAGATGCGGCACTGCGCTGGTCAAGTGTGGCAGCGGCTTCGGAGAGCTTTTTACGCTGGACCGCGTTATCTACCAGATCAAAAAGAGCTGTCGAGAATGACGTGGTGCCAACCTGGTTATCTGGCACCAGAATAGCTGCTCCGGCATCCGACAATAGATGCGCGTTAGTAGTCTGGTGATCTGCTGTTGCCAGAGGGTACGGCACCAAAATGCTGGGGAGCTCTAACGCTGCAATCTCGGCCACAGAAGATGCTCCGGAGCGAGAAACCACCAGGTCAGCCGCAGCAAGGGTGGCGCCCATGTTGGAAATGTAAGGCTTAACCTCCCAACGAGCAGCTTCTTCATTGGAAAGATTCATAAGCGAGACAACCTCGTCATAGAGCTTCTGGCCCGTTGACTGGATGATACGAAGGTTTGGACGAGCAAGAAGCTCCTGCTTAAGTGCGGCAAAGGTCTCGTTGATACTACGTGCGCCCAGACTGCCACCAAAGATAAGCAGCAGCGTCTGATCATCTGCAATGCCCAGCTCTTGCCTAGAGGTAGCTCTATCAGCAGAAAGAACACTCTTACGCACAGGATTTCCGGTAACCACAATGTTGTCCTGAGCCTTAACGTGGCCTTCAAAAGCTTTGCGTGCCTCTGGGAACGCAATGCAAACTTTAGAAGCTTTTTCCAGCAGAAACACGGTTAGCAAGACCGGTTACCGAGTTCTGCTCATGAATCAAATACGGGATATGGAGCTTAGCGCAGAGCTGAAGCAAAGAGCAGTTCTACGTAGGCGCCAAAGCCAATAGCAACATCGGGGGCACCATGCTCTTTAAAATGCTTATGTAGCTGCGACTTTGCACGCTGAAGATTGTAAGCTGCGCTGATGAGCGTCCACGGACGCCTGCGATCAAAGCCATTTACGTGGATCGGTATCAGCTCAAAGCCAGCCTCAGGCACCAGCGTACCCTCAAGTTTGTTGGGCTGACCGTAAAACGTAACCTGGTGGCCGCGCTCACGAAGCTCCTCAGCTAGAGCAAGAGCTGGGTTAATGTGACCTGCGGTGCCACCTGCAGCAATTGCAACAGAGAGTTTCTTCTGTTCTGCCATGCGTTCCCTCTCCTAGAAATTCAGCTATCGACGAGGCCTAGCGTTGTTACCACGAAGCCTGTCTGATGCAGAAGGTCCCAAATCAATTCTGCGCCTACCAGAAGCATCTGTTGTAATGCGACTTTGAGGGGCGTCGTCATCTCTTGAGCGCAAAACACCTCGTGAAGGGCGTGTGGAGCTCTGAGCACTGCTCTTAGGGCGAGAAGAACGTGGGAGTGGCGTACCTACCCCTACCCCACCATCAACCATGGTAAGGCCCGCAAAACCTGGAGCATCAAAGGTATCTTGCTCTTCAGCTATGCTCCAAGAAGCGCGCTGCCTATCGTACTCGGTTTCTGGAAGCCTTGACTGCCTTGAAACAGACATCAAAAGACCAACCATCAAGATACTAGACATGATGGTTGAGCCGCCATACGAGATAAACGGCAGAGGCTTACCAGAGAGAGGCAGAAGACCCAAAACACCGCCGATATTAACAAAAGCCTGGATGATAAACATAGAGGTACAACCTGCGGCAATAAGCCTACCGGTCAGATCTGGCGCATAGCGAGCAATCTTAAAGCCCGCCCATACGAGCGCGCCAAATACAGCCAAGAGGCCTAAAACGCCAATAAAGCCCAGCTCTTCTCCAATGACTGCAAAAATGAAATCATTGTGAGCCATAGGAAGATAGGAATATTTCTGCCTTGAGAAGCCCAGGCCGACGCCAAAAATACCGCCAGAGCCAAAGGCATAAAAACCCTGAGCAAGCTGATAACCTGCGCCATAATAGTCTGCCCACGGATTGAACATGGTCACAACACGAGCGCGAGAATAATCGTCTTTAAGGGACAGGAAAGCAAAACCAATAAAGCCCACAACAGCAATAGTTACCAGAACTCTTCGATCAAAGTCAGAAAGATAGCCAATGACCAAAAGTGTTCCCACAATAATCAGCGTGGAACCCTTATCTGGCTGAGCCAAAATTAACGCAAGCGGAATAGCTGCGGCGACAGCAAACTTTTTAAAAAACTCCATCTGGTCTATGGTCTGATCAATAAAGTATTGCTGTGCCAGATACGCAACAGACATCAAAATAGTAATCTTTGCAAACTCAGATGGCTGGAAAGAAAACGGTCCGATAGAAATCCAGCGCGTTGCTCCATATGCATCGGCGCCGGCAATAGGAGTAAAGATGATTGCCAGCATTCCAATGGTAATGACCCAAATAGGAACCTGGAAGTTTCTCACTATTGCTCGGTAATCAAGGCGAGAAAAATAAAAGCTCCTACCACGCCCGCTGCCGCAAAAACCAAGCTGACGCTGTACGTAATAAAAGGGGTTATAGCCCATATCCTCAGAGGTCATAGCCGAAATAGATGATGCAGAGTAAATCATCACCAGACCAAAACAAACCAAAATGGTTGTAGCTACTAACAGCACCAAACGAGGCTGCATAAAACGCTCTGGGATAGCACCAAAACGGCCTTTTGCCTCTGCATGCTCAGAAGATCTCTGACGAGAAGTACGTGATTGCTGAGCGCGCTCCCCTGTTCGATTTCTGCTGGTAGCCATTATCGACCGCTCTCTTTTTGCGCTAAATCTGCCACGAGCTGTTTAAAGACGCGGCCGCGCTCAGCCATGCCGGAGAACTCGTCAAAAGACGAGCAGGCCGGTGAAAGAAGCACCACAGATCCTGGACGGGCAAGTTCTACCGCACGAGCAAAGGCTTCACGCAGATGAGACTCCTCTACTACTTCTGCATGTCCTCCGGAAACGCGGCGCAGTGCCTCTGCAAAGCGAGGACCAGCTTCTCCATAGCAAATTACATAGGCACAGGTTGCAGACACTTTCTGAGCAAACTCATCAAGTTCTGTACCCTTATCGTGACCGCCAAGAAGTAAAATTACGTCTTTTCCTGGGAACGACGTCAAAGATTTTTCAACTGAATCAGTGTTTGTTGCTTTGGAATCGTTAACGTACAACACGCCATTAACCGTAGTAACAGGCTCAATTCTGTGCTCAAGTGGCATAAAGTCCAAAAGGGCATGCCTGATAGACACAATATCAATGCCTAAGAAGAGTCCGCAGACAGCTGCAGCAAGAGCATTAAGTGCGTTGTGTGCACCTCTGATGTGGAGTGCATTAGCTGCCACAAGCTCCATCTCTTTACCAGATAGCCTGACTACCAGCGCTCCATTGCGTACAAAGGCGGCGTTTTGCGTACCAGGATCTGTCTGAGCAAGATGGCATACGGTAATACCACGAGCCTCAAGACGAGAAGATACATCATGACAAAACTCGTCTAAGTCAGAAACAATTGCCAGGTCATTTGTATCAAGGTTGGCAAAAATCTTCTCTTTAGCCGCTGCATATGCCTCCAGAGAACCATGCCACTCAAGATGGTCAGGCGTAATGTTTAAAAGCATGGCAACATGAGGATGCAAGCTTTGAGTAGTAGCAAGCTGAAAACTTGAAAGCTCTGCTACAAACCAGCTCTCAGACTTTCTGTCTGCAAGCTGATCAGTAATCGTAAAGCCAATATTACCGACTGCACTTGCATCAAGACCAGCATATTGCAGGATGGACGTAGTCAGGCTTGTAGTAGTTGTTTTACCATTTGTGCCGGTAATACCAATCCACTGAGAAGGACTCTCTTGATAGGCAAACTCTGGCTCGCCCATAATCTGCTTAGAAGCTGCCTTTGCACTCAGGAACAGCTCAGAGGTATCTGGGATACCAGGAGATGCAATGGTTAGGTCAAAGGTGCCTTCAACCTGGTCAGAGCCATACTGAATCTGCACGCCTGAGTCTGCAAGCTCTTGGACCTTCTCGCCAACAGTTGCATCTGCGCCGCCCACAAGGGTTACGGAAGACTCACGGCTCTCTGGCTGCTGCAGTAAATACTTACAGACAGAGATGCCGGTCTTACCAAAACCGAGAACACATACCTTACCAAGTGTTTCTAGAAGCGACACGCAAGCGATCCTTTCCTAGAGCATACTTCTTAATGGAGCTGGAAGTACAGAGCAAAACCAAGCGCAGCAAACGTGGCAGAAATAATCCAGAATCGAAGCACTACTTTTGTCTCGTTCCAGCCAAGTTTCTCAAAGTGGTGATGCAGTGGAGCCATCAAGAATACGCGCTTTTTAGTTGCCTTGTAGCTGACAACCTGAATGATAACGGACAGTGCCTCAATGATAAAAAGGCCGCCCATGACCAGGGAAACTACCTCGGTCTTGGTGAGAACAGCCAGAGCCGCAAAGGCGGCACCCCAGGCAAGAGAGCCGGTGTCGCCCATGAAAATACTTGCTGGGTAGCTGTTAAACCACAGAAAACCAACACACGCGCCCGCAATAGATGCGGCAAAAACAGCAAGGTTGCTCTCGCCATAACGAAACGCTACTGCTGCCATAAAAATCATGACAACCATAACGCAGCCACCAGCAAGACCGTCAAGACCATCGGTCAGGTTAACGGCGTTAGAAAGGCCAGCCATGAGTAAAAATACAAAGAAGAGGTAGAGCCAAGGGATAGCAATGGTCTTCTCGCCCAAGGTTAAAGTTGTTGTGAGAATGCCCAAGTTGATATCCAGGCCACCTGGGAACGCAATAATCGGAGTAATACCCCAAATATTGACGGCTGCCAGGCAAAATGCCACGGAGATGGTTACGAGGCCAGCCATTTTTCTGAGAAGGAGTGAGGCCAAGGCTTCTGCCATGAGCAACGGACTCAATATCATCCAGAAGGCCCAGTGAGCCTGTGAGCAGCATAGCTGCCATGGCAAGAATGAGGTCAGTGTTCCACTGAGCAAGAGCGATACAGGTCAACACAATGCTCACCAGCATGACGACGCCACCCATAGTAGGAGTACCCTGCTTGACCAGGTGCTGCTGAGGACCGTCAGCACGAACCTGCTGGCCAACTCCTTCTTTCTTCATCAGCTTGATAAAGAAAGGCATGAGTACCATCGTAATAATGCAGGAGACACCAAGTGCTACAAATACCTGGTAGGTTGGATAAATAGTCTGGTAAAACATTACTCAGTAACTCCTTTTACAAAGATATCAAGCTGGGCAGACCTTGATGCTTTGGCGAGAAGAACATCTCCTTGTTTAAGCACTGGTCCGAGCACGGTAAGGGCTTCGTTGACATCACTAAACTGTTCAATTTTATCTTCCGAGAAACCCATAACACGTGCAGCCTCTACCATTTCACGCGCTGCTCCTGTGCCTACGAAGGCAACAAGATCTGGGTTCTTAGCAGCAATATAGGCGCCCACATAACCGTGGAGACGCTTTTCCTCTGGACCCAGCTCACCAATCTCGCCGATAAGCGCAATACGACGGCCCTCTGCGGGCATCTGCATCAAAACATCAAGAGCCGCAGCTGTTGAGTTAGGGCTTGCGTTGTAAGAATCGTCAATAATCTTGGCACCACAGGTTGCATCAAGCACCGAAAGGCGCATACGAGTAGCAGGCATCTGCTCAATAGCCTTTGCAGCTGCGTCAAGATCAAGACCAAGCGTCTCTACGGCCTCAAGTGCCAAAAGAAGGTCGTCAACAACAACGCGGCCAGGTACCTCAAGAGTAACTGTGCGAGACCAACCAGATGCGGCACTAATAGTGGTAGTTGGCAGGCCTTCTTCATCTAGGGTAATCTTTTGAGCGCTCATGGCGTCTGTGTCAGTTGCACCTACCGTCTTGCATACAACGTGTGCAGGACGAGCAAATTCATCTGCAATGAACTTGGTGTAGTCCCCTGCCGATGCCTGAATAAGCGTAGGCTCAATTGAGCCAAAGCTACGCATACCAGAGACAATCTCTGCTTTGGCGCGTGCAATGTTTTCTCTGCTGCCGAGAAGACCAATGTGGCTGGTTCCAACGTTGGTAATAACCGCTACTGTTGGACGAGCAACCGAGGTGAGCCTGGTAATCTCGCCGGAGTGATTCATACCCAGCTCAAGAACAGCACCTCCGTGCCTTCCGGAGTGGAAAGCACTGTGAGAGGCAGGCCAATGAGGTTATTGTGATTGCCAGCAGTAGCATGCACACGGCGGGTAGCGCCAATGCCACGACGAAGCATTTCTTTGGTAGTAGTTTTACCAACTGATCCAGTTACACCAACGACCAGCCAGTTTGGATGGGCTTCTCGCCAGGAAGCGGCAAGGGCCAGCAAAAACGCCTCACAATCATCGTCAGCAGCTTCAAGCACACTGACTCCTGTGGCGGCCAGGTTGTCGAGCAAATTGTCTGCTACAGGCTCAGATGCCACCACAACAGCAGCGCCCGCCTGGGCAGCAGATAAAAGATAGGAGTTTCCATTGACCTTCTCGCCAGCAAAGGCCACAAAGAGCGAGCCTTCCTGAACCTCACGAGAGTCGATGACGACCGAGCCCGCAACCTCGCGGGTTCCACGGTGAAGCAGCTGTGCATGGGTAGCTGCGATAATCTGTTCAACCGAAAGCTTAACCATGAGCTCTCCTAGTTATTGATTGGTTGAATATTAAGGCGTGTAGCTGCGTCTTTTTGCAAATTGCGAGAAGACCACAGCGGCAGATTGAGATGCCAGTTGGTAGGTATCGTTGAGGCCGACGTAGACCATCAAGTCAGACTCTGATGGGTTCACGATGCCGCAGAAGGAAGCAACAAAGCCGGAGTTCTCGCCGTACGTTCCCGTATCCTCTGCAACCTGCTGACCAGTACCTGTTTTACCAGCAACGGTATAGCCATAAATGCCTGCACGGACACCAGTACCCTCTTTGACAACGGTTGTCATCATGTCAAGCTCTGCAGAAGCGGTAGCTGCAGAAACAACGTTTTTTGTAGGCCAGGTAACTTCCTGACCACCTCGAGAAACCATAAAGTGAGGCGTCACCATAGTGCCCTGGTTTGCCATAGCGGTAAAACGCACGAATAACCTGGATAAATGGAATTGCAAGGCCCTGACCAAACGCCATGTTTCCACCAGTTGGGCCTTCATATTCGTCCAGAGAGCGGACAATACCTGTAGCTTCACCTGGGAAGTCAATGCCCGTAGTATGCCCTATGCCGAACTTATCAATTCCTTCTGCAAAGCGCTCATCACCAATGAGCTGCGTCTCAAGGAAGGCCATACCAACATTGGAAGAGCGCCTGAGCATCTCTCTAACGCTCATGTCCATGGCGCTGGTACGCCAGTCATCGTCGGTAACTTTGTTGTCGCCTACCTGAAGTTCTGTTGGAATATTAAAGGTTGAGTTTGGGCCAAAGAGATTATTATCCACACCAATTGACGTGGTAATAATCTTAAATACTGATCCAGGCTCATAAATACTTGAGACTAACTTGAGGTTGAGGGATTCGTAATCAACGCCCTTATCGCTACTAAAATCAGGCAGTGGATACGAAGCTGCAGCATAAATCTCTCCCGTACGAGGATTCATGGCCATGATTGAGCCGCCCTGCTTGGCGTCGTATTCCTTTACCGCAGCTGTAAGCTGCTCTTCTGCCTTCTTCTGAAGCTCAATATCAATGGAAAAGCACAATATCTTGGCCGTTTTGTGCCTCAGTAATGTTTGAGGTTCCGCCGGCAATTGGTGTTCCACCAGCACCGGTCTCAACAATCATGTGGCCATTAGTGCCCGCAAGAATATCGTTATAGTAATACTCAAGGCCGGAAGCACCCTCATTATCAGCGTTTACAAAACCAAGGATCTGCACGCCAACGTTGCCGTATGGATAGACTCGCTTGGTGTTGTTAACAAAGTAGACGCCCTTGAGGTTTTTCTCGCTCAGAGCTTTTTCAATCTTAGCTGCAGTATCAGTATCAACACGACGACGCACGTAAACAAACGTGGTGTCCTGCTGCAGGTCACTCATATAGTCAGAAGGACTTCCGCCCAAAGCAGAAGCAATAATCTGAGCTACCGTGCTTGCATCTTTGATTTCTGAAGGATTGGCATAAATGTCTTTGCAGTCAACGCTCATAGCTAACACGTTGCCGTTGCGGTCGTAGATAGTGCCACGACGTGCGTGCAAGACAATATCGTTAGTACGGTTACTCTCGGCGTCTTTTGCCAAATCTCCCGCAGTAAAAATTTGCAGCCAGGCAAGCCTCAATACAACAAGAGCCACCATGACTACCATAGCAGCTGCTACACGACGGAGCCTGCCTTCAGAGCCAACACCGTCCGAGCCACCGCTATTGCCGTGATGACCACGAAAATGCACACGAGAGGCCTCGTCGTACGAGGCCTCCGGAGTTTTTTTGCGCGATGCGCGAGTATGTCGATTCTGCGTACTCACAACGTATATTTTACGCCTAAGCGTTGTCACTTACATCTACAACGGGACGATTTGTCTCAAGGGTCATTCCGTAATTTTGTGTAGCAATGCGCTCGATACGTGTGGTGCTTGCAAGCAAAGAGCGAGAAATGCGCAGAGAATCGTTAGTTGCAGTTGTTGCGCGCATTTCGTTTCTAATGACATTGTTGGACTGAAGTGTGGAAACCGTTGCGGTTGAGATGCCAATGCGAACCACACCAAGGGTCAAGAAGAGAACTGCAGCAACAGCAATAATCTTGACGCGCTGGATGAACTGGCTGCTTACGCCACGGCGTGCATCTGCATCAAGGCCACCACCAGGTACAACCTCAAAGGATGAGCGAGTACTCTGTTCAGGAGTAACCTCATACTCAAACTGGGTTGTACGTGCTACAGCCTCTGATCCGTAACGTGCCATCTGGCTTCAATCCCTTCAACTTCTTCTTAACAAGCAACAAGTGCTATGCGGTACTTCATTTCTCTGGGTCGCGCTTTACCGCTACCCTCATCAGGGCGCTTCTTGCCCTTGGGTTGCGCTCAATCTCTTCTGGAGTGGCCACAAGAGGTTTGCGCGTAATCACGTCAACTATCGGCACTTGACCGCACATACAAACCGGAAGGTCTGGCGGGCAGATACAACCTTGGCTGAGCTCGGAGAACACGTGCTTGACGATGCGATCTTCAAGCGAGTGATACGAGATAACGCAAATCCTGCCTCCTGGATGAGCCCAGGCAATTGCGCAGCGTAGTCCGCGTTCCAAAACCTCAAGCTCGTGGTTCACTTCAATACGAAGCGCTTGGAACGTCTTTCTGGCAGGATGTCCGCCGTGACGACGTGCTGCTGCGGGAATTGCCGCCTTGATTACCTCGACAAGCTCAAGCGTCGTTTGGATGGGACGCTTTTTCTCGCGTTTGCACAATGCGTCGTGCAATGCGTGAGGCAAATTTCTCGTCGCCATAAATTCGAAGGATTCGGGCGAGGTCGGCTTCGTTGTAGGTGTTGATGACCTCTTGTGCAGTTGGAGTTTGTTTGCCCGGGTCCATTCGCATATCCAACGGGGCATCTTCATGGTACGAAAAAGCCTCGCTCTGGGATATCAAGCTGAGGAGAAGAAACACCAATGTCAAAGAGGAAACAGTCAACTCCGGGAACTTCTGCAGAGACGAGAAGTTCATCGAGGTCACCAAAGTTTCCCTTAAGCGGTAAAAACTCCGCATTTGGTACTTCTTGTTTCAGGCGAGCAGCTGCTGCTTGATGAGCCATTGCGTCCTGGTCAATTCCAATAGAAAGACCGTCTGGAGCAATGAGCTTTGCCATCTCTACGGTGTGACCCGCTCCTCCCAAGGTACAGTCGCAAACAACTTCACCTGGCTTGGGGTCCAGCTCGCGCAGCACTTCTGCAAGCATTACTGGTTGGTGCCGATATTCGACTTTCAAGTTACCGTCTTCTACCTTCACGATCTTCTCGCCTCACTAGGCGCCAAAGATGAGGTCCTCAAGCGTTGCAACGCGGTCATCTGCCGAGAAGAGGCTGTTCCACTTGTTGGTGTTCCAAATCTCAAAGTGGTCGCCGTTACCGACAATAGTGACATCGCGGTCAAGCTGGAGCTTCTCCCTAGCCTGTGGATCGGACTCGTCAATCTTTCCCAGAGCAACGCGGCCAGCCGAGTCAATGTCGACGGTTGTTGCTGCTGCGTTCAGCATGCGAAGTGCTGTGACGTCGTCGCGGTTCCTTGGGTTGAGGTTCAGACTTGCAATCCAAGCCTCATACGCCTCAGGTGAGTAGCCGTAAAGCGCGTCCTGTCGACGGAGCAAGATGACAACATCGCCAAGCTGCTTGCGCTGAGGTGCAGGAAGAGTCACGCGAATCTTGGAGTCCAGCGAGCGCTGATACTGACCAGTAAGCATGTCTCCCCCTTTCACGTTGGCGCCCCTTGCCGCGCGGGCTGTGTTTGTGTTGTGTGTGCGCGGCAATGCTTGGGCATAGTCCGTCGATTGAACCTGAAATAAATATAACTCATTCCGACACTTAGACACACTAGAAAACACTTTCCAACACCAAGTATTTTTTTCTTATGGTCTAGCTGGGGTTTAACGAAAATATGAGATATGACATTTTGACCACAATATGTAGTGTTTAAAAAAACCGAACTACAAAAAGAACGGATTTTTCAGTCATCTGATCAATTTATTAAATTTTTTTATATTGCAAAAAAATATTGAGGAAATTGTGGTGAACTCGTGACGAAAACCCTGTTGTTCTCCTCCCAAACCACCACTTTGCCCCACGCGCGTTTTATTTGTCAACGTGAACGTGCGCTCGAGGATGAGCCTCAAGATACACGTCTCTAATATGAGATCTATCGACGTGTGTATACAGCTGCGTAGTTGAAATGTCTACGTGTCCTAAAAGTTCCTGCACTGAACGAAGGTCGGCGCCACCTTCTAAAAGATGCGTCGCAAAACTATGACGCAACGTGTGGGGATGCAAGCCTTCAATGCCCACTACCCTGCCGTAATTTGCCACTAACTTATGAACTGATTGCCGAGAAATTCTTCCACCCCTGGCATTTACAAATACCTCAGATACTTGACCGTGTTTAAGCAGTAATGAACGTGCCTCAAAAAGATACGTTTTAAGCGCGCGATGTGCAGAACCCAGTACAGGAACCACCCGCTCTTTGGAACCTTTTCCAAAGACACGCAAAAGCTCATCTTCTAAGAGAACTCCTCTAACCTCAAGATCACAAAGCTCAGAAACCCTCAAACCACAGCCATAGAGCAGCTCAAGAATAGCCCTATCTCGTATACCAAGGGGAGAGTTTGGAAACGGCTGATCAAGAAGCTCTTCCGCTTTTTCTTGAGAAATAACATCAGGAAGTCTTTGAATTCTTGCTGCGGTTGGCAAATCATCAGCCGGTGAAGTTTCGCAGATTTGCTCGACAACCATGAACTTATGATAGTTCCTGATAGCTGCCGTATGACGCTCAACTGAAGTTGGTGCCATTCCTAAATTTCTGAGCGAACCAATATATTCTTCAACATCGGAACGAGTCACTTGCTTAGGCAAGGTTATCTTTTTGCCCTTAAGCCAGAGAAGATAACCATCTAAATCCCTGGTATAAGCATCAAGAGTATTTACAGAAAGACCTCGCTCAACAGCAACGTACGCTAAAAATTCTGTACGCGCCTGAGCGAGGTCCATAGTCATGTCTTTTCCTTTATAAGAGCTCTGACCTACAGAGCCTGGCTGACATCATGACGGTCAACACCCTCATGATGAGCAATTGCAGCGCGCGCAAACTCACGGAACAAAGGTGCGGGGTGTGTTGGGCGACTCTTGAACTCTGGATGAGCCTGGCTGGCAACAAACCATGGATGGACAGTTTCTGGAAGTTCAACCATTTCTACAAGGCGATCATCTGGAGAAACACCAGAGACTACAAGACCTGCCTCAACAAGCTGATTACGGAATACGTTGCTCACCTCATAGCGATGACGATGGCGCTCATAAACAAGGTTGTTACCATAAGCCTCATAAGCAAGTGTACCCTCTACAACCTTACAAGGATAAGAGCCAAGGCGCATTGTGCCGCCCTTATCGGTAATATCCTCCTGATCAGGCATAAGATCGATAACAGGATAAGGCGTATCAGGACCAAACTCTGCAGAGTTAGCACCCTCCATACCACAGACATCACGAGCAAATTCAGTGACGGCCATCTGCATACCAAGGCAAACACCAAGATATGGAATCTTAAGCTCACGAGCACGACGAATGGCAACCATCTTGCCTTCTACGCCACGAAGACCAAAGCCACCAGGGACTAGGATGCCGTCTGCTCCAGCAAGCTCCTGCTCTACATCTTCTTCTGTCAGCTCCTCACCATTTACCAAGCGAATCTCAACATGTCTACCATAGAAAATTCCTGAATGATGAAGTGCTTCAATAACTGAAAGATACGCATCAGGCAGCTGCGTGTACTTACCAACAACGTAAATTCTTGTAGTGTCTTCAAGAGCATTTGCCTTATGCATAGCAGTAGTGAATGCTTCCCAACTACCAAGATCACTTGGACGAACCTCGAGACCCAAGCGCTCAAGAACCTTCTTATCAAAGCCCTGAACTGCCAAATGTGCAGGTACATCATAGATTGAAGGAAGATCGTTATTCTCAAAAACGCAATCTGCGTCAACATCACAGAAATTAGCGATCTTCTCGCGAATGGACTCATCCACAGAGTGGCTAGAGCGACACACAATAAAATCTGGCTGGATACCAAGGGAGCGAAGCTCTTTGACAGAGTGCTGAGTAGGCTTTGTTTTAACCTCATGAGCAGCAGCAATATAAGGAACAAGACTTACGTGAATAATGGCAACGTTGCTTGCACCGCGCTCTTTTTCTAAACTGGCGAATTGCCTCAACAAAAGGTTGAGACTCAATATCACCAATGGTGCCGCCCAGCTCAGTGATAACTACGTCAGCATTGGTAACCTCTTCAATGCGAGCAAAACGGGCTTTAATTGCATCGGTTACATGTGGAATTACCTGAACCGTACCACCGAGAAAATCTCCCGCACGCTCACGCTGAATCAATGACTGATAAATAAGACCAGTAGTGAAATTTGATTCTCTGGTGAGATTCTCATCAATGAAGCGCTCATAGTGGCCAAGGTCAAGATCAGTCTCTTTTCCATCCTCGGTTACAAAAACTTCACCATGCTGAAAAGGACTCATAGTACCTGGGTCAACGTTTAAATACGGGTCAGCTTTTTGCATCATGACCTTATAGCCACGAGCCTTAAGAAGTCGGCCGAGTGATGCAGCAGTAATTCCCTTTCCAAGAGAGGAAACGACGCCGCCTGTTACAAAAATGTGCTTAGTCATGGAAACTCCCGTAGACAAAACTAACAAAATACATTTCTACGGGTCTTTATACTATTCCGCTTTTAAGACCCATGGAGACGAGAAATTTAATCTCCAAACAAAATATATTGTTATGTCCAGGTAAATCTGAGAAATCTAGTGGACCTCAGCGAGCAATTCCCGAGCATGTGCCAAAGAAGCCTCAGTTATTGAACCCGAAAGCATTCGAGCAATCTCTTCTTCTCTCTGGACGCCAGAGACCTCTGTAAGTGAAGTTATAGGAAGGGCGTTATGTTCTTCTGTCTTAGAGACTACATAGTGCCTTGAGCCCATAACAGCAACCTGTGGCAGATGGGTAACAACAATAACCTGATGTGTTTTTAGCAAGCTGCGCTAAAAACCTCTGCAAGAGCTACAGCAGTTGCACCACCAACGCCAGTATCAACCTCATCAAAGACAAGAGTATCGCAAACATCAGACTCTCCAAGAACCACTTTACAAGCGAGCATGACGCGCGAGACTTCACCGCCAGAAGCAATTTTTCTAAGTGGACGGGCAGTCATTTGTGCTGAGGGCTTATACATAAGCTCTATTTTTGTTGAACCAACCTTATTCCATTGCTCAAAAGATAAATCTTCAAAACTAAGCTCTATCTGAGCAGAACCCATTTGCAAGTGACTCATCTGTCTATTGACTGCTTCGCAAAGCTTTGGAGCAGCAGCAACACGAACTTTCTTAAGCTCTTGAGCCTTAAGAATGAGGATATCTTGTGCAGCATCAACCGCTGCCTGTGCTTCACGGACAAGCTTTTCTGTGTCTCTTGTTACCTCAAGAAGGTTTTGAGCAGCTTGATACTTCTTAAATACGTCCTTTATACCAGGACCATATGTTCTCATAAGACCCTGAAGACGAGCCATACGGGCCTGCATTTCTTCAAGCGCCTCTTCATCAAAATCAAGAGAATGTACGTAGCTTCTAAGCTCTGAAGAAACGTCTTCAATATCTATAAGGACACTTGAGAGTGATTCTGCATAGGCGCCCAAAACAGCATCGTATGTTGATGCATTTTGAAGCATGTGTACTGCTTCTGAAAGAGAGTCAATAATGCCTTCATCATCTGAAAGCAACTTGTGCGTTCCTCCAGCAGCTTGAAGCAGCGCTTCTGCATGTTCAAAACGAGGAAGCTGCTCTTCTAAATCTTCTAGCTCTCCTTCTTTTGGAGAAACCTCATCAATCTTTTGCACAAGAAAGGCAGCTTCATCAATTTTGGCATTACTTGACTGACTTACCTCAATAACACGTTGTAGCTCATCAACTGCGGCATGATAGACACTAAGGGCCTCTGCGTACTCTGATAAACATGCCTGAACATCTAATCCAATCCATGAATCCAACATACCGACATGATTTTTTTACATCAAGTAACCTTTGATGCTCATGCTGACCACAAAGATCAATTGAAGTTCCAATGCCGCTGGCAAGTTCTTTAACTGAAGCCATGTGACCATCAATCTCTACCCCTGCCCCTACCGTCTGCAGAAACTTTCCTAGAGACTACAATTCCCTCTTGGTCTTCTGGCGAAGTAAAAAAATCTAGCTTCAACTCTAAGAGCTTCAGTTCCTTCTCTAACTGCAGAAGCATCTGCACGCTCACCAACTAGGAGCTTTATGGATGACAAAAGAGCAGTTTTACCAGCGCCCGTCTCTCCTGTTAAAACAGTTAATCCAGAAGCGGGTGCAAGAGAAGCGTCTTCAATAAGTGCAACATTTTGCACACGAAGTTCATCAAGCATGTACGACCTGCCTACTGACCAGTTTTACCGTAAAAAAACACGAGAAACCGAACGATAGAAACTATCAGCGCTTCTATCAAGCAAAATGATATCTCCTGGCCCACGGCTAATACGAGCTCTGGTTGCTACACCTTCTTCTGGATGCTTGATGTTTTGTCCGTCAGAGAAGAAATGACAAGGCGCAGGACGATCTTTTGACATAGTAATTTCAACGACATCAGATGGAGAAGTAAGAAATGCACGAGCCAAAATGGTGTGTGCAGCAATAGGAACACAAACCATACCCGAAAAACTCTGGAGTAACGATAGGACCACCAGCAGCAAGAGCATAACCGGTTGATCCAGTTGCCGTACTAACTACAAAACCATCACCGCGAAGCTTATCAATATGATTACCAGATACAGAAACGGTAAACTCAACCATATCTCCTGCCCCACCTCTGGAAACAGCAAAATCATTGAGCGAGAAGGTCTTCTCGACATGTATTTCTCCAGAAGGAAGCTCATATTCTGTTTCAATTGAAAGCGTTGCCCTTCTAGAAACATGCAATTCTCCCGCAAGAGCATCGGCAACCATCTCAATCATCTGATTGGGAGTTGCACTGGTCAAAAAGCCAAGGTGACCGTAAGAAATACCCAAAATAGGAATTTCTGAATACTCTACGATTTTTGCTGCCCTCAGAAGCGTTCCATCACCGCCAAGAGAAATAACAAGTTGGCAATCAGAGCAATCAATGGCTTTTATCTGGGAACAACTTTTTATCATGTGCCCACTGAACATCACAGCCCCGCTCAAAGAGCCATTCTTCAAGTTTACGTGCACCAGAAACAGCAACTTCTCTTGAAAAATTTGGAACAAGAAGCACCTTCACGCAAACCACTCTCCCGATTTTGCTTGATTGCACAACTGAAATAGTCAACTATCTGAATCGATGTAGTAAGTATACCTAAAATACTGCAAACAATACCATGAAATAGAACATTAGTTCTATTTCATTATTTCTACAGAATGCTTTTGTACTACCGAAGCAAGATCAAGATTATTTTGCCCTGCTCCAACCTGGCCGAACAGTAAATATTCTACGTTTCCTTTTGCTCCATGAATAGGGCTTTCACATGCCCCAAGAGGACCCATCTGCTTCTCTTTAAATGCATCGGCAACCTTTTGTAACGTCTGCAGGCGCACAAAAGCATCCGTCACAATACCGCCCTCACCCACTTCTTCCCTCTTAGCTTCAAATTGAGGCTTTACCAGCGTCACAAATACTCCGTCAGCAGCAAGAACCTCTAAAACGGAAGGAAGAATCGATAGGATTGAAGTGAAAGAAACATCGCACACTGCAACGTCAAAAGTATCTACATAGCCCATTTCTGGCAGCGAGGTAATATTTGTACGTTCAAGCAGTTCAACTCTACGATCGTTTCTGAGTGACCAGTCAAACTGTGCATAACCAACATCAACTGAAGTAACCGAAGATGCCCCATTTTGCAGCAGGCAATCGGTGAACCCTCCAGTTGAACAACCAATATCTAAAACATTTTTTTATGTTGAACAGTAAAGTCAAATACATCAAACGCACGTTCAAGTTTAAGTCCACCACGACTCACATACGGAATAGCGCCTTTTACGTGTAAAAAGATACCCTCAGGAACAAGCTCACCTGCTGAGGTCAGTCTTCTATCACTCGTAGAAACATGGCCCGCAAGAATTGCGCGCAAAGCAGCCTGGGAATCCTTGAAAAATCCTTGCCTAACCAGCTCATTATCAAGCCTTTGGCGAGAAACACGTTGAGCCACTAGTGCTCATCGCTTTCTGTGGCAGCGTCTGCAGACGACGTTTCATCTGCAATTGAGATATCAGCCTGCTCTTCAGCGGAAATCTCTGCAGCAGACATGTCTGCTGTCGCCTGAGCCTGGACCAAGCGCTCTTCCTCTTCTGGTGTAAACTCCGTAGTGTCAACCATGTTGACCGCTTTAGATCCTAGGGCAATTGCCTCGTCAAAGAGGTCAAGAGAATGTTCCAGCGAGACGTTCTTATCGCGAACTTGATCAACAATTGAATCAAGTCTTGCAGTTATCTGATCAAAAGCTCTGGTATTCAGAAGTATCAATTTTAGCCATGGTTACTCTGCATCTTCCACAGAGCTCTCTGGCTCTTCTTCTGAGCTTTCTTGTTCAGTTACAGACTGCTTACGGCAGAGCGAGTAAATATCTTCTCCAGCCTCAATATCATCGACAATACGGCCAAGAACACCGTTGATAAAACGTGGAGAATCGTCTCCACAATACGCACGAGCAAGGTCTACGACCTCATTGATAGCAACTGCAACGTCTACCTCAGGAACCTCCAGAATCTCATAGAGAGAAATTCTTAGGAGATTGCGATCAACAGAAGGCATACGATCAATTGCCCAGTCTTTTGAGTAAGCAGCAATGATGTCATCGAGGTCATCTCTAATGCCATCAGCTCCTACGGCAAGTGACTGTGCATACTCGTCAAGAGGCCCCTCAGAGAGCGTATAGTCTCCATCGAGGACCTCAAGAACGCTACGATTAGTGGCTTCAGCCTGGAAGAGAAGTTGTAGTGCTTGACTGCGGGCGCGAGTACGTCCAAAAAACTTAACGCTCAAGCCTACTCCTTAGGAAAGACAAGGCTGTCGATATAAACATCAACGGAAGTAATGCTGACACCAATCTGCTCATTTACGGCAGTTGCAACAGCAAGACGAACCTCAGATGCCAGTTTAGTGAAGGCATAGCCATAGAAAACGGTGAGGTGTACACCAAGATGAAGCTGGTTGTTCTCTACGCTTGCTTCAACTGCCTTCTCTGGAGCAAGGCTTCTACTGGTAAAGACATTGATGAGATTAGATGTCAGCGTATCGTTTCCGCCAACGGAGGCAACACCTTCAACACTTCCAGCTGCGCCGGAGACAACCGTTGAGATTACATCTTTTGAGATGCCGATGCCTGCTATACGAAGCTCTGTTTCAGCCATGTTTACCCCCTAGAAAAAGACAAAATGTCTTTGAAATAATTACTAAATACTAGTTCAGAGATACAAGCACCTCAAAACTTGCACTAAACGCGAGAAACAAACTTACCATCGCGGGTGTCAACCTTAATACGCTCACCCTGGTTCAGATACATTGGGACCTGAAGCGTTGCGCCGGTCTCAATAGTTGCTGGCTTGGTACCACCCTGAACAGTGTCACCCTTAAAGCCTGGATCAGTCTCGGTAATCTCTGCCTCGATAAACATTGGAGGCTCAACGCCAAGGAGTTCAGTGTCTGCATAAAGAAGCTGTGCGTTATCGTTCTCTTTGAACCAAACGCTCTTCTCGCCAATGAAATCAGCTGGAACAGCTACCTGATCGTAGGTCTCATTGTCCATGAAGTAGAAGGACTCACCGTCGTTGTAGAGATACTGCATCTCTTTGGTGAGCAGAAGCACGTTCTCAAACTTGGTACCAGCGTTGCAGGTCTGGTCGATAACGCGGCCGGTGCGAAGGTCACGAATCTTGTAGCGGACAAAAGCGCCGCCCTTTCCAGGCTTTACGTGCTGGAACTCAACGATGGTGTAGTACTTATCGTTAATCTTAAGGCCAAGGCCATTCTTGAAATCTGCGGTGCTGATAGTTGCCACGTCTAACTCTTTTCACTCGGTAAAGTCGCGAGAAGACCGTGAATTTTCAAACTACCCGCGACACGTATATGCATGTTGGATTTTATCAGTTTCACGCCTTCCGTGCTGGCGGCTCTTGTGAAAATGCAAAATTTGCTTACTTCTTTTTAATAAAAGTCTCTTGAATAAGACGAGGAAGATGTGGGATTGACATGAGGCCGTGCTTAAACACAAACCAGAAGTTTAAAGAGCGCACGAGCTTCTTCTCCCCAACATACTCACGGATGGCTCGAAGCACTGCCTTGTTATCTCGTGTAGAAAAACGAGTAATTGCCATTGTTTTTTTAGTAAAAAAATAGCAAAGCGAGAAATGCTTTTGGTTCGTCCCATGACGGAGGCGGCCACATGATCAATCTGGTCCCAAGGAATCTGAATATAATCTTCGGGATTTTTCTGGTTGTAGAACTCAAACGCCTTATTGCCAATAAGAATATCACCGTATGTAGCCAAACCATGAAATGAAGTAGCCTTCATAGTGAGGTCAACGATACTGTTCTGAGACTGAGCCATACAATCCTTTCAAAAATGGGTCGCACCCATTATAGAGCGCGACCCATATTCGTGCGACTTTAAGTACTAGTGCGTACGTTTACTCATTACATAAAGCCAAGAAGTCGTCCAACAATACCAACGGCAAAGAGAGCCAAGATGATGGCAATTGGAGAGACCTTCTTCTTAAGCAGTGAGCAGCAGAGCAGCGTCAGGCCGACAGCGGCAAGTCCAGGGATGAGCGAGTCAAGGTTGGACTGTAACGTAGTTACCTTCACTGGATCAAGACCATTTGGTCCTAGAGCAGAATAGAGTTTCAATGCTTGATACATTCCCTCTACTCCTGAAGGAAGGGTTGTCCAATCAATATACGCACCTGCCTGCTGTGGAATGGTTGAAACTACAGGAGTGAATGAAATAGAAACCCAACGCTGTACCAGAGCACCAATGATAAACATGCCCAGAATGGAAGCACCCTCAGTAATCTTGCCTAGCAAGCCGCCAGAAAGATCAGAAGAAATTGAGGCACCTGCCTTATAGCCAAACTCCTGGGTGTACCAAAGGAAGATAAGACGAATGACGTTCCACAGAACAAAGAAGAGAATGGGACCAAGTGCAGAGCCACCAAGGGCAATAGATGCACCAAGAGCTCCAAGGATTGGTCGAACAGTAAACCAGAAGACTGGGTCACCAACACCGGCCAGAGGGCCCATCATACCTACCTTGACACCCTGAATTGCAACGTCATCAATAGGCTCACCGTTAGCACGACCCTCCTCCAGTGCAAGGGTTACGCCCATGACTGGTGCAGAAACGTAAGGGTGAGTATTGTAGAACTCAAGGTGACGCTTAAGAGCGGCTACCTGATCTTCTTTGTTTGGATAAAGCTTCTTGATGGCTGGAATCATTGAGAACGCCCAACCACCATTCTGCATACGCTCGTAGTTCCAAGAACCCTGAAGGAACTGGTGACGAAGAGCAACAGACATACGATCTTTCTTAGAAAGCTGAATCTTATTCTCCATTGTTATCACACTCCTTCAGAATTAGTAGTTATCAATGATGTCGCCGAGCGGATCACCAGATCCACCACCTGCACCGCCACCCTGTTTAGCAAGGTCCTTAAGACCAATGTAGAGAATAGCAAGGCAGACACCGATGACGCCAAGAGCAATAAGAGTAAGCTGATTGATAGCAGCAAAGACAAAGCCCAGCGCAAAGAATGGCCAAACCTCGCGAGTAGCCATCATGTTGATAACCATTGCATAACCAACAGCAGCAACCATGCCGCCGCCAACTGCCATACCGCCAGTAAGCCATTGAGGCATTGCGTTCAGAGCGTCAGTAACAATGGTTGGGTCAACAAAGCAAAAGAGCAGCTGCAGGAACGGCAATACGTGCACCCTGCAAAAAGATAGCTACAACCTGCCAACGCTCAATTGCAGCAAAATCGCCCTTCTCGGCAGCTGCATCCATAGCATGAACAATACCAGTTGCAATGGTACGAGCAATCATGGTAAGGAACAGGCCAGCAACGGACAGAGGAATTGCAAGTGCAATAGAAGTGTTGATAGCAGCAGTGGTGTCAGTATCTCCACCGTTAAGTGCCAAAACCATGATAATTGCGGATGCAACAGAAGCAAGAGCAGCGTCTGGAGCAATTGCAGCACCAATGTTTGCCCAACCAAGAGCAATCATCTGAAGCGAGCCACCGAGGATAATTCCCTCAGCAGGGTGGCCAGTTACCAGGCCAATCAATGAGCAAGCAACCAGGGGCTGGTGGAACTCCCACTGGTCAAGGACACCTTCCATGCCAGCGAGCAGAGCAACGATTACAACGAGCAATATAGTGATAGGCGTCATTTCTACCTCCTTCTAGTTACTTACGAGCAGCAAGCTCGGACTTGGCTTTCTTTAACATTGCTTCAAAGTTCTCTGCGCTGTCAGCAGGAACCTTACGCACATCAAACTTGGTGCCGTGGTCACGAATAGCCTCAAGGGTCTTCACGTCATCCTCATCCATTGCAACTGCGCTGGTAACAACAACCTTACCAACAGAGTGAGCAATAGAACCAAGATTTGCTTCCTCGATTTCAACGCCACCCTCCAGAGCACGGAGCATGTCCTGAGGAGTCTCAAACAGAAGCATTGCCTTGGTGTTACCAAAACGAGTGTCGTGAGCAATCTCAATAATCTTCTTAATAGGAACAACGTGAACATGTACTCCTGGAGGAGCAGCCTGAACAATCATAGTTTTACGCAGCTCATCTTGGGCAACACCGTCAGAGCAGACAATAATGCGATCTGGCTTGGTCATCTTTGTCCACGTAGTTGCAACCTGACCATGCAGAAGACGGGTGTCAATACGTGCAAGCACAATCTTGAGCTTGCCGTCACCAATAACGGTACCTGCAGGAATTGCTCCCTGAGGAGCTACAGGAGCAGCAGGAACATCTGTAGATGTTGCCTCTTGTGGCTCAAGCTCTTCTGGCTTAATCTTTACGCCCATACGAGCTTCAGAGTAAATCTCTTTTGCTACCTCGACGGCGGTATCTACGCCAAGGCGAGAGCCATATGCTGCAATAAGCATTGGGAGGTTAAGACCAGTAACGGCAACCCAATCCTCTTTACCCTCTTCCTCAAGAACACGAGAAATCTGGTTAAAGGGGGTGCCACCCCATAGGGTCAACCAAGAACAAAACGTGCTCTTGATCTTCAAGCGTGGCAATTGCGTCGAGAATCTTCTGATGCAGGTCATCTGGACCCATATCAGGAGTAAGCGTTACAGCTACAACGCCTTCCTGTGGTCCAAAAATCATGCTGCCAGAATCTTTAATGCCCTCGGCAAATTTACCATGGCTGGCTAAGACAATACTAACCACTTCTACCTCCTTCTTCTCTACCTAATAAAACAAATGAAACTGTAAACATAACAATGAAAAATAACATTTACTTTTTCTGATTTTTATTACATAAGTCTAAAAACATACCTTCACTAACCTAACTCTTTTTTAGATTTTTTTAGGTTTTTATAAGCTATTTTTTTGAGCGAGAAGGTCTTCTCGCCCTAGGAGATACGTAAAAATACGGCCAGAAACCTAAAAGCTTCTGGCCGTAAAAATTCTGTATATCGCGCCTAGTTAGCAGCCAACAGACACAAGGTCGTGTGGACTGAGTAAAGACATCGTAGCCGTCCTCAGTAACAACGCCAAAGTCCTCAAGACGGATACCAAACTTGCCAGGCAGATAGATTCCAGGCTCGTCGGTAACAACAGAACCTGCAGGAATAACCTTATCCCAACGTGGATTGAAGAATGGACGCTCATGAATCTCAATGCCTACACCGTGGCCAAGGCCGTGGCCAAAGTACTCACCGTAGCCAGCCTCAGAGATAACCTTAACTGCAAGGTTATGAATATCAGAACCAGTTACACCTGCATGAATAGCTGCTGCGCAAGTTTCATTTGCCTTGCGGACAACGTCAAAGACGTGTTGCTGCTCCTCGGAAGGTGCGCCAACAACAACAGTACGAGTCATATCTGAGTGGTAATCCAGGTAACCCTGCACCGTAGTCCATAACAATCATATCGCCCGTCTGAACCACGCGCTCACCTGGCTGTGCGTGAGGATTAGCTCCGTTAGGACCAGAAGCAATGATGGAATCAAAGGACAGAGCATCGGCGCCGTTAGAAAGCATATAGTTCTCAAGCTCTGCGCGGATCTGCTGCTCAGTAAGGCCTGGCTTAATGTACTCGCAGATGTGGAGGAACGCCTTGTCAGTAATTGACTGAGCGTGCTTCATAAGCTCAATCTCTGCAGGATCTTTCACGATACGCAGCCCAGCAATATCACCGTGCATGCGTGGAAGCAAAGCTGCAAGAGAGTTATCGCGAAGTGCCTGCTCAAGACCATCAAAGAACGCAAGGTCAACAGTGTCTTCAATAGCAACTACGCGAGCATGAGCTTTAGCAACATGAGCGGCAACCCACTCAGTAGGCGTGGTAACCTCCTGGTCAAACTTCCAAGGAGCGTCAGCGCCCAAGCGCTCAAGAAATGTGTTGTAGTAACGGGAGTCAGTGTGCAAGAACAGCTCGTCCTGCGTGATAAAATGCAGTGTGTGCCTGCTCAAAGTCAAAGGTTCGCTCAGCGTCAGTCAGCCAACGAAGGTCTGGGTTGTGGCGCAGAACAACAGCGTCGTAACCCTTCTGAGCCATTACCTCGCGAAAGCGCGCAACACGCTTTGCTCCTGCCTGTAAATCTGCCATTTCAAATCCCTTCTCGAGATGTTTAAAAACAAAACTATATAAGAGAGCTATTCTTGGCGAGAAAAAGCTCATAAGTAGTACACCTTGCACTATGAAGCGTGAGCTTCACACCAAGCGCAGGGCGTGTTCGACGAGAAGTTCCTCGTCGACCGAAGCTAATCTTACCCGTCCGATAGACATTGGAATCGGCAACATGAAACGATTAGTGGAACGGAAACATTCCTGCTTCAGAGCTTCAATAAGCTGCTCTGGGGTAATGTCACAGGTAACAGAACCAATATTCAAGCGCTCAAGTAGTTCATCTTGAGCCAGCATGTCATCAAAAGAAATTGCCTCTTTAGCTACAGCGATTCTTGCCGAGAAACGCAAAGCATCGGCGTAGAGTGCAGAAAGAGGCTGATCAGCTGGAATAAGCGGACGAAGCGCCTCAACAAAAAAACCCAGCCATAAGGAACGGACTGCTGAATTGCAATAGCAGAAGAATCGGAGAGACGACCACGCGTCTTAGTGGACTCTGCCAGCTGCTCTGCAACAATATCAGCAACTCCAGAGGAGAGGTTATCTGCTCTATCCCAAATGCGGCCAAACTCTGCCTCATTATCAGACATAGCTGTTGCAACCATACATACCTGGGCAACCTTAGCGTTGTCATCGCAAAGATCCATAACCTCAAGGTCTGCAAAACAGAAACGAGCACAAGGCTTGGTAGTAACAAGGCGCTGATGATCTGCATCTATATCAAGTGCACGAGGAGTAATAGAGGACACAATAACTGCAGCTAAATCAAGGGGAACTGTAGCAGAGAGACTCCCCCACACCACGCATTGGCAACGTGGTTTGCAAGAGAGATAACTCCCGAATGGCCCACAGTAACCACTAGGTCATCTGCGGTAAGGTGCATTTCTGCCAAAGCAGACAATACCTGTGCCTCAGTTGCCACGGTAGTTGCTGCCTCGCCATCTTCTACCTCAATACGTGTGACGAGAAAACCAATGGTAGTAAGATCTCTACGCAAAAGCTCAGCAAGGTCTTCATCTGTCTGATTGCTAACCATAAAGGCGCAGCGATGAGGCCTACCTACAGCAGTCCTTAGCTCAGTACCAAAGTTTGAAAGAACACCAGCGCCAGAGCGAAGAGCAATAGAACCTCCAGGAATAGAAATCCACTGTTTAATCTGAACAGGTGGTAGTTCCTCTTCAAGTTCGTTCTGAACGTTGTCACTCATAGAAGACCTCTTTCCCAAAGCAGCTTGCCAGAATCAATGGCTACCTGCTCAAACGTTTTCTCACGAATATCAATCGTAATATCAGCTGCGTCTTCATAGCGCGGACGCGAGACGACTATACAAACGGGTGGCGTTTTCTACACTTCCCAAGTCAGGACGTCTGTCCGTACGCTGAATCTGGCGTAGCGAGTCAGAAAGATCGCCGTCGAGAAACACAATGACGCCCATCTCACGCATAAGCGTAAGATTGATGTCTTTCTCGACAATTCCACCGCCACAGCTTACCAGCAGCGACTTCTTAGACTTAAGCGTGTGCAAAAACCTCAGTTTCTGCCTGCCTAAAAAGCTCTTCACCGTCATCTTCGTAGATTTCTGCCAGTGATTTACCTGCTATACGCTCTGCCAGGCGATCAGTATCGACATAACGGCGGTGAAACAGCTCGCCCAAATTACGTGCGAGTGTAGACTTTCCGGCACCCAGAAAGCCTACAAAAAGATATGATCACAGCCCTCATGTACAACGTATCTTGAATCGCGAAGCTCCATACTCCTCCAGCCTTTCAAGATGATTCTATCATCGAGTTGGAGCAAGTAAACTAAAGCCGTCTTGTTATGACGTAAAAGTTACATTTTTTTAAAAATGCGGCGCTCTACGTGACGAATGATATTGGTGTACCAAAGATCCTCATCAGACTGCGGCTTTACCAAAAATAGTTGAAACACCAGCCAAATTACCTGCAATAACATCGGTAAAAATCTGGTCTCCCACCATCACTGTTTGTTCTTTAGATACCGAGAAACGCTTCATGGCAGCAGTTAGTGCGCGAGGAAGCGGCTTGCATGCAAAACCTTCTCCTTCAATTCCCAGCTCAGCGGCGCTACGTTGGACATCATCGAGGTGGATATTGTTTGAGATGAGACAGAGCGTTAATCCAGCCGCATGAGCCTTCTCAAACCACTCAAATACCTGCGGTGGCGCCACTTTAGCGTCACGAGGCACACAGGTATTATCACGATCTAGAAGCACAAGCTTAATCCCCTGTTGAACAAGATTCTCTACCGAGATATATTCAACAGCAGAAACATACTGTGTTGCTTTGATCAAACTCATATCAACACCAGCTACTGCTTGCTTGCAGCTTCTCGTTCGCGAGCATTTTCAATAGCCTGCATATGCTCATCATATGTCTCAGAGAAGACATGCTCATCTGAAGTAATCCAGAAGTAATAGTAATTGGTAGCTGCGGGATCCATTGCTGCCCTAATAGAGGCATAGCCAGGAGAGCAAATTGGTGTTGGTGTAAGTCCCTTGAATGCATAGGTGTTGTAAGGATCAGATGTCATAGTACTCAAATCATCTGCAGTTGCTTCCCTACCCAAGGAATAGGCAAGAGTTGCATCGCTTTGCAGGTACATATCATCATACAGGCGATTATAGAAGACAGAAGCCACCTTAGGACGGTCATCATCAGTTAGGGCCTCTCGCTCAATAATTGAGGCCATGGTAATGATCTGCTCATTAGTAAGATTCAAGTTGTAGCGCTTGTTCAACGTAATTCGAGCAGCGTCTAGATTAAGGTCAGACGTCTCTTTTTCAAACTGATCCAGCATCGCACGAATTACAGCGTCAGCGGTCACATTTGTATCTGTGAACGTATATGTCTTTGGGAACAGGTATCCCTCAAGAGAATCGTTAGCATCAACGGCACCGGCAAGGAATGGATAATCTGAGACATAGTTGGATGCCTTTGCCTGATTCAAGAAATCATCGCGAGAAATACCAAAATAATTCTGGACCAGATCTGCGACCTGAGAAACGGTATAGCCCTCTGGGATAACAAGGCCACTACCAGGAGCATTAGGGCCAGAAACAAGCAAATGAACAATATCTGCCGGCGTCGTACCGGTGATAATTACGTAGATACCACTCTTAATCTTCTGCTCTGCTTCCTGGCGTTTTACCTGAGATAAGAACTCGCTCTTGTTAGCAATAATCTTGTTGTCAAACAATATCTTTGCAACTTCCTGTGCGCCAGCACCATCAGGAATAGTGACAGTCACTTCCTGACCAGCAGTAATCTCCTGTGTGTCAGAGTTAACGCGACTAAGCTCTGGGATAGCAACTTTCCACACAAATAAGCCAAGTGCAGAAACCATAAGAAGAGCAATAAGTGTAGCTATAATACGAGAACGCTTAGCAGCTCTCTTATCCCTATGCTTTACCTGCTTGTTCTTTGCCTTATGAGTGACTTGTGCACTTCTTGAAGACAACTTGCCACCTGATAGAGCAGGAAGTGATCCTGTTGCTTCTACAGAAGGCTGTTGAATAGCTTCCTGCGGAGCTGGATTATCTCCAGCAGGAGCAGAAAAAGTGGGCCCCCACGACGACGTGGAGAAGAACCATTGGATAGGGTGGGCATTTAGTCTCCCTTATGTGTCTGTGCATCAAGCCATGATTGCAAAAAGAGCGATGCAGCAACCATGTCAACTTTTCCGCGCATGGCTTTCTCAGACAAACCTTGCGCACGTAGAATCTTCTTGGCTTCAGCCGAAGACAATCTTTCGTCAGTAAATTCTAATGGAAGTTGGCAGTTCTTCGCAATTTGCTCAGCTTGAACGGTAATTTTTTGGGCCTGTGGTCCATCTTCGCCGGCGAGCGTCTTAGGACGACCGCACAAAAGAAGTTCTGGCTCCCAATCTTCAAGCACAGCTTTAAACGTACGAGCATGCGAGAGCACCTCTTGCGCAGGTAACACACAAACAGGTGACGCAATAGCACCATCGGGGTCACTTACAGCAACCCCGATGCGAACTTCACCAATATCTAGAGCTAAAACACGCAAACGTTACGCACCAAGCTTTGTTCTTGCAGCCTCAAGTGCAGCATCAATTCCAGCAGCATTTGAGCCACCTGCCTGTGCCATTGCTGGCTTACCACCGCCGCGGCCACCAACAAGCTCTGCAATCTCTTTAACAATGTCTCCTGCCGAGAAGCCCGCTGCAACTGCAGAATCAGTTGCACCTGCAAGCAAAGAAACTTTACCATCAGCAGTTGCGGATGCGATGACGCAAGCAACAGGCTGACCGTCAGATGCATCACGGATGCCGTCCCAAGCAGAACGGAGCTCTTTGCCAGAAAGACCCTCAAGCTTAGCGATGACACAGCTATAGCCATTGAGCTGAACAGCAGACTTAAGTGCCTCTGCTACCTGGTTGCTACCTGCTCCAGTAAGAGCAGCCTCAAGCTTGTGATTGGCAGTGCGAAGATCTTGCTGCAGCTGTTCAACACGATCTGCAACAGCGGAAGGACGAACCTTCAGAGCCGCAGCAACCTCATCAAGCTGAGCCAGGCGCTCATCGACGTACTCGATAGCGCCCATAGAGGTTACAGCCTCAATACGCCTTGAGTTAGAACCAACGGAGCTCTCGGAGATAATCTTAAACAGACCAAGGTCTGCCGTATTGCGTGCATGAGTACCACCGCAGAGCTCACGAGAGAATGGGGCGTCTTCTGCTCCAGCAGAGACAACGCGTACGACATCGCCGTACTTCTCGCCAAAGAGTGCAACAGCACCAGCAGCCTTTGCGTCTTCAATACTCATAATCTGTGTAACAACAGGCTTAGCAGCAAAAAAATCTCTGCGTTGACCATACCCTCAATACGATCAAGCTCATCTTTGGTAAGAGCCTCAAAGTGTGTGAAGTCAAAACGCATGCGATCTGGAGCAACAAGAGAACCAGCCTGGTTGACGTGGTCGCCCAAAACCTTTTTAAGTGCTGCGTCAAGCAGGTGAGTTGCGGTGTGGTTGCGGCGGATTAGCTCACGACGGCCGGCATCAATGGTTGCGTTGACTGAATCACCAACAGAGATGGTGCCCTCCTCTACCACGCCAACGTGGGACTCAAGTCCACCATCGCGGTGCTTAGTATCAGTAACGTGAACGTAGAGACCAGGAGCTGTCAGTTTGCCGGTATCTCCAACCTGGCCGCCCATCTCTGCATAGAAAGGCGTGCGATCAAGGACAACCTCTACCTCAGAGCCAGCAGAAGCAGACTCAACCTCCTGTCCGTCCTGAACAAGAGCAACAACACGAACGCCGGAGAGCTCGTTGTTGTCATAGCCGTCAAAGGCGGTCTCATCAAAGGCGGTCAGAGAGTGCAACCCAAATGCTCTGGGCATTGCCCCAAGCATCGCGGTTAGCAGACGCACGAGCGCGCTCGCGCTGCTCAGTCATTGCAGCGTCAAAGGCGTCCATGTCAACAACGTGACCTGCATTTGCAGCAATCTCACGAGTAAGATCAATGGGGAATCCGTAGGTATCGTGCAGAAGGAAGGCAACCTCACCGGAAAGCTGTGCGCCATCCTCAGCTGCTCAAGCTCTGCAGTGAGCTTGGACTCGCCTGCGTCGAGCGTAGCGCCAAAGCGCTCCTCTTCAGCGGTCAGAATGCCGTCGATAAGAGCACTCTTCTCGACAAGCTCTGGATACTCTGCGCCAAGCAGAACAGCAACCTCGTGAGCATACTCTGCCATGAAGGCGCCCTGGATGCCCAGCAAGCGACCGTGATAGACAGCGCGGCGGAGCAGGCGACGAAGGATGTAGCTTCTACCCTCGTTACCAGGGAGAATGCCGTCACCAATCATAAAGGTAACTGCACGAGAGTGATCTGCAAGAATACGCAGACTACGGTCAATCTCATCAGTTGAGTGATACTTCTTACCAGAGAGTTTCTCGCCCAAAGAGATGAGGGTACGCATGATGTCACCCTCGTAATTGGTGCCTCATGCTGCATGATAGCTGCAATACGCTCAAGGCCCATGCCGGTATCGATGTTGCGGTGAGGAAGCTCGGGCAGAGAGCCATCTTCCTGGCGGTCAAACTGGGTAAAGACAAGGTTCCAGAACTCAAGGTATCGGTCGCCGTCATCTCCAGGAGCTTCTCCCTCAAACTCATGGCCCTGGTCAAAGTAAATCTCAGAGCAAGGACCGCAGGGACCAGTTGGACCTGCTGCCCAGAAGTTGTCCTCTTCACCCAAGCGAGTGATGTGGTCTTCTGCTACACCAAGTGACTTCCAAATCTCAATTGCTTCATCATCATCAGTGAAGACCGTGAAGTACAGGCGATCAAGTGGCAGACCAAGGTGCTCTGGAGAAGAGATAAACTCCATCGCCCAGGTACACGCATCACGCTTGGAATAACCGCCAAAGGAGAAGTTGCCCAACATCTCAAAGAATGAGAGGTGACGGGAGTCTCCAATGTTGTCAATATCATTGGTACGAAGACACTTCTGGCACGAAGTAGCGCCAATCTCCTTCATCGTTTTGATGCCCTGGTAATACTCCTTGAACTGGTTCATGCCAGCATTTGCAAGAAGCAGTGAAGGATCAGATGGCACCAGTGATGAAGAAGGATAGCGCTTGCAACCTTTGCTCTCAAAGAAAGTAAGGAAGTCCTCACGAATCTCTGCTGTTGTCATTGTTTTGTAATCAGCCATAAAGTACTTCTCCGTATTCAAATAACTACTCATTTGTACTGTCTGAGTCTACCGCATCTGTCGAGGTTTTACCTGGTTCTTCAGTAACTTCTTGAGTAATCCTAAAAAGTAACTGAGAAAAATCATGTCCAAGGATCTTGGGGCCTTGTATAGAAGATTTGCTCTGTACATGACCTGCAGACTCTTTATCAACAAGGCGTGACTCTTCAAAGAACTTTGGATCATCCAAAGCATCATACTCTGGCAAGATGACGCCCTTTTCATCCACATATTGCGTGGAGTTAAAAAGTGCACCATTTGGCGAGACAATCTGTCTGCCTGAATACTTCTCAAAGAAGTACACAAAAAAATACCTCTTAGTGCAGCAGTAAGTGGAATAGCAAGAATAGTTCCAACCACTCCTCCAAGAGTGCTACCGATGACAATGCCCAGTAGCGAAAGGCCCGGGTGCACTTTGACACTTGTTGCCATAACCAAAGGTGAAAGCACATTATCAACAAGATTTTGTGCAACCATCAAAATAACGATAGTCCACACGGTCATGACTGGATCTACCAAAATGCTCAAGATTAGAGCAATACCTGCCGAGAAAACCGGTCCAACAACAGGGATGATGTGAAAAATTCCTGTCAACATACCGATAAGCGCAGCATAAGGGTTACCTAAAAGTAAGCAGCCGATATATACAAGAACGCCGTTTACCGCTGAGGTAATGATGGTGCCCCTCATATAACCGCTGGTGGATCTACTCAAAATAGCAAGAATAAGTCTGAACTCATTCTCTTTTTGAGGACCAGCAATAATAGCGAACTCACGAACAATAACGGGATAATCTTTAGCCAACCAATAGGCAAGTACCAAACCCAAGAAAAAGATCATGAGCTGGTTTGCCATAGATGAAATATTGCCTAAAGCAGATGCTGAAAGCCAGCTCAAAATGCCGGAGGCAACTGATATTCCAATGCTTGATGCCTGCTCAATAGCAAGTTCAACGGTCCGTCTTACTGCGGGGTTACTCTGGGAGTCAAAGTTCTGCCAAAACTCCCTAGCCATAGATCCAATTTGGCTTGCATACAAAGGAGCATTTTTCAGCAGCGTAGTAAGTTCAAGCACCAACGGTTGAGCAATGAGGATAAAAAATCCCACAAGCACAATGAGCGTAAGAACAAGCGCTATAAGAGCGGAAATACCACGAGGCACTCCCCTATCCTCAAGCCAGTTGGTAACAGGACTACAAACAAACGCAATGATGGCGCCAATGGCGAGCAGTTCAACAGCTTGCCCCAAGATGCCAAGAATATACAACGCAAGCGCAAATAGTCCAGCCAACCAATAGCTGTCCACACTATCAAGCCACGCTGTTTCCATCTCTGAACTGGATCAGAAAAGTTTTGATGCTTTTGATCCATTAACGATTCACACTTTCTGGGTCAATCTTTTCTTGGATACGTTTGAGAGTGCGACGAAGCAGCCTTGAAACCTGTACCTGAGAGATATTGAGTTTCTCTGCAATCTCTACTTGAGTAAGGCCTTCAACAAAGCGCATGCGAATAATCTCTTGCTCTCGTGGCGAGAAATCTCTAATGGCTTCCTCAAGAACAATACGGTCATCAGAACCGGCAAGATCCTCATCTTCTGTAACGTACTGATCAATGATAGAAGGTGTCTCGTCTCCGTCAGCACCAGAGCTTCCTCCCTCAAGAGGCACTGAGCTATAAGCACTGGAGGACTCCATTGCCTCAAGAACCTCTTCAACAGTAGTCTCAAGACGTTGCGCAATCTCTTCAATTGAAGGGCTTCTCTGCAGTTCTTTAGTTAGATCATCAGTGACCTGATTAATTTTTGCAGATAGCTCCTGTAGACGGCGAGGAACCCTTACTGACCAACCCTTATCACGGAAGTGACGCTTGATTTCTCCCATGATGGTAGGCGTGGCGTACGTAGTAAATTCAAGGCCACGATCAGGCTCAAACCTATCAATTGCCTTGATAAGACCAATGGTTCCCACCTGAATCAAATCATCAAGGGGTTCTCCACGATTTTTGAACTTAGAGGCCAAAAAGCGCACGAGGTTCAAGTGGCTCATAATGAGCTGGTCTCTTACCTCAGGATCATTTGTTTCTTTATATTGGGCAAAGAGCTTGCGTGTTCTATCTTTATCCCAGGCTGGGGTACCTCTAGAAGCACGACGAGCAGCTCTTCTTGCAGCTTTCTGCTCTTCTGCAGAAGTCTGCACTGCCTCGTTTGCTTCGGATTTAGGCATGCGCACCACCAGAAGTTTTTACAAGGTGAAGCATATAACCATCATCACTGAGCGAGAAGTCATCGCAAATAGCAGAAAGCAAAAGCTCAACAAGCTCTAAAGGCTGAGCATTATCTGCTTCAGACTCTACCGGATCTTCATCTCCCAAAATAAAATCAATCTGCATAGAGGTGTCTTCGAGAAGTGAATGTAATGTCTACGGAATCCTTCTGAGTACCGCACGCAAACACAAAGCCTTCTTCAGCGGCCATTTTGACATCTTCAAGCTCGTCAACATTCATCTTGCACAAAACGGCAAGATTAGCAGCCATCATTCTGACAGAGCGAGCAAATGTTGGATCTGCGGGAGCGGAAAGCTCAACAATTTTTTTGTGCCATTACAATCTACTCCTCAGTCTTCTGAGAAGGCTCAGAACCGTACTCAATATAGAACTGCTCAGTGCGAGCTGGCTTAGAATGTTTTGTCTTGTCCTGAGAAAGCAAAGGAAGCTCCTCAAGATACTCCTGAGCACGCTGCGCACTTTGCTGCGCTGTTGCAGTTGCGCCGCTCAAGCGAGCCTGAGCCGCCTCAGCAAGCTTGGAGGGATTCAAAGATCCTCCCAGACCAGTTCCCAGCTTTGATACAGACTCAACAACGCCTGTTACCGCATCGCTTGCAGCCTTACTGACAGTTGCTGTTACTGCAGATGCAGCACCTGAAACAGTTGCTACATCACCAAGAACTACGTTGAGGCTCTCAAGAGAAGTGTTAGCATTCTCTGCAGCCTCATCAACCTTCTGCATGAGTGCAGGTAGCTGCTTGATGGTTGGATCAAGTTCATCAACCATGCCATCAATCTTTGAAATAACAGGCTGAATCTGCTCAATGGTATTGTTAGCCGAGAGTGTAATCTCAGTAATTGACCTTCTTGTTGTTCTTAGGGTCAGAGCAACCTCGACAAAGACCCAAACACCAACTACGGCTAAGACTACAAGGGCAATCTGTAGGTAATCCATCTATGCCATCCCTCAAAGCTAACGGTTACAGTTCTTTCTATTTTACCCGAGGAGCGCCCTCTTAATGCTCCCACTTAGGTAATTCAAAATCCTAAGCTTCCTCGTGACGATCACGCTCTGTAGCTGCAATTCTCCACGCTTCCCAACCTCTTGGAGATGGCGAGAAGAACGCACCACGTTCAAGTCCTTCTGGAAGATAACGCTGTTCAATCCATCCACCAGGATAATTGTGAGGATAGAGGTAATTGCCATACTCTTCAGAACCAGGGCGCGTGCGATCCCTTAAGTAACTTGGAACTTCTCGCCTTGGACCTGTTCTAACCTCATAAAGCGCCGCATCAATACCTGCTTCTGCAGTATTAGATTTTGGAGCAAGCGCCATATAAATAACTGCTTGCGCAAGGTTAATTCTGCACTCAGGGTATCCAATGACCTCGGCTGACCTAAATGCTGCATGTGCAATGAGCAGCGCCTGTGGATCTGCGTTGCCAATATCTTCTGAGGCCAAAATCATAATGCGTCGCGCAATAAATTTAGGATCTTCACCTGCATCAATCATGCGCGCAAGCCAATAAAGTGCGGCATCTGGGTCTGAGCCACGCATGGACTTAATAAACGCAGAGATAATGTCATAGTGCATATCTCCTGCTTTATCGTAGGGAAGTCCGCGACGAGGATTTGCCTCAAGAACGTTTTGCTTGGTAATAACAAGCGGCTCAGATGCCTTACTATCAGCAGATTCTGGAACGTCAACCATCTGAGAAGCAAGCTCAAGAGATGTTAAAAGCCGCACGACCATCTCCGCCTGCAAGGGTCACAATCTCTTTACGAGCATCTTCTTCCAGAACAAATGCGCCAGCTAGGCCGTCTTCTGACTCAAGTGCTCGCTGAATGAGCTCATCGATTGCCTCATCTGACAATGCATGCAGCTCCACTACACGAGAGCGAGAAATCAGAGCGCTGTTAACCTCAAAGTAAGGATTTTTCTGTAGTAGCGCCAATAAGTACAACTATTCTGTCTTCTACCGCATGAAGCAGGGGCATCTTGCTGAGAGCGCGTAAAACGATGAATCTCATCAATAAACAGAATAGTTCTTCTACCTGCTGTTAAAAAGCCTTGATTCTGCAGCTTCAATCTCTCTACGAAGATCTTTAACAGTTCCCGTAATTGCAGATACTTCTACAAATTCTGCGTGCGTTGTATGAGCAATAATGCGTGCGAGCGTGGTCTTACCAGTGCCAGCTGGACCATACAGTAGGACGGACGAGAGCGTATCGTGCTCAATAGCTTTACGCAGCCAGGAGCCCTGACCAACCGCATCTTCCTGACCCACGTATCCATCAAGCGTGGTAGGACGCATGCGAGCAGCAAGTGGTGCATTAGCTTTTTTAGCGGCACGTTCCATGCCAGAAAATAAAGTATCCATGCAGCTATTTTACCCCGTCTCAAACATAAAAGCTTGGCGAGAAACCCGCTCAACACAAATGCTCTTTAAGTGGCCCAACTATTGCACTTTGACCGACCCCAGTCTTACGCACGTACCCCTTCTGCAAAGTAGCTTCTCTTTGGAAAGAGTTCCTGAGCTTCTGGGAAAAGTGCTTCGCAGGTAGCTACAAAGTAGTCATCAGTCATTGCAGAAATAAAATCAACAACAGTGCGATGCGCATCACTCTTCCAGTCATACACATGACCATACCTAGAAAGGTGCCTACTCACCGGCTCAATATGATGCTTAAAGATTGCAAGGTTCTGATCGCCAGATTTAAGCGAAGACAACTCGTATTCGTACACCTTCTCAAACAGGTGCTTAATGTCTTCAGAGAAATCACCATTAGCCTCTGATGCACCATAAATCTTCTGGTAATTCTCGCGCTTTGCTCGTTTCATCTCTTTAAACGCCTCTTCTGAGAGAGAAATCTGAGTCTTACCAAAAGCTATTCTGAACAATGTCTGCAACAAAAAGCAGAAGTAGCCCATGCGTTATAAGCACCACCAAGACCGTCGTCAAATGTTTCTTCTGTAGCAGCGCCCGCACGAAGCGCATCCTGTCTGTCTTTTCCAACATACGCAATAATGTCAGAGATACGCATAACGCAACCTTCAAGCGTCATAGGACGCAGGTGTGCAATAGCCTGAGGACCTCTCTCCCAGCAATCTTCTACCACCTTATCAAACTCATCAAAAGTTGAAAGATCACTCATTTGAAGTATCTGCTGTTCAAACTCTCCGTTGTGGCAAATTACTCCGTCAAGCGTTTGTAAAGAGAGGTTTCTTGCATAGAGGCCGTCAAGCACGCGCACGCTCTGTACGTTGTGGAAAAACCAACGTCCTGTTTGTTCATGGTAAATATCATTGAGGAAATACTCCCCTGCATGACCAAAAGGAGTATGTCCCACGTCATGACCAAGAGCAATTGCCTCGATCAAATTAAGGTTGAGGCCAAGGGCACGTCCAATATCTTTAGCAACCCTACAAACAAGCTGCTCATGAAGGCCGCGGCGCGTAATGTCATCATGCGCTCGGAACGAGAAGACCTGCGTTTTGCCGTTTAGTCTGTTATATGCAGGAGTATGCATGATTTTCTCGACATCTCGCATGAAAGCCGGACGCAAAAGTGATGCCTGATCATGGGTAGAATCTCGGCGAATAATGTCTTCATTTTTGCACGCATAAGGGCTTAAGGTACCCTTAGCAATTTGCTCAGCTACAAGGGCTTGAGTTTCTTCTGTAAGTTGCCCGGTCAAATGAGGTGCAAAAGGATTAGTAATATTCATGTGTATCCTCTCTAGATGTTTTTCACCTCTAGTGTAGAAGTTTCACCGGACAAAAACTCGTGTTGAATTTTGAGAGAGCTTTTAGGGAGGCTTGACGTCTAAAAAAGACTATCTTGAGCTGGTTGTTTTAAGGCTTCAAACAGATTTTTTGCCAACAGTGCGGCTCCCTTTGAATTTGGATGCACATCGTCAGCAAAATATTTCTTCTCCTGCGGCAACAGCTTTTCTCCAGAGATGCGCTGCAAACCAAACTTGCCAGCAACTTCTTCAATTATTTGAGGAACCTCAGCATAACAAGAATAAGGGTGCGTGGGATACGTATCCTCAAAAAAAGGAGTAGGTGTCAGAACCACCACGCGCGTATCTGCATACATCTGAGAAATCTGCCAGATCGAATTTTTGAATGTCGTATGTTACCTGTGACTTTGAGCATTTCTCGTATCGATAATTTGCTCCTAGGGCAACGACAACTAAAGAAGCATCCTCAATGAACGTATACGAGCCAGGCTGATAAACTTGTCCACCAATTCCCTGGTTAACCATCTCAAGCTTCATGCGTTTAGCAAGACAGCGTGGCCAAGTTTTGTCTGGGCGTTCCACAACAAAAACCCTGCGCAATGGAATCGCCAAACACCACCAGTTTTTTCTTAGACTCTGTAGGCGAGAAAAACGTGCCGTTGCCACGGAGATTTTTAACGGAAGCGCTCTGCAAACAGGGCAAGTAAACACTCACGTGATGCGTGTCATTAAAACCTGGAAGTCTAGCAAGGTCATCTTCAGAGGTTTCTGTTTCTAGATGAATAGAAAGTGTATGTTCACCTGAATCATCCAGTGAGAAGCTCTTGTAAGGTTTACCGTCAACCGTTACAAATACGGAACTAAGCTTTTTCAAATACATTGTTTTAAGTAACTGTAAAACAGAGGCGGTACCCGTAGGAAGTTCATCAATTTTTAGATCAAGTACCACTTCTGAGCTGTCCGTGGTAAAGGCAACTTGAATGTCTGAAGTGCAAGCGGCCATCTGTTTAAAAAGACCGGGGTGCCAGGAAGAGCAAGAGCCAATAACTCTAAGCTGATTGGAAGAGATGCGCAGCGGATGGACCCATCCGTGAGCAAGCTTTTCTGACCATGGTGCACCAAGTAAAAATTTAGATGCTGGAGAACTAATGCTCCACTCCCCAACTTCCATACGCACCTCCAATCACAAGTTAAATTACTATAGTTATATACTACGAGGTTATCAGACAGTATTACAATCTTTAGCAACTAGTTTTAAAAGAAAACCCTCTTCCACCTGCACGGAAGAGGGTTTGTTCGTACTGATTATTTGAGACTCACGTAATTACTCAGCAGCAGATACTTCTTCTGAAGCCTGTACCTCACCGGCATCATTTTTCTTTGCAAGCTTCTTATCAAGCCAACCCGTAAACGCAGGGGCTACCAGTGCAGTAATAACTACCGCAGCTGCAAGCTGAGCGTTTGCGTTAGCAACAACCTGAGCTGTGTAGGTTGGATCAACAGAAGCAACTGCAGCAGGAGTGGTTGTTGCGGTACCTGCAATAGTTGCGCTCGCAAGACTAGCCTTACCAGAGCCGCCCAGTAGACGCTCAACAAACATGGTAAGAATGCCGTTAATGATGCAGAGAACTGCGAGGAGAATGCCTGATGGACCACCAGTAATAAGATTCTCAACACTCATGCCGCAGCCAAGCGCAAAGCCAACAACAGCAATACAGGGGTTAATACCAGGAACCAAAAGCCCCCTGATAAAAGGACTGAGATTACCAAGAACAACACCAAGGACTAGAGGAAGAAGGGTGCCCGCAAGTGCTGTAGGAGAAATTGCCGCAACACCTGCTGCACCTAGAGCAATCATGGTAACCGCAGGACCCGCAACAAGGGACAAAACTGCAGCTGCACCCTGCTCATCAGGAGTTCCGTACTCAGCAGTAATACCAATGTACAGGGCAACATTGCAGAAAGTAATGCCTCCAATGATGGAAAGTGCATTAAGACCAAAGAAGTTATCGCCCATGAATTTAGCAACAAACAGACCAAAGGCAATTGCAATAGCAAGCTTAGGAATAAGAATGGTCAGGCCAGTCTTCAAAAACCTTGGGAACCGTCTTAAGATCAATAGAAGCACCCACAAACAGCAAAAACAATGCCAACAATTGCAGGAGCTCCCTTAGCAACAGCCGTGGTGAAGCTACCAATTTCTAGAACCTGAGGAACAAATGAGTGAAGAAGTAGACCTACAGAAAGCGGATACAGCATAATATCGCCGGGAAACCTGGGAACGCCAATTTTACGAGTTGCTTTTTGCTGTTCAGCTGTCATTATCAGCTCCTTTGCCCTAGTCGGTCAAAAAAATAGTTGACCCTACTTTATCAGCAGGAAGAAACATTTTTAAAAAGTACTGTACAAATTAACAATTTGGCTATAAAACAAAAGAAGACCTTACAAACTGCAAGGTCTTCTCGCGAAATGGGTGTAATTGAGCTGTAAAGACGGACTAAGCCCAGAACTTAGATTTTGCCGCCCTCAACGACCATAGTATTTGGATCTACTTCATCGCCATAAATTGGAGCAAGCGTCTCTTCATAAGCCTTGTGGAAGAAGTTCTCCTCTGCAAGAGGACCGGTAATCTCATTGTTGATAAACTCCAACAGCGAAGAGTTGCCCTTGTGAACTGCAGCGGCAATAGTATCGGAGTCGCCCAGGTCATCAATGCCAACAACAAAACCAGGGTTAGACTTGATCCATGCAAGTACCTCGGTATTGTCGGTTGAGAAGGCATCGCCGCGACCGTCGAGTAGCGCGTTATACGCATCAGCATAGCTATCAAATTTAACCAGCTCAACCTTAGGCGCGTTCTTAGCAAAACCAAACTTCAGCTGTAGTTCCCTTTAGAAACAATAAGCTTCTTACCATCAAGCTGGGAAACATCAGTAATTGGCGCAGAAGCTGGAGAAACAACGCCCAGCTTAATCTTCATGTATGGCAGAGAAATCAACCTTTTCTTTACGGTCATCAGTTACCGTAAAGTTTGCCAGCATGATATCTGCCCTTATTTGACTGCAAGAAAGGCACGCGATTCTGTCCGTCAGTGGCAATGTAGTTAATCTTTAAGCCCATATCCTTTGCAAGACGCTCAGCAAAAACAATGTCGTAACCAGCATAATTACCGTTTGCATCAACGTAACCAAAAGGAGCTTTATCGCTGAAGACACCGATATTTACCGTGCCTGCCTTCTTGATGTCATCAAGGGTTCTAAACTTTGAGTCTGTATCAGAAGATCCACCCTGAGCTCCGTCAGAATCCTTTTTCTTGCAAGCTGCCAGAAGAGCTGCAGCAGAAAGTGCGCTTGCACCAAGGAAAGCACGGCGAGAAAGAGAAGCGGAAGTAGTTTCAAAGAAGTTCATTTCAAATCCTAACAAGTTGCATCAATTACTACATCATCTACGTGCAAAAAAACACGTTGTTTACTTATGTACACGTTCAAATTCAAAGGTACGCAAAAACTCTTGTGCCCTCTCTGTTTTTAGGTGCCGAGAAAAACTCTTGTGCATCGGACGACTCTTCTACGATGTGTCCCTGATCAATCAAGATGACTCGATCGGCAATTGCTTGAGCAAAGCGCATCTCGTGAGTTACTACCAGCATGGTCATTCCCTGCTCTGCTAGTTCCATAACTACCTGCAAAACCTCATGAACCATCTCGGGGTCAAGAGCTGCAGTAATCTCGTCCAACAAAAGCACTTCAGGATTAGTCATAAGCGCACGAACAATTGCCACGCGCTGCTTTTGGCCACCGGAAAGAGCCGATGGATAGGAGTCTTTCTTTTCCCACAGTCCTACACGACGCAGCAGTTCTTCTGCCTGTGCCAAAACCTCAGCCTCTGAACGCTTCTGCACCACCAGAGGAGCCAGGGTTACGTTTTTCAAAACCGTCATGTTTGGGAACAAGTCATAGCTCTGAAAAACCATACCAATGCCATCTGCGGTGCTTTCCTTCTGACCAGAAATAACCTGATCGTGGAGAAGCACTTCTCCCCCTTGGATATCTTCCAAGCCAACAATGGCGCGAAGCAGCGTAGACTTACCGCAACCGGAAGGTCCCAACACCACGACTACCTCGCCTTTATTGATGGAGAGCGAGATCTTATCAAGCACGGGTTTCTGGCTTGAGGGATATACCTTAGTGAGGTTCTTAACTGCTAAAACGGTGTTACTCATGTGAGGCGCTCCTCTCAAGCCTGCGTGAAAGATACGAAAGTGGGAAGCAGGCAGCAAAAATATAGGAAGAAAATAGCTCCGTAAATCCAAAGTGCTCCGTCAGTTGGGAACTTGAAGCGATAAAAATCGGTGATCTGACTACCAACTCTGAGCAGCTCAACCACGCCAATCAGATTACACAGTGACGTTGTCTTAATCATGCGCGTAATCAGATTAATGGCTGGTGGTAAAAGACGCTTGAAAGCCTGGGGCAGAATAACCTTAAAGAACGTTTGCTGGCGAGAAAGGCCAAGTACAAACGCGCTGTCATACTGAGATGCTGGAATTGACTCCAACGACCCTCGTACCAGGTCTCCAAGCTCGGCTGCTCCCCAGAAGGTAAAGACCACAATTGAAGCTTCAATGCCATTAAAGTTGACGTCAAACCATTCAGAAGTACCAAAGAACACCACAAAGAGCAGCACCAGCTGAGGCATAACACGAACAATCTCAAGGTAAACACGAAGAATTGCGCGAACAACCTTGTTGTTGGATGTCATAAAAAGTCCAACGAGAATACCAAGAGGAATAGAAAGCGCCACGGAGATGAGGCCAATGTGCACCGTCGTTGCAAGACCTCCAAGAAGGCGTGTTATCACTCCTTCCTGCAACAAAATATTATCGACGGGCATAGTCAAGCCTCCTCTCTAGCCAGCTGCCAAACAAAGAAATTGGAACAAGGATAATCACATAGGCAACTACCAGCATAAAGAGAGCTTCTGTAGTGTCGTACTGCATGCCGATAATGTCTTTAGTTACATACATCAAGTCTGCCAGGGCAATGCCGGAAACAACGGAAGATTCCTTAATCAAGAAAATGACGTTAGCAACAAGGCCTGGAATTGCTACAGAAAGTGCCTGTGGAAGAATTACATGCTGGAGCGCTTGAATCTTTGAGAAGCCCAAAACCTTTGCAGACTCAAACTGAATAGCTGCAACTGATTCAAAGCCTGCGCGAAACACCTCTGCCATATAGGAGCCACCAAGAAACGTTAAACCCACAACAGCAGCTACTTCTGCATCCATTTTGAGACCAACTTTAGTTAGGCCAAAGTAGATAAGAAACAGCTGAATAAGCAGGGGTGTTCCTCTGGAAAACTCAACATAAACGGCATTAAGCTGACTTAAAACAGGAATTTTTGTCAGCGAAATCTGAGCACTTATCAAACCAACGATAAGCGAGAAGAGAACTCCAAAGAAAGAGATAGTAAGTGTTATTTTTGCAGCTTCTGCATACAGTGGGAGGTGTTCCCCTATGAAGCTCCAGTCCATGCGAATAAATCCTCTCGGGATGTGCGAATACTCACACAAGAGTTACAAAATAGCTTTACGCCCGAGTCTGTACCAGGAAAATTTTGCTCAGCGACAATTACACCCTGGTCGTATGTGACCCGGGCACCAGACACATCGCGGTGCATGCACAAAGTGCAGTGTATGTCGTAGCCATAATTCGCATGCGTAATATCCTAGTCGCAACTAGGATATTGTCAACTCACAATTGGTAAATTTTTTGATAATGGAAAATTCCTCCACCAAATCCTCAACTGACATACGTGCGTTAGCGGGACTTGTAGAAGGTAGTTGATGTGCAGAAATACCAGTTTGTTGCTCAGTATAACGCTTGTAAAATTTTGTTGCGGTTCCACCCAGCGTAAAAATAGCGCAGATTGATGAATCTTGAATAAGAGCGCCAATGTTGTGTGGAATGGGATTTGCAATAGAAGCGTCGCTTGCACCCTTAATATCACAAGCCTTAAGAACATCACAGAGAGCAAGATGATGTCTTTTACAGAAGTCAATCTTTTCAGGTATGGACTTGAGGGGTTTCTCGCCATATAACGCGGCAACTACGCGCCAGAATCTATTCTGAGGATTGCCAAAATAAAAGCCAATTTCTCGAGACTTGGGACTAGGCATGGATCCCAAAAGCAGCACACGAGAGTCCGGGAAAATAATGGGATCAAGCGTGTTCTCTACATACGTAAGCGCAGTTTTGGCAGCTTCGCCGGCAGGCTGTGACATCTTCGCAGCCACAGCTACTCACCTTCTTGCAGCGGCTCAACAAACTCCTGCAAATCATCAAGGCGCAGTACAGTCACTTGGCCGTAGCCGGCTCCACCTGTAGTGCCTGTGTCAATTCCCCACTTATCGCCATCTGACTGGACCCATTGCGCAAGGCCATCAGGAGTAGTGGCGCTGCGATTCAAGTTTTTTGCACCAAAGCTTGCTAACAAAGGAGTGGGTGTATGGCCACAAATTACAACGGGATACGCTGTTTCTGACGTGCGGAAATCTGTAGAATATTGCCAGAACTCTTCACGAATCCACAAAAGATCATTTTCAGATTGCTTGCTTAAATACTGTTCCAAAGAAGTCTTATTCCAGGCGGTTGGCAAGGGAACGCCATTAGACTTTACGCCCGCATGTACCAGGACAAAATCTCTACCTTGTACCTCAACGGTGGCGTACAAAGGAAGCGCCTGCAGCCAGTCAATCAGCTCACTATATTCTTCCTCAGAAAGCGTCTTGAGCTCAGCAAGCGTTGCATCTCCCCCGTTAATCTGCCACATAAACTGAGCTTCAACGTCAGCTTCTGGGTCCAACGCTTGCAGCGCAAGCTGCTCATGATTGCCCATTAAAACCGTACAGTTAGGAAGCTCGCGAATTGTCTTAATAGTGGCAAGCGAGCTAGGACCACGGTCAATCATATCGCCAAGACAATAGAACACGTCTGACTCAGTTGGATTAATACGCTCTAGAGCACGCCTAAGCGGCTCCACATGACCGTGAATATCAGAAAAAACGTACGTTGCCACAAAAACCTATTCTGTCGAATCTTCATCTGCAAGCATCTGACCATCAAAGTTCAGATTTTGCGTAAGCTCTTTTGCAGTATCAAGATTAAAGTCTGGCGAGAAGAAAACGTCAAGTGCATACGGCACATTTGCCAGCGCATGATCATACAAATCCCAGAAGCTCTCTTTGCGAACCTCTCCCGTAAAAGGATCAGTCCACTCATTTCCCGCTCTGTTATCAAAGTCAGAATCGGAGGATTCCCTTGCCCCGTGAGAGAGTGCCTCAATCAAAGAAAATCTATTCGTACCAAAGGTACGCTCAAGATGACCAAGTAGCTTTCTCTTCTTACCTGTTGGCGAATATGCTAGATGCTGGATAATCCTAAAATCAACAGCAGCTGACGAGAAAATCCTGGTATCGGTAGGTTTTTCATACGTCCATAGCAACGCAAAGAAAAACACTCTATCCAAAACGTAAAGCGTATGCAGCGATGCCTTCAAAACCTCGCTATAGGGCCTATAGGTAGCTACCGTTTTACCAAGATGGGCGTAAAGAATTGCCTCATCAAGGTCCTTCTCGATTTCTGCATGCACTTGATTTTTGGCAGATTCATCCAAGCCCTCTACACCTTGAGAGGTAAGCATGTTTTGCCAGTAATAGACAAAAGGATGAGCAGTGGAATCAAGCATATAGTGGCAGAGGAATCCCGCAATATAAGCGCGAGCAACCGCAACGTCTTTAAGTGGCAGAGGCGCAATTGCGTCTCGCATAGAAAGAAGGAGTTCAGGCGTTTTTTCTTTATGCATGATCGACGCATATTTAGCGTATCGATGCAGCAGCGGATCTGCTGCTAAATAAAACAGCGGATCTGGACCTTGATTGCCCAACAGAAAAGCTTCTCTCTCTTCCATCGTAGAAAAACCAAGTTTGCCTGCAGCTATATCAAAGGCATCCTTACCAAAGAAGTCATGAGTCAAAATTGCGGGCATGTCCATTCCTTTCAGATTGCTACCATCCATTTTACCCAGCAATGGCTCAGTACGTTAGAGAGAATATAAAACAGCATGTAGTCACTATTGTGAGCAAGTTACCTCTAAGCTCTCTTCAGCTACCGTCTGCCGATTAATAAGCCTTACCCCCTGTAGTAATACTTAAATATTTGATATCTTTAAACATACTTGGGGAGATATTTTCTGTCTGAGCCATCTAGCTTGTATTGCGACTACAAGCTGGGAAAGTAAGGATCTAAGGAGTGAGGCATTCCTTACGGCACAGTAAAGAAAAACCTGTAAAGACAGAGAATATCTAATTGAGGGGAGCAATCATGGCATGCTGCTATGAGAAGCTTATCTCTGCGGGTAACAAGAGTCTCTGCAGAGTCAAAACATCACGTTCTTCTGACATAAAGAAGCGTGAGTAACATGAACACGGCAAGAAAAAAATTAAACTCTATAGGATGCTTACGGCCCTTGCCTATGGCGATGCCTATGGCATGCCAACAGAGATGATGTCACCACACCAAATTGATTTTGCATTTCCTGATGGAGTTCAAAGTCTTTCAAATCCACCTAAAAATGACTTTTTTGGAAGACCTTTTACCGCAGGTCAGACTACAGATGACACGGCAAATGCAATCATTTTGACTAAAAACATCATTGATAATCAGGGAGTTTTTAACCAATCCCGCTATTTTGATGCGCTAGAAAATTATGTGGCAACAGAGCCAAACGCTGCCCAGGTAGTTGGCCCTTCCACAAGAGCTGCGTTAGCCAATCGACTTTCCGGCCACTCGCTTAAAACATGCGGTCGCCTTGGAACCACTAACGGATGCGCCATGAAATGTGCGCCGCTGGCTTCAATTGTGAGCTGGAAAGACAAACATGCGCTCATTAACAGTGTTACTGAACTTGCGCTTCCCACGCACGGAACCAACGTAGCTATCATGGGTGCAGCAATGATTGTGGCCGCCATAAGCAGAGGTCTTTCTGAAAACTCGTTTACGGTAGAGGACGCTCTTGAAACTGCTTTAAGTTACGGACACCGAGCTCTCTACACAAAAATTGGTACACAAATGCCTATGCCTAGCATGTATCAAAAGTGCATCATGGCGCTGGAGTTTTGCGAGGGCGCCAAAAACCTTGAGGCTCCCCTAGCAGCATCAAGAGACATCTACGACTACTGCGGCTGTGGTTATGAAACCATAGAGACAATACCTGCAGTTCTTGCGGTAGTTAAACTCTCTCAAGGAAAAGTCTCTAAAGCAGCGAGAATAGCTGCGGAGATGGGTGGAGACACGGACACTATTGGGTCTATTGCCTGCGCTATTTGCTCACAGATTCACTACGACGTTTTGCCTGATGAGGTACATCTACTCGAGCGCGTCAATGGATACCAGTTTGAAAAACTTGCAAACGATTTGGAAAACGCCACTTCCCTACCGTATGATGTAGCTATCTAGTTTGCGCTCTTTGCGCCATAGCATACGTTTCTTGTAGGAGGCGCCATGAGCTCCTGTGCTCTTATCGATTTGCATGTCCACCTTGATGGATCAATCCCACTTCCTGCCGCAGCTCAACTTGCAGCAGAAGCGGGACTTGGTTTCTCTTTGGCTGAACTCCAAGAAAAGATGCAAGTCCCAGCTCATTGCCAGGATCTTAACCAGTATCTTGCAACATTTGAGCTGCCACTCAAGCTTATGCAGTCAGCACAGGGCATTCATACGATTGCAAAGGCATTTCACGAGCAACTTGACGCAGAGGGCATTCTCTACGCTGAACCCCGCTTTGCACCAGGAAGTCTTACTGCAGGAGGTCTTTCTCAGCAAGAAGTTCTTGAGGCTGCTCTTGCTGGTAGAGCTGACTTCTATGCAGAGCATCCACAGTCAGCGCTCCACACGGCATACATTATTTGCGCTATGCGTGGCACAGGTGAAGAGCTTAAGCACAAAAATGAAGAGTCAATTGATCTAGCGACAGCGTACCTTGGAAATGGCGTCGTAGCAGCAGACTTAGCAGGAGCAGAAGCGCTCTTTGCCACAGAGAATTTCTCGTCACTTTTTGCTGAAGCACAAAGAAAAAATGTTCCTTTTACTATTCACGCGGGAGAAGCTGCTGGTCCAGAAAGCATCCAGGCTGCACTTCGACTTGGTGCACGACGTATTGGCCACGGCGTTCGCTCTTTGGAGGACACAGGCGTTATCCAGGACCTTAAGGCTGCAAATGTTGCGCTTGAGATTTGTCCTTCCAGTAACCTTCAAACGCGCATCTTTGAGTCAATAGAGCGCTTCCCTCTTGAGCAACTGCTTGATGCTGGCCTGACGGTCACTATCAACACGGACAACATGACTGTCTCCAACACTACCCTCTCGCACGAGTTTGAGCTTTTACAGCAGCACTGCGGTCTCAGACAAAAATACCGCACGTGAGCTTGCTGAAAATGCTGCACGTGCGATATTTAGTGATTCTAGCGAGAAGGATCGTCTACTTGCCCACCTTAGGCAATAGTAGCCTCATATCCTGCCTGAACAACAGCATCAACCAATGCGCTATCAGCGACATCAGAAGATAGCTCAACTACAGCGCTCTTCTCGTCAAGTGAAACGGTTGCCTTAGAGACACCCTCGACAGCCTCAAGAGCCTGTGTAACGTGTGCAACACAGTGCTGGCAAGACATGCCCTCTACGTTTAGTTTCTTCTCCATATAAGATTCCTCCTTCTGTGACGCGGATGCGTCGTTTGTGGACTTAGTTTGAACGTCAATGACTGGTTTTGTGTCATGAGCGTCTTGGCGAGTTGTTGAGCTGGTATTCTTTGGCTTCCAGGTACGCAGGCGCAGTGCATTGCATACAACAAAGACTGACGAGAAGCCCATGGCAGCTGCGCCAATCATAGGGTTCAGCGAAATGCCAAATGGATACAACAGGCCCATAGCAACAGGGATACAAATGGTGTTATAGAACAGAGCCCAGAACAGGTTTTCTTTGATGTTGGTCATAGTGGCTCGAGAAAGCTCAATTGAAGTTGCAACATCAGCTGGATCAGACTTCATCAAAACAATGTCGGCAGACTCAATGGCAACATCGGTACCTGCACCAATTGCAATTCCCACGTTTGCTCGAGCGAGTGCTGGAGCATCGTTGATGCCATCGCCAACCATGACAACATTTTCTCCAGAGTCCTGGAACTGCCTAATGTAGGACTCTTTTTGGCTTGGCAAGACATCAGAGATAACCTGGTCAACGCCAAGCTCCTTACCAATAACGTTTGCCGTTGTTGCCTGATCGCCAGTAAGCATGACGGACTTAACGCCCATAGCACGAAGACGAGCAATGGTAGACTCACTGGTCTGCTTAACCTTGTCGGCCACAGCAATGACACCAAGAAGTTTGCCCTCAAGTGCAAAGTACAGCGGTGTTTTTGCCTGTTCAGCTAGCTGCTGAGCCTGGGAAGTCAGCTCTTGTGTGCTGATACCCTCCTGCTCCATAAGACGAGCGTTTCCTGCCACAAGGCGTTTCTCGCCAACCGTTGCTATGAGGCCACCACCAGCAACCTGTGAGAACTCCTGTACATCAAGAGAGCTGCCTGCAGACTCTCCTAGCTTCTCTTGAGCGTACGTAACAACTGCCTGCGCAAGCGGATGCTCGCTCTTTTGCTCAAGCGCATATGCGTACTCAAGCAGCTGATCCTCGGAGGTACTATCTGCACAAAGAACATCAGTTACGCTTGGCTTACCCTCAGTGAGCGTTCCCGTCTTATCAAGAACAACCACGGTCGCTCTGACCGCACCCTCAAGCGCCTCGGCGGACTTGACCAAGATGCCATTTGAAGCGCCCAGGCCGGTGCCTACCATAATGGCTGTAGGAGTTGCCAAGCCAAGTGCACAAGGGCACGAAATAACAAGAACAGAAACAGCGTGCGAGAGAGCAACTGCAAAGTCACCGGGGGCCACAAAGACAAACCATGCCGCAAACGTGACCAGTGCAATTCCAATGACAACGGGGACAAAGACGCCAGCAATACTGTCAGCAAGACGCTCGATAGGCGCTTTGGAGCTTGTTGCCTCGTCAACCAGACGGATAATGCCTGCAAGCGTAGTGTCGTCGCCAACAGCGGTGGCACGCATCTTAAACCAGCCGCTGGTAGATACCGTTGCGCCTGTTACGGAATCGCCAACGGTCTTACTTACAGGAACAGGCTCTCCGGTAATAGCGGACTCATCGACAGATCCTTCTCCTTCGATGACTTGGCCATCAACAGGAATTGACTGTCCAGCCCTTACCACAAGCACGTCTCCCACCACAACGGTCTCTGCAGGAACTTCCTGCTCAACACCGTCTTTGACGAGAATAGCCGTCTTTGGAGCAAGGTTCATAAGTGCACTAATTGCACCTGTGGTATGACCCTTTGCGCGCGCCTCAAAGAACTTGCCCAGGGAAATCAGAGCAAGAATCAAACCTGCGGTCTCAAAGTACATGCCGTGCATTGCCTGGTGAGCTGCAGCAACATCTCCTGCAACAAAGCGTTTGCCATCTGATACAAACTGACAACACTGTAGGCAAACGACGCTGCTGAACCTAGTGCAATGAGCGAATCCATATTAGGAGTGCCATGCAGCAGTGAGCGGAATCCACCAATAAAATAGTGACGACAAATAAAGAGAATAGGAATGCAAAGCAAGAGCTCGGTAAGAGCCAAGTTCATCATGCCATTCATTCCAGAAACAGCAGGAGGAACAGGTGCTCCTATCATCTCACCCATGGCAAGATAGAACAGTGGAATGGCAAACGCCATTGAGGAGATAAGTTCAATCCTCTTTTGCTTTACCGCCTTTTCTGAAGCATCGGTAGCATCTGCCTTAGTAGTTGCAGCAGAATCTTTTTTTGTCACTACGAGGTGTTGCCTCATAGCCTGCCTTGCTTACTGCGTCAGAAATCTGCTTGAGGGTATCTGGATTACCGTCGTAATCAACTTCCATAGAATTCTTAAGTAGATTAACGCGAGCCTCAGAGACACCAGAAACAGAGTTTGCCGCCTTCTCTACGTGTGCAGAACAACTTGCACACGTCATTCCTTGTACATCAAAAACTTTCTGATCCATAACGCCACCTTACATAAAACGCTTAAAGAGGTCCATGACCTCATCAATAACTTCTGTATCGCCTGACTGGATGCGGTCAACTACGCAAGACTCCAGATGATCCTGCATTACTTCTCTTGAGATGGCCTTAACCGCAGACTCAACTGCTGCAAGCTGAATAAGGACATCTCCGCAATAACGATCCTCGTCAATCATTGTTTTAATGCCATTGAGCTGGCCGATTGCACGGTTAATACGGCGAGAAACCCCACTCTTAAGCTCGCTTGAGCGAGGAGTAGCCTTGTGGTCACAATGACAACAGGTCTTCTGTGCTTGACCGTCTTTCTGTGCCATCTGTCCTCCTTCATATACCCTAAGGGGGTATTAATTTCTGTTAGTATTATACCCCCATACGGTATTTCTATACAACAAAAAAACAGCGACCGAAGCCGCTGTTTATCTACCTGTAAAAGAGAATGCCAGCACTCAAAAATACGTGCTACTCATCGTCCTCTTGATCTTCTACACTTCCCTCAACAAGACCTAAAGTACTCTGCGCATCTTCAAGGCTCTCTAACGCAGTAACACCTCTGAGCTTGCGATTCATAGCCTTTGTCCTAGTAGTAAGAATCTTATCAATAGTGGTTTCTGCAGTTCTAATCTGTTTTTGAGCCTTCTCAAGCTGAGCCTGATACGTCTCAAACTCTGTCTTAACTGCAGAGAGTACCTTTTGAATCTCGTCTGCATGCTTCTGAATAGCAACGGATTGGAATCCCATTTGAAGACTGTTAAGAAGTGCGGCCATGGTGGAAGGTCCACACACATTGACGCGATACTCTCTCTGTAGCTGCTCAAGAAGACCTGTCTGACTGACTACCTCTGCATAAAGTCCCTCAAAAGGAAGGAACAAAATAGCAAAGTTAGTTGTCTCTGGTGGAGCAATATACTTTGTAGAGATATCTTTTGCCTCTACCTTAATTCGAGTCTCTAGGCCCTTTTTAGCAGCAGCAATAGCCTCTTCATTTCCTGCGTTAATTGCATCTACTAGGTGCTCGTACGTATCTCCAGGGAACTTAGAATCAATAGGAAGCCAAACGGTCTCCCCTGACTCTCCAGGCAACTTAACAGCAAACTCGACGCGCTCAGAAGAACCGGAAACGGTGGCAACATTCTCTTCATATTGCTCTGGAGAAAGAATGTCTCTTAGAATGGCTCCAAGCTGGATTTCTCCAACAATTCCGCGAGTCTTAACGCCAGAAAGAACCTTCTTTAGGTCTCCAACACCTTCTGCAAGACCACGCATTTCTCCCAAACCTTGGTGGACTTGCTCAAGCTGGGTAGACACGCGCTGAAATGATTGAGTCATCCGCTCATCAAGCGTTTTCTGGAGTTTCTCGTCAACGGTCTGACGCATAAGCTCAAGCTTTGCTTCATTTTCTTTGCGCATGTCACTAAGCTGTTTATCAACGGTCTCTCTAACCTTGCCAAGCTGCTCAGTTGAGGCCTGAGAGGTTGTCTTCATATTCTCATCAACACGACGCTGAAAAGCATCAAAACGAGCGTCAAGTTGAGCGATACGCTCATCAGTCTGCTTTGTCTGAGCTTGCAGTGTGGTAGTGAGTTTTTGATCAACTACCTCTCTTACTTGGTCAAGCTTTGTGTCCATAAGCTGATGCATAGCGGTCATGTTATCTGTAACACGACGATCCAACTCTTGAGAGCTACGTATAAGCTCTGTAGATGATGCTTGATTTTGCTCTTGTAACGTCTTTACTTGCGAAAGCTTAGAGGAAAGTGTGACAAGGCTCACGATAAGCACAATGACAACTACAGCCAAAACTAACAGCACAAGCAAATCCACAAGGCTCCCCTAACTCATAGCAGAACAAACAAACGCAAACACAGCAAACGCAATCTGAGTATTAACCAAAAATTCCGTAGATTGCTTCTGCAATGCTATTGGTAATGCTCTCTACGATGTTCACAAATGGATTATCGGAATCAACGTCTCTATCTCCATAAGGATTAGTGAAGTAATCCCAGAATTCATCCCAATAGTTTTGCTGACGATAATTTCTATAGGAATTATCGTCTACATCATGGTCCTGTTTATCTTCGTTAGTATCCGTAGTGTTCTTGTTGTTCTTCTCTTTATCTTTAACAGACGCAAGAGTTTCATCGGAACCAAGGGTTACGTTGATGGTAAGACGATCTTCTCCACGCATAATCTCTACAGGAACAGTCTCACCAATCTTATGAGATCGAACCGCAATAATAGCTGCGTCAGCAGAGATCACGCGCTCTCCACCGATGGAAATAATGACGTCACCCTTTTTAATACCAGCCTCTTCTGCAGGACTTTCATCGAGGTGTCCTGCTACATATGCACCGTAATCAATTGAAAGGTCATTACGCTTTGCAACACGTGGAGTAACCGTTTGCATAGAAAGACCAATGTAGGCATGCCTTACCTGCTGGCCAGAAAGAATCTGATTAGCAATATCAATGGCATAGTTAACAGGAATTGCAAAACCAATTCCTGCAAACGACTTAGTATCTGACGAGTAAAGCGTGCAAATACCAACAAGCTGGCCATTAGAATCAACCAGAGCACCACCAGAGTTGCCTGGGTTAATAGCAGCGTCAACCTGAATCAGGTTGGCATAAATGGTGGTTTCTCCACCCTCTGTCTCAAGCATGTCTCCACGGGAAAGAGCAGATACGATACCTGCAGAAACAGAATGATCAAGACCAAACGGACTGCCAACACTCATAACCCAGCTACCAGGAGCCAGATTATCGGAGTTGCCAATCTCAATTGGAGTAACACTGTCTCCCTTAAGGTCTGCATGAAGAACAGCCAGATCAGAGGTTGGATCTGTACCAACAACAGTGCACTCGTACTCTTTATCATTAATAGAGATAGAGAACGTATCCATACCCTCGATAACATGGTAATTGGTAAGGATGTCTCCGTTTGTATTTAGGATGACTCCAGAGCCTGTTGAGCCGGATGAATCACTGGTAGCCTTAACAGAAACAACTGAAGGCAAAACCTTAGCAGCAACTGTCTCTGCTGTCTTTGTGTCAGTAGGCTCTGCCGCAGGACGTGAAGATGCTGCCTGAGAAATTATTGCCTGGCCAGAAACTGCAGGCAGTTTTGGAGCAACCTGACCTAAAGCAACTACTGGCGCACAGGCTGCAACAAAAGCAGCTGCACACAGAACTCCCTTTACACCTGTTCCTGTAAAAGCAGCCATAAGACCAGTGTTCTTAACTGAAGTAGAGTACGTATATGTTTTTGGAATCTGTGGTTAAACCATGCTTCTGGTTCTCCATAGACATCCTCCTTAAAATCATCTTGCTGCAAAAACGTTCTCGTAAAAATGCGCATACCATCAAATTTTTAATAGGAATATTCTACCCGTTACACCAGACAAAAATTCGTCTCATATAGTAAGTGAGGAATTGTGGGTTTACCTTCACATGAAATGTGTGTTATTGGTGCTACGCTCTGAATAGATAGCCAACACCACGAACAGTCTCAAGATGAGCTGCTGCCTGAGGACCAATCTTTGAGCGTACGCGTCTTACGTGAACGTCAACTGTTCTGGTACCACCGCAATACTCAAAGCCCCAAACACGCTGTAGAAGTGCCTCACGAGAGTAGGCACGAGATGGATGGGTTGCCAAAAATGACAGTAGCAGGTACTCCATATACGTAAGATCAACTGGAGACTCGTCAATATAGACCTGATACGTTGCCAAGTTAATTTTAATGTTGTCAACAATAACCAAGTCTCTAGAAGTGCTCTCAGTACCTGGCCATAAAAGCAGCGAACACCTGAGGCTAAATTCCTGGATGGTTGCTGTAGACAAAATAAAATCACTCTTGCCCTGAACAGGCAGGACAAACTTAGAAAGATTATCAAGGTCTGCAACAAACAGACGAGCAATTCCGCCATTTTGTGCAGAGTAATTCTCAACCGTGCTAATAACATCCTGGGAAAGGTCTTTTTGATCAAGAATGATGAGATCAAAGGTATGACCAGAAGCTGCAGCCTGAGAGAAAGAAGCAGCGTTTGCAAGAGCAATAGACACATCAATGACATGCGAAAGCTCACGCATACGCTCATGTAAGCGTGTCGTTGCAGATACAAGAAGAATATTCTTGTGATGCATCGATTCCCCCTAGGATGAATTAAACTTTATAAAGCATACCACAAGCTGCGCATAAAGAGCAGATACACCTCATTTAACTGCAAAATAGAGCGAGAAAATCTTCTCGCTCTAAAAAAATATTTCTAAACTATATAGGCTAGAAATAATCCAAATTGAAGGCATGGATTGCTATGCGATAGCACCAATGAACTCAGCCGTACGAGGATTTTTGCGGATTGTTGAAAATGACATCAGGAGTACCTTGCTCAACTACCACTCCCTCTTCCATAAAGACCACGCGATCTGCCACGTCTTTTGCAAAACCCATCTCGTGCGTTACCACAATCATGGTCATGCCAGAGTTCTTTGCCAAATCACGCATGACATCCAGAACACCACGGACAAGCTCGGGATCAAGCGCAGAAGTGGGCTCGTCAAAAAGAAGTACGTTTGGATGCATAGCTACAGCGCGAGCAATTGCTACACGCTGCTGCTGTCCACCAGAAAGCGCGCCAGGCTTGAAGTCTGCCCTATCGGCAAGACCAACAGCTTCAAGCTGCTTTAGAGCCTCCGCTTCTGCCTCTTCTTTTGACTTTCCTAGGACCTTAATCTGACCAATCATTACGTTCTCTTTGACGGTTAAATGACCAAACAAATTGAACTGCTGGAAAACCATTCCGACATCTCTACGAAGGGCGTTGACCTCGGTTTCATTGGTGTCTGTAATCTCTTGATCCTCAATAAGAATATGACCTGCAGAAGGAATCTCCAGCAGATTGATACAACGAAGCATGGTGGACTTGCCAGAGCCAGAAGGACCAAGTACAACCACTACTTCACCTGGCCAGACAGTCAGATTAACGTCATTTAAAACATGTGTTGATCCAAACGACTTATTGAGGTGCTCAATACGAACAATAGGATGTTCACCCGCTTCAAAGGCATGGTTAGTTAGAGGTTTGTCGCGCTCATATGCCTCTTGAGCTGCAACTTCAGCGTCCAAGGCAGGGTGTTCTGTGTTCGACTTCTTTTTGAAAGAAAAGAAAGACATTAGTTTTCCTCCTTGGAAAGAGCTTGAGTCTTATTTACTGAAGCACTTACCGTTTTGCCTGTTTCTGACTGCTCCATGCGTTTCTCGATAGTGCCAACTACCTTAATAAGTGGCAGAGTAATTGCCAAATAGAATAGGGCAGCCGTCATATATGGCGTCATGTTTCCCGTTGAGGTGGTGAGGTTTTTGGCAAACATCATCAGCTCCATAACACCTACGGAAGAAAGCAGCGAAGTATCTTTATAGGACGTAATGAAGTCACTGGTAAGAGGCGGAATAACCCGGCGGATAGTTTGAGGAATGATAATAAACGTCATGGTTTGGAAACGATTCATACCAAGAGAACTTGCCGCCTCATACTGGCCCTGTGGAATTGACTGAATGCCCGCGCGGAAAATCTCAGAAAGATACGCAGAAGAGTTAATAGCGACCACAATAAAGCCAAGCAGATTGGTATCCAAATTAATATTCAGCATGGGTAGACCAAAGAACAGAATATAAATCTGCAGGAAGAATGGGGTTCCACGCAAAAGATTGATATATACCACCGCAAGTGCACGCAGGAGCGGATTCTTGGAAATCTTCAGCAGCGCAAAGCCCATTCCCAGCACAATAGCCACAGGATAGGCGCAAATTACAATTGCAAGACAAACGAGCCATCCTGGAAAGAGCATCACAACTGAAGAGACAATCAGTTGAGGCTTTAAGAACATGCCCAAAAAGTGGTTGGAATTCCACGCTTCAACCCAAGGCTGAGCATCAAGCCAATTCACCAGAGCCTGAACAGGCGTGTTAGAAATAATGGTGATTTCAGGAGAAGAGGCAAGCTTTTGAGCCCCTTGCTCTGTGGTATACGTTCCCTCAACAGTGTACGAACCGCCGTCAGCAGGAAACTTCATGCCGGAAATCTCTACACGAATCAGCTTTTGAGCGTCCACGGGTGTTGCAAAAGAGATCACAACCTGCGTTCCTTGGACGCTTGCAGTTACCTCGATCTTCTCGCGCGTAAGACCAGAAAGAACCGTTACCTTAGTAGTTGCGTTCTGCAAATCAGTGCCCTCAGGAAGCTGCAAAGTGAGCTGAGAGACCTGTTCGTCCTCAACTGTTCCCTCCCAGGTTAAACGAGTCTCTTTGCCACCGATAACGCCATTGCCTTCTGTCTGATTTGACTTAGCTGTTGCCTTATTTGTGGTAAGAGCAAACGCGCTCTGAGCAGAAAACGTACTCAAGGACATAAAAAACAATCCGCTCAAAAAAAGTGTGGCGAGAAGAACTACAAGCAGTGAGGAGTGTGCACGTGTATGCAAACCCTTTGACTCAGCCGTATCCTGGGTCATAGGTTTGTCGTCAAAACTTACAGATGACATGCACAAGGACAGCTGTTGTCCCGACATGGTTTTGTGCAAAAGCGCTATCACGTGATACTCCTTTAGAGCTTGCGATGCAATGAATCCTGATGAAACAGCGAGTGCTTGAAGCCAAATCTGACTTCAAGCACTTTTGCTGAACTTGTAAAACTAAATGTTAGAACCAAACCACTTGGACTTGAGAGCGGCCATAGTGCCATCTTTTTCCATATCTGCAAGAACCTTGTTGATTGCTTCGGTCAGTGCAGGATTGTCTTTGGAAACAACAATGCCGTACTGCTCACCTGTTGGAATCTCTTTTGCAATAGTCAGATCAGAATACGAAGTGCTAATGAGGTTAGAAGCAACAGGTAAATCGATGACCATTGCGTCGTACAGACCAGTCTGGACTCCTGCCATTGCAGCGGCAACGTCGTCTACAGAAACGATAGTTGCGTTTGGAAGATTCTCCTTAGCCCAATCCTCACCAGACGTGCCTGTCTGAACAACAACCTTTTTGGAGGCATCATTAAGTGTTTGCTCGGTCTCGGTACTTCCGGACTTAACAACCAGGGACTGATTGGAGTCAAGGTAAGAACTAGTGAAGTCTACCTCCTGAGAGCGCTCGTCAGTAATGGTAATACCTGCGATAGCAACGTCTGCTTTGCCGCCCTGTTTTATAGTTGGAACAAGGGTGTCAAACTTCTGATTTGGCAGGTACGTAACCTCAAGATTGAGCCTCTTTGCAATCTCGGTAATAAGATCAACATCAAAGCCAATAGGAGTGGTTGAGTTACCTTCAAAGTACTCAAAAGGCTGGAAACCAAGCTCTGCTACAACGGTCAGATGACCCTTAGTTACCAGTGTGTAGCCAGACTCTGGCTGAGTGGCAGTACTCTGCTGAGCAGTTTCTTGTTTAGAAGGTGAGCAGGCCATAAGACCCATCAATGCACATGCCATAGATACAACTGCGATGCCCTTTTTAAAAGTGGCCGAAAGTGATGACTTCATAACTGCCTCTTTCTGAATAAATTCGAACTGAAATTCAATGAAATGAATTATAGGAGCAGATTATGAGAAATCTACTTATAATTTTCTGCATAATTCTCGCTTTTATTGCATAAAAATGTCGAGAAGCTCTATTTGTTTGTATAAATGACTACTATTTAGTCATTTTATCCAATAAAGACCAGGTGAAAGTAATTTTTTTCAGTTCATAAAACGGTAACAATTTATAAAAAGGTGCAGCATTCTTCGCGAAAAACAAGGGCTTCTCGCCAAAAAACCCTGCTTTGCATTACACGAAGCAGGGTTAAAGGTCAGTTATATAAAAAGTTGTTGAATGCAGAAAAACTAGCAGCCAGCGTAATACTTTTGCGTATCCCAGTCAGTAACTGCCAGGCAATACTCACGCCACTCTTCTGCCTTGCGCTCACAGAGATAGGTAAAAATGTGCTCGCCAAGAACATCTTTAAGAAGCTCTGACTGCTTGAAGCGCTCAAGCGCTTCTCCAAGATTTGTTGGAAGCTTCTCGCCATAATCAGCAGGATTTCCACCCACAAACTCTTCGGGAAGTGTGAGACCCTCTTCAATGCCCTTAAGACCGGCCATAAGCGTGACTGCATTAGCCAAATAAGGATTGGCGGTTGGATCAGGAATACGGAGCTCCGCACGAGTAGCAACATGCTTACCAGGTTTGTGTGTAGGAATACGAACCATCGCAGAGCGATTTTTACGACCCCAGGTTGCATAGGCAGGAATAGCATCACGATCAAAACGCTTATAGGAATTAACCGTTGGGTTTGTAATAAGCATGTACTCGGGAGCGTACTTAATAAGACCTGCAATGTATTGTTGAGCAAGCTCAGAAAGGTGGGCTTCGTTCTCAGTCTTTGGAGCCCAGAACAGAGACTCGCCATCATGATCAAGAAGCGACTGATTCAAAAGCATTGCTGAGCCAGGAACACCCTGTAGAGGCTTTGGCATAAACGATGCAAATACGCCGTGAAGTGTTGCAATATGCCTGATAACCAGACGAGCAGTAACAATGTTATCTGCGCAGGTCAGCGCCTCTGAGTAACGGAGCTCAACGCCGTTTTGAGCAGGGCCAGCTGCATGGAAAGAATACTGAACAGGAATAGAAAGATTCTCAAGCGCGCGAGATGTGGAATATCGAAGGCTATGGCTGAGATCAGCAGAATTCAAATCAAGGTATCCAGCCTGATCAATAGGCTGTGGCTCAGTACCGCTCACAAAATAAAAATACTCAAGCTTAGGACCAACATTTGCAACATAGCCAAGGTCTTCCGCCTTGATAAAAGCATTTCTAAGCACAAGACGTGGATCGCCTGTAAAAGCCTCACGTCGAGGAGTCTGAATATCGCAGAATACGTTTGCAACTACACCGTCATCTGTCTTCCATGGAAGAATCTGGAATGTATCTGCGTCAGGGAATGCGAGAAGATCCGACTGCTCCTGGGAAGCAAAGCCGTCAACGTTAGAGCCATCAAACCCAATGCCCTCAACAAAAGCCTCTTCTAGCTCCTCGGGGGAAATGGAGAGAGCCTTTAATCCGCCGAGTACATCAGTAAAACAAAGACGCAGGTAGCGAACGTCTCGTTCCTCTACCGTGCGAAGAATATAGTCAATTTTCTTATCCGTACTCATACGGTCCTCCCGGGTCAGAAAACTGGAATCGTAACTACCATGACACATTCTTGTTACGGCTATGTTTCCACTTCCCTGAAACCGGGTGAATGGTAAAAATTGTTAATGAAATTGTGACAATTGACCTATTAAGCGTCAAAAAGCCTTATCAACGTCAGAAATCATTTTCTGAGCAACACCACAGTGACCGTCTCCACCGTGATGAGTGCCACAGCTGCTGGATGAAGAACAGCCAGAACAAGAGCCCTCTTTTGCGCCCTTAAGTTGAGAGCGGACACAAAGAGCAACAAGAGCAATGACGATAAGGACAACCAAAATATCAATAGGACTCATACAGATACTCCTCAGATTGTTAACCTTGTCATACTATACCCGCATTAATTAAATACATACAGAAAATAATTGCATTATTTCTATTAATTCAAAAACAGGCAGCGAAATTGTCACTCATCCAGCTGTTAAGCGATGAAAGGAACTTCATAAAATCTTTTTCGCATTGATTCGCACGCACTTTTTCGGTGTGCGGTAGAATATGAGACGCAAGCGTTTTACGACTTGCTCCTGTATGTGAAGTTATTGCCTAAAACTTAGTGCTTACCATGTATGATGCACAAAGTTTGACGCGTAGAAAAGGAAGCCTAATGGCTGAAGATCAGTACATGCACCTCGTTATTGTTCGTCACGGCGAGTCTGAGTGGAACAAGCTCAACCTGTTCACTGGTTGGACTGACGTTGACCTTACCGAGACTGGTCACGAGGAGGCTGCAGCAGGTGGCCGCGCACTTAAAGAGGCTGGCTACGACTTTGACGTTTGCTACACTTCCCTACTTAAGCGTGCTATCCACACTCTGAATCATGTTCTTGATGAGCTTGATCGTAACTGGCTTCCTGTTCATAAGACTTGGCGTTTGAACGAGCGTCACTATGGTGCACTTCAGGGTCTCAACAAGGCTGACGCTGCCGCCGAGCACGGTGAGGATCAGGTAAAGATTTGGCGTCGTTCCTTTGATATCCAGCCACCAGCTCTTGAGCCAGGCGATGAGCGTGATCCTCACGTTCAGGAAATGTTCCGCGATGTTCCCGCAGAGGATCTTCCTTACACTGAGTGCCTGAAGGACACCATTGCTCGTGCTTGGCCTTACTTTTGAGCAGGAGATTAAGCCACAGCTTGAGGCTGGTAAGCGTGTTCTTATTGCTGCACACGGCAACAGCCTTCGCGCTCTTGTTATGCAGTTTGAGCACCTCACTCCAGAAGAGATTCTTGAGGTCAACATCCCAACTGGCATTCCATGCTCCTATACCTTTGACAAGGATTGGAACATTGTTGACAAGCACTATATTGGCGATCCAGCTGTCATCGAGGCCAAGATTAACGCTGTTGCTAACCAGGGCAAAAGCAAAATAAGTTTATTTAGTTATTTAACTTGTATTACAAAAAGACGGAGTTGCTATATTGCAGCTCCGTCTTTTAATGTCACACTTATACGGTAGCTATATTTGATAATTTCAATCCAATAAACACAGCAACCAGGCACGTTATAACATTAACTGCAATGTTCACACCTGCAGCAGTCCAATTACCTGATTGAATAAAGGTCAACGTTTCATTTGAAAAGGTCGAGAAGGTCGAAAGTCCTCCGCAAAGGCCCACGGCTAAGAATAGCTTTACCTGTGGCTGAAGTGGACTTGCAAGATCAAGCCCTGTTATAAAGCCAATAATCAAACCTGCAACAACATTTGCAGCAAACGTACCAACTGGCAGGTTAGGAATCCACTGTTTAAAGAGGACCCCCAACTGCCAGCGACCTAAACTACCCAGCGCTCCACCAAGAGCTACAGCTAACGCTTCAAACATAAAACGCCCCTACTCCAACTCGTGCGATCCCGTATACAGCTGGTAATACTCTCCATGCTTTGCAATAAGCTCATCGTGAGTACCGCGCTCAATAATACGACCGTGCTCCAGAACCATAATGGCGTCCGAATTACGAACCGTAGATAGCCTGTGAGCAATCACAAAGACAGTACGACCTGCCATTAGGCATCCATGCCCTTCTCGATAAGTGCTTCAGTACGCGTATCAATACTGGAAGTTGCCTCGTCCAAGATAAGCACGGGAGGATCGGCAATAGCAGCACGCGCAATTGCCAGAAGTTGCCTCTGACCTTGGGAAAGGTTAGCGCCGTCTGAGGTAAGTACGGTGTTGTAGCCACGTGGCATACGACGGATAAACTTATCTGCGTTTGCGATTTTTGCTGCAGCAATAACCTCGTCATCAGTAGCGTTCAACTTACCAAAGCGAATATTATCTGCAATGGTACCTGTGAACAGATGTGTGTCTTGCAAAACAATACCAAGCGAGGACCTTAATGCAGACTTCTTGATGTCATTGATTGGAATACCGTCGTAGGTGATGGTTCCGCTACGAACATCGTAGAATCGATTAATGAGGTTGGTAATAGTTGTTTTACCAGCGCCAGTTGAGCCGACAAACGCAATCTTCTGGCCAGGCTTTGCAAACAGGGTAAGATTTGCAAGGACCGTCTGATCATCGTCGTATCCAAAGGCCACGTCATCAAAGCGAACGTCTCCAGCAAGAGGGGTTTTCTCGTCAGATGGTGTGACCCATGCCCAGGACTCTTCTCCTGACTCATAACCGCTAACGCGAACCAGGTCAACCTTGCCCTCATCAACCTCGGGAGTCATCTCCATAACCGCAAAGATGCGCTCGGCACCAGCAAGAGCGGTAAGCAGGAAGTTGGAGAGCTGTGTGAACTGGTTAAACGGCATGGCTGCCTGGCGAACAAAGACCAGGTAGGAAGCAAGACTTGCAACGTCCGCGTGTCCGTTTACCGCAAGCAGAGCACCAACCACGGTGACCACGGCGTAATTGATATACGTCAACGAAACCGTAATAGGGACCATAGTTGCCGCATAACCCTGAGCACTTGTTCCAGAGTGCCGTAATTCCTCATTGACCTTTTGAAAATCGACAAAGTTGGCATCCTCGTGGTTAAAAACTTTAACCACTTTAAGACCAGAGATTGTTTCTTCTGCAAAACCGTTGAGAACACCAAGGCTCTTTTGCTGCACCGAATAATGTTTAGCAGAGCGCTTACTTGCATAGCGTGCATAAATCACAATCAAAACATCAAAGAGAACGGTAATAAGCGTCAGCTGCCAGTTAAGAACAATGAGCAATACAAGCGTGCCAACCATCTGAATAAACGCCAGAACAAGGTTGGCAAAGCTATTGTTAAGTGCCTCTGAGATGGTATCCACGTCATTTGTAAAAAAGCTCATGATATCGCCGCGGGTACGCTGGTCAAAGAATCTTAGGGGCAGCGATTCAATGTGCTCAAAAAGGTCTCGTCTGATGTCAAAAACAATCCTCTGAGCAGCACGAACCATAATTTGCGTGTAACCAACACTGGTAAGAGCGCCAATTGCATATACAACCGCTGTAAATACAATGAGGTTGGTAAATGCGTTTACGTCTCCCCTGCCTACTGCAGCAACAACAGGCTTAATCATGTAGGTGCCAAGAAGTGCCGTTAAACCGCTGATAGAAACAAGAAGCGCCACCAACATAAGGCGCTTCTTCGCATGACCTAAGTACGAGACAAACACTCTAATGGTATGTCCGATGTTTTGAGGACGTGCTCCTCCTGCGCGATTAGCCATGTGACACCTCCTTACCAGCAGCGTCAATGTCCGATTGACTACCGCCCATCTGCGACTCATACAGCTCTCTATAGATAGGGCTCTTGGCGAGAAGTTCTGTGTGAGTGCCGGTCATGTGAACCCTACCGTTATCAAGAACGACAATCTGATCTGAGTCCATAACCGAATTCACGCGCTGAGCAATGATGATTTTTTTGTCATGTCAGTAAGTTCAGCAAGGCCTGCACGAATCTTTGCGTCGGTTGCTGTATCAACAGCACTGGTAGAGTCATCAAAAATGATAATTTTTGGCTTCTTCAAAAGCGCACGCGCAATACAAAGGCGCTGCTTCTGGCCACCAGAAACATTGACGCCACCCTGACCAAGGTCTCCGTCCAAGCCACCAATCCTGTCAAGAAACTCATCAACACATGCAATAGAGCAGGCATGAAGCAGTTCCTCGTCAGTAGCGTTGGGATCTCCCCAGAGCAGGTTGTCGCGGACGGTACCGCTGAACAGCACATTTTTCTGAAGGACAACAGACACTGCGTCGCGAAGTGAAACAAGATTGTAGGAGCGGACGTCATTCTCGCCAACAAACACGGCACCTTCAGTTACATCGTACAAGCGCGCAATCAGCTGGATAAGGGTAGTTTTTCCGGAGCCGGTGCCGCCGAGAATACCAACGGTAGAGCCTGGCGCAAACGAAAGATCAATGTCTTCAAGGACGTCCTCTTCAGCGCTCTGGCTGTACTTGAACGATACGTTTTCAAAGCGTACTGCGCCATTCTTAACGTCAGTCAAACCGTGCTCTGGAGACTCAATAGCAGGCTCCTCGGAAAGAATCTCTCCGATTCGACGCACACTGGTAATGGCGCGAGCAGTAAGCAAGAACACGCCAGAAATCATCATAAGAGAGTTCATGATAAGCAATACGTAACTCATGAAGCCCGTAAGCTCACCAACACCCAGTCTGCCAGCCATAATCATCTGGCCACCAAACCAAAGAATAGCCACATTAGTGACATACATTGAAGCCTGGAAAATAGGCAGGTTTAAGACGGACGTGCCAAAGGTCTTTGTAGCAGTCTGCGCATACTGGGTATTAACTTTTTCAAAGCGCTCGGAGACATATCTTTCTCGGACATATGCCTTAATCGCTCGCACCGCGGCAAAGTCTTCCTGCAGTGCCTCGTTAAGCTTATCCATTGCGCCTTGCATAACGCGGTACAAAGGACCAACGCGCTTCACAATAAAGAAGAGTGCAATAGCCAAGAAAGGCAGCACGGCAAAATACACTACTGCCAGCTCTGGGCTCATAATAAACGCCATAACCAAGCCCATGACCAGCATAATTGGTCCACGCATAAACGGGCGTGTACCCATTGCAAAGGCGTTCTGAATAATGGTAACGTCCGACGTCAGTCGTGTGACCAGAGAGGATGAATCGTATTTATCAAGATTTGCAAAAGCAAACTCTTCCATACGACGATACTCATCTTGTCTGAGTTGAGCGCCCAGTCCCATAGCTGCCTTTTGCTGAGTAGCGAGCATAGCCAATGCCGGCAAACATGGCGAGAAGAGCAAAGACAACCATAACGGTACCGTTTACAAAAACAGTCTGAAGGTTGCCCTGCAAAATACCCTGGTCAACAATTTGAGCCATGAGTACAGGAATCACTAATTCGAGTAGGGACTCTGCAAACACGCAGAGTCCCGACATAACAAAATCCTTTTTATACGCGCCAAAGTGGTCCAAGATAACCTTTAACTCAGCACGAGCAGATGGAGCCTTTTCTTCTACAGAAGCATCATTCATTTTTAAAACACCACGTATCTTACTGTCTTGCTTTGCTTGATTTGCTTATGCCTCTTTTGGAAGCGTCTGAAGCGAAACCTCTTTGAGCTGCTCATTAGAAACAGGCGAAGGAGCGCTCGACATCAAATCAGAGCCAGAAGTAGTCTTTGGGAATGCCATGACATCACGGATAGAATCAGCACCTGCAAGCAACATGCATACGCGGTCAAGACCAAGTGCAAAGCCGCCCATTGGAGGTGCACCAAACGTCAAAGCCTCCATCAAGAAGCCAAATTGAGCCTTTGCACGCTCTTCTGTAAAGCCGAGTTTCTCCAGAATCTTAAGCTGCAGCTCAGCATTGTGAATACGCATTCCGCCGCCGCCAGCCTCAAAGCCATCCATGACAAAATCGTACGTATACGAGCCCATAGCCAGAGGGTCAGTGTCCAGAAGGTCAAGCTCATCCTCACGAGGAAGCGTAAAGGGCTGATGCTCAGAAGCGTAGGACTGAGTTTCCTCATCCCAGTGGAACAGAGGAAGTTAACAACCCAGAGGAAATCATGACCTTCTCGCGGTACATCCAAGACCTTTGCCATATGCAGGCGCATACCACCAAGAATCTCATCTGTCTCCAGGCGGCCGCCCACAGCAAAGAGAATCAAGTCCCCTGCCTCAGCAGACATCTCTGCACGCAGTGCCTCAAGCTCTTCTGGCGAGAAGAACTTGGTGATAGGACCTCCCACGGAGCCGTCCTCTTTGAAGGCAACCCATGCAAGTCCCTTGGCACCAAAGCCGGCAGCCACCTCGGCAAGTTTATCTACCTGAGAGCGTGGCCAGGTGCCTGCACCCTTAACGTTGATTGCCTTGACGTACTGGCCATCAGTTGTTGCGGCAGAGCTAAAGAGCTTAAAGCTGGACTGCTTGAAGACCTCGGAGACATCGTGGAGCTCCATACCAATGCGGGTATCAGGCTTATCGGAGCCGTAGGTATCCATTGCGTCCCAGTACTGAATCTTGCGCAGTGGAGCTGGGAACTCAATGCCCATCTTTGCAAATGCATTGCCCAGAATATCCTCAAGCTCGGCCATGACATCTTCCTCGCGGACAAATGCCATCTCCATATCAACCTGTGTAAACTCAGGCTGACGATCTGCACGAAGGTCCTCATCGCGGAAGCACTTAGTAATCTGGTAGTAGCGCTCAATACCGCCAATCATCAGCAACTGCTTTAGCAGCTGTGGAGACTGTGGCAGCGCATAGAAGTTTCCGCCCTGCATTCTGGATGGAACCAGGAAGTCACGAGCTCCCTCAGGAGTAGATTTGAACAGCGCCGGAGTCTCTACCTCGGTAAAATCACGCTTATGGAATGCCTCACGAAGCGCAAAGGCAAAATCAGAGCGCATACGAAGATTCTGTGCCATCTGAGGACGACGCAGGTCAACATAGCGGTACCTCAAGCGAAGGTCCTCGTTAACGTCAATGTGGTTCTCAATTTGGAATGGTGGAACAGCGCTCGTATTAAGAACCTCAATCTTTGAAGCAAGTACTTCTACCTCACCGGTAGCAAGAGCCTCATTGGTCTGACCTTCAGAACGATGCTGAACCGTACCAGAAATCAAAACAGGCCACTCAGGACGAATAGTCTCTGCAGTTGCAAATGTTTCTGCATCAACATCTGGGTCAAACAGAATCTGAGTCAAACCCTCGCGGTCACGGAGGTCAACAAAAATCAGACCACCAAAGTCACGACGACGCCAAACCCAACCAGTGAGCGTAACGGTCTGACCGATATGCTCTGCACGAAGCTCTCCGCAGGTATGCGTATGCATGCTGTGCAAATCGGCAGCTGCGTGAGCGGAATAATTCTGGGGGTTTCTGAGGAACAATCCATTTTTTTATCCTTTCGTCTTTGCTTCCCTGTGCCAAATCGGAAAGCGCCTTCAAGACGGCAAAAACGCGTAGACGGCGCGTTCTTGCTCATAGATAAACCATTGTACTCCTATTCAATTAGAGCACTTTAATCATTTGAATTAATTATCTCTTCACTCTGAGCTTATAAAGCAAAAGAGTCTTAATGCTCTTCATTTGTATAATCCACTCTCTTTAGTGCACTTCCTGAAAAAAGCAATGCAATTATGCTGATTATTAAGAAAAAAACCAGTAATCCCCAGTCAAAAATATCCAATCATTACATCTCTTATTAATTCCAGTTGATATGTCAGTGGGTTACATCTTGATATAACTTGAAGAATCATAGGAGCATTATCAAGAGAATAAAATAGTGGTGCGGCAAAAAAATCAAAGGCGTCATTACTACACTCAAAAATAAAAATCTCGCTGTTTGTAATCATTAATTAGCAATGCAATACAGGAAAAAAATTGATGTCCAGAATACAATGAAAATACACAGCAACAAAAACATGCCAATAACTTGCCAAAGACTTATCTGCATACCAGTAATCATTGAAATAGCCAAAAGAATTATTAATTGAAGTAGTGTTACTACAAAAGGAAGTGTTGAAATGCCCAACACATAACACTCAGGATTAATACCACTCTCAAGTTTAATCGGCAAAATATTCCATCGCTTATCTATAACCAACCTATAGACACTTTGATTCATTTGTTGAAATAAGCACATAATCAAAAATGCCAGCAAATGCAAATGACAAAAAGGACATATACTGTCCATGAAAATATATATCTCCAAATGTTGACTGAATTCCTATTGCATAAAAAAACATAATACAAAACTGGAGTCAATAAGCTGCTATATATTATGTGTTTATTTGACTTAAGTGCATTAAGCTCTGTTTCTACAACGATGACAAATGATGAAAGACCAAAACTTTCTTTTTTAAAATTCATTATCAGATCCTTCCAAAATTATTTGTCTCAGTGTCAAATTATTAAAAAGTAATATTTTTTTATTGAAACAAGTTCCTGTAACTTACCGATAAGAACAGGCAGCTTAAGAAAATAATCTTCACGTATTGTTATTTCATTTTCTTCAATCAAACAAGGGCAACAAGACATTAAATCACTTTGATTGTTAAGCGATAACAATCCATCAAAAAGTAATTCGCGCTAATTTTTTTCATAAGAGTACTGTAAAAAGAAGTCGGAAATTTTTACCGAAAAAAATTTTTAATTTACCATCTTCTATTAATAAAACCTGATCACAATACTCCTCCAACAAACCAAGATCATGTGAGGAAACAAGTACCGTACAGTTTCTGTTATCACATTCTTTTTCTTAAATATTTAAATAAATTATCCCCTTTGATTACATCCAGCCCGGAGGTTGGCTCATCAAGAATAAGAAAATTTGGTTTATGAACCAACGCTCTTTGCAACCTGCAGAAGCTGCTGTTGTCCTCCAGATAAGCCATCAGGTAAAGATTTTTTTCAAACTCAGACAATCCAAGAAAATTTATGATCTTATGAGTACTTTCCTTAGCATCGCTAGATGTTTGCCCACTTAATCTTGCACCAAGGTACACATTGTCAAAGACATTTAAATACCAATCGATTGATTGTTTCTGTAGACAAACTCCAACATCTCTAAAGGGTATCTCTTCTTCAACAATAATTTTTTTCCGTCATACTTCTTTTAATAGTCCAGCAACCAAATTCAAAAAAAGTTGATTTGCCTGCACCATTCTTACCAATTACCGCTATAAATTCACCTTTAGAGATTTCTAAAGAGAAATTCTGAATTCCTTTATCGGAATTATGATAATGATATGATACATCATCAAATTTAATAGATTTCATTCTATCTTTCCTTCTCTATATACTCTTTGAGTATTCTTAGACAGTCTTCTAGCGAAACAGCATTTTCTTTTAGACAAAAATAAAACTAAACTTATTATAGACATAGTCTTTAGTAGCCTTAATTTTATCTATAACAAAAAGGAGTACAAATGAGTTATAAAGCCGCCGTTTTTTGATCTTGATGGCACATTACTCAACACTATAGATGATCTTGCTTGGGCAACAAATTATGCCCTTGAGCAATTTGATATGCCTACTTATACCGTTGATGAAGTACGTCAAATGGTTGGAAATGGAGTTGCAAAACTAATTCGCGATGCTGTACCAGAAGATACAGACGATGCAACATATCAACAAGTACTTGCATGCTTTAAGAAGCACTACGCTGATCACAGCTTGGATAACACTGCACCCTACCCTGGCATCCTTGATGCGGTTGGTGCGCTCAGAGCAACTGGCGTTAAATGCGTTGTTGTTTCCAACAAGCCAGACTTTGCTATTGCAGATTTAATGAGCAATTTCTTCCCAGGTAGATTTGACTTTGCTCTGGGTCAGCGAGATGACCTTAAAAGAAAGCCTGATGCTGAGCCTGTCCATTACGCTCTTGCCCAAATTGGTGTTGATCCTCAAAATGCTGTCTATATTGGAGACTCCGAAGTTGATGTTGCAACAGCACACAACAGTGGCATGCCTTGCATTAGCGTTACCTGGGGATTTAGAGATAAAGAAACGCTTCTAGCTGCAGGTGCTACCACACTTTGCAATACAGCAGAAGAAATGGTGCAAGAAATTCTCAAATAGTAGCACTAAAAATGCAACCATCCGTTCATTGCCGTTGAGCGAGAAAAAACGTCCGCTTGCCTATGCCTCTCAATTCATCTGAATAAGCGTATTCTGAGGGCGGTATAGTCAATAAAAGTGCGTCCATAATTTACGCGCAAGCGACGTGGAAAGGATTGCATCATGGGCAAGAAAAGTTCTGAGGTTCTCCAGATTTCTTACGAAGACCTGGTAGAGTACCTGCACAGTAATCACTCTGTGTACATGCAAGTCGGACACCAGGTTTATTACCTCACTGATGTCAATTTTGAGGCATGGAGAGCTCAAGACACCAGCATCAGAAACTCAAAGAACCACTTTGTAGATTGTTCTGAATTAGTTCCTACAGTAGATGAATTTCTCGCGCTTCCTTTTATTAATGGAAAAACAATTAAAGACGTTTTTGCACATGCAACGTTCTATGCATCCATGAAGAATGAAAAGTCTGAGTAATTCAAAATAATCACTATTTAGTTGAATACCTCTCAGCTGAAACTAAAAGGGCCTGTTAACCACAGGTCCTTTTTTTATTACCTGGTAGATTACCTTATTGATCTACATTCCCTTACAAAAAAACGCCGATGAAGTGCACCGGCGTTTTACGTTTAATTGAGAAAATATGACTACTCAACAGGCTTCTGAACCTCAAGAACCTCGGCAATCTCAACCTCGGCAGAAACGGTGCCCGCAAGCTCTGAAATAAGATCGTTGTACTTATTCGCAGAAGCTAGCTCAGAAGAAGCAGTCTTTGCATAGCGCTTAACTGCTGCGGCGGCACGGTTAACGGCACTCAGGGTACCAGCGCCACCAACGCATCCTCCTGGGCAAGCCATGCCCTCAAGAAGATAACCTGGATATTTACCCTTAACGGCATCCTTGAGCATAGCTCGGCACTCAGCAAGGCCGTCAACAGCCATGATAGGTACTTCTTTATCAGGGTACTTCTGGTGAATGACGTTTACTACGGCACCTGCTACGCCGCCAGCAACTGCAAAGGCGCGACCGTCATGAGAAGCGTTTTTCAAAATCGGAGTTGTCGTCATTGAGCTTGGTGTAATCAATACCCTTAGACTCCATCATTCCTGCAAGCTCCTCAAAAGTCAGAACAAAATCAACCTCTGACTTAACGGAACGACGCAGTGCCTCAAGTTTCTTAGCGGTGCATGGTCCAATAAAGACAATCTTGGACTCTGGATTTTGTTTTTCTTACCAAACGAGCAGTCAGAACCATTGGAGTAAGTGCCATAGAGATAGCATCAGCATGCTCTGGATGCTCTTTTTTAGCCATCGCAGACCAGGAAGGACAGCAGCTTGTTCCCATAAATGGCAGCTTTTCTGGGACTTCTTTGACAAAGTCTTCTGCTTCCTGAACAGTACAGAGGTCAGCACCGGTTGCTACCTCTTCTACCTCGGCGAATCCCATCTCCTTGAATGCCTCACGAAGACGACCAACGCTGCCCTTGCCAAACTGACCAACAAATGAAGGAGCCACAATTGGAACAACGGTGTAACCCTCATTGATAGCCTGAATTACCTGGAAAATCTGGCTCTTATCGGCAATAGCACCAAAGGGGCAGTTAACCAGGCACTGACCACAAGAAACGCACTTCTCGTAATCAATGTCTGCACGACCATGCTCGTCAGAGCCAATAGCGTCCATGCCACAAGCAGCAGCGCAAGGACGTACGTGGTGATGAATTGCCTGGTACGGACAAACCTTAAAGCACATACCGCACTGAATGCACTTCTCTTGGTCAATATAGGCCTTTTTATCTACGAAGCTAATTGCCTCTTTAGGACAAATCTCTCGACAAGGATGTGCAAGACAGCCCTGGCATGCGTCGGTAACGCGATACACATTGTCCTCGCATGCGTTGCACGCAAACTTGACAATGTTAATAAGAGGTGGCTGGTAATAAACCTCTGGTCGAGAAGCCTCTTCCAAGCCATCGGATATTTGCTCAGGATGATCAACGCCCTGCATAGGCATGCCCATAGTCATGCGGATGCGCTCACCAACAATGGCGCGCTCTAAGAAGACGCTCTCGCGATACGTTGCAATATCACCTGGAATAATCTTGTAAGGAAGCTCTTCCATCTGACGAGCAATTTCATCAACGCTCTTGTCTGCTTTGTCGTACGCAAGCGTTGAAACCTCTTTAAATACCTTCCTGCGAATTTCAGTCAGGTTGGTATAGACACCTCGCATTGTGCCAGGCATTTCTCCCCCTCCTCATTCACTTTATGCACGTCTGGGTAACGTAATTGCACAAAATGAAAATATGTTGCTGCCTCAAAGTATGTACTATAAGTCCTTCTCGAGGACATCAAAATAAGAAAATCGCTCTGGAATGTCCGTTTTAATCACAATTTTTGCGCTCGTGACTGGATGAATAAATTCAACGCGATATGCATGCAGCATTAACGGCTGCGCTTTATGTTTCTTTTTTGCTCCGCGCTGCAAAGAAGACACTCTTCCGTATAACGCATCTCCTACCAGAGGAAATCCAAGTGACGAGAGATGCACTCTAATTTGATGCCTTCTTCCTGTCAGCAAATTGACCAACAACAAGCTTTGAGTCTGACCTTGTGCTGTCGATACAGCCTTAACAAGCCGTACTTCTGTTTGAGAGGACTTGCCTGTGTCAGAAATTCTCATCTTCTGAGCGCTATGTCGGTCTTTTCCAATTGCCTTATCTATCAGCAATTTATTTGGCTCAAACGCTCCCCTAACGGCAGCCAAATACTCTTTGGAAAGCTCCTTAGAGGCAATAAGCTGGTCAAACTGCGGCTGCGTTTCTTTTTTGAGCGAGAAAAGCACTATGCCCGTAGTCTCCTTATCAAGACGATTGAGAGCTTGAACCTGAGAAAGATCTACCTCTCTTGAGCCCTCAAGTGCACGGAGTTTCTCGCAAACTAGCTCGGTTAACGAGGGTTCATTAGTGCCGTCTGCATGAACGATAATTCCCGCGGCTTTATTTACGGCAAGCAGATACTCATCTTTATACAAAATCTCAAGATTACTGTCAGTCTGAGGCGCATCCATGCTACTCACCTCGCTTAACCACATACCGCTGCTCAGAAAGCACCTGAGCAAATGACTCAATTGTGCTCCACACATGATCGGTGCGTCGCCAAGCAACACTGACCGAATATGACATCTCTTTTCCTAGCTCAATAATGTGGAGGCCTGATGTTTCAAAGTCGTAGTAAGAAGATGCCACCAACTCCGATGGTAAGAAACACGCGCCAACTCCTCTCATAGCAAGGGCCAAAAGCGTCTCGGAGTTTCTGGACATAACCTTGATGGTAGGAGAAATGCCCGATGCCGCAAACGCATGGCGAGCAAAACTACCTGCGATGTCTCGTTTACCAACCGTTAAGAAGGGGCAAGCTTCCAAAGCCGTGAGCTTTCCCGTCTTTTTGACTTGCGAGACAACCGAATCAACCTTATCTGCATATAAAGACTCAAGAAGCGCTTGAGAGACAGCCAGAACGATCTTCTCGTCAAACAGCTTTTTAACAACAAGGTCATATGATGTGGAATTGACGGTTGCAACAATCAAGTCAAGCTGGCCTTCGGACAGCCACTCAACTAGCTCGTCATTCTCGCCCTCGTCAAGCTCAATGGAGATGTTTGGGTGCAGTTTTTGGAAAGCGGCAATAGAGCGCGGCATGATAATGTGGCCTCGTGTGGCGGTGACACCAACGCGTAAGCGACCTCGCTCATTGCCTGCAATATCAAGAAATTCTTGGTCCATGGCACGACGCTGCGCTTGAAATCTACGTGCATAGCGCAAGAACTCTTCTCCTGCAAACGTTAGAGATAACGGAACCGTACGTTCTAGCAGCTTAGAGCCAAGTTCTTTTTCTGCAGCAGCAATATTTGCCGAGAGCGTTTGCTGGGTTACGTTCAGGCGTTCAGCTGCTTTGGTGAAGCTTTTTTCTTCTGCAATGGCGACAAAATAATCCATGGTCTGAAAAATTCATTTTTGCTCCCACTGAATTACAAAAATTACTTGTAATTATAACCATTGAAAACAGTTGGACTTCAACTTTTTAGTTACCTACTCTATTTACATAAGAAATTCGTTTGGAGTGGATGCATGGTAGAGCTAATAGTACTAAGTGCCTTTGCGGTGATGCTCATCGTAGGTACAGCCCTATCTTTTCCCCTTACGTCTATCCTGATCATTGGTTTCTTCCTCTTTTTTGGTTACGGACTTTCTCGTAAAATCTCCGCAAAAAAGCTTTTATTAGCAGCCTTTGAATCTGTCTGGGAAGTTAAAACAATCATTGCACTGTTTGCTGTGGTTGGCGCTATGAGTGCTGCCTGGCGTGCAGCTGGAACTATTCCAGAAATTGTCAGCATTTCTGCTTCGCTTATTTCTCCGTCTATCTTTATTCTTGCAACATTTTTTTGCTCTGCACCATGATGTCCATGCTTCTGGGTACCGCATTTGGTACTGCTGCAACCATGGGAATCATCTGCATGTCTATTGGTAAGGCAATTGGAGCAAGTGAGTTCTTTATTGGTGGCGCTGTTCTTGCGGGTAGCTACTTTGGAGATCGTTGCTCCCCTATGTCAACCAGTGCAATCCTTGTTTCACAGCTCACCGATACCAATCTATCCAAGAACATTAACCGCATGCTTCGAACCAGCGTAGTGCCTTTTATTGCCGCATGCGCTATCTATGTAGCGTGGGACTTCTTTATGGCAAACACGGGAACTATCCCTGATGTCACGGGGCTTCTCAGCCGCTCCTTTAGGCTCTCTTTAATTTCACTCACACCAGCACTTCTTGTGATTGTTTTTCGCTTCTTAAGGTTGATGTCATTGTTACCATGGCATCCAGCCTGGTACTTGCTTGCATTCTCTGCGTTACCATTCAGCGCGTCCCTCTTGCCGACCTGCCAGTCATTTTTGCTCTTTGGCCTTCGTGCTCCAGGTGCTACCGTTGCAAACATGGTTAATGGTGGCGGCGTTTTTTCCATGATGAACGTTTTGACAATTGTCACCATTTCTTCAAGCTACGCTGGTCTTTTCCAGACGACTGGACTGCTTCGCCGTATGTGCCAGCTGGTAGCTGACCTCTCCGATAACTCCACGCCTTTCTTTGGCGTTCTGATTACCAGCATGTTTACCTCAATGGTTTCTTGTAACCAGACGCTGGCTATTATGCTTACAAACGATCTATGTGAGAACGCAGAAAACTCTTCCAGTGCCCTTGCTTTGGATATCGAGAATAGCGCCGTAATTCTTGCTCCTCTGGTACCGTGGTCTATTTCAAACATCTCGGTACTCTCTGCAATTGGTGCACCTTCCATGAGCCTTCTGGCTGCGAGCTTCCTTTATTTGCTGCCTCTTTGGACTCTGGGGATTTCCCTGTGGCTCCATCGCCGCCCAACAAAAATTGACGGTCATCGTGCACGTTGGCTTGGCCTTACCTCTGACGATGTCCGCAGCTGCTCATCGCCTCGCGTGCAGGACGAAGACACAACGAATGCGACTGCAAGCCTTCCTGCTGTAAAAGTTGCCTAACAAAACAAAACCTCTCATGCCTAAGACATGAGAGGTTTCAATTTAACTTCCAGTCCTATTTGCTACTGTCTTGCTTTAACCTCAGCAACGAGCTGGTCAGCAGGTACCTGTACCTGCTCGTGAGACTCCATATCACGAAGGGTTACCGCACCAGCCTCAACCTCATCTGGACCAATAACCACGCAAAGCGTTGCGCCCATCTTATCTGCCTGCTTAAACTGAGCCTTCAGCGAACGGCCCGTACGATCAGCCTCGCATCTAATGCCAGCCTCACGCAATGCCAACACAGTATCAAATACAACAGGAGCCTGCTCAGCACCTGCGCAAGCAACATACACACAGCTTGGAGCTGCTGGCTCAGCTGCAACACCAAGAGCTTCCAGCGCCAGCATAATGCGCTCAAAGCCAACAGCAAATCCAACGCCTGGGGTTGGCTTTCCGCCTTCAAGCTCAACAAGACCGTCATAACGGCCACCGCCGCCAATAGCGCCAACGCCAGCGTTTGGAATCTCTACCTCAAAGACAGTACGTGTGTAGTAATCCAAACCGCGAACAAGCGTTGGATCCTCAACATACGAAATACCAGCAGCGTCCAAATATGCCTTGACTTGCTCATAGTGAGCGCGGCAATCATCACACAGATTGTCAGAAATGAGTGGTGCGTCCTTCATAACCGCGTGACAGCTCTCATTTTTGCAGTCAAATGCACGAAGTGGATTAATCTCCGCACGCTCCAGACAGTCCTCACACATCTCATCCTTGTGATCAAGAATGAACTGCTTGACCTTCTCGCGATATGCAGGGCGGCACTCCGCGTCACCCATAGAGTTAATCATGAGCTTCATATCAGCTGGCGAGAAACCCATCTGCTCGTAAAACTTCATCAACATGATAATGGACTCTGCATCGGCAGCTGGATCAGAAGCTCCAAGCCACTCAACGCCCACCTGGTGGAACTGGCGCAGACGGCCTTTCTGAGGACGCTCTCCCCTGAACATTGACTCGGCGTACCAAAGTTTTGCAGGAGTTCCTCCTTGTGGCACAAAGTTGTGCTCAACGGCAGCACGGACCACACCAGCAGTTCCCTCAGGACGCATAGCCATGCGCTGACGAGGTTTAAGACCGGACTCATTACCGGTAGCTAGCAAATCATCAAGTAGCGCGCCAGAAAAGACGCGGAACATCTCTTTGCGTACCACGTCGGTTGACTCGCCAATACCGTGAACAAAGGTGTCTACCTGCTCAAGTGCAGGAGTCTCAATGCGGTCAAAGCCATAAGTACCAAACAGATGACGGGCAACATCTTGCATATGCTCCCAAGAGCGCATATAGCCGCCGTAAAGATCTTCGGTACCTTGAATTCTCTGACCCATGAATCCTCCTTGTTACAAACATAGATGTTTCTAGTTTACCCATGAGAGACAGCTCTGGCGTAGAAAAGCTTTTATAACTTTTGAAACCTATGAAAAAATCCGATTATTTTCTAGAAAACGTGAAAAAGTGTGTATGTGAGGGTTGCTTTTTAATTCCTACCATTTAGTATGAATTAGCGGATTTTGGGGTATGACAAAAACATCGGTGACATTGGCGTTTGTCTTTGCCACAAAACCGCACTAGCACAAGGTTTTGCTCGCCCTAGAGCTGCCCAAACTTGCTAGTCACAAACGTATCACGTGCTTGCACGTAGAGATATTTGGAGAGATTTATGGCAACTGAACTACTCCGTATAAACGGAATTTCTGCAGGTAATGAGGAGAAATCCATCCTTCATTCAATTAATCTGAGCATTGGTGATGGCCAGGCTCACGTTTTGATGGGACCTAACGGCGCAGGTAAATCAACACTTGGCCGCGTCATTATGGGTGATCCTACCTATAAGATTACCGAAGGTTCTCTTATCTTTAACGGCGAGGATGTAACTGAGCTTGCTGCAGATAAGCGCTCCCTTGCGGGCATCTTCCTCTCCTACCAGGCACCTGTTGAGGTTCCTGGCGTTCCTCTTTATTCATTCCTGCGTACCATTACACAGATGCGCCCTGAGCTTAAGATGACCGCTCGTCAGTTCCGTCAGCGTGTCGGTCAGATTTCTGATCAGCTTGAGCTTGACCAGGGCTTCTTGATGCGTGAGCTTAACGTTGGCTTCTCTGGTGGCGAGAAGAAAAAGGTTGAGATGCTCCAGCTTTTGCTGCTCCAGCCTAAACTTGCCATTCTCGACGAGACAGACTCTGGCCTGGACGTTGACGCGCTCTCTGTTGTTTCAAAGGGCATTCAGGCCTATCGCGAGGCCTGCGACGGCTCTCTGCTCATCATTACTCACAACACCCGCATTCTTGAGCGTCTTGAGATTGACCGCACTCACGTTATGGTTAAGGGTCACCTGGTGGCAGACGGTCCTGCTGACCTTATCAACCAGATTGACCACGAGGGCTTTGAGCGTTTTGAGAACCAGTCTGATGAGGGCGGTGCTAACTAGTGAGCGAGAAGAAGCGATCTGAGGTCGCTGACGTAGACCGCTCGCTTTACGACTTCACCAAGTCCGAAGAGGGTTACGAGCGCTACGATGATGGCCTTACACCAGAAATTGTGCGTGCTATTTCCGAGAAAAAAGAAGAGCCCGAGTGGATGCTCCAGATGAGGTTGTCGGCTCTGGAAACCTATCACCAGCGCCAGATGGCTACCAACTGGGGACCTTCTATTGCAGGTCTGGATTTGAATCATATCTCCACGTATGTCTCGCCAAAGACTCAGCAGGCAAATAGCTGGGACGACGTACCTGAGGATATTAGGGATACCTTTGATCGTCTGGGAATTCCACAGGCAGAGGCAGAGAGCCTTGCTGGTGTTGGTGCTCAGTACGATTCTGAGATTGTCTATCACAACATGCGTGAGGAAGTTGCTGAGCAGGGTGTTATTTACACCACTATTGAGGATGCTCTTCATGATCCACAGTGGGAGCCTGTTGTTAAAGAGTACTTTGGCAAGCTGATTCCTCCTTCAGACCACAAGTTTGCGGCACTGCACTATGCCGTGTGGTCTGGCGGTTCTTTTGTCTATGTTCCTAAAAATGTCACTCTGGACTACCCACTTCAGAGCTACTTTAGGCTTAATGCCCAGGGTGCTGGCCAGTTTGAGCACACGCTTATTATTGTTGAGGAAGGCGCTGACCTGCACTTTATTGAGGGCTGCTCCGCACCTAAGTACTATGCAGCAAACCTCCATGCAGGAGCTGTAGAGCTCTATGTTAAGGACGGCGCTCGTCTGCGCTACTCGACCATCGAAAACTGGTCCAAGAACATGTACAACCTCAACACCAAGCGCGCCATTATTGGCAGCAATGCAAAGATGGAGTGGGTCTCGGGCTCTTTTGGTAGCCACGTTTCCTACCTCTATCCTTCTACGATCATGAATGGCGATTCTTCTAACTGCGAGTTCACTGGTATTACGTTTGCAGGCGCTACGCAGGACCTGGATACAGGCTGCAAGGTGATTATCAACGGCTCCAATAACTCAGCAAACGTTGACACTAAATCCATCTCCAAGGACGGTGGCGTCAACACTTTCCGCTCAGCCGTGACCGTTGGACGTAAGGCAGAAAACGCTCGCGTGGCGTTCTCGTGCCAGTCTCTGATGCTGGATAACATCAGCCGTTCCGATACCATCCCAGAGATGGATGTCCGCAATGCAACTGCTCAGATTGGCCACGAGGCAACTATTGGCCGTATTTCTGACGACACCGTTTTGTACCTGATGAGCCGCGGCTGCTCTGAGGCTGAAGCTCGCACCATGGTAGTAAACGGATTTGCAAACCCTGTCTCAAAGGAGCTTCCAATGGAGTACGCCGTTGAGATGAATAACCTGATTAAACTTGAGATGGAAGGAGCGATTGGCTAATGGATAACGTTTTGATTAATCGCGCCAACGTTCCTGCAGCTCAGACATGGAACCGTCTACGCGCTAACTCACTGTCAGTTTCTGTCCCCAATCACGCTGACGCAGGCACAGTATACCTGCCTCTACCTCGTCTTTTTGAGCGTATTGAGTGTGGAATGGGCCAAGAGGTTACCGACTACGTAGAGTCTCAGGCATTCAAGTCCGATTTCTACAATGTTCCCGCTCATACCAAGCGAGAAGAGCCTATTGTTGTTGCCATTTCTGCAGCTCAAAATCAGTGTGCTAACACCGGCATCATTGTGCGCAAAGGTGCCGAGGCTACCGTAGTTATCGCTGCGTTTGCAGGCGATGTTGACGGCGACGCACCTACAGGCAGCGACGCGAACGACGACGCACTGCCAACCAGCGCTGCGCTCACCCGCATTGTGGTTGAGGCTGGTGCAAAGCTGCACCTTATTGAGATGCTTGGCGTCAATGAGGATCAGCAGCACCTTGAAAGTGTTGGCCTTGAGATTCACCAGGACGCTGCTGTTGACGTTAAGCAATACGCTCTGGGTGGATCAACCATTGGCCTTGGACTCACTGCTAACTTAGTTGGCGCTCGAGCTCGCCTTGACCTTAACAATCGCTATCACGCTACTCACGAAGAGACGCTTGATATCAATCACCTGGTACGCATGCGTGGCACCTCTACGCGCGCGCAGCTCACCGAGTCTGGCGTCCTTAACGAAGCAGCTAAGAAGACGCTTCGCGCAACCATCGATCTTGTCCGCGGTGCAAAGGATGCCCAGGGCAACGAGATTGAAACGGTTATGATTCTTGGTGACGACGTTGTCAACAAGACCATGCCTGTTATTCTCTGTGATGAAGACGATGTTGCTGGTAACCACGGCGCTACTATCGGATCCGTCTCCCCTGAGCAGCTTGATTACCTTGCGGCTCGAGGACTTTCTCACCAGGCTGCTGAGCAGCTGTTTATACGCGCTCTCTTTGAAGACGCCATCATCAACGCGCCTGAGGAGATTTCCCACCGCGTGGCTGTTGAGCGTTGCGAGGCTGAGCTGGGCGCAGAAATTGCTCACGACTATGACGAAGCTGCAGCTAGCAACGATGCGACTGGCAGCGATGGCAGGAATTCCAGCGCTGAAGTCGATTCCAGCAAAGGTGGTGTCGCGTAATGACCGACGCAGAAATTGCTCAAATTACCGATAACCCTTACAAGGCAGATTTTCCAATTCTGGCAGCAAATCCCGAGGTAGCTTACTTGGACAGCGCTGCTACTTCTCAGCGTCCCCGTGCGGTTATTGAGGCGCAGTCTGACTTCTACGAGACCATGAACGCAAACGCACTGCGCGGATTGTACCGTTGGAGCGTGGAAGCGACCGCAGCTATCGAGGGAGCTCGTGCTTCAATTGCAAAGTTCATTGGAGCTGTCGATAAAAACGGCAAGCCAGAAAGCCAGCAGATTATCTTTACGCGCAACACTTCTGAGGCGCTTAATCTGGTTGCTTCAAGCCTTGGCCGCTATGCACTCAAGCCAGGCGATGACGTGGTCATTTCCATTATGGAACACCACTCCAATATCATCCCATGGCAGCAGATTTGTAAAGCTACCGGCGCTAATCTGGTGTACCTGCGCATGAATTCGCAGTACCAGATTACCCCTGAAGAGATTGCGTCGAAGATCACCGAGCGCGCAAAGATTGTATCTGTCACACACGTCTCCAACGTATTGGGCACCCGCAATGACATCAAGGCCATTGCCAAGCGCGCACACACTATGGGCGCATACATGGTTGTCGACGCCGCCCAATCCGCACCTCACATCCCTATTGACGTGCATGATCTTGACTGCGACCTGCTGGCTTTCTCGGCACACAAGATGTGTGGACCTATGGGTATTGGCGTGCTCTGGGGTCGCGCTGAGCTGCTTGATGCCATGCCACCGTTCCTTACCGGCGGCGAGATGATTGATTCCGTCACCGAAACCAGCGCTGTTTGGGCTCCTGTTCCCGAGAAGTTTGAGGCAGGCACGCAGGACGCCGCAGGTATCTATGCTACCGGCGCCGCTATCGAATACCTCAACGGCTTGGATATGGCAAAGATCGAGAAGCGAGAAGAACTTCTCGCCAGGTACTTGGTGCAACAGCTGTGCACGCTGGACTTTGTTGACATCGTTGGCTCTAAGCTGGGACAAAACCATGTGGGCGCTGTAGCGTTTAACGTGCACGGTGTTCATCCGCACGACGTCTCGAGCATCCTAGACATGAATAACGTTTGCATTCGCGCTGGTCATCACTGCGCCGAGCCGCTTCTGATTGAGCTGCACGAGTCCAGTACCTGCCGCGCATCTGTTGCGTTCTACAACGATAAACACGATATTGACCAGCTCGTCGAGGGTCTTAGCCAGGTATGGAAGATCTTTGGCAGCGCGGTCAGCAACAAATAAAACAAGGAGTTGAAATAAGTGGCAGCAAACGACCTGTATAACGCTGAGTTTATGGACCACGTTTCTCACCCCGATTACAAATACCAGATGGATAATCCAACTGTCTCCCACGAGGGTGTTAACCCTTCTTGTGGCGATGAGCTGACGTTTTCCGTGCGTATTGAGAACGGAAAGATTGCCGAGGCTGCTTTTGTGGGCAGCGGATGTGCGATTTCTCAGGCATCAGCCGACATCATGAGCGATCTGATGATTGACCGCACTCCAGAAGAGGCCATTGAGCTTTGCAAACTCTTTGGACGCATGATTCGCGGAGAAGAGACCGACGAGGCTGTGCTTGACCAGCTGGAAGATGCCAACATTCTGCACGACATCGCTCACATGCCCGCACGCGTTAAGTGCGCCGAGCTGGCATGGCATACGCTCGAGGAGATGCTTGAGGCTCACAACAGCGGTTCTGCTGCAGCCGGCACGTCTACCACCGAGGACGGCGAGTAGCAGTGGCTGGAATGTTCTCTACAAAGGGAATGTACGCACTCCGCGCAATGGCTGACCTGGCTGTTCACGAAGGATGGGTCTCGCTGGGCGACGTTTCCGAGCGCCAGAACATCTCGCGCAAGTACCTTGAGCAGGTCATTGCCCTGATGCACAAGGCGGGCTACGTTGAGAGCCTGCGCGGAAAGGGCGGCGGCTATCGCCTCATGCGCAAGCCCGAGGACTACACGCTGGGTGAGATTCTTCGCGCAGCCGAAGGCAATCTTGCGCCCGCTAGCTGCTTGAACTGCACAAACACCACCCTCTGTCCCCAGATGGAGTCCTGCACCACCATCAACATTTGGCGCGACCTTGGCCGCATGACCTCCAGTTTCCTGGACAGCAAGACGCTCGCGGACATCGCCCGCAACGAAGGCAACATGCACGTCTCCCCCACCGACAACCCTACCGCTGAGTAAAAGTTTAAACTGCGGTTTTATTGTCGTGTACGGTGGGGCTTTCATGGCAAGAGGGCTCTGGAGTGCACCGGGTTTCTCGCGAGAAGAACGTGCTGGGTGCGCCGAATGCAAGCCGAGTGCGCGCTGGATGTGTGCCGAGTGCGTGCCTGATTTCTGCAAAGAATCTGTAAATTTTGCCTGAAAACACCAAAGAATCTGTGGATTTGCCTGATTTCATTAAAGAATCTGTGTCAGATTTACAGATTCTTTGCACTTTTCAGGCAACTTAAAAGGGTCACAGACTCGCTTGTTCTGAATTTAGCAGAGCTTTTCTAGTTCACTCCACAATTTGATTCTTTTAGCTCTTTCCATTTTTCTGCGATCAGATGATGTATGTCTTCTTGGAATTTCAAGTTGATTTCTAATTGAATTAAACATGTTATCCATAAAAAAACGATGTCATCATACTCAGCTTTTTCCAATAACAAATTCCATTATTCCAGCTGAAACGAGTTCGTTATTACGCCGATAGTCGCGCGTTGAAACCTCTGCTAATTCATGTACGGCCCCATTGTATTCAATGGCTGCTTGTCTATTTGTGTCTGCATCGTAGTTACCCTTTGAAAGCAATAGATCGATAGCCCTTGTTTTCTCTGTAAGTACTCTGCTCTTTAATTGCTGAATCCTTACTTCCTTATTTAGCTCAACCTTAGGAATTGCATAACCACCTGCGGACACAGGTAGCGAAGCGCGAAGAGCAAGTTTGACTTCCATTGGAGAAGCAGCATTATCAAAAGAATACGATGATGCTAATCTTGCATTACTTATTCCGTTACATCTAGAAACTGAGGATAAATAATGCTCAAAGTCTACCTTTTGAAAAACTGGATCATACCAATTAGATCTCAATTCAGAGGTAGATGGGTCGATAACATACCTACCTTGGAATTCTGAAATTAGCATCACTGTTTCTAGTAATGTTTGTTCTTGGGCCATTTCAATCATGAGTTCAAAAGGTGATGCCACTTTAATTAGTGATTTCCCAAGAATTAGCTCCATACTTGGTGTTTGCGCAAAATGAGACGAAGTGTGAAATTTTATTCTGTTCGATTGGTAGGTATTTTTCTTCTCGTCAACTACCAACTCAATTGGCTCAGTCAGCATTATTCCTAAGCTAGAAAATACCTTCTCCTTGATTTGACCAGGCTCCAAAGTTAAAAACTCTGTATGAATTCCGGTACTCGAAGAGTCATGGTGAATCAATCCGTGACCCTTAATTCTCATAGCACGGAATAATTGTAGAGCGGTTGTATGTGATAGATAAAATTCCATGAACACATAGTATTTTCTTAAGAAAAACTTGCAACTTACGTCGCTGATTGTAGATAAGTGATATTTCTTGTAAAACTGCAGGTCAGGCAAATTTGTCAGAAAAATCATTGCCACTAAATATCCAACTAGCAGCGTTAGACCTTGTCTTCGACGTATTCTTGGTCAAATTTTTGGTCAAATTCAATTTGCGCCAAATTCGCAATTTTCATTTCTGCTGTAAGAATGTACTGAGGCGAGAAAATCCAGTTTTCCTTGTACAAAAGTTGCCTAAAAAGTTCAAAGAATCTGTAAAATGGCCACAGAATCTTTGACAAAATCAGGCAAATCCACAGATTCTTTGCCAAGTTTAGGCAAAAATATACCGAATCTTTTTCACTTTTCAGGCACGCATTAGGGCATACCTACCGCACCCGCATCTCGTGAGAAGAACGTACTAGGCGCATGTCTTTCGCACATGCCGGCTCAACAAAAAAACGGACCTGGAAAAAAATCCAGGTCCGTTGCTTTAACTAGCTGCGAGCGTGCGTCGCTTAGATGCGCGCCCAGCGTATGCTGCAGGTTAGTTCCAAGCCTTACCGTCGGAACCAAACTCGCGGATGAGCTCCTTGGTGCGCTCGACGATTGCCTCACGACCAGGCTTCAGAAGCTTACGAGGATCGTAGCCCTTGCCGTCGTCGACAAGGCCAGCCTCAACGTACTTCTTGGTTGCCTCAGCAAAGACAAGCTGAAGATCGGTGTTGACGTTAATCTTGGAGATACCCATAGAGATAGCCTTCTGAACCTGCTCTACAGGAATGCCGGTACCACCGTGAAGAACAAGTGGAAGATCACCAACGCGCTCCTTGATAGCCTTGAGCTGGTCGAAGGAGAGACCCTCCCAGTTAGCTGGGTAGATACCGTGAATGTTGCCGATGCCGCATGCAAGGAAGTCAACGCCCAGGTCAGCAATCTTTGCGCACTGCTCAGGATCAGCAAGCTCGCCCTTAGCGGTAACGCCGTCCTCGGTGCCGCCGATGCCGCCGACCTCAGCCTCAACAGAAATGCCCTTTGCGTGAGCAGCCTTTACGACTTCCTCGGTACGCTTAAGGTTGGTCTCAAAATCTGGCTCGTGAGAACCGTCGTACATGATGGAAGTAAATCCAGCCTCAATGCACTTGAATGCATCCTCGTATGAACCGTGGTCAAGGTGGAGAGCAACTGGAACAGTGATGTTCTTGTCCTCGACAAGACGACGAACCATGTCTGCTACAACGCGGTAGCTAATCTGCCACTTTGCTGCGCCGCCGGTGCACTGAATGATGACAGGAGACTGAAGCTCTTCTGCTGCATCAAGGATTGCTGCGGTCCACTCAAGGTTGTTCTCGTTAAATGCGCCGATGGCATACTGACCCTTCTCGGCACTCTGGAGCATGGCTTTTGCGCTTACAAGCATGCTAAACCTCCGTTTGACGGATAACCAATATATATAAATGATACCTTGTTTCATCTCCTTTTTAAGCGGTCGTTTTTTTAACAAATACATGACGAGAAACACGCGCATAAGAAAATCGCTTAGTTACTCACAGAACTTCTCGCCATTTCCGACACTGAAGTTGTGTGCTGGGTGAAACTTAATGCCCTCTGATGTTGCCATTTAGCGACGATACATCACATCTTCACAAAAAAATGAGGTAGTCTATCTGTTCAAAGAAAGGAGCATCTTGTGACTTACAAACACTTTGATGCAGATAAAACTCAACTGAATTCGCTCGGCAATGCGCCCAGCAATCCGCCTGCTGGCTCCCCTGCAAAAACTGCAGATGATACACACGCTGAAAAGCCAGGCCTTCTTAAGGGCGTCTCGTTCACACAAATTTTGGCAACTTCTCTAGCTGCGGTAACCGCATTTGTACTGTCAAACCAGATTGGTATTGCTGGTTCAATCATTGGCGTAGCCGTTGGTGCAGCAGCTTCGGCACTTGCCTCGCAGATTTACCAGAACGTTATAAGACGCTCCACGCATTCTTTTTCGCAACTCCGAGAATGAGCAGGTAGACAGCTCTTACGCAGATGCTGATTCTACTCTCCCAGCACATCCCTATGTGGATCAAAGTCCTGTTGACGTTACCCAGCAGATACCACAGTACGCACCCACCCAGCAGCGCTACGCAAATACAGTTCAACAATATCGCACGCCATCAATATCGCGTAAGCGTATAAAGATTCTGACTATCGTAACCATTCTTTCAATTATCTTCACCATTTCTGCAGTTATTCTGTATGCAATGTTCCTCAGCTATATCACCGACGGATCTGGCTTGGGACCAAAGGTCAGCACAACCCCAGTTGTGACGGAAAAAACTGCAGATACCAGCAATTCGACGGATAAGAAAGACGATTCCAACTCTTCTAGCGAGAAGACCGACGAGTCAAGCAAGTCCACTGATTCCAAGGATTCCTCTTCGGAGAGTACTGACTCCAAGAAATCAGAGACCACCAACTCCGACAGCTCGTCTAGTTCGGAAAAGACCAGCGACTCTAGCAGCTCAAGCAGCTCGTCTGAGAGCAATTCTTCCAGCAACAACTCTGGAACGAGCAGCTCAAGCAGCAATTCTGGTTCCAATCAAAACTCTGGCTCTGGTAATAGTTCTGACAGTAGCTCCAGCGGTTCTGGCTCAAACAGCTCCAACGGCGGCAACTAACTCGCGGTCGCGGCAACTACCGTCGCAGCAACTACCGACACACTTGCCAGCGCGGCCTCCGCGGTGTGCCTAACAGTAACAACAAGCAGCAGCTCTGACAGAGCTTGCTACAGAAAGGATGGGTATGGAAACCACAAACGCATGGAAAAAGTACACCTCAGAAGACCTGGACAAACTCCAGTCGTTTGCCGAGGGCTACAGAAACTTTATCTCAGAGAACAAGACTGAGCGCGAGTGCGCTTCAAGCGCTATCAAGCTTGCCGAGGCAGCAGGTTACGTCAAGCTTTCTGACGCCATCGCAGCAGGTAAAACCCTCAAAGCTGGCGACAAAGTCTACGCAGACATTCGCGGCAAGTCTGTCATCTTTTGTTCAAATTGGTACCAAGTCCCTGGAAGAGGGCCTCAACATCCTCGGTGCTCATATCGACTCTCCTCGCCTGGACGTCAAGCAGAACCCACTTGAGGAGCGCAATGAGCTTGCCACCTTTGACACCCACTACTATGGCGGCGTCAAGAAGTACCAGTGGGTCACCATTCCTCTGGCAATTCACGGCGTTCTTGCACTTAAAGACGGTAGCGTCGTAAACGTATGCGTTGGCGAGGATCCAACTGATCCCGTTTTCTGTATCTCCGATCTTCTCATCCACTTGAGCGCTGAGCAGCTTGGAAAGACTGCTTCCAAGGTCATTGAGGGCGAGATGCTGGATCTTATTGTTGGCAATCGTCCACTTGTTTGGGGCCAGAACGGCGAGAAACCCGCTGATGCAGAAGGCGACGAGCCAAAGGAAGCTGTTAAGGCTAACGTCATCAACATCCTGAAGGACCTCTACGGCATTGAGGAAGCAGATCTTCTCTCCGCTGAGCTTGAGATTGTTCCCGCAGGTCCTGCTCGTGACATGGGCTTTGATCGCTCCATGATCTTGGGCTACGGTCACGATGACCGCAGCTGCTCTTACCCTTCCCTGATTGCGCAGCTTGAGTGCGATGCTCCTGCACGTACCTCCGTCACCATCCTGACCGACAAGGAAGAGATTGGCTCTGTTGGCGCTACTGGTATGAATTCCCTTTTCTTTGAGAACATCATGGCAGAGGTCCTGGCGCTTGCTGGTTTTGAGTCTCCACTTTCCCTGCGCCGCTGCATGGCTAACTCCTACATGCTCTCCAGTGATGTTTCTGCTGGTTATGACCCTAGCTTTACGGGCAGCTTTGAAATTAAGAACTCCGCCATCATGGGTCATGGCCTTGCATTCAACAAGTTCACTGGTAGTGGCGGCAAATTTGGCTCCAACGATGCTGATGCCGAGTACGTAGCACTGATTCGCCGCATTATGGACAACGCTGGCGTTCAGTTCCAGACCGCTGAGCTTGGCCGCGTCGACGCTGGTGGCGGCGGAACCATTGCATACATGCTGGCTAAATATGGCATGCACGTCATCGACTGCGGCGTTCCCGTTCTCTCCATGCACGCACCTTGGGAGATTGCAAACAAGGCAGACATCTTTGAGGCATATCGCGGATATCGTGCATTCCTCGAGTTCAGCGAGTAAATAAGCTGCTCAAATAGATTTTACGTGCATGCAAATCGAGCTAACAAGAAAGACGTGAGAGACAAACTCTCACGTCTTTTTTTCTGTATCAAATTCAAGGCGAGAAACCCGCACACCCGCAGCAACGCATCCAGGCAACTATCCCAGCAACGAAAGCACTTCTCGCTTGGCAGCCAAAAACTCTTCGCTCAAGTCAAACGATGCCAGGTCAGTAGTTTGAGCAGAACCTGACTCCACCGCATCAGTGCAGCCCAGTGGCTCAACAACGCCCACAATCTTGGTTACCACGCCCTGCGCGGGACTTCCTGCCATCACATAAATGTGCGAAGCCATAGCAACTGCTTCGTCAACGTCGTGCGTGATCACCAGTACCGAGAGGCCAAACTCTTTTACGGAAGACATGAGCCACGCACGCATTTCTCGCCGTGTGAGAGCATCTAGTGCCGAGAAGGGCTCGTCCAACAGCATAATGTCTGAGCCAATGAGCGCTGTGCGCAGAAACGCAACACGCTGCCTCATGCCGCCTGAGAGCTCATGAGGCCAGCTTTGCGCCACGCGCTCAAGTCCGCCACGCTCCAGCATCTCCTGGGCCCGTGTGCGCGCCTCAGCGCGCGAGACACCCTTCAGCCCAAGCGGAAGCGCTACGTTGTCGATGATACGCTTACTTGGGATGAGCAAATCCTTCTGGAGCATGTAGCCAATATGTCCCGGGTGCCCTGTAACGTCAGCACCATGTAGCAGCACCTTGCCCTCTTGCGGTTCCAGAAGTCCCGCAAGTGCGTGGAGCAGTGTTGTCTTGCCACAGCCCGAGCGACCAACCAAGCAGGTAATGGTGCCAGGTTGCAGCTCAATCGAAATGTCCTTGGCAACTACCTGGCCGTTTCCCCAAACCAACGTAAGGTGTCGTGCCTCAAGTGCTGGCGCATCCCTGTTGCGGCTCGCATGCGGGTGCAGCTCCTAGGGCTTTTTCTCGCCAGAAGCGTCCATAGTAGCGCCTTCTGTTATGTCAGTAAGCTTCTTATCCAAGGTACTCACTAGTAAATCCTGCGGATGGATCAATCTTATTCTCTAGCAGTTGCTGGTTATTGAGCCAGGTGTAGAAACGCTGCCAACGGGCAGAATCAATGACGCCCCACTTCTCAGCGTCGTCAATGTACTTGGCAGCCAAGAACTTCTGAGATGCTTTGACCAGGTCAGCATCAAGTTCTGGAACGGCTTTGAGTAGAATCTCTGCTGCCTCGTCTGGGTTAGAGACGCAGAACTCGTAACCCTTTCTAGTAGCACTCAAAAATGCTTTAACAGCATCTGGATTCTCTTTTGCAAAGCCATCATTTACTGCGATAACTGGCGTGTAGTAGTCAAAGTTCTGATCAATTGCTGTAAAGGCAAAGTAGTTGCATGCAAAGTTCTGAACACGAGCGTTTTTGAACAGCCCACTGCTCGAACGCCCAAACTGCATCAAACATCTTTGCTTTTAGGCCAGATACCTCATCATCTACCTCATAAGGTACCATTTTAAGCGTAGAGGGATCTCCTCCATCAGATTCCATAACAGACCTGATAGTAGCCTGCTCAACAGGGAGATTCCACGTTGCGTAGGTACGATCATTAAGGTCACGTGGACGAACAATGTGATCCTCTTCACGGCTCATAATGCCCGAAAGATTGTGCTGAATAATAGCAGCCACCGCGGTATACGGCAGCGGATTAGAAGACGAGAGGCTGTTAGCAATATAGTCCTGGTAGGTAACGCCCATCTGTGCGCCACCAGCACCAATCAGCGCGTCGGCACCGTCGGCAGGCGGCTGCTGAATGGTTACCTTGAGGCCAACCTCGTCAAAGTAGCCCTTCTCCTGAGCCACATAAATGCCAGTATGGTTGGTATTTGGAGTGTAGTCCAGAGCAAACGTAATTTCTGTGGGGCCGCCGGTCTTCTCGCCAGCGTTTGCTGGAGCGGCAGGCTGTTCAAGCGAGCAACCTGCGCAAATTCCCGCTGCTGAGAAGCCCATTGCAGTTAGAAAGCCTTTTCTTGTTATACTCTTATGAGTAGATGCGTTCATGCGTTCAATCACTTCTTTCTTTAGATTCCATCAAAGTTACTGTGCGGACTCTTTGGCATTTTGAGAGGTATCCCACGGAAGCGCACGCTTTTGGACAAGCTCTACAAGCTTCATCAACACTAGCGACAGCGCAGAAACCACCACGATTGCTGCAAACATCCTGTCGTACGCAAACGCCTTTCTGACGCGCGTCATATACACGCCTAGTCCAGCGTCGCCTCCCAGCCATTCTGCGATTACTGCACCAATTACGGCGTAGGTCACGCTCATTTTGAGTCCCGAGAAAAACTGTGGTGCAGCAGCAGCCAACTTGACGTGCCAAAAATCTGCACACGACTAGCTCCCATGGTGGTCATCAGGTCAACCATATCAGGATCAATTGATTTAAATGCCGAGTTCAACGCCACGGTAATAGGAAAAAATGTTGAGATAGCTACAAGAACAATCTTGGGCAAAAGACCATATCCTAGCCAGAGCACCAAAAGCGGCGCGATGGTCACAATAGGAATAGTCTGTGAAATAGTGATAAGTGGAGAAAGCAGCTTATCCAGCGTTTTGAAAAAGTCCATAAAGACCGCAAGCACAAAGCCAATAAACACACCAATGGCAAGACCAATAAGGGATTCTAGAAGCGTAATTCCTGTATGCGTCATAAGAAGCTGAAAGTCTTTTTCCAAGCGCAAATATAACCTGAATAGGAGTTGGAACAAGGTAATTTGGAATAATTCCTGCGACAATAACAAGTTGCCAGAGCACAAGAAAAGAAGTAAGGGATATGGCTTGCAATGCAAACTTAGAAAGACGCTTCATATGCCCTCCTCTTCTTAAACGTAAGGACGGCATAAGCTCCCTACGCTGGCATTATCCAGATCAGGTTATTGGGTCGCAGCGTTAGGTGCTGCCTCTCAGCCGGGCCATTACCCAGCTCCCCTTTGATGCCATTATAGCTCGGACAGCTTAAACATCAAATAAATAGTTAAATAATTCCCTGAAAGACCATGCATTGCCTGCATTTCTTTTGCCCGGCAAGATTTTGCCCGGCAAGATTTAGCCCAACAGCTCCTTAAGTCCCAGCTTATCTGCCTCAGTAATCTGACGCACAACTTTTGCTGGAGAACCTACAACTAGAGAATTATCAGGGATGTCCTTGGTTACTAAGCTATTGGCTCCAATGACACAGTTATTACCAATGGTTACACCTGGCAAAACCGTTACATTTCCACCAAACCAGCAGTTATCACCTACGGTAATGGGTAATGCTCGCTCATACCAAGCATTTCTCTCTTCAGCATCAAGAGGGTGCTGAACGGTATAAGCCTTGAACTGAGGTCCCACAAAACTATGCGCTCCAAAGGTAATAGGCGCACAATCCATGAGGTATGCCCCGTGGTTGATGAAGCTATGCGGGCCAATTTTAATGTTAAAGCCATAATCAACGTTGAAGGGAGCAACTGCAGCGCTTCCCTCCCCTAGTTCGCCAAGAAGTTCAGTCAAAATCTGACGGCACTTTTCTTTATCGCTTGGGCGAGTCTGATTGAACTCCCATGCAAGATCCTTTGCACGCCAAAACGCAGCGCTCTGCTCCGCGTCAGAACCACCACACCACTCTCCTGCACTCATGCGCTCAAGCTTTGATTTCTTTGTCTCAGAATGAATTGTAGTCTGCTTTGGATCAATATCGTACATGTCAAACTCCTTACGCTTCTTCATAGAGCAGCATAGCAGTGTAATAAAAGAAGAGCCCCTGACGAGGCTCTTCTCAGCTAGTTTTAAAGTTCTTGTAACCAATTACATGGACTCAAAAATGTTGACCCACCTGAGCAGGAACTCTGTCTCTTTAACACGACCGCGAGCAAGCTCTGCCGCAGCAACAATTCCAAGCCACTCGTTTACATACTGACGAGTGCAGCCCTGCTTAGTGCAGTAAAGATTAATGTACTTCTCAGCCAGCTCGTCATCACCATGAAGCAACAGGTGCAGATATGTTGTGGCGCAATCTGCTGCACCATTGCCCTGAGTAGCATGGGCCCAGTCAAGAATTACTGGAGAGCCATCTTCAGTAAGGATGACATTAGAAGGAACAAAATCACCATGGCAGACCTTAGTATGAGGCTTCATGCCATCAAGCTTAAGCAGCAGCTCATACCTTGTGCCCTCATCCAGAATATCTGGAATGCTGTTAATCATACGAGTGAACTTGTCTTTTTGATGCATAAGAAGTGGGGCCTTGTGAGCATGAATAGCAAGCTCAATATTGATGAACTTATTTAAGTACTCATCTTCTTTTTCTGGATGCTCTTCAATGAGCTGCCTTATTGTTTTGCCTTCGATTTTTCTAGTAGAAACAGCCCAGCAGTTGCCAAGCTTACTAATCTCTACCAGAGGCGGAACGTTGATACCTGACTGTTCAGCACGAGTAAGGTTTAAAGCCTCATTTAAAATGTCAGCAGAGTGCTTGTTTCCACTGAAAACCTTAACGACCGTGTCTCCGTTGTCGTACACGACTTTGTTATTACGCTCGACAATTACCTTTTTATCAGCTTTGAGCTCCATAACAACCTCCAATAAGGTACTCACGCAGATGTATTCACTATCTACCTATGAGTATTGTCCTTCATCCAACTCTTTCTATGGCGAGAAGCCCTTATGTATTGGTTAAACGGTTGCCATATTCGGTAAACGTAAATAACCCCAGTTGTGGTTATTAAAGTAAAAAAGTCCTCCGCCTTCTTACTGAAAGCGGAGGATTAAGGCATCAAATCTGTAACGTGGGCTTACTGATCTTTACGAGTGCGAGCATATGCTCCGACACCAACAAAACCAGCACCAACAGTAGCAAAAGCAACCATAGCTACTGCGCTTGCGTCACCAGTATCAGGATTACGGTGTTTGCGCTTCTTACCAGGCTTCTCTGGAGTTGGAGTAACAGGAGTCTCGGTATTTGTAATAGTAAAGCCATTATCCATATCACCAGTTACCTCAGAAGTGTAACCCTCAATAGCATCCTCAGAAACGGTGTAAGCAATGGCGTGACCATCTGATGCGTAAAGATTTACACCAGCAAATGAACCGGTCCAATTGTTTGCCTCAGAAAGGACAAGGGTCTGACCAGTATCAACACCATCAGCAAGCAGGTGAACGGTTACAGAACCCTTCTTTGTACCATTCCAAACTTTGGTTACTGGAACATCGCGAGTTACAGGAGCATCAGCTTTGTTAGTCAAGGTAGTGATGTTACCGTTAACCTCAGGAGTCTGAGCGGTCCAACCGACTACGGTTCCTTCTGTAAAGCTCAAAGTTACGTTATCAGGAAGACCGCGGAATGTATGCTCCCAGTTGTTTGCTGCAGAAAGCTCAACGGAGTCAACAACATATCCATCTGCCTTGAGGTAAACAGTAAGCGTCTCTGGAATTACTGCATCTGGGTTTGCAGAAGTATCCCAAACCTTCTTAACAGTTACATCCTGAGTACCCTCTTCACCAGTAATAACGGTACCGTTGGATCCAATACCGCCACCACGCTGTGCGGTATTTCCAGAAATAATCAGTTGAGCCTTATTCTGTGCTGCGGCGATAGAGCTATAACGAAGATTAGACTCAAGAGCAAGCATATCGGTGTTGTTAACGATATTGCTTACTTCTTCAGTAGTATGACGTGCAGCAGCTGGGTCAGCTTCACCAAGGATTGAAGGAAGATTGATGGTGACCGCGCCATCCTTAGTCCAATGTGCAGAGGCACCGCCAAGCATATAATCAGAAATGGTTGCGCCGGCAGATTCACCTGCACCGCGAACGGTTGCAATCTCATCACCAGCGCCATTTGCAGTGTTGTTGAAGAATGCTACGCCATTTTTGGAATGGAATTCAGCTACACCGGTTGGGCAGAACCAAGCACCACCACCAATAACAGTTGCGGTGTTGTCCTTAATGAGTGCGTTATTAATGTGGACAACATAAGGAACAGAAGCAACGTAAACTGCGCCACCCTGATCGTTTGCAGTGTTATTAATAATTTCGCCCGCGTTAAGAGTTACATTAGCAGATGCAATATAAACACCAGCGCCAACGCCCTTATCGCCAAGCTGGTTAGTACCGTTACTAGTAGCCTTATTCTGTTCAATAGAGCCACCGTTCATGGTAAAACCAGCACGATAAATATTTGGCCAGTTATTCCATGGAGCACCAACCCTGGAGTAAGGAACCTTCTGTCCTCTAACAACGCCTACAAATTGATCGTATGTTGCTACACCGCCACCAGCAATACCAGCGGTGTTGTTCTTGATAATACCGTTGTTCATGACAACGTTGCCGTTCCAAGTTACATAGATACCGCCACCAGACTCAGAAGCAACATTATCAGTAATTGAACCACCATTAAAGGTAAAGTCTGCCTTTGACTTAGTATCACCAAACTGAGGATTACCTGCGTAAACGTGGACGCCTGCACCTTCAACAGCCTTGTTGTTAGTGATATATCCACCGTTCATAGTAGCTGTTGTTGTCTCGCCGTTAGAATCAAGAGCATACAGCATCAGACCACCAGAGGAATTAATGGTAGAGGAAGCGTCACCACCAGTGATGGTTCCTCCAGTCATGGTGAAATCTGCATTTTTAACCATTACACTACCGGAGTACTGGTTGGTAAGAGTGGTGTTCTGAATAGTACCGCCACGAAGCTCGCCTGTAGCACCATTTACAACAGTAACCGCACCACCACGATCGTTAGCGATCGTGCTGTCCTGGATGGTGCCGCCGGCCATAACAAATTTTGCACCGGCGCCAGTGGTAAGAACTACGCCGTTATTTCCAGAATAAGGTCTTGCTTTGCCATTTTTTATAACACCGTTAAGCATGGTAAAAGTACCGCGGTTTTCAACAGCAAATGCGGTGTTATTACCATCAATGGTGGCACCATCGAGAGTAACTGCACCGCCAGAAGCAATCTTGAACATATAGAAATGATTAGAGCCGGTCATGGCGCTGGTAATAGTTCCGCTACCCATTAACCTGATGTTCTTGTTTGCGGGAATCTGAACAGGGGCAGTGATGGTGAAGTCTGCGTTAACCTGAACAATAGACTGTGATCCATCTGCTGGGGCTGCAGCAATAGCAGCCAGCAGCTCAGCCTCTGAGGTAACAGGGGTATCTGCGAGTGCTTGCTTTGCAAGTCCTCCAACGAGCGAAAGTGCCAATACAAATGTAGCGACAATCGCCATACTCCAACGTGTAAGCCTTTTCATGGCAAAACTCCTTGCGCATCGGGAGCATTTCTAACAAACAATGGTGAAACGAGTAACAAAAAAGCATGAAAACGTATAAATTTTATCGTACTTTACTCTTCTTTGTCTAGCTGTTCAGTTTCTTCTGGATGATGCTTTAGACGATCGTATTCTTCTTCAGTCAAAACATCCTCAATCCGCAGGTTAACACCAGAAACCTCAAGTCCAGTCATACCTGTGATTTTCTCCACAATAGTACGCTTAACATCCTCAAAAATCTGAGGAGCATACGAACCATACTTGATGAGAACAGAGACAGTAATATTAAGCGAGCTATCAGGTAAAACTTCTACTGTTACACCCTTAGCTGTATCAGATGCACCTAGTACATCCTGAACTCTATTGAGCCAGTTTCCGCGGGTTCCCACTACATTAGTAACATCACGCAGGGCAAGAGAGACAATTTTCTCGACAACTCCACCGGAAAACGTTAAAGAATCTGTGTCTTCAAGACCTGCATCAGAGGGAACATCTGTTGTTTCTTCCGCAGAAACAATTTCTTCAGAGGTATTCTCAAGGGAATCTGTAAGTTCTTCTGCCACAGCTCTCTCCTATCTAGTTTTTGTCCGTAAATAAGGAACGAATCTTTGTCAAGATAGTTGCTTTTTCCGTCAAAGATCTGACCAATAGTAACTCCTACCAGTACAAATAATGCAACAATCAGCATTTTAAAAAGACCAAAGGTAAATAACAAAATGGCAAATAGGAGTCCGACGAATCCACCAATAACAGCACCTGGATGGCCGACAACATATTTTTTGCAGTTTTCTTGAACCTTTTTAAAGAAGTCCTGCTCCATTGTTATTGACCTCCTTTACCTCTGGTTCAGAAATGGTTAAACGAATATCTTTGTCTGTTTGTGGGACAACTGGCTGACAGGTAGCTAGCCCTTCACTATTCTCTGGCTCTACTTCAGATTCTTCAGCATGCGTCTGAGATGCTGTTTTTTCATCTTTGGACGAGAAGGAACTTGGCTTGATGAACGAAAGATTAATACTTGAAACACAAGGTCCGCACACGATAGCAAGACCAGACTGAAGAGCACTGTAAAACTCAGAGCCCTTTGCGGTGACATCGACAGGCTCTTTAGGAAGAATGTCAATCTGGACAGACACCGTATTATTCTTAGAAATCTGCACGTTAACACGGTGTGCAAGGCAAGTTCCGTCCTCTTCAATAATATGGGCTGCCTGAGAAGAAATGGCATCTTTAGTGACGGAGATTGTTCCGCCTTCAACTGTTGCAACCGTGAGCTTTACCGTTTTTCTAATGAATAGAGCTCTGAACAACACCACAACAAGACCAAAGATGCTAATAGCCGCACAAGCGTTAAGAGCAATAAGGTAGGGCTTGGTAAACAAGAGATTAGTTGCCTGATGTGTCCAAGGACCAAACCACGTTAAAGCAAGGGCTAAAAACACAAAAGCACTTGCAAAAACATAGAGTATGTAGCAAAAACGCTTGAAGCCGCTCATGGCACCTCCACTTTCTTTTATATAAACAGTTTAACCCTAATACCAGACAAAAATGGAATATAAAAACTGCCTCCTGGTTAGAAGGCAGTTTTTTAGTCTGTATATACCGTTAGCAGGAAACGAACTTAAGCGTTCTTCATAACAACAGAGCGAACAACTCCTGCTGCGTCGTCACAAGAATCCAGGACGATCTCCATGCGGTCAAAAATACGAAGCCAAGCAACGGTATGACGGCCAGGCATCTCATCACGGAACAGGCGGGACAGCGCGTTGTGGTAAATGAGGTCACCCTCATCCTCAACATGTCCTACTGCAATGGCCTTCTCCATAACTGCTGGATCCTTCTTGTAATCACCCAGGACACTTAGCATCTCCTGAACTGTCTTGCATGCGCGAAGGGTAAGCTCAGCAAGCTGCATAGCCTCTTTACGAGTGTCGTCAACGTTAAAGAGATCAAGGCGCTCCGCAACAGAATTCATTCCGTCAACAATGTCATCAAGACGAAGAGCCAAGTCAGAGATGTCCTCACGCTCAAATGGAGTAACAAAGGAAGCGTAAAAGCTCCTTCATAATATGCTGGACCTTCTCGTCACACTCACGCTCGTAAACCTTCATCTGAGGAATACGTGCAGCAGTCTCAGGAAAGCCTTCCATAATGACCACATACTCTTCAGCGGTTTCTACAATTTTGTCGCCAAACTCACGGAACATAGTGTAGAAGACGTCCTCTTTTGGCTTACCTAGCATGAATCCTCCAATAAGGTTGAGTGGTTCAAAAAAACAAGTAATTTCTTTGTGAAATAACTTAAAAAAATCATCAAGAATAGTTTTTGCAAAGAGAAAACCAATAAGTCCACAACCAGGGAAGGTAAATACCCATGCCGCGAGCATTTCTTTAGCAACTCCCCAGTTAACAGAGCGCATGTTTTTAGCAGCACCCGCTCCCATCATGGCAGTCATTTTAGTGTGCGTAGTAGAAACTGGAAGGCCGGTCAGCGTGGAGAGCAAAAGGAAGCAGATGCCGAGAAGGACGCGGCAAAGCCCTGATAACGCTCAAGTTTTACCATCTCCATGCCAACTTTTTTTAATAATCTTTCTTCCGCCAATTGCAGTTCCAATTGCCATGAGACCCGCGCAGAGGACCTGGAGCCACAGAGGGAATACGTCTGCTCCGGAAGCACCGTGACCTGCAGAGAGCGCAATTGCAAGCATAGCAATGGACATAAACTTCTGACCATCTTGCGCACCGTGCATTGCAGCAACAAAGGCGGAGCCAACTACCTGTAAATGGCCAAACATCTCGTCAGCGCGCTGACGATTAACGTTTAGACAAAGCTTATTAATGGCTTTGACAATAATCCAGCCAGCAGCAAAGCCAAGTGTTGTCGAGAAGAACAGTCCAATAAGGACCTTACTCCACTCTGCCCAGTTAACAGCATTAAAATCACCGTGAATAGCGAGTGCAGCGCCAGTAAGACCTGCAATAAGTGCGTGAGACTCAGAAGTTGGAATACCCAGAGCCCAAGCTCCAACTGCCCAGGTAACAATACCAACGCAACCTGCTGCAAGTGCAACAAGAGCTTCATGGTCATTGCTACCAAAATCAACCATGCCCACAATAGTGTCTGCAACTGCAGTTGAAATGAGGCACATTGCCACCAAACCAACAAAGTTACAGATAACGCTCATGATAATTGCGTTGTCTACTTTGATTGAACGGGTTCCAACAGCCTCTGCAATAGCATTTGCTGCATCAGTTGCACCATTTACAAAAATGCATCCAAAAACAAGAACAATGACAAGAGCCAAAAACGGATTGGCAACCATCATCTCAAAAAAGTGTCCGAGAGTTATCATTCGGTACCTTTCAAACCACTTTCATAACGGGATAATGATAATCGAAGTATCGTTCAATTATGTTTAAAAACATTCGAATAGCTAAATTAGTGCAAGTTGTCCCCTGCACTCACTCTTCCCTGTTGTGATATTTGAGAAAAAGACCTGTTCGCTAAGATAGTTCTGTGATGATATTTGCGGTGATTCGAGCAGATTTCTCTGAAGCCTCATGCTCAAATGTAAGATAATCCACGCTTGATGTGGTGCCAGGCTTATCTGACATGAGTCGAATGACTACAAATGGAATGTGGTTGAGCCAAGCAACTTGAGCAATTGAAGCACCTTCCATCTCACAGCAATCGGCTCCAAAGGTGTTGTAAATATGATCAGCAAGTTCTGAAGAACTTACAAACTGATCACCTGAAGCTACGCGACCAGAAATAACATTCAGTCCAGGAGCAATCTTTTGAGCTGAAGAAAGTGCATGCTCAACCAAACCGTCATCTGCTTTAAACGAAAACACAGGAAGACCAGGAATTTGACCCGCAGCGTAATTAAGGGGCCTACGTTCATGTCATGCTGAACCAAATCTGAGGAGATGACAATGTCCCCTACCTGGAGCTCAGGATTAAGCAGTCCTGCAATACCAGTATTAATGACATGAGTAATAGCAAAAGTATCAATCAAAATCTGTGTACAAGCAGCAGCATTGACTTTACCAATTCCTGACTGAACAACAACTACAGGAACTTCTCCTAAAAGACCTTCAACAAACTGCATGCGGGCCTGCTCATACGTGCGCTCAATAGTCATCTGTTCTTTAAGCAGCGCAACCTCAGGCTCCATGGCTCCAATGATGCCAATCTTCATGTTAGGCTCCTACTCCCGCAAGCCAACTGGAACCAGCCAGGGCTCTTACAATTTTGTCTCGTACACTCATTTCGCTTGCATCATCTTTGATGTGAACATGAATGATTACCTTGATACCTGTCTCTGCAATGCTTGATGCTTCAACCTCAATAGGAAGTGTTCTATCAAGCTGAGGTGCAACTACCTCTTGAACAATTTCTGTTATTTCTTGCGTTACCACATTCAGATCAACGGTTGGTTTAAGCACTATATTAATGGGCACTTCTGTCATATCCCACCTGGTACGATGCGCAAGTGCTGTTTTATTAAGTACTGAATTAGGAATGATGTCTACCCTACCTCCACGAGCACGAACTATGGTAGAGCGCCAATTCATATCAATAACCTCGCCGGAAATGTTTCCAATACTTACCTGATCTCCTGGCTTTACCACGCCTCCCAGCATAAGGCCCAAGCCTCCCGCCAGGTTAGAAATGGTGTCCTGCAGGCCAAAAGACAAGGCAATGGAGGTAACTCCCAAGGCGGTTACAAACGCTGTTGGTTGAATACCAAAGACAGGCTGCAAGACAGCAAGAATAGCAAACGTCCAGATAACTCCACGTAGTATGTTGACAAAAATAGATGCTGACGGCAGCTTTGAAGAGTCCAAAGCCTTTTTTGAGAGTTTTATTGCAAAGTGCTCTACAAGAAAAGCCGCAAGGAACACAACAACAAAGATAACCAGCTTAAAAATAAAATCTTGTGGAGTAAGACCCAAAATCAAACCGTCATGCATCAATACCATGGCTATCCCTCAATTTTAACTATTGGAGCAAAGCCCTTCATGAGCTTTTTTGTCTTATTAGTACGCGTAAACTTAACCTCAATAGTATCGCCTTGAACTGCCAAAACAATGCCTGGTCCAAAGGTCTTATGAGAGACCTGATCTCCCACCGCAAAGCTTACGGCTACACGAGCTGGATCTTTCTGAATAGGAGTTGGGCGTGGAGCTGGAGCTCCGCCAGTAGAGCGCGTGCGAGAGCCAAAAACGTTTCCACCATAAACCTCTGAGCCACGACCAGAGCCAAAGGTGCCATGACGGTCACCTCGCTTTGCCCAGCCAACACCAGAGAAGCCTGCGGAGCCAACACCAATGGCTTTAATGTGCTCCTGAGGAATTTCTCCCACAAAACGCGATACGGGATTTGCCTGAACTGAACCATACGTTCTTCTGGTAGAAGCGTATGTCAAATACAGGCGCTTACGCGCACGTGTAATAGCAACGTAGGCAAGTCTACGCTCTTCTTCTAGCTGAGCCGCCTCAGCTTCGTAATTTGCATGTGGGAAGATTCCCCTCTTCCATGCCAGCAACAAAGACTGCTGGGAACTCCAAACCCTTTGCAGAGTGGATAGTCATCAACGTTACAGCAGAAGTTGAACCATCCAAGCTATCCAAATCAGAGCGAAGTGCCAACCACTCCATAAACGCCGGAAGTTTCTCAGCTGCAACCTGTGGATGCAGAGCTTCTTCTTGAGGGGCAGGCGTTGGCGCGATAGTAACCCCAGCAAGCGTACCAGTAGCAGCATCAAAACCAAGCGCGTTCAGCGAAGCATCATCTTGTACATCAAGCGCTCCAGCTTCTCTGAGCTGCTGCAAGCTCTCAAGCGTTTCTTCAACATCATCGTGAGACTCATCAAACTCTGCTGCAACACCAAAGAACTCTCGAATGTTCTCGATACGTCCATCAGCTTCAATGGTGTGCTCCGACTCAAGTGCACGAATAAGACCTGAGCGGTCAATAATTGCCTCCACAACCTCATCAAGCTCACCGTCAATATGGCGGCCATGCTCAATTGCAGAGGTGAACTCTACCAGCGCATTTCTCACCTTTGCGGTAAGAAGATCCTCCTCCATCACGCATGCTTCACATGCCGAGAAGAACGACAAACCGTTATACAGTGCGTACGTCTGAATCTTTTGAATACTGGTTGCACCAATACCACGACGAGGCGTGTTAATAACGCGCAGCGCAGCCATGTCATCATCTGGATTGACGACAACTTTGAGGTACGCCATGACATCTCTGATCTCTGCGCGATCAAAGAATCGAGTACCACCAACGATCTTGTAAGGAACACCAGCTCTGAGCAGCATATCTTCAAGAATACGAGACTGTGCGTTAGTGCGATAGAACACAGCAATATTATCGTACGACGTATCCTTATCGTGCAATTTCTATTTCAGAGCCAATCCATGCACCCTCATCACGCTCATCAGATGCCTGATATACCTGGATTTTCTCGCCATCTCCTTCATCCGTGAAGAGACGCTTTGGTTTGCGGTGAGAGTTGTGCGCAACAACAGCGTTGGCAGCAGCCAGAATGTGACCGGTTGAGCGGTAATTTTGCTCCAGTTTGACTACAACAGCGTCTTCATAGTCTTTCTCGAACGCCAAGATATTTTTAATGTCTGCGCCACGCCATGAATAAATGGACTGGTCATCATCACCAACAACCATGAGGTTGCGATACTTAGAAGCCAGGAGCTTGGTAATTGCATACTGAACGCCGTTGGTATCTTGATACTCGTCAACATTAATGTAACGGAAGCGCTCCTGGTATTTTGCAAGGACATCTGGATACTTGGAGAGCAACTCAAATGCCTTAACCAGAAGGTCGTCAAAATCCATAGCGTTAGCTTTATCTAAGCGCGTCTGAAGCGCACGGTACACGCGAGCTACCACATGATCCATAGGACTAGCTGCCTGCGCCTCAACGTCATCAGGATACAAAAGCGCGTTCTTAGCAGCGGAAATCTTTGAGCGAATGGAATTGAGCGGGAACTGACGAACATCAATATCAAGGTCAGACAGAATGGCCTTTACCAAACGCTTTGAATCGTCATCATCATAGATGGCAAAGTTAGGCCCATAGCCAAGACGCTCGCCATCTTCTCTGAGCAGGCGAACGCACATGGCGTGGAATGTACATACCCACATGCCACGAATGTTATTGGGCAGCAGTGCCTCAAGACGCTCGCGCATCTCCGCTGCAGCCTTGTTGGTAAACGTAATAGCCAGAATCTGCCAAGGGCGAACGCCCTCATCAGCAATCATGTGCGCAATTCTAAACGTCAAAACACGCGTCTTACCCGAACCAGCTCCTGCAAGAACCAACAGAGGTCCCTGAGTTGTCATAACCGCCTGATGCTGGGCAGGATTTAAACCTTCAAGATCAATCTGCATTACGCCGTCCTTGTGTCAATCATTCTTAGACTAAAAGTGTACCCCGATAACCGGACATTAATTGCGCTCGTTTCTGTTGGCTCCACAATAAAAAACCGGCCCTCAAAAGAAGACCGGTTTATCTGCAAGAACATGTCTATCGGATCCATACTCACGTATAGCGAGAAAATCTTCTAGCCCAAACACTTGCCTTAGTTCATGGAGTTTGTCTGACGGCTCTTTGCGCGAGCAACAACAGCCAGTGCAATCACACCACCTGCGACACATGCCATAACAATAGCGCTAAGCGAGTGATTCTCATCACCAGTGTATGGAAGCACAGAGCCTCCATAATACGGGATAGCTGCAGGATTTGGAGCTCCTGGGAAGCTTGGTGTCAGAGGACCGCCAGGGTTGCTTGGGATGCTTGGAGTACCAGGATTCTCTGGAGTTACAGGGTTTTCGGGGGTAACAGGAGCAACTGGCTCTGGCTCCCACTCTGCAACAAGGACAACTTTAGGGTTATCGGTGGTGATAGTTACCTGATTGCCTGCTTGATAGATTACGCCGTCAAGCTTCCAGCCCTTGAAAATGTAGCCCTCACGAGTTGGGACGGTTGCAGAAACAGTCTCGTTCATTGGATCAGTAAGAGAATCAGCGGTGTTGCTATCAATACCAAAATAACCGCTCTGTGCTGCAGGTGCGCCAGTACCGCCGTTTGCGTCGTAGCTAAGCTCATACTCCTGGTTCCAAACGGCAATCAGGGTATAAGGGCTTCTCATATTAAAGACTGTAGTTTCAGAAACATAGCGCTTATCGCCAGCTGGGTTGTTGTTTGCATCTGCAGGAACAGCAGATGCACCAACGTAGCGGAAGTGGTTATCAACGTAAGAACGCTTCCAGAACTCAAACTTATAGCCATCGCGGACAGGCAGGTCCTCAATGATGTTGTACTCAGCAAAGCCATAAGTACGAGGGTTATTTGGAGTCTTGGAATCAGTGAAGGTAGGGTTGCCATAGATGGTGCCGCCATTTGCGTCATAAATGAGCTGGTTTACTGCAGATGGCGTAGGTGTAGGAGTTGGAGTTGGAGTTGTCTCTGCAGGAATAACGTGGATGTGGTAACCAACCCACATAAGGTGAGTGGTGTTGCCACCAACGTTAGCAGGGTCCGTTGAATCTCCCTGCATAGTAACAAGGAAGAACGCGGTAACAGGCTGATTAGCAGGAGTTACCTTACGACCAGTAAACTCAAAATAGAACTGACCGCCGTTGTTAGTAACGGTGTCGCTGTTTCCATAGAAAGCATAGGTAAAGTCATAATCAGTAGCAGGGAGCTCAGGATAAGCACCTGCAGTGACCAGCGTAGTAGTTACACCAAAAGGAGCAAAACCAGGACGAGTAGTGGTGTAGTGAGAATACGCACCGGTATCTCTAATGGTCTGTCCAACGCGAACAACAATCTCGCCATACTGACCAGGAACAGGAGTCTGGTGACCAGTACGCTGAGGGTTATCAGTAAGGAACCTAGACGTATCAGCATTGCCATCAGCAGAGAAAATTGAAACCTTTACTCCTGGAGTAGTTGTATCAATAGGGTCTGCAAATGCAAGTTTTGGTGCAGCAACAGCAAAAACTGCAATAAATGCAAGTGCAGCTGTACATACCATCTTCTGAAGTGTCTTAATGTGACGCATGAAACCTCCTTAGTACAAATTCAATCAACTAGTTACTAGTACCGTCAAAATTCAGCTGTAAGAGCATAAAGGGCACGCCGACTTTTCATAAATGTAACTGCATCGATTACATATTTCTTCCACAGGTTTTTCACGCTTTTTTCACATGTTTTGCGGGTAAAAAAGCGTGGCGAGAAACTCACCACGCTTGTGTGCACATCTCTGTAGTTGTTGTCCCAGAACTTTCCCCTTTGGTTTAGTAAACACCAGCCAAAAAGTTTCTGTGTCCAAAAACCTATTTTACCAGCAGGAAGTATGCAATTACTGCAATACCTAAGATAATTCGATACATACCAAAGGGCTTGAAATCATGCTTGCGGACATAACCCATAAGCGCACGAACCATAAGTAGAGACACCATAAAAGGCAACCAGGCAACCAACGCCCAAGATAATTATCTCAGGAGTTGTAAAGGTATTTCCCTTCATGAAATAACGGACGAGCCTAAGTCCAGAAGCTCCTGCCATAGTAGGAATTGCCAAGAAGAACGTAAACTCAGCGGCTACAGCCCTAGAGCAACCAAGTGCCAAGCCGCCAAGAATAGTAGCACCAGATCGTGAAGTACCTGGAACAATAGCAAGTACCTGGAAAACACCAATACCAAGTGCAGTCTTCCAATCCAAGTTATCAATGTCTTTTACGCGAGCAAGGTCGTCAGCAGAAGGAGCCTTAAGGGATGCGGCGGCGTCTGAACGCATATGCTTACCGCGAGGCATCTCAACCTTTGCGGTAGCAGCAATCTTCTCGCGATGGAGCTCAAGAATAATAAAGATGATGCCGTAGACAATCAATGTTGTAGCAATGACAAAAGGACTGCTCAGGTGGTCTTCGATAAAGTCGTTCAGAGGAAGACCGATGGCTGCAGCAGGAACACAGCTAACCACCACTTTTGCCCATAGCTTCCAGGTAGAGCGCTTCTCATTCTTGGATTTTTTTGGCGAGAAGGGATTGAGCTTGTGGAAGAATCCTATGCAGACCGCAAGAATTGCGCCAAGCTGAATAACTACAAGGAACATATTCCAGAAGTCTTCAGAAACATTGAGTGGCAAGAACTCATTAAGCAGCAGCATATGACCAGTTGATGAAATTGGCAGCCACTCGGTAATACCTTCTACCACGCCAAACAATGCTGATTTAAGCGCTTCAACCCACAAAAATTGCTGACTCCACTAAAACCTCCTTGGGAACTGATTGCAGACCTATTGTACGCAATCCGTTCGCCCTTTCATTTTCTACCGTTCACGGTTCTTACTAATGACTTTACTACTTTAAAAAGTGGCTTGTTTTTCTGCAAAGTTGGCATTCAGAGCCAAAAACAAGTAGAATTAACACCCTCGCACGAGCGGAGAGAAGCGATTATGCGTGTTTTAGAGGTCAGGTGTTAACTGACCTTGCGCTTAAAAGCCACATTGAGGCAGAAAGCACACGGAGGCGCACTAATCGGAAGCCCCAATCGCGGAGGTCGATTTGAACTATTACATGCGTCACAGACGCTTACCTTCATGCACTACTCTTCTGACGGCACTTCTAGCAGCGGTGCTTGTCATCAATACGTTTTTGTTTGGTGTCTCTCAGGCCCAGGCAGAAACTCTTGAGGAGCTTCAGGCTAAAGTAGAGCAAACAAATTCTGAGTATGATGCTGCTAACCAGCGCGTGACTGAACTGCAAACTCAGATTGCAGAAAATCAAGCACGTATTGCTGAGATTGAGAAACAGCTTCCAGAGCAACGTTCAAGAGCTGCGGAATCTATTAGGGCCATGTATCGTATGCAGCAGGGTTCTATGGGAATCATTGATTTGCTGCTCTCTGCAGATAGCTTCAATGATCTAATTGCTGTTGTTCAGTATCTTGAGATTATCCAAAACAAAAATTCAGATGCCATTAATCACCTGGTTGACCTTAGCAAAGAGCTTGCCGAGACTCAGTCATCTCTCAATGCGCAGATGGCTGAGGCTGAAGAGCAGAAAAAAGCTGCTGAAGATGCTATGAATGCTGCTATTTCTACAAGGCAGGCACTTCAGGCAGAGCTTGCTCAGCAGGCCGCAGCAGAAGCAGCTGCAGCTGAGGCAGCACTGAGAGAAGCAGCTGGTGAAAGCTCATTCACTAACGCTTCTGGTAATCAGACTGAGACAACCACCCCACCTTCTCCTTCAGCTGATAATGTTGATTGGTCAAACGATAAGACCAGCTTTGTAAGCAACTGGGGCGCCCGAATTGATGCATACCTTTCTGGTTCCCCACTTGCAGGTTATGGTTCAACATTTGCTGAGGCTGCATGGGCATACGGCGTTGATCCGCGTTTCTCGCCTGCAATTTCTGCAGTTGAGAGTAGTAAGGGTAGATATAACTTCCTTCCCTACAACGCATGGGGCTGGGGTTCTGTAAGCTGGAGTAGCTGGGAAGAGGCTATTTGGGACCACACTGCAGGTCTCGCTGCTGGCTACGGCGGAAGGCTTTCTGTTGCAGGCGCGGCACGATACAACCCTGCAAACCCAAGCGGTTGGTACTCAGCAGTCCTCACACAGATGGAATACATCTAAGCCTGAGCTGAATCGCCGAGAGAAACAATCAACCCCCGTATCGCTTGATACGGGGGTTTTGTTGTCGGGTGCAGAGTAGGCTGTAGGTTATGGTGAGCGTGGAGTGGACAGTCTTCTCGCCAGGCGGTGGAGAACTGCCACAAGCGTCTAAGCGGTGAGGATGACCATTGCCAGGATGAGACCGAAGCCAATCAGGTCCGTGATGCTAAACGTGGTTCCAAGCACCAGCACGGTAGTGATTGTTGCCATGACCGGCTCAATGGTGCCTAGAAGCACGGCTCTGAGCGAACCTGCGTCCTTAACTCCCTGCAGGTAGAGGCCGTACGCCAAGAACGTTCCCACCAAAACGCCAATGACTACCAGAAAAACACCAAAGGCGTCCAGATCAGGCATGTGATTCCAGGGCTGATAGAACACGGCGATAAGAACTCCGGAGAACAGGAATGCTAAGCCGTTAACGGTAAAAGCTTCCCCACTTCTCCATCAGAGGCTTAGGTAAAATTGAGAGAGCTGCCTGGGCAAATGCGCACATAACACCCCAGAAAATTCCTGCAGTAGGTAGGTTGAGCTCGCCAGGATTTCCCCCTGTTACCAAGAGATAGGTACCAATAAGCGCCAAAACAATGCCAAGAATCTCTCGGCGGCGAGGCCAGCGTCTGCCAACCACACATACAAATGCTAAGACACCTAGCATACCCAGAGATTGCATGATAGTGGTAGTTCCAGAATTAGTCGCATTCACTGCGTAAATGTAGGCAACCTGTGAGAAAAGAATAGCAAACAGACTAACCACAAAAATCTTTGCCAGCTCTTTAGGCTGTTTGATGACAGCAAAAAGATTCTTTCTATCAATGGCAAAGGCAGTGCCTAAAAATAGCCAACAGGCACAGAGCTCGCGAATATCAATCAACCACATAGGATCTACGTGGTATACGTCAAGCAGATATTTTGCACCGGTTCCAAATGCACCCCAAGACGCACCACCAATGAGGACAAAAAGCATTCCTCGGTAGATTTTCTTCTTATTATCAGGTGTTATTTCAGCATCATCACTGCCAAGAGCTTCAACTTCTTTAATGACCACCGTACCGTCTACGGTTTTAGGAGTAGCCGCACTATCCTCATGCGAAATGGAATCATTCATCTGGGTATAAATCTTTCATTACAAAATACGGATACAAGCGTGGTTACGTGACTGTCGCGCTAGTATCACAATAACAAAATTTCTTATCGCCCTGCTCTGCGCAGAGTTCACAGTCTCCAAGCGGTTTAGAGCAGCGCTAAGATGTTCTTGAACGGCATTGATGCTCACGTAAGTTTTCGTAGAGATTGGCAGCTTATGACGTCTAAGTATTCGCAGATGGACAGCGCGTTTTCTGTTGGCACGCTTCACGCAGAAGACAAAAGCTTTGAGGTAATCTCGGCTGAGTGGGTTAACGAGATTTCTGGCTACGCGTACATCTTTAAGCACATTCCCACAGGTGCCCGCCTTATGTGGTTTGCCTGCGACGATGACAATCGCTCGTTTGCCATTGCTTTTAAGACACCTCCTGTAGACCACACCGGCGTCTTCCATATCCTGGAGCACTCGGTTCTCTGCGGATCCGATGCTTATCCTGTCAAGGAGCCTTTTGTTAACCTACTCAAGACCTCTATGCAGACATTCTTGAACGCAATGACTTACCCTGACAAAACGGTATACCCTGTAGCCAGCACCAACGTAGCTGACTTGGAAAACCTCATGAGCGTGTACCTTGACGCCGTTCTTCATCCAGCAATCTATAAGCGCAAGCGCATCTTTGAACAGGAGGGTTGGCACCTTGAGGCTGATGAGCAGGACAACCTAAGCTATAACGGCGTTGTCTTCAACGAGATGAAAGGCGCCCTCTCTGACCCTGATCGCGTGCTCTACGATTCTGTGAGCGAGGCTCTCTTCCCTGACACCGCCTACAGCAAAGAGCCTGGCGGCAAGCCTCGCGCAATCCCTGAGCTCACCTACGAGAATTTCCTGGACACCCACGCTCGCCACTACGACCTCTCTAACAGCTACACCTTCCTTTACGGCGACCTTGACTGCGAGCGCGAGCTCTCCTTCATTGCCCAGAGGTTTGCAACTGCCGAGAAACGCGATGCAGGTGCCCCCAATCCGCTTAACCTGCAGGCGCCCGTGTTGCCCGAGCCTTGCCAGGTCCGCATGAACACCACAGCCGACAACTCCAGTGTTGGCCTGGGCTACGTGCTTGGAACGCCTGACCAGCGCAATAAGATGATGGCAGCAGATATCTTGTTTGACACCCTCATGGGCTCCAATGAATCCCCGCTCAAGCGTGCAATTCTTGACGCAGAGCTTGGCGATGACTTTAGCTACTATCTCTCCGACGACCTTGCCCAACCCATGCTCTTCTTGCAGCTCAAAGGCCTTAAAGAAGGTGCAGCTCAGAAGTTCCGTGAGCTGGTAGAAACCACCTGCAAAAAGATTGCTTCTGAAGGCATTGATCCAAAGAAGCTCAATGCTTCCATTGCGCTTGCAGAGTTTAACCTGCGCGAGAATGATCAGCCGTACTCAAACGGTATTGAGTACACGCTACGTTCGCTTTCAAGCTGGCTCTATGACGACGCACGTCCTCTGGACTACATTCGCTACGAGGATGCCATTGCCTACGTCAAGGAGCTTGCAGCGCAAAAGGGCTTTGAGAAGCTGCTGCTGGAGCTCATCTGCAACAGCAAGCACGCAGCTCAGGTTGAGCTTGTCCCTACAGATGAGGGAGATGCTCAGGAAGAGGCCACTGAACTGGCACAACTTCGCTCTACACTCACCGATGAGGATGTCGAGAAGATCCGTGCAGAAGTTGAAGCACTGCGTCTGGAGCAAGAAACACCTGACGCTCCAGAAGACTTAGCCAAGCTACCGTCCCTCTCGCTCAGTGATATCGGTGCAGGTAGAGAGCGTCCTGCTGGCTTTGAGGTTGAAGCTCCCCTACCGTGCATTGCGCACGAGCTGGATACTCACGGCATCGACTACGTCTACCATTACTTTGATTTGACCCACGCGGTTACTTTCGAAGAGCTACCTCTTGTGGGCATTCTTGCTGAGGCGCTAGGAAAGCTTGATACGGCTACACATACCGCATCCGAGCTTGATATTCTTATTGAGAGCAACCTTGGTCACCTCTCGTTCTTCACGGATATCTATGACCGCGACACCCTTGACCAAGCACATCCTGCCTTCATTGTTGCTGCAAGCGCCCTTGCCGAGAAAACCCAGGGGCTTGCAAGCATTCCTTCTGAAGTCTGGTCCAGCACGTGTTTTGATGACTTGGGACGCCTCAAGAACATCTTGATTCAGCGACGTATTGCACAGGAGCAGTACTTTGTAGGCGCTGGTCATACCGCAGCACAAAATAAGGCTTTAACCTCTTACTCTGCAGCTAGCCGCGTAAACGATGCTCTGGCAGGCGTTGGCTTTTACGAGTACCCTGAAGAACCTGCTTGCCAACTGGGATGAGCGCGCTCCTCAGCTTGCAAAAGAGCTGGATACACTTACGCGCAAGATTTTCCGTGCAGACAACGTTACGGTCAGCTTTACCGGCTCCACTCAAAGCCGTGAGGCATTCTGGCAGACAGCAGGAGACCTTGGCCTCAAGAAGGGCAACACATCACAAGCAGATAACGTAACGCCAACGCTTGTTGTCCCTGAAGGTAAGCTGCAGCGCGTGGCCTACCTCATTCCGTCAAACGTTTCCTACGTTGATCTCTCCTATCCAAACGTTGCCCACGCAACTCATGAACAGCAGGGTAACTGGCTTATTGCTACCAGGATTCTGGGTCTTGATTACCTGTGGAACGAAGTCCGCGTTAAGGGCGGAGCTTATGGCGTTATGTTTAGAAACTCCATCGCTGGCCTGCAGAGCTTTGTCTCCTACCGAGACCCTGCGCTTGATGCAACCCTTGACCGCTATGTTGGTGCAGGTAGCTGGCTCTCTGAGTGGACTCCAGACGCTGACGAGTTTGAGGGCTATGTAGTTGCCTCTGTTGCAGGCGTTGACGCTCCTGTTCCTGCTCGCATGCTTGCTCGCAGGCAGGACATTGAGTACTTCAACCACCGTGACCCAGAGCGTTTGCGTAAACTTCGCGAGAAAATCCTTCACGCCCAGGTAGAAGACATCAAGGCACTGGGAAGCACCATGCCTCAAAGTTATGATGACCTCTCGGTTGTTGTCTTTGGTGCGAAAGAGACCGTCGAAGCTTCCAAGCTTGGTCTTGAGGTCGTCAACCTCTTTGGCGGTCAGGAGAACTAGGTCTGCTATCAGCAATAGCAACGCAAAAACCCCTGTCATGCGTGCGCATGACAGGGTTTTTCTTAGTGAGGTATGAGGCGCAGCTAGACGACCTTCTCGCCAGATGACGCGCTTAGGCAGTGGGCTACTCGCTTCTCAGTGCCTGAACTGGGTCGGACTTTGCCGCCCTGCCTGCAGGAATAAGACCTGCAAGGAGCGTCAAACCAACGCTAATCAGAATCAAAAATGAGCGCGCCATTCAGCGGCAAGACCACCAGGTTGTCCACGTTAAACATGGCTTTAATTACGGCATTTGTAGGCAAAATGAGTAGCTGCGTAATGCCAATACCCATAACACCAGAGATAAGGCCCTCAATAAACGTCTCAGCATTGAATACGTTGGCAATGTCTCGCCTGGAAGCACCAATGGAGCGCAGAATACCAATCTCCTTTTTACGTTCAAGGACCGAGATAAACGTAATGATGCCAATCATGATGCTAGAAACAACAAGCGAGATAGATACAAATGCAATAAGCATCGCAGAAATCATGTCCACAATCAGTGTAACGGAGCTCATCAACGCGCCGACAATGTCGGTATAGGTAACTACCTTAGACTCTTCACCTGCAGCTCTTGCATCCGCATTGTATCTATTAAGAATCTCAACGATTTTTTCTTTGCTCGCAAAATCTTTAGGATAAATATTGATTGACGTAGGCTTGGCAAGATCTGCATATCCCATCTTTGCAAGATTTGACTCATATGTTGCAGGCGCCGTACGCATCATCGACGACGCAATTGCCGCAAGCTGAGACGGGTCAGCATTAAGCTTAAAGGCACTTGCCAGAATTGATGGATCTACCTGCATAGCATTGGACATGTTTGCTACTACGCCTTGCATAGCAGTACTCAATGCACCAGCAATCTGACCCTGCATCTTTGAGGCCACCTGAGTCATCACACTTGTTAACGCAGACTGCACGTAAGCGCTCATTGCACGTGTAATGGCAGTAGAAAGTGCACGTGCAATCTGTGACTGATAGGCACTCATAAGCCTCTGGGAAACCTCAGCCTGAACACTTGGAAGATCTGGACTGGTACCCAGCTTATTTGCTAAAGCGCTCACGAGCTGCTGTTGTAGGTCATCAGTATCAATTGCAGAAGAAACTGTAGTTACTATCTGTGTACGCACCTGATCCGTAGCTAAGTAATCGGCCATGGTCTTGCCGGGGTTAGCCGCACTCCAAGAATTCCATCCTAGGGCAATGTTTCCCATAAGTGAAGAAATGGCAGCTTGTCCACCTGGTTTAAAGTTGACGGTAATGCCTGATAGAATCTGCTGAATATCTGACGCGGTAAGCTCTGGGAAAGCCGCTGCCAATGCAGAAGGATCAAGTGAAGACGTAATGGAAGACAGTACATCTCCATCAGACAAATTAAGCTGTGACGGATCAAAAGCAGGTAGCTGCACGTCAGAAAGGTCAAGCGAGGACATATCCAAGCCAGACAGATTAATTGACGAGAAATTCAGTGCCTGTGGATTAAAGTTGAACGCCGAGGATAGCGCACCTGAATCAATAGAAATCAACGAGCTGATAGAAAGACCCTCTGAAGTCTGACCGTTTTTCTCGTCCTCAAAGGTTTTACCAGTAAAAACATCAATGTCTGGACGATTCATCTGATCCTGAACAATGGGAGAAGCTGCCGCGTCAGAAATCATTTTCTGAGTCAGCTGTGGCGTATAGTAGATGCCCTCGGTAAGAGCTCCTGAGGTGGTTGGATCTTTTGCCTGGACAACACCAACAATATGCAGGTCAGGGGCATTGGCAATCAGGTTATTCATGTACTCCTGATCATCAGACTTGTCTGTCCACACGCCAAGATTACTATCCCAAACATAACGTTGATGAGGCATAACCAGCTTAAACGTTGGAGACATCAGCTGCTCATAGGTGTACGTATTATTGGGCTCTTCAAGAGTTCCAGACTCACCGTTTGCAATTTTGTCTACAGTAGACCGCAGTTCAGCATAGTCACGCAGACCAAGCGTGTACTCCAAAAAATCGTCCATGGTACCATTAGGACGCAACACCAAAACAGCTTCATTCCAAGCAGTAGGCCATCTACCAGCTCGAACAGTATAGCGATCCTCGTAAATAGAAGGATTGCCAGGAAGCTCACCAAAAAGCGATGTGCTTACAAAGGAAGACAGTGGATTATAAGACGGAATCTTAGGCGATACTTTTGAAAACGTGGTGTCTGGCTGCACCTGAACAGGATCAGAAGAGCTGGAGTCAGCGCCTGCGGGCAGGTAAATAAAGGGGCTCACAGAATAGCCATAGGTAATAGCGCTTGCGTAGGAGTTGATTCCGCCACCATTGTTATCGAGAAATGCCTTCAGGCTGGTCAGGTCATTGGAACCAATACTTTCTGCCTGCATACCCAGCCTTGAATTAGTAGGAATAGCACCCTCAACCGGCTGGTTTTCTAGCTTTGCAGCTTCAGCATTCTTCTGGTTCTGAGTCATCTCACTCTGGATATCTTGGCCCTCTGCGTCCGCCGAGTCAGAGCTGCTTCCGCTGCCAGAAATAAAAGAAGAAATATTAACGGACTGTTCAGAGATGGTGAGTGGATACATTGAAAGCGTATCCTCCTCAACCTTCTTGATGTACTCGTTTGCGCCATTTGCCAGCGCCAGAATTGCTGCAATACCAATAATGCCAATAGAGCCTGCAAACGCTGTCATAAGCGTACGGCCTTTTTTGGTCATGAGGTTATTAAACGAGAGACCTAGTGCAGTTAGAAGCGACATCGAGGTTTTACGGGAAGGCTTTGCCTCTCGATGAGCAACACTAGCAACATCAAATGGATCTGAATCTGCAGTTACCTGGCCATCTGCCAGTTCAACAATACGCGTTGCATACTGATGAGCCAGCTCAGGATTATGCGTAACCATGATAACCAAACGGTCCTTGGCTACTTCTTTAAGCAAGTCCATAACTTGTACGGATGTTGAAGAGTCAAGCGCACCCGTTGGCTCATCTGCCAGCAAAATCTCTGGATCGTTTACCAGCGCACGAGCAATAGCCACGCGCTGCATCTGTCCACCAGAAAGCTGATTTGGACGCTTATTTGCGTGTGCTTTAAGGCCAACCTTATCAAGGGCTTCAAGCGCACGTTCATGACGTTCTGTCTTGGAGACACCAGAAAGCGTCAGCGCAAGCTCAACGTTACTCACCACGCTTTGATGAGGAATAAGGTTATAGGCCTGGAATACAAAACCAATACGATTGTTTCTGTACGTATCCCAATCTCGTTCTTTGAACTTCTTAGTAGAAATACCATCTACCAGCAAATCTCCTGAGTCAAAGCGATCAAGACCACCAATGACATTGAGCATAGTAGTCTTACCTGAGCCCGAAGGACCAAGGATTGCTACAAACTCGTTATCTCTAAACGCAACGGAAATGTGGTCCATTGCGGTCTGTTCAAATCCGCCGGTGTTATAACGCTTTGAAATACCTTTGAGTTCAAGCACGAGTTGCTTCTTTCTTGTTGTGCTGTATAGAGCGTGGACCTATACCGTTAGTTGATTGCGTCTCCGTCAACTGCATCAGTGTCAGCTGCATCGGTCCTCTCGCCAGCAGCTTTCTGAGCTGCTGCATCCTCTGCAAATGGATCAGCGGTAACGTCTTCAATAATCTTCTGCTGAGCCCAGCTCAAGCCGTAGAGCAGGCCAAAGAGCGCCCAGAACCATGGTGCATAGAGCATGACAACCATAAGGATTGCAAAAAGTCCTCTAAGAAGAACCCAAGGAAGCACCACAATCAGAAAGAAAAAGAATGGCAGCACAAAAAGGATTGCAGCAAGCGAGCGCAGCACAACTGCAACTGTCTTAGTTACCGAGAAACCCGTATTGCGTGCAATAAAGAGACCCACCAGGCCAGCAATGCCAAAATACAACATGATTGGCGCAACAATGTAGGAATAGAACAGTGGCGTGGAAGTGTCTTGAGGCAGCGTTTGCCTCAGAACCATCAAAACAATTCCCAAACCGTTAAAACGCCAAGAAATGATGCGTTTCCAATAAAAGTCTTTTTCGTCATAGTTAACTCCTTTGATAAGGGGTATTAAGTATAGTGTAACTAGTACCTTGTTCCCGACCTTGTCTATTTCATACGCGGGATGTGGCTAAAACCGCTGCTCTCCATATGTTTCAAGGTCAAACGTTTGAATTAGAGGAGTTTTTCATGACTGATGCAGAACTCAAAGCAAGCGCCGAGGCGTTTGTCAACGAGCACTGGGAAGAGATTATTGAGGATATCCGTTACCTTGTGCAGGTAGAGTCCGTTGAGGATCTGTCTCTAGCAGAGCCTGGCAAGCCTTGGGGTCCAAAGTCTTATGAGGCACTTCGTCGCGGTCTTGAGATTGCAGAGCGCCTGGGCCTTGAGACTACAGATGTAGATGGCTACCTGGGCTTTGGCGACCTTCCTGGTGAGTCCGAGAAGTACCTTGCCACCATCGCTCACTCCGATATTGTCCCTCTGGGCAAGGGTTGGACGGTAGACCCTCTTGATGTTACCCGCCGCGAGGGCTTCATCCTGGGCCGTGGCGTTCTTGACGATAAGGGCCCTCTGGCGCTCTCGCTCTGGGCAGCTCACTTCTTTGTTGAACAGGTCAAAAAAGACTGGCAAGAAGCTTCCTTACACCCTGCGTGCCATCGTTGGTAACAACGAGGAGACTGGCATGGGTGACGTTCCTTATTACCTCTCCAAGTATCCAGAGCCAGCATTCTGCTTTACGCCAGACGCTGAGTTCCCCCTTATCTGCGGAGAGAAGGGCGTGTATCACGCACAGTTCACATCTCCAAAGATTGCTGGCGCACACAGCGAGAAGATCGTTGAGCTTGATGGTGGTACCGTACCTAACGCTATTCCAGGTCTTGCAAGCGCACTTGTTCGCGCTGACGCATCTACCTTGGCTGACACTGATTCCATCAAGGTTGAGGACGCAGGCGTTGAAGATGATGGCACTAAGCTTGCTCGCATTAACGCAACAGGTAAGGGTGGACACGCTTCCATGCCTGAAGGAACTGTCAACGCAATTGGTCTGCTTGTAACCTACCTGCTTGATAACAACATCTGTGGAGAAGAAGAGCGCGGCTTCTTGACCTTCTCTAAGCAGCTTTGCTCAACTACTGATGGTACTGGTACGGGTATCCAGAGTGCTGACGATAAGTTTGGTCCTCTGACCTGCATCTCCGGCACTATCCGCACCAAGGGCGATGCCTACGTACAGACCATTGACTCTCGCTATCCTACTTCCACCACTGGCGAGGCTATCACTAAGCGCATGACTGATCTTGGCGAGGATCACGGCTGCACCTTTGAGGTTCTCTCCGATGCCGTGCCTTTCTATATTGATCCAAGCTCCCCTGAGATTACTACCCTACTTGATACCTTCCATGAGTATACCGGCAGCGATGAGCAGGCGTTTGTTATTGGCGGCGGCACCTATGCACGTCACTTTAAGCGCGCAGTTGCCTTTGGTCCTTATGACAGCAAGGCTGCAAAAGACCTGCCAGAGTGGGTTGGCATGGAGCATGGTCCTGACGAGGGAATCTCTGAGGAGTGGCTCAAGCGTGCCCTTAAGATTTACATTGTCAGCATTGCTCGCCTGATGGAACTTGACCTGTAAGGCTACAAGCACAGAACTGTTATAAGCAACAGCAACGCTACAACCAAAAGCCTCTGCATCCAAAAGGATGTAGAGGCTTTTTACAAGCAATCAAGAGAAGCGTTAGGCGTGAGAGCGAATCTTTTTCCACAAGCGCAAGCCATAGCTATTAGGGAAGCCCTGCCTCAATACGAATAGCCAAGTACAATCCGGAGGCATTGTAAACAAGCTCAAAGATATCTTGGCTGGTTACGGCAGGAATACCCTGCGTTAGTGCCGTAAAAGATAATTCTTGCTACGTCAAACAGAACGATAACAGTAACAGCAAGAATATAGGGTCTAATAAATCGGGCATCATTTGAGCCCTTGAGAGCTAAAAGACCTGCAATAAGAGAAAATGCCGCACCTAGCGTCACTAAGAAAATAGTAAGGATTCCCTGCTGTGCAAGAAATTGATTAACAGTTGTCAGGGCAGGCAGATTTACAACCCTAGAAAAATCATGCAATCCAAGCAATATTAGTACCAGAAAAAGAGCAATGCCACTAAACGCAATGGATACCAGCGCAAACAAATGAAGAACTCGCTGGTGACGAGAGCGCCAATACGTAGTTCCCACAACGCCTTGGTCATGCTCTTTCTTAACCTTATCCGCAAGATTAGAGCAAATTACCACGTAGACAATGGTGTTGAGCTGGATAAATGGGTCCAGGATGATCAAGTCTCCTCTACCCCAAGCCCACAAAATTCCTACCAGAATAATCAAGCCAATCAGATAGCAAAGAAATCTGTATGGTTCAACTTTTGATGAGTCTTTGGCTGCACGTAATCCAAGTACCGAGGTCACAACCTGCAACACACCAATAAGCAATACAAACACGTAGCCTAGAAGCACGTTATTGCTGAACGTAAAATACACACCGCTGAACTCAAGCTGTTCCAAAGGAACAGCAGGCTGTAAGCCCATAACAGTTGCAAAAAGAGATGCCGACGTAGTCAGAACATCTGCTGCACCTAAAATAATCAAAACAATTGAAACAATGCGCAAGATATGTTGAGCAGGTGTTCTGGGAACAGTAGCCTTAACTCGGTCAGATGCAAGGCGGTTCAACGGCTGATCCTCATCAACTACAAGGATTTTCTCGGCACGTTCCGCTACTTCAGAAACGTTTTCTGCCAGCTCAGAGGATACCTCGGTGACCTTTTTAGAAAGCTCGCCTACTTTTGAACTTTCAGCCAGTTTGGCAAACTCAGCGCCCATGTCTTTCTTCTGTTCCGTTGGCACAAAAAATCCTCACACTTGTCCAAAATGTTCAAATAAATCATAGCATTAGCTACTTTGCTGTGTTAGTATGTGCAACTGTCCGTGTACCTGCAAGTATGTAAGGAGGCTTGTTCGATGCTTTATTAATCTTCTCGTGAGCGTGTCACATGTCCACACCACGAGTCTGTCTGACATGTTCCACCACTAATCGAGGAGAATTATGGAATCGAATAAGCTTTTTGCGGAAACACCACCATTTAAATTATTTATACGAGCAGCCCTTCCAGGCGCTATTGCTATGCTTGCGTCAATGCTTTACGACACCGCAGATGGAATCCTTGTTGGACGCTATCTGGGTCAGGAGTCTTTTGGCGCGGTAACCATTGCCATCCCACTGGTCATTCTCTGTTTTGCGGTTGCCGACCTTATTGGCGTTGGCGCTTCTGCGGTTATTGCAGTTGAACATGGCAAAAAGAACCACCAGACGGCTAATAACATCTTTACCATTGCATTCATCATGCTTATTACCACAGGTGTTATCAGCGGCATTTTCTTCTTCTTTTGTGCACCAAACGTTCTGGCGCTGATGGGTGCTCAGGGAAAGATTGCCGAGCAAGGAACTATCTACCTGCGCGTATGGACTCTTTTCTTACCAGTTATGTGCATCTCGTACGCCGTTGATAACTTCCTTAAGATCTGCGGAAAAATTAGGCGCTCTACCAGCATTGCCTTTATCTCTGCAATTTTGGGAACCGTACTTGAATACTACTTCCTGGGAATTTTGGGATTATCCGTTGAGTATGCAGCACTGGGTTACTGCATCTCTATTACCTTCTCGTCCCTTTACGGTGTTTGGCCCTTTATTGGCAACAAGCAGATTCTCAAATTTGTGAAGCCACACTTTAATTGGACGCACATAAAAGAGATCTTTGTAAACGGCTTTCCTATCTTTATGCAGAACATCTCAAGTAGGATTTATTCCCTGCTGATGAATGCTGCTCTGCTCACCCTTGGTGGAGATATTGCCATTGCTTCTTACGGCGTGCTTCTCTATTCTGGCGGACTCATTCAGCCGCTCATTTATGGACAAGCTGATGCCATGCAACCAGCTATTGGTTATAACTGGGGCGCAAAGAAAAAAGATCGAGTACTTGCCATTGAGAAGTACATCTTCTCCACAGGCATCATCATTGGCATTTTTGCCTTCTGCGTCTCGTTCTTCTTCTCGGAGTTCTTGGTCAAACTGTACCTGCCAGAAGGAACACAAGAGCTGCTTAACATGGCCATCCCGGCTATGCGCATTCACGCTTTTATCTTTATTTTTAGCTGGATTACTATGTGCACCGAGAGCTTGGCTATTGCGCTCAAGCAAACAAAGATCTCCAACCTTTTGAGCGTCTTTATGGCACTCATCTTCCCTATCAGCTCGCTTATGGTTCTGAGGCCATTTGGTCTGGACGCGCTCTGGTACGTCTCAGTTGTATCCAACATACTCTCGGCGCTGCTTTCTGTTGGCTGCCTCATCCACATCTATCGCAAGCACTTTAGGGGTGTAGAAGCTGATGACGCAACCGAAGCATCTGAGCTTCAGGATGAGGATACCCAGCTCACCGAGGCAGAGCTTGCAGAGGCAGAGCTTGCAGCTTCCGACCTCTCTAGCCCAGAAGACCACCTGGACGGCGAGTCCATCTCCCGAGCTCAATAGCCCGCGCGCCCGGCAAGCTCCGTACAACAACATACTCCTCACAAAAACATGGCGAGAAGATCTTCTGATTCCAAGATCTTCTCGCCATAAACATGAGCGGTTTTTGAGCGTCTAACTACAGCGCAGCAAGTGCCTGCTCGACGTCGTTGATAAGGTCCTCGGTGCCCTCAATACCACAGCTCAAGCGCACAGTACCTGGGGTAATACCTGCTGCTACAAGCTCCTCATCGGTAAGCTGACGATGCGTTGACGAAGCTGGGTGCAAACAACAAGAACGAGCGTCTGCAACGTGTGTAGCAATGGAGAATACCTTGAGGTTACCCAGGAACTTCTCGGCAGCCTCACGACCACCAGCAACGTCAACAGTGATAACACCGCAGGAACCGTTTGGCAGATACTTCTGAGCCAGCTCGTAGTACTTATCGCCTGGAAGACCAGGATAGCTTACGTGCGCAACCTTAGGATTGTTTGCAAGCGCCTCAGCAACTGCCTGGCCATTCTTGCAATGCTGAGCCATACGAACATGCAGAGACTCAAGGCCAAGGTTAAGATAGAAAGCGTTCTGTGGTGACTGAATAGAACCAAAATCACGCATAAGCTGAACAGTTGCCTTAGTAATAAAGGCGCCACCATTACCAAAGGTATCTGCATAGACAAGGTTGTGATACGAAGGATCAGGCTGGGTCAGACCTGGGAATTTGTCTGCGTGTGCGGCCCAGTCGAATTTGCCACCTTCAACAATGGCGCCGCCAACAGCAGAGCCGTGACCGTCCATATACTTGGTTGTGGAATGGGTCACAATATCTGCTCCCCACTCAAGAGGACGGCAGTTCATAGGCGTGGCAAACGTATTGTCAACAATCAGTGGCACGCCATGATCGTGAGCAGCCTTTGCCCAACGCTCAATATCAAGGACGACCAGCGCAGGGTTTGCAACAGTCTCACCAAAGACGCACTTGGTATTTGGCCTAAACGCAGCGTTAATCTCCTCGTCAGTTGCATCTGGCGAGATAAACGTACACTCCACGCCCATCTTCTTAAAGGTGATAGCAAACAGGTTAAAGGTTCCGCCATAAATGGTGGAAAGCGCAATAAAGTGATCTCCAGCCTCAGCAATGTTAAAGACGGCAAAGAAGTTTGCTGCCTGACCAGAAGAAGTCAGCATTGCAGCAGTACCGCCCTCAAGAGCACAAATCTTTGAGGCTACAGTATCCAGCGTTGGATTCTGCACGCGAGAATAGAAATAGCCAGCAGCTTTGAGGTCGAACAACTCTCCAAGCTGCATCGACTCGTCATATTTGAACGTGGTTGATTGAATGATAGGCACTTGCCTAGGCTCACCGCAACCAGGCTGATAACCGCCCTGTACGCAGCGAGTCTCGATGCTCTCAGACATAGCATCCTCCCTCATAATCATCATCCACGCCGCACAAACGTTAATGTGCTCCAAACGTGGACTGTGTGATTACTTTAGGATACTAGTCTCTCTACCTTCAATCACACGCTCAATCAAAACTTTTTCATGTTCTGAAACAATTGCGAGGTCTGAGGTAACATCTCTGAAATCCATAGAGTCTTTCCACTCTTTGACCAAAGAAATGTTGCGCTGAGCTGTGCAAACAGTGCTGAGCTCAGAGTCAATGTCTTGCATAATCTGGGTGTAATTTGCGCGTTTCTCGCCCAGCATATCACTGAGGTGGAAAAGAATGTGCTCAACTTCACGAACTTCTCGCCTTGCGTGATGTACCTCGGAGAAGCTTGTCATATCCAAGCCAAAAAGGCGCGCATCAATGGTCTCAAGCATGTAATCAAAGCGGCTGCTGATGTCTTCAAACGAGATACCATCTCTTAGCACCGCGTCTGACCAAGCAGGCTCAAAGAGCTCATCCAAAGCGCAGCGCAGGCTACGACGAACCGCCTTCTTGCGCAGAGCCTCACAGACGCGATCGCGCTCAGTCTCGCGAGCTGCCTCGACAGCACTGACCAGCTTGGAGCCTTGAGAAAGCTCTCCAGACTCCATCAAATCTGCAACGGTATCAGAGAAGCCGTCAATCTCACGAAGGCGCGTAGTTGCACCAAGCATCAGTCTATAAACAGGCTCAGCAATCTCTACCGCCTCTTCATTAAGAAGTGGCGAGAAGAACTTGGTAAGCAGCTGGGTTCCCCTGAGGGCAAACCTAAATGCTGCGATTACCGCAGGATCTTCTGGATGAGCGCGGAACTCTACATATGCGTCCTCCAAGTTGGTTGCCGCGTGAGCACATGCCTCATCCAGGGCATCAAGCGTCTCCCAAGGCTGAGTGGAAGGACCACTGACCAGCCAAAGAAGCTTACCGTGAGGCTCGCGAACATCTCCAAGCTGCTTCCAGACACACTCATGTTGATGACTAAGCGAACCACATACGTCAATAGCGCACACAGCGCCCTTTGTCAGCGGAAGTTCAAATCCCAAAAGAGTCTCTGCAACATAGCCTAAAAATGGAGCATGTCCGACGAGAATCAGCGTTTCTGCATCAGCGTGCTCAAGCTCTGCCTGAAGTGCAGGAAGATCTTGATCGTAAAGGGAGTCATGAATCTCTAGGCCCTCTGCATCCAGAGCCTCTGCCACAATCTCTGCAGTTTCAAGTGCACGAAGGGCCGGACTTGTCCAAATCTCAGCCTCTTCACCCTCTGGCCCTAACAGTCCAAAGATGTGAGGATAATTGGCAGATAAAGCCCTCTGACCAGCACGTGTGAGCTCTCGACTCATGTCTTCAGAGCCACGTTCAGATACACCATGTCGTACAAGAACCAAAGTCTTTACCATGTTTACCTCCGCTGGTCATCTGCAGAAAACTGCTCCTTATAGCGTAATAGGACGCCCGCGCAATTTTGCACGAACGTCCTATTTTTACTGCCAACGGGCAAATATATCGGTATATGGCGAGAAAAACTTTTTATCTCGCATCTTTGCTATGCGTTTATTGCATAACGGCTATGCATAACCTGCACAAAAAAATTCAACTAAAAAGATTTGGCAACTGTGGCGGTAAAGTTAGTGCTCTATCCACGCGTCCCTGCGCCACCTGTGACCTGCAAGCTTAGAAGTCAGCGTTGCCAACGGTACGAGGGTGAGGGATAACGTCGCGGATGTTATCCCACACCGGTGAGATACATAACAAGGCGCTCAAAGCCAAGACCAAAGCCAGAGTGCGTGCAAGAGCCGTAACGGCGAAGATCCAAGTAATACTTATAATCGTCGGGGTTCATGCCAAGTTCAACAATGCGCTTCTCCAGAAGCTCAAGTCGGTCTTCTCGCTGCGAGCCACCAATAATCTCACCGATGCCTGGGACAAGGCAGTCAGCTGCGGCGACAGTCTTGCCGTCATCGTTAAGACGCATGTAGAAGGCCTTGATTTCTGCGGGATAATCAGTGACAAAGATTGGCTTTCCAAAGTGCTGCTCGGTAAGGTAGCGCTCGTGCTCAGTCTGAAGGTCAATACCCCACTCGACGGGATACTCAAACTTCTGACCAGCCTTTACTGCCTCCTGCAGAATCTCAATTGCCTCGGTGTAAGAAACACGAGAGAACTGGGAAGTTGCAACATGGTTCAAGCGCTCAAGCAGACCCTTATCCACAAACTTGTTAAGCATCTCAAGCTCATCTGGGCAGTGCTCAAGAACGTATGCAATAACGTAGCGGAGCATCTCTTCTGCAACATCCATGTCCTGTGCAAGATCACAGAAAGCCATCTCTGGCTCAATCATCCAGAACTCTGCAGCGTGGCGGCGTGTGTTGGAGTTCTCTGCGCGGAACGTTGGACCAAAGGTGTAAACGTCACCAAAGGCCATAGCAAAGTTCTCTGCCTGAAGCTGACCAGAAACGGTGAGGTGAGAAGACTGACCAAAGAAGTCCTTTGAGTAGTCAACATCGCCCTTCTCGGTACGTGGAACGTTGTTCAAATCAAGCGTGGTAACGCGGAACATCTCGCCTGCGCCCTCAGCATCGGATGCAGTGATGATTGGAGTGTTCACGTAGACAAAGCCACGATCCTGGAAGAACTGGTGGATGGCAAAGGCAGCCACAGAACGGATGCGGAAGACCGCACGGAACATGTTGGTACGAGGACGAAGATGCTGCTGCGTACGAAGGTACTCAAGAGACTGACGCTTCTTCTGCATTGGATAATCTGGGCTGGATGGTCCCTCAATCACAATGGTCTGAGCCTGCAGCTCAATAGGCTGCGGGCGATCAGAGTAAGCTCAAGGACGCCCTCGATAATCAGAGCAGCGCCAACGCCACAAGAAGCAACCTCCTCGTAATTGCCAAGGTTCTCACGATTCATAACAACCTGTAGGTCTTTGAAGCAGCTACCGTCATTAAGTGTGACGAAGCCAAAATTCTTCATATCCCTTACTGAACGTACCCAGCCGGCCACGGTAACTTTTTGGCCACCAAGTTGCTCTGCATCTGCGTACAATGCAGAAATCGTGATGCGCTCCACGGGCATACCCTCCTTGTAACTCACTCTGCAGGCTTTTCCTGCGTTCTGCAGGCCTATCCTGCGAGACGAACAAATATCTATTTAGAATACCGCATAACCTCATGGCAGGCGCTCACTTTTATATAACTGGCGGTAATTACGCTAATCTCACACAGCCAAGCCGGCGCGCCATGAAACAGCGCGCCATAAAACACATATCCGCAATTCGGCTAAACTAGTGCAGTAGAACATACCTACAAAGTGCTGCCACCTCAAAAGGCCTGCTAAAGGAGAAGCTATGGAAGACTACAAGCGCGAATTTATTGAGTTTATGGTCCAGAGCAACGTACTTAAATTTGGTGATTTTACGCTTAAGAGTGGTCGCAAATCTCCTTTCTTCATGAACGCTGGCGCCTATGTCACCGGTGAGCAGCTCCACAAACTGGGTCTTTATTACGCTCGCGCTATTCACGACAACTTTGGCCTGGATTTTGATGTAGTCTTTGGTCCTGCTTACAAGGGCATTCCCCTTTCCGTTATCACTGCAATGGGCATTAATGAGCTCTATGGCAAACAGGTTCAGTACTGCTCCAACAGAAAAGAAGCAAAAGATCACGGCGCTGACGCAGGCATGCTTTTAGGAGCAGAACTCAAAGACGGCCAGAGAGTAGTCATGGTTGAAGACGTCACCACTTCTGGTAAGTCAATTGAAGAGACCTATCCACTGATTACCTCTATTGCAAACATCCAGGTAGTTGGCCTTATTGTCTCGCTCAATCGCATGGAAGTTGGCAAGGGCGGAAAAGTTGCAGCTCTCCAGGAAGTCTCCGAGCGCTGGGGCATGCCAACCGCAGCCATTGTCTCCATGGATGAGGTTACCGAGGCCCTCTACAACAAAGAGGTTGACGGCAATGTTATTATCGACGACACCTTGAAGAGCGCCATTGATGCCTACTACCAGCAGTATGGTGTTAAATAAGGCGAGAAAAACCTCTGCGTAGAAACCTGACTTATGACTCTGACTCAACTTAAATACGTTCTTGCTATTGCTAAGGCAGGCACTATTAACGCCGCAGCTAAACAGCTCTTTATCTCGCAGCCTACCCTGAGTAGCGCAGTTAAAGAGCTTGAGGCCGAGCTGGGAATCTCCCTTTTTAACAGGACCAGCAAGGGTGTTGAACCTACCGCAGATGGCGAGGAGTTTTTGAGTTATGCCAGGCAAGTTGTCATGCAGACTGACCTCATCGAAGAACGCTATCTGGGCACCGCCCCTTCTAAGCAGCGCTTTTGTGTTTCTTGCCAGCACTATTCCTTTGCAGTTGAGGCTTTTGTCAACCTGATTAAAGAGCACGGCGGCTCAAAGTACGATTTCCGTATCAGAGAAACGCAAACGTACGAGATTATTGAAGATGTCTCAAAGCTAAGAAGTGAAGTAGGCGTCCTTTACCTCAACTCGTTCAACGAGCGCGTTATTAGAAAAACGTTGCAGGACCAGGGCTTGGTTTTCTCGCCATTGTTTAAGTGCAAACCAAGCGTTTTTGTGGGAAAAGATAACCCGCTGGCAAAGCGTTCCTCGGTAACACTCAACGATCTTGCCCCCTACCCTCGCCTTTCTTACGAGCAGGGCGAGCACAACGCGTTCTATTTCTCCGAGGAGCTTCTGGCAACACTTGATCGCGATAAGGACATCATGGTCCGAGACCGCGCCACTATTTTCAACCTGATTATTGGCCTGAACGGTTACACCATCAGCACCGGCCTTATTAACGAGGAACTCAACGGCCCAAACATTGTTGCAATTCCTCTGGCTGTTGATGATTACATGGAAGTTGGCTACGTTACACACGACGAGAAGAGCCTCTCGCCCTTTGGTGAGCTCTACATCGATGCGCTTAAGCGCTGCTGCCAGGCAGTTACATGGGTGTAAAGGGTCTATAAAGAAGTTAGTTGTTTTAAGCGTTCTTTATGCTTTATTAACTAAATTGAAAGCTATCCAGCTGTGGCGATTCTTTTTAATAAATAATGGTTATTGAATATGTTATTTATTAACCGATAAAAAGATACCGTTCACAGTAAAAGACGTAACAATGATGCCTATAGGAATAGAATTAAGGTAAGAGAGCCGGCAACTACTCCTCTACAGCAATAGGATAAAGACCGAAGAAAAACATAGTGAAGGGCGTATGGAGTCCCGACTCGTGTAGTAGATTTATCGAGGTCATCTGGGGTTTATTATGTTTTCTCACGATTCTAGAAACTTAAGCTTAAAAACAAATAAACTTCCCCAAAAGGCTCGTTCTTTGGCCTTATTGATTGCTTGTGTCACCATTGCAGGGCTACTTTATTTTTATAGTCTTGCCCAAAAACAAGCGCAACAAGAACTTTTTGCACAACAAGTTGCACAAAGGCAAAACGAGGCCTCGGAAAATTATAAAATTGGCGATACTGTACAACTAACTGGACTCGATCAAGAAGTAGGTAATCCAGCTGAGACTCCTTTTGGGGCTTATCTACCATGGATTGGTACAATAGAGGTAACGGTAACAGACGTAACCCTTTATCATTCTATAGACGAAGCAGGGTTTACCTCTGAAGCACTTAACCATTCGTCAACACCGGAAAATGCAAATAGCTTGTATCTAGTCTATACGCTTCATTTTAAAAACATAGATGCTGTTCAAAAGCGCACCCCAAACGGGATGAACTCTATATTGCTTTCTAGTTACTCAATTGATGCTGAGGGGCATAATATTTTCATGTCCCAAATTACACCTGAAAATGCCCGAATTGGCAGTTCGAATGCTGATAAATCTAAAGGGTATTTTTGGATTAATGCAGGGGATGAATGTGACGTCAAACTTGCTTTTGCGCTATCTCCAGAAGAACTGAGGGATGTTACTTCTATTCATCTGGCAAATATGGGAGGAATTTATTCAAACGCAAAGTTAGTTGATATACAGTCTGCATTAAAAAGTGATAAGTAGGTGTTTGCTATGAATTCATTGTTTAAGTCTGAATTTAAGCGACAACTTACCAATAATCCATTATTTTGGACATGTGCTGCAATTGGTATCTGTATTGCGCTACTTGCCGCTTGGATTGAAATACAGCTTGAATTAGATATCTTAGAAGTGACCTATCAACAGGGAAATCATCTTTCTTATAACACTTTACTCTCTCTCGTTTCTGCTTATACCGCTTGGATCCCAACACGAATCGGGGAATTTTACAGTGGACTGTACTATCTCTTATGGCCGCTTTTAGCAACCATCCCAACTGCTTGGATACTAAGCAACGATTCAAAAGAAGGAGTGCTGGAACAGCAATGTCTTAGAATTAGAAAGGCTTGTGTTATCAGGATAAAACTATACGTAAGTTTTGTTTCTGGTGGTATTTGCTCTGCCCTACCTCTTATCCTTAATTTTTTAGCTGTAATCTGTTTCTTACCGTTATCTACACCAAAAATTTACGATGAGATATATACCGCAGTCTCAATGAACTCTTTGTTCTCAGGACTCTTTTATAACTCTCCTCTTGCTTATGTCATTGCCCTCTCCGTATTAGCCTTCATAATTGGAGGGCTGTTTTCCTGCGCCGTTTGTCTTTTTGCCAGTTTAACTAAGACCACATTTCAAGCAATTTTTATTTCTTATTTCCTACTTCACCTGTTAGCATTCTTAGGCTCGCAATTTTCAGCAATCCTTTCCTCTGCTCACTTAAGAGAAGTAGGGCAAAATGCATTCATTAAGTTAAATTTCTTTCAGTTGATAAGTTCTGAATATGCTTCAACAAAACTTGGCTTTTATTTCTTCTGTTTTTGTTTTGCTATTACTAGTAATCTTCATTTCTTACAAAAAGACTTGTAAGAGTGATTTGCTATGAAACATCAAATTTCAAGGAGCTTCACTCAACTTTTTGATATGCATAAAAATCTTCTAGCAGCGCTTTTTGTGATGTTGTTATCTTGTACAGCGTTTATTTCTTCTTTTGCTCAATTCAGCTTAATTACACAAGGAGGATATTCGTTTTCTTTAGGTGATTTGATTATCGCAACATTCTTCGGTTCTGCCCACACGCTCTACGTAGAGTGGACCGCGCTTTGCATCTCTTTTTCTTCTCATAATCATTATTTCTAGCTCAGACACAAATGAACATTTTTTTCTATTCAACGCATGATGAGGTTTGAGAAGAAAACTAGATTTTGGATTTATAGTTATATAAATATAATCGTATCTTCTCTCTTTTTGATTGCCGTCTATATAATGACATACGTTATCTTACTTATTTGTACAGGTAATAGCCCTGATATTGCTACGCTAAATGTGGATATCTTCATTTACCATACCGTTCAAACTGGTACAGAATTTTTCACTCACAGCCCCAGAAGTATTAGCCCTTCTCAGCATTTATTATCTTGGTCTCTTGTTCTTTTCCTTTATTTACAAAGTAATGAAATTCTATACTCACAATTCACTAGCTGTATTATTAAGCGTAGCACTACTAGTTTTAGGAGAGTTTTTTCCTGAACTTCCATTCCCCTCTACATTAATGACTTTTTCGAGACTTCTTCCTTTTAATCCAGAAGGATATAGCCTTATGTATGCAACTTTATATTTTCTTGTTGGAATCATTTTTTTAAACATTTTTTTGGCCTCATCGGAACTAAAAATGCAGAGTTTGGCGGTGAGTAAGCATGTCGTACATTTCAGTTGAGCATCTAACAAAAGAAATCGGAAACGATACTGTTCTCAAGGATGTCACATTATCCCTGGAAAAGAGAGAGATAATTGGTCTCGAAGGCCAAAACGGCTCTGGCAAAACAATGCTTATGCGAGCGATCTGTGGTCTCATTAAGCCTACCCAAGGATATGTTTCTATTGAAAACAAAAAGCTCTGGGATGATATTGATTTCCCACCAAGTGTTGGCCTGCTCCTAGAAAAACCAGCACTTCTCAGCTCATATAGCGGTCGTAAGAACCTAGAGATTCTCTCGTCAATAAAACAAATTGCGTCTGAGCAAGATATTGATGCTGCAATTGAAAAAGTAGGACTTGATCCTAAAGACAAAAGACCTGTTAGGAAATACTCCCTTGGCATGAAGCAACGCTTAGGAATTGCCATGGCGTTTTTGAGCAGCCGGATTTAATTATTCTTGACGAGCCAACAAATGCTCTTGATGAAGACGGCGTCCATATGCTCACAGAGCTAATTGTTGAACAAAGAGATAGAGGCGCAACACTTCTCGTATCAAGTCATGATGCTGAGTTCTTAGAAGTTGTCTGCGATGTAATTTACAAAATGAAGCTCGGTAAAATTGTCGAGAAAATCGACGTGCAAAGACGTGCATCATGAAACTAAAAAGCAAACTACCATTATTTGCAATTGCCATAAGCCTTGTACTGGTTTGTGCTCTTGGCTACAGGGTTTGGTGGGTAAATACCCATGCACCAACTATCCCCGAAGAGATTTATCAAATGGGAGAATGGGTCCCTCTTGACGGAAATTTTCATTATTCGTCTTCTGAGAATACAAAGGGATATTCAATACGAATAACTGAAATTGCCCTAACCACATATGACGGCTACCTGGAAAAACATGGTATTACACCACAACAACCCAATGCTCATGGCAATCAAACAAGTGTGATAGATGTCACTATAGAAGTTAAAAATGATAGAGAAGAGACTGACCCCATAGGTGGAATAGATTTTCTCGGCGCGGTTTTAATTCCACAAGCCAACAACACTTATTACATTTGCGATTTAGGAAATGAAAATTCCCTTTGGCCGCTTGCCCAGCCAAATATAACAACTTCGTGAATTGCCATCAAACCGCACACATCATATGTTCTTCATGTGCCTTATGTAGTAAATCTCACAGGAGAAGAAATCTATAGAAATCCGATTACTGATACGACGTTTGATTTGCTTGTTTCTCGTCTACCTGTAGAAAAACGAATTCGAGTGTCTTTGTAGCAATTCTTACCACTCCAGCTACAGATTTCACCACCCCCACTACAGATCGTGCCACCCCTCCCACTACGGATGAATGGATTGTTAGCTGTCTCCCAGTTTGCGCTAAAATAATTCCTTACGTTTTTGAAGCGCAATGGGAGGCATCATGGGTCTTAAGTATGAAACCGCACAATATGAGGCATCATACGGGGCAATTTCACAACTTCCTTCTCCAGAGACCCCAGAGGTCGCTTTTGTGGGCCGCTCAAACGTGGGAAAGTCTTCCCTCTTAAATAAACTGATTGGACGAAAACAGCTTGCACGAGTTTCAAGCGTTCCAGGCAAAACCGCTAATATCAACTTCTTTGATGTTGATGGCGTCAAATTTGTAGACTTGCCTGGATACGGATTTGCACGAGTTTCTCGCCAAGAAAAACAGCGCTGGGCAGACCTCATTGGCGGCTATTTTGAGCAAGAACGCAGCTTTAACCTGGTCATTAGCCTTGTTGACATCAGGCATGAAGCTCAAAAAGCTTGACCTGCAGATGATTAGCTTTCTCCAAGAGGCTGAGCTGCCCTTTGTAGTTGCGTTTACCAAGGCAGATAAGATTGCACGCGGAAAGCAAAACCAAGCCGCAGCCGCTCTTCGCAAGGCATTTCACATCACCCCTGAACAGGCCATTATTACCTCATCCGAGACCGGCCTGGGCATTGACGAGTTGCGCCGCCGCATCGAAGACGCAACTATCTAGGAGCATCATGGATCCAATCCACCAGCAAGAGCAAGAGCACCTCTCCCACGTTTATCAAAAGCTTGTTGAGATTCGTGAGGATTTGGACACAACGCTCAACACTACGCAAAAAGATGCAGCTAGAGACCTTCGTCAGATGAGTGAAGAAATCCGCCCAGACTTTGGCGGAGCGGACGAAACAATCGAGACCCTTGCGGCCATTGAGACGCTCAACAGCGTTATTGATACCTACAACCAGTACCACGATTTCACTGTCGAGAAACTCGGTCGAGTCGAAATCCTCTTGAGGCAGCCTTACTTTGCTAAGGTCACGCTCAAAATGAGACCCGGACGTCCTTCTCGCGATGTGTACATTGGAGCGGCGGGCATTACGGACAAAGACCGTACGCCGCTTATTGTTGACTGGCGCAGCCCCGTTGCCGAGACGTATTACAACCAAGAGATGGGTACTACGTCGTACCAGGTAGACGGCAAGAAAAAGAACGGTTGAGCTGGAGCTTCGCCGACAGTTTGACATCACGCGCGACAAGCTGAACCTCTACTTTGACACAACGGTTGCCATTGAAGATTCTCGCTGCTTGCGGCTCTGAAGCGTCAGCATACCGAGAAGCTGCAGGCCATCACCGCAACTATCCAGCGCGAACAAAACGTTGTGGTCAGGCACGAAGACGTGCCGGTTCTGCTGGTCAACGGCATTGCAGGCTCGGGCAAAACGTCCGTTTTGTTGCAGCGTATTGCATACCTTCTCTACCAGCAGCGCACCACACTAACCGCAGATCAGGTGTACCTGTTCACTCCTAACGAGATGTTTGGTCGCTACATTAACACCGTTTTGCCCAGCATGGGCGAGCACAATCCACAGGTATTCACCTGGGATTCTTTTCTCAAGGCTTTGAGTCTGGCCGACCACGCATCTGGCGCTCACAACAACCCCGATTCTCTGAAGAAACTTGAAGAGCAACTTGCCTCACTTGAGCTTTACGAGGACGACTTCAAGGCCATTTCTGTTGAGGGCACTACGCTCATTAAGCCAGCTCAGGTTGCTAGTTCTGTGGCAAAGTTCTCGCAATTCCCTGTGGGACCGCGCCTCATTGCACTTGCCAAAGACGAGCTCCACACCCGCCTGGAGCGCAGGCTTGGCCAGATGGCTCACAACGACGAAATCCAAGAAGAGATGCTCTCACTTGACGTTGAGCAGCAGCTTGAGGTCTTTGGTCGCACCATCAGCCCTTCCGACGAGGAAGAAGTTCTGGCGCGCACCCGCGAGTTCCTCAACTGGCGCTTTGCTTCCGCACACGAGGTCATCGAGTCCGCTTCCTGGCTGCGCATCGACCGCATTGGCATGCGCATGCTCAACGCCTCCGCACTAAGCGGCGCCGAATGTGTTTACCTGCGTCTTCTTATCACAGGTGCTGGCGAGAAAAACGTCAAGTTTGTCATGATTGACGAGGTCCAAGACTACACCGAAACGCAGCTTATGGTGCTTGGAAAGTACTTCTCGCGCGCTCACTTTCTGCTTTTGGGTGACTCTAACCAGGCAATTTGGGAAGATACCGCAACGTTTGAGCATATTGAGAAGATCTTTAGCGCAACACACGGTGAGGGCGCTGTTTCTACCTGCAAGCTTCTGACCAGCTACCGCTCCTCTCCCGAGATTACCGCACTGTTTACCTCGCTTTTGAGCGAAGAAGAGCGTGGCCAGACAAGCTCCGTTCAACGCGGCGGCAAAAAACCTGAGTTCTTTGAAGTGGTAGCCGACGACAAAGATGCTGAGCGCGCCGAGTACCTGCAGGCTATGAAGTCCCTTATTAAGCAGGCGCAAGAGTTTGACGGGCTAACCGCCATTGTGTGTGCCGAGAAGTCTCGTGTTCGCTGGCTGGCCAAACAGCTGGAAGGGGTTTTTGCAGAGGGCGGCGGCGACGCCGCGGACAGCGTCAAAGTGCTCACCAGCCACGATTCCCTCCCCGCGAAGGGCGTTGTCCTTCTCGACCTTGCACTAGCAAAGGGCCTTGAGTTTGATCAGGTCATTGTTGCCGACGCACAAGAAGAAGTGTATAAAGCAGACGGAATTTCTCGCCGTAGGCTCTACACCGCGCTGTCACGTGCGATGCATCATGTGATGGTGGTCTCTCAGGGAAAGATGACTCCGTTGCTCAGCAAATTGCTTTAAAAAAAGCAATTTCTACCTGCGATTTTTTTTGAAATTTACTGATTGAAGACGGCTGAATCGGGTAAATGCTAGTCATCGATAACATTTACCGTTGGAGGTTAGTATGTCCGAAGAATTGATTCCTGGTGTCATGAAGAACATCGACGCAAAGACTGTAGTAACCCTTAAAGACCAGGTTGCATGCCTTCCTGGCCAGGTCATCAGCAAGACTCTTGCGCAAAACGATGCCGTCAGCGTTACCCTCTTTGGTTTTGGCGCAGGCGAAGAGATTGCAAGCCATCGCGCAGGTGGCGACGCATTTGTCACCATTCTTGAGGGACGCGCAAGCATCACCATCGATGACGACGTCTATACCCTTGAAGCTGGCCAGTCTATTGTGATGCCACTTGGTCATCCACATGCACTCCAGGCTCCAGAAGAGTTCAAGATGCTGCTGGTTGTTGTGTATCCTCAAAAATAATTTATATATTTACCCAACAATTCTGCAGAATTCTGCATAATTCTACAGGTATTTTCTATTTGACCAGGTGGACAGTACGTCTGCCTGGTCAAATACTATCTATGCATTGACTAATAGTATCTCTGCCTGGTCAAATACTAGCTTCTTCTGGCCTAATACTCTGTGTAATTACAATACACACCTCATAACAGAATGGGTATACTAGTTATGTCTGTGCAATCAGCAAAATGTTAAACCTAAAGAAAGGTGAGCTATGAGCCAGATTTTTGATGTTCACGCACGTGAGGTCCTCGATTCCCGTGGCAATCCAACCGTTGAGGTTGAGGTTGTTCTTGACGACGGCTCCTTTGGTCGTGCAATCGTTCCTTCCGGCGCTTCTACCGGCGAGTTCGAGGCTGTAGAGCTTCGCGACGGCGATAAGAGCCGTTACCTGGGCAAGGGCGTTCTGAAGGCAGTCGAGCACGTCAACACTGAGATCCGCGACCTTGTTATTGGTTGGGATGCAGAGGATCAGCGCGGTCTTGACCTCGCTATGATCAAGCTTGACGGCACTCCAAACAAGGGTCGCCTCGGCGCAAACGCTATTCTCGGCGTTTCTCTTGCTGTTGCTCACGCTGCAGCTGCTTCTGCTGAGCTTCCACTTTACGCTTACCTCGGTGGCGCAAACGCTCACACTCTTCCTGTTCCTATGATGAACGTCCTCAACGGTGGCGTCCACGCTGACAACAACGTTGACTTCCAGGAGTTCATGATTATGCCTGTTGGTGCTCCTGACTTCACCACCGCTCTTCGCTGGTGCGCACAGGTTTACCACACCCTCAAGGACACTCTGAAGTCCCAGGGCCTCAACACCGGTGTTGGCGACGAGGGCGGCTTTGCTCCAGACCTTAAGTCCAACGAGGAGCCACTTGAGCTTCTTTCCGAGGCTGTTAAGGCTGCTGGCTTTGAGCTTGGCAAGGACTTCCGCTTTGCTATGGACCCAGCTTCTTCTGAGTTCTACAACAAGGAGACCGGTAAGTATGACCTCAAGGGCGAGGGTCGCTCCCTTACCTCCGAGGAAATGGTTGCTTACTACGAGGAAATGGTCGAGAAGTTCCCAATCGTCTCCATCGAGGACGGTCTTGCAGAGGAGGACTGGGACGGTTGGAAGATCCTTACCCAGCGTCTGGGCAAGAAGATCCAGCTCGTCGGCGACGACCTCTTTGTTACCAACACTCAGCGCCTGAAGAAGGGCATTGAGGTTCACGCTGGTAATTCCATCCTCATCAAGGTCAACCAGATTGGTACCCTGACCGAGTCCCTCGAGGCTATCGAGATGGCTAAGCGCGCAGGTTACACCGCAGTCGTCTCCCACCGTTCCGGTGAGACCGAGGACACCACCATTGCTGACATTGCTGTTGCAACCAACGCTGGTCAGATCAAGACTGGTGCACCTGCTCGTACCGAGCGTGTTGCTGAAAGTACAACCAGCTTCTCCGCATCGAGGATGACCTCGCTGAGGGTGCTGAGTACCTGGGCATGGACGCTTTCTACAACCTTCGCTAAACCCGCAGGTTGTACGCTAAGAGCTACGAAGCCGCATCTCATTTGAGGTGCGGCTTTTTTGTGCGCGGGTGCGCGGTGCGGTACGAGCTGCCAGTACGCGGCTGACGTCGGGTGCAGAGCGACACGGAACCAGGACTGGCAGCAATACCTGCGGGTTTCTCGCCACCTGCGATATTTTTTTGACGGGCATACGGGTTCCGCAGGTGCATCCGCATCGGCTTCGAAACGCTCGAACACACCTATGTCAGATAATCTGCTGAAAATGCCTATACATTCCGCCTAAAATGCTCATCTCGTGCAGAATATCTTCATTAGATGTGTTTTTCACCTTTGATTTTTGCAGATTATCTGACTTAGGGTGTGTTTGCTTAACCCTGAAATTTAGGGTAATTAAATCTTTGATATATCTTCATTCATAATTATGTATATAAGATAGGGCTTATGCATAACTATGAATTGAGCAAACTCAGATGAGTTCGAATCACATTGCTGAAGCTATTTCACAATGCATCCAAGCCATCAAGCTTCACTTTATCTGCAGATTCTTGCCAATTCCCCAATCACCGATATAACAACACCGCAGCTCTTGCGATTTATTGCATGAAATCACATTATTCTCACGGCGTCTCACTAACGCCGTAGCCTCCCTGTCACGGTTATACTTGATACGTCAACACTCAAGAATCCGAGGCGCTCATGCATACAACATCCCAGCACGCAATCCGCACAATCCTGGTCGGACAGTCGGGCGGACCAACTGCCGCGATTAATGCGTCGCTCGCAGGCGTTGTTCGCACGGCTCATACCCAGGGTCTTCGCGTGCTTGGAATGCGTAACGGAATCCAGGGGTTTCTTGAGGGCAACGTCGTTGACCTGGCTGAAGTGCTTGAACTCGAGGTGTTCAATCAAAACGAAGTAAATCCTGGCGAGAAAAACCTTCAGCTCCTAAGAAAAACTCCTTCAAGCTGGCTGGGCAGCTGTCGCTTTAAGCTGCCGGAGCTTGAGCCTAATCCTGCCACTTGCTCAAGCTCTGAACCAGCGGGCGTCCCTCTATTTACCAGCAGATTGACACGCAGCTTAAGAATTACCAGGTAGACGCTGTACTCTACATCGGTGGCAACGATTCCATGGATACCACGGACAAGCTGTCTCGCTACTTTTCTCAGGTAGGAAGTGCTATTCGTGTCGTCGGTGTGCCAAAGACCATAGACAACGATCTCGAGGGAACCGATCACACCCCCGGCTTTGGTAGTGCGGCACGATTCGTCGCAACGGTAACCGCCGAGCTCACCCGCGACGGTGTCGTCTACAACAGCAAAAATGTCACGTTTATCGAGGCCATGGGTCGTGACGCTGGCTGGCTCACGGCAGCCGGAGCACTGGCGCAAGATATTTGCGGAGTTGCGCCAGATTTTGTACTTCTCCCCGAGGTTCCGCTTGATGAATACGTGCTACTTTCTGTCATTGAACAGCGACTTCGCGAGAAGAACAACGTGATTGTTGTTGTCAGCGAGGGCGTCCATCACGCAGATGGTAGTTTCCTTTTTGATGCAAAATCTGTTGCGATTGACACGTTTGGCCACCTTGCAGCGCAGTCCGGAACAGCACAGTATCTGTCGCAGCTAGTCAAGGATCAGCTAGGCGTAAAGTCTCGCGGCATTGAGCTCAATACACTGCAGCGCTGTGCTTCGCATGCTGCTAGTAAGGTTGACTTAGACGAAGCCGAGGCGCTAGGCACTGCGGGAGTTGAAGCAGTTCTCCAAGGTAAAACAGGTGTTATGGTTGGTGTTCATAGAATCTCGGATGCACCTTATGCCACGGAGATTCGAACTACCCCCGTTGCTGATGTTGCCAACAAGGTAAAGCTTTGTACCTCGAGAAATGATCTCCGAGGATGGCTTCAATGTCACCGACGTTGCCCTAACTTACCTACGCCCTCTTGTTGCAGGTGCCGAGGAACCGATTTCCGCCGACGGGCTTCCCCGTTTTCTCGCTGAGCTGTCTTAGCGCTGGCGCAGCGTTGCTGTGGTGCTTGTACCGTTGATGTGGCCCTGTCGTAGTGCTCTGTAATGCTGCTACGGCAATCGCGAGAAACCCGTCCAGTTCCACGCTAAAATCGCTTAACGCATGCGAACCATGCGTAATGCGCATCAAAAAAATGCAATAATTCGCTGCAAAAAATAGCAATTTTCTACCGTTCACCTATCAATATTTTTTGTGAACGGTATGGCTACGTACTCATAAAAGTGCAGTTAAAACGTACTGAATTGTTACTTTGTATAGTTTTCTAACGTATGTCTTTTTTTGTGTCTTTTGCAATCTTAGGGGACGGTTGCAACGACAATTTTTAGCGGTAATTGAAGGCCCTGGATACTCAAGTGTTCAGCTGACTCTGCATCAGATTCACCCAGGTAAACGACATACAAACGCGTCAACGTTCTCTGTTTTTGTCCATCGATTGAAACACAGGGAGTTACATGCGTAAGATTAGAAAAATACTCATCGGCCAATCTGGCGGTCCGACGGTTGCAATCAACTCTTCTCTGGCGGGAATTATCTCGCGCGCGCACGAAGAAGGCATTGAAATTTACGGTATGCAAAACGGCATCGAAGGTTTTCTTAATGGTCGCTACACCAACCTGACCAAGCTGTTCTTTCCGCAGGAAAACCAGCAACACGTCGCTGAACAGCAAGAATGTGACACGGACCGGCAGTGCATTGCCGAACAGCATCAACACACCGTGGACCTTCTCGCTAAAAACACCTTCGAGCTTTCTAGGAAGCTGTCGCTATAAACTTCCGGAAGTCTCCGAAGAAACGCCCTTCTACAAGGACATTGAATGCCGCCTGATCTCTCTTGGTATCGACGGCATTCTCTACATTGGCGGCAACGATTCCATGGATACCGTCAATAAGCTTTCGACTTACTTTGCCCAGCATAACAATGATATTTCCGTCATCGGCATCCCCAAAACCATTGACAACGACCTTGAGGGCACGGATCACGCGCCAGGTTTTGGCAGTTCAGCGCGGTACATCGCCACCATTGTCCGAGAGCTGGCTCGCGACTCCGAGGTTTACGGCAAGCCAAACATCACTATCGTCGAGACCATGGGCCGCGATGCGGGTTGGCTCGGTGCAGCTTCAGCGCTTGCTCGCGAGAAAAACGAAGAGGCTCCAGACTTTATCCTGCTTCCCGAGGTTGCTTACGATGAAGAAAGGCTTCTGCGAAAGACAGCTGGGCTGTTTGCGCACAAGAATAGTGTGGTGATTGTCATCAGCGAAGGTGTTAGAAGACCTGATGGTTCAACACTTCTGGACAAGAGCCATATGAAGATGGATGCCTTTGGACACCTGGCGGATCAGTCCGGCAACGCCCTTTATCTGGCCGAACTCTTCCAGAAACACTTCGACGCTAAGATTAGAGGCATCAACCTCAACTCACTGCAGCGCTGCGCCATGCACTCATCCAGCAAAACTGATCTGACTGAGGCATTTGAGCTGGGAAAAGCTGGAGTGGACGCACTTCTTGCCCACAAAACTGGCTGTATGATTGGGCTGCAACGGCTTAGTGACGTGCCATATCAAGCGGAAATCCGCTGCATCCCCATCTCGGAAATCGCCAATCGCGTGAAGTCTGTACCTGCGGAAATGATCTCTGACGACGGTCTTTGGGTTACCGAGAAGGCCCTTGCATATCTGCGTCCTCTTGTTTCAAACGAGGAGCTGACTTTCGCTGCAGATACCAGGAGGTTTGTCAGCAGCAACATCTCGGCCGACGACAACGGACTGCCACCATTTATCCCAAAGTTGGGATAACAGAACTACGCGACGCGTCTCAAATCGTACATCAAAACCGCCTGCCTCAAATTGAGAGACAGGCGGTTTACGTTGCGATTTGTGTGCGGACGCGACAGCGCCGTGCGGACACGTGCAATCCGTTGCGGATGGGTGCGAGTCGCGCGGCTCACTACTCTCCGAGGAAGCGCACCTCTGGGTGAAGTTCAACATCAAACTGACGCTTGACCTCGGCCTGGACATGCTCGATAACCGCATGAACCTCAGCAGCGGTAGCGTTGTCGTAGTTGACCACAAAACCAGCATGCTTATCAGAAACACCGGCACCGCCAAAGCGATAGCCTTTAAGACCAGCGTCGGTAACAAGCTTGCCTACAAAGTGACCCTCGGGGCGCTTAAAAGTTGAACCAGCGGAAGGCAGCTCAAGAGGCTGCTTTTCCTCGCGAGCGCGCGTGAACTCTTCCATCTTTTCACGGATCTTCTCGCCATCTGCGCGATGAAGATTAAACGTGGCGGAAAGCACAATCATGCCCTCATCAGCGATTCTACTGTGGCGATACCCCAGGTCAAGCTCGGACGCGTCCAGCGTAGCAAAAGTGCCATCGGCGAGAAGAACGCGGACTGATTTGAGCACGTCAGCGATGCAGCCGTCGTAAGCGCCTGCGTTCATGAAGCATGCGCCACCCACAGAGCCTGGGATGCCGCACGCAAATTCGAGTCCAGAAAGGTCCAGCTCACAGGCCATCTCGGACGCCTCTTTGAGGCCAACGCCTGCCTGGCAGATCATCTCGGTATCGTCGATACTTACGCCGGTGAGTCCATCGGCAACAGCAATAATCACGCCATGATAGCCTGCGTCGGAAACAAGCAGGTCAGAGCCGTAGCCAAGAATAAAAATAAGGAGCTTCTGCGGCTTTGATCGCAAGGAGAATCTCTTTAACCTCATCGGGATCATCAGGGATGACATAGAGATCTGCAGGTCCACCCACTTTAAAGGTGGTGTGCTCGCTCATTGGCTCGTCTACCAGGACGTTCTCTTCTCCAACAATCGAGCAAAAGCTTTCCGGCCAGGCTTTGTAAGTCATAGCCACTTTCAGACATGTAACACGCTCCTTAGTAAGTTACTTTTTTATAGTTTATCGCAAGCGAGAAAAAAACGTGGCTCTGGAGCAAGAAAAAAACATAGTGTTATGGCAAGGTAAAACAGCAAATACTGGAAAGAAAACCACTTCAAAACTGCGAAATTGCATTTCTTTTAACACAAATGTTCATCCTGTTTTTATGTGTTATAAGCTGTTAACTCTGCTATAGTGAATATCGATATGTTTCAAGAATGGTTGCAATTACCTACTGGTGGTAAGGTGGCCGAGCTTTAGGGTCTGTAACAACCCAGCTCAAAGAGCCATCAAGTCCGCGACCCGCAAAGGCGGTTAACCTGGTTAAAGTCCAGGACCAACGGTACAGTCCGGATGTCAGAAACGGAGACTTTTATGGCTTCATCCCACTCAACCCACGCAACAACCGCATCTTCTAACGGCTGGTCCACCAAGAGAATTGCTATTCTCGCCATGCTTTTGTGCAGCTGCTGCAATCAGCACCATGGTGCTTCAGTTCCCGCTCATCCCAGGCGTGACGTTTTTGAAGTACGATCCATCGGGCGTCTTTGCCCTGCTTGCAGGTGTAGCTTTTGGCCCTGCTGCGGGCGCGATTGTTTCGGTGCTTCCCTACCTTCTACACCTCACCACGGAGTCCGGAATTTACGGCACCATCATGGCAATTCTGGCAACGCTTAGCTACGTTTTGCCTGTTTCGCTGATTGTGTATAACCGTTCCGAGAAGATCAAGCAGTTGGTACTTGCCCTCATTGTGGGCAGCGTTATCAGTGTTGTTGCCTGCATTCTGGGCAACCTTGTAGTTACGCCAATCTACACCGGCATAAGCGTCGAGGCAGTAAGCGGACTGATTGTTCCCGCACTTCTCCCCTTTAACGTGGTGAAGGTTGCTATTAACAGCATCATCTTTGTTGTTATCATGCGCTCAGCTACATCACTCTTTGAGAGCATCAAAAACGGTGAGTAACCTGGGCAACAATTCCCCTGATTTATACACGTCTGAAAGCATCGCACAAACTCAGGACCTGCCTGTAGCTGCGACGCTTTTGGACGTGACTTTTTAGTGCACGAAAAAGGCGTGGTTGCCCTAGACCACGTCTCGTTCTCTATTCCCGCAGGTAAACGTACCTGTATTGTTGGTGCAAACGGTTCGGGCAAGTCTACCGTTGCCTCAATTCTCTCTGGCCTTTCCGCCCCTGACGAGGGAACTGTTACCTTTTTGGGAACCACCGTTGTCAATGACGGCCAGGTTGACTTTTGAGGCATACCAGGCCATTCGCCCGCAGCTTGGCCTGGTCTTCCAGAATCCTGAGGATCAGATTATTTGCAGCGTGGTTGCAGACGATATTGCCTTTGGTCTGGAAAATCTTCAGGTGCCCAGCGATCAGATAACACCGCTGGTAGAAGAGCAGATTACCCTTGGAACTCTCACCGAGTTTGCGTCCGAAAATCCACAGATGCTCTCGGGCGGCCAGCAGCAGCGCGTGGCCATCTCGGGCGCGCTGGTCATGAAGCCCCAGATCCTCATTCTTGACGAACCTTCCGCAGCTCTTGACGTTGTTCATAGAAATAACGTTATGGGGCTTGTCGAGAAACTCCGTGCAGCTGGAAAAACTATCGTTCATGTGACGCATTTCATGGACGAAGTGGTTTCTGCTGACCACGTTATTGCCTTAGACGACGGCCGCGTTGCGTTTGAGGGAACACCTGAAGCCCTCTTTGAGCAGCACGAGCTAGTTGAATGCCTGCATCTTGAAGAGCCGTTTGCCTATCAGGTAGCGCATGCGCTCAACAACCGTGGAGTTGTCGTGTGCAAATCCCCTTCGGCTAAGCGCGTGCTCGACGAGCTGACGGGGCTTCTCGCCACGGGGTCGCGAGGCGAGAAGGGCGGCGTGGCTACGGACTACGGTGTGGTGGCCGCGGGTTGTGGCGGCGTGGCTGAAAGCTGCGGAGCGATGGCCGCGGGTTGTGACGGCGTGGCCACAGCCGACAGCGTGTCCGAGCCAGCAGCGGTTTCTGTGCGCGACGTGACGTTCTCGTACCAGAAACCCGTGCTCAAAAAAACATCTCGGTTGACATGCAAAAAGGCTCGCATGTTGCCGTGATTGGCTCAACTGGTTCCGGCAAGTCAACCCTGGCGCGCTTGATTTGCGCACTTGATACGCCTGACGCCGGTAGCCTCTGTGTAACTGGTTTGGATACTCGAGAGAAGCAAAATCGCAGAAAACTTCACGGCATTGTGGGCTACGTCATGCAGCGGCCAGAGCGCCAGCTTTTTGCACAAACGGTTGTAGAAGATGTGGCGTTTGGCCCTACTAACCTAGGTCTTTCTACCTGCGATGTCGCAAGCGCCGTGAATGCTGCTCTGGAACTTGTGGGCCTTTCTCACAAGGCAGATGCATCCCCTTTTGAGCTTTCTGGTGGCCAGCAGAGACTTTGCGCACTTGCAGGCGTTATTGCGATGCATCCAAAGGTGCTAGTACTCGATGAGCCTACCAGCGGACTTGATCCCTACTATTGCTCTGAGCTCAGAAAAATTATCAACGCTGTTCTTGAAGATGGTTGTACCGTCATTGAGCTCACACACTCGATGGAGGATGCGGCGGAAGCTGACCAGATTATCGTGCTTCATGAGGGTAACCTGGTTTTCTCAGGCTCGCCGCAACAAACATTTACTCATTTCTCAGAGGCAGAATTCCAGGAACTTGGTCTGGGCATTCCTCATGCGCTTGCTTGGGCGCAACGTCTGTTCCACACTACGGGAATCAACCTGGGAGAACCTTTGACTCTGTCTGAGCTGGTAGACACACTGCTTGCTGCGCTGCCTACCAACTCTGGCGGTGCGCGAGCCAGCGCCACAAAGACCGACGACCTCTCGCAAGGAGGTTACTATGGCGCTTAAGATTTCTGTGGGCCAGTACTATCACGGGAACTCGCTCATCCATAGGCTTAATCCCAACGTTAAATGCCTGGCCGCACTCCTTCTGATGCTTGCAACATTTTTTATCCGCAACGCGCCACAGCTTGCACTGCTGGTACTAGGCACGCTTTGCCTGCTGGCTCTGGCAAAAAAATCCCTGTCAAACAAGTACTTGTGTCAATCATCCCACTTGCCTGGTTGCTCATCTTCCTCTCGCTCTTCAATCTGTTGCTCACGCGAGAAGGATCTGTGCTTGTCTCTTGGTCAATCTTTACCATCACCGATGTGGGAGCATGGAGCGCTTTTCTCTACCCCGTACGCATTTTATCTGCAATTTTAATGGGTGCACTACTCCTGCTTACCACAACTCAAACGGATCTAGGCAATGCCTTTGAAGCAGCATGCTCGCCACTTTCTAAGATTGGTCTTCCCGGCAAAGAAATTGCCATGATTTTTCTCGCTTATGCTGCGCTTTATTCCAACACTTGCAGACGATGCTGCATCCATTTCCGAGGCTCAAACTGCTCGCGCAGGAGACGTTGCTTCAGGTTCGCTGCCCAAAAGACTCCGTGCGACCTTCTCCATTGTGGTGGCGCTTCTGGCCAGCTCGCTCAGGCATGCCAACAACCTATCTAAGGCACTTGATGCTCGCCACTATGTAGCAGGGGCTTCTCGCACACGTTGGCATCAACCAACCTTTGGCGCTCACGAGGCAATTGCCCTGGGCGCAACCGTTTGTTTTATCGCCCTTATCTTTGTGCTGGCGTAAAGCACGCTGGCTTAAGCGTACTGGCGAAAAACTTTTAACTAAATAATCTGTATTTTTAACGCTCTGTTACAACCCATTTTTCTTTTCTCGACAACCGCCAATTTGGTCACCTAAGTAACGTACAATAAAGCCAGTAAAAGCGTAAAAGGCTTGCATTGAAAGGTGGCCCCATGGTCCTGCGCGTCTACGTCCAAAGAAAATCTGGTTTCGAGGGCGAGGCAAAAGCCCTGCTCAAAGAAGTGAAAGACCTTCTTGGTATTACCGAGTTACAACGCATTGACCTGCTTAACCGCTATGATGTTGAGGGAATTTCAGAGGAACTCTTTGAGTCCTGTATCCCCACCGTTTTTTTCAGAGCCACAGTCCGATCTTGCCAGCCGTACCATGCCAGAGTTTTCTTCTGAAGGTGCGGCTGTTCATACGTTTGCTGTTGAGTTTTTGCCTGGTCAGTTTGACCAGCGCGCAGACTCTGCAGCTGAGTGTGTGCAGCTCATCAGCCAGGGAGAGCGTCCACTTGTGCGCTCTGCTCGCCTTTACGTGCTAACCGGAAACCTCACAGAGGCAGACGTTACCGCCATCAAGAACTACCTCATCAACCCCGTTGAAGCTCGCGAGGCTTCCCTTGAGTTGCCCGAGACTCTCAAGATTTCCATCCCAGAGCCTGCAGACGTAGAGGTTCTTGAGGGCTTTAACGCCCTTGACCAGGACGGCCTCAAAGAGTTCATTGCTTCTCACGGCCTTGCTATGGACCTGGCTGACCTCACCTTCTGCCAGCAGTACTTCACCACAGAGCAGCGCGATCCTACCATCACCGAGATTCGTGTCATTGACACCTACTGGTCTGACCACTGCCGCCACACCACCTTTAACACCGGAATTACCGGTGTTCAGATTGATGATGACCTGGTAAAGGCCGCGTTTGAGAAGTATCTCTCCATGCGCAAAGAGCTTGGGCGAGAAGATCGTGCGGTTTCTCTCTGGGATATGGCAACCATTGGTGCAAAAATACCTTCGCGAGAAGGGTGTCCTCACCAATCTTGATGAGTCAGAAGAAATCAACGCCTGTACCGTAAAGGTCAAGGTGGACGTTGACGGTAAAGATGAAGACTGGCTCTTCCTCTTCAAGAACGAGACTCACAACCATCCAACCGAGATTGAGCCTTTTTGGAGGCGCAGCTACCTGTATCGGCGGCGCAATCCGCGATCCCCTTTCTGGCCGCAGCTACGTCTACCAGGCAATGCGCGTCACCGGCGCCGCAGACCCAACCGTTCCTGTTTCTCGGACACTTCCTGGAAAGCTTCCCCAGCGCACCATCGTTCGCACGGCAGCTGCAGGTTATTCCAGCTACGGTAATCAGATTGGCCTTGCTACCGGCCAGGTTTCTGAGCTCTATCATCCAGGCTACGTTGCAAAGCGCATGGAGATTGGTGCTGTTGTAGGCGCCACTCCTCAAAGCCACGTCCGCCGCGAGCGTCCAGAAGATGGCGATATCATCGTCCTTCTCGGCGGCCGCACTGGTCGTGACGGCATTGGCGGCGCAACTGGTTCTTCCAAAGCACACGACGCTGGCTCCATTGAGCGCGACGGCGCCGAGGTCCAGAAGGGTAACGCCCCTGTTGAGCGCAAGCTTCAGCGCCTCTTCCGCCGTGAAGACGCTTGCAAGCTCATCAAGCGCTGCAACGACTTTGGTGCAGGCGGTGTCTCTGTTGCTATTGGCGAGCTTGCCGACGGCCTTGACGTCAACCTGGATGCTGTTCCTAAGAAGTATGACGGCCTTGATGGCACTGAGCTGGCAATCTCCGAGTCTCAGGAGCGCATGGCCGTTGCGCTTGAGGCAAAAGACGTCGATCAGTTCTGCACATACGCCCGCGAAGAAAACCTCGAGGCAACCATTGTGGCAACGGTCACCGAGGACCCTCGCCTGGTCATGCGCTGGCGCGGTCAGAAGATTGTCAACATTAGCCGTGCATTTTCTCGCCTCAAACGGCGCACCTAAATCAATCACCGTGCGCCTGGCCAAGCCTCTTGCCTACCAGCGCACCTGGGCAGGCACAACTCTTGACGAGAAACTCCACTCGCTGGTACGCGATCTAAACGTTGCATCCAACAAGGGTCTCTCCGAGCGCTTTGACTCTACCATTGGAGCAGGTACCGTCCTCATGCCATTCGGCGGCGCTCGCCAGCTGACCCCTGCCCTTTCTATGGTGGCTAAGCTTCCTGTTATGGGTCAGACCAATACGGTTTCGGGCATGGCCTGGGGCTTTAACCCCTACCTCATGGAAGCCGACCAGTTCCGTGGCGCCTACCTCTCTGTTGTTGAGTCCGTTTCCAAGCTGGTTGCTACCGGCTTTAAGTACCAGGACCTCTACCTCACCTTCCAGGAGTACTTTGAGAAGCTCGGCCAGAATCCTAACCGTTGGGGCAAGCCAGCCGCGGCCCTTCTCGGCGCACTGATGGCCCAGGTCAACCTTGGCCTTGCAGCTGTCGGCGGCAAGGATTCCATGTCCGGCACTTTTGAGGACCTGGACGTTCCACCAACGCTGGTTTCGTTTGCTACCGGCCTTACCAAGGTGGACAAGATTGTCTCCAACGAGTTCAAGGGTGCAGGTCACAGACTTATCTCTATTGTCCCATCCTACGACGAGTCCGGTCTTCTCCCCGATAACGAGTCCCTGCTCACCGCATACAAGCTAGTCAGCACCCTGGTCCAGTCCAAGAGCGCACTTGCCATTACTACGCCAGGTTACGGCGGCGTGGCCGAGGCTCTCTTCAAGAGCTGCCTGGGCAACAAGCTGGGCGTTGAGCTGGTCCCAGAGATTTCTGCCGACGCGCTCTTCTCGCCAACTTACGGTGCCTTCATCGTTGAGCTGGCAGATGGCGTTTCCGTTGACGACGTCGACGGCGTGTGCGTGGCTCCTCTGGGCGTCACCACGTCCGAGTACACCTTTAGCGCGTGTGGCGAGAAGATCGACCTCTCCGAGCTCCAGGAAGCATGGGAGCGCCCACTTGAGGAGGTCTTCCCCTACCGCGGAGGCTCCGACGAGGCTGTGGAGAAAATCAGCTTCGACAGCGCATCCACACGACACTCCTATGCTGGTCCAGCCCTTATCGCACCTGCTCGCCCACGCGTCATCATCCCCGTATTCCCAGGTAACAACTGCGAGTACGACGTTGCGCGTGCTTTTGAGCGTGCGGGCGCTGACCCAACCACACTGGTTATTAACAACCTGACACCTCAGGACATTGTTGAGTCCGCAAATGCACTGGCAGAGTCCATCAAGAAAAGCCAGATTGTCATGATTCCAGGCGGTTTCTCCGGCGGAGACGAGCCAGACGGATCTGCTAAGTTCATCTGCGCGCTCTTCCGCGCACCTCAGGTTACCGAGGCTGTCCGCGAACTTCTGCAGCAGCACGATGGCCTTATGCTGGGCATCTGCAACGGCTTCCAGGCTCTCATCAAGCTGGGCCTTGTTCCTTACGGCGATATCCGACCCATGGACGACACCTGCCCAACACTGACGTTCAACACCATCGGCCGCCACCAGAGCCAGCTTGTTCGTACCAGCGTTGCATCCACGATGTCGCCATGGCTCTCCAAGTGCACGCTTGGCGACATCCACACCATCGCAATCAGCCACGGAGAAGGTCGCTTTGTTGCCTCCGACGAGTTGCTTGAGACGCTGAAGGCTAACGGCCAGATAGCAACACAGTACGTTGACGCAACAGGTGTTCCGAGCATGGACTTCTCCGTTAATCCTAACGGCTCCGTCCTGGCTATCGAGGGCATTACCAGCCCCGATGGTCGCGTCCTGGGCAAGATGGGCCACACGGAGCGCTCCGGTGCGGGCCTCTACAAGAACATCCCTGAACTCACCGCCGGTGACCAGTTCCAGCCCCTCATTGAAGGTGGCGTCGAGTACTTCAAGTAAGACACGAGCATGGCGACGGCAACGCCGCAGGTCAGCGACGTGTGCGCTCGCAAGTTGCAAGTGATTTCTACCCGGTATCCATTTCGTGTGGATACCGGGTTTCTTGTGCGATAGCGCTGCTAGTGGACGGGTTTCTCGCCAAGCGGGCCCGCAAGCGCACCTGGCGAGAAACCCGCGTGCTCGTACCGCACAACGCTGCACAGAAAAGCCGTATACTTATGACGATATAGTCCACGAAAGGATTGATATGTCTGACGCTCTGATTCCACAAAATTCCTGCGTACTTGTCACTGGCGGCGCAGGCTTTATTGGCAGCCATACCGTTGTTGAACTGCTCAATTCCGGCTACGAGGTTGTTATTGTTGATGACCTCTCCAATGCTTCGGCAAAGGTTATCGATCGCATCAAAACCATTGTGGGAGAAGAAAACGCTCAGCGCCTTTCGTTCTACGAGGCAGACGTCAACGATGCAGATGCACTCAACCACATCTTTGATGAGCACGCCATTAACTTTGTCATTCACTTCGCAGGCTTCAAGGCTGTTGGCGAGTCCGTCACCAAGCCTATTGAGTACTACACAAACAACCTGGGCAATACCCTCACCCTTCTTGATGTCATGAGAAACCACGATTGCAAGTCAATTATTTTCTCGAGCTCTGCAACCGTTTATGGAGACCCAGATAGTCTTCCTCTGACCGAGCAAAGCGCCAAGAAAAAAACGCAACCAACCCTTATGGTTGGACCAAGTGGATGATTGAGCAGATTTTTGACCGATGTTCATACCTCTGACCCAGAGTGGAACGTTGTCCTGCTTAGATACTTTAATCCTATTGGCGCTCACCAGTCTGGACTTATCGGAGAAGATCCTGCAGGTATTCCAAATAACCTGGTGCCTTACGTAGCTCAGGTTGCTGTGGGTAAGCGCGAAGCTGTTCACGTCTTTGGTAACGACTACGACACGCCAGATGGCACGGGCGTTCGCGACTACATCCACGTCTGCGATCTTGCTTCTGGTCATGCAGCTGCACTTAAATGGATGGCTGGCCGCACAGGAGTTGAAATCTTCAACCTGGGCACTGGCACTGGTAGCTCGGTACTTGACGTTATTAAGGCGTTCTCAAAGGCTTGCGGCAAAGAGATTCCTTACGTTATTGAGCCTCGTCGCGCAGGTGACGTTGCAACTAACTACGCAGACTGCCAGAAAGCTGCTGACATGCTTGGCTGGAAGGCTCAGTACAACCTTGCTGACATGTGCCGCGACTCCTGGAAGTGGCAGTCGATGAACCCAGACGGCTATCGCAGCTAGGACATCCGTGAACTTCGCCGACTACCTCACACAAAGCTCCCTGCCGTCGAGGCAGAGATCATGCGCGGTCTCCCCACGGCAACGTCTGCAGCAGCAACGGTACCCGTAACAGCAGCGGCCTCGCTCACAACAGTGACGGCGGCGCCCTCGGAGCGTACCCGCGCGGACCTAAACACCTACCTCTACCAGCCACTCTCTCACTTCAGCGCGGGCGGCGGCAAACGCGTGCGCCCGGTCTTGTGCTGCCTAGGTGCCGAGGCGGTTGGAGGCTCGGCAGAAGCCGCTCTGCCCGTGGCCTGCGCAATCGAGGACTTCCAGTCGGCAGCCCTTATCCACGATGACATCGCAGATAAATCAGAGCTGCGCCGTGGCGAGAAGTGCCTCTACAAGACACTTGGCACTGGACTTGCCATCAACGTTGGTGATTCTGCGCTGGTCAATGTTGTCAGACGCGTTACCGTAGCCGACCACCTCTCTGACCAGCTTAAAGTTCGCGTTATCGACGCCCTTCTCGCCATGCAGGAGCACACCCTTGAGGGTCAGGCGCTTGACCTTGGTTGGGCTCAAAACGAGCGTTGGGATGTTACCTCTGAGCAGTATCTTTATGGCGCTCTCCAAGACCGCCTATTACTCTGCTGCATATCCCCTGGTACTAGGCGCGCTAATCGGTGGGGCTGACCAGAATACACTTAACGCACTCAAAGAGTTTGGTCTTAAGGTAGGCCTTGCCTTCCAGCTGCAAGACGATCTTCTTAACCTGGTCGGAAACGCCCAGGTACAGGGCAAAGACTTTAGATCAGACATCACTGAAGGTAAGCGCACGCTCGCCGTGGTCTACGCACTTGAGCATCTTGACGCAGCAGAAAAGACAGAGTTTGTCTCCATACTTTCTGCGCATACAGGCGATACTTTGAAGCTTCAACGCGCTGTGGAGCTTATGGAAAGCGCTAATGCGATAAAATTTGTCCGCACGCACGCTCTTGCCTTAGTTGATGAGGCAAAACACGTGCTTGAAAACGTGATACTTACTGAAGACGCTCGCGACACACTTTTGTCTATGGCAGACTTCTTTGTGAACCGAGAAAGGTAATTATGAATCCAATTACTCCTGGTAGCACTGGTGCTGCCGTTGAAGACATTCAGGAACGCCTCGTAAAGCTTGGCTACACCATCGAAGACGATGAGCGCCAGAGCCACACGTTTGGCAAGTCAACTGCTCGCGCAGTTGCGCGCTTTAGGCTTGACCATGACCTTTCTCTTGGAGAAGAAGTAGATGCCTCTACCTGGGCAATTATGGTCGATGAGGGTTATGAACTTGGAGACAGAACCCTCTACCTGCGCCTTCCTAACTTCCACGGTAATGACGTGCGTCAGCTGCAAGAGCGTCTCAACATCTTGGGTTTCTCGTGCGGAAAAGTTGATGGCCATTATGGTGTTCACACTGAGGCGGCCGTTAAGCTCTTCCAGGAGAGCGTCGGCGAACTTGCTGATGGCATGGCGTTTCAGGACACCCTCGATGCTATTGAGCGCCTACGCCACGTTTGGTCCGGTAAGCAGGCAAAAGGTCCTCATCCACAGGGCCCTATGGGCTTTGCGCGTGCTGCCAACGTTCTTGAAACCACCTGCATTGCCATTACGGGAGAAGATCCTATCTCTAGAAACGTAGCCGCCCGCGTCTATAACCTTTCTAAGGCAACTACCGAGGCAAGCGGCATGACCATGATTGATCGTGCTGACTCTCCTACTGATGCAGCTACCATTTTGGTTCTTACCACAGACTATGCCCCAAGCATGCCCGCGCGCGGACAGGTGGGTATTGGCTCTGTTTCTATGGAAGAAAATGAATCGTTGCCAGCAAGACTTCGCACTGCTATTGAATCTGCTGATGCAACGGGTTCCCCTATCAAGATTGTGCTGCCAGAAGGAACAAACGTTGACGGTTCATTTACTACCGCAGACGCACAGACTTTGGCAGTTCTTGTTCTTGATGCAATTTGTGGAGCATTTGCCTCGCTAAGCTGATACACTTATTAGAGTTGCGGACAAAACCAACGTAGTGATTACATTGGGGTATCGTCCAACGGTTAGGACACGGGTTTTTGGTGCCTGGAATGTGGGTTCGAATCCTACTACCCCAGCCATTTTTTACGCAACTTTTGTGTAGGGACGCACTCGTATCGAGTAATACGAAGTACTTTGGAGGCTTACGTATGCCACTTACTGCGATTGTCCTCGCTGCAGGTGAGGGAACGCGCATGAAGTCCCGCCACCCTAAGATTGTGCACAAATTACTTGATAAACCCATTGTTTGGTGGAGCGTTAACGCCGCAATTACTGCTGGCGCTGAGCGCGTCATTGTGGTTGTTGGTAACCACGCTGACGAGGTTAAATCTGCACTTTCTTGCTTCCCTAACCTTGAGTATGTTGCCCAGACCGAGCGTCTTGGCACCGGCCATGCCGTCAAGGTTGTAAAGGATGCTCTTGGTGGCTTCAAGGGACCCGTTGTTGTTATCAACGGTGACGCAGCACTTTTACGCGCACAGTCTATTTGTGACCTTGTTGCAGAGAACAAAGCTCATCACAACGCATGTACCGTACTTACGATGACGCCACCAGATCCAACTGGATATGGTCGCGTCATTTCTTCTAACGGCCAGGTAACTGCCATTGTTGAACACAAAGACGCTACACCAGAGCAGCGCGAGCAAGAGCGTGAATGCAACGTTGGCGTCTACTGCTTCTGTGGCGGAAGACTTACCACAAACATCGATCTTCTCGGCAATGATAACGTTCAGGGCGAGTACTACCTCACTGACATGGTGGGCCTTTACGTCAGCCAGGGCGAGCCTGTTGCTGCCGTCCACGTTGACGACTACAAAGAGGCGCTAGGCGTCAATTCCCGCTCCGAGCTTGCCGTTGCTACCCGCATCATGCAGGAGCGCATTAACGAGCACTGGATGAGCCAGGGCGTCACCATGCTGGACCCAACTTCCGTCTGGATTGGTCCCGAGGTCACGCTTGGTATGGACACCGAGGTTCTCCCACAGACTATGCTCTACGGCAAGACCTCAATTGGCGAGAATTGCGTGGTAGGTCCTAATACTCGCCTGACCGATACACTTGTTGGCAACGACGCTGTTGTCGATGAGACTGTAGCTATCAACGCACAGGTAGACGACTTTGCTACCTGCGGTCCTCGCGCTTACCTGCGCCCAGGGACACACCTCATGCCTCACGCCAAGGCAGGCACCCACGTCGAAATCAAAAATTCAACTATCGGTGAAGGCTCTAAAGTTCCTCACCTCTCCTACATTGGTGACACTACCATGGGCTCTGGCGTCAATATTGGCGCAGGTTCAATTACGTGCAATTACGACGGTTACCACAAGTTCAAGACACACATTGGCAACAACGTCTTTGTTGGATCCGATACCATGATGGTGGCACCTGTCTCAATTGGTGATGGCGCACTTGTGGGGGCAAGTTCGTGCATCACAAAGGATGTACCAGCAGACGCGCTTGCACTCGAGCGCTCTGAGCAGAAATTGTTGAGGGATACGCCGCCCAGAGGCGTCACAAGCTTGAGAAAGAGGACTAGATGTTCGAGAATCTGAGTGATCCGCTATTAGTTGCTAGAAACATCAAGCTCTACACCGGTACCAGCAACCCAGAGCTGGCTCATAAAGTTGCAGACATTCTTCACCTAGAGCTGCAAGGTCTTCTCCTCGAGAAGTTTGCAAACGGAGAAATTTACGCCCGTTTTGATGAGTCTGTTCGTGGCGACGAAGTCTTCTTCATTCAGACTTTGGCAGGTGTCAACGTCAACGACCTGGTTATGGAAACGCTTATTGTTGCCGACGCCGCAAAGCGCGCATCTGCTAACAGCTTTACCGTAGTTATCCCTCACTACGCATATGCTCGCCAGGACCGCAAAGCCGCTGCTCGCGAGCCTATTACCGCTCGTTTGATGGCAAACCTGCTTGAGAACGCTGGCGTTGACCGCGTCATCACACTTGACCTGCACCAGGGCCAGATCCAGGGCTTCTTTGACATTCCTGTTTCTCACCTGACTGCTCTTTACCTTCTGGGCGATTACTTTAAGAGCAAGCCATTTGACTGGGAGAATACCGTTGTTGTCTCCCCCGATATGGGTCGCGCAAAGGCTGCTAAGAAGCTCTCTGATTACCTTGACTGTGGCCTTGCTATTGCACATAAGAGCCGCCCTCGCCATAACGAAAGTGCTGTTATGGGCATCATTGGCGACATCAAGGGCAAGACCTGCATTGTTAACGACGACATGATTGATACCGCAGGTACGCTTTGCGCATCCGTTGTTAAGCTGAAGGAAATGGGTGCAGGTGATATCTACGTCTGCGCAACCCACGGTATCTTCTCTGGTCCTGCAATCGAGCGTCTCAACAACTCTCCTATTGAGGAGTGCGTGGTCACCGACGCAATTCCTTGCCCAGCAGCAAACCAGGAAGGCTCCAAGATCAAGACGATCACTATTGCAAACGAGCTTGCCGAGGCAATTTATGCTGTTTACACCGACCGTCCTGTCTCCGACATCTTCGGCGGCGACTTCAACCTGTAAGATTGCAGGTCAGCCACGCATTCGACGACGGCAACGCCGCAGGTCAACCGCGCGTGCGATCGCGAGTGATTTCAACCCGGTATCTACTTTGTGTGGATACCGGGTTTCTTGTGCGTAAACGCTGCTAGTGATGTGAGTTTCTCGCCAGGTTGGCGGTGCGAGCCCGACGTGCAATCAGCGCACGCCTGGAGCGAGCCTGATTTTCTCGCCATGTCTGAACGATTTGCCGGAAAAGTGCACCAAGTCTGAGTGGTTTTGCCGGTTTTTCTCGCCATGTCTGAGTAAAATTGCTCAGACATAATACAGTTTCCAGGCTCAAAATTTAGGGCCACGTAATCTATCTTTTACGCGCCTGATTTCTTCAAAGAATCTGTAATTTTTGCCTAAAAAGTGTAAAAGAATCTGTGGATTTGCCTGATTTTGTCAAAGAATCTGTGTCTCAAATACAGATTCTTTGCACTTTTCAGGCGCACCTGGCGAGAAACCCGGTGCGCTCGCAGCGCCCCACGAATCCCGCGCACCTCGCGCCCCGCACCTGGCGAGAAACCCGTGCACTTGCAGACGCACTGTAAGCGGCGCGCAATCTAGCAGGTCGTTCCGCTTTCTGAGTCCGTAAAGTCAACGTCGTTTGCAAGTGCCGCCTCCAGCGCAACCTGCAAAACCGCGAGTCATCATTTCAAGCGACATACTTGGTGCCTGGCGATTCTTCTCGCCAACAGCACGGTTCTTCTCGGCGACCTGCTCCGTTGCAAATGGTACGTGCAGAAACGTACCGCGAGTCTCCAGAAACCTCGTGGCCAACGCGTGAAGGACCTGATACATGACTTCATTGCAGACATACGTGCCCGCAGTGTACGAAACCGCCGCGGGAATCTCCGCCTGGTTCATGGCGGCAACCATGGCATTTACCGGCAGCGTTGCAAAATACGCGTCTGGTGCGCCGTCGATGATACGCTGCGAGAGCGGCTGCTTACCCGCATTGTCGGGGATGCGCGCGTGAGCCCAGTTGATGCCTACGAACTCGGGCGTAATCTTACTTCGACCTCCTGCTTGACCCACGCAAAGCACAATGTCGGGGCGTTCTGCTTCAAGCGCGTTGATAACTTTCTGCGCACCGACTCCAAACTCAACAGGTACGTGCAGTTTTATCACCCTGAGCGCCGCCGATAGTCTCAGGCAATGCCTTCACAGCCTCCCAAGCTGGATTGATTTTTCTCGCCACCAAAAGGCTCAAATCCGGTAACCAGAATCTTTGTCATCTTGTCCTCCGCATCTCAGTTGCGGTTGATCGCTATTGCTTGTCGTCGGTTACCGCACACCGCACGCCGCCCACCGCGCGCTGCGCGCTGTGTACCTGCCACACGTTTCAAGTCTAGATGGTCGAACTCGTCGTTTTCCTTTACCATCATAATCGTCCGCAATGCAATCCGAAGGAGCATTTAATGCACGGTAACAAAGTTGTGCTCGTAGCAGGTCTAGGAAATCCTGGCGAGAAATACGCGCATACCAGACACAACGCCGGCTTTGCCGTCATCGATGCCCTTGCCGAGCACCACGGCGTCTCGTACTGGAAAAGTGAGGCTGGCTGCCAAGTCGCAGAAATCACGATTCCCGCAGCTCAAGGAGCAGCTTCTGGCGGCACACCTGCTGAGAAACGCCGTGTACTTCTGGCTAAACCTCAAGACTTCATGAACACCAGTGGCGGTCCTCTCTCCAAACTTGCTCGCGCACATCACCTTCAACCTGCCCAAATCCTCGTTATTCACGACGAAGTTGACCTTGCAGAAGGCCAGCTCAACTTCAAAGAAGGAGGCGGACTCAACGCGCACAATGGTCTACGCTCCATTGCCGATAAGCTTCAAACCAAAGACTTTATGCGCTTGCAATTTGGCATCGGCCGCCCTCCCGGAAAGATGCCGGTAGCGGACTTTGTTCTGCGCGAGCTCAAAGGAAACAACCTGGAAGACTTCCTAATCACCGCCCAGACGGCTGCCGATCAAGTGGAGCAATTTCTACGCAGCTAGCCATCCTTGCGCATCACAGTTCCTCCGCAGCTAACGGTCAGTGCGATCCTCGCAGCCTGCTCTCGAGCCGACACGACACAAGCTCACCGAACTTCTCGCCCTATGCCTTTTAGCAGGCAAAACATTCTACGAAATATTTATGCTCATTCATGAATTACTCATGACTTGAATCATGCGCAAATAGTACAATAGATATGTTGTTTGCGAATACGGGCTACCCAGACCCCGTATACGTGAGATGCATGCGTCACCTGCTACTGTCTTCTCACCAGAAGGCACGCTATAGTGCGGCTCGGCACCTCACTCGCAGTTTGTAGTGTGTTAGGAGAGGAGTACCACTGAATGTATAAGATCCTCGAAAAGACTCAGTTCTCCGAGAAGGTCTTCAAGTTCCGCATCGAGGCACCACAGATGGCCAAGCATGCACATGCTGGTCAGTTCCTGATGGTCCGCGCAAATGAGTGTGGCGAGCGCGTTCCATTTACCTTTGCGGATTGGAATCCTGAGGAGGGTTGGGTCGAGTTTATCTTCATGGTAATCGGCAAGACCACCCAGATGCTTTCTACCCTATGAGGCTGGCGATTCCCCTGCAGGACGTCACTGGTCCTCTGGGCGAGCCTACCGAGATGGGCGAGGGTAAGTGGGCAGTTATCGGCGGCGGCGTTGGCCTGGCTATCGCCTTCCCTGTTGCCCGCCAGCTTGCAGCAGCAGGTCGCAAGGTTCACGCTATCATGGGCGCTCGTACCAAAGAGCTGCTCCTGCTTGAGGATCAATTCCGTTCCATCCTGGACGATGAACACATCCACATCACCACAGATGACGGTTCTCTTGGCGAGAAGGGCGTTGTAACTGCACCTCTCGAGCGTCTGCTGCAGGAGAAGAAGGTCGACCGCGTTTTCTGCGTTGGTCCAGTTCCTATGATGAAGTTCTCTACTCTCACTGCCGAGAAGTACGACACACCTATCATCGCTTCCCTGAACCCAATCATGGTCGATGGCACTGGTATGTGCGGTTGCTGTCGTGTTGAGGTTGGCGGCGAGACCAAGTTTGCTTGTGTTGACGGTCCTGACTTTGACGCAACCAAGGTTGACTGGAACGACCTTCGCGCACGTCAGGCAGCCTACCTCACCGAGGAAGGCCAGTCGATTAAGGCTTACGAGGAGACGAGGTGCGCATGCCACAAGTAAACGGTCGCTACATTCCAAACGTCAAGGCACCTCGTACAGCTGACAACGAAGAGTCAGCAGCAGAGCGCGCACAAGACTTCCGCCCTGTCGACAAGGGTTTCACTAAAGAGATGGCAATTGCAGAGGCAAACCGCTGCCTGGATTGTAAAAATCCACTGTGCGTTCAGGGTTGCCCTGTAAACATCAATATTCCTCGCTTCATCGAGGCAATCCGTGCAGAGGAGTTTGGCCGCGGTCTTGATATCATCCGCGAGTCCTCTATGCTTCCTGCAGTTTGTGGTCGTGTTTGCCCACAGGAGAACCAGTGCGAGGGTGTCTGCATCATGGGCAAGCGCAGCGAACCAGTTGCTATTGGTCAGCTCGAGCGCTTCCTTGGCGACCAGCCTGAGCTTGCTTTCAAGCCAGAGGTTGCTCCAAAGAACGGCAAGAAGGTTGCAGTTGTAGGCTCCGGTCCTTCCGGCATTGCTTGCGCTGGCGAGCTTGCTCGTAACGGCTTTGACGTTACCGTCTTTGAGGCATTCTTCACCGGCGGCGGCGTTCTGGTCTACGGTATTCCTGAGTTCCGTCTTCCAAAAGCTGTTGTTAAGCGCGAGATTGACGGCCTCCAGGAGCTGGGCGTTAAGTTTGAGTACAACTCTGTTGTCGGTCGTATTACTGATGCAGACGAGCTCTTTGAGCAGGGCTTTGACGCAATCTATATTGCTACAGGCGCAGGTCTTCCAAAGCTTCTCAACATCCCTGGCGAGAACCTGCCTAACGTCTTCTTTGCAAACGAGTACCTTACCCGCGTTAACCTTATGAAGGCTAACAACTTCCCTGAGTACGACACCCCAACCAAGCACGGCAAGAACGTCGTTGTCTTTGGTGGCGGCAACGTTGCTATGGACGCTGTCCGTACTGCTAAGCGTCTTGGCGCTGAGCGTGCAATCATTGCTTACCGTCGTACTGAGGAAGAGATGCCTGCTCGTCGTGCAGAGCTGCACCACGCAAAGGCTGAGGGCGTTGAGGTTCTTCCTCTTGTCTCCCCTCTCGAGTTTGTCGCTGGCGAGGACGGCGCTGTTTGCGCAGTTCGCGTCCAGAAGATGGAGCTCGGCGAGCCTGACGCTGACGGACGTCGTCGTCCAGTACCTATCGAGGGTGCTATCGAGGACATTCCTTGCGACGTTGCAATTTCTGCAATCGGTACCAACGCTAACCCATTTGCAAAGATGATCGGCGACATCAAGCTCAACAAGTGGGGCTACATTGAGGCCGACGAAGAGGGCCGTACTTCCGATCCTCGCATCTGGGCTGGTGGCGACATCGTAACCGGTGCTGCAACCGTCATTCTGGCAATGGGCGCTGGTAAGGTAGCAGCAGCTTCCATCACCAAACACCTTGGCTAGTCCGCCGGTTTCGCCTGGCGTAGCTTTGGCTCGCAGTTCAGTTACAGCTGACACAGCAAGCTTACATGCAATCATAAAAGACCTGGTACCTCATGGTGCCAGGTCTTTTTTCATGGCTAGAAACTCCGCAGCCCAACACCCGAGCGCTCGAGTTTCTCGCCAAGCGCTCTTCTCGCCATCGCACGCCTGAAAAGTGCAAAGAATCTGTAATTGCAGCACCGATTCTTTGACAAAATCAGGCAAATCCACAGATTCTTTTACACTTTTAGGCAAAAGTTACAGATTCTTTGCAAAAATCAGGCGCGTGAAAGATAGGCTACGTGGCCTAGAATTTTACGAGCCTGAAAGCTGCATCATGTCTGAGTAAATTTACTCAGACATGGCGAGAAAAACCGGCAAATAGCTCAGACATGGTGTGCTTTTCCGGCAAATCGTTCAGACTTGGCGAGAAAATCAGGCGCGAGCGAGCGTACACCTGATGCTCGCGCCGGGCTCGCACCGCCTGTCTGGCGAGAAACCCGTCCACTAGCAGCGTATCCGCACAAGAAACCCGGCATCCACACGAAATGGATACCGGGTAGAAATCACTTGCAACCCGCGCCCGCACTCGCGCTCGCACGCGCCGCTGACCTGCGGCGTTGCCGTTGCAGCTCTCGCACGTGTCTACGAGAGCAGAAACTCCCTAACGCGAGCGGCAATGCCCTCAGCGTCCAGGCCAAAGTGCGAAAGCAGCACGTCGCCAGGAGCGGAGGTGCCAAAGGTGCGCATGCCAGCAAAGCGCATGGGTGTTGGTAGCTGCTCGGCCAGAAGCTCGGCAACTGCAGCTCCAAGGCCTGTTGCCACGTTGTGCTCCTCAACGGTTACCACATGACGGGTCTTCTCGGCAGATGCCAAAATAACTTCTTCGTCCAAAGGCTTGATGGAGAACACGTCAATAACCTCGGCAGAAATCTTCTCCTCTGCCAGCAAATCTGCGGCTGCAAGTGCCTGAGCAACCTCAACACCGCAGGCAGCGATGGTAACGTCAGTGCCTTCACGCAAAACGTTTGCAAAAGGCAGGCCGCCCCTTGAAGGACTCTGTCGTAGATGTCGGCAACCTTGTGGCGACCCATACGCACGTAGAAGGGCCATCGGCCTCGGCAGCAAGCCCTGAGCGCTGCCTTGGTAGCGTTGTAATCTGCAGGGAACAAGCACGCGCATCTGAGGCAGGGCGCGCATCATGCCAATGTCCTCAAGGGACTGGTGAGTGGCGCCGTCCTCTCCTACGGTAATGCCTGCGTGCGTAGGGCAAATCTTCACGTTGAGGCCGGAGTCGCAGACGGTGTTTCTAATCTGATCGTAAGCGCGACCGGTTGCAAACACGGCAAACGAGCCGGTAAACACGGTGCGTCCCGTAAGTGCCAGACCCTGACGCAACGCCTACCATGTTCTGCTCAGCAATTCCCCACGTCAACCATGCGCTGTGGGAAGGCCTTCTGGAGGTCGGCAAGTTTAGTGGAGCCGGCAAGGTCTGCGTCAACGGCCACAATATCGTGACCCTCGTTTACCAGCTCAACAAGAGTCTGACCATATGCCTCACGAGTTGCTCTAGACATTGGCAACCTCCTTACCTTCACCCTGAAGATCAATCAAAGAAGCTCTCTTGCTGCATCAAGTTCTTCTCGCGCAAGATCAGCCTGTTCAGCCGAAGGAGCGTTTCCATGCCAGGAAGCCTTGTCCTCCATAAACGAAACGCCTTTACCCTTGACAGTCTGGCAAATGATCACGGTAGGCGCGGTGTTTCCTGCCTCGCGACCATCTCGTGCGGCGAGAAGGGCCTGACGCACCTCAGTGACCTCGTGACCGTTAACACGCAGTACGTTCCAGCCAAAGGAACGGAACTTCTCGTCAATATCGCCAAGAGAGCACACGTCAGTTACGTGGCCGTCAATCTGCAGATTGTTGAGGTCCACAATGGCAATGAGGTTATCCAGCTTCTGGTGAGCAGCAAACATGCATGCCTCCCAGTTAGAGCCCTCCTGCAGCTCGCCGTCGCCCAGAAGGACAAATACCTTCTTGGTGCGCTCGCCGCTTGCCAGAGCGTCCATAGAAAGTCCCAGAGCGCATCCTGCAGCTACCGAGAGACCCTGGCCAAGAGAGCCAGAGCAAACCTCAATACCAGGACATGCGTGGCAATCTGGGTGACCCTGCAGTCGGCTACCAAGCTGACGGAGGGTAACCATATCCTCGTCATGGAGCCAATCAAGCAGGTGGTACGCAGCATACAGCACAGGAGCCACGTGACCCTTGGACAGGAAGAACCTATCCTCGGTATGGTCCTCTGGGTTGTTGTGGTTGTACTTCATAACTCCCGAGAAGAACAGTGTAGCCACAATATCTGCCGCACTGAGAGAGCCGCCGGGATGACCTGACTTGCTTTTCTCGAGCATGTCAATGACATCGCGCCTCAGCGTATTAGCTGCAAGCTTGAGCTCATCATCGGTGAGGTTGCGCTCGGGTAATGCAGATGTTCCCATTCTCATCCTCTCAAAACAAGTACGCCCAACCTAAGCTGGGCGTACCTCAATCACTATTTATTGCTGAGCCTTAACCTTTTCCCAGTCTGCCTCAAAAGACTTAAGACCGGCGTCGGTCAGAGGGTGCTTCAGGCACTTCTTTAGAGCACCAAATGGAACGGTTGCAATGTCAGCACCAAGCAGAGCTGCCTGTGTTACGTGGTTTGGCGTACGGACAGAAGCCGTAATAATCTCTACGGTGTGATCAACGTTTTATCCCATGCATAGTTCTCAATGCAAGAAACAACGGTTCCCAGCTGCTCAATGCCGTCCTCGCCAATGTCATCAAAGCGACCAACAAATGGAGAAATATAACGGGCGCCAGCATTTGCCGCAAGAAGAGCCTGAGGTGCCGAGAAAATCAGCGTCATATTGACGCGAATTCCCTCAGAAGCAAGCTGATGGGTAGCAGCAAGGCTCTCAGCGCAGATAGGAAGCTTAACAACAATATTTGGAGCAAGAGAAGCCAGGTGACGGCCTTCTTCAATCATGCCCTCAGTTGTTGTTGCCGTTGACTCAGCAGAAACAGGAAGTCCCTCGCAAAGCTGAGCAATCTTAACCATATGAGACTCAAAGTCGGCTAGCTTGCCGCCAATCTTTGCATACAACGATGGATTGGTAGTAACACCTGCCAAGCAGCCCCAGCTTAAAGCCTCAGAAATCTCATCGATATCTGCCGTGTCAATAAAGAACTTCATGTGTAATCCTTCCCTGTACAAACTTAAACGAGTTTGGAAACGTACGTCGTACTAAGAAAGAGCTCATCCACATTGTACAGATTCTTATGTACCGCCTGTGGTGAGAAACCCAAAACAAGTGCAAAAAGGCCGTTTACCCCTCAAACGCCTTATCAATTTTGCTGCGAACGTAGGTGGAAGCAAAGACAAGATCTTCTTTCCAGTTCTCGTTGCCGGTGTACCACATCTCTGCAACAAAGCGCCTGACACCCTGAGGAACAAGCTGCGACAGAGCTCCCTCGTAGTCAGTAGTGCCGGTAGAGAATGGAATCTCACGATACGCACCAGCAACAGTCTCTTTAAGGTGGGCAGCAAAAATGTGACCAGCACCAAGAGCAACGTCATCAGCAACGGTGTTGCCATAAATAAATGACGCATTGGTCAAATTACCGGCATCAGGATACACACCAAGATACGGACTGTTGATAAGGTTTACGTAGTGCATGGCCTTCTCGACTGTATCCATAAAAGGAGTCTCCATGGTCTCAAAACCCATAACAATGCCCGCCTGAGCAGCCATTTCTACAGCCTTTGCTAGTTCTCCTCAAAGTACTTACGCGTATCCTCTGCGCCGTCCTCGTAGTACACGTCATAGCCAGCAAGTTGGATGGTATGAAGTCCCAGGTCACCCGCAAGATCAAGCGCCTTCTGCATAATCTCAAGGCCACGCTCACGAGTAGCCTGATCGCGAGAACCAAAAGGATACTTACGGTGACCAGAAAGGCACATAGAGCCCAGGCGAACGCCAGAGTTTACCATTGCCTGACGAACTGCTGCACGCTCCTCACCAGTCCACTCAAGGCGAGAAAGACGAGCGTCAGACTCATCAACGGAGATCTCAACATAATCAAAGCCAGACTCTCCTGCTACGATGAGGCGCTCTTCCCAAGAAAGATCAGTTGGAGTGGCCTTCTCGTAAAGTCCTAGCTGATACTTGGACATATCTTCTCCTTTTAAAAACAGGCGGCCTTAAAAAGACCGCCTGACTGAAACAGATTCTACTCACTGAACAGGCTTTAGTGATTACCCTGTCCGTAGTAGGCATTTGGACCATGCTTGCGCATGTAGTGCTTGTCCTGAAGGTACTGTGGTGCCTCCTGAACCTTAGGGTTATTGAGCTCGGTGAGTGTTGCCATCTTAGCAACCTCCTCAATAACTACTGCGTGATACACAGCAGCCATTGCGTCTTTACCCCAAGAGAAAGGACCGTGGTTGTGAAGGAGCGTTCCAGGAACCGCAATGGGGTCCAAGTTAGCAAAGCCCTCAACAATAACGTTTCCGGTCTCAAGCTCATAGGCACTTTCTACCTCGTCCTTAGTAAGGCTGCGCACGCAAGGAATATCTCCGTAGAAATAATCTGCATGTGTGGTGCCATAGCAAGGAATAGAGCGTCCTGCCTGTGCCCAAGAAACAGCGTGGGTTGAGTGAGTGTGAACAATTCCGCCGATCTTATCGCCCCATGCACGATACAAGCATGCATGAGTTGGAGTATCGGAAGATGGGTTCATCTCACCTTCAACAACGTTACCGTCTAGGTCGCAGATGACCAGATTCTCTGGGCTAAGCTCCTCATAGGAAACGCCCGATGGCTTGATAACAAACAGGCCACGCTCACGGTCAAGCCCAGAAGCATTTCCCCAGGTAAATACAACGAGTCCATGCTTTGGCAGGTCCATGTTTGCTTCATACACTTCATCGCGAAGCTCTTTAAGCATCATAGAGACTGCTCCTTAGAGAACGCTACGGAATGGAACGTTTGGCTCGTGATCGAAGCAATCATGGAAGCCACGGTCAGTGATGGTAAGAAAAGCGATCCTTATCCTGTGGATACGTGTAGTGCCGCCGACCTCCCAGAAGAATGGGTGGAACTTGTAGTCAAGGCGATCCTTACGCATGTCCCAAAGAACCTTAATCTCCTGGACGTCTGCCTGGAAGTTAGTCCAAACATCGTGGTGAATTGGGATAACAACCTGGACTGAAGAGCCTCAGCCATGCGAAGCATCTCGGTTGCTTCCATCTTGTCCTGGATACCAATTGGGTTGCAGCCAAAAGCACCAAAGCAGACGTCTACGCCGCCAAACTCCTGAGCGATGTCTTTACCGTGCTTAGCAAAGTAAATGGAGTAGTGAGAGTCGCCGGAGTGATAGATGTTTCCACCAGGGTGACAAAGAGGTAGTTAACTGCCTTCTCGTCCATGTCCATTGGGCACTTACCCCAGAGGTCTGGGCGGTTCTCAGAAGTATCAGTAGTGGTAACGATAATGGTGCGGTCAAAGGAATCGTATGCAACGATCTCCATGTCCTTAACCTTAACACGGTCGCCAGGCTTAACAACAATGCACTGCTCACGTGGAACGCCCCAGCCAACCCAAATGTCAACTGCATCCTTAGGACCAATAAAGGGAACTGGGATCTCATTGCCATTCTCGTCAGTAGTGGTCATGTTGTTGTTAACAACGTGAGCTGCAAGCTCCTTGGACATGTGGTCCTGGTGAATGTGAGTTACTACAACTGCGTCAAGGTTCTTGATAGCAAATGGATCAATAACAAAGGGGACGTTGCGAAGGTTTGGCTGCATCTTACGAACGCCAGCCATGTTTGCCATCTGGTGACCAGGCTTCATGAGTCCGTCACCGTGGGTACGCTTACCGTTACCTGCCCAGAAGTCAACAGCAACGTTTGCTCCACCAGGAGTCTTAAACCAAATACCAACGCAGCCGAGCCACCACATCTCAACCTGGCCTGGCTCTACTACGGCATTGTCAATCTCTTCGTTGAGCCAAGTTCCCCACTCAGGGAAGGTGCTCATAATCCAACTGTCGCGTGTGACGTCTTTCAAATCTGCCATTACGCGCTCCTTTCTATAAAACAGAGGACTAGTACTTTGATGTATACGCAGATAATTGAGCGGCGCTCAGGACTTTGCTTGCATGCTCAGAAGCTCATCCTGAGCGCTCACTACAAAACGCAGCCCTACTCCACTACTTTGTAGAGAGCCAGCTGGTCTGTCTCACGATATGCAGCAACAATGTAATCGCTGCCGTCATGCCTATACACCATGCAGTTTGCCGGTCCGAGGTCGTGGTCGATAACGTCTACGGTGTACCCACCGTCAACGTATCTAACAAGCAACAAATCGCGACCATCTTTACGGTTGCCAATGACTGCGCACTTCTCGCCGTTCAGCTCAGCTGCCCAAAGCGCGTGAAGGAAGCTACGCTTCTGTGGGTCACACCAAACCTGCTCATAGCGGTCACGAGTCTCTCCCTCATGCCAAATTGCCAGGGTATCGCCGTGGAACTTGGAGAAGGTAAGGATCTCTAGCTTGCCATCGCCGTCGAAGTCAGTAGCAACGATATCGCTTGTTGGCTGGACCAGAAGGCAGGTGACATCCCAAGCACCTTGAGGGGTGGTTGGGGGAACGTATCTAAACACGCCAGCGGCGGTTGAGATCAAAACATAGGACTTATCAGGTGCGGTCCAGAAACCGTGATTCTGAACCTGATAGTTAGCAACACACGTCAGCTTAAGCTGGTTGTCTGCGGTGTACTGCTCAAGGTTATCGCTCAGAGGAGCAGCCCAAACAGCACCTGGAGTGCGCCAATCATCCTTGACGCCCGTCTCAGCTCCACCCTTGATAGTGCAAGCAATAATCCAGAGCTGACCATCAGCGCCCTTCAAGATGCCAAAACGGTGAACATAAGGGAGGTCGCAGAGAATCTGCTCAGACCAAGAACCGTCTGCCTGCTTGGTATAGGATGCAATTGCCGCGTCGTCTCCACCAAAGTTTGGCGAGAAGAACTTGCGGGTTGCGAGGAACTGATCTTTCCTGCCAGGGACCTGTGTAATGGTCATGACGCCGCCAGGGCCTGGAGCAACAGTCTCCAGAGGCTCACCATCAAGCGTAAAGCGACGGATTGGACCGTCCTTCTCGACAGCAGCTAAAAAGCTTGGTGCGTCTTCTCCCTCAAACATGCCAAGCGCATAGCACTTAGGCATCTCGGCAAGAATTTTCTTTTCAAAAGTCATTAAAGTGCTCGATTCTTTAGAAACCTAAACTATGCGGAAAACTTCTCTGCAGCGCCGGTTTCCTTAAGCTTCTCTTCCATCTCTGCGTCAGAAAGAACGTTACGCAAACCAATGACGGTAACGCCAGCCTTAGCAGCATCCTCGTACATATTCAGGAAGTTAAAGTGGTGCAAAAACAATGTCATACTGACGAGCAGAGCTTACGCCCTCGGAAAGTGCACAGTGGTGAATCTTATCGACGCCCATGTTGAGCTTCTGAGTGACGCGCTCAGCGGTCATCTTCATCATCAGAGAAGTGCCGGCACCGTTAGCACATGCGACCAAAATCTTTGCGTTCATGTTGACTCCTTCAATAAAACAAACTAATTACGGACACATTGTGTATGTACCCATTTGGGCGCTACGATGCTCGCATTTAAAGCAAATACTGCATCAAACAATGTGCCGAGTATTACTAATAACCCTGAGCAGATGGGGGTCTGCTCAGGGTAGGAAGAAAGAGGGCTACTTGCTTTCAACGCTAGCTGCGGCGGCCTTCTGTGCGCGGATTTCCTTGCACTTCTGGTAATCCTCAACCTCCATGAAGTACGTGTCTTTGTTTGCACGGTACTGGAGCTGTGGGATTGCAATTAGAGCAATAACAACAATTGCGAGGCCTGCGTAGGACAGGAACTTCATGATGCCGGTCATGATTGGCCAGACAACTGCCCAGTCCCACATGCCAAGGTATCCACCGTATGCAGCCATGCCAACCCAGCCAGCGATAAGAGCTGAACCGAAGACCTGGAGAAGACCAGAGATGAAAGGCATGATGAGAACTGCGCGGAGGCCGCCCTTGTTGTTTGCATAAACGCCGATAGTAGCGTTATCGAAGAACAGTGGAACAAAGCCTGCGATAACAACAACTGGGGACTTCAGAAGCAGCAGAGCCGCGATTGCCAGGAACTGGCCAGCTGCGCCCATGAGGAAGCCGAGGGTAACTGCGTTTGGAGAACCAAAGCCGTAGGTAACTGCGCAGTCAACGCCTGGGACAGAACCCTTGAGGAGCTTGTTGGAAATACCCTGGAAGGAGTTGGTGAGCTCGGTAACGAAGGTACGAACACCAAGCTGCAGGATGGAGAGGTAAACAGCAAACTGGAAGGAAGTGGTCATGATGTAGAAGAAGAAATCCTGACCTGGCTTCATGAACTTGTTCTCAAGCAGGAAGTCCTGGCCAAGAACAGCAAGGATGACACCAAAGAATGCTGTCATAAGAATTGCAGTTGCAACAAGGTTCTCGTTGAAGATCTTAAGGAAGCCTGGGAGCTCGATGTCTCAATACGCTTGGACTCCTTCTTGGAGTGCTTGGAGAGCCACTCGGGAAGCCTTGGATGCGCAATAGACACCAAACATTTGCTGGTGAGCAATGGTAAGGCCAGCGCCATCAGTGAGGTCCTGGGTAGGTCCAATACAAAGGTTGGAGCCAACTGCCCAGTAAAGGCCGAGAAGAACAGTCATAACTGCAAGGATGGTAACGTCGTTAAGCTGTGGGAAGCAGAAGAGGATAAGCCAAATGCAGTTGCTGCCTGCTGAACCTGGACGTGACCAGTAGTAAAGATTGCGCGAAGCTTAGTCTGCTTCTTAAAAGCAACCAGAACAATGTTCAGAATGAAAGCGAAGAGCAGAAGAAGCATGACGGAGGAGAAAGAACGACCTGCGATAAATTCAGGAGCGTTAGATGCCTCCATGCCTGCCTGTACTGCGTTCTGGCCAAAGTATGGGTCAATGACCATTGCAGAAAGGTTGAAGCGAGCCTCAAGTCCAACAAGGACTGGACGGAATGCAGTTACCAGGCCGCCGGAACCAACCAGGAGGATCTGATAACCAATGACTGCCTTAAGGAAGCCAGCAAGTACGTCGTACCACTTCTTCTTAAGAAGAATGTAGCCGATAGCAACAATCAAACCGATGAAATAGGCTGGCTGAGTCAAGAAGTTGCTCGCAAACCATTTCCAAATACCAAGAACAATATCCATTGATACCCCTTTCAAAGGGTCCTACATACGTACCTTTTGCAGCCCACACTACAAAAGGAAATCCTCAATTACGTGCCCAAACGGGCGTGCTTACTCGGAGATAAGCTTGTCAATCTCCAAAAGCTCCTCAGGAGACTGAATGTTCTTAAGACGCTCAAGAACCTCCTCGTTCATAAGAACCTGAACAAGCATCTGCATATTCTTAAGGTGAGCATCCTGATCGGTAGCGCTCAGAGTAAAGAAAGTCTTAACCTGCTTCTCATCGTCGCCATCCTCAAAATTGACAGGAACATCAGAGTGCATAAAGCCAATAGCAGTCTTTCCATTAGAGCCAATGCGAGCAGTTGAGTGTGGCATTGCAACGTTTGGAACGATAACAATGTAGGGACCAAACTTCTTTACGCACTCAATAATGTCGTCTGCATACTCTGAATTGACAGTTCCATCAGCCTCCAGTGGTTTGCAGCACTCTCTAATAGACTCTTCCCATGTCATGGGGGTCTTCACGAAAGCATAGTGATTCTGCTCGTAGATATCGCGAAGTAGCATGCGATTCACTCCTCTCCAGTAGCCTACTGTGAATCTTTTCCTTGTGTTGGACTATAACAAGAGCACACAAGAACGCATCGCTTAATGACAGAAACTTGAATCTTCTGAACACTTCAACAATTAGATAAATAATTTATATGACATTTGCCCAGTCGTATAACAAATTTCCATATTTGTTGAACGTTTAGAACGTTTTACCAATCGAATCGATAATGTTAGTATAGCTGAAATTGGGACTTTAGCAACACTTTTCTATGCTCACATTAGAGATTTACGTCATAAAGACCGCTGACCGTTAAATAATATCCGTTTAAGTATTCAAAACGTTCATGATATGCTGTAAGATATCTGAAGATTCTACGTAAAACTATTGTGCAATTGTTCGCCAACTATTCAAAAGGTTCTAACAGTCTGTACGTTGTTTTTCTAGAGTTCCAGTTGGTTAAATATCTTACATAATTGCGCCACGATTAAGGTAATTAACCTACATAAACAGTGACAATACGTCACAGAAAGCTATTCATTCTTACGATCGAACGGGTTTCTCGCCAGTGTGTTTTTTGAAAAGTTTGCAACTATCTATATAGGGTCTACAGGCAGTTTTGTTGTTCAGCAGGTTGTGTTTACGCCGGCTGTTATTCAAGTAAGTTTGTACTACGGACAGTTCGATTTCTATTGGGGGATTCATGGCCACAAGTCGTTCTTTTGTTTCATCGCGCAGAAACTCAATCATGAGTCTCCTTGAGCAAAACCACCAGGTTTCTGTCAGCGATCTGGCTGATAAGTTTGAGGTATCTTCACTTACCATTCGTCGTGACCTCGATGAACTCGAAGCTCAGGGCCTTATTTCTCGTAGCTATGGAATGGCCACCCTGCTTGACCCCTCTCCACTGGACTGAGTTCCAACCAAGTAACTGCTAAGTTCAAGCTTGCGCAGGCCGCTGCTAAACTGGTTAAAGATGGCGATACCATCTTCATTAACACCAGTTCAACCGCCATTAAAGTCTTAGAATTCATTACCGCTGAGAACATCACTGTTGTCACTAACAACGGAAGCGTACTTGCTGTTGACTATCCCCCATCAATGACTGTTTTACTTACTGGCGGAGAAGTTCGCCCAGCAAAAAGTCTATGACTGGTGATTTTGCACTAGCTTCAATCAACCAGATTCGCGCTGCTAAGTGCATTCTGGGTTGCTCGGGTGTTTCAGCAGAGCGAGGCCTGACCACCCTGGTCTCAAACGAGATGCGCGTGAACTCGCTGATGCTCAAGCACTCTGAACAGCACATAGTTCTGGCAGACGCAAGTAAGCTGGGTGTTAATTCTAGCTTCCAGTACGGATCTCCATCCGATATTGACGTGCTTATGACCGACGATTCTGCGTCGATTTCGCAGGTAACAACCCTCGAAGCCGCTGGAGTACGTAAGGTTATCCGTGTCAGCCTGTAGGCTAGTTGGCTGGGTAGCTAGGTAGCTCGAAGTTTGCTGCAGGATTAGCGGAGAGTTACACAGGTTTAGCTTGGACTCTGTTGTTCACGAGGGCGTTGAACGTTAACTCGTCGTATTTTTTGCTGCGTGCGAATAGCTCAAGATGATACGACATCAAAACTTTAACTACCATGATGCACGATTATTCACCCACATGAATATTCATATGGGTGAATTCATCTGTATGCATAAATTTATTAGGCCCTGTTTTTTGGCGTCTCAAAAAAACACAGCAAAGTCACTTATTCTGCAAATTTACCTGTTTAAAGGCACGATTTCTGCAGAATATCGTCATTTGGTGTGGCTTTTTGGCCTGTAAGTTATGTTTTTGGCTCTGTATATACAGAATATGTGACTTTGCTGTGGTCTGCCCTCTCAGAACGGTGTAATTAAGTGACTTTACTGTGGTCTGTGCTCTCGAAACCGTCTTAAGCTCTGAGAAATCTAGTAGAATGCGCTAGCCACGCACCGAACCGCACGTTGATCTCCCAGACTATCGCAGCTCAAACAAAAACCCCGCCAGATGGCGGGGTTTTAGCGTAGCTTTGTCGTGCTCAACGCGTCTTTCGCGTCATCGCGCTCCCGCGTCATCGCGCCTGCTGCGCCTATCGCGCATCGACACGTCACACGATCCAGAGAGCTTACTCCTCCTCGAGAGCAGCAGCAATCTCGTCGGTGATGTTCATAGTGCTATAAACATTCTGGACGTCATCGAGTTCGTCGAGCTTATCGATAAGACGCTGAACCTTCTTTGCATCAGAAACGGAGACGTCAGTTGGGGTGGTTGGAACCATGGTAAGCTCGGAACCCTTGACCTCAATGCCCTGAGCCTCGAGGCCCTTCTGGACATCCTGCATCTTGTCGTATGCAGTCCAAACGATCCACTGATCGCCGGCATCCTCGTAATCGTTTCCGCCAGCCTCGGCAACTGCCATCATGAACTCGTCCTCATCGACAGCGTTCTCGCGGTCGGCAACTTTCTTCTCCTCAGAGACAATGACCTTGTCTACTGCGATGGAGCCCTTACGCTCGAACTGGAATGCAACGGAACCAGCGGTACCAAGGTTGCCGCCAGAGTGAGAGAATGCGGAGCGAACGTCAGCGGCAGTACGGTTCTTGTTATCGGTCAGGCAGTCAACGTAAACTGCAACACCAGCAGGACCGTATCCTTCGTAAACAATCTCTTCGTAAACAGCGGCATCAGCACCAGCACCAAATGCCTTATCGATAGCGGCCTGAATCTTTGCGTTAGGCATGGAAACCATGCGTGCACGGGCAACAGCGGCAGACAAGCTAGCGTTGTTGTCCGGATTTGGGTCGCCACCAGTCTTAGCTGCAACAGTAATGTTGCGGGAAAGCTTAGAGAACAGCGAAGAACGCTTAGCGTCGATAGCTGCTTTCTTGTGCTTAGTTGTGGCCCACTTAGAGTGTCCGGACATTGCACTCTCCTTCTTTAGAGGTTCGAAAACCCTAATTTTCACATTAGCCCTTATACGTTACATGAAATCAAGAGGCGAGAAAAGACTTATTTTTGCAGATATGGAGACTAAACGCACTTCAATCCAGCGACTTCCGCTTCTACTCCACCAGCTCAACGTGGATGGACTTCGCGATCTTCTCGACCAGCGCAAAGTCGCCCAGGCCGGCACTCATCGCAACATTTCCGCCGGTAGCCATCGCGCGCGTCAAAGCCTTCTCGACAGCCGACGGATCCTCAAGCCAAACCGACATGAAGCTTGCCAGCGTCGAATCACCTGCACACGCCGTCGAAAGCACCTCTACCTGCGCAGCATTTGCGTGCCAGACATGTTCACCGTTAAAGAAGTACGCACCCTCGCCGCCTAGCGTGAGCAGGATGTTCTTTGCACCTCGCTCGTGAATCTTGTGGAGGGCGAGAAGAACGTCGGCCCTCGTTATGGACGTCGACACCAAAGATCTCTGCCACTTCTTCGTCGTTTGGCTTGATGAGCAGCGGTTTTTTTCTCGACAAGTTCTGCAAGGTGTTTGTGTGAGATATCTAGGATCAGCTCAGCGCCGCGCTCATGACAAAGATCAAAGAGCTCGTCGTAGAAGGTTGGATCCATCTCAGGGGAAAGCGAGCCTGAAACCACCAATACGTCCAGGTCGGGTGCATTACGCAGCAGCTCAAGCATCTCATTTTGCTTGGAGCGAATAACGGGAGCACCTGCATTAGGGAACTTAAGCTCGCCTTCTGGTGTGGTCACAAAAATGTTTACGCGGGTGATGCCGTCAATCCACACAGGCTTGACCGGACAAATCTTGGATGCTTCTTCAACAATATAGTTGCCCGAGAAGCCGCCAAAAAAAGCCCAGGATAGTGGACTCGACACCGTAGTGAGCAAGCGTAAACGAGACGTTCAAACCCTTGCCGTTTGGCGTATAAACGGCATCGGTTGTGCGGTTGACGTGCGTATAAGAAGGAACTCCCGAATTGACGTTCATGTCGATTGCAGGATTAGTGGTAAGTGTGTAAATCATCAAAGCTCCCTCTGGAACAAAAATGGACCCGACGAAATCGCCGAGTCCATATTTTATCGCGATTATCTAAGCGCGTACCTGGTCATAAGATGAATCCTTGGCATTTGCTTAGAGTGCGCTAAGCGTAACGCTTAGCCCTCGACAATCTGGTTGCCGTTCTTGCGGTACTCGTATGCCTTGAAAGCAACAAAGAGAATACCACCAACAACAGCGCCGATGAGAATGGCGAGAACCCATTTAAGGCCGCCATCGACAACGGGAAGAACCAGGAAACCACCGTGAGGTGCTGGATCGTGAACGCCAAAGAGCAGCGTCAGGATGGAGCCGATGGAAGAACCAATCATCATGATAGGCATGACAGGCCAAATGTTCTTGGTCATGAATGGAATAGCGCCCTCGGTAATGTGGGTGCAGCCAAGAATGAAGTTGACCAGACCAGCGTTGAAGTCGGATTTGGTGAAGTATTTCTTACCAACAACAACAGCGAAAGTGGTGATCAGTGGAGGAACAATACAAGCAGCAGAAACTGCAGCCATAAAGTTGGTACCAAACTCATAAGTTGGGGTACCAACACCAGCAGAAAGAGCTCGGTCAGAAGTGCAGTACCGGTGACGTAAGCTGCCTTGTTGACTGGGCCGCCCATGTCAAATGCGCACATGCAACCAATTGCAAGACCAAGGACAATTGGACCAGAAGCAGACAGACCGCGCAGGAAGTTCATCATGCCGGTGTTAATTGCTGCCATTGGACCAGAAATACCTAGCATAACCAGGCCAACAATGGTGGTGGAAAGCAGTGGGTATAGGAAGATTGCCTTCAGGCCATCAAGATTCTTTGGAAGACCTGCAAGAAGCTTCTCAAGACCAACAATGACATAACCAGCAAGGAAGCCGCCAACAATGCCACCCAAGAAGCCAAAACCAACGCCAGCGCCACCAGCATCAATCATGCCAGTGTCGGGATTAATTGGAAGACCCTGGATAGCAATCATACCTGCAACAAAACCAGGAACCAGAGCAGGGCGCTTACCAATAGACTCAGCAATGTAAGCAGAAAGAACTGGAACCATAAGGCCCATTGCAATGCCGCCGATAATCTTGAGCATGGCAGCAAAGCTGTTGTAGTCAGGCGCAGTGGAGCTGAAGGAAGTAATACCCCAGAGGAATGAAACAGCAGTCAGAACACCACCAGCAACAACAAAGACCAGCATGTGGCTGACGCCATTCATGAGGTGCTTGTAGATGATGTGGCCTACAGACTCCTTCTCAATAGTGCTTGAGACTGGAGCGTCATCTGCCTCTGCAAGCTCGCCCTCAGGCAGAGCAACAAGAGCGCGGTCAATAAGACCTTCTGCATCCTTAATAGCTGCAGTAACACCAACATTTACCATTGGTTTTCCGGCAAAACGCTCGGCCTGAACGTCCTTATCGGCAGCAACGACTACTGCCTTAGCGTTTCTAATCTCAGATGCGGTGAGCTCATTCTCTACACCGACCTGGCCGTGAGTCTCAACCTTGATGGTAAGACCTTTAGCTGCGGCGGCCTTCTCGAGGGCCTCCTTAGCCATAAAGGTGTGCGCAATACCGGTTGGGCAACCAGTAGCAGCAACGATGTCATACTTTGACTCGTCAGCCACAGCACTCCCCTTTCATCCTAGTGCTCGGAACCGTTCCAAACACAACCAAAAAAGCTGCTCAATGTTAGCACTGAGCAGCTTCGATAACTACGCTTTTACGTAAATTATAACCAGAAAATTATGTTATTGAACGTACTTTCATTACAGAGGATGTTTATGACAAAAATTCTGATGTTTTTTTCTCGCCAGGCACTCAAACGAACCCACATTTTTTTCCGGGCGAGAAGAACGTGCATCAGAAACCTACTCCTACTCAGCGCCTCTTTGCCAAAAACGCTCTTGCCTCAGGCGCAGCGCCTCGTACGCACAGCCATACATTGCAGCCTGATTGCCTAAGCTCGCGGCCTCAATACGAGCGCCCTTGCTTACAGGCAGGGCATACTGCTCAAAACTCTCGCGCAGCTCAGAGGCAAACGTTGCAAACGAGCCCGCAACACCTCCGCCAATCAAGAACATGGCAGGATCAACCACGCACGAAACCTGCGCCATAGCAAGACCCAGGTAGTGGCACATCTTGTGGATAGCAAGGGTTGCACATTCGTCACCTTGAGCGTGAGCTCTAAACACGGACACCGTATCGGTCTCGTGCTCAATGGTTACAGGAACAACGCCTCGAGAAGTACATTCTTCCAGGTACAGACGGACAACTCCCTTGGCAGAAGCGTACTGCTCCAGACAGCCGTGACGACCACAACCGCAGGTCAGCTCCTCATCAGGCTCAACAATGATGTGACCAATCTCGCCACCAGCACCAAAAGCGCCCGCAGCAAGCTTGCCGTCTACAACAACGCCTGCGCCAACACCGGTTCCCAGCGCAATCAACACAAACGACGGTACGCCCACGGCAACACCGGCCCATGCCTCACCCAAAGCTGCAGCGTTTGCGTCGTTGACAAACGCAATAGCGGCATTTGGCAGACACATATTAATTGCCTGCACCAATCCTTCAGGGTCAATGTCCACATTGGCGAGAAGACCGACGGTTCCATCATCTGCCACAGGTCCTGGAATATCCAATCCACACGCAATAACGTCATCGCGGCTAGCCTTTTGACCATGGACGATGAGTTTGATGGCATCGGTTACCGTCTGATAACCCTCCTGGTTATCAAGAGCTGGTGTCTTAACCTTCTGCTCAGAAAGCAGTTCTCCGTCTGCAGAGAAAAGTCCCAACTTGATGGTGGTACCACCAACATCAATGCCCAATACGTATTCCATGAAACCCCCTAGTTACCGCGCTTTAGTGCACCCTCAACAAGCTGCGCAAGAACGTCTTCAACAGCGTACCCCGCAGCCTCAATAGCCATTGGAACAAGGGAGGTCTCCGTAAGTCCTGGGAACGTCTTCAGGCCCATGACCAGTACGTGATGTCCATCCCAAATAAAGTCAATACGAGCAAGATCCCTGCAGCCATAAGCGGTGTACACCTCAAGAGCAGCACGCTCAAGAGCTGCACGAGCAACAGCTGGATCTGCGCCAAGAGCTGCCAGCGACTCAGAGCGAACAGGACAGAAGTGCTGAATACGCTCTGGATCAAGGCGAGCATCCGTATCATAAATACCCTTGGTTACCGAAATCTCTACTGGTGGGAGTGTTTCTCGCCCTCAGCATCAGAGAGCACGGTAACACTAACCTCAACGCCATCAATCCACTGCTGGATAATGACGGAGTCGTCAAAACCAAGTGCACCGAGAAGTGCTGGTCCTAACTGATCAGCACCGTCTACCTTGGAAAGGCCCATAGCGGATCCGCCGTGAACAGGCTTAACTGCCAGAGGGAAGCCAACGCCGCCACCCAAGCGCTCAGGAACCAGATCCAGAGCAGCTGCTGCTCCAAGGTCTTTAAATGCACTAGCTGTCAGTACAATCTGAGGAGGCCAAATAACCTCGGACTCATCCTTTGACCAGGCCTGGCGCACAATAAAGGGCATGTCCGCTTTATTCCAAGCGGCCCTACAAGAAGCTGGTCTTGAACCTACATACGGAATCTTGAGGAACTCCAAAAGCGCAGGTACTGCACCATCTTCTCCGCCTGCACCATGAAGGCATACAAAGGCAACATCGGGTTTCTCGGCACGGAGGGTATCTACCAGATGAGCATCTGCGTCAAGTGGTAGCACCTCATAACCACGCTTCTCTAAAGCCTCAGATACAAGAGCACCGCTTTTAAGCGAGAAGTTCCTCTCAAAAGAGGCTCCGCCCATAATGACAGCAACTTTAGTAGCCATACTTAACACTCCCTTGTAAAAGAATGAGATTCTGAACGAGAAGACTCTGGCAGAGCACCTGCTTCCAAGAATGCACGATACAACGACATGCGATCTTGGATACATAGAGACAACCTTCGAATAGCCTCTCGAATGCGCTCGGGCGTCTCAAATGAGTAGCACAGACGCATACTTGAGCTAATACGCTGGTCAGGATAGCAATAAACACCTGGTACAAAGGCGACTCCCTCTTCGATTGCGCGAGGAAGCAACTGCTCAGTATTAAGGTATGGCGGGAAGGTTACCCACAGGAACAGGCCACCTTCTGGCTTAGTCCAGGTAACGTCTTTAGGGAAGAACTCTGCAAGCGCGGCCAACATGGCGTCTTTTCTCTCTTTGTAGCGAGACTTAGACACCTCAAGTGCTGCCTGCCAATCAACCTCGTTAAAGTAGTGCTCAGCAAGAATCATGTTAAAAGGGCTGGTGCAAAGGTCAGAACCAGACTTAGCAAGGTTAATCCGTTCAAGGAAGTGACGAGGTGCAACCATCCAAGCTAAGCGCAGTCCTGGGGCAAAAATCTTTGATGTAGTTCCCAAATAAATGACGTTTGGATCAAGCGTTTTAAGGCGCGTTAAATCTTCTCCCTCAAAGCGGATAAGACCATACGGATCATCTTCAACAACAGGAATGTTGTGCTGGTGAGCCAGCTCAAGAAGACGGAGGCGCCTTGGCATGAGACATGGTAATGCCGGCAGGATTATTAAAGTTAGGAATAACGTAGATGAACTTAGGTTTTCTACCCTTGCTTGCGAGCTCTTTAAGCTTTGCCTCGAGAAGATCTGTCCTAATGCCTTCTTCATCCATATCAATGGTGTGAACAGTAGGCTCATACGCAGAGAACGCCTGGAAAGCACCGAGGTAGCTTGGGCCCTCACAAATGACGTCATCCCCTGGATTCAAGAAAACACGACCTAAGAAATCAAGTGCCTGCTGAGAACCTGACGTCAAGATCATCTCATCAGGATCAGCCTCAACACCTTGGGCTGCCAAAAATTTTTGCAAATGGTCCTTCTGCATTCGATACGTCCATCAGAGTTTCCATACTGAAGAGATCTGAGTCCCTCAACAGCAACGCAGCGACGAGCACACTCTGCAACCTGATCAAGCGGCAGAGATGAAATATCTGGCAGACCACCAGACAGTGCAATGACTCCAGGACGAGAAAGTGCCGCAAACAAATCTCGCACTTCGCTCTTACGCATGGTTTGTACACGCTCTGCGTAGAGATCACTCCACAAATCAAACGAGATTCTGCTGTCATCCATAGAACTCATACTCCTTACAAGTCATCTTTTATCACGAAATTGTGCCGAAAAGATGTACTTATTGTTTTAGGGCGTAGTCTTTCCAGTATCCCTCAAATATCAAGAAATTACAGGGTAAAATATGGCGCATACGCTAAACGGTTACGGATGACCGGTAAACATACTGGTTGCGCCTAAATTTTATAGAGAGGATTGGTATGGACAGCGCACATAACACTGTTGAACTGAACGCAGCGCTTTCAAATCCCCGCGATGATATCGCCAAACTTGATGAACTAGAGAAGAAGCTTTTTGCCCTCAACTATGCAGCTAATGAGATTGGCTCTTTTGGACCGTGCATCGATCCGAAGAAGGCTGCTGAAGAGCGTGGAGAAGCCCTGGCAATCCTTGGCGAGCAGGTCCAGGAGACCCTCTGTGATCCTGCTGTTGGCGCACTCCTTGACAGACTTCACGAGAACCGCGCTCTGCTTGATGAGACTCACCGTGCGCAGGTTAAAATTCTACGTCGCGATAGAAGCCAGCTGGTAGATGTTCCTGTTGAGCTCCAGAGCAACTTTGTTCGTCTCACTACTGAGGCTAACGAGGTCTGGGAGCAGGCAAAGAACAGTGACGACTGGTCTCTCTTTGCGCCAAAACTGGACAAGCTGGTAGAGCTTCGCAAAGAAATGTGCCAGGCTCGCGATGCTTCCAAAGACTCCTATGATCTACTGCTCAGCGATTTTGAGCATGACACAGATAGAGACTTCTACAACACCTTCTTCATCAACGTTAAAGAGGTTGTTGTTCCTCTTGTTGCTGACTGCATGGCTTCTAAGCGTCAGCCAAGTACCAAACCTCTTGAGGGCAAGTTTGACGTTAACCGTCAGTGGGATCTTGCAAAAGACCTGGTAAAGCTCCAAGGTCTTGATGAAGATGCTTTCTGGCTTGGCAAGACTGAACACCCTTTACACAGGCGGCCCTGGTATTGGCTTCGTTATGGTTGCCAGCCACGCTTACGAGAATAATGTTCTGTCCAACGTTTATTCCATGCTGCATGAGAACGGTCACGCCCTCTACGAGCAGGGAATCAACTGGGAGTACCGCTTTACTTCTCTGAGCACTGGTACTTCTATGGGTATGCACGAGTCTCAGTCTAGGTTCTTTGAGAACTACGTTGGCCTTTCTGAGGCATTTGCCGAGCCTCTGATACAGCTTATGCGCAAGCACTTCCCTGGTCAGCTGAATCGCGTTACTGCCTTCCAGCTCTTCTCGGCAGCTAATAAGGTACAGCCAAGTCTCATTCGTACTGAGGCGGACGAGCTCACCTATCCTCTGCACATCCTCATCCGTTACGAAATGGAGCAGGCACTTTTGTCTGGCGAGATTACTGCAAAGGATGTCCCAGCTCTTTGGGCCGAGAAGTACAAGCAGTACCTGGGCGTTACGGTTCCAAACAACACTGAAGGCGCTCTTCAGGATGTTCACTGGTCATGGGGTGAGTTTGGCTACTTCCCAACCTACGCACTTGGTAGCGCTTATGGCGCACAGTACAAGCACGCCATGATTGCTGAGGGTATGGACTTTGACGCCGTCTGTGCATCAGGAGACCTAGCTCCTATTAGGGAGTGGCTGGGCAGCCGTATTTGGACCTGGGGTCGTGCAAAAGACTCCAAGGAGCTCATCATGGGTGCATGTGGTGAGCCTTTTGACGTCCACTACTACACCAAGTATCTAACTGACAAATATTCTCGCATCTATGGTCTGGCCAGCGCATAAGCGCACGCCGTAGACGCGAGTAGAAATATCTGTCCTCTACCAATTAAACGAAAGGGATGAAATGAAAAAGTTTATCGAGGAGTTTAAAGAGTTTATCCAGCAGGGCAATGTTATGGACATGGCTATTGGTATCATCATTGGCGGCGCATTTACCGCTATTGTTACCTCCCTTGTCAATGACATCATCAACCCATTTATTAAGCTGATCTCTGGTGGCGGTACCGAGGTTTCTGGTCTTTCTATTCCAGTTCCTGGCACCCAAAACGGCATTGACTTTGGTGCATTCATCAGCGCAATCATCAACTTCCTGATCATTGCATTCATTGTCTTTTGCATGGTTAAGGCCCTCAATAAGTTCATGAAGGCTTCCAAGCTTAAGAAGGACGAAGAAGAAGCTGGTGAAGAGGTTGCAGCTCCACACTGCCCACACTGCCTTGAAGAGGTTAAGGAAGGCGCAACCCGCTGCCCACACTGCACTGGTGAGATTGAGGGCGGCGCACACGCTGCGTAACATCAGCATTCTGCTGAAAAGCACGCTTTTTTACACGCGTAAAAGGTTAGCAAGAAAAAAAGCAGGCATATCATATGCCTGCTTTTTTGTTACTGAAAGAAACCAGAAAGGGCTGGGTTATTTCTTACCTGATCCGCCCTTGCCGCCGCCATTTCCTGAGGAGCTACCACCATTTCCAGATGAGCTGCCGCCATTTCCTGAAGAGCTACCACCATTACCAGAACCAGAAGAAGTAGGGGTTACTAGCTTATAGCCACCCTTACCATCTGGCTGCCAAGGGAACTCTGCCTTTGGTGGATACTCATATTTAGCCCAATCATCCTCACGGTGATTAAGGAGGGCAAACTTAAGAGTAAATCCAGGAGCATCAATACTGAGAAGCTTTTTTTAATTTTCCGCAGTAGTGTATAGAACAGACTTAGATATCTGTTCAGTTTCTGAAAAGCCCTGAGCAAGAATGGGGAAAGAAAGACCATCTGCCGAAGGCTCTTCTGCAACAATCTGAATAGGAGAAACGCTACCGTCTGGATAGAACAGTGCAGCAGCTCCATCCTTATGAGCAGAGAAGGTATACGCTCCGCCAGAACCCTTATTCATAGACTCAATCTGATCACTGGTCAAATCTTCTTTAGAACCATCTGCATAGTGCAAGCCAAAGAGATAATACGTACCAGGAATGGTGGCAGCAAAATTGACTACCTGTCCTTCAATATAAGCTATCTGTGAAGTATCGTCTGGATTGTCAGAAAGTTTTTTGAAATTAAATGTAATTTCGCTCTTGGCATCACTGTACTTCAGATAGTTGTTGTCGTCCTTATCAAAAAGCATTGGCACACTATCGCCATCATCATACGTACATTGAATGGCAATAGTTCCTTTTGCTTCCCACTTACCATCATTCTTCACACCTTTAAAATTATGCATGAAGAAAGTGCCGTCTTCTTTGAATGAATAGTAAAGAACGGTTCCATCGTTATAGCCCTGATTAAGCATGCCACCATGGTCAAAGGTTTTGCCTTCCTTTGATCCACCTTTAGTTCCAACGCCATTGTCAACACACCAGACGCCAGTAATAATCTTAGAAAAATCTCCGGTTAGCGTTGGATGGTCTGGAATCTCTTCAAGCTTCACAAAATCTGACTGAGAAGGTGCATCACCAGTACCGCCTTGACCGCCATTCTGAGGATCTTGACCAGCTCCACCAAGAACAGAATCAGGGTTTAAGATTGCCTGAAGGACATCACTATTACAAGCAGCAAGCGTGCTGGCAACACCGCCTGCAGCCAATCCAGCAAAAGCACGACGAGTCATCATGTCTTTGTTCATACGTTCCTCCTATAAGCGTATGAAATAATTAACTTATATATTCTACTTGAAAAGAGTCAAATGTTACAAATTGAGGTGCATTCAATTCATATATCATCCTACTTTGTATGAGGAAGATGAGAGGTAATCAACGTCATAGTGCCCGTAAAGTGCAGGCTACCAGAAGACGCAGGTGCAATAAAATGCGAGCCCTTGCAAATCCTATGCTCTACTCCATTGCCGCCATCAGCGCAAACCGTACCTTCTCCCTCAATGACACTTACGCACATAAACGACCATGGCTGAGCAATAGTTTTTGCCTCATGAATCTCGTATTTTTCTACCGAGAAATACTTGCAGCTCATAAGCTCTGTAACACCATCAATTTCTGGAGCAGTAATCTCTCCTGAAGTTGGAGCTTTCTGAGCGTAATCAATAACCTCTAAGCTCTGTGCCAGATGCAAGTCACGAGGCTTACCGTCATCACCTAAACGGTCATAATCGTAGACGCGATACGTAACATCGGAGCTCTGCTGAGTTTCAAGAATAAGCGTACCCGTTCTAATGGCGTGAACGGTTCCAGGATCAATCCTAAAGAAATCTCCAGCCTTGATAGGAACGTAATTAAGCAGCTTAGTCCACTTTCCCTGCTCAACCATGGCTACAAACTCTTCTTTTGAGGAGGCATTTTGTCCTACAACAATATCGCCATTCTCTTTTGCATCAAGAATATACCAGCACTCAGACTTTCCCAAAGAGCCATTCTCGTGTTCTGCTGCGTACGTGTCATCTGGATGAACCTGAACGGAAAGATCATCTTTTGCATCAAGAATCTTAATAAGCAGCGGGAAACAATCTCCCTCTTCATTTCCGAAAAGCTCGCGATGAGAAGCCCATAGCTCAGAAAGAGTGTTTCCTTCAAAAGCACCAGATACAACTTCACAGTCTCCATGAGGGTGGGCGCTGATTGCCCAGCACTCACCTACTGCTCCGTCAGGAATGTCATAGCCATACTCTTCAGCAAGCCTTCTGCCGCCCCAAATCTTATTGTGAAAGACAGGCTTCAGGAAAATTAAATCAGTAGTTGAAGTGTTGGTAGTCATATCTGAACCTGGCATCTGAACTCCTTATTCTGACTATACGTATGTGAGTTAGATATTTAGTAGCTTTTATAGTTTAGTTGATTTATCCATCAAAAATTGACTTCTCTTCTCGCGCTGTTCAACGAGTTAATGAAAAAGGCTCAGCCAAAAGACTGAGCCTTTCTATTCAAAAATCTTTAGGACAACTTAAATCAAAATATTGAAGGATTCCATGCTGTAGTCGGTACCATAAAAGTGCGAGGATGGTTCCACGGACAGATGCAGTAGGATCAAGCTTTACGCCTGGATCAAGGAAAGCAAAGCCCTTAGTGGTGCTGTTAGGTGCTGCATTGACAAACAGGTTCAGCTCATCCTTGCCAATGTTGGTGTCACTTGTCTGAATAAAGACGTTCTTGTCAGTCTTGTTGACAACCTCAACCATGTAGCCGTTGGAGTTCTCAAAGTCGATACCAACACCGGTAACGGTAACAGTAATCTTATCAGTATCAATAAGAACAACAGTCTTATCAGCAGTCTTTTTGACATCATCAACGTACTTCTGAACGTTGGCAATCTGCTCTGAAGTGTTGTGCTTATCCATCAGAGTGTCATAGAGCTGCTGAGAGTCAGAGTCACCAGGACGAGTCTCTGAAGGCTTAGTTGCGGTATTTGCATCAGGTGCAACCTGCTGCTGTTGTTGCTGCTGACCACCAGGTGTAGTACCAGGGTCAGAAAGATTTGGAATAAGATTGCAGCCAGCAAGTGCAAGAACTGCAGAAGCGGATGCTGCTACGAGGCCGAGCTTATTAAACTTCATAAAGGTCTCCTTCGGGTGTTTTTTTACCTTTTAAGAGAATAGCCGAAATAAGTAGAATTTGTCAATTTTTATGTATAGATGAACACTTAATGCTCGGCGACTAAAGCCTTGATACCACCTTGCGTAAACATCACTGCAGAATTAATGTGTCCATCTGCTTCTTCACGTGTCTCATCGTTTTTAAGAATGTTGACGATGGTAGTCATTTCGGTTTGTGCAAGCCACGTAATAATAAACTCATCGTAAGGCTTTACCTGAGCAACATTAGGATAAAGAATTGCCCTAATAGTAGAAGAGATAACCTCAGTCAGAGCATCAAAGAAACGCACAACATGCTGATTCTCACGGTTGTTCACAAGAATTCTGACTACGTATCTATTGTTATACAGTAGGTCTAGAAACATATCGAGAGTTTCTCTATCTCCGAGCGGAGTATCCTCAATATTTCTTTCCTCAGAAGTCAAAAGACGTTCCTTATAGTCTTCAAGAATCTGAATGGCTCCCTCAGTTACTGGAATCAATACATTCTTAAAGAGATCCTCTTTATTTTCAAAGAAGAAGTAGAGAGCACCAGTGGTTACACCCACGCGTGCGCAAATTTGACGCAGAGATGCTTTGTCATATCCCTGCATAGCAAATTCTTGTTCTGCGGATTGAAGAAGTCTGTGACGTGTGTCACAGCTGTCTGATTGTGGTCGCCTCGACATTGCTGCCGTCCCCTTCTGAAATGTTTTAAATCCCCTTGTAACAAGGAGATTCCCCCAAAAAAGATACTACCTTGTTTTGAGGGAACATATAACAGAAAGTTAATCAATTATGTTAAAAAAATCTATAAGCGTTACATAACAACTATTGAAGTTATTACTTAATTCTTTGATATCAAAAGGGCGAGAAACACGTCAGCAGAGCTAATAAACCCCCGTTATGAAACATAACAGGGTTTTTGACCCTACCGTTAACCCAGATTATCCTTACGCTTAATAAACTCTCCGCAGATGTATGACTTCCTCAGATACTCGCGATTAAACGGATCTTTTACTGAACAAACTCCTCTGGAGACTTAGCGAAGTGCATAGCAAACATCTCATGGATGTGTGGATCAGCCAGCAAATAGCCGCGCGAGCAGTACGCCTGATACATCTGGGCGTCCTCGTTAAATTTAAACGAGCTAAAAAGCACAGTCTGAACAGTGTAGTCCAGCCATCTTGCACATCTCCTACTCTCCAGATAGCCCCATGTTATCTGAACAACGCAGAATCATACGCGTATACCGCAAGTATGGCATTGTAAACAATAAAAAGAAGTGAAAATTTCTTATTCGATACCAAGAATTTCCGGGAGCGTGTAATCTGCACCGTTCCCCGAAGCTACAACAGGCTGAAGGTATTCTCTATTGTCATTTCCGTCATGCATAACAGTAGGATTAGGAAGGTTAATACCCTCTGCTAAATTCTTCTTCTGTGCCTCAGTAAGTTCAACTCCAGCATCAACAAGATCTTTAAGATGCTCATACCAAAGTTGATCGAGAGTAAGTGCGAAGAAATCTGCAATTACCTTTGCCTTATCAAACGAAGGCCATTTACGACGCTCAGTGCAAATGTAAGAGACATAGGCGCGTGACCAATGAGAAAATTCACACAGGTCTACCTGGCGCTTGCCGCTTTCTTGTAACAGCCTTGCTACTGTCCTACCCAAACCTGGGTCGGTCTTTTTGGTAACACCTGCCTTAGCCATCTCACAGCCCCATCTGCTCGACGATGTCTGAAAAACACGCGTATACATTGCGCTATGCCCGTGTTGTTATCCCTATGATACTACACTAAAATATCTTCAGATACAATTTGTTATGTTGTTTTACAAGCAGAAATTCGAAGAGGTATGCACATCTGTTACGTAAATGAATCATAAGAGAGAGTCTTCTCTAGCTATTCAAAAGTTATGCAAAAGACTTAGCTTCTATTCAAAAATAATGTATCAACGACAATCCTCTTAATAGCACTTGAATCAGGCTAGCAACAAATAGTGCCATACTTCAGTAATTTTCTTAACCTACCCCTATGTGACAACATAAATTAGCAGGAAAAAAGGGGAATGATGGTTTTCTTGCTTTTTATAAAAGATAAGAAATGGGTATATCAGAAACAGAGCTTTTTGCTCTTAAAGGTTGCCATGAGGCAGGAACGACATGTGTGCGACCACGTTAAAAAGTCGTCCTGCCTCCATGGCATACGTTGCCTCGCTAAAACGAGAAATCTGAACAGTCGGGGCCATTCAGTAATGAAATTGAGTGTTGGGGTACTCAATCTCTCAACGCAACGTGTAAACTATTGATAGCAGAAAAACTTTTTATATATTCGTAAATGAAAAGAATTTTTAAATTCATATAACACTTCCCGATTTTAGCGCAAAAATAGGGCAAGTGCTACACCAAAAGTAAGAAATGGTGCCAACGGAATTGTAAAATAAAATATATCATTTAAACTGGTTTTTTTCTTTGTTCTTTGTTTATTTTTTTCTTGATGAAAATTTGTTCCAAAGTATGAACATAAGAGAAAACATAACACCTAAAATATTTGCTGAAAATAAAAAGACAAATGTCTCTTTTTAATTCAAGATAAAAGGCACGCTGCAAAAATGAGCTTAATATCCCTCCTCCCATAAACGACACATGTCCCATAAATTTTGTAACAATACCTACCACACCTAAAGCTACAAGAATATAAAAATTCACTCTCTAAAGCCCTTATAACCATGGGAAAACGATCTTCACTCGACGCTACACTGGACAGCCAATACAGCACGAGAAAAGCAGGAATTCTGTTAGGAATAGTCCGATTTCGAATATCGGATAGTGATGCACCTAGAAACATAATGAGAATGACTAGTTCTTTCATACTCTACCTCCGAGCAACAACCCTACCAATTTGCTCGAGAATATGTTCCTTGAAGCTCTGTTGTTATTTAATTTATTGATGAAGTACCCTCGAAGTTGAAAGTAGTTTTTTGTGCTTTAACTTTTAGAGCACAGTTTTGAAGCTCCACGTTTTTCTCGCGACAAAAATTGGAAAGCCGTGAATGGTACACTTAACGTTCAGTTTCTAGAAAGGTTTTTTATGCCGAGCTCTTCTTACAAATCAAAACAAATGATTGTCATTCGTCGCGATCTTAAAATGCGTAAAGGAAAAATTGCCGCTCAGGCCAGCCATGCCTGTGTAGAGGCTACGCTTATGGCACTTGCAAGAGAACATCGTCTTGAGCAAGTTCGTGTGACAGAAGATCAAAATTGGGTGTATTTGGACCATGCTGACGAGGACACCTCTGCAATCACTAACTGGTTTGATGCTGGTGTTGCAAAGGTATGTGTCTATGTTGACTCTGAAGAAGAGCTGCTAGAACTTGCAGCTAAAGGTAGGGCTTGTGGCTTTGTTGTTGCAGTAATTAGGGATGCAGGGTTTACCGAGTTCCACGGAGAACCCACATTTACCTGTATTGCTTTTGAGCCACTTGCAGCAGAAGATATTGACCCGTTAACGGGAGAACTACCTCTGTATTAGTGCATTTATTGCTGGTAGAGCTACAGACTTACATCAAGAAAGTATGGCTCATTACCTCGTCAAAAATGGTGGTAACTACAAACATACCAATAGAGGCATAAAGAATTGCAGCCTGCCAAGATAGGTGGTTTGTCTCGATATTTGAAATTCGAGGATCAAGCTTTCCTTCTTTGAGGCTGATAGGATCATCAATATCGCGGGTAAAGCCCATTTGACGATCCTCGTACTCTTTTCCGCTAAAGAGCAGACCAACTCCACAGGCAATAATTCCCAGTGAAGAAATGATATACATAACACGACGCACCCAATCGATGCCCGTAAACATATCCATTCCGCTGGTAAAGAAAGCAAATGCAAAGATAAGCGCACTCATACCAGCCGCAGCAAGGCAGCCGTACCCAAACGCACGTAAAGCGCTGAGTGCAAGCTGTTTGAACTTCTCGCCACGCGAAGGTGTTTGTGAAAACCTGCTATCCATGCACGACTCCTTGTTTGTTCGTTTTTGTTACGTGTACAGCTTATAGCGTATAGGAACTCTCCGCTTGATGATACAATTTCTACAGTAAATCTTGGCAGGAGGACGCATGCGTATCGGCTTTGATAACGAGAAATACATCACTATGCAGGCGGATCGAATCCACCAGCGTATCAGTGAGTTTGGCGGCAAGCTGTACCTTGAGTTTGGTGGCAAGCTGCTCGACGACAATCACGCCGCTCGTATTCTCCCTGGATTTGCCCCAGACGCTAAGGCTCAAATGCTTCAACAGCTTGCTCACGAGGCAGAGGTTGTCTTTGCCATCAATGCAAATGATATTGAGAGCGGCAAGCGCAGAAGTGATATTGGTGTCTCATACGCTGATGACGTGCTCAGACTTATGGATATTTTCCGTGCTCGCGGTCTTGCTATTGGCGGCGTTGTTATTACGCAGTATTCCGGTCAACCAAAGGCAAAAGCTTATCGTGCGCGCCTTGAAAACATGGGTATTGCGGTGTATCGTCACTACCCCATTGAAGGCTACCCATCCAATATTGACCTGATTGTCTCGGCAGAGGGCTATGGCAAAAACGAGTTTGTCAAAACAACGCATCCTCTAGTTGTTGTAACGGCGCCTGGTCCTGGCTCTGGCAAGCTTGCCGTTTGCCTCTCACAGCTTTACAACGAGAATACCCGTGGTGTTCGCGCAGGTTATGCCAAGTTTGAAACCTTCCCTGTGTGGAATCTCCCGCTTAGCATCCTGTTAACGTTGCTTATGAGGCTGCAACGGCCGACTTGGGCGACAACAACATCATCGATCCTTACCACCTTGAGGCGCACGGTGAGGTCACCGTCAATTACAACCGTGATGTTGAGGCGTTCCCCGTACTCAAGGCCATGATGGAGAAAAATCGCAGGTACAAGCCCTTACCAGTCCCCCAAACCGATATGGGCGTTAACATGGTGGGCAAGTGCATTGTTGATGACGAGGTGTGCCAGGAAGCCGCAAAAGCGGAGATTGTCCGCAGATGGTTTAGAGCTGCCGAGAAACTCGAGCGTACAGGCATGGGTGAACGTGAGCTCACCAAGATTAATCTCTTGATGAAAGATGTTAACGTTGACCAGAACTTCTCGCCAGCTCATGCGGCTTGTTTACACAAGGCAGAAGAAACAGGAAAGCTTGCGGGTGCCATGGTTATGCCTGACGGCTCCATTATTACCGGCAAGACATCAGAGCTATTAGGCGCGCCAGCGTCGCTTTTTGCTCAACGCCCTCAAATACGTAGTTGGTATTGAGAAGAAGACGTTTATTGTCTCGGATGAGGTCTTAAGGCCCATTTGCACGCTAAAAGAGGACAATTTTAAGTTGGCTCGCACCAGCCTTTTGCGCTGATGAGATGCTCATTGCGCTCTCAATCAGCTCTATTGAAAACCCATTAGCTGGAAAAGCAGTTGATGCAACTGAATTGCTTCGTGGTTGCGATGCATACTTCTCGTCAATCATTTCTAGCGATGATGAGTCCATCTATCACAAGCTGGGCATCAACGTGTGCTGCGAACCAATTTTTGAACAGGGACAATTCTTTCACCAGTGATTTTTAACGACCCACATAAAAGCAAGAAAACGAGAACCTCCCAGGCTCGTTCTAAAACTAAACGTACATCTGTTTCTGCACCTGCTTCAAAGCACAGGCGGCATGTGATGCATACCCTTGAAGAAAAATCACAAAACAACCCTGTTGTTAAATGGGGTCTGATTACGCTGGCTATTGTGTTTACCCTGGCACTTCTACAGTCATGCCAAGGACTATTCTCTTTGTCATTTGACAACAATTTGATTATCAAAAATCAGGTCCCCTATGAGTGGGAAAATCTCAGCTATGACGCACAGGGCCGCGCTCACTACATTGTTGACGGAAAAGAGCTCACCAGCACGGGAGTAGATGTCTCTTCTCACCAGGGATACATTGACTGGGAGGCAGTTGCTTCTGACGATATTCAGTTTGCCATGCTTCGCATTGGCTACCGAGGCTCTACCGAAGGCGGAATTCGCGCTGATGAGCTGTTTGAAACAAATCTCAAGGGTGCGCAAAATGCTGGCCTTAAGGTGGGTGTCTATTTCTTCTCACAGGCAATTACGGTTGAAGAGGCTCGCGAGGAGGCAAACTTTGTTTTGCAGCAGCTCAGAGAGGCTGGCATCACCGAGCTTGAGCTTCCCGTTGCGTTTGACCCTAGAGCCATCTCCTGATTACAGTGGTCGCGCTGATAATCTCTCTCCTGCTGAGACAAACGCTATTGCACGCGCGTTCTGCACAACCATCCAAGAAGCCGGATATCGCGTTATTGTCTATGGCAACAAAGTTGATTTAAATCGCTTTGACCTGGTCTCACTTAACGAACCTATTTGGCTGGCACAATACGTTGATGAGCCAGACGTGAACTTTAACTTTTTGATATGGCAGTACACCCTCAACCGGACAGGTTGACGGCATTACTGGTTCTGTAGACTTAAATTTAGACTTCTCAAACGTCTCTTCGAGCAAAAATCCTCAATAAAGAGTGCTTGTACCGCCACTCATGCGACGGCGTACAGGCCTATCCGACGTTCACTGAACCTGTCAGGGTAACGGTAGGATCAAGTGCCTGAGCGTGTGCAAAAAACACCACCAGGGCTGCAAGAACTTACCAGCGTAAACACAACCCACAAAATAATGACCGCAAGCAGCACTGCCAGCGCCATACGACCCAACTTCATGCGAGAAGAACGACGCCTCCCTAGCCGCATATGCCGCCTGAGCTTCGTCTCTAGGGGTTGAGTGTTCCGTAGTGATTACCGTAAGCGGTTCTCGCTCGACCACGTGCACGAGCAACGTCTGCGCGAGCGTGATTCACAGGATTAGTTGGGCGATCTTGAGGCGTCCTACGCTGTGCTTGAGCACGGCTTCCAACAGCTGCATGACGACCTCGCACCTCACGAGGAGACGTGGAAGACTCTCCGTCTCTGGAGATGGTTCGCGGGACCTGAGCTGGGCGCTTTTTTTCTTACCAAGACCAAATAGGTTGTTCTCTGCCATCAACAATCCTTGCTAAAAAGTTTCACTTACCGAAAAAGAATACACCGACTTTGCTTTTTTCTCGTCTTGAGAAGCATCTATCCCGCTACAATAATGCTCTAACAGACACATTTTCTGTAAAGTCTGCACAAATGGAGCTCATGGGGGACGTGTGAAGAAACTTTTACTGATGGCAACAGGAGGCACGATTGCTTCTGTTTCCACCGAATCAGGCTTAGCTCCCTCGCTCTCGGGAGAAGAACTTCTAGCTAACGTCCCTCTCGTTCATGAGCTCTGTCAATTTGACTTCAAACAAGTCATGAATATCGACAGCACTAATATGCGTCCACAAAACTGGTTGCAGATTAGAGATGCCATTATGGAGGCATACGACGCCTACGACGGATTTATTATCCTTCACGGCACCGATACCATGGCATATACTGCCGCTGCCCTCTCCTACCTGATTCAAAATAGCGAGAAACCCATTGTGCTTACGGGCTCTCAGCAGCCAATGGCAAATCCGTTCACTGACGCCAAACTCAATCTTTACCACTCCGTACTCTACGCGCTCGACAACAGAAGCGCCGGTGTTGTAGTGGTTTTTGGCAACGAGGTGATTGCAGGCACGCGAGCACACAAACAGCGTACCTTGAGCTTCAATGCATTTACCAGCATGAATTATCCACCGCTTGCTCATATTCGTGGCAACAAGATTATTCGTAGCGCACCAAATGAGCAGCAGGTAAATGGCGGTCTTGTTACCTATGAAACACTTAACACGCGCGTCATTGTGCTTAAACTAACTCCAGAACTTAATCCATCCATCTTCTATCTTCTGAAGAACGATTACGACGCCATTGTGCTTGAAACCTTTGGCATTGGCGGTATTCCTTCATACGACGGCTCGTACGAGAAGGCTATTACCGATTGGATTGTCTCTGGTCGCACAGTTGTTATTACTACGCAAGTTCCGGAAGAAGGACTTGACCTGGGCGTATATGAGGTTGGAAGAATCTATCAAGATATGCCTGGCGTTCTCTCTGGAGATGACATGACCACTGAAGCTCTTGTTGCAAAAACAATGTGGATTCTTGGTCAAACATCTGATCAACACGAACAAGAAAAATTGTTCTACCAGGTAATTTGTAATGACCGTATTCCACGACCTGTGGACGCAGGAACTTGTGAGTAACTAATGAGAGACACCACGTTTAAACCTACCGTTCTTTATTTAATTGCTCTAATCATCTGCGGTTCTAATGGAATCGTGGCCAGCTACATTGACCTTCCAAGCTACCAAATTGTCTTTTTCCGCATGTTCTTAGGTACGCTCTTCTTGCTTGCTGTAAAGCTTGCGCATAAAGAAGCCTTCACCATTCAAAAATCACCCAAAGGACCTCCGGGCGCTCTTTGGCTCAGGTGTTGCCTTAGGTCTTCAGTGGACCTTCTTGTTTGAAGCATATCGACTGGTAGGCGTGGGTATTGCAACACTTGAATACTACTGTGGGCCTGTCATTGTTATGGCCCTAACTCCTCTTTTATTTGGCGAGAAACTCACGGTAAAAAAAGTGCTTGGCTTCCTTATTGTTGTAGTTGGTGCAGCGCTTATTATTGGCTATGGAGTTGGACTGAACCTCTCGCCCCTTGGTCTTCTTTTTAGGCGCTCTCTCTGCAGTTCTTTACGCGGTCATGGTCATTTGCAACAGGCAGCTCAAGGATGTTTCTGGTATTGAAGGAACAAGCATTCAGCTGGGTATTGGTTGCGTTATTGTTGCTGTGGTAACCATTGTGTTCCACGGAATTGAGATTCCTGCTCAACCAGAGACAGTAAACTGGCTGGCCGTTCTTACTATTGGTCTTTTTAATACTGGTCTTGGATCGCTTCTGTATTTCCCGCAAATTACCAAAAATTCCTGTTCAGCGCGTTGCGGTCTTTGGCTACCTTGAGCCGCTTTCTGCTGTAATCTTCTCTGCACTTATTCTAGGCGAGCCTTTTGGTCTTCTTAAAATAATAGGCACCGCCTGTATCATAGGCGGTGCCATCTTTGCTGAACTTTCAAGTGGTCCTTCTGATACTCCAGAAGCTATTGAAACCCCACTGTAAGTACTAACGCAAAAGCGCCTTACATTGGCATAGTAGGTGCTACAAAGACGCGAGCAGCGTTCTCACGATCAAGATCAAAGAGGCTCTTTGGATCTCCACCAAAAAGCTCTACTGCCTTGAGAAGATCGGAAGCATTTGCCTCTTCCTCACCCTGCTCCTTAACATACCAGTCAAGCAGCTGCATAGTACGGAAATCATTTGCCTTCTGAGCAACTACATAGCACTCGTTAATGCTTGCGGTAATGAACTGTTCATGCTCATAAGCTGCCTTAATGGGATCAACTACCTTGGTAAAGGTAAGGTCAGGCTTTGCGATTGCCTCCATGGTTTGGAGTCCAATCGTTGTCAAGCAGATAACGACGAAGGATACGTGCGTGAGCAAGCTCTTCCTGAGACTGAATAACATACCAGTTTGCAAAGCCCTTAAGACCTTGCTCCTCATAGAAATCTGCAAAGGTCAGATAGAGATATGCGGAATAGAACTCTTTGTTGATCTGCTGGGTAAGGATGTTACCGACGTTTGTATCAAGTGCCATGTTCTTCTCTTTCCTCATAACAATGTTTTCTCATAAAAAATGAGAAGCCTAATGACTTCTCATTTTTAATACCCATTTAAGCTTCTCTTAAACAAGTTTTACATAATCTCCAAGAGTTAATCTATGTAAAAATTTTATCTTTGAAGCCCCTCGTAGATACTGCTTTTATGCCTAGTCACGCGTAAGCTTGCGGTGGATGCGATGAGGACGAGCGGCTTCCTGACCAAGTCTCTCAATACGATTGGCTTGGTATGCCTCAAAGTTGCCCTCAAACCAGAACCACCTACCTGGATTCTCGTCATCGCCTTCCCACGCAAGAATATGTGTAGCAATGCGGTCCAAGAACCAGCGGTCGTGGCTGGTTACTACAGAACATCCTGGGAAGCGCTCAAGCGCATCCTCAAGACTCTCAAGTGTCTCAATATCAAGGTCGTTGGTAGGCTCGTCCAGAAGCAGGAGATTTCCTCCCTGCTTAAGCGTAAGAGCTAGGTTTAGACGGTTTCTCTCGCCACCAGAAAGGACGCCAGCACGTTTCTGCTGATCAGGTCCCCTTGAAGCCGAAGCTGGCCACATAGGCGCGGCTTGGAATCTCGGCGTCTCCTACCTTGATGAAATCATTGCCGTCAGAGACAACCTCCCAGATAGTTTTATCAGGGTCAATTCCCCTGCCTCAACTGGTCAACGTAAGAAATCTTAACAGTCTCACCGACCTCGAGCGTGCCAGAAGAAAGGTCTTCCTGGCCGACAATAGCCTTGAACAGCGTAGACTTACCTACACCGTTGGGGCCAATCACGCCAACGATGCCGTTTCTTGGCAGGCTAAACGAGAGGTCGTCGATAAGAACGCGGTCTCCAAAGGCCTTATGGATATGATCTGCCTCAAGGACCTTCTGACCCAGACGTGGTCCCACAGGAATCTGAATCTCCGTATAGTCAAGCTTCTTGGATGCGCGAGCCTCTGCTTCCATCTGCTCATAGCGATCAAGACGTGCGCGGTTCTTAGCCTGGCGAGCCTTAGGAGACGAACGAACCCACTCCAGCTCAGCGCGCATTTTCTTTGCGCGCTTAGCGTCCTGCTGATTCTGAGCCTCAAGACGTGCTGCTTTGTTCTCCAGGTAAGTTGAGTAGTTACCCTCGTAAGGATAGAGCTGTCCGCGGTCAACCTCGCAAATCCACTCAGCAACGTCGTCGAGGAAGTAACGGTCGTGCGTAACAGCCATGACAGCGCCAGGGTAATCGTGCAGAAACTTCTCAAGCCAAAGCACCGACTCTGCGTCAAGGTGGTTGGTGGGCTCGTCAGAAGTAGTAGGTCAGGTGCCCTCAAGAAGCAGACGACACAGGGCTACACGGCGTTTCTCGCCACCCGAAAGGTGGGTGACGGCAGAATCTGGATCAGGGCACTGGAGCGCATCCATTGCCTGAGAGAGCTGGCTGTCCAGATCCCAGCCGTTAGCTGCGTCAATCTCAGTCTGGAGCTGGCCCATCTCTGCCATCAGGGCATCAAAATCGGCGTCAGGATTACCCATCTCAACGCCAATCTCGTTGAAGCGTGCAATCTTGGCAAGCAGATCACCGAAGGCAAGCTCGATGTTCTCCTTGACCGTTTTTGGTCTCATCCAGCGGCGGCTCCTGCTGGAGCAGACCGACGGTGTAACCTGGGGTTAGCTTAGCCTCGCCATTAGAGACGTCCTCTATGCCTGCAATAACTTTGAGCAGTGTAGACTTTCCCATGCCGTTTGGACCTACGACGCCGATTTTTGCGCCTGGGTATACGCCGACGGTGACGTCATCAAGAATGACTTTCTCACCAACTGCTTTGCGGGCTTTGTACATCTGATAGACAAACTCTGCCATGTGCTCCTCCTTAAGGGGCTGTCAGATGAAATATTCACATAATCCATTCTAATGAAATATCGAAAGAACTATACCTGGGGATATTTTATTGTTCTATTGGAAGTCAGGTGGAAGCCGAGAGGAAGTCAGACGTTTTGTTGTAGATAAATAGCCAGAAAGCAGCGAAACTTTACGTGACGTAAAAATCTGCTGTTAAAGGCACTTATTTGTAGCTAAGAAAGCACATTTGCGGTACACGAAAGTACGTTCGTGGCCCATCCGAGGCGCGTTAGCCTATTGCCTCGTTGCCTCAATGGCCGTTAGCTCATCAGCTCGCGCTAGACAGCAAGCCCCAAAACATCGGACATCATCACGCCGTGAATTGCCATTCTGCCATGTCAGCGTAGGCGAACCGGAAAAATGTCGGCTGAATTATGGTTTTACGTGACCTTGATTAGCCTTATCAATGGCGTCTTTGACCATCTGTGCGTAAAGGGTGCCGCCGCGTGTGATGGAGTCTGTATCTGCGCCAAAGTGGACGTAGTCAGTTCCCTCCCAGATATCTGGATTCTCCTGTGCAACCTGTGCCCAGTCTGCGATGGTAATGAAATCGTACTGCTGAGCAAGCTCCAGCTCATGTGCGCGAATAGCATTTGCTCCGGCATTAGGATCGGAGTTTCTGCCGTCATAAGGAGTCACCAAAATGAGGCGATGACCGCGAGGAAGCATCTCTACGATTCTATCAACTGCGTCGGCACCACCCACAGGGTTGGTACCCAAAGCCACAACAACGTCCTGGTAGAGAGCGTTGTTATCGATAGCAGTCTGCAGAAGGTCAGCGCCCATTGCAACGTTTCTGCTGACCGACGCATCGATCTGCGCGTCTGGCAGCGCCTCCTGCAAGAAAGAACGAGCACGAAGGGACACAGAGTCGCCGATGTAGGTAACACCCTCGACAACGTTGTAATTACTTGCCTGAGAGGTATCCGCATGCTTGCGCGTCATGGTCATGGTGCTCTGCTCCTGCAGCGATGCGTTGAGCAGAAGGTCATTCTGGAAATCACTCAGCTGCGGAGCTGTCAGCGCAATGAAAGCAACAGCTGCAGTAAACGGTACCAGCACAAGGCCGATAGCACGGAGAACTTTCTGAGCATCAAGCTTAACGCGCGAGAAGAGCTCTGGAGATTTGCCTGCCAAAGCTGGCTCAAGTACATAGAACGAGCAGCTTGCAAACACGAATGAGAGCACAAGAGTCAGAAAAGCCGCAAGGACTGGATTGACCTTCTCGGCAAAAATAATGTACAACGGCCAGTGGAACAAATACACACCGTAGCTAGTATCGGCCACAAACGAGACAATACCTGGTTCTTTGATACCGTCTGTCTTCTGGTGAAGCATGCGCGCAAAGAAGATCATTGCGGCGGCGGCAAGAGAAGCAAAGAGGAAAACCAAACGTGTAGGTAAAGAGGTCGTCAAAGTGCATAAATACGCCGAGAAGAACGAGCACTCCAAAGCTGGCCACAAGACCAATCACCGTCTGTTGAGCTGAGAGTCTTTCCTCAAGCTGCTCAAAGAGAGCGCCTGTCTGAGCGATACCTGCTACACATGCCAGCAGTGCACCAATAAAGAACGGGAAAAATGTGTGTCTGCGTGGAGAAGTACTGAATTGATAGATTTGTGGAGGCTGGAGCACCTGTTGCCATTGCAGCGTATGTTGCTACCAAAAGTACTGCAGAAGCTCCTGCGATTTTTTTACCTTGTAGCTGGTAATGGTCTTGCTCACACACGCAAGAAGCCATGCAGCTAAGCCCCACAGCACGTAGAAGTGCATCTCAACGGCAAGACTCCAGGTGTGCAGATCACATGAGGAGCAAACTGATTCTCGTAACTGCTTCCTAATACAATCTCAAAGTAGTTGGTTACAAAGCCAAGAGCTGCGGCAATCTGGTATTTAATACCGGCAATAAACTCGGTACGAACCAACAAAAGAAAAGGTGTGCAAACCAGCACCATAAACACAAGTGGAGGCACAATTCTATAGAAACGCCTACGCAAAAAGCCAATCAAATCAATCGACCTAAAACGCGCAAACTCGTCAATCAAAAGCGCTGTAATGAGGTAGCCCGAGAACGTAAAGAACACGTCAACGCCAATAAAGCCGCCTGGTAGGACGTCCTTAAAAAAGTGATATATAAGGACCAGAACAAGTCCTGTTATACGTACAAGCGAAAACCATTTAATTCGCACTTTGATAAATCCCCTGCTTAAACGTTCCTTCATACACAATGTTGTCTTGTGTAGTCAGTTTTCCTTGGCCATCTGCCTGACCTTTTACAAACTGTCCCTCGTAAACCCAGCCATCTACTGAGGTATACGTGCCTTGGCCTTGGAAATAGCCGTCAGCAAATTCTCCCTCGTAGGTGTCGCCATTCTCAAAGGTCATTTTGCCCTGACCATTCATTTTTCCTTGAATGGTAGTGCCGGTATACGTCACCTGGTTATTGCCAAATACCAGCGTCTTTGTGCTTGGACGGTTGACCAACAGAAGCGATAGCAATGCACAGGCAAGAATTGCAGCTACACTCATAACCTCAAGCTTTTTCCTTCCCGCACTTACGGGGCGAGAAGTTCGCTCTTCTGGAGCAGAATCTACCTGTGTGTGAGCGCGCTTCTCAAAACGAACGCCTTTCCGAGCAGACTGTTGTACGCCGCCGCGCTTTTTCTTTGTGGGAGCAAAGCGTGTAGCAACAGGCTTTGAAGCGTTCACCTTTGGAGTAGCAACTGCGGGCACGTGTGTTGCAACAGGCTCTGGAGCTGGTGAAGCCAGTACAGTCTGCACAGGCGTTGTATCCACTGTTTCTACAACTGGAATCTGCAATGGTTCAACAGGAATAGCCTCCTGAACCTCACAAGAGGGCTCTGGGGTGCGCTCTTTTTTTGTGCTATAGCGAGCGTTTCTTTTTTTAGCAGAAAAACGCGTAGGAGAACTCAATGGGTATTCCAATTCGATCGATTTTTTATCTCTTTTATTGTACTGGTTTCCTTCAATTTTTGAATTGTCATTTGTCCTATACACATTCACCAGATTCACAGCTACGCACGCTGTTTTTCTGCGGTTTTCTGTTCTAAGAGAAAACAGAGAGGGGTACACTACAGAAAGGTATTAAAAAAGAAACAAAACGTGTTTGCTAAAGTGTGCTCTAATTGAAAAGTTACAACAACGACGATATTGAGGAGGCGAAGATGGCAGAGGCAATACGTAAAGTTAATATCATTGGCCATTTGAATCCAGATACAGACAGCATTTGTTCCGCAATTTCCTATGCGTACCTAAAAACCAAATTGGCGATCCCATCTATGAAGCTCGTCGCGCAGGTTCACTTAACCGCGAGACTGCTTTTTGTCCTGAATCACTTCGGCTTTGAGGAGCCACAGCTCATTACTACGGTTACTCCTCAGATTAAAGATGCAGAAATTCAGGCTCAGCCAAAAGTTGATGCTGAGATGAGTCTGTACGCTGCTTGGCAGCTTATGCAAGAAGTCAAGCTTGATACGCTCTGCGTTACTAGTAAAGATGAAGAACTAACCGGCCTGATTGCTGTTAAAGATATTGCAAACGCAAACATGAGCCTTTCTGAGCCAAACCTACTCTCAAAGGCAAATACAAGCTATGCAAATATCGTTTCAACTCTTGATGGCACTATGGTTCTTGGTGACCCGGACGGCGTTGTTAAAAAGGGCAACATTCGCGTTGGCACAAGTGCTGCAGCTCTATCAGAGATTGTTAGCTTCGGCGATATTATTGTTGTTGCTGGCAACCATGAGAACCAGACCATTGCCGTAGATCATGGTGCTTCTTGCCTCATTGTCTCTTGCGATGCCCCTATTGCTCAGGATGTTATTGACCTGGCAAAAGAGCGCGATTGTGCAATCATCAGCACTCCTCGTGATACTTTTGAGGTTGCTCGACTGCTCATTATGTCTATGCCTGTCCGCGAGAAGATGCTCACTGATGACATTCTCAAGTTCAGCGTCAACACCGCAATTGACGATGCTCGCAAGGCAATGACCAACTCTAGGCACCGCTTCTTCCCTGTTATCAACGAGAACGGTACTTTTGCTGGCCTTATCAGTGGTCCTGGTCTTTTGAATCCTCGCAAGAAGCATGTCATTCTTGTTGACCATAACGAGCGCACTCAGGCTGTTGAAGGTCTTGAGCAGGCAGAAATTATGGAGATTGTTGATCATCACCGCATTGGTTCAATTGAGACATCCAACCCAATTACCTTCAGAAATGTTCCTGTTGGCTGCACCTGCACCATCATTTATGGCCTCTACCATGAGTATGGTGTTGACATTCCAAAGAACATCGCCGGCCTCATGCTTTCTGCAATTCTTTCTGATACCCTTGCATTCCGCTCTCCTACCTGTACTGAGCGCGATGTTATTGCTGGTAAAAAGCTTGCTGAGATTTGTGGAGAAGACATTGATGCCTACTCCGAGAAGATGTTTGACGCCGGTGCTGACCTCACTGGTCGTACTGCAGAAGAAGTTTTCCATGGTGACTACAAGGTATTCAGCCGTGGTGGCGTGAAATTTGGTGTTGGTCAGGGTTCCTTCATGACCGAGACAAGCCGCAAAGCTGCAGAGGAACTTGTTGGTCCGTTCTTGGAGACTGCCGCTAAGTCCGAAGAGCTTCCTATGGTCTTCTACATGTTCACCGATGTTAAGAGCCAGGTCACTGAAATGCTCTTCTACGGTGCTAACGCAGCAAACGTCATCGAGCGCGCCTTTGGCGTGAAGGTTGACGGCAACATTGCTGTTCTTCCTGGCGTTGTTAGCCGTAAGAAGCAAGTTGTTCCATCCCTCATGGCAACACTTCAAACCCTTGCTGAGGAAGCCAACTAATTCACGAGGTTCTCGTGTCCTCGGGCTCTCGCGCGCGTTTCTCGCGTCTACGGGCTTCTCGCTATTGCTTGAAATGATAACGCCTACCTGCACAAATGCGGGTAGGCGTTTTTCTACAGGAGCTGTTCTATGACGGCACCTATTCTGTCTCTGATTACCAAATTGGCGTGGTTGTCGTACGGCGTGGGTTGGTCGTTGATGATAGCCATTTTGTTGCCCTCGTAGTAGTCGAGAAGACCGGCGGCTGGCTGCACTACCAGCGAACTTCCTGCAACAATAAGCACATCTGCCTGAGAAATGGCATGTATCGCGCCGTAGACCGTATCCATAGAAAGGCCTTCTCCGTAAAAGACAATATCAGGCCTAATAACTGCGCCACATTGGCAAAGCGGCACCACAGAAGACTGCTCCTCAATCTGATCAAGTGTGTACTTGTGACCACACTCGGGACAATAAAAGCGCGTCTCGTTGCCATGGAGCTCAAACACACGCTTACTACCAGCGGCTTGATGAAGTCCATCGATGTTCTGTGTCACCACCGCACGCAATTTTCCCGCAGCTTCCAAGTCTGCCAGCCACTTGTGAGCGATGTTTGGCTGCGCCTCCCCTAGATGATGAGAGTTTCTAAAATACGTGTAATACGCTGCAGGATAATCTAAAAACACATCAAGCGAGAAGATCTCTTCGAGTGTAAAGTCTGGCGCCTTGCTGTAGGCAAACGATTCTTCGTTATCAGGATCTACCGTAACGCCGTTTCCCAAGTCATAGGCTTCTTTTCCCATGTCGTAGCCATCTTGGCCCAGACCAATGGTCATGTTTTCTACCTTAATGCCGCCCTGACGATACAGACCGTTGGTACCCCTAAAATCCGGAATACCGCTTTCTGTTGACACGCCAGCGCCACCAAAGAACACGATGTTATCTGACGACTGAATCCAGTCTTTAAGCTGCTCAATCTTAGTCATTAGGCACCTCTTACCTAAAAAAGGGACCCGGATAAACTGGGTCCCTCGATTTCAAGCGCCGGAGCTCTTGGCGCTGAAAACGCTAGTAGTCAAACTCGTCAGGAACATACTCAGTCAAGCATGCATCCAAACCAGCTTCTACCTCAGCATGGTTCATATGACGGCCAATGAAGCACAGCTTTGTTTGACGATCACCCAGTTCATCATCCCATTCTGCGCGTAGCTCGGGTTTCTCGTCAAGAAGGTTTTCTCGCTCATCCTCTGGAAGCGACGCATAGAACATGCCGTTCTCATAGAACTGAACCTGCTTGCCTGCTTGCTCAAATACGTAGCTCATCTCGGGGTCTTGTGAAATCCAAATGCTACCCTTGACGCGAATAATGTTCTTTGGCCAGCTAGCCACAAACTGATTGAGTTTGTCCAGGTCAAATGGCTGACGGCGGCGATACACAAAGGTAGTAATCTCGTACTCCAAAACCTCTGGGTCCTCGTGCTCCTCAGGGTGTTCCATTGCATCCATCCACGCAGCGGAAGCGTATGCCTTGTCAAAGTCAAAGCGACCTGTGTCAATAAGCTCGCTCATTGGGATATCGCCGTTGACTGCCTCGACAATGACAGCGTCTTTCTGCAGACCACGAACGAGCGCCTTAAGCTCGTGAAGCTGCTCAGGAGTGACCAGATCGGTCTTGTTGAGCACCAGCGTAGAACAGAACTCAATCTGCTGAATGAGCAGGTTTTCAATGTCATCTTCTTCAATGTCTGGGTCGAGAAGATCGGCGCCGTTGTGGAATTCCTCAAACATGCGGGCGCAGTCAACAACCGCAACGATGTTATCAAGGTTGAGGTGAGAGTGATTAGTTGCATGCTGGCTCTGATTACAGAATGCAGAAATGTTATAGGTAATGGGGATTGGCTCACAGATACCAGAAGCCTCAATAATGATGTAGTCAAACTCTTCGGTATCAGCTAAATCACCCAACTGAAGTGCTAAGTCATTAGAAAGCGTGCAGCAAAGGCAGCCGTTGGTAAGAGGAATAACGTCGCCTTCTTTAGCGTAGCCACCATCCTTAATAAGGCCAGCGTCAACATTAATCTCGCCAATATCATTGACAATAACTGCTGCGCGAATGCCTTCAGTGTTAGAAAGAATGTGGTTCAAAATAGTGGTCTTACCTGCTCCTAAATAGCCGGTAAGCAGCACAATTTTCACCTGCTTTGGTTCAGACATAGTGAGCTCCTATCAAATGTCAAACTTTTTATATCAAAAGAATAAACTTATTACCGGTAAAGTGGGCCCTGACGCTTAGTGAGTCAGGGCCCAACCTACGCGTTACAAACTATCGAACAGAAAGCTTAGAAGCTACCGCGATCGATAATCTTGCCTTCCTTCATGATGACATCCATGTGCTCAGGAGTGAGATCGCGAATGTTAGTAGCAACGTCGCCCTTAACTACCAGGATATCAGCAGAGAGGCCTTCCTTAACAGCACCAAACTCGTTTTCCTTGCCCAGCATCTTTGCGCCGTTGTAAGTAGCAGCAGCAATGGTGTCAAGAACAGAGATGCCAACCTTCTCAACAAAGTCATACATCTCGTCGATAGTGACATAGCCGTAAGGAGTGACAAAGCTGAAGGAGTCGGAGCCGATGGTGATGGTGATGCCCATCTCATAAGCCTTGCGGAGGTTTGCATAGGTGCGTGCAAGGCCCTTCTCGACAACAGTCTCGCCTGGGAATGCCTCAAGCTCTGGAGTCCAGTCTGGTGGATAAGTTCCGTACCAAGTTGGCAGGAAGCCGATGGTTGGGGTGAAGTAAGTTCCCTGCTCAGCCATAAGCTTCATGGTGCGCTCGTCAAGCTCAAAGCCGTGAATGAGCTGCTTGCAGCCAAAGCGTACGCAGTCATACGCAGCGTCAAAGTTGTTGTAAGAGTGAGCGTACAGAGGAATGCCTACCAGTGCGCACTCGTCAGCAATAGCCTTAATCTCCTCGGTGCAGAAGAGCTGCAGGCGATCGGAGTCCCAACGCCAAATACCGCCACCGGTAGCCCAAATCTTGATTCCGTCAGGCTCTTCACGAAGACGACGACGAATTGCCTTACGAAGCTCCCATGGACCATCTACCTGATCGCCCCAAGGGTGACCATCTTTGGAGATCTGCAGTGGCAGGTGGTGAGAGTCACCGTGACCAGCAACGCGGCAAAGACCAAGTCCAGTAGCGTAGATACGAGGACCCTGCATAATGCCCATATTGACGAGGTCGCGGATAGCAATGCCGTTACGGCCAATCTCAACAACAGTGGTGAGACCGTGGGAGAGAGCGTCATAAGCCTGCTTGACAGCACATGCCTGCTTCTGAGCAACGGACTCGATAACCCAGTCGTTATCGTTGTCGGTCAGGTTGCCGGAGAAGTGCAGGTGGGTATCAACAAGACCAGGCATGATGGTGTGGCCGGATGCGTCACGAACCTCATATCCCTCTGGGACCTCCTTGCGAGGACCAGCATAGGTAATCTTGTCTTCATCGATAAGGACAAGGGAGTCCTCGACCGGTGCAGCACCAGTACCGTCAACGAGCTTGCCGCCTACAAAAGCATACTTACTCATGTTTCCCATCCTTCCTTTTTTATCCACTTACTTCTTTTAAGTGGACGAGGGGTTTATTTGCATAGTAAGCCATAGCTAACTCAATAATAATAAGTTAGCCAAGGCTTACCGTAAACGGGGCAAAAATACCCATGAACGGATGTTTATATTTCAATAGATTCATATAAACATCTAAAGTATTTGGTAGCCCTCATATTTACTATGACAAGATTGCATAATTGAGTCAGAAACAATTTTTGTCCGGTATCCGTGGTAAGGTTTACAAAACAAATTAAGGAGGAGAAATGACCCAGAGATCTTCGGCATCATCTAGCTTTTTTGCACTTATTTCTCGCATGCGTTATATCGAGCGTTGGTCACTGATGCGCAATTCTCGCTCTGAGAGCCTTGCTGAACACGCCCTTGATGTAGCTATTATTTCTCACTGCTTGGCAACTATTGCAAATGTTCGTTACCACAAAAATCTTGACGCAGATCGTGCGGCGCTTATTGGTTTGTACCATGATGCTTCAGAGATTATTACTGGAGACATGCCTACCCCGGTTAAATACGCTAATCCAGAGATCAGAGATGCTTACCATCAAGTAGAGGCACGTGCCGAAAAACCATTCTCTCCACGCTTCCAGAAGACCTGCAAGATGCCTATGCAAAAATACTTACTCATAGTACAGATGCTCCAGAAAATGAGGTCTACCTTAGAAAACTCATTAAGGCCGCAGATAAAATTGCAGCACTTATTAAATGTATTGAAGAGGCTCAGTCTGGTAACTCAGAATTTATTACCGCGGAAGCTTCCACTCGTGGAGTTGTTGAAGATTTAGCTGATTCTCTTCCAGAAGTGCGAGATTTTATGACAGAATTCCTACCTTCATACGGAGATACGCTTGATCAGCTTCTATAAATAAAAAGCTCATCAAACTTGCTAATTGAGGAGTTATTTTGCGCGCACTACATGCACGTTTGCCTAAAAACTTTGTTCTGGAAGAGCGTCTTGAAGCCTACGCTCATGTTATCGAGTCTCATCCAGAGTCGCTTAAGGGAAGATGGGCTTCAGCATGCGCGCCAATTTCTCCTGACGGACATACTCCCTACTCAGAGGTGCGCGTTGACCTTGGCTGTGGCAAAGGTTCCTTTACTGCTGCTCAGGCTAAAGCAAATCCTGATATTTTGTTTATAGCTATTGATACAGAACCAATCTGTGTCTCATATGCTGCAAAAACAATGTATGAGGCAGGTCTTCCTAATGCCATCGTAGTTCCTGGAACTGGTATGAAGATTGATAAGTATTTCTCGCCAGAAGAAGTCTCTGTGATTTACCTTAACTTTCCTGCTCCATTCCCCAGAATTAAGCAAGCAAAGTTACGTCTTACTGACGCTGAGCGTCTTATGCAATATAGAAATGTTCTATCTAAAGACGGTGTTATCCGCCTCAAAACTGATAGTCAGCCCCTCTTTGATTTCTCGCTTGAGCAGGTTGAGCTTGCTGGATATACCTTTATCTGGCAGACGCGTGATGCTCAGGCGGATTTTCCTGGAGACGTTCCCAGTGAGTACGAGCAAAAACTTGGTGCTCAAGGTGCTAAGGTACACGCATATCTGATTGCGCCGGGGCCTGTGCCTGCTGATTTCACGCCTCCAAAACCTGTCAGCCTTGTTGACTACCTTCCAGAAGACCTAGAGTCGCTGACGTATATCCCTCATGGCATGGAAAGCACGGTCCGCAATCTTGCAAACCGTGCTCGCAGGCTTCGTGAAAGAAGCTAATAGGTAGTGCTTTCGCGCTATGAGGCAGGCTGTGCTGCTCGGTGCAGTCCTATTGGTGCTCTAAACCGTCTATTTAATAGATTGAATCTTCAATGCCCTCGTGGAATTAAGAACTGCAAGCACCATAACGCCTATGTCTCCAAAGACCGCTAGCCACATGGGAGCCAAACCAAAGGCTGCAAGGATCAAAACAGCAACCTTAACTCCAATAGCAAACACAATATTTTGCTTTGCAATACCCAAGGTATGACGAGCAATCTTTACGGCCTTTGAGAGCTTAGAAAGCTTGTCGTCCATAAGAACTACGTCGGCGGCCTCAATAGCAGCATCAGACCCCAAAACGCCCATAGCAACGCCTACATCAGCGCGTGCAAGAACGGGTGCATCATTGATGCCGTCACCGACAAAAGCAAGGGACTTACCAGCTGTCTTTTTGGGCGAGAAGGCCTTCAACGGCAGAAACCTTATCCTGTGGAAGCAGTTCAGCACGAACCTCAGTAATGCCCATCTGAGCAGCAATCTCTTCTGCAACGTCGCGTTTATCGCCCGTGAGCATAACAACCTTAGAAACGCCAACGTCTTTGAGGGAAGCGATTGCTGCTGGAGCATCAGCTCGTTCGCGGTCAGAAATAACAATGTGGCCCATGTAGGTCCCATCAACAGCCACGTGAATGATGGTTCCGTGGTTCTCGCACGCTTTCCAAGAAGCTCCTACGCTCTCCATAAGTGCGCAGTTGCCAACAGCAACGCTCTTACCATTCACGTTAGCGCAAATGCCCTGACCAGCAATTTCTTTGATGTCCGTGATAACACAGTCATCGTCCTCGCTTGGATAAGCAGCACGAAGAGCTGCAGCAATGGGATGTGTGGAGTGTATCTCAACGTGAGAAGCAAGGTGCAGAAGGTCCTTCTCGCCAATGGCCTGAGGATGAACAGCCAGAACCTCAAAGACACCCTCGGTCAGCGTACCGGTCTTGTCAAATGCAACGGTATCAAGGGTAGAAAGCATATCAATGTACGCAGAGCCCTTGATCAGGATGCCCTCCTTCGAAGCAGCGCCAATACCGCCAAAGAAGGCCAGTGGCACGGAAACTACCAGCGCACACGGACAAGATGCAATAAGGAAGGTCAGTGCTCTTACAATCCAGATTGATGCGTTGCCAACAAAGTCTCCCGAGAGCAGTGGTGGCAAAAAAATGCCAGCGCAATGGCACCGTAAACAACAGCTGGAGTATACACGCGAGAAAAACGACGAATAAAGCTCTCACTCTTGGATTTATTCTGATTTGAGCTCTCTACCAACTTAATAATGCGAGTAGCAGTGGAATCTTCAAAGAGGTGAGTAACGCGGGCGCGTACCACACCAGAGAGATTTACGCAGCCTGAGATAATGTTGTCTCCCACTGTTGCGTCACGAGGCACGCTCTCACCAGTAAGAGCAACGGTATCAAGGCTGGTAGAACCATCGATGATCTCTGCGTCAACAGGGACACGGTCGCCGGGTTTGACCACAATAATTTCTCCCAGCTTAACCTCTTCTGGAGAGATAGTGAGCAGCTGCCCGTCACGCTCAACCGTTGCGCTATCAGGGCGAATATCCATAAGCTTGGCAATAGACTTCTTGCTGTTATCGGAAGCAAGGTGTTCAAACACCTCTCCTACCTGGAAGAACAGCATGACAAAGACGGCCTCATCAAACATAGGAGAACCGTTAGGCACAAAGCCAATGAGCAAGGCACCAACAGTAGCAATGGTCATGAGCAAGTCTTCGTTAAAGCACTCGCCCTCAGTGATGCTCTCCCATGCCTCTAGCACAACATCGTATCCCGCAACGGCATAGGGGCAACAGATAGAGTAAGAGTGCCTGCCAGAGCTGCAGGTCAAATGCGTGTTCAACCGCGTAAGCAATACCTAGCAAAACAGCAGAACAGACAATGCGAGCAATCTTAACCTTTGTCTTTGAGCTCATGGCTCCTCCTTGGGTTGTTGTTATTCCTAGTCTACTCCATAAATTTATATATGTACATATATTCATACTATATTATAGAGAATCTTTGGTATGGAAAAACCCCACGGGCAAGAAACCCGTGGAGCACAGAAGAGCTATGAGATTTTCTACCAGGCATTCTTCTCGCTAATTGGGAAACTAGTTAATCAGCGAAGAAGGCGATGGCACAAAGCCCTCGAAGATGACAGGAGCTCCCTCAAGCTCTGAAGCAATCATGTCTTCCTCATTCCTAACGGTCCAGGTAATGAGGTGCGCACCCATGGTGTTGCAAGCCAGCTTGACAAAAGGATTCTTGCGGTCTTCAAACTTATATGCGATGAAGTCTGGGCGACCAACAGAATTACCAAAGAGAGCTGTTGCACCAGCACGCGTTGCAATATTCATGTGCTTAGTCTGTCGGTCAATCAGGAAGTTCTCTGAGAGCTGACCACGAAGCATCTCAGGACGATTCTGTCGCAGCCACTGCAGAACTCGAGGATCAAAGCTCTGAATGCAAGCGCGAACAGGACGAAGGTCAAGTGCCTCCATGATTTTTGCGGTCAGCTGCTCGGCGTTATTGTTGCGCGTCTTTGCCTCAATAATCAAAGGTGCTGGCAGCTCACCAGCGCCACTCCAGGCATAGGTCTCAAGCACCTCAGCAAAAGTTGGAATCTGCTCGTCAGTTGCAAGAAGTCTGAGACCACGAAGCTCCTCAAGCGTAGACTCCTCAACAATCATCTGAACACCACAAAGGCGATCAAGTGCGGAATCGTGAACAACTACCAGCTGATTATCGGCAGTCAGATGAACATCAACCTCGGAGCCAAAGCCCTTCTCGCAAGCTGCACGGAAGGCAAGCAAAGAGTTCTCTGGAACGCCAGCCTCGTTGTTGTAGAGACCACGATGGGCGTAGCGATGGCGGGCAATCTCATGCCAGCGCTCCAGAAGCAGTCGATCATTCTGCTTGCGAGGAGCAATGGAATAGGCACTGTATGCCGCAAGACCAAGAGCTGCACCTGCAACAACACCGCCAGCAATAGCAACGTTTCTGAGCGTCTTGCTCTTCTTGGCTGGAGCTGCCAGTGTTTCTGGTTCCTGACTCTGCGCTAGAGCAGTTGCCTCATCAAGAGCAATTTCTGTAGCAGCATCCTGATGCTCAGCTAGGGTCTCCCCTACCTCTTCAAGCGACTCAGCGGTGCTTGCAAGCTGCTTAGAAAGCTTATTCTTTGGGCGAGAAAAACGATCAGCCAGATTAGACTGCAGTTGTGCCTGAGCGGACAATACAGAAGTCTGTGCTGAGCGAAGTGCCGACTGAGCGCGAGCGACTGATGACTGAATAGCATCGCCGCTTGGGAGTGCTGGCCTAATATGAGCATTAAACCCAGCTGTAATCTGCTCTTTTGCGATATTACCTGCTAAGTTAGCAGCCTTAGAAGCCGTTGTAGCAAGCAGCTTTCTTCCCGCCTCAGATTGAAGCGCCGCTTTGCGGCATACTGAGTAATTGCTAAACCTGCAGCTCTAACTGCAGCTCTCTTAATAAAACGACCAATCATGTAAGCTCCCTTCAATCTAGCCTTATTCTATCAGTCCAGTTCTCGCTTTTTCGCTACGTATTGCGACTTTCTGTGCGTAATCAGTATCTTTGTCTGTTCAAAATCGAGTAGTATGTAGTCCACTAACTACTATCTCAGGAGCATCATGGCTGTTATAAAACAAGAACACGCTCTCTACCTGTATAAACTACTAAAAGCTACTATCGGCGTCTCCAAGCAGACTCCCCTTTCTACCGTTGAAGGTATCCTTCTAGAGGACGGTCTTGCGCCACAAGATTTTGGCTTTAACGACATCCGCTCGCTTATGGAGACTTGTCCTGACTTCATTAAGATCACGGCCTTCAAAAAGGGTTACGTCTACGCAACGCTTTTTGACCTTTGATACCTTTGAGGTTGCCCTTGCTGCTGGCGAGAAAACCATTGAAGCTCAAAACAACGGCAAGCCTTGGAAACGTCGTCGCGGAGCCAAGTCCATTCGCCCTCTCAAGCCTAAGCACCTGGTAGCTGAGACAGGACCTGAAGCGGAAGAACTTCCTAACCAAGAAGAGCCGACGGAGCCAGAGGAGCTACCTGTCGCGGAGAGCTCAGAGGAACTGTCTATTGCAGAAACAGCACTAATCGCAGAGGAGTCTGCTGCTGAGGCGCCTGTTGTAGCAACACCTTGTGCAGACGTACCTGAGGAAGACTTTCAGCAGGAGACTGCCGATAACGCAGCTCCGGAACCTGACGAGACCGAAACACCAGCTCCAGAGCCTGAACTTGAACCTGCGACTGAAGCTCCGGAACCCATAGCACCTGAACCTACCATCTCGCTCACGGTTACCTACAATCCCTACGACGGCTCCGATGAAGAGAAGACACTCGAGGCTACTCCTTCAGTATTGCAACAGGCGCTGAGTACAACAAGTTCCACCCCTAGCACTACAGTTTCTGAATCCCAAACTTCTACGCAGGTAATCAATCAGAATGAGACTCCTGCTCCTGCCCCAACATACCCTGCCAATTTTGAGGAAGATGTCCACGTCAACAACGAACTTCTTGGTATTTTTGTATCAGATGGCTCCCGTTGATGCCAACGTCCTCAAACAGCTGGAAGAAGACTTCAAACTTGCCGAGTCTTCTCGCGCACTCATTTCTAAGGGCGGCACGTTCACGTTTAACACGCGCTACAAGAAACCCCAGACAGACGAGGTTATTACCGCTACCATTCGCAAATCTAAGCGCGGAGCTCTGCGTCCCTGGACGCTTTGGAGCTCAGCGTTTCCGCAGATGAATTGCATGATCAGACAGTTGACGTGCTCCGTGGACTGCCAAAGTCTGCCATTGCTTCGTGGGAAAAGCTCCCTGCAGCAGCAAAGCAGCTGCCCGTCAACCCAGTTGACGTGGTTATGAACGAGGCTCCTGTTTCCGACTGGAGCGCACTTTCCACTACCTATCTGAGCGACACACCATCTCTTCAGATAGCACAGGCTTGTCTTTCTGCAGCGTATGTATACAGAAAGAATGAGCAGCAGCTCATGCACACCGATGCTGACTTCTCGCTACCTGTCTCAACTCACGCTCCCCTTCTCTTTGATCCAGAGCGTGGATTTGATGACGACTCGCCACTGGTACAGAACGCTCTTCGTGCTGCAAAGCGCGGCTGGCGCATGGCTGTTGAGCTCTACAATCCGTCCAAGCACTGCGTCTACCTTGCACTTCCTACCACCGATGGCGAGAAACCCCTTGCGCTGGTATTTGACGTCTCAGCAGAAGGTCCTTATCGCGTTGTTGCTACATTGACCATAGAAGAGGTATATCCCCTTGCACGCATCTTCTCTGATGGTCTACCTGCATGGATTATGCCGTAGTCACTTCGACTCATCGTTGAACTCCACTTTACAAGCTCGCTCACATAAATTCTCACGAAAAAAGCCGTGTCGGAAAGACACGGCTTTTCTTGTGGATGGATATTGCGATTAGTTGGGTTTCTCGCCAGGGGCTAATCGCTGGAGGAGAGCTCGATTAATCATGCCAGGGGTCAACGCGCCATTCGTTGCCCGTAAGACTCCAGTCATTCATGTCATTAGCATTGCCGTTGATGACAAACTCCCTGACAAAGATGTCTCGCTTGCCATTTGAAATGGTCTCAATGTAGTAGCGAGGACGAACATCTCCCTCGTGGACTTCATCGAGAGGTGTGGTGTAGTTGGATAGTGTCTGCTGGTCAACACCCATGTCCTTCAGTGTTTGGGCCAAAATGTCATAGTGCCAGACAGGTGCGTCAGAAATCTGCATAGGCTGAGCAGCTTCTTCAGGAGTCTGGCCTGCAGGCTTGTACATAATAACTGGATTTGAAGGCGTCTGAATATCACTGTCCGTCAAATACCAATCACCGTGGTCAGCAGTAATGATGAAGGACGTGTTCTCATATACGCCCAGACGCTTGAGCTCAGCAATATATGCTTCAACAATTCGGTAAGATGCAATGGTTTGCTCGTCAACGTTTTGCTTGCTTGGATCATCAGTGCGCTCGACGTTGCGATCAAGAATGTAAGGTGGATGCGAGCCAAGCAGATGAATGAAGCGGAACGAACCGTTCTGACCCGTATCGTCAATCGAAAGTCCGTAGTGCTGCAGCTCCTGGTAATACTTGAGGTCGTCCTCGGTGTATGGCTGTGAAGATAGGTCAACCTCGTCCATATTTACCTGGCGACGCATACGCACATTGAGGTCCTCAGTGTAATACCAGAAACGAGGCTTAAACACCCAAGGCATGTCCCTACACAGAGCCGTCTTATAGAGAATGCGCAGCGCCCCAAAAACATCCAGCTGGTTATCAAGTCCCCTACCAACCGGTGGATGGTAGTTCACGGAATACTTCTGAGCTGTGCCTCTATAACGGTTGTAATTGAGCTGATCAGTGTACAGTCCAGCTTCAAATCCAGCATTCTGGATGTCTCTCAGATACTGATCGCTTTGTGCCCAGTTATAAACAAACTCGTTGAAATTCTCGCCAGGCTGAGGACGTGTACCAAAGAGCAACGATGGCACGCCATATCGGGTTGGAATCATAGAGCCCGCAGAGTTTCTGTACCACGTAAAGCCAGTCAAACCAGCAAATGTCTCTGGATGCTCATCATAGAGCCTCTGGACAAAAGCGGTGTCGGTAGTATCAAGAACAAATACCACGACGTTTTTCTTAGAGGAAACGCTATGCAAACCCTCACGAGTTGCAACTACCTGGTAATTCTCTGGATTTGCATCAATTGATGCAGCAATGGATGGTCCCCAAAGGCTGGCAACGCCTACTGTCTGGACAATGACAAGCGCTACGGACGTTACCAAAAGACCGGTGCGGAATTGACGAGCGCGAATGATCGAGAAAACCGCACTACCAGCAATAATTACCAGCCAGACAAAGCCCGAGATAACCATCTTTTTGGTGAAGTTTGACCAGATGACCTCGTGACCGTCAGCAAGAGGCATACCGCCATTCATAAACACTACCTGGATATATGCAGCAAAACCAACCGCACCCACAAGGGCCACTGCCACGTTAAAGAAGCGCTTGCGCAGCAGTGAAAGAAATACCGTCAAAATGAGCGTAAGCACAAGACCGGCAATAATAACAGGGCCCGCAACATCGTTCAGGTTGAACGAGAGATCACGCGCGCTATTGGCAACCAGCTCAAGAGGGGCTACCACCAGGATGGTAAAAACGGTGAAGAACGAAACAATAAACGCAACACCAATACGCCCCTTAGGTTTAAGCGTTCCCTCTTTGCGCTCCTTGATGCGGATGGCTTCAGCTGCAAGAGTTTCTCGCATCTGAGCGTCTGCAGCCCGTGCACCCTTTGCGTCCACCTTGTGAACGGCGCCTTCGACAATTTTGTCTGCGTTCTCGTCAATCTTGAGGATGCGGAAGAGCACCTTGCGCGAACGTCTAAATGCCACACCAAGTACGGCTGACAGCGCAACCACCACGGCTGCCAGCGCCTGGATGGTATAGGTCATGACGGATGGGTCAACGTAAGCCTGTGCTGTTGCAGGCAGAAGTGCCCACCATACAAACGTCAGTACTGTAACGTAAAGTGCAGCGTGGAGAAATGTTGCGCGGTTTTGAGCAGCTGCGCTACAAGAGTTTCTCATGGGAGAAGTAATAGTTTTAGTCACGAGAAACACCGTCCTCATCAGTTGTCTTTATGGCTTCGTCGATGTCGGCAACGTTGACCTTGTCGACAGCGTCAGCGTCGACAGCATCACTCTTCTTGGCAGTCGTGGTAGCAGTTGCGGCATCACCCTGCTCAGCAGCCTCCTCCTGATGCGCCAAAACGCGCTCGAGGATAAACTTACCCGCGGCTTCTCCGCCATGGCCAAGGTTAAAGATCATGTTGTTACGAATCTCTTCAATCTTGTGCGACCAGCTATCAGTCTCTTCGAGCATCTGCGCAACCGCGTCACCAAGATCCGAGAGGTCCTTAGGATCAAAGCTGCGGCCAATCTCGTTCCTGAGCGTAATGTCACAAGGATCTGTGTGAATCTTGCTCCAGTCGGGGTTATTCTCCTTCATTGCCGTGTCAATGAAGACCGACGGTTTGAGCGTAGTAAACGAGAACTCTTCGGCAACACTTGACCAGTCAGTAAAGAGCAGGTCAGCCGAGAGAACCGAAGTGTTGGAGCTAAAGTCGGTCTCAAAGGAGAGCTCCTCTGGGTCCGCATCTGCATAGCGACCAAGAATCTCCTCCATACGAGCAGGATAACGCTTCAAATACTCTGGGTGCGGACGAACCACAATGCGCCAGCCGCGACCCATGAGCTGCTCAAGCATGCCGTCAAGGCAACTGTCCATCAAGTTGTCATATTGCCACGAAGGGCCAATCAGCAACAGGGGTTTCTCGCCAGGTTTGCGCTGACCCAGATTCTGCTTCTGGTAGTTCTTAATTGATCTGTCGAGAAGATCGTAGCCAATAGCAGGCTTTCTCTTGGATGGCGTACCGTAGTACTTCTCGACCAGCTCAAGATCGTGCTGCTGGTGAGGACCAACACAAAGGACGTCGTCGTAGTAGGTGTACTCGTTGCGCGTCGAAGTAACCGTCATGGAGGTCATGTGGTGGCACATGTACATGTACTCAGCGTCTTTGCGCACGTAGGAGCGCTTCATGTAGGAGCTCTCCAGGTCACCGAGGGACGTAACTACAACGTCGGCATCCAGCTTCATAAAGAGCGTGATGAGACGACGCTGACCCAGGTAATACGGAATCAGGCGAGGCTGCTGTTTTGCCAGTTCAAAGACCTGGTCGTTAGGGTCAGAGGTGACGTAGTGAATACGAATATCAGAGTTTGCCAGCAGCCACTCGATGGCGCCCTGGAAGTACTTGTAGAAGCCGCTTGATTCGGAGTAGAAGACCAAGTGCTTGCCAATGGTGTCAAAGAAGCGCTTGTAGTCCTCTTTTTCTCGAGCAGCATGAGGATCGCGCTGGAACCATTTGTGTGTGGACTTGGTTGCTGCGTCCATTGCCTCAAACTCATCGCGAGCAGCGTTGAGGTCATCGTAATCAACCCTGCTTACGAGGGTCAATGATGATGTTGCATACCACCTGTACCAGAATGGACAGAAGGTTTGAGCAGACCCAGTAGAATGCCATGCCACAGACAACGTAGACTGCAAGTACCAGTGACATTGCAATAGAGAGGCCGTTAGTAGTGTTCTTCTCTGCACGAGACTGCTCGCGCTGAAGTGGATTCAGCTTGTTGGAAGCAAGGCCAAGAGCAACCGAAGACAGAGCTGCTGCCAGTGGCATAATCCAGGTGATACCACCGTCGATGATTGGTGTCATGCCCAGAAACTCGGTGCCAGGAGCGCCGGAATCGGTAATACCATGGATGACATCAACCAAGCCAAACAGGATGACTACCTGGATTCCCAGGGAATGAGACTCAGCAGCGGATGATAGCCAGCTTTTTTTGTTGAGCTCGTTAGAGCGCTCCTCGATGGTCTCTTTGTCGCCGAAGTAACGCGTCTTCAGGCGGAATGTCTCGGGCATAAGACGCACCATTACGATTGAGTTTTGCTGCGTCCAAAGTGCCAGAGGCATTAGGATAATTTTTAGTTGCAAGAGTAAAGAGGAAGATTGCCGCCCACCAGCTGCCGGTTAAATCATATGCGGGCTGAACAATAAGTGAAAATACGTGCGCAAGTTGCTCCATAAACAAACCTTCTTTTAATACCTCAAGTGCTTCAACTAAGATTTTTTTGCAAGAAGCATAATTTTGTGCATATCTAATTTATGATATCAAATAATGTCTTCTAACTGCGTATTGAACAGGATAAGCGGCACAAATATGCGATAAGTTACGAACCTTAAAAGTATCATTAGGTAAACTCTTTTTGAGCTATTTAGCAGCAATTATGTGGCTATTTGTCCTTCTCGTTAATCAAAAATTAACCCTTTAAAAAGGGCTTTTTCTTCTATTTTGGGTTGTAATCATATTTCTACTGACTAAAATACACTCCATGTTATTTTTTATATTCGGCGTGGTCAAACGCCTGTAAAATGAGGAGATTCTATGCAGGCTAATCTGCAAGAGCTAAAAGAGACCTATTCACGGCAGACCTACAGCGTGTTTTCGATTAATCGCCAACAGAAGATTGCTGACTCTCAAGTTACATTTTCGCTTGCACACTCTGTGTTCATCATTTCTGTTTTTGGTGCTGCTGAAATTACTATTGGTGGCAAGGATTTCATCTGCGAAGGAACAACGATTGTTCATGCACCCGCTGGTCAGACAGTGTCTTATCGTACCCTTTATGGACGCTCGTTTGACCATGTAAACGTCTATTACGATGGTGTTCCTGGAGACGCTACCAGTCCAATCTTCAATGCATACGCGTTTGATCCTCAGGGATTTGACCGCATTCTTGATAAGACTCTTGACCTGGAAAAACTTAACGCTGTTCCCTCCTTGGATAATCGTGTGGCACAGATTGTTAACGGTACTGAGCTTATCAAGTCTATGTTCCTGCTTACTAACAGCCAAAAAGTTCAGGAAAGCATGGCCGAGGCTCGTACATATATTGAACTTCACTTTGCCGACCCTATTACCATTCCTGATTTGGCAAAACGTTGCGGTATGAGCACTCAACGCTTCTCCAACAATTTTGTCCAGTCTTTTGGCGTTCGTCCTATGACGTTCATTATTGCTAAACGACTTGATCATGCGCAACAGTTGCTCCAATCAGGTCTTTCTGTCCGTGAGACTGCCGAAGCTGTTGGCTACAACGATCCATTCTATTTCAGCAGGCTGTACAAAAAGCACATGGGCGTCACGCCTCAGGATGTCCATGACCGTTATGAGGGCGCTATCCTAATTAAGTAATAAAACCTTTTGCTGTGCGAAAGCAAATTTGTGGCAATTAATCAAAAGGGGTCAGAGCGTGTTGCTCTGACCCCTCTTACTTTTTACTTTTTTGCATAAATGGGTAATAAAAATTCATTTCTATGCATACGTAATTTTTTTGAGCTCAAAATTATGTAGCGAAAAAGGTAAAAAAACGCGTTTAGTTGGAAATGAAAATTTAAAATAAGTCGGTTTATCTCCAACTAAGACGATTTTTTTACCGCGTCAAAAACTTTTTATCTGGGCAAATGTTGTATGCAAAAAAATGAAAAATTCCAACTAAACGCATTTTTTTACCACTTGAGCCTTCCAAGCCTGCTCCGGCTGTTTTTCGCCTCGCGCTCCTTTTACGCTCTTTTTCTGATACAAAAACTCCCAGCACCGTAAGGTGCTGGGAGTTTTGCTTAAAATGATAAAGCTATTTATGCAGTAGCCTCGACAGCTTCTTCAACAGCGTTATCTTTCTTAGCAAAGTGTTCAGCTACATATCCAGTAATCAAAGGAGTCAGTATTGCAGTAACAATAACTGCAGCTGCGACCTGTGCGTTTGCTGTCGCAAGAACAGCGCCGCCATACAGTGCTGGATTAGCCTCTGCCATAGCAGCAGGAGTTAACGCATTTGCGCCTGCGCAAGAAGAAATAGCAACGCCTGCAACACCAGAACCGCCAGTAGCACGATCAACAAAGTAGTTGATAAAGCCACCACAGACGGAGCAGATGACACCTAGTAGAATACCTGCAGGACCAGCCATGATTAGGGACTCAAACTTCATGGTCGAACCCATTGCGAAGAAGGTCATGACGATGATTGCTGGTAAAGCGCTCGTTAGCATCTTCTTCATGGATGGGAAGAAGTTGCCAAGCAAAATACCCACGATGATTGGGAGAACTGCACCAAGCAAGGACCAGTTGATTGGCGACTGACCAGTTGCACCAAGAGCAAGCATGGTAACTGGAGGTCCAACAATCAGTGTGGTAATTGCAACTGCACCCTGCTCATACTCGTTGCCGTAGTCGGCCATAAGACCTGCATACATGGAGTTGTTTGCACCAGAACATGCAGCAAGGATAACCATTGAAGACAGGCCAAGCAGGTTGTCGTTCAGGAAGAACAGAACGCCAAGGCCAAGTGCAACGCAGAAGATTACCTTAGAAGTAATGATAATTGCGCCGCGAAGTGCAGCCTTAGGTGCGCTCTTGAACGAAATTGTTGCACCAACACACAGCATAAAGCGCCAACCAGAGCGGCAGTACCCTTAACGGTCATTGCAGCAGTAAAGCTACCAAGCGTTGGAAAAACGTCTGGAAAAACTGTGTTCATAAAGACGCCAAGCATCAGTGGTACCAGGATGTTTGCACCTGGAATGCGGCCCAGAGCCTTAAATGGGTGCTGGATGGAGATTGGTTCTTTTTCAGCCATGTACTCCACCTAGTCCATTACGATGCCGCCGTCGCAGTCGCCAATCTCACCGTTGACGAAGCTAGCAGCGTCGGAAGCAAAGAACAGAATCATCTGAGCTGGCTCAGATGGCTGAGCAGGGCGGCCCAAAGGAATGATGCTGATGACCTTGTTGTACTTCTCAGGATCGTTGGAAAGTGCAGTGGTCATACCAGTAATGGTGAAGGATGGGCAGACAGCGTTACAAGAGATGCCGTACTTACCGCCCTCTTTAGCGATAGCCTTGGTGAATCCGTTAACACCAGCCTTGGAAGCAGCGTAAGCAACGGTGCCAAGCAGGCCGCCGCCGATCTTACCAGCAACAGAAGAAACGTTGACGATACGAGCGCCGCCACGGTCGATGAAGTGCTGCCAGAGAGCATGGGTCAGGTTGTAAGTACCAGTGAGGTTGGTGTCGATAGTCTTAGCCCACTCGACATCGTCGACCTCTGCAAAAGGAACAGTGCTTACGCGACCTGCGCAGTTGATAAGAACGTTAACGTCGCCGCACTCTTCAAGAATGCGAGCAACAGTCTTCTTAACTGCCTCGCCATCAGAAATGTCCATGAAGAAGAAATAGTTTCCCTCACCAAGTTCCTGAACAAACTTCTGGCCAACCTCCTCCTTATCGAAAGAGCAAACAACTACGTGTCCGCCACCTGCGACGACACCCTTGGAAATCTCAGCGCCGATGCCTGAGTTACCGCCGGTGACCAGTACGAGCTTACCGGTAAAATCAAATGCCATGCTCTTCTCCTTTGAATCTACGAGCACAAAACCATTAGGAAACAACTAAATCATACCTGCATTTACATAACAAATAACAGAAAAAATTATCTTCAGAAACACTTTTTTCATCGATATACTGCCTAGACGAAATAATTGTCATAAATGATACTCAATTTAAACAATTAGCTCTTAACAATCCTCTTTCAAAAGTCGCAAGTTTCACAGAGTGATTACGCAACGCACAATAATCCCGATACGCTCAACAACTCGGCAACTCCGATACACACAGTAACCCCTGATACGCTCGGCAACTCCGATACGCATAGTACATCCAAAACACACCTCGTCATCACAAGGCATTTTATCACAAAGTTAGACAAGGCTAACTTATAAGCATACAATAAGGCGAGAAACCATTAGTACCCTTCAATCTTTTGGAAAGAGGTCGCTATGAAGCATCTCTCTGCGCGCGCTCCACTGGGCTTGCGCGCATATTTTACCGGCGCCACAAAGTCAACCAGTTCCGTACGCTCTTCTGCACCAGCGTGCTCTCCCAGCGCTACACGCACAGGCGTCGCACAGCGCAGCTCAACTATGACCCGCAGGTCAGTACTCACCTTGCTCGGCTCTGGATCTATCGCAGCAATCACATCGCTCGCAGCTTGCGGCCCACGCGATTCTGCAGCCAGCTCGAGCTCCGCACAAAACCAGAACCCTACCACTCCCCTTGTCCTAACCACCTTCACCGTCATTCAAGACATGGCTTCTCGCGTTGCGGGCGAGTTTTGCCAGATAGAATCCATCACCAAAGCCGGTGCTGAAATCCACGACTACGAACCCACGCCCGACGACCTCAAACGCGCGCAAAAAGCCCAGCTTATCCTCAACAATGGTTTGGGACTTGAGCGCTGGTTTGAGCGCTTTGTTGCCGACTCGCCAGCACAGCGCGCTGACCTCAGCGAAGGCATCACCGCCATCCCCATCGCCGAAGGTGACTACCAGGGTCAAGCCAATCCGCACGCGTGGATGTCGCCCGCAAACGGCAAGATCTATGTCGAGAATATCGTCCGCGCACTCAGCAACCTTGTCCCTGATCACGCCAAGGACTTCGAAGCTAACGGCGACGCCTACAAAAGGGTGCTCGACAACATCTCCTCCCACCTGATTGAGGAGCTCAGCGCCCTGCCGGAAAACCAGCGAACACTGGTTACCTGCGAAGGGGCCTTCTCATACCTGTGCCGCGACACCAACATGAAGGAGCTCTACCTCTGGGCCGTTAACGCCGCTGATGAAGGCACTCCGCAGCAGATTGCCAAGGTTGTCGAAGCCGTAAAGGCGCAGCAAATTCCTGCGGTGTTCTGCGAATCAACGGTCAGTCCTAAGGCAATGCAGCAGGTAGCCGACGAGACGGGTGCCGCTCTCAAAACTGACGAGAAGCACCTTCTGTACGTTGACTCCCTCTCAGAAGCCGATGGCCCCGTGCCCACCTATCTTGACCTGCTCCAACATGATGCCGACGCAATCGTATCTGGTCTCACGGGAAGGTAGCGCGGTCAATGACTCTTTCTGTTTCACATCTATATGCCTGGTACGAGAAAAAAGACCGCGAGAAACCCATCATTTATGACGTAAATTTCTCGCTCTCAACAGGAGATCTTTGCGCACTTGTAGGCGTCAACGGTGCAGGCAAGTCCACGCTCTTCAAAGCACTTATGGACACCATCGCATGGGAGGGTTCACTTACTTGGGGCAAGCAACCTCTTTCACAGGCTCGCAAGCAGGGCAAAGTAGCCTACGTTTCTCAAACGGAGGCAATTGACGCGACGTTTCCGTTGCTCGTAAAAGACGTTGTTATGCAGGGTAGATATGTTCATCAGGGCTGGATGCGCATACCTTCCACTCAGGACAAAGAGCTGGTTGCCCAGGCACTTGAACGCGTTAACCTGGCCGACCTTGCAGATCGTCCACTTGCCCAACTCTCGGGCGGACAAAGAAAGCGTGTTTTTGTGGCACGCGGAATAGCGCAAGCTGCTGAGCTGGTATTTCTCGACGAACCGTTTGCGGGAGTAGACGCTCGCTCTGAAACCATCATCACCGAACAGCTCAATAACCTCAGTAAAGAAGGCAAAACATTGCTTGTCTCAATTCATGACATTAACTTGGCTCAGGAAAAATTCCCGCTTTGCATGGTCATCAACAGAACAATCACTGCGCAGGGTCTTTCAAAAAGAAATTCTTTCTGGAGACGCCCTCCTGCAGAACCTGGTATTTCCGAAGATACGCATATTGAGGAGGTGCTCCATGCCTGAGGTAGATATTCTCCAATACGCATTCATGCAACGAGCCCTCATCACCGGAATTGCAACTGCCATAGTCTGCGGACTTTTAAGCTGCTGGATTACTCATATGGGATGGTCGCTCATGGGCGACGCAATCTCGCACTCTATTCTTCCAGGCGTTGTTATTGCTCACCTACTAGGACTTCCCTATCTAGTGGGAGCGCTTGTATTTGCTCTCATAACTGTGGTGTTAGTCGGACAAGTCAAAAAGAGCCAGATTGTACGTCCCGATACTGCTATTGGTATCGTATTTACAACATTTTTTGCACTGGGAACAGTTCTTATATCAAAAGTTCCCAGCCAAATTAACTTGTCCCACATTCTGTTTGGAAACCTTCTGGGAGTCACCACAGCTGATATGCTGCAGATACTGTGCATTGGTTTACCCATTGCGCTTCTACTCCTGCTCAAAAACAAGGACCTGACCTTGCTTTCATTTGATCCAACGCAGGTCCAAGCAATTGGTCTCTCAACTAAAACGCTGACCACATTCTTGCTAGTTGCTCTTGCGCTTGCGATTGTCATATCGCTCCAGGCAGTTGGCGTAATCCTGTCAGTCTCACTTCTTATTGTTCCTGGTGCCTGCGCAAGACTTCTCACCAACCAAATGAGACATATGCTCTGGATTTCTCCACTCATTGCCACGCTTAGTGTGCTCATGGGAATCACCGGTAGCTATTACCTTGATGCTTCATCAGGAGGAATGATAGGACTCACTCTCGGTGTGGTCTTTTGTATCATTTTTATATTTAAGAGTTTACCAAGGCTTACTTTTGGACATATACTAAACAAGAACTAAGAAAGGAGGACCAATGCATACACTCAACACCTCAAAAGCCCAGCTCGCTCACGCAACTCGTGCACAAAAAATCTTGCACAGGCAAGCCTTTGCGGCTCTCAGAACATCCATTGGTCTTATGGTCGGAGCTCTTCTTATCGCAATGGTTCATTAAGGCTTCATCTTATAAATCACCCTAAGTTTGGCGAGAAACCCCTCCTATTCAAAGGGTTTCTCGCTAAATTTTTATATAAGTGTTTGAACGAGAATACCTACGGATACTGACGCAAGGTTGGACAAGATTGAAAGAGTCCATGGGATGTTGCTTACTCTTTTTACCTTGTAAATGAGACCTTCAACAGCAATAACAACCAGCTCAACAACTATGACGCATGCCCAGTACTGAACATCGTTAGCAACCACATCAACAAGGGCGCTTGTGATAAAAACAGCAATTGGATTAGTAAACGCTTGAGCAGCAACAACAATCAACAGTGCTTGATTGTCTTTAACGCCCAGCGATTTTGCGACAATAAGCTCGACAGTAATAGTCAGAATCAGACAAAACGCAAATATCGGAATAATGGTTATCAAATACGGCAATAAAAATATTTGGTCGTCCATGCCATTAGCCTTCTGCTTGTTTGTCTTCCGCAACAAGGTAGTCTTCAGCCGCACACTCATCTTCAACCGCAAGCTCATCAACCTGATCAGATAGCTCTGCGATTAGAACATCTTCCTCTACACCCTGAACAACTTGTGCTGCCTGGAACATACGCTCATGACCAAATGGCCCTGTAGCCACGGAACCTTTGACTAACGTAAGACCTACGCCCAACGCAAGTGCCGAGACCAAACTGATACCAGAGAGCATTGCAGGATGTTCAATACGGAATCCTACGAGCGCAGGCAACGCACCTACGGCTAATGAGAAACTGGCTAGTCCAAACGCGGTGCCTTTTGCGTTAGGCAAGATGTTTGCCAGAGATGCCAACGTAATGGACATAGTAAAGTTGAAGAAAAATACACCCAGAAGGCCCATAACTGGTATCTCCCATGAGGGCGCAAACAAGGTGGCTGCAACAATGAGCGAAAAGATAGCTGTAGTCCTAAAGCCAATACGATCAGCAACCATTCCACCAAGCGCTTTACCTGCAAATACACCAAGGATACTTAATACCAGTAAGAGCATCTCGCTCTTCCAAGGAAATGCCATGACCATGCCAGCATAGCTTCTCAGCGCCACCACAAGGCTCAGCAGTGCAATCGCAAGCAAGGTATTGAATGAAAGCTCCGAAATATCAAACGAAACGTTATGCACGTTCCAGTACTTCTTGTTAACTTTTTGTACTACAAGCGTGATAAGCGCGCATAAGAACAACAGCACAAGCAGGGAAAACGCAATCTGAAGTCTTCCCATTTGAGCACTTTGTGTACCTAAAAAGACTCCAATTGCACCAGTTGCAATAAAGATTCCCGAAGGTCCTGCATGTTTTTGCGAGATATTAAGGACGCTCAGTCCACCTGCACTATGGAAGAGTGCGTTTCCAATCGCAGCAAAAGAATCGCAGGCCACTCGAGAAGGGCTACAGGAACCAGCGAAAGAATAACTCCAGCGCCCACTAAAGCATACGAAAGTAAGGCGGCATAGGAGTTCTTATCCAGCTGATCAAGCGCAATGCCTACAGGTAGCTGCAGGGTAAAGGCAACTATGTCATACAGCAAAATACTGAGCGCAACAACTTCCAGCGAACCCTGGCCAGACTCGCCCAACACTCGGCTTACAGCACAGAGCATTGAAGATACGCAGGCAAAGTCAACTACAAAGTGGCAAAGTGCATACGCAAATGTAGTGACTTCTTTTTTTGGTAGGACTCGCAGTGTTGTGGTCAAGGTTTTACCTGCGACGCTTTATGATCATAATCACGCCAACTACTGCTATAAGAATAGAGACTGCAGCCATAGATAGAAGGCTCGATTGCCTACCAATTCTTGGCGTAGAAATAACATCAGCTTTTGCAATGACTGGCAAAGCAACTGCCATTACAAACACGCTAACAGCAAGCGCAATTTTTTGGGCCAATCCCAAACCATTAATCAGATGACGACGTAGTGACATACATACCTCCTTCATCAACTTTTTAATAGTTTACCAGCACACACGCCGCGTTCCAAATGTACTCCCGTAAACGGCATAAAAAAGCGCCCGACGAATGTGAACTGCCTCCTATTTCTCGTGTCCAAGAAATGAGAGGCAGTTCACGAATGTCAGGCACTTTACAATCAATTGTGGTTTTCTCCTCAATACGTTAGGTTTAACCTTGCGGTCATCCCAACTTTTAACCTACTCAGATTAGTTTTCAGCCTTCTTGATCTTCTCGCCAAGTTTTTTGTCAATGACGACGTAAAGGTAGCCCAGGGCAACAAAGACAACAATCAAAATCACAATGGTCAAAGCAACTGTTGGGACTCCTAGCTTGTCAAAGTCCATGAATCCGTAAGGCCAGCGAGACTTCTCTTTAATCTGCACGCCAAAGCCCAGGACCAAAACAATAATGTACGCAAAATACGTGAGCGGATACAAAGGCCAGATCAGAGGCTCTTTGAAGCCCATAGTTGGCTTCTCGTCAAAGAGCAGCCAGTCCAAAACGGCGCAGATAGGAATCACATCATGCAGAATAAAATTGTTGAATTTAAAGACGCCGTTAACAAAGACCTCACCATGGTCAAGCAGGAAGTAAGCTACCAGGCCAGTTACGGTAATGCCCAGCATAAGCGTGTGTTTGACCGTTGGCATCCATGGCTTCTGAGCGGTCTCGGGATGCTTGTAAGCCTGGAACAGTGCGCCCCAGAAATAGGCAACAAGCAGCAGGTTAGAGATGTTGGTGAAGTAATACAAGAAAGAAACGCGGAAGTTCATTCGGAAGACGCCCGCAGAATCACACAGTACAAAGGTGCCAATCACAGCAATACATAGCTTAAAAAAATAAATGACGCTTTCTTAGATTTAATCAACGCAGTACCTCCTTCTGTAAAGCGAGAGGTCACTGTAAACCCAACGCGCCGCGACAAAAATACGTAATTCTCAGAGTTAACAGTTATGTTTCAAATGAAAAAGATTCAAAATGCGGTCTTCTCGCTTTTGTGGCGAGAAGACCGTGGAAGTTTAAAGCTTACAATGCAAGACTCGGTATGCGTGGAGAAACTAGTCTCACGGTATCTACCAGCGCTTACTTACGGTAGCGCGTGCTTGATTACCAGAATTGGATGGTGTAGGAGCAGTCGAGGTCCTGTGGATTTCATGACCTCTTTAACGCGAGCACGCATCTCTTTACCGTAGCAATGCGATTTGCATTTTGAGCAAAACGTCTTTGTCTCAATGTGAGGACAGCGGTCCACACGCGTATGCGCATACTTCTCAAGCTCAGCACACTCGTCGCACAGAGGCTCATGAGCTTTGGTGTGATGGTACTTCTCGCAATAAAAACGAATCATGAGCGAAATAAGATCTTTTTCTTTTTGACGTTTCTGCGCAATTTCTTCAGGTGTCATCAGCTCACTCGTCCCCCATCAACGGTGTAAACAACATCTGCAATTCCCATGGTAGATGCCCTGTGAGAGACAAGAACCACGGATTTACGCTCAGTTTCTTTATCAAGTGAGCGCAAGATAATTGCCTCGTTCAAGCTGTCCAGATTACTAGTTGGCTCATCAAGCAGCATGAGTGGCGCGTCATGCAAGAAAGCGCGAGCAAGGCCAATGCGCTGGCGCTCTCCGCCAGAAAGTGAGTCGCCAAGCTCTGCAACAGGCGTATCGTAGCCCTGAGGCAGCGTGGAAATGTACTCGTGAATTGAAGCCTTCTTGCATGCCTCAATAATCTCTTCATCTGTTGCATCAAGCTTTGCAATGCGGAGATTGTTCTTAATGGAATCGTGATACAGATGCGTATCCTGCGTCATGTAGCTCTCAAGATCACGCAGGTTAGAGGTATTAACCTGCTCCAAAGGGGTTCCAGAAACCTCAATGGCACCGGGTGTTGCTGGCCAGAAACGCATCAAGAGTTTAAGCAGCGTAGACTTGCCTGAGCCGCTCTTCCTACAATTCCCACGATCTTATCGGTAGGAATATCCACGGAAATGTTGTCTAGAATCTGCTCGTTATCATACGCAAATGAAAGCTCAGATACACGCACGCCTTCATAGGAGATGTCTTTTTGACCCACTACATCTTCAACCAGGGGTTTCTCTTCCAGAATATCCAAAACACGATTACCCGCAGCAAACGTACTGGTCAGGGTTGTACCAAGTGCTGCCAAAGCCACAACAGGCCCAAACGAACTCATCAATGCAATGGTGACAATGAAAGCATCGGTCATAAAAATCTGCTGGTTATAGGCCAGGTAGAACGAACTAAAGAACATGACGAGCGTTGCGGCAAGAATGACCGTTGAGGTGACAGCATCGTTGACACCAAATGCTTTCTTAACTGCCTGCTGTCTGTCGCTTAACTGATCAGCTAACTGACTTGTTTCCTTAATCATCTGCTTACCAGTGTTATATTGCAGAATCTCGTCAAGACCACGCAGGTTATCAAGGGTAACCGTCGAGAGTTTACCAGCAAGATCTCTTGCCTCAGCAGAGTCTTGCTCGGAGCGCTTAGACATAGCAAGCGGAATTGCCACGCCAACTATCAGGTAAGAAACAAGTGCAATGACGCCTAAAATCAAGTTGGTAGTACCTGCAATAAACCACACCATAACAACGCAGAACACAACCGCAATGCAGATAGGCGAGATAGTGTGTGCGTAGAAAACCTCGAGCAGCTCAATGTCTGAAGTAATGACGCTCATCAGGTTGCCCTTATTTTTTTGACCTCAAGTTTTGCTGGCGCAAGCTTTCTTAACGCCGTGAACACGCGGTCTCGAATAAGCGCAAGTAGTTTAAACGCAATAAAGTGGTTGCATTCCTGCTCGGCATAGCGCAGCAGACCGCGGACCAGGGCAAACAAAAGCATGCCACCAAAAAGCAACGCCATAGGAGAAGATGAAGCAAAGCCCATAGCGCTGAGCAGCGCATATGCTCCAAAAATGCTGATGAACGTGGCGGCAAGGTTACCCAAAACACCCATCAAAATTGCAAGTATCATAAAGCCAGCCAGCGGACGAACCAGCCCCACCAGTCTCAGCATAATAGTGAGCGCACTACGGCGAGAAGTACGTGCAGTTGTGGCGCTGTTCTTAACTTCTGTTTTCATTACGCCTCAACTCCTTTCACATAATTCTCAAGCTCGGTCTGGGCCTGCGTCATTCGCTTATACTCGTCATTTGTTGCAAGCAACTTTTGATGAGTGCCACTTCCAACAACGCGGCCATGTTGCATCACAACAATCTGATCGGCATTTCTAACGTTGGCTAAGCGGTGAGAAATTACCAGCACCATCTTTGACTGAGCAAGTTGGTGAACCTGCTGCATGATGACGTCTTCACTCTCAACATCAATATTTGAAGTAGCTTCATCAAAGATGTACATCTGGCTATTGTGAAGCAGGGCTCTGGCCAGTGCTAATCTCTGACGCTGACCACCAGACAAGTTGGAGCCCTTCTCGGCAACTGGCGCGTCAAGTCCACCCAAAGACTTTACGAACTCAGCAAGATTAACCTGTTCAAGGGCGTGCCAGAGCTGTTCTTCAATTGCCTCTGGATTACCCATGGCAAGGTTAGAGCGAACGCTTCCCATAAAGAGATGTGCTTGATGACCAATATACGTAACGTTTTTGAAGCAAATTCTGGTCAGAAATGTCTGACAAACTGGTATTTCCAAACAGAACATCGCCAGAATACGAGCGAAGTTTTCCAGTCAGAAGTGCTGCAATTGTTGATTTTCCGCAGCCTGACTCTCCTACCAGGGCATTCAAAGAATGAGCGCGCATTCCAAAAGAAACATTCACCAAGACGGGCTTCTCGCCGTCGTAAGAGAAAGAAACATTGCGCAGTGTCAAATCACTGGACTCTGGAACGGTTTTGGTTCCCTGCTCGCGAACGGGAGTATCAAGTAGGTCAAAAATCTTGTCTGAAGCCGCCATGCCGTTCATGGCAATGTGGAAATAACTGCCCAAAAGGCGCATAGGCAGGAAGAACTCAGCCGAAATCAAAATAATAAACACACCCTGCCACATAAAGATTATCTGGTCATTTACCTGCTGAATGGCAAGAATCATTCCAAGAGCACTTCCGCCAAACGCAACTACATCCATCACAGTAATAGAGTTGAGCTGCATGGTCAGGACCTTCATGGTAATACGTCTAAAGTGCTCAGCTTCCTCGTTCATCTGCTTGTGTTTAAAACCATCAGCCTTGTAAATCTTTGCTGTGGTCAGACCCTGCAGGTTCTCCAAAAACGTATCGCCAAGCTGCGTATACTGGCCCCAATACTTGGACAAAAGCTTCTTTGCAAACTTCTGGATAAGAACGATGGTCATTGGAATGAGCGGCACAAATACCAGCAAAACAATGCCAACTACCGGACTAATAAAAAGCAACGTCAGGAATAGTGTCAATGGCGCCAAAGCTGCATAGAAAAAAACTGTGGCAAATACTGCGCAAAATATGTCTCAAGTTGATCGACACCCTCAACTGCCAGCTGAACAATTTCGCTGGTTGCGTATAAGTTCTTATAAGAAGGGCCAAACTCTAAGAGCTTCTGATAGATCTTCTCGCGAAGGGTCTTTTTAACCCTCTTAGCTGCATAAAAACTTGTCTTGTGCTGAGCAACCTTGCAGATAATACGAATCACCACAGCAATAAGGCAAAGACCAATAAATATCAGCTGCTCCTCGAAGATAAAGTAATCCATAAAGAGCGCCTGAATCATTCTTGCCAGAGAGTACATAAATACAATGTTGGCAAGCAGTGCAAGCCACTGGTAGAGCACAGTCAAGCCAATGTATTTCTTACTCTCATCGATAAGGGCAATAAGGCGTTTATTAATCATCATATAAAACTTCTCTCGCTCTTCTTCCAAGCAGAATCTTTAGTACACTAACTGTTTCATTTACTTTACCTGTAGTTTTGTCGTTGCATATACGAGTTTGCCTTATGCAACATTTAAAAACAACACACAAAATAGCGAGAACAACTGCTATTTTTGAACACGTTCCCAGTCCGCTTTTGTGAGCATTGATATACCAAACTGCTCTTCTTTGCCTGTGTACTTATTAAAGTCTGTAATAATGCCCATCTCCGTGAAGCCGCACTTACGAGCCACTGAAGCAGACTTTTTATTGCGCTCAAGATATCTAATAATTACCTGGTCAACACCATGCTCTTCAAATGCATATGCGGTAAGAGCTTGAGCACCCTCAGATGCAAACCCTTGCCCCCAATAAGGACGACCAATCCAATAGCCAATTTCTGCCTGATGCAGCTGCTTTGAGGAATCCTTTGAATCAGGAATTTCTTCAAAATCCAATGACATTGAACCAATTACATGACCTGTCTTCATATCTTTTACGGCATAACAGGACTTATCGGACAGCACGTTTGCAAGAACCTGCTTAGAATCTTCTAAAGCTTTGTGAGGTTCCCATCCACAAAGTGGACCAATTTCTGGATCTTTTGCCAATTCATAGAGCTCATTGGCATCAGATGCATGCCATGGAATAAGAAACAATCTCTTAGTTGTAATCATACAAGCTCCCTTTAAAGCTTTTTACTACCCTACAGCTTTCTTATACTGTCCAATTTGTTGGACACTTAGACTTTCGCAATTTCGTACTCTGTTATCAACATCTTCTAAGGAGGCTCTTATGTATAGTCCTACAAAGCTCGTTGATTCCTTTGTTATTTCCGGTCTTCCCTACTACGACGCTCCTCTTATTTTTGATCAGCTTAAACTTGGTTCAGATTTGATCATTGTTCCTGAACGCGATAACCCTTACGACCCAGAGGCTCTTGCTCTGTACTCTAATGACCACAAGCTGGGCTTTGTTCCTGAGAAAGCAATTCTCTCTGAGTACTTTGCTCTTCTATGGACATCAAAACATTGTTACCTGCAAGATTACGCAACTCAGTGACCATCATGGTCATCTTCTCGTCAAAGCAGGCCTTTACGTCATTGATGCTCGCTAATTGGTACTCGTGAACTGTCCGGTTTAGCCCGTCCGTTTAGCCCGTCTTCGCCGTTTGGCTAGTCCCCTTTCTGTGTTTGGTAGCTCTGAAGAATTCCGCTCAAGTACTCTTGGTATTTCTGCCTGGTCTTCTTTGGAGCTACCAGTTCTATATCTGTTCCAAATGTTGCAAGCCAACCATAAAACGTTGGCGCTTCCATTACAGAAACATGTACGTCAGCTGTAGTTCCATCAGAACTAGGATTGTTTAAAATAATGTTCTTGCCAAAACGGTCGTACACCGAGCACATCACACGCTCATTAACACGAAGTGTTACCTCAACAACCTCGCCCGAGTACATGCCAAAGACACGCTCCTGATACTTATCTATATCAAACTGTTTGATTTGCTCATTAACCGTGGCATCAGTATCAGAAACCTCAAGTCTGAACATGCGATCCACACGATAATTGACAAAGTTTTGATGCTTATCATTCCACACAATAAGGTAGTAGAAATCATCAATATAGGTGAGCTGAACAGGTGTTTCTTCTCTTACTGGAAGCTCTTCAATAACCTTATCATTAAAGCCCTTCTTGCGATACTTAAATGAGACTTTTTTCTTCTGCAAGAGTGCCGTCTGAATAGCATTGAGAGCATAAAACACGGACTCATTTTGCGACTTAATGCGACCCTCAACATGGATGCGCTTCTTCAGCGTGTCAGAGGTAGACTTTCCACCCAGCTCACCGATAAGACTCACCAGGTTATTTGCTTTGCGCTCTGTCAAAAACTTTGACGACTGCACAGCATCTGCCATCAACATGAGCTCCTCAGCCTGAAACTTCCTAGTAGCCAGGCCGTATTCAATGGGATGGCGCTGGTAAGACTGGATGTCGTAGCCAAAATTCTGCAGAGATTTGATGTCATCATAGAGCGTTTTACGTTCCACGCTTAGCCCGCGCTCTGCCAGCTTTTTCAATAAGCTGAGGAGTACTTAAGCCATGGTCATCGTCAGTTTCTTCCTCAAAAATTTTTACGAGGTGCAAGCAGCGGGTCTTCTCGCTTGGCATACTGCCTCCGAAGTCTAGCTCCAATAAAAACTCCTGTCCATTTTAGTGGACAGGAGTCGAGAAGAACGTATGGTCAGAAACTCTTCGGTAAACGGCATGTAAGTCGTAGAAAAAGCCGTAAATAAACTGATATTTAGCCCCAAACCTCTTCGGCAATTTCTTTTACAAGCGCAATCTTTGCCCACTGCTCATCTTCGGTGAGCTTGTTACCAATATCGCAGCTTGCAAAGCCACACTGAGGAGAAAGACAGAGGTTCTCCAGAGGTACATACTGAGCTGCCTCATGAATACGCTCAATAACCTTGGCTTTCTCTTCCAGCTGGGCGTGCTTGGTGGTGATCAGACCAAGTACAACTTTTTACCAGCTGGAACAGAAGCCAGGGGCTCAAAGCCGCCAGAGCGATGATCATCAAATTCTAAGAAAAAAAGCGTTTACGTGCTCTTGAGCAAGAAGGGCATCGGCCACATCGTCATAGCCGCCCTCGCAAGCCCAGGTACTATGGAAGTTGCCACGACAAACGTGCGTGTTAATAGTTAGGTCGGCTGGAGCCGCATCAAGAACGCGATTGTTAATCTCCAAGAGCAGTGCCTTGATCCTCTTAAGACCCTCCTGGTCAGCGCCAAAGAAAAGCTCTGCACGAGGGTCAACTAGCACGCCCCATGAACAGTCATCAAGCTGAAGATTACGACAGCCTGCAGCATATACCTGCTTAATAAACGCACCGTAGCCAGCAACAATATCTTCAAGAAGGTCCTGGTCGTTGGCATAGTACTTGTTAGTCTGCTCGCGGTTCATGGGCATAATGAACTGCTCAATGAACTGTGCAGGTGCAGGAATAGTAAGCTTGGCAACGGTTGTCTCGTCCTCAAACTGCTGGACAAAGCGGAAGTGCTCTATAAAGGGATGCTCTTTGATGAGCTCCACTTTTCCTACGAGAAAGGTGTCGTCAATCTCTGCAATCTCATCGTGGAAAGGAAGTCCAGTATTAGTTGGCGCATGACCAATACCTTCGAACGCCCACATAAAATCAAGGTGCCAGGTTGCACGCCTAAACTCACCGTCAGTGATGACTTTAAGGCCTGCGTGCTTCTCCTTTTGGATAAGCTCTGTAATAGCTTTGTCCTCTACTTGCTTGAGCTCATGTGAATCAATCTGACCTTTTTCAAACTGAATACGAGCCTGCTTAAGATTCTCTGGACGAAGAAAGCTGCCAACAACATCAAAGCGATGTGGAGTAGTTTTATCATTTTTGATTGCCATAATGACCCCTTAGAACTGCTTACGAGAAACCAGTATGACAATCAGCACTTTACTTGTGAAATACAAATACTTAACTAATTCATATAGCTAAAAACTATATCTTAACGTTTACCGTTCCACTCACCTAAGAACTCATCTACATACTTCCGCATGTACTTCTCGCGAGCTTTTCCTAGCTCTTTGCCACTGCGCGTATTCATCATGTCTGTCAGTAAAAATAGTTTCTCGTAGAAGTGGTTGAGCGATGTTGATTTGTGTGAGTGATACTCCTCGCTGCTCATGTTGAGAGTTGGTGGTTCATCCGGATCGTACATACCGCGACCATGACTTCCGCCATAGGCAAAGGTACGTGCGATGCCAACAGCACCAAGCGCGTCCAGGCGATCAGCATCTTGAACACACATTCCTTCAAGCGTCGAAGGAATAACTGAGTCCGTTCCCGAGAAAGAAACCTCATCGATTGCGGTGCAAATAGCTTGGATAGTGGTCTCATAAACAGCGTGCTGACGCAGAAACGCAACAGCCCTATCCTTGTGCTCATGCGTCTCTGGAGAAAGCTTGATGTCATCAACATCGTGCAAAAGCGCAGCAAGAGCAACAATCTCTTGATTTGCCCCCTCCTCTTGCGCAATTCTTACAGCCATTTTGTACACACGCAGGGTGTGGAAGTAATCGTGGCCACTAAAATCTGTGGAGAAGATCTGCTTCACAAAATTTAAAGCTTCATCAATGACTGTTGGACTCATAAATTTCTTACCAAATCTCTTCTGCGAACTAGTCTTCTAGAGTGTTTTGCTAGTTCGTTTCTTTTTCAACTGCAATTGTACAAGTCTCTTTTTCGAGCGCTAAAACCTTGAACAAAAAGATTGTATGCGCTCGTTACAAAAATTGTTGTATAGATAAAAATTGATAGATTTCTATTTAATGCACGTTTATGACAAATGTCGAGAAAATCATCAAAAAGAGTGCGCTTTTAACTGCCATTTTTAAATACATAAAAATATTTTCATTGAATTATTTATATTACATGAGGTAAACATTATTTTTGAAATGTGTTCAAGGCATAAAAATTTGCTGGCTGAGACTCAAATTTTTTTAGCAAAATGATGGATAATTATCTATACATAAAATGCTTTAAGTCTGTGTAGTTTTCTTTTATCTTGTACGCGCACGTTAGATACAAATTACCACAGAAAACTACTGCGTTTTTGCTTGGGTATTCACTACGTATTGGGAGTAGATATGGACAAAAAGGAAAAGAACTTTGCTAGCAAAGGCGCAAAGACAGCTATGTCTTTGGTGCTTGCGCTTTCCTGGTTCCCTCTTCAGCGTTAGCGGAGATTGCTAACTCTCAGGAGGTCACTCAGACACAAGAAGTTGCGGCAACTCAAACAATTGATGCCACAGCATCCTCTTCAGAGGCAACCAATCAGTCTTCAACAGAGACTTCTGCTAATACTGAGGTAGCAGCTGCAGAGCAGAATGCTGATCAGGCTACTGTCCCTGCTGGAGGATCTTCTCGCCGTGTGACAAGAAGCTTGTCAGTTGTCTCAACTGAGCTCTGGGTAGACGGAACCAACGGTAACGATGCCAATGAAGGTTCTTCTAGTACAGACGCTCTCAAATCCCTGCAAAAGGCATTAGAGCTGTGGGGAGAAACTTCTTCAATCAATACCATTCACCTCAAAGGCAACCTTGATTTGACCTCTACGGTTACTATTCCCTCTGGTCTCACACTCAAGATTGAATCTGAGGGCGCAACGCTTACTGGCACTGGAAACAGCATTGACGGTCTGGTTCTATCATCTGGCTCAACGCTGACCGGCACGGGCACCCTTACCATGTCCGGCTTCAAGACGGCACTAACCACACAGGTTGGTTCTACCATCACTGATGGTACTTACGTCTTCAGGAACAACGCAGGTGCAAGCGGTACGCGCGGTATCTCTATTGGCGGCACCGTTAAGGGATCTACCAACAAGAACAGCGTTACTATTACCGCTGACGATAAGAGCAATACCAACTTCTATGAGTCTGGCGTCACTTTTGAAAACGCTACTATTAAGGTAACTTCACAGGCTCGTACCTGGAACGATGCTCGTGACCTTAACCTTAAAAACACCGATCTTACTGTTGAGGGCTTTGGTCAGACTTTCTATTTCAACCAGCTCAACATGAATGACTCTACCCTGACTGTTAACCCATCTTTCTGGGGTCAGACGGGTATGACCATCCAGGGAACTTCCAATATTATTAACTCCACCATTAACGCAAATGCTGGCTCCACTTCGGGTATTTCTGTTGGTGTAGCTGGCGGAACTGTCACCGTTACTAACTCAACTCTTAACTTCACTAATGGTGGAGTAGGTGGACTTAACGTCAACACTGGCGATGTTATCATCAACAACTCTGTTATTAAGGGTGACGGTCGTAACTCTGGCGCCCTCTTCGGTGCTCAGACTAACGGATCCATCCAGTTCATTGGCAACAGCCTGGTAGATACCCCTGCTACCAAAAACTCCGATAACGGCGCTGGTCAGACTCGTCAAAACTACAACGTTGTCGGTGGCTCTCACCTTATTAAGTACGCACCAAGCTATAACAGTGGTTTTGGCAGCACTATCCCTACTAACGGTGCAGCTAACGGTAATGAAGTTCTTTCATACTTCACTCTTGCTGACGCATCAACCAACACCCTAAGATTCATCAACGCTAACGGCGCAACGTACACCTATCCAGTTGTTAAGCCCTCAAGCGATGGTCAAAAAGCACGTTTGGGCACCTGCTGCAACCGTTACTTTTTCGACCTCAATGCCCTGGTGTTGCGGGAATTAATCCAACCTTTGCGGACGGCACTACCGCCAACAAGACCGCTCTTGCTATGCGCGGCAACTCTCTTGCAATCGCTTCTTCTGTTGCAGAAGGTGCCACTACTCTTCCTGCAGATCCTTACGCAAGTGGTCAGGAATTTGACGGTTGGTACTACACTGACGCAGCAGGCGTTGAGCATCAGTTCACCGCTGATACCCAGGTCAACTCTGACATGACGGTCTATCCACATTGGAAGGCAAACACTGCTTGGCTCTATGTCAGGTATCACAACGGCAACGGCGTTACCGTTATTGAGCGCGTTGCTACAAACGCTGGCCGCACCGTTAACGTTCTTTCTAACACTGACGTTAACAATCGCAACAGCAACTTCAACATTACAGGTAAAACCTTCAAGCGCTGGACCACTCAGGCAAACGGCGCTGGCGATGAGGTAGCGGCTAATTCCAGCCTTGCTGTTCCTGCAGGTACCGATACTGTTGATCTGTATGCAGAGTGGGAAGAGCAGCACCTTACCGTGTCCTTCTCGGCAAATGGTGGTACTTTCTCGGCAAACAGCGTCTTTAAGCAGAATCCTAACGTCTTTGACATCACAACCGATGCAAACGGCGGAGAGGTTGCAACTATCAAGACTCACCCAACTGTAGCTGAGCAAACCACCATTAATGCTCTGCTGCAGAATCTTAGCGGCAATACTCTAACCACATCTACTGATGGAATTGCAAGTCCAACCAGCACTAACACCAATACTGCCTATACAGAGATTGCAACACTGGAGAATCATATTCTTGATAACACCGATGCTCCTGTAACGTTCTTTGGCATTGTTTTTGGTCACAACTATCACTACTGGTTCACTGATGCCGCAGGTAACTCCCCTGCAACCATTAACGGTGGCGCAACGCTTACCAACGATGTCACTTACTACCTCAAGTGGAAGGAAGATCCTTCCATCCAGAAGATTGAACTTGCAAGCGATCTTCCTGCAGATATGTGGAGTGACTCTCAGAACAACACTACTCAGATCAAGGAAGTTTCCAACAACCAGAGCTTTAGCCTTACTGGTGCCATCGACGCAACTTCTATCGTTAACCAGATGACTACCTTTGAGAATGGCATTGCTGGAGGCCTTTCTGATCTGACCAAGATCACTCTTTCTGGCACAACTTCAACCTTCACCGCTAAGCTCACTCTTCCTGAAGGTGTTGTTGTCCCAGCTAACCCAACAGTAACCACCTCTGGCTTAGGTGATCTCTTTGAGGTTACAAATGTTTCTGTCAATGGTCAGGAAGTTACCGTTACCATGACCCTTAAGGGACGCTACAGCAACTATCAACAGCTCAAAGATGCTGTTGATACCGTTGGCAAAGACGATGCAGCTACTCCAGAGATTGCAAGACCTCTTACCGTCACTGTTGATGGACTCACGCTTGACCCAACCAAGGTCACTAATGGTCAGGAGCTTACTGCTACTGGCACTCTTACCGGTACTTTTAACTCCTATGCAAAGAACACCATTACCAACGTAACTAGAAAGTTCGAACTGAGCTGGGATGGCGTTCAGATTGCGGCTAACAGAGACCCTCGTGGTAATGGCATTCAGCAGACTCTGATTGTCAACAATCCAATTGAGATGAATCTTCCTGCTGATATGCTCGCTGACGAGAATACCGAGCATAACCAAGTCATCACTATGAAGGCAGGCACTACCTTTAATCTCACTGGTTCAATTCTTGCTTCTTCTATTCAGGAGCAGATGAACAATATCGAGCGTTCCTACCCTAATACCAACCACGACACCATTACCCTGAGTAACCTCAAGTTTAAGTTCACCGCAACGTTGACTGTTCCTGAGGGAATGACTCTTCCAAACAACCTTACTACCTCTACTGTTCAGGGTTTCCAACTTTGGTAGCGGCTTTAAGGTCAGCGATGTTCAGGTCAGCGGCCGTACCGTTACGATCACATTTGAGCTCAGTGATCCATCCTCCATTAGGACTTACTCTGACCTTGAGCGCATTGTTGATGAGGCCAGTGCAAACGATGGTTGGATGAAGCTCACCATTCCTGGCGTCACCATTGACTCCAACGTTGCTGCGGGCACTCAGCTCACCGCCGTTGGCACCGTTACCGGCTCCTTTAGCGCTATCGCTGACTCTGCTGCGGGCAACCGCAAGGTCTTCTCGTTTGTATGGAATGGCGTTCAGTGGCCAGACGGCAAGGACGCTGTTGCAACAGATAACGACACCATTCAGCTGACCATTACGGTTGCTGAGGAAGAGACTCCAGAAACTCCTTCCACTCCAGCTAAGCCAAGGAAGAAAAAGAAGACTCCTAACACAGGAGACGCTTCTGTCATGGCTCCTATGGCTGCGCTTCTCGCAGGTATGACCGCTGTAATGACTTCACTTGGCATTACTAAGCGTCGTAAGAATAAGTAAGAAAGAAAGTGATCTGTTCTTGTATTGCTCTAGTTAGGATGTGCTATGAAACGTAAGGCAAGGATTGTAGCGGGATTGCTTTTAGCTGCCGTTGCATTCGTCGCAGCATTGCTGCCCAACCTTAGCGTGGCTTACGCAGAAGACACCACAGGTCTTCAAATCAATGCTCTAACCATTGAGGATGCGTCTACCCACGCTCAAGTTGCCGACCTTCTTGCAGGCCAAACTCCTGCTCTTAAGGCGGGAGTTACCTACGCATTGAATGTTGGTTATACAATCCCTGCCTCGTTGCAGTTCTCGCCAACCTACCTTAACGTGAGGTTTGGCGATGGACTCTACGTCACTGGTCTTCCAGGTGCAACGTTTACTGTAGGAGCCATCTCAAACACCAGCTTCTCTCAGCTGATTACCGCACCTACAGGAACAGGAACTCTCCCCTATGGTTATCCTGGTGCAGGTTCTGAGAAGAACCGCAGTGGTGACTTGGTTTACATGACCAAAGATGGCCTGACCCAAGTCTCTTCCAGAAGCGAGATTCAGTTCAAGCTTGACGATGCTCTTGAGAACCAGAGCGCAAGTCAGGTTCTTGCTAACGCTATTCGCGTCAGTCTGAGTACTGCAGCAACACAAAACATTGATCCACATACTTCATCTGTTACTGCAGCCGATCCAATGACCTATGGTTTCTGGGCGGACCAGTCCACTGAAGTTGTCTCTAAGGGTGGTACTACCTCTACCCTTCAGGTATCCACAACAGGCGGTCGTGCTCTAACCGAAGCTAACAGTAAGACCACCGTACAGATCGTATATCCAAGCGATATGGAGCTTGTTGGTGTTGAAGAAACTAGCCTCTATCACACTATGGGAGCTGTTGTTAGCACCACCGATGACGGTACCAACAAGACTGCAACTATTGAGTGGAATGAGCCTGGTTCTTATTCTGGTACTCCAACTTTTAAGCCGCAGATTAAAGTTCCTGCTACGAGCACTAGGGCAAATGGTTCTACCTTCAACATTGTTATCAAGAACCTCACTAAAACCATTTGGAATGACACTCCTAACGTCGACCGCACTTCCGGAACAAATCAATCAACTTTGACCGTCACCATTCTTGACGGACTTGACCCAGAGAAAATCACTACTCACGCACTTGTTGACCATCCTTCTAATTGGGCATACAAAAAGAATGACAGCTACAACGTTCGTCTTGGCACCTATCTCATCAAAAATGAGCTCACCACAGATACTGCTCCAAAGACGCTTGAGATGACCATCGACCAGAATCAGACTGCTATTATTCGTGGCGTCACCATTCCTTACAAGGCTGGCATGACCTACGGTCCAATCCACTGGACCGCCTCTGATGGTTCCAGCGGAACTGCTGACCCAAGCATTCTGCGCACCTCTGGTGTTTCAGCACTTATCACCAACACTGCTCTTGGTCTCGATATCAATACCTCTATTACTTCCATCAAGGTTGATCTTGGTCCAATCCTTGGCGGTTACGATGGCATTAGACCAATGAGCGATCTTCTCGACACCTGGAATCCAAACAACAAGTTTGTCACTGACGAGTACTACGGCTGGAGCTACGTCTCTAACGGCGTTTTTGGCTCTTGGAAAGAGGGTACTAACGCCGACGTTGTCACTAACGTCAAGCTCTACGACACAGGTACCACTCCTGATGCAGGTGTCACGCTAGTTGCTAAATCTGGCGCGCCAAAGGTTTTGAATGGTGTTGGCAGTATCGATAAAACACAGATTAACGGTGGCGATACCTTTAAGATTTCTTGTCGTATTAACGATGCCAATTGGGACTGGAACCCTCTTCAGGAGCCAGTTCTCTACGTCATCATGCCTGAGGGCTTTACCTACAGCAACCTGACCGTCACTAACGGCACACTCAGTGCACCTGAGTTTGTTGGCACCTTTGATAAGGACGGCGTTGCAGTTAAGGTCTGGAAGTACACCATTGATATTGGCACCGAGACTCGTGGTCAGTATCAGCCAGACTTCACCAGCAAGAACATGACAGTCAGCATGGATGTCCAAACCACTGATCTTGCTGGTAAGGGCATCTACCACATCAATGACTTCATTGGTATTACCACCAAGGACTTCAAGGAAATTGGTGCAGAGATCAAGCCTGAGCACTGGGACCGCAGCAACTGGAACACTTCCCAGTACACCAGCCTGTTTGGTAACAGCGTAAACTCTGGCGAGACCATGGTTTCTCTCTCCGAGCGCCCTGGTATCAACATTGCCCAGGCTTCTGCAATTGCCGCGGCCTCCACCCTCTCCGTTAAGGACGGCATTACCGGAAGCGTTACTGACTACACTTACGATTCTGCAAACAAGGATGCAACCACTCCTGTTTTGCAGCGTGGAGACACTGCTACCGTTCATATTGCAGTCCGCAATAACACCGGCAACACCGCAAATACCACTCAACTGTTTGTTCCATTGCTGTCTAAGTCGGTAAATCGCGGCGCTGGCATCACCCCAGAGGGTGCAACTCAACTGCCTCTGGCACTTGAGAGCGTCAACTCTTCTTCGAACTTCTCCCACAAGTACATTAAGTTGAATCCTGGTGTTACCTACGATGCCAACCATGCTCCACAGCCTAGTGACTACACCGTAGTTACTAATCCGGCTGAGGCCGACATGGTGCTCTTTACTTCTACACGCGCTCTTGCTGCAAACAGCGGCGGCTTTGTTGACGTCACTTATAAGGTTGCCGACAACGTTGACGCTTCCTACACCAGTAAGCGCAGCGTGTTCAGCAGCGTTCTTGACTACGACATTGCTGGCAACCACTCCACTCGTAGCCTTTCAACTCATGCGCTAAGTTTTGCAGGCATTGATATCACCATCAAGAAGATTTGGAAAGACAACAACAATGCAGCTGGTAAGCGTCCAACTCCTGCCGATTTTGGCGCTAACAACCTGGAGCTCACCAACGATAAGAACCTTGATACTAGTGTGGTAACTCCTACCGTTACTGATAACGGTGACAATACCTACACTATTGTCTACAGGGGTCTTCGCAAGTATGTTGACAATACAGCAACAGACACCGTCTCTTATACCATTACCGAAACCCCTCTCAACTACTATTACGCGGAGAGAACCCACATCTTCACTGCCGAGCAATACACTGAAACTCAGACCCTCACCAACGAGTATCGCGTAATGCCTGCTATCGTTAATCCATCCGTCAAGAAGGAAGTTACCGGTGATGTTCCAGTTGAGATTCACCCTGGCTACCCATCTCCTGTTTCCCTTCTGGACTCTCTTCTCAACGGTGGTGCTGCTGACGTTGCAACCCACCTGGCGCTGGCAATGACGGTCTCAGCGATAGCTTAATTGATGGCCTCATCAATGACTTCCTGGAGAATGGCTCCGAAGACGAAGCTGACGCTCCTAACGTCTTTGTCTTTGAGCTTAGGCGTCTTGATCCTTCTTCCCCAATGCCTGAGGGCTCCACGGGAGACACCGCGCGTACCCGTAAAATTCTTGCTGGTGACGCTGAGTTCAAGAGCATCACCTTTGAGCAGCCTGGTACCTACGTCTACACCATCAAGGAGATTGAGGGCAATCAGGACATCGACTACGACAAGAGCGTCTACACCCTCACATACACCGTCACCGACGATGGCTCCGGCCAGCTGCAGGTAAAGCTCGCTCTGAGCAAGACTGCTCCTGACGGTACCGTTACTGTCATCGATCTTGGCGAGAATAACGATGAGAACGGCGCGGTATTCACCAACCACTACCCAGAAGAGGGTAGCGACTACCTCTACCACGATGAATATATTGAAAAAGATATAACGGGTGATATCCCTCGTTTCCCACCACCTGCAGCTGGTGAGCCTTCCCCCGCATCTCTCCTCAACGATGTTGAGCCTGTAAACGAGCCAGACGTCTTCACTTTCACGCTAACCCGCGATGATTCTTCCTATCCCAATGCCCGAGGGTACCGAAGGTGATACCGCTTCAACAACCATTTATCTCATCGGTACCAGCTCATTCGGCCAATTCAAGTTCACCGAAGAAGGCACCTATACCTACACAATCCGCGAACTTACCGGCTCCCAGACTAATGTCAGGTACGACAAGACCTACTACAAGCTAAAGTATGTGGTTTCTCGCAATGAGGATGGCAAGCTAGAACTCAAGCGCTTCTACACCAAGATTAATCCTGATGGAACGACCCAAGAAATTACCGTTGCTGAGAACTGGGAAACAGGTATTAAGTTTGTCAACCACTACTCCAACGAGGATCCAGAGCCAGTAAAGCATGCTCCATCTGTCACTAAGATTGTTGAGGGCGGCTATCCTCGCAATATCGTGCCAGATACCGACACTCCTGGCATGGTTGCAACCTCGCTTGGTAGCACAAGAGCTGTAACCGAGGATGAGGATCATACTTTCACTTTCACGCTTAAGCGCACTGATCCTTCTTACCCAATGCCTGAGAACTCCGACGGCGATACCAAGCAGACAAAGATTCTGCTCCACGGAACCGCTTCATTCGGCGAGATCACCTTCACCAAAGCAGGAACCTATACCTACACCATCTACGAGGAAATGGGCACCCAGGGCATCAGGTATGACCAGTCCGTCTACACCCTCATCTACAAGGTAACCTACGACGGAGAAGGCCATCTGAAGGCCGAGCGCACTATGACCAAGGCTGATGTGGATGGAAATGTCACTACCGTTGACCTTGGCGAGAATAACGATGCAGTTGGCGCAGTATTCACCAACGTCTATCCTGATCCACTTCCTGCAAGGGATTATCCATATGTTGAGAAGCTTGTAACTGGTGCAGCTCCAGTTGCGCCAGACAACTTCCCACCTGTTCTTCCTGAGGAAGACGACGGCGACCCAAGAACTCCATCTGCACAGGATATCTTTAGGTTTACCTTCACTCGCAATGATCCTTCCTATCCAATGCCAAACGGTGCTACTACAGACACTGTAGAAACCGATGTTGAGGTTTCTGGTATCGGACACTTTGGTGAGCTAGTCTTCACTCAACCTGGAACCTATGTCTACACCATCAAAGAGGTTATTGGTACCAATCCAAGAGTCACTTATGACAAGTCTGTCTTCACCGTAACTTACGTTGTTACTGATGATGGTCAGGGCGCACTCGACTTCATGCGCTACATGACCAAGACTGCCGAGGATGGAACGGTTACACAGGTTGACCTTGGCGAGTGCAACAGCAATGCTGGTTCGGTCTTCACTAACGACTATCCTGAGCCAACTCCTGATCCAGAGCCAACGCCAGATCCTGAGCCAAGGAAGCCTTCTACACCAAAGAAAAAGCGTCCTTTGCCTGACACCGGCGATGTCACTGAACTTGTAATTGCTTCTGTTGGCATGGTTGCTTCTGGCATCACCGCTCTCGGCTTTGCACTTAAAGCTCGCAAGCAGAAGTAAGGTCTATACATTCCTTAGTATGTAAAATGGCCTCGATTTATTCGAGGCCATTTTTTCATTGACTTTTCAAATAATCTATTAAAAATATCTCTTATCGGATGTTATTTCATTTCTAGAAAAAAAGGAATTCCTATGCCCGAAGAGAAAAACAATTTTCATTTGCCTATTGACTTTTAAAAAAACTAACTGAAGTTGATGCTGGAGAAATTCTTTCAGATATTTATGGGAAAGCTTTAGATGGAATTCCAAAAGTAAGTCGTTCAGTAGAAGAAATGGTAAATGACTACGCTAGTAAAGCCGACACACCTAAAGATGCCGCTCTTATGCTCGTTCAAAATCAAGTTCTCAAATGTGGCACATCAGGTTTTCTTACTGGTCTCGGTGGCCTTATTACACTGCCTGTCTCAATTCCCGCAAATATAGGTAGCGTTCTATACGTCCAATTAAGAATGGTTGCCGGAATTGCAAATTAGGTGGTTATGATATTAAATCGGATCAAGTACAAACCATGGTATATCTTGCCTTAACGGGATCTGCATTAAAAGATGTTGTTAAACAAGTTGGAATTAAGTTTGGTGAGAAAACACTCCAAGCTGCTATTAAAAAAATTCCAGGCAAAGCATTAGTTGCTATCAATCAGCGTATTGGATACCGTTTAATTACAAAATTTGGTGAAAAGGGAATTATTAATCTCGGAAAAGCAATTCCTCTTATTGGAGGCGTTGTTGGAGGAAGTATTGATGTAATCTCCACTAAAATAATTGCTAAAAATGCAATTGACATGTTTATTAACAATGTAATGCCAGAAGGCTCAGAATTGTCTAATGAAGAAATTGTTGATATGGACTCTATTGATATCACTGATGAAAGTGAATTGATTTAATATTTGATTTAACAGTGAAACAGCCGTCTTCAAATAAGAAGGCGGCTGTTTTTGTTTGGACAAGACGTTTTTCTCGCCAGTGATTACTCCCCTAGTAAAGTCTGTAAATCATAGCCGAAGGACTTAACAAACTCGTAGGCATCCTTCTGCCATTCTTCCTGGAAAATACCAGGAGCGGTCTCAAAGAAGCTTGAATCCATGTAGCGAATGACAATATATTCGCTGTTTGGCTGGTCAAAGCCATTGCCTCTACTGAAATCAATACCATGACCAGTATTTTTTCTCATTACAGCCTCGAGAATGGGGACTGTGAGTTCGTTTACAGGAAGGACAATATCTGCTCTGTCAAAGAAGCCGCCCTTTTCCTTAGTGAAGACAAAGAGGTTGTTGAGGGCACCACCTGCAACGCACTGAACTCGGCGAATATCAGATAGTTTGACCTGGTGTTTTGCGCCGGAAATTACACCATTGGAGATAGTAATCTTCTTCTCCTTAAGGCTAAAGCCAAGTGTGATGTTTAGGGCTTGAAGGTTATTAGGGAACTCGCTGGTAAGCTTGTTAGCTGCAAAAGCAAGGATGATAGTCTTGGTATCAAGAATGTTATGGCCAAAACCACGATACTTGAGATCTGTGTCAATGCTAGCGAGGTTGTGACCTTCATTGCTCTTAAAGGTAATCTCGTAAGGACCATTTGAGCTGCAGTAGTTCAGTAAGAAGGTTGAGCCAACCTCAGCAAACTGGACGTTTACCTCTGGTTTTCCGTTGCCCGGAACGTAAGACAAGCCATCTTTTGTAACGGTGTAAGAATACTTGTCGTCACACTTAATAGATACCTGACGGTCATCAAAAATGCTTCTCATGTACCTTTTACCTCCACGTTTTGCAGTACAAGAAATAACTAGAAACTACCTAAAATTATATCGTGTTGCTGGATAATTCTTTGGTACACGCTAATTTTTCGGCGAATGAAAACAACTTGGCGTTGGCAGAGCCGTCAAAATCGTTAGAACAATTTGATTTCTGCATAATGGAATCTGTTTATTCATAATCGTGAATACCGCAATTTTATGGTACTGATTTTAGTGCCCAAAAAGGTAAAAAAGCCGTTTAGTTGGGGATGAAAATTGAAATTTCCCTATTTGAAGCCCAACTAAACGCAATTTTTACCATAGTTAAAAGTTTTTCCTGGGCAAACGCGTATGCAGAAAAATGTAACCCCCAACTAAACGCATTTTTTACCACTTGGCACAGAGGCGGATTCAGAAACTCTACAAAACACCAGGATAGCGATACGACGGGATAGTTCTGCGTCGCACATGCGGTGGCCTTGACAGTCTGGCAGCTTTGGCGGCCTTGACAGCCTGGCGGCGTTGGCGGCCTTCCACGTGCTACGCAAAACAGGCTCCTGGTTTTACCAGGAGCCTGTTTTTTAGTCAGCTATCAACGAGTTGGAAAACCTAGCTACTAGCTGTTCTTCCTTCTAAGAGCAATACCAAGACCACTCAGGGACAGAGCTGCAGCTCCAACAATTGAAGCGATACCAGAAGCGTCGCCAGTGTATGGAAGACGTGACTTCTTAGGCTCTGGAGTGGTTGGAGGGATGACGGGAGCAGTGTTGGTCACTACAAAGCCATCGTCCTGATTACCAGTAATCTGAGTTGTGTAGCCAGTAATAGGAGTCTCGGAGATGGTGTATGCGTATTCGTGACCATCAGTCTTGTCATAGAACTCAAGGTTGCTGAAGGTATGCTTCCAGTCGTTAGCCTTGGTGATAGTTACCCTATCAACCTCGATACCGTCACGATACAGAACAATCTCAGCAGAATCACCTTCCTGGTTCTCCCAAACCTTGGTGACCGGAATGTCGCGAGTCTTCATGTTGGTGTTGGTTACTACATAGTTAGTAGCGTCGCCAGTAATCTGGGTGGTATAGCCGTCAACTGCATCCTCAGTAATGGTGTAGTTGATCAGCGCGCCATTGTTGTACTGGTTAAGATTGCTGAACGTATGCTGCCAGTTGTCTGCAGCAGTCAGAGTAGCGCTCTGAACCTCAACACCATCAGCGAGCAGGTGAATAGTTACGCTATCAGCAGGTGCACCAATCCATTTCTTTGTTACTGGAACAGAAACCTTACCCTCAATGGTGTTGGTAACCGTGAGCTCAGTAGCTGAAGAGCCAGAATAGGAAGTAGTGTAGTGAGCAACCGTATCTTCCTTGACGGTATAAACAATCTCGTTGCCTGCGTTGTACTTAGGAAGATTAGCAAACGTATGCTCCCAGTTGTTGGCCGCATTCAGATCAAATTCACCTACCTGAACACCGTCTGCGTAAAGCCTGACGTGAACACTAGTAGGACGCAGGCCCTGAGCGTTCTCATCGTCCACCCAAGCCTTCTTAACTGGAATGTTAATACGCTCTGGGGTATGAGAGTTGGTAATCTCGTAGCCGTTGATGTTGGCCGTATAGCCTGTTACTGCATCCTCAGAAACGGTGTAGGTAATCACTGTGTTGCCGTTGAACTTAGGCAGGTCAGAGAAGGTGTACTCCCAGTTGTCGGCAGCGGTAACAGTCTTGTGCTGAACCTCAACACCATCTGCAAGAAGTCTGACAACAATGGAAGTAGGGCGCTTACCGTCGTTGTTGTTAGAGTCGTCCCAGAGCTTCTTGCCAGAGACGGAGACCTTCTCCTGCTGCAGTTGGTTGGTCACACTCAGTGCAACGGAATCGTTTGGTGAGTTCTCATCCGCCTGACCAGAAGTAGCGGTGACCTTGTACTTCTTACCGTTGTAAGTGACCATGCCATTAGCGTCTGTGCCTACCTCTTCAAGAGTGTAGACGATAGGAGTCTTTGTGCTGGTACCATCGTTGTGAGTTTCAACGGTGTACTTACGAAGATGCGTGAACGAAGCAGTCCAGTTATTGGCTGCGGTAAGGTCAAGCGTCTTACCGGTATCAACGCCGTCGGCAAGAAGCTTTACGATAATGGAGGTAGCATCTGGCTGAGCAATTGCGTTGCCGTCAGCATCAAGCCACTTCTTCTCTACCTTAACATCCATGATGTCAACAAGCTGGTTTGCGACCTTCTCGGTACGACGCATAGCAGCTTCGTTGTTGTAGATAACGCTCATGTCGTTGTATGCAAGAGCCTCGGAGAGGTTTGGATCATACAGTGGTGCCTTCATGGTAAGAACCGCAGACAGAACGGTGTATGGAGGCAAAATAGTGCCACCCTTACCAACAATCTTGATTGCCGTTACCTTGGTGTAGTCAGTTGGAGTCTTAGTCCATTCTGGGCTGTTAATCTCGTTGATATCGTTCTGAGCTGGGTGTTCATCGGTGCGATAGTAAATATCGTACTGGGAGCTGACGTCAGTTGAGCCAATCTTCAGTTCAATAGGACCCTGAAGTGTATTGCTGAAAGCAGAGTTTCTGCCGTCGCCCACATATGGCAACACGTCGTACATAAGAATCTTATTCATTGGCGTGTTGTAGTAGTTACGAATGCTCAGACGATACTGGAACAATCCGCTGGTATCAGTGACGCCGCCAAAGTCAGTCATGATAGTAGCCGAGGTAAATGCCCTACCGTAGAATGCACCGCCGCCAGCAATATTTGGCTCAAGGCTACGGATGTGCTTATCAGACTGGATACTCTCAACGTTGTTGCCAAGAACCTTTGCAGTTGCCTTCAGAATAGTCTCGTCAGTGACACCATTCATATTGATGTCAAGATTATCCTGAACAAAGTTACTGGCGTTATACATACCCGAGAAGTCATCTGGTGTGCCGTGAGTCCAGTTTGTGGCGTAGAAGTAGACGTCATTATTGTTGTTCAGAACGTCATTCTCGGCCTTAGAAGGAATGATGTCGTCGTTGATTACCAGGTTCCTAATCTCATAACTCATGGTTCCATACTGATACACGTATCCGGATGGAAGGGTAATCTTGATTGCATTGCGTCCAGTCTCGTTATAGTTCCTGATGTACTCAACCTTCTCAGGCTGCAGTGAGTCAGCAATTGGTGAAACAGAGGTGTTCTCGTCATAAGAAACGCCCGTAGGGAGAAGATCGACGAAGGTTGGATTCTTCAGGTAACGAGCAGGTGAAAGCTCTGTCAGCGCAAAGCCCACGCGAGCACTAAAGCGCTCGTTAGGCATACCAACACGCTGGTACCAAGAGGACTTGGACAGCCAGACCTTCTCGCTAAATGGAGTAAAGCGAGTATCCCAATTTGCGGAGAAGTTCATTGGGGTCTTGGTGCCGTCGGTATTAACTTTGTTGGCGTTGACCTTGATGATGTTGGTAATTGGCCTATCGCTGTAAACCTCGCCAAATGGATTCATGAACATCATCTGGATGTTGAAATCAATGTTGCTGGTTGGCTGCAGGGTTACGTTCTTGAAGTAAATACCAATCTTCCTGTACTGAGGAGACACAGCGGAAGCATTAGATGGATCAAGCGTACCCTGGTTGATCTGGTCCAGATAGGACTGTAGCTGCTGCTGGCTTGCCGAGTTCATGTCAGCACGGTAAAGCCAGTTTGCACCGTTAGTCCTGGTAGGAATGATGTCGTAGCTGCCATCTGCCTTGTAGCCACGGACCTCAATCTGGTCCATGTTAAGTCCAACTCGCTGGCCAACTGCAACAAGATTGCCGGTCAGTGCGGTCATAAAGAGGCGGTTGTCAGTGTTGGCAACATCCTCGATGAACTCGATGTCGGTGAGTGGGGTGTCTAGCTTGTTGACCAGCTTGATGGTGTAGTCAAGCTTCCTAACAGCAAGACCGTTCTTGTCGTACTGGATGGTAACGGGACCGCGCTTGCTAAGCATGCCGTTGCCGCTGAAATCATTACCAGCAAGGCGGAACTGCTTAGAGTCGTCATCAAAGTTGTGCTCGTTGCCAGGAACCTGACCAACGGTCTCTTCTGCAGTGCTTGGGTTGTAAGGAATACCCTGAACTGTTGCAGTGTTGTTGAAGATCACGCGATTAGTGCCGTTGAGGTAGCGAGCGCCCGGGAAGGAAAGCTTGAGCTGGGAATATGCAGGAAGGTTATCTCTAATGTAGTCGTTGAGAATGGTGGTTCCTGCAGGAATATCAAATTTGAGGGTTACGGTACGTCCATCTGGGCTGAGCGTCCAGTTAGGGTTCTTAGCTGGGTCAAAGTGAGCGGTAACGGTCTGACCTGCTGCGTTTACGTATGTAGGAAGGGTATCAGTAATGATGATGGAGCGATAAGCACGATAGTACTGGTAAAGCCTAAAGCTGAAGATGACGTCTGAAGTTTTATCGTTGGAAAGAGCGGACGAATCACCTGGGGCGTTAATACCACCGTACAGGAGCTGATCGTTGGTTTCTTCACCTGCAACCTGCTTCATAAGCCAAGGCTTGTCGTAGGTGATGGAGTATGTCTGATCAGGCATGTTAGCAAGCTCGGTGCCGTCTGCATTGTACACACGAACAACTGGTTTGAGCTGGAAATCTGCTGGGGTAACCATGTCTCTGAAGCTCATAACATAAGGGAGCTCCAGCTTAACGGTGGTATCGATAGTATTGAGGTACAGGCGCTTAATGGTCCTGCCATCAGGGGTAACGATGGTCTCCTCGCGCTTGATGATAGGCTGTGTAGCTGCTGCTGGAGTAGCAAAGTTATCAAGGTAGGTATTAGGGAGTAATGTTGTTGGTGTTGTTGACATCCGTAGCGGACTGCTTGGTGTTTACCTCGATCTCCAGGTAAAGACCGTCGATTGGCCTATGGAGGCCGGTTGCGTCAATCTCGATACCTGTGGAGATATTTGCATTGCCTTTAACAGTTGTAGGTGAAGTTGGCTTGAGGTTAACAGTAAGTTCTCCGTCAGCGCCAAAATCAATGTTTTGCGATAACGGATAGGTCACTGCCTTTGCAACAGTGCTTGTACCTAAAATAATGATACCGGTAAGCATCATTACGGCTGCAAACATAGTTGCAAACGTCTTCTTAAAGTTGCTCATATCAACCCCATCTTTCCTACGTGTTTACCCCATGGAGGTACAAATACCTCCAGTAAATATAGTAACGGTTTTTGACAAAATATTTGAAGAAATATCTTGTTCTACTTAAGATTTTTATTACATCTTTGGACAAAGATGTACTTGAATAACTGAATTGTGCTCAATTAATGCTATGAAGTGCATAGATTTAATTCCATTTACTAAAGTTGCAAGTAATTACCTTTCTTATACTTAACTTTTTTCAAAAGATGCTCAAAAAATTGGCTAGCTATATGCATCAGCCAAGAGTCAATTACCAATCAGAGTTTGAAAAATGAGACTGAAATAAAGTCATATCAACAATAAATAACAAGTGTGAAGCATACATAATCAAAGTAACTTCACAGTTTTTCTTCGCTTATGAGGTCGGGAGCGGTCTTCAGCGAGCTGCCAAAACTGTAGGGTTTCTCGCCAAAATGTTGTGGATACAACAAATGACCGTAACAAACAAACGTAAAATAGAGTTACTGCTAAGCAATCTGCAGATAAAATTAAACAAACTGCTGTTAGACACTATAGGAGAGTCGTGTCAGAACGAGCCTACATTTCCAGATCAACTCACTTGATGGGCGCGACTATCACCATTTCTTTATTGCCACCCTCCAATGATTCGCAGGAAGAGTACACTGCAGAACAGCTACTTGACGATGTCTTTGAACTCCTTAACATCTATAACCAGCGGTTTAACGCAAATGACGCCAATTCCGAGCTTATGCAGGTCAATCATGCAGCAGGCAAACATCCTGTCCCCGTTGACCCCGAGCTGTTTGAGCTCATTCAGATTGGCAAAGAACAAAGCATTATACCTGCAAGTCATTTAAACATTTCACTTGGCCCCTTGGTACAAGCATGGCGAATCGGCTTTGCTGACGCGCGCATTCCAAATAACGCCGAGGTCGCGCACGCGCTGTCGCTTACCGATCCACAGCTCATTGAATTAGACCCTCTGAGCTGCACCGTGTTTCTCGCCAAAGAGGGCATGAAGCTGGACCTGGGGTGCTTGGCCAAAGGCTACATTGCCGACAAAATTGCAGATTATCTGGAAAGTCAGCACGTCACTTCTGCCCTTATTAACCTTGGCGGTAACATTAAGACAATTGGAAACAATGCCCTTGCGGATAGGCCGTGGCAGATTGGCATCCAGAATCCGCGACAACCGCGAGGCACCAACCTTGCGGTGCTGCCTATTTGCAACCAGTCCGTGGTGACCTCCGGTACCTACGAAAGGAAATTGCAGGTAAACGAGCACACCTATCACCACATTCTTGACCGCAAGACAGGCTATCCAGTTGACACGCAACTTGCGAGCATCACGATTATCTCGGACAACTCGCTTGATGGAGAAATTTGGACCACGCGCCTTTATGGCGAGAAACCCCGTCAGCTTCTTGCCCGAGTGGAACAAGAAAAAGGCATCGAGGCGCTCATAGTAACCACTGATAATCGCGTATATTATTCGTCGGGAATCTCGCCTGAGTTCCTTGCGTAATTCAGAAAGGAAGTTTGATGCTTAACTTTGTTGGCCTTATTGGCACCAATTCAAAAGAGTCAAATAACCGAAGACTGCTGCAGTTTATGCAGAAGCATTTTGCCGAAAAAGCCGCCATTGAGCTGGTGGAGATTGACAACATTCCCCTGTTCAACAAACCCGCAAAAAAATGAAGGTCCCCGAGGTTGTCTCAGAGCTTGCAAAGAAAAATTGAGGGCCGCCGACGGCGTCATCATCGCAACACCAGAGTACGACCACTCCATTCCAGCGGTCCTGCAAAACGCGCTTGCTTGGCTGTCCTACGGCATCTTTCCTATGGTCAACAAGCCAGTCATGATTGTCGGCGCATCCCTGGGCACGCTCGGATCTTCTCGTGCGCAACTGCAGCTCCGCCAAATTCTGGACGCTCCCGAGCTCAAAGCCGCAATCATGCCAGGTTCCGAGTTCCTTCTTGGCCGAGCCCAGCAGGCATTTGACGAGAAGGGCAGCTTGAAGGACAAAGCTACCGTCAAGAAGCTTGACCTGCTTTTTGACGATTTCCGTCTGTTTGTGAAACTCAACGAAAAAAATGGCCGCATCGCGCGAACTTCTCCGCAAAGAGGCCGAGAACTTTGACTGGGAAAACCTGTAGGCCTGGAAGGAACTACTACTATGAAATTTGTCGGAATCGTCGGTTCAAATGCGGAGATTTCCTATAACCGAAAGCTTCTGCACTTCATCAAAAAGCACTTTGCCAAGCAGTTTGAGCTTGAGATCCTTGAGATTGATAACATTCCTCTGTTCAACCAGGACCTCAAGTGGGACGAAAACTTCCAGCTCCGCCTGCTGTACAACAAGATTACCCGCGCTGATGGCGTCATTATTTCTACGCCCGAGCACAACCACACCATCTCACCTGCACTGAAGAGTGTCATCGAGTGGCTCTCCTACGACGTGCATCCATTTGAGAACAAGCCTGTCATGATTGTCGGCGCTTCTTACTACGACCAGGGAACTTCTCGCGCGCAAGTTCATCTGCGCAAGATTATGGATGCTCCGGGCGTAAACGCATACGTTTTGCCTGGTAACGAGTTCCTTCTTGGAAAGGCCAAGCAGGCTTTCGACGAGGACGGCAACATTATCGACGAGCGCACCGTCGGCTTCCTGGGCCTTTGCCTGGATAACTTTGTCAAATACGTAGAGGTGGTCTCCAAGTTGAAGAAGCCAAAAGCCAATCGCGCCAGAGGATCTGGACGTAACCAACTCAATTTCCACCACTATCCAGGGCATTGATCCCGACGATCCTGATTGGGTCGAGAAGGCCGCCGAGCTTGTGGGCGCGGTCTCGGGCGACACATACGTTAAGCTTGACCACGGCATTTTGACGGTCAACCAGATTGACATGTTCCTGAAGGCAATGCCATTTGAGTTAACTTACGCGGACGACAACAACCAGTTCCTTTACTACAACAATACTCACGACAACCCAGACACTATGCTGGCAAAACGCGTTCCTGAGCAGTCGGGTGACCGTCTTTCCACAGTTCACAGCTCTCTTCCCGAGGGTCGCATGAAAAACGTTGAGTTTGTCATCGGCGTGCTTCGCAACGGCGACAAAGAATACGTACGCACCATTGTCCCAGGTACACCAGCCGACATCATCAACACCCATAACTACCAGGCAATGTACTACCCCGATGGCTCGTATGCGGGCATCAACGAGATCGTCTTCAACTTCAAGCCATGGTTGGATTGGTATCTGCAAACCACAGGTCAGCGCCTCGTAAGCGCTAGCGGCGCAGTTGTTCCGCCAGCTGGCGCTCCCGCCCCTGCCGCTGGTGCTCCCGCACCAAGCGCAGGCGTAGATGCTACCTCGGGTGCAAGCGCTTAACGTGCAGCTACGCGCGACCGCGACGCGCGGACGCGACGCACTTGACGCGCCTACGTGCCTACCTGCGTCTACGTGCGAGCAAGCGCAATGATGCACAACTGGAGTGATACACTTCCCTCGCCTTCCAGAAACAGACCTCTGGAAGGCGAGTTTTTTGTGTTAAGTTACAAAATTCCTTTTCCCGCTAGAGATGTATTCAATTCTATGAATATCTATACTCAAATATTCAATTTTACGTATCATCCAATTTTTCGGAGCAAAATTTAAGGGGCTAAAAAGGTAAAAACCCGTTTAGTTGGAGATCAAAACTTTAAAAAAATCAAATTTCAGCTCCAACTAAGACGATTTTTTTACCACCGTTGCAATTTTTTTATCTGCGAAAACACGATATGCAGAAAAAAATGAAACTCCAACTAAACGCATTTTTTTACCACTTTGGCGAAAATCAACACTCGGCATTACTGGACACGCCTCAATCAACTGGGCATCCTTCGGTTCACAATACATCGCTTGGCTTACCGGATACCTTCAAGCACTACCGAAGCCATCTAACGTTGTCCAACAACACCCGGCAGCTGCTACCCTTCAAACTTGTTGATCTTTCGATCGTAAGTGAGCAGGCCGTTTACCTCTTCCTCAACGTCAGATACCTGGGTGTAAATGTATCCCGCAAGGCCTTCAACCTGCAGCGATTCCGCCTCTGTAAGCAACTTTTTGACAGCCACTCGCCAATCCTCAACCGTGGCAAAATCTCCGTACCCATATGAGTGGTCAAGTGACGTATGACCTGGTGTCATCTGCGCAAGACCACCAAACTCAGAGATTATTGCCGCTCGATTCCCCCGTTGTTTCCCGCTCCAACCTGCGCGAAGTGGACGGAAGTAATTGTGAATGCTCAGAAAATCACCACAGCCCTGGTCATACCAACCGCTTGTCGCATCGATTGGACGTGTTGCATCCAAGGCGCGAACAGCCTCAGTAGCAGCTCGTGCATCAAACTGTCCCCAACCCTCGTTAAAGAGCGTCCAAAATCCAATCGAAGGATGCCCATCCAGGAGCTTGACCATTTCCTGACAAGTTTCTGTCCACTCCTTGCGATAGCCCTCTTCACCTGAGGATAAAGCCCCGTGATGACTTGGAGTTGTGTCGTCGAATCGACCCCAGGTAAAGCTGAACAGCGTCGGCTTTTGACTCGTGTGCCAGGGACTATACGCGCTACCTCCCGAAACGCAATCCTGCCAAACAAGCATGCCAATACGATCGCAGTGGTAGTACCAGCGTTCGCTTTCAATCTTGATATGCTTTCGCAGTGTATTGAAACCAGCCGACTTCATGGCCTCTACGTCATATACCAGCGCATCGTCGGACGGCGCCGTCAGTAATCCGTCAGACCAATAGCCCTGATCCAGCACGCCACGCACAAAATATGGCGCCCTGTTCAAGTGAACCCTTGGCACGCCAACCTCATCAGGCTTCACCTCAACAGTACGAAACGCGCAATAGCTCCGAACAAAATCGACCGCTACACCATCCCGCCAAAGTGTTGCCTCCACGAAATAGAGGTACGGTCTCTCCGGAGACCACAACTGCGGTTTGTCTACCTGTAGTTCCTCGCAAATTTCTCCTGCTTCGCTCACCGGAAGCCTGGCGAGAAGAACGTCTTGCCCAAGCTCATCCTTGAGCGCCAACTCCAGCTCCAGTGCCTCCGACTGCAAGCTTGCCTGCCCGCTTACCTGTACGTTCGTCTTAACTTCAAGCACGCCGTACATGTCGCCCTTCAACGTTAGCGACTCAAGATGAGCTGCAGAAACAACTTCATACCAAACGCTCTGCCAAATGCCACTTTGAGCGGTGTACCAAATGTCGCCACGAGAAAGTCGCTGTTTACCCTCGCAGTTGAGAGCCAGCGTCACTTGGATCCCAAACGCAAAGCACAAGCTCAGCGGTGGTCCCACTCTTCGCCGCGTCCGCCACCTTCGCCGCGTCCGCCACCTTCGCCGCACTCTCATCCGCACCTGCCGCCTCGGCCGAGCCAAAGCAGATCCGTGATGTCAAACGAAAACGGCAGGTAACCGCCAACATGTTTACCGACAAGCTTGTCATTAACAAAACACGCACACATCCAGTCGACCGCACCAAAATGCAGAATAAGTCGCTGGTCATCGACCAGTTTTGGCAAGTCAATTTTACGTTTGTACCACAAAAGCTCATGCGGACGCACCGTACGACCAACACCAGAGAGCGGAGCTTCTGGCGAAAACGGCACCACAATCTGCCCGTCCCAACGGGAAGGAATCTCCTGTTGCGCAAGGGTCTCTGCATCTACCTCGCCATCTACCGACGCAATCGCATACTCCCACACGCCGTTCAACATCACGTAATTGTCGCGCTTCATGCGAGGACGCGGATGCTCAGGCAACATATTCGACGCATCAAGCGCCTCTCCCCAAACAGTCGTCAGAGGATTCAACGTCTCCTCCGTATGCTTTTTGGGCGCACTTGCCAAAACACGACGAATATCCAGCATCGCATCTCTCGTTTCTCATGAAGCAGCAGGTACAAGCACTGACAAACTGGCGTGACGTATATAGAACAGGCGCGACACAAGCATGTCTCGCGGACGTATGTATATCATAGCCGCTTCGTAAAAGTATTTATATAGCGAGAAAATCAAATAAGCCCCAGTTCACCTATGGAACTGGGGCTCGGATAAAAGCAAATGGTCACGTTTATATTCACGTTAAACGTTAGCGCTTAGGAAACCATGGAATGCAGCGATTAACGCGTTTACAGTACTCTTTGTACTCATCGCCAAACTGCTCGAGAAGCCACTTCTCCTCCGTTGCCTGCATCATCACAGTTAAAAGCGCCCAAAACACAAGAGGTAGTGGTAGCAGATAAAGGTTACTAGAGAGCAACGTTGCACCTGACATGACAAACGCAAATGCGGAGTAGATTGGGTTTCTGACCAGTGCGTATACACCGGTTGTTACCAGCTGATTTGCGATGATTTTCTCGCGAAGTTTTTCTTTGATAGCAGCGGAAACCCAAAGCCAAATACCTACAATCAGAAAAGCCGTACCCACAGCGTGCATCACGCCAACCGTTGCTCGAATACGCAGATACGGAAGAAAACCCAGCTTGGACAGGGTGATGCACGCAACCGTCAGCGCTGTGATGGCAATCACGTAAGCGGGGCCAACACCAAGTACCGGAAGATGATCCTTCTTCTCGTTCTGAGCAGGCATGGGTTAAACTCCGTTCGATTAGCATTTTGTTAGCTATAGCTAACTACACCATAAAGTTTACACCTAAACTACACTTTGACGTGAGGATTTTTGTACTGACCATGTCTGTTCGTTGCTCCCTTACCATACTGAATAGCAAACGTAGGACAATGATGTAGGCAACGAAGACATGCGGCGCACTGATCTTTAATCCACACAGGTCTCTTATCCTTCATCTGAATGGCCTGAACTGGGCACTTTCGTGCGCAAAGACTACATCCGATGCACTTATCTGAAACCGAGAAGTGCTGTGTCTTTCTCTCGTCGTTATACATGGGATCCATAAAAAGTCTAACTGCATACGGAACAACACCCTGCATATGATTACCAACAGCACGCTCTTTGATGCCGGTTAATACGGCGTTGATATAGCTCTCGGCGTTGTCGTTAATTTGCTGGACCTTTGTCTTGTCGCTCAAATCAAAAATTGGAGTCCAGGTATCAGGCATTTTGACGCTAAAACCAGCGTTGAGCTCTAGTCCTTTGTTGGCAAGAATCTTTTTTGCGTCAACAAACGTGCAACCAGCCATTATTCCGTACGTTGTTACAATGAACGAGTACAGCGCAGAGGCACTTATGACCTGGAGATTCTGCAAAAACTCCCGAGTTGTAATGGGAAGTTCCCAGTTATAAACTGGCGTCACGATGCCAAGCATCTCATTTTCTGAGAGATTTACCTGGCCGTTTGAAACCTCAATCGAGACTGCAGTGTCATCAAACTCCGCGGCAATTCGCTCGGCAACATATTTGCAGTTGCCTGTTGCAGAAAAATACAAAATCATGTGTCCCTCTCCCGCGCGGTAGTTGTCTACCCACGCTTCCCTTGCACTAATAATAAGCTATTTCACCTGGTTAATGTCAGTTACTACCCACTATATGAGTGTCCATTACACTGGACACTCAAAACTCTTTTCAAGCCTATGATTATTCAACGATGAGAAATAAATTACCTGTTCAAACAGCTGATTTTTTCTCTAACATCTCTGAAAGGAACGCACCATGAAACGAACGATTGACGTATCAACAAACCTGAGCACGCAAGTTGCGCCTGACACTATTGACGTAGACATCACTGTTCAAGGAACTTCCAAAATCCGCGAAGACTGCACAGCCAAATATAATGTGCTGCTTCAAACAATCAAAGATGCGATAGAGAAAAATGGGCTACCTGCTTCAATTCTAAAAACAACAACTATTCAGTATCTGGTCACGAGGAAAACCGGTACAAAAAAGATGATGAGGGTGACTATTATGTCGCTGAGAAAAAACTTCTAGGGTATGATTTCCGCGCTAAACTATCCATCAAACAGCAGCTTGAAGAAGATCTTGTCGAGAAAATCTGGAAAGCACTCAGTTCATGTGGTGATGAAGTGACCTTTTCAGTTGAATTCTCGATAGCACATAACGACACCATTAAAGACAACCTATCTGTAGATGCTATTGTTGCCTGTCATCAAAAAGCAAATCTTCTTGCTAAGGCTGCCGGAGCAAAGGTGGTTGGGCTTAAGCATGCAGACTACGACTTTAACAGGAGAGAACTAGCGTATAAAGCCCGCGATCATATGGCTTTTTATGATTCTGATTGTGGAAACCAAGTTCCTACATTTGATTCATCAGACATAGACATCTGTTGCTATGTCAGCACCTCATGGGAAATCGAACTACTCCCACCAGATGATCTGCTGTAGCTGCACAATCCACCGCACTTCAAAGGGTTTCTCGCCTGGCGAGAAACCCTACTAGTAGCAGGCTATTTTCACTTGCAGGTTTTTCACGGATGCAGTTCATTTACTTTCAGCAAGCGGTCACTGAACGCACCCCGTTTACTGGTAGCGAAGCGACTCAACAGGATTGAGCTTTGAGGCTCGACGAGCGGGCCAATACCCAAAGATCAAGCCGATGCCAATGCAGATTCCCGAGGTAATCATCACGATGTTTGGGGTGATGATGGGCGTGATACCAGTTTCAAGCTGTATCATGCTGCCAAACGAGCCGGCCAGGCCCCATGCTCCGGCGTAACCCAGGGCAATGCCAATCACACCGCCCATAATGCAAATCAAAATGGACTCGCATAAGAACTGCTTGGTGATGTCGGACGCGCGAGCGCCAAGAGCTTTACGCAGGCCAATCTCCCTAATGCGCTCCGTCACGTTGGTAAGCATCATGTTCATAATGCCAATGCCGCCAACCAGAAGCGAGATACTTGCCGTGGCGGTAACCAGGACCTGGAACGACATGAGCGTGGCATTCATCTGCTCAATAATGGACGAGAGCGTCATAACTGTCACACGATCTTCTGCCTGCGCGGAAGGAATGTTAAACCAGTCCAACAACCAGGACTTTGTTTCATCCGCAAGCGCCTTCATGTCAACGTTTTCGCGAGCGTAACCAAAGACCTGGCTGATAGTTTTGGTGCCCGTCAGGCGCGCTGAATACGTGGAATATGGTATATAGGCCAGCAGCGTATCGCCTTGCCCGCCCCCATTTGGGCCACTGTCAACCACGCCCACAATGGTGTAGCTGTCGTTGTTGATGCGAACAACCTGTCCAATGGATGCATCTGCACTACCAAAGAGCTTCTCGGCAGACAATTTGTCGAGAAGAACGTTTCTAGATGTGTCATCTACGTCGGACTTTGTGAAGAGCGAGCCCGCGGATGCCTTGAGGCCCATGACGGTAAAGTAGTCGGACGTGCAGCCGATGATTCGCGCGTCAAACTGCTTCTCGGCCGAGTTGACGCGGGCCATGGTGGAGTCGATGCCGGTCACAAGCTCGTAGCCAGGTACACTGAGCTGCAGCATGTCAAGATCTTGCTGTGTGACCTCGCGGTCTGGCCATGCGTAGATCATGACCATGCGCGACTGATTGAGGCCCAGCGAGCTGACCAGCGAATACTTGATGCCGTCGATAAGCGCCGTCATGGCGATAACCGCGCTGATGCCAATAACAATACCCAGCACCGTCAACAAGCTGCGGCCACGGTTGGCGTTGAGCGCAGACAGGGTTTCTCGCAGTAGATCCATCAGCCTCATAGCGCGATACCTCCCGTCGCGGTATGCGCATCCGGTGCAGCATGTGCGCCCATCGCGGCATGTGCGCCTGTCACGGGGTGTACGCCCGTCGCGGACTGTGCGGCGTGTTGCCTCACAAACTCCTTTTCCTGCTCGTCTGTGAGCAGGCGGCCGTCACGAATGTGTACCACGCGGTCAGCCCAAAAGGCAGTCTCGGGGTCATGTGTAATCAGCACGATTGTTTTTGCCGCGCTCCTGCATGGACTTGAACGTGTTGAGTACCATCTCACTTGTTGCAGAGTCTAGGTTGCCTGTTGGCTCATCGGCAAAAAAATAACCGCCGGGTCGTTTACCAGCGCACGAGCAATAGCTACGCGCTGCACCTGACCTCCGGAAAGCTCATTTTGACTTGTGCTCGTAGTACTCCTCAGGCAGACCAACAGAACGCAGCGCCTTCCAAGCACGCAGCTCTCGCTCTTTTGCGGGAATGTCCGAGTAGATGAGCGGCAACATAACGTTTCGCAGCACCGTAGTGCGCGGCAGTAGGTTAAACGACTGGAAGACAAAGCCCAGACGCGTGGCGCGAATCTCCGCTAGATCATCATCAGAAAGATCTGCAACCTCAAGTCCCTCGAGCTTGTACGAACCAGCAGTAGGCGTATCCAGGCAGCCCAAAATGTTCATCAGGGTTGATTTGCCCGAGCCTGACGGACCCATGATGCAGAGAAACTCACCCTTCTCCACAGTCAAAGAAACACCCCGTAGAGCGTGCGTCAAACCTGCAGCCGTCTCATAAATGCGATGCAGCTTATGTACCTCAATTACCTTGGACATACGCGTCGCCTACTTGGAATCTTTGGAGCCTGTTGCGTCATTCGCCGAGCCGGACGTTGCGCCTGCCGGAGCGTCCATAGCCGCGCCCTGAGATGGACCGCCAGCGCCACCGCCAATCATCACCTCAGTGCCATCCTCAATACCGGCGCCCTCGATGACGGCCGTCGTAGAACTTTTGTGCCTTTACGGTCACCGATACGCGCTTTACCTGAGGATAGCCCTTCTCGTCACGAGAAGTAACAACATTGACGTAAGCACCATCGCCATCGTCCATGACAGCAACAAGGGGTACGGTCAGTACGTTATCCATGTGCTGAATCATAATGTCCACGTTAGCAGTCATACCCGGCTTGATGGATGCATCGGGACTGCTAATGAGCAGGTCAACGGTGTAAGAAACAATGGAGCGACCAGGGCTATCGTAACTTGCACCTGCGTCGGCACCGTTGGACGAAACAGCAGAAACGTGAGTAACCACTGCATCGCAATACAGTCTCGCAGAGCTGTAAAGCTGACCTGCGCCTTCTGGTCAACGGCAATGCGGGAAATGTCCACCTCGTTGATCTGGACGTTCACCTTCATCTGGGAAAGGTCCGCGATAGTAATCAGAGGACCGGCATTGCCAGCACCTGGTGCAGACGAGCCAACCGAAGCGCCGTTCACCGCGTTCATCACAATAACCGTTCCGTCACAAGGAGCGGTGACTACACGCTTGTCTGCCTTGGCAATTGCATCGTTGTAAGCAGATCGTGCCTCCTCAAGCGCAATCTGAGCGCTCTCCAGATTTGCCTCTGCTGCTTCCACAGCAGCAGCAATAGACGCAGCATTTGCCTCCTGGCCTTCAGCACCTGCCTCTGAGACACCATTGCGAGCAGAGACCAGAGCCGAGCGAGCCTTACTGACCTCGTTCTCGGCTGCTTTTACCTGCTGAGATGCCTTACGAACAGCCTTATCCAGCTCATCGTTCTTGATGGTAAAGAGCTTGTCGCCCTTATGAACGTACGTGCCCTCAGAAACCTGAACATCCTGAATAATGCCATCTACCTCGGGAGTTACCACAGTTGACGATACAGGCTTGATGGATCCAGACGCGGAAACAGAATCGCTGAACTCGCCGCGCGTGACAAACGTAGTGCTTGGCATCACGGTAGTGTTCTGGTTCTGGCCGCCCTGGCACATAGGCAAAATAAACAATGTGACGAGAAGAACAAAGACTCCGGCGGCTATTCCTGCCTTAATAAGTTTCTTTTTACGACGAGCTTTGCGGTGACGCGCAAGACTCTCGTACGCCTCACGAGCCTCAGCATCTTCTTCGCTCTCACCTGGAGAAATGACACCAATCTGGGAGCCTAAGTTAGCCGTCTGATCAGCAACCGTTGGAAGCGTAGACGCAAAGGATGCCTGTTGATATCCCTCAGGAGGTGTGGGGATGTTGGGGTCCCAGCTCCTGTAGTGCCCGGCACACCTGTGGAGCCTGCACCGCCAGCAGTGCCCGTGCCTGCGTTGCCAGCAGCGCTTGCATTTCCCTCGTTAGCTTCTTGTTTTTGAACCGTGGTTGAAGTGAAGCATAGGTCCCTCCGAAGTCCATGCTTAAAACACGAGAAATCTCAGAAGAAATCGATTTGACCTTTTTAGTTTATATAAAATTTTTTTCAGCAGGAGTTAGCTTGCTTGAACAACTACGGCGAGCGGTATAAAAAGCAGCGGTCTGTGTCAGCGAGCTACTCAAACACAAACGCGCAACCACCGTAACTGTCCAACGTGTTTCTCGCCCCTATTGCACCACAAGCTCAAAGTTGTCATTTGATCGCTGAATGCTCCATTTTATCGATGTAGCGGAATCAACCAGCGAGAGATCATGTGAGACCAACAATAAAGCTCCTGGATATTCAGACAGTAAACGTTCAAGCGCTACGGTTGAACCAAGGTCCAAATAGTTAGTTGGCTCGTCCACTACGATAAGCTCTGGTGATTCGAGCATTCCCTGCGCAAGCATAAAGCTTTCTCATTTCACCTGGACTGGTTGACTCACCTGCAAGAATAAAAATCAGGATCGGAATTAAGTTGTGCCACAATAGACAACACTCTTCCACGCTGGGAGTTTGATAGCCCTTTGATTTTTCTTACTGTCTCTGTTTTTTGCAGTTCAGTTGGCTCTTGAGGAATATATAACATCCGCACATCGTCAGAAATACTTGAAATAATTTTCTTTATCAGCGTTGTTTTACCACAGCCATTATCACCAACAATGCCAATATGATCCGTATTACCAATAAATAGCGGTGGGGTTTGTAGGCAGCTCTCTCCCATAAGAATGTTATTAGGTTCCATCCTCAACAGAACTTTTCTCTTACTTGCTTCACTATCCAACCAGATATTGGAATCATATTGTTTTCCAACCTGAATACCTGTGGCTTTACCCGTTGCCTTCTCAAGTCTATCCCACATGCGAGTAGCCAGCTTTCCCGCTTTGCCATCTTGACCTGTGACTATATAACCTCGCTTTTTTGCACGAGCATCACTGTCATGCTTATCAATGTTTCTTCCACTTTTGCGCGCCTGAACTCTAGAAGCCTCTTCTCTACGTCGCTGGGTTTCTCGCTCAAGGCGAGTCTTCTCTTTTTGCGCCGCTTCCTTTGCGTGTAATGCGCTAGAGCGTTCAAGCTCTACCTGTGATGATGCCTGAGAATAATTACCAGATTTCATGTTTGCCGTGCCGTTAGCTACAAACAAACATTGAGTGCAGAGCTTGTCCAGCAACTCCCTATCATGTGAAATAAGCACCCCGATACCCTTGAACTGCGATAAAGCCGCAAAAAGAGCATGCTTTGTTGACACATCCACATGATTAGTGGGCTCATCTAGCACAAGAACGTCAGGTGATGCCCATAAAGCACACGCTACCTGGAGTCGTTTCTGCTGACCACACGAAAGCGTTTCAAAACGCCAAGGCCAATCATCCTCCAACGAAAGCTCTCGCCTCAGCTTAATGGCCACATCATCATAGGCAACCGCAAAATCAAAAAGAGTAGCTGGGGCCTCCGTTGCATTTTGAGCACAATATACCGAGAAAAACGATGGGCTTATAACTCCCCTGTCAGGTTGCAAGAGACCACATACGATATGTGCGAGGGTTGTTTTACCAAATCCGTTATTACCAACAAGGCCGGTCCATCCTTGTGGAAGCACAATAGTCACATCATGTAAGGTGGGCTCTACCGATGACGGATAGGTATATTCAATATTTGAAAGATTAAGCTGCATGATACCTCGGTTCTGCCGAAGACCACGCGGAGTAGCATGCGATTATACACAGGTAAATGGCGGTAAATTAAGACATGATTAAGCAATACTACACCCGCGGTAGTGTCGTCAGCGACGTTACGTAAATTCGGGCTTTATGAGTATCGCTAGTTATTCATGCACCTAATCCCTTCTCTTGCCAGTGCTTGCCAAAGGCTCCGGCAATTCAATTGAACTTATAGTAGCTCGGAAGACTCTCGATAACAAGATACAGCCGTACGATACAAACGGGACATAATGATACAAATGGGCTATTGACTGAGTTTCTGTGTGTCTATCCTTTATAAGTTAGATAGAGCTAACCGAAAGGAGACGCATTATGTCTGAAACACCCTCAGTCAAGAAAAAAGGGTTGCAACCGAAGGACCTTATAAACATCGGTATCTTCACCGCTCTCTACTTCATAATCATCATGGCTGTGGCAATGCTGGGCTACGTTCCTATATTCATTCCATTGCTCTCCGTCATCTGCCCGCTTATCGGAGGCATTCCGTACATGCTCTACATCACAAAAGTAAGGCATTTCGGAATGGTCTTTATCATGGGAACCATCCTCGGCATCCTTATGGGTCTTGGCGGTATGGGCATATATGCCTTTATCACAGGACCAGTATGTGGTCTTCTCGCCGACCTTGTCCTCAGAAGCGGTAACTATAACAGCGCAGGGCGCGCCATAATTTCACACGGAGTACTGAGCGTTTGGTTGATAGGTAACTATATTCCCATCGTCATGAATCGCGTGAGCTATTTCGCAGGTATCGCCTCTGGCTACGGACAGGGAATATGCCGACGCGCTCTCTAGCTACATCCCTGACTGGAGTCTTCTGCCTCTTGCTCTTGCTGCATTTGTCGCAGGGTGTATCGGAGCCGTCATTGGCAAGAAACTTCTCCAGAAGCACTTCGAACGAGCCGGCATCGCATAATGAAACAGGGGCTGTTCCTCTCAACTGCCAATAACCGAGGGCTCGTGCTTGATCCCCGTACTAAAGTGCTTGCTACACTCGTTGTCTCAACAATTATGCTTGGGTCTTATAACGCGGGGCCTCTCCTTGTGGTTAAGCCGCTGCTTATTGCAACGCCTTTCATTATGCTAGCCCTCTCTCACCATTTCCGCTCAGCAATCACCTACCTCACGCTATACGAGGCTGCAAGCGCTGTGGCAGCAATCGCGGAGTCATGCCTTACTGGAGTTGCTCTCTTTGCCACGCTAGGCATCTCGGGAATCGTAAGGCAGTTTGCCCCTGGTATTGCCATGGGAACCTGGCTAGTCACAACCACGTCAGTGAGTGAGTTCATGGCAGCATGCGACCGTATGCACATGCCTCAGGCAGTAGAAATTCCCTTTGTCGTAATGCTTCGATACTTCCCAGCGATAGCCGACGACTACCGTCAGATAGCTGCTGCTATACGCATGCGCAGCAGCAAGACGTTCAGAAACCCTATCTCCGCTATCGAGAATTGCCTGGTACCGCTGCTTGTCTCAGCAGTGCGAGGCGGTGAAGACCTCTCTGCTTCGACGCTTGTGCGAGGACTCGGTGGACCAACAGCTCGCACAAACATACACGAAGCACGCATGCGCGTACGAGACTGGATAGTAATCGCCTTTCTCGCCATGGCTACTATCTGTGCAGTGATCACGCCATTGCTCTACTACTAGGATTGAAATGATCGAGATAAAAAATGCATGCTACTGCTATCAGGCAATCGAGAAAAACAGTCTCTCCGAGGTCAACCTTAACGTAGCCCCTGGTGAAGTAGTCTGCTTGACGGGTGCCTCAGGATCTGGAAAGACAACCCTAGCAAGGCTCGTCAATGGCCTCATCCCCCATTATTATGAGGGGAAACTCTCGGGGAAGATTGAGGTCTGTGGTCTTACACCTTCCAACCACGAGCTTTGGGAACTGGCGCCAAAGGTTGGGTCAGTCTTCCAGAATCCTAAGACTCAATTTTTCTGTTTGGATACAACCGGTGAACTCGCATTTGCATGTGAGAATCAAGGAATAACACCTGACAAGATACGCACACGCTTAAAGGACGTCGCCAACGCGCTTGAGCTCACAGATCTTATCGACCGCAGCTGCCTCTCACTTTCTGGTGGAGAAAAACAACGCGTTGCCTGTGGCTCGGCCACTATGCTTGACCCAGATGTTCTTGTCCTTGATGAGCCGTCCTCCAACCTTGACTTTGCTTCCATAGGACTTCTCCGAAAGATTGTTGCAAAATGGAAAGCTGAGGGCCGCACTGTGCTCATCTCCGAGCATCGACTCCATTGGTTGGAGGGCATCGCCGATCGCATTATTGTGATGCGCTCAGGCAGCGTGGAACGCGAGATTGACTCAAGCAATTCTATGCATCCACTGCTGACGAGGCGCGAGCGCTTGGTCTGCGTGCACCAACCTTTGCGGCCATTGCAGCTGAACAGTGCTGCGCACGATGCGAGAAGAACGAGTTTGTAGAAATACGGGATATGAGCTATCACTACCCACAGTCGAGCCGCGGTATCAACGTTTCTCACATCGCTTTCAGGCGAGGAGGTGTCACCGCCATCATCGGAAGCAATGGTGCTGGAAAGTCTACCTTTGCACGCTGTATCTGCGGTCTTGTGAGCGGTTGCAAAGGGACCAAAGATGTTGGAGAAGGTCCCAGCCCATTCTCAAGCAGACCAAAGAACGGCTCCTTGGTTATGCAGGACGTGAGCCATCAACTCTTCCGAGAGAGCGTATTTGATGAGGTACTCGACTCCACGAGTCATGCTGACGAGCGCCTTACCCGTACTATACTTGCATCGTTGGACTTAACTGAACTGGCACAACGCCATCCGCTGTCGCTTTCAGGAGGCCAAATGCAACGCGTTGCCCTCGCTACGGCACTTGCATCAGGTCGTGACTTACTCGTGCTTGACGAACCTACCAGTGGACTTGACCTTGCCCATATGGAACAGGTTGCTGCAAGCGTTACCGCAGCAGCGGCAGAAGGACGAGCTGTCGTGGTTGTAACACACGATCCTGAGTTCATTAGAGCATGTTGCACCGACTTTGCCCGCATGGAAGACGGATCGTTTGTAGACCAAGGCGCGCTCGATGATGCGGGCTGGTCAAAGGTACTGTCATTTTTTGAGAACACTCTTCAGAGAAACGAAGGGGATTGGAGACACGATGGACATTGCTAACTATGCTGACATGGGTGGCAACGTCCGTCGCGTGACGCACGATACAGATCATTCTGTATGGAGGGCGGAAGGTACTGACGGACAGGGCATCATGACAATGCATGACGTCATGCCTGGAATTACCCTCATGTTCAATGACTTTACAAGCGTATGGAACCTTGAATCGGGCTTTAAGCTTACCCCAGGATCACGCATGCTCTGCCTGAACTATTGTCGAGAAGGAAGAATTGAGTGGGAGTCCGGGACTGACTCATGCCTGTACCTTGACGTAGGTGATCTTGCCATTGACGATCACGCAAGACATGAAAGTCTCTTTCGGTTTCCGTTTGGACACTACCGTGGTGTCACCGTCTGTCTTGATCCCGACATAGCAGATAAATCGCTGCAATCAATGTTTCCCGAGGGCTTTCCTGTAAGTGTTAAGCAGCTCTACGAGAGGTTCTGTTCAGGCGATGAACCAAGCGTGCTCCGTAGCGGACCGTCGGTCGAGCATATTTTCTGCGAGATATATAACGCTCATGACCGCTTTAGAGATGCTTACCTAAAACTCAAGATTATGGAGCTTCTCTTGTTTCTCGGCAGTAATATTCCTGAAGGCGGACGTATTGGACAGTACGGTCTCACGCGCGCACAGGTTGATAAGGTAAAGGAAATAGAACAAGCTATAACCTCTGATCTTTCTTCCCATAAGACACTCAAAGAGCTCTCACAAAAGTTCGAGTTTCCCTATGCCAGCATGCAGCGGTGGTTCAAGGAGGTTTATGGCGCCAGTGTGCACGCATACCTCACACGCTATCGCATGGCACAAGCTGCAACCCTCCTCCGGACAACCTCCAAGCCAATTGGTGAGGTGGCATTTGAAGTCGGATATACCAATGCCTCAAAATTTGCTTCCACATTCCGTAGTGTCGTTGGCATGGCACCTGGCGATTACCGTGAAAGCGCTGGGCAAGAAAGATAATCCACCCGCATAGATACACTTGGAGCTTATCGCGACAATTGGGCTTTTTCTCATTCAACGAGTCCTGAATACAATTTGCTCATACTCGTCGTTTGGGAGGACCCATGGACCCTAGCAAAAAGAAAAAGAGCAGTTGGATACAGCGGCTTGCTTCATTTACACGCGGACAGCGTCTAAAACTTGGAGCCTCGCTGTTATGTGCTGTGGTAGGTGTTGTTGGAGGCATTGTCCCCTTTTTTGCCGCCTACAAGTTGATTGCGCTTTCAATATCAGGCACCCTTGCCATCAGTGAAGTTGGGCACTGGGCACTCATTGCCCTTCTCGGAGTGGCAGTTCAGACAATAGGCTATCTAGCCTCAACATCGACATCACACAGCGTTGCCTACCATACGCTTGAAAACTTGCGAAACGCCGCTTGCAAACATCTTGCTGCATGCTCCCTAGGCGATGTTCAATCAGCGCCTTCTGGAGCACTTAAGAAAATAATCATTGACGATATTGAGCAAATGGAGCTGCCCATTGCCCACGTTATCCCGGAATTTACCAGCAATGTGCTTCTTCTCATCTTGTGTTTTGCAATCGTGTGCTCAATTGATATCCGGCTCGCTCTCTCTATGCTCATCGCACCAGCCTTGTCAATTGTGCCCCTTTCGCTCCTTTTTAAAAACTTTGAACGAGACTATGCAGCATACTGGACAGCAAGTGAGCGCGTTAACTCAACACTCGTCGAATACATCGATGGAATCGAAGTCATCAAGACTTTCAACCAAGCCGACTCCTCGTATGCTCGCTTTCGTAATGACATCTCTGATTTTGAGAAACTAACACTTGCCTGGTATAGGTCTGCTCGCGTCCCCATGAACGCCATGTTTGCAATACTGCCAACGCTCCTTTTAGGAGTTGTACCAGTCGGATGCATTCTTGTGGCCTCGGGAAGCATCGACGTAGCCCAGATGGCTCTTGCTTGCATGCTGTCTATCGGCGCCATTGGTCCTCTCACCAAAATTACCCAGTACACAAACATGTTCAAGGAGATCGAGAAGGTAATGGACAGCGTTAGTAAGCTGTTAGAGATGAAACCCTTGCCCGAAGTCTCCTCTCCCGCACTCATCACGTCCCACGATGTCTCATTCAAGAACGTCCGATTCTCATATTCCAACGAAGAAGTGCTCCACGGAATCTCTCTTGAAGTGCCTGAAGGTACCTCGTGTGCTCTGGTGGGACCAAGTGGTTCTGGAAAGTCAACAATGGCCAAGCTCATTGCTCGATTCTGGGACGCAGGATCAGGAGCAATTTGTATTGGAAAAACTGACGTGCGCGATATACCACTTGATCAGCTAGCTGGTCTTGTAAGCTTTGTGACTCAAGACAATTTCCTCTTTGATCGAACAATCTTTGAGAACGTAAGACTCGGACGTGAGGGCGCAACTGACGCCGAGGTAGAGCGCGCGCTTGCCGCTGCGCACTGTGAAGAGTTGGCAGATAAGCTTGCAAATGGATTTGAGACCCTTTCCGGAGAAGCCGGAGGAGCTCTTTCGGGTGGAGAACGCCAGCGCATCTCTATCGCGCGCGCCTATCTGAAAGATGCACCGATTCTTGTGCTCGATGAGGCAACTGCGTTCATAGACCCCGAGAGTGAGGAGCTCATTCAACAGGCACTCTCAGAACTTGCACGTGGAAAGACGCTGATTGTAATCGCGCACAGAATCTCAACGGTGCGTAATTTTTGACAAGATAGTAGTCATGGATTCCGGAAACATCGTCGCTGAGGGAACACATACGGACCTCCTTGGTTCAAGTGATCTCTATCACCGCATGTGGGAAGCACATATCTCCAATGGAACTCATGAAGTGAGAAAGGGGTAGCGTAATGTTTAGTGCGCTTATAAAAGTGGTGCGTTGGACGGGCAACAAGAAAACGCGAATTCTCTTTGGCTTTGCATACTCTTTTTCTTATCTCACTTGTTTCTGCAGCACCCATCGCTATTGCCACTTGGGCTATGTGCGGGTTTCTCGGCTTATCAAATGGCGAGAAACCCGATCTGAAAATTGCACTTACGGCTGGACTGGCCATTATTGCTTCGATTGCGCTACGCGCTGCGCTCATGTGGTTGAGAGCACGAGCCGAAGAAACCGTAGCTGCGGAACGTTCTAACGAGGTGCGCATACGTATCGGAGAAGCGCTGAAACGCGTCCCTCTTGGTTACTTTGACAATCACCCATCAGGAGAAATTCTCTCGGCACTCACAACCGAGCTTTCATTCGTAGAAATCCACGGTATGCGCATGGTAGACATGCTTGGCAACGGATACATAACCGCAGCTGCAATGGTGGCGTTTCTCGCCTTCATGGATCTGCGGGCCTGCATCCTTGCATTGGCTGCGATTGCGGCAGCAACGGTGGTACTGGAGCTGATGTTCAAAAATTCCGCGCGTTTGTCGCCCGCACAAAATGACGCACGCGAGGATATGGCTCAAGCAACGTTGGAATACATCCACGGTATGCCTGTTGTTAGAGTTACCGTCAGGTAGATGCTGCTGTTTCAGCAGTACGCTCTGCATACGCACGTTCTAGAAATGTAAATCTCAAAACCGAGCTTGCTTTCCAGCCCTTCAACGCCTTGCTTCTCTTTGTGACACGCAGTGCTTCGATTGGCGTCATTGTTATCGTATGTATCTCTTTCCTGAACGGCACGATATCTCTTCTTAACTTCTGCACGCTAGTGATGTTCTCCTTTATGCTGTTCCAATCAATCGAGGCTTGTGGCGATGCTGCCTACGTAATTGGACACATCGGAGAAGTTATCGACCGTCTTGACACCATCGAATCCGCACCTGCAATCGATGACAATTGCAAAGCTGTAAAACTTGAGCATCACAACCTTGAGATGCATGACGTCTCATTTGCTTACGGAGATGGACCTCTTGTACTCAACGGACTGTCTCTGACTATTCCCGAGGGAACAACTGCAGCTCTTGTTGGAGGAAGTGGTTCAGGTAAGACAACTGTTGCCAAGTTGTTTGCACGTTTCTATGATGCAACAGGCGGCTCCGTACGCATAGGAGGCCACGATGTACGCGAGCTTTCTTGCGACAGTATTCTTGCAGACTTCTCTATGGTTTTCCAAGACGTCTATCTTATGGATGACACGATTGAGCGTAACATCGCTCTGAGCAGGCCAGAGGCAAAGCTCGAAGAGATTGTTGCGGCAGCTAAAGCAGCACGCTGTGATGAGTTCATAAAAGCTCTGCCCGAGGGCTATAAGACAAAAGTTGGAGAAGGTGGAGCGCGACTATCTGGAGGCGAGAGACAACGTATCTCAATTGCTCGCGCAATTCTAAAAGATGCGCCTATTGTTGTTCTCGATGAGGCAACGGCAAGTGTTGACCCAGAAAACGAAGCAGAGATTCAAGCAGCCCTTGCCCAACTCTGTAAGGGAAAAACGGTGCTTGAAATTGCGCATCGACTCTCAACAATTGAGGAAGCTGACCGGATTTTCTTCCTTAGAGATGGACGTGTTGCAGAACAGGGCACCCATGAGGACCTTATCTCGCACAGTGGCCCCTACCATGACTTTGTTGAAGCTCGCTCGCGTATTGAAGGCTGGCAGATTTCGAAGTAATGGCGAGATATATGCAAAGTTTTGGGAAATAAGCACAGATGAATGAACAATTAGAGTCACCTGCTCTACGGGTGACTCTATATTTTTCTCGAGAACGCTCTCAACAGGTTGAAGTCTATTGATCTAAACAGCACTATAACGCTAAAACGAGAAAAGCAGTTAAGCCTATTTATCACCGTACGGAATTCGGAAGTAATCCAGTGTGGCTTTGAATCTATCTTGAGCCGTAAGGCACGTATCAAGAAGATAGCCGTTCTCCTTATCCCTCTGAGAGAGCCCTTGATAATAGAAAGACTTCATATCATCAGTGATAACAAACGGAGCAACGTCATGAGCAAGGCATTCTTTAAGCATAATCAACCTGCCGACACGTCCATTGCCGTCTTGGAAGGGATGGATGCGTTCAAAACGAACATGACAATCAACAATGTCTTCAAAGGTATGAGAGCTGTTTGAGTTATAAGTCCCTAATAGCGATTTCATTTCATTAGCAACATTTTCTGGAAGCGTGGTTTCTCGCCCACCGACCTCATTTGGTAGGCGTTTGTATTCTCCAACAGCAAAACAGTCCTTTGCAGAATCCGTTGTTCCTGTTTTTAGAATACGATGAAGTTCTTTGACGATGACCTCTGTAAGAGGGTCTTTTGCGTGGTCAATCACGTAATCGATAGCGCGGAAGTGGTTCATAGTTTCTACAATGTCATCAATATGAACAGGATTTCCCTCAACACCGATAGTCGCCGTTTCAAAAATCATGCGCGTCTGATCAAGGGAGAGCTTGCTTCCCTCAATGTGATTAGAGTTATAGGTAAGCTCAACCTGGAGCTTATGGTAAATGCCACCCTTTATTTTTGAGGCCTTTTCTTCAATCAAGCACGAAAGCAGCGGACTTATTGACGATGTTTTAGCGTTTTTTCGAGAAGGTTTTACTGCATCGGCTGGAATGTTCCAAGTTTTTCCCACGAGAAAAGCGCCTGTTACGCGACCTGTTGCACAGTAATTGCGCACACTTCTCTCGGATATGCCCCAGAGCTCAGCAATCTCTGCTGCAGAAAGAAATCCCATCGAGCTTCACCCCCTATCGGCAAAAACTGATGAGATTATTATAGCAAATGGGGCTATTTTTACCGATATCGGCAATAAAACGTAAGAACCTGTCTGTGCCTCAAGTTGCACAGTTGGTTGTTAATATCATTAAAGTAATTATTTATTTCTTGTTATAGCCACGCTCGCGAGCATCATATGCCCTCGATAATTTTTTTGTTCGAGCTCATTAAGATCTTTATGTCCGCTATCGACAAGACTTAATGTTGAAATAATAAATTTATCGCCCATCTTCCAATCAGCATAGACGTCTCCGTTGCCTTGACCAGTAAAGTACTGTCTTACTCGTTCTAAAACATGAATACTATGTCCCACGAAAAATTTATCTTTAGTCAAATTGTGTAAAACAAATACTCCAGTGAAGTCGACCTTGTCTCCTTTATCTGTAAACCACATCCGCTTACTAAGAAATTCCTCAGGAGTTACATCTGAACTTTTCGACTTGAGGGTTTCCATGCGGTTATGATTTTGAATCTTTGCACGGTGTGCGAAGAAGAATTCAGCAATCATCCAGATAACAGTTACTACAATCATTGGAATGATAAGACCATTCCATAAGAGTTCATCCTCGCCAGGTCTGTATGCCTCCATAGAGCGCGTAACTCTTATTGGAAGTTTCATGTGATCCTCTGTATATCTAAAGAAAATTACCGCCATAAATACAGCCCATGCACAAAAAAGAACTTGTGATTCTTTTCTCCATTTCGACATACTTTTAGCGGCTTGTGTAAATGCATAACTATTTATAAATAGACGTGACACGACAATCTCCTATGCAACTGCGTATATAATCAACCATACCTTGAGATATTTAGTCGAAAGGAACATCTGGATGAAGCTTACTAATGAACAGTTAGATGAAATTCTTCAACAAGCAGGACTTCGACTGGTACAGCCGTATAACGCTGATGGAAAATATCGAAAGGCAGAATGGCTTTATACCTCCTGCATTGATTGTGGAACAGATGCCCATTACCGTCTCAAATATATACTTGATAAAAAAACGATATTCAAGAACCAGTCTGTAGAGCCTGCTATTGGATGGGCTGGTACGGATGGGCGGGTAACATTTATGATGAATCAGTACGGACTCTATTAAAACGAGGATATTCCCGTAAAGACCTCATCGACCAAGGTGCTATTAAATTAGAAAGAGATAAATCCTGGTCAGATGCAGAATCACTAGCAACAAAAAAATGGCTATATTCTCGTAGATTTGTTGCATGGTAAACGTCCGGGCAACGATGTATTGATTGTGAAATGCAAATCATGTGGAAGACAAACAGCTGAGCGTCCTGACGACGTGGTCTTTGGATGTAGTTGTGGCGGAAGAAAAAATGGTGGTGTCATCTTCGGCCACGAAGACAGGAGGCCCACAACTCCATTAAATCAACGTGAGATAGCCCCAAGAACTCCATCAGCACTGGGGCTCAATAAATGGTTAGCAAAAAATTCAATCAATCCAGATGAACAAATGAAAGCAAAAGAAACGGTTAACCTAATTGAAAATAGTGGAAACTGTCTACGAGAAACTAACCCTGAGCTTTCCGAAGAGTGGGTAAAACCAGCCGATGGGTCTCGCCATACTCCCGACACTATCAAAAGTGGAAGCAAGCGCAAAGTATTGTGGCGTTGTATTGCATGCGGTCATGAATGGACTGACACAGTCCGCAGCAGGGAGCTTCGAATGAATAACCGTTGTCCGCATTGTGGCAAGATTATGGGGTCACTTGCCTGGAAATATCCTGAACTTGCTAAGGAATGGAGTCCTACCAATCCCATAAGCCCTTGGAACATTAAACCTTTCAGTCAACTTGAATTCATTCCTACATGGATTTGCACAACTAATCCAAATCACACATGGACTGCAACGGTTACTTCAAGGACTAAAGGAAGAAAACCTTGTCCTTACTGCAATGAATAATGAGCTAATACTTTCTGGAATGTCATTTCCTCCTTGAATGTAAACCTTGAATGTGGAATGCGCCTCTTACCTTAGAGCAATGATTAATATCTTGAGTTTTTTTCTATGAAGATAATAGAAGTAGGTAAGCCAAAACTACAGCTATCTCCAATCATGCTTGCAATCATTGCAATGAAACCTGGGGTCTTCTCCACATACGACGCAACCGCCTAAAATAACACGACCTTCTTCAATATCACGCTCTAATTGATCATCCAGCAGTCGTAAACCCCAAAGATATTTTGCGATATTCGTACTATTACATTTAGGGCATACGGGGCTATCTGAACTCTGTTTTTCCATTAGTACTCCCATCTCACGATTTCTACTAAAAGATCACACTTTTATGGAAATACTAGTCTACGTAATGACATAAAAAATACTGTCCACTGAAATGGATAGTATTTGAGGTTGACTATTTGATGTTGAGTATTTGTAGCTTTTAGCACACAGGATTGCCGTACTCGCGCAACATAGCATCACGGTTAATAATCCATTGCTTACCATACTTGCGAGCGTCTACTCCTGGAACTATTTTGCCGTATGCAACAGCTTTACGCAGAGTAGACTCGCTTAAACCCCAGAGCTCACTAGCGTCCGAAAACGATATGAGTCCATCAAAGGGCGTCGCAACCTCTGCTCCGTTCTCCCACAACTCGTCGCAAGAGAGATCAAGGTCATCGTTCCAGATAATACCATAGCTACCTTGATCAACCTCTACGCCTCTGAACAGCGATTCGTCTTTCAGAAGCTTAAAAGCTGAAAAACTCCTCATGAGCGGAGCTACATCGTAGATTTTTGTAGTTCCGTTAGTAAACTGAACACTCAACTTTAAGTCAGCCAACGCAGAGACTTCCTTGACCTTATGAAATTTCATAGTCTGCCTCCTTTAGATGAGCGGATCGATTTTCTTAAATTCTTGCGTCTTCCCTATCTCTTTTTATTATTTAGGATATCACGATAACGTGATATCCTCCTCAACTATTTATTAAAAAACTTCTCGCATCGTAAGCGAGGAGTTAATTTAAAACTGCAACTAAAAAATACCTACTGGATCTTATTCCCACTCGATATGTCCGGGACGTGTCCCGAAAAATATAAGAACTTGTATGAACTTTAAGTTATCTTGCAATTATTGTTCTACTTTTTGTCGTAGCTATTAACTGTTTATGTCGGTTAACTCCACAAACACAGATTTTGCAGCCTTACAGCAGTCCTGAAGAGCTATTCCTTTTGCGTACGGATTTTTTCTCACATATTTTGCCCACTGCTCCAGCATAGCAACGTCACCGGCAACATCATCAAGCGTATCGGCCCAGCGATCGATGACGGCTTGACTGCTCCTTTTCTCACAAGTCGACGCCAATGCGTTTCTCAATGTTTCCATATTGATGTCATTTCTTTTGACACCCAACAGAATATGAATGTCATAGAAATCTCGGAGACGGGTATTGGTAACTCCGCGAGATATCACAGTCTCAAGTTTTTCCGCGAGTACAGTCTCGATCGGGTATGCCATGAGGTTAATCTCGCCCTCGCCAAAGAGCAGCGGATAGCTATACTCCACCGCGTCCGGCGTAATTCTATCACCAGTGGTGACATCTACTGTCAGTGGGACCAACATGGGAGCATAGCTCCCCTTAAGGTGTACGCGAATGCCTGGATAGTCATCGGTCTTGCGAATATCTTCAATTCTATCAAACTCAAACTCCCAATCGTCGTCTACCTGTACTGCCGTGATGTCACGAAAGACCCTCTCTGCAGAATCATGGGTGAGGGCGAACCCCCTGGCCGTCGTGTCCAGGTCCATGGTGGTCCTAGAGCTGACGCCAACGAGGGACGAGATGAGCACGCCGCCCTTGATGACGATGTTGTCCCTCCATGTCGATTTTGAGAGGCGCTCAAGCAACCTCTCGAGAAGGTAGCTCTGCATGAGCGCCTGTGTGGGAATGCCCGCCTCCTTGGCCATGTTATTCACATGTGCCTTGAGCTGCATTGCGTTCTTCATCCTCATAGCAGCACCTCCAGGTAATTTCGGATTTCTTCTCAACGCCAAGTCTATGCGCGTACTCAACTAGTTTCTCTACATCTCTCTTTGGACTTTTTACATAGGTCCGCATCGCCGGAATGACAATTTGCGAGTCTACTATGCCTTGGCCCCTGACCAGGTCACAAAGTGTTCTCTCTAGATCGTACGCCCTAACAATATTGCTGTGTTGAGTAGTCAGCTCTACCAGTCCAAGCTCAAGTACCTCGTCAGCACAGGTGCGGCAGACTATCCCTGCCTCCCTAACGGGTGTGGCGTTGTAGCTTCTGGGGAACGTCATGGTGAGGAAAAAGGGCGCGCGGTCGGTCATACCGTGCAGGAACAACGCCGTGTCATCAGAGAATACGCCGCGCGAGAACCGATGCTGGGCGACAAGGTATGGATCCTCCCATGTCTCCGGAAGAGCGTAGAGACCGCGTCCGACCTGAATAAGTTCGCCCGCATTAACGGCCTCGGCAAGCTTTCTCCTTGGAATGCCAGAGGCAGTGACCTGCGATGCGGACACGTAGCCATTCTGGCCTTTCGCAATCTCGATTAAGGTCATGGCAACCCTCTTTCCAAATAAAACATTCATGCTGAATATTATTGCATATTAAGCATAAATGTACAATTCTGCATGATTGAACTATGGACTTGCATGAAAGGGCTTAAATGAGGGGGCTGGGCTTGCCTCAATGAGGAAGATTTAAAACAGGGGCACCTCTTCCAGATGCATCGAGCAAATAACTAAAATCCATCTCATTTGGTTTCCCGTAGCTTCTTGACTTTAGGTTTTGGGAGCTGTGAGAGCATTGCTTCGATGGCCTGGGCAATTCTGATGGGGTCTTCGCTGTCCACCAGCAGCATTGGCTTTGCACCGTCGTAGGGGATCTGCTCGGTGGCAAAAGCTTTGCGTGTTGCCGGCACATCCTTCAGCAAGAACCTATCATCGTAGATGCCGCCAAAGATGACACCCCTGCTGTACAGGATGTACTCACCCATCATCTTGCGGTGGGTTACCTCGGAAACCTCGCTAAGGAGATCCAGGACGAATTCAAGGTAGTCTTGAGTGGAGGCCATAATAGCTCCTAAAAAATGGACCCAACAACCGTTGAGCCCATTATAAAGCAATCTAGCTTTTACCTTTACTCCCACTCAACTATTACAGTTGTCCATTTGACATTAGCTGATTCCACCTCATACCACCTCGTCCGTCTCGTGCTGCCTCGTTCGAATCATTCCCAAATCAACCGTTGATTCGGACGGAAAGGAAGAATTGCACCTTTGCTGGAAAAATACGCTTTGCAGACTTGATTATCCCCCGAAATCCCAGCGGGAGTAATAGCGGGTGGCTTAAAATCGGTCTCTTCTCCCGAATCAGCATCGAACGGACGCCACTATGGACGGGCTTACTACGATGCAGTCGATAAGCTATGCATGCATTGATGAGGCGGTTACTTGTCTTTGTGGCAAGCGGCTTTCCCGGCATGCTATCCTGCTTCTTCATCCTTATTGCGCCTTCATTACATGAGATAATGCATAATCATCGACAATGGAAAGGATGTGTGTATGAAGCCTGAATGTTTATCAGAGCAACTGTTATTCAATACGGTTCGACTTATAGCTAGTAACGGTAGCTGTGGCACTGGATCGTACTTCGACTTCCAAGCAAACGGAAAGACCTTCCCAACCATCATCACTAACAAGCACGTCATTAACAACAACCCAGACGAGGAAATGACATTCTTCGTTCATCTGGATGAAGAGGGCGGCTCAACCGAAGAGAGTTACCGAGTTACGTACAAGGCACAATGGATTTTCCATCCCACACACGACTTGGCATTTTGCTTCGCAGCTCCCGTCTTCAATGCTGTCAAGCAAATTACGGGTAAAGATGTCTTCTATATCGGGAACGACATGAGCATTATTGCAACGGAAGAAAAGTTGAGAGACGTTCGCGCGGTCGAGGAATTGACCATGGTCGGTTACCCCGTCGGATTGTGGGACGAGGTTAACAACCTTCCGATTTTCCGACACGGCTACACTGCATCGCATCCAGCCTTTGACTTCAACAGTCCTGGAATTGGGCTTGTTGACATGGCGTGCTTTCCGGGGTCTTCGGGTTCGCCCGTCTATATCCTCAATGAAGGAAGCTTTCAAGACAAACACGGCAATATGAATATCGGCATTTCGAGATTGATCTTCCTAGGCATACTCTATGCAGGTCCTGAATATACGGCAGCTGGAAAGCTGCAGATACGAGATGTTCCGACGAAAATGATGATTGAGCCCCAGACCAATATAATGACCAACCTTGGCTATTACATCCGAGCCCACGAATTGAACGCCTTTCAGGAAATTATCGACAGCATAGACTAACGCCACCCGCATATAAGGCCGTGGCGCGTCAAGGCCTTCGATTAGTCTGAGCAGACTCCGCCATGTTTGTATTGCCCGTGAAAAAAGAGGATAGAGCGACCAAAAGCAAAGAAAGAAAATAGGCCAGCGAAACACGTGTGTCTCAATTTATTGTATGGCCCTCGAGAATCCCCGATGCTCTTTGGGTCATCAGCATCCAAGGAGCCATCCTGCCCATCTTTCGACTTTTTTGTTGCGAGGCGTCCCTTAGACAATCCCCGCCTTTTCGAAGTGCTTCCTCATGACTCTCAGTGAGAGGAGAGCCCCCACCAGGCTCGTCGCCACCGTAAGAACGACCATCCCTGCGTACATCGAACCCGAGAACATCGCGACGAACTGCGCCATGGTCTCATCGGTGAGTCGCAGTATTTCTTGGCGCTCGGAAAGATACTGAGCAGCTGAAAGATATATGGGAAGGGTGTAGAGCGCCGACTGCAGTGTGCAACCAACGACGTAAGCCGCAACGAGACCTTTCCTGTTCGAGTACCCGATCCGCGTGGCAACCACCTCCGCAAGAGTCCAGCCCGCGATACTGCCGATGACACCGAAGACGTTTGCCGCCATCAGGCCGGGCAACACGTTTATGGTCCCCCATGATGAGGAAGGTTCCGGTTTTTCCTGACTTTTTGCGGCAAGGAGCAGATAGGCTATCGATGTGAAGAAGCAGACGATGGGTATGTTGGCGACTGTCCCCACGACGGTAAGACCAGCGATGCCTCCCACTACAAAGAAGATTAGGAGGGACAGCGCTCCGAAGACGCCAATGGATACGAGATCTCGAGCCCCTATGGTCAAGGTTCCGCCTTTTTTCATAATGAGTCCTTTCTTCCGTTCTGGTTTAAGACGTACAAGTTTGACGAGGCAAGTCTCATCCTGAGTCCCTCTATCGCGGTCCGAATTGAAGCCACGCAAGCACTCCAGTTGCCAGGAGAGTGAAGACAGCCGCCACGGCGTCCCTCTCTCCGAAAGACAGGGGCTGCAGCACCGTCGCTTGGGTCTCGCCGTCTAAGCCGCGAGCAAGCGCGGATGCCGCAAGCTCGTCGGATACCCTCACGCTCCTCATGAGGAGCGGAACTATCAGAAGCTCGCATGTGAGAGCTGGGTGTCGGAATGCGAACCCTCCTCCTGCGAGCACACGCCGCGTCTTCAGGCTTTCCATGAGATGCGAGGCGTCCCTGCGTATAGTTGGGAAGAATCGCAGAATGACCATGTATGGAATGAGAACTACCTGCGGAGTCCCCATAGACTGCAGCGCAGCGAGAAGATCCTGCATCGAGGCCAGTTTAGAAAGGGAGACGCCCAGGAGAGCCAGAACTACAAACTTTTGAGCCATGTAGCTCAGCATGACCACAGCGGTCATAAGCGTTGTGCTTCCGGCTCCCTCGGCAAGTGCCATCACGGCGGCTATGAGTCCATAGACGGCAGATAGGGCGATGCACGGCCGCCATGCCCCGGAGACGAGCGCGCATAGGCCCCGATAGCGCATGCCGCATGAGCTGCCTCCGGCCGGTTGGAGATCACTGCGGTAATGCCCAGAAGGCATGTTGCGAGCAGGGCCGTCCGCGGGTCTATGCGTCTGCATGAGTGCCCCATTGCACACCTCCTTTACAAAGCGATCTCAAGAGCCTCTCTCGCGACGAGCCGTCAAGGGCGAAGTCGTCAACGATTAGTCCACCGCTCAGATGGAGAATGCGGTCACAGGCAGAGAGGAGGAACTCAGGATCGTGAGAGACGGCAAATACGACGTTACCCGATTGTGCGAGCGATCGGATCGAAGAAGAGACTCTCTCCATGTTCTCCCTGTCCAAGCCGCTCGTCGGTTCATCGAAGAAGTAGGTAGCAGTCTCATCGACGAGGGCACATGCTATTGTGAGGCGCTGCTTCTGACCTCGCGAAAGCGTTGCGGGATGAGCTTCCCTCATATCCCATAGCCCCAGCTTTCTGAGTGCTCGCTCACAAACATCGACGTCTCTCCGTCCACCCAACGAAAGCTCTCCCAGCACGCTATCGGAGAAAAGCTGGTAGTCGGGATCCTGCATGACTAGTCTGATGCGCCCCAATCGCTCCTTTGGCGAAAGGGGTCTGCCGTCTACGGACACGGTGCCCCCATCCTCTTTCTCAAGTCCGCAGCACAGACGCGACAGAGTTGTCTTCCCCGCACCGTTTTCTCCTATGATTCCGATTACCTCGCCGAATCGGGCGGAGAAGCTCAGCGGACCGATGGTGCGAGGGTCGCGCGGTGTCGATCCGGCACTCCTCGTCGAATGCTGTGAGCCGTATGAGAACGTAAGATTATTAATCTCGAAGGCCGCATTCTCACACTTTGACAAGGTCGGTTTATGGTCGGACATAGCGCTTAGCGCCGACTTCAGCTGCAAGTTCCTTAGACCCATATGGGCGAGTGTGGCGTCGTCGAGGGACAACGCGCTGGCTGCGTCGTATACGTGGGATATGACACCGTCTTCGATGACGACCATCCGGTCGATGAGATCAGACAGATAGAAAAGTCGGTGCTCCAGAACGATGACAGTCTTTCCCTCACGTTTCAGCTCGGATAGTGTCTTCCTGAGGGGTCTCCACGGCCTCCATATCGAGGTTTGCGGATGGTTCGTCGAAGACGTACACGGAAGGCCCCATCGCATAGCAGGAGGCTATGGCCACCAGCTGCATCTCTCCACTCGAGAGCTCGAACACGCTCCTATCCCGCAGACGCTGAATGTTCATGCGTCGGAATGCGCTTTCGACCCGCTGCGCTACATCGTTGCGTGGCAGTCCCGCGTTCACGCAGCCGAATGCCACCTCGCTCGTCGTGTCGGTCATGAAGAACTGGCTGCGCGGGTCCTGGAAAACCGAACCGACCATCTTTCCGATATCTCCGATTTCCATCTCTCGCGTTTCCGTTCCGCCGACTCTCGCCGTTCCTTCCAGCTCACCCTCGTAGAAATGAGGAATAAGACCATTTATGAGCCGTGCGACCGTGGTTTTCCCGCAGCCACTTCTTCCTGTCAGGAGCACAAACTCGCCTTCATGGATATCCAAGTCGACGCTGTGGATAGCATTACTGTCCTTCCCCGCGTATTGGAACGTCACCTTGTCGAGGGTTATATGCGCGAAGGCGCTCATGCCTGGCCCTCCGTCTTGGCCCCACGTTCCCAGAGAGTCCGATAATAACCGGCGCTCTCCTCGAGGAGCTGTTCGTGGGTACCCCTCTGCACGATTTCCCCCTGTCGCATCACGATTATCTGGTCTGCAGAGCGGATGGTGCTCAGATGGTGCGCCACCACAAGCACTGTTCTGTTCTGCGCGAGCGCAGAAACGGCTTTCTGCATAAGCACCTCGTTAATCGGATCCACACTGCTCGTCATCTCGTCGAGTACGAGGATGGGGGCGTCTTTTAGAAACGCCCGAGCAACAGACAACCTCTGCTTCTGCCCGCCTGAGAGACCCACGCCGTTCTCCCCGATGAGTGTCTCGTAGCCCTGTGGAAGCGACATCACGAACTCGTGGATGCACGCCTTCTTGGCCGCCTCCACCACTTCCTCGTGCGTCGCATCAGCCTTGCCTATGCGGATATTACCCTCAATGGTGTCCGCGAAGAGCCGTACATCCTGCATAACGATGCTGATAGAGGCAAGAAGATCGTCGTAGGGGATGTCCCTCACGTCCACGCCGCCGATGCTCACGCTTCCCGCATTTACGTCCCAGAATCTCAGCAGAAGGTTGGTCAGTGTGCTCTTGCCTGACCCAGACTCGCCTACGAGTGCCGTCATAGTGTGTTCGGGGACCGTAAACGTTGCCTCGGGCAACTCAAAAGAGTCCCTTCCATAGGAGAAGCGCACCCTGTCGAACCTAATCGAGTGCGACGTAGGCACGCGTAGCTCATCGGGCTCGGGGACAGAGGACGCTCGGATGATCTTCTCTATCCTTCGGAAGCTATCCCTCACCTTGAGGTAGTTCATCCAATGCGACTCCATTGCAAAGAAGGGCTTGTAGAACTCCACGCTCGCAATAATGAAGCCGATGTAGACGAACAGGGGCAGAGAACCACTCTGCACGAGCAGGGCACCGCACGACGCCATGACTACGAAGGCAAGGTCCGCTACCAGACTGTAAGCGGACAGAACCAGCGCTATATTCCGCGACGCTGCCTTGCTGCTCTCGCCGAAGCTCGCCACCGTCGCCTCGAGCCTACGGTCGAGGGCCTCGCTTTCAGCAAAAGCCTTCAGAAGCGGGATGCCCTTCACGTACTCGACGAACAGGCTCGTCATGTCCGCAGCGTCATCCCCGCATCTTCTTTCGAGGGCTTGGGCCTTCCTCAGTCCTATTGCAAGGAGCGCAAGTGCAGCGGGCAAGGTTGATACCGTGAGTAGTGCCATGCGCCAATCAACGAGGACCGCAGCCACGAGCAAAATCGCCGCGACGATGAAATCAGCTGCCATCCTCGTCCATAGGTGCCCCACCACCATCTCCATGTTGTCGATGTCCTTATGAACAATATCGCCAATCTCGCCTAGTCGCTCTCCCGTGTAGAAACCGAGAGAAAGTGACTTCATCCGCCTGACGACGGCAATCCTGATCTCAAGCACAAGGTCGAAACCCGCACAATGCTTCTGTTTGTCTGCCACAATGCTGCTTACCCCTTTGACGAGGAGAAGGCAGATGAGCGCCACCCAGTAGGGCGCGAGGTCGACCGGTCCGTCCAGAACCGAATAGATAGCCGCGAGGACAACGAAGGCCATCGTCACGCTGGCTAGTGCATAAATCGTGAATGCGGCGATGCTTATGGACATCATGCGCCGGCCAGCGGGGGTCATCCGTTCTAGGATCTCTCTTACCATGATGCGACCTCCCTGATATCCCAGTTGTCCACCTGCTTTTGCTTGGCAACCATCTCCTGATAGAGAGGACAGGTAGACATAAGTTCTTCGTGGGTTCCAGCCCCGGCGATGCGACCTTCCCTCATCACGACGATCTGCTCCGCTCCACGAACGGCGTTCAGGTGGTGAGCTATGGTCACGACAGTCTTGTCGCGAGACAGGTCGTCTATCGCTTCCTGTATGAGGGCCTCGTTCTCGGCGTCAACCGCGGCCGTCGCTTCGTCAAGGATGATGATGGGGGCATCTTTCAGCATTACACGGGCAATCGAAATGCGCTGACGCTCGCCGCCCGAGAGCTGAACGCCGCCCTCGCCAGGGGACCGTAGCGTAACCGTGCGGGAGTCTGGAGATGAAGTCGTGGATACGCGCCCTTTTGGCCGCCTTGACCACCTCCTCATGCGTTGCTCCTGCTCGGCCGATGAGGATGTTTTTCCTCGATGCTCTGGTTGAAGAGGAATACGTCCTGCTGGACTATGGAAAAGAGGTTCGACACCTGCCTTTCGGAAAGTTGGGAAAGGTCCTTTCCACCCACAGTGACGCGCCCGCTGTCAGGTTGCCAGAATCCCATGATTAAGCTCGCGAGGGTGCTCTTCCCGCATCCCGAGGAACCTACGAGCGCGTTGGTACTTCCCCTGCGGAACACGAGGTCTATCGAGTCGAGAGCCTGCTTCCTCTCGTTGCCGTCTTCCTCGCTCTGCGGGTAGGAGAACGATACTCCGTGCAGCTCTATGTCTCCCATGCGAGGCTCCTCGGAGCTCTCGATGAGGTCTGGGGTCTTGACGCCCAGCACCGATTCGATGCCCGTCATCGCCTGGTCGAACATGAAGCGGTAGTGTTGCAGGGTCGCCGTTTTGGCCACTGAGGAAGTGAAGGCGGCGGCGAGCACCATGGCCAAGATAAGGCGTTCGATGGATATGCCGCCCGTGGAGAGAAGCCACGTTCCCACAATTAGCACGAGTACCGTCCCGAACTCCATGAACAGGGCGATAAGAGCCATAGGGACCGAGACATCGTTCATCGAGCTCGTTGCCCAGTTCACGTAATCACGCGCCGCCCCGACCGTCTCATCGGTCTTGCGTTCTTCCTTTCCGAATGCCTTGACGACCGCTATGTTGGCGACATATTCCATAAGGCTGTTCTGCATGCGGGATGCGTACTGAGCTACTATCTCGAAGCCTCTCGCCCAAGCGGGCGCCGCCGCCTTTTTCACGAGCCCCATGAGGGGCAGACCCGCCATCATGCACAGGGCAAGCCGCCAGTCCACTGCAAGCATGAGGACGAACGCAGCGGCGGGAAACAGAGTGGCTGAGGCCGATTCGGGTAGCCCGTGGGCAAGGTACACCTCCACCTGCTCCACATCATTGCGCATGACGTTCGCGAGGTCTCCTGGCCTTCTGATCTGAAAGAAGCCGAGAGGGAGCTTTTTCAGATGGCGTACAATGCGCAGGCGGATGTCCGTCAGGCACGAGTACGCCACCCGATGTGCTTTCCATGTTGCCGTGTACATGCACAACGCCTTCGCCACCACACATGCCGTCATTCCCGCAGCGACATAGGCAATTGCAGCGGGCGAGAGGGACTCTTCCAAAAACAGGTGGACAAGGAAGATTACGAGAACTGTGGGAACAAGCCCAAGAACCGCCCTGGTCAGAAGCAAGGCATTAGCTAGCCGGCTTTTCGCCGTCATCTTCCTGACCAGCTCCCTCTTGTCTTTCATAGAATCTCTCCTCCAATATTAAATTTAGATTCGATATTGTAAGTAGATTGAGGCCTATCTCAGTTCGACTAGACTAACTATATCAATATTGAATCAAAATTCAATATTGAATGTCAGGGTATCCGAATGGGGTGGGAGAAAATTCTGTCACAGGGAGTTCACTCCTTCGTAATAGCACTGGGCGATGAGCGCAAGCATCTCACGAGCTTCATTCTCGCTGCTGTAGTGGCGGGCTACCTCCATTAGGCTCTCCACGAAGTTGCTTGCGAGCACGTGGACGAGCAAGTCCGGGTAGCGCAAAACTGCACGCTCGTTCACCATGTATCGGATGTGTCGCTCAATGCTCTCGACGAAGTCGTCCTTCGCATGCTCGTAGGCGGTGCCCTGGCTCTTGTCGATCAGGATAACCAGCAACTTGTGATGGACTAGCATGTTGAGCAGGGGTCCCTCGGCGGCAATCTGGTACCTCTCAGAGGGCGTATTCGCAATGATAGCTTCTTCTTCACGTGCAATCCGGTTGAAGTCGAAGGGAGCAGACGAAACGACGCTCTCGAATAGCTTTTTCCTTGTTTTTTTGAAGTACGAGTACAGCAGGCTTACCGACACGTCTGCGAGTCTCGCGATGTCCTGCAACTTCGCGCTACGGAAGTCCTTCTCATAGAACACCTGGACAGCGGCGTCAAGTATGCGTTCGCGCACCTCTTCCTTGAGAACCTGCATTCCCTACCCCTCAATTCCTCTTGCTGTTGAATTATAATTCGGTATTGAATCATTCTAAACGATGCCTAGAAAACGGCGAAGGGCAGAAACCGAGGCGTTTCCGTTCGATTATCTGGCTTGGTGAAAAGCATTCGTCATACTTTGACTTGCGCCGTGAGCCAACAAAACAGATTCGAGATGAAGTATTGATGACAAGAGAAAACCATGAAAACTCGGGTAAGCACGAATCAGTCAACGACCTCCCTTTCATCAAGGAACTAAAACGCAGCGCGTCTGGACTCGAATGGCTCGGAAGGCTGCTCAGGAACGACGAGGCGAGGAAGAGCGGGCGGGAAGTCCGAGAAGAACTCGACGGCCTCGTTTCACTCGTCGATGACTTCTACCATCTGCTGGGCGATAGGAACTGGGTTTTCTCAGACGCGCTGAACCCCGAAAGGATGCGCACGGTCGTCAGCAAGTCCACACCCGGGGAAGCCGAGCGAGAGCTCATCGAATATCTCAAGGAGGAAGAGGTTCTGCATCGAATGATCACCAGGCTGAACCGCTTTCCCGACATGCGCCCGCGCATACCGCTCCTGGAAAAGGCCGAACAAGACTACCTCCAGGGACGTTACTACAGCTCGGTTCTCGTGACGGTCACCGTGATGGACGGATTCGTGAACGATGCCTTCCGGTCCGAAGGGAGAAAGGGCCTCCATGCGAGGGAGTCAGAAGAGCTCCATGCGGGAGACTGCATCGCGACCGTGTGGGATGGACTCCCATCCATCCAGAAAGCCTTCACGAAATCAATCCGCGCGAGGATAGATGAACCGGTTTGCGAAGTCTACCGTCATGGAATCATGCACGGGATGGTCACCGACTACGACAACGACGTAGTTGCCTCGAAAGCGTGGTACATGCTCTTCGCCGTTGGAGACTGGGTCGATGCTGAGATTAGGAAACGAGAGAATGAAGACAAAGATCCTTCTAGTATCTTTCAAGTGCTCAAGGGCCTCTCGGATATGCAGAGGCGCAACGCCGAAAATGACAGGAGGCTCGAGAGCTGGGAGAAGCACCGTGTGGATCTCGAGCATCCTGTAGGTCCAGACGAAGAGCTCGTCAGAGATTGCACGGGATTCCTCGAGGCTTGGAAGGCGAAGAACTACGGGGTACTGGGGTCGTTCTTCCCCAATTTCGCGAACAGAACGCCAGGCGCGCAGGCCGGCGAGGCGAGAGAACTCTATTCTTCCCATCCGATCGAGGGATACGAGATAGAGGAAATTATCAGGCCTGCCGCCGCGGTCGCCAGCGCAAAGATAAAGCTCCGCACTTCGGACAGATTGTGGACCGCGGTGGTCCGCCTCTCTCGACTGGAGGGAACCGCTCCGGCTGCTGATTGGGAACCGGGCGCATGGAAGGTGATAGGATACGGGGTCGACCCCTTCGTTGATGCAGAGAAGAATGAGCTAGCAGGTGATGTTTCTCATGCTTGACGGAAGACGCTATACAACCCACCCGCACTGATGCCACAAAGCTGAAGAGATGCCGAGCAACCTGACTTGAAACCTCGAATCGCGAAACGAGCGCAACCCATGCCGTCAAACCACAATCTCCAACGTCAGCAGCAGATCGATGCGGAACGTACGGTTTTCGACAATCTAGATGTATGAGGTTGTGGGTCAAGCTTGCTGATTTTCACCTTCGCGGATCTAATCGTTTGTACTCTGGGAAATTATGGAACCCTCGCAGAAGCCAATTCAAAAGAGAAATCGACCAGGTGCAACATGACCATGCTTTCACAGTCCAGGCCATTTGCCCCTAACGACCCCGCATTCATTCTCGCTATCGCGTGCTAAAGTGGAACTCGGCACTGAGCTCCAGGTGAGTTCCAGTTTTGGGACGGTTTCGCGGACTCAAAAAAATATGATAGCTGGTCAGACCATCTGTTGAGTTTACGCTCTTGATTTTTGTGACAATCGAGTGGAAGTAAGATTCAGTAGAGATTCTTTTCTATTTACAGTTTTAAATCAGCTCCTCGTTTATGACGCGAGGAGCTTTTATAATAATGAATTATTATATCACGATATCGTGATATTACTAAGCAACCTTTATTACCCAAACTCATCACATAAAAAACTGCCTCCATTTCTGATTATCCAGTTAATGGAGGCAGTTCTATATTTTTATTAATGTAAACAGCAATATAACATCAAAGCGAGAAAAGAGCAGTTAAACCTATTTTTGAATATTAAGATTTGTACCGAATAGTTCATTAATCGCATTTTTTATGCTGAGATTAGAAATTCCTATACGTCTTAACTGCATGGCATAGATAAGATACCTAAGAAATATCAAATCAAGAATAGATGCTCCAACGAATTCTTTATCAATATTTCCATGCGCAAAATCATTTCGTTGATTAGCCAACCGATTTCCGATAGTTTTGTAATCAAATTTTTCATCATTAAGGTCGTAGAGACGTCTACCAAACTGTTCAACTATCGAATTCAAATCCGTTCCAGCGCGTATTATCTTCGTCTCTAAATTCATAAACCCAATTGATTTGCAACAATTTTTAAGAATTTTTTTTACCTTGCCAGTCGTATTACTTATTAACTTATTCATTTCCTCTAATGCTTTTTTTCTTTAGCTTTCAATTCCTTATCTTCTTTTACAACTCCATCTTGATATAACTTTCCAAACTCCCACTCAAATGCAGCAGACGTAAGAACAAATATGGCAGCATCAAGAGATTCCTCGGCTTCAAAAGATTTAGGTAAATGATTTAGATACAGGCTGTCTTCAGCGATTAAAGAAAAAAGCATCTCTTCTTTTGATTCAAGCCTGTCGAGACTAATATATCGGCTTTTTTCAAGAGACACGTCAATTTCTAAAGGTTTTGTATTTATTAGATGAAAAATGGCAGCATCTTGATAATGATTATTATCGTATTTGACCTGTAGAGTACTCTCTTTAAAATAACAGTTCTTTCTAAACGTTAAAAATTGAACAAACTTTTTTGCCAATTGATAAAAGCTCAAATAAATACCAATAATCATTAGTTTCTTGGAATTCAAAAAAATGATACTTGAATTAAAAAAAGTATTGGAGGAGTGCCAATATTCAAACTACTTTTTCCATCCGATAGAAAAAAATAGACAGTAACTACTTTTTTTCTTTTAAAAGTTAAATTGTTTTTTTCTCTGTCGTTGTTTTTATCAAATCCACATGTCTTAATTGCAAGAGCACCACTCTTTTTTAAATCGTCCAAATTGAACTCTTGAGAGAAAGCGCGATTAATTGGATGAATATAATTAAGTTCTGCATTAGTTAGAGACATCCTGCTATATTTACTATTTGACGTTCGACATTCAATCACTCCAGCAACATCAATATACAAAGTTGTGTTACGACAGTTAATAAATGAGCCAACTCTGGTTAGAAACACTATTGAACAGCCTGATTCAGCACATTGACCTTGCAAAAATGGTACATCAATTACTAACGGATTGCCTAATATATATACTCCAGGCTTAATTTCGGCGTGAATCCAGTGCCACTCAATCTCGTTTCTTTTTTTCTTTTGGCGGTATTAACGAGAGCTGTGTTCCATCAAAAAAATAAAAAGAATTCAATGCCTTTTGTATTCTAGCGTACCAGTATAATTATTCTCCAAAAATTACTCCTCATAACATTTTTCAATGTTTTTGACATATCTTATTAAAATCAGATATTACACAGGTAGAATCTCTAGCTCAAAGTCACAAAATCTTTTTTAAATCAAAATCAGCCTAACGCGTCAAAAGCAGTTAAGCATACAAATCATGTCAAAACCTGTAGAAGCCCAATGAATATTCGTAGTAAATCTCTACAAGAACCATTCTTCCATTATCAGTAACTACTAAACCTACTGAATAACCAACAGGTGCCAAGGAATAAGAGTTAATAACGAACTCTAAAATCAATTTATCTAGCGTAAGCGACCAATCACATCAATGATGGCGCACATCAAAAGACTCTGCTAAACAAATAAAACATTACTTAGGTTTAATCTTTGATATCATTTTTGCTAGTTTATCCGCATCCTTCAAAAAAACCATTCCTGCAGCCGCCATCACGCCACCTGCACCAATTACAATTTCTTTCATCTTATCTTTCCTGTCGTCCTGTTTTGCCCTACAGAGCGCGCAATAAACAGTTTCAGGATCATCAAGAACTTGATAGCAATTCTTAGTCTTACAGACAGCAACAAGCTTCGACCCACATTCAGGACAAAAATTAATATTGGATTTGAAAGTCTTCTTCTTTTTTTATTCAATGAGCACGAAGTATTTGTGCAACCTTTAACAAACTTCATGATTTTCATCCTCTTCAATTACAGGTTCAAGATAAAACGCCGATTCAGGCCCAAGAAGAGCTTTAGTTGAATCTTCAACATCAAGAATAAGTTTTGCACGCGATTTCCAAATGCCCTTCTCTGTACCGTCATCTAATACATCACACTCTGAAAAGCAACCCAGCAGATTCACCAACCGTTTCTTCAATTAATTTAGAATAAGATTTTTAATGAAGAAAGCATGGCACGACTCTCACCACAATCGAAATAGATAGCCGCTTTTTGCAATAGAAGCCTGATGAATAATCGGAAAACAACGATTGATTATCATCATCTTTTCGTTGATGAATTCCTCGCGCTGTTTCTTGTATTTATTATATTGCCCACTTTCCAAATATGAAATTGCACTTTTCATCTCAAGTGAAAGCTGGGCAACTGCATCGGAGAGAGCTCGTTGCGATTGTGCAACTAGAAGATTGTGTAATTGTTCATCCTCGATTTCTCTTGCTTCTAGATAGAGTGACATACCACTTTCAAAAAGTCCAATTCTGTCATTCTGCTGTCCTTGAAGCACCTCTTTAACTCTGCCATCAATAACTAAAATTTGATTCGCAAGATCTTCAAGTTGATTTTGTATGGCCTTCAACTGAAGAGATCTTGCAATATCTACAAAGTCAATATCTCCAGTAATATCTTCGCGTTTAATAGGAAGCTTCTTACCAAATTTGCCGGAATTATTTATTTGTGCATAGATATTGCCGAATCTATCACTAGTTAACTTAATACTGCCTTCATCAATTTTTTCCAAAAGTTCATCTGAGGCATCAACTACCAGGCGATAATTTTTCGTTCCTAGCTGTTGAATCTGAGCTAATTCTCCTGCATTTTTTTCCAAGATTTTAACGACATCGTTTATAAAATTATCGGCAGTCACTAACTCTCGATTAAAACCATCAATAAGCAATGTAAACGGTTCGCTATTTTCAGAAATCTTATCTTCATCTAATTTCAACTTTTGAATTTTGTTATTCTCGTTCATGAAGCCCCTTTTGCTAATAAGAGCAACTATAGTAAAAACTATTATACTGTGAAAACTAGAAACGTTTTTTTAATATTACAAAAAAAGCGAACGCTGGAACTCTAAACGTACTGTTTTGACAATATAACTTATTACGTTTTTTTCAAATCAGGCATTATAATAATCTAGTGCGTTTATATTGCATTTTGGATTGATGGGAACACGAATGCCTACAGTATGTATACAACTTATAGACTTCTATGGAGTCCGATCAAAAATTCGTTGTTACCTCATTAATAACAATCAAAACTCTTTCACTCTACAAATTCTTAATTCCTTTCATAAAGTAGCTAAGAAAAAAGTAGCTCTCTGCAGTATGGGCTTCTCAGCTTTTTGCATATCTGAATAATCAAAAAGATTACAAAGAAGAGGGCGTAAAAAAATATGAAGTCATTAAACAACATCGGTGTTGAACGCCTGGGAGATGCGGAGAAGATCAAGATCAGCTGCGCCAAGAAGCACTTCGAGGCGTTGGACCTCGGAAACGATTTCCATTACAACGTGCGCACGACGTACCAGTACGAGGCGGTGAAGGCTTAGAGATGATTCACGCTGACTTACATATCCATACACTCGCTACCGGGTGGGATGAAAACTTCGAATTCGACATGGAGCAGCTTAAAAGGCATATTTCGAATTGCGAACTGAATGCCATCGCAGTTACCAATCATAATGTTTTCGATCGGTCGCAGTTCAACTCTATTCGCGACGAGCTGTCCGATATGTGCTTCGTCTTGCCCGGGATTGAGGTCAGCGCACTTAAGACCCATATTCTGGTTATCGATGACCCGGACAATGTATCGCGTCACGAAGCGTCGTGCAAACAGGTCGAATCCAAACTGGCCGGAAACACCAAGGCTAGCCTAAGTCTGGAGGAGCTCGAAGATTGCTTCCCTTATCTTGATGAATGCATCTTAGTTCCTCATTACCAGAAGGATCCGTGCATCACTCAAGAAAACATGTCTCTTTTAGGCTCGCGCATCACAGCGTTGGAAACGTCGAGCACAAATAAGGCTATTCGCCTAGCAAAACAGGGAGAGCTAAGTTATCAAGCCGTTAGTTTTACCGACTATCGCTTCGGCATCGACAATGCTTTTGAAAAATCGAGCCGGTACCATCCTGGGAGCGTCTATCTTGCAACGGATAGCTCTTCATTTGGAGCAATCAGGCATGGATTAAAAAAACGGGGTACGATACGCCAAAGACGGCAGTACAAACCTTGAATTCTCTCCAGGGCTAACGCTCGTTCAGGGCGTGAATTTATTGCTCGGCAAGCGGTCCACGGGCAAATCATTCTCCCTCGACAGGATTAAATCCGTCTGCGATGACAAAGACGTCTATTACATCAAGCAGGGAGAACTCGTCGAGAAAGGAACTGAAGACACCTTTTACCAGGAGCTTAACAGGCGCTTCTCCCGCATAGGAAGAGATTATCTATCGAAATGGGATGACTTACTCCTTAAGGCGAAAGCAAACGGCACCAAGGAGGAGCGCTTATCGAACATTAAGAACTACCTCAAAAGACTCAAGTCGTATGCCGAGACAAGCTCCAAGCAAGATTGCTATTCGTCCTGCGCCCTCTACACGTCCGAAGACATGACGGCACCGAGCCAAAAAGACACTTGCGAATTAATCAATGCGGTTGTCGCTCTTCTTAAGTCTGAAGACAATGCCGACCTCATCGAGTCGACTGTTGGGCGCGCACGGCTCATCTCCTTGCTGAAGTCCCTCGTTCGCAGGGCAAAACGTGAGAAGATTGAGCGGGAGCAAGTTAAATTAACGAACAAAAATCGTACATGCGGTGCGGCAAAAGCTGAAGGTTTCCGCCGTCGATGAATATTCTCAACCCATCTTGGAAAAAGTATTTGAAGAAGAGTTGTTCTTCAGGAAAGCTTCCTCGCTCCTCGATAGATGTTGGAAACCAAAAAAGATTGCAGACGACAATTTCTCCGCTTATTCGAAATACGCAATCGTCGCAAACCGCAGAAAATTTACCAGCGCAAACGAGATAAAGAGCGCTCTAGGAAAGACGAGTGCGTCTCTTGCTCAGATAACCAAGAAGGAAGCGGCGGATTATCTTGACACGCTCCTTTCGATTCCTGATGACGTTAATCTTTCGCAGGGGCTATTTTCCGTCGAGGTAGGTATGGTGGATTCAAAGAGGGCAAAGCTATCAGGTGGTCAACGGACCGAATGTGTGTTTCTCGGAAAGCTGCACGAAGCGTACGGGTCCAGTGTCGTCCTCATTGATGAGCCTGAGTCGTCTTTCGATAATCCCTTCCTCAGTAAGTCAATCGCAAGCAAGATTAGAGACTTGGCAAGTAATGCGGCAGTTGTCGTCGCAACGCACAACCAGGTACTTGGGTTCGACTTGAACCCCGAAAAAGTTTTCATTACCAAATACGATAAAGTTACCAAGCAGTATCTTATGTTGTGTGGAAGTCCTCATGACAAAGCGTTATGCAACGGCAACCAGGAGATAAACACCGCTGAGTCCATGCTTGAGATCCTCGAAGCAGGGTTCATGTCTTACGAAAACAGGAAAGACTACTACTCGGAGCTGGGAAAATGAAGATATTCGAAGTAAAATCTCACGTTATTAAATACTATGGTTCTGACGGCGCTTTTCATCCAATTCAGGATATCGCCGAAGATGACATCTTTGACATTGTCGGCAAGATTATCGACGGTGAAATGATAGAAATGGACCCTGTCCCGGATTCCGATGAAGGTTACAACCCTGCAGCGCTCGCGATTTACAAAGAGCTGCATAAGCAGTTTTCCGCCATATCCAATAGCAGAGACGATACGATTAGGCGCATAAACTCAGAATTTGCCGAGGCTGAGGCCTACTATGACGGCGAAGGCGCAGGCAACCTCCTGGAATCACACGACGAGAACGTATGGGATGAGTGACGCGAGCTTATGTTGGTTGCTGTACATTAGCGAAATTTGCTCATCGACAATAACTGCGAAGGATGGATAGGTCTTTAAGGATGGATGCAGGAAAATCTACGATAAGCGGCGTGTTCAATGGATCGCGCCTACTCGAAATACCCTTCTACCAAAGGGCGTACGTCTGGGGAGAAGAGCAATGGGAGCGCTTTCTCGGTGACATGGAGTTCGTCACGGCCTCTAAGCGACCTTATTTCCTAGGTTCCATCATCCCTAAAAGCAGGCCTCCTCCGGCAACACCTGGTCCGAGGTGTCCGAGATCCGCACCGTCATAGACGGCCAGCAGCGCCTCACGACCATGGTTATCTTCTTCAAGGCGCTCTGCGCGAAAAACGGCACCAACAATCTGTTTGAGCGAGATTTCGTTCTAGAGACCGGCGAAGTCGCCCCTAAGACACGGCAAGTACGACCGACAGGATTTTTGAGAGGGTCGTCAGCGCCACGGGCCGCGAGCCCATCGAGGGCACCTCGGCCATCATCCGCGCCTACAACTACTTCCTCAAGAACATCGAACCAGAGAAGATCGATAGGAACACGATCAAGTCGAACGTTCAGTTCGTCTGCATCGACCTTACCGAGGGCGAGGACGAGCAGCAGATATTCGACACCATCAACTCGCTCGGGGTACGCCTGACGACGGCGGAGCTCCTCAAGAACTACTTCTTCAACCGTGAGAACGAGCGGGCGTTCAAGGAGTGCTGGGAGGACGTCTTCGAGCCCACGGCTGAGAAGAGGGAGTATTGGGAGCAGGAGGTCGTTACCGGACGTATCAAGCGCACGCTCGTTGACCTCTTCTTTGACGCATTCCTCCAGATCCTGGTTCAAGACAAAAAGCGCGGCGTCACGGCCGAGGACAAGCTCTACTATTCGCGCACGTCAAACCTCTTCCAGTCCTACAAGGACTTCATCGCCAGGTACTGCAACGGCGATAAGAACGAGATCCTCGACAGCATGAAGGACTATGCCGAGGTGTTCGAGTCCACGTTCGACCCAGGCTGCTGCGACGCGGATATCCCATCCGCCCCCGGCGTCGAGCGACTGAACGTGCTGATATTCGGCCTCAAGAACTCGACGCTCATCCCGTATGTGCTCTACGTTCGCAAGAACGCGGAGCCTGCAGGTGAGATATCCGGGGTCTACGCCCTGCTCGAGAGCTACATCGTCCGCCGGATGCTGGTCCAGGCGACCACGAAGAACTACAACAGGCTGTTCACCTCGCTGATCCTGAACGAGGTGAAGGACGCGGGGGCCCTGAGGAAGGCGCTTGAAGCAAATGAGGAAGCGACGACGTACATGCCCGGCGACGCCGAGGTCCGAACGGCATTCGAGAAGTCATGCCTGTACAACCTTCAGTCCAAGGGCGTCCTCTATCTGCTGGAAAGTGCCATTCGCCCTGGCATGAGCAGTACGGCTTTGCTTGGGTTCAACCAGTACACCCTCGAGCACATGATGCCCAAGAAGTGGCGAAACAAATGGGGAGCCCTCGACGACGAGGCCGCCACGCAAAGGGACAGGAAGCTCCTCACGCTCGGCAACCTCGCCATCATCACGCATTCGCTCAACGCCTCCATCCGCGATGCCGATTGGACCACCAAGAAGCAGGGAAAAGGATACAAGGACGGCCTGGCCCTTTGTGCCGCCGGCCTTGCGACGATGGCGGGCACCCTGGAGAAGGGGTCTTGGGACGAGGACGACATCGCCGACCGCGCCGAATGGCTTGCGGACAAGGCGTTGAAGGTCTGGCGTTAAGCCCTACCCGCGTCCCATTCCGAAGATACTTGCGGTGTTGGATTCTGCATCCATTACGGCTGTCGCCGGCCCTTCCAAAGGCGCGGCCCGCTTCAACGGTTCAGACACCGAATCGTCAACCCCCTCGCCGAACGCCAGAAAGAACCTCATCACAAGCTCGACTCTCCGCTGTAGAAACTCGCTCAGCTCGCCGTAGGAGGCCGCCAGCCGCACCTCCTTGGCCAACTCCGCCATCGAGTCCTTCAGCGCCTTCTGAACGCTCACAGAGGGCCTCGCCTCAACCTGCGTATCGGTTAGCTTGGCGATGATGTAGTCCTGCCTGCTCATGCCGCTCCAAGCTGCCATCTCGTATATGAGCTTGTGCTCCTCGGGCGTGCAGCGAAACGCCATCGTCTTGCTGCGCTTGCGGGCGCTGTTCTCGCACGGCATCTTGCTCACCCCCTCGCCCCGTCGAGCACGACGGCCATCTCGTCCTGCTTCGTGGGGAACAGGTGCGCGTAGCGGTAGGTGATGTCTACCACCTCGTGGCCCATACGCTCGGCGATGACCAGCGCGGAGAAGCTCATCTTGATCAGCAGGCTTACATGGCTGTGAAGTATGACATGCACACGGATGCGCTTCACACCCGACGCCTTGCACCCGCGCTTCAACTTGAAGGCAAGGAAGTACTTGGTCACAACGAGCAGACGCTCGTCGACGGCACGACGCGGCATTTTCCCTGGATACTCCCGTTCTCCTTGAGACGACGAGATTCTTTACTCCCCATTAACGACCTGGAAAAACACCGTACAAAGACCGCCAAAATGCCCATTAAGTTTCATTTGACTTTCGTGGGCCCCGAAACGGATCCCTTTCGCCCTCGGGAACAAAAACTGCGCATCCACTCACTTGGAATAAATCTTTACTCCCATTCCTCCGAATGCCGCCTCGTACCTTGTTGTTTTGAAACACGGGGAGTAAATAGCGAAATTGCAGGTGAAAGGGAGTAAAACGGCAAAGAAAAAGCCTCCGTCCCAACATGGAAACGGAGGCTAGATTATCGTATTTGCTCACCAATGTCGCTGGTAGCTTTGCTGTGGCTCTCGTACGAAACGAAACTTAGCGGAACAGTGCGGCACTCAAAAGTACAGGTCAAAACCCTATCAGCTTACTCCCACTCGGTGGTTATAGTTTTGCCGTCTCGTCACTCCAGTTGCACCCAGTTTTCGGCGGCATCTCGAAGTGAGTGCCGCTGAATGACGCGACGTCGCGTTTCATCGGCTTCGGGGACAAAAGCTGGGACAACTTCAAAAACCATTTTCAAACTCAGAGTATTGAGTTTTTATTTTTGTCCCAAGGGGCACGGAGAGCCGCCTTTGGAGGCTCGATATCGCCGAAAAAAACGCCCGTTTTGAAACTCAACCGCCTTTGAGCCTGCAAACCACCAGCTTCAACAGTAAGTGAGTCGACGCGGGTGGCTTACGAGCCGTTCACAAAACCGCAGGCCACAGGTCTTTGTCAACGATAAGCAAAGTGAATAGTCTCAGGTGGCTTGCCCATGAGTTGGCGTAAGCCTGTTTAGCAAAAGGCTAATCGGACACGACAGGCCGCCCGCATGGCGACGGCGTTTCCCGTGCGGGCACAAACAGCCCTGCGTGCCCTGTCGCGCGATATCCCAATGCGACGTTCAGAACCCTACCCGCCAAGCAGCCACCTCGCGAAATTCAGCACGAGCACGCCCTCCCGGGTATGGGGCTCATGCCTCGTGCGAGTGATGAGAATCTTCGGGAATGCATCCCCGATGGATAGAATCGGCGCAATCTCCCTCTCGAGCGTCGAATCGGCGCCGATATCGTCGCTCACATACACTTTCCTTCCCGGTTTCGAAACTTGGAAGGCAGTATGCGCAAGGATGCGTCGAGGTGCGATCCCAGTCGTACCATGCCAGCAGAGATGTCGAGGCACATTCGTTCATGCTGCAATGCGGGCATCGGAGATGAAAAACAGCCCGTCGGGTAGTCATGGGCGTGCGGGAGCCCGCATCAGTAACCTGCCTCCTCGGTTGTCCCTTCTTTGCATGGTCGTCTACATAAAGGAGGAACCAGCCATGCAGATCAGCATGCTTGCCCTTCTTGGGTCACGGACCGGGGAGGCGAGGGCCTCCGTCGGGACCGCCCCGAGCAACCGGCATATCCAAGGAATGACAAGGCTCGATCGCTGTGCTGGTCAGGATGCCGAAGCGGGCCGTCCGCCAATCGGAATGCGGGTCAGGATGCTGCAACGTGATTCCAGCTGCAGGATACGGCTCCTTTGCGGTTGCCGCAAAACCTGCTGGCAACATTCTTACTATCCGAATGATGTACGCATCCCTTGGGATCGTTTCGCCTGACCAGGGCCATCTTCAGCGCCTCATCGGCCAGCTCGGCAGGCGCCTCTTCCACGCGTAATAGCCCTGGCGGGTCACCTATGCAACCAAAGATACAAAAGGAATCGAATGGCCAGAGAGGATTGCCCTTTCCGATGGTCGATTCTTGACAGGCAAACTCAAGCCTCGTTAATATTACATGGTTTGCCAGACCGAATTAACAAAGGAGGGGTGTCGTGGTTGGTCTTTTTCCGCACGTGGATGAGCGCCTGAAAGCGGCGCTGTTGTGGCGTCGCGTTGTTTTTCTGCACGCCATTTCACGATTGGACATAACCATGATATTTGAAACCTCTCGGCGCAGGTCTGTTTCGCTGTGCCATTCATGGCAATTTAAGATTTGTTTCGTATGGGGCGGGGAGCTCGTGTCGACATTGACGAGCTTGATTCTCCAAATGGGTCTCATTTGGCATATCGCCCTCACGACAGAATCATCTTCCCTCCTCTCCCTGGCATCGTTAGCAGGCTTTCTGCCGATTGCTTTGTTCGGAGTCCTTGCGGGCGCCGTTGTCGACAGGCTGCCTTTGAAACGTGTTCTCATCGGCGCCGACCTCTTCGTTGCCGCGGTGGGCGCCGCCTTGGCGATTGCCTCGTTGGCCGGCAGCTTACCTGCGTGGTCAATACTCATCGCCCTGTTTCTCCGCGCAGCTGGCACTTCGTTCTACACGCCGGCCTCCCAATCCCTCACGCCCCATCTCGCCCCGCCAGAGCATCTCGTTCGCCTATCGGGAGTGATGCAGGCGATTCAGTCCGCCGGATACATTCTTGGCGCCGCGCTCGCGGCAGTGATTTATCCTGTGGCGGGCATTACCGCCATGATTGCCCTCGACGTGCTGGGGGCGCTTTTCGCTTCTCTAGCTGTCCTCGCCGCTCAGATAGACGCAGGAGGACTCGACGAAGCCGACCGCAGCTCGTCCTTTTCCAATAAAGTTCGAGAACTTTTCTCTGAGATTTCGGACGGCTACAAGCTGATCAGGGGATACAGGGGGCTGTTCGCCCTTCTTTGGTGCGGGTTCGTCTTCGCTTTCGCGTTCTCCCCACTCGCGGCATTGTTCCCAATAATGACCTTGGGACATTTTGGCGGTAGCACGGGGGATGCTGCTTTGGTGGAGGTCCTTTTCTCCGCAGGCATGCTGGCTGGGTCCGGCATTTTGGCGGCCACGGGAGGGTTCCGCAATAGGTCGCTCACCATGGTCGCCGCGATCGCCGGCTTCGGCGTCGTCGCAATCGCATCCGGATTGATCGGCCCGTCGCTGTTCGCCGTTTTCCTACCGGCGAGCTTTCTTATGGGCGCATGCTCCCCGTTGTACGCGGGAACCCAGACTGCCCTTATGCAGGAGCAGATACCTCCTGAGTACCTAGGCCGCGTTTTCGGCCTCTACGGAACCATCATGGCGTGGGCCATGCCCATGGGCCTCGCGGCCCCCTCCGTTTTTGCGGATCTGCTTGGAGCTCCGTTATGGTTCGTCGGCTCTGGAGCGACCATGGTACTGCTTGCGATGGCTATGCTGCTTGCTCCGAGCGTCCGAAACGTGGGGAAAAGAGATACCGGGCGGATTCAATAGCCCAAGTATTCGAAAAAAAGAGGCGGCAGCCATCGGTTCACGCGTCAGCCTTCAAGCCCTTGCGACGACGAGGTATTGCGCCGACATCCCACATCGCGCTCCTTATTCGTCGCCAACTATCATTTTCGGATTTGCCGGCTTGCGCAAGGTCAAAACGCTCGCGCCGGCAATTGGGCAAAGGCGAAAAATCGACGTGAGCAATCTTTTTTGGCATGGCTGCGCTTCCAGTAAAAGGCTAATACACAAAAGGCGGTTCAACCTATGGAACTCATAGTCAAAGCTAAAGACATCTTTTTGGAATATGCCGGCCGCGATATCCTGGATATCGAAGAGTTGGAAATCTACTCCTACGATCGCATCGGCTTGGTGGGAGACAATGGCGCAGGCAAAACCAGCCTGCTTAAAATTCTGAGCGGCAATCTTACCATTGCGGACGCCGACGTCAGGCGCTTCGGCAGCATTGCCCTCATCGGCCAACTCGATGAACTCGACCTTGATGCGGCTCAGGACAGTGGTGAGATGCTCTCCCGTCTCAACGTCGCCGGAGTGGCGCAGGAGACGATGAGCGGCGGGGAGGAAACACGCGCCAAGATTGCCTCTGCACTCTCCCAGCATGCAAGCGCGATCTTCGCCGACGAGCCTACGAGCCACCTCGACCAAGACGGCATCCGCCTTCTCGTCGGACAACTCAAGGCATTTGATGGGGCTCTGCTCATCGTGAGCCATGACCGTCATTTTCTCGACCAGGTGGTAGACAAGATCTGGGAGCTCAAAGACGGCGGTATTTCCGAATTCTGGGGTGACTACTCCGACTATCTGCGACAGAAAGAAGAAGAGCGCAAAGCTCAGGCGACTCGATACGAAGAGGCGATGCGCGAGCGCGATCGCCTCGAGCCGCCATCGAAAAACAACGGAAAAAAGCACGGCAGGTCGACGCCAAGCGGAAGGCTGCGAAAAAAAGCAACGAGTATGCAGGTCGATTGGGGCATCAGAAAGCAACCGGCACCAAACAGAAGAGGATGTACCAGGCGGCTAAGGACATGGAGAAGCGCCTCGAAGCGCTCGAAGGGATTGAGGCCCCAGATAGCATTCGCGCCGTGCGGTTCCGCCAGAGCAAGGCCCTGGAACTGCATAGTAAATTTCCCATCTCGGCAGACGATTTCAGCTTGAGCTTCGGCAACTGCATGCTCTATGACCACGCGAAATTCGAGATACCGCTCGGTGCCAAAGTGGCCATCACCGGTGGCAACGGTACAGGAAAGACCAGCCTGCTGAAGGCAATCGCTCGACGCGCCGACGGTATCAACATCTCTCCCAAGGCAGAGATCGGTTACTTCGAGCAAACAGGCTACAAGTTCGACGCCCGTCAGTCTGCGATCTCGTTCATGCAGGATGGTTGCGAGTACAGCATGACCGAAATTCGAGGCATCCTCGCCTCTATGGGAATCGGACCGCGCGACCTGACAAAGGACGTTGGCGTTCTCTCGGGAGGCGAAGTCATCAAGCTGCTACTCGCGAAGATGCTGCTGGGCAGATACAACATCTTGCTCATGGACGAGCCTGGAAATTACCTGGACATCAAGAGCGCCGAAGCCCTCGAGCAGATGATGAGCGCCTATGCCGGAACGATAGTGTTCGTCTCCCACGATAAGAGGCTGGTCGAGAACGTCGCAGACATTGTCTACGAAATAAAGGACACCAAGCTAGTCAAAATCTTTCAGCGCGAATAGCCCTAAATGAGCAAGAAATAATCCCCGAACGGAGACAAGGGAGTAAAACGGCAAAGAAAGAGCCTCCGTCCCAACGCAGGGAACGGAGGCTCTTTAATCGCTTTTACTCATCTCCGTCGCTGGTGGCTTTGTCATGACTCTCGTACGAAACGAAACTCAGCGGCATAGTGCGGCACTCAAAATCGCAGGTCAGAACCCTGTCGTCCTACTCCCCACTCAATGGTCGCAGGTGGCTTTGGAGTGATGTCGTAGGCTACGCGGTTAACGCCAGCAACTTCGCTGACAATACGGGAAGAAATGCGGGTCAGCAGCTCATACGGCAGCTTTGCCCAGTCAGCGGTCATAGCGTCGCTGGACTCAACAGCACGCAGGATAACTGGACGAGCATATGTGCGCTCGTCACCCATTACACCAACGGACTTAATGTCGGGTAGCACCGCAAAGTACTGCCAAACACTATGCTCGGAATTACGATCGCCTGTCTCGTCAAAGAGCTGGGCGTTGTAAGTGTCAATCTCTTCACGGACAATAGCGTCGGCGTTGCGGAGAATCTCCAGCTTTTCTGGGGTAACGTCACCAATGATGCGGATAGCAAGGCCAGGACCTGGGAATGGCTGCCTGTAGACAAGGTTCTCAGGCAGACCAAGAGAGACGCCCAGCGCGCGGACCTCATCCTTGAAGAAGTGGTCCAGAGGCTCAATCAGGTCAAAGTGAACGCCCTCTGGGAATGGAATCAGGTTGTGGTGGCTCTTGATAGTTGCAGCCTTGCCGCCCGTCTTGCGAGCACCAGACTCAATAATGTCAGGATAAATGGTGCCCTGTGCCAGGAACTGAACGCCGTCCAACTTCTGAGCCTCGTCAAAGAAGACCTTCCAGAACTCAGTACCAATCAGGCGACGCTTCATCTCTGGCTCGGTAACGCCAGCCAGAAGCTCTGCATAGCGTTCCTCTGCGTGAACGTGAATCAGAGGCACGTTGAACTGCTTGCGGAAGACCTGTTCAACCATCTCTGGCTCGCCCTTACGGAGCATGCCGTGGTTAACAAACACGCAGGTCAGCTGGTCGCCAATAGCGCGGTGGACAAGAGCTGCGACAACAGAAGAGTCAACGCCGCCGGAAAGCGCCAAAATAACGCGGCCGTTACCAACCTTCTGGCGAATCTCCTCTACCTTCTGCTCAATGATGTTGTCCATGGTCCATGTCTTCTCAAAACCACAGATATTGAACAGGAAGTTAGAAAGCATCTGGGAACCGAACTCGGTGTGGTTAACCTCTGGGTGGAACTGCGTAGAATACAGGTTCTTAGCAGGGTTTTCCATAGCTGCGATTGGGCATACGTCGGTAGAAGCGGTAACGGTAAAGCCCTCTGGGACCTCAGACACAGCGTCGCGATGGCTCATCCAAACGGTCTGCTGCTCAGCGGTGCCATCAAAAATGCGGCTCTCCCCCGCGCGGGTCAGATGAGCTGGGCCATACTCGCCCTTCTCGGTATGTCCAACGGTGCCACCCAGGGTGACCGCCATAATCTGCTGTCCATAGCAGAAACCAAAGACAGGGAAGGCCAAGCTCCAGAATCTCTGGGTCAATCTTTGGCGCATCCTCAGCGTAAACAGAAGCAGGGCCGCCGGACAAAATAAGCGCAGATGGATTGAGCTCACGAAGCTCATCTGCAGAAATATCACAAGGAACAATCTCGGAGTAGACGTTAAGATCGCGCACGCGACGTGCAATTAACTGGCCGTACTGGGCACCAAAGTCTAGAACTGCAACAAACTGCTTGGGCCTGGACTCGCTCATGCATGACTCCGCTTCTCCGGTTTCCCGGTCACTCTTGGATTCTGCGCCGACACGCACTACCGCACGTATGGGCACATATCTCTACCACGAATTTATTGCTATTAATAATACCTTCAACCAGCCATTAACATCACGAGAGATTGTGTGCGCCAAAAAGTCTTCTTATTCTGTACAAACAAAAAGACGCTTGTATTTCTTTGACGAGAAACCCGTCTATTTTGCAAGACTCCACAGAACTTCTCGCCTCCTTAATTGCATACAGAAAAATGACCTATTCGGAATCACGTATAAAAAGTGACTAATGTCCTGCATTTAAATTTACTAGGGGTAATATTTATCCATTTTTATTACGTTAAGCTGCACATAGTATGAAATGTTTGTTGTGAACAATTGTGAAGAACCTGTGAATTTACCTGTACTTTATTTAAAAAGGTATTAGAAAAAAAGAATCTCTAAATTCCTTTGTACCTGCATAAATAATTAAACCTTCAGAGAGCAAAAAAAGGATATATGCAGATTCTCAACTAAATTCTCCTCATATTGGTACAAAATGAACGTATCAAAAGCAAAGGAGTCCTGATGAACAAACGACTGTTAAAAGCTCTTTAGTTTTGTCTTCGTTCTTGCTCTAGCACTTCCTCTTGCAGTGAAATCAGCTTTTGCTGAGCCTGCAAGTGTTGAAAGTGCAACGGGCACCCCTAAAGCGGTTGTCGCAACCATTACAGACTTTAGGGTTGAAGATCGTTTTGGCAACCCAACTACCGTTGTTAACAAGGCAAACGTGTATGCCATTGCAATGACATGGGACGCCTCTGCAAATGCAAACGTAGAGCCGGGTGATTACTTTGACGTCACTCTGCTAACGAGATGAGATTTACTGCAGCTCACCCTGCGTCTACCTTCAACATCACTGATGCTGCAACCGGCGAGGTCATGGCAGTGGCTCACGTCACCCCTGGTACCGATGGTTTTGGTGGAAACATGCGCGTGGTCTTTACCAACTACGTCAATAACCATACTGACCTGCGCGGTAGTGTTCGCCTTGGCTTCACCATTGATTCACATCGTGTTCAGACAGGTACGGGCAAGTCTTTTATCTTTACTGTCTCTGGCAGCCCTGTTCCTGTAACGTTTGACGTCACCGCTCCTGGCACCATTGGCACTGAGTACCTCTCCAAGTGGGGCAAGATTATCGAGGGTAATGCCAACGAGATTCAGTGGACCGGTCGTATCAACTACTCTCGTGGTAACTTCCACAACGTTCATCTGCACGATCAGCTTCTTGACTGGGGCGGCGGAGATCTTCCTGCAGAGATTAGGTATGTTCCAGACTCTTTTGAGATTTGGACTGGTGTTTTTGATGAGTACGGTTCAACCATTCCTGGTACTGCTCATCGCGTTCCTATTACCCCAGGTATGCTGACTATCTCCCCTGATGGACAGTCGTTTGATCTTGACCTTTCTGGCATAGACCTCAGCAACGGTCAGAGCTTTAAGTTCACGTATCGCACCACGTACGTTCCAGGTGTTGCTCTGCGTAACCTCATCAAGATGTACTCCGATAACCCTGAGTACAGCTCCGATTGGGTATATCGCAACGCAACTTCCGGCGGAGAAGGTACTTCTACCATCATCGCTCGTATCCGCATCGTCAAGGTTGATAAGAATGACCACAACATCAAACTTGCGGGCGCTGTCTTTAAGGTAACCAGCGTTGCTGATCCAACCAAGACTTGGACTATCACCACAGGTGAAGACGGTACTGCTACTACCGAGAAACTCCCTGCGGGCACCTACACTGTTCAGGAGATTACCGCTCCTAACGGTTATGAGCTTACAACTGACACCTATAACCTGACCGTCTCTGCAACAAGCGGCGTTATCAAGACCGTTGAGAACGAGAAGACCCCAACTGTTGATGTCAATGTCAAGAAGACCTGGGTTGGCGCCGTTGGCGGCCCTGTTACCGTCAGGCTATATAAAGACGGCGTTGCAAGTACTGAAACCGTGACTCTTGATGAGACAAACGGCTGGACTGCTACATTTACTGGTCTTCTCCGCAATGACGCTACTGATGGTCATCTCATTACCTACACCGTAGCTGAAGAGAACGTTCCTGAGGGATATACCAGCGAAGTTACGGGAAATGTCACTGATGGCTTCACGGTTACCAACACCGAGATTCCACCAACCATTCCTCCTACCACTCCTCCATCAGAGACTCCAAAAAAGCCTAAGAAGAAGCAGCCTAAGCTTCCTGAAACTGGAGAGATTTCCGAGGTTGCTCTTGTTGCCGTAGCAACTGTTGGTAGTGTTGCTACCACCCTTGGCTTTGCTCTGAAGGATCGCCGTAAGTAAGGTAGCGTGATGACGCAGCAAGTAACGCGCCAAGCTCCACGAACTTCTCGCACACATCCCCGCTTCACACGTTGAAGCGGGGATTTTTTGTGGCAGGTTTGTTTCCATGCAGCACAAAGACGCAAAATTGCGTATAGTAGATGTTTGACAAAACGCATTGGGCAAAACGCAGATTAAACACAAAGGAGCCCCAATGGCCAGAAGGTCACATTCATCTCAGAATCACGATCACAACAGCCGTGATAGGTACGAAGATGCCCCTGAGTACGATACAGAGGACTTCGCACAGGACGATTATGACGCTTATAATCAGGGCGCATATCAGCCTCGCACGCTGGGCAGCGTTCGAAGCGCAGGTGCAAGTTCTGCACGCAACAATCACGAATCCCACGGCTCCAGATTTACGCGCGAGCCTTTGATTGGCCAGACCAACGTCGGCGACGAGTGGCCTGAAGAAGCCCCAGCTCAGCAGCAAAAACACACCCACTTTGCGGCACATCGAGCGGGTGCCGTCAGCCATGCGCCTTCTCGCGCCGAAGGCGTGGGCGCATATTCCAAGAAGCGCCAAGGATCTTCTCGTGGTCGCGGTCTTAAGATCTTTGCCGGCATTCTGGGTACGTTGCTGCTGGTAGCAGGCGTAGCGTTTGCCTGGTGGATGCTGGATACCAACTCAAAACTTCGCCAGGGCTTGGACGCAAACCTGCAGGCCACACTGGTACAGGTTGCTCCGTCTGACCCGTTCTACATGCTGCTTCTGGGCGTGGATAAGGACGAGGGACGCGCGGAGAACTGGGGCGATTCCGACGCAAACTTCCGCGCCGACACTATTATTCTGGCTCGCGTTGATCCTAAGAACAAGAAGATCACCCTGATTTCCATCCCCCGAGACACTATGGTTGACCTGGGAGAACACGGAAAGCAAAAGATTAACTCCGCATACAGCTATGGCGGCGCATCCGGAATGGTCGAGGCCGTTTCCAAGCTGGCAAACGTCAACATCTCGCACTATGCCGAGGTAGACTTTGAGTCGTTCACCAAGATTGTGGACTCCATCGGCGGCATTACGGTCAACCTGCCTGTTGCTGTTTCCGACATGCAATACTCGGGCATCGACCTGCCTGCGGGCGAGCAGCAGCTCAACGGCCAGCAAGCGCTTGGCCTTTCTCGCAGTCGTCATGCGTACGACAATTACGGCGCCGGCGACTTCTACCGTGCCGCTAATCAGCGCATGATTCTGACGGCCATTGCCAAGAAGGTCCTGCAACTGGACCCCGTTTCTATGTCGGGTGCCGTGTCCACCATGGCCGAAAGCGTGACCACTGACTTAAATGTTACCGATATCGTAGGCCTGGCCATGTCGTTTAGGGGCATGGACACCTCCAAGGATATGTATTCTGCGCGCACGCCAACAACGTCCGAGCTCATCGACGATGTTTGGTACGAGATTGTCGATAAGAGCGCGTGGAAGACCATGATGGACCGCGTGAACCAGGCGCTGCCTCCTCTGGAGGATGCAAGCACCGATGAAACCACAGGTATCGTTGGTACGGTTGCGGGCGACACCTCCGCGGCGGATAGCATCAAGCCAGACTACACCGGAGAAGTTGCCGTGCTCAACGGCACAGACGTTCAAGGACTTGCAGCTCAGAAGGCTGGCATCCTGAAGACAAAGGGTTACACCGCCTACGCCGACAGCTCGCTGGAGCATCCAACCGACTCGATTATCATCTACGACGGCACACGCACGGGCCTGGCAAAGGCTGTTGGCGTTGCAAAAGCGCTGGATATCCCTACCGCCAACATCAAGGCAAACGACGGCAACTACCCCACCGACGTGGACATTACCGTGGTCCTGGGCACCGATCAGGCACCTAAGCGCTAACGACTCGCAGCGGCGACGGCGTGCGACCCGTAGCGGCAACGCGTCCGCAGCACGCGACCCTCGACACCACCCCACCCCACACAAAAACGGGCGAGAAGACCGATCTTCTCGCCCGTTTCACGTTAACTGTCAGCAGTTTTGTGGCTTAGACGTTAAAGCGGAAGTGCATGACGTCGCCATCCTCGACCACGTACTCCTTGCCCTCGATGCGAAGTTTGCCCGCAGTCTTGCAGCCGGCCTCGCCGCCCAGCTCAACGTAATCGTTGTAGCTGGCAACCTCAGCCTTGATGAAGCCGCGCTCAAAATCGGAGTGGATGACGCCGGCGGCCTCGGGAGCCTTAGCGCCAATGCGGACGGTCCACGCCCTGACCTCCATAGGGCCAGCGGTGAAGTAGCTCTGCAAGCCAAGCAGCTTGTATGCTGCCTGAGCAAGCGTCTCCAGACCGGAGTGCTCAAGTCCCAGGGACTCCAGATACTCTGCAGCCTCCTCTGGATCAAGATCAGCAAGCTCAGCCTCAACACCTGCACAAACAGGGATGGACTGAACGCCGTTAATAACAGGAGCAGGCTCGGTAAGCATGTCCTCGTCAACGTTTGCGACGTACAGGATTGGCTTCATGGTAAGCAGGAAGAGATCGCGAGCAGCCAGGCGCTCCTCGTCGGTCATCTCCATGTCAGCGGCGCGATTACCCTCGTTCAGCCACTCCTGAAGACGCTTTGCCACGTTGAGTTTGGGCTGGAGATCCTTATCGCGCTTGGCCTCTTTCTCCAGCTTAGGCAGGGGCGCGCTCAATGGTGCCCAGGTCAGCGAGGATGAGCTCCGTCTGGATGATGTCCACGTCCTCGTCAGGATTGACGCGACCCTCAACGTGAATGACGTCGGGATCTTTGAAGTAACGAACAACCTCGCAGATAGCGTCAGTGTTGCGGATGTTTGCCAGGAACTGGTTGCCCAGGCCCTCGCCCTCATTTGCGCCTTTGACCAGGCCAGCAATGTCCACAAACTCAACGGTTGCAGGCATGATACGACCAGGATTGACAATCTCGGCCAGCTTCTGGAGCCTTGCGTCGGGCACGTCAACAATGCCCACGTTAGGGTCGATGGTGGCAAACGGGTAATTTGCAGCCAGGCCACCCTTGCGGGTCAACGCGGTGAACAGCGTAGATTTACCAACGTTTGGCAGGCCAACGATACCAATTGAAAGCGACATGTGAGTCCTCTTGTTTTCGGTGGACGGTTACTTGTATTTCTCGCGAGAAGAACGAGCAGCTAGAAGCGTTGTGCTGTGTACGCAGCTACTTGCTACTCCCCATTATCCTCTTTTGGAGGTTGTTGTGCAGCAGTGGCCGAGCTCGAGGCACTGGTGGAATCCGCAGCGAAGCCCGCAGCAGCATCCGTAGCGAGACCCGCAGCTGCTTCCGTAGCAAGATCTGCAGCGGCTTCCTCATCCGAGTCCTCGATGAGCTCAGCGGCTAGATGCTTGAGCTGCTCCTTACCAGTGTCAAACATGAAGCGTGCTTTGCGACGAGCTAACGCCTCAAGGCGAGCGGTCTCCTCGGCCTTGCGGTCACGAACAACCAGCTCAGAGGTATCCATCGGCACCATCGTAAGCGCGCCGGGTTCAGGACAAACAATTACGCAGGCCTCGCAGTTGACGCAGAACGGCATCTTGATGGTCAGCTTGCCACGTTCGTCGATGTTGATGGCGTGCGTCGTACAGGTATTTTTACAGTCTCCGCAAACCGTACACTTACTGGAATCCCAAATAGGAGCCTCAAGCTTCACGTAAGGGGCAAGCTCTGGGTCGTGCTGAAGTGCGCCCATGACCAGACGACGATCCTGCGTGAGCATGGACTGCCTCATGTCTGTAGTGCGAAGACCCATCACGTCATCAAGCTGCGTCTGGAGTTTATCCAAGGAACGAGCGTGATCATTAATGCGGTCAGCAATTGCCTTTGCACCTGCAAGAATAGGCGTCGAAGCAGATACTAGGCGCTCTGCACCGTTCATCGCATTAGAGATGAACTGCGAGCGGATATACGCACGCGTGAAGTTGTGGTTGAGGTTATTGCCGTCGACCTCAAGACCAACCGTGGCGCCCGTCCACTCCTCAGCGGTAGCGATGGCCTGGGTATATGCTTCCTCACCGGTAGTGGTACGACAACGGTCGCAAACGCCCAGCGGCAGGTAAACACTTACGTTGTCAAAGTCCGTAAGGATTGAGAACCAAATGTCGGCCGAGAGCATACCCACGCAGGGCAGGCAAATCTCATTGCCCTCAGGTTTTCTTCCCAGCGCACGCGTGCAGGTAATGTAGCACTGCTCATACGCGGAAGCCGCGCGAGCTACCTGGTCATACAGGACGCGTGAGGTATGTCGGCGCGTGTTGAACGCCTCAGTTGGACATGCGGCAACGCAGAGTCCGCACTGAAGGCACGCATCATCGTCGATACGTACGGATTGGTTATGGATATCAATACAATCAACTGGGCAAACGTCAAGACAGCGAGAACATGCCTCGGCTTTTTCCTGAGGCGCACCTCAGGCAGCGGTTGGCGTTTGACCAGGGGATTTCCTGTAGTCCATTGGCTCGAACGGCTTGTCCGTATTTGGGTCAATAGATAGGCTTCCCATCAGCGCGTCAAGCGGGTTGGAAAGCACCTGCAGGGAGTCCTGGATATCAATGAGGGTCGTCGAGAAAATCTCGCTCCTCGTTATGATTCTGGTTCTGAGCCATGGTGCCTCCTCTCCTTTAGCGCGTGGCGGATGGTTCAAGTATGCGAGCTGGTCGCATGGACCGAGCGTAGTCGCAAATAAACATTTTAACCTGTGACGACCAATAATTCCCGCTCAAATGGAGTCACATTCATACGATTTCGATTAATGGACGATGAGCGGATAAACGTTACAGCCGTGACAAGACGAGTTTCTCGCCCGCGACAAGACGGGTTTCTCGCCCGCGACAAGACAGGGTTTCTCGCCCACGACAAGATGGGATTCTTGCCAAGTTTTTTTGTAACGAAAAGAAAAAAATCGGGCCCAGCGAGAGACTGGACCCGATTGAAGTTCCTTGGAGGTGCGGATTAGTACATACCGCCCTGGCCGCCCTGAGCAGCTGCGCGAGTAATGGACTCCTCGATGGTGGTGTCCTTTGGCATCTCGGAAACAGTTGCCTCGGTGATGAGGATGAGAGATGCAACGGAAGCTGCATTCTGAAGTGTGGTGCGAGTGACCTTGACTGGGTCAAGAACGCCCATCTCAATCATGTCGCCGTACTGGCCGGAAGCGGAGTCAAGGCCCTGACCTGCTGGGAGTGCCTTGATCTTCTCGACAACTACGCTGCCCTCAAAGCCAGCATTGTTAGCGATGGTGCGAACTGGGGCCTCAAGTGCCTTACGGATGATCTCAACGCCTATCTTCTCATCTGCATCAGAGGTCTGAACGCTGTCAAGAACGGAAGCTGCAGCCAGGAAGGAAACGCCACCGCCTGCGACAATGCCCTCCTCGACAGCTGCACGAGTTGCCTGAAGTGCGTCCTCGATGCGGTGCTTAATCTCTTTGAGCTCAACCTCGGTGGCTGCACCAACCTTGATGACTGCGACGCCACCTGAGAGCTTAGCAAGACGCTCCTGGAGCTTCTCGATGTCAAAGTCAGAAGTGGTGTTCTCAATCTCAGCCCTAATCTGGGTGATGCGGTCGTCGATTGCCTCCTTGGAGCCAGCGCCACCAACGATGGTAGTGGTCTCCTTGGTGACCTTGACGGACTTAGCACGTCCGAGCATGTCAGCGGTAATCTCGTTGAGGTTAACACCAAGCTCCTTGATGACTGCCTGGCCACCGGTGAGAACAGCAATATCCTCGAGCATGCGCTTACGACGGTCGCCATATGCTGGAGCCTTGATTGCGCAGACGTTCAGAACGCCGCGGAGCTTGTTGAGGATGAGGGTGGTAAGAGCCTCGCCGTCAACGTCCTCAGCCATGATGAGCAGAGGTGCGCCCTGCTTCTGGACTGCCTCAAGAATAGGCAGGATGTCCTGGATGGTAGAGATCTTGTGATCGGTCATCAGGATGTAAGGGTTGTCCAGCTCAGCGGTGAGAGTCTCGTTGTTGGTTGCGAAGTAAGGGGAAACGTAGCCCTTGTCAAACTGCATGCCCTCAACAGTATCGATGTCAATGCCGAAGGTCTGGGACTCCTCAACGGTAATGACGCCATCTTTGCCGACAACATCCATAGCGTCGGAAATCTTGCCACCGATGACTGGATCACCTGCGGAAATGGTACCGACAGAAGCAATCTGCTGCTTGGTAGAGACGTCCTTTGCGATGCCCTTCATCTGAGCGACAACAGCCTCAACAGCCTTGTCGATACCGCGACGGATTGCGATTGGGTTTGCACCAGCAGCAACGTTGCGGAGGCCCTCATTAACGATGACCTGTGCAAGCAGGGTTGCGGTGGTGGTACCGTCACCGACGGTGTCGTTAGTCTTGGTTGCAACCTCTTTGACCAGCTGAGCACCCATGTTCTCCACTGGGTCCTTGAGCTCAATCTCGCGAGCAACGGAGACGCCATCGTTGGTGATGGTTGGTGCGCCGTAAGAACGCTGCAATGCGACGTAGCGACCCTTAGGTCCAAGGGTGGTGGTTACGGCATCTGCCAGGGTGTTTACGCCCTTAGCAAGCTTGGCACGAGCGTCGGTGCCAAAATCGATATCTTTAGCCATGGTATTCCTCCAAAATAGCTGAATTTACACGTGAACAAAACAAGCGAACGAACAGAGGCGCGAGGCGACTAGTCCTCGAGGACACCAAGGATGTCGTCAGCACGGAGAAGCAGAAGCTCCTGGTCGTCTACCTTGACCTCGGTGCCGCCAAACTTGCCGTAGAATACCTGGTCGCCAACCTTGACGTCGAGAGCAATGCGATTGCCATTCTGATCAAGCTTGCCAGCTCCGACTGCAAGAACCTCGCCACGCTGTGGAAGCTCCTGAGCTGCGGATGCAATGTAGAGACCAGAGGATGTCTTCTCCTCTTTTGGAGCAGGCTTTACCAGAACACGATCTCCGAGTGGCTTCAAATTCATAATGAAAACCTCCTTTTCGGGCTCCGCCCGATTGTGACGCTAAGCGCACTTTTCCAACGCTATTAGTTATTCCACACGAGAAAACAATTTATACGAAATATTGCGAAAATCTTACAAAACCGACTTAGATTTTCTGTAGGCGTGCAGTATAAGCCGTTAACGGTTATGCGCGTACAGGTGAGTGCTCGTGACACGCGTGTACTACGTGCGGGTGACGAACTGCCGACCACAGGCAACGAGCTGCTGAAACACGGGTGTCATGCAGGCAGCGCGCAACCGATAATCCCCTGGTAGAAGGCGTTTGAGTGAGTCGCGAATACCATTAGCGCAGACAAGCGGTCGCTAGCGGTCGCTGCTAATCTGGGCGATAGCCAGTATCCACCTGCGTATTCGTGCCATTAGCATAATTTTTGGTGCAAAACTTTGCTTCGTGCATATTTAATAGGTGATATACGAAATTTTGCATAGGAAAAATGAAGGTTCATTTTGCGACCCTCGTTTTGGGTAAAAAATGCGTTTAGTTGGGGATGAAATGGAGTATTCAGAAAAAAATTGCACCCACGTTTTACCAGGTGGCAAATTCTATCCAGATTTCTGATTTTTTTATCCAGAACAAAACACCAGGTAGATTTGATGCATAGAATCACACAATTTCTGTAAACCCCAACTAAACGCATTTTTTTACCACTTCGGGGTCATTTTTGGGGCAAAATCACCTCTTCCCCACCCAAAGCGAAAATCCACCTGCATAAAAGTACCCGGCTATTCATTTTTCATGAATAGCCGGGTGCCTAACGCTAGAAAGCCGCATGCTACATACGGCCCACGCGCAAAACTTCAACCCGCTAAAGCCACATCAATGCTAATGCCATCATTATCGGCATGGTGACCAACGACAACAAAAGTAGATGCAGCAACTAATCCAACTGCGTATTCGTAGTCCTTGCCGTATTTTTGCGAGAACATTGCCGTCAACGCTCCCGAAGGAGTTGCAAAGGTGATAAACAACACCAACTTTATTGCCTGGTCAAGCGGGGCAAACCACAAAATTCCAAGCGTGATTAACGGCATAACCAAAAAGCCTCAAAAAAAGCTAGCAAAAGTAGATCCATTTATCCCTAATGAGCTCGGCTATTTTTAGCTTCTGCCAGATACGCGCCAAGAATAATCATCGCAAGACCTGCGTTGATATCTGCAACTCTTGCAATTGAAATCTTCAAAATTGGGTCTGGATGGATTGAGAAAACGAACAACAAAAGGCCAATGAAAATCGTGACGACACCGGGGTTGGTTGCAATCTTCGTAATCGAGATTTCCCTTTTGTCCTGGGACACCAACCACGCGCCGTACGTCCAAACAAAAAATGTTACGCACGCAATACACATCGAGACGTAAAAACGTACTCGACACCCAAAACGCTCTGCACAATTGGAATACCAATAAATCCCGAATTAGTAAAAATGACCGAAAACGCCGCCAAAGGCTGCTTATTTTTGTACACACACCTGGTAACCAAGATGGTAACGCCAGTAATAATTGCCGAGAAAACCACGCACCATCCAGCTTCGATGAGGCGTTGCATGCTGAAATCGGTTAAGAATGACTGCACTACGATACAGGGACTAGCTGCGTAAAGAATGACATTACTCATCTGCGCTATACCGTGGTGTTCGATCATCTTAGCCTTGAACAGCGCAAATCCCATGCCCATCATGACAAACATCGCGGCAATGTAAGTTGTCAGTACAGGAAGCGTTTCTTCGAGAGACAAAACCATGGTCGACAGTCCTTAATGCTCGACAAGTGTTTGGTTGTGCGTGATGCTGCTTTGAGTACTGCTAAATTTGCTGCTTAGTTCAGCTTGGTTCAGCTTGAATCTGAGCGTGATGCTACTTTGGTTACTGCTTGGTTTGCTTTTTGGTGCTGCTTGATACTGCGTGGTTCTTTGCGTGATGCTGCTGATACAACATGGGTGATGCTCGGGTTATTACTTGGACTCCGACAAACTAAAGCCCAGCTTACACCAAGGTAAGCTGGGCTTGCTCGTTACTATAAGATCTTACCGTTTACAGTACGGTAAACGTTTCCTGTACCGATTCATGCTGCATCAACTGAAGCAGCATCGTTGCTGCAGGAGCACTATCGTCGCATGCTACAACCGCGCGCGCTTACGCCTCCAAGCTCTCCAGTTCAGAGAGCCAAAGCGAGCTAGAAGCGTCGGACGGCATGCGCAGGTCGCCGCGCGGCGAAAGCGAAACCGAGCCAACCTTTGGTCCGTCAGGCATCGCCGAGCGCTTAAACTGCTGCGAGAAGAACCTGCGATAGAACACCTTTAGCCAGTGCACGATAGTCTCGTGGTCGTAAATCTCCTGGTTAGTGCCTGTGCCAAACGCACACTCGGCTAGACGCAGAACCTTGAGTGGACCACTTCCGTGACGAAGCACATGAAACAAGAAGAAATCATGCAGCTCGTAAGGGCCAACCAGGTCCTCCGTCTTCTGCTCAATGGAACCGTCCGCCGCAGATGGCAGCAGCTCAGGAGAAACCGGTGTGTCCAGAACGTCGCGCAAAACGTGAGCAATTTCGTCCTCGTCCTGCTCCTCATAAGCGTCAGCGCAGTAATCAACAAGGTACCTGACCAGCGTCTTTGGTACCGAAGCATTTACGCCGTACATGGACATCTGGTCGCCGTTGTACGTTGCCCAGCCAAGCGCCAGCTCGGAGAGGTCGCCCGTGCCAATGACCATGCCTCCCACCTGATTGGCAACGTCCATCAGAATCTGCGTGCGTTCACGAGCCTGGGCGTTCTCGTACACAACATCGTGAACGTCCTGGTCGTGGCCGATATCGGCAAAGTGCTGCAGCACGGAATCCACAATGGAAATCTCGCGCAGGTCGGCGCCAAGCGACTGCACCAGCTCAATCGCGTTAGTGTACGTGCGATCCGTGGTGCCAAATCCCGGCATCGTCACAGCTACAATGCCTGAGCGGTCATATCCTAGCTGGTCAAAGGCTCGCACCGTGACGAGAAGGGCCAGCGTAGAGTCAAGTCCACCCGAAATGCCAATAACCGCGTGGTCAGAGCCGGTATGCGCCAGCCTTGAAGCCAAACCGTGAGCCTGAATCGACAGAATCTCCTCGCAGCGTGTTGCGCGAGCGTCGTCCATCGCGGGCACAAACGGATGTGGGTCAACGTACCTGGTCAGCGGCGTGCGGATTGCAAGCTCGTTGTCCTCACCCTCGCCATCAAACTCCAGCGAGAAATACGTGGTCAGGTGCTTGTAATCCTCTGGCGTCGGTGCAACCTCAAACGTCGACGTGCGCCTGCGGTCAGCCGCCAGCGACAGCACGTCAATCTCGGACACGGCAATACCCTCGCCAAACACGCCAGAGTCAGCGAGCACACGGCCATTCTCGACAACAAGATCATGGCCCGAGAAAACCAAATCGGTCGTAGACTCGCCCTCACCTGCACTGGCGTAAACGTAACCGCAGATCAGACGCGCGCTCTGTTGCGCAACCAGCTGACGACGGTACGCGGACTTGCCGGCCAGCGCGGGCGACGCGGACAAGTTGCAGATCAGCGTGGCGCCGGCGACGGCGTGCGCATTTGACGGCGGCATGGGCACCCAGAGGTCCTCGCAGATCTCCGCGCCCACGACCAGCTCAGGGATGGTGTCACACGCAAACAGCTGGTTGGTACCAAACGGAACCTCGCCCAGCAGGCCAAAGTCCACACTGGTGACCGTCTTGGGGCCAGAAACAAAGTGTCGGCCCTCGTAAAACTCGTTGTACATGGGCACGTAGCGCTTGGGCACCAGGCCCAAAAGCTCTCCCCTAAAGAGAACGGCGGCGCAGTTGTAGAGCTTGCCGGCCACGCGAACAGGCAGTCCTAGCAGCAGCAACGCGTCAACGTCGGCCGTGCGGGCAGCAATGGAAACCAAGCCGCGCTCGGCAGCGTCCAGGAGGGCGTCCTGCCAGAACAGGTCCTCGCAGGTGTAGCCCGTGATGCAAAGCTCGGGCAGTACGACCACCTTAGCACCGCAATTACCTGCGGCTTCTTCGATGGCAGCCAGACAGCTCTCCACGTTAAACGCCACGTCGGCCACGCGGACGCGCGGCGTGATACTTGCAACTTTGATGAATCCGTCTTGCACAATAGCCTCCTTACATGCCGCTTGGGACAACGGGTGCCGCATCCGACGACCACGATCCCAGCTGCGCGTTGGGGTTTGCGTCCAAGGTCAATGGCGAGAAACCCTGTGTACGGTAGCTACGAAGTGCTCCGACGGCAATCATTGCGGCGTTGTCGCCACAAACCGACATCGGAGGCACTGTTACTCGAACGCCCATACGACCAAAGGTTTCCTTATATGCAGCTCTAAGTGCGGGGTTTGCAGCTACGCCGCCTCCCACGCAGAAATCGGAGACGCCCGTCTCCTCAACAGCAGTTTTAGCCTTTGCAACCTGCACGTCAATAACTGCCTGTTCAAACGAAGCGGCCAGATCAGGCAGATTGATAGCTCTACCAGCGCGGTTCTCGCCCTCAATGTAGGTGATAACGGCGGTCTTTAGGCCGGAGAGACTAAAGGAATAGTCGCCGCTATGCATCATCGCACGCGGGAAGTGGATGGCCTTAGGGTTGCCCTGAGCTGCAAGTTTGCTGATTACGGGGCCACCTGGATAGCCGAGGCCAAGCGCCTTAGCAACCTTGTCAAATGCCTCACCCACGGCGTCGTCAATGGTGGAGCCCAGGACCACGTAATCTCCCCAGGCACGCACGTGTACCAGCATAGTATTGCCACCCGAGACCAGACTGGCCACAAACGGCGGCTCCAGGTCAGGCGTCTCAAACAGGTTGGCCAGCAGGTGGCCTTCCAGGTGATGCACGGGAATAAGCGGCAGGTCAGTGGACACGCAGAAGCCCTTGGCAAACGCCACGCCTACAACGAGCGCACCGACGAGGCCTGGACCTGCAGTAACACCAACGGCGGCCAGGGTCAGACGGCACCAGCGTGTCGCAACCAAAGTGCGCGCCCGCGCGGGCCATGGTCTCCTCAAAAAGACCCACAATAGCCTCGGTATGCTTGCGAGAAGCAATCTCGGGCACGACGCCGCCAAAGCGAGCGTGGAAGTCAATTGCGTTGCGACAACATTTGCGCAGACCACACCGTGTGAATCCATGATGCACATGGCGGTCTCGTCGCAAAGAGGACTCAGGCTGAGAATCAAATCCCCCGCCTCGCGCAGTGCTGCAAGCGTCTCTTCAGAGCGCTCACCTGCAACAATAGGCCACGGACGCACTGATGCGTGAGGTTCAGGGTTTCTAGCCTCAAAGCCAGCGCCAACCGCCAAAGGCAGCTGCGCCGTCATCAAAAGCGCCGCGCAATCTGGACCGTAATATCCCGGGCGACGACCAACCTCGGCAAATCCCAGCTTGCTATAGGCACCCTGAGCTGGAGCGTTATCCTCCTCCACCTCAAGGGTAATCGCAGATGCGCCCAGCATCTGAGCATCGTATGCCACGCGTTCTACCAGCTTTGATGCAATTCCTTGGCGGCGACGCTCGGGCGCAACCACCACTTCTTCCACCTCAAACTGAGCTCCTGCCAGGCGACCGCCCGCAAAGCCAATGACCGTTCCGCGGTCGTGAGCCAGCCACCAGCTGCGCCCCACACCCGAGAATTCGTCGTAGAACGTCTGCTTTGACCAGGCCGAATGTGCAGCGTCAGCATATGTTGCCGCCTCAAGCTCCGCCACCTGATCCAGATCGTTCACCGTCATCGGACGAAGCTGCAGGTGAATATCGGCCAGCGCATCATCCACGCCGGTCAGGGCCACCGTTGCCGGCTCCTTGAGACCCAAGCGCTGGCGCTCCGACTCCTCCGCATCAGAAAGACGCGTGTAAATGGGCAGCACCAGTGCCGGATCGCCCGCACCCGCCTGCTGATACTCGGTCATGCACACCGCGCGTACCAGGCCTTCTCCTGTTGGGAACCACGTTACTTCATCGGTGTATGTCGAGAAACCCGCGCGCTCAAAACGCTCACGGTACTTCACTAAACCATTGCCTGTAAGCGTGAGCTGGTCCTTATCAGTCCTGCTCGACCACTCCTCCACACAAGCGTCTGCCTTGAGGACGGTCTCCACTGGGAATGTTCTATGTGCTCCAGCGTCATCCAGCAGGTAGATGCCCGGATAGACCTCGCCGCGCATGGCGTCTGCAACAACACCAACGGTGCCACGCACGCCCGCCTTCCACGCGCTGAACGCCATAGCATCAAGCGCACTTGCGCCGTAAAGTGGCAGGCCAGAGCCGCATGCAATACCCTTTGCGGTGGCCACGCCAATGCGGACACCCGTGAACGAGCCAGGTCCTCTACCTGCAATAACAGCGTCAACGTCGGCCATGGTCAGACCAGCGGCGTCAAGCGCCTCCTGGACCGAACCCACAAGCTCCACGTTTGCCTGGCGACGGCACAGGTGATCCGTTGACGCTAGTACCTCAACGTCAAACCCGCCGTCCGTTGCACTCGCGCCGTCTGCGGCCGCCGCAGCGGTATCGCGCCTGGTCAGACGTGCGACCGTGCATGCCAGCATGTCCGTCGACGTATCAACCGCAAGCACCACGTTTGTTTCATTTTTTATAGCAAGCATAAACACTCTTCTCGGCGTAAAAACGCCTTGTATCACGCCAATATTTCTTCTTGTAACTCTATAACTATACGCCAAGCCACGCCCGCAAACAGCGCGAGTCCCAACCCCGCAAAACTTTTACGAAACGACTGTTTAAGCAGTGTATCCCACAACCAACAGAGCCTCCGATTGAACTGCCTCCCATTTCTTGGACATAAGAAATGGGGGGCAGTTCATATGCGGGTGATTATGATTCTGCAGCGTGTTAGCGTCGGCTTTTAGGCTTGGCGCACAAAATAGCGCAGCTTTGGTAGGTTTTGCTAAAGAATCGACATGTTCCTAATCAAGATAGCCAGGCAGCTAGGTGGTCGCACTACCTGATATGCATCTCTATGCATAAACTTAACCTAATATGCTAGAAAATGAATAGACTAATATAAGAAATTTAACTATCGATAAATTTAGTATCTACGGAACACACCTAAGTCAGATATTCTGCTCAGATGCGGGCATTTTACACTTCTAAGTCAGATATTCTGCATGTTTCAGATATTTTTCAGCGTCATGTATACGTCTTTTTAACAGATTATCTGACTTAGGTGTGTTTTGAACTTCTTACACATTTCGGCGAACAGAAAAAGGCAGCCCACCCAGAGCTGCCTTCACGCACGCAATGTCCTCGCGAGTACCTAAACCGCAACCTCCGTCTCGGCACCCTCTTCTTCCTTAAGGAACTCCCTGTCCAGGATCTTAATAAACGGCAGGTAGATTGCCATATCAATCAAAATCAATACGAGCTGAAGTAAAGCGCCCTGCCATCCGCACAAAAGAAATCCCGAGATTAAAGGAGGGGTACTTCCAGGCAGCATAATGCCGTTACACAGAGGCACCAGCCCCGTACTCATGGCAAACCAGGAAATCGCAATATTGATTACCGGCGTAAAAATCAGAGGAATTGCCATGATGGGATTCAAAACTATCGGTAGTCCGTACATGACGGGCTCGTTAATACCAAAAATACCAGGCACAATGGAGATCTTTGCAATGTCTTTTGCACGGCGAGAATTGCAGAACAAAAATATCACAATCAACAGCGAAAGGGTTGATCCTCCACCGCCAAACAGCGCAAAGAACAAGTCGAACTCTCGATTGATAATGTTCGGCAAAGCAGTGCCGGCGGCAAAGGCGGCCTGGTTTTCCAGCGTAAGCGCAGTCAAAATCGGCGTAAAAAAATAGGGCTAGTAATGTTTGACCCGTTAATGCCAAAGAACCAGAAAATGCCCTGAATGATGTAAGCAATCGCCAAGGCCCACACGGTTCCGCCAAGCATGGTCAGTGGAATCTGTAACATCGAATAAGTGCAGGTAAACGCATCTTCCCAAGGGGTAAGCGCAAACAAAACGCTAATCGCCCACACTGCGGCAAACGTGAGCGCCATCGGAACCAGAGCACTAAACGCAAGCGAAACAGACGTAGGAACGCCCTCCGGCATCCTAATAACCCAGTTCTTCTTGATAGCAAATCCAAAAATGGACACCGACAAAAAGCCTACGATAATCGCTACAAACACACCCCTCGCGCCGGTCCACGCAAGAGGAATGCTCTCCACCAAAAATGGCTGGCTTGCCCCTTGGGGCAAAAACTCGGTTACCTGTGGCATCAAAATAAACCAGTTGATAAGCGAGACCATTCCAGCAGAAACTCGGTCCTCTAGGCCAAGCTGGTCAGCAAAGTTATAGCCAATTTCAAACGACAAAAATATTGCCATGAGCGAAACAGTGCAGGCAGAAGGAATGGCCAACAGCGAGAAAAGCGACTTGCCCTGAAGCGTAGTGGACTTCAAGAAATCAACCCACGCAGGAATTGGCAGATTGCCTACCAGCGTAAACATTGATCCGATAATAAGAATTGGCATGAGCATGGCAAACGAGTCGCGCATAGTAAGAAGATATTTGTTCTTACTCACCAACTCCGCCATTGGCATAAGCTTCTTCTCTAGACCTTGCGCTACATTCATACAGTCCCCGGCGTATCTCCTAAAATAACGATGTGAATCACAGGATAGAATCATATAGTAAAAGCAATTATTGCCTTTATTGATAGGACTTCGCTGTTCTTCAAATTAACAAGAAATACGTTGGTTAGAGATGCAAGTCACAATTTACAAATAAGAAAAATCTAATCAAAACTGCACCGTAGGAAAATTTAAGGTGCAGTTTCGATTGCAATTAAAGATTCAATTTATTTTTCAATTGTTGATTCTGTTCTGGAGTAAGTTTCGTAATCGCACCAGTTCTAGAGATAGTAATAAAGTCTCTAAAATCGTTGATATGAATTGGCTTATCAAAAACAATCATGTCATCAATCGGAGCAAAATACCTGCTTCTCCAATGGAGATCATTTTCTACGGCGTATGAATCTTCAATTACATCCCCAGATACAACGCCTTTAGCAAATATACATCCGCCGTATTCTTTATAAAGCATTTCTCCTCTGTTAAGCCCCACAGCCAGCAACTCTTTAACTTCATATAACGCATCATCTTCTGAAATATTATTCAGCTGACACTTCAAACGTCTGATTGTATCGATTGAAGTCTTTGAAAACATGAAGTAGACGTCTTCACCAATACAACAATCTTTTTGGGGCAGTCCACTCTGTATGTTTTTCAACTAAAACTTTTTCAACATCAAAACATCCAACCTCATAAAGATAGAACATCACTTCCTCCAAAGATTTTGGAAAAGCGATGTTTGTCACAAAAGCACTTGTCATCGTAAATTCTCCTTCATTTATTTAACCCTAATCTAAAACCTGGCGAGAAGATCGCTCCTCTCGCCAGGCGACTAATTTTCCATTTCAGCATTGATGTAACAACCAAACAACTCCGCTAGTCTCTAACAAATCCAAACGGGAATTCAGGTTTCACATAATCCAACAAGAAAAGCTCGTCTTCTGGGATACGTCCTACAACATTACGAGTTCCGTCATCCTCAAAATCTCTTAGAGCAACTTCAACTTCTCCCAGGTAATGAGACAGGTTGTCATTCACCACTAATACATCTCCGCGCTTAATGTGACAATCTGTGCGCTCACGAGCAGGAATTGAAGTGGAATACTCAAACATCCTAGGTACTGAAGAACGTAGGTAATACTCAGATGCATCGCCACGCGTTACGTGGTTAAACTGATACAAAACGTTCTTCTCGACCTCAGTTGCACCAGAATCAAATTCAACCTTGAACGTTACCTTAGTAGTATCAACAGCGGCTAATGCGGCAAGTTCCTCTTCAGAAGCAAAGCAATTTCCAATCATAATGTCGTCAATAAGGCCAGTTGCCAACAGGTGTCTTGCCTGCAAATCAATTGAACGAGTACGATCATCTTCGCAGGTAGGAAGACCGTCATAAACCGGCCATGGACCAAACGTGTTATCCTTCTGACTCGTCACAAATGCTGCCTGAGTTAAACCCATACCAAATAATGCTCGGAGAATTCAATGAAGCGTTTCTCGCTCAAGCCAGAAAATCTCTGTGGATAAAAATTGTGACAAACGCACATATTGCGACGATATGCTCCACGCTCAATAAGCAGATCAAGCGACAGCATCTGACTGGCGTTGAACTCAACGGCAATGCCGTAAGGATTTCTTGTCAGAGCAATGTCCTGACGATCTCCCAAATGCCCATCAAGACGAATAATATCAACGCCCATCTTGGCAAAAACAGAAATATCAGTTGCCGTTGCCCCTAAGTGCTGAAATACGCGCGGGTTGGTATCCACAGCAACAGTAAACCCATACCCATGAGCGCGGTCCATAAACTGTGAAAACTCAGCTACTGTCTCTTCTGGTGACTTATCCACAGAAAGTAAGCATGTGAAAATGCGCGAGAAACCATAGTTACTTGCTAATGCCATGTAGGCATCATCGGCTTCAGGTGTTGAGTGCTCTGGATAAAGAGAAATTCCAAGCCTATGCATCACTTCCTCCAATCAAGCATACAGACTGGTACCTGGCACAGCGTCTCAGCGTTGTACCAGGTACAGCTCAAATCTACAAAAGTTTTACAGCACGACAGAATCAAGGTCGATAGAGTCAAAAGTCTTCCAGCTCAGTAGAAGATTCCTCGGAAGCTGCGGCTTCTTCCTTCAGGTATTCCTTATCCAACGTCTTGATGAAAGGCAGATAAATAAAGATTCCCAGAATAATCAAGAAGAGCTGCAGGACAGCGCCTTGCCAACCACTCAGCAGGAATCCAGAAACCAGAGGAGGAGTAGTCCAAGGAAGCATAACGCCGTTGCACAGAGGTACTAAACCAAGATCCATGATGAAGTACGCAATGATGATGTTGACCACTGGAGTAAGAATAAAGGGGATCAGCATAACTGGGTTAAGAACAATAGGAAGACCAAAGATAATAGGCTCGTTGATACCAAAGATACCAGGAGCAACAGAAATCTTTGCCAGATCCTTAATACGCTTGGAATTGCAGAACAGAAGCATTGCAATCAGCAGAGAGAGCGTAGAACCGCCGCCGCCAAAGGTTGCAAAGAAGGTCTCGAACTCACGGTTAACAATGTTAGGAAGTGCAGCACCAGCAGCAAACGCAGCCTGATTTTCCAGCGAAAGTGCGGTAAGAATTGGTGTGTAAATTGAACCAGTAACGCTGGAGCCATGGATACCAATAAACCAGAATCCACTTGCCAAGACATAACTAAATGCCAGGGCCCAAACAGTTCCACCAAGTGAAGTTAGAGGAGCCTGAAGAATTGCATAAATGAAGTTAAAGGCATTGCCCCATGGGGAAATGATAAAGACAATACCAACCAGCCATACGGCGGTAAATGCAACGGTCATAGGGATAAGAGCGCTAAATGCACGGGCGACAGTAGGAGGAACGCCCTCTGGCATCTTAATGGTCCAGTCTTTTTTAATGATGTAGCCAAACACGCCTACTGCAAAAAATCCTACAATCATGGCAATGAAGACGCCTTTTGCACCCGTCCATGCAAGAGGAATACTGTCTACCAGGAATGGCTCTACGCCTTCTTCAGGTGAAAACTCAGTTACCTGAGGCATAAGGATGAACCAACCTACCAAAGAAACAATGCCCGCTGACGCACGGTCTTTAATACCAATGTGCTCGGCAAAGTTATAGCCAATGTTAAAAAGCAAGGAAGATTGCCATGAGCGAAACAGTACATGCGGAAGGAATAGCCAGCAGAGCAAACAGCGATTTATCTGGCTGAACCATCGTAGTCTTCAAAAAATCAATCCACGCAGGAATTGGGAAGTTGCGAAGCAAAGTAAACATAGAGCCAATAATCAGGATTGGCATGACCATTGCAAACGAATCTCGCATGGTCAAAAGGTATTTATTTTTACCAATCATTTCGGCCAGCGGCATAAGTCGCTTTTTCAAACACATCCATCGTTTTCATAGAACCCTCCAAACTAACAACTCTCCATTTTTTTATAAAATCACAGATAAAACGTATAGCGAGAAACCCTATGCAGTAGAACCACGCTTAATCAAAGAAATGGCCATCTTAAGCACGCGCTCGCCGTTCAAGTTGCCATAATCCGCTGATTCGATAACGCCAACAGGAATTTTTGCTCCGTATTTTGCGTTTACATCGTCAAAGCTAAAACGAACCTGAGGTCCCAATAAAAATGCAATCAGGGAGTGTTGTGCTCTACCTGGAAGTCAATTGCCGTAGAAGAAAATGCTTCAACCTTTACTTGAATTCCATGAGCATCAGCAACCTCTTGCATCTTGTTTGCAAGCATACTTGTGGACATCCCTGCACTACAAAACAAATCAATCTTTTTCATACCTACTTCCTTTCACTCACCACTGCTCGTAGTTACTTGCTTACAAAGCTCAACGATTTGCACTGCCAAATCGTGTGTTGTAAGTGCGCACATCAAATGATCTTGTCCGTGGACCATCAGCAAAGATAGTGGTTTGTTATCCTGTCCAATAATTTCCTGCTGAATCCGTTCCATCTGAAACTCATGCGCTCGATTTAACGATTCTGAACTCTGTTTCAACAGCTCATCTGCCTGGTCAAACTTTCCCAAACGAGCGCACTTGATTGCTTGTATTGCATAGCTTTTTGCATCCCCACCATGCACAACCAAGTTGGTGACAATAGCCTCTACCTCTCTTTCATCCATTCCTATCCCCTCTTTCTTAAACCATCACCTGATGATGTAATCTGACCAACAAAAGTTGAAAAACTTTGATGCTTTACAAGTGAACAAATTGCCTCTTTATCCATAAGAAGGGACGCCATGTTCTTGTTAAATAGACGGGTCTTCTCGTCTTCTGAACAAGAAACTGAAATCAAAAACACAGCAGCTACGTCATGACCGTCCCAGTCAATTGGGTTGTCTAATAAACCAACTGCTACACAAGTACGTTCAGATACTGGGCGCGAAGGATGAGGAAGTGCAACCAAGTTTCCAAAGGCAGTCATTGCTAAAGTTTCGCGGTCAAAAACAAGAGCTCTGAACTCATCTTCAGAAACAGAGATGTTTGATTTCTCACTGTTGCATAATTGACTGACCAAAAAGTTAAGTACTTCTTCCTTACTTCTGTACGCAAGATGTGAGAAGAAAAGATGCTCGCTAAAGTGTTTAGCAAACTCCTCTTGTTCATCTCGACGAAGCAAGTCTTTAACTAACAAGTCTTTATTAATGTCATCGAGCAAGAACCCCGAATAACACACAGGAACTGGCAAAGGAGATTCAATCTCAACGGTAGAGAACACGTAATCAATATGTGAAAAATCAATCTGAGAAATCTGACTCAAATTACACGTAGTAATTGACCCGATATAAGGTCCAAACTCCTCTTTGATACGAATTCCCAAAATCTTTGAAGTACCTAGACCTGTTGCGCATACACAAAGTACATTCTTTTTTGGCAGTTCAGTACGTTTACGCTCCAAAGCCAATGCAAATGCCAGGGCCAGATAAGCTACTTCATGCTCACTGAGAGTTGCTTCGTACTCTTTGGCCAAGATTGTTGACGACTCCATGGCCATCAAGTATGCCAAAGGCATTCGATACTGGATGTCAGTAAGCAGTGGATTTTCTATCTGCAGGTTATAGTGCAATCGGACGGAAAGTGGCACAATGTGTCTGGCTAAACTCATATGTAGTTCAAGATCATTCCTAAAATCAAATCTGAAGCTACTCCACACTAAATCAATCATCTGACGCGTAACTGCAAATACGTCATCAGTAATTACTAGATTTGGAGACTCAGAGATATCTTTAAACATCTTCTTAGATGCCAAATGAATTGCAATATAGGCAACTTCTGTCTGAGGAAACTCAACATCAAACTCAGACGACAGGCAATTTACCAGCTTTTGTGCCACGCTATATTCATACGAGCACTGAATTCTCTTAAGCGAGTCTTCCTGTCCTACAACATAGCGCTGTTGCTTAATGCGATTAATTGCAACCACAATATGAATGACAAGATTTCTAATTGCAAAATCATTCAAGCTGACATCATGATGTTCAACACACTCAACTACCAGCTTTGTTACATCAGCAATAAGTTCATTATTTTCCACCGTGGCGTGACAACTACCCGAATATGCTTCGTTTGTTACCAGACTTGCCAGGCAGAGCCGCTTATTAAATTCAGTGCCTCCAATCTGAATTCCATAATGCGATTTACGCATTATGCGCAGGTCAAATCTGGCGAGAAACTCTTCAGCTTGTTTAAATCAGCCGAGATAGTCTTACGAGAAACGTAAAGAATCTCTGATAACTCGTCTACCGTAACCCAATCGCTTCGATTAAGCAGATCGTCCAATATATATGCCACACGCTCATTAGAAGTCTGAGGTAGCTGATCTTCCTTATTAAGCCAACAATCCAAGAGCTCAGGATTAAGAACTTCAAGATGATAGCCCTGACCTTTTATTGTTGTAATTTCAGCAATACCTTCTAGTAATTCTTTTGCACGCTTGATATATGCACGCACCGTGCGCTCGGAGACGCATAAGGACTCAGACAGCGTTGATGTAGAAACATCTTCCTATTTTGCCAAGCACGTTATGAGACGAACAAGTTTGTCATCCATGACGCACCCTCCTTATAGAAAATTATAAAAAGGGGCCCTGACGTTTCTATTTCCAATTCCGCCAACGGTAAAAGGAAATCAACTTCACATAACATTACTTAAATTTGTTATTAAAAACCTGGCGAGAAGATCACTCCTCTCGCCAGGCGACTAACCTGTCAGTTTTTGCCGCAACCCGCTACTTGTTCGTTAACCGCTCGATGAGCTTATTGATCTCCCACTCGGTCATGCCAACATCGGTCAGATACTTGCGAGCTCCAGCTGCGTAATCCGCGCCGTCGAGCGAACCGTACGTAGGCACCCCAGCAATGCAGCGAGCGATGTCGTCGAACTTCACGTCAACAACAGCGTCGTAACGAGCCTTGTCGTCCTTCTCGTTAATGCCGTAATAGTTGTCGTAGGTAATCATGTAGTCGTCGCGCATCTCGTCGTAGGATGCACCGCAAAGTGCCTCGAGAAGAGCGCAGACAAAGCCCGTACGATCCTTACCCTCGGTGCAGTGAATAAGGTAGGGCCCCTTATGCAGAATTATCTCGCGCAGACCCGCTACCAGGCGATAAGCATATTGGCCGCCCCGATAATTGGCGTTGAGGTCAAGAGCCGCAACATTCCCTGCGTCATACAGGCTTTTGTGCCACGTAATGTCGTAGTCTGCATTCTGGTAATAGCCCTGAATCTCTTCATTGGTGTCCGCGAGGTCCAAGATAAACTGCACGCCACACCTCTGGGCAAGATCTGCCGCGTAAGGTGCGCGATTGTTCCGATTATCAATAGGAGACGCCGAGCGATACATCACGCCCTCAGCAAGATTTCCGCCCTTCATGGGACGGAAGTTGGCAAAGACCTCGTCACTTGCGTAGTCGGAGCGATTATTAGTGTACGTTGCATCCAGAGCCTTCTGAACCGTTGCGTACTTCTGCTTCTGGTGGAGCGTAACCGTAGCCTTGTCTCCATCCTTAAGACCGGCGGATTCCCACAGAGGCTCACCATTATTTACGCACACATCAATGTAGGGATAGCCCGGATATGCGACAACCAAAGGCTCATTGGTTTTGGTGTAATAGCCGTTGTAGTACGGAATGTCGGAGAGCTTGTATCCATTGCTAAACGTAACGTCCACGCTGTCGCCGTACTCAAAGCCCAGGTTATTGAACTCGTCGATGGTGATATCCAGGTAGCTGCCACCAAACTTGGGCTCGTGTATTGCCTCGATTTCCCCTGTTGTGATTGACGACTGCGTTGCTTGCTGGGCAGGGTTGTTCTGCAGGAACGGAAACGCATTGCACCCAACCAGTGCAAACGAGAGCACCAACGCCATAATCACACTCAAGGCCTTCGCAAACTGTTTCTGTAACTTTTGCATTTCTCGCCCCGATTCTGCCGATACCGCGCGTCCAATGGCGCCGCTCGTCCAAAACCACACCACTTTGACTATACGACTGACGAGAAACCCCACCTGTCCAAACAGATGGGGTTCACATGAACGGTGTCGTTTTATCGGTGGGTGGAGAAGGTCTGCGTTGAGCTCCGTCAAACAAAAAGGCACCCGATTAACGAGTGCCTTAAGAACGCAAAATTGTTGAGTGTCTACAAACCAATTCGCTCTTCTAGCGCGCTTTCAATGGCTGCTAGGTCAATGAAGTTATTCAGCACAATAGTGCGCTCTTTAATTCCATCAGGGAAGTTGTCAAAAAGCTCATTGGTTGTGACGTAATAATCGCCATCAGCGCCTTGAACGCTACCAAGGTCGATAGTCTCAACAACAATATCTTCCCTATTCCTCTTCTGAAGAATGCTCTCAATATTCATTTTGGCAATGATTGAAGATCCAACGCCAAAAACCACAAACAGCAACAAGTTTCATTATTAACTCCTAAAATGACTGGTTATGCACCAAGTACAAGCATTCTAATAGCCTTAAGCAGATACATCAAAGGCATCCATACCAGTGCGTAGTCAATGTTGGACCAAGTCACGCCAGAACCAAACATTACGCCGGTCAATGGATAGAACAGGATAGCTGCTGCAGAAGTAATTGCACCAGTTACCAGGCCAGCTGCAAGAGCACCCTTCCATCCACCAGCCTTGTTACCAAAGACGCCCATGACATTACCGTCAAAGTACATGATGATTGGGCTTGGGAAGACAATAACTGGAGCATGAAGAACAATAGTCAAAATGCAGACAAGAATTGCACCAATTGAAGATCCAAGGAAGCCAAACATTCCGCCCATTGGAGAGAATGGATAGAACGTTGGCGCGTCCAGAGCTGGAACAGCACCAGGAAGGAACTTGTCAGAAATACCCTTAAATGCAGGAACAATAGAACCAACAAACATACGGACACCCTGAAGCAGGATGACGATACCTGCAGAGAAGGTCCAAGCACGAATAACCAGCCACAAAATCCAGTTAGTAGCCTCAGGACCAGTACCAGATAGAACCTCGATACCTTCCTGACCAACTGCAAGTCCCATTCCAACAAAGATGATTGGCATCAGGAAGAACAGAACTACAGTGTTGTCCCTAAACATAGATGCCCACTCAGGAAGCTTTAGCTTATCTGCATCTTCATCTGGGTTGGAGGAACCAACAAACTTACCAACAAAGTGAGCAACAACAGAGCCTACCTGATCCATAAAGCCAAGGGTAATTGAATCCTGTGTCCACTCCTTTGCAAGCTTTCTGGTAATTGCAGGAGAAAGCGCATAGTAAAGTGCGTTGAGGATTGAACCAACTGCAATAATCACAACGCTGTCATCGGTGTTCAGGATTCCTGGAAGCGTAATAGCCATGAAGCATGCGTGGAAAAGTGCAAGATGAGCTGTCAGATACACATTCTTAAAGTTGTTGTTAGGAACCAACTTAACAATTACCAGGTGAAGCAAGAATGCAAACAGGAAGATTAGTACGGAATTCCTGCTGAAGCCCTCCATGGAGAGAACCATTGCACCGGCCGCATCATTAATAGGAAGAGTACCTGCAACTCCAAGGCTGTTATTTAATGCAGTAACTACTTCAGATAGAGAGCTGAAAATGATTCCTGCGCCAGATGAGAGGACAAGAAGACCAATGACCGTCTTAACAACACCATCAATTACCTGTGGCAACTTTTTTACGTTGAAGTAAAAAGACCTACAAGCGCAAGCAAACCCATGAAGATGGTTTGATTTGTAAAAAGCTGAAATACAAAAACGTTCAAGATGTCCATTCTATGCCTCCCTATTAATAACTTTAGATACGTTTAGTGCATCTTCTTCTGTTCTTACAGAACGGAGCAGATTAAAATTCGCCTCGTTATTGAAGAAAATTACGATTTTTCTGAAGAAGTTCAATATGAGACTCGTCATCTTTTGCTGCCAAAATAACAACGATATCCACAGGATCATTGTGCTTGCTGCCAAACTCGATTGGCTGTGCAAGTGTTGCAATTGAAATTGCTGTCTGATGAACTGCATCACTAGGGCGAGAATGACCGAGTGCAAGGCCAGGAGCAAGAACAATGTAAGGTCCCAGCTCGTGAATTGCCGCAATCATCTCTTCAATGTAAACAGGAGTGATTGCGTCACGCTTTACTAGTGGAGTTGCAGCTACTTTAAGAGCATCTTCCCAGTCTTTTGCCTCAACATGAAACTGAAGGTCTTCTGGATGAATCTGCAGATGAGAACTATTTTCACTCATACTAGGCTTCCTCTGCTACGTATGCATGGCCACCAAAACCATTGCGAAGTGCCGCAGTAACCTTATTTGAGAAGTTCTCCTCACCTAGCTTCGATGCGTTTCTCTCAAACAGAGACTGTGCAATTACTGGTACGGGAACATCCTCTGCAAGAGCCGCTTCAACAGTCCACTTTGCCTCGCCAGATGCATCAACAATACCCTTAAAGTCCTTAAGGTTAGGATGTACTCTGAGCTGCTCTTCAATTAAATCAATCAGCCAAGAACGAATAACAGAACCGTTTTGCCAGTTGCGAGCTACCTGAGCCAAGTCATAATCGAATGGAGCCTTTTGCATAACAGCAAAACCTTCGCCGATTGCCTCCATCATTCCGTATTCAATTCCGTTATGGACCATCTTCATAAAGTGTCCAGCGCCTGCAGGACCCACGTAATCGCAGCCGTTTTTAACGGCAACGGACTCAAAGACATCTTTGAGATACTCGTAAGCGCTCTGATCTCCACCGGCCATCAGGCAAGCACCATAACGAGCACCCGAGGTGCCTCCAGAAGTTCCAAGGTCAAGGAACCTTACTCCAAGGCTAGAAGCCTCTTCTCCGTGCCTCATGGAGTCCTTATAGTTTGAGTTACCCGCATCAATAAGGATGTCATCCTTCTCAAGCAGCGGAAGGACCTGAGAAATTGTTGATTCAGTTGCCTCTCCAGAAGGAACCATCATCCAAATAACTCTTGGTGTTTCCAGTGCTTCAACAAGCTCTGCTAAAGACTGAACAGAAGAAATACCGTGCTTCTCTACTTCCTGACGGGCATCCTCTGAAACATCAAAGCCTTTTAACTTCTACTCCGTTATCTTTTGAGATTCAAGGCAAGATTAAAGCCCATCTTTCCCAGTCCGACCAATCCAACTTTCATGTTCCTTCTTTCGACGAACTTTCTATAAGAATTACTATAAAAAAATAATTTTTCTACTAGTCAATATTAGAAAAGAAAAAAATTTTTTTCTTTTTCTTTTTAGTGGTAAATTTTTTAAAAGTAGAAGGTGTCTTATTTCATCGTTGAGCTTTGATTTGAGGAGAATCTCATGGAGTCTTCATACCGCGTAAGACTTAAATCGTTTGAGTCTTCGCTTTCTAAAAAAAGAAAAAAATGATAGCTTCCTATATTTCTTCTCATTCACGCGCGGCTTCGCAAATGACCATTAACGAGATGGCACAGACCCTTGGAATGGCTGATTCCACGATTTTTTTAAATTCACTAGAAAAACTTGGCTATACAGGATTCAAGGATTTTCACAATGCACTGATTTCTGAAGAATTTGATCCTGCAATTTCAATTCATGAAAAACATTTCTGACACCTCTTCCCCACTGGGGGTGGCTGTCAGTGTATTTAACTCCTCAATTGATTCCCTCAGTCACACTAAAGAGATGCTTGAGTCCGAAAATCTTGAAGACGCAGTTAGCTTGATTGTTTCTAGTAAAACTGTGTTTCTTTTTGGACTTGGTGGAAGCAATATTATTGCTGCAGATGCCTACCACAAGCTACTCCGATCGCCTCTCAACGTAAAATACGCGTCCGATTATCACCTGCAGCTCATGGAGGCCAGCCGAGCCACAAAAGATGACTGTGCAATCATTTTCTCTCACACTGGTAGATGCAAAGAGGCTATTCAGCTTGCTGATTTATTCCAGCAAATTGGCGGTCGTGTGTTAGTCATTACCAGTGATAGAAATTCTCCTCTGGCGAGAAGAGCGGATGTCACGTTACTGACTATCTCAGAGGAAACATCATTTAGATCAGAGTCTCTGGCATCAAGAATTGTTCAGCTAGCTCTTATTGACTCTTTGTACACATCAGTAATGCTTGCTAACCCACGTAAATCCAAGAATTCACTGCAGAGTATTCGTGATGCAATTGAGTTGACGAGATAAGCTTTTAATAGACTCGCCGTACAAACGAATAAGCGTCCCTTGCACGAGGTATCTATAAGGTACTTTCGAATATCTTTTACATGCGTTTATCGATTTCTTATAGCTGTTAAATTCCAAACATCCTATTATTAAAAGGTCTAATCATTCAAATCCTTTTCCAAGGGGAATCATGAATAAACAGCAGCTCTCTACTAAAATTTGGTCCGCCGCAAATGTGATGCGTGGAAAAGTAGATGCAAACGATTACAAAGACTATTTACTTGGACTTATTTTCTATAAATATCTATCGGAAAACGAAGAGAAATTCCTGATTTCTAACCAACTTCCAGAATCTGAATTCGAGAGTTTTCTTATTGAAGAAGATGAAAGCTCCGTCGATTACCTTCAGCAAAACATTGGGTATTTCATTTCTTACAAAAACTTATTCTCCACATGGATACAGATGGAAAACGAGTTCTCAGTGGATAATCTTCACACTGCACTGAGCGCGTTTAACCGCTATTTTTTTCCAAAAACCATAATAAAATTTTTTTAACAATATCTTTAATGCGCTTGAAACTGGCCTAAGCAAGCTGGGAACAAACACCAGCCAGCAGACAAAAAGCATGTTATGACTTAATTCATCTTGTCAATGTAATTCCTGTTGAGAATTACGATGTTCTTGGCCATGTTTACGAAGATCTAATCAGAAACTTTGCTGAAACTGCAGGCAAGAAATCTGGTGAGTTTTATACTCCACATGAGGTTTCTCTTCTTATGTCAGAGATTATCGCTACTTCATTTTAAAGAAAAAAAGAAAAATATTCAAATTTACGATCCCACATCTGGATCTGGCTCTCTTCTCATTCACATTGAGAGGCCGCAAAGAGATATGGAATTGAGCCCAACTCCATCCAATACTACGCACAAGAACTTAATCAATAGACATATAACATCACTCGAATGAATCTTGTAATGCGAGATATTTCTCCCTCAAATATCATTACCAGAAACGACGACACTCTCGCAGCAGACTGGCCGTTCTTTGACGAGAACGATCCTGAAAACACTTACGATCCGCTTTACGTGGATGCTGTAGTATCTAACCCTCCTTATTCCGCTAATTGGGATCCGGAGAATAAGGAATTAGATCCTCGTTTTGCTGACTACGGTTTAGCTCCTAAATCAACAGCAGATTATGCATTCCTGTTGCACGGACTATATCACCTTAATCCTCAGGGTCTTATGACAATCGTTTTACCACACGGCGTTCTATTCCGTGGAGGCTCCGAAGGACTCATCAGAGAAAGATTGATTGAAAAACGCCAAATCGAAGCAATTATTGGTCTTCCTGCAGACATTTTCTTTGGTACTGGAATTCCAACCATTATTATGGTTTTAAGTAAGCGTGTTAGACACGACGATGGAATCTTAATCATCGACGCATCTAAAAATTTCATAAAAGATGGAAAGAAAAATCGACTTCAAGCTTCGGATATCAAGCGTATTTCAGATGCCGTAAAAGAAAGAAAAGATATCGAGAATTTCTGTCGAGTAGTATCTCTCGAAGAAATCCGTGCTAATGATTACAACCTAAATATTCCTCGTTATGTTGACACTTCCATTAAGCCAGAGTCTTGGGATATCTATGCTTCAATGTTTGGTGGAATTCCAGTAAACGAACTTAACGAACTTGATAAATTCTGGAAAGTTTTCCCATCTCTCCAAGCTGATTTATTTGAATCAAACACTGGCTCCACTTTAAACCTTAAAAATGAAAACATCAGAGAAGTAGTAGAGAACAATTCTGACGTTGTCAACTATAAGGAACGCTATAAACAGGCTCTATCTTCTTTTGATTTGTGGCTATCTGAGGAGCTTTTAGAAGAGCCCACTCTTGTGAATCGCTCTACAGAAGAAGATCAAATTGCAAAAGAGCTATTTAATAGGCTTGAGGAAATTCCATTAGTTGACAAATACGATGCTTATCAACAGTTAGATAATGCATGGACCATTATCAATTCTGATTTGGAAGAGATTATTGAAAAAGCAATCTTTAGAAATTGCCCGAACTGTTGAGCCTCTTATAGTCGAGAAGAATAAGAAAGAGGTTCAAGAAGGATGGCAAGGAAGAACCCTTCCATTCGAACTTGCTCAGCAAGAACTACTTGCTGATGATCTTTTAGCAATTAAATCACTCAATAATCGTCTCGATGCCATTTCATCAGAGCTAGATGAGATTTTTGAGTCTCTCACAGAGGAAGAGCGTGCTTTAGAAATTACAAATGACGCCGAAGATAGCTTCAACAAATCTGCATTTAACAAGTATCTGAAGACAGCTGATACATCAGAAGGTACTCTTGGTTCAAAAATTAAAAAAGCAAATAAGCTTGTTACAGAAGAAAAGCAGATTGGCAAACAGATTAAAGAGCTTTCTTCTGAACTTGATAACAAAACAATTGCACTAATCCAGAACCCTAACGGATGAACAAATAAAGAATCTTCTTGAAAAAAAGTGGATAACTCCTCTTATGACTTCAATCCTCGCTCTTTCTAATAACGTCATAGAAAATCTGGTTGCTAGCGTAACCTCCTTACACAAGAAATATGACACTTCCCTATTGGATCTTGAAAACGAAATTCAATCTACTGAGCTTGAGCTTTGCGAAAGCTTGGCTCAGTTAACAGGAAACGATGCCGATATGCAAGGTATCGCCGAACTTATTTCTCTTCTTGGCGGTGAGAAATAACAATGTCATCAGAAAAATCATTGACTCCTCAAATTAGATTCAAAAGGATTCACTGAAGCTTGGGAACAGCGTAAGTTGCGTGACGTTGCTGGAAGAATCACAACAGGAAAACTTGATGCAAATGCTGCAATTGAAAATGGAAAATATCCATTTTTTACAACAGCTATTCAGACATATCGAACAAATACTTTTTTTCGTTTGACGAAGATGCAATTCTAGTAGCAGGTAACGGACCTATTGGTTATATCAAAAGAATACTGTGGAAAATTTGATGCTTATCAGCGAGAATATGTCATTACAGGTTTCTTAAAAGATGAAAAAAATCATTTATTGTTACAGCTATGAAGAGTGCTATGCCCGCGCGTATTTCTTCAACAACCTACGGTTCAGCAATGCCATATATTACTCTTAACGTTTTAACAGAAATGAGCCTAAGTTTCCCTAAAATGAAAGAAGAGCGAATCAGTATTGCAGGTGTTTTATATACCTTTGACTCTCTTATCACTCTTCACCAGCGTAAGTTAGATGCTCTAAAAAAAGATTAAATCGGCACTGCTCGAAAAAAATGTTTCCAAAAAGATGGTTCTGATATTCCAGAAATTCGTTTTACTGGATTCACTGAAGCTTGGGAACAGCGTAAAGCGATATAGATTTATTCAAAGTCACGTATTCTGAAAAGGTCTGATAATCTACCCGTGATATCTGCTACTCAGGATCTGATGGGATGACTTTATCGCAATTATGAAACATAGATTTGAAACATAGCTCATTTGACAAAAAGAATGAGCTACTTGCAGCATGTAATTCATGGACAAAGTTTGTAAGTCATTTACGTTCCTGTTTCAGGGTGGATTTGCCCATTCTGCTATTGAAGGAATTACTTCACCTGCATATACAGTGTTTAAATTCAGTAATGAATCACAGCATGATGATATTTTTTGAAGTACATTTTTATGTCAGAGATGATTTATCAAATCTCTTGAGACGCTACGTCATGGTATTCAGAAAGAGCTCAGCAAAATCAGTAGTACACTAGCAATGCTGAGTTATCTTGACTAAACCTTACAGTCTCCAGACTAGAAGAGCAGAATCGCATTGGTTTATTTTCATAAAAAGTATGATTCTCTTATCACCCTTCACCAGCGTAAGCTTAAATAACCAGCGTGAGCTTACCTGAAAGGAGGGTGGCTCTATGCAAGCCACAAAAAGAAGAGTTCTTTTATGATTACTATAAGGACTGGATTTCTACTTATAAAGAAGGTGCGATTCGTCAAGTAACGATGAATAAATATCTTTTATCCGCTAAGTGGATACAAAGGATTGCTCCTTCAATGAAGCTTGAAGAGCTAAACAGGCAAACATATCAAGCACTGTTGAACGAATACGCCATTTTTTTCATGAACGTCAAACAACCATGGATTTTTCATCATCAACTCAAAGGCGCAATACTTGACGCAGTCGATGACGGTCTTATTGATAGAGATCCAACGCGAAAAGCAGTAATTAAAGGAAAAACTCCCAGACAAAAGCATCAAAAGTACTTGAATCAATTCGAACTACATAAGCTTCTTTCGTCTTTGCGGCTTGGACCAATTCCAGATTGGGACTGGTTAATTTTATTAATCGCAAAAACAGGACTTAGATTTTTCAGAAGCCTTAGCAATTACTCCAAATGACTTTGATTTCTCTAAACAAGCACTTTCTGTTTCAAAAACCTGGGATTACAAAAATAATGGTGGATTCACAGCAACAAAAAATAAATCATCAGTCAGAAAGGTTCAAATAGATTGGCAAATAATTGTCCAGTTTTCCGAGCTGATTAAGTTCCTGCCAAAGGACCAACCTATATTTGTACATGGCAAGATCTACAACTCTACAATCAATTCTATTCTTGAAAGACGATGTTTAGAAGCTGAAATACCTGTCATTACGATACATGGGCTTAGGCATACTCATGCATCAATCTTATTGTTTGCTGGTGTCTCTATCGCTAGTGTTGCAAGGCGTCTTGGTCATGCAAGTATGACAACGACCCAGAAAACGTACTTACATATTATCCAAGAGCTCGAGAACCAAGATATCGATTTAGTCATGCGTTCATTATCTGGTCTTATCTAACTTAAAAATGCTCACGCTGGTGAAGGGTGATAAAGAGATTGTCATTTTTTTATGAAGAGATTTGAAAATTAAAATTCTGTTCTGATTGAGTCTGGGATACTGTAATGTGTAGTCGAGATAAGTCACCATTGCGTACGTACTACTGATTTTCCTTGAGCTCTCTTTGATAACTCGACGTGAGCGTCTCAAAAGATGTAATAAATATCTGCAAGAAAAATGTGAGTCAAAGAAATATCATCATGCTGTGATTCATTACTGATTTAAGTCACCACTGTAGAATACCAGGTAGTGAAACATGTCAATCAACAGCAATATCTTCTGCAGATCTCACCCTGATGCAGGAACGTAAATGAACTTCACCACCTTTGTCGATGAATTACATGCTTGCAAGTAGACATTCTTTTTACAAATGTATCTACCTTGCAAATCTGTGTTTCATAATTGCGTATAAAGTCATCCCATACGATCATAGTAGGGAATCCAGACATCAGGGTAGATTATCGATCCCTTTTTGAGAATCCCGTGACCTTTTGAAAATGCAGCAATATCGCTCAGCTTACGCTGTTCCCAAGCAGGAGCGAAATTTATACCATGTAACTTTTTATTCATACCTACTGCTAACAGGGATGATGCAGCTGCCTTAACTCTCCCTTGTGCCCGTGAACACAAAGTCTCGGTTAGCGATGTGGGCAATGCCTTGAATAGTGTCACCCTCAACGGAGCCGCCAACAGCAAAGATAACGGGACCCACAAAAGACTCAAGCTTGCCGCCAAAGGTAAACGAGTTGTCGGTAACCTTGCCGTTTTCGATTTCAATCTGGACACCCATGGCAGTCAGAGAGCCAGTGAGTTTCTCGCCAGAGGTGATGAGGACAGCGGTACCCTCTTTGGCTCCAACGGGAGAATCCATTTGAATCTTGTATGTTCCGTCGATCATGATGCCTCTATTCTATCCAGGCGTTTACCTGGTGTTTTGTTAGTTGCAGCCGATGGCTTTGTTGGAGCTCGATTGGACGACTGCGGCGAAACCAGCTGCTTGTTGTACGCCTCTATTCTACCCAAGAACGGTGAGGGATAGATGTGGTTTCTCGCCAAGGGGTTATTTGTAGGAATTGAATGAAAGTCGAAAATTTTGCGAACGAATGTTTGACGGTGAGTTTCTGGGGTATAGGAACGGTAGATAGTTCGCGCGGCACTTTTCGCCACGCTTGTAGAAAGGAACGTCCTATGGACATTTCGCAGGTTAAGAAAGTTGTAGTTGCTGGCGGCGGCGTTTTGGGCAGCCAGATTGCATTCCAGACCGCTTATCGCGGCTACGAGACCACCATTTGGCTGAGGTCCGAGGCTTCAATTGAGCGCGCTCGTCCAAAGATTGAGCACCTCAAAGAGGTGTATTTGAACACCCTCGAGGCTATGAAGAGCGATCCTAAGGCTTACGCATACGGTCTCATTGCTCAGGACGAAATTACTCCAGAGAAGCTCGACCAGCTGAAAGAGCAGGTAGAGCGCGCATACAGCAACCTCAAGCTCACTTCCGATTGGGACGAGGCTTTTGGTGACGCTGACTTTGTTATCGAGTCCGTTGCTGAGAATCCAGAGCAGAAGATTGAGTTCTACACCGAGCTGGCCAAGCACCTGCCCGAGAAGACTATTGTGGCAACCAACAGCTCAACTATGATTCCAAGCATGTTTGCTGCAGCTACTGGTCGTCCCGAGAAGTACCTGGCACTCCACTTTGCTAACGAGATTTGGCGCAACCCAATCGGCGAGGTTATGGGTCACGCAGGTACCGCTCAGGAGAACTTTGACATGGTCGTCGCTTTTGCGGCAAGCATTCGTATGATTCCGGTCAAGGTTCTGAAGGAGCAGCCTGGCTACCTACTGAACTCCATGCTGGTACCTCTTCTGGTCTCCGCTGAGCAGCTCTGGGCTAACGGCGTCGGCAACGTCGAGGACATCGACAGGGCTTGGCGCATTGGTACCGGCTCGCCAAAGGGTCCGTTCCAGATCTTGGACATCATTGGCCTGGTCACCGCATACAACGTTGCTCTGATGAATCCTGCAGCTAAGGATCCCGAGTCCGTCCAGGGTCGCATTGTTGCCTTGCTGAAAGAGAAGATTGACAAGGGCGAGACCGGCGTTGCTGCTGGTAAAGGCTTCTACGAGTACAAGTAAGACGCATACAGGTCGCAAGCGATTTCTACCCGGCATCCATTTCGTGTGGATGCCGGGTTTCTTGTGCGTAAGCGCTGCTAGTGGACGGGGTTTCTCGCCAGGCTGCGGGTGCGCGCACAGTGCGAGCTCGGCGGGAAACGAGCGCCTGATTTCATCAAAGAATCTGTAAATTCTGCCTAAAAAAACGTTAAAGAATCTGTGGATTTGCCTGATTTTGCAAAAGAATCGGTGGCTCAAATACAGATTCTTTGCACTTTTCAGGCGGGTTTTGAAGTGTGTCTGGCCATGAGTCGCCTTCCCGCCGTAGAATCGTTATAGTTTCGGTGCTGAAGTCCATGGGAGGTGTGAGTGGTTGAGTCTTTCAAACTATTCGTTCGGACCTACACGTATTGGGTAGGGCTCATCCTCGGCTTTGCGATAGTGCCCGGTTCCCTGCTCTTCATCGGTGGAGTCGCCCCGGTGAGCACCCCATTGTGGCTTGCCCCTCTAGCAGGACTGCTATTTTTTTATCATTGATAGGCCATCAACATGGGAGACGCCGCTCTGTCGAGCATTACTGATCCGCGTATTGGGTACAGGGGTTGCGGCCATCGCGTTAGTCGCTTTTGATGCAGTTGCTTCCACCCAGTATGGATCTCAACATTGGAGTGAGACGCTCCTATCTCTCGGTCTCGGCTGGATTGCCTTCACGGTCATGGCAGGACGGATGCTCATGAGGAGCTCAGCCCGATTTGCCACGCCTACTTTCACGAACAGGGATGCGATCCGTACGTACACGACATGGATTGGAATCTGCTTCGGGATTTTCTATATCCCCGCCACGGGGCTCGCCGCAGCTGGCACTCTTTTGATGGTATTTCCACTTTATGGAGCGTTTCTCACCGGCCTGGTTCTTTTGATTGTTGACCCGCCACAACGATGGCCACAACGGAGAGTGAGAGCACTGTGGACACGACTCTTGTCAAGCGGGGCAGCAGCATTACTACTTGCTGTCACGAACTCGTTCTATCGCAGTACTGACACACACGAGATTTTCGTTGGGGACTGGCTGGGAAACCTGCTCTTCTGCGTAGGCGCTTGGGCACTTTATGCCGCAGTGGCTGGGGCCGCGTATCTTATGCGTGGCCCCAGCCACGAAGCAGATGACAACCTCAGTAAATGAATTCAGCTAGAACTTGTCCTTTGCGGTTCCTCCGTCGCTACACAGGTCGGAGTAGTTGCAGTTGTTCGGCAGATCATTGGGGATGGTCAAACCTTGAAGTCCGCTGTGATTCAAAAGCCCTTCTCGCCAGATGGAGAGAAGAGCTTTGTTTGTGCGACGTTGACGTGCGATGATGTGCTCCATGCACGCTAAAGCACGCTGGAGCTCGAAGAGCTTACTTCAAGAAATCCTTAACGGATGCAAGGACGCTCGGGGTATCCAGGCCGTACTTAGCAAGAACCTGAAGAGCTGGTCCGGACTCGCCATAAGTGTCCTGAACGCCAATGACCTTGACAGGAACAGGAGCGTTCTCGGAAAGTGCCTGGCAAACCGCGCTACCCAGACCGCCGATAACGGAGTGCTCCTCAATAGTCACAACCTTGCCGGTCTTTGCTGCAGAAGCAGCAATCAACTCAGTGTCCAGAGGCTTGATGGTGTGGATGTTGATGACCTCGGCGTTGACACCCTCTGCTGCCAGCTGCTCAGCAACCTCAAGAGCCACAGGAACCATAAGGCCACAAGCTACCAGCGTAACGTCGGTGCCCTCCTTAAGGACAATACCTTTGCCCAGCTCAAAGTGGTAGTCAGGGTTGGTGTTGAAAACAGGAACAGGGAGGCGGCCAAAGCGCATATAAACAGGACCGTCATGGTCGTAAGCGGCCTTGACAGCAGCTTCAGCCTCAACAGCGTCGGATGGAATAATGACCGTCATACCAGGAATGGTGCGCATAACGGCAATATCCTCATTGCACTGGTGAGTAGCGCCGTCCTCTCCTACCGAGAGGCCTCCGTGGGTAGCGCCAATCTTGACGTTGAGGTGAGGATAACCAACCGAGTTTCTGATCTGCTCAAACGCACGACCAGACGTGAACATTGCAAACGAGGTTGCAAAGACCTTGTGGCCCGTAGCCGCAACGCCGGCTGCCATGCCAATCATATTGGCCTCAGCAATTCCGCAGTCCACAAAGCGCTCAGGATACTCCTCGCCGTACTTGCCGGAACGAGTTGCCTCTGCCAAGTCAGCATCAAAGACGAGAAGATCGTCGTGCTCTTTACCAAGCTCTACCAGGGCTTTTCCGTAAGCCTCTCTGGTGGCAATTTTCTGTACGTCTGCCATGTTATGCCACCTCTCCCTCAAGCTCTTTAAGTGCCTGCTCGTATTGCTCCTGATTAGGAGCCTTGCCGTGCCAGCCTACCTGGTTTTCCATGAAGGAGACGCCTTTGCCCTTTACGGTGTGGGCAATGATAACGGTTGGCTGACCCTTAACGGTACGAGCCTCAGCAAATGCAGCTGCAAGCTGATCAAAGTCGTGTCCATCAGCCACATCAATAACGTGGAATTTGAACGCCTTGAACTTCTCGTCAATTGGGTTTGGTGTGTTGATCTGATCAAGCGAGCCGTCAAGCTGCAGGTTATTGTTGTCAACAATAAGCGTGAGGTTATCAAGCTGGTGGTTACCAGCGAACATGGCAGCCTCCCAAACCTGACCCTCTTCGATTTCGCCGTCGCCCAAGAGTGTGTAGACGCGGTAGTCCTTGTTGAACTTCTTGCCCGCAAGCGCCATGCCAACAGCGGTGGAAACGCCCTGGCCCAGAGAACCGGTGCTCATGTCAACGCCGGGGGTATCGTTCATGTTTGGGTGACCCTGAAGACGCGAGTTGAGCGCGCGGAAGGTTTTGAGCTCCTCCTTGGGGAAGAAACCGCGCTCAGCCAAAACGCCGTAAAGTGCAGGAGTAACGTGACCCTTTGAGAGCACAAAACGATCCCTGCAGGGGCAGTTTGGCTTGGTAGGATCTACGTGCATCTCCTTGAAGTAGAGATACGTCAGGATTTCTGTTGCAGAAAGCGAGCCACCGGGATGGCCGGATTTGGCCGTAAAGACCTGCGTGAGAATGCTTTTGCGCACCTCACGAGCAACCTGTTTAAGGTCGACGTCCATGTAATTTCCTTTCACGTATTGCGTGCGAGAAACGCAGTAGGTCGGCGCCACGCGCGTGACGGAGCTGCGTGCGAGTCAGCGCTTATAGACCGAACTTCTCGGTAAGCTTTTCCTTCATTTCATCCTTATCAAGGATGTTGGAGAGAACGATCTTCTCGTCTTCTGGAATACCGGCGATAAAATCCTCAAGGTCGCGAGCAACAATAAAGAGGTCAGCTGCACCAGGGGTGACGTCAGAAACGGTTGAGTGCTCAACCTCAACACCACTGACGCCCAACTCGTTTAGAACGTCCTGGATCTGCATCTCAACCATAAGGCTGGAACCAAGTCCACTTCCGCAACAACAAAGAATCTTCTGGATAGCCATAAGAACTCCTTTCAATTCACCACGCGTAACCTGTGGGTTTACGTGGGTTTACGTGGGTTTTCTGAGTTAAAAGTCGAGCCCCATCCAAGGACGAGGCCCGACCTAGATACCTAAATATTACCCTCATTTATTGCAGTCGCCTCGACGTATGACTGCAATTCTGTGAGCGGATGTTACTCGGCCTTCTGCTCTGCTACTTTCTTAGGAGCAACAAGGTTGAAGATGATTGGGAGGCAGAAGCAGAGCACGCAAATGCCGGTAAGTACTGCACCCTGGACGTTCAGAGCAACGTTACCAAAGATCAGAGCCATGACAGAGAAGTCGGCGTCGGAGAAGGTAGCGGAGGTGAAGCCCATGAGGGTGAAGACTGGCATGCACAGTGCAGGTAGGAAGGTAATGAGCAGGCCGTGGACAAAGGAACCAGCGATGCAGCCCTTGATGCCGCCCTCTGCGTTACCAAAGACACCTGCGGTTGCGCCGCAGAAGAAGTGAGGAACAACGCCAGGGAGGATCAGAGCAATTGCTGCGACCTGTGCATTAATGACACCCAGGATAAGCAGACCCAGGATGCCACCAACGAAGGAACTCAGGAAGCCGATGATAACGGCGTTTTGGAGCATAGGTGAATGCGATTGGGCAGTCAATTGCAGGCTTTGCACCAGGAACAAGCTTCTGAGCGATACCCTTGAATGCAGGAACAATCTCGCCAATAATCAGACGAACACCAGACAGAATAATGTAAACACCACCAGCGAAGGAAAGGCCGCGGGTAAATGCCCAGACAATCCAGTTAGTGGTGGTCTCGGTACCAATGTTCAGCAGGTCGCCGAGGTGCTGAAGGCCAGCATACTGTGGGTTAGAGGCAAACTCTGCAGCGGTAGTTCCTGCAGGTACCAGGGTTAGAAGGCCACGGCTGACGGCAACGCCGGTGATAACCAAAAACATGACGATCATGGTCAGACCAATGGAAACGGTGTTGTCGCGCAGGAAGATGAGGCGCTTGGAGAACTTGATATTCTCGGTGCTATTCTCGCGATCGGAAGCAAAGAGCTTACCGACCATACCAGCAAGCCAGTAACCAGCGCCGCCGAAGTGGCCAAGTGCTACGGAATCGCTGCCGGTAACCTTACGCATGGTTGGCTGGCGGTATGCAGGGAGATAGAACCATGATCAGAGCAAGCAGGCATGAGCCGGAGATGTAGAGCATCCAACCGGAAAGGCCGCCGACGTGCAGGATGATGGCGAGCATAGCTGCCATGTAGAGAGTGTGGTGGCCGGTGAGGAAGATGTAGTTAAAGCGAGAAAAACGTGCGAGGACAATGTTCAGGACCATGCCGATGCACATGATGATTGCGGTTGCCTGACCAAACTCGCCAAGTGCCAGCGAGACGACAGCCTCGTTGTTTGGGACGACACCCTGCATGTCAAAGGCAAAGTTGAAGATTTCACCAAAGGCCAGGAGGGAACCGGTCTGCAAGAAACCTGCACCTGCAGAAAGAACGAGGAAGCCGACGATGGTCTTGAGGGTGCCCTTGATGAGATCCTCAACTGGCTTTCCCTGAAGTGCCAAACCCAGCAGGGCAACAAGGCCAACTAGGATGGCTGGTGTTGATAACACGTTTACAAAAAAACTCAACAACAGGCATATAAAAACCCCTTTCAACAAAACGCGTGCTACATCTTAAAAAACTGCATCTTGAACGGACGAGCAAGCATTGCGGGCATCGCAGACGTTTATTGCGGTTGCGTAGCTACTGCGTTGCAGTTGAGCTGCTGGTATGCCGTGGTTACGCCGTTGGCGCTCGTCCCTTCACGTGAGCAATACCAATAACTGATTGTAGTCCATTTGTGTTTATTTTGTGCAAAAATTTTTTTATGTTTTTGTAGGTCTAAACGTTCATAACGTTCATTTGATAGCAAAATGAAGCTCAAAACAGTGAGAAAGTGTACTCATGGAGCTGTCGTGTAGATTTTTGAGGAACGGTTGATACAAGGTCCGGGCGATTATGTGTCCGCCTAACCAAAAACGTATAAACAATCTCGAATATGCACAAAAACTAGTCAAGAAATTGATATGACAAATAGTGGGGTCTGATTTGGGTAAAAAATCCGTTTAGTTGGAGATAAATTTTCTAGTTCGGCGTTTTGGCACTTACGTTTTCCCAGTTGGGTTTTCTCATAAAAGTTTCAATCAAAATTGACCGAGAGTTTATGCTGGTAGATGGTCTGCATAGAATACATGCGTTTTTGTATATTCCAACTAAACGCATTTTTTTACCACTTTGGGTGCCAAAATGCTTATTTTGCGGTAAAAAAACGGTGGAAATTCACCGATTATCAGGAAAAAAATGGTCGGGTTGACTGGATTTGAACCAGCGACCTCTCGGTCCCGAACCGAGCGCTCTACCAAGCTGAGCCACAACCCGTTATGTTTTGCCTCGTCCGATGGGATAAATCCATCAAACATTTGCCGCTCTATGTTACCACTACAACTTGCAGGTGGTGGAGAAGCCTCGCCAACCTTTTGCTTGAGCTACGGCTGCAATTGCGTCGGCGGCATCCTGTGATTCGCAAAGCGCAAAAGAGCTGCTACCTGAGCCGGAAACCTGAGCGCCAAGAACTCCAGGTTGCGCTTTTAGCCACTCCTCTACCTCGGCCACCTGTGGCTTTAGCGATTTTGCTGCTGGTGCAAGGTTGTTGAAGAGGAGGCTTGCTACCTGCTGGATGAATTGCTTACTTGTATCGTGATCGGAGGCAGCACCAGAATTGCCAGCGTCACGCAAAAGTGTAGATAGGCTCTCGTAGGACTTCGGTGCAATTGGCGACGCATCAAACTGGTCGTACGCTTCTTTGGTAACAACGCCGGTTTCTGCTGGTAAAACAATGGCAAGCGGAGCGTCAACGGTAGACGTATAGGTTTCTACCAGCGTATCTCCAGCGCCAAGCATAAGCGATGGTCGCGGATCCAAGAAGAACGCAACGTCTGCACCAACAGCCCTGGCTACCTCAACTACCAGCGGATCTAGAGGATCAACACCCCAACGCTGGGCAAGCAAATATAATGTTGCAGCAGCATCGGCGGACGATCCGCCCAGGCCGGCCTTCTCGGGAATATGCACTTGCACGTCAATGGAAACATCTGGGGAAACTCCCAGCTTATTGGCGAGAAGAACCGCAGCCTTCCAGGTTGTTGTGCGCTCGGGCAACACGCAGAGCTGCGGCTCATGCGAAACCGTAAGCTCTGGCGCGTCATCGACAACAACTGTGTCGTACAGCGCAACGGGAACCATGAGTGAATCTACTTTATGGTATCCTCGCTGGTCTTTCTGAGTATGAATACCCAGGTGAAGGTTGACCTTGCAAGGAATCTGAATGATTTGGCGTCCAAAATTGGACAACGAGGCAGCCATGAGAGTAAGCCTAGCCAGAGAAGATTACGCTTCTGGACTATTCTTCAAACTCGAAGTCAAACAAACGCTCACCGGTCTCAAAATCAAAAAGCTCAACGGTGCCGGTCAGAACGTCGACATACTGGTAGGACTGACGGGCGGTGCGACCGCGGCGCTCGCCAACCTCAACGATGAAAAGAGATGGATGGGCCATAACCAGGGTACCTGTGCGCTCAACAATACGAGAACGTCCCATGTTAGCCTTGACCTTAAGCTTCTGGCCTTGAAGTGCCCTGAGCTTATTGTGAATCTCGTCTACACGATTAACTGGTGGAATCTCGTTTTCCATCAATCCTCCAAGTCAATCAGTACGTTTGCGATGCGACACGCTGTGGAGTGTCGGAGATATGTACCGGTCGACAAACAATAGTCAGAATTTCCGAAACTCCACTATACGTTGTAAAAAATGAAATCTCAAGGTTTTACGACAAATGTCACGGGAACAACATCAGTCGTGCTGTCTGATTAGCGTCAGGTTCACGTCAGGTTCACGTCAGGTTCACGGCAAATTTATGACAAAAAGTCACTCTCTGATAAAATGAGCAACCAACTTCTAAGATTTAAGGAGGTCCAATGGTTGAAATTTTAGGATACGCCATTAGCAAGACCTGGTATTTTGTGCTCATTTTTATTGCGCTTGCTGTTGGAATTGCATTTCTGTCTAAAAAGAAATCTTCTAAAGTCCTTATTGCTTTATCGGTATTTTGCCTGGTTCTTGCTGCAGGCTCATTTACATTTGGTGGAGCAACTGTTTTAGAAGCACAATCTAAGGGTGCTTCATCAGAGCAGCTAAGCTCTATGAACCTTATCGAGCTTGTTCAGGCTAACCAGGCCGCACCAGCTCAGACCCCTGTTAATGACGTCAACGAGCTCTACAATAAGATTGTTTACGTCTACCAGTACGGCTCACCTATTGCGCAGTCGCTCGCTAGTGACAATCCCTTCGTTCACCATGATCTACCTTGGGTAGCAGCAACTCTTCCTGAGTTGAAAGAGGAGTTTGACAAAAACACAGTGGTCTACGTGTCAACCAACAGTCAGATTTTCAAACAACTGCACATTAATCTTGGTGAAAATTCTGCTGAGCCGTTTGTAATGTTTGTCACTTCGCTCAATCCAACCGGTACAGTCTTCCCTCTTTCAACTGGCGATATGTCTCGTGTTGGCAAAAAAGATGGCGAGAAAATCACGTTTGGTGACAATCTTGAGTTTACGCTTCGCACAGTTCATACTGATCAGGGCGACTACGTGCTTGGCCTTAACTACCAGACCCTTTTGGCTCTCAGCGGTTACTACAAGGACTATAAGTAATTTTTGATATTCCAATAAAGGAGTACAACTAACCATGCGTCGCTGAACGCGCAAAATAAGCCGCAACAAAAAAACTCCCATTCTCGTGAATGGGAGTTTTGTTTTCTCGACAGATGATGTTTTGAAACTTTTTTTGAACCGGTTTGACCTTACTCAGCTGGGCAAAGCAAGAGGGCGGCCTCGTCAGCAATGACGGTGCAATTAGTGTGAAGTTGCAGGATAGAAGCTGGACACTCAGGGGTAATCTTGCCGTAGCACATGTTATAGACAGCCTGAGCCTTGTCCTCGCCGCTCGCGATCATAAGGATGCTACGTGCGAACATGATGGTCTGGATACCCATGGTATATGCCTGACGGGGCACGTCCTCCATGCGCTCAAACAGACGGCTGTTTGCCTGAATGGTGCTCTCGGTCAAATCAACGCAGTGGGTTCCCTGAGAAAAATCGGCTGCTGGCTCGTTGAAGCCAATGTGGCCGTTGTGACCAATACCAAGAAGCTGCAGGTCAGGATAGCCAGCCTCAGCGACAAGCTTGTCATACTCTGCACAAGCAGCGTCGCTGTCAGGGTTGGAACCGTCTGGCACATGAGTATTAGCAAGGTCGATGTTAATCAGGTCAAAGAGGTTTTTGCGCATGAAATAGTGATAGCTCTGAGGATCATCGTGAGAAAGACCACGATACTCGTCAAGGTTGTAAGTAGAAACCTGCGAGAAGTCCAAGTCTCCTCTCTTGCACCACTCGGCAAGCTGAGCATAGGTACCAATTGGCGTTGATCCAGTTGCAAGGCCAAGGACACAATTTGGCTTCAAAATGATTTGTGCAGAGATGACGTTTGCAGCTTTCCTGCTCATGTCCTCGTAATCGCGAGTGCGAACAATCCTCATGTCTACCTCCAAGACAGAAGTCACAGTTACATTTAGTTTAACATTTGAAGCAAGTAAAAAAGTAACCGGTCGGCGAGAAGAACAAATATCCCGCTGACCGGTTTAGACCTGATATATGACGTGTTTCTGTCGTGTTCCTGACGTGAATCTGACGCGAGTCTAACACAGTGGCGGTTATCTGTCCGGAATCTATCGCGTTCCTGACGCGAGTCTGACACAGTGGCAGTTATCTGTCCGGAAGCTAACGCAAACCTGACGCGAATCTGACGCGAACCCTACGCCGTGTCTATCCCAGAATCTGCTTGGAAAGATCCTGCAGAGCGTGGAAACGGTGAGAGATGGCGTTCTTCTCGTCTGGCTCAAGCTCTGCCATGGTCTTGCCTGGAGCATCCTCTGGCCAGAAAGTGGATCGTAGCCGAAGCCGTTGTGACCTTTTGGCTCGTGACCAATTACACCCTCGCAGTCACCCTCTCCTACCAGCACAGCTCCGTCTCTATAGACCAGCGCAACGGTAGAATGGAAGCGAGCGGTACGCTCCTCATCTGCAACACTAGCAAGCTCTGCCAGTAATTTCTGGTTATTTGCAGCATCATTGCCATGCTCGCCAGCATAACGAGCAGAATAGATTCCAGGAGCTCCGTCTAGGGCATCAACACAAATGCCAGAGTCGTCCGCAATAGCTGCTACGCAGTCTACCTCGTCAAGCGCAGCCATTGCTTTAATGAGAGCGTTATCTCTAAATGTCTGACCGTTCTCCTCTGGATCAGGAAAATCACCCAACTGACCAAGAGCCACAAAGCTCATACCAGGCATTACCTTAGAAAGGATAGCTTCAATCTCAACAAGTTTGTGAGCGTTGCCCGTCGCAACTACCACCGTCTTATCTGGATCAAAGTTCACAGCGTTGGAACCCTGATTTGCACCGTTTTGGCTCATAGTTACTCCCTAAATCCTGTCACTTGATTCTGCAGGTCAACAAGGTGGGCGATGCCTGCCTGACCAAGATCGAGCAACTGATTGAGTTGCTCACGATCAAACGGGCCGCCTTCGCCTGTTCCTTGTACTTCAATTATCTGTCCAGTTTCTGTTCCCACAAGGTTCATGTCAATGTCCGCATGAGAATCCTCGGGATAGTCAAGGTCAAGCAGCGGCTGACCGTTCACGTAACCCATAGAAATCGCAGCTACTTGACCTGTAAGAGGAAGTCTGGGCAGGAGGTCCTTCTCGACAAGTGAATACAGTGCGTCGTGAAGCGCCACCCAAGCACCGGTGATACTGGCGGTTCTGGTGCCGCCGTCTGCCTGAAGCACGTCGCAGTCCAACGTAATGGTGTACTCGCCTAGGCGATTGAGGTCAACAACGGAGCGTAGCGAGCGGCCAATCAGACGCTCAATCTCCATGGAGCGGCCTTTGCGGTTAGCGCGCTCTCGCTTGGTGCGGCGGTTAGTCGACGCAGGTAGCATGGCATATTCGGCCGTGACCCAACCCGCGCGAGAACTGCGTCGCCACGCGGGGACGCCCTCTTCGACGGTAGCGGTGCACAGGACGCGTGTGTCGCCAAACGTGACCAAGCACGATCCGTCGGCGTTCTTCATGACGTTGCGCTCGAGGGTAACGGGACGCATCTGGTCCCACGCGCGGTCGAACGAACGCGCGGGCTCCGTAGCTGCGCAGGCCTGCGTGGCGGCGCCGGCCTGCGCGGGTTTCTCGCCAGAAAACGCGCTTTCTACCTGGTTATTCATTGCACTCCTAAGAAAAAACGCGACACCCGAGGGCGCCGCGTGAGGTTCCATGGTGGGCGATGAGAGATTTGAACTCCCGGCCTTGTGCGTGTAAAGCACCTGCGCTAGCCGCTGCGCCAATCGCCCGTGACTGTAGAAGTTTATCACAGCTTCCACAATTCTTAAACAGCAATTATGAATTCACTGGTTTCATTGCACGAGCTTTGCACAACTCTTACGACAACTCTTCCAGAATTCGACGCATTTCTTTCTGAACGCCCTGTTCAGTGTTAGGCGAAATGACCTTGGTGGCAATCGTCTTGAGCGCGTAGCGAGCGTTATCCATAACGTACGCGGTGCCCGCATAACGCAGCATAGCGTAATCGTTCATAGAATCGCCGAAGACGGCAATCTCATCACGAGAAATACCATAGTACCTGCGAATCTGCTCAAGTCCTGTGGCCTTGTTCACGCCACGAGGAACCACGTCAATCCACGTCTCACCGGAAGGCATGAATGAAAGCCTGTCGCCCATCTCGCGCTCAAGAATCATAGCCATGTCCATCGAGCGAGCCCTTGAATCGCAGCAAATAGCAGCCTTGATGATGCTGACGTCAGGTGAAGGTGGATCAAACACGCGCTCAGCGTTAGGCAGGTCTTTGTCCAACTCGCGCACAAACGAGCTCTGGTCATCCAGCAGATACGTATGCGTACGGTCATAAACAACCAGGTGAATGCAGTCAAACTCAGACGTCAACTCAAACAGCTTACGAATAGAAGCTGACGAGAAAACCTCGCGGTCGATGACCTCATTCTCTACATAGACCTGCGTGCCAAGAGAGGCCACGTAGTCAATCTTATCTGCGACCGGCTCAAACAGCCAACGCAATGTATCGTAACGACGACCGGAGCTTGCCACAAAGTGAACGCCGCGCTTATACAGCTCTTCGATGAGCTCAAATGTCTCTGGCGGAACCTCGGAATTCTGGTCCAGCAGCGTACCGTCCATGTCCGATGCAATGAGTCTAATCATGCTAGTTCTCCATCATAAAACGGGGAGTCTCCCCTGCTTTTGTTGCGCGTACCAGTTCAAGCAAGGCATGCGCAACGCCGTCATCGGCAGATGCCCCCACGTAATGCCTTGCTACCTGCTTGACCTCTGAATTGCGTTTGCCACCGCCACTGAGTGCGGAACTTTACTGAGGATATCAATGTCATTCTCGCCGTCTCCAAAAACAAGCACCTCTTCTGGAGAAATACCTGTTCTTTCCAGAAGCGTTTCAAAGCCAGTCAGCTTTGACACACCCTTGGGCAGCACGTCAAACCATTGAGGAATGACCGAAACCGTGTAAACATCTGGACAGACTGCGGCAATCTTTTGGCGACAACGCTCCATGTCCTCCTCTGTTCCCGGGCAAGCAACTGTTGCTGCAACAAAATCGACGTCGTCGGGGACTTGGTCGACAATACCCGAGACAAACACCATCCTACGCTCGTAATCAGCGAGAATGTCTTTATTGTCAGGTGCGCCGACAACATACGCTGGATTAAAGAGGTTAGTCTGTTCTGGATAGCAAACCAAGAACATGTTTTTCTCGTCTGCAATAGCATCCGCGACGCCTTGAAGCGTTTTGTGATCAAAAACGGAGAGCGAGATAGTCTTGCCCTTGTACAGCACGCGCTTGCCTGTAGACATGACTCCTGTTTGAAGGCATGTTTCATCCAGGCTGAAAAGACGCATCAGCTCAACGTAATCTCGGCCGGTACAAGGGCCAAATGCAATATCTGTTTCTTCAAGGAGCGTGTGAATTGCGTTGCGAGTGAAGTCCGACACACGCTTGTTTCCGAAGGGTACCAGCGTGTTGTCCATATCAGATAAAACAAGCTTAATCACAAACGTCCCCCGTTGCTGTACGCTGCGCAGATTTGTGTAGACATATCGTACGCCGCAGCTTCAAGTTGTCAAAACAAGCGACTCAAAGCCGATACAGCTCCAAGCTGCATCTTTGTACTTCTACATATTTGAACTGTGTGCCAAGACGTCAAAACGATCAATCTTGAGCAACACTTGGTCTAGTCCAATCATACCTGAGAGACGCACTTTTGACGCATTTGAAGTCCAAATTAGAAGATCTCTGAATCCGGAACCTCGGCGGCCGCCAACCCACTCCATACGATTTATGTCCTGGTAATTGACAGTAACTTCGTGCCCAAAGAACGGCACCATGACCATCTCGTCCTCAAAAAGCGAAACCTTGTAGCGGCTCAAGATGTACCATGCCAAGAACATAACAACCGAGAAGGACGCAAAAAATGCCATGACGATATCAGGGTTTGGCGTAAAGACGTTGATATAGCAGAGCCAACCCAAAACGACAGCAATGGCGCTTACAAACGCCATGTCAATGATGAGCGAGCGTGTGAGTGCTGCGGGCGTCACGTACGTATCGTGGTGGCTATGGCGACGTTCGGAGATACCGGCATTGCCCACATGTTCCATGATTGCCGCGGTAACAGGTGCCGCAACGACAATGATCCCAAAAAATACTGCTAACATTACGGCCCCCTTCCGTACGTTCGCAAAAAAAGAACAATGACCCTTCATAATTATGCTACGCCCCCACTCACCATTTTGTTGACAAGGTTGAGCGGGGGCGTAGACGGTAGATATCTAGCTATGAATGGCAAAATAGCACGTTAAACGCATAATTAGATCACAAAAAAGTGCATGACCTTAGTGCGAGAAGCGCATGCGACGAGCCGTCAGTAACGGTCGGTCGCTTGGCTGCGGGCGGCGTGCGGTCGCGCTGCAAACGTTAGCTGCGGGCGGCGTGCAGTCGCTGCAGACGTTAGCCGCGGGCGGCAAACTTGGCGACGAGTTTCTCCAGAAGGTCAACAGTGACCTCAAGGCTTGGCACAGGAATAAACTCGCGCACGGAGTGAGCGTTATATCCGCCGGTGGCAATGTTAGGACATGGCAGGCCGCGGAAGGTGAGTTGAGCGCCATCGGTGCCGCCACGAGCAGCAACAGGCACGGGCTCAATACCAACCTCACGGTTTGCCTCGAGTGCATAATCAATCAGGAACTCGTAGCCCTCGAACTTCTCGGCCATGTTGCGATACTCCTGGTGAATCTCAACGCGGACGGTATTCTCGCCATAGCGCTTGTTCAAGAACGAGGCGATATCCTGCAGGACCTGCTGGCGGTTGGCAAAAATCTGGGCGTCGTGGTCACGGACGATGTAGCTGAGCTTGACCTCGGACGCAGAGCCCTCGATGGCGATTGGATGGTAGAAGCCCTCGTAGCCCTCGGTGTGCTCAGGGCGCTCGAAAGCGGGGACCATCTGCTGGAACTCGGATGCCACGGTGATTGCGTTGATCATGACGTCCTTGGCGCTACCGGGGTGCACCATGACGCCCTTGAAGTAGATATCGGCATGGGCGGCGTTGAAGCACTCGTAGTTGAACTCGCCGAGAGCCTCGCCGTCGACGGTATAGCCGTACGCAGCACCGAGTTTATCCAGGTCAAGCAGGCTTGCACCGTGACCGATCTCCTCGTCGGGGACAAACGCAATCTTGAGCGTAGGGTGCGCGAGCTCAGGGTTGTCGCCCAGACGCTTGAGCAAAGCGCAAATCTCAGCCACACCGGCCTTATCGTCAGCGGAAAGCAGCGTGGAGCCGTCGGAGCAGATGATGTCCATGCCCACAAAATCCTTGAGGTCAGGGACCTGCTCCTGGGTGGTAGCGATGGTCTTTCCGTTGACAACACCGGCGACCAGGTCACCGCCCTCGTAGTGGACAACGTGTGGCTTAATGCCCGAGGCGGGCGCGTCGATGACAGAGTCCAGGTGCGAGCAAAGCATCAGCGCAGGAGCCGACTCGGCACCCTTGGATGCGGCGAAGGTGCTGGTGACGTAGGCGTGCTCGTCGACGGTGACGTCGGTGCAGCCCAGCGCCTTGAGCTCCTCGCCCAGGTAGCGAGCCATCTCGTGCTGAGCAGGCGTGGAAGGGGTGACGGTGTCGTTCTCGGGGTTGGACTGGGAGTCAACCTGCACGTAGCGCATGAAGCGCTCAGCGACATCGGGGAGCTGGTGAGTTTTGGTTTCAGACATGGGCATCCTTTCTTGATCGAACAGAGCCGGCGGGGCTGCGTTGCGGTTGGCGCGGCTAGCATGGGCGGTGCGGGTCGCGACGCGGGCGGTGCGGGCAACGCGGACAATGCGGGCGGTGCGGGTCGCAGCCGGCGGCCTTGGATGTTGTATGCATTTACTGTACCGCAACTCAAAACGAATTAAACCTACCTGCACAAACTTTTGAACAGAGTTACCTTAAGAAAAACTTCTGCAACTTTTTATTGTCATTTCGATTCGCCGTAAACGCAAAACACGGAATTAGACAGTCGTACATCCAATCCGATTGAGTCAATGACGTAATATTTGGTCATTATGCATGAAATTGCATATTTCATGCGTTTTATAAGCAAAATTTTCACAGGACTTAGAAAATTGCTGTTTTTTGAGCCTCAAGTGGTAAAAAATGCGTTTAGTTGGAAATGAAGAAATTTAGTTCAACTTTTTATACTAATGTTTACCCAGGATAAGCGAAAAAGTTTTAACTATTTCTTTTACTAATTGAGTCAAAAACACCTCATTTTTCAAAAATGAATACTCCAACTAAACGCATTTTTTTACCTTTTTTTGGGCCCCAAATTCGCCAAAAAAATGAGCCCCAAACCATGGTTTGGGGCTCATTAACGTGCAAATTACAACTTTGTAGCTGGCTGCGCACCAACTTCGCAGCCGATTACGCTGGTTACGTGCCAACTTCGCAGCCGATTACGCTGGTTGCGCGGCCGATCGGCGCAGGGTGCGCTCGCAGCCACACGCCTCGACACACAGGCAGCGTCGACCGCACTACTTGACGCCGGCCTTATTCTTGGCGCGCTCGATAGCAGCCATCTGCTCCTCGGAAAGTCTAATGGAACCGTAATCTTTTCCGTGGTCAGGCGCAGTACGACCAAGATTGCCCAGGTTAGCACCAGTTGCTTCTAGTGCAGACACGCGGTGCGAAGAGCAAGAGTGGCCGCCTTCGCGTACAACGGAATCCAGGCCAAACTTGTCGCGGCCGGTATACGGCATGGTTGCGTCGTTGGTAACTGGGTCGTCGGCGTTTTCTAGCTTGAACTCGCCATTTACGCCGTTCTTGTAGTTCTCCTTAGCCACCGAAATCATCAGCTTGATACGGTTGAGCTGGTTAACCTCGGACGCGCCTGGGTCGTAGTCAACAGCAACAATGTTGGACTCGGGGTGCATCTGGCGCAGGCGCTTGATGACCGCCTTGCCCACAACGTGATTGGGCAAGCAAGCAAATGGTTGAGCGCAGACAATGTTTGGTGTGCCCGTCTCAATGAGGTCGCACATCTCAGCGGTGAGTAGCCAACCCTCGCCCATCGTGTTGCAGAGCGAAAGAATCTGCTCGGCCTTCTCGGCCAGTTCATCGATGTTGGGATATGGCTCAAAGCGCTCGGACTTCTCCAGCATCTTGTTGATTGGCGCGCGCAGTCCCTGGACCATCTTGATGCCCGCGATGTGCGTCAGGCGGCTCTTGAACGTAGTGCCCAGCTCCTTGTGCGTGTTGATCGCGTTGGAGAGACCAAACAGGAAGAAGTCGACCAGGCCCGGAACGTTGGCCTCGCAGCCCTCGGACTCGATGACCTTGACCAGCTCATTGTTGGCCGTTGGGTGGAACTTAACCAGAATCTCGCCAACAACTCCGACGCGTGGCTTCTGGCGGTCGTTGACCACGGGCAGGCTGTCAAACAGCTCAATGGTACGCTGGCACTGCTTGTAGAATTCCTTGCGAGAAATTCCGTTGATCTTGGAGCGTGTATCGGCCATGAGCTGGTCATACAGCTCGTTTGCAGAGCCCTTGACGGCCTCGTATGGACGCACGCGATACAGCAACTGCATGATCAGGTCGCCGTATAGCAGCGCGTAAACTGCCTTGATGAGCAAATCGGGCTTGAACAGCTTGAAACCTGGGTTATCCTCATCAAGGCCGGAAGCGGCGGAGACGGAAATGACCGGAATCTCTGGGTGACCTGCGTCTTTAAGCGCCTTACGAATCAGTGCAATGTAGTTGGTTGCACGGCAGCCACCGCCGGTCTGCGAAATCAGAACTGCGGTCTTGGTCAGATCGTACTTGCCGGAAAGCACTGCCTCCATAATCTGACCCGTGACCAGGATGGATGGGTAGCAGATGTCGTTGTTGACGTAGCGAAGGCCCATGTCAACGGCACCCTGGTCAACCGAAGGCAGCAGCACAACGTTGTAGCCCGCACCCTTCAGCAGCTCCTCTACCAGCTCAAAGTGGATCGGCGCCATCTGTGGAGCCAGGATGGTGTAGCCCGCTTCCCTGCATCTCCTTGGTGTAGCGGACCTTCTCGTAAGCTGCAGATTCTGCCTCGCGGTACACGGGCGCACGGCGAGAAGAACTTGCGCTCCTGGCCTTTTCCAGAGAACCATCGGCCATGCGAACGCCCTGTGGAACAGCCTCGGTAACCAAGCCGGCAGCTGCAAGTCGCTCAAGCTCTGCCTGCTGCTCGTTCAGGGCAGCCATCAGCGAGCGGATACGAATACGCGCAGCACCCAAGTTGGAGACCTGGTCAACCTTGAGCATAGTGTAGATCTTGCCCGAAGCCTCAAGAATCTCCTGGACCTGGTCGGTAGTCAGTGCGTCAAGGCCGCAACCAAACGAGAAGAGCTGGATAAGGTCCAGGTCGTTTCGGGACGCAACAAAGCGAGCCGCACGGTACAGACGCGAGTGGTACATCCACTGGTCAACAATGCGGATAGGGCGCTCAGGCATCATCTTATGAGCAATGGAATCCTCGGTGAGCACGGCAAAGCCAAACGAAGAGACCAGCTCAGGGATGGCGTGATTGATCTCTGGGTCGTTATGGTATGGACGACCTGCAAGAACAATACCGTGAGCATCGTGCTCTTCAATCCACGCAAGAGCCTCGTCACCTGCGCGGTGTATCTGGTCCTTGACGTTGATGTCTTCCTGCCAAGCAGCCTCAACAGCGGCGTCAATTTCGGCGCGCGTGATGTGCTCGCCACGGAAGCGACCCTTACCTGCCTGAGCGTCCTTCTCGCGCTGCTCACTGATGAGCTCGTACAAACGACGTTTGAGCTCGTTTTTCTTATCGTACGGAATGAACGGAGCCATGTACTGGATGGACGGATCGGAGAGCTCGTCCACGTTGAGGCCCAGCGCCTGAGGGTAGCTCATGACAATTGGGCAGTTGTAGTGGTTGGTTGCGGAGTCGTCCTCCTTGCGCTCCCAACGAATGCATGGCATCCAAATGAAGTCTGGGTCCTTGGCCAGCAGATTCATGATGTGGCCGTGGGAAAGCTTTGCAGGATAGCAGGCGGACTCGGAAGGCATGGACTCGATGCCCATGTCGTACGTCTTTGCGGTGGTCTGATCGGACAAAATGACCGAGAAGCCCAGCTTAGTGAAAAACGTGTGCCAGAACGGATAGTTCTCGTACATGTTCAGTGCGCGAGGAATGCCAACGGTGCCGCGTGGAGCCTCGTCTGCAGGAAGCGACTCGCGCTCAAACAGCAGCTTATTCTTGTACGCAAAGAGGTTTGGTGCCTCGTTCTTCTTGGCACCACGCTTCTTACCTGCGCCTTTCTCGCAACGGTTACCGGTGATAAACTGTGGCCGCTACCAAAGTCGTTGATGGTAAGCATGCAACTGTTAGGGCAGATGCGGCAGTGCGTGTTGGTAAGCTTGACCTGCAGGTTGTCGATGGACTCGCGGTCAAGCAGAGTGGATATGCCGTCAATACCTGCGCGGTCGCGGGCGAGAAGAGCGGCGCCGTAGGCACCCATGACACCTGCGATGTCAGGACGAATGACATCTCTGCCGGTGAGCAGCTCAAAAGCACGGAGCGTTGCGTCGGACATGAAAGTACCGCCCTGAACAATGCAGTGCTCGCCAATCTCGCTGAAGTCGCGGAGCTTGATGACCTTGAACAGGGCATTCTTGATGACGGAGTATGAAAGACCAGCAGCAACGTCGCCGATGGTTGCACCCTCCTTCTGCGCCTGCTTAACGCGGGAGTTCATGAAGACGGTACAGCGGGATCCCAGGTCAACAGGGAGTGTTGCCTTGGTTGCAGCGGTTGCGAACTCGCGGACGTCCATCTTCATGGAGTCGGCAAAGGATGCAATAAAGGAGCCGCAGCCTGCAGAGCAAGCCTCGTTCAGCATGATGTGCTCAATGACGCCGTCTTTGACCTGCAGACACTTCATGTCCTGGCCGCCAATATCAAGAATGAAATCAACGTCTGGGACAAACGCCTTAGCGCCGCGCAGGTGAGCAACGGTCTCAATCTCGCCGGAGTCTGCGCGCAGAGCCTCAATCAGGATACCCTCGCCATAACCAGTGGTTGTGACGTGGCCGATAATGCAGTCGGAAGGCATCTCGTCGTAGATGGAGTCCATAATCTTGCGAGCGGTACCCAGAATGTCTCCGTTGTTATTGTCGTACCAGGTGTAAAGAAGCTCGCCCTTCTCGCCAACAACTGCAGCCTTCATAGTGGTAGAACCTGCGTCGATGCCGATGAACACGCGTCCGTGGTAGTTGGACAGCTGGCCTTTGGGGACTACCTCCTGGTCGTGGCGAGCCTTGAAGTCGTCAAAGTCCTGCTGGGTAGCAAAGAGTGGGTCCAGACGAGCAACCTCGGAACCCTGGATGTCCTTGAGGTTATCCAGTGCCTCCATGACCTGCGTAAAGGTGATTGGTCGGTCGGACTCGCCTGCCAGAGCAGCACCCGTCGCAACAAAGAGGTGGGCATTCTTTGGCAAGACGATGTGCTCATCGTCCAGGTTAAGCGTAATGTAGAAGCGACGGCGCAGCTCAGAGAGGTACTGTAGCGGGCCGCCGAGAAACGCAACGTGGCCGCGGATGGGGTGCCCACAAGCCAGGCCCGAGACGGTCTGGTTTGCAACGGCCTGGAAGATAGAAGCGGCAATATCGGCAGGAGCGGCACCCTCGTTGAGCAGCGGCTGAACGTCGGACTTAGCAAAAACGCCGCAGCGAGATGCAATTGGGTAGATTTGCTTGACGTCTTTTGCCAGCTCGTTGAGGCCGGTCGCGTCAGTTTTGAGGAGAGACGCCATCTGGTCGATAAACGCACCGGTACCACCAGCGCAGGTACCGTTCATGCGCTGCTCAATGCCGTTATCAAAGTAAATGATTTTTGCGTCCTCGCCGCCCAGCTCAATAGCGACGTCGGTCTGAGGGATCAGCGTCTCAACGGCGCGCTTGGAAGCGATAACCTCCTGGACAAACTCCAGGTCAAGCCATTGCGCCAAGAGCATTCCACCGGAACCGGTGATTGCGGCGTACATGGGTGTCTCGCCAATATGCTTCTGGGCTTTGACAAACAGAGAGCGCGCGGTTGCGCGAACGTCGGTGTGGTGACGCTCGTAGTTTGCGTAAACCAGCGTTCCGTCCTCGTCGATGACGGACAGCTTTACGGTTGTGGAACCAACGTCGATGCCCAGCATAAGGTGGGCCTGAGACAGGTCAAGCGGAACGTTTGGTGCAAGCTCGGCACCATTCTCTACCAGCTCAAACTTTGGACTAATCATTGTTTTCCTCTCCGAGAACAAGAGTTGCAAGCGCAAATCGTGGAACGTCTAGCTTGATTGGCTTGCCGTACAGATCGCCAGGTGCAACAAACATGAGGCCGGTCATAAGGCCTGCCATCTGCTCGTCGCTCTCGCGCATGCCGCCGATTAACCAGCGGATAAGGACGCCGACCTCAGCAGAAATTGCAAAGGTCAGATAGTAGTCAAAGAAGGGACCAAGTGCGCGCGGATCAAGGTCGTGCAGGGCGCGCTGGGCGATAACCTCGTGTACCAGGTGCTTTAGCTTGTCCTGAAATGCGGGATCGCCGCCGTTACCCAGCAAAGGGCGCAGGTAGAAACCGTGTTTACGAATGCTACGGATCATCTCAGTTGCGCCGGGGCATGGCCTGTAGGAGTCAATGGCTTCTCTGAGCTCAACGAGATTGACGCGAGCAAGCTGTTCAACAGCAGGTCGCAGCTCTGCCAGCGCTTCCTTTTCGATGTGAAGCACCAGGTCAGGGATGTCTTTGTAGTGGGAGTAAAAGGTTCGGCGCGTGAGGCCGGCGCGCTCCGTCACGCCTGTGACAGTCACGGAGGTAAGGTCGCCGGTTGCGTCTATCTCTTCTGCCAGGGCTTTTCTAAGCGCCGCGCGCGTTCTGGCGGTACGTCGATCAAGCTTGCAAGCTGACAAAACAGCAGGTGCAGACAATGTTTGCGTCATACGTTTCTGAAGCCTCTCCTGGTTGCAGATACGTAAGCGCGTAGCGGATGCGCTTACGAACACCAACTTATTGCACATACTGAGTATTATTGCACACACTGTGCAATAACTGCAACCGCAAGAAGAGTGATTTTCTCGCTAGATTTGTTCTATCACTAGGTTTCTAGTTTGGCCTGCAAGCTTGCCTACACACGACACTGTTACCATACAAAAAAACCGGTGCTCACCTGCGTGAACACCGGTCTAACCTGCATGTTATGTGGAGCTTGGACCCCGTACGCTTACGCGAAGCGCTCGACGCCGTCCTTAGAGACGCGCGCAAAGAACAGCGGCTCCAGCTCGGGGGCACTCTCGCCAAAGACCAGAGCCTCGCGGAAGATGCGCTCACCCTCATCAAGACGACTTTCATCGCCGGTCAGAAGTGTTGCAATGACATCACCCTTCTCGACATAATCGCCGGTCTTGCGCTCAAGGATAATGCCAGCTGCTGGGTCGATTGGATCGCCCTTCTTCTCGCGACCGGCGCCCAGAGCAACTGAGGAAATGCCTACCAGCTCAGCGTTCATAGAAGTGATATATCCGCTGGTTTCAGCCACAATATCACGACGGAATGGCGCAGCTTCAAACTTGGTGGTGTCAAAGATGACCTCGTCGGTGCCGCCCTGAGCCTTAACCATCTGAGCCAGCTTAGCCAGACCCTCGCCGTTTGCAATCTGCTGACGAGCCAGTTTACGGCAGTCCTCAACGCTTCCCTTACCTGCGAGGTTAAGCATGTTTGCAGCAAGCTCAACGCAAACGTCAGTCAAATCTTCAGGACCCTCACCCTTAAGCGTGGCCACTGCCTCAATAACCTCGAGGGAGTTGCCTACGTTTTTACCCAGAGGACGATCCATGCCGGTAATCAGCGCTGCGGTGGTGCGGCCAACGTGCTCGCCAATGGAAACCATAGCATCTGCCAGCTCAATTGCGGAGTCGACGTCCTTCATAAAGGCGCCGGAACCACACTTAACGTCCAGCAAAATGCAGTCGGAACCGGAAGCGATCTTCTTGCTCATGATGCTCGACGCAATCAGAGGCACCGAGTCAACCGTTGCGGTAACGTCGCGCAACGCATAAAGCTTCTTGTCAGCTGGTACAAGATTGCCCGTCTGACCTGCGACAGCAACACCAATTTCGGAGACCTGCTTGAAGAAGTCGGGCTCGGAAATCTCAATGGAAAGTCCTGGGATCGCCTCAAGTTTGTCCAACGTACCGCCCGTGTGACCCAGGCCGCGGCCACTCATCTTAGCAACCTTTACGCCAAGAGATGCAACAAGTGGGCCAACAACCAGCGTGGTTTTATCGCCAACACCACCGGTAGAGTGTTTATCAACCTTGATACCAGGGATTGCCGAGAGGTCCATCATGTCGCCGGACTCTGCCATTGCCATGGTTAGGTGAGCTGTCTCGTGCGCGGTCATACCCTTGTAGAAGATGGCCATCGCAAGCGCGGAAGCCTGATAATCAGGAATATCACCAGCTACATAGCCCGAGACAAAGTAGTCAATCTCGGCGTCGGTAAGCTCGCCGCCATCGCGCTTCTTTTCAATCACGTCGTACATGCGCATAGTTGAACCTCTTTTCGCTGTTCGCGTTCGTTGCTGTTCGCATTCGTTGCCGTTCGCGGCGCCGCCAGGCGCGTTTGTTGCCGTTCGCGTTAACTCTCTGGTAAAAGAGCCGGTAGCGAGAAACTCTACCGGCTCGCAATTTCATGTTACCTACCAGGTTATCTGCACCCGAAAGCGCAGGCTGCTTGATGCCGCAGCTTACTGGTTGCTCTTGCCGTGCTCGCTGCACCCGCAGCCACAACCGTGCTCGTGACCACCATCGACACCCTTCACGGCATCGTCACCCGATGCACCGGCAGGGCTGAACCCACCCAGATCCTCAGGACCAAATCCCATAGGCAAAATATCCTGAAGTAGATACTCGCGAGGAGCTGCATCTGCCTTGCCCAACACAATACGGAATGTAGCAGGATCGCACCACTCGCGAATAACCTGCCTGCATACACCACATGGAGTGCACCAAGCTGTTGGAGGTTCTCCCTCAGGACCGCCAACAACCGCAATGGCCACAAAAATCCCTGCGACCCTCAAACACCGCGCGGAAAAAAACGCCGTGCGCTCAGCACAGTTGGAAGGCGTATACGCAGCGTTTTCTAGGTTGGCGCCGCCGTACACCGTACCGTCAGAGCACAAAAGCGCAGCTCCAACAGCATAGTGAGAGTACGGTACATAGGCGTGGTTGCGCGCCTCAATAGCAAGCTGAACAAGAGCCTCGTTAGAAACGTGGCAAGAACCCTCTACCTCTGCCATTATGCACGACTTCCTTTAACGTATGGCACGCCGTCTGCCTTAGGCGCAACGGACTTACCAACAAAGAGGACCAGCGTAATGATAGTGATGAAGTATGGAAGCATTGCGATGATCTGGCTTGGGATTGGAGTTGCGCCACCGCCAAGAAGAATTGCCAGTGCCTGAGTAAAGCCAAAGAGCAGACAAGCTGCATAGGTGTTCAGAGGCTTCCACTTACCAAAGATAACCGCAGCCAGTGCAATAAAGCCCTGACCAGAAATGGCTGTCTGAGTGAACTGAGAAATAATTGCCAGCGTTACAGAAGCGCCGCCAAATCCTGCAAGAACACCAGAAACAATAACGCAGAGGTAGCGAGTCTTACGAACGCTAATGCCCAGTGTCTCGGCTGCGTGTGGGTGCTCGCCAACGGAGCGAATACGCAGGCCCCACTTGGTGCGATACAGCACAAACCAGACGAGAAGTGCCGCGAAAAATGCAAGAACTACCGTAATGTCGACGTTCAAACTGGAATATGGTGTGTCATTAAAGGCACCCTCACCAAAGAGCTTTGGGAGCTTGGTGACTGTTGGGGACATTGCAGCACCATCAAAGAGCAGACGGCAGGCAAATAGCGCAATACCAGGTGCCAGCAAGTTGATTGCAACACCAGAAACCGTCTGATCAGCGTTAAACGTAATGGATGCAACTGCGTGAAGAAGAGCCACCAGACCACCAGCAATGCCAGCGCACAGAAGACCAATCCAAGGGTTTCCGGTGAGGTAGCTGCCAGCAACACCAGCAAAAGCTCCAACACCCATCATGCCCTCAATGCCAATGTTTACGACGCCAGAACGCTCGGAAACAACGCCACCCAGAGCACCAAAGATAAGAGGTGTGGAGTACATAAGGGTGACGGACACAAGAAGAATCAGGTTAGTGAGCATTGTCTGCCTCCTTTGGTGCGCCGGATGCATCACTCACTTGGGCAGCAAGCTTGCCTCTTCTTCTTTGGCTTTCTGAGCACGCTTGTGATCAAGGTGATCCGCAAGCATCGGAATAACTCCACCCAGAGCCATGAAGAAGACGATGGTACCAATAACAATGTTAATAATCTCTGAAGGCGCGCCAACCGTCTGCTGAACCGTCTGACCACCATAAAGAAGACCAGCAAACAGGAAGGATGCAGGAATACATGCTACAGGATTGCAGTTGGCGATAAACGCAACGGACAGGCCGTTAAAGCCGTTGTTCTCAAATGCCGCCAGCGTTGCAATGCTGTGAGGAGCAATACCAGTAATAGTCAGAGCACCTGCAAGTCCGCAGAGTGCACCAGAAATAGCCATGCAGAGCGTAAGGTTTTTCTTAACGTTGATGCCGGTAAACTGTGCAGCATCACGGTTAAAACCAACAGCGCGCATTTCATAACCAACTTTGGTGCGCATAAGCAGCCAGCCAATAAAGATAGCTGCGATAATAGCAACAAAAATACCAATGTTTACGTCGGTACGCATAATTGCGTCGCCAATAACAGGAATATTGCGAATTGCCTCAGCGCCATCCTCGGAATTCTTCATACCGTAGAACAGCGTGGTGTAGCCAGACTCGTTAATGGAGTATGAAGAAGTTGAATTTGGCTGGTGGAACTGTGGAAGAGAAACCACAAAATTGCAGAGGTAGAGGCTGATCCAGTTAAACATAATGCTGGTGATAACCTCGTTAATGCCAAATTGTGCCTTAAGCCATCCAATAATGGCACCAATACCTGCTCCGCCCGCGGTACCCGCCAGAACAACTACAGGAATCTGCAGCACAGGTGGAAGGTCCAGGCTATAGCCAACAATAACTGCAAGGATAGTACCCACGATGTACTGACCCTCAGCGCCAATGTTAAAGAGGCCAACGCGGAATGCAAAGGCAACGGCAATACCGGTAAAGAGCAAGGTGTTGCCTTAATAATGACGTTGGAAATATATTTTGGCTTACCTATCATGCCGCCAATAAGAGCCTCAAACGAGCTGATAGGATCATATCCCGCAACAACCAAAATAATTGAAGCAACCAATAAGCCAACAAAAATTGCGACAATTGCTGACGTAATGGGCTTTCTCATTATCTTTGTAAGCGTACTCACTCGGCGTCACCTCCTGCCATCAGCAGGCCAGCCTGCTCTTCAGTGATAGCACCTTGATCAAACTCGCCAACATTCTTGCCGGCGTAAATAATTGCCATCTTATCGGCAACGTCCATAATCTCGTCCAGCTCAAAGGAAATCAGCAGAATTGCTGCACCACGGTCCCTCTCGCGAATAAGCGCTTTGTGGACAAACTCAATAGCACCAACATCAAGACCGCGCGTTGGCTGAATGGCAATGAGGACGTCTGGGTTGGAAGAGACCTCTCGGGCGATAATAACCTTCTGCTGGTTACCACCAGAAAGTCCCGCAGCCTGATGATCTGCGCACTCAGCAGGACGAATATCAAATTCGTCAATAAGCTTCTGAGAGAATTCTTTAATCTTTGCCAGGTCAAGTGCAATACCCTTGCCAAAGGTTTCCTCGTTGTGGCGCTCAAGCACCATGTTCTCGGCAACGGTAAAGGGCAGAACCAGACCCCAACGATGGCGGTCTGAAGGAATAGTGGCAACTGCATGGTCAATGACAGTTTTAGGAGTGGTGCCTTGAACCTCTTCACCTTTAACGGTAATGGTGCCCGACTCAGGTTTGACCAGCGCGTTTATGGCATCGGCAAGTTCTTTCTGGCCGTTGCCGTCAATACCTGCAAGACCAACAATCTCGCCGGCACGAATATCCAAATTAAAGCCGTTTACCTGCTCAATACCGCGCTCATCCCTGACGTGGAGGTCCTTAATAGAAAGAACGACCTCACCAGGAGTTGCTGGCTTCTTTTCAACGTGCAGGTTAACGTTTCTACCTACCATAAGTGTTGCAAGCTCAGTCTCGGATGTCTTGGAGACATCAACGGTGCTCATGTACTTACCGCGGCGAATAATAGTGCACTCGTCAGCAGAAGACATAATCTCTTTAAGCTTGTGAGTAATAACAATGATGGTTTTACCTTTGCTTACCAGGTCATGCATGATCTGGATAAGCTTCTCAATCTCCTGCGGTGTTAAAACTGCCGTAGGCTCATCAAGAATCAGAATCTCTGCACCGCGGTACAGTGCCTTCAAGATCTCAACACGCTGCTGCATACCAACAGAGATGTCTTCAATCTTGGCGTCAGGATCTACGTCAAAGCCGTATTCCTCAACAATCTCCAGGACCTTCTCGCGTGCTCGCTTTGGGTCAAGAACGCCACCGCCCTTGGTAACCTCATTACCCAAGACAATATTCTCAGTAACGGTAAAGTTCTCAACCAACATAAAGTGCTGGTGGACCATACCAATGCCGTGAGCGATAGCATCGTTTGGGCCAGAAATGGATACGCTCTCTCCGTTGAGGTATACATCTCCCTCATCCGCAGAATACAGGCCATACAGTACGTTCATAAGCGTACTTTTACCTGCGCCGTTTTCTCCTAAAATGGCGTGGACAGTTTGCTTGCGCACATTGAGTTCAACAGCGTCAAGGGCCTTAAATGATCCAAATACTTTTGTGATGTCATGCATCTGAACAGCGTAATCCGGACTGACTTCCACGAGCCACCTCCTTTACACACTTGCGAGCGGTGAGGGACACCACAGGGTATCCCTCACCAGCAAAACAAATTCACTTATTTCCTACGTATGCTGTAAAAGCGCAGGAACGAGCAAGTAAAACCTTAGTTAAGAGCCTTGGTGAACTTCTCCAGCTCATCCTTGCTTGAAGGAGGAACAACAGAGCCAGCCTTGACCTTGTCGAGAAGATCGATTGCTGCTTTGTAGGTCTCCTCTGCCATGAGGTGGTGCTCCTCAGGAATGCCAACTGCACCCTCGGTTGCACCAAGGGAAGTGGTGGTACCACCCTTCTGTCCATCTTTGAGAATCTTCTTGGAGATCTCAACAATAGCAACGTTAACGCGCTTAAGAGCGGAGGTCAAAACGTTCTCAGGAGCAAGGCTGGACTGGTCACGGTCAACACCAATAGCAAGCTTGTTTGCGTCCTTTGCAGCCTCGATAACGCCGGTACCTACACCACCTGCTGCGTGGAAGACAATGTCGCAACCATCAGAGTACATGGAGTTAGCAATTGCCTTGCCCTTTGCTGCGTCAGAGAAGGACTCAGCATACTGGGAAGAAATCTCAACGTTGGTACCCTTCTCCTTGTTTGCGTATGCAACGCCACCACGGTAGCCATACTCAAACTGGTCAATAAGGGTAGAAGAAATGCCACCAACAAAGCCGACCTTGCCAGCCTTGGAAGTGCAAGCTGCAATGTAGCCAACAATGAAGGAAGGCTCCTGTGCGCGGAACATTACGCCAGTATAGTTCTCAAGAGCGGAGTCGCCGCCGTTGTCGATGATGGCAAACTGGGTCTTTGGGTTGTCCTTAGCTGCCTTAGCAGTTGCGTCTGCCATAGCAAAACCAATGCCCCAGACCAGGTCAGATTCAGAGTCAACTGCCTTGTCAAGGTTGGTTGCATAATCGGAATCCTGCTTGGACTCGAGGTAGCTGACGTCCCAGCCCTCCTCTTCCTTAAGCTGATTCATGCCCTCCCAAGCGGACTGGTTGAAGGACTGATCGTTGACACCACCGGTGTCAGTAACCATGGTGAGCTTCTTTTTCTTCTCACCTGATGCCTTCTGGCCGCCGTCGTCCTTCTTGGGGTTGTTGCAGCCTGCAAGACCTGCAAGTGCTGCAAATGCGCCAGCGCCTGTTGCGCCAGTCACAAAACTACGACGAGAAACGTTCTTGTTCATTCCGTGCTCTCCTTACCTCATGTGGCGGGAACGTCCAGCTTTAGCGCTGGATCTTTATGAGAAGTTGACCAAACTTCCCCAACTTAAGCGGAAAATCCGCATGGTTCCAAAACAAACAGCACTGACAAGCTGCTGATCTGCAATGCTTTGCGCGACAAGCGCTTTAAGCAACAACAGAAAGAGCAACTTCCATCATCTGCGTAAAACTAGTCTGACGCTCTTCAGCAGTAAGTGCTTCTCCTGTAAGAGGAAGATCAGAAACAGTTAGCAGCGTAAGCGCATGCTTATGAGCGTACATGGCGTTGAGATACAGGGCTGCCGACTCCATCTCAACGGCAAGAACACCCATGCTTGCCCATTTTGAATGCGAGTTATCTACGGTGTAGAACACGTCGCTTGCCAGGATATTACCAACGCGAACGGGATAACCCAGCTTTTCTGCACCAGCAACAGCCTTGCTCAACAGGCCAAAGTCTGCGGTAGGTGCAATGGTTCCAGGCATTCCGTACTGTGATGGATAATTAGAATCAGTGCTGGAAGACATACCAATAACAATGTCTCTGAGCTTTACCTCAGGAGCAAGACCGCCGGCGCTACCAATACGCAAGATATTCTCGACTCCATAGAAATTAAAGAGCTCGTAAGAATAAATACCAATGGAAGGCATACCCATACCAGAACCCATAACGGAGACTGGCTGTCCCTTATACGTGCCGGTATAACCAAACATGTTGCGAACGGTGTTGAACTGCTCAACGTTCTCCAGGTACGTGTCTGCAAGAAGCTTTGCGCGCAGAGGATCGCCTGGCATGAGGACAGTCTTAGCAATCTGCCCTCAACAGCAGCGTTATGGGGAGTTGGGGTAGTAGCCATTAGTTCTCCTTAAGAATCTCTGACAGGTGAGAAGTTCCAACACCAAGTTGCTCAACACCAAAATAATCAAGGATTGTCTCGGCCATATCGGCAAATGTGGTGGTTGTACCAAGGTTGGTGTTTGGCTTGACCTTTGGACCCGTGATAAGCAGTGGCACGTACTCACGAGAGTGATCAGTAGATGGTGTTACCGGGTCACAGCCATGATCTGCGGTGATAATGAACAGGTCATCCTCACGAAGACCCTCAATAATTTGAGGAATGCGCTCATCAAAATAAGAAAGAGCGTTGGAGTATCCCACAGGATCATTGCGGTGGCCGTAAATCATATCGGTATCAACAAGGTTGGTAAAACATAGACCGTTGAAGTCTTTGCTGGTAGCCTCAATGGTCTTCTGAATACCATCTGCGTTGCTCGAAGTAAACTCAAACTCAGTCATGCCACGGTGAGCAAAGATGTCATAAATCTTACCGATTGAAAGAACATCAAAGCCGCTCTCCTTAAGGCGGTCCATCATAGTTGGGCCTGTTGGCTCAAGCGAGAAGTCATGACGGCGAGAAGTGCGCTGGTATGGCCACTCCCCTTCAAAAGGACGAGCAATAACGCGAGCAACACCGTGTTCACCCTGCAGAATCTCACGTGCAATACGGCAATACTCATAGAGTTTCTCGGGACTTACCACGTCCTCATGTGCAGCAATCTGGAAAACAGAATCTGCTGAGGTGTAGACAATCAGAGCACCAGTCTCTACGTGCTCTTTACCAAAGTCTCTAATAACATCAGTTCCGGAGTAAGGCTTGTTGCAGAGAACCTTACGTCCCGTCTTCTGCTCAAACTCCTCAATGACCTCCTGTGGGAAACCATCAGGATAGGTTGGGAACTTCTTTGGAGAAATGACGCCTGCCATCTCCCAGTGACCAACCGTAGTATCTTTACCAGCGGATTTCTCCTGCATACGAGCATATGCGCCCACAGGAGACTCAATTGGCTTCAGATCAACGTCGTAAACGGTATCAAGCGCGCCATCAATATTAAGAAGGCCCAACTTGGTCATATTTGGGATGTTAAGAACGCCACTTGTTGCGCATGCACAGAGGGTATTGCTGCCCTCATCTCCGTATGCCGCTGCATCAGGCTCTTCACCAATGCCAAAACTGTCCAAAACAACTACAAAAACACGCTTAGACATACTGCCTCCCACAACACCCAGCATAAATACATTTACGCACAAAATGCGCGGTAAACAGTCCTATGTGGGCGAGTCATTACTATTCATTAAACATATTATTACAGTTGTGTTACGTCGGGACGCAATTTGAAGAGATTTTCTCGATATAACCGTTTGCAGATACTAAAATTCTGTAAACGGTACACAGCAAATGCTTAGAAAAATTCAGCAGGTGAAGCTCGCCAAAGCGAGAAAATCCCCACACTCACCAGGGAAAAATTTAATGAATTCATTCTTTACAGACTCTAACTGCTGTCTTATGGTTATCCCAAGCAGATTTAAGCACTAGCTTAAACAGAATAAGCACCTGTTTAGAAGCACGTTATATAAGCACCTGTTTAGTCGGATTCTATTTTTATTGCTCGGAGGCCTGATGCTCACCAATAGAGAACAGATGATTTTCAACTGGATTAAAGAGCAACCTTCCATTACTCAGAAGGAAATTGCAGAACGCGCGGGTATTTCACGCTCTTCTGTTTCGGTTCACATCTCTAACCTTACCGCAAAGGGAGCTATTTTGGGCCGCCGCTACATTTTGAGCGAACGCCCCTACTTCATTGTGATTGGTGCCGCAAACATGGATATTGCAGGCCGCCCTAACGCTTCTCTTGTAGCTGGTGATTCCAATCCTGGCAAGGTCACTATGTCCTTTGGTGGCGTTGGTAGAAATGTCGCACACAACCTGGCCCTTCTCGACAGCGACGTTCGTCTACTTACCGCCTTTGGTGAGGACTATCGTGCTCGTGAGCTCAAGGAGGGCTGCCTGGACTGCGGCATTGACATCGACGCATCTATTACCGTGCCAGGCGCTTCTACCTCCACCTACCTCTTCATCATGGATGAACACGGTGAGATGCAGGAAGCCATTAATGACATGCAGATTTACGAGCATGTCACCCCTGAGCGTATTGAAGAGCGCCTCGACGTCATCCAGCATGCAGCCGCTTGTGTGATTGACACCAACTTAACGCAGCAGACCATCGAGTTCATTGCCAGGAACGTGACCTGCCCTATCTTCTGCGATCCCGTTTCTTCCATCAAGGCACAGAAGCTCAAGAGAGTCTTGGGCAGGATTCACACGCTCAAGCCAAATCGCCTTGAAGCCGAGATGCTTTCTGGCATCAAGATTACTGACGACGCTTCCCTTGAAGAAGCTGCTCAGGCACTACTTGCAACGGGACTTAAACGCGTGTTCATCTCCCTCGGCGAGGAGGGTCTTCTTTGTGCTGATCACGAGAAGACCGTCCGCTTGCCACTGCTTCCTGCAAAGCTGGTTAACATGACCGGCGCGGGAGATGCCATGATGGCAGGAATTACCTGGTCATACACTCAGGGATTGACGCTTGAGCAAACTGGTTTGGTAGGTATAGCCGCCTCGAGCGTGGCCATTGAGGGTGAAGATACTATCAACGGTGAACTCAACGTCGAAGAGGTTATCAAGCGCGCGGGTCTTTAGCGCGAAGATATATGTGCAAACGTTTGTGCGAGTGCAAACGTTTGTGCGAGTGCAGAACTTTTGCGCGGCATTACTTTCGGTTCTTTAAGTTGTTTGTGATTGGAGTATATATGTCTAACCTGAAGGATTTTCTCGTTGTATCTAACGAGGTCAAAGAGGCTCTTGAGCAGAACAAGCCTGTTGTAGCTCTGGAGTCCACCATCATTTCTCACGGTATGCCTTACCCACAGAACGTCGAGACTGCTCTGAAGGTTGAGCAGATTATCCGCGACAACGGTGCAATTCCTGCAACTATCGCAATTATTAACGGTCAGATGCGTGCTGGTCTTTCCGCTGACGAGATTGACTACCTGGGCAAGAAGGGCCGCGAGGTTGCTAAGGTAAGCCGCCGCGACCTTCCTGTTATCATCGCTGAGAAAAAGGACGGCGCAACTACCGTCACTACTACCATGATGATTGCTCACCTGGCAGGCATCGACGTCTTTGCAACCGGTGGCATTGGCGGCGTTCACCGTGGCGCTGAGACCACTATGGACATCTCCGCTGACCTTGAGGAGCTTGCACAGACTCCTGTTATGGTCATTTGCGCTGGCGCAAAGTCCATTCTTGACCTTGGCCTTACCCTTGAGTACCTGGAGACCAAGGGTGTTCCTGTACTTGGTTACCAGACCGAGGAGCTTCCTGCGTTCTACACTCGCAAGAGCGGCTTTAGCGTTGACTATCGCGTTGACTCCCCTGCTGAGCTGGCTGAAATCTTCACTACCCAGCAGCAGATTGGTATGAACAGCGGTCTTCTGGTCACCAATCCAATTCCTGAGCAGTACGCAATGGATAAAGACACCATTGATGCAGCTATCGAGAAGGCCCTTGCAGAAGCAGAGGCTAACGGCATCCACGGTAAGGAGTCCACGCCATTTTTGCTGGCAAAGGTTGCTGAGATCACTGGTAACAACTCCCTTGAATCCAACATTCAGCTGGTTTTCAACAACGTTGCTCTTGGTGCAAAGGTTGCTGCAGAGGTTTGCAACCGCAAGTAAATGCTCGCACGCGCTGCGTAAGCACCACGTAAGTACACGTGCAAGCACCGCGTAAGTATCGCATTTCTTTTGGCCCCTACGTCAGTTTTGAACTGCCTCCCATTTCTTGGACATAAGAAATGGGAGGCAGTTCTATCTGGGTGATTATGATTCTGCAGCGTGTTAGCGTCGGCTTTTAGGCCTGGCGCGCAAAATAGCGCAGCTTTGGTAGGTTCTGCTGAAGAATCGACATGTTCTTAATCAAGAGAGCAGGCAGCTAGGCGGTCGCACTACCTGATATGCATCTCTATGCATAAACTTCATCTAATATGCTTAAATATGAATAGACTTATATAAGAAATTTAACTATCGATTAATTCTGTATCTACGGAACACACCTAAGTCAGATAATCTGCTCAGATGAGGGCATTTTACACATCTAATGACGATAATCTGCATGTTTGTGGTAATTTTTGCGTCATGTATACGTCTTTTTGACAGATTATCTGACTTAGGTGTGTTTTGAACTGCCTCCTATTTCTCGTGTCTAAGAAATGGGAGGCAGTTCAGTTTGATGTGGGGCTTTTTCTGTTTGGTTGCAGCTTGATCACGGGCTGACCAAGGCCTGACCGGGATCTGACCGGGATCTGACCGGGATCTGACCGTAGCTTTACCACCGCCTGATTATCGTCGAAGAAAAATTGTCTTAAAAAGTGGACATAAGTCCTTATTTTTTTATTTTTGAGGAGCAGGTACAATTACTCCAAATTACAGGCTACAACTGGCTTGTAATAAGGACTTCGATACAAGAACAGCGAGGGCTCGTGTGAACGTTCTAACCTACCTTGAAAGTCTTGATTCCGACGTTCGTAAGAAGATCATCAAATGGGCTTCTCGCGTTCCTACAAATCGTCTTTCTCACTGTAGGCAGATTCGTCTTAACTCTGGCCAAACTCTTGTTCATATGCTTGACCGCGTTGATAACGTGTACATTCTTTGTCGCGGTACCGTGCGTACGACTTCGCATAATTCCGCAGGTAGCACGTATGTTATTGACGAGTATCGCGCTCCTGTTGTGTTTGGCGAGATGGAAGTTATCAGCGAGAGTCCGTTTTATCTGGGATCACTTACCGCAACTTCCAACTGCGAGTTTATTTCGATGCCACGCGAGGACTACCTGCAGTGGATTCGATTGGACTCCGAGGCTCTTCTCGCCCGCTCACGCTGGATTATCAAGAATCTGACACGTCAGTCCGGTTATGAGCGCAGCTTGCTCTCGTGGAGCGGCACCAAGCGCCTCATGTACATGCTCAGCGAGCTAACCCGCGATCAGATTCACCGCGGCGTTGTTGAGTGGCCATTTGTTGTTCGCCTGACCAGGCAAGAGTTGGCGGACAAGATTGGTACCAGCACAAAGACTGTTGCCCGAGGTGTTGAGGAACTTAAAGAGCAGGGCATGGTTTCTGTTCAGCACGGCAAGATTGTCATTACCGAAAGGCAATTTCAGCATCTCGATGACGCAATGAAACATGAGGTGGACAACCACCTTCTAGACTAGCATCTGTGTTTGGCGTGACGCTTAGGCAAGACCGCACTTCTCGCGCCGCGCTGCACTTGGAACGACCGACGTACCCGTCGCAATCATACAACCGTTACCGCACGACCAACGTAAGGAGCACTAATGAGCGAGTTCATGGACATCATCACTTCCGACAACCTCTCGTACAAGCAGAAGGTTCTGCACCTGGCTCAGGCTGCCGAGAACTCCGAGCACCCTATCAAGACCACTGCTGAGTTTGACCGTCTTTTTGCAGCTCACGCTCTTGACGACATGTGTGAGGGCAATGCCCCTTACCGTCCTCGCTACATCTGCCCTGACTATCAGGTGTTTGCTCAGAACGGTTCCGAGTTTTTGCGCTTTGACAAGCCAGAGACCCTTGATGACCTGCTCTGGGGCCTAGCTGCTCTTTATGACAACGTTCCTTCCGTCACCAGCCGTCCTGTATACGTTGGCCAGCTGGACAAGATTATTGACCCATTCCTGGAGGGCATGACCGACGCTGAGATTAAGCCTCGTCTGCGCCGCTTCCTGAACCACATCGACCGCACCGTTGCAAGTGGTTACTGCCACGCAAACATTGGTCCAGAGGACACTCGTGCAGGTAGACTGCTGCTTGAGGTTGACCGCGAGCTCATGAACGCCGTTCCAAACTTCACTCTCAAGTACGATCCAGAGGTCACGTCCGACGAGTTCATGCGCCTGGCAGTCAAGACCACCATGGTCTGCTCCAACCCTGCTTTTGCTAACCACCGCATCCACAAAGAGACCTACCCTGGCGAGTACACCGTTGTAAGCTGCTACAACGTTCTTCCTATGGGCGGCGGCGCTTACACTTTGAGCCGCGTGCTTCTCCCTGGCCTTGCAAAACTTGCAACCAACGTTGACGACTTCATGAACAACCTGCTGCCAACCGCAACTGGCGAGGTCCTGAACTTCATGAACGAGCGCGTCCGCTTTATTGTTGAGGATTCCAACTTCTTTGAGACCAGCTTCCTGGCTCAGGAAGGCCTCATTTCTCGCGAGCGCTTCTGCGGCATGTTTGGCGTCGCCGGCATGAGCGAGTGCGTCGCTGAGCTGCTGCACCTTGATAGCAGCCGCACCTACGGCAAGGATGACGAGGCCAACGAGCTGGCCGATCAGATCATGGTCAAGATTGCCGACCAGGTCAACAGCTTTGACGCCGTCTACTCCGAGGTCTTTGGCGGCCGCTTCACCCTGCACGCACAGGCTGGCTTCTCTGACCAGCAGGGCGTTACCCCAGGTGTCCGCATCAAGGTTGGCGACGAGCCTGCAAACCTCTACGATCACATTCGCCACAGCGCTCGCATGCACCGCTTCTTCAACAGCGGCGTCTCCGACATCTTCCCAGCTGAGCCAACTGCTGAGCGCAATCCAGACGCTGTCGTTGACGTGGTCAAGGCCGCATTCTCCATCGACGACAAGTATCTCTCGTTCTACAGTTCCGAGGGCGACCTGGTCCGCATCACCGGCTTCTTGGCAAAGCGTTCCGAGATGAAGAAGTTCCAGTCCGGCGACGTTGTTCTTCAGGACACCGCTCACGACGGCCTGGGCAACTTCACCGCTAACCACCTTGGTGAGCGCAAGGTTCGCATGAGCGACTAGCGAAAAGAGCTGCGCAATCGTGACCTGCACTGCAACAGAAACAACTTTAGGAGCAACACATCCAACCGGATGTGTTGCTCCTGTCAACAAGATCATTCCCTTCTCGCTGGTAGATGGCCCAGGAAGCCGAACCGCCGTCTTCTTGCAAGGCTGCAACATTCGCTGCGCCTACTGCCACAACCCCGAGACCCAGGTGGAGTGCATCTCCTGCCAGGCATGCGTCAAGCCATGCCCAGCTCACGCCCTGTCCGTGGCTGACGGCAAGGTTGTGTGGGACAACTCCATTTGCATCAACTGCGACAACTGCATCAAGGTTTGTCAGCACAAATCCACGCCAAAGATTGAGCTGCTCAGCGCACGCGAGGTGGCCGACCGCTGCATTTCCAACATGCCGTTCATCCGCGGAATCACCACCTCAGGCGGCGAATGCATGCTCCGTCCCGACTTCCTCTACGAGCTCTTCACCTACTGCAACGCGGCTGGTCTGAACTGCCTCATCGACTCAAACGGAACCATCGACTTCACCGAGTACCGCGATCTGCTGGATCTCTCAAGCGGCGTGATGCTTGACGTCAAGGCTTGGGACGATCAGTGGTTTGAACACCTGACCGGCGAAAATGGCGTTACGGTCCGCAAAAACCTTGCGTTTTTGGCCGAGCAAAAACAAGCTGGAAGAGGTCCGCGTCATCGTTACCGAGGGCTGGAACGACGCTGAAGCCGCAGTTGACGGCATTGCCTCAACGCTTGGCGAGAAGGTTGGTCAGACGCGCATTCGCCTCATGAAGTTCAGGCACTTTGGCGTACGCGGTCCGATGGAAAACTCCCCTTCTCCAAGCGATGAGCGCATGCAGGCGATTGAGTCGCAGGCCCGTAAGCTGGGCTTTGGCGAGGTTGTCGTCAGCTAGCTGCCACGGCGGGTGCGCGGTGCCAGCCACAGCAGACGCGGCGTGAACCGCGATACCAGCAGCGCATGGCACCCGGGTGGTACAAGCCGCAGCTCGCACGGGTTTCTCAGCCGCGATTGTTGCTGCAGCCTACACGGGTTTCTCGCCACAATTCAAGCCTCAGCTCGCACGGGTTTCTCGCCAGCTTTTGTGTCCTTTTCACTGCAACAAAGAACGACCCCGCAGCACATGCTACGAGGTCGTTTTCATTTACCTATCAACGGAGTGTCGGTACGGAAAACTCCTGATCAGCGAGCTACTCGGTGACGATAGCGATTCCGCTGGAGCAGCCCAGACGATCAGCGCCCGCTGCGACCATTGCCTCAGCGTCAGCCTTATTGTGGATGCCGCCAGCAGCCTTGACCTTGCAGGTGTTGCCGACAGTCTGCTTCATCAGAGCAACGTCATGAACAGTTGCGCCGCCGGTGCTGAAGCCGGTGCTTGTCTTGACGAACGCAGCCCCAGCAGCCATGCAATCCTTGCAAGCACGAACGATCTGCTCGTCATCAAGCAGACAGCACTCCAGGATTACCTTTACTGGCACGGTACCAGCGGCCTCAACGACAGCCTTGATATCAGCGATAACGTAGTCGTCGTCACCCGCGACCAGGTGGCCACCGTTGATGACCATGTCAATCTCGGTAGTGCCGTCGGCAACGCTCTGCTTGGCCTCGGCGACCTTAGCTGCAGTTGAAGCGGCGCCCAGAGGGAAACCGATGCAGGAAGTAATGCCAACTCCAGAGCCCTCGAGCTCGGCGTGAGCCAGGGAAACCCAGCAAGAATTGATAGCGACAGTTGCAAACTTGTACTGCTTTGCCTCGGTGCAAAGTTTCTTGATGTCTTCAGCGGTCGCGTTTTGCTTCAAATTTGTATGGTCGATAAGGCCGTTGACTTCCACGATTTTCTCCTTCTGGCTGTGCGATTATGAGCGTTTTGTGCCCCTCTATTGTACGGCAAGCGGCGCATAAAAGATGTGGCAGCTGGTTTTGCTACCTGGATTTGAATAACCGTGCCCATAATGCCCGTTGTCGCTCTTCAAGATCTGACATAGTCGTGTCACGTGCAGTTATTCCGGTAGACTCGCGAATCTGGCGGACCAAGCCCTGAACGCTTTCAAAGCTTTTAAGCATCTCGCCAGATACCGAAAAATGCGGACACTGGACGCCTGTTACCAGCTCGTTTTCCCTATCCAGGTCTCGCATGATTTTTTGGCCGCCAGAGTGTGTAGTTGCCGGATCATAATCTAGCAACACCATAGCCCGCTTCTGCCTCTTATCCTTGAGCTGAATGGTTAGGTCAGGAATTCGAGTGATTTTCTCGCCATATCTGTTTTCCAGCTCAATTGGCCTATTGAGCTCAACGGTTCCTAGATTAAATCCGCCAAGGTTATATGGGAGGCAGAGGAGAAGAGCAAGTGAAGCCTCTCTAGGCGACCGGGCTTTTCTACAATATGCTGAAGCGCTCGTTTAGCTGGGATAATGCCGCGTTTTTCTTCCTTGTGTTGCAAGAAACTTTGCAATTGCAGCGCGATTTGTCAGAGGGCCATTTTGACGTTGCGAAACTCCACCATGCCCATCCTGGTTCAAAAAATAATCGGAACATAGCGCGCTACCTGCAAGAATTGTTCCAATGAAATCGAGTTTTGACGCAATCTGCAAATAAGTGAATTCTGGAGATGTAATAAATCCTTTTAAGTCAGTATCTATTGGCAGGAGCATTGATGGCAAAACTTTTGAATTACAGATGTGAAGTGCAACATTTGCTCTTGTGGACGCAGAATTCACATCACGAATTAGCAGGTCAACCTTACTATTAGACTCCTGGTGAAGACGCACGCCTTGTATTTCCGGCAGGTGTCCATAGTAGACGAAAAGCTCTCGTTCCATAGCCGCTCCAGGCGTAGACTCGGGAACAAGTGGCGCCCTGACCATACCATTTGATGCGTACAACGAAACAAATGGCCTAGAGGAACTCATTAATAAATTAAACGCTGAAAAGTACGAAAGACAGTAATCCATAGCACTCCTTCGCGAAAAAAAGTATGAATTCCATACCCGGAAATGGCCTAAAGTAATCTGACCGATGCAAAATCACACGGGAAATCTGTGCAAGATTTGTCATTTGGCACCCTGCGGGAGTCCATCATGTAACTTCTCTGTCTTGGTTTCAAAATTCTGCATATTTGTATAATAAAATGCATTTCTATGAATATGTAATTTTTGAGCTCAAAATTATGTGCCGAAAAAGGTAAAAAACCCGTTTAGTTGGAAATGAAAATTAAAAAAATAGACGTTTTATCTCCAACTAAGACGATTTTTTTACCGCCTCAAAAACTTTTTATCTGGGAAAACGTTGTATACAGAAAAATGAAATCTCCAACTAAACGCATTTTTTACCACTTAGAGTTAATTTGAGGTGTTTTTAGGATCCGAGAAACTTTTTACGTGCCCGCGCACGTCTTCACATGTTACCAGCACGTCGCAGCACCTACGCCCGCGACGGCGCACATAAAAGCCTGGTAGCGGAACGCTACCAGGCTTTTAGCGAAGCTAAGTGTCTAAGCTAGATCTTAGAACTCAACAGGAAGGTCGAAGTAGACGCACTTAAGCAGCTGCTCCATCTCCTCCTGGGTAGGCTTGCGTGGGTTGGAGAGGGTGCAAGCGTCCTCGATAGCAAGGCGAGCAACCTCTGGAGCCTTCTCGAAGAACTCCTTCTCGTCGATGATAGAGGTCTCGGACTTGGTTCCACCCTCGCCGTAGTTCTTGATGCCCTGTGGGATGTCAAGAGCGTCGTTGATGTCGCGAATCTTCTGGACAAGTGCAGCTACCAGCTCGTCCTCAGTGTTACCCTCGAGGTGCAGAATCTCCTTAGCAATGAATGCATAGCGAGTCTTTGCGCGCTCGTCGCGAGCGTTGAACTGGATGACTTTGCCCAGGTACATAGCGTTTGCGCAACCGTGGATAATGTGACCACCGGAGTATGCAGCGCCGGTCTTGTGAGCCATGGAGTGAACAATGCCCAGAAGGCCAGAGGAGAATGCAATACCAGCGAGGCACTGTGCGTCATGCATGTGCTGACGTGCCTCTTTGTCACCTGCGTAGGACTTTGGCAGCCACTCGACAATCTCGCGGATTGCGTGCAGAGCGTCACCGTCGGTGTACATGGAAGCAACAGTAGAAACGTATGCCTCGATAGCGTGAGTCAGTGCGTCCATACCAGTGTGAGCAACAAGCTTAACAGGCATGCCGTAAGTGAGCTCAGGGTCAACAATTGCGACGTCAGGGGTAATCTGGAAGTCAGCGATTGGGTACTTAACGCCCTTCTGGTAATCGGTAATGATGGAGAATGCGGTTACCTCAGTTGCGGTACCGGAAGTAGAAGAAATCGCGCAGAAGTGAGCCTTGGTGCGGAGCTCAGGAAGACCGAAGACCTTGCACATATCCTCAAAAGTGGTCTCTGGATACTCGTACTTGATCCACATAGCCTTAGCTGCGTCGATTGGGGAGCCGCCGCCGATAGCAATGATCCAGTCTGGCTGGAACTCGCTCATCTTAGCAGCGCCGCTCATAACGGTCTCGACGGAAGGATCGGACTCGACGCCCTCAATGTGCGCAACCTCAAAACCTGCGGACTTGAGGTCATTCTCGATGTCATCAAGGAAGCCGCCACGACGCATGGAGCTGCCGCCAGAAACGATAACTGCCCTCTTACCCTTGAGGTTCTTAACCTCATGACGAGCGCCCTCGCCAAAATACAGATCGCGTGGATTAGTAAAACGTCCCATAAAACCTCTCCTTAACTATGTGCCGCTTCCCTAAGCGGCTAGCGAAGCCATTCTTCGCAGTTACTTCTTTTCAACATTTCTATTCTAGCTCATTTTGGACACCTGCACCAAAAATGAAAGTGTCATTTTATGCAATATCGTTCAAAATTTATGCACGTATCTGACAGGAAACTGACGCCCTTCTGGCGAGAAACCCGTCCACTCCAAACGTTTCCGTCTGCCGTTCGCAATCTTCTTACGACGCTCGCGGAGTTGCGCCGCACACCTCAATAACCTGCGATATCATTACCTAAGAGAGAAAGGAATCCTGTGGCGTTTGACCCGGTAAAAGAAGACTACCAGCGGCTTATCCTCCGCTTTGCTCGCACGCAAGTCGGCGACGAGGACAGCATTGCTACGCTGATGAAGGACTTCAACTGGCGATTCTCCAACGACCGCAATTCCCTCCCTCAAACCGACGAAGACCGCGCGTTCAATCTGGTTGCGCAAGCGGCCGAGATTGTTGATTATCGCCTGCCGTTTGTCGAAGAATCTCAGGCGCAGGCCCTTATCGACCAGGGAAAACGCCTCCTCAATCAGGCCATTCAGCAGACCCCAATTGTTTTGATGCCCAGCGCATGCTCAACGCCTCAAATAGTAGGCTTTTTGACTCCTACTACCAGTTCCTTGTGGAGAAGCTCCCCCAGGTTGAGGCCGTATGCTACCAGAAGGCGCAAGAGTCCTCGCAAGGGCTTCCTACCGAGCAGGCAGAACTTGCCCAGCGCCTGGCCATCAACCCCTATAAGCGCTGGTTAGCCACGCTTTCTTCTCGCGCGCTTATCTGCGGCCGCAACAAAGACGCCATTGCATATGGCGAGAAACTCCTGGAGCTTGACGCTGCGGACGCGGCCGATGCTCGTTTTACGCTTGCGCTCGCATACGCAAAACTCGAGGACGAAGACGCCCTCGACAACCTCATGGACCAGTACCGTAAGCTAGATCCGCCTCGCGGGGCAGATGACCCGTGGATTTTGCTGGCTCGCTTGGCCATACACTTCAAGAAGCGTGAGCTGATTGAGGCGGAACACTACCTTGACCTGCTGATTGAGCGCTATCCTGAGGCAACGCTTTGCTGTTTTGTGCAGAAAGATTTGCCCGAGGGAGAGTTTTCTCGCCTCAACGTGCTTCCCTACTCCGAGGACGAGCTCATCATTGCCATTGCAGAAGCAACTGTATTGCTGCAAGAAGGAAATGACCTGATAGGACGTGGTGTTCTTGGTCGTTGGCTTGCAGATCAAATTAGGGCGAGAGACCCAAAGACCGTTGAGCTGGCAGAAAAAGAACTTCAAATGCAGGCAAATGCCTTGTTCGCTACAGCCGATTCGTTCCCTGGTGGATTCGACTTTCCCGACGGTCCACTCGACGGAGGTCCCGCTGGCCCGCGACCAAGCGGACCGCATATTGATGGGCCAAATAATCCATACTCGGGCGGTGATGCAAAGTGATTAAGCATTCCGCTAACGATATGGTCAGTGAACAGGTAGACCGCCTAGTAACCAAGCATGCGCAAGAAAAGAACATCGTATCTGAGGCTGCTCTCTATGAGTTGAAACTTGCGGTAGAAGCTTCGCCTGAAAACTTTATTTCTAACGAAGAAGAAAAGGCTTTTGCTCAATACGTCAATGTCATTGGCAAGTACCAGGATGGAATTACTAAAGAAATTGATTCCGATGCTGACTTCTTCTCACGCCGCATGGACCTGCTTAACCTTTTGCATAATCAGATGACAAATATTACTGAAAACCAAGCTCTTGCCAACACAAGCATCAACCTTGAAGCACAGCGAATTCTTGCGCAGATCTCCAACAATCATCCTGCAGCAATCCTCAACGACCTACTTGACCTGCAAAAAGAATTTGACCCTATCTTTAGACCAAAACTAGAGCAAGCAAAGCAAAATCACGGCGACGCTTGGACCTGCGCTGAAGCTCGACCACTTTTGCGCCTCTACGCGCAGATTGCCCAGGTAGCAACAGATTGTGCCTGCTTCAAGCTCTCCAAAAAAGCCTGTGAAGATCTCTTGTTCTTCTCGCCAACAGATTTGCTGGGCGCGCGTTTTACCTTGGCATATATTCTTGCTCGCCTGGAAGATGAGGAAGGTCTCCACAAGCTTGACGAGAGTTGCGGGTATCAGTCAAATGCCTGGATGCGTCTGGCGTTTACGCTGCTGTTCTTCAAGTTGAATCGCATGCCCGCGGCAAAGCGCGCGCTGAAAGGCTTTGTCAACCTCGGCGAGGGAGCGGCATATGCGCTACTCAGGCCATCTTTTGTTGATCTCTACATTCCGTGCAGAATCAATTTCTCGCCTGACACGTTTGCCGAAAAACGTTATCGCAGTTCACGAAGCTGAGGCGATTATCGCTGACGTACCGGAATTTATTTCATGGGCAGAGTTGGTGCCCGGCGTAACTCAGAGTGCTCGCGACTACGCGTTTAAGGCCGGGCTGGACTGGTGGGAAAACGAAGAATAGATGAAAGCTCAAAATCGCTTCGTTTAGCCCTAGAAATCTGCAGCATCTTTTGCTATACTTTTTCTTCGCGTCCCCATCGTCTAACGGTTAGGACATCGCCCTTTCAAGGCGGCAATACGGGTTCGATTCCCGTTGGGGGCACCATAAAACGCAAATCCCAAGGCAGCGCACGCTCCCTTGGGTTTTTTTGTTTTTAAGCCTTTTAGGTCCTATCTTCTTGGATCTTTATTTAACAGTTGGCGAGAAAAACCTCTTGTAGACCCTCAACCGATAGCCCAGCACGCGCAAGAATGTTGTGGTGAACGTCTGCCTCAAAGTATTTATCGGGCATACCTACACGAATTACCTGCGGACATGCACCTGAAGCGCTAATCTGCTCGACAACTGCACTGCCAAACCCACCCAAAACGCTGTGCTCCTCGACGGTAATAATTACGTCAGAATTCTGACAAATTTCCGTCAAAGAAGCGTCAAGCGGCTTGATGCTCGACACGCCGTAGACCTCGATGTTTGTCCGGACAGGAGCAGCAATCTGCTCTGCAGCTCGCTGAACTGCCTCGACGACTCTACTGGTTATCGCACCCGTTGCAAGTACGGTTATGCGCTTCGGAAGAAGGGTGGATACGGTTCCGACGGCTGTGACTTCGGTAGCTGCAGCTTCGGTGACTGCCACGCCGTCTACGCTTGCCATGTCCGCCACGCAAGCCGACTCAAAGAGTTTCTCGACACCGGACGCATCAAAAACGTAACCATCTGGATGTAGATTGACGCCATCGCACGAGGTCATACGGACATAAGCTGGTCGTGGATGCTTTGCAAGCTCCATGAGCGTGGCTGCAAGCTGGGCGTTATCGACTGGACTGAACACGGAAAGCCCCGGGATGGTCCTGGTGACCGCAATGTCCTCCACAGCCATGTGAGAGGGTCCTGTAGCTGCGGATTCGCAGCCAGCGGCAACACCCACAAGCACCACGGGCGACTTCATCATGCCAAGGTTGACTCGAATCTGATCCAGCGTTCGTGATGTCACAAACGTGGCATAGCACGGCGCAAAAACATGAAAGCCTTCATTTGCACAGGCAGACGCCACTTCAATAAGGTTCTGCTCTGCAATTCCACACTGGATGTAGCCGTCTGGTCTGAGCTCACGGAAGCGATCCAGATTCAAACGACGACCATAGTCGGCTACAGCAACGGTTAGCAGCTCGTCATTTTCAGCGAGCTTACCCATTACCCAACCAAATACCTCTTTTGTATTCATGTCTGCAAGCATCTGCGACTCTTCAGCCGAAATGCACGATGGCTGCAAAGATGTATCTAGCATGAGCATGCCTCCTCTGCAACTTTCAGATCAGACAATGCCTGTTTATAGAGGTCGTCCGTCACGCACGCGTCGTGGAACGAGACGTTATTCTCGGCAAACGAGAGTCCTTTGCCCTTGATGGTGTGCGCAATAATCGCACGAGGCCTGGAAGTTTGCTGCTTTAATGCGTCGTACAGTGCAAGCATGTCATGTCCGTCTACCTCAACAGACTCAAAACCAAACGCATCAAACTTTCTTGCAATTGAGCCGGTGTCCAAAATGGACGCGCAAGGGCCGTCCAGCTGCATGCGGTTCTGGTCAACAATGACCGTCACGTTGGAAAGCTGGTTGTGGCCGATAAACGCCGCGCTCTCCCAAATGGAACCCTCGTCACACTCGCCGTCGCCTAAAATACAAAAAACGCGAGAAGGAAGATCTTTTTCTGCGAAGGCTTAACCCCAGGCCAGCGGCATAGCCCAAGCCCATACCAAGGCTGCCACCGGAGATTTCAAAGCCGCGTTGAGGGTCTCGCAGTGGATGCTTAAAGAGGACGGCATCGGGTCCAAAGACTCCGCGGTCAATATCCTCTTGAGAGATCATTCCCGCACGTAAAAGAGCTGGGAATAGTGCCAGCGACGTGTGAGCCTTAGAGAGAATCAAGCGGTCTCTGAGTTCCCACTCGCAATCCCTGTGGCCTACCTGCATAACCTTGCTCAAAGCACGGAAACAATGTCTGCCACAGAACACGCTCCGCCAATGTGGAATGGCGTTGAGCTGTAGCGATGCGCCAGCTCGATAATGCCTCGACGCACTGCAAGCGCCTCGTGGCGCAAATCAAGTTCAAGCTGTTTGCGCTGATCAGAGTCTATTTCTGCAGAGGTCAGCGATGTACCCACGTGCTCTGACTGACGAACAGAAGAGATGTCAAGAGGTCCAATAGAACCATCTACCTGCTCAGATACGCCAACAACACTCTGATGTGGAGCAAGCCAAGTCTGGCTCCACTCAATACAATTACCGTCGGACAGCTCGATTACCTGCTCAAGTACAAGTAAAGCCTCGTTTGGAGAACACTGCAGGTAGTCAGCATGGTCTTTACCTGCAATTTGCGACTGATAGCGCATGCGAGAGCGCGCAATCTCTTTTTGAGATGTTCTTTCAACCGCGTCGAAGAGCGACTCATTCTCAAAGTCTGCCTCTTCAAGCTGAGGACAAACAAGCAGGTTAGACCATGACTCCTGGCACACTACCGGCCGATCAGAAACACTCCTAACACGACGCAAAAAGAGTACATCAGAGCCAATGGGAATCTCCAGGTGCTCGGCAACGGCTTGATCTGCAGGAACTACCTGCTTAAATAGGACTTCGGTTCGATACTCAAAGCCGCCATCTCTGAGCGCGGCTGCAAATGAAAGCACAGTATTTCCCGCCGCATGACGAACGGTGTTAGAGATAACCTGTGTTGCTCGACCCTTTTGAGTAAGCAGCAAACCCTCTTTGACCAGGGATTGAATAGCTTTTCTGATGGTTCCTCTGCTCACCCCGTACTGCTCCATAAATTCGGCCTCAGACGGAATGTACGTTCCCGCCTTCCAGTCTTCTGACAGAATTTTGACGCGCATCAAATCTGATAACTGAACGTGAAGAGGTGTAGCAGACGACGTATTAAGCCCTCCCCTAACCTGGGGAGATAATGACTCTGCAGGTACGTCCTCAGAAACTAAAACCGGAAAAACTCCTGTCTCAAATGACATAGGTCCTCCGAAGTGAGTAAGAAATTAGTCATGCATACGTTAAATACAAGACAAGTAGTATACAAGTTTCTGAAAGAGAACAGAATAGGTATGGAAATAACTTTTGCTGATCTCTCTTGCAGAATATAATTACTTAGATGAGGACACTTACTTGGATCGATAACAAATCACTATTACTACAGTAAAAGAGGTTTCTTGTGGTAATCGATTACGAAATGCTCTGCGACTCGCTTGATATCTCTTTAGATTCTTTAATGAGGGGTAGCAACTCTTATGCACGTGAGCATATAAAACTGCTTAAGAAGTATGGTAAGACTCTTGATGCTAAGAAAAATATAGCCATTTTGATGGGTCTCCCAAAAGATGAACAAATTGCGATAATTCGCCGTAGAAATCTTTACAAGTCCTGTCCTGATTATTTCACTTGGAATGGTCCTACTGAAAAAGCCGAAAAAGAACTTACTCCATTGTTAGAAAAATAAAAGCTTACCTTTTGACCACATTAGATTGAATCTATAATAAGAAGAATCCTAAAAACACTAGTTTAGCTGGAGATCGGATAATGACTCAATTACCTGATAGACCGTTTCTTAAGTCATTATTTGATAAATATGATTTTAGCTATGTTTTGGAGCATTATTTTTGACGACAACGGCGTAAAAGATTCAGCTCCAGAAGAGCTAAAAGGCTGAATTCAAAGATGTCGAATTCAGACGTTATCCCGAAAATGGCTGCCTTTAATCACATAAGGCAAAAGCTTGACTAGTAACTCCTAACCCCGCCTTAAGCGGGGTTTTCTTTTGGCTGCCAACACTCACAAACAATTTACCAGCGTCGATAAAGAATAAATGGTTGAACTAATTTGTGTCCCATTTTTACCCCATGAGCTGAATGTCGAGTTAAGTTTTACCAAGTCAAGAGCTATATACTCTTCACGCTCAAAAACGCCTAATACTTAAATATTTTCCGAAAATGCGCAGCCAAAACGCTATTTATTCAGCAGCAAAAGTGGTAGGGGCGGCGGGACTCGAACCCGCAAGACCGAAGTCGAGGGATTTTAAGTCCCCTGCGTCTGCCAATTCCGCCACGCCCCCGGATATGTCTAGCTATTATGCCACTACTTTTAATTCAGCGGGCGCAAAATTGGCTGCCAAATCACAGGCGACTGCTTTCCCTGGTGAACGGCAGCTGCAGTTACCACCAGGCCAAAGAGCAGATCACTCTCGCTTACTACCAGGTGTTTAAAGCCCGAATTCTTCATCAATTCTGCAAGCAAAATAGTTCCCGCAAGCATAACGGGCGCGCGTTTTGCCTGCAATCCCGTTATGTCTTCTCGCTCCTTTAGCGTTTTGCTGGCGAGAAGCCCCTCTATCTGCAACACCTCGTCAAGCGAGATGTGGTTGAGGTGCACCTTTGACGGGTCGTACGGGTCAAGGTGGTCCCTGATGGCAATGAGGCTGGTTGCGGTTCCTCCAACACCAACCAGAAGCTCTGGTGCTGCACACTGCTGCTGAGCTCGGCCGATAGCTCCAGACATCATCTTAGCAGCCATTGTATGTGCTCCATCAATGTCCTCGGCCGAAGGATGATCAGATGACAGATTAAAGCGCTCGGTCAGACGTCTGCAGCCGAGCTCAACGGACTCGACAAAGTTGATGTCGAGCTGCTGGCCTGCGCGCTGATCCGTAGACTGACCTGCGCCCTGACCTGCGCCCTGAGCCGCAGACTGCCCCACCAGCGTACCAACAACCAGCTCAGTTGAGCCACCGCCGCTGTCGGCAACAAGAATGCGATGATTTTCAAAATCGTGAGAGACACCCAAAAAGTGAGTGCGCCTTCAATCTCACCTGGAATAATCATAGGCTCAAGTCCCAGCGATGCTAGGCCCATTCCCAGGTCAGGAGCATTTTTCTGCATCGCGAGCAGCGCTTGTGAGCGTGCACACAACCGCCCTCAGCGCCCTCTTTTCTCGCGTGATCAACATAAGAAGAAACGCAACCAACACAACGATGAATTGCCTCAGGTAGCAGGCGCTTTGTCGTATCAACGCCCTCGCCCAAATTGACAATCTCGGTGTATTTGGCCATGCGAATGACGCGACCGTCCTCTACCTGCGCAAGCGCAAGTCGAGCAGTTACGGTTCCAATATCAATGGCAGCTAGAAGCATTAGTGTGAGTTCCCACTATCAGACTTTGAATTGTCGGCTCCGGACCCCTCAGAAGATCCACCTTCTCCAGAGTTCTTCTGCTCGTGAGACTCTCCAGGAGCTGGTGCAGATGTAGAATCGTCAGAGTTTGCGCTCTTAGGAGCCTCAGTATTGCCAGAATCACCTGGTGTAAATCCAAAAACAAAATCCCCAACCTTGATGTACCACGGATAGTCAGGATGCTGAACGGTATTCTCGTCCTTCTTTTTATCAAGGCCCTCTACCCGTGCAGATTCCTCGTCGCCAGAAACCAAGCCCTGCTTATGAGCCTCATCTATGATGCCCTCTTTTGTCTGCAAACCCTGAACCTCGGACTCAAGTCGTTTTTGATCTTCCTCGAGCTTCTGTTGATTTAGCAGCAACTCGTCATGCTCGCGAACAGCGTGGTAGTAGCCGCGAATTGGTGGGTACAAGCCCACAAGCAGGAAGATTACAACGCCGAGAAAAACGACAAACTTGGTGTGGTTACGCGCAAAATCAAGTGCATTGTCTTTAAGCTCTACCAGAGAAGCTACGCTGAACTGCGGTTTATTGGTTTTTTCAGTCTTCTGCCCGCGCTCGGACTTCTGAGTGCGCTCAGCCCTCTGACCTCGCTCTTGCTTCTGATCAGATTGAGATTTCTCAGTTACCTGGGGTTTCTCGGCTTTTTAGTTGAAAATATTTTGAGAGCACCAGAGGCATGCTCCGCGGTAGTCTCTTTAAGAGGCTCAACGGAACGCTTGGTGGGCGTTGTTTTTCTTTTTGTACCACTCTTTTTAGTGGTGTCTTGACTCATCACGGATCTCATTTCTGGTTTGTTTGGTGATGCGTCGCAACAAATTGCAACATCTTTATTATGGCAGAGGCAGCGCCGATAGCCCTGCCTCAGTTTGGAATTTCATCGTTTTACCGAATAGAAGTCGTCGCTCCACGGCAAGTCGCAAGCTTTGCGGCACGTCTCACGTCTTCGCTACAATCTGTGCAGCTTGCTTACGCATCAAGATGACGTTTTGCCTCTTGCCACAAATCTTCTTGTAGCTCGGGTTTCTCGTCAAGCGAGAAGCCTCTCTCAGCAGCAGCTTTTCTCCATGTACGACCAACGAGCGCGGAACTTTCTGCAGGCGCTCATCAGCGCTTCTTCCGCATCAACGCCTTCCCAGCGAGCAACGTTTATCAGCGCAAACAAAATGTCACCAAACTCGTCCGTTTTCTGCTGTGTTCCTGGAGCTTCGGCGTCAAACTCCGCGCGTTCCTCGGCAACCTTATCCCACACGTCATCGACAGACGCCCACTCAAAACCCATCTTTGCGGCGCGCTTTGAAATCTTCTGAGCCTGCATGAGCGCAGGTAGAGACTGTGGAACCGAGTCGAGAAGACCCTCGGTGTGCACGATATCTTCTGCACTGGCGCGTTCGTCAGCCTTGACGCTCTCCCACACGTCCAAGACGGCCGCAGCCGACGACGTAGAACCAGCTTCTGGCCCAAATACGTGCGGATGTCTGCGTACCAGCTTCTGATTGAGCGCTCGACAGACGTCGTCGATGTCGAAGCCTGCTGCGCGGTCGCACGTGTCAGCCGTACCCGCTGCGCGATCGCGCACCCCACTGCCTGCACTGGTACCGCTGTCCGCCCTCAATCTGCGAGTGAAGAACTACCTGTTCAAGCACGTCGCCAAGTTCCTCCTCAAGGTGCTCGGGAGAGCTCTCAGCAATAGCCTCGACCGCCTCGTAGGCCTCCTCAATCATGTTCTTTGAGATGGACTGATGCGTCTGTTCCTTATCCCAAGGACAGCCGTCCTCCTGACGAAGTCGCCAGATGGTTCTGATCAGGCGATCAAACTCCGGGTGCGTCTGCGGTGCACCAGGACGAACCTTTGTTTCTTCATCAACTGCGGCAGCTAGCTGGGCGATCTTCTCGTCAGATGTCATGTAGTTTATTGCTCCTCAGGGTACAGGAAATTCCAGTCGTTGCGCAGGCCGGTCATGAGTTCCATAACGTCCTTTGAGACCTCAAGCTGCGCCTGAGCAGAAGCGTCTCCTGCAACAGCGGACTCCAGATCTGCCAGCACGTATGCCAGCGCGTCAGCCGTGCGTCCTACCTGGACTTTTCTCCCTGCTTGCCGTCGTCAGTCCACGTAATTGTGGCAACGTCGGCACGTGGGTACTCCATAATCTCAATAAAGGCCTTATCAGCGGAAATCATAGCGCGTTTTGGCTGCTTGGAGTGAAGCGTCAACGCCAGGACAACCATCTGACCCTCGGCGTTTCTGAGCAAAATGCCGTCCGTCTGATCAACGCCGGTAGGAGCCGGATTCATCATAGAGAGCACGTCATGAGGGCTGGCTCTTCAAGAAAAGACGAGCTAGCGTCAGCGAATACACGCCAATGTCCAGAAGGGCTCCGCCCGCAAGTTTGGGATTGAAGAAGCGATTCTCCATGTCAAACTCTTTGTAGCTGCCAAAATTCTCCTGAATCAGGTTGACTGGACCAAACTCGCCAGCCTCCACGCGGCTAACCAGCTCTTTGTAGAGTGGCATGTGCAAAATGGTGCAGGCGTCCATGAGCTGAACGCCGTTTTGACGAGCAAGTTCTTCAGCCTCAAGCAGCTCAGCGGAATTGAGCGTAATGGACTTCTCGCACAGCACGTGCTTTCCCGCCTGAAGTGCTTTGCGCAGGTAGATGATGTGCGTATTGTGAGGCGTGGTCAGGTACACCGCGTCAATCTCGTCGCTGGCGAGAAGATCGTCGATGCTGTCATACACGCGCTTGACGTGGTGTTTTTGTGCAAACGCGACGGCCTTCTCCTGTGTCCTATTGGCCACGCCGTCAATGGTTCTACCAACCGAAGCCAGCGCCTCTGCCATCTGATTTGCAATGACTCCGCAGCCAATAACACCCCACCTGAGGTGTGGTGCGGTAAAGATCGTGTCCACGGCGCTCGCGGCATCCCGTGCGCCACCTGCGACGTTCTGCGCAGCGCTCGCGGCGTTCTGCGACGTCTGACCTGCTGTTTGGCTCATGTTTACTCCTCAACCTCGTCGTCGCCACCAAGCTCTTCAAGAACTCCCAGGGCGGCGGGCATCAACTGCTCTTCATTTCGGTGAAACGGATACGCCAGTTTATGCGTCTTTGGATACACAATAGCACCGCGGCCCTTCAACTTGAGGGCTTGTTCGCGAGGAATTTCTACACCCAGATATACCAGGCGACCATTTGTCAGACTCACTGACGTTGCACCCAGACGCTGCGCGCGGATGCGCACGCGGGCACGATCAAACAAGTTCTTGCCTGCAAGCGGCAGGGCACCAAAGCTATTCTCGGTATCTTGCTGAAGCGCATCAACATCGGAAAGCTCTGTAGCTGCGGCAAGACGACGGTACACCAGAACGCGTCGGTCAACCTCTGGCAGATAGTCCTCATCAAGATAGAAATCTGCAGGTAGATTGATGGTCACCTCAGCCTGCTCCAACTCAGCGGACTCACCGCGAGCCTCAGCAACTGCCTCGCCCAGCATCTGTGTAAAGAGGTCAAAGCCAACGCTGGAAAGGTTTCCGTGCTGCTCAGCGCCCATAAGAGAGCCGGCGCCTCTAATCTCCAGGTCACGCATGGCAATACGCATGCCACTGCCCAGGTCCTGGAACTCGTTGATTGCCGTAAGACGCTCGGTTGCCTCTTCCGTCAGCGGCAACTCCGCCGGGAACATAAAATACGCGTACGCCTGCTGCCTACCGCGACCAACACGGCCCTTGAGCTGATACAACTGAGCCAGTCCCAAACGCTGAGAGTCCTCGATAATCAGCGTATTAGTATGCGAGTTATCAATGCCGGACTCAATGATGGTGGTGGCCACCAAAACGTCAATCTCGTGCTCCTGGAAGGCAAGCATGACGTTCTCTACCTCGCGAGCACTCATCTGGCCGTGAGCCACGCCCACACGAGCCTCCGGCGCAGCTTCCTCCACGCGAGCCACCGCTTCATCAATAGTGGTCACGCGGTTGGACACGTAGTACACCTGTCCTTCTCGCTCCAACTCACTTCTAATAGCTGCGGAAACAAGATCCGGGTTGTACTCGCCCACCATAACCTGAACAGGCTTTCTGCCAGGTGGCGGTGTCAGAATCAGGCTCATGTCACGAACGCCGCTCATGGCCATCTGCATGGTGCGCGGAATGGGCGTTGCCGAGAGCGTCAGCACGTCTACCTGCTCACGCATGTTTTTGAGCTGCTCTTTGTGCTGCACGCCAAAGCGCTGCTCTTCGTCGATGATAACCAAGCCTAAGTCGTGCGGATTGACGTCAGCTGAGAGCAACCTATGAGTTCCTACCAGCACATCTACGGTTCCGTCCGCAAATCCCTCAAGCGCTTTTTTCTGCTGAGCAGGCGTGACAAAACGCGAAAGTACGCTTACCTTCAAATCAAACGGAGCAAATCGCGAGAAACGTCTCGTAGTGCTGCTGAGCCAAGATGGTAGTTGGACACAAAATCATAACCTGACGAGCATCCTGGCACGCCTTAAACGCAGCTCTCAGCGCCACTTCTGTCTTGCCAAAGCCCACGTCACCGCAAAGCAGGCGGTCCATTGGCTTGCGCGCTTCCATGTCCAGCTTAATGTCTGCAACAGCGCTTTCTTGGTCTGGTGTCAGCTGATACGGGAAGCTAGACTCCATCTCTTCCTGAGCGGGAGTGTCCAGCGAGAACGCGTAGCCCGGCACCGAAGCGCGGCGCGTGTAGAGGTCTACCAGGTCAAACGCCAGTTTCTTGGCGGACTTTCTTGCCTTGTTAGTAGCGCGCGACCAATCTGCCGTGTTAAGCCTGGTCAGGCGTGGATTATTGCCGTCAGGTCCCACATAGCGCGTAATGCGATCAACCTGCTCCAGGGGCACATAGAGTTTATCGTCATTTGCATACTCAAGCAGGAAGTAATCACGTTCTCTACCTGCAACTTCTTGACGCACAATGGCGGTAAAGTGCGCAATACCATGCGTTGCGTGGACAACGTAGTCGCCCGGCTTAAACGGGAACGTGACCGTTGTAGGGTCAATGCGCTTGGAGCGCTTTTTGTTGCGCGCGCTTCTGGCCGTCAAGTCCGAGACAGAAAGCACTGCTAGATTAGCTGTTGGAATGATGATTCCAGCGGGAACGGGTGCGTCAGTAAACGTGACGCGACCACGCTTAAGTGGCGCGTAAGCACCGTTTTGATCAGGTTCGTTTTCAAGCGCCGTACCCAGCGACTCCTCAAACGGAATGGACTCATCCGAGAAAAGCAACTTGAGGTGCTCTCGAGCGGCACGGTCTGGAACCGCAAATACCACGGCATCGCGGTCTTGCACCAGCTGCCTTACGCGACCCAAAAGCTTTGCGTCCGAGCCTGCAATGGACGGCTGTACCACAGAAAGCTCCGACGTTACCGCAGCTCCCGTGCGCAAAAGTGACGAGAAGGACAAGCGCTGCTGCGAGCCAAAGTCCATGGCCTTGGGATCTGTATACAGACCATCTAGTTTCACTTTTGATGCTGCTGCAGATGCGGAGATTTCGTCAAAGGCACGCTGACAATCGTCAAACAGTGAGCGTGGCTCTGCAAGAACTACCAGCGTCTCTGAAGAGATGTGCGCAAGCGGGCTGGCAGTGCCTCCGTATAACACGGGGAGATAGCGCTCAAGTGCAGGAGCCTGAGCTCCGCGCTGAATAAGCTCCAGGTCAGCAGCGAGTGCAGAGTTTTCTTGCGCGCGCGTGTAGAGCGCTTCTTCTGCGCGACGGATGGTTTCTTTGGTAAACGCAAGCTCTCTAGCTGGGGCAACGGTAACCTCATCAATGGTGCCGATGGTCTGTCCGGTAGCCGCCACCATGCGCCTGATGCGGTCAATCTCGTCTCCGAAGAACTCAATGCGCACAGGACTTGTGGCTTGAGCTGGGAAGATATCAACCGTATCGCCGTGAATGTGGAAGGTGCCTGGTGCGTCTACCTCGCCCGTATCGGCGTATCCCATGCCCACGAGCAGCGAAGCAACATCCTCAAAGGGGACGTCGTCGCCAACGGTAAACGTTGCAGGAAGAAAATAACCCGAACCAACAGGGGGAACTCTGCGCATCAGTGCGTGAGCACTTGCAACTACTAATGACCTTCTCGCCAGCGGAAAGCTTGGCGATGGCACGGCACCTAGCTCCAATAAGCGCGTCGTCTGGCGTGGTATCCGACCAGGGACGATCCTTGCGGTTGGGATAGCGCAGCACAGCGTCGTTTCCCAGCCACGCTGCAAGTGAGCGCGCCGTGCGGTCCGCGGCATCCTCGCCCGCGACAACCAGCAAGCATGGGCGGGGATTTTGCGCCCAAAGTGCAGCTAGCATCAGCGGACGAGCGCTTTGCGAGAGGGACAGTGTGGCGTCTGATCCACGCGAAAGCTCTCGCTTCAGCTTCTCTAGCTCGGGCGCGCTCAGTAGTTGAGCTGCAACTCTATTGATAAACACACAGTCTCCCGCCATGCCGCTAAACCCACATGCAAACGCATGCGGGTTACACCAAACCTTGCTGGACGAGGCGCGTCGTGCGGCCACGCCGTGCACTTGCCGCGACGACCGGTGCGCAGGCGCGTATGCCGTAACGGCTGACCGCACAGACATCTACCAGCGACGTCCGGCACGCAAACGCAGATTTGATAACTTTTCAATTGGGTTGTTATTGTAGTCGTTATGCTGCTATTTTGCTATTCTCGACCCACGTGATAACGTAACTACATACTGGGTACACATAGAAGGACATTGAGGAGAGGTCATGCCCAGAGAATCAAAGAAGGTCAAAGTAGAACGCGGTATTGAGCTTTGTCGACGTATGCACGAGCTCTATCCAAGCGTCCAAAGCGCGCTGGATTACCATGATGCGTTTACCCTACTCATCAGCGTTATGCTTTCGGCGCAAACTACTGACGCCGCGGTAAATAAAGTCACGCCCGAGCTGTTCCGCCGTTGGCCAGATGCTCCATCCATGGCAGCCGCCAATGCTGTCGAGGTCGGAGAGGTCATCCATACCATTGGCTTCTGGCGTGCTAAAAGCCAAGCATTGCGTGGAAACTGCGCAAATCCTGCTAACGGAGTACGGCGGAGAAGTTCCAGGCACCATGGAAGACCTGGTTACGCTCCCGGGCGTTGGTCGAAAGACCGCAAACATCGTGCTCAACAAGATGTTTAACGTGGTCGACGGCATCGCGGTGGACACACACGTCTACAGGATCTCCAAGCGCATGCGCTTGAGCTCGGCTTCTACGCCGCTGGCTGCCGAGAAGGACCTGCTCACGCTTCTCCCCCACGAACTCTGGAAAGACGTCAACGAAGAGTGGATTCACTTTGGGCGAGAAACCTGCACCGCTCGCAACCCCAAGTGCGTCGGCTGCCCTATGAGCGACATCTGCCCTTCCTACGAGCAGCCTAATCGCTGGTTCAAGGGGTAAGCGCGGGGCCTGGCACGCTGGCCCGGCACTGAGCTGCGAGCGCACGGGTTTCTCTCCAGGCGCGCATGCTATGAGCGCGCGGGCTTCTCGCCAGATGCTTCTGAGTTGCGAATCCATACTCAAGCACCGCGGTAAGCCTGAAAAGTGCATGAAGTCTGAGTAAATTTACTCAGACATGGCGAGAAAAGCCGGCAAATAGCTCAGACTTAGCGCACTTTTCCGGCAAATCGTTCAGACATGGCGAGAAAATCAGGCTCCATGAAAGAGCGAACTCGGACGCGCTTTAAACTCTGCCTGAAAAGTGCAAAGAATCTGTGTTTGGGACACAGATTCTTTGATGAAATCAGGCAAATCCACCGAATCTTTGATATTTTTTTAGGCAAAAGTTACCGATTCTTTGAGGAAATCAGGCGCGCCGGGCGGATTAGCTGACGGCATACCGAAAACCCATCAGGCACGCAACGAGCATATAGCGAGAAACCCAATCTCCCCGCAACGTCCACAAAAAATACCCGCCAGCAAGCCAATGACCCTGCTGGCGGGTACATTTTTCTAACGCACTAGAAGTTTGAGCTGCGGTTTCGCGTTGTCGCGCCTGCAGCCCTGCAGCTCAGAGCACCTGCAACTTAGTAGTTGAGGGACTGCTCCTCGAAGTATGCCTGTGGGTGACCGCAGACTGGGCAAATCTTTGGTGCAGATGCGCCAACGTGCAGGTGACCGCACTTGAGGCACTTCCAAACCTTGACACCCTCGCGCTCAAAGACCTCACCGGACTCAACGCGATCAAGAAGCTTCTGATAGCGCTCCTCGTGAGTCTTCTCGATGTTACCGACAAGACGGAACTTAGCAGCAATCTCTGCGAAGCCCTCCTCCTCAGCTACCTTAGCGAAGTCAGCGTACATAGTGGTCCACTCGTAGTTCTCACCAGCAGCTGCGTCCTTGAGGTTCTCTGCAGTCTCTGGAACCTTGCCACCGTGGAGATACTTGAACCAAAGCTTAGCGTGAACTTTCTCGTTGCCAGAAGTCTCGGTGAAGATGTTGGAAATCTGCTGATAACCCTCTTTTGCAGCCTGGGAAGCATAGTAGCTGTACTTGTTGGTAGCCTGAGACTCACCAGCGAAAGCTGCCTCGAGGTTCTTCTTTGTCTGAGAATTCTCAAACTCTACTGCCATTTTTTCTCCTCTCCCGCGTTAACGAGTGGCACGTCAACGCATGTTAAGCGCCTGGGTAGCGCTGTGTTACCTTTAGCAAACAAATGCAAATGATAATCATTAGCATTTATGTTTATATACTGACCCCTTCGTCAGCACTATGAATTATAACCATTTAAGGTAGCCAGTATTCATCATTTTTCTGACAAAAGCCTTCCTTCGCAAGTTCTTCAAGTAAGCCAAGGGTAACCTGCTCATCAAGGGTTTCTCGCCCCGCATTGACCTCAATCTGGCAGAGCTCCTGGTGAAGCGTCTCAAACACCGCTCCTCCCTCGTCTTTATGGGCGAGAAGAACGCGCAAGAGCTCGGCTCGCTTCTGACGATGTGATCCCTCAAAGCGCGTCTGCTTGACGTGGCTTTTTGATCTTCGCGAAGGATTGGGAATGGTTTTCTTCAAGTACGCACCATAGTCGAGAAGGGCGTAGTACCAGCTACGCGGAGTGAGCTCCGCTGTGGCGTCGTTCTCAGTGCTATCAGCGTCCGCGATGTCCGCCGCATCCTCAACACTCGCAGGGCACGTTAGCTCCACCAGCGGAACAAGCTCGGAGTCCGGAACACCCTCTGCCTGCGGATACAGCTCGTGTAAAAAGACCGTACGCACGTTAGTCTCCAGGTAGACGCCGTGCAAATTGAACGCAAATGCACGAATACCCGCTGCAGTTGCAGGCCCAATACCTGGAAGCTTTACCAGCTCCTTTTGATCTTGCGGAAAAACTCCACCTGCTTCAGAAATTGCCTGAGCGGCTCGGTGTACGGACAAAGCACGGCGGTTGTAGCCCAGGCCTTGCCACTCTTCGAGCACATCAGAAGGAGCTGCGGCTGCCAGTGCGTCAACCGTTGGAAAACGCTCCAACCATCTTTGCCAACGACCATCTACACGGCTAACTTGCGTCTGTTGGAGCATAACCTCAGAAATCCAGATAGCATACGGGTCATACGTGCGACGCCAAGGTAAATCGCGATACAATTCGCGACCTTTCTTGGCTACGAACTCGACAAATACACGCAGTTCCGGCGTGAGTTCTGATGCAAGTTCCGCTTCGCCAGTCATTTTTTTGTATGTGAGATTTTCTTATCGACCAATATTAAACTCGTAAGGCTTTTTCTCGGCAGAAACAACTTCGCCATCAAGCAGATTGTCAAAGGTGCCTGCGGTAATCTCAGCCTCAATAGCTGCGACGGCATTCTGGATAATTTGCTCATTACGCAGGACGTTCTCGTTCTTTACCAGCTGGAAATCGCCCACCATCTCTGGCATAAGACCTTCCACAACAACCTGATGCAGCGTGACTGATGCAAAGAAGTTACGCAAGGTTTTCTCGGCACTGCACCAAAGAGGTCCAAAATAGCAAGAATCATGGCGAGGGCATGGCTCATTGTTAGGACCAGCCCACTCGCAGCTAGAAATGAAAATAGGACCCTGAACTGCCTCAACGATGTCCAGGACACTCACTTGCGTAGGGTCAATCGCCAGCATCATGCCACCGTGGGCGCCACGCGTACTACAATAACGCCTGCGATGACCAGGTCGTGCTGAATTGAGCGGGCAAAGGAGTATGGAATGTCATTCTCATCTGCAGCGTCGCGAACAGAAAGGAGCTTCTTAGGGCTTCTCACCAGCGAAGAAAGCATGCGGATTGCGTAATCAGTTTTACGTGAAATTTCCATCGGTTCTCCAAGTACCCCCTCTTGTTGTCCACGCGAGGGACTGCTTTACTTACGTATCTGGCTTTTGACCAGGTTAATCATTCTTGCTAAGCAAATCGTTACTACCAGTTCAATCTTTGCTACCAATTCACAATTGCCCATCCGCGCTTGTTTGCAAGCCTGGCAAGCGTTGGACCAGGACAAACAGCAAACGGTGTTTTAGCTGCCGCTAAAAGCGTTGCGTCCGAGTAGTGATCGCCATACGCGTACGCAATCTCCCAGTTGCCCTCGCCAAAACGCTGGTTACACCACTCAGTTGCCGAAACCAGCTTCTGAGCGCCCTCAATCACAGGTCCGTCAACCTTGCTGGTGTAGTGTCCGTCCGCTCCTACCTGCATCTTTGTGGCGAGAAACCCGTCTACTCCCAGCTTCTCTGCGGCCAATTCCGCGATAGGTTCAAACGTTGCTGACACCAACAGCACGCAGCAACCTTCTGCCTTCCGACGACGCACCTCTTCCAGCGCCTGAGAGCGATACATACCCTCAATCACCTCGCGGTGAAAATCGTGCATGACAGCATTTGCAAACTCGACGCTAAACTGCGTAAGTGCACCAACTACCAGCTCTCTTGCCTCTTCCTGCCTTTGAGGAAGGTGCAACTTATAGCGAGCTCCCCACCACACAAGCTTGAGCGTGCGTGCAATGGAGGACAGATGGCGACGAAGCAAATACGCAGAGAACAAGAGTCCTGACTGTCCAGAAATGACAGTTCCGTCAAAATCAAAAACAGCAATTTTCTTGATTGAATCTGAAGTGGGCTCTGTGAGAGAAGAATCTGCGGATATGGAATTCACACCATCACACTGCGACAGCGCGTCCATAGTATTTTGATCCCGCACAATTCACCTCACTTTACCTCTGCTTTTAAAGATATCTAAAGCAGAAGCACTTAGATACATTCTGATGTAAAGATATCATACAATGCTCTATTTTCTGACCTGGTTTCAATAAATTGAAGATGTAATTTAAATCTTATATGCTGGACTTTTTTGGTAATGAAAAAGCCCTCTGAAGAGGGCTTGAACATGCAATGGCGGGATATGCGGGGCTCGAACCCGCGACCTCCGACGTGACAGGCCGGCGCTCTAACCAGCTGAGCTAATACCCCGGACGCCTTGTTGCGAATTGAAATAATACAGGGAACTTCTATTCTTGTCTAGCGTTATTTTCAACGAATTTGAAATTTTTTTCTTGAAAAATAACCGCTTAGTGAGAATATCCGCAGCTCAGAAACATGAACGCCCACTGGAAATCCACAATTTCTTTGTGGTACTTCTACTGAAGGGCAATGCTGGTGGTATTTCCGGTGGAATCGGTTACCTTTAGCGTAGTTCCGTCAAGCGTAGCTGCGGTGATGGTTCCGTTTCCGCCAACAGCCTTACCGTCCTTATCGGCAATAAGAGTTGGAAGAGATCCGTCTACTAGGGCGCAAGCTACAACATCCCAGCCAGACTCGCGATTCTCGGGCACCAAAAATAGTGTCGTTAAAAAAAGAATCAGACTGGTAGGAGTTCCTTCAACCTCAAACAGGACACTCTTAGTTCCCGAGTCACTCGTGCGAACAACAGCAGTTTTGCCGTCATTCTGCTTCTCTAGGGAGTACTTCATACCGTGGAAGGTAACGGAACCGTCAACTGCCTGCTCATCCTGCTGTTTCTCGTCAGCATAGGCGGACTGAGTCTGCTTTGGCTGCTGGCTTGCAGATTCACTCTTAGTGCTTGTAGCGCAACGAACAATAAAGAACAGAGCAGTAAGCGCGACAATAGCTGCGACCACCAAGATGATGACCGATTTTTCTGTTTGGAGGTTCTGGCGTGTTATCGGCCTGTCGTGGGCTCTGAGGAATTTGTGCGCCCTGACCTGCACGAAGCGTTGAAATGTTCTTCAAGTCAACCGATGAAGCCTCAGGGGTCTTCTCGCCAGATGAACTTGTTCTCATGTGGTTTGCCATGCTTAAACCTCCCGACGTGCTTCAATTGCACGTCCCAATGTTACCTCATCTGCGTACTCAAGGTCTCCGCCTACGGGAAGTCCGCTTGCCAGTCGGGTAACCGTCATTCCAAGCGGATTGATAGTTCTGGAAAGGTACGTTGCAGTTGTTTCTCCCTCAACGTCCGGATTAGTTGCCAGAACTACCTCGGTAACGGTGCCATCGGCCAAGCGGGACAGCAGCTCGCGTACGTGGAGCTGCTCGGGACCAATCTTGTCCATAGGCGAGATTACGCCGCCCAGAACATGGTAGAGGCCATGGAACGCACCGGTACGCTCAATTGCCGAGACATCCTTGGGCTCAGAAACAACGCAAATTTTGCTGCGGTCCCTGGAAGAATCCAGGCAAATATCGCATTCGTCGCGCGTTGCGTAGTTGAAACAGGTAGGGCAAAAATGTACCTGCTGCTTAAGCTCCAAGATGGCCTGCGCCAAACGGCGAGCCTCCTCGGAATCAACCTCGAGAAGATGGTAGGCTATGCGCTGAGCAGACTTTGGACCAATGCCTGGTAGTCGACCTAACTCGTCAAGCAAACGCTGCAGCGCACGACCATCATTTGTGGTATCAAACGCCATGGATTAGAACAGTCCTGGGATATTCAGTCCGCCAGTTACTGCGCTCATCTGGGCAGATGCCTGAGACTCAGCAGACTCAAGAGCATCGTTTACGGCTGCCAGAATCATGTCCTGGAGCATCTCGATATCCTCAGGATCAATTGCCTCAGGATCAATGGTGATATTGGTCAGGCGCAGGTCGCCGGATGCGGTTACCTTAACAGCACCGCCACCAGCGCTTGCAGTTGCCTGCATAAGAGAAGCCTTCTGCTGAGCTTCCAGCAGCTGCTCCTGCATTTTACGAGCCTGAGCCATCATCTGATTGCGGTTCATGCCGCCCATGTTAAATCCACCACGTGCCATATGTTCTCCTATCGTCATATCTATTTTAGACAAGTTGCGCTTTTTGCGCTGGCGCATGAGAAGCCATGCACCAAAGCGTCATATCGCGAGAAGTACTAGTTGCTTACAGGATCTGCGGGAGTTTCGGCATCCGAAGGGATGCCTGCGTCCGAAAGAACGCCTGCGTCCGACTTCTTCTCTACCGACAAAGAAACCGCAGGTCCAAACACCTTCTCAAGCATATCCGCCACGCTGTTAAGCTCTGGTGGAAGTGCTGAACGAGCAGCGATGTCCTCTGGTGAAGCTGGCGCTGGAGCTGGAGCCGGTGCTGGAATTGGCTCGGGCTCAGGTGCTGGCGCGGGTTGCGGCGCGGGTGCTGCAACAGGTGTAGGCGTAGGTGCAACTGGAGCCGCGGGTGCGGGCGTAGGCGCGACTGGAGCTGGAGCGGCATCTTCAGCGGAATCGTCCAAAACCGCAGCTACATCGTCATCACTGTAAGGAACCTGATCGTAGTCAAGAGCCTCAACGGGAGCTCCGCCAGACGCAGGTTCATCCCAAGGCATTGGATACGACGACTCAGTAGAAGGAGTGGGAGCCGCAGGTGCAACGGGAGCCGGAGCTGGGGCTGGAGCCGCGGGAGCAACTGGGGCAGGAGCCGGAGCTGGAGCCGCAGGTGCAACGGGAGCTGCAACCGGTGCTGGAGCTGGAGCCGATGCTGGAGCTGGAGCCGGCATCTGAGCTGCGCGTTTTTTTCTCGCGAGATTGCCGTTGCAGCGAGGCTCGACTCAACATATTTGATGCGGCGCGGACCCATGACCTGGGCAACGCAATCTTTTACAAACTCGGAAACTGCTGGCGCACTGAGCATCCTCATTGCAAACGAGGAGCCCTTGGGCAGCGTAACTACCAGCTCAGAGCCATCATCGGACTCAAGCGTTGAGCTGACCAGCAGTGCTGCATGAGCGGCGTTCTTAGACGCACAAACCTTGCCGACTTCTTTCCACTGCCTGACGAGAAGTGCGTCTGCCTGGTCAACTTCCTTTGGAGCAGGTGCAGGTTGTGGCGCAGGCGCTGGTTGCGGAGCTGGTGCGGCCGCGGGTGCTGGTGCAGGCTGCGGTGTTGGAACTGGCACAGATGCAGGCACAGCGACTGGTGCAGGTGCAGGTGCCGGAGCTGGAGCTGGTGCTGGGGTTGCAACTGGAGCCGGAGCCGCCTGTGGTGCTGGCGCGGGAGCTGGAGCTTGCACGGGCTGCGGCGCCGGAGCTGAGACAGATGCGGGAGCTGCGGGTTTCTCGCCAGCAGGAACAGCAACAACACCATTTGCAAGCTGCTGCTCAAGAACTGCCACCCTATCTGCCAGCGCTTCCAATGAAAGCTCTGTGTTAGGGCGCGCTAGCTTGGTAAACGCAACCTCTAGGACAAGTCGCTGGTTAACGGCGGTACGCATCTGATTTGCAGCGTCGCCCAGAACAGTCAGAACTCTGGAGAGCCTATCAACCGAACCAAATGCCTGAGCCTCTTTGGTAAGCTGCTCGGTTGATGCGGTGGAATTTACCAGCGCTGGAGAATCAACGCCTACAGCTGCGGCAATGTAGAGATCCCTTACGTGAACGGCAAGCTCACGCGTGAACTGTAGCAGATCTTTACCGCCTTCAAACAGCGTATTTACCGTGGTAAAGAGCGAAGAAATGTCGCGCTGAGCCAGAGCCATCGCAGCATTGTTAATAAGAGAGCCGGAAGACTGACCCAAAACGTCTCGAACCGTCTGCTCAGAAATGACGCCGCCACCATAAACGGAGAGCTGCTCAAGAGAAGAAAGAGCATCACGCATGCCACCGCGCGCATGACGGACAATAAGATCAATAGCTGCGTCTTCGTAGGTAAAGCCCTCATTTTTGCAGACGTTGACCAGATGTTCTGCCATCTCGTCAGCGGCAATGGAGCGGAAGTCAAAGCGCTGCACGCGGGACAGAATAGTTGCAAGAATTTTCTGAGGATCGGTGGTACACATGATAAACGTCACGTGTGAAGGAGGCTCCTCCAGCGTCTTAAGCAGGGCATTAAACGCCGCCGAGGTAAGCATGTGCACCTCGTCGATGATGTAAACCTTGCCCTTACCGCGCACAGGAGCGTAGCTAGCGCGAGAAATAATCTCTTCTCGCACGTTATCAACACCAGTGTTAGAGGCAGCGTCAATCTCAAAGACGTCTGGATGCTGACCAGCAGCAATCAGCTGACAGTCCTCACAAGTGCCGTCGGGCAGGTGACCAGATGCCTCGTGACAGAGAATTGCTTTTGCCAGCAAACGAGCCATAGTGGTCTTACCTGTGCCGCGGGGTCCGCAGAACAGGTATGCGTGGCTGAGCTTTTGCTCCAAAACCGCTCGCTCAAGGGTGCCAACCACATGCTTCTGGCCAACTACCTGCTCAAACGTTTGCGGGCGATACTTTGTATACAGTGATTCCATTCGTCCTCCGACGGCAGATTTTTCACTTTCAAGTATACCCTCTGAGTTGAGAGGGTTTCTCGCCAAACAAAAACGGGGCAGCCGAAGCCACCCCGATTCTGTACTTTGCGGTCTTTGCGCGAGCAAATACCTGCTACTCTGCAGCCTCTTCGGTTGCAGGTGCCTCGACCTCAGCCTCAGCCTCTGGCTCTGCAGCTGGTGCGTTCTTTGCGAACTCAGCAGCACGCTTTGCCTTCTCAGCAGCCTTAGCCTCAGCAGCAGCCTTACGAGCAGCCTCCTGCTCAGCAGCCTTAGCAGCCTTTGCCTCCTTGGCAGCCTTAGCAGCCTCGAGAGCAGCGTTTGCTGCACCACCGAACTTGTCGGCGAAGCGCTGGACACGTCCACCAGTGTCGACAAGCTTCTGCTGACCCGTATAGAATGGGTGGCACTTGTCGCAGAGGTCAAGACGCATCTCTGGAACAGTTGCGTGTGTGGTCCAGGTGTTTCCGCAGGTGCAGCGAACAGTGCACTCTACGTACTCTGGATGAATACCTTGCTTCATGCAGGACTCCTTACATCGGCTCTGGTTTCCGACCAGAGCAGGGGCGTCTTTATGAGCACGTGCTCAATCAAGACAATAAGCTGAAAAAGTATAGCAGAACAAACCGTCTGTTGCTAGAAGCAGTTGGCGAGAAATTCACATTTTGTGCAGATAATTCTTGTGTGCGACAACTGTGCAACAACTGCAAAAACAACTTTTTTTCTTACTCACGACAACTTTAGAGATGCGCCCAATGGGCTAAAAATCCAATACGTCATAAAAAAGCTGGTCTACAGCCCTCGGAGGCATAATGTTTTTATCGATTGATGTGGGTAACACGCAAACTGCCATTGGTTTATTTGACAGCGAAGGCACTATGGTGCGCGGCTGGAGAATGCCTACCGATCAAAGCGACACCTCCGACATTCTGCACGGCCGTCTCTTCACGTTCTTCCAGAAAGATGGACTGAGCCTAGACGACGTTGAGGCAGGCGGACTTTCGTGCGTGGTTCCTGTTATCACACGTGCTTGGCAGCGCTGCTTTGAGCTGCTGCTTAACAAGCCTCTAACCCGCATTAACGCGCTTTCCACAGATAAGATTCGCTTCAATATCCCCCACCCCGAGCTTGTTGGCGCCGACCGCGTAGCAAATTCCGTTGCCGCAACTGAGCGCTATGGCTATCCAGTTATTGTGGTTGATTTTTGGTACCGCAAACCAATTTGGACGTTGTTGATAAGGACGGCGTATTCCGCGGAGGCGCTATTTCACCAGGTATTATGATCTCTGCAAACGCTCTGTTTGCGCGCGCAGCTAAGCTTTCTAGCATTCCTATCAAGGCTCCCGAGACTGTCTTGGGCAACACTACAGAAAGCGCTGTTCAGGCAGGTATTGTAGTAGGCGCCGCTGCTCAGGCAGAGGGTCTGGTTGCCAGAACGCTCAAAGAGCCTGGTATTGAGGGCGCAACTGTTATTGCAACGGGTGGCCTGGCAAACACCGTTAGCGAAGCAACAGATGTCTTTGACGTGGTTGATCCGCAGCTCACTATGCGTGGCATTTATCTGATTTGGAAGCAGTCCACTCAGGCCGCCAATAGCTGACGACGCAACTACGCTGCAGCAGCTAAACCAGCTGCTAAACCGGCGGTTAAACCGCTGGGACTACAGAAGCTTCGTCCTCGCTCACAAGGATTTCTTTACCGTCCTGATCAACAAGGATGGCATGACCCCACACATCAATGCCGCCAAATCGAGCGGTTAGCGCAACGTTGCCGCTGGGGTATACCTTATTGACCTGCTGTCCAAGTAGAGGAACCATATCAAAGTAGTCGCTCAGAATGAGTGCGATTGGCCCCGCAAAGCTCCGCGCACGCTTAACCTGCTCTTCCCACGCACTTACGCTCTGAACCACCAGCTCAGAGACCTTTTTGGCGAGAAGTTCTGTGTTGTCCGCAACGTCAAACGCTGAGCAAAGCACCTTGGGGTCTGCTGCGATGCTCACCACAGCAAACATTCCCTCTTGATAGCCTGCAGTTGCCTTGATTGAGGTAACAACCTGGTCTTTATAGCAGATATCGTAAGGCCAACAAATGCCAAAGTTCTCATCTGCTGCACGCAAGAACTGACAGAGCCCCAGTGCCACAACGTATGGAACAGCAGGTACATAGGGCATCGAGACCCCTAGGCGCACAACAGTTGCAACCTCAAAGGGTTTCTCGCCAGATGATAAGTGCGCTGATGCCTGCGCGCAAGCCGATTCGGAGCAGTCGTCTTGGCTCTGGTCAGCAGCTTCCTGCACGTCAGAGACGCGGAATACAAAATCACCCGTTTGTGCGCCACCACGAGCTAGTTCCAGAGCTTCCTGAGCTACTCCCACGTAATAGCTCCCAAGTCCTCGGTTACGTGACCAACACGCTGGTCAGGAGGGGCAATCTCTACACCGCCGTGCGAGAAGAAGCGCACCGGATCATGCATCAGATCCTCCATAGGCACAAGCACGTAATCGCGCTCGCCCATGCGTGGATGAGGCAGAGTGAGGTGTTTACCTGCGTGTTGTTCACCCTCAACCCACAGAAGGTCACAGTCGATAGTGCGAGGTCCATGGCCCTCCTCGCCCTTCTTGCGCGTACGGTTGAGAGCGTTCTCTACCTCAAGCAGTTTGTCCATGAGCACAAGTGGATGGAGCTCAGTTCTAATCTCAGCAACGGCGTTTACCACGGGTGTAGCAATACCGTATGCAGGCTCAGTTTCGTAGGCGCGGCTGAGAGAAACAACGCAGGTCAGCGGAATTTCGTCGATGAGCTGCGTTGCGCGAGCCAGATAGCCCACACGGTCGCCTACGTTGGAGCCAAGCGCCACAAATCCCTGACGAGGGTCGCGCTCGGTCATAGCCCAGTAAGCGTTGATAGCCTGAGCGGTTCCCGCAACATCGTGAACGCGCAGGATACGGGCACCGTTAGTGATTGCGGCAATGCAAATTGCATGCGTAGCTGCATCGCGCTGGGTAGCCTCGGCTACGCCAGAAACAGCGCCAACAAAACGCTTTCTGGACACGGCACAGAGCAGCGGATATCCCATAGAAACCATCGAACGAGTAGCACGCTGAATAACAACGTCCTCGTCGGCAAACTTGTCAAAGCCTGGACCTGGGTCAATGCAGATGCGGTCCTTGGAAACGCCAGCGCGCATCAGACCGCGAGCCTGATCGCCCAAAAAGCCCATGATCTGGCGCATGATAGGCGCCTCTTCAGGCAAGGTAAAACGGCGCTGCGAGCTCAGCGTGCGTGTCTCGGCACCTGTAGCTGCGGCTCGAGCAGCTGCGCTACCAGTAGGGCGAGAAGGGCGCATGTCATCCAGCTGCACCTGCTTGCGCTCAACACGAGCACCAAGGCCGTCCTTGTTCCAGTGCATCACAATGCAGCCGCAGTCAGACTCCGCAGCTACAGCAACCATTTCTGGATCGGTGAAGCCGGAAACGTCATTGATGATTGATGCTCCAAGGCGGACGCACATCTTTGCTACCTCGGCATGGCGCGTGTCGATGGAGACAATTGCTCCAGCAGCTACCAACGCGCGCACCACAGGTACTACGCGCTCAGCCTCTTCTGTAGGCAGAACAGGCGTGTGACCTGGGCGAGTAGACTCTCCCCCAACGTCAATGATGTCAGCGCCTTCATCCAACATCTGCAATCCACGAGCAATTGCAGCATCTGGATCAAAGTTCTTTCCGCCATCAGAGAACGAGTCTGGAGTGACGTTGAGAACGCCCATAATCCTAGGACGCGCCAACGAGATAGTGTGAGTTCCACATTGCCAGGTGTTGTAGCTTTGACGAAGCATGAATCCTCCTTGCCAGCTATGAATGTTTCTATTGTAGCGGTATTGGTGGCTACTAGTCGTATACCATGGATTTATTGAAAGTTTATTGCCGCAAACGCACCGCTTGGCGCCGTAACTGGAGCGTGGAACGCGCGTCACTCGCGGCTACTGTGATACGAATCCACTGCGACCTAAACCACCAGGTCGTAGTATGAAAGAGGAGTTATGAGCCAAACTCAAGAGTACAAGCTGATTTCCTGGAACGTCAACGGCCTGCGCGCCGTGCTCAAGAAAGAGCCTTCGTTCACGGAAATTTTTGAAACCATAAACGCTGATGTATTTGCCCTTCAAGAAACTAAGCTGCAAGAAGGCCAGGTGGAGCTTGATCTTCCCGGCTACGTTCAAACCTGGAACTACGCAGAAAGAAAAGGCTATTCGGGCACAGCGGTTTTCTCGCGAGAAACCCCTCTGCAGGTAATTCGTCAGATTGGATGCCCTGTTGCTGACGACGAGGGTCGCGTTTGTGCGCTGGAGTTTGAGAAGTTCTGGTTTGTATGCGTGTATACGCCAAACTCAAAAGACCAGCTTGCGCGCTTGGACGAGCGTCTTGAGTGGGATCAGCACTATCGCGAGTTCTTGGCTGAGCTATCTGAGCAAAAACCAGTGATTACCTGCGGTGATTTTAACGTTGCGCACAACGAGATTGACCTCAAGAATCCTTCGTCTAACAGGCAAAACGCAGGCTTCTCTGATGAGGAGCGCGAGAGCTTTACCAAGCTGTTGGACGCAGGCTTTACCGATACATTTAGGTATCGCCATCCCGACATGACCGGCGCTTACAGCTGGTGGAGCTACCGCTTCAACGCTCGCAAGAACAACGCGGGCTGGCGCATCGACTACTTCCTGGTCTCCGATCGCATTGCTGAGCAGGTCAAAAGCGCATCCATCTTGAGCGAGGTCTACGGCAGCGACCACTGTCCCGTTGAGCTAAGCATTGAGCTGTAGTACGCGCGGATGGCGAGAAGACCGGTCTTCTCGCCAGGGTTGCCTCATGATGGCGGCCGTGATTAACTAGAGTTGTCGATTGAGATTCAAAGGAGCACGTCATGCGCATTACTTGCGACGTTCATACTCACAGTCTGTACTCGAGGCACGCCTATTCAACCATTGAGGAGAACGTTCGCGCAGCTTCTGAGCGTGGCTATGAGCTGCTTGGAATCACCGATCACTTCTCGTCCATGCTGTATGACCAGCAGACCATTAAGAATTTCCAGTTCTTTATGAACACCGCTATTTGGCCAGAAACCTGGTACGGCGTCAGGCTGCTTCACGGCGCCGAGGTTGACATTGTTGACCTTGAGGGCAATCTGTTTGCCTACGATATTACGTTTGACCAAGGCATTAATGGCGACAAACTCCGTCAGCCTCATATTCTTGGCGAGCATATCCTGGGTACCTGCGATTATGCGGTTGTAAGCATTCATAGCAAGCAATGGACAGCTGGCGCCTCGCAGAAGCAGATTACCCAGATGTACGTGAATGCGCTGGATAATCCACATGTTTTGATTCTTGGCCACCTTGGTCGCAGTGGTTTAGATTTTGATGTTCCCGCACTTGTCAGAGAGTGCCGCGATCGCGGTAAGCTCATCGAGATGAACGAGGCCACACACGACGAAGGCCAGCGTGAGGTTGCTATTGAGCGTTGTCGTGTGATTGCAGAGACCTGCGCTGAACTGGGATGTAAGATTTCTTTTGGCTCAGATGCTCACATTGCAACCCGCATTGCTGATGCGCGTTCTGTTATTAAGCTGCTTGAAGAGGTTGATTTTCCTGAGGAGCTTATGGCTTGTCGCGATGCCCAAACGTTTTTGGGCACCATTGCTGACGCAAAGATTCCAGCTTCTACGCAGGGATACTAAGACGGAAAACTGCAGCTCACAACAACATCGCATAAAGAAACAAAGCCGCGTTTTTACGCGGCTTTGAACTGCCCCCCCATTTCTTGGACACGAGAAATAGGAGGCAGTGCAAAACACACCTAAGTCAGATAATCTGTCAAAAAGACGTATACATGACGCCGAAAATATCTCTAACGCGCAGATTATCTTTATTAGGTGTGTAAAATGCCCGCATCTGAGCAGATTATCTGACTTAGGTGTGTTCCTTAGGTACGAAATTTACCTATAGTTAAATCTTTTATATGACGCTATTCATTTTCTAGCATATTAGATGAAGTTTATGCATAGAGATGCATATCAGGCAGTGTGAGCGCTTAGCTGCCTGGCTATCTTGATTAGGAACACGTCGATTCTTTAGCAAAACCTACCAAAGCAGCGCTATTTTGTGCGTCAGACCTAAAAGCCGACGCTAACACACTGCAGAATCATAATCACCCGCAGATGAACTGCCTCCTATTTCTCGTGTCCAAGAAATGGGAGGCAGTTCACTTTGTCGTTTGCGGTCGATTGATTTTCTCGCCCGTTGATTTTCTCGCCATTGACGGCTGACCTTCTCCAGGTGATCTTCTCGCCTGTTGCAGCGCTTATTTCATTGCAGCAAGAGTCTTTTCCCAGGCAGTAAGCGAGTCAACGCAGGTCTGGTACGCAACGCAGTAGCTCACGCGCAGCCAACCTGGGCAGCCGAACGAGTCGGATGGAACAGGGAGCAGCTCAAACTGCTTAGCCACATCGCAGAATGCCTGAGCATCTCCACCAGGAGCACGAACCCACAGGTAGAATGCACCATCAGGCTGGATATACTCGTAGCTAAGCTTGGTCAGCCCTTCGGTCAGAACTTCTCGATTCTTGGCATAAGCCCTCAACATCAGCTGGCTCGTCAACGCAGTCAATAATGACACGCTGGAAAAGGGCTGGCGCGCATACAAAGCCCAGAGCGCGAGCAGCGCCTGCACAAGCTGCATAAACTTCCTTTTGATCTGGATTAGACGCAGGCACCAGCACCCAACCAATACGCTCACCAGGAAGCGAGAGAGACTTGAGTAGGAATAGCACACAATGGTGCGCTCGTAGACATCAGGAACCCAAGGGACCTCAATGTTGCCAAAAACAATCTCGCGGTAAGGCTCGTCTGAGATAACGTAGATGTCAGTACCCAGCTCAGCGGAGCGTTTGCGGAGCATGTCAGCAAATGCGTCCAAATTTTCTCTGGCATACACAGCACCAACAGGATTGTTTGGAGAGTTGATAATCACCGCACGAGTTTTAGGCGTAAGAGCTGCGCAAACAGCGTCAACATCAATCTGGAAGGTTTTCTCGTCAGCTAAAACCTCAACACACGTAGCTTGAGCGTGCTCAATCCATACACGGTACTCAGGGAAGTATGGCGCAATAACAATAACCTCTTCACCTGGAGAAACAACGGAATTGAGCGCCATAGAGACGGAGGCTGCAGCTCCGCAGGTCAAGATGAGGTCATTGGCCTGAGCCGCGTGATCTCCAAAGCGGCGTCGCAGTGATGCGGCAATTGCCTCTCTGGCTTGAGGAATACCTGGGGCTGGAGTGTAGCTGTGGACCTGCTGTGGAGGCAGCTGCAGTGCAGCCTCAATAGATGCGCGAACAGCTTCGGGGGCAGGCACAGAAGGGTTACCTATCGAGAAATCAAACACATTCTGGGCACCAATCTCAGCACGGCGCTGTGCCGCATAACCTGCAATCTCACGGATTGCAGACTTTCCTGTTCCGCATGCAAGACTTTTCTGATTGACCATGGTGTCTCGATTCTCTCGAAGCCTACCGTAACTACCCTTCTCGTAAACGTCGCGCGAGTGCTGTGTGCCCTTCGCGACCGTCGATACATAGCATATTGGGCGAGAAAATCGATCTTCTCGCCCAAGCTTTAAAAGTTTTAACAAATTTGTATTTATTCCACAGGTTTTGCTGCAAATTTTTGAAGCAAACCGGCCCGCCTCAGCTTATTCGTACACGCAAGGCTTCAGAACACCAACAAATGGCAGATTGCGATAGCGCTCTGCGTAGTCCAAGCCGTAACCAACAACAAACTTATCAGGTACGTGAATACCTACGTAACGAGGATCAATAGCTGGACGCTTGCCCTCAATGTCCTTGACCAGGAAAGCGGCAATCTCAATGGAAGCGGGGTTACGAGACTGGAGCATGCGGACCAGGTAAGAGAGGGTCAGACCAGAGTCCAAGACGTCCTCGACAATGATGACGTGACGACCCTCAATCTTGGTATCAAGGTCTTTTACAATGCGCACAACGCCGGAGCTCTTAACACCGTCGCCGTAGCTGGAAACAGCCATAAAATCGATGGAGAGTGGGCACTCAATGGCGCGCATAATATCGGCCATAAAGACAACAGCTCCGCGAAGAACAGCAATGACCAGGGGGTTCTTGTCCGCGTAGTCACGCGTAATCTCCGCACCCACCTTCTTGACGATGTCCTTGATGTCTTGTTCGTCAAGTAGAATCTCTTCAATATCAGGGTGAAGCTCCGCCATTACTGGCTCCTCTCAAATGGCTTGTGACCAGAATAGATGTTCAATTCTAGCAGCTGTTTTGTATCTTGCGTACATTTTACTCGTTCATCGGGACGAATTCCCGCAACCCACACTACATGTCCACGAATATTTGTGCGCACAATAGGCATCATACTCCTGGATTCAACGGGAACGCCTGCCTCGCCCAGCAGGTCAGAGATCTTTTTGACTGCCCATGCATGCCCAGGGGCTGCATGGTGTCCCCTGCCTCGGGCCCCTGAAACCCACAGGCTGCCGCCGTGGACTGGATCTACCCCGCAGGCTTTTGCGTCGAGAAGAACCGACTCACCCAACCACTCCTGGCTATGCGCGGTTGCATAGGACACGACGTCAAAGCCGTGCTCCACAGGGAGAATACGCGCTGAGAGCACTCGGCCGTCTGCCAGCTCCAGCGTTCCCGGAACTGCAAGGTGCTCGCCAAACGTGACTGCAGCAAGCGACGTACCTGTGGGTTCGCCGTTGGTCGCGACCACGCTGCCCGCACCCGCGCCGCCCGCGACCACAGCCGCGCTCCTCGCGGCGCCCGTGAACGAGAATGTCACGGTGCCCAAACGAACGCGCGCTTCAAGATTTGCGGCAGATTAGCCACGCCAACTCCCGCAGCAACCGCTTCGAGCACGGCATCTACGTGCCTGAACTCTAGCCAGGCCTCAGGGATTAGTTGCCGAGCCACAATCCTTACCACGCGACGAGCAATTACCACGTCGGTAGAACTCAGCTTTAACGCGTCAAGTACCAGCGAAGACTCGCTCTTGCGCAGCGTAATCTGCCTCAGCTTGCGAGCAGCCTTTCCCTCAAGATAATCGTCTTCGTCGGTCATCAAATCTGCAATTTTGCACACCGTCTGCACCAACAACGGGTTTCTCGCCTTCAACAAAGGGAACACGTTGTGGCGCATATACGCACGTAGATAGTGGGTATCGGTGTTAGTAGCGTCCTCATGCCAGTCCAGGGTGCGAGCCTTCAGCCAGTCTTTGAGCTGGTCATGCGTGTAGTCGAGCAGCGGACGATAAATCAGCCCGCGATGCCTAGGAATCGACGTCAGGCCGCTCATACCGGACCCGCGCATCACGTTCATCATGAACGTCTCCGCGCGATCGTCCGCCGTGTGCGCTGTCAAAATCTTTGCCTTCTGGCGAGAAACCCCCTGTTCAACGCAAAGTTTTTGAGCGAGTTCTCGCGCAGCGTCATACCGCACCCGACGACCAATTTCTTCCACGTTGCCGTCACGTTCCTGCGCAAGCTTTGCTACGTCCACGCGCAATGCAGTACAGGGAATGCCCAGCGAGTCGCAAGTCTCTTGAACAAAGTGCTGGTCAGCATCTGCGTCTTCGCCGCGAAGCAAATGATTTACGTGCAGCACATGCAGGTGCTCTTTTGCGACGCGCACAAGACCTGCGCCGTCACCAAGGTCAAGTGGCTCCGTTGCCGCCATGTGAAGCAGCGCCATCGAGTCGGCTCCGCCCGAGACCATAAGGATAACGGGTGCAGCTGCCTGACCACGTCGCGAGTTCTCTGCCTGGCCTCTGCGCAATCCATCTGCCTGGTCTTTTGCGACGAGAGCGTTCTTTTTATTGAAGTATGCGTGTACGGATGGCACTTAGCACCAATTTCTGTCCGGTGTGTTTGTTACAGTTATACCCGAAAGTTACTCAGTAGAAAGAAATTCATGAATCCCACGTTTCGCCTACATATTCTTGCCAGCGGATCAAAGGGCAACTGCAGTCTGCTAGAAACGCCCGATGGTCTCATTATGATTGATTGCGGAATCTCTAGAAAAGAAATTCTGCGTCGGTCTAAAGAGTTGAACGTTAACCCTGTCTGAGATCGTGGCTATTTTTTTATTACGCACGAGCACACCGACCATGTCTCAGGTCTTTCGGTTGTCAGTAAAACTTTTGATGTTCCTGTGTTTGCTACAACAGGAACTGCCGCCGCGCTTTCAAGAAGAAGCTCCTGTTCAAACGTCTCCTTTACCCTTGTTGGCCAGGCGGGTTCTGTTCATATTGATGCCGCGCCAGACATTGAGGTAAGCACGTTCCCCACCTCGCACGATGTCTGCGAGCCCATGGGCATGCGCTTTGATTATCTTGCTGGTCCTGATAGACGCATCGTAGACTCTGTAGGCTACTGCACCGACACAGGTGTTCTGACGCCCGAGGCTCTCGAATACCTTTCCGACGTGCGCATTCTTGCTATCGAGTCCAACCATAACGAGCAAATGCTGCTCACAGGCCCTTATCCGTACGTGCTCAAGCAGCGAGTCCACGGAGACTCTGGCCATCTGTCAAATGAGTACACCGCACAGGCGTTGTCGCAGCTCGTAGGCCCAAATACTCGCTGTGTGGTTGGCATGCACCTTTCTCACGAGAATAACCGTCCAAGCGTCGCAGTTAGAACGCTTGCTGAGGCGGTTGGCGCGCAGCCTCTCAACGATGCATTTACCGAGGCGCAGACTCCTGACGGCTCACTTGCCATCTGCGTAGCTAGTCAAGATTGGCCGATGTCGCTGTAGATGCATACTGTTGCGCCGCGCAACCACTTTACAAGACTGCTTTACACGTCCGCCTCGCGTGGCCACTCCACGCGACCACTCTCTGTGCAGTCACTCCTACGCAGCCACCAAATATCCGACAAAACTGTGCAGGAATACACGAGCTGCGGTATCATGTTTTACATCAATGTTTTGCGAGACTACGACAAAAGGATCATCGTGGACACCTCGAACAACCTTGAAAATAACGTTTCACCTGCTGATCAAGACTCTCGCTCTGACACCAAGCAGGACTTTGAATACGCTGAATCTTTTGAGCAGGAAGCTCAACCAGCCGATAGGGCCGAGCTTCACGCAACTGGTGCACAGCACTTCTCGACATCTGAAGCTTCCGAGCACGAAGGTGAAGGCGCTGCAAAGCAGCCATACGTTCGCCAGCACCGCCATCACAAAACCGTTGAGCCTATCAGCGACTTCACAATGCCAGGCGAGAAACTCGAACTCCCCGAGAACCATGCCGCTGGCTTTGAGTCCAGCAAGGGTTCTTACGCGAAGAAGGGTTGGCGCAAGCCAAAGAACGAAATTGCTCACCTTCGCAAGGACGTCCACTACGGCCAGTTCCTGCAGGTTCCTAAGGGTCAGCGCGATATCTTTGTCAGAAAAGAGCGCCGCTCAAATGCAGGTTCGCTGATTGCCGCCATTATCGTTTTGGCCATCATCGCCGCGGTTTTCTATTTCCTCTGGACCTGGATGTCCGCCAACTGGGGCATTGCTATCCGCTAGAAACGTTGTTCACCAGTGGTAGCTGCAAAGTTGCGAAGCCGACCGGTGTGCGCCCACAGCAATGCCAGCTGTTACGCGCCTGACTTCTGCAAAGAATCTGTAACTTTTGCCTGAAAACGTCAAAGAAACTGTGGATTTGCCTGTTTTTCTCAAAGAATCTGTGTCCCAAACACAGATTCTTTGCACTTTTCAGGCTCACAATTATGAACGTAACGCCCACACACAAAAAGCCGCTGATACGTCATGTACCAGCGGCTTTTGTTTGTAACGCTCAGCGTGCGGCGAGAAACCCATGCGCTCGCAACGCCTGGCGAGAAACCCCGTGGTCTAGCTCCAGGGATCGCGCTCAAAGAGAGGCTCGCTCACGGGACGACGATCGGAATACGGGTCGTAGCCGTCATCGTCCTCGTTTTCCGCGCGCGCAAACTCCGGGTCAACAACCTGCGCTTTCTTGGAATCCGCGTCCTTGCGTGCTGTGACCTGCGTCGCGACCTGCGTTGCAACTCGTGCCTCGGGTTTCTCGGCCCTGTTTGCCTTATCGCACATGCGCAGCCTCACTTACTTCTTGCGAGCAACCAAGTTGCCGTTCTCGTCAGTATCAACCAGAACAGTATCGCCCTCATGCAGCTCACCTGCAATAATCAAGTTTGCCACCTGGTCAACAACGCGACGCTGAATCAGTCGCTTCAGAGGACGAGCGCCATAAACAGGATCCAGGCCGTCAAGAGCAAGCGACTGCTTTGCAGCCTCAGAAAGCTCCAGCGTCATGCGCTCGTTAGCAAGCCTGCTACGAACATCCTTGAGCTGAATGTCCACAATGCGCCTCGATGTCCTCAAGACCCAGAGGCTGGAAGATTACCACGTCGTCGATACGGTTCAAGAACTCAGGGCGGAAGGAGCTACGCAGCGCCTCCATGACCTGCTTTCTGGACTCTTCGGTAAGGCCCTCTTCGCCAGCACCAGCAATGAACTGCGAACCAACGTTACTGGTCATGATAATGATGGTGTTCTTGAAGCTCACTACCCTACCTTGACCGTCGGTTAGGCGACCGTCGTCCAGCACCTGCAGCAAGATGTTGAAGACATCAGGATGAGCTTTCTCCATCTCGTCCAGCAAGATGACGGAGTATGGATGCCTGCGAACTGCCTCGGTGAGCTGGCCGCCCTCGTCATAGCCTCACGTATCCTGGAGGCGCACCAATGAGACGCTGGACCGAGAACTTCTCCATATACTCAGACATATCAATGCGGACCAGTGAGCGCTCGTCGTCAAACAGTAGCTCTGCCAGCGCCTTTGCTAGCTCAGTCTTACCTACGCCGGTTGGGCCCAGGAAGAAGAAGCTACCCAGAGGCTTGTTTGGATCCGCCAGACCTGCGCGAGAACGACGGACTGCTGCAGCAACTGCGGAAACAGCGTCGTCCTGACCAATGACGCGCAGGTGAAGCTGATCCTCAAGGTTCTTGAGCTTGTCCATCTCGCCCTGCATCATCTTGGACACAGGCACGCCGGTCCACGAAGAAACTACCTCGGCAATCTCATCCGTGGTGACCTCTTCCTTGAGGATTCCGCCGTCTTCCTGCTTGGCGAGAAGGGCCTTTTCTGCCTCATCGTATTTGCGCTCAAGCTCTGGAATGGTGCTGTAACGAAGCTCAGATGCCTGCGCCAAATCACCCTCGCGGGTCACGCGATCCATCTGCACCTTTGCGTCCTCAATCTGGGACTTCAAGTCCTGTACCAGGTCAATTGCGCCACGCTCGTTCTGCCAGTTGGCCTTCATACCATCAAGCTTCTCCTGAGTTGTAGCAATCTCTGCGCGAAGGTTCTCCAGGCGCTCCTGAGAAGCAGCGTCCTCCTCCTTCATCAGAGCTTGCTCCTCAATCTGCATCTGAGTGAGCTGACGATCAACCGCATCAATCTCTGCTGGCATGGAATCAAGCTCCATGCGAAGTCTTGATGCTGCCTCATCTACCAGGTCAATTGCCTTATCTGGCAAGAATCGGTCAGAAATGTAGCGGTTAGAGAGGTCCGCAGCTGCAACCAGGGCGGAGTCCGTAATACGGACGCGATGGTGCTGCTCGTACTTCTCCTTGAGTCCACGCAGGATAGAAATGGTGTCTTCAACAGAAGGCTCAGAGACAAGTACGGTCTGGAAACGACGTGCAAGAGCAGCGTCCTTCTCGATGTACTTGCGGTATTCATCCAGCGTAGTAGCACCAATTGCACGGAGTTCGCCACGAGCAAGTGCTGGCTTCAAGATGTTGCCAGCGTCCATGGATCCCTCGGAAGCGCCAGCGCCTACGATGGTGTGGAGCTCGTCGATGAAGAGGATAATCTGGCCGTTAGACTTGGCCACCTCTTTTACCACGCTCTTCAAGCGGTCCTCAAACTCACCGCGATACTTTGCGCCTGCTACCAGGGCAGACATGTCAAGCTCAACAAGCTCTTTATCGCGCAGGGTGCTTGGAACGTCGCCAGAAACAATACGCTCTGCCAGGCCTTCCACGATTGCAGTCTTGCCAACACCAGGTTCGCCGATAAGAACAGGGTTGTTCTTGGTGCGGCGGCTCAGAACCTGAATGGTGCGACGAATCTCTTCGACGCGGCCAATAACTGGATCGAGCTTTCCCTGACGAGCAAGATCGGTCACGTTGCGACCATACTGCTCCAAGGCCTCAAACTGCGGCTTTGCATCCTGAGAGGTTACGCGTTCATCACCGCGTAGCTCGTTGTAGACCTCCTCCACGCGCTTAGCGGTAACACCGGCGTCGCGAAGAATCCTACCTGCGTCAGTGTTGTCGTTTGCCAGCGCAGTGAGCAGATGCTCGGAGGTAACGTAGGAATCGCCCAGCTTAGTGGCAAGTTTCTCGGCCTCATTGATAACCTTGAGAAGGTCGTTGCCAATGCCAATCTGTGCTCCGCTTACTTTTTGGAGCCTTGGAAATTGCCTGGTCTACCTGCGTGGCAATTGCATCAGGATCTGCGCCAATCTTCTCCAAGATGGAACGCAGGTTGCGCTCATTGCTGTCCAGCAGCGCCTTGAGCAGGTGCGTTGGTGCAACCTCAGAAGCCTCTACATCGCCAGCAATACCAAGAGCTGCCTGCAGTGCTTCCTGGGCGGTTACGGCCCATTTATCTAGTCTCATAAAATCACCCTCCTACCCTCAAAACAAAAATCGTGCCGGGGACTGAATCATCATCGGATTCTATATACCCCCAAGCACGACTTTTTAATACATATCTAAGTGTGTTTGTAGTAGATTTTTCTTATTGCACTATGCTGAGCTTTTGCGCCACCCAGCTTTGAACTTTTGCAGTCCTACCCCGCATCTTGTTACCTCTAAAATTCAGCCTCTTCATAGACAAGATTTTGCTCAGATTCCATTGTCGAGAAAAACTTGGCAGGTGTAAGCACTGGTATATCCGAGCGAACAAAAATCCGCCGTGTTTCTTTGTGACGATATAATCTGCCTTTATCTTCTTAGCTGCGCGCCAAATAAGGCAGTCTTCAAAGTCTTCCCACTGCTCAGACAGCGCATTTGAAATATCCGCTCCATCAAAAGAACATACGTTAAGCAGTGGAAATACTTCTTTTAGGATTTCTTGCATGTGAGCAGAGCCGTGAGCCTTAGCGCCCACATAGTAGAGATCTGTATATGACTGGGCTGCTATCCACAACTCAGCATCCCTAAACTGCTTCATTATGAAAAGTTTTTTTGCATCAGCAACAAACTGTTCCCTACACAAAAAGACGTCCAGCAAAACGTTAGTATCAATCAAGAGCTTCATAGTCACTTGACCTCCACTCGCTGATTGCTTCTTTGTAGGTGCTATCACCTAAATCATTCCAAAACGACGCCGGCGCGGGAACAGATATCTTTCCAAAAAGTGACGCAAGTTCTTCCTTGTCCTTCTCGCTCAATTGGCGAGAGGATCTTTTAGCAGAAGATTCCAACGAAGCGCTTTCATGAGCATCAGGAAGCCTGCCTGTCACCAACACATATTCAAAGGCTGCATTAATCAGCTGGGTCGTGTTTGACCCAAGCGATTCAAGAACCTCGGAAACCTGATTTTTGACTTCAACAGGAATACGAGCAGTTACAATGCTGTCCATAGCCACTCCTTTACCTAGTTATATCATTGTATTCACGTATTACAACTAGGTCAAGAAGCACTGATTAAACAGTTTCTGACTAAATGTTTCCGTCTTTTAAAACAAGAGAATGGAAGCGATTTCTTATTTCAGGGGTCACTTGATGAGACGTCATAATAACGGTTCTTTCTTCGTCTTTTAAGATCAAATCAATGAGGCTCTGAACTGAGTCGACATCCAGATGAGCAAAACTCTCGTCATAAATCACAATTTGTGGCTTAAACAAAAAGATTCGCGCAAGAGCTAGCCTCTGTCGTTCTCCACCAGAAAGACTGCTTCCGGCTTGATCAATCACATGATTAATTCCATCTGGATATCTGGTAAGAATCTCAGAAAAGCCCGATTTTGTAATAGCGTCAATAATTTCTTCATCAGTAAAGTCTTGGCAAAACAACGTTACGTTATCCCGGATAGTTGCATTAAAAATAAACGTTTGCTGAGAGCAAGGGATTATGAATCGAGCATATTGCTCACTTTTGAATTGCTTGATTGGCACGCCATCCAAACAAATGTCTCCGTTATCTGGGCTTAGAGCATCCGTTAATAGTTTGATGAGTGTTGTTTTTCCACTTCCCGAACTTCCTTCTAGTAGATACTTTCCGCCACGTTCCAAATTAAAACTAATATCCGATAAAACTAATTTGTCCTTGTCATAGCCATACGAAACATGATTGACCGTTAGATTCGCAAAACGCTCAGGGGTATTTTCTGCCCCACTTTCTGTAGCTGGAGCTTCATTAAGAAGCGTTTGTATTTTAGTGATAATCTCTTTTGCGCTTCTCATATCAGTAATTGAGTCGCTTATGTTCTGAATGGGATTTGCTATGTAGACAACAAGCTGAGACGCCGCAACCATCATTCCTACTGTCATCAATCCATTAAGAGTGAGAATGGCGCCAATAAAATAAATTCCAATGTAAATAATTTGACCCACAGTAAATGAAAGCAAACGTGCCAAAGAACTAAAGTAACGAGCTCCAAATTTCTGCTTCTCCCAAGCCTGATTCGCATTGCTCATGGCAATCCGTGAAGCCTCTGTTAAATGAAAGCTTCTAAGTAGATCAAATCCTTCAAGATGCTCATTTGCTGTAGCAATAAAATGCTCAGCAGATTCAGATTGTTCTTTTCGCTTTTTAGAAATGATTCCAGACATTGTGTTAGGAACAAACATCTGAACAGCTATCATGCACAAGATGAACAGAACAAGCCATGGTGAAATAAACAGCAAGATTATTAGGCTTACTACACCAGAAAAGACATCTATCAAAAGATCAATAAAGACGCGAAAGTATGTTTCCTCAAGCAAATCAAGATCGTTAGTAAGAATTGAGAGCCAATGACTGGTGTTGAACGAGTGGAACTCAGGAATAGAGCGACTGAAAATCTTTTGTATCAGCTCATCACGTAAATGCGTTTGACAGCCCTGTATTACTGACCAGCGCAAACGCCTGCAAATCAAGTCGACGAAAAAATAGCAAAGTATGTAAAGGCCAAACCAGAGGCCGTCATTCAATGCATCCGACAAATTGCCATCCATGGCAAGATTAACGGATTGAAGCATTACAAATGAAAGGGCAATTTCAAACAAGCTGCTCAAAAGAGAGAAGACTACAAAGAAAAATAGTTTGCTTTTTTGCTGAGCGTAAAGGTATTTAAGCATGTCATCTCCCTTAAAAGAGATTTCGTTTTAAAAAGGTTATGACTGCATGTGGTATTCGGTATTCGGTATTCGGTATTCGGTATTCGGTATTCGGTATTCGGTATTCGGTATTCGGTATTCGGTATTCGGTATTCGGTATTCGGTATTCGGTATTCGGTATTCGGTATTCGATAAATGGTGACCAAACAAAAAAAACCAGCTCCCCACATATGCGGAGAGCTGGTCATCTTACTAGTAGTACTTGCCTCGTTGTCTTACGATTCCTTTGGCTGCGTCGGGTCGCCCTCGGTGCCGGCGTCAGAATGAGTGGAGCTTGGCATACCAAGCAGGCGCTGCATCACCATCTCTGGACTGGTCTCGCTATAACGAACAAGCGAGGTGATGCGCTCGCGCATGTGGTACTCGTGGAGCTCATCCTCAAGCACGCGAATGCGTTCGCGCAGCTCATCGATAAGATCGTCCTTCTCGAGAGCTCGTTCGCGCATGTCAAGAATGCGCACAACACCGGCAAGGTTGATACCCTCGTCCGTCAGCTTTGAGACAAGATTAAGGCGGTCAATGTCCGCGCGAGAATACAGGCGCGTGTTGCCCCTGGAACGGCCGGGGTTGATCAGGCCCTTCTGCTCGTACACGCGCAGCGTCTGCGGATGCATGCCCGTGAGCTCGGCCGCAACGCTAATCATGTAGAGCGGCTTGTTACGACCGTCATCCTTCTTTCGAGCCATTACCGCTCCTCTCGGTAGCTGCGCTCATCGGCGTCAAGCAACGCCTGAAGAGCATCTCGCTCCTTCTTGGAAAGTTTTGTTGGAACCTTGACATCCACCGAAACATACAGCGCGCCGCGAGTTGCAGGATCCTTCACGCGAGGAGCGCCCAAGTTCTTGAATCTGAACGTCTTTCCACTCTGTGTACCTGCGGGAACCTTGAGTCGCACTGTAGTTCCGTCAGGCGTTGGCACGTCAACCGAAGTACCCAAAGCTGCCTCATAAATGCTCACTGGCAGCTTCATGCGCACGTCAGCGCCATCTCGCGAGAAGACCGGATGAGCTGCAACGTTGATGGTAACCACAAGGTTGCCTCGTGGACCGCCGTTAACGCCGTACTCGCCATGCTTCTTGTAGCGCAGCTTCATGCCATCGTAAGCACCAGCTGGCACTTTGATGGTCAGCGACTGCTCCTCACCAGTTGAAGGCACGCGATACGTTGCCTTGCGAGAAGTTCCCTTAAATGCCTCGTCAAACGATACGTTTACGGACATAGTAAGGTCACTACCTGCAACGGGACGGTTTGCTCGCCCGCCAAAGATATCGGCAAAGTCAAAGCCGCCGGCTCCCGCACCAGCACCGCCACCAAATCCGTTAAAGAAATCGGCAAAGTTGGCACCGTTTACGTTGGTGGTATAGGGTGAACCCACCCTGGCGACCACCAAATCCACCTCCAGGAATACCGCCAAATGCGAGCATCTGGTCATACTCCTGGCGCTTCTTATCATCAGAGAGCGTGTTGTACGCTTCCGAAATCTCTTTGAACTTGGCCTCATCGCCACCTCTATCGGGGTGGTATTTAGCTGCAAGTTTTCTAAACGCTTTTTGAATATCAGACTTCGAGGCGTCGCGCTTCACGCCAAGAACATCATAAAAAGTTTTACTACCTGCCATTCAGCACGGCCTCCTCTCTAAAAAAACTACTCTGTCTTACTCGGCTGCGCTATCTGCCGCTGCACCGTCTGCGCCGTCAGCAGCTTCTGACTCTACTGGGCGCTTTGGGCCACCGTGAGTAACAACAACCATCGCAGTACGAATATCCTTGCCGCCCATACGATAGCCCTTTTGGTACACCTGGGCGACGGTCTCATCATACGCCTGGGTATCCTCAATCTGGCTTACCGCCTGGTGAGATAGAGGATCAAAGGCTTCGCCAACAGGGTTAACTACCTCAACACCCTCTTTGTTCAAGACGCCCACAAGCTTTATTGCATACTGCGGAGACGCCCTCAACAAACTGCTTGGCGGCAGGGTCAGTCAGGTTGTCTGCGTGCTCAATTGCGCGCTCCAGGTCATCAATAACGGGGAGAAGGTCAACTACCAGCTTCTCTGTTGCACGCTGACGCTCATCAAGACGCTCCTGAGCGGTACGACGACGGTAGTTATCCCAATCAGCCTGCAGGCGCAAGAAGCGGTCATTTGCCTCAGCTGCCTGCTGCTTTGCTGCCTCGATCTGGTCAGAGACCGAGTCAAGCTCAGTCTGCAGACGGTCACGTTCCTGAGCTGCACGCTGGGCGTCGGCAGCAATCTCTGCCTCTGCCGTCTCTTCTCCACGACGAATTGCCTCAGCAATCATCTCTTCTTCGGTCATCGGACGGCCTGCGCCAGCCACGCCAGCTACGCCCGCATCGGCTGCGCCGTTGGCAGCGGTCGCGTTGCCATCAAGCGTCTGACTTGCGGAACCATCTCCCACAACGCCAACGGCGCCTACGGTTTCATCACCGTTATTCTCGTTATCAAAGGTAGTGTCAACCTTGTTCTGATCTGCTGTTGTCACTGCCATCACCTCCCTATGTGTAGAAGGCGGCCAAACGTTTCCGCCAGCCGCCTCCGAGTCATATCACATTGTCTACCAGCTGCTGCACCAAGTTACCCAAGCGCATATGCCGAGAAACTCAGATTAGTTCTGGTTCTTATCGTCGTCGACAACCTCGTAGTCTGCATCAACAACATCTGGCTCAGAAGGGTTGCTTGCTGCGCCGTTGTTACCAGCGGTCTGAGCCTGAGCGTCTGCGTAGACAATCTCTGCGAGCTTCTGACCAACCTCGGTGAGCTTCTCGCCAGCCTTCTTGATTGCCTCAATGTCGGTGCCGTCAAGTGCGGTCTTTGCCTCAGCAACTGCCTCTTCAACAGCCTTCTTCTGATCCTCAGGAACCTTATCGCCAAGGTCTTTGACGGTTTGCTCGGTGCTGTATGCCAGAGAGTCTACCTGGTTACGAACCTCAATCTCGTCCTTGCGCTTCTTGTCTTCCTCAGCGTGAGACTCTGCGTCCTTGACCATGCGGTCAACTTCCTCGTCGGACAGAGCGGTGGAACCAGAAATGGTAATCTCCTGGGACTTGTCAGTTGCCTTGTCCTTAGCGGTGACCTTCAGGATGCCGTTTGCGTCGATGTCAAAGGTAACCTCAATCTGAGGGATACCACGCTGAGCAGCAGGAATGCCGGTAAGGTTGAACTTACCAAGACTCTTGTTGTCAGAAGCCATCTCGCGCTCGCCCTGGAGGACGTGAATCTCAACGGAGGTCTGGTTGTCAGCTGCGGTGGAGTAAACCTTTGTGCTGGAAGTTGGGATGGTGGTGTTGCGGTCGATGACCTTGTCAACAACGCCGCCGAGGGTCTCAACGCCCAGGGACAGTGGGGTTACGTCCAGCAACAGAATGCCGGAGACATCGCCGGTAAGAACGCCGCCCTGAACAGCTGCACCGTCTGCAACAACCTCGTCTGGGTTGACGGACATGTTAGGCTGCTTGCCGGTCATGCTCTTGACCAGATCCTGAACAGCTGGCATACGAGTGGAGCCGCCGACCAGAATGACCTCGCTGACATCGGAGAGCTGAAGGCCTGCGTCCTGGAGTGCCTTGGTTACAGGAGCCTTGCAGCGGTCGAGAAGATCGCGGGTGATGCGCTCAAACTCTGCACGAGTCAGAGTGTAGTCAAGGTGCTTAGGACCAGATGCGTCTGCGGTGATGAATGGCAGGTTGATCTGTGCCTGCTGAGCGCTGGAGAGCTCCTTCTTGGCATTCTCTGCAGCCTCCTTAAGGCGCTGAAGTGCCATTGGATCCTTGCGGAGGTCAATACCGTTATCGGAGTTGAACTTGTCTGCAAGCCAGTCGATAACGCGCTGATCCCAGTCGTCGCCGCCCAGGTGGTTGTCGCCGTTGGTTGCAAGAACCTCAACAACGCCGTCTGCAAGGTCAAGCAGGGAGACGTCGAAGGTACCGCCACCGAGGTCGAAGACAAGAACCTTGTGGTCCTGGTCCTTCTTGTCCAGACCGTAAGCAAGTGCTGCAGCGGTTGGCTCGTTGACAATGCGCTGAACGTTGAGGCCAGCAATCTTGCCTGCATCCTTAGTTGCCTGACGCTGTGCGTCGTTGAAGTATGCTGGGACGGTAATGACAGCGTCGGTTACAGGCTCACCAAGGTACTTCTCGGCGTCTGCCTTCATCTTTGCAAGGGTCATAGCGCTGATTTGCTCTGGAGTGTAGTCAACGCCGTCAATCTCGACAACTGCGCGACCGTCGGTGCCAGCCTTAACCTTGTAAGGGACAGTCTTGATCTCAGACTGGACCTCGTCAAACTTGCGGCCCATGAAACGCTTGATGGAGAAGACAGTGTTTACAGGGTTGGTGACAGCCTGGTTCTTTGCTGCCTTACCAACAATGCGGTCACCGTCAGCACGGAAGCCGACGACGGAAGGAGTTGTGCGGTCTCCCTCTGCGTTTACGATAATAGTTGGCTCTCCACCCTCGAGGACAGCCATAGCTGAGTTTGTAGTACCCAGGTCAATTCCAAGAATCTTACCCATTGTGAATCATCCTTTCCTATGTACGCGTTCCGCTTGGCGAGAAACCCCACAGGTAGATGACCTAAAAAGAGGTACAAGCTAACCGTGAACACATACCGTGTTTCTGCTTTACGGTTTTGCTTATACCCCTATGTCTGACTTATATACATAATCTAAGTCAGTTTGTAGTAGATTTTTTCACCGACGTTTTATAGCCGCTGGTGGATACTTGAATTTAATTTAATTTGTTCAATGCTAGTATCAACTTGATAATATATTTACTATTATATTAGAGAAAGTTGTTATTAGTATGCTTCAATCTACAACAGTGCACTCTGTTTTTAATAAAATTATCTCACTTAGAATTTCTTCTTGTGACGATTACGCATTGACAAGATATAGCGAAGAAGTAACTTTAGACGAGTTGAGAGTTTTTATTAATGAAAATACTGAATCATGGGCAGGCTGTAAGTATCTTCCTAATAAAAGTCATCTATTTCAATATTGGGACAATTTAAATAGAAACTTGAATCAGGGTATTGAAGCTGCCCGTAATGTAAAACGCAGTGATGAGGAGCAGATTGTTAACTGCATTTTATCCCAATTATCTATGCCCCCTATAGATGGCGACGAATGTAGAAATTCAATAAACTCGAACGTAAAAATACAAAGAGAATTAACTATTAACTCACCGTCGACTTACGATGATGACTATCTAAAAATTTTTTGAATTTGTCGATCATATTTCTAAACAATTAGCAAAGGTTAACTCAATCGAATATTTAGATGATGCTATCACATGTTACATTTCATATTCTAAGAATCCTTCTTCTACAATTAGCAGCTTAGATTCCATTTATCCATATATTGCTAAAACCGCCTTATATTGTTTTTAGAGAATATGTCTTCAGTGATAAGGAAAATTGGAATCGAATCATTTATAAAACTCTAAATAGATATGAAACGATTCTTAAATCTCAAAAACTCCTTCAATCTTTCCTTGAAAGAGACAGAAGACACTTTAACTAAAATCAGTGATTTTGCTGAAAAAGAGCATAACAATTTACTTGCTCTAGAAGAAACCTATAGAGAAAAAATCAAACTCGAGGTTCCTGAAAATCTTTGGAATGAACAGGCGCGTCATTACTCAGACTCTGCTGACAGATGTATTGTTTTTATTATTTTTACAGCATTTGTTTTTTATAATTCTTCTTTCTCACCTTCTTCCAAACTTGCTTAATCTCCAAAGTGGTCCTTCTTGGTTCTCTCCGACCCTTGCTCTTGTTTCTGCAATCTCTTTTGTGCTCTATTTAATACGCGTATTTATCAAGCAATTTCAGTCTAATAAACATCTAGAAATTACTTGTAGAGAACGAGCTGCTCTGACACGCTTTTTATCAAGCACTTGTTTACGAATCAAACAAATCTGGAAATGATGAAGTTGAATTAATAAAAAGAGAAACAACGACTACTTATTTTCCAAACCCTTTTTCACCATTGCTGATACGGGATTAGTGAAAACTGATTCCAGTACTCAAAAATATTGAAACATTATTATCACTAATTAAACGATCTTAGAAACTTAGTAGGAGAATCCTTATGATTAATCCAGAAATTTATCTTGCTGAAAATATCATTTATGACTGGAATAAATATAAGAAGAAATATTCTAAGAAATTATCTAAAGAAATATTGTTGTTTTGGAATTCTCAGAAGATATCTAAGCGCTTATCTGTAATTGGTTTCGTTGCAATACTAATCTCTATTGTCATTTTTTTCGCTGCTTACAGTTCTTCTATTGCTAAATATAATTGCACAGTATTTAATCCCGTATCCTATAATTTCTCAAGTTCTAAATTTTATACTGAACTTCTTGCATACACCGTTTTTTTAACAATTAGTTCATTTTTCTTAATTATTGGTGTAGTTTGTATACTGTGTTTTGTATACCTAGAGCATGACGCCATAGTTCATGGTTCAGAGTTTTACAGATATTGGGCTCCAAAATTCGCCAATTTTCTTAACAATAGATTTGATAATAAGTTATTGCTCAGTTTCATAAACGACCATATAGCTTTCCTTGAATCAGAGCAAGCCCGTCTTGCACAATTAGCTCAAGGCATAATAATAACAATCTTACTTAACATCGTTCTTGTTCGACTGATAGAACATATTGAACTATTTTCCATTGACTTCTTGGCTATCATTGTTTTGTATTGTATTTGCAGCTATATTAGTTCTGACTAGTTTTCAACGTGCAGCTTTTCTTTTTAATGGTGCCTCATATTCAAAATTATTGCGCGCACGAGAAGTAAAGTTGCTTTTGCAACTAGAAATTTTACTAACAGACAGTCAGTCAAATGCCAAAATAGTAATGGGCTGAAATGATTCAACTGCTATTTTCTTAAGATTGCTTTTAGATATTGCTCGATTGTTTTCACATTTCCTAAATCAATCTGTCTGATAAATTCGGAGCCAATCACTGCCCCATCAGCACCATTTGAAAGCACTTCTTTGATACCCTTGTTGTCTTTGATTCCAAATCCTACAAAGGCAGGCAAATCAGAAAACTTTCTTAGTCTTTTGATTGTCTCAATATACGCATGTTGACTTGATAAGTCTCCTCCTGTTTTTCCTGCGGCAGAGACTACGTATGCAAAATGCGTTGACTCATTGATGGATTGTTCCATTTCTAAATCCGACATAGATTCAGAGAATATTCTTACAATTCCCGAGTAATCATTACGTGATTGAACGCCATCGACACAAAGAACTGCATCATAAATCCAATATGGCAGTTCTCTAACCTTGAAGTTTTCCAACCCCTCTGCATAAGTCATGAGCACAATACGTGAGGAAAAGATCCTCCTAACTTTAAGGAGCTCTTCTCGAACAACGTCAGCATTTAGCATAGGCAATGTTAGTTCATGCGTCTTTTTGATTGTCTCGCCATCCATAAAAGGATTACTTACCGGTAGTCCAATCTCAACACATCCGATACCGTGTCCTTCAATCTCTTGAAGGACACGGTAGAACATTTCCCAATTTGGATATCCCAGCGGCAAATACAGCGCTAGTTTCCTTGCTAGTTCATTATGCTCATTACCGCTGGAATACTTTTGCATTAGAGATCCTTAGAATGGAAGAGCGTGAAGAATGTAGCCAAGAAGTGGGCCATATACGCAATAGTCGGTCTCAGAGAGAATACGCATGATTGGCTCATAAGATCCAACAAATGGCAGAAGCAGAGCCTGACCAAAAATAAGGATAAAGCCATTGGCAAGTGAGCCAATTACTGCACCCCTAGCACCACCATGAGCATTACCAAATATTGCTGTTGCTGCACCAGTAAAGAATGTTGGAATAAGCGCTGGGAAAACAATAATTGGATATCCAACTGCAGCAAGAATTACCATGCCTACAAGTCCAGACAACAGACTACAAAGGAATCCAACAATCACGCAGGTTGGATAACCTGGGAACAGAAGAGGAACATCAAGACCGGGCTTTGCTCCAGGAATAATCTTATCTGCAATACCGTGGAATGCTGGAATGATCTCTGCAAGCATCATTCGAACGCCAGTAATAATAACGGTAATCCACATACCAAAGCTAATACCCTGAAGAATTGAATAGACCAAGACGTCCTGTCCTCCAGAAATGTTTTTCCATAACCCATGCAGGATCTGCAACAATGCTTACACAAAGGAAGAGCAAAGTCATTACCAGCGTTAGAGCAATAGTCATCTCGCGAAGGAAAGCAAACTGCTTTGGAATTTTGATCTCTTCGAGGTCATGTTCTTTGTTACCAAAAGCTTTTGCAAGATATGTTGAAATCAGCAGGCCGGTAGAGCTTGAATGAGCAAGAGTAATCTCTTCTCCACCCTTAACACCCTTAATGCAATGATTAACATAGGCGCAAGAGAAGGTCATATAGCATCCGAGAAGTACTGAGCCAACAGCAACAATTCCCCAGAAATCAAGCGGTGTGTTGTACTTAAGTAGCGCGGCAATTAGGCCTGCAAAAAAGAATGCTACATGTGCCGAAAGATGAACAAACTTGAATTTTGTAAATCTTGCCAAAAGCAAGTTAATCAAAAATCCGAATGCAAAAATAAGAGAGAGCTCTGTGCCAAGATCAGTCATATATTCAGCACTAGCAGTGCCAATATCAGTGGCAGGAACAGAGCCATTTCCGAAAGCTTCCAATCATTGTTGCCAAGGGCAAAAGCGCCATTCCAAGCGTTTGTCCTCCAACATTGACCATTGTAAAGCCAATCATTGCTTTAATCGCAGATGGAAGAAGTTGACTCCACTGTCTCTTCATTGCAATCATTCCGATTACAACGACTAGTCCAATGATAAATACTGATTGACTTAGATAATGATTGACGATGTAAAGAAAAATCTCCATGACACTATCCTTCCATCTGGTTAATGTGCTGCATTAGCTGATCTTTTAGATATGCCTTATCCATCATGTTGTCGATGCGAATTATTGGAACAGAAGTATCCCTCAGAGCATCAGCAAAATCTGATGTAGTAATAACTAAATCATATGCAGATGGGTCTACGGAGCCGATATCTGACGCGTCAACAGTTCCGTCAATTCCTTCGGCATCTAAAATCTGCTGGGTAAATAGCCTCATCATCATGCTACTGCCTACACCAGCGCCACACACTGTTACAACTTTAATCATAATTACCTACCTCCTACTTGTAATTGCGATTACTTCAGCAGCTTTGTCTGCTTTTAATATCTTCTGAACGTTTTCCTCATCGCTTAGAAGTTCTGCCAAATCTGCAAGTGCATTTAAATGCGTTTGATGATCTATTGCACAAAGAGCAACTACTAGTTGTACTGGGTCATTCTTTGGGTGTCCAAAATTTACTGGCTGCTCAAGAGTGATGAGCGAAAAGCCAATACCTAGAGCGCCTTCTTCTGGTCTTGCATGAGGCATTGCGATGCCTGGGGCAATAACAATATAGGTTCCGTTGATTCGGACATTTTCTATCATTGCCTCAATGTACTCTTCCTTTGCAACACCTTTCTTTACTAATAATCTTCCAGCCTCCCTAACTGCATCGTCGCTATCTTTGGCACAGTAATGTGTTTCAACTAAATCTTCTGTAAGGACTTCTTCTAGCATTGGGCAATACCTTTCTTCTTTAACCTGCTTAGGCAAAAAACCTAAATACTCTTCGAGTTTTTTCAGTAAGGTTTTTTTGTCAGATTTACTAAGAGTTACTGTTTGTGAAAACGATGGATATAATTTCATCCGGAGAAATAGTTTTTTCACTCACTCTGAGAATATTTTCAATTTTTCTTTGATCTCTTAAGTCAAGCTGAGGGGAAACTTCAACAACCTTGACGTTCTTATACGTAAAAGGAAATGTACTGACGACAAAATCAATGTTGTGATTTTCAAGCCATTTCTGTGCTTCATTCGATCCAAAAGTTCCCAGTACTGAAACTTCATATTTGGACTCTAGTCTTGAAGAAACTATTTCAGATGTAGCCACACCAGCATGACAGACCACAATCACCTTAGGTCTTAGTTCGACAGGCCTTTTTGTTCTCTCCTGGGAAGCCATGAAGAACATAGTAAGAAATGCAATTTCGTCATCAGAAAAGGAGACTGAAAGTCCCTTTTCCAAAATAGAAATTGATTCAGCTGTCGCTTTATATAAGCCTTCAAACTCATTTACTACATAATTTAAAAGTGGATTGTATACTGCTTCTCCACTTACAGCACGCCAGTATGCAGGTCTTAGGTGATTAAGTATGCTTTCAAAAAGCTTTTCGTCATTGGCAAAATTCGATGGTGTAACCAGCTGATCCATTTTGTTGATGAATTCAGAAACTAAAATTCTCAGCCTGATCCAGTTTTCGGAGATATAATCACTCATCCCGACAACAGTTGATTCTCTAAATTTTGCTGAAAGGAAATACAGCTCATCCTCTGTAATGTCTTCACCATAGAGTTCTTTTAAATTATCTACACATTTATTTACTGCACCGTATTCAGGACTGCCCAGCAAATCCGGTTTATCAATGTTGCAGGGAAGACCAAGAAGCTTATTCCCCTTAAATCTTGCAATGGATACAAGCATGTAAGCAATTAACTTTTGCTGTGCATTTTCCGAATACTCAACTTGAAGACAATTTGATATTTCATCTATTGAAGTTTTTATTTGATTGATTCGTTCATTGTTCTGCACACTTATAAATGCATTTAGGTATGGCCAATCTTTTGTTAAGTTATCAGCAAAAAGGCCTCTTATCTTGAGTTCGTTGCCTGTGACTGATACACCTTTAAAAGGAGTAGCCTCTACGCAGAAATAACTTCCAGTGAAACTCTTTTTAATTTCATCCAAATCTCTCTGGATTGTATTTTTAGAAACCCCAATAGCATGCTGAAGTTCTGAAATTGATATTTCTCTTGCCCGTAAGATGACAAGATTGAGAATAACTCGTCTTCTCATTTCTGGATCAAGATAAAAAAATATCGTCTTTTTTCACCAGCTCTGAAAACTCAATTTCAACTGGAGCTTCATAGGTCAAAATGCCTCTTACATTTTGAATTGAAGTAAGGCCTTGAGAAATCAAAAGTTGGTTTAAGGTCGATAGGTCTTTATAAACAGTTCGAGAGGTTACATTGTGCTGCGTCGCAAACTTCTCAACAGAAATCTGGTCAGCTTCCCGGCACAATATATTAAATAAATTTTCCACTCGACTTTTCATTTTATTTCCACCTCACAATTAGGTTATATGCTGTTTTGAGACCGAACAAATATCATTTGATTCATCTACTTTGAAGCAAATGGGAAGCTCCCTTATACATCAAAGTATTAATTATTTTTTTCTGCTCAGTTTAATCTTTTCAATCATAAAAACAAGACCTCGATGATTGCTCATCGAGGTCTTGTTCCTCTGGATCAATATTTATTAGCAAACCTATCCCAGCAGTGTGTCCCTGCCGTAAGCCTCGCGCCATGCAACAGAGAACTCATCAACAGCAATCTTTGTTCCAGGATGATCCATCATGGTATAGACAATATCAGGTGGAAGGGTGACCGCATCGATGCCACCAGAGATGAGCGCATGAACCTGCTCAGTATTCTTAAACGATGCAGCAAGAATCTTAGAATTCAGTCCATGAGTCTCAAGCATCTGCATAAGGTCAAAAACCTGACCGATACCGTCGCCGTAGTTGCACATGCGGTTAACATAAGGAGCCAGGTAATCCGCGCCATTCATGGCCGCCAAAAATGCCTCGTCCGCAGAATAAATAGCGGTTGCAAGAACACCAAGACCCTCGGACTTGAGCTGTTTAATTGCTTTGTATCCGTTGCGGGTAACAGGAATCTTCACATAGGTATTCTCGGGACGAAGGCCGCATATATAACGAGCCTCTTCCAGCATCTTCTGATAGTCAGTTGAAACAACCTGCACAAAGAACTTTTGCTCAGGCAACAGGTACTCCACGAACTCCTTGATTACCTGTTCAGGTTGCTTACCACTTCTAGTGATGATTGCAGGATTGGTGGTAACTCCATCAATAGTCAAAAGCTCATCAAGTTGCTTAACTGCCTCAAGATCAGCTGTATCCAGAATAAACTCCATGCGTGACTCCCCTTCATCACTAGGGCATCTATGTGCTAAGAACTATTCTAGCCGTTGTACTTCTCGTCATAAGCTGGTATTTCGTCTTATCTCCAAACGGCGACGTATGTGAAGTGCTAATCGGAATCTGCAGCGTCTACCAGTGGAATCCTAATGGTAAACACAGAACCCTGAGGGTTGTTTTCAGAGACTGTAATGGAAGCTCCATGTCGCTTCAAGATAGTTTTAACCAGCGAAAGACCAATGCCTGCGCCACCAAACTCTCTGGATCGTGACTTATTCACCCTATAGAATGGCTCAAATACAAGTTCTCTTTGCTCTGGAGCTATGCCTACTCCTGTATCGGCAATAATAATCACGCCTTCTTGACCCCTGGTTTCGAGAGTAATGTTAACTAAACCTTCTTCATTGTTATAACGAATGGCATTTTCAACCAGGTTGTAAAGAGCTCGATATAACAGATTGGTATTTCCTTTAACGATAAAGGTCTGTGCCTCAGATTGTGTATCAGAATGTGCATCAATCTGCGTATTAACCTGCACGTTTACCATATTATTTTGAGCAACCGATTCAAGATCATCCACGACCGTTTTAATTACTGAATCAAGAGAAACGTCCTCAGTCTCTCCTAACTCAGATGTCTCCGCAAATTCCAAAAGGTCAGTGATGATAGAAGATAGGCGGTCAATGTATGTCTCCATCGTAGTTACAAGCTCGTCATATTCATGCTGTTCGCGTTTCTTTTTCTTAAAAACATCCAGCTTGGTTCTCAGTACGGTAATTGGCGTTCTGAGCTCGTGAGCTGCGCTAGCCGAGAAACGCCTCTGCATTGCAAATGCTTCATCTAGTTGCTCAGTCATCTGATTAAATGACTTAACCAGCTCTTGAATCTCTTCTCCACCGCCCTCAATTTCAATGGAATCAGACAATGTATTTGGGCTCATTTCTTTCATGTGAGCAGAGAGTTGTTGAACTGGCTTGGTATAGTGGCCTATTAAAAAATAAGCTACACAGCTTCCTGCAGCAATCACAACAAGCAAGATACCCAGCGCGTCAAACAAAATAGAGCGTTCAATAGCATCTACGTCTAAAACGATAGAAAGAGCTCCCTGATTGATGGCGTTGGCTGCAGCTAGTTCCAGCAGCTCAGAAGTCGAGCGATACACAAGCCAGGTCAAAACAACGCAACAGCACACCAATAAGCCCACCATAAGAAGAGTGAGTTGGGCACGTATCGAGCGCATTGGCTTTGAGATTATTTCACGTATCTTAGTCATCGCTGTCCCTCTTAAAGCAATAACCCTCTCCTACTTTGTTAGAAATTGGGTCATATCCAAGAGCTTCTCGTAACTTTTTTCGTACTGAAAATATGTGAACACGCACAGAATTGCTGAATAAGTCCACGTTGCTATCCCACGCATGAGTCATGAGCTCTTCACTGCTCACAACCGCTCCAGCATGTCGCATCAGATACTCTAGAATTGCAAGTTCTTTCTTGGTGAAATTGACCTGAGCATCTCCAACAAAAACTTGTCGAGCCGTAGTGTCAAACCGAAGTTCTCCCAACGTCAAAGACGCTTCTCCATGCGTATATTCGCGGCGCAGGAGTGTCCTCATACGGGCCTCGAGCTCACCAAACGCAAAGGGTTTTATAAGGTAGTCATCAGCACCCGCATCTAATCCAACAATGCGATCAGACACCGATGAACGCGCAGAAAGAATCAGCACCTTGGTCTCTGAGTGCTCCGCTCGTAGTGTACGCAGCAAATCAAGTCCATCGATACCAGGAAGGTTAAGGTCAAGTAGAATCAGGTCATATTGCTCAAGCTGAGCCATTTCAAGAGCCTGAGTGCCGTTGTCGACAAGATCAACATAATAACCGTCCAGCTCAAGCCCCTCTCCAATAGAGGCAAGAAGCTCCTTTTCATCTTCTACTACAAGGATTTTCAATTCTTCCCTTTCAAATGCAGCTTGATACTATTTGCAAGCATTAGAGTACGCCTGGACCAAGCTCAATTGACTCAGCCCAGGCGTACTTCATACAACACTTCAAATGCTAACCGATTGAACCCTACGGCGAGAAGTTCTTCTCGCCGTGTGCCGTGAGCGGTATGTAAGTTTCTATAACCTACTTTGACTGAGCAAGAGCCTGGTCAACGCGCTTTTGAAGCTCGCTGCCTTGAAGCTTGCTGGAGCCACCGGTAATTGGATCGCCCACAAGTCTACCGTTCTGGTCAATAACCATAGTAGTTGGGAACGCTGTTAGGCCTTCGATAACGTGACCGCCATCGCTGTGAGGATCAAGAGCGACGTTTCCGTAGGTAACGCCCTGCTTCTGGAGAATATTCACAGCCTCCTTCTTAGCGTCGTCCGTGTATGCGGCTTCGGCGTTAACACCCAAGACATTGACACCTTTGTCCTTATAGGTATCAGCAAGTTCTTGAAGCATTGGCATCTCCTGAATGCAGCCAGTACAGCCATTGAACCAGAAGGTCAGAACAGTGACCTTATTCTGTCCAAATACGGTGTTGTCATAGGTAGCGCCAGTAGTGATATCTGTTGCCTTAAAATCTGGGAAGGTATCTCCATCTTTGAGATGCAGTTTTGATGCTGCCTCAGGTGGAACTGCAGCAGAATTCTGCTGCTCGGCAGTTGGGGCGGTTGTTGTGCCTGTGTTGCCAGTACCACCAACGCTGCATCCAACAAGCGCAACTGCCATAAGCAGGCAAGCGACATACGTCAGGGATTTTTGTGACAAATTTTTTCATTTCATAGTCCTTTCTGTCTTTTCTACGTACGAAACGTAGCTATACACGTTTTATGACACTTACTTTATTGAGCTTGTCGCCTGTAGATCAGCCAAGTGCTTTGCTGTAGCAACCTTTTCCGACTGCTCAATTTTTCTTGTTGATTAACAGGAGCTTTGCATCAATCGCATGAACAGGACATACCTTTATGCACTCTCCGCAGCGAATGCACTCAAGAGCTGCGTTATTCTTCGTAATATCTACGTCCATCTTGCATGTACGCGCACACTTTCCGCAGCTTACACAAGTCTCCTTATCAACTCGATACTGCAAAATCGAGATGCGATTAAACAGAGAATAAAAAGCTCCAAGCGGACAAATCCATTTGCAGAAGGGGCGGTAAAACATGATGCTCAACAGCACAATGGTGCACAAAATGCTGAACTTCATCGTAAAGAGTTTGCCAAGAGCCGCCTTAATGCTGCTATCTGCCAGAGAAAGCGGAATTGCTCCTTCCAGAATTCCCTGTGGACAAACATACTTGCAGAAATAAGGCTCTCCCATCCCTACAGCGTTTTGAATCAAAGCTGGTAAAGCCCAAACGAGCACAATCAAAATAGCGTATTTCAAATAACGCAAAGCTTTTGAGCTTTTTAGTGCTGAATTTTTTAGGGAACGGGATCTTGTGAAGAAGATCTTGTACCCAGCCAAACGGGCATAGAAATCCGCAAACAAACCTGCCCAACAAAGTTCCGATAAGAATCAAAATACCCGTGATGTAATACGAGAAACTGAATTTAGATGACCCAACCACCGCCTGAAATGCTCCAATGGGGCAAGCTCCCGTGGCTGCTGGACAGGAATAGCAATTAAGTCCAGGGACACAGACTGACTTTTGCAGGACCGGTATAGATGGTTCCCTTAACAAAATTTGGCAGGTGAGGATTGGTCAAAAATGCTGCACATGCCTGTACGAATCCTCTTTTGGTGACGAATTTCCACACTTTCTTTCCAAGAGATTTAACTCCCGAGAGTACTTTCACTGCAGGTCACCTAGCCAATACCTACGCACTCAAGGCAGATTCGTACCGCTTTTCCCAAAACAGTCTGAACCTCTCCACGAGATGCGCCATAGACTACAAAACACACAGCCTAGCAACATAAATAAAATAGGTAGGATTCGTAGCCGACAGCTCCAGCCGCAAGCTTGCTTTGATTTCATAGATACTCCCTTCTCCTGCTATCTAGTACAACAGAAGAGGTGTTAAATCACTGTTAAGCTGATTTAAATTTTCCGGGAAGGGTTGCAAATAGCTGCTCGAATATCTTTTGAATTTCTATGAATGTCATGGCAGTACCAATGACTCTTAAATACATCTTGAATGTGGCTCAAGTGTGACCCAAAAAGTTACCATGAAATTTTTTTATATAAATATCCGAACTTATAAAATATGCAATCACATAAAACCGCAGGTATATAGCTTGCGAGAAAATCAGACCTTCTCGCCATCGACTCACGAGGCAAATTTCAAACATCCAAAACACATCTAAGTCGGATATTCTGCCAAAAAGACGTATACATGACGCTGAAAAATACCTAAAACATGCAGAATATCGTCATTTGGTGTGTAGTATGCACGCAATTAAGCAGAATATCCGACATAGGTGTGTTCCTTAGAGACAGAATTTATCGATAGTTAAATTTCTTATATAAGTCTATTCATGCTTAAGCATATTAGATGAAGTTTATGCATAAAAAATGTATATCGAGCATTGAGGCTCTCTAATTGTCAGACAGTGAGTCCTAGTTGTCCGGTTATCTTGATTAAAAGCTTGCCAATTCTTCAGCGAGGCCTACCAAGACTGCACTATTTTGTACGCCAGTCTAAAAGCCGACATTAACACGCTACAAAAAAGCTGGTAATCCGAAAGGATTACCAGCTCAAGGTCAGCATGTTTCTCGCCACATGAGAAAGTCACGTGAGCAGCGCTTGCGCCCGGAGGCCGCGCGGACCTGCGCTCGCCGCGACGCCGCGCTCGTTGCGCTCTTAGTGGGTTGCATCCTCGAAGAACTCCCATGCCTGAGCGTCGGTTGCGCCCTCGTGGACGATCATACGGACAGCCTCAGCCATCTGTAGAGGATGTGTGCTCTGGAAGATATTACGGCCCATGTCAACGCCGCGTGCACCCTTGCGAATAACGTCGTATGCAAGGTGCAGAGCGTCGCGCTCAGCAAGCTTCTTACCACCAGCAACAACAATTGGAACTGGGCAAGCTGCAACAACTTCCTCGAAGTCCTCGCAGTCGTAAGTCTTAACAATCTGGCAGCCCATCTCAGCGATGATACGGGTTGCAAGCTTGAAGAAGCGACCAGTGCGCTCCATGTCCTTACCAACTGCGCAAACGCCAAGAGTAGGAATGCTATAGCGGAAGCCAGCGTTAATGACCTGGCTGAGGTTATCGATGCTGGAGAGCTGTCCATCAGCGCCAATGAAGGTCTGAACAGCCATGCAGTCTGCATTCATACGAATTGCGTCCTCAATATCAACAGCAACAACCTCGTGAGAGAGATCGGACTGCAGCATAGAAGAACCAGAAGAAACGCGAAGAGCGATACCCTTAGAAACCTCAGGAGAAACACAGGTCCTGATTGCGCCACGGGTACCCATGAAGCAGTCAACATAAGGAGCAAGCTGTGGAAGCAGCAGGTCAAGACGCTCGAGACCAGCGGTTGAACCCATGAAGTAACCGTGGTCAAATGCGAACATTACAGTGTTGCCGCTCTTTGGATCAAAGATGTTGGAGAGGTGCTTCTGCATACCCCAGTCGAGGTTGTTTGCACCCTTTACATAAAATCCCTGATTGTTAGCAAAGGAGTGTCTACGTGATAATCCTTAGCTACTTTCAATCCGTCCAGATCTGCCATGAAAATCCTTTCAATAAAACCTTAAAGCTCGCAGGGGGGAAGTGTGGTTCTTCGGCGGCTCCCCCTAGAAGAACCACCCCGAGAGGACCACCCTCCTCTACGGCTGAATTACCTCATAAGCTGGCGAGAAGATCGTTCTTCTCGCCAGCCGTGAACTTACGCCTTGATTAGAAGGAGTAGTTGTTCATGTTGTCCTTGGTGAAGACAAGGCGCTCAGGAAGCAGGACAACGCCGTTGTTCTTCTCGGCAGTCTTTGCACCCTCGGCGATGGAGTCGTTAGGCTCAACCTTGACATCGCCGATGCTTGGGATGGAGATGGTGTCGCCAACCTTGACCTCGTTACCAGCTGCGAGGAATGCTGCAACGTAGCAGCCCATAGCGCCCTGAACTGCGCAGTCCCAGAGGCCCCAGTTGTAGATGGTGCCGTGCTCGCAGTAGGACTTGATGGACTGTGGAGAAGCAAAACCGGTGATGGTGATCTTCTTCTCGTCGTAGCCCTTGTTCTCTGCAGCCTGGAGCTGACCAGGAAGAGCGGTGGAGTCGTTGCAGATGATCAGGTCAATCTCTGGGTAAGCGTCGAGGATTGCCTCACCAATGGTAATTGCCTGCTCTGCGTCCTGGTTGGAGTAGTAGTTCTCGTGGACGTTCTTCCACTTAGGATACTTCTCCTTGATAATCTTCTGTGCAGCTACCTGCCAGGAGTTCTGGTCGGTAACGGTTGCCTGGGAGTAGTGCCAGACATAGGTAATCTCGTCCTTCTCTGGGTCCTTGCCGCGCTCCTTGAGGCCAGCAACGCCCATATCAACAAGCATCTGACCAAGGATCTCTGGGGTACCCTGAGAAACCATGAGGGTACGATCCTCTGGGTTAGCGTCTGAGTCCCAAGTGGTAACTACGATACCAGAAGCAGTTGCCTTCTTCAGTGCGTCGGAAACGCCCTTTGCGTCAACGGTGGAGATGCTGATTGCGTCTACGCCGTTAGCAACTGCCTGGTTGATGACGGAAACCTGAGCGGAAACGGATGCGGTTGCGTCGCCGATGTAGTCAACGGTGAAGCCCCACCCTTGGACTTGTCCTGTGCGCCCTTGTTTGCGGACTCGAAGAATGCGTTGCCGGTGACCTTAGGAATAAATGCTACGGTCTTACCCTTGACGTCTCCGCCACCCTCGGACTTCTTGGTCTCTTCCTTCTTCTCGCCACCACCACTGCAGCCTGCCAGAGCGAGGCCAGCGCTAACTGCGGTGATACCAGCGGCACCAATAAAACCACGACGAGTAATCTCTTGCATAGGTAACCTCCCTTGTCTGTGCCTAAGGCACAATTTCCCCAAAGCTTATGCCTTTGTTTTTACTGCTGCTAGAAAGCAGCGATTTCAAAAAAACGTACCAATATTTGTTCCGCTTGCCGCCGATCGAGCAACGATGACAACAACCAGCAGGACACCAACAGGAATATCCAGGTACTGTGGGCTTACCTTGAAGCACAGTGGCAAGCCAAAGCGCAAAAATGCAATAACAAACGAAGCAAGTGCGGTACCAACGATGGAGCCCTTACCACCAGTGGAAAGCGTGCCGCCCAAAACAACTGCGGTAATGATGTCCATGGTAAGGTCGGCGCCAAGATCGGACTTAGCGGTACCCAGGTAAGCGGTCAGAACAACACCTGCAATAACAGCGGAAACTGCGGTGAGCATGTAGGTGGACATGATGACTGCTCGGCTGTTAATGCCAGAGAACTCAGCTGCGCTCTGGTTAACGCCAACCAGGGTAATGCGGCGACCATACTTGGTCTTGTGCAGCAGAATAAACGCAATGACCAGCATCAAGATGTAGATAAGCAGCTGGAATGGGATGACGCCAAAGAGCTGGAAGTTAGATACAAACTTGAAGTCCTCGGGAAGCCACCAATTCCCTGATAGCTCTCGGTCTTGGAGAGCGTGGAGATGAGCAGCGCCAGGCCGGAGTACAGGAAGCTACCGCCCAGGGTAACAACCATTGCTTGCACTCGGCAGTACGCAATCAAGAAGCCGGAAAGCGCACCACAAGCAACAACCAGGACAAAGGCAACGCCCACGGCGCCCCAGATAGGAAGACCAAAGTCCTGCCAGCCAACGCCAATGGTGATGGACGTCAGACCAACCAGAGACGCAACCTGGATGTCGATGCCGCCGGTAACCATAACAAGCGTTACAAAGAGCGAGATCATAAAGACTGGCAGGTTATCGTTAATGCTGGTAAACAGCAGTGCTGGACGTAAGAACTTGCCGTTTGCAGCACCAAAAATCACAAACTCAAGCACAAGCAGGCCAATAAGAATCATGTTCCAGCTTGTCTGGCCCTTGGACAAAAAAATCCCTTAAGTGTCTTCATCATTAGCGAACACCACCCTTCTTACCTGAAGGGCTCAAAGCTGCCTCACCAAAGTCTGCAATCTGCTCTGCAAGTACCTCGGAAGTTGCCTTTGGAGAAACACGTGCGTTCAGACGAGCGTGCCTGTTCTGAACAATGGAGCGATGCTGAAGCAGGGCGTCCACAACAACAATGACAATCAGAATAACGCCGGTAATTGCGTTGTCGTAATTTGACGAGAAGCCCATGAAGACCAACAGGTAGCTGATGGATGCCATGATGACGGAACCGACAGCTGCACCAAGGACGGAGCCAACGCCACCAAGCAGACTAACGCCACCAAGAACGCAGGCTGCAATAGCCTTCATCTCGTAGCCGTTACCGCTCATTGGGGTAACAAAGCCAATACGGCTGCAGAAGATAATGCCGCCGATAGCTGCCATAACGCCGCAGATGACGTATGCCAGAATCTTGGTCTGAAGAGCTGGAATACCAACCAGGGTTGCACCGTTAGCGTTATCGCCAACTGCTGCAAACCAGCGACCACGACGGGTCTGGGTTAGTGCAAAGTGAATCAGAATAACCAGTGCGATAACTGCGCAGTAGTAAACCGTGAAATCGCCAATACCAGTTACTGCCGAGAAGTCCTTGAACTCCTTAGGAAGGTTCTCAACCCACTGGCCGTTGGTGTACACGTAAACAATACCGCGCAGAACACCGTTGGTACCCAGGGTAAAGATGAGCGATGGAGCCTTCATAACGGCAACGCCCCAGGCGTTGACTAGGCCAATTGCTACACCAATAAGAATACCTACCAGGCAAGCAACGGGAAGTGGAGTTCCATCTCTCAGCATGCTGCCAACTACCACAGCAACAAGACCCAGGTTAGAACCAACAGAAACGTCAATCTCACCAATGAACAGGGTGAAGGCCACACCAACAGCGACCAATGTGTAGACAACGGACGTGTTAAAGCAGGCAGCAATTGTTGCTGGCGTCAAGAATGCAGGATTCATTGCACCAACAATAATAAAGAGAGCAATCAGAAATGCGAGGCTGCTCAGTCCCTAGCCTTGAGAAGGCGCTTTACAAGATCCATACGTCACCTCCTACAATCCAAATGCAGCGGACATGAGGTTGTCCTGCGTAATTTCTTCTTTTTTGAACTCGTGATTAATGCGTCCCTGGTACATGGTGAACGCACGGTCAGCAAGCTCAATAATCTCTTCCATATCAGAAGAAATCAGAAGAATAGAAACGCCTTGCTTACGAAGCTCCTGCAAAACGGCGTACACATCACCACGAGCAGCAGCGTCAATACCACGAGTTGGCTCGTCCAAAATAACAACCTTTGGAGCAACCGAGAATGCACGGCCAATAACAATCTTCTGCTGGTTACCACCAGAGAGGCCGCCTACCTCCTGATCAAGGCCAGTGACCTTGGTGCGGAAGTTATCAACGTAGTTCTGAGAAACCCTATCTTCTTCTTTGCGGTTAAGCAGCAACTTACCAAGAGAAGAGTTAGCAAGCAGAGAGCTTGTGGTGTTCTCGGCAACGTCACGAATTCTAAACAGACCGTCGTTGAAGCGGTCTTCTGGAACATAGCTCAGACCTGCAGCAATAACGTCTTTGGTGGACTTACCAGTAATGTCTTTGCTGTCAACAAATACCTTGCCGCCCAACACCTTATCCATACCGTAAATGGTGGTAGCCATCTCTGATCTACCAGCACCAACGATACCTGCAAGACCAACAATCTCGCCTGGATAAATGTTGAGGTTTACGTCAGCAAAACCATAACCCGTGAACTCAGCAAGCTCAAAGATAGGTTCTGCGTCGTAATCAATGTTTGCGCTCTCGGCAATCTCTTTCTTAATCTCAGCTGCGTCTGGTGGAAGAAGTCCACGCACAAGATCTTCTCGCGTAAAGTCCTCTACCTTGCCGCGCATAGCCATAACGCCGTCGCGCAGAATACCGATGCTGGTAGAAATCTCAAAGACCTCTGCCAGGCGGTGTGTGATGTAGATAATGCCAATGTTCTTCTGCTTGAGCTCCTGGACCACCTTGAACAGGCTCTGTACCTCGTCAAAGGTAAGTGCGGAAGTTGGCTCGTCTAGAATAAGAATCTCGGAGTGGCGCATAAGACCACGGAGAATCTCAACCATGCCCTGCTCAGCAATAGAAAGTGTCATTGCTTTGCGGTCTAGGTCAAGCTCCCAGCCAATCTCTTTCATAGTGTCTTCGAGCATCTTGTTAAGCTCAGCTTTTGGAGCCTCAAAACCAATGGTGATATTCTCTCTAACGGTCATGTTAGGGAACAGCATTGGCTCCTGAGGAACCATATAAATACTGTGTGCAAGTGCGGCCTTAGGATTGGAGATATCAACCTTTTGACGATCGATAGAAATTTCTCCCTCATCAGCGGAGTAAATACCCATGATGATCTTCATGAGGGTAGATTTACCGGAACCGTTGCCACCAATAAGAGAAATAACCTCTCCTGGCGCCAAATCTAAGTTAATGCCTTTTAATACCTCGTTGGAACCAAATGACTTCTTGATTCCGCGGACGGAAAGAAGTGTGTCGCACTGCTCGCACACGTCTTTTCCTTCAGGCGACTTTGGGTCAGTGGCATCGATATCGATGTCAAAAGTTTCACCCATAGTACCTCCTACCAAAAATAACAAACGGCCGTACAAAATCTCACACTTTGAAGATATCTATAAATAGGCATTCTTCAAAGCACCGTCACGGCAAACGGTATTATTACTACCGTGAGTGGTATTTTTGATTGTATCATGAACAATAGTCCGCAATACCTCTATACGCAATTATGGTATTTGTAGTATATCTTCCTGTTAATAGGGAGAATAATTACTATAATGAAGTCTAGTATGTTAGATACAAATGTTTTATCATTAAACAAAAGTATCAACAGGAGGATGCATGGACGAACAAACTTATGCACTAGCTACTAAGGCTGCATGGTATTACTACATGGAAGATAACACCCAGGCTCAGATTGCTGAGGTCATGGGCGTTTCTCGTGCAAAAGTTATCCGTCTACTTGAAGAGGCTCGCGCGCAGGGCATTGTTCAGTTCAGCTTCAGAAAGAATGATAGCCAGCGCGTTTCCGCAGAACAGCTCCTTATTGACCGGTTTGGCCTCAAGGACGCTTTTGTGGTCCCAACTCCCCTAGACAGCTCTGCCATTAATCAATCCATTGCCCAGGGCGCAGCTCACTACGTCTCCGATCACCTACGTGAGGACGGCTACCTCAACATTGGCTACGGCGACACCGTCAGCCGTATGCTGGGATTTCTTGCCAAGAACCGCGAGGAATCACTTAACGTTGTAAGCCTTACGGGCGGCGTAAGCTACTACCTGCCATCCGTTGGCACCACCGCCTACTCCATGCACCTGTTCTGACACCGTCTCCACTTGTTGTGTCTTCTCGCCAAGTGCGCGATGCACTTCTTGACGAGAAAAGCCTGCAAGACGTGTCCACTATGACGGAATATGCAGACATGAGTGTGGTCGGCATCGGCGCCGCAGTTGAGGGCGCCACCGTTTTGCGCAACGGCATCCTTAACGAGGGCGAGCTGACCGTGCTTAAGATGCAGGGGGCCGTCGGTGACGTCCTCAATCACTTTATGGATAAAGACGGCACCCTTATTAAGACAGAAATTGAAGATCGCGTCATTAGCACCGATCTGGACAAGCTTCGCCAGCTTAAGAACGTTGTTGGCGTTGCTGGTGGTAAAGATAAAGTTACGGCAATTAAAGCAGTACTTAACGGCGGCTATCTAAACGTGCTCATCACGGATTCAGACACCGCTGCTGAGCTGCTTCTTTCGTAAACAAGGAGGATCTGATGAGAAAGTATCTTCTTGCACTAGACGCGGGAACAGGAAGTATTCGCGCCGTTCTCTTTAGTGTTGACGGTGAACAGGTTGGAGTTGCTCAGCGCGAGTGGGAGCACCATGAGGACCCTCGTTGGCCTGGCAGCATGGACTTTGATTGGGTTGCTGACTGGCAGCTTGCTCTGGACTGCATCAAAGAGGTTCTGACAAAGACCTCTATTGATCCTAAAGAAATCGCTGGTATTTCCACCACCTGCATGCGCGAGGGCATCCTTCTGTATGACCAAGACGGCAACGAGATTTGGGCATGCGCTAACGTTGACGCCCGAAGCGTTGATGAGGTCAAGCAGCTCATTGATATGGACCCAGAGCTTGAGAAGAAGATTTACCAGAAGAGTGGTCAAACCTATGCACTAGGTGCTCTGCCTCGTCTTCTTTGGGTTAAGAACAAGATGCCAGAGATCTACAACAAGGCAGCCAAGATTGGCATGTTCAACGACTGGCTTGCTTACAAGCTCACCGGTATTCTGGCGGTTGAGCCATCAAACGGCAGCACCACCGGCATCATGAGCTTGGAAGAACGCGCCTGGGATCCGGAGATTGCAAAGGAGTGCGGTCTTCGTGATGATCTCTTTGGCCAGGTTATCGAGTGCGGAGAAGTTCTTGGCACTGTAACTGCAGACGCCGCAGCAGAGACCGGCCTTGCCGAAGGTACACCTGTTGTTGTCGGCGGCGGTGATTGCCAGCTGGGCATGATTGGCGTTGGCGCTTGCGAGCCTGGCCAGGCTGGCGTTTTTGGTGGTAGCTTCTGGCAGTACGAGTTCAACACCGATAAGAGCACTCCAGACCCAGATTATCGCGTCCGTGTAAACTGCCACGCTATTCCACAGATTTGGCAGTACGAAGCTCTGGCATTCAAGCCTGGTCTGGTTATGCGTTGGTATCGTGACGGCTTCTGCCAGGCAGAAAAGGCCGAAGCAAAAGAGCGCGGCATTGATGACGTGTATGAGGTCATGAATGAGCGCGCTGCAGAGATTCCTGCTGGTAGCCACGGTATGCTTTGCTGCTTCAGTGACGTTATGAACTACATCCACTGGATCCACGCAAGCCCAACGTTCACCAACTTTGAGCTTGATCCAGAGCGTTTCAATAAGTACACCTTCTATCGCGCAATTTTGGAGAACACCGCCCTTCTCGTCCGCGGCCATATTGAACTGGTCAAAGAAGCTACGGGCAATGAGCCAAGCGAGCTCATCTTTGCAGGTGGCGCCTCCAAGTGTTCTCTGTGGGCACAGATTGTTGCCGATGTTACTGGCAAGAACGTCCGCATCCCAGAGGTCAAAGAGGCAACTGCTCTAGGCGCCGCTGTCCTTGCAGGCTACGGTGTAGGCATCTACCCAAGTATCGCTGAGGGCGCAAAGCGCGTTGTTAAATGGGATAAGACATTCTCCCCTAACCCAGACAACAAAGCTGTTTACGACCAGCTCTATGTCCAGTGGAAGGATGTTTACAAGAGTCAGCTTGAGCTTGCAGAAGAGGGCAAGGTCAAGAGCATGTGGAGAGCACCTGGTCTGTAAACGCCGAGACTCCGCTGCGCCACGGATACGCATAGCGCACAAGAAACGTTTGGTCGCATCAAAAGTTGCCCCTGAAAGGAAAGCAAGATGTTTATTGTCAACGAGAACGATTTTGAGTACAGGTGCGGAGATCACGGCCCTAAGTACCTGATGAAGGGTCCTCGCATGAACTATGCCATGGTCCAGTTCCAGCCAGGCCAGGATTTTCAGGCCCACTACCACAATATCATGGAGGAGAACTTCCACATCCTCCAGGGTAAGATTGACATTGTGGTTGACGGCGAGGTCCACACCCTCTCGGCTGGCGACTTCATCCACATTGAGCCCGGCGAGGTCCACTACGTCAACAACCCTTATGACGAGCCCATCGTTATGGTCTCAACCCTTGCTCCTTTCCAGGAGGTCGACAAGGTTGAGGTGGAGAACCCTACCTACTAAGATCAATATCTGGCGAGAAGATCGTTCAAGCGTGACTTTCTTCTCGCCAGAACAAACGCGAAGAGGGCTGCCTGGCGGCGGCCCTCTTTTTTTTATCGGTTGTCTGACGGTGACGACTAACTTACTGCAGACTAAATGTCTGAGCTGCAAGCTTATCCTTGCCAAAGAGCGGATACACCTCTACTTCAACATCGGACGAGCTAATAAGCTTGTATGCTTGTTCAACATCAAGGCTTGTGCCAGTCTTAATCTTTGTCATGGTGCTTTCCCAATTAACATCACCGCTAGTTACAACTGCGACTTCAAGTTGCTGTCCATCCTGGTACGCTTCGACACGCACCGAACTCATAAATGCAGCTGTCTCATCAGAGTTGTTTGTAAAACTGAACGTGATCTTTGCTGCTGGGTCACCGTTGTAATCAGCGATTTGTGTGAGAGTACCAATGGTCACCTCATACTTTTTCTGGCTGCTTCTCCTCTGACTTCTTTGGCTCTTCCTTCTGCACATCAGAAGTAGATGTGGATGTCGTGCCGCTGTTTCCGCAACCCGCCAAACCAAGAGCGAACAAACTAGAAGCACCTGCATAAATGAACTCGCGACGTGTTAAAGACATAATTCCTCCTATGTTTGATGTGTCTTTTGCCTGTTAAACGCCTTTTTGAACAAGAACACTTACTACAGTGCAGATAGTAGTCGTCGGCTTACAGTCATGTGTCCATCATATTGGACAGTTGGCCTGGTTGTGGAGCGCCTTGTAGATTTTTCAGTGTCGATTGATCCAAAACCCGGGTAATTATGTGTCCACCCGTTCCAAAAGTAGGGTAATTATGTGCCGAAAGGCACATAATTAGGTGGGTTTTGGATCAAAATCGGGTTTCTCGACACATAATTAGTTCACTTTTGGATTAATCGAACTCCAAAAATCTACACGCAATAGTCTCGCGCACATAATTACGTGGGTTTCGGATCGGATACGCCCACAAAAAATGCCACCGGAAGTCTAGCGGCATTTTCAGTTCATATGGGAAAGAAAGAAACACAAGGTTTAGCCGGTCGTTGAAACCGGCTGGGTATTTGCCAAACTTACTTGTTGGACTGCTTAATCATCCAAATGGTCTTGGAGAGAAGAGCAATGTGCTCGTCCATTGCTGCGGAAACAAGGAAATTCTCCTCAGCGTCTGCATCTTTCTTGATCTCTGTTGCGAGTGCACGAATTGCCTCGTAGTCAGCAAGAATGGCCTGGTAAATCTCCTGGGGATTCTTGAATCCCTCTGCTGCCTCGGAAAGAGTTGCGTTCTTGAGGAAGGAATCCATGGAGCCCAGTGGAGAGCCGTCGTTCATCAGAATGAGCTCGGCAACCTCGTCAAGCTGGTCATACATTGCACCGTAAACCCTCGTCGAGGTCAGTGTGGACGTTATAGAATGAAGGGCCGCTGACGTACCAATGGAAGTTGTGAATCTTGTGGGCCTCAACAGCGTAGTTGGCGAGAAGGACGTTGAGTTTGTCGTTTAGCATGGTTAAAACCTTTCTAGCTGATTCCTATTAAATAGGAATGATTACTATTTAATACCTATATTCCCCTCTTTGGATGGGATATACAAACTTTCTAAAATTTTTGAGATGCAATGTTTGAAGTCGCAACCCCACAGTAACCTGCATGATTTTGCTATTGCAGTCGACCTTCACCCAACTTTTTGACAAAACGGTTAAATCACACGGGTTTCTCGCCAAAGGATTGTGGAAAGAAGGCAAAATCAGCGCAATCAAATGTTGAGCGCTCTCTTGCAAGGAGACCACATGTCCAAGATTCCCGAGGGCTACCGTTCAAGTCTTTCGCTCTACGACACGCAGAAGGCCATTGAGCAGGTTAAAAACGTGTTTCTGACCAAGCTGTGTGCCGCGCTGAAGTTGTCGCGCGTCACCGCTCCGCTGATTGTTGACCCGCTTACCGGCATGAACGACAACCTTAATGGTGTTGAGCATCCGGTTGCCTTTGACCTGCCAAACGTTGGCAAGAACGCCGAGGTAGTTCAGTCGCTCGCAAAGTGGAAGCGCTATGCGCTCTGGCGCTATAACTTTGCCGTCGGTCGTGGTCTGGTCTGCGATATGAACGCTATCCGCCGCGACGAACAGCCCGATAACATGCACTCCATTTACGTGGACCAGTGGGACTGGGAGCGCATTATCACGCAGGGCGAACGCAACACTGATACGCTGGAAGACGCCGTCTGTCGCATTGTCGAGGCAATCTGCGGAACCCTTGACGAGCTTAAATGGCACTATCCTCAGCTCAATACGCAGCTCAGCCGTGACGTTGCCTTTGTGACCTCGCAGGAGCTTGAGGACCTCTACCCTACTCAGACGCCTAAACAGCGAGAAGATCTGTTTGTTCGCGAGCATCCAACTACGTTTATCGTGGGCATTGGCAGTGCTTTGAACTCCGGCCAGCCTCACGACTTTAGATCTCCCGACTACGATGACTGGTCGCTCAACGGTGACCTGCTGTTCTGGGATGAGACCTTGGACTGTGCGTTAGAAATCAGTAGCATGGGCGTTCGCGTTGACGCTGAGGCGCTTAAGTCGCAGCTGGCAATCACTGGATGCGAAGACCGCCTCGAACTGCCATTCCACAAGATGCTCATTGATGGCGAGCTGCCCTTTACCATTGGTGGCGGTATCGGCCAAAGCCGTCTCTGTATGCTGCTATTAGAAAAAGCGCACGTCGGAGAGGTGCAGGCATCTATCTGGGACAAGCAGACCGAAGAAATCTGTGCAGAAGCAGGCGTTTCTCTGCTCTAAACCTAACTCAAAGCGTACAGCCTAGAGCGCGTGGCGTTTGATTGTTTACGCAGGCATTTAGCGTGAACAAATAGAATGTTGTTCAATAAGTTGCGCCCTGCTTCCAAAAAATTTTGGTGTTTCTCCTGTTAGCGCTACAATAGAAGTTCAGTTTAACCAATAGCCACTGAGCACTACTGGCGATTTAAGGAGCGACTCTATGAATTGCCCCAACTGCGGAGCTGAAATTGGCAAGCACGCAAAGTTCTGTTCCAACTGCGGACAGAAGCTTTCTGACGTCGTGAACGTCGAGGACTCTCCTGAAAATACTCCAATTGAAGCTAACGTCTCCGCTGAAGACGCTGCTCCCGAAGAAGGCGCTTCGTCAACCGAGGTCGCAACCTCTGTTGAAGGCGCGGCAAACAACCTTGATGAAACTGTCATCGCAGACTCATCTACAGATGATGCAACTGCAGCAGAAACATCACTCTTGGAAGTCCAAGATGACGACACCTACATTACCGCAGATGAAGCTCCTACCACAATTGCTGGTGCTGATCCCGCTGTTGCGACTGAGGAGGAGCCCACAACCTTCATAAATGATCCTGATCGCATCAACGTTTTTGACTCAGAAGACATCGATTCAACTGCTATTTCTCACTTTGATCCATCGCAGTTCACCGTTGTTTCAAGCGGACCTAGTTCCGTTGAGCGTAAACAGACTGAAGATGGCTCTGATTCTCTGCGTAAGGTGGCATTTGGTCTGCTTGCAGCCGTTTTGGTTGTAGGTGTTTTGGTTATGGCCTGGATTATCCAGTCGCATCAAGACAATGCTGCCCAGCGCAGCGCCGTTCAGCAGCGCATTGCAACCTATCAGGAGCAGATTGAGAGCGTTGGCGTTGATCCTCGCAGTGACAGCAGTCGTGTTGAACTTCTTAACCAGTACGAGAAACTCAATGAAATTGAAGAGCAGATTCAGACTGATCAGAAGAACGGACAGTTCCATATGCCTAACGGCAGTGATGATACAGGAATCAACGTTCTGAATAGCTCAATCTCTGATCGACAGAAGAGCATTCGCGACTGGTTTGAGGCCGACTACAAGCGCAGACTAACCGCAAACAGCTTCAACGACACAGATACCGCAAATACTATGGATCAAAAAGTCTGTATCAAATAAGCTTGTTGAGCTACAGGCTCTTCTCGGAGATATTGAGCACGAGAAGGTTATCTGGGGCGACGATACAGGCAACAATTCAGCCTATGATTCATACCACTCTCGCGTATCTGACCAGATAAAGAAGGGTGAAACTCTTAAATCTGGCGTGGCTGAGAGGACCAAAAAAGAGCAAGAACAAAAAGAGAAGGATAAGAAGTCCGAGGAAGACCGCAAGAAAGCTCAAAAATGGGTTGGCACCTATAGCGGTACCGGCACCGATGGCAAGCCTATGGAGGTTGTCATTCAGAAGGACGGCACGGTCATTTGGCGCACTGGTGGTCAGCCAGAGGTTCGTGGCACCTGGACCGGTGACGAGTCAAAGCTTGAACTTGACTTCAACGGCCAGGTCAGTGGCAGAAGCGAGCCGTTCACCCTCTCTTCCACCAACGGTGGAAGAACCGTAACCATCAGCTCTCAGAGCAGTACTTGGAATACCGACACACTTTCTCGGAAGTAATGCTGACTAGAAAACCGCCCGTCACAAGACACAAATATGGCGAGAAGACCGATTGATCTTCTCGCCTTTTGTGTAAATGAATGAGCTTGCGTAACGCAACACATGGCGTAACACAGCTTAGTTGCCGCTCGACGACTACTCGCCCAAGACGACGTGCCTGAACTCGCCATTCTCGTAGATGCCACAACTGTGCGTGCCATCTTTTGGAATGCCTACGGAGCCTGGATTGAATACGGTTACCTCAGGGTGATCGTAGCTCTTCTCATTAAACTTTCTATGCGTATGGCCATAAACAAATGCATCAAGGCTGGGCATCTGAGGCCATTTATCAACGCTGTTGTGAACACCAGGTCCAAACATGTGACCATGCGTGAAGAAAATGGTGAACTGCTTGCCTGTCTCAGAGTTCTTATCAAACAAAATGTTGTAATCAGCCATGCAAGGAAAATTGAGAACTGACTGGTCAACCTCAGACTCACAATTTCCACGAACGGCAATTACCTTGTCTGAAATGCTATTGAGCATCTCAATGACACGCTTTGGATCATAGTCAGCAGGAATATCATTGCGGGGTCCGTGATAGAGCAAATCGCCAAGAAGCAGAACATACTTTGGCTGTTCCTCCTCGATGACCTGCATCAATTTGACAATAATCGGCAGCGCCGTGAATATCTGAAGCAATTACAACCTTCATCTACGTATCCTCTCTATACGTGTTTCTACACGTAGCTTCATGCGCGTGTATCAATCAATTATTTTATTGTATCGGTGGCGTTTAACCTGTTGCGAGTAATACCAATTCGGTCACCGTGTAAATGCCTGCTTAGAACCTACCAGTCATCCTTGCGTCAGGATCAGCCTTGGCAACACGCTGGCGAAGCTCTGCAATAGCCGAAGGTATCTCGTCTGTGTTGTATGGCGTCATCTGATACACCCAGTTAATCCAGTTGCGATACAGCAAGTTTGCGTGCGCACGCCAGGTAAACAATGGCTGCTTTTCTGGATCATTATCAGGGAAGTAGTTCTCTGGTAGACGAATAGGCAGACCCTTGTGGAAGTCGCGCCAATACTCCTCTGCAAGCGTATCGCGGTCATATTCAAAATGACCGGTTACAAAAATCTCGTGAAAGTCTCTGGTGGCGAGAAGTGCAGGACCGCTGGTAAATCCCTCAGAAAGTACCGCAAGCTCAGGATGATTTACCAGAGATGAGGTCTCTATGGCAGCGTGACGAGAATGCGGCATGTAATGTACCTCGTCAAATCCATTGGTGAGGAAGCAATACTCATCGCATAAACGCTGCGGGAAAATACCAAATAGTTTAGCGCCCAGCATCTTCTTAGGAATATCGTGTAGGTAATACAGACCAGCTAATGCGCCCCAACACAGGTACATAGTAGAAAAGACGTGCTCCTGAGACCAGTCAACAATGCGACAAAATTCATCCCAGTAGTCAACATCCTCGTATTTGAGGTCCTCAATAGGAGCGCCGGTAACAATCAGACCGTCATAATTTATCTTTAAAGTCATCAAAAGTTGAATAAAACGTTACCAGGTGGTCAGCGGCAGTGTTTTTAGATTCGTGCGAAGAGATGCGCATAAAGTCACACGTAACCTGAATAGGAGACTTTGAAATCAGACGGAGAATCTGCGTTTCAGTCTGAATTTTCTTGGGCATTAAATTCAAAATTGCCAGGCGAAGTGGACGAATCTCCTGACGCTCTGCAACTTCTTCTTCAAGAGCAAAAATGCGCTCTTCATGCAGCGTTTTCTTAGCTGGTAAACCATCTGGAATATTAATAGGCATGGTAACTTCCTTTGGCTAATCGTTGCACATAAGTATACTTGTTTATATGGAAATAACTTTTGCCGAGCTCGGGCTAAACGAGCAAATTCTTGCAGGCGTAGCAACGCTTGGGTTCAACACACCTACTCCCGTGCAAACCGCGGCAATCCCCGCTGTCCTTGCGGGCAAGGATGTTGTTGCGTCTGCACAAACGGGAACAGGTAAAACTGCAGCGTTTATGTTACCTACGCTGCAGCGCATTGCTGGCGAGAAACGCGGTGAGGCCGAGAAGTCCGATGCAGCCGCCGGGCGCGGCGCCAAACGCAACGCCAAACGAAACGCATATCCCCGAGCGCTCATCATCACGCCAACGCGAGAGCTGGCTGCTCAAATTGATGCTGTTGCCAAGAGCGTTTGCGCGTCCACTGGTCAGCAGGCCGTCATTGTTACCGGTGGCGCTCGCTACAAACACCAGATAACCGCGTTGCAAAAAGGTTGCGATGTGCTGGTGGCAACACCTGGCCGCCTGATAGATCTTCTCGACAAGAAGCATACAAGCCTTGAGAACATCCAGGTACTGGTGCTCGACGAAGCAGATCGCATGCTTGACATGGGATTTTGGCCAAGCGTTCACCGCATTATGGAGCAGCTACCCAAGGCGCACCAAACGCTGCTTTTCTCGGCAACGCTCCCTGCGTCAATTACATCGACCATAGATGCGCTGCTTAAAGATCCAGAGCGCATTGAGATTGCAAGAACTGGACAAACTGCAGCAACAATCGAGCAACATTTGTGTTCAGTCACCCAGGGACAAAAACCACAGCTCCTGAAAGCACTTATTGACTCGTTTGATCCTGCGCCAGAACGCGTTTTGGTGTTCTGCAGGACAAAGTCACGCGTTGACAGTATTTACAAAAACCTCAAAGCCGCAGGTCTCAAGGTTGATGTTATGCACGCCGATCGTCCACAGAAGGCTCGTGCGAAAGCACTTGAACGTTTCCGCAGCGGCGCCATTCAGGTTCTTGTTGCAACCGATGTTATGAGCCGCGGCATTGATATCCAGGACATTGATGCGGTCATTAACTTTGACGTGCCGCTTGATCCTGAGGATTATGTTCACCGCATTGGCCGAACAGGCCGTGCAGGAGCCGCAGGTCAGGCGTTCACTTTTATGGGACCAGATGAGGTCACGCCGCTCAGAGAAATTGAGTATTTCACAAAAGCGCTCATTCCCTCATGGGATTTACCTGGTTTTTTTCTTATGATGTGGGGCGCATTATGCTTCAGGATTCCCGTTCTACCACCAAGACCACGCGTTCGATGTTCTCGGGCTCAAGGTCAAGAGGCAAAGGATTTGGATTTGGCGGCAGATATGGCCGACATACGTAATCTATAATCAGACGCAGTTGGCTAATACAGTAAAGGAATAAAACATGGGTCCTTTTAATGGCGTTGGTGTAATTTTTGCTCTTGGAGCAGCAGCTCTTCATGTGGTTATTTTTTATCTTGAGTCATTTGCCTGGACTTCTGACGGCGCGCTCAAAGCCTTTAACATGACAAGAGAAGAGGCAGAAAATACCCAGGAAATGGCTTTTAACCAGGGATTTTATAATCTCCTTCTTGCCATTGAGGTCTTTGTAGGTGTCTTCCTTATGGCCACCAGAAATCCTGCTGGTAAACCACTTATTACCTTTGCTATTTTTTCAATGTTTTGTGCCGCCGTGCTTCTCTATATAACTTCTCCTAATAAGCGCTCTGCAGCTATCAAGCAGGCAGTATTTCCTCTTATGGCACTCTGCAATTTGATTCTGTAACTTTTGAACATAGATGCTGGGTACTCACAGACACCCAGCTTTTTTGTAAGCACTTCTCGCGAGAAGGACCATCATGAAGCAACTCCGCCCATATCCACAGGTTATTGTCACCAAGAAAGCTGCTCGCGCACTTGCAGGCGGACATCCTTGGGTCTTTGAGGGCGAGGTTATCCGTGTAGAGCCGTCTCCAGAAAGCGGCAAGCATGCTCAAAATGGTTGCATCGTTGATGTCTTTGAAGAGAACGGCACCTACCAGGGAACTGGTCTTCTGTCAGAAATGAGCAAGATTCGCGTCAGAATTGTGACAAGAAACGCCAATAATAGGCTCAATGAAGCATTTTGGAGTCGCAAGATTAGCTGGGCGTGGGAACATCGTAAAACCACTATGGGAAACCGCGCTCTACCAGGGACTGAGCCCGATACCAATTGTTGCCGTGTCATCTTCTCTGAGGCCGATGGCTTTCCTGGCTTAATCGTTGACCGCTACGAGAATGTGCTTGTTGCGCAGGTAGGAACCGTTGGTATGGAGCATCTGCGTGATGCTATCTACCCACTGCTACTTGAAATTTTCTCTGCAGACGGCCAGGTAATCGACGGCATTTACGAAAGAAATGACTCCCCCTCTCGCCTTAAAGAGGGACTTCCGCAATATAAAGGCTGGTGGACAGGCTCTTCACCGGACGAGAATGGCTTGATTGCAGAAAGCGCCCTTACTCTGCCTTCAACTCACGTTCTTGCAACAGAAAACGGACTTAAATTTAATCTTGACCTGGAAAACAGCCAAAAAACCGGCTTTTTCTTGGATCAAAAATACAACCGTCGAGCAGTTCGTCAGCTTGCACAAGGTCGTCGTGTGCTGGATTGCTTCTGCCACGTTGGTCCTTTTGGTCTTAATGCCGCAGCTGGTGGAGCAGAATTTGTCCGCTGTGTAGATGTCAGTCAAACCGCCATTGACCTTGCGCGCCAAAACGCGGAGCTCAACGGCTTGGCAGACCACATGGACTTTACCTGCGCAAATGTTCTTGAATATCTGCCAAAGTTAGCTCAAGACCGCACTCAGCTCAAAGCAGAGGGAGGTCAGTTTGACCTCATCATTCTGGATCCGCCTGCATTTACCAAAAACACGCGACAAGGTTCGAAGCGCTATGCGTGGCTATAAGGAAATCAACGCTGCGGCTATGAAACTGTTACCCCGAGGTGGCTACCTGGCAACTTGTTCCTGTTCACACTTCATGACCAGAGATCTTCTCGCCCAGGCAATTGCTGAGGCAGCACATCATACCAACGTGCAGCTCAAACAAATTGAAGAACGACAGCAAGCTCCTGACCACCCAATTCTTTGGGGTGTTCCCGAGAGTCACTACCTTGATTTCTTCATTTTCCAGGTGGTTTAATCCTGCTGTTTATGTGCCTGCCTGCGTTCTTTAAAGAACGCTTTGAGCTGTGCAGATGCCTCGTCTGCTAATACTCCGCCTGAGACCGCAAACTCGTGATTAAGTCTTGGATCACCGCTCACGTCAAACAACGTACCCGTTGCACCGCCCTTGGGGTCAAACGCACCAAACACGCAGCGATCAATACGAGCATTGACCATCAATCCTGCGCACATCAAGCAAGGTTCCAGCGTCACGTACACCGTGCAGCCCGAAAGTCTCCAGCGGCCAAGCTTTTTTGAAGCCTCTTGCATGGCGAGAAACTCAGCGTGTGCAGAAGGGTCGTTATCTATCTCACGGCGATTATGTGCAACGGCAATAACCTCTCCATCGCACACTACAACTGCGCCGATAGGTACTTCTCCTATCTGTGCTGCAAGTTCTGCCTGTTCAAGAGCAAGTTTCATGTACTTCTGATCAAGAGCAGCCTGTGGGGTCAAAGGCTCTTGCGCTTCGTTACTCATAGCTGCTCCTCACTTGTCTAGTTGCTGTCGTAATTCTTACGCAGTTCTGACGTGAATCCGTCACAAACCTGACACAAACCCGTCACGAACCTGACACTAATTTGTCTTCACTTAATTATGAAGCAAAACCGAACTTACCAAATCCCCTACTCGCAAAAAACTGAATTATGCGGTAGGATATTACCGCTTTGGAGAGGTGGCAGAGTGGTTGAATGCGGCGGTCTTGAAAACCGTTGAGCGGTGTCCCCGTTCCGAGGGTTCGAATCCCTCCCTCTCCGCCATTTTTTGGCGGACCTCAACTTAACGTTTTACCTTCAGAACTTACACTCCATTCCACGTCATTACCAACTCAACGTTCTTCTCGTCAGTGTGTGGACGAGCATTCCATTTACCAAAAGACTCGTTAGCAAGTTAAAAGCTTTAATTAAAAACGCCTTAGATTTTTACTTTTGGGTATAATTAACCTGTCCAAATGGATGGCTGACACAGGATTGTCAGTGATTGAAAGGATTTAGCATGATTATTGCCGCAGTTGTAGTTATTGTCCTTCTGGTTTTCTGGGCCATTAGCATTCACAACAACATCATTCGCGCAAGCAACAGGTGCGACAACGCTTGGGCAGCTATCGATACGCAGCTTCAGCGTCGTAACGATCTGATCCCTAACCTGGTCAACACTGTTAAGGGTTACGCAACTCACGAGTCTAAGACTTTTGAGGCAGTTACTTCTGCTCGCGCTGCAGTCGCAAACGCTCGCACTCCTGAAGAGAAGATGCAGGCTTCCGGCACTCTTTCCAATGCTCTGACCAACCTGTTTGCTGTTGTTGAGAACTACCCAGAGCTCAAGGCTAACCAGAACTTCCTGGAGCTCCAGGCAGAGCTTACTGACACCGAGAACCGCCTCAGCTATGCTCGCTTGAGCTACAACGATGTTGTCATGAACTACAACAACATCATCGCTGTTTTCCCAAACAACCTTCTTGCTGGTGGACGTTCCCCACGTACAAGCTTCCAGGTTACCGACGAGTCCGCTCGTCAGGCACCAAACGTACAGTTCTAAGAGCTGTTTCGTTTACCCTTTGTACCAGTACAACCCGGTATCTGCATTCCCGCAGGTACCGGGCTTTTTATGCGCAGCGTTGCCTCGCAGATTGAACTGAACGTGCGCTGCCCATACGCCGTTTAACCGTTTTTCGCGTACTTTTCGTACGCCGGCTACATCCAAATCCGAGCAGCTAGATTATGTGAAGAGTCTTTACAGCCTTGCAGAAAAATCGTTAAAATAGTTACATCTGTGAATTGTCCTCGCAAGCACAATTCACGTTCTATTGGATGAAGAGAAAGGTCAGCATGAAACCTCGACCTCACAGTCGCTGACCTCTTGCGGTGTGCCGATTTGCACCGTGAGGGGTGAAATCGCAATGCAGTCCCCGTGGCAAATACGCAGGGTTTCTCGCCAAAAGCCACGCTTTAGTCTTCGGACGCATGTAAGGAGCACACATGATTTATCTTTCCCAGTTAATGGGTAATCCGGTTCTAGATTCAGAAGGCGAGAAGATCGGTTCTGTCTCTGACCTTGGAATTGCTACCGGAGAAGTTTTTCCTCGCATCACTTCCCTTGCTTTTATGGGCCCTGGCCGCACGCCAATGATGATTTCTTGGCGCAAGTATGTTGATACCTACGATGAGGACGTCATCAGGCTCAAAGTGCCTTCAACTGAGATTCGCTTCTCGTACCTGCAGCCTAACGAGGTTCTTCTCGCCAGAGATATTCTGAACAAGCAGATTGTTGATACGCGTGGTATTCGTGTTGTCCGCGTAAACGACCTCAAGCTTTCCGATACCAGCTCAACGCAGCTTCGCCTTCTGGGTGCAGAGGTTGGCGCACGCGGTCTGCTGCGCAGCCTTTCTCCCCAGCTGGAGCACCTGGTCACCCGCATTGCGCGCGCTATGGGCCACCCCATGCAGGAGCGCATCATCGCGTGGAGTTACATGGACCTGGTTGAGCGCGACCTCTCCAACGTTAAGCTCTCCGTTTCCCACAAAACGCTGGACGAGCTGCACCCTGCTGACGTCGCTGACATCATCGAGCGCCTGGACTCTCGCCTGCGCAGCCAGGTGTTTGCCCAGCTTGATGACGAGCAGCGCGCCGGCGCAATGGCAGAGTTCAACGACGACGCCATGGCAGTTGAGCTCATCGGTGGCCTGAACGAAAAAGAAGCATCTCGCATCCTGTCCGAGATGGACCCAGACGACGCAGCCGAGCTTGTCTCCGAGCTGAGCTATGACCGTGCCGAGAAACTCCTGCGCTTGATGGGTGTTAAGGAGCAGCGCGCTATTAGGCAGCTGCTGGGATACCGTGAGTACACCGCCGGCCGTATTATGACGTCTGAGGCGCTTTCTGTTCCTGAGGACCAGACCGTTGCGTACGCCTTTGATCGCCTGCGTAACCTGGACGAGGACTTTGAGACCGTCCGCTATCTCTACCTTACTGACGAGGATGGCCGCCTATCCGGTACCGTTACCCTGAACCGCCTGATTGTCTCCGAGCCAGAAACTCGTCTGGAGGAGATTGCTAATAAGAACCTGGTCACCGCCTCACCAGAAGACGACCAGGAGGACGTTGCTCGTAACATTGCAAAATACAACCTGCTGGCCATGCCTGTTGTTTCTGACGACAACCGCCTGCTGGGCATTGTTACCGTCGACGACGCTCTTGACGTTCTTGAAGAGGAGCACGCTGAGGACCTGCAGATCGTTGGTGGCGGTAGGAGCGATTCCGATTCTGGTGACCGTGGCCGCAACATTATTTGGTTCCTCCACCGTAACCTCTGGCTTTTGTTCTGGGTTGCCTCCGTTGTGACTGCTGCCTTTGTAGGAACGGCTGCAACATCTAATCCAACCATGGGTATTTTCGCAGCTCTTTGCACTATTACCATGCCAATCTCGCTGAACTTGAGCGAGAATACCGTCAACTACGTGACAAACTTCTTCCTCACAGACGATCCTGGCAGCGAGAAGTCTCCTTCTATCTTAGGCTTTGCCTTCCGCTCGCTTCTACTGGGTCTTCTAGTCAGCGGTCTCATTTGCATCCTTGGTGCAGCAGCTCACGCCCTGCTAGAGGCTCTGTTCCACCCCTACGATCCAAATGCAGGCGCATTCTACGCAGCGCTCTTTGACCAGACCATTATTCAGATTTTTGGTGCAGCAGCTGGCTCTACGCTTATTTCCTTCCTGCTAACCCCAATTTTCTTGGCTGTACTTCGCCGTCGTGAGGAGAAAAACCAGGAAACTTCAGGTCTCACGCTTACTTTGATTTCCATGAGCCTTTCGGTGGTGACATTCTTCGTCCTCTCTTACGCTCTCTCACTTGTGAGTGTGATGTAAATGGCGCAAGAGAACGCACAGGTCAAAGACGCGGTTGCAGAGCAGGACGACGGAATCGTTGTCGAGCAGGGAAAACGTGCGTCTAAAGAGAAGGCTCCAGTCAACAAAAACAGCCTCAAGTACATTTTGATGGCAATGGGCCCCGGTCTTCTCGCCGCATTTGCGGGTAACGACGCCGGCGGCATTGCAACCTACTCCAGCGCAGGCGCCACGTTTGGCTATTCGCAGCTGTGGACCGTGCCGCTCATGTGCTTCCTGCTGATTGTTGTTCAAGAAACCGCAGCTCGAATGGGTTGTGTCACCGGTAAAGGCATTGCGTCGCTGGTACGCGAGCGCTTTGGTATCCGTCTGTCCACGCTGGCAATGGGTGCGTTGCTGCTCTCCAACATTGCTGTTACCTTCTCCGAATTCGCAGGTATTGCGTCCAGCATGGAGCTCTTTGGCATCCCAACGTACGTCTCGGTTCCTATCAGCGCCCTGATGGTGTGGCTTCTGACCGTAGGTGGATCGTACCGCCGCATCGAGAAGATTCTACTGGCAATTAGCTGCATTTTTGTCACATACGTGGTAGCTGGCGTGCTTGCTCAGCCTGACTGGGGAGAAGCCCTGCGCGTCACCATCATTCCACAGCCTTCCGCTGAACCGTCATACATTTCTCTGCTGGTTGCAAATATTGGTACTACCATCAGCCCGTACATGATCTTCTTGGTTGCATCAAATGTTGTCGAGAAAAACCTTGATACCAGCGATATTCCCGCACAGCGTGCAGACAACGTTGCTGGCGCAGTCCTGGCCGAGGTCATTACCTGGTTCATTATGCTGACCACCGGCGCTGTCCTCTTCCCTCGCGGAATCTCTGTTGACTCTGCTGCCGACGCTGCTCGCGCGCTTGAACCACTTGCAGGTCAGTATGCAAGTACACTCTTTGCGTTGGGTATGGTTGGTGCGTCCTTCCTTGCAGCATGCGTTCTACCAGGCATTACCGCAAGTGCTATCTGCGAGGCATTTGGTTGGGAGCGCGGAGCCGACCGCAGCTGGCAGGAGGCCCCTGTCTACCACGGCATTATTACAACCGTCCTGGTTATTTCAGCGCTGGTTGTCCTGATCCCGGGCATGAGCCTCTTTGGCATCATGATGGCTGCCCAGGTCATCAATGGTATTCTACTGCCGATTCTGCTTGTCTTTATGGTTATCATCGCAGCCGACAAACACATTATGGGTAAATATGCCAACGGTCGCATCTGGAACGCACTAACCTGGTTTACCATCGTCACCGTCATCATCTGACCATTGTGATGTTCATTCTGCAGGCCATGGGCTTGTAGCACTTGCAGTTCCACTGGCACGTGAGCTCCATGCATTGACGAGCAACGTGTAATCGCAGCACAAAAACAGGGCGAGAAGATCGGTCTTCTCGCCATCTGTTTTATGCATTTATCTGCGGCTTATTACTTGCTTGCCTTGTCAAACTCGTCCTTGAAGTCAGAGAACATCTTGCCCATGCGGCCAAGCTGCATACCAAAACCCTTAGCTGCCTTGTTTGCAGTAGCCTGTGTGGACGACTTACTTGTAGACTTAGCAGCGGTCTTACTAGCTGCGCTCTTGTCAGCGGCGACCTGCTCCTCCGCAGATGGCTTCTCGAGACGAACATCCTCTGCAGCAACGGGAGCTGGACGCTCGGAATCGTCTTCTGCGTCAGGCTCGGTAGCATCTTCGATAGCACGCTTTGCCTTGGCCAGCGTCTTACCCAGGGCAAACGCGCCCTTCTCGGTGGCCTCTGCAACAGCCTTTCCGGCTTTAGCGGTAGCCTCAGAAGCCTTTGCGGCAGCTGCCGCGTATCCCTCGCCCGCCTTTGCAGCCAGACCACCGGTGAGCTGGGCATCTGCTGCCTCGTCAGAGAGGACCATGGCGCCGTTGGAGTAGCCCAGCAACCATTCAGGCTTGATGGAAAACGAGCCTACCAGCGCCTCAGATCCAGCGCCGTCTCCCACAAGAAATGCCGAGACCACACCAGTGACCTGGTCAAACTCTGCACCGCTCACGTAGCCCAGACTTTTTCCACTCTTAGTGCGAGCCTCCATACCGTACCACAGAATGCAGGTATCAAAATCCAAGTTCAAGCGCTTGATTGCTGCTTTATCGACGTTATTCTCGGGATCTTTAACACAAAGTCCCTGCTCAATGGTCTCCAGAGACTCCAGCGTGACAAACGCGTCATCCTGCTTAATCATGCCGGCAATATCGGGCTTCTGAACCATCACACCCACTACCTGCGAAAGCTGGCCCTGTTTGCAGGGTGCAAAAACCACGTTATGGATTCTTCCTAACTTGGAAAAACGCTCTTCTCCCGCATGCTTGCCCTTTGTAGCAGGCTTTTTGGGGAGAAAGACTTTTGCGCCTAGGAGCTCTGTTGTTTTCACGTGAAACCTCTCTATAAAAAAACGGGACGTCATAAGGCGTCCCGTCACATTGCTTGTAAGCAAGGCTTACGCCTCCTGGTAGCCCTCACCAGCGTGCTCCTGCTCGTGGGACTCAACGTTCTCAATGCGAACAGCCTGAGCCTCAGCAGTTGTAGCAGTTGGTTCTGGAACAACAAAAGAATCTGCAACAACATCGGCAGCGTCTGCGACAGTGTTAGAAGCAGAGGTCACAGCATCAGACAGGGATGCGCGAAGCTGATCCATGCGTTCACGAGCAAGGTCAACCTTTGCGCGGAGCTCATCGGTCTTTGCGTCAACAGTAGGCTTGACCTCATCAATCTTAGTGCTCACAACCTTAGATGTGCGCTCGTAAGAATCAAGTGCGGAATCCCATGCATCATTGACGGCATCTGCAGCCAAAGCACGAGTCTCTTCGCCAGAACGTGGAGCCAGGAAAAGACCAGCTACAGCGCCAGCGGCAGCACCGAATAAAGCGCCTAGAAAGAAACCAGCAGACTTCTTGCTCATAAGTACCTCCTGTTAAACAGCAAAACGCTGTACGTAATCATACCGCAATAAGGGCGTTTATCGAACGGGCTTTGGACGAGGAACGTTAATCATGTTCCAGTCATCTGGGACGTCAGTGACCTCGGAGTCGTCCGTAGCGTCCTCAGCAGCTGTTGCCTCTGCAAGCTCAGTTGCGATGGCCTCGTCGGCCGCGGGCTCGGCGGCGTCTGATGCGGGCTTGGCGACGTCTGCGGGCGCGACCGTATCCTCGCCAGCTGCGTCAATACCTGCGACCTCGGCGTTGTTCTCCTCAGCGTCTGCAACCTCAGCCTCAACTGCATCAGCGGCTGCGGCGTCAGCGACGTCCTCGGAGGAGTTGTCGGCAGCGTAATCCTCTGCATCTACGCTCTCTGCCTGGGGTGCAGCGTCCGCCTCAGGTTCCGCAGAGTCTGCGAGTTCATCGGTCTTCTCGCCGTCAAGGCTCTGGATGAGCGCAACGAGGCCAGAGACGATTGCATTGATGTCTGGGTCGGCGTCCTCCTGGTTGCCATATGCCCAGTTGAGGAGCCACACAGCGCTGGAAAGCGAGGCTGCAACCAGCACGTCGTCTGGACATGCGAGGATGATCTCGTAGAGGCCGCGACGGGAATCTACCAGGGAAGTCTTGCCCGAAGCAACGTCTCCCGCGAGGTTGGTCAGGGCCAGAAGCTCGACGGTCACGTGCTCAAGCAGGTGCGCTACCTCGGTATCTTCTGCGACAAGGCCAAAACGGGCATCGGCATCGCCCAAGCACAGGTGATTGGAAAGACCTGGCAAAAGCTCAAGCACGCGCTTGGTCGCCTCAGCTTCTTCTGAGGTCAAACGTGGCGCTTTAGCCGAAAACTCAACGGTAGCGGTCAAGTTTTTAGGTCCTACCACAACTTTTTTGATAGAAATCAACTGCGCCATTTCAACCTCTTTCTATTGGTTCACTCTATTGTAATCATTCTTTTAGTTATTCATTTTCTGATGTGTCAGAGTTTTCGCCAGCTGGCTCAGATTCACTGTCTACCTGTGGTTCTGGGGCAATTACACGCAACAAAGATAGTCGGCGACGACGCATCGACTGCACGCGGAACACGTAGCCATCCTTCTCAAAAACCTCACCTGGACGAGGCAAATGATTTGCCAAATCCAACACAAAGCCCGCAATAGTCTCGTACTCCTCGGATTCCCCAACCGGCCATCCAAGTTCAGCTGCATCATTAAGCGAGAAACGACCATCTACCAGCCACTCTCTATCAGAGAGCTGCGTCAGGTACTTGTTGTCCGGATCAAACTCATCCTCAATCTCGCCGACAATCTCCTCGACGATGTCCTCAACGGTAATGACACCCGCAGTTCCGCCGTACTCGTCAACAACGATGACCATCTGATCGCGGCTTGTCTGCATCTCAGTGAGTAGTGGAATGATGTCTTTGGTATCGGGTACGTAGTCAGCAGAACGTACGAAGCGCGCGATCTTCTCGTCACTATCGTGCTGGTCAAGCGCTGGCTCCAACAAATCTTTGATGTGAGCGATGCCCACGATGCGGTCGATATTCTCGTGGTAGATAGGGATGCGCGAGAAACCTGTTTGGCGCATGACGCGCAGAACCTCGGCGATAGTTGCGGTGTCTTCCATGGCGGTCATGTCAACGCGCGGGACCATTACCTCACGGACAACGGTGTCACCCATCTCGATGACCTCGTGGATCATGGATTTTTCTTCTTCAGAGAGGTCCTCAGAATCCTTGACGATGTAGCGAAGCTCTTCCTCGGTGACCTCTTGATGGTCGTTGGTAGTGTCAATGCCCATGAGCGTGGTAACCGCATCTGCCGAGGCAGACGTGATATACACGAGTGGGCGCACAATTTGCATGAACGCCTTCATAGGACCGACGACTGCTTTGGCCACTGCCTCGGAGTTTGCTAGGCCAATGCTCTTTGGAACCAGCTCACCAATGACCACGGAAAAGAACGAAACAATCAGCGTAATAGCCACGACAGCTAAAGGAAGCGCCAGGTCAGCATGGACACCAATGCTAATGAGCCAAGTGCCAAATGGCTCAGAAAGGCTTGTTGCAGCAAATGCCGAGGACGCAAAACCTACCAGGGTAATTGCGACCTGGATTGTTGCGAGGAAATATCCGCGATCAGTGGCAATGTCAATGACAGCCAAGGCTCTTGGATCGCCCTCGTCTACGTCTGCCTCAAGCGCCGCGCGACGAGAGCTGACAATGGCCATCTCAGCTGCAGAAAAGAAGCCGTTTACCAGGGTAAGCAGCAGAGTTATTCCAATACTTAACGCAATGTCCATCGAATGTATGGGCACCTACCTCTTCGAAGTTACTTTTTTGTACAAACCATTGTACTCTAACGTGCTCTACCTTGTGGTCTGCAGGTATTTGACACAGTCTCGCCATGAAACGTCAGGCGCGAGACGCGATGGCGCGAACGGCTCCGCGAGGTGATAGCGTCAACTAAGCGCGAGTTACATGGCGCGGCTGACGGAAACGCGGCGTGATGACGTCAACTATACGAGCAGCACGCTTTTCCCGCGACGCGAATCGCTTTTCTGCGGTTCAAACCGCAATTTTGATGGTGTAGTTCTCTATTTTTTCGATGTCAATTCCGATTAATAAGCAGTTCCCAATATTTGATACAGAATTTTGAATAACTCACCCAATTAATTCATTTCCATGAATACGTAACTTTCACGCCTAAAATTATGTGCCGAAAAAGGTAAAAAACACGTTTAGTTGGAAATGAAAACCTAAAATTAGCCAATTTATCTCCAACTAAGACGATTTTTTACCGCCTTAAAAATTTTTATCTGGGCAAATGCTATATACAGAAACCTGTATTCTCCAACTAAACGCATTTTTTACCACTTCGGGGTCAATTCGGGGTCACTTCGGGTCACTTCGGTTCCACTTCGAGGTCATTTCGGGGTCACTTCGGAGTCATTTGCATCATTCTTACCCGCTTAACTCCCCCTACAGCAAAAGACCCCCACATTCAGCATGAATGTGGGGGTCTTGCTCAATATACCGCTAGATTAGAGCTGCTTGCCAGCCTCGACCAGGTCCTTAACCTGCGCACGAACGGCATCCAGGTCCTCGTCGGAAGGAATCCAACCGATAGCGTGAACAGGCAGTGGCATAGTAAACTCTGCTGCCTCAAGCTCGGCCTGAACCATCTTTGGTCCAAGTGGAGCCCAGCCGTAAGAACCAAACGCAAAGCCAATACGGTGGTCATTCTTTGGCGAAAGACCGCTCATATAGGTCAGGAAGGAAGAAACGGTAGGCAGGAACTTAGAGTTCAGCGTAGGCGAACCAACGCAGACATACTTGGAATCCAAGAAGTGATACATGACGTTGGAGATGTGAGTCTCTTTGAGGTCGATGAGCTGGGCAGGAATGCCTTCAGCCAGAAAACCGTCCAGAAGAGCGTGAGCCATCTTGTCGGTTGAACCCCACATGGAGTCGTATACAACCAGGGCTTTCTCCTCAAGCTTGCCGGTAGTCCACTCCTCGTACTTGGAGATGATGTCGGCAATGTGGGAGCGCCATGCAACGCCGTGAGCTGGGGCGATAATATCGATGTTCTCCAGACCAATGCCCTTAACTGCGGTAACAGCAGAGTCAGCCTGACGACCGTAAGGGAGAACGATGTTTGCGTAGTACTTGCGAGCCTGCTTCATAACCTCGCAGTAGTCGGACTCGTCCTCAAAGCGAGTGCTTGAAGCGTAGTGCTGACCAAATGCGTCGTTGGAGAAGAGAATCTTATCGTAGTCGGAATACGTGACCATGTTGTCTGGCCAGTGGACCATTGGGGTCTGCACAAAGGTCAGGGTACGCTTACCAATGTTGAGCGTATCGCCTGTCTTTACGCCGTTGACGTTGATATTCTCGCCATAGAAAGCCTTAAGCTCCTTGACGCCCTGAGGTGCGCTTGCGTAGACCTCGGCGTTTGCCGCAAGCTCCAGAATGCGAGGAACGCTGCCGGAGTGGTCCATCTCGATGTGGTTACAGATCAGAACGTCAATCTTTGCTGGATCGATGATGCTCTTAATGCGCTCGACCAGCTCCTCGGAGAATGGGCGCTTGACGGTATCAATGAGCGTGATTTCTCGTCCAAGATAAGGTATGCATTGTAGGTAATGCCCTGCTCAGTGGTGTAGCCATGGAACTCGCGAGCGTTCCAATCCAGGGCGCCTACAAAGTAGACATCGGGTTTGATTTCGACAGAACTAAGCATGTGTCCTCCAAAGACCACAGTGCGAAAATTTGACACTACAAGAATATCATTTGCCGACTAGTGAATGCATGTTCACGTAAACTTTCCAAAAGTTGTCCGAATCTAAATTTTCTGCTTATTTGAATCTAAATTTTTTCTTTACTGTTATGTTCTTTTGACAGTGCTAACATAATTTACATAGGTGAAAAATATGTATCCGGAGAGGGGAACCTATGAAAATGCTACGCGCAATGCGTGAGCCACTGAAGTATGTTCAGGGCAAAAATGCTTGTCTCGAGTTCGAAAAAGAGATGGGCTACATGGGAAAGCGCTTCCTGTTTGTTTGCTCTAACAGCGGCTACAAAGCAACCCACGACATGATCGAGCAGAGCTTCGAAGGCAAGGGCGACTATTACCGTCGCTATGAGGTCTTCGGCGGCATCTCTTCCAACGGCGAGATTAACCGCATGAAGGCTATCGTCGAGGAGGACAACATCGACGTAGTCGTCGCTATCGGCGGCGGCAGCGCTGTTGACACCGCAAAGGCAACCGCATATTACGCTGGTAAGCGCATCGTTATTCTTCCTACCGTTGCAGCTACCGACGCTCCATGCACCGGCCTCTCCGTTATTTACAACGATGACGGTTCCTTTGACAAGTACCTCTTCTACCCACAGAATCCAGATGCAGTTATGGTCGACACCCAGATCATCGCTAACGCACCTGTTTCCTTCCTGGTAGCAGGCATGGGCGACGCACTGGGTACCTACTTTGAGGGCCGCGCATCCATCCGCACCGAGTCTCCTTCCCTTGAGGGAACTGGCATTACCCGCGTTGGTATGGCAATTGCTAAGGAGTGCTACCTCACTCTTCGCGATTACGGTTCACAGGCAATTAAGGCTTGCGAGAACAACGTTGTAACCCCAGCTCTTGAGGCTATCTGCGAGGCAACCGTCTACATGAGTGGCGTCGGCGCTGACAACGTCAACTGCGCAGCAGCTCACTCCTTCTACAACGGCCTCACCTCCCTTGGTGGCCACAGCGCACCTCACGGCAACTGCGTTGCTTTTGGTATCCTGGTCCAGCTTGTTCTTGAGGGCGTTCCTCAGGAGGAGTTCGACGAGGTCCAGGACTTCTGTCTTGAGGTTGGTCTTCCAACTACCCTCGAGGAGGTTGGCATCACCACTGACGAGCAGATCAAGAAGATCGCTGAGGCTGCTTGCGTTCCTGGCGAGACCATCCACAACCTTGCTGGCGACGTCACTCCTGACGAGCTCTATGCAGCTATCGTTCAGGCTGACGCTATGGGCCGCGCTCTTAAGGCTTAAGGTTTTAGCTGTAGGTCACGACGCGGTGCGACGACACGCCTGGCGGCAGGTCGCAACAGCGCAACAACGCGCTACAGGTCGCAACGGCGCCGCAACAGCGTGCTACAGGTCGCAACGGCGCCGCAACAGCGCATTCACTTGATACAGAAGAGGGACCGCAGATGCGGCCCCTCTTTTTTGCAGTTTTGATGTGATAGCGAGAAGTGCGGACGATGGCGCAACGACAAAGCCGCAGCGCGGGCGCGGCTCGCGCCGAGGCAGCAGCGTCGACACGCCTACAGGCCCAGTGCCTACAGGCCCAGTACCTGCTTAACGTCCGCAGCAATCAGCTTGGGCTCCAGATGACTTTCTCGCATAAGGCCCGCGATGTTGACGCGGTCGTAGAAAGCCTTCTTGACGCCGTAGTTCAGCACGCGTGCGGAAGAAGTTCCCAGGTAGCTGGCTATATTTTGTCCCCAGCCGCCCTCGATAATGCCGTCCTCAATAGTTACGATGACGTCATGGTCTTTTACCAGGTTGTCGAGCAGATTCTGGTCAACGCCAGAGGCAAAGTATGGCTTGACCAGCGTGGCTTCAATTCCCAAGGTGGAGCTGAGGGCCTCAACGGTTTTCTCGCCAAGGTCGTAGAAATCACCCAGGGCAAGAACGGCCACCTTGGAGCCCTTGCGCGTGACCTCGTAGGTGTTGAGGGCGTCGAAGTTTGTGCGGACGGGACCCTCGGCATGGACTACAGGACCGGAAGGAATTGCGATATAGACAGGGTGTTTGTCCTGGTCAAGCGCCCAGTCGAGCATGGCGATGTACTCCTCGGCGTTGGACGGCGCGAGGTAGACCATGTTAGGAATGTTTGCAATCATGGAAATGCTGCTGAGGCCCTGGTGGGTGGCGGCCATCAAACCCCTGATGGAGCCGGATCCCACGATAACCGCAGGATTCTGGTTGAGCGCCAGGTCCTGAGTTAGCTGGTCGTAGGTGCGCTGGATGAAGGTTGCGCTTGAGCCCCAAATCACGTGCGCGCCCGCGTGAGCCGCGCCGGAAGCCATCGCAACTGCAGTTTCTTCGGCAATGCCCACGTCAAGGTAGTGCTTTCCCAGTTCTTCTCGACGTTCCTGCGTAAGGCCAAGCAGGCCAGGAACAGCCGACATAAGCACCAAGAACTTTGGGTCAGTCTTTGCGCGCTTGAGGGCATACTCTGCAAAAATGCTGGCATACGACTCGGAAGAACCGGATGTAGGGCTTTGACCAGTCTTGATGTCAAACGGCATGTGCCAGTGCCATTTCTCCTTATTTGCCTCCGCGGGAGCGTAGCCCTTGCCTTTGAGCGTATTGATGTGGACCACGACCGGATGGGTCGAGTCTTTTACCTGCTCAAATGCGTCGATAAGAGCCTCGATGTCGTTACCGTCATTGACATACAGGTAGTCCAAGCCCATCGATTTGAAGAGGTTATTCTCGGCAGCTCCGTTGGTACGGCGCAACTCAGCAAACTGGTCGTACATGCCGCCGTGATTCTCGGCGATGGACATCTGATTGTCGTTGAAGACGATGATAAAGTTGCTGTTCAGCTCACCAGCAACGTTCAAACCTTCAAGAGCCTCACCGCCGGACATGGAGCCGTCGCCGACAACTGCGATGATGTTCTCCCCGCCGCCCATGATGTCGCGAGCCTTTGCCAGGCCAAGCGCCAAGCTGATAGACGTGGAAGTGTGGCCGATTTTGAAGAGGTCATGCGGGGTCTCGGCGGGATCAGTGTAAGGAGACACCGAGTCGTAAAGCGCAGGATCCATGTAAGCCTGCTTGCGGCCAGTGAGCATTTTGTGGGGATACGTCTGGTGCGAGACATCGTAAACGATATGGTCGGCGGGCGAGTTGAACACAGTATGGAGCGCGATAGTTGCCTCGACGATGCCAAAGTTTGGACCAAAGTGGCCGCCGTGCTTTGACTCCATGACCAGCAAGTTGTCGCGAATCTCCTGCGCAAGCACCTTGCGAGCCTCTGCGCCCAGCTTCTTTACGTCTTCTGGTCCATTGATATTCTCTAGGTACATGTGCGACCTTCCTTTAAACGAGCTGAAATGGGTAGATTGCCTGTTTGCATGTGTGACGCGCGGGCTCGCGGGGCGCACGGGGTGCGCGACCGCACGGGGTGCGCGGGGTGCGGGGTGTACAGGATACGGACAGCAGCACCGCACGAGCGACACGTTAGACACGCAGGTCAAACGCGCGACAATCTAAACATAGCTTTGGTGTGCGAAGTTATGTTTTTGGTTTACCCAGAACACGTCCAAGAATTTCTCGTAATTTGGTTTTTAGCAGCATTACTTAGTTGATTGCGCTGTTTTTGTTGATGGCTGAACACACCTATGACAGATAATCTGTCAAAAAGACGTATACATTACACTGAAAATACCTCAAACGTGCAGATTATCTTCATTAGGTGTGTAATATGGCCGTAATTGAGCAGAATATCTGTCATAGGTGTGTTCCTTAGAAGCGGAATTTACCTATAGTTAAATTCTTTATATTTCTCTATTCATTTTCCAGCATATTACATGAAGTTTATGCATATAAATGTATATCAGTAGTGAGACTGCTTAGCCGTCAGGCAAGATGCTTTAGTTTCCTGGTTATTTTGACTAAAAGCTATACGATTCTCCAACGAGACCTACCGAACCGCACTATTTTGTGCGCAAAGCCTAAAAAACCAACGCTAGACGCATTGCGCCAGCGCAAAAGAACCCTCGCACCTAAAAGATGCGAGGGTTCGTGCTTGAAACGCTTCATCTACCTGTGGCTTCGCACTCACAGCGTTGGTGTGCTCGCAGCGTGCGTCAGACCTGCGGGTTAGCGCTCGCCGGCGGCGCGACGCTCGGCGTACTCGGCAGCAAGACGAGCCTGAATGTCGTGCGGGACCTGCTCGTATCCTGCTAGCTCAACGGTATACTCGCCCGTTCCGCGCGAGAGGGACCTCAGCCTTGTAGCGTAATCGGTAACCTCAGCATATGGAATCGTTGCCTTAATGGTAGTTTCACCAGCGGAAACACCGGTGCCGGAGGACATTCCCTCTACGCGGCCGCGGGAAGCGGAGACGTCGCCCATAACGGAGCCTGCGTAGCTGTCTGGAACCGTAATCTCCAGGTGGGCCATAGGCTCCAGGAGAACAGGTTCTGCCTGGTCAACAGCCTTCTGGAAACCAATACGAGCAGCCGTCTTGAAGGCCATCTCGTTGGAGTCAACGGGATGGTAGGAGCCCTCGTAAACGGCAACCTTAACATCAATCATAGGATAACCAGCCAAAACGCCTTCGCGCATGGTCTCCTGGACACCCTTATCAATGGCAGGGATAAAGCCGCGTGGAATGTGGCCGCCTACAATTTCGTCCACAAACTCGTAGCCTGCGTCTGGGTTTGGTTCAATGCGCAGCCAGCAGTCGCCGTATTGACCGGAGCCGCCAGTCTGCTTCTTGTGCCTACCCTGAGCACTTGCAACTCGACGGATCGTCTCGCGATATGGGATGCGAAGCGCAACCTTATGTGCGGAAACGCCGGCTCGCTGCTCAAGACGCTCGAGAAGAACGGCTACTTGTGCCTCGCCGATTGCAGAAACAATGGTCTGGCCGGTGTCCTCGTCACGCTCAACCTTAAGAGTTGGATCGGCGTCGGCGGCCCTCTCCAGGAACGCAAAGAGCTTACCCTCGGTACCGCGCTCATCAGGCTCGATAGCCGTGCGGTACAGGGAGTTGGGGAACCTAAACGCGGCAGCCTCAACCTTGCCGGTAACGGAGAGCGTGTCGCCCGTCATGGCTTCGAGCTTTGGAACTACCACGATATCGCCAGCAGCAGCGGTGTTGACGTCAGTTGTTTCTTTACCGCACATACGATACAGGTGAGAAAGGCGCTCAGGCTTGCGGGTGCGAGCGTTGATAAGCTCAATACCTGCAGAAACAGTACCTGCAAGCACCTTCACAAAGGTAAGCTTACCGTTCTGTGGATCCTGCAGCGACTTGAAAGCAAACGCAACAGGACGCTCGTCATCAGGTGAAATATCAAGCTGCTCGCCATTGACCAGCGGAATGCGACCAAAGTCAGACATAGTTGGGAACCAGCCGTCAACAGCATCAAGCAGGGAGATAACGCCCTCTTCGCGGACGCAAGAACCGGAGAAAACAGGAACAAAAATGCGCTCCATAAGAGCTTTACCCAGCAGACCCTCAAGCTCTTCCTGCGTAATCTCTCCGCCCTCAAGGTAGCGCATCATCAGCTCATCGTCGGCCTCAACAACCAGCTCGGTCAGAGCGGCGCGGGCAGCTTCTGCCTCTGCCTGGAACTCAGCAGGAATATCAGTGACCTCAGGCTTGCCGTCTACCAGTTTACGAGCCTTCTGATGGACAACGTCAATGATGCCGGAGAATGCTTCGCCAGAACCCATTGGAATGGTCACTGCACCAAGCGAGGAGCCAAAACGGTCCTGGAGCATAGCCATTGCGGTCTCGTAATCTGCATCAGGGCGGTCCAAGCGGTTGATGAACAGCGCACGGGATAGAGAAAGATCCTCGGCGGCAAACCAAAGCCTGGTGGTGATAGTGCCAGGTCCACTAGCTGCATCAACAACAAACAGCGCGGTCTCAACAGCGCTCATTGCCGAATAGGCGTCACCCACAAAGTCAGGATAGCACGGTGCATCAAGCACGTTAATGCGTGTATTTTCCCAGGTAATTGGCGCGATAGTAGTAGAGATAGAGAATCCGCGCTCTGACTCTTGTGAATCGTAATCAAGCGTGGGCTTTTGTGCCTGCGTGGCCGCCTAAACGAGTGGTTGCACCCGTCAGATGCAGCATTGCCTCGGCAAGCATGGTTTTGCCCACGCCACCTTGGCCCACCAGGACCACATTCTTTACCTTAGAAACATTTTTTTCGGCCATGATGCCTCCTCTGACTGCGGCAAGCAGCCGAGAAGGTCAGCCGATAGTACGCGCCCGAGTCTAGCGCGATATGCTTCGGCCCTTCCTGCTACTTACCGAACAAGAAAACCTCTAGCCACCCTACCGTACCGCAAAGCGTAAAAAGAGACACCCACCATTCGATAAACGACATACGGTGGGTGCCTCAAAGTTTCTTCTCGTCAGAAGAATTTGTGCTGTTACTGCAGGTAAACGACGTGAAATAGCAGAACGTCACACATGCACATCACAAAAGTTAGATTCTGACTCCTCGGTGAACGGTGTTGTTAAAGATCAGGTAGCCAACAATTGCGTTCACTAGTGACAGCGTGACAAAAGATGATGTTTGGCAGCGTCTCGTTAATCACGCCTGTTGACGAGCTAAACGATTCGATAACCGGAACAATCATCATCATGAACGTACCGCCGATAACAAACATGGAGCCCAGCGTGCCCGCAAGAGAAGATACGGTGACCGAAAGGCTTCTCTTGGTGATATCGATGACGGAAGTCCAGTCAAAGTTTGGTCGACGAATATCAATGGCCAGGCCCACGTTAGACACCAGGAACACAATGCAGAGTGGCAGAATGACGTTTCTCAGGGCCGTTTCAATGGTGATGTGACCAGGAATCAGGAAGAAAATCTGGGTCACAACACTGAAGATGAGCACGTAGATCATGTTAACGGCAATCTTTGCGCCAAAAAAATCTGCTTTGAAGATACGGGCATAGTTGCCATCAGCCAGTTTGAGCGGCCTTCCAGCGAGTACGAAATAGCAGCAGAGTTGGCAGCGCAGAACATCGAGGTGCCAAACCAGGTGGTTACCATGCCAAAGATGGTTCTTGCCAAAGGGAGATAGCGCGGAACCTCGGACGCAGGAACAAAATAGGCCACGATAGACGACGTGCTAAAGAACAGAGAAATAAAGGCGAGAATAACCATCAGCAAGCAGCCAAAAAGCATGTTTATAAAGACTGCTGGGTAACCCGTGATGGTCTGAATCTCTTTTCTGATCAGAGCAACAAATGGCGTCGCGGACTTAGTGGAAATCTGTTTGGTGGTGAACTTCTTCTGGACCTTGTCCTCACTTACCAGCGCATTAATACGATCGTTGAAGCGAGAAATAATTGCCACGATTGCCGCGGGAGCTCCAAAGGAGACCAGAGCAAACAGCAAGAAGCTGACAAGGGAACCGGAGTTAAAGAAATCGGCAATCCATAGCGATGGAAGATAAACTACGCCAACTGAACTTGCAACGCTAAAGACGGTGTCGCGGAAATTACCCACCACAGCTGGGGCAAACTTGTCTGCGTTGAAAGATACCGTAAAGATAAAGAACAGATAGGCAACCATAAAGAAAAGGCCAAAAACGCCGCCTATGACCATTCCCAAGTTCTTAAAGTGCAGCTTTGCAGCAAGGGCTGCAACTGCAAAAGCCAAGAGAATTGCAGCAGAAACCGCAAGGTTCGGTCCAAGAACAAGTGCAAACAAAGCGCCAATCAAACGTGGGAGTGTGCCCGCTTCAAAGGTGAAATAGGCCAAAAAGACTGGCAGCATAATGGTGATGGACCAAATGCCCTCTGCAGCATACAGAGCTGCTACGCGAGAATAGATAATGGTGCTCTTTTTGATTGGAAGCGACATGATAAAGTCGTAATCCTTGTACGCAAAAAGCACGCCATTGGCCTTTACAAACGTCAAAATAACACCAGGTAAAGCACCAGCTAGAATTCCTGCGAGAGGCAGCAGCCTTGTGAAGCCGGCAATGGCTAACGTTGTTGAAACGCCGTAGATGTAGACCATCATAAAGAGTGCGCCAACAACTGCAAAAACGCCGCCGACAATAGGCAGAGCATTCGCGCCAACTTTTCTCTCAAAATTCTTTCGAGCACCTATAACCTGCGTAGTCCAAATCATGGTGATCTGAACCTTAAGCAGCATCCAGAACACTTTGAGGTCAGAAGGCAGTTTGAGCTCAGAGCGATCAAGAACAGGAACCTGACCAGCGCTTACTTGAGCTGGAATAAAGACATCTCCTGAAAGTCGCAAGTTCTGCTCAGGCACATCGGGGCGCTGAGGAGCCTGTGGAACGTTATTTGCCATGACTAGTTCTCCTTAGGGAAGGAAGGAGGAACTGGAGCGCCTGGAGGCACTGGTGCACCAGGTACGGTTGGAGCAGCAGGTGCTGCTGGGGCTGCTGGAGCGGCGGGCGCAGCTGGAGCGGCAGGTGCGGCGGGTGCTGCAGGCGCTGCTGGAGCTGCAGGTGCAGCAGGTGCTGCAGGTGCAGCTGGAGCTGCGGGTGCGGCAGGTGCTGCAGGAGCTGCTGGTGCTGCAGGAGCTGCTGGTGCAGCCGGTGCAGCGGGTGTTGCGGCTACAGGCGTGCCAGGAATGACTGGCTGAACAGCTGCGCCGTCCTTTGTGGTGGCCATATCCTGAGCAATATCAGCAGAAACGCCAGGAGCGCCCGCCTCAAGACCAAGGAAGACTTCCTCAAGCGAAGCATTACCGCGAATCTCATCCGTTTTACCTGCGGCGAGGAGCTTGCCCTGACGAATAATTGCAATTTTATTGCAGAGTTTCTCGACAACCTCAAGAACATGTGACGAGAAGAACACGGCAGATCCGCGGTCGGCAAGCTCGTGTAGCATCTTCTTCAACTCGAAGCTTGCTGCCGGGTCCAGGCCAACAAATGGCTCGTCCAAAATGATGAGCTTTTGGCTCGTGGAGCAGGGCGGAAATCAGAACCAGCTTCTGCTTCATACCGTGAGAGTAGCTGCCAATAGCATTTGCCAGGGAATCAGTGATGCCCAAGCGATTGGCCAACGTAGTAATGCGCTCGACGCGGTTCTCCGCAGGAACGCCAAAGATGTCACTGACGTAATTGAGGTACTTAATGCCACTCATGAACTCGTAAATGTCTGGGTTATCTGGGACGTAAGCGATGACCTGCTTTGAGCCAACAGGGTCAACCAGCACGTTCTTGGAGTCCACAAAGATAACGCCGCCCTCAAATGGCTGAGCGCCAACGATGGACTTGATAAGCGTGGTCTTACCTGCGCCGTTGTGGCCGATAAAACCGTAGATGTCGCCAGGCATAACATCGAGCGAAAGGTCAGAAACAGCTACCTTGGAGCCATACTTCTTGGTGAAGTGCTGGACGCTCAACACGGGAACAACCTCGCCAGGAGCCGCTGGAACTGGGGCTGGTGCTGGTGCTGCGGCTGGTGCAGCAGGAGCCGCGGGCGCTGCGGGGACAGCAGGTACTGCGGGTGCCGCGGAGGCAGCAGGCGCGGCTGGTGCCGCAGGAGATACGGGAGCGTTAGGAACAGGTGGCTGTGGAATGTTTTCGGCCATGTTAGTTTCCTTCTTCCATCTTGTCTGTCTTATTCACACGAGTGTTATTTGCTTTTGGAGTGCGCTTTGCCCTTCTCAGAGCGTCGCGCAAAATCCATTCTACCTGAGCGTTAGTTGAACGCATGTCGTCTTGCGCCCAGCGTTCAACCGCCTCCCAGACCTCTGGAGCTACACGAAGTGGATATTGTTTGCGAGGTGCCATGGGTTTCTCGCCAAGCTTTACTGCTGCAAGGAACCGGTGTTAAGCACAGGCTGAGCCTCGGACTCGCCGCAGAGAACAACCATGAGGTTGGAAGCCATAACGGCCTTGCGATCCTCGTCGAACTCAACAACGCCGTTCTCGGAGAGCTGGATGAGAGCCATGTCAACCATGGAAACAGCGCCCTCAACGATCTTCTTACGTGCAGCGATGATTGCCTCTGCCTGCTGACGGCGGAGCATTGCCTGCGCGATTTCAGGAGCGTATGACAGGTGCGTGAGGCGAGCGTCGTCGACGGTGATACCAGCGACGGAAAGGTTACGGCTCAGCTCGGACTGAAGCGCCTCGGAGACTTCCTCGATGTTGGAACGCAGGGTAATTGCGGTGTTGGACTCGGACTCGTCCTCCATGTGGTCGTAGCTGTAGATGCTAGCGACGTGCCTGAGTGCGGTCTCTGCCTGCATTGCAACGTAGCTGTCGTAGTCGTCGACGTCAAAGAGAGCCTTTGCGGTATCGCTGACGCGCCAAACAACAACCTCTGCGATCTCGATTGGATTGCCCATGCGGTCGTTGACCTTAAGGACGTCGCCGTTCAGCGTGCGGGCACGAGTGGAAATGATGGAGGTGTGCACGTTGACCGTAGGGGTGCCTGTGCCTGAGGTGAGCGCGGAAAGATCACTCACATTTGTAGACAAGGTCTTGGCGTAGTAAGGATTTGCCCAGCGAAGGCCCTCATCCTTAACGGTGCCGATGTACTTACCAAACAGCACGCAAACCTTTGCCTGGCCAGGCTGAAGGCTGAACAGGCCACTTGAAACAAACATTCCCGCAAAGAAGAATACCAGCGCGCCAATGATGCTTGGGAACGATGGATCCAAGCGAGGATTTCTGTCTGCAGCGATAGCGCTGAGTACAAAATTAGCCAAAAACAGGGCTGCAACTGCAAAAAGAACAATGGTAATCAGCAGGAACAGCCAACCACTCTTGGACTTAATGATTTTCTCGGTGCTCATGGTATCTCCTTTGTGACAATGAGCCTTATGTTGGCATCATTGTGATATCACTTTGATTACAAGTCAATAGAAATTTTTTTATTTAAATATTGTTCAAAAAAATCCCAGGTAAGGCGGTAGTTTTGTTGGCCTCGGAGTGCGGTGAGCGGTGAGCGCTTGGTCGAACAAGATGCGTGTGGCGCGTGGCAAGAAGAACTCTGCATGTGGCGCATGGCGCGAAGGTCGCTGCACGCAACGAGAAGGTCGTCTCTTCGAAACAGTCACCGACCTGCAAGGTTTGGATCAAGCGCGCCTGATTTCTGCAAAAGAATCTGTACCTTTTGCCTAAAAATGTAAAAAGAATCGGTGGATTTTGCCTGATTTCATCAAAGAATCTGTGCTCCAAACACAGATTCTTTTGCACTTTTCAGGCGGACTTTGAAGCGTGCTCGAGATTGCCCTTCCATGGAGCCTGATTTTCTCACCATGTCTGAACGATTTGCCGGAAAAGCGCACCAAGTCTGAGCTATTTGCCGGTTTTGCTCGCCATGTCTGAGCTGTTTTACTCAGACATGATGAGCTTTTCAGGCTCGCAATCAAAGGGCAGTCAAAAGATGGTAGAGAAACAGCTTGATCGCATAAAAACACACCTCGGGAGAAACCCCAAGGTGTGTTCGGTGTGCACTATTACCTGCTCGCAGCCACAGCCTCACGCCCGTCGCAGCCCGCAGCGCGATGCAGCTCGCAGCCACAGCCGGCACTGCGCGCGTCACGCTAGTCGATACGAGCGTCTACCTCAAGCCAGCCAAGCTGCTCAATGTTGCCTTTGACGTGCTCGCAGGACTTGCGCCATGCCTCAATCTCGGAATCGGAGAGCTCAGGCACAAAGACCTTCTCGACACCATTGGCGCCGATAACCGCAGGAAGTGAAGAGTAGAAGCCAGAAACGCCATACACGTCGTTGAGCAGCGTGGAGACTGGCGTGATCAGCTTGGTGTCGTGGACAATAGCCTTGATGACCTCGACAGCTCCGTTTGCAATGGAGTACTCGGTGCACTGCTTGCCACTGTAGGTAACGTAACCGCCCATACGAGCAGCCTGCTCAAGCTCTGGAAGGTCAAAGGTCTTGCCCGTCTGATCTGCAACTTCATCGAGAGTGAGGCAAGCAATAGCCACGTGTGACCAGCAAGCGAACATACCGTTGCCGTGCTCGCCAAGCATCCAGCCGTTGATGCACGATGCAGGATAGCCGGTAGCAACAGAAAGTGCATGGCGGAGTCGAGCGGAGTCCAGCGTGGTACCGGAGCCGATGACCTTATTTGGATTGGCGCCAGTCAGATACTGGAGCTCGGTAGTAACAACGTCGCATGGGTTTGCGATGTTGACCCAAACGCCATCAAAGCCTGCGTCTGTAATGCGCTTGGCAAACTTCTTGGCCTCGTCAGTGGTGACGAAGAGCTCGCCATCGCGGTTGCCTGCAGCAGCAGCCACGTGACCAGCAGCGTTAACGATAATGTCGCAGCCAGCAAGCTCCTCATAACGGTCATCAAGCTCATAGACACGAGCAGGGTGTGGATAAAATGGCATTGCGTCCAACAGGTCGTTTACCTGAGCTTTGCACAGGACTTCGTTTGTATCACTAATAAAGAGCTCGGTAACAAGTCCCTGGTAAAGCAGGGCATTTGCAACGTGAGCGCCGACGTGATTAGCACCAATGATGCCAATCTTGCTGATGAGAGCCATAATCCACCCCTTTATCTCGTCCAAAATTACTGTGCCTGATAGCCTAGCGGTTTTTTGCATAAACGGGTAACGATACAGAAAGACGAAACAGATTAGATACAACAGTCCCCTCAACGTGCCATTAAAACCTGTAAACGGTATAGTAGTAATCCAAGATTTGGAGAGGAACTATGGGATACAAGACACCAACATGCTCTATTGCGCGTAGCTGCGGAGGCTGTGAATGGCTTTCGGTCCCCTATCCTATCCAACTTAAACGCAAGCAAACGCAGGTAGAAGAACTTCTCGCTCCGCTGGCAAGCATCAATAACGTAACTATCGAGCCTATCCGTGGTATGGACGAGCCTCTGGCGTATCGTCACAAGGCGGCGACGCCATTTGCACCAGGCAAAGGGCGCACGGTTCGCTCTGGTTTACGCAAGCGGAACGCACAAAATTATTGCCTCAAAGGAATGCCTGGTAGAGGACGGTCGAGCTCGTGCTATCCTCAACGACGTGGCGTATCTTGCCGGCCAGTTCAACATCCATGCCTACCAGGAAGATCGCGGCAAGGGAGCGCTTCGCCATGGCGTGGTTCGCTGCGGATATGCCACCAACGACGTCATGCTGGTACTGGTGGTCAACGGCCAGCATCTGCCTCATGAGCAGGAGTTTATTGCCGCGCTTCGCAAGGCGCACCCTGAGCTGACCAGCATCTTCTTGAACGTCAACCAGAAGCGCACCAACGCAATCTTGGGGCGAGAAACCCGTCTGCTTTGGGGCTCAACATCTATGAGCGACAAGCTTTTGGGCTGCACGTTTGAGATTGGTCCAACCAGTTTTTACCAGACCAACCCTCAGCAAACTGAGGTGCTGTATCAACTGGCCATAAACGGTGCACTTGCTGACTGCGAGCTTGCAGGTTCCGAGCAGACCGGCGCTGCGCAGACCAACGCTACGCTGACCGACGCCTCCACTCAGACATCCATTTCCTCACAAACCAGCAACCTGCGTGTTCTTGACGCCTACTGCGGCACGGGAACCATTGGACTTTGCTTAGCGCACGCCGCTGAAGCTCAAGGCATCAACCTCTTGCTCACTGGCGTTGACCAGGTTGAAAACAACATTCAGATGGCTCGCAGAAACGCTCGAAACAATAAACTTGAAGCCGAATTTATCTGTGACGATGCCACTCGCTACATGCAAGCTCTAGCAAAAGACGGTCAAAACTTTGATGTCATTATTCTTGATCCACCTCGCGCAGGCTCAACGCCCGCCTTCCTCAAGGCAACAGCTCAGCTAGCCCAGAAGAAAAATCGTGTACGTGAGCTGCAACGTTGTAACGCAGGCCAGAGACCTTAATGTTCTTCTCGACAGCGGATTTGCCATTGAGCGCGTAACACCTGTGGACATGTTCCCTCACACCAAGCACGTGGAGTGCGTTGTGGTGCTTTCTCGGGCTTAGATTAAAAGCACAAATTGAATTGAGCAGCTATGAAAACGGTAGAATTTGGAAAACAAAATAACGACGTAATCATGCTGCTTCATGGTGGCGGTTTGTCTTGGTGGAATTATAAAGCTGAGGCTGAACTGCTGAAGGATCAATATCACGTTGTCCTGCCAATTCTTGACGGACATGCAGGTAGTGACAATGATTTTATAAGTATTGAGGAAAACGCAAGTCGGCTCATTTCTTTTATCGATAAAGAATTTGGAGGCTCGGTTCTTCTTATTGGAGGGCTGTCCCTCGGCGCACAGATTTTAGTAGAAATGCTGACGCAACGAAACTCAATTTGCCAAAACGCTGTCATTGAAAGCGCATCTGTCATTCCGTCCAAGCTGACAAATGCCCTGATTAAACCAATGTTCTCTCTAAGTTATGGCTTAGTAAAAATGAAGTCTTTTTCTCAGATGCAATTTGACTACCTTCATATCCGTAAAGATTTATTTGAAGACTATTATCGGGACACATCACAAATCTCAAAAGAGAACATGATTGCATTCTTGGAAGCAAATACATCCTATGAGATAAAACCCGGCCTTCAGAATGCCCACGCCAAAGTCCGTATACTTGTCGGAGAAAAAGAACAGAAAAAGATGATCTACTCAGCAGAGCAGTTGCATAAGGCACTGCCTGGTAGCGTTCTTGAAATAAAGAAAGACTTATATCATGGTGAGTATTCCATCAATTACCCAGAGGAGTATACAAAAGAACTCCTAGACATGATTTAGCTACATATTAAATAAATCAGCATGACTTCCCGTACGAGAAGCAACAAGTATAAGCTCGTCTTTATGAATAACATAAATCAAAAGCCAGTCTGGTTGAATATGGCATTCTCTAAACCCTTGGTAAGATCCAGTAAGAGCGTGGTCTTTGTGTTTTTGGGTCTAAAAGCTTCCCCAGCGCAGAGTTTATCAAGCATCTCTTGAAGTGGAGATATATCAAGACCTCTCTTTTTAATGCGCTTATAATCTTTCCGGAACTTAGAAGTTGCTTGAAGTTTAAGCATATAACTTAAACCCCTGCATTGAGATCTTTAAACAGCTCATCTGTGGTGTTGTAGGATGTTGCTTGAATTTTACCTGACATGATATCGCGTGCTTCTTCCATAGCAGCCAGTGTCTCAGCATTAAACTTTGGGACTTCCACTTTAAAAGGAAGGCCGCGGTGCAAAACGCACTGGCGTAAGAAGATGTTTACGGCACTTGACATATCGATGCCGAGTTCTTTAAACAGTTCATTTGCTTCTGTTTTGACATTACTATCGATGCGAATTTGAGTAGGACTTGTTGCCATAGTATCAGCTCCTTTTAAGGTGATTTTGATACAAATAGTATACGTTGTCAAGCAATAAACAGATGTATTCTCGATTTGTTTTGTTTGTCCGACGTTATTTCTTCAAAAAACTCTTGACTATAACGCAACGTAATACTTTAGACTTCAAACAGCTTAGGAGGTGAGATTGTGAAAACAGTTAATGAAGTTAGTAAGATAGCAGGAATCAGTATTAGAACCCTGCAATACTACGACAAAATCGGATTATTAAAACCAACGGCTTATTCAGAGGCTGGTTATAGGCTATACAGCGATGATGATTTGAAGATGCTACAGTCAATTTTGCTATATAGAGAATTGGAATTTCCGCTAAAAGAGATTAAAGAACTAATCAATAGTGAAAACTTTAACAAGAGTTTAGCGCTGGAGCAGCAAATCAATTTACTCCTTTTGAAAAAGGAACATTTAGAAAATTTAATTCTTTATGCTAAAGGACTTAAAACGTTAGGAGGAAATACTATGGACTTTACAGTGTTTGATACCAAAAAGATTGATGCATATGCAAAACAAGCAAAGGAAGCTTGGAAAAATACATCTGAATGGAAGGAGTTTGAAGATAAAGATAAGAGAAGAAGCACTGAGGAGACAAAAGTGATATATCACAAACTAATGCTGATTTTTGCTGAATTTAGTAAAGTAAAAATCAGAGGAGTGCGATGCAAAAAGAAGTACAAGCCTTAGTCAAAAAAACTTCAAGATTTTTATTACGGCTAATTTCTATAATTGTTCAAACGAAACTTTAGCCGGACTGGGCAAAATGTATGCCGCAGGTGGGGATTTCACTAAAAATATTGATAACTTTGCCGGAGAAGGAACAGCAGTATTTGTTAACGAGGCAATAGAATATTATTGTAAATGAGTTTTGCGTAGAAAAAACTCATAGCTACAGACATCTATGTAAGCCTCCCATTTCTCGTGTCCAAGAAATGGGAGGCAGTTCAACTCAGGAGTTCCCGTGATTATAAAAAACGAAATACCTCTTTTAGAATATGACGATGCCTCCCCAGAGGTTATTTCAGCAGATCACGAATGGACCGCAGGCCAGCTGCCAGAGAAGTGTCTCTTCGCATTTCTCGGAGACGTTGTCCATGAATACGCCAACCAGCATGGGGCAAAGGTTGTAGAGACAATCGTGACCGTTTCTCGAGACATTAAAGTCTACGTTTTAGATTCCTATGGCGAGAAAATCTGTTTAGTTCAGTCTCCTACTGGATCTGCTTCATCCACACAGGTAATGGACATACTTGTTAGCTGTGGATGCAAGAAAGTAATTGCAGTTGGTTCATGCGGCGTTCTAAAAGAGATACAAGAAAATGCCTTTCTCATCCCCACTAAAGCTCTTAGAGCGGAAGGGACGTCCTATCACTATCTTCCAGCATCAAGATATATAGAGCTCGACAAAGAGCCAATTTCTGTCATAGAAGAGACCTTCAAAAAGGACGGCCTCCCTTTTGAGACGTGCGCCACCTGGTCTACTGACGGTTTCTTCCGTGAGACAAAAGATATGGTTGAGTATCGCCTGCAGGAAGGATGCTCAGTTGTAGAGATGGAATGCTCGGCACTTGCTGCTTGTTGTAGAAAACGAGGAGCACAATTTGGACAGTTCCTTTTTACGGCAGACTCTTTGGCAAACGTTCATGAATATGACGAGAGGGACTTTGGCAAAGACTCCCATGAAAAAGCGCTGCTTCTTGGTCTGGAAATACTAAAGAACTTTACCTAAACCATCGCTAGACATCTGTGCTTGCTGCGTTCTGTAAAAATTAAGCGTACAATTGTTAGCGTGTTCTAACTGGCTTTTCATTAGTGCATTTCTACAAACAGTGAGGCTCATATGAAAGTTCAGCAGCTCATTAAAGATACGTGCGCAATAGTCGCCGAAGACATCGGTGCGGCAAAAGCAGATCAGATTGCACAGGCAGCTCAAACGCGATTCGAGGCGCTCTGTGCAGAAAACGCGTCCGATTCCAAAGAGCTCCGTGCCCACTCTTTCAAGCGCATTTACCCTGGTATTGCAGTATATGAAGCCCTGCGCGCGGAGGGTATTTCTCAAGAAAAAAAGCAGTCTGGTATATTCGCGAATACTTTCAGCGCTTTGCTGCCAAACGAGTCCCACTCTTCCAATGGGCCATCAAAACGTTTGGCCTTGCACGTAAATTCCCGCGCCTCTTTCAATCAGGTATCGAGAAAAGCTGCACATCAAATGCTGGATTTGCCTTTGAGTATCCGGAAAGTCACGGTAACGAAGCTCGTCTCAATATTGTGAGCTGCCCCTACTACGAGATAACCAAAAAATATGGCTGTCCCGAAATAACCGCTGCATACTGTGATAGTGACGATGCGGGATATGGCAACTTACACCCACAGCTTGTCTGGGGTCGTACAAAAACCATAGGCCACGGTGGCGATTGTTGCGATTTTCTCTTAGAGTATAAAGAGAATTAATCACCGGTAGACGCTGTCTGCTGCTATCGTCACTGGACTTCCGTCAGTTTTATGACGTACCTTGAGTGACACCTACTAGGAGTTTTTATGCAAGAAAATCGTATGTTTTCTGACGTCAAGCTGGCAAAAAGACTGACTCCTGCTTGGCTTAGCCCCTTTTTTGCCTTTTTTACTATGATTGTTGGACAAATTGTCGGCGCCATTGTAATGGCTTTCTCAGCAGCTCTTGCCGCAGTCCCCTATTTCTTAGTAAATCCACAGCTTACAGATCGTCTTTCTAATCCCTCAAATATGCAGGAGCTTTTTGGAGATTACTACCTCCTACTCTCACTCTTTTCTTTCGTCTTTATTGCTGGTCTTTTTTTACTATGGGTTAAGTTCTTTGAACAACGTCCGATTGTTACTCTGGGATTTTACAAAGATAACTGGAAGAAAGAGCTTCTCAAAGGCTTTGGTCTAGGACTTCTTCTCTTTTCTATTGTGATGTTGATTCTGATTTTGTCCGGATCTTATCAATTGGTTGGCACTACTTTTACGCCTTATACATTCGGTTTTGTTCTTCTCACCATTCCGTTTTGGCTGATTCAGGGAGGAACAGAAGAGCTTGTTACCAGAGGCTGGCTTCTTCCTGTCATGGCAGAGAAATCCAACAAAATTATTGCAATCGTGGTCTCGAGCAGTCTGTTTGGCCTTCTCCACATGTTTAACAGTGGCTTTACTATGCAATCCCTGATCGACCTAATTCTTTTTGGCGTCTTGGAAACGTTCTACATCATCAAAACAGACAATCTCTGGGGAGCTGCTGGCATTCATGGAGCTTGGAACTTTGCTCAGGGCAACATCTTTGGCGTTCTGGTAAGTGGCAGCACTACAGGCAGTTCTTTGCTGCAGTTTACCCCTGGCAGTGGCCCGGATTGGCTTACCGGCGGTAGCTTTGGCGCAGAAGGTTCCATCGTTTGCACGCTTGTTATGCTGGTAACTATCCTGATTCTTGCCTATCAGCTCAAGAAATCCGGCAAGCTCTTTGTAAGGAAATCTGCCGAGAAACCCGCTGAGGCCGCAAACGCTTCTTCATAACTAACCCAATTTTGTTAAATTCTAATTTCACAGGTAGTTTGATTTTCTCGTTGCCTCATCCTTGTAGTTAAAATAACGAAGGAGGAGGTGTTTTATGTCAAAGAAACAAATCAATCTATTTGTAGGCTCTGTCGGAGCTTTTATCGGAGTATTTGTTTTTATCGCTTATATTCCACAAATTATTGCAAATCTACAGGGCGTAAAGGCTCAACCTTTTCAGCCGCTATTTGCAGCAGTTTCTTGTCTCATTTGGGTCATCTATGGTTGGACTAAAGAGCCCAAAAAGGACTGGATTCTTATTATCCCAAATACTGCTGGTGTAATTTTAGGTGGATTAACATTCCTCACCGCTTTATAGTGATTAAGCAGCAAGTTTAATTTAGAAATCCGACAGCATCTAATGGTGCTGTCGGATTTTAATTAACATGCGTCTTACCTCTGTCGCCATTCTTGGCGCTTTTCTCATTCTGCATCATAAACAAACTCAATAAGCTAGTTCTTAGACATCCATTCCTGGAAAACCAATCTGCCGTAGTGCCTCGTACAGCACAATAGCAGCGGCGTTTGAAACGTTAAGTGCACTGACCGAGAACTCATTAGGGTCAATGAAGTTTCCACAGATATCCTGCTGTAAAAGCGCTGGATGAGAGTACTGATCATCACCGTCAAGTGCATCGTGCTTTTGACTCCAGTCCTCACGATTAACCAGGATTGCGGAGTCTTGCAGCATTGGGATTCTCTCGCACTCGTCTGCATATTGTGCCAGAAGCTCCTCAGATAATCCCAGGCTTTCCTTGCCAAAGATGAGGTAATCGCCATCACGATACGTTGCCTGAGTGTAGGTCTTCTTAGCTTTCTTAGTCAGGAAGTGTAGCGGAGACCTGCCGACCATAAACGCGCTGTTAGATGAGCTGACAGTCGCGGTAACAGCGTCGTGTGCAGCGTCCCCAGCTGGTGCACCAAGTGCTTGGGCAAGACCGTTCTTCTCCAGAAATTGATCCCAGTTGTCGTAGACAGAAACGTTAAGGCTTTGCCAGTAGGCCATACCTGCTCGTTTGAGACTTTTTGTCATCAAGCGAGAAGCCCAATGGACCCACTAGGGTGCAAGTGAGTCCCGCTCACTACGCAGGTGCGGCCAATGTTTCCCATGTTGCGGGAATCTCGGGCTCTACCAGTACAACGTTGAGCATAGGTTATGCCAGAACAAAGCTGGTCAGGAATGCAATAAGTCCGCCGAGCGCCATGGTGGCTGGCAGCGTCACAAACCAAGCAGCAATAATCTTGCGCGCAACGCCCCAACGTACGGAGCTGCGACGGCGAGCAGACCCTGCACCCATGATAGATGTAGTAATGACCTGCGTAGTGGAAACTGGTGCGCCAAGAGCGGTCATAATCTCAATTGCAACGGTTGAACTTGCCTCGGCAACAAAGCCAATAACTGGCGTGAGCTTTGTGACGCCGTCGCCAACGGTGCGCATGATGCGGCCGCCGCCAATGGAGGTGCCCAAAGCCATAGTAGTTGCGCAGAGAAGCTTGACCCACAGAGGAATACCGTTAGAAGGGTCGTGAAGACCGGCGGTAACCAGCGCCAACGTGATGATTCCCATGGTCTTCTGAGCATCATTATTGCCGTGGCTGTATGCCATAAAGGCAGCTGAAAGTACCTGAAGGCGGTGGAACAGGCCATGTGCCTTTTTAGGTGGCCAGTCAGCAAAAATCTCAAACACCAGCTTCATAATAAAGTAGCCCAGTGCCATACCGATAAGTGGAGAGGTAAACAGAGGAATAACAACCTTCTCAACAACGCCAACCCAGAGGATGTGACCAGTGCTGCCGGTAAAGACGATGGTTGCACCGATAAGGCTGCCGATAAGCGCATGTGAAGACGAACTTGGAATTGAGAACCACCAGGTAAAGAGGTCCCAAATGATAGCACCCATCAATGCAGCAAAAATAACGTAGAGCTGAAGCTGAATATCAACCAGACCAGACGCAATGGTCATGGCAACCTTCTCGCTCATTAATGCGCCGATAAAGTTCATGATTGCAGACATAGCAATTGCCGTGCGCAGAGGTAGTGCCTTGGTATACACCGTAGTTGCAATAGCGTTTGCGGTGTCGTGAAAGCCATTAATGAACTCAAATACCAGTGCGGAAACAAGTACCGCAATAAGCAAGATGCTAGCCATTTTTCACGATGACATTCTGAATAGCGTTTGCAACGTGCTTGCAAGCGTCAAGGGTAGACTCAAGTCTATCCATAAGGCTCTTCCACTTAAGAACCTCAATCGGATCATCAACGTTTCTGAAAATAGAGCTCAGGGCGTTACGATAGACAACATCACCCTGGTCCTCATACTCATTTGCAGAGCGTGTATGCTGAATAACCGAGTCATCCTTGTGGTAGTCGGGGAGACGATCAAAAGCCTTCTGCAACTCCTCTGCTGCAAACAGAATCAGATGGGCTACCTGAACAGCCTCTGGGCGCATTTCTTTGATGTCATACATGCTAAGGTGTGCAGAGACGCTCTCAATACCATCTGCAATCTCATCCATAAGCAGGGCAAGACGTGAAATGTCCTCGCGATCAAATGGCGTGATAAAGGATGTGTTGAGGGTGGAAATAATCTTTCCCACCTGGTCATCGCAGAGTGTCTCGTAGTTCTTAATCTGAACTTCATAATCTTCAGAGCTTGGGAATGACTCAATGTAAGAAACAAAGAGTTTTGCCGTAGAAACAATCAACGCTGAAAACTCAGAGAACATGCTATAAAACTCATCTTCTCTACGAGAAACTCGGCTCATATGACGCCCTTCACTTGGACTTTTTATTACATATACGAACACATTTAGTATAGCTGTTTAGGGCGCGTATGCTGGAGATAATGACAATTTCAACTTCTCCATAGAGAAGCTGTCAATCATAATAAAAATATGGACGAGGGAGGCCAGATTATGCGAGAAAAGCTGTTTGAATACGTTGCGAATCAGTACGGTAATTGGATCTCTGCGCTTTTAGATGGCTCTGTTGACTTTGATGAGCTGTGTCAATGGATTGATGCGAGTTATTCTGCAACGAACTGACGAATATCTTGTTTAGTACTTGGGTAAGTATCAGCAATCTGTTTGTTAGACATTGGAGGTTACTTTACATGACAGAAAAGCACGCACTTTCTTTTGACGAGAATTTCTTCAACAAGCTAGGTCAATTTGGCAGCATTCTCTCAGTCATGATGTATGTTTCTTATATCCCGCAGATTACTAATAATCTTGCTGGCAATAAAGGTAGCTTCATCCAACCACTAGTTGCCATGATCAACTGCACTGTTTGGTTTGTTTACGGCGCTTTCAAGAAAGAACGCGATGTTCCCATTATGATCGCTAACGCCCCTGGTATTCTCTTTGGACTTGTTACTGCGCTAACTGCGCTACTATAATCTGGCAGCTGGTCAGGCCTATCAACTTACTAAGACTCAACGATAAGGACGGTTCATGTGGCACTTATAGGTTTCTTTAAAGTTGTCTATATTCCCCTGGCCGTCCTGTATCTCATAGCGGCATATGTCCTTCTTGCAAAGCAAAGCTTGAGCAAAATCTTTAAGCGCACAAATTTTGACCTCTTCCGCGGTGGAGTGCTCGCACTTTATTACCTTTTTATAGCCATGGTCTTCTTTGTAGATATAATGCTTCTTACCACTAAAACTGTAGTTAAGCAGCAATTTCTTGTTCCTTATATAGTTGGAATTATTGCTATTGCTGTTGCGTGCGCAATCTTTACGCAAATAGTAAAACACTCTAAATCAGAGCGTTTTATTACCATTAGAGACTTGGTTGTTCCGCTTATTTGGTTTGCTTCCTCATTTGTTTATACGCAAACAATATTTGCGCTTTTACTTGCAGCAAAATAGTAACGCTCGGTTGTTCCATCACTATTCAGAGGGCTTCTCGCCTTTAGAAAGTTCCTTATTCTTGGCGGCATTATTCTGCTCTTCGGAAGACTTCCGTTCTTCATGAGCCTTTTGGCGATGCTCTTTAAGATACTTTCCCAGTGGCACAGCAATAACAAAGTGATTAACAAATGATCCACAGGTAGCCAGTAAAGCTGCAACCAGCGCATTTATGTAAGGATGCCATGCTGGGAAGAACTGAACTAATACTTGCTGAATAGGAAAAGCCCAAAGGTAAATGCCATACGAAAGCTCAAACTTTGTGCCAAATTTACTAAAGTGGTTGCCCATTCCGTATGCAAGGCAGAAGCAAGCAATAGGGAAAACCGTCAGCATTGCCAGATTATCGATGCCGCCGAAAACCATAACAAACCACAGAACAATCGTCGCAAGGCCCAAAACAGGCGAGATAACAACCTGATCTCTGAATACCCAAATCAAAACACCTAAGTAAAACAGGAGAACCGCGCGCACAACACTGAGCTGCAACGGAGAAAACTTCACGTAATATACCGCTGCTAATACAAAAACAGGTACCGATAGCAGCAAAAACTTCTTTTTATCAAACTTGGTGAGCTTATAGCTGATAAAACACAAGATATAGCAGATAAACTCAACAGGAAGCGTCCATAGCGCAGCATTAACCACGTCGCCCGAAGGATTGTTGGTAAACACTCCCGGCAACTGATGAACCATAATCAAGACACCATTGAGCAGGTACTTGTACGTCTGTGGATTAGTAAAAATACTCCACAGGTGAAAGCGTTGAAAAGCATTGGACCAAGCACAAACGCAGTCAGAATCACAACAAACAAAAGCTCAGGAAAAAGCCTCAAAATACGTGCCGAGAAAAACTTTTTTGCCTCAGGATGGTGCTCGCAGCTGCGTGCAATCAAAAATCCACCAAAGAGGAAGAAAACGCCAACAGAAACACCGCCTGGACTCAAGCGGTCACCAGTAAACTTCAAGAGATAGCTACCGGCATCGCCACCCAAAAACAACTGCATAACAGTGGGAAACAATGACCATCAGTGCGGCAACAAACCTTATAAAGTTCAGGTTATTGACACGCGATGTAGCAACGTCGCTCAGTTTGATCTGGGCACTTCTCGACATTTACTCGCCTAACTCTATGCGAACCTTTGCCTCTCAACGTGGACTCTATCCTGAGCAAAAAGCTGCAATACCTCAGGATACAGCTGGTGCTCTACCTGATGAATCGCCTCTTCAAGCTGGTCAACGGTCCAGCCCTCTTCAACCACAACTGGTCGCTGGGCAATAATGGGACCGCGGTCGTAATCAGCATTTGCCAGGTGAACGGTGACGCCCGTCACCTTGACGCCGTACTCATACGCATCTTGAATAGCGTGCGCACCGCGGAAGCTTGGCAGCAACGCCGGATGCAGATTGAGCACACGATTAAGGAAGGTGTTCAGAATAGGAACGCCGACTTTGCGCATGTAGCCAGCCATAACAACATAATCAACGTTATAGCGCTTGAGCTCGGTGGCAATAACCATATCTGCAACAAATGGATCTTCGTACGTCTCTTTTGAGAGCGTTAGGGTTTGCAGGCCAGCTGCCTCTGCTCTCTTCAAACCATATGCATCGGGGCGAGAAGAAACAACCAGTTCAATAGTTGCGTCTAGCTTGCCAGAATCAATGGCGTCAATAATGGCCTGCAGGTTGGTGCCTGAACCGGAAAGAAGAACGCCAAGCTTAATTGGCATCGTTGTAGACCACCTTTCCGGTGCCTGGGATAATCTGGCCCATGACAAATGGCTCAAATCCCTGGTCAGAGAGGGCTTCTGCTACATCGTCAACGTCGTCCATGTCTACGATAAGAGCCATACCAACGCCCATATTGAAGGTGCGATACTGCTCGTCAAGAGACAGGTTTGCTGCGCTAGAAACGTATGAAATAACTGGTGGAATATCCCATGCAGGACCAGCCTCCTCCACCACGATCAACCTCTGCATCAAGGTGAGCTGGCAGTGCACGGTTAAGGTTCTCGGTGATTCCACCACCAGTGATATGTGCCATAGCCTTGATAGGAGCTCCGGTGCGGAGTGCAGCAAGCAATCCACCTGCGTAAATAGTGGTTGGACGCAAAACAGCGTCTGCGAGTGACTCTCCACCGAGCTCCTCTAGTGGCTGGTTAAGCTCCTCGACAGTCTTACCCTCAATAGCTACCTTACGTACCAGCGAATATCCGTTGGAGTGAATGCCAGAAGAAGGAAGTCCCAGAATGACGTCACCTTCACTGACCTTCTCGGGACCTAAGATCTTTGGTTTGTCGACAACGCCTACGACAAAGCCAGCAAGATCGTAATCGTCAGGATTCATAACACCTGGATGCTCGGCCATCTCGCCGCCTACCAGCGCACATCCACTCTTGCGGCAGCCTTCTGCAATACCACCAACAACTTCGGCGACTGCCTCGGCTTTAAGCTTGCCCACAGCAACGTAATCCAAGAAAAACAGCGGCTCGGCGCCCATGGGAACAATATCGTCGACGCACATGGCAACCAGGTCCTCGCCTACCGTGTTGTGGCGATTGAGAAGCTGAGCAATAGCAAGCTTAGTGCCAACGCCGTCGGTGCCACTGACCAGTACAGGCTCTTCCATGTCCTTCAGAGCTGCTGCCGAGAAGCAGGAGCCAAAGCCACCCAAGCCGCCAATGACCTCGGGACGAGTAGTTGTAGCAACAGCAGCCTTGATGGCGTCAACTGCACGAGCGCCTTCATCAACGTCAACGCCTGCGTCAGCGTAGGTAATCTGCTTGGTTGGATCAGCGGAAGTAGTCATTATTCTCCTTCTTACTGCTTTGGGGGGACAAAGCCCTCATCAATTAACTGCTGTTCTACCTGGTCAAACTTACGTGCAAAAGATGGATTTAGATTGTCTGGGGTGTTTTCTGGCAAGAACCTCTGGTGGAAGTCTTCCGGAATTGCCACAGGATACCTGCCGCTAAAGCAAGACTCGCAATAACCGCGAGAAGGAACGCAGGCAAGCAGACCCTCCAGGCTCAAAAAGCCTAAGGAATCTGCGCCGATATAATCGCAAATCTCCTGAGTAGTCATTTTTGCCGCAACAAGCTGGTGCTGATCGGCAGTATCAATACCGTAGAAGCAAGGCCAGATAACCTTTGGAGATGCGCTTCTAACGTGTACTTCAGTAGCCCCTGCGTCTCTAAGCAGTTGAACAATCTGCTTGGAAGTAGTGCCGCGAACAACAGAATCGTCTACCATTACGATGCGCTTACCTGCAACAACGTCAGAAAGCGCGTTGAGCTTCAAGCGTACACCCAGCTCACGAAGCTGCTGTGTAGGTTGAATGAACGTTCTTGCAACGTAGCGGTTTTTGATCAAGCCAGTGCCAAAAGTCACGTCCAGCTCTTGTGCAAAACCCTCAGCTGCAGGAACGCCGGAATCAGGTACACCGATTACCAGGTCAACATCTGCTGGGGTCTCTTTTGCCAGTTGGCGACCCATCTGGTGACGGACAGAGTACACCGAGCGACCGCTAATGATAGAGTCAGGGCGCGAGAAATACACCTGTTCAAAGATGCAATCTGCTTGCTGGCGAGGAGAAAGTCCCATCTCAGAAGATAGGCCACTGTCGGAAATACGGATAATCTCTCCAGGAGCCACCTCGCGCACATACGTAGCACCCACAATATCCAGCGCGCACGTCTCAGATGCAACTACCCAGTTATTCTCGCCTTCCTCGCCAATATGGCCGAGTACCAGCGGACGAATGCCGTTAGGATCCCTAAACGCATAGAGAGCGTTCTCGCGGATGAGCACCATGGCGTAGCCGCCCTCGATGAGGTTCATAGTTGCAGCAATACCGGTGCGCAGACGGTGTGTACGACGAGTAAAGTAGCCGATAAGCTGGGCTGCTACCTCAGAATCTGTATGTGATCTAAAGGAAATCTGGCGAGAAGACAGTTCTTCTCGCAAAGAGTCAAAGTTAACGAGAGTGCCGTTGTGCGCCAAAGCAATGAGGGTCTCATCGATGGACGACATGTGTGGCTGGGCGGACTCCCAACCCTTGGCGCCTGCGGTGCCGTAGCGGCAGTGACCGATAGCCACTTTACCTGGCATTGCGTTGAGGTCGTCGTTGTTAAAAACTTCGGTTACGAGGCCCGTATCTTTTCTGATAAGTACGGTCTGGCCGTCACCGACAGCTATACCTGCGGAATCTTGTCCGCGATGCTGCAGCGCGTGCAGCGCAAAATAAGTGAGTCGAGCAACGTCACGGTCAGGCGCCCATACTCCAAAGACGCCACATTCCTCGTGAAGTTCCATTGGATCCCCTCCGGATGCCTCAGCTTGAGCCACCCTTGATCAAACGTCTCTCACGTTTGGCAACAATAGATACAGTGTACCTGGAAATTTGCAAGAAAAAGCGCTCCGAACAAATATGTTCGGAGCGTGTAACAATTTTTTAAGAAAACAGCATTTTACTGCCCTGACTGACAGCTTCTGACTGTGTCCAATACTCTTTCTGAACCGTCAGCGTTCCGACTACTGAGCCTTTGGCTGTGCCTCAGTCTTTGGAACACAGATGAGCATGGTGCGACCATACTGATCAGTATAATTGCAGGTAAAAAGCGTAAGAACATGATCAGCGCGAGAAAGAACCTCGGCAGCATCTGAACGAGAGCTTACTGCCCTTGAGAGCCTATCCTTCAGATAAGACCTGAACTCATCAACAGAAGCAAAGTTAAACTGCCTAACTTCTTCGTCATCCTCATCAGTGTGATAAGTAAATACTGGCTCGAGCTCGTATGTCTGGGTGGGCGTGACATACCAGATGGTTTCAACCTTATCGAAGGTATTCTGGTCATTCATAGCGCCAATGTACTGGAACATAGAACCGTTGCGCATATGGTGACCATAGAGAATAGTCTGCTGGTCGACCAAGCCGTTTGGATTGTTCTGGTAGTCCATAAAGATTTGACCACCGATAGACCACTCGCCCTTTGCGTTAGTATGCAGGTAGTGCTCGTTGTCCGTGGTCTGATAAACAGGATAGTTAACCTGTGTGCCTGGAATCTGCACCCAGCCAACAACCTGGCTGTTTACTGCCTTTAGACCAGCCCAATCAACAACAGGAGCCTCATCTTTTTTCTCGGAAACTGTAGCGTAAGCCGCAAGTTCCTCATTGATTACATCCTGCGCGTGGTATTCTACCTGTGTTTTTCCAAACATGATGCCAGAAACAATCAAGAGACCAATTCCAACTATCAGCAAAATAGTTGAGAGAACGTTGGAGAAACCCTTCTTAGCAGGCTTCTTACCGTTATCGTTTTTTGACGAAACCGTGCTTTTCATAGATGCAATTTCGACAGAGATTTTTGAGGTTTCATTATTTCCAGCCGGCTGATCAGCAGCGGCGAATGATGCAAAATGTTTGCCGTTCCTTGATTCCATGCACTTCCCTTCTGAAGATACTCTTTTGTCATACCCCCTTAAAAGTTTAGCTATGCATGGAACAAAAATCTTTATACATCTTGCGAAGTCATCGCTTTATCACATCTTTAATCGCAAAACCCGCGCTATAGGTTATCTGCAGCGCGGGTTTAGCTGTTACTGCTGTTTAGCCTAACGCTACCAGCAGACACTATTTAAGCAATGAACAGGTGTTTCTGCGTTCTGGCTTATGCGTCAGCCATCTCAGCTTTGAGCTTGATGATTTTCTCGCGATACTCTGGAAGAGAAGCGCCAAGAATCTGGGTAGCGTAAATAGCTGCGTTTTTGGCACCGTTGATGGCAACGCAGGCGACGGGCACACCGGATGGCATCTGGACCATAGAGAGCAAAGAGTCCATGCCACCGAGGTCAGAGGTCTTCATTGGGACGCCAACGACAGGCAGTGGGGTGAATGCGGCAACAACTCCGCCTAGGTGAGCGGCCTTTCCTGCGGCGGCGATGATTACCTTGAGGCCACGGTCAGCGGCGGTCTCGGCCCACTGGTGAACTTTGTCTGGAGTGCGGTGTGCGGATGCGATGACCAGCTCATATGGAACGCCCAAGCGCTCAAGTTCAGCGGTGCATCCCTCCATAGTTGCAAGGTCGCTCTTTGATCCCATGATAATGCCGATAACAGGCTGATCTGCCATCTCTGCTCCTTTGTTACGTCTCATAAAATAGGTGGATACGTCAAATATCCTCTTCACAGTATAGAGTATGATTTTCTAGAACGTTGGTCCATCAGTCCACGTGAAAGGAAACTGTAATGAATGAAACCAACTCTGTTCTGTACCAGCGAGAAGGCTCGTACATTCCTCGCGTCGCCGCAGTGCACGATCTCTGCGGATACGGAAAATGCTCGCTTGGCGTAGCTATTCCGGTTCTGTCAGCAGCGGGATGTGACGTTTGCCCAGTACCTACGTCGCTTTTCTCGGCACACACCAAGTTCCCTACGTTCTACATGCACGACACCACCAACATGCTCGAGGATTACCTGGATGCATGGAAGGAAGAGGGCATTGACCTGGATGCCATTTATTCTGGCTTCCTTGGTGCAGCAGAGCAGGTTGCAAGCATTCAGCGCTTGTACCAGGAGCATCCAAAGGCACTTCGCGTGGTTGACCCAGTTATGGGCGATGGCGGCAAGATGTACCCAACCTATACGCAGGAGCTTTGCGATGCCATGAAGGCACTGGTAAACGGTGCTGATATCTTGACGCCAAATCTCACTGAAGCATCTATTCTTACTGGCATTCCTTACGCTGGTCAGGATTTGACTGACGAGCAGGTAGACGAGTTGCTCGATGCGTTGTTGGAGATGGGCGCAAAGTGCGTTGTTCTTAAGGGAATTGTTCGCGGCGATGGCTTTATTCGCAACTTTGTTGCCACCGAGTCTGAGCGCGGCGAGATTGTTTCCGAGCTTCTGCCATACATGCTGCACGGAACTGGCGATTTGTTCGCATCTGCGCTTTTAGCTGCAGTTATGTGCGGTCAGGAGATTGCCGACGCTGTCGAGTTTGCTGGTGAGTTTGTCTGTGAGTCCATGGAAATTACTCGCGAGCAGCCAAACTTTGAATTGCGTGGTGTTTCTTTTGAGACCAAACTCGGCCTGATTGCCCAGCTCCTGCAGGAGTAAGACGCTTCTACAAAAGCAAACTGCTCGCACAGGCCTTTGCGCCGCAGAGAAGTATTCTTTTTTTCTTTGTCGTAGGTGCTCACTCTACGCGAGTGAGCACCTATTTTTTTATGCAAGCAAGCGCCGTTATGCATGAAAATGCATTTTCCTCGCCCTTTATTCGTTTCATTTTTTTATCAAAACAAAAATTGAGCTTCAAAAATAAGGCGAAAAAGGTAAAAATCCGTTTAGTTGGAGATCGAAGAAATTGATTAAAGATTTGATATTAATAAAAGCCCAGTTGACGTTAATCAAGCGACACATTGCTAAATCAAAAATCGCTCAAAATCGTCATGCATAAAGATTAAAAACCTCCAACTAAACGGATTTTTTACCTTTTTGGGACCAAAATCGTTTTAAAAACACCGATTTCATGACTTTCAGTCAAATTAACGTGCAACTCATTCGCCGCGCCACCATTTTGAGGTGTGCCGACCTCCCGATAAGTCACTTCCAGCAGCACAAGCAAAAGAGCCGCTGACTTCAGCGGCTCTTTTGCTCTTTTTCTTTGTTGCTTGCAGGTACGTAGGCTACTTAGTACTTGAAGAACTGTCGCTTGTACCTGTACTGTTAGTAATTCCGTTAGTTCCAGTGGTGGTGTTCTTCTTTGTTGAAGACTCTCCACCAACAAGACCGCCAAGAACTCGAACTGGCGTGAACGAAGTAGCAATCTGGTCGCGTAGCTCAGATTGAATGGACTCATTTGCACCGGTAATGACCATGGTGATGTTTACGCCGTCAGAAGACTGTGTCTTAGAGAACGTAAAGGTAAAGATAGGTGTTGAATCACCGCCAGGCTTCAAGAAACCAAACAACTGAGACTTCTGAAGCTCGCCTTGATCGTTGCGATGAACGCTTACGTGATATACAACCGTATTAATCTTTGGATTGAGCAGTGCGTTAATTGCAAATGCCTGAGCCTGAACGCTAGAGCCAGCGTAGCACTCAAGAACGTCCTTTGAGGTGGTATCAGTAACGGTTACCTCAACACGACCAGTGTTCTCATCAGCTTCCTGAACAGAAAAATCCTCGGGGAACTGCGTGAAGCCATTACCCCACTCAACGCCGCCGCGAAGTGCGGATGCAACAGTTCGTACAGTAACAGACTCGGTAAGATTGGCCGTATTAGCACGGCGAATAACGCCACAAGAAACCTGCATAAGCACAACAATGGTCAGAAAAAAATCAAAAACAAAGAGAACTGCTGTTTTTTTGTAATAACCTTCTCGATATTTGAACCCGAAGGATCAGAGCCCGAAAGAGGATCGATGTCAACAGCGGCAGCTCCACCCCTGCCTACGAGCACGCTCAAGTGCTGCGCGCTCCTCATTTGGATGACCTGTCTCGTCTACCTTGGTAAACAACTCTTCAGCTGCATCAGCATCAAGCGCGCCCTTCTGGCGACGCGCGAAGCTTGAGCGATCTGCATCATCTTTAGCCATGTAGCTCTCACATTCCAAAGCATGCTTGCTAAACTGCGCAAACAAGCTTCTAGGGACTTCCGAACTGAAAAATCCAACCGTAGTGCTGGTAAATCTAGAACATACAGCTTAGAGTACGGCGAGAAAAACTATTGCGGTTGCACAACAATCCTGTGACGCACTCAACCGTCTATTTTACCGTCTTGTGGGGTTTGGCGCATCACCAAACTGCATTTGATAGTAATGAGCGTAAATTCCGCCCTTTTCGAGCAGCTCTTTGTGGGTTCCACGCTCAACTGCACGGCCTTGGTTGATGGTAATAATCTCATCAGCACCCATAATCGTGGAAAGACGGTGAGCAATAACAAGCGTAGTTCTGTTCTTTGCCAGCTCGGAGAGGGACTCCTGGACCGCGCGTTCAGACTCGTTGTCCAGAGCGGAAGTTGCCTCATCCAAAATGAGTAGCGGAGGATTCTTCAAGAACACGCGCGCAATGGAAATACGCTGTTTTTTTGTCCGCCAGAAAGTCTGGTTCCGCGCTGTCCTACCTGCGTGTTGTAGCCGTCGGGCAACGCCTCAATAAACTCAGCAATGTTTGCACGCTTTGCTGCAAGCGCGATATCTTCCAAGGAGGCCTCTGGACAGCCGTATGCGATATTCTCCGCAACTGTGCCGTCAAAGAGATATACATCCTGCTGGACCATGCCAATTGCCGAGCGCAGGCTGTGCTGGGTAACAGAGCGAACATCCTGACCGTCAATGGCGATGCTGCCACTTGTCACATCGTAGAATCGTGGCAATAAAGCACAGGTAGTAGACTTACCTCCACCAGAAGGTCCAACCAGCGCGACGGTTTCCACTCTCAATATGAAGGTTCAAGCCGTCGATAACCTCTTCAGCATTGTTGTAAGCAAAATGAACATCCTGGTAGATAATTTCACCCGCGGTAATTTGAATATCCCGGGCATCAGGTGCATCTTGAATATCTGGCTGAGTCTCAAGAATCTCCGAGAAACGCTTGAAGCCCGCAAGACCCTTCTGGAACGTCTCGGTAAAATTCAGAATATTCATGATTGGCGTTGTGAACAGCGAGATATACAGTGCATAGGTTGCCAGGTCAATGGCTTGCATCTGACCTTGAGCAATCATCCATCCGCCCAGCACCAAAACAACCGTATTCAGAATACCCATCATGCCTGAAATTGCTGCCTGATACCTGCCCATTGCCTGGTACATGTTGGACTTAGAGTCTAAATATGCCGAGTTGCTTGCCCTGAATTTAGTGCGCTCATGATCTTCTGCTGCAAAACCCTTAACAACACGAATGCCAGAAAGCGAGTCTTCTAGCTGTGTATTTACCTCAGAAATACGTACTCGATTTTCTTTGAAAATGCCGCGCATATGCATGTTGGCAAAGAAATTAAAGACCACCAGAAGTGCGGCAATTCCAGCAAGCACCAAAGTAAGCGGTACGTTAATGAAAGCCAAGATTACAAAGGAGCCAGCAATCTCTAAGAGACCGATAATCAGATACTCCGGGCCGTGATGCGCCGTCTCAGAAATATCAAACAAGTCAGATACCAGGCGGCTCATCAGATCGCCCGTCTTGTGACGATCATAATACGAGAAACTCATGCGCTCGTAAGCGTCAAACAGGTCTTCTCGCATCTTGCTTTCCATGCGTGCGCCCATGATATGTCCCCAGCTAATGACAAAGTAGCGACACAGAAAGTGGACAAAATACATGGCGAGAAGACCAACAGCAATGAACACCAAACTGCCAAGAATGACATCTTTGCCCTGTGTGAACAGTCCCTTTGTGAGCGAACGCAAAATCTGAGGAAATGCCAGCTCAATGCAGGCCAAAATGATGGCGCAAATGGTATCCAGAATGAATAAGTGCTTTTGTGGTGCGTAATAAGAAGAAAACTGGCAAACAGCGATTTGCGATGTTTGCCAGAAGCGTTTTTGCCAGAGGTGTTGTTACCAAAAGCATTTCTACGAGAGGTCTGGTTCAAAGAAGAGCCAGGTACAGTACGAGAAGAACGATCAGACATGCGTAATTACTCCATGGGCAGTCGGTGTGAAATTGAATCGCAGAGCAGGGCTCCAATGATAGTTTTTGCGTCCTCAACCTTTCCATCAAGAACAGCGTCTACCAGCTCGGACAGTGGAACGAGGTCCACGTTAATGAACTCGTCAGCGTCTGGATCTGAACCCTCAAAGGTCAGCTCAGTTGCCATATAAAGGTGAATAAGCTCGTCAGTAAATCCATCAGAAGTGGCGGTAGTGGTAAGAAAAGCCATCTTTCCCTGCCTTCATACCCTGTTTCTTCTAGCAGCTCACGATGGGCACAATCAGTGGATCCTCGCCGGGGTCGAGCTTTCCTGCGGGTATCTCAACTGTTACGCGTCCAAGCGCGGTTCGATACTGGCGGACCAGACAGATTCTGCCCTCATCAGTTAGAGCAACAATGGCTACAGCACCTGGATGACGCACGACATCACGCAGAGCGCTACGTCCATCAGGAAGCGAGACACGAAGTCGATTCACGTCAAAAATGCGACCAACCCAAACGGTATCTTCAGAAAGTGACTTTTCTTCCAAAGAAGCATCACGTGCATCCTCGGTACCCGCCACAAAGCTGCGCTTCTGAGGCTCACCAGAATGATGATAGACAGCATCCCCTGCGGCAACGCGCTCACCGTCGTAGGTAAACGAATCAACGGCCAAGTGAAGATCATTTCGGGCAGAATCAAACACTTCAGGAGTTATCTGCATATCTTCATCAACAATCTCTGGCTCTGTAGGCTGCATATCAGCAAAGACATCATTTAGCTGTGCGTTATTATGACCTCTGTCCCATACGCCGTCCTGCACGTTGAGTTTCTCGTCATTCTGTTCTGCCATAAACACTAACCTCAATTATTTTTCTGGACGACCTTGCAGTGCCTTGAGTCCAATATCATGCCTGAGCTGTTTACCCTCAAAGTTGATAAGGTCACAGGTCTCGTATACGCGAGCGCGAGCCTCCTCAAAGGTTGGAGCAAGAGCAGTAACGTTTAGCACGCGACCTCCCGCAGTGACAATCTTGCCATCTTCGGTTTGAACGGTTCCGGCATGGTACACAGAGACGCCTTCAAGCTGTTGAGCATCATCAATACCAGTAATCTCTTTGCCCTTTTCGTAAGAGCCAGGATAACCCGCGCTTGCCAGAACAACAGAAACGGCAACCGTATCGGACCAAGCAACCTGCTGATGACGGAGGGTTCCGTTGTCGCACGCCATCAGAATTGAAATCAAGTCTCCCTTAAGACGAGGCAGAACTACCTGGGTCTCCGGGTCACCAAAGCGAGCATTAAACTCAAGAACCTTTGGACCATTTTTTGGTCAGCATAAATCCACCATACAGGCAGCCAGAATAGTTGATGCCCTCTTTTTGAGCTGATCAACAACGCGCTGCTCAATGGCAATCATCTGGGAAAGTTCTTCATCAGTCACAAACGGAACAGGAGAATATACGCCCATGCCACCGGTATTTGGTCCCTTATCGTCGTCATATGCACGCTTATGATCCTGAGCGGTTGCCAATGGAACCACGTAGGTTCCGTCAGTTAGTGCAAGCAAGGAACACTCTGGCCCCTCAAGAAACTCCTCCACGACGACGGTTGTACCGGCATCACCAAAAGTGACCCGAGAAACACTCACGAACACCCTCAAGTGCCTGCTCAAGCTCAGTTGCAACAATAACACCTTTACCTGCAGCAAGGCCATCTGCTTTAACAACTACCGGAGCGCCAATCTGGCGAACATATGCCTCGCAAGACTGCTGGTCTGTGAAAGACTTCCAAGCAGCGGTTGGAACATTCGCGCGCTCCATAACGCCCTTAGCAAACGCCTTTGAGCCCTCCATCTGGGCTGCATTCTCGTTAGGGCCAAAGCACGCAATACCAGCCTGACGGACGGCATCTGCAACGCCCACAACAAGAGGTGCCTCGGGGCCAATAACTACCAGGCCAACGCGTTTTTCTTGAGCAAAGGCAACAACTTCTGCAGGATCATTCTGATTAATGGATGCAAGCTCTGCCTGAGCAGCCATACCACCATTACCTGGAGCAACATAAATCTTACCCGCACGAGGAGATTCCTGCAGTTTGGTCAAAAGTGCATGCTCACGACCTCCTGCGCCAAGCAACAAAATATCAACGGTGTCATTCATAAGTACTCCAGCCTTTTGATACAACGCCTTTGGGATACACGCCACACCGACAGAACCTTCTCCTAAATGCCTTTTAAAATCAGGAGAAGCGAGTCTTTCTGCAATACATTCTGCATCATATTCATTGGTATAAAGCGGCTTTTTGAGCAGCTTTTCTGTACGCTTCTCGCCGCTTGAAATCACAACGTATCTAATCTCACCATGTTTGATAAAACAATCGCTCATAAGGCGAGAAATTCTGCCTGCTAAATCCATAAAATCGGATGACCTGGCAACTTCTGTGCACCTTCCGCCAACCAAACGATACAAATACATATCGTTTGAAATATGACGATGTAGGCGCTCAAGTTGACGTCTAAGCGAGAGCCTTGATCGCTTGTCTTTACTCTTGTGTAGCATAACCCGTTCCGTAGCAATAAACATAGTAGCCACAACTTCAGACAACTCTTGCGCGTAGTCGCAAACTGCCTCAAAAGTAGCGCCAGACGTTCTTGCCACACTAAGGCGCTCAATCATAATGCCCATTGCAGCGGGCATATTTCCGCTATCTACCAGGTAAATTGCCTCTGCAATATCAGGGTTATTCTCGCAAGCTTTTCTTGCTGTTGGAAGCGAATCAGAAAAGTCCTCACTTACATGGAGCGAGAGGATCTTTTGTACTCCCGACTCTAAAACGCTTCTATAAAACTCACCAACCCGGTCAACATCAGAGGTTAGGGCTCCAGGGATGACAGAAACCCCCAGGGCTTCAAGCTGGGAAGCTTCAAGCCCACAGGGGTTATCGCAAACTAATGCAAATGTCGAGCAGTCCGAAGACGCCACGGGTTACCTCCAGTAGCGGTCGATTGTCTGCTCGCGGTCTGGACCAACAGTGATGATAGAAACGCGTACACCGGCAAGCTGCTCCAGGAAATCAATATAGTCCTTAGCCTCACGAGGCAGCTGGTAGAAGTTACGGACATTGGAAATGTCAGACTTCCAACCAGGAAGAGTCTCGTACACGGGCTTTGCGTGATAGAAAACGCTCTGGTGCTCAGGAACAGTCTTGTAAATCTTGCCATCGCACTCATAGGCAACGCAGACCTTAATCTCATCCAGGCAACCAAGAACATCGAGCTTGGTAATGGCCAGGTCAGTAAGGCCATTGATGCGAGCTGCATAGTTAACAACTACTGCATCATACCAACCACAACGACGCTTACGACCAGTAGTTACACCATACTCGTGTCCAACTTCACCAAGAAGATCGCCGGTCTCATCAAAAAGCTCAGTTGGGAATGGGCCAGAGCCAACGCGCGTGAGATATGCCTTAGCAATACCGAGTACGCGGTCAATATTGGTAGGACCAACGCCAGAGCCAGTAACTGCACCACCAGCAGTGCAGTTAGAAGAGGTGACAAAGGGGTAGGTGCCGTGGTCAATATCAAGCATAGTTGCCTGAGCACCCTCAAAAAGGATGTTCTTACCGCCCTCAAGTTGCTCATTCAGGAAGAGTGAAGACTCAACAATGTAAGGACGGATGCGATCTGCATAAGGCAGGTATGTCTCGCAAATCTGATCAACGGTATAGGTTGGTAGACCGTAGACAAGGCCAAGAATAGGATTGGTGTACTCAAGAGCTGCCTCGAGCTTCTTACGGAAGATCTTCTCGTCAAGCATGTCCTGAATACGCAGGCCAGTGCGGTTCATCTTGTCCATATACGTTGGTCCGACACCACGCTTAGTAGTACCAATGAGGTTTTTGCCAAGTTTCTTCTCGTGAGCGCCATCAAGATCTTTGTGGTACGGCATAACAATGTGAGCGTTGCCAGAAATCTTCAGCAAATCGCAGGAAATACCCTTGCTTTCCAGCATATCAATCTCGCCGAGAAGGACCTCTGGATCAACAATGCAGCCATTGCCAATAACTGGATAGGTGTTTTCATACATAACGCCAGATGGAACTTGGTGAAGGGCAAGCTTTGTGTCTCCAGCAATTACCGTGTGGCCAGCATTTGCACCACCTGCGTAACGGCAAACAACGTCAAAATCTCCGGAAATGAGGTCGGTTACTTTACCCTTACCCTCGTCTCCCCACTGAGCACCAACAAGTACGGAAGCTGGCATAAGTTCTCCCCTATCGCAGCTATCTACAAACACGACCATTACATGACGGTTGCAACCTCTTTAGGGGTTGCTTCATAAGTATATCTAATACCGTTGATAAAAGCACAGAAGCCCAAAGGTTTTGTCACACATAAGAAACGATTAGTGCGCAGGGTTTGCCATTGCCGCGTATTGCGCTGCATCGTTTTCTGAGTAGTTATTGCCCTGATAAAGCTCAACAAACTTAGTTGACGTTGGCATAAACATGACAGGAACATCCCTCAGAGCGCCTGCACGGTTCTTTGCAACGATGATATTGGTGACGTCTTTATCTGGACGGTCATCGCGCGCTGCCTCTTCATCACTAAGCGAACGATCAAGCAGCAAAACAATATCTGCATCCTGCTCGATAGCGCCAGACTCACGCAGGTCGGAGAGCTGTGGGCGCTTGCCGTTTCTGTTCTCAAGCGTACGGTTGAGCTGAGAAAGCGCAATAACGGGTGCCTTGAGGTCTTTGGCCATAATCTTGATACCACGAGACATTTCAGAAACCTCAGTTGCGCGGCTATCTGCACGGCCCTTCTCGGCTGGTGGAGAAAGCAGCTGGAGGTAGTCAATAATGATGACGCCTTTCTCAGCCTTGTTAAGCATTCTGCGGGCTTTTGCGCGAATTTCTGTAACTGTTGTGCCTGGAGTATCGTCAACAATGATTTTAAGGCGAGAAATACGCTCTGCTGCCTCCAGAAGGGTGGGCCACTGCTCATTCCTAATGTTGGAAGAACGAATAGTCTGCAAATCAACCTTGGATTCGGAAGCCAAAAGCCTCTGAGCAATCTCAATTTTGCTCATCTCGAGCGAAAAGAGCGCAACAGTTGCACCGGATACTGCGGCGTTGTACGCCATGCTGAGAGCAAACGACGTCTTACCAACACCAGGACGAGCTCCAATAACAACCATCTGACCAGGTCGAAGACCCTGAAAAAGGTTATCGAGCGTTGCAAAACCGGTCTGAACGCCCAACTCAGATGCATCTTTCCCAGCATTGTGCTGCAGCTCATCAAAGAGATCGGTCATGATATCCTCGATGCCCTGTTCTGACTGCTGGACGTCCCGGTTAGTTACATCAAAAATAAGCTTTTCTGCCTGATCAACTACTTCTTTTGTGTCTTCTGGAGCGTTGTATGCAAGTGCGGAAATCTTTGCGGAAGCGCTAATCATCTTTCTGAGTGTGGTATCACGATGTAGCATGACAGCATGGTTTTCCCAGCCGACCATTGCCAGCGGATTATTACCAAGCTCAGCAAGGCGCACAGCCCCGCCTGCGCGCTCAAATTTGCCATTGCTCTTTAGATGATCTGCAAGGGTAATCAGATCAACCGGTTTGTTATTGTCAAACAGCGCCTTGATTGCCTCAAAAAAATAATCTGATTGGAAGGAATATAAAAATCCTCAGAAGAAAGCCTAATAAGGCATTCCCCTCTAATCTCTTCAGAAAGAATCATTGCGGAAAGAATGGAAAACTCGGCATCGGAATCTTGTGGCATAGAGGCATTCTCTAAAGCCGTCAATTGCGTAGGATTCATCTCAAACGAGTCTTGTGCCATCGTCTTTTCCAATCATATTTTCTGTGGATTGAATCTGAATAGTAGTGGACTTTTTAAAAAAATAAAGAGTCATTTTTGGCTTTGCAAAAATTCAGAAAAAAATAAGTCTTCAACATGATTTTTCAAAACTCACATAGTCTGAGCGGGATTTCCTCGAGTTTTCAACGTTTTCAACAATTTTTAGACTTTTTTCAACGTGTAGGCTTTTCTTCACAATTGCTTATCTGCGGTTATACAAATCAGATTACAATTCCGCAGGTTAAGTGAATATGTTTTACATAACATTCTGAATAATCCCAGGTAGAGTATAAGAAATTATACCGTCTGATCTACACATAAAAAGACCACCCCTTTGTTATGTTGGACAAAGGGGTGGTTCGAACAAACATTCCATTCTTTTAAGATGGCCTTGCTTTTTCTAAAAGCGCATAAATCTGTAGAAAACTGCAGAAATTGTATAAACCACCAAAAAATGCAGGAGAACAGTGTTTTATGCGTGCATAAAACTACTCAGCGGACTCAACCTCAACCTCGACGGTTGCCTCTGCGACAACCTCCTCGGTCTCCTCCTCTGCAGGAGCAGCATCGTCCTCGCCAACAAGAACAACGACAGTTGCGGTAATGTCACGGTAGAGCTCAATGGTGACATTGTGGCGACCAGCGGTCTTGATAGCGGAGCTGCGAGCAATACGCTTGCGGTCAACGGTGACGTTGAGCTGTGCTGCGATTGCGTCAGCGATCTGAGCGGTGGTGACGGAGCCAAAGAGCTGGCCCTCCTCGCCGATGCGAGCGTCAACAGTTACGAGCTTGCCATCAAGAGCTGCCTTGGTAGCATTTGCGTCAGCAATACGCTGCTCTTCGCGCTTAGCGATATTGTGACGACGCTCCTCAAGCTGCTTGATGTTACCCGGTGTAGCAGGCTGGGCAATCTTGTTGGGGAACAGGAAGTTCTCCGCATAGCCCTGTGCGACCTCTACGATGTCGCCTTCGCCGCCCTTACCGCGAAGCTCGCCCAAGAGAATAACTTTCATGGGAAACTCCTTTGATGAGTCGATTGTCTCGACTAGTTGTTGTTTATCGTAGGTTCTGAATCCTGGCTTCCAAAGCGATTAAGCTTGCGGAAGTTTGCCCAGGCATCAATGAATCCTACGAGAGCCATAACGCCTAACTGAACTTCTAGCATGCCTGCCAATACAAACAGTGATAAAGAAAGTGCTGGCGAGAAGTGCTTCTCGCGCACAAACCATGTGAGCACTGCAAGGCCCTGAAGTGCAAATACAATGCGTAGAGCCATAAATACGTTCAGCGTAATAAGCTGAAGTATGTCTTGTGCAGACAAAATGGTGCTTGAAAGTGCATAGACGAACAAGTTGACCACTGCAAGTGCGCAGATCCAGAATGGAACATCCATCAGCTGGAACTGTGGCAGCTTCTGTGGGTCTCTTGTTAGTGCTTATACACTGTTCGAGCCCCAAAACGCGCAATTACAAAATATAAAAGCGCCATGCTGGTATAGCTGGTTGGCCAAAAGAGCATAAAGAGCGCCTTTGCGGTTGCAAGGCCCTCTTGGATATCTGGAGTGGCATTAGTCACTTGCGAAGCGTATTGATTGAATACGCTTCGTGCAAGTTCAGGAAGACTTGTTCCGGCCATTGCGGCAAAGAACGCGTCATATCCCAAAAGTGCCAAGGCTGATGCTGCTACAAGAAGAGATCCAACACCTACAGTGAGTTTCTCAGTTGCAAAAGCGTAGCCAACTCCAAGAGCAAGTGCGCATGCAGTAACCGAAGTTGCTGTCTCGGTTGGTCCCGACATGAGATATGCCACTACGCCTGTTACAAGTACAGAAGTAATAGCTGGACCAAACCATCCGCGCCCTTTTTTGCAATAGACAGCAATTACCATGCCGTAGGCAACAAGGGCAGATCCGATGAAGGACATAAGCCCGGTAATAACTCCACCAATAACACAAAGCACAAAGCCTTGCGTATACGTTGGAGCTCCAAACGGCTGCGGCTTGCCTCCGTTTTGGTTACTTGAACCGGCAAAATTCTGTGGGGTATCAGTTGGGCGAGAATACCCTTCTGGTACCTGAGGAATATTTGAATCCGGTCTATCCATTGCTAACCAACTCAACCTAAAGAACAGATAGGTTATCCGCGACTACGGCCACCGCGGCTGGAAACCACAGGGACGGTGTAGGGCAGAAGTGCCATCTCGCGCGCGCGCTTGATAGCAAGTGCAATGTCGTGCTGGTGCTGCGTGCAGGTGCCAGTGACACGACGAGGCTTAATCTTGCCACGATCGGTCATGTACTTACGAAGAAGCTGAGTATCTTTGTAATCGATGAACTCAGTCTCCTCCTTGCAGAACTGGCAATACTTGCGACGCGGCTGGCGCTGAAAATCTTGTTTCTGCTGAGCCATGTCTTTTACCTTTCAGATGACAGTAACAATTGTGTTGCTGTCTGACGTTTAAAACGGAATATCAGCATCGTAGAACTCCTCGTCTGGCGGAGCCGGAACGGGAGCGGGTGCCTGAGGAGTTGGAGCTGCATAAGATGGTGCGCCCTGTGACATAGGGGCTCCACCCTGCTGATTCCTAGAGAGGAACTCGACCTCATCAACAACAACCTCAAGTTTGCTGCGACGCTGTCCTTCCTTTGTCTCCCAGGAGCTGAATCGAAGCTTGCCTTCAATAGCAACCTTCGAACCCTTGGAGAGGAAGCGGGAAAGTGCTTCAGCACGCTGACCAAACACTACGCAGTCGATGAAGTTAGGGACATCTTCCCACTCACCGGTCTGCTGATTCCTGCGACGATCATTAACTGCAACGCCGAAGGAGAGAATCTGGGTGCCGCCTGCTGTGGAGCGAAGCTCCGGGTCACGAGTCAGGTTACCCGAAATATTAACCCTGTTAATGCTCATAAATCTCACTACCTCTCATCGTGGAATAATTCCACTTTTCCATTACAAGGACTTAATCCTTATCGACTCGACGCACAATCATGTGACGCTTAACAGCATCATTGATTCGCAGGACTCGATCGAGCTCTGCAATCTGCGTTGGATCTGCATGGAAATTGATGAGGGTATAATCACCCTCGGTAAGATCGTCGACCTCAAAAAGCAAGCTTGCGCTTGCCCCAGTCCCTCGACGCTGTCGACTACTCCGCCGTCGGTGGTAAGAGCGACGTCAATACGCTTCATTACGCCAGCGCGGTCTTCCTCAGTGGAAGCTGGGTCAACAAAAAAACAGCAGTTCATAGGCCTTCATATTGTCACCTCCTCTGGGCTAATGGCTTCGGGAAGTGAAGGTGCACCCGAAGCAGGAAAAGTTCGACCAAGCATCATACCACATAAATGCTTAAATACGAAACAAGCCCACAAAATTTCTCACATGCAGTCCACATAAAAAGAGTGTAAATTAACAATTTTTTTCACCATTTTGCCTCTACTTTGTCTTGCTTATATCCCCAATCTTTCTCATTCCAGGTTACTAGTGCATCTCAAAAATTATCGTATTGAAATAGAAAAACGGCCATCACACAATCTGCATGATGGCCGTATTGTTTAGATAAGCTCTACGTTACTGAGCCGCAGGTCCCTCAGGATTCTGGGTTGGAGCATCCTGTGGAGCTGCTGGAGCCTCAGGTGCTGCTGGAGCAGTTGGGATAACTGGCTCAATAACAACACTTGGAGCTGGTGCAGGCTCTGGAGCTGCAGGTGCTACAGGTACACCCGCGACAGGTGCCTCAGGAGTAGCAGGAGCAACTGGTGCTGCTGGAGCCTCAGGAGCTGCAGGTGCAACTGGTGCTGCTGGAGCCACTGGAGCAGCAGGTGCAACAGGGGCGGTCTGAGCTGGCTCAGCTGGTGCTGCAGGTGCAGCTGGAGCTGATGGAGCAACTGGTGCTGCTGGAGCCTCAGGAGCTGCAGGAGCAACGGGCGCTGCTGGGGCTACTGATGCTGCGGGAGCTGCAGGTGCAGTTGGAGCGACTGTAGGAGCAGCCTGAGATGGCTCGGCTGGGACTGCAGGTGCAACGGGAGCTGCTGGAGCTGCAGGTGCTGGAGCAGCTGTTGCAACTGGAACTGCTACTGGAGCAACGGTTGCTGCTGGTGCAGTTGGGGCGACTGGTGCTGGAGCTGAATATACGGCGGCTGCGCCATCGCGTGGATCGTTAATGAATGGTGGCAGTGGATCGTTGCTCTGTCCCCATGCAGCGACGTTGAACTGACGCATCCAAAGTGCAATTGCGTTCTGCAGAAGAAGCATAACGATAAGACCAACAACGTGACCAATATAGCCAATAGCAAGGAAAATTGGTCCCATCTGAATGAAGCCACGTGCAAGCAGGGCAAGCATGATAAGACCAAGCTGCTGCTGGCTGGTAACATTCTGAGTTCTTGCAATGGTTACAGCCTGGGTACCAATGTTGACGAACATGCTGATTGCAGCACTGCCGCCGATGATGCCCATAATAATTGAGGTAGCAATGCCAAGCACAATGCCCATACCAAAGATGCGGAACAAGCCACCCATGTCATGCTTGATCATCTCAAAGATGTTCTTAAAAGCAAAACCGGCAGAAATATTACCGTAAACTGCTGCACGCACCTGAATAACGTTGATAAACAGCGGATAAACAAATGCTGCAACAATAAAAAAACTGGAATAAGAATCAGATTGATAACTGGAATAAAAGAAAGGATTCCCGTTGCAATGCTGTATGCCAGACCGAAGGCAAGTGCAATGACAACTGCCTTGAGGCCAGTAACAATGTAGGTGCCAAATTTGAAGTCTTTCTGCTTTGGACCAGCATTGATGCCCCATGCAGTAACGCGTGCAGTCTCAAGTGCATAACCAACAAGCGCAAGAATTCCAATAACCGGAATAAGGCCAAACAGAGCCATAATAAGGACGGGCTTCCACCAACCCTTTTCCATAGTCAGAAGTGCCCAGGAGCGTGCAAAATAGCGATCGCGCCTGTAGCCATTCAACTCATCTGCTGAAACAGCCATTTGATTCTCCCCTCGTGTCAAAAAAGATGACATCGAATTACTAAGCCAAAACATTCTATATAAAAACGAGAAATAAATATATCTTTATTAGTAGCAATTAATCAAATCAAAATGTTAAATGGCGGAGGAGGAGGGATTCGAACCCTCGTACCCCTAGAAGGGGTAAACGGTTTTCGAGACCGCCGCATTCAACCACTCTGCCACCCCTCCGAAGGGTGAAACGGCGCCCGTAGGCGCCGTGAAAATTCTGGCGGAGAGTCAGGGATTTGAACCCTGGAGACGCTTTAGACGCCTACACGATTTCCAATCGTGCTCCTTCGGCCACTCGGACAACTCTCCATATAAAACCGCACGGGACAGTATAGCGGATTTCTCACCAATATAGGGCGAGAAGTTCTGTGTATTTTTAATACTTGTGTAGTATTGTCATACTAATAAAAACAAAAACACCAGTAGGAGGTATGGATGCCACCGTTTTTCTCGCCATATGGCACAGATGCAATTTCTGTGGGCATCCCCTACTGGCTGAGACCTTCTAACGGTAATTATTGGTGCAGTCTCGGGAATCTTGGTTGCAAGAGATCGTCACTTGGACCTTGTTGGCTTTGTAGGTCTTGGCCTTTTGGGTGGTCTGGGCGGTGGGCTTATCAGGGACGTCATGATGCAAGAAGGTGGCGTCTACATGCTCAACTCGCCCTACGCCATTCCTGCTGCGGTGCTAACTGCCATTCTGCTCTTTATGTTCCCTGAGCCCCTTGATCGATTCCCCCGCATGCTTGAGTGGACTGACATCATATCCGTTGGGCTCTTTGCCGTTGTTGGTACCGATAAAGCCCTGGTATATCACTTGCTTCCCTTCTCGGTTATTTTGATGGGAAGTATCACAGGCGTGGGTGGTGGCATGCTCCGCGATGTATTTCTTGGCGATATACCTCGTATTTTTCAGCGAAGCAATCTCTACGCGTTTTGCGCAGTTGCTGGCGCAACCTCGTATTGGGCGCTTGTTTCCTACGCTGGGGTCACCAAAATCTGGGCAGCCGTTGTCTGCGTTGCTGTTACCGTTGGCCTGAGGCGTTGGTCGCTCAAATACAACGTGCTTTCTCCGGCAGACGTTGACCTTACGCCACATGTCATGCGTGGTGTCAACAAACTTCGCCGCAAGTCACAAAAGCCTGTAAAGCAGACTGATCAAGATATCGCTTCAAAGTAGCCGGCTACTCTACCACTACTTCACGCTACTCAAAACGCACTATCTACCTGCGTTTATTTAGAATCTACCTAAAACAAATCTGGCGAGAAGCCCCTGCAGCTGCAAGTTTTTCTCGACAGATTGGCTATCTGTAAACGATGCTGTTACTTCTTGACCATACCGTTACGAACTGCCCACTTACGGCGCTCGGTCTCGGAAAGAATACGCTTACGCATACGAATGTTGACTGGAGTGATCTCAACAAGCTCGTCATCCATGATGTACTCCAGAGCCTCTTCCAGCGTAAACAGGCGTGGAGGAGTCAGCTGAACTGAAATATCTGCAGTTGAAGACCGCTGGTTGCCCAAAGACTTGGTACGTGCAATGTTAACAACCATGTCGCCTGGCCTTGAACGCTCGCCAACAAGCATGCCTTCGTAACATTCAACGCCTGGAGCAACAAAGAGCTGTCCGCGCTCCTGAAGGGTACCTAGTGCGTAGGCAACAGCCTTCTCGGTGGACATAGAAATCATGGCGCCATTCTGACGGCTGCCAATATCACCTGCAAAAGGACCATATTCAAGGAAGGTGTGGTAGAAGACGGCGTCGCCATGAGTGACGTTCATGACACGGGTCTTGAGGGCCCATGATGCCACGGGTTGGAATCTTAAACTCAAGGTGCGTCTGAGTTTCGCCGGTGTCCATGATGGTCATAGTGCCGCCAACATTACCAAAGACCTCGATGACCTTGCCAGCGTACTCTGGGTTGCACTCAACAACAGCCTGTTCAATAGGCTCAAGCGTATTACCTTGAGCGTCTTTTTTGAACAGAACGCGAGGGCGGCCAACCTGGAATTCGAAGCCTTCGCGGCGCATGCTCTCCATAAGAACGGAAAGGTGCAAAATACCGCGACCAGAAACCTCAATGCCTGTTTTATCAGGGAGCTCCTCGATGCGCATGGTGACGTTATTCTCGCGCTCTGTCATCAAGCGCTCTTTGAGCTGACGGCCACCAACAATGTCTCCCTCACGGCCAACAAGTGGCGAGGTGGAAGGCTCAAAAAAATAATGGAAAGAGTTGGTGGGTCAATCTCGATTGGATCCAGCTCAACAGGGTTCTCTGGATCTGTGTATACATCACCAATATCAGTGTTATCAACACCAACGATTGCAGCAATATCACCTGCATCAACCTCGCTGCACTCCTTGCGGCCCAGGTAGTCAAAGGTGAACAGCTGCTTAACCTGGCTCATAGCACGCGAGCCGTCGTTTTTAACAACAAGAATCTTATCGCCGGTATGAACAGTTCCGGAATACACGCGGCCAATACCAATACGACCCAGATAGTCAGAGTGGTCAATGGTGACACACTGCATAGCAAGAGATCCATCAATATCAACATCTGGTGCTGGTAGACCATCAATAATCATGTCGAGAAGTGGGAACATGTTGTCGTTGTCATCGTTTGGATCAAGGCGAGCGTAACCATTAACGCCAGAAGCAAAGACAACGTGCTCCATGGTGAACTCAAGCTGCTCATCAGTTGCGCCAAGGTCCATCATCAAGTCAAGAGAATCGTTGACAACAGCTTCTGGGCGAGCGCCATCACGGTCAATCTTGTTGACAACCATCATGATAGAAAGACCTGCGTCGATAGCGTGGCGCAGAACAAAGCGCGTCTGTGGCATAGGACCCTCAGCTGCGTCAACCAGCAGAAGCGCACCGTCAGCCATCTTCAAAACGCGCTCTACCTCGCCGCCGAAGTCAGCGTGGCCAGGGGTGTCAATAACGTTGATCTTGACGCCCTTGTACTCAATAGAGATATTCTTTGCCAGAATAGTAATTCCGCGCTCACGCTCCTGATCGTTGGAGTCCAGAATTCTCTCTTGAACCTGCTGGTTCTCGCGGAATGCATCGGTTGCCTTAAGCATCTGGTCAACCATGGTGGTTTTACCGTGGTCAACGTGGGCAATAATGGCGATGTTTCTGATGTTGTCTTGACGCATAAGTCTCTATCTCTCGAAGGTATATGCTCAGATTTGAACAACTCAAGTCTAAGTTTTTTATTAGCTTTAGCACTTTAGTGCAAATACGTGTTCACAAAGGCCAGAAATTTCAATGAACGCAGCTTTTTTTCACTACAGAAGCGGCTCAAGCTCCCCTGCTGGTGCAGGATCTGACCACACAAACTGGTCGCCTTCACCCTTTCCATCAATTAAAGAATATGCCGAGAAACTCTTATAGCCCTTCTCGCCAAACTCAAGAAGCACAGCATCCTCGTAGCCACCATCCTTAAGTAGCTCAATTGCCCCCTCATACACAAGCGCATAACGAACAGGCTCTTCAAGTCCCGCTTCTGTATCGCCCTTCTGTTTGACAAGGTCAAGCACGCGTTTATGGGCTCCCTCAAGCAGCTCCTCTGGACCGTCGTCAGAGAACTCGTAGCTTGCAACAGCGCCTGCTGCATCTTCAACCACAAGTAAAACATTAAGCGGCTGACCATCTGCAAGCAGGTCAAACGCATCTCCAAGCAGCTCAGTTGAGAGCATATCAAGCTCGGGAGAAACTCCATCTTTGCGCTCGTCGTTTTCGGCCATGCCGCTCCTTAGCATCGTTTTTGTAACTATTGCTCTCTATGATACATCGCACAAGAAAAAGAGGTCGAAAGCAAAAAGCCTTCGACCTCTCAGGTTTGTCAGATTTCTATCTAAATTTGGACAGCTAAGAAGCTGCTCCTACAAATGCACGCGCTTACTCCGCCAGAGCCTCGCGAATGCGTGTAGTAACGCCTTCAAGCCTATAGCACTCAACATACTGACGAAGAGGGCGCTTAATGTGATCAACCACAAAGCGCTGACCATCAATGTTGAACTGAGCAAGGTTCTTGTACAGGTGTTCAGTTGCAGCCTTGACCTCGTCATCATTGAATGCGTAGTGACCGGAAATATCAAGAATATCCAGAGACAGTTTATGATCAGCCAGAATCTGCTCAACAGTTAGATTAATCTGGTCGCCCACCATCCACTTGCGCCAACGCTCAGTTTCAATTGCCTTGACCAGCAGAGTGTTTCTCAAGCCAGAAACCTCGTCTGCCTTTAGGAGACCTTCTTTAACCAGAAGATCTTCGACGTCACATAGCTTCAGATATGCGCGAGTCTCTTCTGTTCCGTACTGTGGGGCAACGTTTGAAGCGGTGACATTTGCAGGAGTATGCTCAAGCAGCGTTACGTCATCAAGGTAGTCTGCATTGTGCTCCTTAAGACCTACGCCATAACTCTTTGCCATCTCAGCAAGGCTAATAGCAGCCTCAAAATCGTAGTGACCAACCTGCTCAGTAAGGCGCGTAAGTGTTCCGGTCTGTCCAACAATAAAGGTTGGCATAGGCAGGCCCTTAGCAGTCAACTCGCTCTTAAGCTGCTCAATGAAAGTGTGATACTTGTCGGTAGAGGTCAAACCACCGTTTGTTTCCTCGGTACCAACCTCATAACCAATCTCGGGAAGACCGCGAGAAACACGTTCTTTCTCGCACCACTCAATCAAATCAACCGTACGACGAAGAACCACGTCAAGCGGAATAACCTTGCCAATCTCAAAAGGATCTTTAGTTGGGTCAATCATCAACAGGTCAAAACCGTTAAGCATGTCGGCAAGATAAGACTTCTTGGCAAGCTCCATAGCCTCATCTTCTGGAAGGTGAGCGTTGCGTTCCTCGTCACGTTGCCAGGGTCCGCCGTGGTCGCGGCAGAGATAATACAGGCCGTCAAAGCCAACCTTCTGAGCTGCTTCAGCAATATCTTCCGAGAAACGCTTCTGATCCCAAGCGTTTACGTATCCTCCACCAAGTTCATCAAGATCCACCTGGTTTCGAGATGCAATAAACATCAGAGGAAAATCACAGTCCCTACCAAGTTCAAAAGCTGCCTGGAGCAGGTTGGGCGACATTGGTCCAATTCCTAACAGCGTGGCGGACTTTCCTGTGTCTTGAAGTTTAAGCAACCCTTCAACAGCTTTTTTTGATTGGTAGCTTTTCCATAATTACCCCTTCCCAAGAGTGTTTCTTGGTAATAAGAAGGGCGTGGGGGTTGAATCCCTACGCCCCTCTCCTTTTAACTTCAATTTTTAAGGTTTAAGACCAAAAAGTACATGCGTTTCTCGCTCTGTATTACTTGTTGTCCTCAAGCTTTGGCTTGGTAAGAACAAGGATTGCAACACCAACTGCAACGCCAATTGCCATATCAAGGGTGTAGAGGGCAATGTTGTTTGTAGCTGCAGCAACAATCATGCCACCGTGAGGAACAAAGCACTCAATACCGTGCCAAGCAGCAAGACCAGCACCAACTGCAGAACCAATCATGATTGCAGGAAGGGTATGTGCAAGATCCTTAACAGCAAATGGAATTGCGCCCTCAGTAATACCAATGAGTCCCATAAAGACTGCGGAGATACCCATCTGCCTATCAGTGTCGTCAAACTTGCTGCGAGCAATAAGAGATGCAACACCGCAGACCAGTGGAGGAATAGCAACTGCAACACGGAATGCACCGTTAGGACCATAAACACCTGCGGTCATAAGAGCCATGGTGAAGGTAGAAGCAGTCTTGTTAACTGGGCCACCCATATCAAATGCGGTCATGAGGCCAATTACAATGCCGAGTACAACTGCAGAACCACCCTGAAGGCTTGAAAGCAGGCTGGTCAGCCAGTCCATGAATGCACCAAGTGGAGCTGCCAAAACATAGATGTAGAGCATGCCAAGAGCCAGTGAAGACAAACTTGGGATAATCAGAATTGGCATGATGGTACGGATGGTGTTATTGACCTTCCAGGACTTCATCCACTGGACAAGGTAGCCAGCAGCAACGCCGAGGACCATTGCACCCAAGAAGCCAGTAGAAACCTGAACCTCACCTACAGGAACAGGATTGCTTGCCAGGTAACCAAGGACAAAGCCAGGTGCCAGAGCAGGCTTTCCACCCAAAAGAATAGGCAATGTAAGCAGCAAGGACTGGAATCATCATCTTGATGCCAGCCATACCAATAAGGTTGAGGCTCTGCATCAAAGGATTGGTGACTTCAATACCGTCTTTTCCTGCAGTTCCTGTAGCTAGCGAGAAAGCCAGGAAGACTCCGCCAACTACGACAATAGGAATGAAGTACGAAACACCAGTGTTAAACGCCTTTAGAAGGTCTTTTCCGACCTTGCCCCAAAAACTGAGGGACTCTTTTTCCTCTGCCATGGGTTTCTCCTCTCTTCTTCCTTGCGCTATCACGTACGCGCGTGCTACTCGGCCAGCGCAACTACCTGATCAATAACCTTTGCTGGATCTGCGATAGCCAGCGAAGGATCCAACGTTAGAACGCGACCCTCATCGCGTTTCTCGTCAAAACGCTCATCGCCTTCGATGCCAATTGCAATGGCGAGAAGAACAACGTCGGCGGCGTCAACTTCGTCCTGCTCAAGCTCGTTCTCAATACCGTAACCGCCCTGAGCCTCTACCTTGAATTCATAGCCGCGACGTTCACATTCTTTCTCAATGGCCTCTTTTGCCATCCATGTGTGAGCAATTCCAACCGTGCAAGCACAAACAGCAACGACATTCATGGTTATGTCCTCTCGCAAAGTAAGTTGTGAGCCCCTAAGCGGGGCGCACGAGCACGTCTTTTGACGACGTACGTTTCCGATTCATACTTTGCCTTGTTTCAATCTTTTTTGAAAGACAATTTCGGTAAACGTCCAATCTACCTTGTGTTATGATGATTTTTGTTAAACGTTTAACCAACGTGAAATCCAGCACATTCACTAACGTTTATGTTTTGCAAGAGAAATTTTGAGAATTCGGTAAGGTGAAAACTATGCCCAAAGTAACCATCATTGATGTTGCAAAGCTTTCAAACGTTTCAACTGCCACCGTGTCCAATTACATCAATGGACGCTTTGAAAAAATGTCTGAGTCAACCAAATTGGCCATCAAAAAAGCTATCGAAAATACCGGCTATGTTCCAAATGCTCAGGCGCAGGCCATGGTTAAAAAGAGCTCTGGAATTATTGCTGTCCTCATCTTGGATAACACCAATGCCTGGGCAGCTCAAATGACCAACGGAATTGAAGATGCTGCTCTTGAGGCAGGCTACCAAACTATAATTTGCAATTCTCGCTTTGACCCTACTTTGGAGGCTGACTGGGTTGAAAAGATGCTTTCAATTGGAATTGATGGCCTGTTAATTCAACCTACAAATCAATTTAGGGCAGTTGATCGACGCATTGCTAAAGTTGGTAAACCTGTTGTCTACTTTGACTGCGATTTACTCAACTTCAACACCACCTGGATTAAAAGCAATCTCTACGATGGCGTGTATTCTGCAGCTACTCATTGCATTGAAACTGGTTACGAGCAGTTTTTTTGATAATTGGTGGAGCGCCCACCATCCGAACAAGAATTGAACGAGAATCTGGCTTCACTGATGCTTTAGAGGGCCTTAAATAAACCTCATGAGCGTCTCACCATGGAGCAAAGCACGCTGTCTATCTCTGACATCACGCAATGGCTCAATAATCACATTCTTCCGTCAAAGAAAACACTGGTATTTGTGCCAAATCAATGGGCTCTTAAAAGTGTCTATAATGCCTTGCAATCCTACGAGACGGTAATTCCAAAGCAAGTTGGCCTGTTGGGATTCAATAACACTGATTGGACTGACCTGCCCGTTAAAAGCATCTCAACCATTGTCGAGCCTGTCTATGAAGAGGGCTACGCCGCTTGCAAGATGCTCCTTAAAAGAATCAAGGATCCCTCGCTTGAGCCTGATCACAAGCTGCTCACCTGCAAACTAAACTGGCTCAAATCAACCATCTAACAAAAATGGCGAGAAGGTCCAATGATCTTCTCGCCTTACGTTAACGCTTTAACTTAAACGCTTACAGGACGTGAACCTCGTCCTTAGTGAAGTCAACAAAGGCGTGGTCACCAACGTTGTAAATCTTGTGGGTACGTGGGTTGAAATCGGTAATCTTGATGAGCGTATCGCCGACCATGACATGATAGTTCTGGTAGTGACCCATGAAGCGGGAAAGAACAACCTCGCAGGAAAGAGTTCCCTCATCAGCAAGACGCGCAGACTCAGGACGCAGGACAATGCAGCACTCTTTACCCTTGTCTAGGTGCGAGCAGCCGCCGACCTCAAACTCCTGACCCTCAAAACGGCAAAGCGCAGTGTCAGCGTCGGTCTTCTCTGCAATGGTTGCATGCAGGAAGTTTGACTCTCCGATAAAGTCTGCAACAAATTCATCTGCTGGGTGGTAATAGACTGTCTGTGGATCACCGACCTGGTCAACAAGGCCTTTCTTCATAATAATAATGTTATCAGAGAGAAGCCATTGCCTCTGACTGATCGTGTGTAACATAAATAGCAGTGATGCCTGCTTCCTGCTGAATACGACGAATCTCGTTACGCATGTCAACGCGCAGTTTTGCATCAAGGTTTGAAAGAGGCTCGTCAAAGAGGAGCACACTTGGCTCAATAACCAGAGCGCGAGCCAAAGCAACACGCTGCTGCTGACCGCCAGAAAGCTGATTGGTCATGCGCTCTTCCATGCCCTCAAGTCCAACAAGACCCAGGATATGAAGGACCTTCTCGCGAATTACCGCCTTATCCATTTTGCGGAGCTTGAGACCATAGGCAACGTTATCGAAGATGTTGTAGTGAGGCAGGAGTGCATAGCTCTGGAACACCATAGCAGTATCGCGCTTGTTTGGAGTAAGCTCATCAATCTGCTCATCACCAAGGAAAATCTTTCCCTCATCAGGGCTCTCAAAACCAGCAATCATTCGCAGAATAGTGGTCTTTCCGCAGCCAGAAGGACCAAGAAGGGTTACAAACTCACCAGGAGCAATGGTGATATTAGCGTCTTGAACTGCGTAGAAGTCTTTTCCAGTCTTCTGATCCTGATAAATCTTGGAAATGTGCTCAAGGCGAACGCCTTTTTTCTCTGTAGCCATGTGTTACTCCTCCTTGAGTGCTCGGCTGGTGCCAAAGTGTTTGATGGCCCAATTCATAAGCAATACCGAGCCATAGGTAATAACAATCAGAATTGTTGCAAAGGCACAGGCCATACCATATGAACCCTTACCAGCAAACTCATTAATCTGAACAGTGATGAGCAGGAACTCTGGTGTGACCAAGAGGATAACTGCAGAAATTGCGGTGATGGAGCGGACAAACGCCGTTACCAAGCCAGACAAGAACGAATCTTTAATCAGTGGCAGCGTAACGGTCATGAATACGGTAAAGCTGTCGGCACCCATGTCGTATGCGGACTCTTCAATAGATTTATCAATCTGTCGAAGTGCCGAGATACCCGAACGTGTTCCTGTAGGAAGCGAACGCACGACAAAGACAATAATCAGGATAAGTCCCGTGCCATACAGGCCCTGCAAAAATCCTGTGTGCATAACACCGCTTGAGAAACCGCGAATGTAGCCAACGCCCAAAACCGTACCAGGAACTGCCATTGCAAGCATGGATACAGCCTCGATAAAACCACGACCACGGAAGCGGCGCTTTACTACCAGATAAGAAATGATCATCGAAAGCAAAGCGGTAATTGGTGCCGCAATGAGCGAGAGCGTAAACGAGTCACTAAACGCCTGCAGACCGTGATGCTTGGTAAATACCTGCTCAAACCACTTTGTTGTTAACTCGTAATTAGAGCCCCAGGAACGAACAAACGAACCATAAGGAACGCAGAGGTACATGCCAATAACAAAGAGTGCAACCAGCGCGCAAAGAATGGTAAGTGGAATGCGGACTGAGTTGTCTGTAATAAGCATCCTAGCTCGAGTTGCTTTGCCCGAAAGTGTAGACGTACTCTTTGCTTCCAATACAAACTTCTGAACAACAAACATGAGCAGCGTAATGGAAAGAAGAACAACAGCCATAGCAGCCGCGCCCTGTTTGTCGTACGCGCCTGTAATCTGCAGGTAGATAGTTGTTGCTAAGGTATCGTATGAGCCACCAATAATCATTGGGTTAGCAAAGTCTGCAATCGATTCAATAAATGAGACGAGAAAAGCGTTGCCTAAACCAGGCAAAATAAGAGGAAGTGTAACGCTGGTAAATACTTTCCAGCGGCTTGCACCCATGTCACGTGCTGCCTCTTCAAGGGATGGGTCAATGTTTTTGAGCAGACCCTTAAGCATCATGTAGCACACAGGGAAGAACGACATAGTCTGGACAATAAAAATGCCCCAGAAGCCATAGATGTTGTTGTCAAAAATTCCTAAAAGACCGCGGGTAATCAGGCCTTTCTTGCCAAACATCATAATCATGGAAAGCGAGAGAACAAATGGTGGAGAAACAACAGGAAGCATGGAAACCACGCGGAAAAGGCCTGTCATAAACTTTGTACGAAGCTTTACGTACACTTCAACATAGGCAAAAAGAAGGCCAATAAGCGCTGATAAAATGCCTACCGCAAAACCAACTCTGAGGGTATTGGTAATTGCGCGATCAAACGAAGGCATAGCTAAGATGCGCGTAAATACATCAAACGAAATCCCATTATCGGAGACTACAGAGTCAACCATAAGAATGGCAAGTGGATACAAAATAAAAAGGGTTAAGAAGGCGATAAGAACGACAATGGTCGTTATCAAAATTGGATCGCCAAGGAGCTTTTTCGCTCAAGTTGAGCGCTCTGGGATTTTGCCATACTGGTCCTAACTCTGAAACACCAAACCTATACGTAAAGCTTATGCGGAACTGGGTAGGCAGATCTCTGCCTACCCAGTATAATCTGCCGCTCAGATATTGAGTAACAGCATTGTTTATCTGCTTGCTTGCGTTGGTTTTACTCTGTCTTGAAACGGCTGTCTCCGCCGCCGAGTGCTTCCATAACATCCTTGACGTATTGCTCCGTGTGCTGCTTAGCATCTTCGAAGTTGTAGTCCATGACATTGTTTGGATCAAGACCGTACTCAGTAGCAATCTCGGGCTGCTTTGCGTTGTCAATTACCAAGAACTGATAAGAGCCGTTCTTCTGAGCAAGATCGACGCATGCTGGCGAGAGTGCATACTCAACCCAGAGTTTAGCTGCGTTTGGATGTGCAGCACCCTTGAAGATTGCGGTTGCACCAACCTCGTATGATGCACCAGAGCTTGGAATCTGAAGACCAACATTCTCGTGCTCTTGGTCAACAATCTGATAAATGCCGTCGTGGAGCATACCAATTCCGATGGTGCACTCGCCTGTTCCGATGGCCTTGGAAGGACCAGAACCACTCTTGGTGTACTGAGCAATGTTCTTATCAAGGTCAACAAGATACTGAATGCCCTGATCGTGACCGTACTTCTGAATAACGGTGTTGATGATCAGCTTTGCAGTACCGGCGGTATTGTAGTTAGAAGACCAAATAAGACCCTTATATTTAGGATCGATAAGATCCTTGTAGTCCTGAGGCACGTCAAGCTTAAGACGCTGTAGCTCTTCCTTATCGTACAGAATGCCCAGGATACCCTTATAAATTCCGTACCAGTCCTTATTTGTACTCTTGAACTTATCGGAAATAAGATGAGACGCATTCTTTGGCTCGTACTGCTCAAGAAGACCCTTTGCGGAGGTGACATTGTAAGGATCGGTTGTTCCGCCAAACCATACATCTGCTGATGGATGGCCGTTCTCTTCCTCAATCTTTGCAGCAACTTCTCCGGTTGAGAGACGCTGTGCCTGAACATCAATGCCATACAGACTCTTGAAATTGGCGCAAACTGCGTTTATATACTCTTCCTCACAAGAGCCGTAAACAATCAGCTTACCCTCTTCTTTTGCTGCCTTTACCAGCTCTTCTGGTGCTCCAACCGCGTCTGTAGAGTTGGTGTCAGATTCTTTTTTCTCGCCAGCATCAGAATCGGACTTTTTGCAAGCTGCGATACCAAGGCCTGCTACAACTGCGCTGACTCCAAAAAAGTTACGACGAGTAAGGTTTGACATAAGAACTCTTTTCCTCTCCTTGTGGTCACCCACAGCTCCAATGAAAAGAACGTACTCCTGTGTAAATCGTACTCATGTTTATTTAGAAATCGCGCAACTATTCGATAAGTGGGCAAAAATAGCGGTCGTCGGTATGTTTTATGCCTCAGCCGTGCTTTTTGTAAGTTTTATTTTGAGTAGCAGCTAAACAAAAAGGCCAGGAACTTGTCCCTGGCCTTGAACTTTTGGTGGAGAATAGGGGGATCGAACCCCTGACCTCAGGCTTGCAAAGCCCGCGCTCTCCCAGCTGAGCTAATTCCCCGTGCTGTCTTCTGGTTGGGTCCAGAAGGTTTTAATAATCACCCCAACGGCGACTCGGCTAACGTTGGGGTGACTATTGTCACATAAAATGGTGGGCCTGACAAGGTTTGAACTTGTGACCTCCCGGTTATCAGCCGGACGCTCTGACCAACTGAGCTACAGGCCCAACGCAGGGAAAAAAATAATACCTCCATAATTCTCATAGGTCAACACTTTTTTTGTTTTGTTTTTAAAGTTTCTTGAAATTGGGTATGAGTGAGAACAGATAGTCTTAGACTATCTGCCCAAAGATTGATACATGGCGTGCTTTTTGGAGTTTTTGTGTCACTAAAACGTATGGACATACAGACAGTTGTTGTCGGAGGAGGTCCCATCTCTTCCGTTATTGTCCTGCGTCTTCATGATCCACGCGGGGTCTCCACGCTCAGCCTACCTATTAAGATTGGCAACATTGAAGCCTCTGCTATCAGCCTTGGTATAGACCAAGAGTCTACCCAGAGACCACTCACACATGATCTTCTCCGCTCGGTCCTTGATTCGCTGGATGCGGACATTAAGAGCGTTCGCATTGTAGGTGTCCGTGGCACCACGTTCTTCTCGCAAATTGAACTTATCTCCAAAGAGGGAGAGCATATTTACGTGGACGCTCGTCCGTCCGATGCAATTGCGCTGGCAGTAAGAACAAACGCCCCCATCTTTGCAGATGAGAGCGTTCTAGAAATTGCTGCTGCTCCAGATTTTACTGATGTCGAGAAGAACGTTCAGGCCCAAGAACTTGAAGAGTTCCATCAGTTTATTGAAGACCTCTCCCCCTGAAGACTTCTCTTAAACCTGCCCTGAATCATATTTTTACACCAAGCTCCAGGCTGCATGATCTGTGTGGAGTAGTTCGTGTGCACGCTCTGATCCCCGCTCTCCCAGGTAATTGTCATAGCAGGCAATAATCATAGGATTCTCATGGCAGAAACGTACCTGGGCGGCGTTGTCCAATGTTCGCAAGACTTCCATTCTGTCTGGAACACTATTACAGCCATCATGAATTGGCTGTCCACCACCGCCAACACAGCCACCTGGACAGGCCATTATCTCAACAAAGTCATACGAGACTTCTCCTGCTGAGAGTGCTTCGAGCAGTTCTGAGGCGTTCTTTAGTCCATGCGCGATGGCTATGTTGAGCTTTTTACCAGGTAATTCAAAGGTTGCTTCTCGCCATCCCTTTTCGCCACGAATAACCTCAAACGTATCTACGCTTGGATTTTCTCCAGTAACAAAGTTGTAGGCACTTCGGAGCGCCGCCTCCATGACGCCACCCGTAGTACCAAAGATTGCTCCTGCGCCAGATCCAAAGCCCAGGGGCGTATCAAGAGGCTCTTCTGCAATCTGCGCCACATCAATGTGAGCAGCTTTGATCATGCGGCAGAGTTCTCTAACCGTAAGAACGGTATCGACGTCTTGATCTTCTCCATTTGCGCTGTTCATTGATGGGTATGCAGCTTCTTCTTTCTTTGCAATGCAAGGCATGGCAGAGACCGAATAAATGTCTTTTGAGTCAACTGCTAGGGCTTCTGCATAATAGCTCTTTGCAATGGCACCAAACATTTGCTGCGGAGACTTAGCAGAGGACAGCTGTGGCAAAAACTCTGGATAGCGAGCCTTCACAAACCTTACCCAGCCAGGACAGCACGAGGTAAAGAGTGGGAACTTATGATCTTTGCCGTCAGTGAGTATATGGATGAGCTCGGTTGCTTCCTCCATGATGGTAAGATCTGCCGCAAAATCAGTATCAAAGATGTAATCAAAACCAATCTTTCTCAGACAAGCTGCTAGGCGCTCTACCGTAGCTTTTTCTCGTGGTAGGCCAAGTTCTTCTCCCCAAGAAGTCCGCACCGAAGGAGCAATTTGAATGAGCGTTATCTTCTGCGGGTCATCAATTGCCTTAAGCACGCGCTCAGTATCATCGCGTTCTCTCAGGGCACCTGTTGGGCAATTAACCACACACTGTCCGCAGATGACGCAACCGGATTCTTGAATGGTCTTTTTACCTCGGACGTTAATGGATGCGTGAATGGTTCTGTTAGAGATATCCCAAACACCAAGCGTCTGGACCTTCTCGCAAACCTGAATACATCTAAGGCACTTGATGCACTTATTGTTGTCACGAATGAGTGGGAACGCCGTATTCCATTCCTCGTTAGGAAGCTTCTTTTCGTAAGGCTTTTGAATAAATTCCCAGGTCATTTGCAAGAGACTGGAGCGAGCAGTTCTGTGAACGCACGCAACTTGTACACTCAGAATCGTGCTGAGAAAGCAGAAGTTGCACGTTTGTCCTGCGAACTTCTCGAGCCTTTGCACTGTTTGTCTTTACTACCATACCTTCAGCAACAACGGTGGTACAAGACGCCACAAGATGATCTGCGCCTTCTACTTCAACTGCGCAAACACGACAGCCTCCTACCTCGTTGATGTCCTTGAGAAAGCATAAAGTAGGAATCTCAAGTCCAACAGAACGGGCGGCGTCCAGAATGGTTGTATTTTCTGGAACGGAAAGTTCAAAGTCATCAATTATGAGGTTTACCATTGGTGATTCCTTCCCCCTCTGAAGGCACCATAGCCAAAGTGGTCACAACGCAGACAGCGAGACGCCTCTTGATGAGCTTCTTCTTCTGTCAGGCCAATCTCAACCAAGTTCCAGTCGTGAACACGCTCAGATGACTCCCTTTCTTTCATCTCACAACGACCGCACTGCCTAAGACCCTTGATCTTCAGTGACGGAAGCTCCACGTTAAGCGTGACTTTGTGGTCACATCCAAGCGACCGGTCAATATTTGCAGCAGCAACTTTACCTGCTTCAATAGCTTTGATAACTGTTGAAGGCCCAGACTTACAATCTCCTCCCGAGAACACACCCGGGAATCCCCTCAATAGAACCGTCTGAAGCCGTCACAATTCTATTTTTCTGTACGGGAATGCCAATTGCCTCAAAGGTTTGGTACTCAATATCTTGTCCAATGGCAACAAATACCTTGTCACAGGGGACAACTCTGGTTTCTTCTTTCGATGCACGCGGAGCAGGACGGCCCCACTTAGGAGCGCCAATAATCTGTGGCTGGACGAGAAGACCGCTCACATTTCCAGCTCCATCTGAAACGATGGAAAGAGGAGAAGTAAGCTCCAAAATTTCGCATCCTTCTGCCTGAGCTCCAGCGATTTCTGCATCTTGTGCCGTCATGTCTGCGATGCGCCTACGGTAGACAATGGAAACCTTCTTGGCGCCCAGCCTAACGCTGGTACGAGCAACGTCCATGGCAACATTTCCGCCACCAACGACAACAATTTCCTGGCCAGAAAGATCTGGAATATCGTAGTCCCCTACTGCGCGCAGAAGCTGAACTGCAGATTCAACACCGTTAAGATTTTCTCCCTCGAGACCAAGCTTTTTATCGGTATGTGCACCAATTCCCACAAAGACTGAATCGTATATTTTTCGGAGCTCTTGAAGTTCTTCTCCCAAAACAGGATGTTCTAGCTCAACTTCAATACCGGCGGAAAGAAGCCAATCAATCTCTGACTGTAGTCGCTCGCGTGGTAAGCGATAGTTTGGAATTCCGTAGCGAAGCATGCCGCCCAAGTATTTTCTCGCCTCAAAGATCTTTACACTGTGCCCCATGGTTGCCAGGTAATAGGCACATGAAAGACCTGCTGGTCCGCCGCCAATAACGGCGACTTTCTTTCCAGTTGCCGGCGAACACTCAGGAGTGTATGTCTCTTCCATATGCTCAGCCGCATAGCGCTTGAGCGCCAAAATATTGAGCGGATTATCCACCATGGCACGACGACAGTGCATCTCACAGGGGTGTTCGCAGACAAGGCCGCAGACTAGAGGCAGCGGATTGTCTTTTCTGATGACCTTAATAGCGTCGGTGTAGCGTCCTTCTTCTACCAGAGAAATATACGCGGGAATATCAACGTGTGCAGGACACCCGCGTACACAAGGAACTTCCCCCTGCACGTCATAGCCACATGAGTGCGTCTTAACGTGCTGCTCAAAGTCATCTCTGAAGCCAGAAAGTGCGGTGAGTACCATCTCTCCTGCTTCGTAACCGATGGCACAATCGCTTGCAAGATATGCTGTTTTAGCGGTGCGTTCAATAAGCTCAAGGGTGTACTCAGTTGCTCTATTTTCAAGCACGTCATCAAGCAAATTGCTAAGAGCACTGAGTCCGATTCTACAGGGGGTGCATTTTCCACAACTCTGGGTAGCGCAGAGTCTTACCAGCGCAGCTGTAAATTCGACCGGGCAAGGCACAATTGAACTCACCGAGAGGCGACGCTCAAGAGCATCTCGCAAATCGTCCATTACGGTCTGTGCGTGGCTAAGCTCCATAACATGAAGTCTGGCCATTGTTCTCTCTCCGTTAATTCGAAAATGACTACTACGTGCAGTTTGACGCTAGTCGTTCCCAACTTTATCCTAGGCAAAAAGGACAATTGGCACATCTTTTTATATAAAGGTCATTACCGTTAGCGTGCTGATTTCTTCGGTAAACGAAAAGAGCTCAAGGAATTTAATCCTTGAGCTCTTCAAATTACGTATAGCTGAAATGCTTATTCGTCATCATCCAGCAGTTCGTCGTCGAGTACTTCCTCTTCGTCTCCGAGGTCAACGGACTCTGTCTCATCGGCGTCGCGAGCGCCGGCTGCCATCAGGTCTAGCATTCCCTGATTCTCCGCATGCTTTGGAGCCTTCTTTTTTTGTGGGCGACCATACGAGCAACTGCAGAAACAAGATCGGTGCCAGAGAGGTTCATGACCTTGACGCCTTGAGTAGAGCGACCAAGCTTGGAGATATCGCCAGCCTTAACGCGGATGACAACACCTTCCTCGGACATGATCATAATCTCGTGTTGAGGACCAACAACACGGCAAGCAACTAGGTTACCCTTCTTCTCCGTCATTGTGATGGTGAAGACACCCTGTCCGCCACGCTTGTGGACTGGGTACTCAGAAATTGCCGTGCGCTTTCCGTAGCCCTTCTCGGTAATAACAAAGAGGTCACCGTTTCCGTTGGTAATCTCCATGCCAAGCATGGTTGCATTGCCCTTAAGCGTAATGCCACGGACGCCCGAGGTACCACGGCCCATGCTTCTTGCCTCAGCTTCGTCAAACAGGATTGCTTTGCCGTCGGAAGAGCAGAGAACAACCTTGTCACCTGGGTGGACACGACGAACGTTAACCAGCTCATCGTCGTCCTTAAGGTTGATGGCAATGAGGCCATCCTTGCGAGTACGGTCGTACTCAGACATTGCAGTCTTCTTAACCATTCCCTGCTTGGTAGCAAACATCAGGTAATTGTCTTCTGGGAAGTCACGGGTCGTAATAACTGCCTTGACCTTCTCGCCCTCTGAAAGCGTCTCAATAACGTTAACGATAGCGCTTCCCTTAGTAGTTCTGCTACCAACAGGAAGCTCATGTACCTTGAGGCGGTAGACCTTACCAAGGTTGGTAAAGAACAGCACGTAATCATGGGTGGAAGCAACAAAGAGGTTCTCGACAAAATCATTCTCTTTGAGAGAGACGCCCTGAACACCCTTGCCTCCGCGCTTCTGGGAGCGATAAATCTCAACAGGAACGCGCTTTACATAACCTGCGTGAGTGACGGTAATAACCATATCCTCTTCAGCGATGAGGTCCTCAACGTCCAGGTTCTGAATGTCCTGGTCGGAAATTTGTGTACGACGCTTATCAGCATAGCGGTTAGAAATTTCTCGGAGCTCATCAGCGATAACAGCCAGAATCTTGTCCTCATGGGCGAGAAGATCCTCGTAGTAGGCAATATCAAGTCTAAGCTGAGAAATCTCATCCACAAGATCCTGACGCGCCAGGCCGGTAAGACGGCGAAGACGCATCTGAAGGATTGCCTCACCTTGAATCTCATCCAAACCAAAGCGCTCGTTCATACGTTGCTTTGCTTCAGTATCATCTTGAGAGCTGCGAATGATGTGAACAATCTCATCGATGTTATCAACTGCGGTCAGAAGACCTTCCAAAATGTGGACGCGCTTCTTTGCCTTATCCAGGTCAAATTCAGTACGACGGCGTACAACATCAATCTGGTGATCAATGTAATGACGCAAAATCTCACGAAGAGAAAGGGTACGAGGTACGCCATCAACCAACGCCAGGTCAATAATGCCAAAGTTGGACTGTAGTTGAGTTTTCTTGTAGAGATTGTTCAGAACAACCTGTGGAACAGCATCTCGCTTGAGGTCAATGACGATGCGCATGCCCTTACGGTTGGACTCGTCACGCATGTCAGAGATGCCTTCGATTTTCTTCTCATTGACTGCTTGAGCAATCTTCTCCTGGAGAAGACCCTTGTTAACCTGGTATGGAATCTCAGTAACAACAAGGCGCTGACGACCGCTCTTTACCTGCTCAACATGAACCTTAGCACGAACGGTAATAGAGCCGCGGCCAGTCTCATAAGCATCTTTAATGCCCTGGGTTCCCATGATAATGCCACCTGTTGGGAAGTCAGGACCAGGAAGGACAGTCATGAGCTCCTCGGTGGTAACCTCGGGGTTGTCAATCATCATACAAACGGCGTCGGTTACCTCACCAAGGTTATGAGGAGGAATGTTGGTAGCCATACCAACTGCAATGCCTGAAGAGCCGTTAACCAAAAGATTTGGGAAACGAGCAGGAAGAACTGCTGGCTCTGTCAGTGATTCATCATAGTTTGGTTGAAGATCAACAGTGTTCTTGTTGAGCTCAGCCAGCATTTCCATAGCACTTCTAGTAAGACGTGCCTCGGTATAACGCATTGCTGCTGGCGGATCGCCGTCGATAGAACCAAAGTTTCCGTGACCGTCAATCAGAGGAAGTCTCATCGAGAAATCCTGAGACATACGGACCATAGAATCATAGATAGCGGAGTCGCCATGTGGGTGATACTTACCCATGACTTCACCGACTGCCCATGCGGACTTCTTATGTGGACGATTTGGCGTAATACCAGCCTCACTCATTGCATACAGAATGCGGCGGTGGACAGGTTTAAGACCATCTCGAACATCAGGAAGTGCACGAGCAACAATAACGGACATGGAATACTCAAGGAAGGAGGTCTTCATCTCTGAGGACAAATCAGTAGGCTTAAGCGTGCCGCCATGAATATCAGAGAGGTCAAGACGAGTACCAGCCTCATCAGTGATGATGTGTGAGGCATCTGTTCCTGTAAGTTTGACACCAGTCTCTGGATCAAACTCGTCAGAATCGTTCTCTTCTACCTCTTCCTCTTCGTATTCTTCATCCATATCATTCTGGGCATCGAGGTCTTGGTCCTCGTCTGCACCAAAAAGATCGTCGTTCAAATTTTTATCGTCTGCCACAAGTTACCCTTTCATTTTCTGTATAACGGTTTGACGAGAAACCATTAAATGTCCAGGAAGCGGACGTCTTTTGCATGTGTTTGGATAAAGTCTTTACGCTTCTCTACCTGATTGCCCATAAGATCAGAAACCGCGCGATCAGCTGCAAGCGCATCATCGATGGTGACCTTAAGAAGAATGCGATTCTTTGGCTCCATAGTGGTTGCCCACAGCTGCTCTGGATCCATCTCACCAAGACCCTTGTAGCGCTGAATGGTGTACTTGGTGTTGTCCTCATACTTCTTTGTCTCAAGAGCAAGTTCTTCATCGGTATAGATATACTTGCCGTTTTTCTTACCTTTAGGCTTAATCTGATACAGAGGAGGTTGCGCAACGTAGATATAACCTGCGTCAATCATTGGCTTCATGTAACGATAGAAGAAGGTAAGCAGAAGAATTCTAATGTGAGAACCGTCAACATCAGCATCGGTCATGATGACAATCTTGTGGTAACGGGCCTTCTCAAGACTAAATTCTTCACCAACACCCGTACCAATAGCAGTAATCAACGAAGTAATGGTATCGGAAGAAAGTGCGCGATGAGCCTGTACGCGCTCAACGTTCAAAATCTTTCCGCGAAGTGGAAGGACTGCCTGAATGGAACGATCACGTGCCATCTTTGCAGAACCACCTGCGGAGTCACCCTCGACGATGAAGAGCTCAGTCATCTCTGCATCACGTACGGAGCAATCTGCAAGCTTTCCAGGAAGCGCAGCAGATTCAAGAAGTCCCTTACGGCGAGTGGCTTCACGGGCTTTACGTGCAGCAAGACGACCCTTTGCGGCCTGAGTTGCTTTTTTAAGAATCTCTTTTGCCTGGTTAGGATGCTCTTCAAGATACTCTGAAAGGCCCTGAGTAACAATCTTGTTAGTAAGGGTTCTCATGTAAGAACTACCAAGCTTAGCCTTTGTTTGACCCTCAAACTGAGGATCTGGAAGCTTAACTGAAATTACTGCAGTAAGGCCTTCTCGAATATCATTACCCTCAAGCTTAGGATCTTTCTCTTTAAGAAGACCCTGCCTGGTGCCGTAATCATTTACTACCTTAGTAAGAGCGGTACGGAAGCCCTCAAGGTGCATTCCGCCTTCCTCAGTGAAAAATATCATTTGCAAACGAGAGAGTTCTATCGCTGAACTCAGTATTCCACTGAAGTGCAACCTCAACCTCACCCATCTGCGACATAGGGGCATCAGGATCAGATTTACCTTCAATATAAATTGGGCGAGAAAGTCCTGGTAAAACGGTTTTCTCGTCATTAAGGTACTTAACAAAGTCAATGATTCCACCAGCATACTGGTAATCGACCTGGCGAGGAGTAAGCTCGCGCTCATCAATAAGGGTAATTTTAAGATTCTTGTTAAGGAATGCAGTTTCCTGAAGACGATCGCGGAGTGTATCAAAGTTGTATGTAGTGGTCTCAAAAATCATGTCATCTGGCCAGAAGGTAATAATGGTACCTGTAGTCTTAGAAGTACCAATTTCCTTCATTTTTTGAACGGTCTTACCGCGCTCAAAAACCATTTCATAAATCTTGCCATCACGCTTAACCTGTGCAACAAGCTTCTTAGAAAGAGCATTTACAACAGAAACACCTACGCCATGGAGGCCACCAGAAACTTTGTATGCGTCGTTATCAAACTTACCGCCTGCATGCAGAATAGTAAGAACAACCTCAAGAGTAGGAATTTTCTTCTGTGGGTGCTTACCTACTGGAATACCACGACCATTATCTTCAACAGAAATAGAGTTATCTGGATGAACGGTGACCTTAATCTTAGAACAGAAACCGGCCATTGCCTCATCAACTGAGTTATCTACAATCTCCCAAACAAGGTGGTGGAGACCAGATGCTGAAGTTGTACCAATGTACATACCTGGACGTTTACGAACCGCCTCTAGGCCCTCGAGAATTTTTAATCTCGCCCTCGCCATAGTTATTTTCTTTTGCCACGAAAGTCCTCTCTTTAATTGTGAGCGGAATGATATGACTATTTTACTATGAAATAGTCAAAATCAACCCGGCACAGAGAAATTTCATTGTTTGAACAGTAATATTCTATATCTGAGAGGCTCTGTAAACAGATTTAAGGACAGTTTAGGGACAGATTAGACTAAAGACTCTTTTTTTGTCTAAAACTTGCTTCAATCGCTTTATAAGCCGTTGACTTAAGTGGCTCAGAAAGGTCAGAAACTAACTCAGAAATTTGTGATTTTTCTTCCTCGGTGAGTTCTGGGAAATCTTTTTTCTCTTCTTTTTGACCCTGTGCTTGCTTTTCTGAAGAGGTAGCCTCTTTACCAGTATGCCTGTTATATTTATCCAGCTTAAATTCAAGATCTGAGAACTCCAGACCTTGCTCTGAAAGCCTGGCTCTATAAATTTCTCTCTGTGCGAGAAAATCAATCATACATATACGATTATCTACATAGACTGTAAGTACAGGGTATTCTCTACCAGCAACTTCTCTAACAAATACGCCAGTTGTATGTTCTGTCTCTCTTTCACCATTTGCTTCAACCCACGCAAGATAGGCACGACGATTTTTTGACATGTTCTTAGAATCTCTGAAGGTTCCAAGCAGAGAACTCATTAAATCTTTTGCATTTTCATTGCCGCCGCGTGCAGGCGCTTCTTGTTGATTATTCATCGCCAAACCTAACTATCTGCGCCTTATCTAAAATTTCATCGGAAAAATATCCAAGATTTGTAGTGGTAATTACCGTTTGAATGTCATGGAATGCAAAGTCCATGATTGCTTTTCTACGATCCTCGTCAAGCTCACTCATGACATCATCTAAAAGCAACAAGGGCTTCTCGCCAAGTATTTCTTCTGAAAGGAGAACTTCTGCCATTTTAAGTGCTAAGACAACAGTTCTAATTTGACCTTGAGAACCAAAATTTCTAGCGTCTTTACCCTCAATTAAAAACTCAACGTCGTCTCGATGAGGTCCTTTTGTACTTTGCTGACGACGAATATCATCCGTGCGAGCTTCGTTTAAAGCCTTCAGGAATTGATCAGTAATTTCTTCTCTAGTGGCCTCAAGAGAAACCTCTCCAATTGAAGAAATATAGTTCATTTCTAGGTGTTCTCCACCAGAGAGTTCCTGGTAGATCTCACATGTCTTCTTTGCCAGGCGCTCAAACAAATGAATTCGTGCATGAAGAAGCGTAGCTCCTCCCTTGCAAGTGAAACATCCCATGCGTCGAGAAGGTTTTTGTCAGGCCAATTTGATTTGAGAAGCTTATTTCTTTGCTCAACAGTCTTACTATATGACGAGAAAACCTTAAAGTAGCTTTTATTTGCCTGGCGGCCAAAGTCATCAAATTCTTCTCGGCGATACGATGCGCCACCTTTAATCATTGAAAGGTCATCAGGATTAAATAGTACCGACATCAATGTTCCAGAAATATCTGCAGCCTGACATTTCTTGCCATTCTTTAAAAATTGACGGCGTCGTTCTGTAATGGTGCAGGTATTTTCTAGCTTTCTTCCATCTCCTGTGAGAGAAATCTCTATCTTTGCCTCAGAAGTACCTGTAAGAAGGAGTTGTGAAGGTGTGGGCTTTCTAAATGAATATCCAGCAGTTAGAAGTTGTAGTGCTTCAACAGTATTTGTCTTACCAGCAGCGTTCTTTCCTACAAAAATAGTAGTTTGCGCAGATAAATCTATCTCTTTCGAAGAAAAACAACGAAAGTTATACAGCGAAACATGTTCAACTTTAAGTCCCACACAACCCCTATCACATTAGAGGCGAACAGGCATCAGAAGATACAAGTAGTTAACCTTGCCATTTGATTTGAAAATAGCTGGCTGAGAAGGACCTTGAAGCTCAAGACGCAGAAGGTCCTTAGAAGGAGCAGCATTTACACAATCAAAGACATAGTGATAGTTCAAAGCAATTGAAAGAGAATCTCCCTCAATTTGAGCCTCAATATGTTCAGAGGATTCTCCCTGATCTGGTGAAGATGCAGAAAGCTTAACTTCTTTACCGTCGGCATCAACATCAAAGCGAACTGAAGGATTTGTCAGGGCAATAACAGAAACACGCTTCAGCGCTGCAGAGAAATCTTCAACATTAATATCAACAGAAGCGGTGCAAGACGTAGGAAGTAGCTGCTTATAGTCTGGGAAGTGACCTTCAATCTTACGAGAAATGTGAGTGGTATTTCCAAACTGGAAGACTACTTGGTTATCTGTAGTACCAATCAACACCTTCTCAGTCATGCTACGCATGGAAAGAACATCATGAAAAACCTCGCCAGAGATAATTGCACTAAAAGACTCGCCAGCTGGAGTATCTGTATTGGAATCACAAACAGCAAGACGGAATGAGTCTGTTGCAACAAGGCGAATAGTGTTGTCTTCAACAGTGAGAGAAATTCCCTGAAGAATAGGACGAGAAGCTTCCTTTGAGGTAACGCGATAGACCTTATCGACCATGGCAGAAAGGAGTTCGCTTGGAAGCTCACAAGTTTTTTCAAGATTAAACTCTGGAAACTGAGACCAGTCCTGTGCAGAAAGTGTATTAAGTCTAAAAGATGAACGCTGGCATGTTACAGAAAGAGTGCGCTCACCACCTTCAAAAGTAATTGCAGCATCAGGAAGATTTTTAACAATGTTCTGGATAACCTTTCCAGAAACAACTGTTTCTCCTTCTTCTTCAACATTTGCCGCAATTTGATGCTTAATAGAAATAGTTAAGTCGCTGGATTGTAGCTCAAGCATGCCATTAAATGCTTTGAGATAAATGCCAGAGAGAATAGGAAGCGTTGTATTAGAACCAATGCCTTTAGAAACAATATCAAGTGCCGTCTGGAGAGCGGATTGACTTACGGTAAATTTCATGACGACCCTTTCTATTATTTCTTAGATAAGAATAAAAAAATATCGTAGTAATAATAAGCTATGTTGAAAAAGAAGAAAGCTTTACATTTCTAGAGGTAGAAATATGTTTCTAGAGGTCAGATTTGTTTGCTTATTTTTGACATTCATAAACAAAGTAAAACTCACCTTTCCAAACTCTCAACAACAAATTATTACTTCTCTTCACCAATTAACATCTTACTAACAGGTTTTTAAACACTAACTTTGTTCAAAGATAGTTTTTCTTGAGTTGAGAAATTTGATCATAGAAGCTTTTGTCTTCTTTGATTCTTTCTTCAATTACCTCAATGCTATGCAAAATAGTTGCATGTTTTCTTCCACCAAAGTGCTTACCAATATTTACCAGCGTGTACTGGCAAAGATCGTGTGCAAGATAAATTGCAACGTGACGAGGTTCTGCAATCTCTTTATTTCTCTTGTTGCCAACAATATCGCGATGACTAATGCCATAGACATTCTCTACGACTTCTTGGACCTTCTCGATATTTACGGTCTTTGAAACGCGGCGCCAGAGAGTGTCTGCAATCTTATCGATTTCTTCCTGTTTTATATTTGTGCCAGATTCTTTTGCCTTAATCTGACCAGTAACACAACGATTACAGAAGCCCTCAAGTGTTCTAATACTTGACCGGCTTTGTCAGCCATGTAGCGACGGATGTCTTCTGGCAAATCATCTGCAGAAAGAGAAGAATTTCTCTCTTTAAAAGCGCGGTCGCAGAAGACATGAATAAGATTAAGTTTCATCTCGTAACTTGGAGACTCAATACCAATAACAATTCCACCACTCATACGAGAAGTAATACGATCATCAAAACCGTCAGATCCCATACCAAGCTGTGCCGGGGTTCTATCTGCGGCAAGAATGATTTGTTTGCCTCTATCAATGAGAGAGTTAAAAATATTGAAGAAGAAGTTAATAGTACCTGCTTTACCAGCAAGTTTTTGGACGTCGTCAATAATAAGAACATCAATATTTTGGTAGTTGTTACTGAGTTCTGTTGCCGCGTTTCCTGATGCGTTTTTACGAACTGCATTTACGTAGTCATCAACAAAGGCATCTGCGTCTTTATAAACACAAACACGTTCGATATCTTCAGAGTTAATGTAGTTTTGAACCGCACGTAGAAGGTGAGTTTTTCCAAGACCACTTGCACCGTAAATAAAAAGTGGATTTGCTTTACCTTTTGCATCGTTTGCAACATTTAATGCATGCTGATGTGCAAGTTCGTTTTCATCACCAACAACAAAACGATCAAAGGTCAGTGTTGAATTAAAAGAGGTTTCTTCACAAAGAGGATTACTCTTACGGCGCTTTAAGGTCTGCTGTTTTAATTCTTCAAGGCTTTGTTCCTGGGATTCAAAATCCTGAATCTGTTCAGGAACAACTGCTTGTAGAGGAGCGGTTTTTTGCTTCCAAGCATTGAACTCTTGAGGAGTCATTGTGGAAGTAGTGGTAACAGGAGTAGAAGACTTTGTAAGAGTAAGGCTCAAAATAATGTCTTCAAAAGCGGCAGCCGAAAGACATCTTTCGACAATCGGAAGATTTTTAAGGATACGATTATATGCCAGACGCATGGGAGTCTCAGCATATAAAGTATCTTCTTCAACTTTGACTGGAGTGCAGGTTCTCAGCATGGCGATAAAAGCCTCCGGTTGATTTTCTTCAACTAAGAGGTCAAGTGCGTCTTGCCACAGTGCTACTGCGTCTGAATCAATTGATGCATCCATACGTGTCCAATCAAAATGTTGAAAATTGGGATACATAGTATAGATGAATGTTGATAACTTTCAGGGAATAATGTTGAGAAACTCTATGAAAGGAGTGTTTCTCCAATTTTTGTGAGTTTGTATTTTTGCCCAACTTTTCCAATAATTCCTATAGTTACCAGCGATTTTAGCTCTCTTGACCACGTTGGTGTAGAAAGTCCAAAGGTAGTAGTGAGCTCCGTTGCACCAACCCATTCATGTTCTGAAAGATATTGGAGAACAAGTTTTTGCTCGATCTGTGAGGACTAGATTAGGAAGTTGAGGAGCAATCTTTTCTGATACAGGTAAAGTAATACTTTGATAAGCTGCAGGTTCCTGAGTAACAGAAAGAGAATCTTCAACTTCTTCTTGAGTTGGAAGCGTTTGAATATGTGCATCCTTAGAGCGACGGGTTGATAAAGTAACAATTGTTCCGCCAGAAATATTATCTTCAAGGGTAAGGCTTCCACCCTTCTCAACCATGTATTGTTGAGCATAAGGAAGGCCAAAACCAACACCTCTGATGAAAGATTTCATTTCTTCCGTGGCTGATGAGGTACCAAACTCCAACGCACGATTTTTCTCTTTGATACCTGGTCCCTGATCAGAAAATCTAATGGTATTTCCGTTGTCCATGATTGAGATAGTTGGTGCTACAAAATGTGCATGAATAAAATTTTCAACAATCTCACGCATAACCATAAAAGGTATTTGACCACCTTGTTCATGAGCTAGCCGATTTACGGTAGCCGCAATTTCATCAAGATAGGCACGGACATCCTTAGGTTCTACAAGGACAACACGAGGTGCTGCAGCCTTATCGTCATACACCGCAAATACGCGCTGCGTAACGAACAGTTAGAGCGTTTTTCAGGACTAACATTTTTCATCCTGGTTGGTGTTTTTCTCAACAAAAGGAAAAAAATCTCTTGGCATGCCACCTCCTTTTCAACAATTGTTAAACAAATGAAGAAAACTTTTCTTTTTCTTTCACGATGAATGAAAGTTTTCAACAAGTGTTAAACATATGTAGATAACTTTGCTTCTTTGTAAAAGATGTACTGAATGATAGTAGCATTTAACGGATATATTTCTTATTACAGAAATATTCCTTTCAGAAAAATTTCTTCAATTATAGAGTATGAAATTATCCGATCCGATGGGTTTCTCGCTCATTTATTTGAAAGAAATAGAGAAAAAGTTGAGGTATTTGCGTAAAAAATTTGACATCTCCATATAAAGGCGAGTACAATCTGAAGGCTTTTTAATCGATACTGTACCCGTTCGGGAGGAAATAGCTATGAAGCGTACCTACCAGCCAAATAAGCGCAAGCGCGCAACTACTCATGGTTTCCGTGCACGTATGGCAACCAAGAATGGTCGTGCCGTTCTCGCTCGTCGTCGCCTTAAGGGCCGTAAGCGCCTCACCGTCTAAGGAATGTTTTTGTGAAGACCATTAAATCTCGTTCTGAGTTTGAAAGGGTCTTCTCTACGGGGAAGAGGGCTCAAAGTTCCCTTCTTCGTATACGAGTAGCACCATCCACTGAGGCACATCTTTCCGAGGTAGCCTTTGTAGCGCCAAAAAGACTAGGTAACGCCGTATTTAGAAACAGGTGTAAACGTGTTTTACGCGAAGCCGCTCGGAAGAGTGGTCTGCCTGTTGAGGGATACGGCATTATTCTCTTTGCGACTAAAGATACGCACAGCACTAATCCTGCTGATGTGAGTAATTCTTTGGATGTATTACTAAGAAAGACAGGGGTCAAATGAGCGAGAAAAGACAAGAATCTTTTCTTTCAAGTTTGTTCCTGCGCGCTATTCGTTTTTATCAGAGAAACATTTCTCCCCTTTTTAAGCCGCACTGTATCTACAGGCCAACATGTTCTGAATATGCAGTTCAAGCCATACAAAAGTATGGTGCCAAAAAGGGAAGCTGGCTTACTCTTAAGCGCATTGCACGCTGTCATCCCTTTCATAAGGGAGGATACGATCCCGTTCCGTAAAGGAACGCACCGGAGGAAATATGTGGGATTGGATTGTTAACTTTCTATACACAGTCTTGTCGAGCCTTCAATCTGTCTCGGGAGACTGGGGTATGGCAGTTATCCTGCTGACCATCATTATCCGTATTGTTCTGGTTCCACTGACCAACAAACAGACAGCCTCTATGGCTCGCATGAGTGTTGTTCAGCCTAAGATTAAAGAGATCCAGGAACGTTACGCCGATGATCCTGTAAGGCAGAACGAGGAGATGCGTAAGCTTTACGCAGAGATTAACTTTAATCCTCTGGGAGGTTGTCTACCACTGCTTTTGCAGTCCCCTATCTTCATTGCACTCTTTACTGTTGCAAAGATGGTTCCAACCGATTCTCGCTTCTATAACATCCTTCCTTCTATCGCCCAAACAACTTCAGACATTTTTGGTAATAACGGCCTTGTAGCTGCAATTCCTTATATTGTCTTTGTACTTTTGTTTGGCCTTACTACCTTCCTCTCTATGGCAGTAAATGCACGTACGAGCTCTGGTGAGCAGCGCACTCAGCAGTACATGATGGGCGGTATGATGACTCTCATGATGCTGTGGTTTGGTTGGACTGTTCCTGCAGCAGTTCTTCTCTACTATGTCACCTCTGGTATTTGGCAGCTTGCTCAGCAACAGCTCATTACCAAGCGCATCATGGAAAAAGAGAAGCTTAAGGCTGAAGCTCAGATGGCCAACAAGCCAATTGAGGTTGACGTGGTTAGAAAAGAAAAGAAGCCACGTCCACATAAAAAGGGCTAAAACCTAAAAGTTAATGAAATAACTTTTGTTTGTAAAAGTCACAATGCAAGAATTGATAGTTAAATTATTTATATTGACTGGAGGACGACATGGAGGATGAGACTTTCGTTTCTGAGCCAAACGCTTTTAATGAGTCTCCTGTCGTTGATTTAGAAGACGAGTTTGCTTCAATCCGCGAGCACTTTGAAGCTGGACTTCAGCTCACTGATGCTGAGATGAATAAGATTGCTGATACTGCAGTCTTCTATCTCAGAGAGCTTCTCTCTTTCTTTGGCGAGAATACCTGTGCTATCGATGAGTATGACGGTGAAGATGGAGAGCTTATTCTTGACGTAACCGGAGGAGACCTTGCTATCCTGATCGGTCGTCATGGCAATACTCTTGAGTCCCTTCAAATGGTTCTCTCTTCTCTTATGAGCGCTAAGCTTCATTTCCACTACCCAGTGTCTGTTGATGTTGAAAGCTATAAGAGCCGTCGTCGCAATAAGCTCCAGGAGATGGCTCTCTCTGGAGCAGCTCGTGCTAAGAAGACTGGTAAGGTTTCTCTTGCACCAATGTGTGGCTATGAGCGTCGTATCATTCACATTGCTCTAAGAGATAATCTTGAGGTTACTACTCACTCTGAGGGCGATGATCCTTACCGTCGTGTTGTAATTACTGCAATCAACGGCTAAGAATCACAACATAGCTTTATTATTTCATTGAGGAAGGTTTACGCCTTCCTTTTTTTTTGTGACAATTCTTCTTGTAACAAGAAGTTTTGTCACAGGAGCTGTTATGTCAGAATCAGAGAAGACCATTTACAATTCAAAAGAGAATGTACTCAAGGAACTTCTTCTTAACTATGGAATTAATTCGACAGAGCACCAAAGAAGACAACTTCTGAAACATATTGAATTGCTCACTGAGATAAATAAAAAACTAAACCTTACTAGAATTACTTCTATTGATGATGCATTAGTTCTTCATATTCTTGACTCGTTACTTCCCTTAAAGGTTTGTGATGATTTTTTTAACTAACAAAAAAAGAACTATATTGACATTGGTACCGGTGGAGGATTTCCTGGGTTGCTACTTTCAATTATGAGTAATAATCAGTCGATGCTAGTTGATTCTATTGGCAAAAAAGTCAATGCGGTTCAGACGATGATTAATGAGATTGGTCTTGGTAATAGAGTTAGGGCCGAAAAACTCCGCGCAGAAGAAATTCCTTCCAGCTATAAAAATATGTTTGATTTTGTGACTTTTAGAGCAGTTGCAAAGACAAATATTCTTTTGGAGTACGCAGAGCCTTTCTTAGCCACACAGGGCATTCTTATAGTAATGAAGGCCAATGTTGATGAGATAGAGCTTCAGGACGCCTCTCAGGCAGCCAAAATTTTTGGATACGAAAATGTTTCACGTGAAACATTTGAGTTACCAAACAATCTTGGCCATCGAGAAATTCTTTTATACAAAAAAGTTGCAAAGAGCAAAATCAAATTGCCAAGAAAAAAATGGAATGGCTAAATCAAATCCGTTTGTTGCAAGAAGAGGGTAATTGTGGAATGTTTCACGTGAAACATTCTGTATTATTAAATAAACTTGGTCAAACGGAGGATAAATGAGCTACAAAGACCTTTCGAGGGGATTTCAGGATAGAGATCCTAAAGTTCTGGCAGTAATTAATCAAAAAGGCGGAGTTGGAAAATCAACTACCGTAATTAATCTTGCTGCTGCATTAGGTGAAACAAAGAAGAAAGTTCTTATTATTGATTTTGATCCACAAGGAAATGCGACAAGTGGTTTTGGCATCGATAAAGAGGAACTTGAAGCTGATATTTATGATGTAATTCTCAATGAGACGCCAATCGAAGAGGTATTGCAGCAAACAGTACAGAAATATGTGACTATTGCTCCCGCTACCATTCAACTCGCAGGTGCAGAAATTGAACTTGTATCAGTTGATTCAAGAGAAAACATATTAAAACAAGCAATTGAACAGGTTAAAGAGTATTTTGACTACATTTTGATTGATTGCCCACCATCATTAGGACTTCTAACAATTAACGCTTTTAGTTGCAGCGAATAGTATTCTTATCCCAATTCAATGCGAATATTATGCGCTAGAGGGCGTAACTAAGATTGTTGAATCAATGAAGATGGTACAAAAACAGCTTAATCCGGAATTAGAAATCTTTGGTGTAGTAATGACCATGTTTGATAGTCGAACTTCCCTATCTAAGCAGGTCGTAAATGAGGTTTCCAATTACTTTGGAACCAAAGTATTTAAGACGCTTATTCCAAGAAACGTCAAAATTGCTGAAGCACCAAGTCATGGTTTACCTGTAACCATGTATGCCCGTATAAGTATGGGAGCACTTGCATACAATAAACTTGCGAAGGAAGTGAATCGCCGTGGTTAAAAAATCAGGACTTGGCAAAGGTCTCAATTCACTGTTTAACGAGGTAGATGCAGAAGTTGGCAACAAGAAAGAAACCGCTACGCTACCTTTAAAAAAGATTAAGCCTAATAAAGATCAGCCTCGTAAGCGTTTTGATGAAGCAGAACTTGCTGAGCTAAGTGATTCGATTAAGCAAAATGGCATTCTCCAGCCACTTCTTGTTCGCGAGAAGGGTGACTACTATGAAATAGTTGCTGGTGAGAGACGTTTTCAGGCTGCAAAATTAGCAAAATTAGAGGAAGTACCTGTTGTAATCAAGGCAATTTCTGATGAGGAAGTATTCAAACTTGCTCTCATTGAGAATTTGCAGAGATCTGACCTAAGCCCAATCGAAGAAGCGCAAGGTTATAAGCAGTTAATCAAACAAGAAAAACTTGACTCAAGATGATTTGGCTAAAATTCTTTTCAAAAATCTAGATCCGCAATAACAAACACCCTTCGTCTCTTAGATCTTCCTGCAGAAGTTCAAACATTAATGACCGAAGGACGTATTAGCGCTGGGCACGCACGAGCAATTCTTTCTGTAAGCGGCAAAGAAGGAAGAATTAAGCTTGCTCAGAAAGTGGTGGAAGAGAATTTATCGGTGCGTCAGACAGAAAACCTTGCTCCACTGTTTTCTGTCACTAATGTTGAGAAACCAAAGAGACAACCAACGCCGCAGGCGTATAAACGCGCAGCAAGACAGCTAAGGATTGCTTTGGATACTTCAGTAAAAGTACGAAATGTCCGTGGCAAAAATAAGATCGAAATTGAGTTTAATGACGAAGAAGAGCTTGCTGCGTTAGTGGAAAAACTTACAAATGGTAAAGAAGCATAATGAAGATCAAGTTTGCAATCATATCTACAGCTTCATTGCTTGGAATAGCTTTTCTTGCTAAACATGCTTTGTTAACTAAAGAAGCACAAAGAAGCTTTCTTTATGCATTAAGAAGGTCGAGAAGAGCTCTTGATACGATTCTTTCCGATTATTCAAGCGGTGGTGGTAAAAAAACTACTAAAAACATCCTTACCCACCAGGCGAGAGTAGAAAAAGAGTGGCTAAGAGCAATACAATAGAACAAATGTTCTATATACGTAGTAAAATAGAAGGGGCGAAAAGCCCCTTCTTTGTTGTACGTGCATGTTTTGTGCTGTGTCTAACGGGCGTTTCTCTTCTGAAAAAGCTGACCACAAGCAGCATCAATGTCAGATCCACGAGAAAGACGAATAGTAGCTTCAACACCAACAGAATTAAGGCTGTTTACAAACTCCTGTGCACGAGCAGGGGAGGTTGGATGGAATTTAGACCCTTCAATCTCGTTAAGCTGAATGATGTTGACATGGCAAAGTGTTCCTCGACAGAAATCCCTCAAAGCACCGAGCTCATTGTCAGAATCATTGACGCCCTTGATTAGCGCATATTCGTACGTTGGACGTCGACCGGTTTTATCGACATATTCGCCCATAATGTCATAAAGGTGAATTAAGGAATACTTGCGCACCCCTGGCATAAGAGCGTCACGTGTCTTTTGGACAGCTGAGTGTAAAGATACAGCAAGGGTGAACTGCTCGGGCTCTGAGGCAAAACGTTTAATCATTGGAATAACACCACAGGTAGAAACAGTAATATGACGAGCACCAATACCTGCTCCATCTGGGGAGTTAAGACGTCGCATGGCTGCGAGTGTTGCGTCGTAGTTCATAAAAGGCTCGCCTTGCCCCATAAGAACAACACTGGTAACGCGAGCGTCAAAGTCGTCGCGAACATGCATAACTTGCTCGTAAATCTCACTTGCAGAAAGAGAACGCGTAAGACCAGCGGCCCCCGTTGCACAGAAAGCGCAACCCATGGCGCAGCCCGCCTGTGTAGAAGCGCAAACGGAAAGCTTGTTACCGCTTGGCATGCCAACACATTCAACAGAAGTGCCGTCAGGGTAGCGGAGCAAGTATTTTCTGCTTCCGTCTTCAGAAACCTGACGAACAATTTGCTCAGCGCCAGCAAGAGTTACCTGGCTAGACAGTTCTTCTCGCAAAGTTTTTGGGAGGTTGCTCATTTGATCAAAGGAAGTTGCGCCTTTAGACCAGATCCACTCTTCAATTTGCTTTGCGCGAAATTTTGGCTGGCCAAGTGAAGTTACCAGATCAAGAATTTGCTCTGATGAAAGGCTTCTAAGGTCAGCTTTAGCATCACTTTTTTTGTGGACGAGGGTTGGTCGTAGAAGCATCTAAACCGTCAGCCGTATTGTTTGCGCCGTCAAGAGTATTATTTGGTTGCATTTTTGTCCTTCTCCACCTCTTCTAAGCTATCTGCGGTATCTTAGAAGAAATACGTTTACTAGAAGTTTACCCTATGGGAGACATATCTGAAGGAGCGGAAATGACACGCGAAGAGCTCAAAAAGCTTCATGTAGCAGTTGTTTCAGGCGGCTGGTCAGACGAGCATGAGATTGCAATGGAGTCTGGTAGACAGTGCGCAGCAGCACTCAAAGAAGCAGGCTTTACTAGTGTTGACCTGCTTGATGTTGCAGAAAAAGACTTTGTGGTGACCCTTGCTCAGGGAGGCTATGACGTCGTTTACGTTGCCATGCACGGACGTTACGGTGAGGATGGCTGTATCCAAGGTCTTCTCGAGATTCTGCACATTCCTTACACGTTTTCCGGCGTTCTTGCGTCAGCTATGGGTACTGAAAAAGAGCTCGCGAAGCTCATGTATCGTGAGGCTGGCGTTCCAACACCCAAGGGAATTGATGTTCCTGCAGGCACCGTCTTTACTGATGAGCAAGTAGACCAGCTTATTGAAAAGTTTGGTTTCCCCATGTTTGTAAAGCCTTCTGGAAACGGCTCCAGCTATGGTGTTACGCGCGTTACTTCGCGAGAAGGGCTTCCAGCCGCACTTGAACTTGCAGGAGAACAAGGTGAGCGCATTCTTATTGAGGAGTGCGTCGTAGGCATGGAGATTACCGTGCCTGTTATTGGTAACGAGAATCCAACTGCTCTCCCAATTGTTGAGATTGTTACCGGAGATGAGTTCTATAACATCAAGACAAAGTACGAGCCTGCATCCCTGCACCACGTAATTCCCGCCCGTCTTGAGCCAGGTGTATACGCACGCGCTCAGGAGCTGGCCATTAAAGCCCATAATGCCCTGGGTTGCCGCGGCGTTTCTCGTAGTGACTTTATTGTTACCGAGGATGGCGAGCCAGTGGTTCTTGAGACAAATACTATTCCTGGTATGACGGCTCGTTCTTTGCTGCCTGACTCCGCTCGTACTGGCGGCATTGATTTCCCTGAGCTTTGTACGCGTTTTATTGAGCTTGCTCTTGAGAATCGTCAGTAGATTTGTAGGTTATGACCAGCACTAAAAGCGCTACACAAAAATTAGAAGAACTCATTCTTCCAGGCACCCCCTCTGCAGTTCGAAAAAAATATTTAGAACTTGCAGAGAGGGCGGAGCATGAGTCATTTGATGTCTTAGAGGATGACATTGTTGTTTTGGATACCGAGACAACAGGTCTGTCCTTTAAGAAATGCTCTCTTATTGAGATTTCTGCTGCTAAATTGAGTGGCAGAGAGATTGTGGAGCGCTTTCAAACCTTTGTTGATCCAGGGTGTCCAATTCCAGAAGAGATTACGGCTCTCACTTCAATCACCGATGAAGACGTTAAGGGCGCACCAAGCGCAAAAGAAGCCGTTGCTGCTCTTGCAGAATTTGTTGGCGGTCTCCCGGTATTGGCGCACAACGCCACGTTTGACCGCACGTTTATTGAGCGCGTACCTGGTGGAACTTCAGTTTCTGATACCTGGATCGATACGCTGGCACTTTCGCGTATTGCGCTGCCACGGCTTTCTTCGCACAAGCTTTCGAGCATGGCAGAAGCGTTTGGCACCATGAAGGTCACACACCGCGCAAGTGACGACGTAGACGCTCTTTGCGGGATGTGGCGCATCTTGCTTTTAGGACTCATGAACCTGCCCCGCGGTCTTCTCGCCAAACTGGCATCAATGCATGACGGCGTCGAGTGGACATTTAGGCCAATCTTCTCGTATTTGTCGCAAATGAAGGAAGAAGAAGCAGTTCAGCGGGGTGTCGCAAAGAAAGACGCAACAGGCGCCGAGCTTGCAGATGCAGAGATTTCGGGCACGTTTTTCTCGCTCAAAGACATTCGCAGCCAGCTTGTCGCAGGGATAAAAGCAAAGGCGAGAAGGGATGCGGATGACCCCGAAACGCCTGCTATGTTGCCAATTTCTAAAGACGAGATTCATCGGGCATTTGCTAAGCCAGGCGTTGTTTCGCAGATGTATGACAAGTTTGAGACGCGTAGCGAGCAAGTCAGCATGTCTGTCGAAGTTAGAAATGCGCTGGTGACTTCATCGCATAGAGAACTTGAAGCCGGAACTGGTATTGGAAAGTCAATTGCATATCTGTTGCCTGAAGTATTGTTTGCGCAGAAAAAAACGACGTTACGGTAGGTATTGCTACAAAGACAAACGCTTTGACTGACCAGCTAGTTGCTCATGACCTTCCAGCGCTTGCACGAGCACCGCCAAATGGATTGAGTTTCTGCAGCTTAAAAGGATATGAGCACTATCCATGTCTGCATCGCGTTGATAGGGCAGCTCTTGAGGAGTTGCCGCTGACACTGATTGACCAGGAAGGGCGCTCGAGCAATAGCGTTGCATCCGATATGTTGACCGCAATTGCAGTGATTTATGCATATGCTTGCCAGTCGGCTGACGGTGACTTGGATGCCTTAGGCATTCGCTGGCGCTCGGTCCCTCGAGAGATGGTAACTATCAAAGCAGCAGAGTGCCTACGTTCCAAATGCCCCTACTATCCTCACGAGTGCTTTGTTCATGGTGCGCGCAAACGCGCGGGATCTTCTGATGTTGTGGTAACTAATCACTCACTGTTGCTGAGAAATGTTGCTGCTGACGGTAAAATTCTACCTCCTATCAGGCATTGGGTAATTGATGAGGCTCATGGCTTTGAAGCCGAGGCTCGCCATCAGTGGGCAGTAGAAATTTCTGCCAAAGAGATGCGAAACGGCTTTGAGCTGCTTGGGGGCATCAAGTCTGGCGCTATTCACGCCGCTATGGTTGGTGCCGCCAGTCTTGAAGACTCTACGTTGCTCACGGGGCTTCTCACTCGTTCTGCTGCTGCAGTCCAGCGAGCTATGGCAGCTATGGGTAATCTTATGGCTACCGTGCATGAGTTGGCTCCGCTCGCAAAAAGCGATGGTGGTTACAATTCCCTTCAACTTTGGATTAACGATGAAGTAAGAGAAACAGAGGAATGGAAAGAGGTCCTGGAGACCGCTTTCGTTGCGCTCTCTGCTCTTGAAGAGGCGGCGCTTCGAATAGGGAAGACCACCGAAGCCCTCATTGCATCAGCTCCAAATCTCGCGAGTAATCTGAGCGAGGCAGGGATGTTTTTGAGCACCCTTCTGGAGTCACTGAAGCTCATCTGCGAGGGAACGGACAAGAGTTACGTCTATTCAGCAAAGCTGACCCGACTGAAACGCGATATTGGCTCTGAAGCCCTTATGGCCGAGAAGCTCGATATTGGAGCAGAGCTAGCGCAAAAATGGCTTCCTGAGACGCATTCTGTTGTGTTTACCTCGGCAACTATTGCCGTTGGAGATGATTTCTCGCATTTTGAGCATGCTGTTGGTCTGGATAGAGGTGCGTTCGAACACAAGAGCCTGCACTTAGACTCCAGCTTTGACTACGAGAATCATATGGGCGTTTTTGTGGCTGAAGACATGCCTGCGCCGACTGATCCGGGTTACTTAGACGCTTTGGAAAAGCTGTTGTACGACGTCCACGTTCAGATGGGCGGATCGGTGTTGACGCTCTTTACCAACAGACGCGACATGGAACGTCTTTACGAGGCACTGGAGCCACGCTTGAGTGAGCAGGGCCTTAATCTTGCTTCCCAGGAGCGATCTTCCTCCGCACGTCGTGTGCGTGAAAAGTTCCTAGCCGAAAAGAACCTCTCGCTGTTTGCTCTTAAATCGTTCTGGGAAGGCTTTGATGCTGCGGGAGACACGCTTAGGGTGCGTGGTAATCCCTAAGCTTCCGTTTGCAAGCCCTAATGAGCCACTGGTCAAAGAGCGTGAGGCACGAGAAGATCGTGCTTGGTGGCGCTACTCTCTGCCAGAGGCAGTAATTGCAACAAAACAAGCAGCTGGTCGCCTTATTAGAAGCGCTGAGGACAAAGGTGTTTTAGTGCTTGCCGATTCTAGGCTAGTATCCAAGCGGTATGGCAGCTCGTTCTTGAAATCGCTGCCTAACAAGGACTATCAACGCGTTAGTACAAAGGACATCTCCGAACAAATTGCCAAGTGGCGAGAAGAACACGACGCGTAGCAGGGCTGGAATCACCTGGTTGCCTTAGAGCTGATCTTCCTCAGCAAGTAAAGATGCAGCGTAAGCGCGCATTGCGTGCATCACGGCCGTATCTCTGGTTGTTACTTTTCCCTTAAGAGCAAGCAATCGCTGTAGCAGCCATGTTCCACCGTAGTAGGGGATAGTTGCTTTGATCTCTGCAGCATTGCGTTGACTTCCAACCGTTTTGAGTCCCGGCCACGAATAGTGTGTAAGAGCGTTTTTATCGAGGAAGATAAGCTCTACTAGCTGAGACTTTTCTTGCACAGCAGAATCTTTTACGCGTTCTGCAAGCTTTCGTTGTTCTAACGAAGAGGACTGCGTTTCAATGTGGCTCATTCGATTGACCCTAAAGAACCTTTGCTGCTCTAGGTTTAAATCAACCCCCTCGATAAGCCACCCATTTTCTCCGTATGACAGCTTATAGGGAAGAACCTCTCTCTGACTAATTGCAACGGCTCTATCACTGCGAGCTTCTGCGACAGCCATCTCAGAGCGATAGTCGAATGAAATAACTTGTGATTCTGCAATTGCATTTGAGCAGGTGAGGAACGCATCTACTTCTTTAGAGTGACTTTTTGAGACAGGCGAAACTGAAGAACTGTCCAGTGAAGAGCTCTCCGTATATGGAGACTTCAAGAGGCTCCAAAATGCACTTTCTCGGGGCAAAGCAAGAGCGGTAAAAGCTTCTTTGAGCGCTAGGGTTTCTTCACCCGTTAAGACAAGCCTGCGAGCAGAAAAGGGAGACTCTCCAACAAGTGTTAGAGTGTCTTGGTCTCCCGTAAGCGGGAGGGGAAGATAGCCATTCTCGTCTGTGAGCTGCAAAAGCTCCATCAGAATAGCAGCCTCTTCTGAGGAGATACCAAACCGCGACTGAACCGCGCTTAGCTCAACGGCGTCAAAAGACTCCCTCAATGCAGAAGCAAGTAGTATGAGCTTATAGACAGCTGACGATATGTTTTTTCTTCCAAAAGAGGTGTTTTTAACAGCCATGGGCAACCTCACTTAAAGACTCTTTCCACTTTGTGAGAAGAGACTCTGGAGACCTTGGAATTAATCCATGAGCAAGAATCCAAGATAAAGCAGCGTCTTCATGAGCGTAAGCAACGGTCCACAAAGCACCATTAGAGAGAAGTTCAACATCCCCCTGACCTTGCGAGAAATGCTCAAAAGCAGCGAGTGTGTTTTTGGGAATAAACGCAGTAAGCGTGCCTGCTTGCAATCCGAGTTGGAAATCAAGAAGGTCATAGTCTTTTGAATCAAACTCTTCTGGTACGGAGAAGGGCTCATTTTTAAGAATCGCAGCTTCTAAAACACGGTCAACGCGAAAAGTTTTGATGGAAGCGGTCTCAGTACCGGACGAAAAATCTTGAGCCACAAAGTATAGAAGACCCTGTGCAACAAAGAAGTCCAGTACGCCCAGATATTTTTGCTTAACTAGGTCCTGTGAGTTTGTGTACGTGACGTTTACCAGTTGTTTAGAGCTGAGGGATTCGTATAGAACAGGAAAGACCTTACTTTGGGAAGATACGCTGAGTTTTTGGCTGTCTGGTTTGCCTGAGTCCGAGGAATAAAAAGTTACCCACAATTTTAGAGAGTGCGTTTCTCAATTCCTCTTGGTACACAAACGTTGTGTCAGTGAGAATTGCATTGCAGATTACAAGCAGCTGATTGGCATCTTCAGGACTCAAGTCGCACGAGGAATCAAAGAAATTTGAGCTCGAAAGATAGAATGACTTTTCTTTCCCTATTTTTACCTCTGTAATTGCAAATCCAAGCTGTTTCAAAACAGCGCGATCTCTTGAAAAAGTTCTTAAAGCAGAATCAGTAGATAAATCTGAGTAAATCGACGTATATATCTCTGCCGAGGGTAGAGGTCCTTTTTGAAGCAACAGCATAAAGAGCGAGTAAATCCTCCAGGCACCGAGCTCATTATTACCTAGAGTTTGATCGTTTGGAGCCATATCCACCTCCCGCTTTTTGCTAGTTGAACTCAAATCTCTCTAAACATATACGAAAGTTTTTGATATTTAGTGCAGAATTTCTAAATTTGGACGTAAAAATACACTTTAACCGCTATATTTCGATATAAGACGTATACTAATGACGTATATATGAAACCTGTCAGAAGACATGCCAACGAAGGACGCAGTATGGCCATCACACATGACTATGTTGACTATCTAGACGAGCAGATTGATATTGCTCCTGCTGGTAGCCAAGAAGAGCTTCAAGCTGCTCAAACTATTGCTGAAGAGATGAAACTTCACGGTCTCGAAGCAACCATCGAGGAGTTTGATGCTAAATCAATTAAGAGCCTTGGCTATTCCATTTATTTGATTTCCCTTTTTATTGGTGTTATCTTTGCGGGAACCGGCAGTGCTCTCCTCATCACTCTTGGTGTTCTTCTTGTTGCTGGCTTTGGCGCTCTTACTTGCATGAAGTATTTTGGCAATGACATTCTGGGCTCTATGGGGTCTTCCATCAGAAGTCAGAACGTTGTCGCTAAACATGAGGCAACTGGCGAGCTTGTTGCAAAGGGCAATCGACCAATTGTTATCGTTGCTCACTACGACTCACCACATACCAACTTCCTTGTTGAGTCTCCTGTTGCTAAGTATCTCCCTCTTGTACAGAAGTACGCACGTTGGTGTGTTGTTGCTATTTTCGTAGCTACATTTGTTCAGATTCTTCGCTTCCTTCCTGATTCAGTCCGCGTTCTTTTCTGGATCGTTGGCATTCTTGCTGCTCTTCCACTTGTTTCCCTTTCTGTTGCAAACATTGCAGAGCGTTTTGCGCCTTGCACCATTGGTGCAAATAACAACAAGTCTTCTGTTGCCGCTCTTCTTGGTATTCTTGAAAACGTTCGTCCTACTGGACATCGTCCTGAGGTTGTTCATCATTTTGCAGGAGATGCTGCGGCTCTTATGCCAGAGCCAGATGAGGTGGTTGGCGTACGTCATGGTGAGGAAGTTCTTAACTCTTTGGGTATTCTTCCTGAGGATTGCGAAATAAGCTACGTTGCTTACGACACAACAGGAGCAAGCCAGACAGCATCTCTTGAGGATGTTGCTGAGGCTGTCAATGCAACTACAGAAGATGAACGGGCTGACGAGGCTACCTCTGATGAGACTGTTGTGTACAACTCTGTTGACGACGAAGTTAATGCAACTATGCAGCAGGTTCACGAATCCGCAGACGCAAATGCAACGCTTGTCCAACCAAAAGAAGAGCACACTCTGCACGCTAAAAATGACTTTGCTCGTCGTGCTTCTCTGTTTGATCTTCCTGACCCATCTGGCGAGGCTGTTGATCCACTGGCTCCATCTGCTGAGCCTGTTCCTCATTATGTTCCAGCTGCTGCTCCAGAAGTGGAGGAAACCGAAAGTCCATTTGAGACCATTTCTGCTGACGAGGGCATTTCAACCGAACAGGATGAAAAGACCCCTGAGGCAAAGCGTCGTTCATTTAGACTTTTTGGTCGCAATGATGGTCCTTCTGATGACTGGAAGGGCGGAGCGGCACCTTCAGCAGAGCTTCGTGAGGATGAAGAGTCTGAGGAAGAGTCTTCTATTTCTGAGGATGACCTACGCAATGCCGTTCTTTCTCTTTCTGATGACGAGCTTATTTCTCACGACATCTGGTTTGTAGCACTTGGTGCATCTGACTTTGATCATGCTGGCATGAGGGAGTTTCTTGCTAAGCACAGAACAGATATCCGCGGTGCGTTCCTTATCAACCTTGATTGTGTTGGTGCAGGCAACCTCTCCATTCTTAAGAATGAGGGAATTGGAAATGTCCGCCGTGCTGACCGCAGGATGACTCGTCTTCTTTCTACCATTGCAACCGATCTTCACATTGATGTTGAGCAGAATTCGTTTGACTGGGGAACTACAGACGGCACTCCTGCAATGCAGAATTCTGTTCGCTCCGTTACCTTGATGGGCTTGAATGAGGATGGACTTCCTGCGCTTAGCCGTACCGCTGCTGATGTTCGCGAGAACGTTAATGCTGGTCAGTGTGCTGACGCTGCAGCCCTTGTTACTGAGCTTATTAGACGCTCATAAACGAACAAGAAACTAGTACAAATTTTTTTATGAAAGGGCAGAGAGTTCTGCCCTTTCTTTGTTGAGCAGCAAGACAAGATCACACAACTAAAGAGGACGTCTTATTTTTGCTGTAAATACATGAGTGCATCCAATAAGTACTGATCCTGCCAGAGCAAGCAAAAGAGGAATTGCATACGCATTGTCTGCGGTGCCCGGAAGATGGGGCTTAGGAGCTACGCGAATAGTCTGAGCTTTAGAGTGACTGTCGGTGTGCGATGCAATCTCTTCACCACTTTTTGAGATTGTTTCATAGGCAGTAACTTCTTTGCTCTCCAGTGAGGCGGTCTTTACAGAAAAAGGAACTGCAGCTTCTCCTGATGAGGTAGGAGCTTTGAAGTGGACAGTTCCGCGAGCAACAGGCTCTGCCGTACCTTCTTGGAGCTGCTTTGTTTCATAGAGTTCTCCAGTAATTTCGTACTCTTCCCCTGGAGTAAGCCCTTCATATTTGATGTGATCAACAAGATTGAGCGTCTCGGCATATTCAGGATTTTTTGATCCCGCAGCATCTACAAGCATTGTTTGTAAAGAAATTCTTTCATTAATGAGCTCGGGCGCTCCTACGGTCTCTTCAGAAGTAAGGGTAACCGTGGGGTTCCATTCTTTGTTAAGAGAGTATCCTGCTGGTGCCACCACCTCTTTGAGCGAATAGGAGCCAAAGGGAAGACCTTCAATGGCAGCCTCTCCAAGCTCGTTTGTATCTACTGTGGTGACAACTTCGTGAGGAGCAATCCATTTTCCCTGATAGAAGATGGGTTGAGCAGAGCTATTAGTTAGCTCAATTTTGGCGCCCTTCAGACTTGGCATTTCACCTACTTCAGAATAACCATCAGGTGAACTTAGAGAAGTATGCCCGATTTTCTTAACTTTAAGATTTCCTCTTATCACCTCGTCTTTGAAGGTAAAGGAGTGCTCAGACGAGGAATTCTCTTTTCCGCTAGAAAGATTTGTCCAGATAAGATTGCCGTTTTGGTTTGATAGCTTCCAAGTTTGAAGAGAAAGTTCTGGGAGTTTATAGCCCTCAGGAGCTTGAATTTCTTCGATTTGGTAATACCCCAAAGGTAACCAGGGTTTCTCGCCAAGAGTAAAGAGGTCATCTCCAGAAACCTTATGGTCTGCATCAAAAGAAACAAAACCATGAGAATCAGTCGAGAAAACCCATTTTCTTATTGTTGTTTCAGCAGAGCCGCTATAGGTCACTTTAAAAAGTGCACCCTGCAGCGTTGCGTTTCCTTGGGGAGAAGCATTTTGCTGCTCAGAACGAGCGTCTTCGTCGAGGCTAGTGCTGTGGTCAAAGTCTTGTTTTTGAAATGCGTAGATTAAACTCTCCGATAGGAGTATCGGTAACTGTGAGAGTGCTCTCTTTCTGGTTTGTTATTTCTACAGCATGAACCAACAGGTCAAGAAGAAAACCTTTTGGAGCAGAGGTTTCCTTTACATACACCGCTCCAACTGGAAGTTCATTGAGTGTTGCAGAGCCATATTTATCAAGAGTGAGACTGCCAAGAAGATTGGTACAACTCTCGTCGGAATATACTCCGTAGACAGCGCCTTCTAGGGAGTAGTGCTCGTTATTGGAGGTGACATCAGGCAATAAGGAGCTTTTGGTAATTTTGAGTGAGCCAGCTTGCTGCCCAAAGAAAAACAGAACTTGCTTGTCTCCTGTGGGTACAAAGAGCTTTGCAACTCCGCTCTCTGGACCGCCACCATTGTTTTGAGCATAGTTCATAGCATCGGAATAGAACTGCTCAATAGGCAGATGAAGTTCTGCCTGAGGAACACTTACTGCTAGTGCATGGGCTTCACCACGCATAACGGCCCATAGTGCAAACTGCGTGATGGCTCGCGCCTTCCATCCCGTATATCCATACACGTCCTTTTCTTGGGGCGCAGTAGCTCCGTGATAGATGATGTAATCAATAGCTCGAAGCTGTTCATTTGTATACGTTCCACCGCGAGCGCCGTTGGCTGAGGTGAGCTTTGTATAAGATTGCGGGTCAACCACACTTCCCGTTGCTCCTGGCCATGCACCATAGTGGTTAAATTCATCTCCACAGTAAAGATAGGTACCATCGCTAGCGGTCCACATGGGAATTTGCTGCCCACCAGGAAAATCTTCTCGTTGAGCAACGGTAAGAGAGGGCTCTTGTGCAAAAGCAACCCTTTGTGAGGGTTTCAGTAAAAAGTGACTTAGGAGAAGAGCTCCAATCAATAGCGGAATAAACCAAAAGTTAAGCCCAAAAGAAATTGGATGCTGTGAGCCGTGTAATCTTTTACGGGGTTTTGGGGATTTTGTGATAAACATACGTGCCTCCAAACTGAAGAATCAGAGGTTAATCGCGCGTAGCGATATTTTTTCAATGTATAAAAAGGAGCTTTTGTTGCAACGTATAGACAATTAGTGTTAACGTATTCAGTAATCAGTAACACTTACTAATTAATGAGGTTATCGTGCGTTACAGCAAGCAACGTGAGGCAATTCGTACTTACATGGAAGGTCGCCATGACCATCCAACAGCAGATAGTGTGTATGCAGCAGTAAGAGAAGAGCTCCCTAACATCTCTCTTGGAACCGTATATCGCAACCTTATGCAACTTGTTGATGCAGGTGAGCTTCAGGTTGTTAATACAGGGGATAACATCTCTCGTTTTGATCCAACCACAACCGAGCATGCTCACTTCCAGTGCCACGAGTGCGGTCGTGTCTTTGATGTAGAGGGACCAATTCTTAGAGACCTAACCAGCCTCACCAAGGATTCTTGTGGTGAGATTGATTCATATGCCCTGTGTTTCACGGGTATTTGCAATGAGTGCCTAACTAAGAATCCGGCACTTCACCACAGCGTTAACTAACTGCATAGCAGCAATCTTATTTAGGAGAGGACCGGACTTTCCGGTCCTTTTTCTTATGGCGGAGCTTCTGGCTTGCGAGAAAACCTATCGGCTAGGCGTGAACGCAGGCCTGCGTGCCCAACAGAAGGATAGCTGCTGGGCAGAATGAAATCGCCGCCCAGTAACTTGGCCCGAGGAAGGTGGAGTTGTCGGGTGGAGAGCAGGCGTCTATAAGAGGTGGGATAATGGTGTGCCGGGGTTTCTCGCCAGAAGTACTTTTGCATGATGCTCCTTTCGTTGGAGAGCATGCTAAAAGGTGGCTTTGTGCCCAACTTATCCAGTAGTTGACCGGTTTCTGTCAGGGAAAAAAATTTATGTAGTTGGATGTTTTACGTATAGCACCAGCTGAGCAGAAAATGGCATATCAAATTTTTTTATCTATCTGCTGGATAGACGATTAAAAAGCCAAAAAATACTATGATAAAATCTACACAATTGCGGGTATAGCCAAGTGGTAAGGCAATGGCTTCCCAAGCCATCATCCGCGGGTTCGAATCCCGTTGCCCGCTCCATGGACATACTGAGCCCTTCGGGGCTCTTTTTATGGACAAGTTTGGAATTTGGCGTTGTAGGGACTGCCGTTCGGGTAGAACTTGTACGGGAATATTTTTGTACGATGCGTGACTTTATTTGAGCGAATTTGAAGAGCTAAAGGGGATAACATGGCACAGATTCCTATGACAGACCAAGAGGTAGAAATTGCCCTTGATGCATTATCTGATCAAATTGATAAGTATGCTGAGCTTCTTGTGAAGAAAGGCTGCGCAGTTTCCGAAGGAAGTCAGCTGGTCATTAATGCTTCAATTGATATTGCCGACTTTGCCCGCAGAGTTCAGCGAGCAGCTTATGCGGCGGGCGCAGAATTTGTCACGGTTATTTGGGGTGATCAAGAGTCCTCAAGGATCATGTACGAAAACGTAGATCTAGAGCGTCTTTCTAAAACTCCAAGTTGGAAGATTGAGCAGCTTAACTCCCTTGCTGAGCAAGGAGCGGCATTTTTGTTTCTCTCGTCTGATGATCCAAATGGTCTAAAGGGTATTGACCCAGAGAAGCCAGCAGCTGTTTCTCGTGCAAGAAACTTGGAGTGCGATGTCTTTAGAAACGGCATGGACTTTGGCAAGAACGTTTGGTGTATTGCCGGTGTACCTGCAGCTAAATGGGCAAAGGTGATTTTCCCAGAGCTTTCTGAGGCTGAGGCAATCTACAGGCTTTGGATTGCAATTTTGGACGTTGCTCATGCAAGCGGAGAAGACCCCCAGAGTGCTTGGGAAACCCATAACGCAACATTTGAGAAGACCAAGCGCTTCATGAATTCTCACCAGTTTGAAGAGCTTCGCTATGAATCTTCAAATGGAACTAATCTGACTATTGGTATGAACCCAGGGCATCTTTTGGGAGGGCGGTGCTGGAAAGACGCAAGATGGCACGATGTTTTTTTCCCCTAATATACCTACCGAGGAAGTCTTCACAACGCCAAATTATCGTAAGGTAAACGGTACCGTTCACTCTGCGTTGCCCCTGATTCACGCCGGCCAGATTGTTAAGAACTTCTGGTTTACCTTTAAAGACGGCGAGGTAATTGACTACGGTGCTGAACAAGGTAAAGACGTACTGACCTCAATTGTTTCTCAGAAGGGTGGCAAGTACCTGGGAGAATGTGCCCTCATCTCCAAGAATACGCCTATTCGCCAGAGTGGCATCCTGTTCTATGACACTTTGTATGACGAGAATGCCAGTTGCCACCTAGCACTTGGCATGGGCTTCCCAGAGTGCTTAGAGGGCGGTCTTGAGATGAGTCCAGATGAGCTTTTGGCTCATGGTGTTAACCAGAGCACAACACACGTGGATTTTATGATTGGCGCAGACGATCTAAACATTTGGGGAATCTCGGCTGATGGAAAAGAAACACCAATTTTCGTAAATGGGCAATGGGCATGGGAGTAAACTGCTACACTATCCTAGTTGCGTGGTAAAATTGCCACGCCCGATAATGGGCCGTTAGCTCAGTTGGTAGAGCAGGGGACTTTTAATCCCAAGGTCTAGGGTTCGAACCCCTAACGGCCCACCAGGTAATTCAAAGGTCGGGTACCATAGTGGTACCTGACCTTTTCCTTTAAGAGCAGAGGAGTCTCATCGTGGTAGATCGCTACACCGGCAAAGAAATGGGCCACATCTTTTCTTTGGAGAACAAGTACGCTGTTTGGCAGGAGATTGAAGTCCTTGCGTGCGAAGCACAGGCTGAGCTGGGTGTTATTGGTATCTCTCGCGAAGAAGCAGCTTGGATCCGCGAATATGCTGCGTTTAACCGCGTTGAGGTAGACGAGATTGAGGCTGTCACCAACCACGACGTCATTGCCTTTCTAACCAATATGGGCTCCTACATTGATGCCAAGGTTCCAGAGGGTGAGCTCAAGCCAAGTCGCTGGGTTCACTACGGCATGACCTCAACGGACCTGGGCGACACCGCTCTTTGCTATCAGCTTACGCAGGCGTGCGACCTGCTTATTGCTGCAGTTCGTCGCTGCGCTGCTATCTGTAAGCGCCGTGCTTTTGAGGAGCGCGATACTCTGTGCGTTGGTCGTACTCATGGCATTCACGCAGAGCCAATGACTTTTGGCATGAAGTTTGGAAGTTGGGCTTGGGAGTTTAAGCGCGATCTTGATCGCTTGAAGGATGCCCGCAAAAACGTCGCGTATGGTGCAATTTCTGGTGCTGTTGGAACCTACTCCTCCATTGATCCTTTTGTTGAAGAGTATGTTTGCGAGAAACTCGGCCTTGTCCATGATCCTCTTTCAACTCAGGTTATTTCTCGCGACCACCATGCGTATCTTGCTGGTGTTCTGGCAACTGTTGCCGCTACCTGCGAGCGCATTGCGACTGAGATGCGTGCGTTGCAGAAGACCGATACCCTCGAGGCCGAGGAGCCATTCCGCAAGGGCCAGAAGGGCTCTTCCGCTATGCCTCACAAGCGCAACCCTATTACTGCCGAGAAGATCTGTGGTTTGTCCCGCGTAGTTAAGGCTAATGCACAGGTTGCTTTTGATAACGTTGCTCTCTGGCACGAACGTGACATCAGTCACTCTTCTGCCGAGCGCGTTGCCCAGGCAGACAGCTTTATTGCTCTTGATCACATGTTGGCAAAGCTTGAGTTCCTGCTTGATGGCATGGTCCTGTACCCAGAGCAAATGATGGCAAATCTCAACAAGACCCGCGGCATGCTTTTCTCGTCAAAGGTTCTTCTTGCCCTGGTCAATACTGGTATTACTCGCGAAGAGGCATACAAGATTGTTCAGTCCAACGCTATGAAGGTCTGGGCAGATATTCAGCAGTGCAAGGAAGGACCATCCTACCAGGAGCTTCTTGAGGCGGATCCAGCCTGTACGCTGAGCCATGATGAGCTTGAGAAAATCTTTGATCCCCGTGCGTTCCTCACCCGCTCAAGCGTTCTGTTTGACCGCCTTGAGCATCTTGAATTGGACTAAACCGTGTCTCTCTTTGGGAACATTTCTCGTCGAAACTTCTTTAAGACGGGAGCGGCTGGTGTCGTAGTTGCGGGTGCAATTAGCATAGCGGCAGGCTGTTCTCATCAAGAAGGCTCGGGAGATGCAGGAAAACCACTGGTACTGGACGAGTCTTCCGGCACAAATGTGCTGGACTCCTATAGCTCCACGGAGTATTCCGTAGAGCCAAGCCAGACGTGGACACTTCCTCTGGGTAGTGTTTTACATCCCGCAGAGGGTAACTGGATTCCCGTTACTACGGTTGGTGCATCCGCCGCGCCAATGGTAAAGGGTTCAGTTCTCTCGCTTACGTCCGGCCAGGTAGTTGATGTGGTTCCTGCGGCTCAGATGAATAACACAACAGCAGTCATCTACGATGTCCGCTGCTCTGATTCTGTGTACGCATGGGTCGAGGTGGATACTACAACTTTTGACTGGGAGCTTCTTGCTGCACCTTTTGCTGATGGTAAGCTCACAGGAGATGCAACGGTGCTCTACAAGGCCGATAAAAATTGGGATCCCGCACCGTTTTCCTGCGCAGACGACAAGGTAGTCTGGCTTGTACAACCATCTATATCGGGCGAGAAAACCCGCGAGGCTTCTCACTGCTACGTTTGGCGCGTGGGCGATGCTGAGGGAACGGATGCTGTTGAATCTCCAGGTAGATTTGGTACAGCACCCTCTATCTCTAAGGGAGTGGTTACCCTCACTCCTCGTGTTCGTGCGTCCGAGGGCACCTTCTATGGCGTTACGGCATACCTGCTTGGAGATAATCTCAAAACCAAGGTTGACCAGATGGTTATGCCCCAATCGGTCAAGCCATTTGCAGCAAGTCGCGTAGACGATAAGTTTATTGTGTCAGTTGAAGCAAGTTATGACTCGGGTGGTCTGTTGGGAAAGATGGGCACGTACATCTTGCCCGCTTCCGGAGAAAGTCCTTATTGTGTTGAGCGAGAGCCTTATGCAATATCCGCAGGTATAGGTAGTCTCTATATTGTTAAGAGTCGCGCATCTTACGTGCTTGTAGATACGCAAAAACCAAACAGCAAACTGGCTGTACTCAATGGATAGAAGTGTTGATTATGGCGAGTTTCCAGCGCGAGAAGGAAGCTGCGATTCCTTTGTAACCTTCTCAACAGTCAAGGATCCTACCAGCGGATATCCTGCTTCTGTCACGGTTCGTGTTTTTTCTTTGTAGATTATTTGTAGTTATAGCGATAGAATGAATACAACTAATTAATGAATAATCGTAATGTGCCATAAGCGCAAGCATGTACGATCAAACGAAAAGGGGAGACAATGGCTTCCGACGAGAAGAAAATTCTGATTGTCGAAGATGAGAAAGTCATCCGTGACGCCGTCTCAGCATATCTTGAGCGTGAAAACTATGTTGTCAAGGGTGTTGGCGACGGTCAGAGTGCAGTTGAAGAGTTTGAGAAGCATGCATTTGACTTGGTTATTCTTGATCTTATGCTTCCAAAGCTTTCCGGCGAGCGTGTTTGTCGCGCCATTCGAGACACCTCCAACGTGCCTATCATTATGCTCACCGCAAAAGGTGAGGTAGAGGATAGGATTATTGGTCTTGAGCTTGGTGCTGATGACTACCTTGTTAAGCCCTTCTCGCCACGTGAGCTGGTAGCACGTGTTCGTGCACTGTTCCGTCGTACTTACTCGGAGCCAGAAACTGCTGTTGACGTGCTTGATTACGGCACACTTACCATTGATATCTCCGGTCATAAGATTCTCATAAACGATGAGGAAGTTGACCTCACCGCTTCAGAGTTTAAACTGCTTACCACCCTTGCTCGCTATCCTGGTCGCGTGTATACGCGCATGGAGCTTGTCGAGAAGGTCCTGGGTTACGATTTTGAGGGTTATGAGCGCACTATTGATTCGCACGTCAAGAATTTGCGCGCAAAGCTGGGCGATGACCCTCGTAATCCTCGCTGGTTGTTTACCGTTCATGGCGTTGGTTATCGCTTTGAAGCTGGTAATGCTAGCCATGAGTCCTAGACCCCGCGGCTTTGGCGCTCTTTAAAAAACATCAGTCGAACTCTCTTAAGAACCCTCCGGAAGCTGAGGGTTCTTATAAAACTATCAAGCCTGAACCCATTGGAACTCAGAGCTTTACTACGCGCATGGCAGCGTTCTTTGCTCTGACTGCCGTCATGACAGTTCTGGTTCTCATTACCGTTCTTGGCATTGTGTGGGAAAATCGATTTACAACGTATACCAGGGAAAATCTGCAGAGCACCGTCAATATCACTGCCTTGAGCATGTCTCAGGCGTACGCAAGAGCCGACGGTTGGGACGCAGACGTTCTCTCTATTGCACGCCAGGCCTCTGCAACAAATCCCGACATTGGTATCCAGGTAATTGATGTATCTGGTGTAATTCTCTATGACGATTCATCACCAAACGCACGTCGAAGCGGTGCAGGTAGTGACCTATCTGGTCCTCAGACGGGCGACGCAGTTGTATATGCAGTAGTTCAAAACCTGCAGGGCGATGCGGTAGGCAGCATCAGAATTTGGACCTTTGGTACGGAACCCTTCTTGACGCAACGTGATATTGCCTTCCGCAATGGTTCTTACCAGGCAATCAGTTTGGCTGCAGCCATAGCTATTTCACTTTCCGGCCTCATTGGCATCTTGGCGTCACGCTCGCTCACCAAGCCGGTTCGCCTTATTACCGAGACAGCTGTTCAAATCAGAAGCGGCAACCTTACCGCACGGTCCGGTATCCGCGGCGAGAATGAATTAGGACGCCTGGGAGAAACCTTTGATGACATGGCGTCTGCACTCGAAAGAGACATTAAGCTTGAACGCCGCCTGACCAGCGATGTTGCCCACGAGCTCAGAACACCACTTATGGCTATCATGGCCACAGTTGAGGCCATTCAAGATGGCATTCTACCTGCAGATGAAGAGCGCTTGGAAAACATTGTGTCTGAGAGTAGACGTCTTTCTCGCCTGGTAGATGCCATGCTTCACCTTTCAAGACTGGAGAATGGCAAGACTAAGTTCAATCCAGAAAACGTTAATGCTGTAGCTATGGTGGCGAGTCTTGTTGCAGTACAAGAAACACTCTTCAAGGAGAATAACCGCACGTTGACCTTTGTGGATAAGACTCCAGAGGGCAATTGCTACGTTGAGATTGATTCGGACATGATCCGAGAAGCTCTGACCAATCTGCTGAGTAACGCTATCCGCTACACTGATGCCGGCGGCCACGTGTGATGACTGTAACAATTGATAACACCGACGCAGTTATTTCTGTTGCAGACGATGGTATGGGTATTGCTCCTGAGGATATTCCACAGACCTTCTCGCGATTCTGGCGTGCAGAAGAAAGTCGCGAACGTGCGTCAGGCGGTCTTGGCGTTGGATTGGCAATCACAAAAGAGATTATGGACCGCCACAACGGAACTATTTCGGTAGAGTCCGAGCTTGGCAAGGGCACCACGTTTGCTTTGCATCTGCCGCTTTCAAATCAAAATAATAACTCTGTTACAGATACCTTGTTGTAGGCTGATTTCCAAGCATTTTGCCGTACAATCAAAAGTCCTGCAAAACAACGCGCTTTGCGCAGAAGTGAGGTCATTGTGGCTGGAGCTGAGCTTCGTCCCGATTCGCACGGTAAAGTCCGCGATATCTACGATTGTGGCGACAAACTTTTGATGGTTGCGAGCGATCGCATTAGTGCTTTTGACTTTATCCTTCCGGACGAGATTCCTTTTAAGGGGAGAAATTCTGACGCGTATCAGCGCTTTCTGGTTTAATCGCTTCAAGGATCTTCTGCCTAACCACATGATTTCCGTTCTGCCAGATCAGACTCCTGAGCAGTTTGCAGACTACACAGAGTACCTTGCTGGCCGCGCTATGCTGGTCAAGAAGGCTCAAACAGTGCCTATCGAGTGCATCGTCCGCGGTTATCTCACTGGCTCTGGCAAGAAGACCTATGACCAGGACGGTACTGTTTGCGGCATCAAGCTTCCTGAGGGCCTGACCGAGGCATCAAAGCTTCCTGAGCCAATCTTCACGCCTTCCACCAAGGCTGAGATTGGCGATCATGACGAGAACATCTCATTTGAGCGCTGCTGCGAGATTGTTGGTGAGGATGTCGCAACTCAGCTGAAGGATGCTTCGCTTGCAATTTACAAGGCCGCTGCAGAATATGCCGCAACTCGTGGAATTATTATTGCGGATACCAAATTTGAGTTTGGTTTTATCGACGGAAAACTTACACTTATTGATGAGTGTCTTACACCCGATTCAAGTCGCTTCTGGCCTGCTGAGGGTTATTCTGAGGGACACGTTCAGCCAAGTTATGATAAACAGTATGTTCGCGATTGGCTGAAAGCTAACTGGGATATGCAGGGGAGAGCCACCTCATCTGCCAGGAGAGGTAATTGAGGGCACGTCCGAGCGCTATCGTACGGCATTCCAGATTATTACGGGAACTGAGTTTGAACCATTGAAGGAGACCAATGTCACTGCGTGACACCATTACAGGCGCAACCAAAGAAGCGCGCGAGGCTACCGCAAGCCTTTCAAAGAAAGAGAACTCTGAAGAGGCTGAGCGTCCTACGTACTCCGCTTTTGGTCGCAAATCTGCTGCTACTGCTAAGCCAGCTCGAGAAGCGGCTTCATCTGTTCGCGTGAGTGGTTCTGGCTCCAGTTCCAGCACTCCAAAGAGCAAAGAAGAGAAGCGTGCTGCACGTGCTCGTCAGCGCGAGCGTGAGGATATTCGCAGCCGTGGCTTTGAGGCAATGCTGCGCGCCGATCCAGAGTATCACCGCGCTGAGCGCATCTGGTGGGTCTTCCTGGGCCTTGGCTTTGTTGCAACCATCATTACGTTGGTGCTTTCCTACATGGTTCCTGAGTCTAGGGACCTGAACACCGGCGTGGGTATGATTTCCGCTATCATGCTGGTCTTTGCATATTTTTGCATCTTTGGTTCGGTTATCTTCAGCTTCTTTAAGATGCGTCCTATTCGCAAAAAGGTTGAGGCTAAGGTTGCAGGTATGACCGATAAGAAGCTCAATGATTTCTATCTTGAGCGTCAGGCTGAGTACGACAGAAAGAGAGCCGAGCGTAAAGCCGGTCGCAAGTAACGTTTGCGCAGATTGACCTACGTGAGTAGAATATCCCACATGCCCTCGTAGCTCAGGGGATAGAGCACCGCTCTCCTAAAGCGGGTGCCGGCCGTTCGAATCGGCCCGAGGGCACCATTGATTTCGAACCGGCGGCTTTGCGCTGCCGGTTTTTCTTTGCTGCAGAGTGTTTAGCGTTGGCTTTTAGGTTATGCGCGCAAAATAGTGCGGTTTTGTTTTGTCTCGCTGAAGAATCGACTAGCTTTTAATCAAGATAACTGGACAATTAGGGATCACTGTCTGACAATTAGAGAGCGCCAATGCTTGATATACATTTCTGTGTATAAACTATATTTAATATGCTTAAAAATGAATAGCGTCGTATAAAAGATTAAACTATAGGTAAATTCCGCACCTAAAGGAACACACCTATGTCGGATATTCTGCTCAATTACGGGCATATTACACACCTAATGACGATAATCTGCATGCCTTAGCTATTTTCGGCGTAATGTATACGTCTTTTTGTCAGATTATCCGACATAGGTGTGTTCAGCCATTATCAAATGAGTCCGATTGGCCGTATTCCGAAAAATGATGCGAGTAAGCCTTAGTCATTCGAAGGGGTTTTGTTGACAGGGGCATTCGTGATAATAGCAATCCCTAAAGCGCTCGCGGGATACGTCACCGCGATATAAATGTTGTGTCAGAAAAAGCCCTGCATCTACATAAAGATGCAGGGCTTGAATGTATTTATTGCGCGAGCCTGGAATTGCGTTCAAGCTGGTTTACGCGGATGGGCGAGGACCGCTCGAAACACGGATGGTGATGGTTGCACCAGGAGCTGCGCTTGTAGGTGTCTGTCCAACGACGTTTCCTGTAGCCACGTTGTTGTCGTAGACCCAGATGGTGTTGACCTGGAAGCCAGCATTTTCAAGCGTGGTTTGAGCACTTTCAAAGTCCTTACCAACGACGTTTGGAACAGATCCGCTCTGAGCCCCGGAAGAAACGACGATGGTAACGGTAGATCCCTTATCTGCCTTGCCGTTTGCAGGAGATTGAGAAATGACGCGACCCTCAGGAACGCTGGAAGATGGTTGCTCCTGGGTGTTTACCTTGAAACCTGCCTCTTTCAAAACCTCGGATGCGCGCTCTTCGGTCATCTCGGTAACGTCTGGAACGTCGGCCTTGCCCTTTCCAGAAGACAGGTGATAGGTAATGGTATCGCCAGCCTTAGCATCGCTACCTGCAGCTGGTTCCTGAGTTGCAATGTATCCAACGGCTACGTCATCTGATTCAACCGAATCACCATTTCGAGCCTTGAGACCAACGGCTGCAAGTGCAGACTCTGCCTCCGAAGGCGTCTTATTAGTGAGGTCAGGGACCTTTACGGCAGCTGCAGGTTTGGCTCCCTTAGAGACAACGAGGTTGATAGCGGTTCCTTCAGCAGCCTGTCTGTTAGCACTTGGCGTCTGGTCAATGACCTGGCCTTCAGGCGCGGAATCGCTATAGCTTTCTGTAACAGTTCCCAGCTTGAAGTGACTGTCTTGCGCATTGAGTGTCTGAGTTGCCTGGTCACGCGTCTGTCCAACAAACTGTGGGACCAGATACTGCTGGGCGGAGTTGCCGAGCATCTGTGCAATAGCAAAGCCAGCAAGAGCTAAGACAACTAAAGCGCCCAGAACGCCGAGAATAACATTGCGCTTGCGACGTTTACTCTCGCGCCTGTCAAGCTCGTCAGCTTCTTCACGAGAGTGAACGCGGTTGAGGCGACCGGTATCGCCACCACGAGTCATGTAGGTATTAGAACCATCAATGCCACGGCGATCAAGTCTGGAAGTTGGCTGAGGTGGGGTTACGATGCGAGGGCTGACGGTGGTGTTGCTTGGAATAGTGGCGCGACCAGCGATAAAATCGCGAAGTGCGCGAGCAAGCTCATCAGCACTCTGATAACGGTCAGCTGGATTTTTCTCCATGCAGCGAAGAATGATTGCCTCAAGCGCAGGATCAACGTTAGGGTTGATTAGCGATGGTGGTTGAGGAGCCTCGTTGACCTGCTTCATGGCAACACTAATGGCGTCGTCGCCAGCAAAAGGAACGCGGCCGGTGGCAGCCTCGTACATGACAATACCCAGGGAATAGATATCGGTGGTTGGTCCCAAGGGCTTGCCGGTGCTTTGCTCTGGAGAAACGTAGTGAGCGGTGCCAAGAACAGAGTTATCGGTGGTTAAACTGCTGTTCTTTGCACGTGCAATACCAAAGTCCATGACCTTGATGTTTCCATCAGGCTGAACCATGATGTTTTGAGGCTTGATGTCACGGTGAATGATGTCGTGACGGTGTGCTACAGAGAGCGCCTGAGCAATCTGAGAGCCAATCTGGGCGACCTTGCGGGAATCGAGGGCTCCATGCTTGCGGATGCCGCTCTTGAGGTCTGTGCCGCGGAGATACTCCATGACAATGTAGTAAGATTCTCCGTCTTTACCCCAGTCGTAGACCGAGACAATGTAGGGACTAGAAAGAGCCGCAGCAGCTTGAGCCTCCTGCTTGAAGCGAGCAGCAAAGGATGGATCATTTGCGTACTGTGGGAGCATGGTCTTGATAGCAACAGTGCGGCCGAGGACCTGGTCCTGTCCGCGGTATACGGTTGCCATTCCACCGGTACCAATCTTGTCTTGTACCTGGTAACGCCCACCGAGCATTCTACCTGGCATAGTTAAACTCCTATCAAGCGTGCGATTTTCTCGCCACGTCACTTACTATCTTAGGACACACAGTATCTCTTGGCGAGAAGACCGCGTGTTGGTCTGAGTGCTACGAAGCAGCCCCCAAAGCCTGGATGTTCAGGCATTGAGCAAGGACTCGTCCGCCAATCTGAGCGCCGTAACCCAGGACGTTCTCGCCGTTACCCTCGATGACCACGGAAACAACAAGCGTTGGGTGATCGTACGGCGCAAAGCCGATAAAGAACGAATTGAAGTTGCCGTTCTCAACATCAGCAGTACCCGTTTTACCTGCAATCTTTACGCCCTGAACGCGTGCCCCATGCCGGTGCCTGACTCGACAACGCCAAGCATTGCCTCTCTGACTTGGGCAGCAGTATCTGCAGAAACTGCCTGGCCAAGAGACTTAGGCGACGTTGTAGAAACAACAGCCCCCTCAGGCGAGAGAACGCGATCAACAATGTAAGGATTCATGACCACTCCGCCGTTTGCAATTGCTGCCGCAACAACAGCGTTTTGCATGACAGTTGTCTGAGGACCTGCAGGACTTGCGTGTTCACCAACAGGAAGGCCGCAGGATGCCCAACCAAGCTCCCAAGTGGTCATTTCAGCAGGATTTGGCATCAGCGATGGTGTGGTGGAGAAGTCCTGTCCAAGTGCAGTGCCGTAACCAAAGGCGCGGGCATAGCTGACTAGATTGTCAGCGCCAAGAGCAACACCAAGCTGCGCCAAAGCCGTATTGGAAGAGCGAGCAAATGCCTCACGTAGAGGAATGGTACCCATGTCCTCATTGGCGTAGTTGTGAATAGTACCGCCACCAAGCTCCCTAGTGCCTGGAGCTGAGTAGGTGGTGTCCAGCGTGGTGGTATGTGTATCAATTCCAGCTGCAAGAGTCACGGTCTTGAACGAGGAACCAGGAGAGTAAAGCGCTTGAGTTGCTCTGTCAACCAGCTGGCTTCCGGTACCAGATTCAATAACGGTTCCCAGTTCAGCATGGGTGTACGAAGGGGTCGAAGCCTTTGCAAGGATCGCGCCTGTAGTTGGATCCATAACAACAATAGAGCCTGTGTGGCCTTGAAGCGCAGCCTCTGCCACAGCCTGCATCTGAGAGTTGATAGTCAAAACAACGCTTGAGCCAGCGGTATTAATGCCGGCCATCGAGTAGAGAGCACTTCTCCAGTCGGAGTGATCTGCGTGACCAGTGAGCGTTTCGTTCATGGAAGACTCAATACCTGAGGTGCCGTACTGAGTAGAAATGTAGCCAACGGTGTGAGCGGCCATACCATCGTGCGGATAGTTGCGCACGTAGGTGCCGTCATCCTGCTTGACGCTTTCTGCCAACGTTACGCCATCGGAGGTCATAATGGCGCCGCGTTGAACGTAGGCGCTCTTAGCGATGGTGTGGTTGTTAGTAGGAAGCGCTTGAATTCTCGACGCATCAATAACCATCAGGAAGGTCAAGTTGCCGAGAAGAACCGTGAAGAAGAGGGTAAATACGGTAACCAAATTGGTGAGGCGTTTTCCGAGAGCAACACGGCCCAGAACGCCAGATTCCTCAGACTGCAAGCCAAAACCACCGCGGATGTGATTGCCGTGCAGAACAGAAGAGGCATGGGCGCCGCCAGAAGAAACAGCAAGCCTCTGAGAATCAAGTGCCTTCTTGCTTGGCTCAAGCTCAGTCTCACGACCCGTACCCTCGTCACCTGCTCTGAGTAGAAGTGCAACAATGATAAAGCTGGAAAGAAGGGAACTACCACCCTGACTCATGAAGGGCAGAGTAACGCCGGTAAGAGGCATAAGCTTAGTGACACCCGCAACAATAAGGAAGGTCTGAAACGCCAGAACACTGGTCAGACCTGCTGCGGCAAAGGCAGAAGCATCGGACTTTGCACGAGCAGCTGTTGCAAGGCCACGTACCGTGAGCAGCAGGAACAGCGTAATAATTGCAGCTCCACCAAAAAGACCCAGCTCCTCAGCAATGGCCGAGAAAATGAAGTCAGACTCAACAACAGGAATGAGTGTGGGCATGCCCTTGTCAATACCGGTGCCGGTCAAGCCACCGTCAGCAATGGAGTAAAGAGATTGGACAATCTGGTAACCATCGCCAGATGGATCTTTAAACGGATCAAGCCAAATGTTGACTCGGGTTTGAACGTGAGTGAAGAAGTGGTAAAGCACCACACCACCAATAGCAAGCAGGGCAACACTGACAAAAAAACATAACTTGCGCGACCTGTTGCGACATAGAGCATGATGACAAAAAAATACAAAGAAGAGCAGAGCGCTACCAAGATCACGCTCGAAGATAACAACAATCAGACTGATGCCCCACATGACAAACAGTGGCAAAAGCATCTTGAAACGAGGAATGCGGAAAGGTCCTACAGAACGCATGGAGACCGACAGGGCTTCTCGATTAAGTGCCAGATAAAACGCCAGAAAAAGCGTGATAGCTATCTTTTGCAATCTCGCCAGGCTGGAAGGTAAAAAGCACCAAAAAGAAATCCAGAGCTTTGCGCCGTATCGATCTTGACCAATAACAATTGGTAAAAAGCAACAGTGCAACACCGAGAATACCAATAGAGTATTTGTAGCGCGCGAGTGCATCCAGATTTCTTATGACGGCCAGCACCACAACCATGACTACAACAGAGATGAAGAGCCAAATGGTCTGGTTGACCGCAAGGTTTGGCGCAAGCCTGGTGACCATAGTAATGCCAATTCCCGAAAGTACAAAGACAATAGGAAGAATGGCAGGGTCAGCTGCTGGAGCTAAGAATCTAATAGCAATGTGAGCAATAGTAAATGCTGCAAAGAGGCCAATAGGAACGGCCATAGTCTCAATGGTGAGCGTTGAGCGAGCAGTAACCATATACATGGCGTACAGCAAAAATACAGGAATTGCGCCTACGAACAGCAAAAAGAGCTCAGTATTGCGCCTCAGTCCACCTGTTTTTTCCATTCCTACTCACCTCCCGAACTTGTTGTTGAAGTTGTTGTTTCCGTTGTTGGTGTTCCGCCAGATTGAACATCTTCCTTCTTTTTGACTGCTTTAGTGTTGGCGTCATCAATTTGCTTGCGGTAATTCTCAACAGTGCTATGAGCTTCGTCCTCGTTTTTGACACGAATTCCTTCGGCCAGTGAGTCTTGAACTGCGTCGGGTAAATCCTTTACTTCAATCGACGTAGTTTCAACAAGAGACGACATGTTGAAGCCGGCAATAGTAGTCGGTATACCTCGATAGACGCCTACGGTAGTTCCGTTGATACCCAGATACCACTCGCTGCTGACAAATAGGAAGAACACCGCAACGGTAGCTGCAAACAGCGCAAGGAACGATATAAACGTTGCAATAAAGCCGCGTGTGAGGTTGCGCCTCGTTTGGTCAGCAATGCCATCGTCCAAAACATCGATGACAACAACGGTAATGTTGTCCGAACCACCGTAGGTAAGAGCTGCAGAAACAAGGTTGTCAGCAGCTTGTTGCGGCGTGACATTTGAGACAGCAATAGATTCAATCTCATCGTCGGGGACCATGCCCGAAAGGCCATCGGAGCACAAGATGATGCGGTCACCATCAGAGACTTCAAGCGAGAAGTGATCTGCATACATATCGGGATCAGAGCCCAAAGCACGGGTCACTACGGAGCGAGAAGGATGTGATCGAGCTTCATCGGCAGTAATCTGACCGGAATCGATAAGCTCTTCAACGTAGCTATGGTCATGGGTAATGCGGACCAAAGTTCCGTGATGAAGTAGGTAAACGCGGGAGTCACCTACGTGAGCAACAGCCATCTGGTTGCTCTCGATAAGGACAGCAGATGCCGTCGAGCCCATGCCAGGCTTGCCAATACCCTTTGCAGGAGCATCAATAACTTCCTGGTTAGCGGCCTCAATTGCCGCACCAAGACGGATATCGTCTGCGGTACTTGGTGCCTGCTCAGCAATGACCTTCACAGCAATAGAGCTAGCCACCTCGCCGGCAGCGTGTCCACCCATACCATCGCAGACAGCAAAGAGAGGTGTGCGCAAAAGGAATGAATCCTCGTTGTGTTCACGAACTAATCCCACGTCAGAGCGGGCGCCCCAGGAAATAAAGGTGTTAGATCCAGAAACTGCTTCGGCATCGCATCGACCGTCAAGCGGCAGCTCACAGCGGCCAGGAGCACTCACAGGCTCTTGTGTAGGTGTATCAGAAATATGTGTTGTATCAGAAGAAACCATGAGCCTCTTATCGACGTCCAACACGCATAATCACATCGCCGACCTGAACTTCGTCAGTATCACGAAGGGTAACAGGCTGTTCGATAAGGTGACCATTAACCATAGTTCCGTTTGTGGAACCAAGGTCTTCAAGCACCAGGGCAGGACCCTGGATAGTAAAGCGAGCATGAGTTGCAGAAACGTAAGGTTCGTCAATCACGATGTCAGAAGAGGGAGAGCGCCCAATGACAACGGGGCCTAAGATGTCTACGTGAAGGCCACGTAAGGACTTGACGCCCTTCTCGACATCAACAGACCAGATGGCACCGTCTTTTTCGCTGTCCGCGAACCAGGCCAATGCCCGTGCGCATGACTGAGAACAGAAAAATATAAAAGCAGGACGACAAGAAGAACGCGTCCTGCAAAAAGAATCAAATCAATCATTAGTTCTCCCGGAACTGAAGGTCCATAAGACCAATAGTAATGAGGTCTCCGTCTCGCAAAATAACCTCATCTACGTCGATATCGTTGACAAGCGTTCCGTTAGTGGAGTGCAAATCAGCAATGTGCCAATCATGACCGTCGTAGGTCATCTCGGCGTGACGTCTTGAAACGTTAGGATCGCGCAAAACAACATCAGCCTGAGAGCGCTCGCGACCAATAATGGCGCGAGGAGCTTCGACGCGATATGAGCGACCACTCTGGCGGTCAATTAAGATGCAGGTAGCGTCCATGTTTGCACGAGGAGTTCCCTGTAGAGCGCGAGAAGAACGTCCGCCCATGCCATTGAGCTGCGCATCAAGCGAAGGTGTCACACGACGCTGAGTCATGGGAACGGGGGCCGCAGTTGGAATAGCGCCGTTCATAGGCAAATCAGGAAGCCCATTGGAAGCAGGAAGAACGGGCATAGGTGTTGATTCTGCTGCGGAAACAACAGGAATAGCGCCCTGCGCCTCAACAAAATCTGGTGGCATAACAGCAAGGCCCGCGTCGGTGCCAGCAAGATCTCCGAGCACCTCTGGCGTTGCATTTTCTGCGGAAACAGGACGAACCACAGAAAGAGGATCTGGATCTGGCTGTGGCTGAGCGACTGCGTGTGGATTGTGCTGCTGTGGCATTTGCGCTGCAGCTCCACCAACGCTTGAGTTGCCACCCAGGAAAGCACGTTCTTCATTGCGTAGCTGGTCAAGAGTGCTGCCGTCAACGTTTTCTGCAAAAACCGCAAATCTGCCTGGCTTCAAGGTTGGATCAACCATGAAGCGGACAAGAGGCTGACCGACAAAGACATACTCTTTTTGCTGAGCCTGTGTGGCTACAAAGTCTGAAATCTCTGCCGTTAGATCAGCATAAAGAGGGCGCATCAGCGAATCGTCTTGAGGTGCAACTAAAACGGTATACAGAGCTGGTGCCGTATCTATACCATCAATCTCATACGTTTCACGTTCCATCTCTCTAGCTGCGCGTTTAGCAAGCTTCTTGAAAGAGAAGGGCTCTGCATATCCCTGTGGTGCGGCACCAAAGACCGAACCAATACGGTTTTCAAAGTCACTAAGAAAGCTCATCTAATTCCTCGCCTTCCTGATCCGCATGAAGTGGACCTATCAGGACAATTGCAATGCATACAAGTACACATAAGAATACCGTAATTAGTACTGAAACTATACTTTCAACTAACCAAAAATTAGGATTCTCCATCCAAGCTGCCCATATAAAGCCCCCTGTAAGTACTGAAGCGCAGACAATTTGTCCAAAAATCATCCAGCCACGACGCCTTTTTTGGCTCAAAAGTGAACCTAAAAAGGCAGAAAGCGCACAGGATCCAAAGCGAACCCAGAAGGGAAGTCCCGAAGCAAGCGAGGTGTAGTCATAGGCAAGGGGTGTTGCGGCAAAACCCAGCGATAGGCCCCTGACCATAAGAATTGCAAAAAGATAGCTGAATGATCCTGTTAAAACTGCAGATAAAGGTCTCATTGTTGCCGAGGCAAGAGCAGGCGCAAAAACAGGAGCAGGCAATAGCGCTCCCGTAAGGCAGTTGATGCTACTGAATTTTGAAACTCTTCCCGCAAATGCCCACCAGATAACGCTTACTAAAGTTACAAGCGTTGCAAAAGGAAATGAAGTGCTGGTAGGACTAATACTTGCCAGAGCATATACCGCACATGCAATGACAAGTGCAGATCCCAAAGGTGTCCAAAGAGCTGTGGCTGCTGCGCCCAAAAGAGTGCCTGCCACAATGAACGTAAGTGATTCCGGAGCAATAAGGATAAACAACTGCGCGAGAAGGGCTGCGGTGACCAGGGCTGATACGCCGCGCACAGCAGCCGAGGGCAGCCAGGGGAAGCGAATTGAAAGCGGGAGGTGCTTGACGTCCCAGGTCTCGGTCTCCTCTTCTTCCGACTGTTCTACCAGGGATCTGAGGCTTTTTCTCGCCCTGCTTTTCGTTGCCAAGAGGAGCAACAATTTCTTGCGCAAACTCCAAGACGCTTCCCTGTCTCATTGACGGCTCAGGGGAAAGCGCCTGCGTTAGAGCGGCATCTACAGCAAAGGGAACCTCGGGATCTTCTTTGAGCAGAGAAATCTTTGGACCTTTATAGATGCGGTCAAGAGATTCTTTAGCTGTTCTACCAGCAAATACATTAACGCCCGTCAAGGCCTGTCTCAAAACAACAGCAAGCGAGAAAATATCGGCTCGCTCATCAACAAGCATGCCTTCAACCTGTTCAGGAGGCATATAACCTACGGTACCGCCACGGGCACCGCCGTAACCAGCAGCCGAGGCAAGCGTTGCCATACCAAAATCGGCAAGTTTTACGGTACCCTGGCGGTCAATCATGATGTTTGTTGGCTTGATATCCAGATGAAGTACGCCATTATCGTGGGCATATTGCAGTGCCTTCGCAAGCGAAGACACCATATGGGAAGCCTCGGCGTAGGTAAGGTAGCCACCTTCAACGCGAGCCAAGAGCTCCGATAAATTAAGACCATCAACAAACTCCATGACCAGATAGGCGTAATCGCCTTCAATCTCAAAGTCATGAACGGTCACAATGTTGGGATGAGCCAACAAACAGGCAGTTCTTGCCTCAGAGAGAGCCTCGTCAACGGTAGAAGCAAACACTCCGGGTGTTTCAGAGGCGCCTAACAGCGGCATGCGTTTAATGGCTACGCGTCTTTGCAAACGAGTATCCCAGCAGGTGCAAACGGTGCCAAAGCCTCCGTTACCTCTACGGGCAAGGACGCGATATCGGTCCAGCAAAATCTCTGGCTCAGCCGCAGGAGATGCCTGCTGAGCAGAAGGCGAATGTAGATATGTAGTCTGCGTGGTCTGTGACCGCGAGTCACTCACGGCAACCTCCTGTGTTTAAAGTGTGTTTGTCGGCCGTGACTACTTATATTCTACCGCTGAAAAAGAAATTTCTTATATATCTATTGTTTTTTTCCATTAGAAGAAAACAAAATGTTGTAGTATTATTCCCTAGCACGCGGGTGTGGCGGAATTGGCAGACGCGTACGGTTCAGGTCCGTATGAACGCAAGTTCATGGGGGTTCAAGTCCCTTCGCCCGCACCATTTACATTTAAAAAGCCCCTTCACGGGGCTTTTTTGTTGCCTATTTGTTGTCTGCCTCAAAGTCAGACCAGCCTTCTTGGTCTTCTCCAAAGAGATCCCAGTCATCCTCAGTCTTTTTGTGGTTGAAATACATCTTTTTAGTTTTACGCTCCAGCACAAAAGAAATGACCAAAAAGAGCAAAATTCCACCAAGTACGAGGAACAACACACCGGTTTTATCGCCAAAAAGCCAGCCGACAAATGAGTTAATTGCGTCCATAATCCAGCTCCAGAACATGTGAAGGGTTAAGAATCTTAATACAAGTATATACTTGGTAGGCTATAAGAAAAAATGCACTGCTAAAAAGTGTTGATTCAAGGAGAAGCTGCATGCTTGATATCAAATTTGTGCGCGAGAATCCTGACCTCGTAGATAAGGCTTGCGAGTCCAGACAAAACGCCCATTGGGATCGCGAGAAATTCTTTGAGCTTGATGAGGAGCGCAGGAGCGTAATTACTGAGGTTGAGACGCTTCAGGCAGAGCGTAACGCTGTTTCTAAGCAGATTGGCCTTCTTATGCGTGAGGGCAAGAAGGAAGAGGCTGAGGCAGCTAAAGAGCAGGTAGCAGCTAACAAAGATCGCATCGCAGAGCTTGACCAGCGACGCGGTGAGGTTGAGGAAGAGCTTACTGCCCTTGTTACAGCTATTCCAAACATTCCGGATATATCTGTTCCTTACGGTAAAGATGACTCCGATAACCCAGAGGTTCGTAAGTGGGAGAGCCAACTCAGTTTGACTTTGAACCAAAGGCACACTGGGATCTTGGCCCTGAGCTTGGCATGATTGACTTTGACCGTGGCGTAAAGCTTGCAGGAACTCGTTTCTATCTTCTTGGTGGCATGGGCGCTCGTATGGAGCGCGCGCTAATCAACTTCATGATTGATACGCACAACCAGGCAGGATTTAAAGAGTGGTGGCCACCAGTCATTACCAATCAGGATTCTCTGTATGGCACCGGCCAGCTTCCTAAGTTTGAGGAGGACCTCTACCACGTCCAGCCTGACCTCTACCTGATTCCAACTGCTGAGGTCCAGCTGACCAACATCCACCGTGATGAGATTCTGGATGCATCTCAGCTTCCTCTGCTCTACACCGCATTTACCCCATGTTTCCGTGAAGAGGCGGGATCAGCTGGTCGAGACACACGTGGTATCATCCGTGTCCACCAGTTTGACAAGGTAGAGATGGTCAAATTTGCAAAACCTGAGGATTCCATGAATCAGCTTGAGTCCATGGTTCAGGAAGCCGAGAAAATCCTTCAGCTCCTTGGTCTTCCTTATCACGTAGTTACTCTTTGCACCGGTGACATTGGATTCTCTGCATGCAAGTGCTATGACATTGAAGTTTGGCTTCCAAGTTATAACGCATACAAGGAGATTTCTTCCTGCTCTAATTGCTGGGATTTCCAGGCTCGCCGTGCAAATATCCGCTATAAGGATCCAGCAGAGTTCAAGGGCACCCGTCTGGTTCACACGCTTAACGGCTCCGGTCTGGCAGTTGGCCGTACCATGGCTGCAATTATGGAGAATTATCAGAACGCAGATGGCTCCGTTACCGTACCTGAGGCGCTTCGTCCTTACATGGGTGGCATCGAGGTTATTCGACCAGAATAGTTGCTCTATTTAATCAAAACTGATCCAATCTTTGAAATGGTCTTCTACAGAATTGTGGAGACCATTTCTTTTATAGATTTATAGAACATATGTTCTATAAATCAGCTATACTGAGATCAGTAAAGGAAGAAAGAGGTGGCTATGAAAGGTTTGGTAGAGGTACAGAAAGATATCGTAGTAAGACAGCTTGTGCAGGGCGGTGCGGCAGAAATTGGCTTTGGTCATAAGGAGTTTTATTCAGAGATCCATATTGCATCAGAGCAATTTGCAACTTTAAGAAAGTGGATTTCAGACCAAGGTAGAGTGGGTTTAAAAAGATTTAAGTCCACAAGAGTATCTGGAGGTCATCATGGCGGAAACATGCATGGCTGAGGTAATGGATGAGCTTGATGAAGCCGGTATTTCTTATCAGTATTTGTATGCAAACTCTTCCGGTGAAGTAGCTTTAAGACCAGGTAGATAATAAAAAGAGCTCCCGAAGGAGCTCCTAAGTTCAAGTGGTGCGGCGTATAGGATTCGAACCTATGACGCCCTGATTCGTAGTCAGGTCCTCTATCCAGCTGAGGTAACGCCGCGTGCAAGTAGATAGAATGCCATTTTCCAGTTGAAAATGCAAGACTAATCTTAGAAAAAGTTCTTCCTGGTAAGAAAAAAGCTCGTTGCAGAGATGCAACGAGCAGAAAATTCTGGCGGAGAGCTGGGGATTCGAACCCCAGATGGGCTTGGGGCCCATACTCGCTTAGCAGGCGAGCACCTTCGGCCTCTCGGTCAGCTCTCCAAAATGGGTGCTTGAGAATGATACCCCGAACTGGCGTCACTCACAATAAGACATTTTACAAAACATGTGAAAAATGCTCAACAACCACGTTTTTTCGGTGAGCGCGAAGTACATCCCATGAGAAGCGATCTGCGACTTGTCCTGCAGAAAGAGGTTCTCTCTTTTCTGCGAGTCCTACGCAATACGCCAAAAAGCCAAGAATCTCTTCTGGTGTTTTTCCTTGGTCTCTTAGAACGCCAAGATCTAGATCGTGGTCACGTTTGGAAAGTCGCCTACCATCAGGTGCAACCAGTAAAGGGAGGTGAGCATATGTGGGATGCGAAAAATCTAGTACATCTTGTAGATAGAGCTGTCTTGGCGTTGATGAAAGGAGGTCTGATCCCCTAACAACTTCAGTTACACCCATATCAGCATCGTCCACTACTACAGCAAGTTGATAGGCAAAGACTTCGTCTGCACGCTGGACAATAAAGTCTCCACATGATTTAGAAGATTTTGAGATATTTGACCATAGACTTTGTCTTCAAATGCGTAGGTCTTATTAGGAACTCGTATGCGAGTTGCTGGGATTTTATGTTTAGAAAGCTCTTCACGCTCAGATTTGCTCAGGTTGCGGCAGGTTCCTGCATAGACATATGCACCATCGCTGGCATGAGGGGCTTGTGCAGCGTGTAAGTCTGCTCGGGAACAAAAGCAAGGATACAAGAGTCCCTGTTGCTTCAATTTTAATAGCGCTTCTTGATAGAGTTCCGTACGCTTGCTTTGGAAAAACGGCCCTCTGTCCCAAGTTAGTCCCAGCCACTGTAAATCATCCAGGAGAAGAGAGGTGTATTGAGGATTATGAGCACGAATATCTAAGTCTTCAATGCGAAGAATGAAGCTGCCATTTTGGAAGCGAACGCTGGCCCAAGCCATAAGCGCTGAGAAAACGTTGCCTAGGTGCATCCTTCCAGAAGGAGTTGGCGCAAATCTTCCGATGCAAGGGTTCATCCTTAAAGATCTCCTGCATAGATATAGGCAAATCCATAGTCTTTTGTTGATGACTTAATAGCTGCCTTATCTTTACAGGTGAGGCCTTTGTGCTGATAGAAACCAAAGTCGCAATCGTCATCAGTTGCAAGGAAGTAATGCTTAGCTCCCCGCTCTTTCATAAAGTCCAGAACGTAGGAGAAGAGCGTGCCTCCAATACCTTGGCTCTTTATAGCGGGGTTAACGCAGAACAGAGTAATTTCCCATTTGGCATCGTTAGTGTTTGTGTTCCAATAGCTATGAACAAGATGAGATTCGACATCGCCAAAAATCTCGTAGTCCTTAAAGCGAGCTTCACTCAATAGTTTTTTAGCTTTTGCTGTTGTTTCGTTTTCTAACTTCTGCCATTTTTCAAAATCTGCTGGAGTTTCTCCGTTTGAGCAGAAAATAAGACCAAGTATTTGACCATCTTGCTTTGCTACAAAGCGATGAGTAGAAACGCCAATAAAATGGGCGATATCAATAGTTGCAAGTGAGCGACTTTCATCTTTTGATTCATCGCCATCCAAGTACCAGACGCGTTCAACGATTGATATAAGTTCTGATAAGTCAGTATCTTCGAAGGGGACTATGATTGGAGTATCGGCAGACATATGAAATAGTTCCTTTCAGGTGTTTTACAGCGGAAGATTATAGAATAGTTTCAAGTTTGTTTACATCTAGTACGTAGTGTTTCGCAGCTGATAGGCTGTAAGTGTTTCTGATAGCAAGTGTCGAACACAAAGGAGCGGCAATGGCTGAGGCCCCTATCAAACGTGCGCTAATTTCGGTAACAGACAAAACAGGTATTGTTGAATTTGCACAAACGCTTACTAAAGAGTTTGGCGTTGAGGTAATTTCAACAGGCGGAACCGCAAAAATCCTCGAAGAGGCTGGTGTGCCTGTAGTTCCTATTGAGTCTTATACCGGATTTCCAGAGATGATGGATGGCCGCGTTAAGACGCTGCATCCTCGTGTTCATGGTGGTCTTTTATGCCGTAGGGATAATTCCGGTCATGTCGCAGACGCAGAGAATAATGGTATTGGCATGATTGACCTGGTCTGCGTTAATCTCTATGAGTTTGAGAAGACTGTAGCTGATCCATCAGTAACTCTTGAAAATGCAATTGAGCATATCGATATCGGTGGACCTTCAATGCTCCGCTCTGCTGCAAAAAATAATGATTTTGTTACGGTTGTTGTTGATCCGGCAGATTATAGTCGTGTTCTCGATGAGATGCGTGTCCATGATGGTGCAACTACAAAGGGCTTCTCGCCAGCAGCTGGCTTTGAAGGTATTTAAGACAACAGCTGCATACGATGGCGCTATTGCCGCATACCTTTCTGGTGTTGTTGAATCAGAGCAAAGTAAATTCCCAGAGACTTTGCTGGTAAAGGCAACAAAAGAACAAGATCTTCGTTACGGAGAAAATCCTCAGCAGTCCGCAGCGTTTTATAAGATGCCTGGAGCTCCTGCACACTCTCTGGCAAACGCTCAGCAACTTCAGGGTAAGCCCTTGTCTTACAACAATTTGCTTGATACTGATGCAGCTTGGGCTGCTGTTCGTGAGTTTGATGACCCATCAGTCATCATTTTGAAGCACCAGAATCCTTGTGGATCTGCTACGGCGGAAAATGTTGTTGAGGCATACGATCGAGCATTTGCTTGCGATCCAATCTCTGCATTTGGTGGAATTATTGCAGTTAATAGAGAGGTTCCGCTGGAGTTTGTTGAGCACTTTGCAGACATCAATAAGCAGTTTGTTGAGGTTCTTATTGCACCAAGCTTTACAGAAGAAGCTCTTGAGCGCCTGTCAAAGAGAACAAATCTTCGCGTATTGGCTACGGGCGGAATCGATAGAAGCCGCGAGCTTGAGATGAGAACTGTTGACGGAGGTCTTTTAGTACAAGACCTTGACCACGCAGACGAGGCTGCAGATAGCTTTGAGGTTGTTACTAAGCGCCAGCCAACTCCAGAAGAGCTGAGCGATTTGGTATTTGCTTGGAAAGTTTGCAAGACCGTTAAGTCAAATGCAATTTTGGTTGCAAAAGATCAGGCCGGAATTGGTATGGGACCAGGTCAGCCTAATCGTGTTGACGCCGCTCTTCTCGCGTGTGAGCGTGCAGAGGCAGCTTGTGAGCGCATGGGAATTGATTCAAAGAATCTTGTGGCAGCATCTGATGCCTTCTTCCCATTCCGAGATAACGTTGACACACTAGCATCTCATGGCGTAACGGCTATCATTCAGCCTGGCGGATCGGTCAGAGATGATGAATCTATTGCTGCTTGTGATGAATACGGCATTGCAATGGTGTTTACAGGCAAGCGTCACTTTAGGCACTAATCTGCTAATTCGGGACTAGCAGTTCATTTTAAAAAGTTGGGGGAGGACACTGTGGACCAGGAAGAGTTAGAAGCAGCTCAGAAGTTTGAGCTTGATAATCCAGAACTTGTTTGTCGTTGGAGATTATCTGGAGGTGTCCTCCCTCTTGATAACAGGCACTTACGTGCGTTGAGCAAGCGAGTTGTTGCGCAAAAAGAGGTTTCTCCGCACTTGATTGCTTGGGCTAAGCAGCATATTGAGGGAACGCTTAAAGAAGGGTCACAAGAGTTTCCAGATGGCGTTCTTATGATTTTGCTTGAGAGCAATGGACAGGCTGCTATGACTGTTGGACCTTACCAGTCTTTGGAAGAGCGTTCTGTTCTGTCTCTTGCGGGACGCGCAAGGATTTCACAGCGAGAAGAGCAGCAAACTCATTGTGCACCAGAGGTGCTTTGGCTGGTAAAAGACGGAAAGCTTATTGCGGGTGTCTCGGAAGAAAGCGTTCGATCGGGAGTCACAAGTTTAGTGTTAGACCTGGCACAGACTCTTCATGAGCCAACAGAGTTTAATCCAGACGTTATTGCCCAGGTATTTGATGGAACCGCCGAATTTGATGAAGCTTTCCTTACTTCAGATGAACATGGAATCGTATGTGCTTCTGATGCTCAAGGCGAGATAGGAGGGCGTTTCTTATTTGGTTACAAGAAACTTTGTGAAATCAAAGCTGCTTAGTAATCAGATAAGTACGATATTTAAGGCTCGTCCAGCAAAGCGTACGCAACGCACGATAAAGTTGTCGCACGTTGAGCGCCTACGTAAAAATCTGTTTGTTTTTCAGACAGATGGCTGCTTGTGTACTTGAATATTTTGTCGATTTACAAAAAACTTGCACTTTAGTGTTATGTATATTTTGTAATTCCGCAGGTAGAAATTCCTACCTGAAAATAGGTATTTGTCAGCTTATATTTCTGATTTGTTTCATTGTTCTTTTGCGCAATAATAAAAACATTATGCGACCGCTGCTGGCCGAACTATGAATATTGCTTTTGTAGTCACCCAGGGTCTACAGCATTATTTTGGATCGCACAAACGCAAACTGTGAGAAATCACAGATTAGGCAAGGAGAGGAAATGGCAAGAAAGTTTAAGTCCATGGACGGTAACAACGCCGCGGCTTACGTGTCGTATGCGTTTACCGAGGTAGCGGGCATTTACCCAATTACCCCATCAAGTCCAATGGCAGACTATGTTGACCAGTGGTCCGCACAGGGAGTAAAGAACATTTTTGGTTCAACCGTTAAGGTTGTCGAGATGCAGTCTGAGGCTGGTGCAGCTGGTGCTGTTCACGGTTCTCTTGGTTCCGGCGCTCTGACCACTACATACACCGCTTCTCAGGGCCTCTTGCTCATGCTTCCAAACATGTACAAGATTGCCGGCGAGCAGCTCCCTGGTGTTTTCCACGTCAGCGCACGTACCGTTGCAACTCATGCACTGAACATCTTTGGCGATCACTCTGACGTTATGTCTGCTCGCCAGACTGGCTTTGCACTTCTCGCAGAAGGCAACGTCCAGGAGGTTATGGATCTGGCTCCTGTTGCTCACCTTGCAGCAATCAAGGGTAAGGTTCCATTTGTTAACTTCTTCGACGGCTTCCGTACTTCTCACGAGATTCAGAAGGTTGCTGTTTGGGATTATGCTGACCTGGCTGAGATGTGCGATATGGACGCTGTTCAGGCATTCCGTGATCACGCACTGAATCCAGAGCATCCATCAAGCCGTGGTTCCCACGAGAACGGCGATATCTTCTTCCAGCACCGCGAGGCATGCAACGAGGTTTATAACCAGCTGCCAGCAGTTGTTGAAGACTACATGAACAAGATTAACGCTAAGCTTGGTACTGACTACGGTCTGTTCAACTACTACGGTGCAGAAGACGCTGACCGCGTTGTTATCTGCATGGGCTCCTTCTGCGATACCCTCGAAGAGGTTATTGATTATCTGAACGCTCATGGTGAAAAGGTCGGTCTGATTAAGGTCCGTCTCTATCGTCCATTCTCTGTTAACCACTTTGTTGATGTTCTTCCTGAGTCTGTCAAGAAGATTGCTGTTCTTGATCGTACTAAGGAGCCAGGTTCCGTCGGCGAGCCTCTCTACGAAGACGTCATCACCGCTCTCTACGAAGCTGGTCGCACTGGCATCAAGGTTGTTGGTGGCCGTTATGGTCTTGGTTCCAAGGACACCCCACCAGCATCTGCATTTGCAGTCTTCGAGGAGCTCAAGAAGGATAATCCTCAGCGTGAGTTCACCGTTGGTATTGTCGATGACGTTACCAACCTCTCTCTTGCAGAGGATCCTGAGGCTCCTAACACTGCAGCTGAGGGCACTATTGAGTGCAAGTTCTGGGGTATCGGCGGCGACGGTACCGTTGGTGCTAACAAGAACTCCATCAAGATTATTGGTGACCACACCGATAAATATGTTCAGGCATACTTCCAGTATGACTCCAAGAAGACCGGTGGTATCACCATCAGCCACCTGCGCTTCGGCGATCACAAGATTCGTTCTCCTTACTATGTCACTAAGGCAGACTTTGTTGCATGCCACGTTCCTGCATACATCATCAAGGGCTACAAGATGGTCCGCGACGTCAAGCCTGGCGGTACCTTCCTGGTCAACTGCCAGTGGGATGCAGAGGAGTTTGCACACCATCTGCCAGCAGAGGCAAAGCGCTACATTGCTAAGAACAACATCAACGTTTATCTGATTAATGCAATTGACCTTGCCAAGGAAATTGGTATGGGCAAGCGCACCAACACCATTCTTCAGTCTGCATTCTTTGCTCTTGCAAAGGTTCTCCCAGAGGCAGACGCACTTCAGTACATGAAGGACGCTGCAACTCATTCTTACCTGAAGAAGGGCCAGAACGTCGTCGATATGAACCACAAGGCAATCGACGCTGGTGCTACTGCATTTACTAAGATTGAGATTCCTGCTGATTGGGCTACTGCAGAGGATGCTCCTAACCCAATTACCCTTGAGGGTCGTGAGGCTCTCCTCAAGCAGGTCCGCGACATCATGACTCCAGTCTCTCGTATGGAGGGTGACGCACTTCCTGTTTCCGCATTCAAGAACCACGCTGATGGTCAGTTTGAGCTTGGCGCTGCTGCTTATGAGAAGCGTGGCATTGCTGTTGTTGTTCCTGAGTGGAACGTCGAGAAGTGCATCCAGTGTAACCAGTGTGCTTATGTCTGCCCACACGCAGTCATTCGCCCATTCGTCCTTACTGACGAAGAGGTCGCTGCTGCACCAGCACAGTCTCAGTTCAAGGATGCCGTTGGTCCTAAGGCTAAGGGCTACAAGTTTGAGATTGCTATTTCTCAGCTCGACTGCACCGGTTGCTCCAACTGCGTCTACATCTGCCCTGCAGATGCTCTGACCATGAAGCCAATCGAGGAGCAGGAGTCCAAGCAGGAGATCTTTGACTACGCAGTCAACCACGTCTCCGAGAAGACCGAGCTTGTCGCTAACAACGTCAAGGCATCTCAGTTCAAGAAGCCTCTTCTTGAGTTCTCCGGTTCCTGCGCAGGCTGCGCTGAGACCAGCTACGGCCGCCTGGTCACTCAGCTCTTTGGCGATCGTATGTTCATCTCCAACGCAACTGGTTGCTCTTCCATTTGGGGTAACCCAGCTTCCTGCTCACCATTTACTACCGATGCAAATGGTCACGGTCCAGCATGGAACAACTCCCTCTTCGAGGACAACGCAGAGCACGGTATGGGTCTGATGCTTGGTCACCAGGCTCAGCAGAAGCGTCTTATTGATCTTGCAGAGAAGCTTGTTGAGGATGAGGCTGCACCTCAGGACCTCAAGGATGCTGCTAAGGCATGGATTGACTCTGTCAACGACGCAGCTCTCTCCAAGGAAGCTTCCAAGACCTTTGTTGTTGAGCTTGCTAAGTCTGATCTCGCGGTAGCTAAGGAAATTCTTGCTAACAAGAGCTTCCTCACCAAGAAGTCCTTCTGGATCTTCGGTGGCGATGGTTGGGCATACGACATTGGCTTTGGCGGCCTTGACCACGTTCTTGCTTCTGGCGAGGATATCAATGTCTTTGTCTTCGATACCGAGGTTTACTCCAACACCGGTGGTCAGTCCTCCAAGGCTTCCCGCCTTGGCCAGGTTGCACAGTTTGCAGCAGCTGGTAAGGACATCAAGCAGAAGAACCTCGCAGAGATTGCTATGACTTACGGCTACGTCTATGTTGCACAGGTCTCCATGGGCGCTAACCTCCAGCAGACTCTCAAGGCTATTGCTGAGGCAGAGGCTTATCCAGGACCATCCCTCATCATCGGTTACTCCCCATGTGAGATGCACTCCATTAAGGGCGGCATGGCTCACGCACAGGAGGAGATGAAGAAGGCAGTCGAGACTGGCTACTGGAACCTTTACCGCTTCAACCCAGCTGCACCTGCAGGCAAGAAGTTCACGCTTGATTCCAAGGAGCCAAAGGGTGGCTATCAGGAGTTCCTGATGAACGAGGCTCGTTACAGCCGACTCACCCGTGAGTTCCCTGAGAACGCACAGAGACTCTTCAAGGAGAACGAGGCAGCTGCTATGGCTCGCTACGATCACCTTGTACGCCTCTCCGAGCTTTACGCTGCAGAGAAGAAGGAGCAGCCTGAGGAGTAAGGTAACTTACTATCATGGAGCTTCAACCGAGCCAGGATTTCCTGGCTCGGTTTTTTATGCGTCGTTTTTTGGCGAGAAGCCCTGTGTTCTTCAAGCCCTTCTCGCGAGGTGATAAACTAGAGAGACTTTGCTCACGATGGGAGTTACTGTGGCACAAAAAAAGAGCAGACTATTTCCTGTAGCTTTTTCTCGCTGCTAAAGCAACACTTGCGGCACTTAGGTTGACTAATCACGAGGGCGGAACCCTACCAGGATTTATTGCTGAGACCATTGATCCCGCATTCCTAGGGGATATCGCTAAGCCTGAACAGGTAGTCTTTATCACCGGTACTAACGGTAAAACAACCACTAACAACCTGCTCAATGATCTTCTTGCGGATAACGGCTACCAGACCGTGACTAATCGAGTTGGCGGCAACATCTCTAGTGGCTTTGCAAGCTCTTTTGCAAAGAACACTACGTGGAAGGGAACTTCAAAGACCAAGCTTGCGGTTATGGAGTTTGACGAGCTTTCTGGACCTCGCATTTTCCCGTACCTGCAGCCTGATATTTTGTCTGTTACCAATTTGTTCCGCGATACGTTCTCTCGTAGCGCAACGCCAGACTACGTGTTTGACGTTATGGATAAGGGCATTCCTGCTTCTACACATCTGATTCTGAACGCAGATGACATGATTAGCTGTAGGCTTGCACCTCAATGCACCCATCGTACCTATTACTCCATCGCAAAGCTGGCTGATGACACTGTTGAGCCAGTGGGTATTGTTTCAGATCTCACCGCGTGTCCTCAGTGTGGCGGCAAGCTCAAGTGGGATTATGCTCACTTAAGGCATCTTGGTCACGCAACTTGCGAGGAGTGCGGCTATACCAACCCAACTCCTGATTACGAGGTCATCTCAGTAGAGCCAGAGACTGGCAAGTTTGTGGTCAAAGAGCATTGCCACGAAGGCGCACCAACATACGAGTACAAGCTCAACAGCTACTCAATCGTCAACCTCTATAACCTGTTTGTAGCTATTGTGACCGCTCGAGAGATGGGTCTTGCACCTGCTACTATCGCAGCCTCTTTGCAGCGCGTTAATATTGCTTCTTCCAGGTATAACGAGATTGACTACAACGGTCGTCGTCTTATCAGCATGGCTTCTAAGGGCGAGAATGACACGGCAACCTCCGTTACCATTGATATCCTTCGCAAACAGCCAGGCGACAAGGCAATTATCATCATGATCGCTGACGCCTATATGGCAAAAGCAAAAGATCAGACTGAGTATATTGGCTGGTATTACCAGACCGATTTTGAGTTCCTGCAAGACCCAAGCGTTAAACAGGTCATTATTTACGGTGACACATCACTTGATCTACAACTCAGACTGAGGCTTGCGGGCGTTAATCCAGCTAAAACCTTTGTAGCAAACTCTCCTGAAGAGACTGCTGACCTGGTAGATCTTAATGCTTGCCAGCACGTTTTCTATGCACATGGCCTCTACAACGGCGGAATTGCTGACATCAGCAGAAACCGCATCATTGAGCGCTTGAAACAGATGGAGACCTCCCATGAGTAATCCAGCAACTAAGATTGAGATTCTGTATCCAGAGTATGGCAACCAGGGTGGAGACAACGGAAACGCCCTCTACCTTGAGGCTTGTCTTCCAAAAGAGAACTTCGTGTATACCTCTCATGCGGCAAAACCTTACTTTGTCGAGAACACACCGTCGGCAATCATCATGGGCGGCATGACAGAAGCCCAGCAAGAGCTTGTTATTTCTCGCCTCATGCCTTACAAGGATAGGCTTGCAGAGCTGGCAGATCAGGGTATTCCTATGCTGTTTGCCGGTAATGCTTCAGAGCTTTTTGGCGAGAAAAATCGTCAATCCTGATGGTTCTGAGGTTAAGGGTCTTGGCTTATTTAAGTTCACGACCACTCGTTATATGCCTCAGCGTTTTCATGATGTTCAGGTGGGTGAGTTTGATCCCGGCAACGGTAAAGAGCCCTTTACCGTTGTTGGCTTTAAGATGCAATTCACGCTCACTGAGGGGGATAACGCCAATTGTTACTTCCTCAAGAATAAGGTGGGTTTTGGCATCAATAAAGAAAGCAAACTTGAAGGCTTCCGTCGTAAGAATGCCATTGCCACCTGGCTGATTGGACCTCTACTTCCTTTGAATCCTTATCTTACGCGTTGGATTTTGGATATGGCGGGCGAGGAAGACACTCCACTTGCCTTTGAGGAAGAGGCTGTTGCCGCATATCAAAAGCATGCTCGTGAGATGGTCTATCCAGGAATGCACCTACATTATTAAACGCGAAGCTTGCTTGACCTTGCACAAGTATTGTGAGGTTACCGTTCACATACGCCGCAGTTCAAAGGCGTATTTTATGGTGGTTCCAAGGTATGTTTGAGTGGCTCATTTGCTCATACATCGTTTTCGTCGTATCATGAATTAGTTTTTTTGCGTTATACAAGGGATTGTTTTGCCACAGATTTCTTCAGCACTTGCAACAAAGCAGCGCGCTCAGCGCCTTGCTCGTATTGGTATCATTGCTGCTCTTTATGCAGCACTTACACTTGTAACTCTTCTCTTTTTAGGTGGTCTTGCCTGGGGTCCTGTACAGTTCCGCGTTTCAGAGGCGGTTGTTGTTCTTGCCCTGTTTACTGCTGATGCAATTCCGGGCCTCGCTCTTGGTTGCATTATCGCCAACCTTGCCAATATGGTTATCTCAGGCACCGGCGCGTTGGGTCTCTTAGACGTAGTCTTTGGTTCTTTTGGCAACCGCACTTGGAGCATGGTTTACCTGGAAGAACAAAGATAACGTGCCACTGGCTCTTCTCGGTCCTGTTGTTGCAAATGCCATTATTGTTTCTGCATATTTGCCAATTTTGCTTCAGGGCTTGGGATTCTACACAATTCCATTACCACCATTGAGTTAGACGGCTCGTATCCATTTATGTTCCTGTTTGGCTTTATTACCACAGGATTGGGAGAAGCTGCTGTTCTTTACCTGCTTGGTACTCCATTGGCGCGCGCTCTGAAGAATTCTCCTTTGCCGCTGCAGCTTGCATCTGATGTTGTTGCCCCAGGATCAGCGGGAAAATAAGACGCTATGCATAGATTGGCTCAGTACATACAGAGGTCAACCAAGGTTGTTTTGATTCTTCTTGCCTGTTTGTTGCTGGGCTTACTTTCCTGGAGCGTCATGGTAGACAACTTGTTTGCCGCTTTGGTCGCAGGAGGCGGACTGGCTACGGTCATTATTTTTGGGGGTACTACACAGCCTGGCGCTGATAGCACAAGGTCTCAGGCAACAGAGCGTACCCTTGAGGTTGCCTCTAAGACACTCAAAACACTACGTGGTGGCCTCACGCAAGAGACAGCGCCAACAATCTGCACGTTGTTGCTTCCAGAGACTTCAGCTGTTGCAATTTCCATCACCGATACCGAGTATGTCTTGGGCTTTGAGGGAGATATTGCAACCACTCATATACCAGGTTCAAGGGTAGTCGGTCCTGCAACAGAGGTACTAGAGAGCGGCCGCATGGAGACGTTTGTCTCGGTAGATAGCCGACAGCAGGTACTGCAAAGGCGAGGTGGCTTTGGTAACGGTGGTAGCTCCTTTGGCATCATTGTTCCACTGATTGTTCAGGATCGCCCAGTTGGAACCATTAAGCTCTATTATCGTCGCGGTATTGAAATTGACCGTACGCAGTTGGCAATTGCTGAGGGTTTGGGTGAGCTTCTCTCCACACAGCTCTCTTCGTATGAGCTTGATCGACAAGCAGAGTTGACCGCTCGAGCCGAGGTTAAAGCCCTGCAGGCTCAAATTAACCCGCATTTCTTGTTCAATACGCTCAATACTATTGCATCACTTACGCGCACAAATCCCAACAAGGCCCGAGACTTGCTTCGCGAGTTCTCTGTGTTTTATCGCCGTACGCTCGAGAGCTCTCAAGGTGCGCTTATTCCGCTTTCTCAGGAATTGACACAAACACGTAGGTATTTAACAATTGAGAAAGCTCGTTTTGGAGAAGAGCGTATCAAGAGTCTGAGCATGTCGACGAGGGATGCGAAGACATACAGGTCCCATCTTTTCTGATTCAGCCTATCGTTGAGAATGCTGTAAGGCATGCCATGAAAGACGAAGGCGCACTTCATATTGATATCCACGTCACACGCGACGAAGATGATATCCTTATATCTGTTGCTGACGATGGTCTTGGAATGGATGAAGAGACTGTTTCTCGCTTGCTTAATGGCCAAGGTCCTATCCCGCAGGATTCTTCGGGGAGAAGTGGGGGCACGGGCATTGCCATTAAGAACGTAGCTGAGCGAGTTGAGCGCTTCTACGCTGCTGGATCTGGCATGGAAATCTTGTCCAAACCAGGTCAAGGCACGTGCGTGACACTCAAGCTTGCAGGCGTGGCTCTGCAGGCAACAGCATTGTAGTACACGGTTTTTGCTTAACGCTGCGTTAGGCTGTTGGGAGATGAATGACATGCGTGCCATGATTGTTGACGACGAGGCTCCAGCCCGTTCTGAGCTCAAATTTTTGCTTGAGGAGACTGGCCGTCTCGAGGAAATCATTGAGGCCACAAGTGCAAGGGATGCTGTCGAGAAACTCATGGAGTCTCGTGTCGAGGTCATGTTCCTTGATATCTCTATGCCTAAGACAAACGGAATGCAGCTTGCAGAGGCTCTTCATAAGCTGAAGAATCCTCCACAGATTGTGTTTGTTACCGCATACAGCGAGTACGCACTGGACGCTTTTGGCGTTAGCGCCGTCGATTATCTGATGAAGCCCGTTGAGACCGAGCGTCTTGAGCAGGCTCTTGATAAGGTTGAAGAGCGCCTACGCCCCCAGTCTCCTATGGCAACTATTGAGCGAATCCCTGTCATTAAGAGCGGAAGCAAGGTTCTTGTTCCTATTGACCAGATCCGCTTTATTGAGGCAAAAGACGATTACTCCTGCATCTACACAGAAGACGATCGCTTCCTGTCCACTATTTCCCTACAGAAACTTGAGGAGCGCCTGGCTCCACACGGATTCTTCCGCATCCATCGTAGCTTTATCGTGAATCTTGAGTATGTTGATGATGTTGAGGTTATCTCTGCTGGTATCCTACAGTTGACTATTCAGGGATTTGAGGAGCGTCACATTTCGGTATCTCGCCGTCGTGTGGTTGCACTCAAGCGAGCGCTGGGATTGTAGAAGCTCAAAGGGTTTCTCGCCAGAAGCTTTAAGGCATGCGTAGGAGTTTGGTATGGCACTTGTAAGGTTTGATGTAATTTCAGATACGCATGGGTATTTGTCATCTGAGTTGCTTGAAGCTCTGCAAGGCGCCAACTACATTGTGCATGCAGGGGATATTACCTCAAACGCTGATTATCAGACACTGCAGAAGATTGCTCCCGTTAAGCTTTGTCTGGGCAATAATGACTTCTGCTACAACTATGGACTATGGTAAAGAAGAAAATCATTTTCTTTTCCGCAGGCCTTAAGTGGGAAGTCTGCCATTATCGCGAGAGACTTGATTTGACTAAGTGTAATGTTGCTATTTGTGGTCATACGCATAGGCCATTTGTCCAGCGTGATGAATGGACAAACACTCTTGTTATGAACCCAGGAAGCTCTACGTATCCACGCGGTCGAGAAGGAGCAACCATGGGTCGTATTATTGTTGATGATGAAACTGCGCAGGTAGTAAGCGCAGAAATAATCAGCCTGTCTTCGTTTGAGGTACTTTCTTTTTGTAAATAAGAGAAGGTACCATCAGTTTGGTAAAGAGTACCAGCCACACAAGGGCAAGAGAGAAGCCACCAATAACGTCGGTGGCGTAGTGAACGCCCAGGTAAATTCTGCTGATGCCAATCATAACAATGACACCTGAGAACAAAGCGCACCACAGCCAGCGCTGCAGTTTTTCTTTCTCGTAATGCCAAACAAGCCAAATGAGCAGACCATAAAAAGCCATCGAGAACATCGAGTGGCCCGAAGGGAAGCTGTAACCAGTTTCAACTACCAGTCTAAATCCATCCGGACGAGGGCGCTGGACAATAGCCTTAAAGATAAGATCAACGGCAACAACACCAACTAGGTTGATTGAGGCAAGCCTGCCAACACTTGGTCCTGGCGCAAAAGCGGCAACCACAATAAGCATGACAATAACGGTAACAGGACTTGCAAGTCCGGAGAACCCCTCCATTACTTCAGTAAGGAGTGGAGTTCTGAGGTGGACAACAAAAAGCCTGTAGGCAAAGTGATCAATGCCAATGACGTCGCCTTCAGAAACGTCAATCAACAGAAAAAAATAAAGATTGCTGAGGAGACAAGCAGAATGATGGTAGAAAGGCTAGCACGCAGGCGCTGTAGAAAGAGACGCTTGCGAACTCCTGTTAAAAGTCCTGTCTTTTGAGCATCAAGGCTTTTATCGGCCATTAGTTCTCCTTGTAACAAAAAGGCGGCACGCCGATAGACGTACCGCCGCTTAGTTCAATGATAAGCCAGCGCAAGCGCGTGGCACACAAGAACTTACAGGTTAGCGTTAAGCTCAGAAACGAGGTCAGCCTTAGGAAGATTACCAACCATGGTGTGAACTGGCTCACCGTTCTTGAAAAGAATAAGAGTTGGGATAGAAACGATGCGGAAACGAGTTGCAAGATCTGCCTCGTCGTCAACATTTACCTTGTAGACGTCAAGCTTGTCTGCCATCTCGTTGCCAACCTCCTCGACAACTGGACCAAGAGCACGGCAAGGACCGCACCAAGATGCCCAGAAATCAACAAGAACAGGCTTGTCTGCGTTAGCAAGGACAGAATCGAACTCTGCAGTAGTAAGCTGCTGTGCCATAGTGAACCTCCAGTTACATACGGCTTTTAAGCCAATTAATTTCAAGCACTAGCAAACTTATCCCCAAATTAGAGAAGTGTATACACATAACTTTGTAGACTTGCTCAAATTGTGAATTACGTGCATAGTTGGCATATAAGAAAGAGGTGTGCATGCCAAGCGAAAGATCTATGCGAAAAGAAGCCTACATGGCAAAAACAACGCATGAGTTTGGAGATTTTGCTGCTCAGGGGGTGTGTATGGCAGGCAATGCTTTTGCATCAGTTTTGTTGGTAAAGGGACAAGAAGACTTTGAAGAGGCAGAACTTTCTGCACTTAAAGCTTCTTTAGAGCATTTAGGCTATGCTCCTGAGGCATGGGCCACCTTGCTTACCACAACAAAAACAGGCGATCCCATAAATCCAGAGCTCGTTAGGCAGGCGATAAGTGCCTTTAGTCCTGACACGGTGCTCATGGTAAATGATGCAGCAGTTGCATCGGTGCGTGAAGCATACGCAGACGAGCTTAACCAGCTTACAACTGACGCCGAGAAGAACTTCTCGCCCCGTGTTCTTGTTCATGTATGTGGAATGCGCATGGTAAATCTTGATAATTTTGCTTTAGCGCTTGATGATCCTCATCAGAAGCAGATGCGCTGGGCTGCAATTAAACAGGTTCCACCTTTGGGGGAACCCTATTAGTAATGATTTGTCGTATTTTTTACAAAAAACGACATTGTGGCGTTTTACGAGCGTTGCTCAGACTATCCTTGAAATAGTCAAAAGAAGGAGACTGGTATGGCATCACCTACAGCACCACATATTTTGCCTACTGACGCAACACAGACTAAGGCTTGGCAGGCACTTACAGAGCATTACGCCAGCTTAAAAGATACAAAAGCTACGCTGAAGAACTGGTTTGCAGAAGACCCACAGCGCGCCAAGAATCTTACGTTTGAGCTTGATCAGTTCCTGATTGATCTTTCCAAAAACCTTGCCACGCAAGAGACGCTTAACCTTCTGTGTGACCTTGCAGAAGAGGTCAAACTTGAAGAGCGTAGAGACGCTATGTATGCCGGCGAGCATATTAATACTACCGAGAATCGAGCGGTTCTCCACACGGCACTTCGTCGCCCGGCTTCTGAGGCCGGCACGCTTATTGTTGACGGACAAGACGTTGTCGCTGACGTTCACCAGACGCTGAACAAGATGTATGCCTTCTGCGATCGAGTTCGCTCGGGAGAGTGGAAGGGTGTTTCTGGTAAGCCCATCAAAACGGTAGTAAGCATTGGCATTGGTGGTTCTGACCTTGGCCCTGTTATGGTTTACGAGGCTTTGAAGCCTTTTGCAGACGCAGGTATTACTGCTCGCTTTGTCTCCAACATTGACCCTGTTGACCTTGGCGAGAAAACCGAGGATCTTGATCCAGAAACAACACTCTTCGTTATTGTTTCCAAGACCTTTACTACGCTTGAGACTCTTACTAATGCTCGTTGTGCTCGCACATGGCTTTTGGAAAAGCTGGTTGAACAGGGCGTTATTGATGGTTCAGACGCTCAGAACGCAGAAGCTATTCGTAAGCATTTTGTTGCTGTCTCCACTGCACTTGATCTGGTAGAAGACTTTGGTATTGACCCAGAGAATGCCTTTGGTTTTTGGAACTGGGTTGGCGGCCGTTATTCGGTTGATTCTGCGGTTGGTCTGGTGCTGGCAATTGTTTTTGGTCCACAGCGTTTTGCAGAGTTCCTTAGCGGCTTTAACGCAGTTGATGAATACTTCAAGACAACCCCTCTGAGGCAAAATGTTGTTGCTCTTATGGGTCTCTTAAACGTTTGGTACGTTAATTTCTTTGGCGCGGCATCTCATGCGGTACTTCCATACAGCCAGTACCTGCATAGATTCCCTGCGTATCTCCAGCAGCTTACCATGGAGTCCAACGGCAAGTCTACGCGCTGGGATGGCAGTGCTGTTACTTCAAAGACAGGCGAGATCTTCTGGGGAGAGGCTGGAACTAATGGTCAACATGCGTTCTACCAGCTTATCCATCAGGGAACCCAGATTATTCCTGCTGATTTTATTGCGTTTGTAAATACTGCCTTTGCCACCAAAGATGCAGACCTAGACGTCCATGAACTCTTCCTCTCCAATTTCTTTGCGCAGACTAAAGCGCTTGCTTTTGGCAAGACCGCTGATGAGGTCCGTGCTGAGGGAACACCAGAGTGGATGGTTTCTGCACGTGTCTTTGAAGGAAATAGGCCAACTACTTCTATCTTTGGTAAAGAGCTTAATCCTCGTGCTATCGGTACACTTATTGCACTCTATGAGCACATTACCTTTGTTGAAGGTGTTGTGTGGGGCATTGATTCCTTTGATCAGTGGGGCGTAGAGCTTGGTAAACAGCTTGCAAAGCAGATTTTCCCTGCAATTCATAACGACGAAGAGCTGGCAAAGCAAGACGCTTCAACTCAGTCTCTTGTTGATTTCTATCGCAGAAACAGAACATAACACGTTACGTAACATAAAATTATTTTTTTATCTCATGTTAAGAAGGTCATCTTGTATGGCCTTCTTTCTTATTTCTTTAGAAGTGTATTTCGAGGAGTGTTGAGCGGACATTTCTTTATCTAATATATGCAAAAAATTTCTGCATATTTATTTATGCTGGTAGAACGCCTGTTCATCTAAAAGAAACTGAATCAATTGAATTATTTAAATAAAATTTAAAAATAATACATCAAGAATATTAAAAAAATTTGCGAATGCCAATAGCGCATGTATACCTTTTGTGTTATAACGGCTAGGCAAGTGACACGTGGCTTGGAATGTAAGTTTTGATGCATAACAATTTACATAACAGGTTGGAAATTTTGTATTGGCGTAGTACGGCTGTTAATACAGGCGAAGTACAGCCACAGTGGTGATGTCTGGAATGGAGCGGTAATGAAGTACCTTTTGCTCGTAAGTCATGGAACGTTTGCACCAGGTCTGCATAGCGTAATGGACATGCTGATGGGACCCAGAGAAAACATCTTGAGCTACAGCATGGAAGATGGCGTGGGCGCAGCTGAATATAGAGAGAATTTGTCAAAAATTCTTGAGCCACTTACTGCTGACGACGAGGTTGTCGTTCTTGGTGACATTATCGGTGGATCTCCACTTACTAATGCGCTTGATCTTCTCGCCAAAAAAGGCCTGCTTTCTCATACCGTGGCTTTTAGTGGTACCAATCTTCCCATGGCAATTGGTGCTTTGATGGCAATCGATGATGGCCTAAGTGGTGAAGCTCTTGTGTCATCAGTCCTGAATGAAGGAAAAAAATGGCGTTAATCAGATCGTCCTAGCCCTTGAAGACGATGACGAGGAAGACCTTTAGTAATTACTGCAAGTACGCGTAGCTGCTTGCGTAAGAAATATGTTAGGAGAAAACATGATTTCATTTGTTCGTGTTGATGACCGCATGATTCATGGTCAGACAGTCACTCGTTGGGCCCTTGAGGTTCCTTGTGACGGAATCATTGCAGTTAATGATGCGGCTGCATCAAATCCTGTCCTTAAGTCTGCTTACAAGTCAGCAGCACCTGACAAGAAAGTATTTGTTTGGACATTTGATCACTTCAAAGAGAGCGCTCAGAAGGTTCTAGACAGCGATTCTCGTTATTTTCTTATTACTAAAAACCCAGTTGACATGAAGAAAATTCTTGTTGACTTTGGTTTAAGCCAGGAATTAACACGGTCATTATCGGTCCTGGTAATGACCGTCCTGGTGCGGTAAAGCTGGGCAACAACCAGTCCTTTACTCAAGAAGAGGGACAGGCATTTGAGGATATAACCAAAGCTGGTTATACCGTTCAATTTGCTCTTCTTAAAGAAAAGGCAATTGGTGAGTGGCCTAAATTCCGCGAGAAGTTTGACGTAAAGTAGTATTCGGAAGGCGATTTTTATGGCAATTAATGCGTTTCAAGCTGCCCTTTTGGGTTTGTTTGCATGCCTTGCGTCACTACCTGGCATGGGTGGTACTACCGTAGGTAACTATACCCTCGGTCGTCCACTTGTTGCAGGTCTTGTCGTTGGTGTCATTCTTGGTGACGTCCAGACTGGCATTATTGTTGGTGCAGCAATCCAGTTGGTCTACATTGCACTCGTAACACCTGGCGGAACTGTTTCCGCTGACGTTCGTGCAGTTTCCTACATTGGTATTCCTCTAGCAATTCTTGCAATCAAGGCTTATGGTCTTGATCCAAGCTCTGTTGAGGCTGCATCTCAGGCAGCTGCTATTGGCGCAGCTGTTGGTACTCTTGGTACCGTCTTGTTCTACGGCACCGCTACCATGAACCTTGTATGGCAGGTATTGGCTGGCGTGCAATGGAGAGCAAAGAGTGGGGTCGTATTAAGAAGACCATTCCAATGGTTGACTTTGTATTCCCTTGGGTTTCTCACATTCTTTTCTCGTTCATTCCAACATTCTTCATTTGCATGGCTGGCGAGAGCATGGTTGGCATCATGAAGGAATACCTTCCTATGAACGGTATCCCAATGATGACCCTCTTCACCGTTGGTACCCTTCTTCCTACCGTTGGTGTTGCAATTTTGTGCAAGCAGGTTATTACTAAGCCTCTTGATTGGGTAACTTTTGCCTTTGGCTTTATCCTTGCTGGCGCACTTGGCCTGAACCTCATTGTCTCTGCAGTCGTAGCAGTCTTCTTTGCTGTTCTTAACTATCAGCTTCAGCAGGCAAAGAATGTTCGTTTGGTTGCTGCAACATCAGGCAATGTAAGCGCAGACGATGAAGAAGAGGAGGATATTTAATCATGGCTGAAAAGAAAACCATTTCTCAGAAAGCACGCAATAAGTCTTTCTTGAGCTGGATTTACGGCAATCTTACCTGCTTCTCTCAGGAGCACATGCAGACATTTGGTTACCTTGCATCCATGCTTCCAATCGTTGACGAGCTTTACGATACTGATGACCAAAAGGTTGAGGCACTTTCTACCTATACAACCTTCTTTAATACCGAGCCACAGATTGGTTCTATGGTTGTTGGCTTGACCGCTTCTCTTGAAGAGGCTCGCGCAAACGGCGAGGCAATCGACGACGAGACCATCAATGGTCTTCGCGCTGGTCTTATGGGCCCTCTTGCTGGTCTTGGTGACTCCATTATCGTTGGTACTTTTATTCCAATTCTTCTTGGAATTGCACTTGGCCTTTCTAAGGGCGGCTCCGTTCTTGGCCCACTGTTCTATGTTGTGGTCTGGAACCTCATTATGTACTTCGGCATGAAGTTTGCTTACGACCAGGGCTATAGCCTGGGCTCTTCTGCTGTTGAGGCACTTGTTGGTCCTGAGTCCGAGGCTCTCCGTAGCTCCATTGTTATGATTGGTACTATGGTCATTGGCTCTGTTGCTGCTACATGGATTAACGTCACAACTTCTCTGAATATTGCTGGTGTTGACATTCAGACAACACTTAATGGCATCTTCCCTAAGGTATTGAACCTTCTGTTTGTATACCTTTGCTGGTGGTTGATGACTAAGAAGAAGCTCAGCCCAACGGTTGTTATGCTTATTCTTGTTGTTGTAGCACTTGTTGGCGTTGTTATTGGCGTCTTCAACCCAGGTCTGTCTTACTAATTTTTTGCGCAAAATCCTGTCTGGCGCAGAAAAGACAAACGTAATAAAGTGGCATCGTCATACGGCGATGCCACTTTTGATTGAAGTTTTTATGAGCAAGAAAAACTATGTAGGAGCAGCTTCTCATTCACACGAGGATAACCCTTTGGTTGTCGAGGCTCGTATGCAGACAAAAGCTCTTGGAACACTAAGCGTTTATAGAAGAGCCGCTTATTCTGGTATTGCAATTGGAGCATGGCTTATATATCTCAGCGTGTACGGGAGTCTCTCTACAAGTTCTATGGCAACGGCTGTGCTCGTGGGCGGCATAGTTCTTCTCGTCATATCTGTTCCTATAGCTGGAATTTTGCATGTAGGTATCTCAAGAGGAAAAAAGAACGTCGAGAAGATCATCAAAGCAATTGAAAAAAATTCGTCAAAAAATGCATAGAAGCGATACGATCTGTGCAAAGATTTCTCTAATAGGGTAGAGTATCTACAGCGCATTGAGCGGGTGCGGATGACGTGACACCTCGAACCTGGTCAGGGTCGGGAGACAGCAGCCATAAGGGGTCACTCGCGGGCATCCGTTCCCACTCAATGCGCTTTTCTTAGGCGTATCGTGTGTTTGCCGCGACATTTGTCACGACGATTGGACTTCGATGGGTTTTGTAAACTACATCATTGAGCTGCTTAGAGATCCTCGTGCATTTATTGCTTCAATGATTGCCACAGGCCCTCTTGCTGCGTACGGTTTTGTTTTTCTGATTGTTTTTATTGAGACCGGCGTAGTCTTTTTCCCGTTTTTACCAGGTGATTCTCTGCTTTTTGCAGCAGGATTTTTTGCCCACAATGGCGGTTTTAATATTGTTTTGCTGCTTGTTATTACGTGGGCTGCCGCAATTCTTGGCGATCAGATGAACTTTATGATTGGCCACTTCTTTGGTCAAAAGATCATTGCTTCTGGAAAGGTCAAAGCACTTACTCCAGAGCATCTTGAGAAGACTCAGAAGTTTTTGGACAAGCATGGTCATCTGGCAATTTTCTTAGGGCGCTTCTTCCCCTTTATCCGCACGTTCGTTCCTTTTATTGCGGGTATGGGCGGTATGCACTGGAGAAACTTTGGTATCTACAATATCCTGGGCGGCCTTACGTGGTCCACGATGTTTGTACTTCTCGGCTATTTCTTTGGCGGTATCCCTGTAGTTCAGGAGCACTTTGAGCTGCTGATTATTGGAATTGTTGGCGTTTCAATTATTCCAACAGTTGTTGGCCTTATTCGTGGCCGTATGAACAAGGGCGAGAAGAGCAACGAAGAAGTTACATATACAAACGAAGATGAGGCTTAGTAGCAAATTTGTACTTCTCGAAGTTTGATGAAAGAAATCCCGTCAGGAAAGACTTGGCCTGGCGGGATTATTTTTACTCTTTGAGAGCTGATAGGTATCAGTAAAGGTAACTGTCTGACCGTTTTCTGTGTGAGTAGAAACAAGCTGAGCCACAACGCTGCGGTTAGCAATATCAAAAAAAGACTTTTAACTGTGGTTTTTGAGTTGTAGCGCGAGCTGCGCTAGAAGTGGAATGAGCGTCTAGGCTCGCATTGGTCAAATCGACTGTTCCCGAAACCTGGATTTCATCTCCAATAGTTCCTGAAGTTACTAAAGAGACAGAAGCATTTTTAAACTCAGTGTCACCAGGGTACCAACGATACGAGGTGCTGAGTGCTCCATGGTCATGCACAACACCCTCTGCAGTAGCCGTAAGTACCAGCTGATCACGAGAAAAACCAGCAGATGTTACTGTCAACGTTAAAGGATTGGTTCGGCCAGCATAGCAGGGACTTCCACTGCTTGCTTCACAGCTGATAAAGGTGCCTCTCCATGTTCCAACGAGTCCGCTGTAGTCGTACTTAAGTCCGGCCGTGGGGGTGACTGTGTCTAGCGACCAGGTGCCCGTAGAGGCATCAAACGTAAATGAGGCAGTAATATCGCAGGTGAGCGAGCCATAGAAGGTTGGCGAAACACCTGACATTCTTACCCAGCAAGTCTGCTGTTCACGATCAAAACCCGCATCAAGAACAGTGAAGGTTGCACCAGAGAACTGCGAACTATAAGAAATAGCTTCGTTTGGATTTTTCTCGTCAAGCTTGGCCAGTACATCGCTAATGGCATCAAGAACTTTTGTTGTGGAAACACCTGAAGTTGCCTGGTAGGTGACAGATTGGGTCTCTTCGTCACCAATAGCGTTCCAGCCCTGGGTATTTGCGTATCCTAACTTGGAAATCTTTGTGGCAGCAATTGCGTTACCCGTGTAGGTAAGGCGTACGACAGAATTGGCGTAACCGGTGGCACCAAACTGAGCGGCATCGCTGGAGATTGCCGTGGTGCTTCTGGTGCGAGAAACAACTTCAATACCCGTCAGTAGCAAAGATTCATCAGCGTCGTACTCACCGGGAGTCCAAGTTGGAGCTTCGGCTCGTGTACGAGCGTCAGCGATAACAGTTTCTGTTGAAGGAACGTTGCTCACGCGAATAAAGAAGACGATAACCGCAGATAAAAGAGCAAGACTTAAGAGCGCTAGAATGCCAGAAAGCAGGCTGTAGCGGCGTACAAACCTAAAAAGCGCACGACGCCTACTACGAAGATAGCTTGAGAACGTATCAGCAACATCTTTTTATAGAGGTTGCATCATCGTCGAACGCTGCATCACTCACGCTAGTAGCGCTTTTGGAAGGAACTTCGGCAGTTTTGGACTCTGAGTGTTCGTGGGCACTCTCTTCAAGCTCTTTGAGGCGAGCTTCTACCGCAGAAAGATCTTGCGTTAGAGCTGCATCGTTTACGATTTTCTCCAGGTCAGTTGTGCTGTCCGCATCGTTTTCAGAAGAGTCTTCATCTGAAGCCGAACCGTCCTCTTCGCCGTCTTCGTCTAGACCAGGAAAGATAGGGCTGACAACTTCCATGATGTAGTCTTCGTCAGCAGCAGCCAAGTCAGCAGCAATAGGGTCGGTGACCTCTTCAAGCTCGTCGGTTTTCTCGCCATCAGCGGTGGCTGCCTCAACAGCCTGAGCATCAAGGATCTTCTGATCAGAAGAAGTGTCCTCTGCAGCAGGCGTGTTATCTGGTTGTGAAGTTTTGTTCTTAGAAGTCATGGCGCCTCATTACCGTCTAAACCTGGTGTAATTTTCTCACAATTAGAAGACTTGTGTACCCTCATCCTGTGCAGATAGCGAGGTATCGGTATAAAAACTGCCTAGAGGTGGTACACTTCTTTAGTTGAAATCTCACTTCGCAAGCAGCTTGTGTGCATTTTTTGCCAGTTGGCAGGGGCGCCAAGCACGCACGAGGCATGTATCTTAGGAGCAGGAATGCGCGACAAGTTAGAAAAAATTGTTGAGGCCTACGCTGAGCTTGAGCAGAAGCTTGCTGATCCAGCCGTTGTCTCTGATCCAAAAGAGTATGCTCGCGTAGCAAAAGAGCACTCTAATCAGGCAGATCTTGTTGCTCATGCTAATAAGTACATCACAGCTCTTGATGACATTGAGGCTGCAAAAGAGCTTCTCAACGCCACTTCTGATCCAGAAGAAAAAGAGATGCTGCAGGAAGACATTAATGCTAACGAGGAAATGCTCCCACAGCTTGAAGATGAGATTAAGGTCATGTTGATTCCAGGCGACCCAAATGACGAGAAGGATACTATCGTTGAGATTCGCGCTGGTGTCGGCGGTGATGAGGCAGCAATCTTTGCGGGTGACCTCTTCAAGATGTACGAGCGCTTTGCTGAGGCTCGTGGCTGGAAGACAGAGGTTCTGTCCAGCTCTCCTTCTGAGGCAGGCGGTTTCAAGACCATCGAGTTTAAGATTGCTGGCGAGAAGGTCTATTCAGTCATGAAGTATGAATCCGGCGTTCATCGTGTTCAGCGTGTTCCGAAGACTGAGTCTCAGGGTCGTATTCAGACCTCTACTGCAACTGTTGCAGTCCTCCCAGAGGCTGACGAGATTGATATTCAGATCAACCAGGAAGACCTTCGCATTGATACCTACTGCGCATCCGGCCCTGGTGGTCAGTGCGTTAACACTACGTATTCCGCGGTTCGTATTACTCACCTGCCAACAAATACCGTTGTCCAGTCTCAGGACCAGCGTTCTCAGATTCAGAACCGCGAGGTTTGTATGCAGATGCTCCGTGCGCGCCTCTACGAGATGGAGCTTGAACGTCAGCAGGCTGAGCAGGGTGCAGAGCGCCTTTCCCAGATTGGTCATGGCGCACGTTCCGAGAAGATTCGTACGTATAACCAGCCACAGGACCGCGTAACCGATCACCGCGTTGGCTTCAACGGTACCTACAATGGCGTTCTTCTGGGCGATACCCTGCCATCCGTTATTGAGGCTCTTGCTGCAGCGGAGCGTGCCGAGAAACTTGCTCAGGCTGTTTAAGGCGCAAACTTCATGACAGATGAAGTTTGGACAATTCAGAAATTTTGACGTGGACTACTCAGCACCTGGAAAAGAAGAGTGACGAGCATCCACGTCTTTCTGCAGAATGGCTCCTGTCCGCAGTGACAGGCCTTTCTCGCGTTCAGCTCTACACCAACTTTGACAAGCCACTTTCCGCTGATGAACGCACTCGTATGCGTGAGGCAATTAAGCGTCGTGCAGAGGGTGAGCCGCTTCAGTATGTAACGGGTGAGATGCCCTTCAGGCACTTGGTTCTTACCTGCGAACCGGGCGTGCTTATCCCACGACCAGAGACAGAGGTGCTGGTAGACGTTGCGTTAGCAGGCGTTGACGAGGCAACTCCAAACGCTGACGGTGAAGTGCGCGTGCTTGAGGTTGGCGTAGGAACGGGTTGCATTTCGCTCTCTATTGCTACTGAGCGCCCACAGACGCGCGTTTACGCTACGGATCTTTCTCCTCAGGCGATTGCGTTGGCAAGGCGCAACAGAGACGCTTTGGACCTCCAGGAGCGCGTGGAGGTCATTGAGTGTGACCTGGTGGAAGGTGTGCCCGTTGAACTTGCACAGTCCTTCTCGGTGTTGGTGTCTAATCCGCCGTACATTCCTACAAGCGTGCTTGAGCAGGAAGTTCCTGCTGAGGTCAAGGGCTTTGAGCCTGAGCTGGCACTTGACGGGGGAGAAGATGGTTTAGATATCTATAGGCGATTGCTAGATGCGGCTCCCCGCATGCTTTTACCTGGTGGAATGCTCTGCATTGAGCTCTACGAAGGACACCTGGACAAGGCGGCACACCTTGCCGAGGAACAGGGTGTGTGGGAGTTTGTTGAGATCAAAGAAGATTTGACGCACAGGCCGCGCATTCTTGTAGCGCACCTGGCAAAGTAATACTTCAAACATCTGGCGAGAAAATCTGTGTAACACGTAACACTGTGTAACACGTAACAATGAGTCGAGGGTTTATGAGAGAGTACATTAAAGTTGATCAGATGAATCCAGAGGCATCTGCGGTCTCTCTAGCGGTTGAGGTAGCTCGCCAGGGTGGCGTGCTTATCATGCCTACCGATTCTGTCTATGGCATTGGCGCAGCTGCAACTCCTCAAAACCCAGGTCATAAGCGTATTTTTGAAATTAAGCAGCGACCTTCAACGCAGACGCTTCCATGGCTTGTGGGCAGTAAATCCGACTTGCAGAAATACGCTCACATCACACATGACTGGGCATATAAGCTGGTAGATGCTTATTGGCCAGGAGCCCTTACCCTCGTGGTTAATGCATCAAAAAACGTTCCTGATGAGTACGTCTTGCCAGATAACAGAACCATTGCACTTCGTATGCCTAACTCACCTCTGGTATGTCAGATTGCACAGCAGCTTGGATGCCCTTTGGCTACTACCAGCGCCAACACGCATGGGGCTCCTTCTGCAGTTGATGGATGTGGCCTTGAAGCAGGCCTTATTGAGCAGGCAGACCTGACGCTTGATGGAGGTCCGGCGCCTCTTGCTATTGCGTCGACTATTGTCGACTGCACAGGTGATGAGCCGCGCATTTTGCGCGAAGGTGCTCTCTCAACCAAGGACATTCTCGCCACTGCAGGATTTGCAGGAAGATAAAAAATCCTATCCCTTTTATGTGTTTTGGCTGCAGCTTTTTCCTGCATGCGGTACTCTCTATAGGAGTGAATTTTCTGAGGAGGATACGTATGCGTATTGCAGTTGGTTCCGATCACGCTGGCTTTATCCAGAAAGATCCTATCATTGAGCACATTAAGTCGCTTGGCCATGAGGTTTTGGACTTTGGTCCCGCAAATGATGACCGTGTTGATTACCCTGATTTTGCAGATAAGGTTGCTCGTGCTGTTGCGGCAGGCAAGGCTGACCGCGGCGTTTTTGATTTGTGGTACCGGCATTGGTATTGCTATGACCGCTGATAAAGTCCCTGGTATTCGCGCAACTCCTGTTCAGACTGTTCAGTTTGCAGAGCTTGCTCGTGAGCACAACAATGCAAACGTCATTGGTCTTTCGGGCCGATTCACTGATCTTGCTGTTAACGAGGCTATTGTAGATACCTTCCTGAGCACCGAGTTTGCAGGCGGCCGCCATACAGGACGTGTCGAGAAGATCATGCGCGAGGATGACCCTACGTTTAAGGGCGTTGACGCTGAGTAAGTGGACAGCAGATAGAGTGCTGTTGAGGTAATACGTACGCAAACCTGCAAAACTGTTTAGACACGATAAATAAACTGCAGGTAAAGCTCTTGGAGGGAGCATTATGGCAGATTACGATGAGTCCAGACTTACGGTTGTTGACCACCCATTGGTTCAGCACAAGCTTCACATTCTTCGTGACAAGACAACCACCACTAAGCAGTTCCGCGAGCTTGTCAATGAGCTTGCAATTCTTGAGAGCTACGAGGCTATGCGCGACTTCCCACTTGAGGATGTCGAGGTAGAGACCCCTCTTGAGACTATGACCGCTAAGCGTATTGCTGGCAAAAAGTTGCCATTATTCCAATTCTTCGTGCTGGTCTTGGTATGGTTGACGGCATTCTTGAGCTGGTCCCATCTGCTCGTGTCGGGCACGTTGGCATGTATCGCGATCCAGAGACACACCTTCCACACCAGTATTACTGCAAGTTTCCTGCAGACATTGAGAACCGTACTTGCCTGGTTGTTGATCCAATGCTGGCAACTGGTGGTTCTCTTACTGCCGCTATTCAGTTCCTGCGCGAGGCGGGCGTTAAGGATATCCGTTGCTTGACTATTGTTTCTTGCCCTGAGGGCGTTAAAGGCAACGCTGGACTTTGATCCAGAGGTACGTCTGTACACCTGCACCGTTGACCGTCAGCTGAGCCCAAATGCTTATATTCTTCCAGGACTCGGCGACGCAGGCGACCGTATTTACGGCACCAAGTAAGTAAACACGCGTGTTCTCTGCAAGCTATAGAGTTGCAATCACATAAGTTTCTAAACGAGCCCAATACTTGCCGATGGTTAGTATTGGGCTTTTGCTATCTAGAAAATCCTTTGGTTTATTATATTTTTTCGGCTGAAAAAGATAAAAATCTTCATGGTTACCTGCGGAAATTGATACAACTATTTTTGTCTGGACATAACTATATCTATTAAGAAAAAAGCAACATAACAGCAGCTTAGAAGTGTTATAGTAAGAACCAAGCAATAACGGCGAGTAACACGAAATGTGTCAGTAATGTGAGAGTTTGAACATACGTCAATTATTTGATTTTGTAATCGTGACTATGCATACATTTAGTGATAGTATCGCCGTTCGTCGCAAATATGCACGCCGAGTGGTAGGTAATACGCGCTTAGTGGCATATTCTTGGCATCTTATGTTGCGTTTCAAGTATGCTGAGCAGTGACGGGCAATCTGAAATGGTTGCAGATTGTATGGGGAGGTTGAGACAGAGTGGATGTTCTTGCGCAGTTGCCAGCTGAGATGGAGGAGCTGCTCGAAAGTTTTCTGCCACACGCACTGGTTGGTAATACCACTGTTGGTTTTACGAACTACATTTTCTACTTCTTGATCGCTGCTGTAATTTTCCTTATTGTCTGCTTTAGATTTAAGAAAAAGCAGGCAGAGAGTGTTGTTCCTCAGGGACGCTTTGTTAATGGCGTTGAGTATCTGATTGAGTACATCAGAGATGATGTCTGCAAGGCTTCTCTTGGAGATACCTGGCGTACACACTTCCCCTTCTTAATCACGATATTTATGTTTATCCTAATCAACAACATCATCGGTCTTATCCCTGGCTCTCACCCAGGTACCGGCACTATTGGTGTTACTGCTGCTCTTGGTCTTTGCTCCCTTGGCTACTTTATGTATGTTGGCGCAAAAAAGATGGGCGTCTTGGGCTATATTCTGAGCCTTGCTCCAAAGGGAGTTAATCCTGTCATTGCAGCAGTCATTTGGGTTATTGAGGTCTTCTCAACTTTCCTTCGTCTGGTAACTCTGGCCGTTCGTCTGTTCTGCAACATGTACGCAGGCCACATTGTTATGGGTACCTTTGCAATTCTCGCATCTATGTACTTTATGCCAGCACTTGAGAACTTCTCTGCAGCAACAGCTGGTCAAGCGGGCTTCTCGCTCTTCTGGGTTCTGCTGCTGATTATCATTTATATGGTAGAAACCATTGTTGCCTTCATTCAGGCATACGTTTTTACCCTGCTCTCTACTGTCTATATCCAGCTAGTAGAGTCTGAGCACTAAGCCAATTACTTAGTGTGTGACATTTGTCACATCCGCGCCTACGGGCACAACATGGCGTCTACTGAGTCCACGCTCAGTTGATGATAGGTATGTATATTGGTCGCCTTGAGAGGGGCGAGCGAAAAAGGAGGAATCGTGGGTATTTTCGGATATGCTCTTTGCGTTGTCGCAGCAGCAGGTTGTATTAGCGCCGTAGCAATGAGTGCCGCTAACAACATGGCTCGCCAGCCAGAAGTTCAGGGCCGTCTCTTCACAGTCTTTATTCTTGGCTGCGCATTTATCGAGGCACTTACCCTGATTGGCTTCGTTGTTACCCTGATGGTTAAGTAAATTACTATTTGTAACAGCGAAAACGCTACGTTGGAGGAATGCATGAATACGATTTGTAAGGGAGTTAAAAAAGCCGGCACAGTAGGTGCAACCGCAGCTCTACTTGTGGCAATGGCTCCCTCAGTCGCACTTGCCGAAGAGGGTGCAAGTGGTGCCGACATTCTTCTTCCAAAGCCTGCTGAGTTCGTTCCTGCTCTGATTGCTTTTTGGTCATCTTTACCGTTGTGGCAAAGTTTGTTTGGCCTTCAGTTCTGACTGCACTTGATAAGCGCCAAGAGAAAATTCAAGGCGATCTTGATGCAGCAGCAAAGTCTCGTGAAGAAGCAAACAAAGACCGTGAAATTGCAGCAGCTGGTATCGATGTAGCAAAAGCAGCAAGCAGACGAGATTGTCTCTGCTGCCAAGCGCGAGGGCGAAGAAGAGCGTGCTCGTATTATCGAGCAGGCAAAGGTAGAGGCTGCCGAGATTGTTACTAAGGGTAAGGGCGTTGTTGAAGCTGAGCGTCGTCACGCTATGGCTGAGCTGTCTGATTCCGTTGTTGATCTTGCCGTTGACATTGCCGGAAAGATTATTGGCAACGAGCTGTCAGTTGAGCAGCAGCGTGCTCTTGCCGAAAAGTACCTTGCGGAAGTAGGTACTCCAAATGAGCACTAATAAAGACGATCAAGACAGAAAAGTAGAGGGCTATACCAGGGCACTCCTGGAGGCTGGCCGCGCAGAGGGACGCGCAACCGCAGACCTTGTGCAGGTTCAGCACGCAAAGAAGTTCTCTCCAGAAGTTCTTGAGACTCTTGGTGCTATGCAGGCGAGTGAGGATGTTAACCTTATCGACGATGTCGTCTCCACGTTCCAGGAGCTTCTTGAAGAAGAAGATAAGACGCTCACGGTAACGGTAACCACCACAATTCCTCTTGATGATGAATTGCGTGGAAAGATTATCGAGAAGCTCGAGAAGAACTTCAACAACCAGGTGTATCTCATTGAGCGTGTTAATCCCAAGATTTTGGGTGGCATCGTAGTAGAGGCACGTGATCATCGTTATGATGCATCGGTAAAAACACAGCTCACTCACATTAAGAGTAGGCTCTCTTCAGATCACGTTGAAAGTGAATTGTAATGACTGATAAGACCACCATACAGGAGGGAACGCTAAGCTCTGATGCCGTAATGGCACAGCTTAGAGAGCGCCTTTCTAAGGTCAACTCAACCGTATCCCAGCAAGAGGTATCTGCTGTTACTGAGGTAGCAGACGGTATTGCTCGCGTCGCTGGTCTACGTAGCGCTATGGCAGGCGAACTTCTTGAGTTCACCAGCTCTGTCACCGGCCACAGCGTATTCGGTCTTGCTCAGAACCTTGATGAGACTTCTGTCGGTGCAGTTTTGTTTGGCGAAGTTTCTGAGATTAAGGAAGGCGACGAGTGCCGCACTACCGGCCGCGTTATGGATATCCCTGCTGGTTACGACATGCTTGGTCGTGTTGTTAACCCACTAGGTCAGCCTATCGACGGTCTTGGTGCTATTCATGCAACTCATCGTCGTCCTATTGAGTTCAAGGCTCCTGGCATCATGCAGCGCCAGCCCGTCTGTGAGCCAGTTCAGACTGGTCTTCTGGCAATTGACGCTATGGTTCCCGTCGGCCGTGGTCAGCGTGAGTTGATCATTGGTGACCGTAAGACCGGCAAGACCGCTATCGCAATTGACGCTATCGTAAACCAGAAGAACACCGACATGGTTTGTATCTATGTCGCCATCGGTCAGAAGGCATCTACGGTTGCAAACATCCGCGAGTCTCTTCCCGCCATGGTGTTCTTGATAAGACCGTTATTGTTGCAGCTACCGCAGCTGATTCCGCCCCAATGCAGTACATTGCTCCAATGGCAGGAGCTGCTATCGGTGAGTTCTTTATGTACAACGATAAGGACGGAAACCCAGCAGACAAGGATCATCCAGGCGGACACGTTCTTGTTGTCTACGATGACCTGTCCAAGCAGGCAGTTGCATACCGTCAGATGTCACTGACGCTTCACCGTCCACCAGGACGTGAGGCATATCCTGGCGATATTTTCTACCTGCACTCACGCTTGTTGGAGCGTGCATGTAAGCTCTCCGATGCAAACGGAGCAGGTTCACTTACTGCACTTCCAATCATTGAGACGCAGGAAGGCGACGTTTCTGCATACATTCCTACAAACGTCATTTCCATTACAGATGGTCAGATTTATCTGCAGTCTAACCTCTTCTTCCAGGGCCAGCGCCCAGCAGTCGACGTAGGTATTTCCGTTTCCCGCGTTGGTGGCGACGCTCAGGTCAAGGCTATGAAGCAGGTTGCAGGTACTCTTCGTTTGGACCTTGCAAGTTATCGTGAGAAGCAGGCATTCTCGCAGTTCGGATCCGACCTGGATGCAACTACGCAGTACCAGCTTAACCACGGTGCTCATATGATGGAGATGCTCAAGCAGCCTCGTTACTCAGCTCTGGACGTTGTAGACCAGATTTGCGCAATCTACGCTGCAAAAGAGAACTTTATCGATGACGTTGACCTTGAGAACGTTGCTCTCTTCCGTGACGGCCTTGCTCAGTACATGAGTGAGTATCACCCACAGCTTCGCAATTCTCTGCGCTCAGGCAAGATTTCTGATGAGCAGGCAGAGCGCTTGAGTGATCACATCAAGCACTTCAAGGCTAAGTTTATGGAAGAGCATCCAAACAAGGTTGTGGATGACGCAGAGGTTAATGCTGATAAACCAGGTTCTTTTGACGCAGTAACCCAGGGTTCATTGCAGGAGTAATTACCAATGGCGAACCTTCACGAAATATCGAGGCGTATGAGCTCCATCAGGAGCACCATGCAGATTACGCGCACTATGTCGATGATTTCGACAGCGCGTGTCCGTAAGGCACTTGATAGAGCCGAGGCTGCTTCGCCATATAAGGATGCTATTACCCTTATGCTCGCAAACGTTGCAAGCGCTAGCTTTAATCCTAAGAAACAGCCTCTTCTTTCAACTCACAAAGTCGAGAAGAACGTGTTGTTCTTGGTCATCGCATCTGACCGCGGTCTTGCGGGCGGATTTAACATTCTGCCCCAGCGCGAGGTTGAGCATGAGATGGCGCGTCTCAAGACAAAGGGTATATCTTCCGAGGTAATTACTTGCGGACGTAAGCCAACTGAGTACTTCTCGTATAGAAACATCAATCCGGTTATGTCGTATGTAGGCATTTCCTCTGAGCCTACCGCTGACCAGGCCGATCGTATTGCTTCCTATATCATGGATGGCTATATCAAAGGCAAGATTGACCGAGTAGTAATCAAGTACTGGCACGCAAAGAACCGCGTTGATCAAGAGCAGGTAACAGAACAGCTTCTTCCTGTTTCTCGCGAGAAACTCACGATTCCTAATAAGCCACGTACCGAAGAAGCCCTCTCACAGGTGAAGACATATAACAAGAGTGACTACCACTTCTCGCCATCTGCTTCTCAGGTACTTGATTCGTTGATGCCCGCTTATATCAAAACGGTCATCTTCCACGCACTTCTTGATTCTGCTGCAGCTGAGCATGGTGCGCGCCGTCGTGCAATGCAGTCTGCAACTGATAATGCTGAGAACGTCTTAGGCGCTCTCAGCCGTACGTACAATCGCGAACGCCAGGGCGCAATTACTACCGAGCTCAACGAGATTATCGGTGGTGCTGCAGCATTGGAGGATATGTAATGTCAGATATGCAAGTAGAGACTTCTTCCTTTGAGGAAGCTATTCTCAACAAGCGCAATCAGCGCGTTGACGATGGCGTAATCGTTCGCGTAGTTGGACCAGTTGTCGACGTTAAGTTCGACGGACCTGTTCCAAGCATCTATACCGCACTGACGGTAGAGGATGACACGCCTGTTGGTCACGTCAGCACCGTCCTTGAGGTTGAATCCCAACTTCACGGTGGAGTTGTTCGTACCGTCGCTATGTCGTCAACTGATGGTCTTCAGCGCAATCTTCGCGTCAAGGACACCGGCAAGCCAATGATGATGCCAGTAGGCAAGTCCACACTGGGCCGCGTCTGGAACGTCATGGGTCAGCCTGTCGACGGTGGAGAGATTCCTGAAGACGTTGATTTCTACCCTATTCACCACCCAGCACCTCCATTCGAAGAGCTCACCACAGAGACAGAGATCTTTGAGACGGGCATCAAGTCAATCGACCTTCTCGAGCCTTATGTTCGAGGCGGAAAGACGGGCCTCTTCGGCGGCGCTGGCGTTGGTAAGACCGTTCTGATTCAGGAGCTTATTAACAACCTGGCTCAGCAGCATGGTGGTACTTCTGTATTCACCGGCGTTGGAGAGCGTACTCGTGAGGGTACCGACCTCTTCCTCGAGATGACTGAGTCTGGCGTTATTAACAAGACCTGTCTTGTCTACGGTCAGATGAACGAGCCACCAGGAGCTCGTATGCGTGTTGCTCTTGCAGGTCTTACCACTGCAGAGTACTTCCGTGATCAGGGCCAGGATGTTCTGTTGTTTATCGACAACATCTTCCGTTTCTCTCAGGCAGGTTCTGAGGTATCCGCACTGCTCGGCCGTATGCCTTCTGCAGTTGGTTACCAGCCAACCCTGGCTACAGAGATGGGTGAGCTTCAGGAGCGTATTACTTCCACTAAGGAAGGCTCTATTACTTCTGTACAGGCAGTCTACGTCCCTGCAGACGACCTTACCGACCCTGCTCCTGCTACAACCTTTACGCACTTGGATGCAACTACCGTTCTTTCTCGTGCTATTACCGAGCTTGGTATTTATCCAGCAGTTGATCCTCTGGCCAGCTCTAGCTCCGCTCTTGATCCTTCCATTGTCGGCGCAGAGCACTATCGCGTTGCTATGGCAGTTCAGGAGACCCTGCAGGAGTACTCTGACCTTCAGGACATCATCGCAATTCTGGGTATGGACGAGCTTTCTGAGGAGCAGCAGCAGACCGTTGCTCGCGCTCGTAAGATTCAGCAGTTCCCTCTCTCAGTCATTCCATGTTGCCGAGAAATTCACCGGTAACCCTGGCGTGTACTGCACCGTTGAGGAAACCGTTCGCTCCTTCGCAGAGATTATTGACGGTAAGTGCGATGACCTTCCTGAGCAGGCCTTCCGCTTCGCAGGAACCATCGAAGACGTTCGCGAGCGCGCTGCAAAGATGGCCGCTTCGGATAGCTCACAGAACTAGGATTTCTCATGGCTGAGTTGACTTGTCAGTTTGTCAGACCAGATAAGCTCCTTTACGAAGGAACCGTAGAAAGTCTGATTCTTGCTTCACCAGATGGAGAGTATGGTGTGTGGCCAGGCCACGCACCAGAAATCATTGCACTTGGCGATGGTGTTGTAAGGCTGCATATGCCTCATCCAGAGTCTGAAGAAGAATCTACGACCAAGATAGTGATTTCTGGCGGATACGCAGAAATCGATCCAACAGGAGTCATTATCTTGGCCGATCATGCTCGTCGCGTTGATGACATTGATGCAGATGTTGTGCGCGAGACAAGAGATGACGTCATTGACCAGATGCTTTCTCTTCCAGAAGACGATAATCGTCGTGCCTACTACGCAAAAAAAGATAGACTGGTGTAATCTACTTCTGAAGCAAGTGGTTGAGGAGTAATCCTCGCACTGTCGTTTTCGGAGGTTTATGGACGTCATAAAAGTAGTAGGTGGCCATTCTGTAACAGGAGAGGTCACTGTTGAGGGTGCAAAAAACTCCGCCCTTAAGTTGATGGCTGCAACCATCATGGCCCCTGGTGTTACCACACTTACAAACGTTCCTAATATTGCAGACGTTCACGTCATGGGTAAGGTACTCAAGACGTTGGGTGCTCGTATTGAGGTCGTTGGTCTTCACGAGCTTAAAATTGATACTACTGATATCACAAGTTGGGAGACCCCTTACAGTCTTGTTGCGCAAATGCGCGCATCAACGGCTGTTTTGGGCCCTCTGATTTCCCGTTTTGGCAAGGCAGTTGTTGCCATGCCAGGTGGCTGCAATATCGGTGCACGTAAAATTGACATGCACATCTTGGGTCTTGAGGCCTTGGGTGTTGAATTTAAGGTTGAGCACGGAAACATCCATGCAAGCGCACCTCATGGTGTCAAGGGAGAGACAGTTTCTCTAGCTTTTGCTTCTGTTGGTGCAACAGAAAACCTGATGATGGCATCAGTCTTTGCGAAGGGTGTTACCGTCATCGATAATGCTGCCCGTGAGCCAGAGATTGTTGATCTTGCTAACATGCTCAACAAAATGGGAGCAAATATCCAGGGTGCTGGATCACCTGTCATTGAGATTCATGGTGTATCTGAACTGCATCCTGTTGAGCATGCGGTTGTGGGCGACCGTATTGAGGCGGGCACCTTCTTGGCTATTGGCGCGCTGACCGGCGATCCTATTACGGTTCATGGCTTTGATCCTGCTCATCTTGGCCTGGTGCTCAAGAAGTACGAGCAGATGGGCATTACCATTGAGACAGGGGATAGGTGGGCACGGGCTTCTCGCCAGGAAGATCTTAAGGCCATCGACATCCAAACGCTGCCATTCCCCGGATTTCCAACAGACATGCAGGCCCAGACCATGACGCTGCTCGCGCTGGCTCAGGGCACGTGCATCATCACGGAAAACGTGTTTGAGAACCGCTTTATGCTGGCTTCTGAGCTCTCTCGTATGGGAGCTGATATTACCATCGAGGGCCATCATGCTATCGTTCGCGGTGTCTCAGGTCTTGAAGGCGCACAGGTTAAGTCGCCTGATCTTCGTGGCGGTGCTGCTCTTGTTATGGCTGGCCTTGTGGCTGAGGGAGAAACTACCGTTTCTGCTATACACCACATCGATCGTGGCTACGAGGGATTTGTCGAGAAACTCGTTGCTTTGGGAGCCGATGCTCAGCGCACCACCATTCCAGACGACGACTTTATCGAAGGATAGTTTGTGTCAAATACGTCAAAGAACACTAAATTATCTGCCGATGGCACTTCGGAGAGTGTTGCTACAAGTGCTTCTCCGTTTAGCCGTTCTCAGGCAGAGGCCTACCAAAAGCGCCGTAAGCGCGTTTTCAGAAAACAGATTGTTGTAAGGACGCTCTTATGTACCCTTGCTGCTGTTTTTGTGGCTGCGCTGGTGAGTGTAGGTTTTTGGTATGCAAGTGTTCAGGCTCAACTCAATAACTCGCAGGTCATTACTGCGGAACTTCGCCAGACGCTTCAGGAGCCCACGGCACCAAGCGATCCTTACTATGTGCTGCTTTTAGGCACTGATGGCCGCCCTGGTGAAACCGAGTACCGTGCTGATTCCATTATTTTGGCGCGCGTTGATCCTATCCATAAGCGCGTGACCATGCTTTCTATTCCACGAGATACGCGCGTCTTGTGGAAGGGTTCGTACATGAAGATCAACGCTGTGCACTACTATGACGGTGCAAATGGCATGGTACAGGCGGTAAACGAGCTCTGTGGCGTGCGCATTGCGCATTACGCTGAGGTCAATTTTGACGGCCTTGCAGGCATCACGGACGCGCTTGGCGGCGTAACCGTTAACGTTGAGCAGTATATGCGCGATACAGAAAACTTTGACGACGTTGTAGAGCTCTATCCTGGCGTTCAGAAGCTCAACGGCGCTCAAGCGCTCTTCTTCACACGTGTTCGCTACGCCTTTGCGGACAGCGATTACACCCGCATGCGTCACCAAAGAACATTTATCAAGGCTATGATTGCACAGATTTTGAACACAGGTGACCCTGTGGCCATCGCCAACATTGTCAACTCTACGGCAAGCATGGTCATCACAGACCTCTCTGTTCCAGAAATCGTGTCTTTGGGCACGCAGATGATTGGCATGAACACCGAAAAGGACATCTATACTGCGTATGTTCCTTCTGAAGGTGCTGAAATCGGCGATCAGTCATACGTCATCGTAGATGAAGACGCTCTTGCAAGATGATGAAGGTCATCGAGGCAGGAGAAGATCCGTCCAGCTTAAACGAGCAGACAGATGCCGAGGCAAACGCTGAAGCAGCAGAGAAAAGTTCTGAGGAGTCCTCGGAATCTTCAAACAGGTCTTCTCGTCAGTAGATTCTAAGTGTCACTTTTGGGTATCATTCAAGTATTAGAAATACATTTGTTGCATAAAGCAACCAATTTTGCATGGAAAAGGCTGCCTGAGCAGCCATCGGAGGAGATTTATGGCCAACGATAACGTACAGAACGAGCACGCACTGACAAAAGCAGGTGAGGATTACCTTGAGGCAATCTATCGCATTGCCCTTGAGCAGCCAGAAGACGATAAAAGCGTCCGCTCCGTTGATATTGCTGAGTCCTTGGACGTCTCAAAAGCAAGTGTCAACAAGGCGTTGACCCAGCTCAAAGAGCAGGATATGGTCGAGCAGAGTCGCTACGGCCGCGTTACGCTGACCAAAGAGGGCGAGGCAAACGCTCGCAGCACCTGGCGTGCTCATCGCGCACTCCGTGTCTTCCTTGAGCAAGATCTTGGTGTTGATACAGAAACTGCAGACGCTGAGGCATGTCTCATGGAGCACTCACTTTCCTCTGATACGCTCAAAAAGCTCATTACATTCCTTGAGAAGCGTGGTATTGAGATTCCAAGCAAGTAGTTCCGGGTAGATGTTTGTTTTCACAGCTTACGGACGGTAAAACCGCCACTTTATAGGCGCATGTTAGGTGCGCAGAGCCACTAGGGCTCGTAACTGAAAAGGTACTTACATGAAGGCAATTATCCCAGCAGCAGGTCTAGGTACACGTTTTCTACCTGCAACAAAGGTAACCCCTAAAGAGCTGTTGCCTGTTTTGGATAAGCCCGTTATTCAGTATGTGGTCGAGGAGGCTCTTGAGCCAGAAGAGGTTGATGAGGTAATTATCATCAACTCTCGCGAGAAGCCACAGATTGAAATGTACTTTGCAACTGATCAGAAGTTTGAGGGTGATCTTGCTTCTCGTGGCAAACAAGACCTTGCCGATAAGGTCCATGCAGCTTCTGCACTTCCTGTTTCCTTTACCTATCAGGACAACCCTCGTGGTCTTGGCCACGCAGTGCTTTGCGCTGCTGATGGTGTAGGCAACGAGCCATTCTT